>Ga0209050_1000007_pt1 | contig 1187891 bp, 1069 predicted proteins | sample Araplavi_mTSA_r2_FD_184276 | JGI IMG/M metagenome (GOLD analysis project Ga0209050, IMG submission 184276) | Arabidopsis root microbial communities from North Carolina, USA - plate scrape MF_Cvi_mTSA_r2 (SPAdes) (version 2) | ecosystem: Host-associated > Plants > Roots > Endosphere | place... | reverse complement strand
TCGTCAAGGCCGTGTCGAACGACCTGGCCTTCAAGCGCAAGTACCGCATCGGCACGGTCAACTCGATCAACTGGGCGCGGCTGCTGGCGCAGGTCGTCTACTACTTCGCGGGCTACTTCCAGGCCACGGCGGCCAACGACAAGCCGGTGAGCTTCACCGTGCCCTCGGGCAACTTCGGCAACGTCTGCGCGGGCCACGTGGCGCGCATGATGGGCCTGCCGATCCAGACGCTGGTGGTCGCCACCAACGAGAACGACGTGCTCGACGAGTTCTTCCGCACCGGCGTGTACCGCGTGCGCGGCGCGGTCGACACGCACGAGACCTCCAGCCCGTCGATGGACATCAGCAAGGCCAGCAACTTCGAGCGCTTCGTGTTCGACCTGGTCGGGCGCGACCCCGCCAGGCTGCGAAAGCTCTTCGTGGACGACCTGGGCCTGAACGGCAGCTTCGACCTGAGCGCCGACCCGGTGTTCGCGCAGGCCGCCGCGCGCTTCGGCTTCCGCAGCGGCCGCAGCACGCACGCAGACCGCCTGGCCACCATCCGCGACACCGACAAGCGCTTCGCCACGCTGGTCGATCCGCACACTGCAGACGGCCTCAAGGCCGCGCGCGAGCAGCTCAGCCCCGGCGTGCCGATGGTGGTGCTCGAGACCGCGCTGCCCATCAAGTTCGCGGCCACGCTGGTCGAGGCGCTGGGCGAGGAGCCCGCGCGCCCGAAGAAGTTCGAAGGCATCGAGGCGCTGCCCAAGCGCGTCGTCAAGCTGCCGGCCGACGCGGAAGCGGTCAAGGCCTACATCGCGGAACACTGTGACTGACCACGGCGAGGGCTGCGCATGAAGGTCGTCGGTTTCGCCGGCTACTCCGGCGCGGGCAAGACCACGCTGCTCGAGCGCCTCATTCCCGCGCTGAAGCGGCTGGGCCAGCGCGTGTCCATCGTCAAGCATGCGCATCACAAGTTCGACATCGACCATCCCGGCAAAGACACGTACCGTCACCGCGAAGCGGGTGCCTTCGAGGTGGTCGTCGCCTCCGACAAGCGGCTTGCAGTGATGCGCGAGTTCGAGGCGCCTGTCGAGCTCAGCGTGCACCAGCTGCTGGCCGAGGTGCTCCCGGTGGCCGACTGGGTGCTGGTCGAGGGATTCCGGCACAGCGACGTGCTCAAGATCGAGATCTGGCGCGAGCCCGAGGCGAGCGAGCCGGTGCGGCCCGTGCTGTACCCCGACGATCCCTTCGTCGTCGCCGTGGCCACCGATGCGCCGGCCAGCCTGCCGCTGCCCACCGGGCGACCGCTCTTCGACCTCAACGACGCCGAGGCCATTGCGAAGTGGTTGATCGACAGCGGTGAGCGCTTCGAATACAACCCCGATCACCATGGCTGATTCCCCCGTTCCCTTCGCCGCTTCTTCCTCGCGCCCGCCGCTGATGCCCCTGGACGAGGCGATCGCGGTGCTGCTTGCGAAGGCGCAGCCGGTGCTGCCCACCGAAAGCGTCGGCACCTTCGACGCCGATGGCCGTGTGCTCGCGCAGGACCTCGTCTCCGGCCTCACGGTGCCGCCGCGCGACAACAGCGCGATGGATGGCTACGCCGTGCGCGTGGCCGACTGCGCCGCGCCCGGCGCCGAGCTGAAGGTGGCGCAGCGCATTCCCGCCGGCACCGTCGGCACGCTGCTCGCGCCCGGCACCGCGGCGCGCATCTTCACCGGCGCGCAGATTCCCGAGGGCGCCGACGCCGTCGTGATGCAGGAAGACACGGCTGCCGTGCCGCAGGAAGGCAGCCTGGGCTCGGTGCGCATCGCCATCGTGCCGGCGGCCGGCCAGTGGATCCGTCGCGCGGGCGAGGACGTGGCCGCCGGCGACGTGGTGCTTCGGAAGGGCGAGCGCCTGACGCCCGCCGCACTGGGCCTTGCCGCGAGCGTCGGCTTCGACCGCCTGCAGGTCGCGCGCAAGCCGCGCGTGGCGATGCTCTCCACCGGCGATGAGCTGGTGATGCCCGGCGAGGTCGCGCCCGATGCGATGAAGCCCGGCGCCATCTACAACTCCAACCGCTTCTTCATGCGGGCCCTGCTGCACCGGCTGGGCTGCGAGGTGAACGACCTGGGCATCGTGCCCGACAACCGCGAAGCCACCGTCGTCGCACTGCGCGACGCGGCCGAGGCGAGCGACCTGATCATCACGACCGGCGGCGTTTCGGTGGGCGAGGAAGATCACATCCGCGCCGCGCTGCAGGCGCTGGGCGAGCTGCAGCTGTGGTCGCTGTCGATGAAGCCGGGCAAGCCCTTCGCCTACGGCTCCATCGCGCGCAGCAGCGGGCAGGGCGCCTGCCACGTGACGGGGCTGCCGGGCAATCCGGTGTCGAGCTTCCTCACCTTCCTGATGCTGGTGCGGCCCTTCCTGCTGACGCTGCAGGGCGCCGCGCGCGTCGCGCCAGAGGCGGTGAAGATGCGCGCCGATTTCGACTGGCCCCGCGCCGACAAGCGCCGCGAGTTCCTGCGCGTGCGCCGCAACGCGGCCGGCGGCCTCGACCTGTTCGCCAACCAGAGCTCGGGCGTGCTCACCTCGATGGTCTGGGGCGACGGCGTGGTCGACAACCCTGCGGGGCGGACGATCAAGTCGGGCGAGTTCGTCGAATTCATTCCCTTCGCATCGCTGCTGGGTTGAGCCGCATGAAAGTCCAGGTCCGTTATTTCGCCTCGGTGCGCGAGGCGCTTTCCAGCAGCGGCGAAGCCGTCGAGACGCGAGCCGAGACGCTTGCGGCCCTGCGCGACGAGCTCATCGCCAGGGGCGGCGCCTACGCCACCGCGCTGGCGCGCGGCAAGGCTGTGCGCATGGCGCTCGATCAGGCCATGAGCGACGAAGCCGCAGCCCTGAGCGAAGGCTGCGAGGTCGCGTTCTTCCCGCCGGTCACGGGCGGCTGAGCCGGGCGTCCAGCGCCACGAGGCGCTCGCGCAGGCCGTCGGAGGCCCGGGTCATCGGCGAGCGCAGTTCGTCGGCCATCTCGCCCTTGTGCGCCAGGAGCGCCTTCAAGGGGCCCGGGTTGGGTTCGGCGAAGAGCATTTCCACCAGCGGCTGCAGCGACTGCCATTCGGCCCGTGCTTCGGCCAGGCGGTTCTCCGCCAGCAGGCGCACCAGGCGCACGAAGCGCGGCGTCTGCACGTTGCCGCTGGCCGCGATGGCGCCCGCGCCGCCTTCGGCCATGGTGCCGAAGATCTGGTGGTCCTCGCCTGTCAGCACCTGCAGCCGGCCGTCGGCGATCACCGCGCGCGTCTTCGCCATGTCACCGCCGCAGTCCTTGATGCCGCGAATGCGGGGGTGCGCGGCCAGCGCCAGCATCGTCTCGCGGGTGATGGTGACGCCGGTGCGGTAGGGGATGTCGTAGACCAGCACGGGCACCGAGCTGGCGTCGGCGATGGCGCGGAACCACTCGAGCAGGCCGGCCTGGGAGGGGCGCACGTAGTGCGGCGCGGCCACCAGAAGGCCCGCGATCGGGCGTTCCGATAGCTTGCGGGCCCAGGCGATGGCCTTGCCCAGGTGGTAGCCCGAAATGCCCATGACGACCGGCAAACCGCCGGCTGCTGCCAGCACCGTGTCGAGCACCGCCAGCTGTTCGGTTTCGTCGAGCGCCGCGGCTTCGCCGGTGGAGCCGCAGGGCACGAAGCCGGTCACGCCTTCGCTGGCGAGGCGGCGGACCAGGGTGGAGAGAGCGGCATGGTCGACCGCGCCGTCGCGGAATGGCGTGACGAGGGCCACCCAGAAGCCGGAAAAGTCGGGAGTGGTGGGGCTTGGTTGTTGGTGAGGCACGCGGGCTTCCTTTCAGGAATCGACCGATGGAAAGAACCATCGTCCGATGCGCGCGCAACCCAATGGGGGCCAGAGCCTTTGGCGGGGTTCCGTCGCTCATCCGACGACGGAACCTCGGCTCCGGTCAGACGAGCTTTGGTTTTTTGGCTTTGTCGTTGCTGCTGCCTTGGCCGGCGCGACGGTCTTCAAGGCGCGAAGGCACCGGGAAGAGCGTGGGCGTGGCAAGGCAGGGCATCGGCAGAGTCTATCGCGATGACACAATTCGGACATGAGCCTTGCCCGTGTTTCGATCCAGACGAACGATTTCGACCTCTCGCAGGAAGTCGCCGCGTTGCGTGCCGGCGACAAACGCGTGGGCGCCGTCTGCAGCTTCGTGGGCACCGTGCGAGACCGCAACGACGGCAGCAGCGTCTCGTCGATGGAGCTGGAGCACTACCCCGGCATGACCGAGAAGGCCATCGAGGCCATGATCGACGAGGCGCATCGCCGCTTCGACATCCTGGGCGCGCGCGTGATCCACCGCGTCGGCCTGCTGCAGCCGGAAGACCAGATCATGATGGTGGCGGTGGTCTCGGCCCATCGCGGCCAGAGCTTCGAGGCCTGCGAGTTCCTGATGGACTACCTCAAGACCCAGGCGCCCTTCTGGAAGAAGGAGCAGACGCCCGAAGGCGCCCGCTGGGTCGATGCGCGCGTGGCCGACGACGCGGCCCTGGCGCGCTGGGGCATCAGCGCCCCGAACGCCTGACTTGAATCTGTTCCCTCTCCCTCTGGGAGAGGGTTAGGGTGAGGGCAGCAGCACTCATTCGACGACTTGCTCTTCTTGCGGAGGCCGCTGGCCCTCACCCCAATCCTCTCCCCGAGGGGAGAGGGAGCAAGACTTCAGAGTGGCTTGAAGCCGCTGGACTGGATGATTTTTTCCCAGGTCTGCGTGTACGTACGCACGCGGCCGGCGAACTGGCCCTGGGGCTCGTAGCCCACTGTCAGGCCCATCGTCGTGAGCTTCTGCTTCACGTCGGGCATGGCCAGCACCTTCTGCAGCGCATCGCCGTACTTGTCGATGATCGGCTGCGGCGTGCCCACCGGCGCGAAGATGCCGTAGTAGGGCAGGTCTTCCAGGTTCGAGAAGCCCAACTCGGTGAAGGTCGGCACGTTCGGGAGCACGGCCTGGCGCTTGGCGCCGATGGACGCCACGATGCGCAGCTTGCCGGCCTTGTGGTTCTCGATGAAGTCCGGCACCGAGGCGATGCCTGCCGTGATCTGGTTGCCCAGCATGTCGGCCGTCATGGGCGCGCTGCCGCGGTAGGGGGCGGGCTGGACGTCGATCTTGTACTTGTCCGAGATCATCTTCACCAGGAACTCGGGGATCGATGCCGGCGCCGGGATGCCGATGGTCTCCTTGCCGCCCTTCTGGGTGCGGACCCACTTCACGTATTCGTCGATGCTCTTGGCCGGCGTGCCGCCCGAGACGGCCAGCACGTTGGCGAAGGTGGCGAAGCCGGCCACGGGCACGAAGTCGGTGGCGGGGTTGAAGCCCGGGTTCTTCACCACCTGCGGCAGGATCGAGATGGTGTGGTCGTGCGACAGGAACAGCGTGTGGCCGTCGGCCGGGGAAGACTTCAGCACCGTCGCGGCGATCTGGCCGCCCGCGCCGGCGCGGTTCTCGACCACCACCGGCACGCCCAGCACGTCCTTGAGCTTTTCGCCCAGCGTGCGGGCGATGGCGTCTGTGCCGGCACCGGCGGGGAAGCCCACCAGCAGGCGCACGGGCGTACCGCTTTGCGCCTGCGCAAGGCTGCAAAGCCCCGCTGCAGCCATAAAGAGACCCACGCTGATCGCCCGGCGCACCGGTTGAACGCGCATTGAAAAAACCATGATCGACTCCATTCGAGAGAGAGAAATGCCTACGGGCGGGAGAGGCCGGGTCCGGTGCAATACCCGTGCCCGCAGCGGCGGGAAGCGCCGGAAGGACCGGCAACCTTGAATCGTGCCCGAACAGCCCTATTTTGGATGCAGGAATACCACCATGCGACAAGACAAACTCACCACCAAATTTCAGGAAGCGCTGGGCGACGCACAGTCTCTGGCGCTGGGCAACGACAACGCCTACATCGAACCGGCCCACCTGCTGGTCGCGATGCTGCGCCAGGACGATGGTCCGCGCGCCCTGCTGGAGCGTGCCGGCGTCAACGTCCCCGGCCTGACGCAGGCCGCCGAGGCCGCCATCAAGAAACTGCCGCAGGTGCAGGGCCACGACATCGTGCAGGTCGGCCCCGAGCTCGGCAAGCTGCTGCAGGCCACCGAGAAGGAAGCCATCAAGCGCAATGACCAGTTCATCGCCGGTGAACTCTTCCTGCTGGCACTGGCCGACAGCAAGGCCGACGTCGGCAAGATCGCCCGCGAAAACGGCCTGAGCCGCAAGTCGCTCGAATCGGCCATCGACGCCGTGCGCGGCGGGCAGGGTGTGAACAGCGCCGACGCCGAAGGCCAGCGCGAAGCCCTCAAGAAATACACCCTCGACCTCACCGAACGCGCCCGGCTGGGCAAGCTCGACCCGGTCATCGGCCGCGACGAGGAAATCCGCCGCGCCATCCAGGTGCTGCAGCGCCGCACCAAGAACAACCCCGTGCTCATCGGCGAACCCGGCGTGGGCAAGACCGCCATCGTCGAAGGCCTGGCGCAGCGCATCGTCTCGGGCGAAGTGCCCGACTCGCTCAAGGGCAAGCGTGTGCTGTCGCTCGACATGGCAGCGCTGCTGGCGGGCGCCAAGTTCCGCGGCGAATTCGAGGAGCGCCTGAAGAGCGTTCTGAACGAACTCGCCAAGGACGAGGGCCAGACCATCGTCTTCATCGACGAACTGCACACCATGGTGGGCGCCGGCAAGGCCGAGGGCGCCATGGATGCGGGCAACATGCTCAAGCCGGCGCTCGCGCGCGGCGAGCTGCACTGCGTGGGCGCCACCACGCTCGACGAGTACCGCAAGTACATCGAGAAAGATGCCGCCCTGGAGCGCCGCTTCCAGAAGATCATCGTGGGCGAGCCCAGCGTGGAGGCGACCATCGCCATCCTGCGCGGCCTGCAGGAGAAGTACGAGGTGCACCACGGCGTGCAGATCACCGACCCGGCCATCGTGGCCGCGGCCGAACTGAGCGACCGCTACATCACCGACCGCTTCCTGCCCGACAAGGCCATCGACCTGATCGACGAGGCAGCGGCCAAGATCAAGATCGAGATGGACTCCAAGCCCGAGGTCATGGACCGGCTCGACCGCCGCCTGATCCAGCTGCAGATCGAACGCGAGGCCGTGCGCCGCGAGAAGGACGAGGCTTCGCAGAAGCGCCTGGGCCTGATCGAGGGCGAGATCGAGAAGCTGCAGAAGGAGATCGCCGACTACGACGAGATCTGGCAGGCCGAGAAGGCCCAGGCCCAGGGCAGCGCGCAGGTGCGCGAGGACGTGGACAAGATCAAGTTCCAGATCGAGGAGTGGAAGCGCAAGGGCGACTTCAACAAGGTCGCCGAGCTGCAGTACGGCCAGCTGCCGGCGCTCGAGAAGCGCCTGAAGGAGGCCGAGGCCAGCGAGGCTAGCAAGGGCAAGTCGAGTGCGCCCACGCTGCTGCGCACCCAGGTCGGCTCCGAAGAGATCGCCGAAGTCGTGGCGCGCGCCACCGGCATTCCGGTTGCCAAGCTGATGCAGGGCGAGCGCGACAAGCTGCTTGTGATGGAAGACAAGCTGCACGAGCGCGTGGTCGGCCAGGACGAGGCCATCGGCGCGGTGGCCAACGCCATCCGCCGCTCGCGCTCGGGCCTGTCCGATCCGAACCGCCCGACCGGCTCGTTCCTGTTCCTCGGCCCTACGGGCGTGGGCAAGACCGAGCTGTGCAAGGCGCTCGCGGGCTTCCTGTTCGACAGCGAAGAGCACCTGATCCGCATCGACATGAGCGAGTTCATGGAGAAGCACTCGGTCGCCCGCCTGATCGGCGCGCCGCCGGGCTACGTGGGCTACGAGGAGGGCGGCTACCTCACTGAAGCCGTTCGCCGCAAGCCCTACAGCGTGGTGCTGCTCGACGAGGTGGAGAAGGCCCACCCCGACGTGTTCAACGTGCTGCTGCAGGTGCTCGACGATGGACGCCTGACCGATGGCCAGGGCCGCACCGTGGACTTCAAGAACACCGTGATCGTGATGACGAGCAACATCGGCTCGCCCATCATCCAGGCCATGGTGGGCAAGCCCTCGGAAGAGATCAAGGAAGCGGTGTGGGACGAGCTGAAGAACTACTTCCGCCCCGAGTTCCTGAACCGCATCGACGAGACGGTCGTGTTCCACGCGCTCGACGCGAAGAACATCGAGTCGATCGCCGCGATCCAGCTCAAGGTGCTGCAGGCGCGGCTCGCGAAGATGGACCTGGGCCTGGAGGTTTCGCCGGCTGCGCTGGCGGAGATCGCCAAGGTCGGCTTCGACCCGGTGTTCGGCGCGCGGCCGCTCAAGCGCGCGATCCAGCAGCGCATCGAGAACCCGCTGTCGAAGCTGCTGCTGGACGGAAGCTTCGGGCCGAAGGACACGATCGAGGTCACGACCGACCCGATCCAGTCGCCGGGCCAGTTCTCCTTCCGCAAGGCGGGGGAACCAACGGCGGCCGCTTCGGCCTAAAGTCGGATGATGAACTTCGTAATACGCGTCATTCTTCTGCTCCTGGGGCTGGTCTTCGCGGCCAGCCTGGCCGTGGCGGTCATGCTGCTGGCGGCTGTGTGGGGTGTTCGCTACGCCTGGGGGCGTCTCACGGGCAAGCCCGTGACGCCGTGGGTCATGCGTTTCAACCCGCGCTCCGGCTTCGACCGATTTCGCAATGCGGCACAGCCCTCGCAACCGACGGCTGCCGACGTGGCGAACGCCCGTGCCCGCGGCGAGTCGGTGGAGCGTCCCGTGCGCATCCGCGGCAGCGTCAGCGACGTGACCGACGTTTCGCCGAAATCGGTCTCCCCGCGCGGCTGACCGGCGGCCCGCGGGCGCTATTTCGGGCGCGACAGTCGGTCGCACCGTTCGCCGTCAGAATCGTCCTCCTGGAGCCGCGGCTCGCCAGCCGCGGCTTTCTGCTTTCATCCAGGAGAGACATTCCATGACTTCGCGCGACATCTTCGTGGTCGGCACCGTCCGCACCGCCATCGGCACCTTCGGCGGCTCGCTGAAGGACGTGCCCAACACCCAGCTTGCCACTACCGCCGTCAAGGCCGCCATCGAGCGCAGCGGCGTCGCAGCCGACGCCATCGGCCACGTGGTCATGGGCAACGTGATTCCCACCGACGTCAAGGACGCCTATCTGAGCCGCGTGGCGGCCATCGACGCGGGCTGCCCCATCGAGACGCCGGCCTTCAACGTGAATCGCCTCTGCGGCTCGGGCCTGCAGGCCATCGTGTCGGCGGCGCAGGCCATCGCGCTGGGCGACTGCGACATCGCCATCGGCGGCGGCTCGGAGTCGATGAGCCGGGGCCCGTACTTCGATACCTCGGCGCGCTATGGCGCCCGCATGGGGGATGCGGTGCTGGTCGACTACATGCTCGGCATCCTCCACGACCCGTGGGAGAAGATCCACATGGGCATCACCGCCGAGAACGTGGCAGCGCGCTACGGCATCACGCGCGAGCAGCAGGACGAGCTGGCGGTGCTGAGCCAGCAGCGCGCGGCCGCTGCCATCGCGGCGGGCCGTTTCAAGGAGCAGATCGTTCCGGTCGAGGTCAAGACGCGCAAGGGCGTGGTGCTCTTCGACACCGACGAGCACGTGCGCGCCGACACCACCGTCGAGACGCTGTCGAAGATGAAGCCCGCGTTCAAGAAGGACGGCCTCGTCACCGCAGGCAATGCCTCGGGCATCAACGACGGCGCGGCCGCCGTGGTGTTGGCCGAAGGCGGCCGTGTGAAGGCGCTGGGGCTCAAGCCCCTGGCGCGGCTGGTGGGCTATGCGCATGCCGGCGTGGAGCCCGCGTACATGGGCATCGGCCCGGTGCCGGCCACGCGCAAGGTGCTGGAGCGCACGGGCCTGAAGGTGGGCGACCTCGACGTCATCGAGTCGAACGAGGCCTTCGCGGCGCAGGCTTGCGCGGTCATCAAAGAGCTCGGTTTCGATCCTGCCAAGGTCAACCCGAACGGCTCTGGCATCTCGCTGGGGCATCCGGTGGGTGCGACGGGCGCGATCATCACGACCAAGGCCATCGCCGAGTTGCAGCGGGTGCAGGGGCGCTATGCGCTGGTCACGATGTGCATCGGGGGCGGACAAGGCATCGCGGCCATCTTCGAGCGGGTCTGATCGCATGCTCCGCCCGTCTGTCCTGATCGATCCCGGCGAGGTCGACTTCAGCGCCATCCGGGCGCAGGGCGCGGGCGGACAGAACGTCAACAAGGTCTCGAGCGCGGTGCATCTGCGCTACGACATCCACGCCAGTTCGCTGCCGTCCGATGTGAAAGAAAGGCTGCTCGCGCTGCGCGACAGCCGCATCACCCAGGAAGGCGTGTTCGTGCTCAAGGCACAGCAGCACCGCACCCAGGAGATGAACCGCGCAGACGCGCTCGCGCGGCTGCAGGCGGTGGTCGACAGCGTGGCCGTCGCGCCGCGCGTGCGGCGGGCGACCAGGCCCACCTACGGTTCGAAGCAGCGCCGGCTCGAAGGCAAGAGCCAGCGCTCGCAGATCAAGAGCCTGCGCGGACCGGTGCGGGACTGATCCCTCCGGTGCCGCCGCGCAGCCTGCGGATCTGCAGGCCCACGCCGATGAGGTACAGCACCAGCAGCACGCCGGTGATCGCCTTGAGCTCCGGCGCATCGGCGTTCGGCAGCAGCGGGGCGCCGAGCGGCAGGCGCGTGAGCGTTTCGGTGAAGGCCGGAATCCAGTGGAAGAGAAAGCTCGCAGAGAACGCGATGGCCTCGACGTAACGCGCCCACTTCCCGAAGAACAAGCCCCGGCCGGCGAGTGCGCCCACTGCCAGCGCAGCCAGCGTGATGATGCCCAGCGCATGCGGCTTGCCGAAGCCGCCGTGCTGGAAGATGCCGAAGCCGGTGAGACAGGTCAGCACGGTGGCCCACACGAAGAGCCGGCCGAGGCCGGTGCGCATCGTGATTTCCTTGCAGCGGAACAGGGCCGCCAGCCCCGCGGCGACGGCGATCAGGCTGATCGCGGTGTGAACTGTGCCCAGGGACGTGAGTCCCAGCCATCCTGTCGGTGCCATGCGGATCTCCTCGTGCCGTGTTGCGGCATTCTGATGGTTCGCAGCGAATTCGCGCAATCTCGGATGAATTGAGTGCAAAAGGCCCTGCTTTACGGTCCTGAAACATCTCCCGAAGACAATCGCACTCATGAGAAGGCTCTTTCCGCGCGCCGTGCTGGCCGCGTTCCTGCTGGCACCGGCCGCGGCGCTCCTGAGCGGATGCGGCCCGGGAGCCGCAGCGCAACCGGAAGCACGCAGCGCCGCAGCCCCCGAGCTCAAGTGGGAAGAACTGATTCCCAAGAGCTGGGACCCGACCAGGCGCTACCGCAACATCAGCCTCGAAGCCCTGCGCGACAACGATCCCCGCGCGATCCAGATGCTCGACGAGATGCGCGCCGTGTGGGACAACGCCCCCGTCAACGTCGCGCTCGACGGCAAGCCGGGCAAGCTCGCAGGCTTCGTCGTTCCGCTGGACAACACGCAGGAGGGCATCCGCGAATTCCTGCTGGTGCCGTACTTCGGCGCCTGCATCCACACCCCGCCGCCGCCGGCCAACCAGATCGTGCACGTTGTCGCGGCCTCGGCCGTGAAAGGCTTGCACGCCATGGACACGGTGTACGTCAGCGGCACGCTGAAGGCCGCGCGCTATTCGTCGGCGGACATGGGCGTGAGCGGCTACGAGATCAGGTCGGCCTCGGTCGAGCGCTTCGTGCCCAGGCAGCCGCAATGAGCGGCCGCGCTCAGCCGCCCATGCGCTGGGACAGGAAATCCAGGAACGACGTGATGCGCGCCGACAGCTGCGTGTTGCGGTAGTACACGGCATTCACCGGCTGGCGCACGTCGGCCGTCTCCTTCGTCAGCACCTGCACCAGCGCGCCGCTGGCGCGGTCGGTGCCCGTCATGAAGTCCGACAGGCAGGCGATGCCCACGCCCGCCAGCGCGAGCTGGCGCAGCGTCTCGCCGCTGGACGCCACCAGCGAGGGCGCGATGTTCCACTCGTCGCCATGCACGCCGCGCAGCGGCCAGCGGTTCAGCGACTCGGGCTGCGTGAAGCCCAGCAGCGTGTGTTCGGCCAGGTCGGCCACCTTGCGCGGCTTGCCGTGCGCTTCGAGGTATGCCGGGCTCGCGAGCACGCGCAGCCGGTGCGTACCGAGCGGGCGCGCATGCAGGGTGGAGTCGCGCAGCGGGCCGATGCGGATCGCCACGTCTGTGCGGCGCTCCAGCAGGTCGATGGGCAGGTCGTCGGTGTCCAGCTCCAGGCTGATCTGCGGATAGAGCCGGCGGAACTCCGGCACCAGCGGCACGATGGCGTGGAGCATGAAGGGCGAGGCCGCGTTCACGCGCAGCCGGCCCGCGGGCTGCTCGCGGCGCGCGGCCATGTGCTCTTCGGCGTCGTCGATGGCATCGAGGATGGCGCGCGTGCGCTGCAGGAAGGCCGCGCCTTCCTCGGTGAGTTCGAGCCTGCGCGTGGTGCGGCGAAGCAGGGTGGTGTCGAGCTTCTGCTCGAGCCGGCTCAGGGCGCGGCTGATGCCCGAGACGGTCTGCGAGAGCTGTTCCGACGCGGCAGTGATCGAGCCCGTGTCCACCACCGTGCGGAACGCGACGAGTTCTTCGATGGTGGTCTTCATGGGGGCTGGCGCGTCAGGCGGCGGCTTCCCGCTGCGCGGGCACCTCGACGCGCGGCATCAGCGCCGCGAGCGCCTCGCCGTCGGTTCGGTAGCTGAAGAGCATCGGCCCCGGCGCCAGCAGGCCGGCGCTTTCGAGCACCTGCATCGCAGGCAGCTTCATGCCGCTCAGGTGCAGGCGGATGCCCTTGGATTCCATCATCCGGCGGATCGAGCCGAACACCTCGGCGCCGGTGATGTCGATGCGGTTGATCGGCTGCGCGAACAGGCACACGTCGGTGAGGTCGGGCCGCTCGGCCAGCGCCACCGTGAGCGCGCGTTCGAGCGTGGAGGCGGATGCGAAGTCGAGCTCGGCGTCCATGCGCAGCGCATAGAGGTTCGGCGCGAGCGGCGGCAGTTTCCAGAGGTTGCGGTCGCGCAGGCTGCCGTCGGGATGCAGGCCCACCTCGATGATTCGCGGGTGCAGATGCCGGTACATGTAGTGCGCCAGCGCGGCCAGCAGGCCGCCGAGCACGCCCCAGTAGATGCTCGGTGCGGTCGCGATGGTCAGCACGAAGGTGCCGAAGGCGATGCCCGCCTCGATGCGCGAGATGCGCCACAGCGCGGTGAAGCTCGCCGGCTTCACCAGCCCGAGGATGGCCGTGACCACCACCGCCGCCAGCACCGCCTGCGGCACGTGATAGAGCAGCGGCATCAGCCACAGCAGCGCGCCCGCCACCACGACCACGCTGAAGAGCGTCGCCCAGCCAGTCTGCGCGCCGGCGTACAGCGTGATGGCCGAGCGCGAGAACGACGAACTCGTGGGAAAGGCGCCCGTGAAACCCGAGGCCAGCTTGGCCAGCCCCTGGCCGATCAGGTCCTGGTTTTCGTTCCAGAGCGTGCCGGCGCGCGCGTTGTCGACCTTGGCGCTCGACGCGGTTTCCAGGAAGCTCACCAGCGTGATCATCAGTGCCGGCAGCACCAGCGCGCTGAAGGTGCCGAGCGGCAGCAGGCCCGGCCAGTAGAAAGAAGGCAGGCCCGAAGGCAGCGTGCCCACCACCGCGCCGCCGCGCAGCGCGTAGTCGGCCAGCCAGCTGATGGCCGCCGCGCCGGCCACCAGCGCCATCGTTGTCGGAAAGCGCGGCATCAGGCGCTTGCCCAGCCACAGCACCGCGATGCTGCCCAGCCCGAAGGCGATGGCCACCAGGTCGGGCAATGGCCCGCCCTGCAGCACCTGCGGAATGGTCCGCCCCGTGAATCCCAGCAGCGCAGGCAACTGCGAGATCGCGATCAGCACTGCCGCGCCCTGCGTGAAGCCGATGAGCACCGGCGAATTCACCAGCCGCAGCAGCCAGCCGAAGCGCCCGGCGCCCAGCACGATCTGGATCGCGCCCGACATCAGCGTGAGCCACACCGCCATCGCCACCCACTCGGCGCTGCCCGCCACCGCTAGCGGCGCGAGCGAGGCACCCACCAGCAGGCTGGTGAGAGCCGTCGGCCCCACCGACAGCCGTTGCGAGGAACTGAACATCACCGCGATCAGCGCCGGGAACAGCGCCGCGTAGACGCCCGTGACCAGCGGCATGCCCGCCAGCGCCGCATAGGCCACGCCCTGCGGGATGACCATCAGCGCCACGGTGATGCCGGCCATCGCCTCGTTGCGCAGCAGCGCGGCGGAAGGGCGGGGCCAGGCCAGGCACGGAACCCAGCGGGAGAGGCGCTGGCGCAGGGAGGGAGAGGGGGCAGCCGGGGTCATGGATGTTTGCGGGCGCACGGGAGAGAACTGCAGGCACATGCGCGGTGCGCCGCGCGAAAGCGATGCGGAATGTGGAGCCGGGTCAGATCAACGATGTCGCGTTTTTCAGCACGTAGTCGCAGGCCTTTTCCTTGACCTTCGACGACAGCCCCTTGAAGTTCAGCGACTTGCCGTCGCCGCCTTGCAGCAGGCCCTTGGCGCCGCTGGCGAAGCCGGTCTCCTGCTTCTTCTGCCCGGTGATCTTGGCGAGCAGCTTGTCCTTCACCGAGGCCGCGTCGCCGCCCAGGTAGTTGTTCTTCACGCAGTACTGCAGCACACCGGCCGCGTTGCCCATGGTGCTGGAACCGATGGCGGGCATCTTGAAGCCGAGGCTGCTGCCCAGGTTGCCGAGCGCCGATCCGCCCGTGCTGCCGCCGCTGCCTTGCGAATTGGCGGTGGCGGCTTCGCCGGCCTTTTCCTTGAGCTGGTCGAGCAGGTTGTTGGCCTGCGCCGAGGCGCCCGCGGCGAGCAGCGCCAGGGCGATGAGGGTTGAACGGGCGTGCATGTCGTCCTCCTGTCGGTACGCGTGGTGGAAAGCGGCCATCAGCATAACGGAGACGCCGGGGGCGAAGCCCCGGTTGCACGCGCGCTCTTACTTCGTGCGCGGTGGGCGCTTTTCGAGCAGCGGCGCACTGGTGCCTTGCACGCCAACCAGGCCCAGCACCGTCACCAGCGAGTTCTGCGCACCCTTCCAGCCGTCGGTCACGTCGATCCACTCCGACAGCGCGTGGAAGCCGCCGGTCTTGCCGCCGCCGCCGATGATGATGGCCGGGATGCCCAGCGACATCGGCACGTTGGCGTCGGTGCTCGCGCCCGTGAGCAGCGTCTTGTGGCCGAAGGCCGCGTTCGAGCGCGTGGCGGCCTCGACGATCACCGTGTCCGACTGCGTGCGCCCGCCCGGACGGTCGCCGATGAGCTTGGTGCTCACGCTCAGCGTGTTGACGTTCCAGCGCTTGTTTTCCTCGGCCACGGCTTCGTCGATGGCGGCGAGGATCTTCTTCTCGGTCTCGAGCAGCGGCGCCATTTCGTCGGAGCGGATGTCCACCGCCATGCGTGCATCGGGCGCAATGGTGTTGACCGAAGTGCCGCCACCGACCGTGCCGACGGTGAACGTCGTCTTCGGGAAGCTCGGCGTGCGGATGTCGGCGATCTTCGCGATGGCGCGGCCCATGCCGTGGATGGCGCTGGGCACCTGGCCGAAGGCGCCGTAGCTGTGGCCGCCGGGGCCCTTGAAAGTCACTTCGTAGCGATGGCTGCCGGTGCCCAGCATCAGCACCGAGCCATCGGGCGCGGGCTCCAGGCCGACCATGCCGTCGATGTCGAGGTTGTCGCGAAAGATCGCCTTGATGCCGCGCAGGTTGCCGAGCTCTTCCTCGCCCACGTTGCCGACGAAGAGCAGGTCGCCCACCGTCTGGATCTTGTTGTCGTTGAGCACCTTGAGCCACGACAGCAGCACCGCGAGGCCGCGCGTGTCGTCGGAAATGCCGGGCGCGTAGAGCTTGCCGTCGCGCTCCTTCACCTTCACGTCGGTGCCGGCGGGGAACACGGTGTCGAGGTGGGCCGAGATCAGCAGCTTGGGCCCGTTGCCCGTGCCCTTGCGCAGGCCGACCACGTTGCCTTCGGCGTCGATCTTCGCGTCGGCGAGGCCCAGCGCCTTCATGCGTGCGAGGAAGGCTTCGGCGCGCTTCTGTTCCTTGAAGGGCGGCGCCTCGATCTCGGTGAGCATCTTCAGGTCTTCCACCGAGCGGTCGTGGTCGGCCTTGATCGCTTCCAGCAGCTTCTGGATGGCGGGCGACGCCATCAGCTGGGTGTAGGCCTTGTCCACCTCGGGCCGCACCTGCGTGGGCGTGGCTGCGACGCTGCCCGCCTGGGCGTGCGCGAAGCCAGCAGCGGCCGAGGCAAGGGCGAGGACGAGGGGTGCGAGGCGTAGCGAGGCGGTGCGGAGCATGGAAGGTGTCCTTTTTTTGAAGCGGGCCAGATCGAGATCGGCGCCGCCGGTGCAACGCCGTCGTCAGCGATTCTTATGGCTGTGTTAGGCGCGTGCTCTGGTTTAATCTGCCGCGTTGTCAGTTTTTCTAACGAAGCCCTCATGCGCCGCCATATTCCGAGCACCCGCGCGCTGCTGATCTTCGACGCGGTGGCCCGCCACCACGGCGTCGGCAAGGCCGCGGAGGAGCTGTGCCTCACGCACAGCGCGGTGAGCCAGCAACTGCGCCAGCTGGAGACGCAGATCGGCGTGCGGCTGGTACAGCGCACCGCGCGCGGCACCGAGCTCACCGAGGCCGGCCGGCGCTATCACGGCCAGATCTCGGGCGACCTGCTGCGGCTGCAGAACCACACGCTCGAAGCCATGGCGCAGCGCACAGACGGCCTGCGCCTGCTGGTGGGCGCCGTGCCGGTGCTCGCCGAGGGTTGGCTCACGCCGCGCCTGCCGGAGTTCATCGGGCAGAACCCGGGCTGCAGCCTGCATCTGCAGGTGTTCCCCACGCATCTCTACATGGAAGACCAGCCTTTCGACGTGGGCGTGCAGTACGACGATGCGGTATGGCCGGGCGCAAACGCGCTGCCGCTCATGGGCGAATCCTGCGTTGCCGTGTGCTCGCCCAACGCGAAGGGGCGGCCGGCCATGGCGCGCGGCGATTTCCGCGCGGCGCCGCTGCTGCAGCTGCGCACGCGCATGGGGGCGTGGGAAGAGTGGTTCGGCCAGACCCCGCATCTGCGCGCGCCGGAGAACCTGGTGGCGGGGCACCGCTTCGACCTGTTCTCCTCGCTGGTCGCGGCCGTGCGCGCCGATCTGGGCGTGGGGCTGGTGCCCGACTACTTCGTCGAGCGCGAGCTGCGTTCGGGCGAGTTGGTGCTGGCCTGTCCGCACCGTGCGCCCTCGAGCCGGGGCTACAGCGTTTTCGTGGCGCCCAGCCGCACGGACGACGCGCTGGTCGGCGCCTTCGTGGCATGGCTGCGCGCGGCGGCCGCGCAGGCCGCGCCGCGTGAGCTGAAGGCCGCCTAGGCCCGGCGGAAGAGCAGCACCGAGTTCGTGCCGCCGAAGGCGAAGGAATTGCTGATGGCGGCTTCGAGCGCCGGTGCCGCCGTGTCGTCCTGCATGACGAGGCTCATCCGGCATTCCGGATCGATCTCGCGGCAGTTGGCGTTGGGCGGCAGCTGCCGCTGCTGCAGCGCCATCACGGTGATGAGCGCCTCGATGGCGCCGGCCGCGCCCAGCATGTGGCCATGCAGCGCCTTGGTCGAGCTCACGCGCAGAGAGTCGAAGTCATCGCCCCACACCTCGGCCAGCGCGTTGCGCTCGACCACGTCGCCAATGCGCGTGGCCGTGCCGTGCGCGTTGCAGTAGCCCACGTCGCGCGGCTGCAGCCCCGCCTGGCGCAGGGCGGCGCGCAGCGCGCGGGCCTGTCCTGGAGCGTCGGGCTTGGTGAGATGGGTGGCGTCGCTGCTGAGGCCCCAGCCGGCCAGCGTGGCATAGCTGCGGGCGTTGCGTGCGCGAGCGCGCTCGGCGGATTCGAGGACGAGGAAGGCCGAGCCTTCACCCAGCGCGAAGCCGCTGCGGTCGGTGGCGAAGGGCCGCACCGCGCCAGCCGCTTCGCCGGGCTGGAAGCCGGCCAGCGTCTGCATCGCCTGCCATGCCACCACCACGCCCGGCACGATCAGCGCTTCGCTGCCGCCGGCGATGGCGATGTCGACCTCGCCGCGCTGCACGGCCTTGGCGGCCTCAGCGATCGCAGCCGAAGAGGAGGCGCAGGCGACCGAGTAGGTGAGCACCGGGCCCTTCACGCCCTGGCGCATGGCCACGTGGGCGGCCGGCGCGTTGGGCATGAAGGCGGGGATGGTGAGCGGGGAGACGCGGCCGTTGCCGCGATAGGCCGCTTCGAGCGCTGCGGCGCCGCCCATGCCGCAGCCCGAGAAAACGCCCACCCGCTCGGGGTCGGCATCGGATACCGAGAGGCCCGCGTCGCGCATCGCCATGTCGGCGGCCGCCACGGCCAGCTGGCTCACGCGGTCGACGCCGGCGAGCTGCAGCTTGGTAAACCAGCGGGTCTCGTCGAAGGCCACGGTGGCCGCCGCCGCCGGCTTGGGCAGTTCAGGGAAAACGGGCTGTACGGCCGACCGGCCCTGCAGCAGGGCCTGGAACAGTGCGCCGGGCTCGTCGCCGTGCGGCGCCACGACGCCCAGCCCGGTGACGGCGACTTCGTGGTTCACGACGCCGACGCGGCCTTCTCGGCCCTGACCTTGTCGACCAGCACGGACAGTTCGGCCAGGGTGTCGATGCTCGCGTCCTCGTCGGGCATGACGATGCCGAAGTGGTCTTCGATGGCGAACAGAAATTCGGCCAAGGCCAGCGAATCGAGTCCGCCGGTTTCACGCATCGAGGCGTGGGGGTCGAGCTTCGACGGTTCGATGCCGTACTTCTCGTGGATCAGGTCCTGCAATTCCTTCAGCGAACTCATCGTGCAATGCCTGTCGTCGTGTGCCGCCGATCGATCGCCGCCCTGTGCGGTCCTTGAGTCAATCGATCCCTTCCTCGTCGGCCAGTGGTGAGTGGTCAGTGTTTACGGATGATATCCGCTCCCACGTGAGGGACATCGTCCCGCTGCCGGGCGCCCGGCCTCCAGCGCATCGAGGGCAGGGCGAAAGCCATACCCAGCAGCGCCCCGGCGGCCACGTCCAGCGCCACGTGCTGCTTGACCGCCAGCGTCGAATAGGCGATGGCGGCGAACCAGGCCCAGTTCAGCACCCGCCACCCGGCGGGGGTGCGGGTTTCGCTCAGCACGTCCTCGATGCGGATGGCCGTGAAGATGGCCACCGCCACGTGCATCGAAGGGCAGGCGTTGCCGGCCGCGTCCACGCCCTGCAGCATCGTGAAGCCTGGGTAGCCGGAGGCATCGATGGCCAAAGGGGGTATCTGGGTCGGCCAGAAGTAGAAGATGCCCAGGCCGGTGATGCACAGCCCGCCGATCCACAGCCCGTAGACCACCAGCTCGCGGAAGGTCAGTTGCAGCCCTGGCGCGATGCCCACGTACACCCACAGCGAGAGGTACGGCCCCAGAAGGTAGGGCTGGAAGGGCAGCAGGCGGTCCAGCGGCGTCAGCGGCATCACCTCGACCGGAAAGGACGGATTGCGCAGCAGGTGGAAGTAGCCGATGAAGAAGAGCCAGGTGAAGACCGTGGTGCCGACCGCCTTCAGCAGGAAATGCCGGCGCACGCGCAGCCAGATGTCGGCGGTCCAGGTGGAAGCTTGGGCGCCGGGCGCCAGATGCAGGGGGATCGGTGAGTGCATGGTGTTGCTTGTCGGGCGCCGATCTTGCCAGAGCGACGTGAAGCATCCATTCCTCGATACCCCGGTTGCCCGGGGCGCGCCGCTCAGGCGGGCGCGGGCCGCTTGCGGTGCTGGAACGAGGTGGGCGAGCGGCCGGTGGCGGCCTTGAACATCGCGCAGAAGGCGCTGTCGGTGGCGTAGCCGCTGGCGGCAGCCACCTGGCTCACCGCCATGCCGCGCGCCAGCAGCGGCAGCGCGTGCGCCATCACGGCCTGCTGGCGCCATTGCTGCCAGCTCATGCCGAGCTGGTCGCGGAACAGGCGCGCCACCGTGCGCTCGCTGGCGCCGATGGCGGCGGCGCGCTCGGCCAGCGTGGCGCGGTCGGCCGGGTTGCGCAGCAGCGTCTCGCAGAGCTGGCGCAGGCGCTTGTCGGTGGGCAGCGGCACGTCGATGCGGATCTGCGTGGCACGCTCCAGCTCGTCGACCAGGAGCGGCGCGATCATCCGCTCGCGCTGCGGTGCGTGCACGTCTGCCGGCGGCAGGCCGTCGGGCGTGGTGTCGAGCGCCAGCATCAATGCGCGCAGCAGCGGGCTGATCTCGAGCACCTCGCATTTCTCCCAGGAGGGCGCGATCCAGGCGTGCAGGTAGACGGTGCGCAGTTCGGCATCTTCGATCAGCGTGATGCTGTGCGGCATGTTGGCGGGCACCCAGAGCGCGCGAGAGGGCGGGACGATGTAGCTGCCGTCCTGCGTGCTCAGGCGGATCACGCCGCGGGTGGAAAAGGTGAGCTGTGGCCACGGGTGCTCGTGCAGCTCGACCAGCGTGTCGGCGCTCAGGAAGTGCTCCTTGGCGCGCAACGGCCGCACCGCGTCGGGCGCGTACAGGTGCGGCGTGAGGGAGGCAACGCTGTTGATCGGGGTGGGCCCGCGCAGCCTGGCGGCGGTCGCGGCGCTCCTGGAGGGGGGTGAGGCGGCGCTTGGCATGGTTTCGACAAATGTTGTCGCTGTATCGCCATTCTGCCGCTTCCCCGGCGCATAGCATCGGTGCCTGCCCCGTTTTTTTGTAGCAATCCATGTCTTCCAACTCGCCCGCGAGCGCCGCTTCTGCCCCCGCTTCCCCGCCTTCTTCCAATACCTTGGGCACCGACGCCAAGCTGATCGGGCTGGTCGGCCTGGCCCACGCGGTCAGCCACTTCAGCCAGCTCATCCTGGCGCCGCTGTTCCCGTGGCTGAAGGACGCGTTCAACGTGAGTTATGTCGAGCTGGGCGCGGTGCTCACGGTGTTCTTCGTGGTCTCGTGCATCGTGCAGGCGGCTTCGGGCTTCATCGTCGACAAGCTGGGTCCGCGGCCGGTGCTCTTCGTGGGACTCGGGGCGCTGGGGCTGGCGGCTTTCGGCTATGCCCTGGCGCAGAGCTACTGGATGCTGCTGGTGTGCGCCGTGGTCGGCGGCATCGGCAACGGCGTGTTCCACCCGGTGGACTACACGCTGTTCAACCGCAAGGTCGCGCCCACGCGCCTGGGCCATGCCTACAGCGTGCACGGCATCACCGGCAGCCTGGGCTGGGCGCTGGCGCCGGCCTTCGTGGTGCCGATCGCCATTGCCTTCTCGTGGCGCGTGGCGCTGGCTTCGGCGGGCGCGGTTGCCCTGGTCGTGCTGCTGGTGCTGTGGATCTACCGCAGCGTGCTGTCGCTCGACGCCGCGGCCGTGCACAAGGCCACTGGACAGGGCGAGTCCTCGCCCGCCGGCGGCGAGTTCGACTTCCTGCGCATCCCGGCCGTGTGGATGTGCTTCGGTTTCTTCTTCTTCTATGCCGTGGTCATCAGCGTGGTGCAGACCTTCGCGCCCGTGGCCGCGGGGCACCTTCACGCGGTGCCCGTGGCGCTGGTGGCCGTGTGCCTCACGGTCTACATGGTGGCGAGCGCGGTGGGCATGGTGGCTGGCGGTTTCCTGGCATCCGATCCTTCGCGCTGCGAGCGCATCGTGGGCGTGGGCTTCGGCCTGGCCGCCGCGCTGGCGCTGCTGCTGGCCTTTGCCGACTTCCCGCCGGTCATCGTGCCGGCACTCTTTGGTGCGATGGGTTTCGTCTCGGGCGTCGCCGGGCCTTCGCGCGACCTGCTGGTGAAGAAGTCGACGCCGCCCAACGCCACCGGCCGTGTCTACGGCGTGGTCTACGCCGGCCTCGACATCGGGCAGGCCGTGGCGCCGCTGGTGTTCGGCCGGCTGATGGACCACGGCCAGTACACGAGCGTGATCGTGGGGCTGGCGCTGGTGCAGGGCGTGCTCATCGCCAGCGCGTTCAACGTGCGCCGAGTGCGGCGCACGGCGCTCGTGCCGGCCTGAAGCTGAAGAACCCCGGCCGATATCATCGGCCGCATGCAAGCCCTGTATGTCTATGTGATCGTCGGCGCCGTGCTGGCGGGTTTCGTGCAGGGCCTCTCCGGCTTTGCGTTCGGCATGGTGGCGATGTCCGTCTGGGCCTGGACGCTGGAGCCCCAGCTTGCCGCCTTGCTCGCGCTCTTCGGCGCGATGACGGGGCAGGTGATCGCCGCGGTCACCGTGCGACGTTCCTTCGACAAGAGCGTTCTCTGGCCTTTCCTGCTTGGCGGACTGGTGGGCGTGCCCTTCGGCGTCTGGCTGCTGCCGCATCTGGATCTCGTCGTCTTCAAGCTGTGCCTCGGGCTACTGTTGGTGCTGTGGTGCCCGGCGATGCTGATGTCGCAGCACCTGCCGAAGCTTTCGTTCGGCGGGCGCGTCGCCGATGGGGTTGCAGGGGCCATCGGTGGGGCGATGGCCGGGATCGGCGGGTTCTCGGGGACCATTCCCACGCTGTGGTGCACGTTGCGCGGGTTTCAGCGGGATACGCAGCGGGCGGTGATCCAGAACTTCAATCTGTCGATGTTGCTGGTGGCGTTCGGCATCCACCTGTTCAGCGGGAATATCGGGCGTTCTCTCTTGCCTTTGCTGGGGGTGGTAGCGGTGGCGGTGGCTGTGCCTGTGCTATTGGGGGCGCGGCTTTATATCGGGATCAGTGAGGTTGCGTTTCGGAAGATTGTTTTGGGGTTGTTGACTGCTTCCGGGGTTGCGCTGTTGGCTTCTGCTGTTCCGGCTTTGCTTTCTCGTAGCTGAGCGATTCCTTCCCCGGGGCCGAGACCCGGCCCCGGGAAGCAAACACCCAACAGCCCTCACCGAGGCAAAGCCAAAGCAAACGGCAAGCTGACAACCCCCAGCAAGGTAGACAAAGTCACCAGCCCCGCCACATAAGGCCCGTTGTACCCCATGCGAGCAGCCAGCACATAAGCGCTAGAAGCAGTAGGCACAGCAGAGAAAGCCATCAACACAGCCCCCTGCGCAGCATCGAGCCGAAGCGCCCGAGCCAGCACCCAGGCCACCAACGGCAGCAACAGATGCCGGATGGCCAGCACCGACACGGCCAGCACCTTGCCCGTGCCCAAGGTGGAGAACTTCATCCCCGCCCCCGCAGCCAGCAGTCCCAGCGCCAGCGAAGCAGCCCCGATCCGTGTCAACGTAGGCGTGGCCCAAGTGGGCACGGTAAGCCCCAGCACATTGGCCAGCAACCCCGCCACGGTCGCAACGATCAGCGGATTGCGCACCAGCTGCCGCACGAACCCCGTCTGCGCATGCCGCGTCATCGGCCACACGGCCGCGATGTTGAAGATCGGCACGCACACGCCGATCAGCACCGCGATCAGCAGCAGCCCCTCGGAGCCTCCGAGCCGTTCCGCCAGCGCCAGGCAGATGAACGAGTTGAAGCGAAAGGCAATCTGCGCGCTCGCCGCGTGGTCGCGCCGGTCGATGTGCGTGCGCAGGCCCGGAACGAAGGGCAGGGCGTAGGCCAGCACGATGCCGCACACGCCCACGCCGACACCTGCGGTGAGCAGGCTCGATGTCGCCCCGAAGTCGAGCGGGCTGCGCACGATCGAGTGGAACAGCAGCACAGGAAATAGAAAGTAGTAAACAAGGCTCTCGACCTGGTCCCACACGCGGCGGTCGAGGGCTGTGTAGCGGCACAGGAGCCAGCCGATGGCGATGAGGGAGAAGTCGGGGAAGAGCAGCTGCGCGTAATTCACCGCTTCGAGGATAAACCCGCTTGACCATGGGTAATCCAGAGCACGGATACGGCCCCCGAGCCGCTAGCATCCGGGCTTCGTTTTTTCGACACACAGCAGAACAAGGAGTTTTTGATGCAACGTCGTCAATGGAGCGCGATGGTGGGAGCCGCGGCACTGATTGCAGTGGCGGGCCAGAGCTTTGCGCAGGGTTATCCCAACAAGCCCGTCGAGCTGAGCGTGCCGTTCGCACCGGGCGGCACGACGGACATCGTGGCGCGCGTGATTTCCGATCCGCTGGGCAAGGTGCTGGGCCAGCCGGTGGTGGTGATCAACCGCGCCGGTGGCGGCGGCATCGTGGGCGCGGCTGAAACCGCCCGTGCCACGCCCGATGGCTACAAGCTGGGCATCGCCACGGTGTCGAGCACGGCGGCCAACCCGGCCATCAACCCGAAGACGCCGTACGACCCGATCAACGACTTCACGCCGATCATCAACATCGCGGCCACGCCGAACATCATCGCGGTCAACCCGAGCTTCCCGGCCAAGAACTACGCCGAGTTCGTGGCCGAGCTGAAGAAGAACCCCGGCAAGTACTCGTACGCCTCGTCGGGCACGGGCGGCATCGGCCACCTGCTGATGGAGCTCTACAAGAGCCTGACCAACACCTTCGTCACGCACATCCCGTACCGCGGCGCGGGCCCGGCGCTGAACGACGTGGTGGCCGGCCAGGTGCCGATCATGTTCGACAACATCCCCTCGGCCATGCCCTTCATCCAGAGCGGCCGGCTGATTCCCATCGTGGTGTCCGCGCCGCAGCGCCTGGCCGCGCTGCCCAACGTGCCCACCTTCAAGGAAGTGGGCCTGGAGCCGGTGAACCGCATGGCCTACTACGGCATCCTCGGCCCGAAGGGCCTGCCCAAGGAAGTGGTCGAGAAGATCAGCGCCGGCGTGAAGAAGGCGGTGGAAGAGCCGGCGGTGCGCAAGCGCATCGAGGACACGGGCTCGCTGATCGTGGCGAACACGCCCGACCAGTTCGCCGCGCAGATCAAGGCCGAGTACGACGTGTACAAGCAGGTCGTGAAGAAGCAGAACCTGAAGCTCGACTGAGGATCGCTCCTCGCACCAGGGAAGCCGCCCGCATGCCGGGCGGCTTTTTCTTTTTGTTATCTTGCAAGGCATGAGCACAGAGGCAGCCACGCAGACCACACCCGGGATCGACGACTTCATCGACGCACTGTGGCTGGAGGATGGACTCTCGAAGAACACCCTGGCCGCCTATCGGCGCGACCTGACGCTGTTCGCGCAGTGGCTCGGCGCGCAGCGCAGCGGCACCGTGCTCGACACCGCGCAGGAGACCGACCTGCAGGCCTACATGGGCGCGCGCCTGTCGACCAAGGGCAAGGCCACGTCGGCGAACCGCCGGCTCACGGTGTTCAAGCGCTACTACCGCTGGGCGCTGCGCGAGCGGCGTATCGCGGCCGATCCGAGCATCCGGCTGATGCCGGCGCGGCAGATGCCGAGGGCCGTCAAGACGCTTTCCGAAAAGCAGGTCGACGACCTGCTGGGCGCGCCCGACGTCGATTCGCCGCTGGGCCTGCGCGACCGCGCGATGCTGGAGCTGATGTACGCCAGCGGCCTGCGCGTGAGCGAGCTGGTGGCGCTCAAGGCCACCGACATGAGCCTCAACGACGGCGTTCTGCGCGTGCTCGGCAAGGGCAGCAAGGAGCGGCTGGTGCCCTTCGGCGCCGAGGCGAGGCGCTGGATCGAGCGCTACCTGGAGGATTCGCGCCCGGCCATCCTCGACGGGCAGCAGACGCCCGACCTGTTCGTCACCGCGCGCGGCTCGGGCATGACGCGCGTGATGTTCTGGATCATCGTGAAGAAGCACGCGACCGCGGCTGGCATCCACGTTCCGCTGTCGCCGCACACGCTGCGCCACGCCTTCGCCACGCACCTGCTGAACCACGGCGTCGACCTGCGCGCGGTGCAACTGCTGCTGGGGCATGCCGACATCTCGACGACGACCATCTACACGCACGTGGCGCGCGAGCGCCTGAAGCAGCTGCATGCGCAGCACCACCCGCGCGGTTGAGCCTTCGCAGGACTGGCGCATCGGCTGCGCCGGATGGAGCCTGCCGCGCGCGCTGTGGCCGGTGTTTCCGGCCGAGGGCTCGCACCTGGAACGCTATGCGCAGCGCTTCGACGCGGTCGAGATCGACTCCTCGTTCTACCGGCCGCACCGGCGCGAGACCTACGAGCGCTGGGCCGCGAGCACGCCCGAAGGGTTTCGCTTCGCGGTCAAGCTGCCCAAGACGGTGACACACGAACACCGGCTGGTCGGTGCGATGCCGGCTTTCGAGGCGTTTACCGCGCAGGTCGAGGGCCTCGGCAGCAAGCTGGGTGCGCTGGTCGTGCAGTTGCCGCCCAGCCTGGCGTTCGATGCTGCAGCGGTGCGCGGCTTCTTCACCGCGCTGCGGCACAGGCACTGGGGCGCGGTGGTGCTGGAGCCGCGCCATCGCAGCTGGTTCACGTCGCAGGCCGACGGGCTCCTGTCGGATTTCGAAGCGGCTCGCGTGCTCGCGGACCCGGTGCTGTTCGACGAAGCCGCGGCCCCCGGCGGCTGGTCGGGCCTTGTCTATCTGCGCCTGCACGGTTCGCCGCGGCGCTACTGGTCCGCCTACGACGAGGAACTGCTCGCGCGCCTCGCCCGGCGGCTGCAGCGCGCGAAAGAGGAGGGTGCGCAGTGCTGGTGCGTGTTCGACAACACGGCCGGCGGCGAGGCCACGGGCAACGCGCTGACGCTGCGGCGGCTGCTGGAAAATCAATCATCGACAAGAGGAGACGGAACGTGAAATTCAACAGACTCTGCGCAGGCCTTGGGCTCGGCTTTGCAATGGCCGCAGCCGCCGGCCTAGCCGCCGCCCAGGCCTTTCCTAGCGCCAAGCCTATCCGCCTGATCGTCGGCTATCCGCCCGGCGGCGGCATCGACTTCGCGGCGCGCACGGTGCAGGTGCCGCTGCAGGAGGCGCTCAAGCAGCAGCTGGTGGTCGACTACAAGCCGGGTGCGAGCGGCATGATCGCGGCCACCGAGCTCACGCGCCAGCCCGCCGACGGCTACACGCTGCTGCTGGCCAACACGGGGCCCTTCGCCATCGCGCCGTACCTGCAGAGCAAGCCGCCCTACGACCCGATCAGGCAGTTCACCTACATCGGCCAGATCAGCCAGGGCAGCTACATCGCGGTGACGCGGCCCGACCATCCGGCGAAGAACCTCAAGGAGTTCGTCGCCTGGGCCAAGGGCCAGCCGGGCAAGGTCAACTTCGCCTCGGGCGGCAACGGCACCTCCACGCACCTCAACGGCGAGCTCATGAACCAGGTGACCGGCCTCGACATGACGCACGTGCCGTACAAGGGCAGCGCCCCCGCGGTGCAGGACCTGATCGGCGGGCAGACGCAGATCCTCATCGACGCGGGCAGCGTGCTGCTGCCGCAGGTGAAGGGTGGCAAGCTCAAGGCGCTGGCGGTGACCGGCCCGGCACGCGATCCGCAGCTGCCCGATGTGCCGACGGTGAAGGAGCTGGGGTTGGCTGGCATGGAGTCGGTCGGCTTCCAGGGACTCGTGGGACCGGCCAACATGCCGAAGGAAGTCGTCGACCGGCTCTCCGGCGAGTTGGCCAGGGCGCTGGCGCAGCCCGAGATCAAGGCCAAGTTCGCGACGGCGGGGGCCGAGGTGCATTCGCTCGGGCCGGCCGAGTTCGCGGCTTTCGTGAAGGCGGACAATGAGAAGTGGTCCAGGCTGATCAAGGAGCGCAAGCTGCAACTGGACTGACGCCATCCATCACGCAAGCAGGCAGACGACACGGGCTGCCACACACGACACCATGAATTTCCTCGCTTCCCCGAAGCCCTCGCGCCGCACGGCGACCCGACTCCTCGCCGCCGCCGCGCTGTGCGCCGCATCCGGCGCCTTCGCGCAAACCGTCCCCAAGACCGTGCGCCTCATCGTCGCCTATCCGGCGGGCGGCGTCAGCGACGTGGTCGCGCGTGCGCTGGGCGACCGGCTCGCGGCGCAGATAGGCGTCACGGTGATCGTCGACAACCGCGCGGGCGCGAGCGGGGCCATCGGCATGGACGCCGTCGCCAAGGCCGCGCCCGACGGTGCGACGCTGGGCTTCTCGGCCATCAGCCCGCTCGTGCTGAGCCCGCACCTGGGCAAGCTGCCCTTCGACCCGCTGAAGGACGTGGCGCCGGTGGCCAGCGTGATGTATTCGCCGGTGCTGCTGATCGCCACGCCGGCGAGCAAGGCGAAGGACTTCCGCGCTCTCATCGACGATGCCAAGGCGCATCCGGGCGCGGTGCGCTGGGCTACCTCGGGGCCGGCCTCGCTGGGCCACATCGTGCTGGAGCAGCTGCGCGCGGCGGCGAGCGTGGACATCACGCATGTGCCTTACAAGGGCGGCGGCCAGCAGCTCAACGACGCGATCGGCGGGCAGTTCGAGATTCTTTCGACCAACGCGAGCCCGACGCTCTCCTCGCACATCCAGTCGGGCAAGCTGCGCCCGCTGGCGGTGGGTGCCCCAGCCCGGCTCGACAGCCTCCCGCAGGTGCCCACGCTGGGTGAGCTGGGCTACAAGGCGGCGAACATCAATTCGCTGTTCGGCGTGTTCGCGCCGGCGGCCACGCCGCCGGCGATGGTCGCGAAGTACAACGCCGAGATCAACAAGGCGCTGGCCACCCCCGAGCTGCGCGCCAAGCTCACGGCCACCGACAACGTGCCGACCGGCGGCACCCCGGCCGCGTTCGCGAAGGAAATCGCCAGCGAGTTCGAGAGCAACGGGCGCATCGTCAAGGCGGCGGGCATCAAGGCCGATTGAAAAGCCGCAAAGGCGCGCTGACGCCTGAATGACACCCCGGCTTGTGGCTTGGCTTTGCCTACCTTATAGTAGGTAGATGACCAACGCCACAGCACTCGCCGCCGGCAGCACCCGCGAGCAGATTCTCGCGGTGGCGCGCGGCTTCATCGAAACCCGCTCCTACCTGGGCTTCAGCTTCCAGGACGTGGCCGATGCGGTCGGCGTGCGCAAGGCCAGCCTGTACCACCACTTCCCGACCAAGGAGGCGCTGGGCGTCGCGGTGATCCGCGGGGCCACGCAGGGCTTCAAGGACTGGGACGCCGCCCGGGCGCGCGAGCCGAAGGACGCGCTCGAATCGTATTTCCGCATGTACCGCAACACGCTCAGGGCCGGCTCGGGCATGTGTCCCGCGGGGGCGGTGGCTCCCGGCTGGGGCGTCATCAACGACGAGCTTCGCCTTGCCGTGCAGGAGTTGCGCAACACGCAGGTGACGTGGCTCACCGGGGTGCTGGGCGCGCTGATGACGGAGCGCAAGACCGGCGCCTCGGTGGCTTCGCTGGCTGCCTACGTTTTTTCCGTTTGCCAGGGCGCGCTGCTGTCGGCGCGCATGACGGGCCGCGTCGACGACTTCGACGAGGCCATCGCCCAGCTCAGGAGTTCCTTGCCGGGCTGAGCGCCCGGCCCCGTGCAGGCACGCTTCGGCGTGCTTATTTTTCGACCTCGAAGCCTACCGATTGGAAGGTAGTCAAATCTGCTGGAGAGCATTCATGAAAGCCGTCATTTCCGCCTACGCCCGTTCCCCGTTCCACTTCGCGAAGAAAGGCGCGCTCGCCGAGGTGCGCCCCGACACGCTGGCCGCCGGCGTGGTGCGCGGCCTGCTGCAGCGCACCGACCTCGACCCCGCGCTGCTCGAAGACGTCATCCTCGGTTGCGCCTACCCCGAGGCCTCGCAGGGCAACAACCTCGCGCGCATCGTCGGGCTGCTGGCCGGACTTCCTCACGAGGTGGGCGGCATGACGGTCAACCGCTTCTGCGGCTCCTCGATGCAGGCGGTGCACATCGCCGCAGCGCAGATCGAGGCGGGCATGGGCGATGCGTTCCTGTGCGTGGGCGTGGAGTCGATGACGATGGTGCCGCAGGGCGGCTTCAACTTCTCGCCGAGCCCGGAACTCAAGGAGAACACCGACGCCTACATCTCGATGGGCGAGACCGCCGAGAACGTCGCGCAGCGCTGGAACGTGAGCCGCGCCGACCAGGAGGCCTTCGCGGTGGAGTCGCACCGCAAGGCGGCCGAGGCGCGTTCGCAGGGGCGGCTTGCCGGCGAGATCGTGCCGGTGCGCCTGGCTTCGGGCGACGTGATCGATGCCGATGGCTGCATCCGTCCGACCACTTCCGCCGAGGCACTGGCGAATCTCAAGCCCGTGTTCCGTCCTGACGGCGTGGTGACGGCAGGCACCTCTTCTCCGCTGACCGACGGCGCGGCGGCAGTGCTCGTCACCAGCGACGAATTCGCGGCGAGGCGCGGCCTGAAGGCGCTGGCGCGCATCCGCTCGTTCGCCACCGTGGGCGTCGACCCGGCGATCATGGGCATCGGCCCGATCCCCGCCACGCGCAAGGCGCTGGCGCGCGCGGGCCTGAGCGCGGCCGACCTCGACGTGATCGAGATCAACGAAGCCTTCTCCTCGCAGGCGCTGGCCTGCATCCGCGACCTGGGGCTCGATCCGGCGAAGATCAACCTCGATGGCGGCGGCCTTTCCATCGGCCATCCGCTGGGCGCGACCGGTGCGCGCATCACCGGCAAGGCGGCATCGCTGCTGGCACGCGAGAACGGCCGCTACGCGCTGGCCACCCAGTGCATCGGCGGAGGGCAGGGCATCGCGACGATCCTCGAGCGCGCCTGAAGGCCGCGCCGCCCGCGAGAATGACGATCGCCACCCACCACAAAGGAGACCCCATGGCCAAGCTGTATCTCGAAGACCTGAAGGTCGGCGACCGTTTCAAGAGCGCGGAGCACGCGCTCGACGCGGCGCAGATCAAGGCCTTCGCGCAGCAATTCGATCCGCAGCCCTTTCATACCGACGAAGAGGCTGCCAAGAGCACATTCTTCGGCGGCCTCGCGGCGAGCGGCTGGCACACGGCCGCGCTCACGATGAAGCTGCTGGTCGAAAGCGGCCTTCCGCTGGCCGACGGAATCATCGGTTCGGGCGGCGAACTGCAGTGGCCCAAGCCGACGCGGCCCGGCGACGTGCTGCATGTGGAGGGCGAGGTCGTCGACATCGTGCCCTCGCGCTCCAAACCCGGCCGCGCGATGGTGGCGATGCGCTGCCAGACGCTCAACCAGCATGGCGACGTGCTCCAGCATTTCATGCCGAAGCTGGTGGTGCAGGCGCGTCCGGCCTGAGCCGAAGAGGAAAGAAGAGCGGCGGCCTCAGGCCTTGTCCTGCGTCTGCGAGAGCTGGCGCAGTTCTTCCGCGCTGAAGCCCGCACGCCCGCGCGCCTCGAAGTTGAAGGGCGGCTTGTGCCGCGGCGCGTCGTAGCGCGCCACGAGCCCGGGGTAGGCCGCTTCCGGGTCGATGCCCTCGCGCTCGCACAGCCAGCGGTACCAGTGGTTGCCGATGGCCACGTGGCCCACTTCGTCGCGCAGGATGATGTCGAGGATCTCCACCGCGCGCAGCGCATCGGGTGTGTTCACGCGCTTGAGCTTGCCCTGGATGAGCGGCGTGGCGTCGAGCCCGCGCGCCTCCAGCGTGCGCGGCACCAGCGCCATGCGGGCGAGCACGTCGTCCTTGGTCTTCTCGCACATGTTCCACAGGCCGTCGTGGCCGGGGAAGTCGCCATAGCGCCAGCCCATGTCCTGCAGGTGCGCGTGCAGAAGGGTGAAGTGCAGCGCCTCTTCGTGGGCAACGCGCAGCCAGTCGCGGTAGTAGGCCTGGGGCATGCCGTCGTAGCGCCAGACGGCGTCGAGCGCGAGGTTGATGGCGTTGAACTCGATGTGGCAGATCGAATGGATCAGCGCCGCGCGTCCCTCGGTGGTGAAGGGCGAGCGCTTCTGCACGGCGGTGGCGGCCACGCGCAGCGGGCGTTCGGGGCGGCCCGGCACGCCGAGATCGTCGCCCGCGGTACGGATGGCTCGGGTTGCTATGGATTCGGTAGCGCCATCCAAAGAGATGGCCCGTGTCGCGGCCACCTTTTCATCGGGGTCCGTAAGGCGAAGCGCGGCCAGCGCGCTCAATCGGGGGTGCATCCCTACAATTCTAGGTTTTGACCTTGCAGGGACCGGAACAATGGCGCTCTACGAACTCGACGGTGTGGCACCCCAGGTGGGCGAAGGTGCATGGGTGGCCGACAGCGCGGAGGTGATGGGCAACGTCAGGCTGGCGCAGAACGCCAACGTGTGGTTCGGCGCGGTGCTGCGCGGCGACACCGAGACGCTGAGCATCGGGCGCAACAGCAACATCCAGGATCTTTCCGTGCTGCACGCCGACAACGGCTGCCCCCTGACCGTCGGCGACAACGTGACCGTCGGCCACCAGGTGATGCTGCACGGCTGCACCATCGGCGACAACACGCTGGTCGGCATCCAGGCCGTGGTCTTGAATAACGCGAAGATCGGCCGCAATTCGATCGTTGGCGCCGGCAGCGTGGTGACCGAGGGCAAGGAGTTCCCCGACAACTCGCTCATCATGGGCTCGCCCGCCAAGGTGGTGCGCACCCTCGACGACGAGGCCGCCGCCAAGCTGCGCCAGGGCGCGGAGAACTACGTGGCCAACGCCCGGCGCTTCGCGAAGGGCCTGAAAAAGATCGCCTGACCATCCCGGCTGCAGGCACATACACAGAAAGAAGACGTTTTGAGCGAGCTGCACAAATTCCTGTTCGATGGCCTGCCGGTGCGCGGCATGATCGTGCGCCTGACGGATGCGTGGCAGGAGATCCTCGCGCGGCGCGCCTCCAATACCGCCACCGGCGCGTATCCGCAGCCCGTGGTCGAACTGCTCGGCGAGATGACGGCGGCGGCCACGCTGATGCAGGCCAACATCAAGTTCAACGGTGCGCTGATCCTGCAGATCTTCGGCGACGGCCCCGTCAAGGTGGCGGTGGCCGAGTCCAAGCCCGACCTGAGCCTGCGCGCGACCGCCAAGGTGATGGGTGAGTTGCCGGCCGACGCGCACCTGCCCGACATGGTCAACGTGAACAACAAGGGCCGCTGCGCCATCACGCTCGACCCCAAGGACAAGCTGCCGGGCACCACCCCCTACCAGGGCGTCGTGCCGCTCTTCGGCGACGACGGCGAGAAGCTCGGCAAGCTCAGCGACGTGCTCCAGCACTACATGCTGCAAAGCGAACAGCTCGACACCACGCTGGTGCTGGCCGCCGACGACAAGGTGGCCGCGGGCCTGCTGATCCAGCGCCTGCCGGTGAAGGGCGAGGGCAACCTCGAAGGCACCGCCGACAAGGACCACGATCAGGCCAACGAAGACCAGATCGGCCGTAACGAGGACTACAACCGCATCTCCATCCTCGCGTCGAGCCTCACGCGCGACGAACTGCTCACGCTCGACGTCGAGACCATCCTGCGCCGCCTGTTCTGGGAAGAGAAGCTGCTGCGCTTCGAGCCGCAGGCCGGCATGCTCGGACCGCGCTTCGCCTGCACCTGCGGCCGCGAGCGCGTGGCGCAGATGATCCGCGGCCTCGGCGAGCAGGAGGCCGAGAGCATCCTCGCCGAGCGCGGCAACATCGAGGTGGGCTGCGACTTCTGCGGCAAGCAGTACCGCTTCGACGCTGTCGACGCTGCGCAGATCTTCACGCCGGTGGGCGACCGGGTTCCGGGCAGCTCCGTCGTGCAGTAGGCGGCGCCGTCGCCGCCTCTTTTTCAGTCAGCGCAGCACCTTGATCATCGCGGCGAGGCGCTCGTGCGCGAAACCGGCCGCCAGCGCGCGGTCGAACATGCCGGCCAGGAAAGCCGGAAAGCTCCCGTCCAGGCCGGCCTCGCGCGCCTGCTTCACGAACAGCCGGCCGGAGCCCGCGCAGGTGGCCATCGAGCTCTGGGGCTCGCCGTAGCTCCCGGCCTCGATGGCATCGCCCTCGGCGCGGATCATCTCCCCCAGCACCGGCGATATCGCACCGATCATCCGGCCGAACTCGCCCACGCCCAGCCCTTCGGCCTCGCAGATGCGAGCGCCGTGGAAGAAGCCGCTCATCGCGCCGAACATGCACGACAGCGTCGCGAGGTCCCAGGCCGCGGCGTTGCCGACCGGCTCGCCCATGTACATGAGGCGGCCGGCGATGGTTTCGAGCACCGGGCGGCAGATGGCCAGCGCGCGCTCCTCGCCCGAAATGAAGAGCGGCGTGTCGGGCCGGCCGATCTGGCCGGGCGTGGCGAGCAGGGCGCCATCGAGGTAGGCCACGCCGTCCGCGGCGGCCCAGGCGTCGCGCGCGTCCTGCGGCGTGCCGGTGCTCAGCTGCACCAGCACCTTGCCGCGCAGGGCCTGCATCACGCCGGGCTGGGCGAGGATCGAGCGGGCCGCGGCGTAGTCGGCCACGCACATCAGCACGATGGGGCTCGCCTCGGCGGCGCTGCGCGCATCCGTGGCGAGCAGGGTGCCCTGGTTCAGCAGCGGGTGGGCGCGCCCGGCGGTGCGGTTCCAGAGTGTCAGCGTGTATTTCGGCTGCAGTGCGTGCGCGAGCGCGATGCCCATGGGGCCGAGGCCGATGAGGGATACGTCGGTCATGTCGTTCTCCGTTCCATGTTTTCGTGTCGATCAGGTGCAGTCAGGCCGCGGCGGGCGTCAGCTTCTGGCCCAGTCCGCCGTCGACGGTGAGCCGCGCGCCGGTCGTGAAGGTCGCCTCGAAGGCGAAGAACAGCACCGCGCGGGCCACTTCGTCGGCGGTGCCGTGGCGCCGCATCGGCGTGATCTGGTCGCCCAGCCGGATGAACTCGGCGCGTTCCTCCGGCGTCGCATCGGCCACGCCCAGCGTGGGCGTGTCGATGAAGCCCGGGCTCACCACGTTCACGCGGATGCGCCGCGCCATCAGCTCCGCCGCGAAGCCCGAGGCGAAGGAGCGCAGCGCGGCCTTGGTGGCGCTGTAGACGCTCATGCCATGCATGCCGCCTTCGTCCGCGATCGATGAAGTGACCACGATGGCGCCGCCCTCGCGGATCAGCGGCGCCAGGCGCTGCACGGTGAAGAACGGACCCTTGGTGTTGATGGCGAAGGCGCGGTCGTAGCCGGCCTCCGTCACCTGTTCGAAGGGCTCCAGCGTGGAGATGCCGGCGTTGATGTGCAGCAGGTCGATGCGGCCGAAGCGCTCGCGCACCGTGGCCGCCAGCGTGTCGATGTCGGCCAGCGAGGCGGCGTCGGACGCCAGCACGTGGGCGCCCGCGCCGAGCGTGCGCCGCGCGGCTTCGAGGTTCGCGGGGTTGCGCCCGGTCGCGAGCACTTCGGCGCCGCCCGCGAGCAGAGCCTGTGCGGTGGCCAGGCCCATGCCGATGGTTCCGCCGGTGATGACGGCCTTCTTGCCGCCGTAGATGTCGTTCGTCATGATGATTCGCGTGCCTTGCAATGGATGAAGTTCAAGGCTGCGAATGATCCGGATCGGTGCTCTTGCGGTCGCGCACGTTCGGCCGCGCCGGAGCACGAACGGACAGCGCCGTGCAAGGCGGCGCTCGATAATGTTCCGATGAGCAAAACCGATACGGACACCCGCCTGCAGGTGGACCTGCGGCAGACGCCCGGCGGCGTGGTCGGCTACGACGCGCTGCCCGACCATCGCATCAAGCTACACACCGGCGGTCCGGTGGCCGGGGCCTGCAGGCTGCACAGCTTCCTCTACACGCGCGGCGACCTCGACATCCTGCCGGCCGGCATCTCCGACGTCTGGCACGAGGAAGCGCCGAGCACCTCGGTCGTGGTGCGCATGCCGCCTTCGCTGCTGAGCCGCACAGCCGACGAGATGGGCCTGCCGCCCGAGCGGGCCGTGCTCGACCAGCGCCACCAGTTCCGTGACGCGCGGATCGAGCACGTCGCTTGGGCGCTCGACGCGGAGCGCCGCGCTGGCTTTCCCAACGGCAGGCTCTACACCGACAGCCTGGGCACCGCGCTCGCGGTGCAGCTGCTCGCGGGGAAGGAGGCCGCCGCAGGCACGGCATCGGCACAGGGGCTGACGCGGCCGCAGCTGCGCCGCGTGACCGAGTACATCGAAGCACACCTGGACGGCGATCTCTCGCTGGCCGCGCTGGCCGGTGTCGCAGGCCTCAGCGCCTCGCACCTGAAGACGCAGTTCAAGCGCTCCATCGGCCTGCCGGTGCACGAGTACGTGGTGCACCGCCGCGTCGACCGCGCGCGCGGCCTGCTGCTGCGCAGCGAGATGCCGGCGAGCCTCGTGGCGCTGGAGAGCGGCTTCTCGCACCAGAGCCACATGGCGCGCTGCATGCGGCGTGTGCTCGGCGTCACGCCGGGCGAAGTGCGGCGCGCGGGCTTGGGGGTCTAGCGAGCCGCGTCGTCGAACCCGCCGAACGAGATGTCCGGCGCGCTCGTGTTGTGCTTCGACGGCAGGCTGCGGCCAAAGCGCACCTGCGTGGCCTGGAGGCTCTTCACTTCCGGCAGCGGCAGCACCTGCTGCGCGGCGCTTGGCGATGCCTGCCAGCGCACTTCGCTCACGTCGGCGTTGTCGGGCGTGACGTACATCGAGCGCAGCACCGCGAAGGGCTGGGCGCTTGCGGTGGGCTTCGACAGCGTCACGTCGAGCGCGGTGCGCGCGCGGCTGATCTCCTCGACCTTCACTGCGGCACTGCCGCCGTCGGTGAAGCGCACGTGGATGGCCAGCGGCCGGGGCACGATGCGGATCGACGCGATGTTCACCACCGGCCGCGCGGCGGCCTCGACCGGGCCGAGCAGGAAGGACGAGCCGTACACCCCGTCGCCGAAGCGCGCCTCGGGCAGCGGCTTGATGCGCCAGTAACCATCCGACGGATAGAGCACGATGGCTTCGAGCGGCTTACCGTTCTCCTTCCTGAACACCTGCAGCAGATGAAAGCCGCGGTCCTTGCGCTTACCCACCTGCACGGGCACGCGCTGCGGGCGCCAGAAGCTCGGCAGGGTCATGCCTACGATGCGCCACTGGGCGTTGTCCATCAGCACCACGGTGCGCTTGCGGAAGCGGTAGGCCGGGTCGGTGGGATGCTCGCCGCCGTCGAAGTTGCAGCCCGAGAAGTCGGGCGCGGTGACGTCGTTGCCGATCTTGTCGAGGTAGTCGGGCTGCAGCGCCTCGATGCGCATGCGGCGGATGCCTTCGCCGCGCAGGGTCAGCGAGACGTTGTCTTCCTCGGCGCAGGCGGTGGTGGTGGTGCCGTTCTCGACGGTGGCCGCGACAGGTGCCGCGTGGACCGGGCCGGTGGCCGATAGCAGCAGGGCGGCCAGAGCGGAAGGAAGAAGCGCGATGCGCGCGGCGGTCGAAAGGGGCATCGGGTCTCCGGTAAGGGGAAAGGGAGGGCCGCTACTCGCGGCGTGCGATGAGATCGCTGAAGAGCCTATGTTCGCATTCCGGGTCGGAGCATTTCTCGCAAGGCCACGACCAGGAGGCGGGTTTCGCGTCGGACCTGGCGCGCGTGCGCGGCCGGCCCTCGTTGCCTGCGATGGAAACGATGGCGTTCCACGCGTTGGCAAGCCGCTCGCCGCCGCTGCCGTGCACCACGGCATACGAGAGCTTCGCGCCCGCGAGCGCGGCGCGCACCAGCGTGTCGGTCGGCTGCTGCGCATGCGGTCCGTCGCGCATGTCGTCGGCCACCCAGGGCAGGTCGAGCGCGGTCAGCAGCGTGATGGCGTAGCGCCGCTGGGCGGCCAGCGCACTGTCGTAGAGGGAGGTGTCCGCGAAGAGCTGCTCGCTGTAGACGGCCGTCATGAGCGCGGTGGTGTCGGCCACCACCACGCCGGTGGCGGCTGCGAGCGCTATGCGGCGGGTCTGCTCGTCGGCGATGGCCTGCTGCTCGTTGGGGCGCGGCGTGCGGCCTTCGCGCTCGCACCATTCGCGAAGGTACTCGCTCACCAGGGTGGTCGGTACGCCGCGGTCCTGCAGGCGCTGCGCGATGGCGCGGGCCAGTTCGGTCTTGCCGGTGCTTTCGGCACCCACGAGGGCGATGACGCAGCCGGTCGGCAGCACGGGTGTCATGCGCGCGCAGCCTCGGCGGCGCCGGATGGCATGCGCTGGCGCCAGGCAAGGTAGCCGGCCACGCTGAGCACTGCGAACACCGCATACAGGCCCACCGTGAGCCACAGGCCCTTGTGGATGAAGAGGCCCACGCTCACCACGTTCACCGCCAGCCAGATCAGCCAGTTCTCGATGAACTTGCGCCCGAGCAGGAACTGCCCGACCAGGCTCAGGCCGGTGGCGAAGCCGTCCCACCAGGGCACGTCGGTGTCGGTGAAGCGGCGCAGGAAGAGAGCGACCGCCGGCCATGCCAGAGCGCAGGCGAGCAGCGTGAGCGCGATGCCGCGCGATGAAAGGTGGCTGACGCGCAGCGCGCTGCCGTCGGCGCGATGGCCGCGCAGCCATTGCGCCCATCCCCATAGGGCGACGAGCGCGAAGAAGACCTGCAGCGAGGCGTCGCCGTAGATGCGCGCGTTGGCGAACACCGCCACGTAGAGCAGCGAGCTGACGATGGCCAGCGGCCATCCCCAGTGGATCTCGCGCATGTTGCAGCCCACCATGGCGAGCGCCAGCGTCGACGCGACGAGCTCGAGCCAGCTCACGGGAGAGCCCCAGAGCATGAACGCGGGGGCCGAGAGAAGCTCGGTCATCGGCTCTGAGGCGAAGAAAGAAGAGGAAAGGGAGAGGGGAACGAATAGCCGAGGTCAGTGCGCAATTTGCACGAAGACCTCGTTAGGCTTGACCATGCCGAGTTCCGCGCGCGCGCGCTCCTCGACCATCTCCAGCCCGTCCTTGAGGTCGTTGACCTCGGAGCTCAGGCGCTCGTTGTTCAGCGCGGCCTTGGCGTTGGCTTCCTTCTGGTCGGCCAGCTTGGTCCGCAGCTGGGCCACGTCGCGCACGCTGCCGCGCCCGTTCCACAGCTGCCACTGCAGGATGGCCAGCAGGAGCAGCAGGACGATCGGTGGAACGAGGCGGGCGCGCATGCCGCGTGGCGTCCGGCGTTACTTCAGGTTGTAGAACGCGCCGCGGCCGGGGTACACGGCGATGTCGCCCAGGTCTTCCTCGATGCGCAGCAGCTGGTTGTACTTGGCGATGCGGTCCGAACGCGAGAGCGAGCCGGTCTTGATCTGGCCGGCGTTGGTGCCCACGGCGATGTCGGCGATGGTGCTGTCTTCCGTCTCGCCCGAGCGGTGCGAGATGACGGCGGTGTAACCCGCGCGCTTGGCCATCTCGATGGCGGCGAAGGTCTCGGTCAGCGTGCCGATCTGGTTGATCTTGATCAGGATCGAGTTGGCGATGCCCTTCTCGATGCCTTCCTGCAGGATCCTGGTGTTGGTGACGAAAAGGTCGTCGCCCACCAGCTGCACGCGCTTGCCCAGGCGTTCGGTGAGCAGCTTCCAGCCGTCCCAGTCGCCTTCGTGCATGCCGTCCTCGATGCTGATGATCGGGTACTTGTCGACCCAGGTCGCGAGCATGTCGGTCCAGCTTTCGGCCGTGAGCGACAGGTTCTCGCCCGACAGCACGTACTTGCCGTCCTTGTAGAACTCGCTGGCCGCGCAGTCCAGGCCCAGGGCAATCTGTTCGCCGGCGGTGTAGCCGGCCTTGTCGATGGCTTCCAGGATCAGCTGGATGGCTGCTTCGTGGCTCTCGACGCTGGGAGCGAAGCCGCCTTCGTCGCCCACCGCCGTGCTGATGCCGCGGTCGCCCAGGATCTTCTTCAGTGCATGGAACACTTCGGCGCCATAGCGCACGGCCTCGCGGAAGCTCTTGGCGCCCACGGGGATGATCATGAATTCCTGCAGGTCGAGGCTGTTGTTGGCGTGCGCGCCGCCGTTGATGACGTTCATCATCGGCACCGGCAGCTGCATGCCGCCCATGCCGCCGAAGTAGCGGTACAGCGGCAGGCCCGATTCTTCCGCAGCGGCGCGGGCCACGGCCATCGAGACGGCGAGGGTGGCGTTGGCGCCCAGGCGGCCCTTGTTGTCGGTGCCGTCGAGGTCGATCATCGTGCGATCGAGGAAGGCCTGCTCGCTGGCGTCCAGGCCGAGCACCGCTTCCGAGATCTCGGTGTTGATGTTCTCGACGGCCTTCAGCACGCCCTTGCCCAGGTAGCGGCTCTTGTCGCCGTCGCGCAGCTCGATGGCTTCGCGCGAGCCGGTCGATGCGCCCGAGGGCACGGCCGCGCGGCCCATGGTGCCTGACTCGAGCAGCACGTCGCATTCGACGGTGGGGTTGCCTCGGCTGTCGAGAATTTCGCGGCCGACGATGTCAACGATTGCACTCATCTTCTGTCTTTCTCTTTCTGGTCTCTTTGGGCGGATGAATAGATGGGAAAACGGATCGGAAGCCTCAGAGGCCCTCCACGGCGATCATGTTCATGATCGCGGCGCCGGCACGCGCCTCGCGCGCCTTGAGGTACTCGGGCGTCTCGTAGAAGGCCTTGGCCTTCTCGAAGCTGGGGAACTTGAGGATCACGATGCGCGTGGGCTTCCAGTCGCCTTCCAGCGGCTGCACCTGGCCGCCGCGCACGCACACCTCGGCGCCGTGCGCCTGCATGGCGACGGTCGACCACTTCTTGTATTCCTCGTACTGCGTCGGGTTCGTGACCTCGACATGTGCGATGACGTAGCCGCTGCTCATTCGAATACCTCCGTGCTCCGCACTGCGGTGCGAGCTTGCTTGGGGCGGCCCGGCGCGGCGCTCATGCAACCGCCTTCAGCGTCTTGTTGGTGCTGCCCGAACCCTTTTCCTTGTGCTCGAGCGCGGCCTTGATGAAGGCGTTGAAGAGCGGGTGGCCGCCCCACGGGGTCGACTTGAACTCGGGGTGGAACTGCACGCCCATGAACCACGGGTGCACGTCCTGCGGCAGCTCGACGATCTCGGTCAGGTGCTCGCGCTGGGTGAGGGCGGAGATCACGAGGCCGGCCTTGCGCAGCTCGTCGAGGTAGTTCACGTTGGCTTCGTAGCGGTGGCGGTGGCGTTCGGTGACCACGTCGCCGTAGATGCTGTGGGCCAGCGTGCCCGGCGCCACGTCGGAGCTCTGCGCGCCCAGGCGCATGGTGCCGCCGAGGTCGGACTTCTCGTCGCGGATCTTCACGGTGCCGTCGGCGTCCTTCCACTCGGTGATCAGCGCGATCACGGGGGTGGGCGTCTCGGGGTCGAACTCGGTGCTGTTGGCGTTCTTCAGGCCGGCCACGTGGCGGGCGTATTCGATGGTGGCCACCTGCATGCCCAGGCAGATGCCGAGGTAGGGCACCTTGCCCTCGCGGGCGAAGCGCGCGGCCGAGATCTTGCCTTCCACGCCGCGCTGGCCGAAGCCGCCGGGCACCAGGATGGCGTCGTACTTGGCCAGGCGCGAGACGTCCTGCGGCGAGATGGTCTCGGAGTCGATGTAGTCGATCTTCACGCGGGCATGGTTCTTCATGCCGGCATGGCGCAGCGCCTCGTTGAGCGACTTGTAGCTGTCCGACAGGTCGACGTACTTGCCGACCATGGCGATCGAGACTTCCTTCTGCGGATGCTCGACCTCGTAGACCAGCTCGTCCCAGCGCTGCAGCTTGGCGGGCGGGGTGTTGATGCGCAGCTTGTCGCAGATCAGGCCGTCCAGGCCCTGCTCGTGCAGCATGCGGGGCACCTTGTAGATTGTGTCCACGTCCCACATGGAGATAACGCCCCATTCGGGCACGTTCGAGAACAGCGAGATCTTGGCGCGCTCGTCGTCGGGGATGCGGCGGTCGGCGCGGCACAGCAGGGCGTCGGCCTGGATGCCGATCTCGCGCAGCTTCTGCGCCGTGTGCTGGGTGGGCTTGGTCTTGAGCTCGCCGGCGGCGGCGATCCAGGGCACGTAGCTCAGGTGCACGAAGGCCGAGTTGTTCGGGCCCATGCGCAGGCTCATCTGGCGAACGGCCTCCAGGAAGGGCAGCGACTCGATGTCGCCCACGGTGCCGCCGATCTCGACGATGGCCACGTCCACCTCGTGCGCCGTGCCGATGCCGGCGCCGCGCTTGATGTATTCCTGGATCTCGTTGGTGATGTGCGGGATCACCTGTACCGTCTTGCCGAGGTAGTCGCCGCGGCGTTCCTTCTCGAGCACGGTCTTGTAGATCTGGCCGGTCGTGAAGTTGTTGGCCTTGCGCATCCGCGTGTTGATGAAGCGCTCGTAGTGGCCGAGGTCGAGGTCGGTCTCCGCGCCGTCATCGGTGACGAACACTTCACCATGCTGGAAGGGCGACATCGTGCCGGGGTCGACATTGATGTACGGATCGAGCTTGATGAGGGTGACTTGGAGGCCGCGCGATTCGAGGATCGCGGCGAGCGAGGCGGAGGCGATTCCCTTGCCAAGGGAAGAAACGACACCACCGGTGACGAAGACAAATTTGGTCATGCCAGTTCCGGACGCTGTGAATCCGGGCAGTGGGAAATTGCGATTATAGGTGTGCCCTTCGCGACACCTTTCGAGAAGGGCATCTTTCGTGGGGGCCGCCGCGCACGGCCGCCCGAAGCGGCCGGCCCGCCCCCGGTCGGGGGGAGGCGAAGACACGAAGTGCGAAGCCTGGGGGTGAGCAACAATACAGCCCATGCAAGACCTCGCCGGCAAACACATCGTCCTGGGCCTCACCGGAGGCATCGCCTGCTACAAGTCGGCCGAGCTGTGCCGGCTGTTCGTCAAGGCGGGGGCGACCGTCCAGGTCGTCATGACCGAGGCGGCGGAGCAGTTCATCACCCCCGTGACCATGCAGGCGCTCTCGGGGCGCACCGTCTACACCTCTCAGTGGGACACGCGCGAGCCCAACAACATGCCGCACATCAACCTCAGCCGCGAGGCCGATGCGATCGTGCTGGCGCCCTGCAGTGCCGACTTCATCGCGCGGCTGGTGCAGGGGCGTTCCGACGACCTGCTGAGCCTGATGTGCCTGGCTCGTCCGATGGAGCGCATTCCGTTGCTGATCGCCCCGGCCATGAACCGCGAGATGTGGGCCCATCCCGCCACGCAGCGCAACCTGATGCAGGTGGCGGCCGACGGAGCCACCGTGCTGGGCGTGGGCAGCGGCTGGCAGGCCTGCGGCGAGACCGGCGATGGCCGCATGCTGGAGCCGGCGCAACTGCTGGAGGACATCACGGCCTTCTTCAGCCCCAAGCTGCTGGCGGGGCAGAAGGTGCTGGTCACGGCCGGCCCGACCTTCGAGGCGCTGGACCCGATCCGCGGCATCACCAACCATTCGTCCGGCAAGATGGGCTTCGCCATTGCCCGGGCTGCGCGCGAGGCAGGCGCCGAGGTCACGCTGGTGGCCGGGCCGGTGCACCTGCCCACGCCGCGCGGCGTGACGCGCGTCGACGTGCTCTCGGCGCAGGACATGCTCGAAGCGACCACCCGTGCGGCCCAGAGTGCTAGCATTTTCGTAGCTACGGCAGCCGTCGCAGACTGGCGGCCGGCCACCCAGAGCAACCAGAAGATCAAGAAGGACGGCAGCGGCAGGACGCCGGTGCTGAACTTCACCGAGAACCCGGACATCCTCCTTTCCGTCGCGAAGAGCGAGCGGGCGCAGTCGAAGAAGCTCTTCTGCGTGGGCTTCGCCGCCGAGAGCGAGAACCTCGCCGAACACGCCAAGGCCAAGCGCGAGCGCAAGGGCATCCCGCTGCTGGTGGGCAACATCGGCCCGCTGACCTTCGGCCAGGACGACAACGCGCTGCTGCTGGTGGACGCCAACGGCGTGCGCGAGCTCCCGCGCGCCCCCAAGCTCACGCTGGCGCGCGAGCTCATGACCGAGATCGCAGCGCGTCTTCCCGACTGGAGGGTCTGATGAATCCCCAATGGAACACACCGCCGAATGGCGATTTCGCCCGCTATGTGGAGCGGCTGTCCGCGCAGGCGGCGCTGCCGAAGCGGACCGCCGCGGCGCCCGGCGAGCACGGGTTGGACATCGGCATGACGCCGACCTCCGGTCCGCAGGCGCAGGGGCCCGTCACCGCCGCGATGCAGCGCGCCGAGCTCCCCAACGGCGAAGTGCCCAGGAAGCAGCCTGGCTCCTTCGATCCGGCGCTGCTCAAGGTGCTGGGCATCTTCGGCGCGGTGGCGTTCCTCGTGCTCTGGGCCGCGGGCGTGCCGTTCGGCGTGCTGATCGTCCTGGCGGCGCTGGCCGCCTGGTTCGGCAGGAAATTGAAGGGCCTGAAGCTCACACCCGGCGTTGCCAAGTGGCAGCAGGTGCTGGAAGAAGCGGCCCGAAAGCAAAGAGAACAGCAACAGAAGCAAGGCAATAACTAGTGAAAGTCGACGTCCGCATCCTCGATCCGCGCATGGTGGATCAACTGCCCGCATACGCCACCCCCGGAAGCGCCGGCCTCGACCTGCGAGCCTGCCTCGATGCCCCCATCACGCTGGAGCCCAACGGCTGGCAGCTGGTGGGCACCGGCATCGCCATCCATCTGGCCGACCCGGCCTATGCGGCGCTGATCCTTCCGCGCTCGGGGCTGGGCCACAAGCACGGCATCGTGCTGGGCAACCTCGTCGGCCTGATCGACAGCGACTACCAGGGCGAGCTGAAGATCAGCGCCTGGAACCGCAGCGACACGCCCTTCGTGCTGAACCCGATGGAGCGGCTGGCGCAACTGGTGATCGTGCCGGTGGTGCAGGCGCAGTTTCGAGTGGTCACAGAATTTGCACCCACGCAACGAGGCGAGGGCGGCTACGGCTCCACCGGCAAACATTGAGCGAATCCTGAAGATCGGCTGAGTTTCCGGGCGGTAAAGAGCGGAACCGGCACGGGCCGTACGGCCTCGAAGGTTTCAGTGTGTGAACGGCGTCATCGCGGCCGATGCTGCGGCGTTAGTCAGGCACACGCAGGGTGCATGCATTCATCATCCTTGCATCGTTCTTTCCGAGGAGCCTCCAACATGAAGATCTCAATGCGCTTTGTTTCCGTCACCGCTTCCGTGCTGGCCGTGGCCACGCTCACGGCATGCGTGGCACCGGCGCCGGTCTACCAGACCTCGCGCTATCCCTACCAGGCGCCTCCGCAGGCCATTCCCTACCAGGAAGCTTCCTACGTCGAGTACGGCCGCGTGGCCAACATCGAGGTGCTGCGCAGCGAAACCGCCGGCACCGGCACCACGGGCGGCGGTGCCGTCGCCGGTGGCGTCATCGGCGGCGTGGTGGGCAACCAGTTCGGCCGGGGCAATGGCCGTGCCGCGGCGACCGCGCTGGGCATCGTGGGCGGTGCCCTGCTGGGCAACACCATCGAGGCGCAGCAGAACGGTCCGCGCGTCTACGAGATGTACCGCGTCTCGGTGCAGACCGACCGCGGCGGCTATCGCGCCTTCGACGTGCAGAGCCCCGGCGACCTGCGCATCGGCGACCGCGTGCGCATCGACAACGGCCAGATCTCGCGGATGTAAGCCGCGCTTGTTTCAGACGTGAAAAAGCCGGGCATCGCCCGGCTTTTTCGTATGCGCAGCCTCCGGCCGGATTCGGCGCGTCAGTGCAGCGTCTGGTTGCCCGGCGCCATCGGCGCAATCTTGAAGAAGCCCGTGCCCGCCGTGCCGCGTCCCACTTCTTCCTCGGTAGCCTCGCGCACGGAACGCACGGTGATGTCGAGCCGGATCGCGATGCCCGCCAGCGGATGGTTGCCGTCGAGCACCAGGTGGTCGGGATAGATCTCGGCCACGGTGTAGATCGTGTCCTTCGGAATGTCGGCATTCACGCCCTTGGGCAGTGCGGAGCCGTCGAAGGTCATGCCTTCCTCGGTGCCTTCGGGGAAGAGCGAGCGGGGCTCCAGGAAGAGCAACTGGTCGTTGAAGTCGCCGAAGCCCTGTTCGGGCTCGATCTGCAGTTGCACCCGGGCGCCGGGTTCATGGCCCTGCAGGGCCGCTTCGATCACGTCGAAGAGATCGTCGCCGCCGACCAGGAACTCGACAGGCTCGTCGAGCACATCCAGCACGTCGCCGAGCGTGTCTTTCATCGTCCAGGTCAGGCCGACCACGCATTGTTCAGAGATTTCCATTGCAGAATTCTCCCATGGAGATCAACAAACCGCTGCCCCTGCTGGGCGGCCTGAGCGCCGCGCAGTTCATGCGGCGGCATTGGCAGAAAAAACCCTTGCTCGTGCGGCAGGCGATACCCGCGATGGTGCCACCGATCGAGCGTTCCGAGTTGTTCGCGCTGGCCGAGCGTGAGGACGTCGAATCGCGCCTCATCCGCCACGGCAAGGCCGGCTGGTCGCTCAAGCACGGCCCCCTTGCCCGCCGCGCCCTGCCGTCGCTGAAGCAGCCGGCATGGACGCTGCTGGTGCAGGGCGTCGACCTGCACCACGAGGGCGTGCACGAGCTGATGCGGCAGTTCCGCTTCCTGCCCGACGCGCGCCTCGACGACCTCATGATCAGCTACGCGAGCGATACCGGTGGCGTCGGCGCGCACTTCGACAGCTACGACGTGTTCCTGCTGCAGGCGCACGGGCGCCGGCGCTGGTCCATCGGCAAGCAGAGCGACCTGCGGCTGCAGCAGGGCCTGCCGCTGAAGATCCTCGAGAACTTCGAGCCCGAGCAGAGCTTCGTGCTCGAGCCCGGCGACATGCTCTACCTGCCTCCGCGATACGCCCACGACGGCGTGGCCGTGGGCGGCGACTGCATGACGTATTCCATCGGCCTGCGCTCGTCGGCCCTGGGCGAGCTGGGTGCCGACCTGCTGGCGCGTATGGCGCAGGCCTATGCGGAAGACCTGGAAGACGCGGGCCCGGCCGAACTCGCGCGGTACCGCGATCCGACGCAGCCCGCCGTCGATGCGCCCGCCGCGATGCCCGCGGCCCTGCAGGGTTTCGCGCGCAAGGCCATCGAGGCGGCGCTGCGCGATGCCGATGCCATCGACCGTGCCCTTGGCGAGTCGCTCACCGAGCCCAAGGCCAACGTCTGGTTCGATGAAAGCGGTGAGGCGCCAGCGGCCATGCAGCACGTGAAGCTCGACCGCCGCACGCGCATGCTCTACGACGCGCGGCACATCTACATCAACGGCGAGAGCTTTCGCGCGGGCGGCGCCGATGCGACGCTGATGCGCAAGCTGGCCGACCGCCGCGAGCTCGGCGCTCGCGAACTCTCGCGAGCGAGCGAAGGCGCTCTTGCGCTGCTGGGCGAGTGGTGCGAAGCAGGGTGGCTCCATGCCCGATGAAGCGCCCGGCCCGTCATTGCCCGAGGGCCGCTTCGATGGCCGGGAGGCCTTCGACGTGCTCCTGCGCAACGCACTCTCGGCCGCGGCGCGCGAAGGCTGGAAGGAGGTCGTCTTCAGCGACCCCGATTTCGCCGACTGGCCCCTCGGCGAGCGCGCGACCATCGAGGCATTGCAGGCCTGGGCCGCGAGCGGCCGCCGCCTGATGCTGCTCGCGCAGCGCTACGACATTCTCGAACGCGGCCATGCGCGCTTCGTCGCATGGCGCCGCATGTGGGACCACATCATCGAATGCAGGGCCGCAGGCAAGGCATCGGGCATGGAAGTGCCGAGCGCCATCTGGACGCCCTCATGGTTCGCGCATCGAATCGACCCAGAACGAAGCAGGGGCGTGAGCGGCGCAGACGCACGCGCGCGCAGCGAATTGCGCGAGGCCATCGAAGAGTGCTGGCGCATGGGCCGGCCCGCGTTTCCGGCATCGACACTCGGCTTGTAAGCCAATGCCGCGAATGCGGCCGCGAGACATATTCAGGCGGATATGCGGGTCTAGAATTTTTTCGTTCCAGACCTTCATTGCCAAAGGAGATTCTATGAAGAAGTCATCGTCCGTCCTGATCGCCTCTCTGATTGCCGCTGCCGCGCTCGTCGCCTGCGGCAAGAAGGAGGATGCAGCGCCGGCTGTCGTGACGCCGCCTCCTGCGCCCGTGACTGAACCCGCACCCGCGCCCGCTGCTCCCGCTCCCGCGCCATCGGCCGATCCGGGCGCATCGTCCTCGTCGTCGACCGCGCCTTCTTCGGGCTCGCAGTCGGCGCTCGATGCCGCGAACGCAGCCACCGAGGCCGCGAAGAAGAATGAAGCGCCGAAGCAGTAAGCAGCAAGCGCTGCATCAGCCATGAAAAAGCCGCCATGAGGCGGCTTTTTTTCTTAGGAGAGCGTGAGGGCCCTGGCGCTCAGACGTCGAGCCAGGGCGAGCCTGCGCTGGCCGTGGCCGTCAGCATCTCCGACTCGTTGCCGCCCAGCGCTTCGGCCATGAGGCGCCGCACGATCTCGGGCCGGTTGTTCTGCTCGCTCAGGTGCGCCGCGACCACGTGCCGCATGCCGTCGTGCACCAGCGCGCGTGCGATCTCGGCCGCGGCGGTGTTCGACAGGTGCCCGTAGTTGCCGCCCACGCGGTGCTTGAGGAAGGGCGGGTAGCTCGAGTTCGCGAGCAGCTCGCTGTCATGGTTGAACTCCAGCAGCAGCGAATGCACGCCGGCCAGCCGGGTCAGCACGTGCGTCGTTGCATGGCCCAGGTCGGTCAGCACACCCAGCGTGCGATTGCCGTCGGTACAGCGCAATTGCAGCGGTTCGCGCGCATCGTGCGGAACGGTGAAGGGCTGCACGCAGAGGTCGCCGACCCTGAACTCGGCATCGTCGCGCGCGAGGTGCAGCAGGCCCTCGAAGTCGCGCCCGCCTGTGGCGAGCCACGTGCCTTCGCTCATCCAGACTGGAATGCGATTGCGCCGCGACAGCGAATGGGCGCAGCCGATGTGGTCGCCGTGCTCGTGGGTCACGAAGACCGCGTCGATGTCGCTGGCTGCAAGGCCTGCCTGGGCCAGGCGCAGGTCGAGCTGCTTGAGGCCGAAGCCGCAGTCGACGAGGAGGCGGGAGGTGCGGCCGGCGCTGGTCGTCTCGACCAGCGCGGCGTTGCCCGTGCTGCCGCTGCCGAGGCTTCGGAAGCGGAGCATGCGGGTTATCTCAGGTCGTCGGCGATGACCTTGACGATGCGCTCGGCGTTGACCGAGGTTTCGGGTGCGCCGGCTTCGTTGAGCACCGACACCGTGGTCGATTCACCCTGGCTCTTGACCGAGATGCGGAACTTCGCGGGCGCCTCGGCCTTGCTCGAGCCACCGAACAGCTTGCCGAAGAAGCCGGGCTCCTTCTTGTCGGGGTTCGGCGGCACGTAGCGCACGTAGTAGACGCCGGCGCTGCGGTCGCGGTCTTCCACGGTGAAGCCGGTGCGATCGAGCGCGAGGCCGACGCGGCGCCATGCGCGGTCGAAGCCTTCGCTGATCTGCACGACCGGCTGGTTGCCGACCTTGGCGATGGTGGCGGTCTTGGGCGTCGCGGTGGTCGCGGCCAGGATCTTCGACTGCTCCTGCGACACGCCGAGCTTGACCATCAGGCGGCGCAGGAATTCGGTCTCGAGCTCAGGATCGCTGGGGCGCGGCTGCCACACGGTCTGGTCCTGGCGGGAGTTGTTGTAGACCTCCTGCATGCCGCGATGGCTGATGAAGATCTCGGTGCCGGTGGTGGTGCGCTCCAGGCGGGTGCGGAAGCGGTCGAGCTCGCCGGTGGAGTAGACCGAGTCGACCAGCTTGCCCAGCGTGCCGCGGATGATGTCCTGCGGCAGCTTGGCGCGGTTCTCGGCCCAGTCGGTTTCCATGATGCCCAGGTTGCGCTGGTCGGTGGTCAGCAGGAAGCCGTTTTCCTGCCAGAAGTCCTTCACCGGGTCCCAGAGCTGGTCGGGCGTGCGATTGACCACGATCCAGCGCTGCGTGCCCGAGCGCTCCATGCGCACGTCGCCGATGTTGGCCACCGCGGTGGGGACGCCGGGCGCGTTGGCAATGCCTGCCTGGTACGAGTTTGCGCTCACGGCGCCGCCGGGGATGGCGTAGCGGTTGTCGCGCGAAAGCTGGGAGAGATCGGGCGGGACTTCGAGCGTCGGGGCCTTGCCTGCGCTCTTGTAGTCGATCTTGTCGCTCTCGAGGACGGAGCAGGCGGCGAGGCTGGCAACGAGGGCCAGCAGTGCAAGTCGCGAAAGGTTCTTCAACGTCGTCTTCCTTGTTGGAATGGTTCGGTCAATCTAGGGGCCGCAGTGCCCGCCGCCATCTCTGAGCGCGGTTCGGGCAAAAGGTTGCTTAACCTTGCTGTGGCCAGGGGAAAGGCAGGTCCGGGACGTGCTGGAGAGGAGTGCTCAGCCCTTCAGCAGGCCGGTGGCGCGCAGGGCGCCTTCGACCGCGGGGCGGCTCGCTTCGCCGAGTTCGGTGAGCGGCAGGCGCAGCGCGCCGCCACACAGGCCGAGCCGTGCCATCGCCCACTTCAGCGGGATCGGGTTGGGCTCGACGAACAGGTTGCGGTGCAGCGGCATGAGCTCGAACTGGATCTGCATGGCGCGCTTCACGTCGCCCGCCAGCGCGGCGACGCACAGCTCGTGCATCTTGCGCGGCGCGATGTTGGCCGTGACGCTGATGTTGCCCTGGCCGCCGCAGAGCATGAGCGCGACCGCGGTCGGGTCGTCGCCGGAATAGACGGCGAAGTTCTTCGGCACTTCGCGGATGAGCCACTGGGCCCGCTCGATGTTGCCGGTGGCTTCCTTGATGCCGATGATGCCGGGCACCTGCGCCAGGCGCAGCACGGTGTCGTGCGCCATATCGGCGACGGTGCGGCCGGGCACGTTGTACAGCACGATGGGCAGGTCGCCCACGGCCTCGGCGATGGCCTTGAAGTGCTGGTACTGGCCCTCTTGCGTGGGCTTGTTGTAGTAGGGCACGACCTGGAGCTGCGAGTCGGCGCCCACGCCCTTGGCGAACTTGGCGAGCTCGATGGCTTCCTTGGTGGAGTTCGCGCCGCAGCCGGCCATCACGGGCACGCGACCCTTGGCCTGCTCGACCGAGACGCGGATGATTTCGCAGTGCTCCTCGACATCGACCGTCGGCGATTCGCCGGTGGTGCCGACCACGCCCAGGCAGTCGGTGCCTTCTTCGATGTGCCAGTCGATGAGTCGCCGCAGGGCGGGGTAGTCGACACTGCCGTCGTCGTGCATCGGCGTGACGAGCGCGACGATGCTGCCTGTCAGTTGCTCCAAGGGGAATCTCTTTGTCGGTGGACGAAAGCGCCGATTCTACTTACTCCGGCGCCCCGCCAGACAGCGGCCCCGGGCCCCTTAGTTTCCCTTAAGGAAGCGGCGCGCCGGCAGACCGGAATCGGCCGCGGGCGGGCGAACGGCCGCGATGCGCTGCACGAAGCGCTCCGGCTGCGCGATGAACCCGTCCTCGTAGGCCACCACGCTCAGTCCGGCGCAGGCCGTCAGCAGTTCGCCCGGCTGCAGCAGGAAGTCGGGCCGCGAGGGCTTGCCGACGGTTTCGTTGCCCGTGGCGAAGGTCTCGTAGAGCAGCACGCCGCCCGGCGCCACGGCGGCAACGATGTCGGCCATGCGCGGGCGCCAGAGGTAGTTGGTGACGACCACGGCACCGAAGGCCCGGCCGGAGAAGGGCCAGGAACCGGATTCGATGTCGGCCTCGATCACCTTGCCGAACGTGCTTGCCGCCTCGACAGCCTCGGGAGAGCGGTCGACGCCGGTGACCGCGTGCCCGCGTCCGGCGAACCACTTCATGTGCTGCCCGGCGCCGCAGGCCACGTCCAGCACCGACGCGCCGGTCGCAAGCAGGTGCGACCACCGGACGATCCATTCGGAAGGTGCACCCAGGCCGTGCATCGGCGCTATTTCTTTCATAGCAATGAGGCTCAGAAGCAGGACCAGATCTGGTCGACCAGCGTCACCAGGAAGTCCGGATGAACGTACAGCGCGAACACGCCGCCCAGCACCGCCAGCGCGGCGGCCAGCCAGCCTGCGTGGACGATGTGATGGCGCATCCGGGTAGTCATGGCCCTGTTTTACACGCAAATCGGCTGCGGATCAGCCCGCGGCGCCCACCGGCTGCGGACCGCGCGGAATGGCGCTTTCCTTCACCGGCAGGTTGACCACCGCCGCGAACACGCCCAGCGCGATCGCGATGTACCAGACGATGTCGTAGCTGCCCGTGGTGTCGTACAGGTAGCCCCCGAGCCACACGCCCAGGAAGGAGCCGACCTGGTGGCTCAGGAACACGAAGCCGCTGAGCATCGAAAGGTGCGCCACGCCGAAGATGCCCGCCACGATGGCGTTGGTGGCCGGTACCGTGGACAGCCACAGGAAGCCCATCGCCGCGGAGAAGAAGTACACGCTCATCGGCGAGATCGGCGCCATCAGGAAGAGCGCGATCGATACCGCCCGCGCGAAGTAGATGGCCGCCAGGATCTTCCGTTTGGCCAGCTTCTGCCCCAGCAGCCCCACCGTGTAGGTGCCAAACACGTTGAACAGGCCGATCAGCGCCAGCGCGTAGCCCGCCACCTCGGCCGGCAGGCTGCGGTCGCGCAGGTAGGTCGGCATGTGGATGCCGATGAAGGCCAGCTGGAAGCCGCAGACGAAGTAGCCCGCCATCAGCAGGCCGAAGCTCGGGTAGCGGAAGGCCTCGCCCACCGCCTGCATCACCGACTGCTCGCGGTGGCCGGCCAGCGCCGCCGTCTTCGGCTCGCGCAGCCCGAAGGCCAGGGGAACGATCACCAGTGCCAGTACCGCCACCACCGCGAGCGCGGTCTGCCAGCCCAGGCTGCCGATCAGCCGGCCCTCGATGGGTGCCATCAGGAACTGCCCGAACGACCCGGCCGCCGCCGCCACGCCCATCGCCCAGGAGCGCCGTTCGGCCGGAATCTGACGCCCGATCACGCCGTAGATCACCGCGTAGGTGGAGCCCGCCTGCGCCGCGCCGATCAGGATGCCCGCGCTCAGCGTGAAGAGCAGCGGCGTCGGCGAATGCGCCATGCCGAACAGCCCCAGCGCATAGAGGAGCGAGCCGCCGATCAGCACCCGGAACGCGCCGAACCTGTCGGCCAGCATGCCCGCGAACACGCCGAAGATGCCCCATGACAGGTTCTGCACCGCCAGCGCGAACGAGAAGGTCTGCCGGCTCCAGTCCTGCGCCTGCGTGATCGGCTGCAGCCACAGGCCGAAGCCGTGGCGTATGCCCATCGACAGCGTGACGATCATCGCCCCGCAGAAAAGTACTTGCTTGACCGAGAGGGCGGGGGCGGCTGGGGATTGCATGACTTCGAATGTAACTATTCGCCTGCTCCAGCAGGTGGCACGCCGGCCAAAGCCATTGATGATTTATCGGGCGCATTTCGATGCGGTGGACGCATCAAAGCCGCTGCTGTATGGGCATCCAGTTGTTTGAGCCGCGACTGACTACAATCCGCCCCCATGGCGACTCCCCCCAAGACTTCCCCCAGCTCATCGTCCGCCTCCTCCGGCTATTCGGAAGGCTCCATCCGCGTGCTCAAGGGCCTCGAGCCCGTCAAGCAGCGCCCGGGCATGTACACCCGCACCGACAACCCGCTGCACATCATCCAGGAAGTGCTCGACAACGCCGCCGACGAGGCGCTCGCGGGTCACGGCAAGAAGATCAAGGTCACGCTGCACACCGACGGCTCGGTCAGTGTTGAAGACGACGGCCGGGGCATTCCCTTCGGCCTGCATCCGGAAGAGAAGGCGCCCGTGGTCGAGCTGGTCTACACCCGGCTGCATGCCGGCGGCAAGTTCGACAAGGGCTCGGGTGGCGCCTACAGCTTCTCGGGCGGCCTGCATGGCGTGGGCGTGTCGGTGACCAACGCGCTGTCGAAGCGGCTCGAAGTGGCCACGCACCGCGAGGGCTCGGTCGCGAAGCTGGCCTTCAGCGGCGGCGACGTGATCGAGGCGCTGGAGGTCCGCAAGCTCGAATCCGGCGAGCGCAAGCAGGGCACCACGGTTCGCGCCTGGCCCGACGCCAAGTACTTCGAGACCGCCGCACTGCCCATGGGCGAACTCACCCACCTGCTGCGCAGCAAGGCCGTGCTGATGCCCGGCGTGAGCGTCACGCTCGTCAACGAGAAGACCAAGGAAACGCAGCAGTGGCTCTACAAGGGCGGCCTGAGCGACTACCTGATGCAGACGCTCAGCAGCGACCCGGTCATTCCGCTGTTCGAAGGCAGCGGCCATGCCGACAAGAACGCCGACAACTTCGCCGAAGGCGAGGGGGCCGACTGGGCCGTCGCCTTCACCGAGGAAGGCCAGCCGGTGCGCGAGAGCTACGTCAACCTCATTCCGACCAGCGCCGGCGGCACGCACGAAAGCGGCCTGCGCGACGGCCTGTTCAATGCGGTGAAGAGCTTCATCGAGTTGCACTCGCTGCTGCCCAAGGGCGTGAAGCTGCTGCCCGAGGACGTGTTCGCGCGCGCCTCGTACGTGCTGAGCGCCAAGGTGCTCGACCCGCAGTTCCAGGGCCAGATCAAGGAGCGCCTGAATTCGCGCGACGCGGTGCGCCTTGTGTCCAGCTTCGTGCGCCCCGCGCTGGAGCTGTGGCTCAACCAGCACGTCGACTACGGCCGCAAGCTGGCCGAATTGGCCATCAAGGCGGCCCAGACCCGCCAGCGCGCCGGCCAGAAGGTCGAGAAGCGCAAGGGTTCCGGTGTGGCCGTGTTGCCCGGCAAGCTGACCGATTGCGAGAGCAAGGACACCAGCCACAACGAAGTCTTCCTGGTGGAGGGCGACTCCGCCGGCGGCAGCGCCAAGATGGGCCGCGACAAGGAAAGCCAGGCCATCCTGCCGCTGCGCGGCAAGGTGCTCAACACCTGGGAGGTGGAGCGCGACCGGCTCTTCGCCAACACCGAAATCCACGACATCTCGGTCGCCATCGGCGTCGACCCGCACGGCCCCGGCGATTCGCCCGATCTCAGCGGTCTGCGCTACGGCAAGATCTGCATCCTGAGCGACGCCGACGTGGACGGCTCCCACATCCAGGTGCTGCTGCTCACGCTTTTCTTCCGGCACTTTCCGAAACTCATCGAAGCCGGCCATGTGTATGTCGCGAAGCCGCCATTGTTCCGGGTCGATGCCCCCGCGCGCGGCAAGAAACCGGCCTCCAAGGTCTATGCTCTGGACGAAGGCGAACTGACCGCCACGCTCGACAAGCTCCGCAAGGACGGCGTGCGCGAAGGCGCCTGGAGCATCAGCCGCTTCAAGGGCCTGGGCGAAATGAGCGCGGAACAATTGTGGGAAACCACGCTCAATCCTGACACCCGGCGCCTGATGCAGGTCCAATTGGGCCGCTTCGATTTCACGTCCACCCAGGGCGAAATCACCAAGCTGATGGGCAAGGGCGAAGCGGCGGCGCGGCGCGAGCTCATGGAGTTGCGCGCCGATGACGTCGATATCGACGTCTGATTTTTCCTCCTCCTCCACTAGCACGCATGTCGGTTTTGAAGCGCTTGTTGCCATTGGTCGTCCTGCTGTTTTGCATGCAGCAAGCGCCGGCGCACGCCGCCGACATCTACGGCTACATCGACGCCAAGGGCAACGCGCACTTCGCCTCCGAGAAGCTCGACGAGCGCTACCAGATCTTCTTCCGCGGCGGCCAGAGCTTCGACACCGCCAACGGCATCGCCCCGCTGGGCCGCGGCGTGGGCAAACTCGACGGCAAGGTGCCGCCGGCCTCGCAGAGCCTGCTGGCGATGTTCGAGGCCTCGCCCAGCTACAAGACCGCCAAGTCGGCGCTGCGCGACGCGGCGAGCAAGCACGCGATCGACTACGAACTGCTGCAGGCACTGGTCGCCACCGAGTCGGGCTTCGATGCGCAGGCCGTTTCGCCCAAGGGCGCAATGGGCCTGATGCAGCTGATGCCGGCCACGGCTCAGCGCTATGGCGTGTCGGCGGACAAGCGCGCGACCATCGAGAAGAAGCTGTTCGACCCGCGCATCAACATCGCCGCCGGCTCGCGCTATCTGCGGGACCTGATCGCGATGTTCCCGGGGCAGATCGAGCTCGCGCTGGCCGCCTACAACGCCGGCGAGGGCGCGGTGCAGCGCGCGGGCAACAAGATCCCGAACTACAAGGAAACGCAGAACTACGTGCAGACCGTGATGCAGCTGTACGCGTACCTCAAGCCTTCGGTGGCTTCGGGCGGTGGGAGCGGCGCCGTGCGCGGCGGCGGCAAGACGCCGGGGCGCATCCGCATGGAGCTGACCGTGCCGCAGGGCGGCGCGCTCGGCCGCGGCAACATGCCGTCGGATTCGCCGCGCAACATGCCGGCCATGCCCGACATCCCCGAGCCGTCGGCGGTGCCCACGGGCGCGGCCGATGCGCCACCGGGCACGCCGATGTCCTGATCGACCGGAGGAGGGAGGAGGCCATGGATCGTCGAAGCTTCGTTCTCGCGACCGCTGCCGGCATGGTGGCGAGCAGCGCACGCGCGCAGCATCCGGCCACGCACGACACGCTGCCGGCCGTGCCTTCCTCGGCCGAGCCCTATGCGCGCCTGCAGGGCGGCGTGCCGCACCACATGACGCCCGAGCAGGAGGCCCAGCGCTTCACCGACAGCCCCGCGCCGCCCGGGCCGCAGGGCCGCTGGGAGCCGCGCGCCGCATTGCCGATCCCGCGCAGCGAGATGGCGTGGGCCACCGCGGCGATGGGGCGCATGCACGTGGTCGGCGGCTACGGCGAAGGCAAGGTCAACCGCGACTACCACCACATCTACGACCCCAAGGCCGACCGCTGGCTCGACGGCGCGCCGCTGCCGCGCGGTGCCAACCACGTCGCGGTGACCGCCGATGGCGGGCGCGTCTACGCGCTGGGCGGTTTCGTCGAGCAGAACCGGCGCTCCGACACCAACGCCTACGTCTACGACATCGCCGCCAACCGCTGGAGCGCCATTGCGCCGCTGCCGCGTCCGCGTGGCGCCGCAGCCGCCGTGATGCTCGACGGCGCGCTGCACCTGATCGGCGGCGCGTCCGAGCCCGCCGCGGAGCGCGCGAGCGTGGGTTGGCACGAGGTCTACGACCCGAAGGCCGACCGCTGGTCGACTCGTAAACCGCTGCCCGGCGCGCGCGACCACGTGGGCTGCGTGTCGCACGGCGGCCGGATCCACGTGATCGGCGGGCGCTTCAACACCTTCGAATACAACACCGACCTGCACCACGTCTACCTGCCCGCGCGCGACACCTGGGAGCTGCGCTCGCCGCTGCCCACCGCGCGCTCGGGCCACGGGCTCGTGGTGTACCGCGGCCGCTTCTTCGCCATGGGCGGGGAGGGCGGCATCCTCGTCGACGGCGTACCGCGCCAGGCGAAGGTGTTCGGCCAGATGGAAAGCTACAACCCCGTCGACGACACTTGGCAGCGACACGCCCCGATGACCACGCCGCGCCACGCCGTGGGCGCGGCCGTCGTCGGCGACTGGATCTACGTGGCCGGCGGCGGCGCGGTGCTCGGCGGCGCCGTACAGTCCGCGGTCCACGAGGCTTTTACGCTCGGCTGAACGCGCAGCCGGCAACAACAAAAGTTTTTCTCACCAGCTCTTTCATGGATTCCCAACCTCCGCTCGATCTCCAGGGTCCCACCGACGGCGACACGACCCTGACCCTCGCCGACTACGCCCAGACCGCCTACCTCGAATACGCGCTGAGCGTGGTCAAGGGCCGCGCGCTGCCCGATGTGTCCGACGGCCAGAAGCCGGTGCAGCGCCGCATCCTGTATTCGATGTCGCGCATGGGCCTGGGCTTCGGCGGCACCAACGGCACCGTGGGCGCCAAGCCCGTGAAGAGCGCGCGCGTGGTCGGCGACGTGCTCGGCCGCTTCCACCCGCACAGCGACCAGGCTGCGTACGACGCGCTGGTGCGCATGGCACAAGACTTCTCGCAGCGCTACCCGCTGGTCGACGGCCAGGGCAATTTCGGCAGCCGCGACGGCGACGGCGCCGCCGCCATGCGCTACACCGAAGCGCGCCTGGCGCGCATCACCAGCCTGCTGCTCGACGAGATCGACGAAGGCACGGTCGACTTCATTCCCAACTACGACGGCAGCACCGAAGAACCGCGACTGCTGCCCGCGCGGCTGCCGTTCACACTGCTCAATGGCGCGAGCGGCATCGCGGTCGGCCTGGCCACCGAAATCCCGAGCCACAACCTGCGCGAGATCGCCGACGCCTGCGTGGCGCTGATCAAGTCGAACGGCAAGCTCAGCGAGGAAGAACTCTTCGCCATCGTGCCCGGCCCCGACTATCCGGGCGGCGCCCAGATCATCAGCAGCCCGGCCGACATCGCCGACGCCTACCGTACCGGCCGCGGCTCGCTCAAGGTGCGCGCGCGCTGGAAGATCGAAGAGCTGGCGCGCGGCCAGTGGCAGCTGGTGGTCAACGAGCTGCCGCCGGGCGTGAGCTCGCAGCGTGTGCTCGAGGAAATCGAGGAAATCACCAACCCCAAGGTCAAGGCCGGCAAGAAGGCGCTGAGTGCGGAGCAGACGCAGCTCAAGGCCTCGATGCTGTCGGTGCTCGACGTGGTGCGCGACGAATCGAGCAAGGACGCCCCCGTGCGCCTGGTGTTCGAGCCCAAGACCTCGCGCATCAGCCAGGAAGAGTTCATCACCACGCTGCTCGCGCAGACCTCGCTGGAAACCTCCTCGCCGATCAACCTCACGATGGTCGGCATCGACGGCAAGCCCACGCAGAAGTCGCTGCGCCAGATGCTCAACGAGTGGATCGCCTTCCGCGAGATCACCGTCGAGAAACGCTCGCGCTTCCGCCTGGGCAAGGTGCAGGACCGCATCCACATCCTCGAAGGCCGGCAGCTGGTGCTGCTGAACATCGATGAGGTGATCGCGATCATCCGTGCGGCGGAAGACCCGAAGGCGGCGCTGATCGCTCGCTTCAATCTCAGCGAACGCCAGGCCGAGGACATCCTCGAAATCCGGCTGCGCCAGCTCGCGCGGCTCGAGGCCATCAAGATCGAGCAGGAACTCTCCAATCTGCGCGACGAGCAGAAGAAGCTCGAAGACATCCTCGCCAGCCCCGCCGCGCTGCGCCGCCTGCTGGTGAAGGAAATCGAAGCCGACGCCAAGAGTTTCGAAGACCCGCGCCGCACGCTGATCCAGGCCGAGAAGCGCGCCGTGGCCGAGGTGAAGGTGGTCGATGAGCCCGTCACCGTGATCGTGTCGCAGAAGGGCTGGGTCCGTGCGCAGAAGGGCTGGGCCAGCGAGAAGGCGGCCGGCGCTGCGAACGGCGCGGCGCCCGAGTACAGCTTCAAGTCGGGCGACGCGCTCTATGGCGCCTTCGAGTGCCGCAGCGTCGACACGCTGCTGGTCTTCGGCAGCGCCAAGGACAAGAGCGTGCGCGTCTACACGGTGTCCGTGGCCTCGCTGCCCGGCGGTCGCGGCGATGGCCAGCCGGTGACCACACTCATCGACCTGGATGCCGGCACGCACGTCACGCACTTCTTCGCGGGCCCGGTCGGCGCGAGCCTGCTGCTGGCCAACACCGGCGGCTACGGCTTCATCGCCACGGTCGAGAACATGATGTCGCGCCAGCGCGGCGGCAAGGCCTTCGTCGACGTGGGCGAGGGCGAGCAGCTGTGCCGCCCCTCGCTGGTGGGCGGCGCGAGCGGCGCCGAGCCGATGCCGGCCGCCACGCACGTGGCCTGTGCCTCGACGGGCGGGCGCATCCTGACCTTCGACATCGCCGAGCTCAAGAGCCTGCCCAAGGGCGGGCGCGGCCTCACGCTGATCGACCTGGAAGCCAAGGACACCCTGGCAGGTGCGGCCGCCTACACGCGCAGCGTGAAGATCGAAGGCATCGGCCGAGGCGCCAAGGAGCGCGAGGAAACGCTGGAGATCCGCACGCTCAACAACGCACGCGGCAGCCGCGCACGCAAGGGCAAGGCGGCCGACCTGGGCTTCAAGCCGACCAGCATCGTGCGAGTGCAATAGCCATGGGCGGCATCGACATCAGCGTCATCGGCGTCTTCATCGCCGTGGTCACCGGCATCGGCAGCTACGTGCTGGGCCGGCGCATGCGCGAGAAGCGCATGCTGAAGAAGCGCGAGAAGGACCGCATCGCCTCGCAGGCCAACGAGACGCGCCAGGTGCGGCGCGCCCGCGAGCGCAAGGAGCGCGGTGGCTGAAGCTCGCTGTTCAGAGTGATCGGTGAATAGAGAATCGCATCGCAATCTTTCCACGAAGTGCTATTTGCGAGACTGAACGCCATACTTCCCTTTTTGAATATTTTTCTCTCTAAGATTGGTCCGCCAATTTCGGCAAGGGAGAAGAAAATGTTCGATCACAATCACTACGTGCCTGTGCTTAAGTGGCGCATGGGTGAATACCAGGCTCTCATGCGGCTGGGAGAGCTCGTCAAGGACTGGGTTACGCCTCTTTTCGAAATACCAACCGAAGGATGGAATTTCGAAACGGAAGCCCCTCTGCGCTCGCTCGACGATCATTTGGCGGGCTTTGGGGAAAAGCTGTTCTCCAAATGGGGCACCCGGACCTGTTTTATCGACAGTCCCTATCTGGATGGTGCAAGCGTACTTTCGACGGGGGTGCACCATATGCAGCACATTTTCCTGCAGGCAAAGCAGGCTGGCTGTTCGGCGATTCCCGTGATTGGCCTGCAAAGGCATCCCGCTTATCTGGGGGCTGTCCAATTCATCGTTGGCTCGACGCAAAACGGAGTCTGCGTCCGACTGGAACGGGATGATTTCGGACCAGGGCTTCAATCAACTCTTCAGTCACTGATTCAGGCTCTCGCCATCCCGGTCCGCTACGTTGACCTTGTCGTCGACCTTGAGGCCTCAATTTCTGAGGTCCTGCCAATTCAGGTATCGACGTGGTCGACCTGTCTTTCGCAGGTTTCAGTGACGCCCTGGCGCACTCTCACCTTGGTCGGTACGTCATTTCCTGGAGCACTCGGTGCCGATCAATATCGCCCGCACGGACGGACTCCCAGAAGCGAATGGCTCGCATACAAGGAGCTTGTTCGGCAACTCGCAGCTTCCGCGAGAAAGCCCACTTTTGGAGACTACGCCACATCGAGTCCGAATACGGGAGAACTCGATCCGCGCATGGTAGATCCGAATGCCAAGATCAAATACACATTGAGCGATGAATGGATCGTGCACGTGGGGAAGCAGGTCAAGCGCTTCGGAAGAGGGCAATATCAAGCCATGTGCCAAGGCATCATCAATGCAAATCCCCCGTATTTCACGGGGCCTGGCTATTCATGGGGAGATGCCTACATTCATGGCTGCGCGCTAGGTTCGGAGGGAACGGGTGGCCCTTCGACCTGGCCCTCGGTTGCCACAAACCATCACGTTACGAAGGCTGTTCGGGACGTCGCCAGTTTTCACGGGACTTCAGCGCCTCCCTGATTTTTCGCCGGACGTCGCCTGGTTGAAAGGAATCAACCAGCAAGCGATACAGACCGGCGCGATTCAGGCTCATTTCCTTTGAGGTGGCGCCATTTGCCCTCAGTACCTCGACCACTTCGTGTCTCCACATCAGATGTGCCATGTGAAAGAGCGAAGGGTCGGGGTTGTTGCGCAATCTCCGATGCGTCTCAAGCTTCAAGACACCTTTGCTGCCCATATGAACAACCTTGATTCCCCACCATGACGGGATCAAGGCCTGAGCTTCCGACAAATGTGCAGTGCCCACGACAAGAGTGGCTCTGTCGAGCGCGCGGGAATAGGCTTCGACCTGTCTGGGTAATCTTGAAAGGTTGTCTGCGTCGCTCTTCAGTTCGAACCCGTGCAAGTAACCATTCACGACCGCAATGTCGACACGGCATGCGCCATGTTCCAGGCCGAGTTCCTGAACGATTCGGGCATTCGCATCGTTGGCATGATCGGCCAGCACGGTTCTCAGCACGAGCGACCGCACGTCGCGATCACGGGTCTTCGCTGGCTTGATCGGTGAGAGGGAGGCGGGCATGGCGGCCGAACTATAGAGCATCGCACTCTCGGTTTGCTCTTGCGGCAGAACCTCTGTGGAGGTAGCCGCGACGGCCGCATTCGCGGTGAATCGCTGCTATCGCAGGCCGACCCACCACCGCGTATTGGTCCGCGCCGCTCCCACCGTCACCACTTCGCCGATCACCGGCGTGGCCAGCTCGATCTTCCTGGCCTCCGTAAGGGCTGCGATGCGGTCCAGCGGGTCGTGCCAGTTGTGGAAGGCGAGGTCGAAGGTGCTGTTGTGCACCGAGAAGAACACCTTGCCGCGCAGGTCCTCGAAGGCCTGCACGCTCTGTTCGGGCGTCATGTGCACGGCGGGCCACATGCTGTCGTAGGCGCCGTTCTCCATCAGCGCGATGTCGAAGCCGCCGAAGCGCTCGCCGATCTGCCTGAAGCCCGGGAAGTAGCCCGAGTCGCCGCTGTAGAAGATGCGCTGGTCGCCGCTTTGCACCACCCATGAGGCCCACAGCGTGCGGTCGCGGTCGCCCAGCGTGCGGCCCGAGAAGTGCTGGGCGGGCGTGGCGGTGAGCTTCACGCCGTCGTGCTCGGCCGACTGCCACCAGTCGAGCTCGGTCACGCGGTCGGCCGGCACGCCCATTGCCAGCAGCCGGGAGCGCACGCCCAACGGCACGAAGTAGCGCTTCACGTCCTTGGCGAGGTATTCGATGGTCGCCACGTCGAGGTGGTCATAGTGGTCGTGCGAGAGGATCACGCCTTCGATGGGCGGCAGCTCCTCCAGCGCGATCGGCGTCTTGTGAAAGCGCTTCGGCCCGGCCCACTGCACGGGCGATGCGCGGTCGCTGAACACGGGGTCGATCAGCCAGTACTTGTCGCGCAGCTTCAGCAGGTGCGACGAATGGCCCAGGCGCACCACGTGGTTGGTCTTCGTGTCGAGCGCGTCGAGGGTGGGCTTGTCCAGCGGCTTCACGGGGATGGGGTCGACCGGGACGGTGTCGACCTTGCTGCCCACGATGAAGCGCGACCAGATGCGCCATGCGCTGGCCTGCGCGGGCAGGTCGGGGTTGGCCATGTTGTGGAAGCCGCCGTCCTTGAATTGCGGCGAATTCTCGTAGCGCGTCTCGCCGCCGCCAGCGGCGCTGCAGCCCGCCACGAAGGCGCAGCCGGCTGCGGCGAGCGCGGTGCCGCGGCGCAGGAGTTGGGGCAGGTAGGAGCCTTGCGAGCCGGGGTCTTCAGCCATGGGAGAGCCTTCTGGATTGTGTTTGTGGGATGGATGGAGACTATCGAAGGCGCGTGTTTCAATGGTTTCAGCGATAGAAACATTCGGGCAGGAGGGGCATTCGGGGCTCTATGCCATGCGCCGTATGGCGGGCGCGGCGCGAGCCCGGCACACTGCCGGACTTCATCGGTTTCACCGGAGTTGAGGAGGCTGAAGATCCATGAGCACCAACCGCTATCCCATCATCTACGTGCGCGGCTACGCCATGACCGAGTCGGAGCGCGACGAGACCGCGGCCGATCCGTTCTGCGGCTTCAACATCGGCTCCACCGTGTATCGCGCCACCGTGAAGAAGGAAGCGCCGGCGCAAAAGTTCGTATTCGAATCGCCGATGGTGCGGCTTTTGGCCGACTTCCAGTACCAGAGCGTCTACCAGAACGGCCTGGACATCCTCGACCCCGACTGGAAGCCCTCGCCCGACGCGAACGGCAACGACGTCGACGGCATTCCCTCGGCCTCGGTCATCATCTACCGCTACTACGACTCCGGGTCCGAGCTGCTGGGCGACGGCAAGGCGAAGGACGTCAAGATCTACGCGCAGGGCCTGAGCCAGCTCATCTTGCGCGTGCGCGACCTCGTGGTGCAGCGCGAAGGCCCCTCGGGCTTCACGCCCGACGACTTCCGCTGCTATCTCGTCGCGCATTCCATGGGCGGGCTGGTGGTGCGCGCCTTCCTGCAGAACCCCGCGCTCGGCGATGCCAAGGCGCGCGCCTGCGTCGACAAGGTCTTCACCTACGCCACGCCGCACAACGGCATCGACATGGGCGGCATCAACGTGCCGGCCTGGCTCACGGTGAACGAGATGAACACCTTCAACCGCGACAAGATGTCCGAGTTCCTGGCTACTGCGCCGGTCAACGGCCGCATGGACTACCTGCCGGCGGCGGCCTTTCCGCCCGAGCGCTTCTTCTGCATGGTCGGCACGAACCGCGGCGACTACGAGACCGCCAAGGGCCTCTCGCGCATGTTCGCGGGCCACGGCAGCGACGGCCTCGTGCGCATCGAGAACGCATCGCTCTGGGCCGTCGACGACGCCGGCAAGACGCAGCCGGTGGCCACTGCCTACACCTACCGCTCACACTCGGGCTACTTCGGCATTGTCAATTCCGAGGAGGCCTACCAGAACCTCACGCGCTTCCTGTTCGGCGATGTGCGCGTCGACCTGTGGTTCGACGTCGACGGCGTCACGCTGCCGCCTGACCTGCCAAAGGACGCCGACGTCGATGCGCTCTACCAGGTCGAACTGCTGGCCGCGCCTCGAGGCAAGCGCTGGTACCTGAGCCGCCGCATTGCCGAGGAAGACTCGCCCGCCTGCCGCACACACAAGGAGCTGACAGATCCGGCCAAGGCCGACCGCCGCTCCATCTACCTCTCGACCGTGTTCCTCGCCAACCGGGCCCGCGTGAAGCAGGACAGGCCCACACTGGCCTACGCGATGACGCTGGGCGTGCGCGTACCCGACTACCAGGTCAACAACAAGTTCTGGCTCGACGGCCACTACGAAGGCAGCTCGCTCTTTCGCGACACGCTGATCATCGAGATCGCGCCGCCCCAGCCCGAAGACCCGGCGCAGAACTGGAACGTCAAGTACGGCTGGCAGACCGACACCGCCGGCCGCGCCTCGCTGCCCATGAGCCCGAAGCAACTGGCGAGCGGCAAGCTGCAGTTCGTGGTGCCGCTGTCGAGCCTCGGGGCGGCGCCTGCCGCGCCCGGCATCAGCGGCAAGGTGCGGCTGGAGGTGAGCGCCTGGGAATAAGGCGTTCGGCAGTAGGGCGCCGGTCAGGCGGGGCCGGGCACAATCGCGCGGTCAAGAACCCGCCGATTCCGCAGCCCATGAAAACTGCCGTTCTCGTCATCGATGTCCAGCGTGGCCTTTGCGACGACCCGCCGCGCCCCCATGAGGCCCATGAGGTGATGCAGCGCATCAACGCGCTCACCGAACGCGCCCGCGCTGCCGGCGTGCCGGTGGCCTTCATCCAGCACGAGAACGCGGTCGACCTCGAATTCGACTCGGAGCGCTGGCAGCTCGCGAGCGCGTTGAACACCGACTCGCGCGACGCGCGCATCCGCAAGACCACGCCCGACTCCTTCCTGCGCACGCCGCTGGAAGCCTGGCTCTCCGGGCACGGCGTGAAACGCGTGGTGGTCTGCGGCTACTCGTCGGAGTTCTGCGTCGACACGACCGTGCGCCGCGCCGCCGCGCTGGGCTACCACGTGGTGCTCGCGGCCGATGCGCACACCTCGCACGACAAACAGCACGCCACCGGAGCGCAGATCCGCGAACACCACAACGCCACGCTGTCGGACATCACCAGCTTCGGCGTGCCGATCCGCGCCGTGGCCAGCACGGAAGTCGCGTTCGGCGACTGAAGAACACAGCCTGCACGAAGCGCACGGGGCACGTGCGCGTTGCCTGAACGCTCACGCGCTGCGTGACACGGCAACCTTGTGCAGCAGCTCGATCAGGATCATTTGCTCGCCCTTGGAGAGGTTGCCGAGCGCCAGTTGCTCGCCTTCGATGACCGACCGCGTCGCGCTGCTCGCAAGGGTGGCGCCGGTCGGGGTGGTGCGAAGGTGCTGGGCCCTGCGGTCCGTTGCGTGCGGCGTGCGGCGGATCAACTCTCGCCTCTCGAGCCGTTCGAGCCATGCCGCGATGTTGGGCGCCGTGACCGCGAGTGCCTTCGCCAGGCGGGCGGCCGACACGTCGGGGTTTTCGTGGATGAGGCACAGCACCGTGAACTCGACCGGGCGCAGGTCGAAAGGCGTTCCCACTCGCTCGGCGAACACAGCGCCGGTGACGATCGTCGCCTGTGCGAGCTGATAGCCGAGCACGTGATGCAAAGACGCCTCGACCAGCCGGCCGGCGGGTGTGGCATCTACCGGATTGCTTCTGTTCTTGGGCATTCCGGGCATTGTCGTTCTGCCTCCAAGTGATTCACTGCCTGATCTAACTTGATCAGGAGATCATCTCTGGAGTGAAAACTGCTTAATGGAAAACCATAACTGGTTATCTTTGATAGTTAAGTAGATTAACTATAGGCGTCGCGTCCAGGCGTCGAAGGAGACATTCTTGAAGACCCCCGCATCCCTGATCTTTGTCGCTTCATTGCTGACCGCCTGTGGCGGAGGAAGTGGTGGCGGCGGCTTCGTCGGCGCGTTCCCGACGACCGGCACTTCGACAGTCACCCCGCCTGCCGGCAATGGCAATCCCGTGACGCCTCCTCCCGACAATCCGGCGCCGCCCGTCGAGACGCTGCCGGTGCTCGGCGCGGCCACCGGCGCGACGCTCGGCGATTGCGCCTCGCTCGCCGGCTTCACCTTTGCCAACACGACCATCTCCGCAGCCAATTCGATCGCAGCCGGCACCTTGAGCGTCGCGGGCAAGCCGGTGGGGGCGCATTGCCAGGTGCGCGGATCGATGTATCAGCGCACGAGCCCGGTCGATGGCCAGAGCTATGCGATCGGCTTCGAGATGCGTTTGCCGGTGAACTGGAACGGGCGGTATTTCTATCAAGCCAACGGAGGGCTCGACGGCAGCATCGGCACCGCCACCGGGCCGGTCGGCGGAGGCGGCGTACTGGACAACGCGCTGAACAAGGGCTTCGCCGTGATCAGCTCCGACGCGGGGCACGCGGCGCCCACGCCGTTCTTCGGCATCGATCCGCAGGCCCGCCTCGACTACGGCTACCAGGCGGTCGGCAAGCTCACGCCGATGGCGAAGGCGTTGATCGCATCGGCCTACGGAAAGGGTCCGGACCGCTCCTACATCGGCGGCTGCTCCAACGGCGGGCGCCACACCATGGTCGCCATGTCGCGCTATGCGGACGACTACGACGGCTTCCTGGTGGGCGACCCCGGCTTCCGGCTCCCCCTTGCCGCCTCAGCCAACATCGTCGGCGCCCAGAACTACAACGCCCTGGCAACCACCCCGGGCGATCCGGGCACGGGCTTCACGCTCGCCGAACGCACCCTGGTCTCCAATGCAGTCCTGGCCAAGTGCGATGCCCTCGACGGCACGACCGACGGCCTCGTGCAGGACACCGGCGCATGCCAGGCGGCCTTCTCTCTGGACCGCGACGTTCCCACCTGCAGCGGCTCGCGCGATGGCACATGCCTCTCGGCCGACCAGAAGCTTCGCATCGGGCAGCTCTTCGCGGGTGCGCTCGACGGCGGCGGAAAGAAGATCTATGCGAGCTTTCCCTTCGATGCAGGCCTGAATACCACCGGCTGGTCATCGTGGAAGTTCTCGAATTCATTGAACCTCGACTCGGGCGCGGTCGCCTTCGTCTGGCAGGTGCCGCCCGAGAACCCGTCCGGCTTCAACGGCCCCAACTTCACGCTCACGGCCAACATCGATTCGATCCTCTCCAAGATCACCGCGACCGACGGGCTCTACACTGAGAACTCGCTTTCGTTCATGACGCCGCCGAACCCCACCGATCTGAGCCGCTTGAAGAAGCGCGGCGCCAAGGTCATGGCCTACCATGGGACGAGCGACCCCATCTTCTCGAGCGACGACACGCAGCACTGGTATGACCAGCTGGCCGCGGCCAACGGCGGCGATGCATCCAACTTCGCACGCTTCTATCGGGTGCCCGGAATGAACCACTGCGCCGGCGGCCCGACCACCGACCAGTTCGACATGCTCGCGCCGCTCGTCAACTGGGTGGAGAAGGGCGAGGCCGCCGATTCCGTCGTCGCTTCGGCGCGCGGTGCAGGCAACGCGGGCGGCGTGAACGGGGATGTGCCTGCGGCCTGGTCGCCAGCCCGCACACGGCCCCTCTGCGCCTACCCGAAGGTTGCGCGCTACAAGGGCACGGGCGACATCGAGAAGGCAGAGAGTTTCAGCTGCCAATGAAAGGCTTCGCGGCTGGTAGCACTCGGTCGTGAGCGAACTGCGTGGCTGTACTGCGCCCGTCGCACCGAATGAGGCGTGATCGGGTCTGGCAGCCCGAAGCAACCTCTGCGACGCAATCGACCCGCTTCGGCGGGTTTTTCTTTGCCCGCCGAGTCGGCATGTATTCCGCGCGCAGTGTCAACGGCCTCAGGGCATCCGGCCAGTGGCGAGTGCGCTCGCCCAGTCCGGCCTGCCATTGGTCATCGCGAGCGCCGCCATGCTCGCGTGGTCGTAGGGCACTGAGATCAGCGTCACAGCCCAGCTTTCGTTCGCCAGCCGCTCGACGATGGCATAGCGCGCATCGGGCGAGCCCGTCTCGACGACGTGCGGATGCGGGTGGATGTCGTCATAAGCCTGCAGCCCGACGCTGCCCGGATTGACGATCAGTTGCCCGCCAGAAGCGCGAACCACGCGCGGCACATGCGTGTGCCCGCAGGCGACGAGCCGCACTTGCGCATCGACCGTGCCGAGCCTCGCATCGATCTCGGGCATCGTGGCCGGCCTGAGCAGCGAAGGCTCGACCGTCTCCAGGAAGTAGTGCAGATCGCTGTCCGGCGTGCCATGGCACAGCAGCACGTCGGCGCTCAATCGCAGGCTGTGTTCGAGCGAAGCCATCCACGCGAACTCCTGCGGACCGAGCCGCTCATGGGCGAATTCGTCCGATGCGCCGCGTTTGCCGGCAGGAAGGGTGAGCACCTGGCGCTCGTGGTTGCCCGCGAGATGAATCCAGTCCTGCGCCATCAGGAAACGTGCGGTTTCCAGCGGCATTAGCGGGCCGGAGAGGCTGTCGCCCAGGTTGACGACGGTATCGACGCTGCGGCGGCCGATGTTCTCGACGACGGCTTCGAGTGCGGGAAGGTTTCCGTGGATGTCGGAGACGATGGCAATGCGCATGCGTCGATTCTGGGGGAACCGTGAGCCAGTTCGCCACCATGAACACCCATGCTGACCTACACGGCCGTGAGCTAGCTGCGTGGCTATACTGCGCCCGTCACGCCGAGCAAGGCGTGATCGGGTTTAGCAGCCCGAAGCAATCTCTGCGACGCAAGCCGCAGTTTCCCCGCAGGACCTGCGGCTTTGTCATTCGTGCTTCCGGTTTTGGCGGCTCGGATGGGAGGGCTCGCGCCCTGCCGGTTTCTCGCAAGAGGTTGCCCGGTCTGCTAACCCGTCCGAGCTGCCGCCTCGTTTAGCAGCGGGTGTGGCGGTTTCTGCAAATCGCAACCTCTGGAGGTCGTCCGTGACCAAGTCTGCTCGCGTGCTCAAGCACGCGCCGAAAGCCGATACCGGCCCAACGCCGAAGCCGGTTCATCCCCATCCGAATGCAAATGCCGAGTCGGCTGCCCTGCAGGCAGGCGACGACGTCGAGGGCATTCGCCAGGTGCACAGCGCCTATGTGTGCCTCGAAAAGCTCGTCGTTCCGATGCAAGTGAACGAGCGCGAGGAGATCTATCCCACGCGATCCGAATTCGGTGCTCTGTTCCGCCTGGTCAATGAGGAGCTGCATCGGCGAATCGAAGCTGCTGACAGCACGATCGCTTCCTTGCGCGATGCCCTGGGGAAATCAGTCAATCCGCCCCAGGCCGCCACACCTTCGCCAGCGCCGCCAGCTTGCCCCTGAACCCGAGCCTGTCGTTCGACAGCGCATCGATGAAGTCCGACAGGCGCTGCGACTTCACCATCGTGTAGATGGTGAGCCAGGTCGTCGCGACGAACACGACGCCGAACCACACGGCCTTGCGCCACAGCGGTGCCTCGGCTTCGGCCAGCAGGTTCATGCCGAGGAAGCCGGTGGTGATGGTGCCGATGAGGCCGAAGAGGGTGACCACGGTGAGCCGCACCACCGTGGCGGCCTGGCGGCGCAGACTGTCGGCGTCGAGGTACGTGTTCATGTCGGCGATGCGTGCCTTGACCTCGTCGTAGAGCGGATCGAGCCCGAGGTGCGTGGCGCACATGTGGGAGAGGGCGCGCACCTGCGCCTGCTCCGATATCTCGTGGAACCAGTAGCGGTGCGTGAAGCGCAAGAAGCGCTCGAAGCTCGCGCGGATGGCGCGCTTGAACTGCTTCACGCTGGGCGTGCTGCGGATGTCCAGCCGCTTGAGCGCTTCCACCAGCTGGTCGGAGAACATCAGCAGCGAGGCCTTCTGGAAGTGCGCGATGAGGAACAGCAGGAAGTGCTGGTGCCTGAACTGCGCGAGCACGCCGCGGTCGCGGCAGCAGAAGAACTCGGAGCGCGCGTCGCCCACCACGATGAGCGCGTGGCCGTTGCACAGGTAGCGCGTGTTGGGCGCGGCGCCCGCGTTCACCCAGAAGCGGTCGTAGCAGTACTTGTGCTCGAAGTCGGCGAGATGGTGCTCCGCGTAGGGCAGGTGTGCGTCGGTGGCACCTGCGCCGGTGACGAGCGCGAGCCGCACGAAGTCGTCGCGCGTGAGGCGGCGCGGGTCGTCGAGCGACAGATAGGCCATGACCGGCATGCGGTAGTACTCGATCTGCCGGTAGCGCAGCACGCCCGCGTCTTCGGAATGGTCGCTCACCAGCGGCTGCATCAGGTAGGCCCAGTGCGCCGCGATGCGCGGCGCGCGGTGCTGGGCGACGTGCGAGAGGAAGGCCTCGCGCTGCTGCGCGTCGGAGCTCGCGAGCACGCGGCCGTCGACGCCCAGCCACTCGACGCTGGCCATGCAGTGCAGCGCGGAGCCGTCGGCCTCCCAGCCCGAGGGGTAGGCGCGGCCGAAGCGGTAGAGGATGTTCTGCGCCTGCGCGAGGCTCAGGTCGTTCGCGCCGACTTCGAGGTTGAGCATCACCACGTCGACGTCGAAGAAGAAGTACAGGTCGCAATGGATCACGTCGAGCGTGACCGGCGCATCGCCCGGCTTCGACACCAGGCGCACGGCAGCCACGTCGTGGCGACGGAAGATGCGCATCGGCGAGTCGCCGTCGCCGGTCGTACCGCCGCCGCGCGAGCGGCCTTCGCCGTACAGGAAGCGCTGCACGTAAGGCAGGAAGCTCACGAACTCGTTGTAGTGCCGCTCATGGAAGCGGCTGCTGTCGCCCGTGTATTCGTCGACTTCCTCGCGCCAGGGCGATGCGTTGCCCATTTCGCGCAGCACATGCCAGGGCGCGTGATGGTGCCCGGCGTGCGGTGCCGGCATCAGCCGCAGGGGCCACAGCAGCGCCTGCCTGAAGTGCCGCACGGTGGGCGCAGCCGTACCGGGGGAGAGCTCATTCGCCTCTGCGGGCATGTCGGCCGTGGATGGGTTCAGCATGGAATTGAAGTAGGCAGAAGGTGGGACAAAACGACCACCTAGGGGAATCCCTATGCGTTTCTGAAACCGGTTTCATATAAGCTGCAAGCATTGCTTTCAGGGTCTGCGCGCGTCCGCGCCGCGCAGCTTCAGGGTCCGCCCACCATGAACTACCAATTTCAATTCGACGCCGTCTTCGCCGCCTGGCCGCTGCTGCTCAAGGGCACGTGGATCACGATCCAGCTCTCGCTGGTCGCCACGGTGCTGGGGCTGGTGGTGGCCATCTTCTGCGCCTGGGGCAAGACCTCGGGGCCGGGCTGGCTGCGCTTCATCATCAATGCCTACATCGAGGTGATCCGCAACACGCCCTTCCTCGTGCAGCTGTTCTTTTTCTTCTTCGCGCTGCCGGCCATCGGCCTGCGCTGGTCGCCGCAGACGGCCGCACTGGTGGCCATGGTGGTGAACCTGGGCGCCTACGCGACGGAAATCATCCGCGCGGGCATCGAGTCGATTCCCAAGGGGCAGATCGAGGCAGGCAGGGCGCTGAACCTCAAGCCCTGGGAGATCTTCCGCTTCGTCATCATCAAGCCGGCGCTCAAGGCCATCTACCCGGCGCTCACGAGCCAGTTCATCCTGCTGATGCTGAGCTCGGCGGTGGTGTCGGTCATCTCGGCCGACGACCTGACCTCGGTGGCCGCCAACCTGCAGTCGCAGACCTTCCGCAGCTTCGAGATCTACATCGTCGTGGCCGCCATCTATCTCGCGCTGGCGCTGGCCTTCTCGGCCATGTTCAAGCTGATCTACAAGCGCACGCTCAACTACCCGGACCGCCGGTAAACCTCCAGACGACGGACGGAGCACAACACCATGCGCACCTTCGGCTTTCCCGAATTCCTGTTCATCCTCGAAGCGGCCAAGTGGACGCTCGCGCTCTCGGCCATCGCCTTCGTGGGCGGCGCGATCCTGGGGCTGGCGCTGGCGCTGATGCGCACGTCGGAATCGGCGTGGGCGCGCGGCGCGGCGACCACCTTCATCCAGATCTTCCAGGGCACGCCGCTGCTGCTGCAGCTGTTCCTGGTGTTCTTCGGCGCGCCGGTGCTGGGGCTGGACATCAACCCGTGGATCGCCGCGGGCGTGGCGCTCATCCTCAACAGCGGCGCCTTCCTCGGCGAGATCTGGCGCGGCTGCATCCAGGCCATTCCGCGCGGCCAGTGGGAAGCCGCGCAGGCCCTGAACCTCAGGTACTTCGACCGCATGCGCGATGTGGTGCTGCCGCAGGCCTTGAAGATCGCGCTCGCGCCCACGGTGGGCTACCTGGTGCAGATCATCAAGGGCACCTCGCTGGCGGCCATCATCGGCTTCGTCGAGGTCACGCGTGCGGGGCAGATCGTCAACAACGCCACCTTCCAGCCGCTCATCGTGTTCTCGGTGGTGGCGGCGATCTACTTCGTGATCTGCTGGCCGCTGTCGCTGCTGGCCGCGAGCATGGAGCGCAAGCGCGCCCGGGCCCTGGCCCGCTGAACCCCTTTCGCTTTCTTGGTTTTCCGTTTTTCGTTCTTCGTTTCTCTTTCTTCCTCAGGAGACATCCCATGACCCGTATCACCTCGCGCCGCGTCGCGCTCGCAGCCCTCGGTCTCGGCGCCGCCCTCACCGTGTTCGCTCCCTTCGCCTCGGCGCAGAGCGTGGCCGACATCAAGAAGAAGGGCGAGATCACCATCGGCATGCTGGTCGACTTCCCGCCCTACGGCACCACCGACGCGAAGAACCAGCCCGACGGCTACGACGCCGACGTGGCCAAGCTGCTGGCCAAGGACTGGGGCGTGAAGGCCAACATCGTCCCCGTGACCGGCCCCAACCGCATTCCCTTCCTGCTGACCAACAAGGTCGACCTGCTGGTCGCTTCGCTGGCCATCACGCCCGAGCGCGCCAAGCAGGTGCAGTTCTCGCAGCCCTACGCGGCCGCCACCATCGTGCTGTACGGCGCGACCAAGACCCCCATCAAGGCCGCGGGCGACCTGAAGGGCCTGCGCGTGGGCGTGGCCCGCGCCTCCACGCAGGACGTGGCCGTGACCAAGGCCGCCCCCGAAGGCACCGAGATCCGCCGCTTCGACGACGACGCCTCGGCCATGCAGGCGCTCATCTCGGGCCAGGTCGACGCCATCGGCTGCTCGGTGACCGTGGCTGCGCAGATCGCCAAGCGCGTGCCTGCCAACACCTTCGAGAACAAGTTCACGCTGGTGCAGCAATCGATGGGCATCGCGATGCGCCCCGGCCAGGAAGAGCTGCACAAGGCGGTGAACGAGTTCGTGCAGAAGAACACCGCCAACGGCGAACTGAACAAGCTGTACCAGAAGTGGCTGCAGGCTGATCTGCCGAAGATGCAGTAACACGGAAGCGGGGGCAGAACGCAGAAGAAATACAAAAGCTACGCAAAGGTCGCAGAAAAGACCAAGACAGATTTCTTGTTTTCTCTTTTGCGACCTCTGCGAAACCTTCGCGATTTCTGCGTTCGGCCAAGTCCGATTTCTTGAATCCAACAGAGTGAACACCCCATGAGCGATCCCATCATCCGCATGGAAGCCGTCAACAAGTGGTACGGCGAATTCCAGGTGCTGACCGGCATCGACCTGAGCGTGCGCCAGGGCGAGCGCATCGTGATCTGCGGGCCCTCGGGCTCGGGCAAGTCCACGCTGATCCGCTGCATCAACCGGCTGGAGACGGTGCAGAAGGGCCGCATCGTGGTCGACGGCATCGACCTCACGGCCGGCGGCAAGAACGTCGATGCCGTGCGTGCCGAAGTCGGCATGGTGTTCCAGCAGTTCAACCTGTTCCCGCACCTCACCATCCTCGAGAACTGCACGCTCGCGCCGATGCGCTCGCGCGGCATGACGAAGGCGCAGGCCGAAGAGGTGGCGATGAAGTACCTCAAGCGCGTGCGCATTCCGGAGCAGGCCAACAAGTACCCCAGCCAGCTCTCGGGCGGCCAGCAGCAGCGCGTGGCGATTGCGCGGGCGCTGTGCATGGCGCCCAAGATCATGCTGTTCGACGAGCCCACCTCCGCGCTCGACCCCGAGATGGTCAAGGAAGTGCTCGACACCATGATCGCGCTGGCCGAAGACGGCATGACCATGCTGTGCGTGACACACGAAATGGGCTTCGCCCGCAGCGTGGCCGACCGCGTGATCTTCATGGCCGAAGGAAGGATCGTCGAGCAGGCGCCGCCGCAGGAGTTCTTCGGCAACCCCAGGGACGAGCGCACGCGCCAGTTCCTCGGCCAGATCCTGAGTTCGCACCAAAACCACTGACCTGCCCACCGATGTCCTTCGAGGTTCTCGTTTCCCTGTCGTCCTTCGGCGCGGCCGAGGTGGGGCGGCACGGCCAGCTCTGGTGCTCGCAGCTCTCGCGCGCGGCCGGCGCCGACTCGGTGGAAGTGCGCGGCGAGATGCTGCGCGACGCAGACGCCGAACTGCCCGTGCTCAACGGACTGGCTTCCGTCTATTCCAGCCCCGAGGGGCTTTGGGCCGAAGGCGGCTGGCTCGACAGCGCCGCGCTCAAGCGCGGCATCGCCGCCGCCACGCGCGTGGGCGCGAAGCGGCTCAAGATGTCCATCGGCGACTTCCGGCCCTCGTCGCACGGCTCGCTGTGGGGCCTGAAGGTGGAGCTTGCCGAAACCCGCGTCGAACTGCTGATCGAGAACGACCAGACCGTGCGCGCCGGCACGCTGCCCGCGCTGCAGGCCTTCTTCGACGCGGCCGACCGCGCCGGCCTCACGCTGGGCATGACCTTCGACATGGGCAACTGGCACTGGCTCGGCGAATGCCCGCTGCAGGCCGCGCAGGCGCTGGGCCATCGCGTGCGCTACGTGCATTGCAAGGGTGCGCAGCGCCTGCCGCACAAGTGGGTGGCGGTGCCGCTGGGCGATTCGGTCGCGCCGTGGCGCTCGGTGCTGCGCGCGCTGCCGGCCGACGTGCCGCACGCCATCGAATACCCTCTGGTGGGCGACGACCTGCTGGCCGTCACCCGCTCCCAGGTCGACTTCATCCGCGCCGCGCGCGCATAGAGACGAAACACACATGACAGAACCCGCCGCATTCGACGTCGCGCTCTTCGGCGAGGCCATGCTGCTGCTGGTGGCCGACCGGCCCGGTCCGCTGGAGGACGCGCAGTCCTTCCACAAGCGCACCGCCGGCGCCGAGACCAACGTGGCCATCGGCCTTTCGCGCCTGGGCCTGAAGGTGGGCTGGGCCAGCCGGCTCGGCACCGACTCCATGGGCCGCGCGCTGCTGGCCGCGATGCGCGCCGAGGGCATCGACTGCTCGCACGTGATCACCGATGCGACGCAGCGCACCGGCTTCCAGTTCAAGGGCCGCGTCACCGACGGCAGCGACCCGCCGATCGAGTACCACCGCAAGGGCTCGGCCGCGAGCCACATGGGCCCGGCCGACGTCGACGAGGCATGGCTGCGCTCGGCGCGCCACCTGCACGCCACCGGCGTGTTCGCCGCGATTTCCGACACCAGCCTTCAGGCCGCGCTCAAGAGCATGGACGTGATGCGCGCCGCCGGCCGCACCATCTCCTTCGACACCAACCTGCGCCCCACGCTGTGGTCGTCCACCGAGACCATGCGTCACTGGGTCAACGAACTCGCCTCGCGCGCCGACTGGGTGCTGCCAGGCATCGAAGAAGGCCTGCTGCTCACCGGCCACAGCAAGCCGGAAGACGTGGCGAAGTTCTACCGCGAGCGCGGCGCCAGGCTGGTGGTGGTGAAGCTCGGTGCCGAGGGCGCCTACTACGACAGCGACGTGGCCGGCACCGGCCGCGTCGACGGCTTTCCGGTGAAGGAAGTGATCGACACCGTGGGCGCCGGCGACGGCTTCGCGGCAGGCGTGGTGAGCGCACTGCTCGAAGGCCGCAGCGTGCCCGACGCCGTGCGCCGCGGTGCATGGATCGGCGCGCGCGCCGTGCAGGTGCTGGGCGACACCGAAGGCCTGCCGACGCGGGCGCAACTCGAGGAAGCGGGGCTTTGATGACCATGACGAAGAAGAACGTGCTTGTCTTCCGGCCCTTGCCCGAAGACCAACTGGCTCGCCTGCAGGCCGTGCACAACGTCACCGTGGCCGATCCGCGCAAGGAGCCCGAGGCTTTCGCCGCCGCGCTGCGCAACGCGCATGGGCTGATCGGCTCCAGCCATCCGGTCGATGCCGCGCTGCTCGACGCGGCGCCGCAACTCGAAGTGATTTCCAGCGTGTCCGTCGGCGTCGACAACTACCCGCTGGCCGAGCTGCACAAGCGCGGCATCGTGCTGTGCCACACGCCCGACGTGCTCACCGAGACGGTGGCCGACACGGTATTCGCGATCCTCATGGCCACGCAGCGCCGCGTGGTCGAGCTCTCGACCATGGTGCGCGAAGGCCGCTGGACCAAGAACATCGGCGAGGAACTCTTCGGCACCGACGTGCACGGCAAGACACTGGGCATCCTCGGCTTCGGCCGCATCGGGCAGGCCGTGGCGCGCCGCGCGGCGCTGGGCTTCGGCATGCCGGTGCTGTACCACTCGCGCCGTCCGGTCGACCTGGCTGCGCAGGCGCCAGAGCTGCAGGGCCGCGCCACGCACACGCCGCTGGACGACCTGCTCGCGCGTTCCGACATCGTGCTCGCGATGCTGCCGCTGACCGAGGCCACGCGCGGCATGATCGACGCCGCCTTCTTCGCGCGCATGAAGCCCGGCGCCGCCTTCATCAACGGCGGCCGTGGCGCCACCGTGAACGAAGAGGCGCTGCTGCATGCGCTCGACCACGGCACGCTGCGCGCCGCCGGCCTGGACGTGTTCGCGAAGGAACCGCTGCCCGCCGATTCGCCGCTGCGCACCCACCCGCGCGTGACGCCGCTGCCGCACATCGGCTCGGCCACGCACGAGACGCGGCATGCCATGGCCGAGCTGGCGACGACGAACCTGCTGCAGGTGCTGGCGGGCGAGAAGCCGACGGCGCCGTACGACACGGCCAGCGCATGACCTCCCTGTCTTGCTCCCTCTCCCCTTGGGGAGAGGGCTGGGGTGAGGGCAGGGGCCCTCGCGCAAGCGCTGCTTCCGCCACCGCCGTCGACCCTCACCCCAACCCTCTCCCCAAGGGGAGAGGGAGCGAGAGGCGCCGATGAAACCCACCGGCCGCGCCACCATCGCCGACGTCGCCGAGGCCGCCGGCGTCTCCAAGGCCACCGTCTCGCGCTTCCTCAACCATCGCGAGCGCCTGCTGAGCCCCGACATCGCCGCGCGCGTCGAGGTCGCCATCGCCAAGCTGGGCTATTCGCCGAGCCCGATGGCGCAGGCGCTGAGCCATGGCCGCTCACGGCTGGTCGGCCTGATCGTTGCCGACATCACCAATCCCTATTCCGTCGCGGTGCTGCGCGGTGCCGAGAAGGCCTGCCAGGACGCCGGCTACCTCGTGATGCTGTTCAACCTCGGCAACGAGAGCGAACGCGAGCGCGAGGCCATCGACGCGCTGGCGGGCTACCAGGTCGACGGCTTCATCCTCAACACGCTGGGGCGCGGCAGCAACGTGGTCGACGCGGTCACGCTGCACGGCAAGCCGGCGGTGCTGGTGGACCGGCGCCATGCGGGCATGCACACCGACTTCGTTTCGCTCGACAACGATTCCGCGATGGCCGCCACCTGCGGCCACCTGGTCGAAGGCGGCTATCGCGAGCTGCTCTACGTCACCGAGCCGCAGAAGGGCGTGAGCTCGCGGCGCGAACGCACGGCCGCCTTCGGCGCCTGCGTGGCCGCGCACGAGCCGCGCGTGGCGGGCGAGGTGTTCGAGAGCGTGGAAGGCGAGACCGATGCGCTCGACGAGGCACTGCGCGCCCTGCGCCAGCGTGCGAAGCGCGGCCGCCGCGCGGCGGTGGTCGCGGGCAATGCGGTGGTCACGCTTCGCATCGCACAGGCGATGGCGCGGCTGGGCTGGCAGTTCGGTGCCGACCTCGGCTTCGTGGGCTTCGACGATCCCGAATGGGCCTCGCTCATCGGCCCGGGCCTGAGCACCGTGGCGCAGCCCACCGACGCCATCGGCCGCGCGGCCGCTACATGCCTGATCGAACGGTTGCGTGGGCTGGATGCGCCTGCGCGCCAGCTGCTGCTGCCTGGAGAACTGGTCGTTCGAGGCTCGTCGCGGGCCGTCTAGCATCGAGTTCGGCGCGGTCGAAGGTGAGCGGGCCGCGCATCCACTCGGCGGCACGCTCCGCGATCATGATCGTCGGGGCATTGGTGTTGCCGCCGATCAGCGTCGGCATCACCGATGCATCGACCACGCGCAGGTTCGCGATGCCATGCACGCGCAGCTTCGCATCGACCACCGCCATCGCGTCGGTGCCCATCTTGCAGGTGCCCACGGGGTGGTAGATGGTGTCGGCGCGCGCGCGGATGTGCGAGAGCAGCTCTTCGTCGGTGTTCGCGCCGGCCGTGTAGAGCTCGGCCTGCCGGTACTTCTGCAATGCCGGTGCATGCAGGATCTCGCGCATCTTCTTCACGCCCGCGAGCAGCCGCGCGACGTCGTCCTCGTGCGAGAGGAATTTCGGATCGATGCGCGGCGCCGTCGCCGGATCGGCATCGTTCAGCCGCACGTCGCCACGGGCCTTGGGGCGCAGCACGCAGGCATGGCATGAGAAGCCGAAGCCGCCGTGCAGTTTGCGCGCGTGGTCGTCGACCAGCGCGATCACGAAGTGCAACTGCAGGTCGGGCTTGTCGAGGTCGGGAGATGTCCTGATGAAGGCGCCGGCCTCGGCGTAGAGCGTGGCGATCAGGCCCTTGCCGCTGCGCCTCCATTCCGGAATCGCCTTCGCGAAGTTCAGCAGTCCCATCGGGCCGAGGCCGGGCAGGTTCTTCTCCTGCGTGCGACAGGAAAGGATGAAGTCGACGTGGTCCTGCAGGTTGCGTCCCACGCCCGGCAGCGCATGGCGCACCGCGATGCCGTGCCGCACCAGCTCTTCCGGATCGCCGATGCCCGAGAGCATCAGCAGCTGCGGCGAGTTGAAGGCCCCGCCGCACAGCACCACCTCGCGGCGCGCGAAGAGGGTGTCGGTCTCGCCGTCGCGGCGTATCTCGACGCCGGTGGCGCGGCGCTCGTCGAGCAGCACGCGCTGTGCCTGCACGCCGGTCATCACCGTGAGGTTGGAGCGCGCGCTCATCACCGGATGCAGGTAGGCGGCCGCGGCCGAGCAGCGTTCGCCGTTCCTCGCGCCGCCGTGGAACTGCGTGACCTGGTAGAGGCCGGCACCTTCCTGCCGCACGCCGTCGTTGAAGTCGTCGTTGCGCGGAATGCCGCACTCCATGGCGGCGCGCACGAAGGCGTTGCTGATCTCGCGCGGCGACTGCTGGTCGGCAACCTGCAGCGGACCGCTCGCGCCGTGCATGGCGCTCTCGCCGCGCTGGTTGCCCTCCGAACGCTTGAAGAAGGGCAGCACGTCGTCGAAGGACCAGCCGATGCAGCCCGCGCGCTCCCAGTCGTCGTAGTCGTCGGGATGGCCGCGCACGTAGAGCATGGCGTTGATGGCGCTGGAGCCGCCCAGGCAGCGTCCGCGCGGCTGGTAGCCGCGCCGGCCGTTCAAGCCGGGTTGCGGCACGGTCCGGTAGGCGTAGTTGTTGATGCGCGGCCGGCCCGAGATCATGGCCGCCGCGCCGGCCGGCGCCCGCACCAGGATGCCGCGGCCGTCGCCGCCTGCCTCGACCAGGCAGACCTGTACGGCGGGGTCTTCGCTGAGCCGTCCGGCCAGCGTGGCGCCGCCGGAGCCGCCACCCACGATCACGTAGTCGAACTCCATGATGTGCCGTCCTCTGTGTTGTCTCGGGTGCCGGTCTTTGCCGGCCGTGCGGCTTTATAACCCTCCGTCGGGCCGTGCGCGGATTTCTCCCGCCATTCTCGAAAGGCCGATCACGGTTGGGCGCGCGCACCCCGGGGGCCATGCAGCGGCTCGCATACGGCCAAGCCGACCCTTTCGCCGTCACCCCCAGGCATTGCCGCCACCACCTTTTGACAGCCGCTTTTACCGGCGCTTCACCTGCCGGACAAATTGCGGGGCAGGCTTCATGGCTCAATCGCTCCCATGCATATCCCGTCGGACGTCACCGTCTTCACGCAGGTGCGCTTCTGGTTGCTGGTGCTGTGCTCGCTGATCTTCCCGGCGGCGATCTTCGTCACGCTCTTCGTGCGGCGGGAATTCTCGAAGAAGACCGTGCTCGCCTTCGGGCTGCTGCTGATCGTGCTGGCGGGCGTGGACATCTTCGTGCTGCGCGCGCTGTCGCATCAGGCCCGGCTCACGCCGTCGCTGGCCGACGACCTCGTCTTCTCGTCGGAGCTTTCGGTCGCGCTCTACATCTTTCCGGCCGCCTTCGGCACCTTCGGGCTGAACATGGTGTCGCATGTGCTCATGCACTACCTGAAGCAGAAGGAGGCGCGGTTCGAGGCGCATCGGCGGCTCGCGCAGCCTGGGGGAGCCGTGAGGGCAGCGCGGCGTGGCAATCGCCCTGGACCGTCGGGCATGCGGCGAATGCGGCCGGCGATCGCCTCGAAGCGCCGGCGGCCGGGAGCGCGCCTGGTCGCCGCCCGGCAGGACACCTGAGCCTCCTCGGTGGCCTCGAAACATAAAAGCCCGGCAGACTGAACCGCCGGGCTTCATCGAAAGGGTAAGGCCGAAGGCCGGTCAGCCCACTTCCGCGATCAGCTCGATCTCCACGCACGCGCCCAGCGGAATCTGCGCCACGCCGAAGGCGCTGCGCGCATGCGCGCCCTTCTCGGGGCCGAAGACTTCGGCGAAGAACTCGCTCGCGCCGTTGGTCACCAGGTGCTGCTCGGTGAAGGTGCCGACCGAGTTGACCAGGCTCATCACCTTGACGATGCGCTTGACCTTGTTCAGGTCGCCCACGGCCGCGTGCAGCGTGCCCAGCAGGTCGATGGCGATGGCGCGGGCGGCCTGCTTGCCTTCTTCGGTGCCGATGTTGGCGCCGAGCTGGCCGGTCCAGACCTTGCCGTCCTTCTTGGCGATGTGGCCCGACAGGAACACGAGGTTGCCGGTCTGCACGAAGGGCACGTACGCGGCAGCGGGTGCGGCGACGGGCGGAAGGGTGATGCCGAGGCTGGAAAGTTTGTCGTAAACGCTCATGGAGACTCCTTGTCTTGGGAAGGCGATTGTGTCCGTGTTTGCGGCAGGCCATCGACCACTTCCCCCACCGGCTGCACGGTCACGCCGACCCTCAGCGTGTGCCTTGCGCCGCCATGCAGTACGCCGCGCATCGGCGAGACGTCGGAGTAGTCGCGGCCAATGGCGAGGGTGACGTAGTCCTCCCCGGGCTGGCGGCCGTTGGTGGGGTCGAAGTCGACCCAGTCGCCGGGGCTGCCGCCGGTGCCGTCGTCCTCGCCGGGCAGGTACACCGACACCCATGCGTGCGAGGCGTCGGCGCCTACCAGCCGGGGCTGGCCGGGGGGCGGCTGCGTGAGCAGGTAGCCGCTGACGTAGCGCGCTGGCAGGCCCATGGTGCGGAAGCACGCGATCATGATGTGGGCGAAGTCCTGGCACACGCCCTTGCGCTGCGCGAGGGCCTCGACGGCAGGGGTGTTGATCTCTGTGCTGTCGGCGTCGTAGGCGAAGTCGGCGTACATGCGCTCGGTGAGGTCCATCGCCACGTCGAAGGCGGGTCGGCCGGGCACGAAGCTGGCGCGCGCATAGGCCACGAAGTCGTCGTGGCGCGGCACGTAGGGCGAGGGAAAGACGAACTCCGAAGCCGCGTCGAAGGTGGCGTCCTTGCGGAAGCGGAAGCGCTCGCGCACCGATTCCCACGGCAGCTCGCGCGCTACGGCGGGCGAGAGCACGGGCTGCGAAGTCTCGACCACGCTCTCGGCCGTGACCACCAGCCGGTCGTGCGTGGCCTCCAGAGCGAAGAAGGCGCGCGTGTTGCCGTACAGGTCGGCCTGCTCGCTGCGCTGGGCCGGCGCTGGCTCGATGGAGAGCTTGTGGCTCACGAGCTTCTGCGAGCCGGTGGCCAGCGGCTTCAGGTGCGCGAGATGCTGCGCGGTCTCGACCGGCGGCGAGTACTCGTAGCGCGTCTCGTGGGTGACGTGGAGCAGCATGGTGGCCGGCGCCGATTGCGTGGACCGCCCGCTTACTTCGACTCGGAGCCGAAGTACGAGGCGTAGATCTTCGCGTAGGTGCCGTCGGCGCGGATGCCTTCGAGGCCCTGGTTGATCCTGGCGAGCAACTCGGCGTTGCCCTTCTTCACGGCAATGCCGTACTTCTCGACCGGGAAGCTGGTGTCGCTCACCGTCTTGAAGCCGCCGGCGGTGTTGTTGGCGAGGTAGTGCACCACCACGCCGTTGTCGGCCACCACGGCCTGCACTCCGCCGGCTTCGAGTTCCTTGAGCGCCAGCGGCGTCGATTCGAAGCGCTTGATGGCGGTGTTCGACTTGCCCAGCAGCTTGCCCACGACCTCGTCGCCGGTGGTGCCGTTCTGCACGCCGACCTTCAGCGTCTTGATGTCCTCGAACCTGGCGATGGGCGCGTCGTTGCGCACGGCGATGAGCTGGCGCGCGTCGAAGTACGACTGCGAGAAGTCCATCGTCTGGCGGCGCTCGTCGGTGATGGTGATGGCCGACACCAGCAGGTCGCGGTCGCCCTGGGCCAGCGAATTGAAGATGCCTTCCCATGGCGTGTTGACGAACTTCACCTCGAAGCCGGCCTTCTGCGCGACCGCCTTCACCACGTCGATGTCGAAGCCAACGATCTCGCCCCTGTCGTTCTGCGACTCGAAGGGCGTGTAGGCGGCATCGGTGCCGACCACGAGCACGCGCGCGGGGGTTGGTGCCGCCGGTGTGCCGGCGGCCGGGGCCGATGCCGGCTCCTGCTTGCCGCAGCCGGCAATGGCGAGGGCCGCGAGGAGGCCTGCGGCGGTGAGTGCGAAGCGGCGATTGATGGTGATGCCTGACATGGGGTGCCTCCTTGGAACTGTCTTGAACTGCTTGTCTTGTTGTATGGGAAATCAGGCGCCTACCGAGCGCAGCGACTCTGAAGTCAGCGTGAAGTAGCGCGTGCCGATGGCGTCGGACACATGGTAGGCCGCCGTCTCGCAGCTGGCGAGCAGCTTTACGAGCTCGGGATAGTCGGCGTCGGGGCCGGTGGCACAAAGGTGCTCGAGCGTCCAGCTGGCTGGATCGGGCAGCTCGTACGAGAGGGCGGTCAGCTTGCCCGGCGCGCTGCCCGCGAGCCGCGCGATGCGCCCGCGCAGGGTCTGCGTGACCCAGGCCAGCGAGCGCGGGTTCTCGGCGTCGAGCACCAGCAGGTCGACCATGGTGGCGACGTCGCGGCGCTGCTGGTAGCGCGCGTGGAAGGTGATGGTGCTGTCGAAGAGCGCCACCATGGCTTCGAAGCCGCTCACCTCGTGCACCGCGCCGTTGTCGAAGCCGGCCTCCAGCGCATTCGCCAGGAAGCCCAGCCGCTCGATGTGGCGGCCGATGGACAGGAGCCGCCACGCGTCGTCGCGCGTCATGCGGTCGGTCTGCGCGCCGGTCATCGCCGCGAGCGCGTTGCTGGCGGATTCGAGGGCGCGCAGCGCGGCGCTGGCGGCGAAGCTGCCTTCGTCGGCCTGCTCGGCGGCGCGGCGCAGGAAGTCGGCCTCGGTGCGCACGATCTGGTTCCAGGTGTCCTGCGAGAGGCGCTCGCGCACCGCGGCCGCCGCCTGCCGGATGCAGCGCAGGCTGAAGCCCACGCTGCCGCCGCGCGCCACGTCGCCCAGCTCGGCGATGAGCGCACGCTCGAACACGCGGCGCGACTGCGGCGCGCTCGGCACTTCGGCCGGCACCAGCGCATTGCGCAGCGCCATGCGGTGCAGCCAGTCGAGCAGCGGACGCGAGGACTGGTCTTCGCTGCCCAGCAGGCTCAGCGTGAGACGGGCGAGGCGCACGGCGTTCTCGGCGCGCTCGGTGTAGCGGCCCAGCCAGAACATGTTCTCGGCCGCGCGGCTGGTGACCGGCGCGCGATGCCGCGCGAGCGATGCCGGCGTGCTGTGCGGCTGCAGCAGCGTGGTGCGGTCGACCTCGCCGTGCGTCTGAACCCACACGTCGGCACTGCTGCCGCCGCGCTGCATCGACGCGAACTGCGCATCGGGCTCGGTGAGCCGTGCCAGTCCGCCGGGCAGCACGCGCCACGATTGCGCGCCGTCGCTCACCGCGAACACGCGCAGCATCACGGCGCGCGGCGCGATATGGCCCGGGCCCATGTCGTTCGCCCAGGTGGGCATCTGCGACAGCGCCATGTAGCCCTGCACGGTGTGGACGTCGCCCTCGCGCACGATGCGGCCGGCCCACTCGTCGAGCTCGCGCCGGCCGAGCTGGCTGCCGAGCACCGCGTCGAAGCTCGCGCGGCCGTCGAAGCCGGGGTATGTGGGCTTGATGGCGCTGTCGCCCAGCTGCGGCAGCACCGATTCGAGCGCCGCGCGCTCGCCGCACCACCAGGTGGGCAGGGCGGGCAGCATGAGCTTCTCGTCGATCAGCCGGCGTGCCAGCCCCGGCAGAAAGCCCAGCAGCGCGGGCGATTCGAGAAATGCCGAGCCCGGCATGTTCGCCACCAGCACGTTGCCAGCGCGGATCGCCTGCAACAGGCCGGGCACGCCGAGCGTGGAGTCGGGGCGCAGTTCCAGCGGGTCGAGGAACTGGTCGTCGAGCCGCTTGATGAGGCCGTGCACCGGGCGCAGGCCCTGCAGCGTCTTCAGGTAGAGCCGCTGGTCGCGCACCGTGAGGTCGCTGCCCTCGACCAGCGTGACGCCGAGGTAGCGCGCGAGGTAGGCGTGCTCGAAGTAGGTCTCGTTGTACGGCCCCGGCGTGAGCAGCGCGATGTGCGGCGGCACGCCGGCCGGGCACATGCGCTGCAGGCCTTCCATCATGGCGCTGTAGGTGGCGGCCAGGCGCTGCACGTGCAGCGCCTCGAAGGCCTGCGGAAACTGCCGCGTGATGGCGAGGCGGTTCTCGAGCAGGTAGCCCAGGCCCGAGGGCGCCTGCGTACGCTGCGAGACCACCCACCAGTTGCCGTCGGGGCCGCGCGCCAGGTCGAAGGCGGCGATGTGCAGCCAGGTGTCGCCCGGCGGCTTCACGCCGTGCAGCGCGCGCAGGTAGCCGGGGTGGCCGCGCACCAGCGCCGGGGGAATGAGGCCTTCGGCCAGCAGCTGCTGCGGGCCGTAGGCGTCGGCCATCACACGGTCGAGCACGCGCACGCGCTGCAGCACGCCGGCCTCGATCTGGCTCCAGCTCTCGGGCGAGACGATCAGCGGGAACAGGTCGAGCGACCACGGCCGCTGCGGGCCGTTGGCGTCGGCGTACACGTTGTAGGTAACGCCGTTGTCGCGGATCTGCCGCTCCAGGCTGGCCGCGCGCCGGGGCAGGTCGTTGAAGCCGCCCGGGCCGAGCTGTTCGAAGAAGGCGTTCCAGGCGGGGGTGAGCGGGGGCTGCTCCGGGGACTCAGGGGGCGTGGCCTGCGGCGCGGCCGGTGGCTGCGTCGCCGCGTCGTGCAGCTGCGGCGCAGGGGCGGGCGCCGCGGCCGGCCGGGAAGAGGTTGCCGGCGTGGCCAGCCCGCGCATTTCGTCGAAATGGCCGGGCAGGGCGGGCGGGGCGAGCGCCGACGCCAGGGCGGCCGGAAACTCCAGTGCCTGGGCGTCGAACAGGGATTCGTTCAAAGGTTCCACAGGGGGTGGATTGTCACACCGCCGTCACGGGGGAGCCGTTCGGGCAGTGTGCGGAATATCCCGGTCAACGCCGCAGATCGAGCGTGAACGGGAATTCGCGGCTGCCCGGCAGCTCGATGGTGGCCGGCGGCGTGCGCAGCAGGCCGGGGGTGTGGCCGGTGCGGGTGAAGCGCGAATGGCGGCGGCTTTCGGCCTCGTAGGCATTGACCGGGAAGGTCTCGTAGTTGCGCCCGCCCGGGTGGGCCACGAAGTACTGGCAGCCGCCCAGCGAGCGCTTCATCCAGGTGTCGACGAGGTCGAAGGTCAGCGGCGCGTGGGCCCGGATGCTCGGGTGCAGCGACGAAGGCGGGTTCCAGGCCTTGTAGCGCACGCCCGCCACGAACTCGCCGGCCACGCCGGTGGGCTGCAGCGGCAGCACCTTGCCGTTGACAGTGACGACGTGGCGGCTTTCGTTCAGGCCGGTCACGCGCACCTCGATGCGCTCCAGCGACGAATCCACATAGCGCACCGTGCCGCCGATCGCGCCTTCCTCGCCCATCACGTGCCAGGGCTCGAGCGCATTGCGCAGCGAGAGCTCCACGCCCATCGCCTGCATCTGGCCCACCAGCGGGAAGCGGAACTCGAAGTGCGGCGCGAACCAGTCGGGGTCGAAGGCGAAGCCGGCCTGGCGCATCTCGCTGATGACGTCGTCGAAGTCCATCTTCACGAAAGTCGGCAGCAGGAAGCGGTCGTGCAGTTCGGTGCCCCAGCGGGTGACGGGCGCCTTGTAGGGCTCGTCCCAGAAGCGGGCCACCAGCGCGCGGATCAGCAGCTGCTGCGCGATGCTCATGCGCGCATGCGGCGGCATCTCGAAGGCGCGCAGCTCCAGCAGGCCGAGGCGACCGGTGCTCGAATCGGGCGAGTAGAGCTTGTCGATGCAGAACTCGCTGCGGTGCGTGTTGCCCGTGACGTCGATCAGGATGTTGCGCAGCGTGCGGTCGACCAGCCAAGCCGGCATGTTCTGGCCGTAGATCTCGCGGTTCTTGGCGATTTCCTTCAGCGCGATCTCGAGCTCGTAGACCTGGTCGTTGCGCGCCTCGTCCACGCGCGGCGCCTGGCTCGTCGGGCCGATGAACATGCCCGAGAACAGGTAGCTCAGCGACGGGTGGTTGTGCCAGTAGAGCAGCAGGCTGGCCAGCAGCTCGGGCCGGCGCAGGAAGGGGCTGTCGGCCGGCGTGGCGCCGCCCATCACGAAGTGGTTGCCGCCGCCGGTGCCGGTGTGGCGGCCGTCGGTCATGAACTTCTCGGCCGACAGGCGGGTTTCGAAGGCGGCGTTGTAGAGGAACTCGGTGTGGTCGACCAGTTCCTTCCAGTTGTGGGCCGGATGGATGTTGACCTCGATCACGCCCGGGTCGGGCGTGACCTGCAGCAGCTTCAGGCGCGGATCGCGCGGCGGCGGATAGCCTTCCATCACGATGCGCACGCCCAGGTCGCGCGCGGTGGCTTCCACGGCGGCGACGAGGTCGAGGTAGTCCTCCAGGCGCGCGAGCGGCGGCATGAAGACGTAGAGCACGCCCGAGGCGCTGCCCTTCTTCTCGGCGGCGGGGCCGTTGGCGCGGCGCGGGTCGCGCACTTCGACGCACAGCGCGGTGCGGGTGATCCAGTGGGCGGATTCGCCGCGCAGGGGCTGGCGGGTCACGCTGGGATCTGCGGAGCTGGCGGCGTCGTTGTCGTCCTCGCCATGCCCGTCGCCGTCGCTCGCGGCGCCCGGCGTCTGCATGCGCAGCGCAGAGGGCACGACGGGCGGCGTGCCGAAGGCGTAGGGCACGGCGCCGAGGTCGGCTCCCGGTCCGCCGGTGTCACCGGTGCCCACGGCGTAGCGTGCCCGGTAGTCGGCCCCGCTCGGCAGCGCGCCGCGCGGCGCGTTCGGGTCGCGCTCGATCATGTACGGGTAGTCGCCCTTGCTGGCCCAGGGCTGCGAGTCGAGCGGCAGGCGGTAGCCCATGGGCGAGTCGCCCGGAATGAGGTAGAGCCGGTCGTCGCGCAGGAACCAGGGGCCGGTCTTCCAGGCGGGGCCTTCGAGCGAAGGGGCGTCGCGGTTCGCGTTGCCGGGCTCCAGCGGCAGCATGTAGCCGATCACCGCATCGAGCTTCTGGGTGAACACGCGGCGCAGGCGCATGCGCTCAAGCTCGTCGTCGAGCCTGGAGTCGAAGGGGTCGACGTTCACCGGCAGGCGGCGTTCGCGCCAGAGGTAGTAGTAGATGTCCTCGTAGCCCGGCTGGATGTAGCGCTCGGTCAGGCCCAGCTTCTGCGCCAGCAGGTTGGTGAAGCGGCGCGCGTCCTCGCTGGTGTAGTGCGTGGGAAAGCGCTCGTCGGCGAAGAGGTCGGGGTCGTGCCACAGCGGCTGGCCGTCGGCGCGCCAGAAGATCGACAGCGCCCAGCGCGGCAGCTGTTCGCCCGGGTACCACTTGCCCTGGCCGAAGTGCAGGAAGCCGCCCTTGCCGTATTCGGCGCGCAGCTTGTGCACGAGCTCGGTGGCGTAGCCGCGCTTGGTCGGGCCGAGCGCGTCGGTGTTCCATTCGGGCGCGTCGCGGTCGGTGGTGGCCACGTAGGTGGGCTCGCCGCCCATGGTCAGGCGCACGTCACCGGCCTTCAGGCGCGCGTCGACGGCATCGCCCAGGGCCAGCACGTCGGCCCACTGGTCTTCGGTGTAGGGCTTGGTGACGCGCGGCGATTCGTAGATGCGCGTGACCTTCATGTCGTGGCCGAACTCGACCTCCGATTCGTCCACGCCGCCCTCGATCGGCGCGGCGCTCGAAGGCGTGGGCGTGCAGGCCAGCGGAATGTGGCCTTCGCCCGCCAGCAGGCCCGAGGTGGCGTCGAGGCCGATCCAGCCCGCGCCGGGCAGGAACACCTCGCACCAGGCGTGCAGGTCGGTGAAGTCGACCGTGGTGCCGCTGGGGCCGTCGAGCGCCTTCACGTCGGGCGTGAGCTGGATCAGGTAGCCCGAGACGAAGCGCGCCGCCAGCCCGCAGTGGCGCAGCAGCTGCACCAGCAGCCAGCCCGAGTCGCGGCAGGAGCCGCTGCCGTTGGCGAGCGTTTCTTCCGGCGTCTGCACGCCGGGCTCCATGCGGATGAGGTAGTTGACGTCCTTCTGGACCTGCTGGTTCAGGCCGACCAGGAAGTCGATGGTGCGCTGTTCCTTGCGGTCGATCTTGTCGAGGTAGGCCTGCAGCAGCGGCGTGACCGGCTCGGCCACGAGATAGGGGGCGAGTTCCTCGGCCTGCGAGGGCTTGTACTTGAAGGGGAAGTTCTCGGCCTGCGGCTCCAGGAAGAAGTCGAAGGGGTTGTAGACCGCCATCTCGACCACGAGGTCGACGGTGACCTTGAATTCGCGCGTCTTCTCGGGAAACACGAGCCGCGCCTGGTAGTTGGCGAACGGGTCCTGCATCCAGTTGACGAAGTGCTCGGCCGGCTCGACCCGCAGCGAATACGAGATGACGTTGCTGCGGCAATGCGGCGCGGGCCGCAAGCGCACGACCTGGGGGCCCAGCTGCACCAGCCGGTCGTACTTGTAGTGGGTGACGTGGTGGAGAGCGGCGTGAATGGACATGCGTTTTTGTGTGCAGTGCTGGCAGATTGCATCGGGAGAAGATGTCTCTGGTGAGACGCATACTAGCCGAGATGCCAAAGCAATTAACGCGCCACTGAGCGTGATTCGGGGAGGGTTTGCATCATGGATTCGGGAGTTGTCCGATGACGCGGCTTCGCGCGTCAGGCCAGGCTGTGTGCGGCGTTGGCGGGTTCGCGGCGCTGGGTGGTTCGCTGCTGGGAGCGGCCTTGCAGCTGCAGCAGCCGATGCTATGGCCGGCATGGGTCTATGCCGGTTTGCTATGTATAGGCACGGCCGGAATGTGGTGTCGCCGAGTGCCGGGGAGCGCGCTGCTGTTGGTCGCCCTGGCATGTGGAGCGATGGCCGGCGCGGGGCTCGCCGGATGGCGTGCGGTGGCCTATGCGAAGGGCGCACTCGACCCGTCGCTCGAAGGCCGCGACCTGCGCGTCACGGGCGTCGTGTCGGAGATGCCCCAGCGCAACGAGGCCGGCACGCGCTTCGTCGTGGATGTCGAATCCGCGCAATGGACAGACGCCGACACGCGGGGCCGGCCGGCCGTACCCGATCGCATCGCTCTCGGCTGGTATGCGGACGGCTCCAGCCCCTGGGGGCATACCTCGCCAGCCAGCACCGTTGCCGCTTCCCCGCATGCCGGCGAACGCTGGAGCCTGACGGTGCGCCTGAAAGCGCCGCACGGCAACCGCAACCCGCACGGCTTCGACAGCGAACTCCGGATGTGGGAGCAGGGCCTGCACGCCAGCGGCCATGTACGAGCCGGCGCGCGCGACGCGGCGCCCGTGCGGCTCGGCCCCACCTGGCTGCATCCCATCGAGCGTGCCCGTGAAGCGGTGCGCGACGCCATCTTCGAGCGCGTGCCCGACCGCGCCCGCGCAGGCGTGATCGCGGCCCTGGTCACCGGCGACCAGAACGCCATCGACCGCGCGGGCTGGGACGTGTTCCGTGCCACGGGCGTGGCGCACCTGATGTCGATCTCGGGCCTGCACGTCACGATGTTTGCCTGGCTCGCCGCGCACGTGGTCGGCCTGCTCTGGCGCCGCAGCGCCCGGCTGATGCTTCGGCTGCCCGCCCAGCAGGCGGCGCTGGTCGGCGGCGTGCTGCTGGCCGCGCTCTATGCGCTCTTCAGCGGCTGGGGCGTGCCGTCGCAGCGCACGGTCTGGATGCTCGCGACGGTCGCGCTGCTGCGCCTGACCGGGCGGCGCTGGCCCTGGCCGAACGTGTGGCTGCTGACCGCGGCCGTCGTGGTCGCGCTCGATCCTTGGGCGCTGATGCAGGCGGGCTTCTGGCTGAGCTTCGTCGCGGTGGGCGTGCTCTTCGCGACGGACGCCGGAATGCCGGGCGAGCAGCAGGCCGGCGCGGCCGCCCGGCTGCTGCGCTTCTTCCGCGAGCAGTGGACCATCACGCTGGCGATCACGCCGCTGAGCCTGCTGCTGTTCCAGCAGGTGTCGCTGATCGGACTGCTCGCCAACGCGGTGGCGATTCCGTGGGTCACGCTCGTGATCACGCCGCTGGCGATGCTCGGCGTGGCGCTGCCCCCCTTGTGGGACGTGGCCGCCTGGGCCGTGCATGCGCTGGCGCTCCTGCTGCAATGGCTGGCCGGCCTGCCGCATGCCACGCTGTCGATGGCGGCGCCTCCGCTGTGGATGGCCGCCTGCGGCGTGGGCGGCGGCGTGCTGCTGGCAATGCGGCTGCCATGGTCGCTGCGGGGCCTCGGCGTACCCCTGCTCCTGCCGGTGCTGCTGTGGCAGGCACCGCGGCCTGCGGTGGGCGAGTTCGAGCTGCTCGCCGCCGACATCGGCCAGGGCAACGCGGTGCTCGTGCGCACCGCCACGCACAGCCTGCTCTACGACGCCGGCCCGCGCTACAGCCTCGAAAGCGACGCGGGCCACCGCGTGCTGGTGCCGCTGCTGCGCGCGTACGGCGAGCGGCTCGACACGCTGGTGGTGAGCCATCGCGATGCCGACCACATCGGCGGCGCGCCCGCGGTGCTCGCGATGCAGCCCGGGGCCGCGCTGCTGAGTTCCATCGAGGCCACGCACCCGCTGCAGGCAATGCGCATGGCGAAGCGCTGCGAGGCGGGGCAGTCGTGGAACTGGGACGGCGTGCGCTTCGATGTGCTGCATCCCTTCGAGAGCGACTACCGCAGCTTCGGCAAGCCCAATGCGGTGTCGTGCGTGCTGCGCATCGACAACGGACGTGCGTCGGCGCTGCTGGCGGGCGACATCGAGCGGCTGCAGGAGACGGCGCTGCTCATTCGCACGCCGCAGCTGTTGCGTGCGGACGTGCTGCTGGCGCCGCATCACGGGAGCAAGACTTCGTCGGGCGCGGCGTTCCTCGATGCAGTGCAGCCGCGCATCGTGTTCGTCCAGGCGGGGTATCGCAACCGCTTCGGCCATCCGGCGCGGGAGGTGGTGGCGCGGTACCGTGAACGAGATGTGCGGCTGATCGAGAACACCCGCTGCGGCGCCGCGCATTGGAGCAGCGCGAGGCCTGCCGAGGTGGGCTGCGAGCGCGAGCGCCGGGCGCGTTACTGGCAGCACCGGGAGCCGGAGGAGGTTGGCCGTCCGGAGTCCTGAAATCGTGAACTAATTGTCAAAAGTAGCCTGAAAGACCTCTTGTAAAGGCGTTCCCGATCGCGTTCCATGCGTTGTATCGTTTCGCTACAACTCAGAACAAGGGGGCAACATGGACAAGCACAACCGTCGGATCTCTCGTTGGGGCCCGTCTTCCGGGCGCGCCTCATGACGACCGGCGTTCCGGCCATCACCAGCGCGAGCCTCGCCGGCGGCTCCGGCGCGCGTCTCAAGATGCATCGCGAGGGTCCGGTGCTCGTCCTGACGCTGAGCAATCCCGAGGCGCGCAACGCGATCAATCCCTCGGTCTACCGGACGGCCGCCAAGGCGATACGCACCACCGCCGGATTTCGCACGGTGCGCGCCATCGTGCTGCGCGGGGAGGGCGATCACTTCAGCGGCGGCGGCGACCTGCGGCGCCTCGCCCGGCAGCGCAAGCTGCCGCCCGCCGAGCAGCAAGGCCACATCGACGCGCTGCACGAATGGCTCATGGCGATCGAGGAGGCGCCGCAGCCCGTCATCGCCGCGGTCGAGGGCGCCGCGATGGGCGGCGGCTTCTCGCTTTGCCTGGCCTGCGACCTGATCGTGGCCGCCGAAGACGCGAAGTTCGCGATGTCGTACATCAACGTCGGCCTCTCGCCCGACGGCGGCGGCACCGATTCGCTGGCCCGTTCGCTGCCGCCGCAGGCCGCACTCGAAATGCTGCTCGACGGCACGCCCTGCACCGCGAAGCGGCTGCATGAGCTGGGCGTGGTCAACAAGGTGGTGCCGCACGGCGAAGCCGGCGCCGCCGCGCTCGCCTGGGCGCAGCAACTCGCGCGCGGACCGTTCGAAGTGCAGGCGCGCATCAAGCAGCTGGTTTATGCGGCGCGCGGACGCAGTCGCCGCGAGCAGCTGGAGGCCGAGCGCGAGTCCTTTCTGGCCAGCCTCTACAGCGACGAGAGCGGGGAGCGCATCAAGGAATTTCTCTCGCCCCGCAAGAAGCCGGAAACGACCGGGGAGGGCCCCCCGACCTGAGCGCGGAAAGATCATCCGACCCGTCTCCGGCCTTGGCATCAGGGGTTCTACTGGCCCTGAACTTGCTAAGCTACTAACTCAAGGAGATTGGTCGTTCCATGCACAAATTTGACGAGATGTACGAGCAGCTTCCCTATGCTGGAGCTGCGATCCGACAGCATTACAAGCGCTACGACCAATGGCTCGCGAAGCAACCCGGTGAGGTGATGCGTTCGCGACGCGAAGAGGCGGAAATGATCTTCCGCCGGGTCGGCATCACCTTCGCGGTGTACGGCGCAAAGGACGAGGACGGCTCCGGCACCGAGCGGCTCATACCGTTCGACCTGCTGCCTCGCATCATTCCCGCCCACGAGTGGGACAGCATGGAAAAAGGGCTGGTGCAGCGCGTGACGGCGCTCAACCGCTTCCTGCATGACGTCTATCACGACCAGGAAATCATCAAGGCCGGCATCATCCCGGCCGAGCAGATCCTGAACAACGCCCAGTTCCGTCCCGAGATGATGGGCGTGAACGTGCCGCACAACGTCTATTCGAACATCTCGGGCATCGACATCGTGCGCGCCCCCGATGCCGCCGGCAACGGCGAGTACTACGTGCTCGAAGACAACCTGCGCGTGCCCAGCGGCGTGAGCTACATGCTCGAGAACCGCAAGATGATGATGCGGCTCTTCCCCGAGCTCTTCAACCAGAACCGCATCGCGCCGGTCGCGCACTACCCCGACCTGCTGCTCGAAACGCTTCGCGCCAGCGCGCCGCCGGCCACGGCCGAGCCCACGGTGGTGGTGCTCACGCCCGGCATGTACAACAGCGCCTACTTCGAGCACGCCTTCCTCGCGCAGCAGATGGGCGTGGAACTGGTCGAGGGGCAGGACCTGTTCGTCAAGGACAACTTCGTCTACATGCGCACCACGCGCGGACCGAGGCGCGTCGACGTCATCTACCGCCGCGTGGACGACGACTTCCTCGACCCCGAGGTGTTCCGTCCGACCTCGACGCTGGGCTGCTCGGGCCTGATGCGCGCCTACCGCGAAGGCAACGTCGTCATCTGCAATGCGGTGGGCACCGGCGTGGCCGACGACAAGTCGATCTACCCCTACGTGCCGAAGATGGTGGAGTTCTACCTCGGCGAGAAGCCGATTTTGAAGAACGTGCCCACCTACATGTGCCGCAACAAGGACGAGCTGCAGTACACGCTCGACAACATGAAGGACCTGGTCGTCAAGGAAGTGCACGGCGCCGGCGGCTACGGCATGCTGATCGGCCCGGCCGCCACGCAGGCCGAGATCGAGGACTTCAAGAAGGCCGTGATCGCCAAGCCCGACGGCTACATCGCCCAGCCCACGCTGAGCCTGTCGACTTCGCCCACCTTCGTCGACGCCGGCATCGCGCCGCGCCACATCGACCTGCGCCCCTTCGTGCTCTCGGGCAGCGAGGTGCAGATGGTGCCCGGCGGCCTCACGCGCGTGGCGCTCAAGGAAGGCTCGCTGGTGGTGAATTCGTCGCAGGGCGGCGGCACCAAGGACACCTGGATTCTCGAAGCCGACCGTGTGCCCAAGTCCAAGGCTCCCGCACAGTCGCAAAGCCAATCGCAGTAGGAGCACGAACGATGCTGTCCCGCACCGCAGACCACCTCTATTGGATGTCCCGCTACACCGAGCGCGCCGAGAACACCGCGCGCATGCTGGACGTCAACTACCAGACCTCGCTCCTGCCCCAGTCCGCAGAAGTCGCCAAGTACGGCTGGCAGGGCGTGCTCTCCATCAGCGAACTGCTGCCCTGGTACAACCAGAAGTACGACCAGATCGCGCCCAAGGAAGTGATGGAGTTCATGGTCAAGGACGAGAGCAACGCCTCGTCCATCGTCTCCTGCCTCAAGGCCGCCCGCGAGAACGCACGCGCCGTGCGCGGCGCGCTCACCACCGAAGCCTGGGAAACGCAGAACACCACCTGGCTCGAAGTCAACCGCATGCTGCGCTCGGGCGACTTCGAGCGCGACCCCGGCCAGTTCTTCGAATGGGTCAAGTTCCGCTCGCACCTGTCGCGCGGCGTCACCCTGGGCACCATGCTGCAGGACGAGGCCTTCTACTTCTCGCGCCTGGGCACCTTCCTGGAACGCGCCGACAACACAGCGCGCCTGGTCGACGTGAAGTTCCACGCGCTCAACAGCGAGTTCTTCGGCGCCGCCACCGAGGAAGACCAGGAATACGACTTCTATCACTGGAGCTCGATCCTGCGCAGCGTCTCGGCCTTCGAGGTCTACCGCAAGGTGTACCGCGACGTGATCAAGCCGGAGCGCGTGGCCGAACTGCTTATTCTTCGCGCCGACATGCCTCGCTCGCTGCATGCGAGCCTGGTCGAGGTGGTCAACAACCTGGCGAAGGTTCAGAACGAGCAGAGCGCTGAAACGCAGCGCCGTGCCGGGAAGCTCCTGGCCGATCTGCAATACGCGCGCGTCGACGAAATTCTGGCGACGGGGCTGCATGCATATCTCACGCAATTTCTCGATCGGGTGAATGAGCTGGGGGTTCGGATCAGCCAGGATTTTCTGGTTCCGGCGCATTGAAATGCGAAAGCGTCATCTCTCTTTCGAGGGAGATGACGCCCACTCCGCTCAGCGCAGACTTTTGACAATTGTTGACGCAACTAAATCAGCAAGATCAAAGTAAACAATAAGAATTAACTTGCCGGAATTGAATGTTTTCAGGCGTTTAAAAGCGTGAATTAATACCTTGTAAGCAAGCGCCGCGCTCCCATAATCGCGCTCCTCAGTTTTCATTTGGTCACAAATGAAGCTGCGGAATGACAACTGTGAGGGAGCGTAAGAGCGATGAATCGGCACTTGCACCGCGTGGTCTTCAACGCGGCCAGAGGGATGCGCGTGGTGGTCCAGGAAACGGCCGCCAGCACTGGCAAGGGCGCCAGCAAGACAACGGCGACGACCGTTTCCGCAGCCGTTGCGGGCGCGCTGATGGCGATGTCGGCACAGGCGCAGATCGTCGGTGCCCCGAACGTTCCCGGCAATCTTCGCCCGACCGTGCTGATGGCGCCGAACGGCGTGCCGCTGGTCAACATCCAGACGCCTTCCGCCGCGGGCGTCTCGCGCAACGTCTACAACCAGTTCAGCGTCGGCGCGAACGGCGCCATCCTGAACAACAGCCGGGTGAACGTGCAGACCCAACTGGGTGGGTTCGTTCAGGGCAATCCCAATCTGGCCACTGGCCCGGCGCGCATCATCCTCAACGAGGTCAACGGCGGAACGCCCAGCCAGCTTCGCGGCTATATTGAAGTGGGCGGCCAGCGCGCGGAAGTGATCATTGCGAACCCGGCGGGCATCAGCGTGGATGGCGGGGGCTTCATCAATGCCAGCCGCGCCACGCTCACCACCGGCACGCCGCAATTCAACGCCGTCGGCGGCCTCGACAGTTTCCTGGTTCGTGGCGGAACCATCACCATCGACGGCGCGGGCCTCGATGCCAGCAAGACCGACTACGCGGCCATTCTTGCGCGTGCGGTACAAGCCAACGCGGCAATCTATGCCAACGATCTCAAGGTAGTGACTGGCGCGAACCAGATCAACGCCGACCACACGCAGGTCACGCCCACGACGGGCACTGGCGCCGCACCGACCTTCGCACTCGATGTGGCCGCGCTCGGCGGCATGTACGCCGGAAAGATCGTGCTCGTGGGTACAGAGCAAGGCCTGGGTGTACGCAACGCCGGAAACATCGGCGCGAGCGCCGGCAGCCTCATCGTCACCGCCTCCGGCCGCTTGGAGAACACCGGCACGCTCGAAGGCCGGAGCGTGCAGCTCGCCAGTACGGGCAGCGATATCGTGAACCAGGGCACGATCCGCCAGACCGGCATGGCGTCGTTGTCGCTCTCGGCGCCGACGATCAGCAACACACAGGGTGGGTGGATCGGCAGCGAGCCGCCGCCTCCGCCTACGTCGACTCCGGCAACGGGCAGCAGTGACGGCGGCAACCCCGGCTCAGGCAACACCGCTGGCACGGGCTCGAGCGGCTCGACCGGTGCCACGACATCGACAGGGGGAACGGCCTCCGGTGGCACGTCAGCACCTGTCGCAGCGCCGATCGAACCGGGCATCATCAACGCTGCCGGCGCGTTCCGCAACGACGGTGGCAAGGTTTACGCAGGCGGCCCGATCACACTGCAGACAGCGAATCTGCTGAACAATGGCGGAACCCTTAGCGTGGCGAGTCTGGCAATCAGCCAGCCCACCTTTTCCAACCGGGGCGGGACCATCAATGTGTCCGGAGCCTTCACGGCCAATCTCGGCAGCTTCGACAACGCATCCGGCACCCTGCGCACCGGCAGCCTGGACATCGCTACCTCCGGTGACCTGAACAACCAGGACGGCGTGCTGACCAGCGACAGCAATGCAAACCTCACCGTCGGCGGTTCGGCCAACAACCTGCGCGGCAACGTTTCGGCCGCAGGGGCGCTTGCAGGCAGTGTCACCGGAGCCACCGTCAATACGTCCGGCACGCTGGCTTCCAATCAGGGTCTGACGCTCCACACCGGCTCGCTGGAGAACACGCAGGGCAATATCCAGTCCGCCCAGGCTGGCGTGCAGATCGCGTCGACAGGCGCATTCGTCAATGGCAACGGTGGTTCGATCAAGGCGACCACCGACCTGGGAGTCCAGGCGGGAATATTCACGAATGCCGGCACGTTGCGCGGCGAGAACGATGTCAGCGTGGCCGTCGCCGGCACGCTCGTAAATGACGGCAACATCACATCCGCTCGCCACGCAACGATCACGGCCGCGAGCGTGCAGAGCAGCAAAGCGAGCGTGCTCGGTGCCGGTATCAAAGGCGACGGCACGCTGGGCAGTGCTGGCGATCTGCGCGTTGCCTCCACCGGTGCGCTGGTTGCCAAGGGTACCCATCTGGCCGCAGGCAACGCGACGCTCCAAGGTGCAAGTGTCGATCTGTCGGCCAGCAAGACCAACGGAGGCAATGTGGCCATCACAGCCACACAGGGCAATGTCGACACCGACAGCGCGACGGTCACAACCCCTGGCACATTGAGCATCACGGCAGCCAGTGCGTTGTCGAACATCGGAGGCACGCTGGGCTCCAACAGTGGCACCCTTGTCAATGCCGCGAGCTTGAACAACGCATCCGGAACGATTGCCGCGGTGGCCGGAGACCTGCACGTCACGACCACCGGTGCGACTGACAACACCTTAGGCAGTCTGCTGGCTTCTGGCGCAGTCGTGCTTGGGAACAGCGGCCTGACCAACACGGACGGTAAAGCCAGCGGTAGCAGTCTTGCCATCGACACGCACGGCGGTGCGCTGGTGAACACGCGAGGCACTCTGAGCGCAAGCGGCACCGTCGACGTGTATTCCGGCGCGATCTCGAATGATGCGGGTCTGATCCATTCAGGCGGCGCGATGGTCATCGACACGCATGGCGGCGCATTGGTCAATACGAATGCCGCACGCTACGCTAACGGCTTGGGCGGCATTGTCAGCGGCGACACCCTCACGCTGAAGACCGGCTATGTCAACAACACGGCCGGCTTCGTCGGCTCGAAGAATGCGCTGAGCGCCAACACCGGAGAATTCGTCAACGGCAAGTTCGTCAACAGCGATGAAGGGGTGGTGTTGAGTCAATCGACGTTGTCCATCAACACCCAAGGCGCCAATTACGACAACCAGGGCGGCCAGACGCTGGCGACGGGCGATCTGCTCATCGATATCGGAGCCGGTGCCGCCGAGAACACGGGCGGCCTGATCCGTTCGGGCGCCAGGACCACGGTACGCGCTGCAAGCCTCGACAACACAGCCACTTCAGGTGCCGACCAGGGCATCGAGGGCCAGAACGTCTCCATCACGGCTGCGACCGTCAAGAACACGTCTGGAGCCATGCGCGCCGACGTGAACACCACTCTGACGAGTACGACTCTGCTGGAGAACGGTACCGGTGGCCTGATCTCCGCAGGCGATACCGTCAGCGTCGTCGATCCCAACGCCATCAATCCGGCTACGAAGACCTTGAGCGTTTCCAACTCCGGCGGCACCGTGCTCGCCGGGAAGACGCTCAATGTGGATGCGGCCTCGCTCACAAGCAGCGGCAAGCTGCTCTCCCAGAGCGATATGCGCCTCAGCCTGACGAAGGCCACTGCGTTTGAGCTTGGCAGCGAGACCATCGCCAACCGTGATCTGAGCATCACCACCAGTGCAGACATCTCCAACAGCGGCCGGATCGCCGCGGGCAGGAACCTGTCGTTGTCTGCTGCCAACATCGGCAACGCCGCGACAGGCGACATCCAGGGCACCACCACTCATCTGAGCACCAGTGGCACGATCACCAATCGCGGTGTCATCGACGGCACCGTGACCCGCATCGATGCCGACACGCTAAAGAACATCGGGACGGGTCGCATCTACGGCGACCAAGTCTCCATTGCCGTCGATACGCTCAATAATCAGGCCGAGACCGTCAACGGCCCCTCGGGGGCCACTACTAGCGCCGCCACCATCGCCGCCCGGGTACGTCTGGACATCGGTGCAGGCACCCTCAACAACGAAGATGGTGCACTGATCTTCAGCGACGGCAAGCTCTCAATTGGTCGCAGCCTCGACGCGCTTGGTCATGCCATCGGCACTGCGACAGGCATCAACAACCGCGCCGCAACCATCGAGGCCACCGGCGACGTCGACATCAAGACCACCACGCTCAACAACACCAACGGCGGCGTCACCTGGACCTTGCAGCCGGGTGAGAGCAAGCAGGTGGTCGAGTACACCCTCCCAGGCAGCAGCACACGCTACAAGGCCGACGAAGTGCTCATCAGCTTCGGTGGACTTCAGCAATTTCCGGACACCGGTTGGAACAGCTGGAATGCCGCAAGCGCAGCCAATCCGCTGACGGCGGGCAGTGACCCCTACGCCAGATTGCTGGTGCCCTCGCCGGACTACCCGCTGACCCGGTTCCGCGCCTACTACATGCAGAGTCCGGCCAGCAGCCAGGACCGGAGCTACCAGACGTGCGGCGGCGGCGAAGGCACCGCCTGCGACACTACCAACGTCGCGGGCGCCTGGTACTCGCGCACCGACCCGATCTGGGCGACTTTCGGCGTCACGCCGCCTGGCGCCGATCTCCCCATGGATTTCATTGGCCGCAAGTATCCGGACATGACCGTGGGCCAGGCCGGTGTCATGGTCCTCGACGAAACGAACCATGACCAGTGGATCCCGTTCGACCACCCGGTCACCCAGGCCGAATACGACCAGTGGCAGGACTACCGTCAGGCCCACGCCGCACTGGACAAGGCCACTCTGAAGTTCATCCGCACGATCACGGGTTACACCTCGCTTACGGGCACCGAGTACGAGCCCGGACGCATGGCGTCGACCTACGACGCCTACGTCTACACCGTCACCACGTCCACGCCGGTCCTGCAAAGCTCCGCGCCGGGCAAGATCATCGCGGGCGGCGCGATGAACATCGCGGTGGGCAGCGGGGTCAACGACATGAGCCAGATCCTGGCCGGCGGCGCGCTGACGGTCACTGGCGGCACCATCGTCAACAAGGGCCTGACCGTCGACGCTCCCACCGTACAGACGGGGACGGTGTCGCACAGCTACGTCGAAGCGCACTCCGGCGACGATGTGCGCGTCTACCAGATCGCCCCGTACAACCTGACGACCAACTCCACGGTCACGCTGGCCGCAGCACGCCAGGAGGGCTATGTCGCGGTTGCCGTGGGCAACCCGGGGACGGGGGCCTTGTCTGTGGGACAGACCGGAGCCGGTCCCAAAGCGGCAGGCGGTGTTGCTGGTAGTGCCATCGTCAACCCCATCATTCAGGTGCCGGCGAACAGTAGCCCCGGCAACACGGCAGGTACCTCCGGCGCCACGGTCGTGCGCACCAGCGTACCGAACGTGGCGATCCCCAGCGCGAGCTTGTTCAGGACGCTGGCCGATCCGTCGAGCCGCTACCTGATCGAAACCGATCCCCGGTTCGCCAACTACCGCAACTGGCTGTCCAGCGACTACCTGCTGAACAACCTTGGGCTCGATCCGAACAACACCCTCAAGCGGCTGGGCGACGGCTTCTACGAGGAGCGCCTGATCCGCGAGCAAGTTGCCCAGTTGACCGGCTACCGCTACCTGGATGGATTCACCAGCGACGACGCCCAGTATTCGGCCCTCATGAATGCCGGGGCCGCCTTCGCGCAGCAGTACGGATTGCGCGTGGGCGTGGCGCTGACAGCCGCGCAGATGTCGCAGCTCACGAGCGACATCGTCTGGCTGGTCGAGCAGACAGTGACCCTGCCCGACGGCAGCACGCAGCGCGTGCTGGTGCCGCAGGTCTATGTGCGTGTGAAGCCGGGCGACATCGACGGCTCCGGCGCGGTGCTCGCCGGCGGCAGCGTGGACATGCGCTTCTCGGGCGATTTGACGAACTCGGGAGGCACGATTGCCGGGCGTCATGCGGTCTCGCTCTCGGCAGACAACATCAACAACCTCGCGGGGCGTATCACCGGCGAGGATGTCACGGTATCCGCCAGGACCGATATCAATGTCATCGGCGCGCAGATCGATGCGAGCAAAAGCCTGACCGCCATCGCGGGACGCGACATCAACGTGGTGACGACCACCCGCGATTCGAAGAGCGACACGGGGCCGCTGGCTCGCTCGAGCGCCGACAGCGGTGTGAACCTCAGCGCCACGACGCTGGACCGGGTGGCGGGGCTGTACGTCACGAACCCTGGCGGCAGCCTCAATGTCGTGGCCGTGCGCGACGCCAATCTGATCGGCGCCGAGATCAAGAGCGCGGGAGATGCAACGATCGTTGCGGGTCGCGACGTGAATCTTGGCGCCGTCACGACCAGTCGCACGGATGACATCCGCTGGAGTTCCGACAACACACGCAAGGACGAGACAAGCAAGGTAATTGGAACCACGATCAGCGGCGCGGGCAATGTGGGCGTCGGCGCCGGACGCAATCTCACGGGGGTGGCAGCCAACCTGAGCGCTGGCGAGACCTTGAGTCTGAGCGCGGGCGACAAGCTCACCCTGGCTGCGGGCGAGAACTCGACTTCGGCCTCCTCGACAGATGCGCAGAAGGACGGCCTGAGCCACTCCAGCTCGAACGCAGACAGCCAGGAAACCTCGCTGGCGCGCACCACGCTCGCGGGCAAGGACATCCAGCTCAAGAGCGGTGGCGACATGACGCTCAGCGCCATCGAGGCCAATGCAGAAAACCTGAGCATCGACGCGGGTGGCAAGCTCAATTTGCTCACGCAAAAGACCACCAGCGCCTTCAGCGGCTCGGAGACTGATGGCGATGGCGCCTGGGTGTCGGCCAAGAGCGCGGGCCATACGGACGAGACCAGCCAGTACAACCTCTTCAATGCACTGAACACGAGCATCAAGGCGGGTGGCGGGGTGACGGCGCAACTGGGGCAGAACGCCAGTCTTTCCGAGCTGGCCAAGCAGCCCGGCATGGCATGGGTCAATCAGCTCACGTCAGATCCGGCTCTCGCCAACAGCGTCGAGTGGCAGCGAGTGCAGGAGGAGCACAAGAAGTGGGCCCAGAGCCAAACCAGCATGGGGCCCGTGGCGGCAGCTATTGTGAGCGTGGTGGTGGGTGTAGCGACCGCAGGAGCCGGCTCGGCTGCGGTGGGAACAGCCGGCACCGCTACGTCAACGGGGACCGGCATCGCAGGTGCAATGGGGCTGTCCGCGACGACGACCACCATCGCTTCGGCAGCGATGCAGGCTGGTATCACCGCGATTGCAAGCCAGGCGACAGTCTCCTTCGTCAACAACGATGGGGACCTCGGAAAGGTCTTCAAGGAACTGGGCAGCAGCCAGAGCGTCAAGAACATCCTCACCGCAATGGTCACGGCGGGTGCCATCGAGGGACTGAACGTCGAAGGCGTGCTGCCGGACAAGCTCCGGACGGCAACGAATGGCAAGGCGCTTTTCACGGACCAACTGCAGCGTCAGATGCTCAATGGCGCAGCCAGCGCGGTGGTGCGCAGTGCGATCAATGGCACGAGCCTGGAAGACGAACTGGGCACAGCCATCGCGACCGCGCTACTGAACACTGTCGCGGCACAGGGCGCGAAGGCGATTGGAGACTTGACGAAGGGCGGGACTTTCAACGTGTACGGCCAGCAGGTCGCGCACGCCATCCTCGGTTGCGTTGTGGGTGCGGGTCGTGCTTCAGCCGGAGCCGGTGGTGGCAGTGGTGCTGGATGTGCGGCAGGCGCAGTCGGCGCGGTGGTTGGCGAACTGACGGCCAAGGCGGTGAACCCTACGGCCGACCCCAATCTGTCCGAGCAAACGCTCCAGGCCGCCAACCTGATGAGCGGTGTTATCGGTGCCTTGGTGGGCGGGAATGCGAGCGCGAGTTACATCGCAGCATCCGCAGGGACCAACGCGGCAGAGAACAACTGGTTAAGCCAGAAGCGGCCGAGCATGCTGGCGCTCTCCGAACAAGAGCGATATGACAATGCAGTGCGTGGGTGTGATGGCGGCAATCAAAGCGACTGCACAACGAAGACGGAACTCGCGCAACTCTCTGCGCGCCGAGAAGCAAGCCTGAATGCGGCCTGTGCCGGGGGGCCATCTTCGTCTTGCACAGTGCAAACCCAACAGGCTCAAGCCAACGGAAATTCCGTTGTCACAGACCGCTACGGGAACACTTACACCACCAGTGCTTATCCAAACGGGTATCCAACGGCAGCGCCTATCGATAGCCCGCTCTATAACTCTTTTCATGGCCAAGTCGCGCAAAGCACCACTGACGGACTGATTCTAGAAGCGGGCAATCAGGTGCTTGGTTTGCCTGGCGCATTTATTCGCTGGCAAACCGGAATAGCCCCCGCACAATCGCTCACGCTTAGACAGGTCTTAGGTGGCTCAGTTGGAAGTGGCGTTTTTTCCGACGGAATTTACTTGGCGGTCAACGGTCAAGACGCAACGCCCGCAGGGATTGCGACGGCATTTGCTGCAGGGTATGTTGGCGGGGGTATAACGAGACGGGTTTTGAACTATGACGCTCGTCTGCCTCATACCCTAATTCCGGTCAGCGTTGATACTGCAGCAACCCAGATGGTGGGAGCAGTCACAGGATTTGGAGCTTTCGGTTGGATTAACAGAACTAATATCACCTCTTCGGGAAATTCGTGGTGGACAACTCCAATTTCAACATCACTGCAAGGCAGTAAGAGCCCATGAACAACAGAAAGCGATCATCATTTATATCTCATATTCTTGCGGCCCCATCGGGGATGAGTTTCAATCCGAGATTGAACAGAGATTACTGGCTTGGAGATGAAGAGCCATGGAGCGCGCAGCAAGAAATTTCATGGCGATTTCTAAAGATCGTCTACCTATATTTCATTGCCGCAATAGTGCAGATTGGAATTCCGTTGTATACGGTGGTTGCGATTGGGCAAGTGATTCGAAAAGGCGGTGAGGGATTAATTTTTCCGCCAATACTTTGGATGATTTTGGCAGTGCTCATGGCCTTGGTTTTTTTGGTCGGTTTTGTCTTGGCATTTTTCGAGTGGAGAGAAATCGAGATTCAAACACCGCAGTCCTAGAGTTCAGAACTACCCAATGGCTTGGTTGACCATGCCTGAGGAAATGAAGAGCGAAACCGTGGGAGGAAAGTCACATGAAGCATCAAAGAATCTACGTCGTCGCATTGGCATGTATCGCGCTGATAGCCTGTCGAACCGCACCTCTGTACGAACCGACCCGTCGAGCGTTGGTGGCCGCGGAGGAAGACGAAGAGCGCACTGTCGTCGGTCAGCCCGTGCCCGGCACCGCCATCGCGCAACTTAGTACCGGGATGACCTACGCGCAGGCCGTCAAGATCATGGGCAAGCCGGATGCTGAGACGGTGAACAATACCGGCAAGGCTTGGATCCCTACGTACAACGGCACGGACCGGTGGCGCCACTATCTCGCCTACAAGGGACAGGGCGTACTGGTTTTTGCGGGCGCCGCGGGCGGGGAGATCGCCGAGATCTCCCGTACGAAGGCTTACACGCCTGATGTGCTGATCCAGATCGTGCACAACCCCAAAGACAGCGGCCGTTTCTGACATTTCAATGGCAACGTGCACGACGGATGCTCGGGCTGGAGCGGCAGAGCACGAGCGTCAGCGCTGTGGACAGAAAAAGATCCCGAGGGAGAGAGATTGAGAGTAAGAACTACGCGTGCCATGCTGGCCGGAGCCCTGCTGGGCAATCCCCTGTGGGCTCTGGCCCAAGTACCGAGCACACCGCAGCCCTTTATCGAGCAGCAGCGCCAGCAAGAGCGCGAACGCGCTCTGCGCGAGCAGAACGAGCGCACGGTTGACCAGCGTCCGCAGGCTGCACCACCAGCACCGACCCAACGCATTCCCGAATCCGAGTCGCCATGCTTTCGTATCGACCGCGTGCTGCTGGCCGGCGAGCAGTCTGAGTCCTTCCAGTGGGCCGTGGCCGATCTGTCCGGTTCTGAGGGCAATGACTCTCCGGTTGGCCGCTGCCTGGGTACGGCCGGTGTCAACGTGGTCCTGGCACGCGCACAGCAAGCAGTCATCGCTCGCGGCTTTGTCACCACTCGAGTTCTCGCTGCTCCGCAGGACCTCTCGGCCGGCACGCTGACACTCTCGCTGGTGCCCGGCCGACTAGCGGCCATTCGAGCAACGCCTGATTCCTCGTCCACGTTGCTTGGCAGTTCCGCCTTGCTAGTTACGGCCATTCCCGCACGCCCAGGCGATCTCCTGAACCTGCGCGACATCGAGCAAGGCCTTGAGAACCTCAAGCGCGTCCCAACCGCCGAAGCCGACATCCAGATCGAACCGTCGACCGCCCCCAATGCCAAGCCCGGCGACAGCGACCTCGTCGTCAAATACGTCCAGGCCAAGAAGTGGCGCGTCACCCTCAGCCTCGACGACAGCGGCACCGAAGCCACCGGCCGCTACCAGGCCGGTGCCACTCTGTCCCTGGACAACCCCTTCGGCCTGAACGACCTGTTCTACGTCAGCGCCAACCACAACATCAACAACCACGTCTTCGGCGATCCGGCCAAGGGCACCGAAGGCCAGACCGTTCACTATTCGCTGCCGTACGGCTACTGGCTGCTGGGCTTCACGGCCTCCAACAGCCAGTACCACCAGAGCGTGGCCGGCCTGAACCAGGACTACGTCTACGCCGGCAAGTCCAACAACGCCGAGGTCAAGCTCTCGCGCCTCGTCTACCGCGACCAGAGCCGCAAGACGAGTATTGCGATCAAGGGCTGGCGCCGCGAGTCGCGCAACTTCGTGGACGACACCGAGGTCGAGGTGCAGCACCGCGTGGTCGGTGGCTGGGAGCTCAGCCTCAATCACAAGGAATACATCGGCGAGGCGACGCTGGAAGGCACGCTGGCCTACAAACGCGGCACCGGTGGCTTCGGCTCGCGCGTCGCGCCGGAAGAGGAGTTCGGCGAGGGCACTTCACGCCTGAAGCTCTACACCGCCGACATCAGCCTCAACGCACCGTTCAAGCTCGGCGAGCAGAAGATGCGCTACTCCGGCCTGATCCGTGCCCAATGGAACCGCACGCCGCTGACGCCGCAGGACCGCTTCGCCATCGGCGGGCGCTACACGGTACGAGGCTTCGATGGAGAGACGAGCCTGATGGGCGAGCGTGGCTGGCTCATCCGCAACGACATTGGGTGGGCCGTGGGTCAAAGCGGGGCAGAGCTGTACGTCGGCGCCGACTACGGCCACGTCGGCGGCCGCTCGACGGTCGACCTGCTCGGCCGCAGCTTGGCCGGGGCCGTCATCGGCGTGCGCGGCCAGTGGAGCAAGCTGAGCTACGACTTCTTCGTCGGTGCGCCGATCAGCAAGCCGGAGGGCTATCGTACCGCGAAGGTCACGCTGGGATTCAATCTCAATGCAAGCTTCTGAACCACGCCGCAACAGATCGACTGCTCAGTATTCGGGGAGAAAACTCATGTTCACGAAGATGGTTGCAACGCTGGTTGCAGCAGTTGCATTGGCTGCCTGTGTCGCTCCGACTCAATACCGGGAGGCCGGGGCAGGCGGAAACAACTTTGGCTATGCAAGCAGCAAGTTGTCCGACCAGCTGTATCGGGTGCGCTTCACGGGTTCGTCACGCACGCCGTTGCGATGGGCCGATGCGTTCGTGCTCTATCGCACCGCGCAGATCGCGAAAGAGGCTGGCGCGCCGGCGTTCAAGATCGTCGAAGGCTCGGTCGACATCACGGTTCTTGCAGGCGACGATGTCTTTGGGCAGATGAGCCCGTTGGCTGATGTGGAAGTCAGTCAGGTAGCGCTGCATCCGCAGCGCGAAGGCGACCAGATCGTTGCGGCTCAAGACCCCCACGTGCAGCGAACCGCAGGCGCCGTGCCTGTGTTCCGGGCGCCGCCGACGATGGTGAAGAGCCAGGCACCCTTGTTTATCTACATCCCGTCCAGTGGCCCTGGGCCTGCGCAGCCGGTGCGCTCGATACTCGTCGAGTTGAGATCCGATCTCAAGGATATGGACGAGAAGACGTTCGCTACCGACGATGTCCTTTCCCGGCTAGAGCCGCGCATCAAGCGGGCACCAACAACCGCAGACGCGCTGCGCCCTGCAGCCAAGACCTGATTCGGGCGTCCTCCGCACCAACCCATGAGACCCTTCTCGCTTCCGAGACGGCAAATGACTGACTGGATCGAGCGAATTCATGCTGTGGCGGAATGCAGGGGGCGGTGACGGGTTCGCAACAACGCAAGAGAAGTGAGGAAGAAAGTGATTGTTGGAATTGACTTGGGCACGACCAACAGCCTCGTCAGCGTGTTTCGTAACGGACAGACCGAACTCATCCCGAATTCGCTGGGCCATTTCCTGACGCCGTCCGCGGTGAGCCTGCTGGACGACGGCAGCATGTTGGTGGGTCTTCCCGCGCGCGAGCGGATGGCCACGGCGCCACAACACACGGCCACGATGTTCAAACGCTGGATGGGCACGGATCACCGGGTTCAACTTGGGCATCGCAGTCTGCGTGCCGAAGAACTGAGTGCCCTGGTCCTCGGCGCGCTCAAGTCAGATGCCGAGGCCTGGCTCGGCCAGCCAGTCACTGAAGCCGTCATCACGGTCCCGGCCTACTTCAACGATGTGCAGCGCAAGGCCACGCAGGCCGCCGGCCAGATTGCCGGCTTCAAGGTGGAACGGCTGCTGAATGAACCCACCGCCGCAGGACTTGCCTACGGCCTGCAGGAGCGTGCCGACCATTCGACATTTCTCGTCTTTGACTTGGGCGGCGGCACCTTCGACGTCTCGGTGCTGGAGTATTTCGAGGGCGTTGTGGAAGTGCGCGCCAGCGCAGGCGATACCCGGTTGGGAGGCGAAGACTTCGTGCAGGTGCTCGTCGACTGGTTCCTGGAGAAGACGCCGGGCCTGACTCGCGCGGACAGGGATGCCATCGAGGTCGATCGCGCGCTCTGGCACGCTGCCGAGCAAGCCAAGCGAGATATGAGCGACAACGAGACCGCCAACTTGGTCCTGCAACGCGATGACCGTCGACATGTGTTGGAGGTCACTCGTACGGAGTACGAGAGCCGTTGCGCTGGTCTTCTTCAGCGATTGCGCCGCCCGCTGGAGCGTGCCCTGATGGATGCCAAACTCGACCCCGGTGCGCTCAGTGAGGTGGTGCTCGTCGGCGGTGCCAGCCGCATGCCGATGATTCGGCAACTCGTCACCCGGTTGTTCTCGCGACTGCCGTTGCGCACCATCAACCCGGACGAAACCATTGCCCGCGGCGCGGCAATCCAGGCCGCGCTCAAGGCCCGCGACGCGGCACTCGATGAGGTGGTCCTGACCGATGTGATGCCCTACTCGCTAGGTATCGTCACGACCGAGGAAGTCGATGGCCGTCGCTACAACGACCGCTTTCATCCCATCATCGAACGAAACAGTCCTGTGCCCCTGTCCCGAGTCCACCCGTTCTCGACAGTGCAGGACCGGCAGACCACCATCAGGCTCGATGTTCGTCAGGGCGAGTCACCCCGCGGCTTGGACAACTTGCAGTTGGGGACGCTCGATGTCGCCGTTCCGCCCCGGCCGCGCGGCGAAGTCACCGTGAACGTGCGTTTCACCTACGACGTCAACGGACTGCTGGAAGTCGAAGCGCATGTGCCTGCCACGGGCGTTACGGTCCAGAGTGTGATCCAGCGCAATACCGATGTGATGACAAGCGACCAGATCAAGGTCGCACTCGAAAAGCTCCGGGTGCTCAAGGTCCATCCGCGCGACAAGCAGGAGAACGCATACCTGGTCGAGCGCGCCAAGCGCTTGTACGAGGACCGCCTTGGGAATGCTCGTCAGGACATCGCACGAGTACTCGGCCAATTTGAAGCCGTGCTCGACTCCCAGGACGAACATGTCATCAAGCAGGTACGCGGCGAATTCAGGACCTACCTTGACAGCATCGACAAGGGTTTCGTGCTGTGAGCATCTGGCGAACGCTGGGCATTGAGGCGACCGATGATCTCATCTCTATCAAGAAAGCCTATGCCACGCGGCTCAAGGTCACTCGACCTGACGATGATGCTGCAGCCTATCAGGCCCTGCGCAGCGCCTACGAGGGGGCGCAGAGCTATGCCAAGTCGGGCCTGCATACGACGAAGACAGCAGCGACGACGCCCGTTACGTACCCGGCGCATAGTGAGCAGGGCTATGCAGGAGGCATTCAGATCCAGGTCGTGAAATGGGCTGAGTTCAAGAAGCACGAAGCTGAGTCCGACGCTCTCGAGAACGACTCGGGCGCTATCCGGAGCGGATCGATGCCGGATGCCATCGACAGGCAAGACGAGACCGCATTCAGCCAACACCGTCCCGTCGCCCATCACGTACGACAGCAGGAGCCAGTAACCACGGAAAGCCTCGACGAGGGCTGGAGCGCGCAAAAAGCTCGGAGTGAATCTGCCAGCGAGGAGGAGGCAAGTTCCAAAGAAAGCGATCCAGAGCATGCTGAATCCCGGCCCGCTCAAGACCAAGCCGATTTGCCGGTGGATCCGCACGATCTGGTGCAGCGAGTCGCGCGGCAGATCCGCGACAACGGCGACCAGGCATGCATCGACGCTTGGCCAGCACTACAGCGAGAACTCGATGCATTGCCGCTATCGCAACGCCCTGAGGCAAATCGGTTGTTCGCGCAACTGGTCATCAGCACGGAGGAAATGCCAATCCTCCTGATGGAGGCGATGGATCGCTATTTCGAATGGGGCAACGATTTCCGCGCTTCGCAGTTGCTGGGGCGACAAGGGGCCATCGCCCTGGAAGAGCGGCTGAGTCGCTCGGAACTCTATTTCGCGCGACGGAATGTGATCCAACAGCGCTACGCACAGGTGGTGGAACTTGGACAGTTGGCTCAGCAACTGAGCACTGTCCAGCTTTGGGCTTTCGCGCTCTTTGCGCAGAGCGGGCTGAGTCGTCTGTGGTCCGAATTGACATCGAGCCAGCGCCGTGCGCTTGGAGTTCCCGGTATTCAGGACAGTCGATGCCGCATCGCGCTTCACGCCGCAGGTTGGGCGCGCGGTGGACTTGTGTTCTTGTTGTGCTTGATTGGCGAGCAGATGGGCGGATACGTCGTGTCGTCCTGGATGCGTGAGCTTCTGGCCGTTGGGTTTATTGGCATGGGCGCTTCCGCGCTGGTTTGCGGGGCGGTTAAGTTGAAAGCCAGCTCGATCGTCGACTACCCATCTTCTCCGGCGAACATATGGGACTGGCTTCTGCCGATTGGCATGCTATGCACAACGTGCATCTGCTTGCTGCTGGAGACGACGAGGCTGCCGACGATACCAAGCGACGGAACGATGCAGATGCTGGTTCTGGCGTTCAGCCTCCTCCTCTTGATCTGCCTTCGGCCACTCGTCTCCTATCTTTACCGCAAGCGGAGGACCAGGCGCCCCAGCACAGGTGCTACTGGAGCAATGCCTGCGATATTGATCCTGTGTATCGCAGGCACCTTTTCGCTGCCTGTTTTTGCTGGTCTGCCGTGGACGGCCGCGAGTGCAGGCGCAACTTGGTTTTTCGCGGCCCGCGCGGCATATGTTGGCTATGGGCAGAACATCGAAAGATATTGGCAAGTCATGCAGGAGACCGCGCAACGGCGCCGTCTTCTCGGCAACGGCGTTGGCTGGTTGGCTATAGCCACGGAACTGACGCGTGTACTGCGCTTCACCGTTGGCTTCCCCTACCTCTTCATGCAGCTCGCATCGAAGCATTCAGCCTCGCTGATCATTGGGGCCGCTGCGGTCGCGCTCGTTGCATTGCCCGTGCAATACCAGGAGTGGCGAATTCTGTTCTCGGTATGGGTGGTGGGGCTCTTCCTTCTGGTCGACACTTTTTATGGAAGAGCAGTATTCGCGATCTTCGGGTCTTGGCGAGCGCCAGCCTGGAGGGGGTGGGGCAAGATTTCCTTCATGACGTTGTGGATAGCGTGGGTAGCTGCCTATTGGAGGGCCGCGCCACAGATCCTCCAGATGCTCCAGCTGAGGCCCCCTTCGAGTACGACGGAGCAGCTAATAGTCGGGTCGGCGCTTCTCGTCGTCGCGCCGTTGTTGCTCGTTGGCCTGGGCAGCCGCTTGGAGCGGCTCTTTAAAAGCGCCAGAAGTTAACAGTGCTTTTTGGGCCCTTCGAAGCAGGCTCTTTGGAGCGGACTCCATCGACCCGGCCGAAGCCCGCACGTATCGCTTCGAAAGACTACCGCTCGAACGACTCCACCTTCACCGGAATTCCCGGCGGCTCCCAACGATAGGAATCCCCCAGCACATCCCGCTCCGGCTTCTGCCCATTCCACCGGATGTTGAGCAGCTCCATCAAGGTCCACCCCGTCCAGTCCGCACGAAACGGCTGCAGCACCGCCTCCTGCGACAGCGGCTGCCGGTTGCGCCACACGACGGCCGGAATGCGGTAGCCCGAAGCAGTCGATGGACTGTGTCCCGCACGGTCGCTCACATGCCCCACCTCCTGCCCATGGTCCGACAGATACATCCACGCGCGGTACTCGCCCTGCTTGCCCGGGGCGCGCGTCTGCTGCAGCAGCTCCGACACCACGAAGTCGTGATACAGCAGCGCTGCGTCGTACTCCTGCCGAAAGCGCCGCACCCAGGCCGAGCGCCCATCCTTGACCAAACCGTTCTCCACCGCGTCGACGTTGTCGTCGAAGGGATTGGCGTTCTCGGGAAAGCGCAGGCTGTAGTGCGGGTGCGCGCCCATCAGGTGGACGACGATGAGTTTGCGGTCTGTGCTTGTGTCGGCCAGTGCTTCCTGCACGCAATCGAGTATCTCGCCGTCGAGCGATGCGCTGGCACGGCCCGGCGTGCGGTTGACCATGTCGACGACGTCTGCGAGGCGTGCGTGCTGCTGTTCGATGGCGAGGTCGTCGTGGTTGCTGATCCACCAGACCTTGTAGCCGGCGGCGCGTGCGAGTGCCAGCACGTGGGGCGGGTTCTCGGCCTCGGGCAGGCCGAAGTGGAACATGTTGCGCAGCGCGGGCAGGGTGCTGGCGTCCACCGACCACGCGTTCTTCAGCACCGCCATCTGGTCGCCGGTCTGCGCCTTGTGCGCGAGCAGGCGCGGCGTGGTCGGGCGGCCGTAGCCGTAGAGGGCCATGTTGTCGCGGTTGATGCTGTCGGTGATGACCAGTACGACGGTGGAGGGGGCGGACTGCGTGATGACGGGCGCGATGGCCTTGGCCTGCGCCATCAGGCGGTCGCGCTGCTTCTGCTGGTCGGCCCAGGCGGAGCGCAGCGCGTGGAGGGAATCGAACCACTGCGTCCAGAAGATCGCCGGATGCAGCCTGCGCCAGGGCTTGCTGGCGTAGGCCACGCACGAGACCAGAAGCAGCAGCGCGATCAGCGCCACCATCCATCGCGAAGGCCGGGCTGAGACAGTCGTGCTCGCGACGGCGCCGCGCCGCGCGAACATGCCCACGAGCACACCCGCCACGACCAGCACCGCGCCCCACACGGCGGCGGAGCGCCAGTGCATCCACAGGTATTCGGTGCCTTCGCGTGTATTGGTGTTGGCCGCGGCGCCCAGCACCATCGCGCCGTCTGGCGCGGCCTGGTAGGTGTCGAGCAGATAGGCGCGCACTGCGCCGTCGAGCGCGAAGCCCATCGCCCAGAGCCACACCAGCAGCGTGCGAACGCGCCGTATGCGTGCACTGCGCAGCGGCCACGCGAGCCACAGCACCATCGGCAATGCGAGCACAGCGAGCTGCGCGATGCGGCGGCCGTCATGGCCGAGTGCGATGAGGGCCAGCAATGTCGCGCCGACCACGCCGCAGGCGAGCAGCGCGTTGCGCGACGTAGAAGCTTGTTGGGGCAGGGTGGTCAAGCAGGCGGCGCGGCGAGGCGAGTCGGGAAGGGCGGGCGCATTCTGCCCCTGGGATTGCGCGGCAGCCTTCAGTGCCCCGATGCCGGCGAGGCCCTTTGGCCGGAAGGTGCACTCAGGGATATCCCCGCGGAACTTATCGGGCCTCTGGTGCCCAGACGGGCTTTTCACTGTTCTGCATACAGAAAGGAACCTCCGCTCCATGCTCAGATTCAGCCGGCTCTCCGCGCTCCTGCTTGCTTTCGCTCTTTCGTGGGTGGCACTGCCTTCCGCGACCGCCGCGCAGACCCAGATGGTCAGTGCCGCCGTCAAGACGCTGAACATGCGCACCGGCCCTGGCCAGCGCTACGAGTTGCACTGGACGGTGACCAGGGGCTATCCGTTCCGCGTGATCGGCAGGAAGGGCGACTGGCTCAGGGTGAGCGACTTCGAGGGTGACAAGGCCTGGGTCTTCCGTCCGATGACCAACAAGACGCCGCACCATGTGGTGAAGGCCCAATCGGCCAACCTGCGCCGCGCGCCCGGCGTGCGCAGCCCGGTGGTGAAGAGGGCGGGCTATGGCGACGTGCTGCGCACCATCGAGCGGCGCGGCGACTGGCTCAAGGTGCGGCACGAAGGCGGCGCCACCGGCTGGGTGCAGCGGAGCCTCGTCTGGGGCTGGTAGGCCGCAGGCGGCGGATCAGGTCGCCGTGGCCTGCCGCACGGCGCGCTCCCAGCGCGCCATCGATTCCTCGGCCTGGGCGCGGCCCATGGTCGGCATGAAGCGCCGCTCGATCTTCCACAGCTTCGACAGCTGCCGCGCGTCGGTGTAGACGCCGGTCGAAAGCCCCGCCAGGTAGGCGGCGCCCAGCGCGGTGGTCTCGATGACTTCGGGCCGCACCACCGGAATGCCCAGCAAGTCGGCCTGGAACTGCATCAGCAGGTCGTTCACGCTGGCGCCGCCATCCACGCGCAGCTCGGCGACGGGCTTGCCGCCGGCGGCCACCGCGTCGCGGCTCATGGCCTGCAGCAGCGCGGCGCTCTGGTAGGCGATGCTTTCCAGCGCGGCGCGCGCGATGTGCGCCACGGTGGTCCCGCGCGTGAGGCCGGTGATCGTGCCGCGCGCGTCCGCGTCCCAGTAGGGAGCGCCCAGGCCGGTGAAGGCCGGCACCATCATCACGCCGCCCGCGTCGGGCACGCTCTCGGCGAGCGACTGCACCTCGGCGCTGCCCTTGATGGCCTTGAGGCCGTCGCGCAGCCACTGCACAACGGCGCCGCCGACGAACACGCTGCCTTCCATGGCGTACTGTGGCTTCGCATCGGTCTGCGCGGCGCTGGTCACCAGCAGCCCGTTGTGCGAGGGCTGGAACTCGCCGCCCGTGTGCATCAGCAGGAAGCAGCCGGTGCCATAGGTGTTCTTGGCCATGCCGGCCTCGAAGCAGGCCTGGCCGAAGAGGGCGCTCTGCTGGTCGCCGGCCACGCCGCCGATGGGCAGCGTGTGGCCCAGCAGCGCGGCGTCGGTGTCCGCGAAGTGCGAGCTCGAGGGCTGCACCTTGGGCATCAGCGAGGCGGGAATGTCGAGCGCCTTCAGCAGGTCGGCGTCCCATTCGTTGCGGTGCACATTGAAGAGCATGGTGCGCGAGGCGTTGCTCACGTCGGTCACGTGCACCTTGCCACCGGTGAGCTGCCACATGAGCCAGCTGTCGACGGTGCCGAAGGCGAGCTCGCCGCGCTCGGCCTGCTCGCGAACGCCGGGCACGTTGTCGAGCAGCCAGCGCAGCTTGGTGCCGGAGAAATACGCGTCGATCACCAGGCCTGTCTTCTCGCGGATGGTGTCGGTCATGCCTTCGTCGCGCAGCTGCGCGCACAGCGGTTCGGCGCGCCGGTCCTGCCAGACGATGGCGTGGTGCACCGGCTGGCCCGTGTTGCGGTTCCACAGCACGGTGGTTTCGCGCTGGTTGGTGATGCCGATGGCGTGGATGTCGGTGGGCTTGAGCTTGGCCTTGACGAGAACTTCGCGCGCGGTGGCGAGCTGGCTGCGCCAGATTTCCATCGGGTCGTGCTCGACCCAGCCCGGCTGCGGGTAGATCTGCGTCAGCTCCTTCTGCGCGATGGCGACGATGTGGCCCTCGCGGTCGAAAACGATGCTGCGCGAGCTGGAAGTGCCCTGGTCCAGGGCGAGCAGGTAGGTGGTCATTCGGTCGGTATTCCTTCTTTTCAGTTCTCGCGCGCGATCTCCAGGCGCACCTGGGCGGCGTTCAGCAGGTCGCTGAAGGGCGCGGGCGGCTCGGCGTCGGTGAAGAGCCGGTCGATCTGCGAGAGCGTGCCCAGCTGGATCATCGCGGGTCGGTTGAACTTGCTCGCGTCGGCGGCCAGCCATACCTCGCGCGCCTGCGCGATGATGGTCTGTGCCACCTTCACCTCGCGCAGGTCGAAGTCGCGCAGCGAGCCGTCGGCCTCGATGCTCGACACGCCGATGAGCGCGATGTCGACCTTGAACTGGCGGATGAAGTCGATGGTGGCTTCGCCCACGATGGCGCGGTCGCGCGGGCGCACCGAGCCGCCCGCCACGATCACCTCGCACGAGGCGTTGCCGCTGAGGATTGTGGCCACGTTCAGGTTGTTGGTGATCACGCGCAGGCCCGTGTGGCGCAGCAGCGCCTTGGCGATGGCCTCGGTGGTGGTGCCGATGTTCAGGATCAGCGAACAGTCGTTGGGCACCAGCTGCGCCACGCGGCGCGCGATGCGCGCCTTGCCTTCGGCGTGCAGCGTTTCGCGCTGCTGGTAGCCGATGTTCTCCGTGGTCGAACTGGGCACGCGCACGCCGCCGTGGAACCGGGTGAGAAGCCCCTCGTCGGCCAGCCGCTGCACGTCGCGCCGCACGGTCTGCAGGGTCACGCCGAGCATGTCGGCCAGTTGCTCGACGGTGACGGAACCGCGCGCGCGCACGGTGTCCAGGAGGTTGATCTGACGGGGATTGGAGTTCACGGAGGCGTCGTGGAATGCGGGAAGACTGAGGCCAAGAGTACTCGGCGCGTCACTTTAAAGCGAACAAAAACGAATCCAACTAAGGGAAAACTCGGAGGAAAATCGCGCCAAAAGGAATCCAAATGAAAAAACTCGAAAATACAATGGCCGCCGTCAGTGACGAAAGTCACGCTTCAACGGACCCATCTTCTGTGAGCGCTATTCCTTCCGCTTCGCCCGCGCCGGCCACCGACTGCGACGTGCTGATCGTCGGCGGCGGCATTAACGGCTGCGGCATCGCGCGCGACCTCGCGGGCCGCGGCTGGCGCGTGGTGCTGTGCGAAAAGGACGATCTCGCCTCGCACACCTCGTCTTCCTCCACCAAGCTGATCCACGGCGGCCTGCGCTACCTCGAGTACTACGAGTTCTCGCTGGTGCGCAAGGCGCTGCAGGAGCGCGAGGTGCTGCTCAAGAGCGCGCCGCACATCATGTGGCCGCTGCGCTTCGTGATGCCGCACGACCCGTCGATGCGACCGGCGTGGATGATCCGCATCGGCCTGTTCATGTACGACCACCTCGCCCGCCGCGAGGTGCTGCCGGGTTCGCGCAGCGTCGACCTCCGCGCGCACGCGGCCGGCAAGCCGCTGAAGGCGCAGTACAAGCGCGGCTTCATCTATTCCGACGGCTGGGTCGACGATGCGCGCCTCGTGGTGCTCAACGCCCTCGACGCCAGGGCGCGTGGCGCCGAGATTCTGACCCGCACCCGCTGCGTGAATGCCCAGCGCGACGCCGGCGGCTGGACCGCCACCCTGCTGGGCACCGACGGAGCCAAGCGCACGCTGCGTGCCCGCGCGGTGGTCAACGCCGCGGGGCCATGGGCCGAATCCTTCCTGCGCGGCGTGGCCCAGTCGGCCAAGGGCGAGGCCCTGGCAACCAAGAGCCTGCGCCTCGTGAAGGGCAGCCACATCGTGGTGCCGCGCCTCTTCGAGCACGACCACGCCTACATCTTCCAGAACCCCGACAAGCGGATCATCTTCGCCATTCCCTACCAGGACGAGTTCACGCTGATCGGCACCACCGACATCGAGCTCACCGGCGACGACCCCGGCGCCGCGCGCATCGCGCAGGAGGAGGTCGAATACCTCTGCACCCAGGCTAGCCGCTATTTCGAGAAGCCCATCGCGCCTTCGGACGTGGTGTGGACCTACTCGGGCGTGCGCCCGCTGCTGGACGACGACTCGGGCGACCCATCGGCCGTCACGCGCGACTACATGCTGGAGTCGAACACCACGGCCGCGCCGTTGCTGTCGGTGTGGGGCGGCAAGATCACCACCTTCCGCAAGCTGGCCGAGGACGCCGCCGACGAGGTCGGCCGGATGCTGGGCCAGTCCGCCCAGCAGCGCCCGGCCTGGACCGACGGCGCCTTCCTCGCGGGCGGCGACCTGTCGTCCTGGATCGGCGCCGCCAGGCGGCCCGATGACGACTTCGAGCGCTTCGTCGAAGCCGTGCAGGCCCGTCATCCGTGGCTCGGCAGCCACCTGGCCCGCCGCCTCGCGCGTGCCTACGGCGCGCGCATCGCCGATCTGCTGGGCGATGCCAAGGCCATGGCCGACCTGGGCTGCGAAGTCGCACCCGGCCTGCACGAGCGCGAGCTGCGCTTCCTGCAGGACAACGAATGGGCCGTGAGTGCCGAAGACGTGCTCTGGCGCCGCTCCAAGCTGGGGCTGCACTACACGCCCGAGCAGCGCGAACAGGTCGCGCGCTGGCTGCGGCAACAGCCGCAACAAGCCCGCGCCGGCAGCAACTAGGCCGGACACAAGGGAAGAGAAGAGGAAGAGCGCCAATGCAATTGACACTCGAGCGCGTCACCAAGAAGGTGGGAGCGCAGACATGGCTCTACGAGCAGAGCATCGCGCCCAAGAGCGGCGCGGTCACCGTGCTCCTGGGCGCCACGCAGGCCGGCAAGACCAGCCTGATGAGGCTGATGGCGGGGCTGGACACGCCCACCACCGGCAAGGTGCTGGTCGACGGCAAGGACGTGACCGGCATGCCGGTGCGCGAGCGCAACGTCGCGATGGTCTACCAGCAGTTCATCAACTACCCGTCGCTCAAGGTGGCGGACAACATCGCCTCGCCGCTCAAGCTGCGCGGCGAATCGAACATCGACGCGCGGGTGAAGGCGCTGGCCGACAAGCTGCACATCGGCATGTTCCTCGACCGCTATCCACAGGAACTCTCGGGCGGCCAGCAGCAGCGCGTGGCGCTGGCGCGCGCGCTCGCCAAGAACGCGCCGCTGATGCTGCTCGACGAGCCGCTGGTCAACCTCGACTACAAGCTGCGCGAAGGCCTGCGCGAGGAGCTCACGCAGCTCTTCGCCACCGGCGACTCGACCGTGATCTACGCGACCACCGAGCCCGGCGAAGCCCTGCTGCTGGGTGGCTACACCGCCGTGATGGATGCCGGCGAGCTGCTGCAGTACGGCCCCACGGCCGAGGTGTTCCATGCGCCGCAGTCGCTGCGCGTGGCGCGCGCCTTCAGCGATCCGCCGATGAACCTGCTGTCCGCCACGGCCGCGGCCGGCCGCGTGCAGCTGGCCGGCGGCCCTGCACTGGCGCTGCCCTTGCCTGAAAGCGTTTCGGGCTCCGTCACCGTGGGCCTGCGTGCGAGCGCACTGAACGTCGACGCGGGGGAGGGCGACATCGCCCTGCCGGGAAAGGTGGAACTGGCCGAGATCTCGGGCTCCGACACCTTCGTGCACGTGGAAACCGCGGTCGGCGAACTGGTGGCGCAGCTCACCGGCGTGCACCGCTTCGAGCTGGGTGCCTCGCTCACGCTGTATTTCAGCGCGTCACAGGCCTATGTGTTCGATGCCAGTGAAAAGCTGGCGCTGGCGCCCGCGTGGCGCAAGGGAGACTAGCCATGGCACGCATCGACCTCGACCTGGCTCACGCCTACCGCCCCAACCCCACGCAGGACAGCGACTACGCGCTGCTCCCGCTGAAGATGAGCTTCCGCGACGGTGGCGCCTACGCCTTGCTCGGCCCCTCGGGCTGCGGCAAGACGACCATGCTCAACATCATCTCGGGCCTGCTGGTGCCTTCGCAGGGCACCGTGACCTTCGACGGCCGCGACGTGACGCGCGCGACGCCGCAGGAGCGCAACATCGCGCAGGTGTTCCAGTTCCCGGTGATCTACGACACCATGACCGTGGCCGAGAACCTCGCGTTCCCCTTGCGCAACCGCAAGATGCCGGCCGACCAGATCAGGAAGCGCGTCGGCGAGATCGCCGAGATGCTCGACATGAGCGGCCAGCTCAACCAGCGCGCAGCGGGCCTTGCGGCTGACGCCAAGCAGAAGATCTCGCTCGGCCGCGGCCTGGTGCGCAGCGACGTGTCGGCGGTGCTCTTCGACGAGCCGCTCACCGTGATCGACCCGCACCTGAAGTGGCAGCTGCGCCGCAAGCTCAAGCAGATCCACCGCGAGCTGAAGCTCACGCTGATCTACGTGACGCACGACCAGGTCGAGGCGCTCACCTTCGCGGAAGAGGTGGTGGTCATGACCCGCGGCAAGGCCGTGCAGGTGGGCAGCGCCGACGCGCTCTTCGAGCGGCCGGCCCACACCTTCGTCGGGCATTTCATCGGCTCGCCGGGCATGAACTTCCTGTCGGCGCAAAGCGGCAACGGCACCATCGAAGTGGCCGGAACGCCGCTGGTGCCCACACGCGAACTGCCGCAGGGGCCGCTGAAGATCGGCATCCGCCCCGAGTACCTGCGCCTGTCGAACGCGGGCGCTGCCGGCGCCGTGCCGGCGGTTGTGAAGCAGGTGCAGGACGTGGGCACGCACGTGATGCTGACGGTGGAGGCCGGAGGCAGCCTGCTGAAGGTGCGCCTGCATTCGGACGACCGCTCGCCGGCGGTGGGGGACACGGTGTGGGTGAGGGTGCTCGATACCCACACCTGCTATTACAAGGATGAGGAGCTGGTCGCATGAGCGCAGTGCCGGGCCGCCCCAAACAAGCTCGCACCGGAGTGCGAAGCACGGAGGTATTGCTGTGAACGCCACCAACAAGCCGATCAACCAGAAGGCCTGGTGGCTGGTGCTGCCGGTGCTGGTCTGCGTGGCCTTCTCGGCCATCGTGCCGCTCATGACGGTGGTCAACTACTCGGTGCAGGACATCATCTCGCCCGAGCGCCGCGTGTTCGTGGGCACCGAATGGTTCGCCGCGGTGATGCGCGACGACGAGCTGCACCAGGCGCTGTGGCGCCAGCTGGGCTTCTCGCTGTCGGTGCTGCTGGTGGAGATTCCGCTGGGCATCGGCCTGGCGCTGTCGATGCCGGCCAAGGGCTGGAAGTCGTCCGCTGTGCTGGTGGTGGTGGCGCTGTCGCTGCTGATCCCGTGGAACGTGGTGGGCACCATCTGGCAGATCTACGGCCGCGCCGACATCGGCCTGCTGGGCCACGCGCTGCAGAAGCTGGGCATCGACTACAACTACACCGGCAGCGCCGCCGACGCGTGGCTCACCGTGCTGGTGATGGACGTGTGGCACTGGACGCCGCTGGTGGCGCTGCTTTGCTATGCGGGCCTGCGCTCCATTCCCGACGCCTACTACCAGGCCGCGCGCATCGACGGCGCGAGCAAGTTCGCGGTGTTCCGCTACATCCAGCTGCCCAAGATGCGCGGCGTGCTCATGATCGCGGTGCTGCTGCGCTTCATGGACAGCTTCATGATCTACACCGAGCCCTTCGTGCTGACGGGCGGCGGGCCGGGCAACGCCACCACATTCCTGAGCCAGTACCTCACGCAGAAGGCCGTGGGCCAGTTCGACCTGGGGCCGGCGGCGGCGTTCTCGCTGATCTATTTCCTCATCATCCTGCTGTTCTGCTTCGTGCTCTACAACTGGATGCAGCGGGTCGGCACGCAGGAAGCGGAGGTGGAGAAATGAACGAGAAGAGATTTCACAAGCGCAGCATCTTCCTGGTGCTGTACATCCTGTTCGCGCTGTTGCCCATCTACTGGATGATCAACATGAGCTTCAAGACGAACGAGGAGATTCTTTCGAGCTTCTCGTTCTTCCCGCAGCAGCTCACCTGGTCGAACTACGCGCGCATCTTCACCGACGAGTCGTGGTATTCGGGCTACATCAACAGCCTGATCTACGTGGCGATCAACACGGTGATCTCGCTCACCGTGGCGCTGCCGGCGGCCTATGCCTTCTCGCGCTATTCGTTCCTGGGCGACAAGCACGTGTTCTTCTGGCTGCTGACCAACCGCATGACGCCGCCCGCGGTGTTCCTGCTGCCGTTCTTCCAGCTCTACAGCACGGTCGGGCTGATGGACACGCACCTGGGCGTGGCGCTCGCGCACCTGCTGTTCAACGTGCCGCTGGCGGTGTGGATTCTCGAAGGCTTCATGAGCGGCATTCCGCGCGAGATCGACGAGACGGCGTACATCGACGGCTACTCGTTCCCGCGCTTCTTCCTCACGATCTTCCTGCCGCTCATCAAGGCCGGCGTGGGCGTGGCGGCGTTCTTCTGCTTCATGTTCAGCTGGGTCGAGCTGCTGCTGGCGCGCACGCTCACCAGCGTGAACGCCAAGCCCATCGTGGCGACCATGACGCGCACCGTGAGCGCGTCGGGCATGGACTGGGCGACGCTGGCCGCGGCCGGCGTGCTCACCATCGTGCCGGGTGCCATCGTGATCTGGTTCGTGCGTCACTACATCGCGAAGGGTTTCGCGATGGGTCGTGTTTGAGGAGGCACGGAAATGTTCGATTGGATGGTCTGGACCACTCCGGTGGCCGTGTTCTTCGTCTGCATCGCGTTGATGCTGGTCGGCATGACGATCTGGGAATTGAAGTCGCCCACCACGCTGCGGCGCGGCTGGCTGCCTATGGCCACCACGCGCGGCGACAGGCTCTTCATCGGGCTGCTGTCGGCGGCCTACGTCAACCTGGTCTTCGTCGGCCTGGCGGGCAAGTTCCAGGAATGGTTCAGCCTCGAGGCCGAGCCCTCGGTGTGGATCAGCTTCGTGCTTTCGATGGGCCTGCTCGCGCTGGTCATGCGCAAGGGCTGAGCGGGCACTGCATTTTTTCCTTCTTCCAGAAGCGTTCCGGCTCTCCGCCTCCCCGGAGCCGTGATCGGACACAACACCGGGGAAGCAACAACCGAGGAGACAGTTCCATGAAGATGCGCTACACGGCATTGGCACTTGCGGCGGCGATGTTCGCCGCGCATGGTGCGGCAACGGCCGGCGAGGCCGAAGCCAAGAAGTGGATCGACAGCGAGTTCCAGCCATCGACCTTGTCCAAGGACAAGCAGATGGAGGAAATGAAGTGGTTCATCGAGGCAGCCAAGAAGCTGCAGGCCAAGGGCGTGAAGGAGATCTCCGTCGTCTCCGAGACCCTGACCACCCACGAGTACGAATCGAAGACGCTGGCCAAGGCCTTCGAGGAAATCACCGGCATCAAGGTCAAGCACGACCTGATCCAGGAAGGCGACGTCGTCGAGAAGCTGCAGACCTCGATGCAGTCGGGCAAGTCGATCTACGACGGCTGGGTGTCCGACTCCGACCTGATCGGCACGCACTACCGCTACGGCAAGATCATGTCGCTGACCGAGTACATGGGCGGCGCGGGCAAGGAGTTCACCAACCCCGGCCTCGACCTGAAGGACTTCATCGGCACCAGCTTCACCACCGCGCCCGACGGCCAGCTCTACCAACTGCCCGACCAGCAGTTCGCCAACCTGTACTGGTTCCGCGCCGACCTGTTCGCGCGCAAGGACCTGCAGGACAAGTTCAAGGCCAAGTACGGCTACGACCTGGGCGTGCCGCTGAACTGGAGCGCCTACGAGGACATCGCCGAGTTCTTCAGCACCGACGTGAAGACCATCGACGGCAAGCCGATCTACGGCCACATGGACTACGGCAAGAAGGACCCGTCGCTGGGCTGGCGCTTCACCGACGCCTGGCTGTCGATGGCCGGCGCGGCCGACAAGGGCATCCCCAACGGCATGCCGATCGACGAGTGGGGCATCCGCGTGGCCGCCGACAAGTGCACGCCCACCGGCGCCTCCGTGGCCCGTGGCGGCGCCACCAACTCGCCGGCCGCCGTGTACGCGCTGACCAAGTACATCGACTGGATGAAGAAGTACGCGCCCAAGGAAGCCATGGGCATGACCTTCGGCGAAGCCGGCCCGGTGCCCGCGCAGGGCCAGATCGCCCAGCAGATCTTCTGGTACACGGCCTTCACCGCCGACATGACCAAGAAGGGCCTGCCCGTGGTGAACGAGGACGGCTCGCCCAAGTGGCGCATGGCCCCCGGCCCGAACGGCCCGTACTGGAAGCAGGGCATGCAGAACGGCTACCAGGACGTGGGCTCGTGGACCTTCTTCAAGGGCCATGACGCCAACAAGACGGCCGCCGCATGGCTCTACGCGCAGTTCATCACCGCCAAGACCACCTCGCTGAAGAAGTCGATCACCGGCCTGACCTTCATCCGCGACAGCGACATCCGCTCGGACTACTTCACGCAGAACGCCAACAAGTACGGCGGCCTGATCGAGTTCTACCGCAGCCCCGCGCGCGTGGCCTGGACCCCGACCGGCACCAACGTGCCCGACTACCCCAAGCTGGCCCAGCTGTGGTGGAAGAACGTGGCCGAGGCCGTGACGGGCGAGAAGACCCCGCAGAAGGCCATGGACAACCTGGCCGACGAGATGGACAACGTGATGGCCCGCCTGGAACGCGCAGGCATGGCCAAGTGCGCGCCCAAGCTCAACCCGAAGGGCGACCCGGCCAAGTACCTGAGCGACGACCACGCCCCGTGGAAGAAGCTGGCCAACGAGAAGCCGAAGGGCGAGACCATCGACTACAACAAGCTGCTGACCGCCTGGAAGGAAGGCAAGGTGCGCTGAGCGCCGGGCTACCCCAGCACTCTGCTGCAGACAGGGCCGTGCCGCGAGGCGCGGCCCTTTTTTTGTGCCCTTTTCCGCATTGCCGGCCGCTCGACCGTCGTTTGATCGCAATTTGACCGCTTCGAGCGTCTGATTGATGCGACGCCATGACCAATGGCAGATGCGTTTGCAGGGTGCTTCGCTTACATTCGACGGCCCCCGAAATGACCGAGCCAGTGAATTCCAGCCTTTCCAGCCCTTCCGACACGTCTTCGAGCGTCAAGCGCGTCCTCGTCCTGCGCTATTCGCAGTCCGGCCAGCTCGACGAGGTCGCCGACCGGATCGTCGCGCCGCTGAAGGCGGACCCGGCCATACAGGTGCACGAGGAAGTACTGCGGCCCCGGCAGCCGTACCCCTTTCCCTGGCCCTTCCTGAGCTTCTTCGACGCCTTCCCCGAGTCGGCCCACATGAAGCCACAGCCGCTGGCGCCGCTCTCGTTGACGGGCGACGAGGATTTCGACCTCGTCGTGCTCCCGTACCAGGTGTGGTTCCTGGCACCCTCGCAGCCGGTGGCGGCCTTCCTCAAGCATCCGGTGGCGGCCCGGCTGCTCAAGGGCAAGCCGGTGGTCACGGTCATCGCCTGCCGCAACATGTGGCTGCTGGCGCAGGAAAAGCTCAAGGGCATGCTCGACGACGTGGGCGCGCGGCTCATCGACAACGTGGTGCTCACCGACCCCGGCCCCACGCTCGCCACCTTCTTCACCACGCCGGCCTGGCTCATCTGGGGCCGCAAGCGCGGCTTCTGGGGCATGCCCGACGCCGGCCTCAGCACCGGGCAGATCGCGGGTACGGCCCGCTTCGGCCGGGCGCTGCGCGACGCGCTGCACAAGAACCTGGAGCGCGGCTCGCAGCCGCTGCTGGCCGGCCTGGGCGCGGTTCAGGCCAATGCCAAGCTGCTCATCAGCGAGAAGGCCGGCACGCGCAGCTTCTACCTCTGGGGCAAGCTCATCATGGCCGCCGGCGGGCCCGGCGCATGGCAGCGCAAGCCGCTGCTGCTGCTGTACGTGCTGTTCCTGCTGGTACTGATCATCACGGTGGTGCCCGTGAGCCTGAGCCTGCAGGCGCTTCTGCGACCTCTGTTCAGGGGGTGGCTGACTAGAATGACGGCCAAATTCGAGTGCCCGTCGGGCTCAGCCACGGACCGCACCCCTCTCTATGACGACTGATGTCTTCCTGACCCGTACTGCCGCTTTCCTGCCCTTTGCCCCGGTCAGCAATGAAGACATCGAAGACGTCCTCGGTCGCATCGGCGGCAAGGCGTCCCGCGCGCGGCGGCTGATCCTTCGCAGCAACGGCATCCAGTCGCGCCACTACGCCATCGACCGCGCCACCGGCGAGCTGGCGATGACCAACGCCCAGCTCACCGCCAGCGCGATCCGCGCGCTGGGCGACGTGGGGCGGGTCGACTGCCTCGTCACCGGCACATCGCTGCCCGACCAGCTCATGCCCAACCACGCGGTGATGGTGCACGGCGAGCTCGGCTGGCCTCGGCTCGAAGTGGTGGCCTGCGCGGGCATCTGCCTGGCCGGCGCCGCAGCGCTGAAGCATGCGTGGCTCTCGGTGCGCGCGGGCGATGCGCGGCGCGCGGTCGCTACTGGTTCCGAGCTAGCCTCGGCCGTGATGCGCGGCTCGCGCTTCGAGGCCGAGTTCGAACACAAGATCGAGGCGCTGGAGGCGCGGCCCGAACTGGCCTTCGAGAAAGACTTCCTGCGCTGGATGCTCTCCGACGGCGCCGGCGCCGTGCTGCTGGAGAACGCGCCGCGCGGGCCGCTGTCGCTGCGCATCGACTGGATCGACCTTTCCTCGGCCGCGCACGAACTGCCGGCCTGCATGTACGCAGGCGCCGAGAAGAACGCCGAAGGCGGCCTCGACGGCTGGGCGCGCAAGTCGCCCGACGAGTGGCGCAGCGAATCCACCTTTGCAGTGAAGCAGGACGTGCGCCTGCTCAACGAGAACATCGTGCGGGCCACGCTTGCCGAGCCGCTGGCCGAAGTCATCGAGCGGCGCGGACTGAAGCCGGCGGACGTCGACTGGTTCCTGCCGCACCTCTCGTCGCAGTACTTCGTGGAGCCGGTGAGCCGGGCCCTCGAAGAGCTGGGCTTCCCGATCCCGCGCGAGCGCTGGTTCAGCAACCTCGCGACCAAAGGCAATACGGGCTCGGCATCGCCTTACATCATGCTCGACGAGCTGTTCCGCTCGGGCCGCATCAAGCCCGGCCAGAAGCTGCTGATGTTCGTGCCCGAGAGCGGCCGTTTCTCGAGCGGCTTCATCCACATGGAGGCGGTGGCATGAGGTACTCCCCCAGGGTTGCCCACTTCGTGTGGCCGCCCACCCCCTCGCCGGGGGCAACACCAGCGGCCCGGCAAAGCCGGTTCCGCGGTGTTCCTGGACCAATACCACTGTTGACGGACGCGGGAGAGTGAGATGGATCTGGATGCGGTACCGCAGGAGGGCAACGCGACCCTCGACGGCCACTCGAAGCTGATGTACGCGCGCGATGCGCAGGGCCGCGTGGTCACCACCACCTCGCGCGGCTGGGAGGCGGAGGAGATCGTCACCAGCCACGCGGTCGACGTGCTGGTCGAGCAGGCCCGCGCCGCGAAGGAGCGCGTGAAGGCCGGCCTGGCGTCGCCGCTCGAATACTGGATGTACGAGCGCCGCATGGACGTGGCACTGCTCTCTCAGACCAGCGGCTTCTGGCAGTGGCGCGTGCGCCGCCATCTGCAGCCGCGACACTTCGCCGCGCTCTCGCCGGCACAGCTCGCGCGTTACGGCGAGGCGCTGGGCCTGCCCGTTTCCACCTTGCGGGAGCTACCGTGACGGACTTCAAGCACCAACAGGCGGCGCACTGCGAAAGCGGCGTCATCTCCAGCCTCATGCGCCACCACGGCGCGCCGATGAGCGAGAGCATGGCGCTGGGGCTTTCGTCCGCGCTCTCGTTCGCGTACCTGCCCTTCATCAAGCTGTCGGGCCTGCCGCTCATCTCGTACCGCATGCCGCCCAAGGCCATCATCAAGGGCCTCTTGGCGCCGATGGCCGCGCGCTTCCGCTTCGAGACCTTCGCCAGCGCCGAGGCCGGCCAGCGCCGGCTCGACGCGCTGCTGGCCGACGGCAAGCTGGTGGGCCTGCAGACCTCGGTGTACTGGCTGCCGTACTTTCCGCCGAACATGCGCTTCCACTTCAACGCGCACAACCTGCTGGTGTACGGCAAGGACGGCGACGACTACCTCATCAGCGACCCCGTATTCGAGGAGCCCGTGCGCTGCCCGAGCGGCGATCTCGCGCGCGCCCGTTTCGCCAAGGGCGTGCTGGCGCCCAAGGGCCTCATGTACTACCCGCAGGCCATCGAGCGCAAGGCGGTGGACGCTGCCTCGGTGGTCAAGGCCATCCGCAAGACGGTGCGCACCATGCTCGCGCCCATTCCCATCGTCGGCGTGCGCGGCATGCGCACGCTGGCCGCGCGCATGCAGAAGCTGTCGCCGGCCGATCCGCGAAGCGTGGACTTCATCGGCCACCTGGTGCGCATGCAGGAAGAAATCGGCACCGGCGGGGCGGGCTTCCGCTTCATCTACGCGGGCTTCTTGCAGGAGGCGGCGCAGCTGCTCGACAAGCCGCAGCTGCAGCAGATGTCGGAGCGGCTCATCGCCATCGGCGACGGCTGGCGCGCCTTCGCGCTCAAGGCCGCGCGCATGGTGAAGGGGCGCGAGGCTGTCGATCCTGTCGCGCTGGCCGCGAAGCTGCGCGAGCAGGCCGAGCAGGAGGAAAGCTTCTTCCGCGACCTGAAGGCCGCCGTCGCCTGATGCTGGAGCTGCGCGAGCTCGCCTACCGCTACCCGCACGCCGACGCGCCCGCGTTGGCCGGGGTGTCGCTGGCGGTGCCGCGCGGCAGCGTGCTGGGCCTTTTGGGGCCGAATGGCGCGGGCAAGACCACGCTGATCTCGCACCTGTCGGGCGCGCTGGCGGTGCAGTCGGGCGAGATCCGCATCGACGGCCAGCCGCTGAAGGAGGTGCGGGTCAGGGCGCCCACGCGCATCGCGGTCGCGCCGCAGGAGCACGCCTTCTATCCGATGCTGACCGTGGCCGAGAACCTTGCCGTGTTCGCCGCGGCCGGCGGCCTTTCGGCGGCGCGCAAGAGGCAGCGCATCGAGGCCTGCACGCAGTTCGCGCAACTGGAGCAGTTCGCCTCCGTGCGTGCCGAGCGGCTCTCGGGCGGCCTCAAGCGCCGGCTCAACCTGGCCATCGCGCTGCTGCCCGAGCCTGAGCTGATGCTGTTCGACGAGCCCACGGTGGGTGTCGATCCGCAGTCGCGCGCCTTCATCCTCGACGCCATCAAGAGCCTTGCGCAGCAGGGTGCGGCGGTGATCTACGCTTCGCACTACATGGAGGAGATCGAGGCGATCGCCGACCGCGTGGCGATCCTCGACCGCGGCCACGTGCTGCGCGAAGGTTCGTTGGAAGAACTGCTGTCGAAGAGCGCGATGCTGCTCACGCTGGCCGCCGACGGGCTCGATGCCGGCATGCTCTCGCGCTTCGGCACGGTGGAGCAGGGGGGCGTGCACTGGCGCATCCACCTGCACCCCGGCAGCGGCCCGGCGCCGGTGCTGGCCGCGCTGGAGGCCGAAGGCGTCGCGGTGCGCCACGCCGAGTTCGGCCGCCATGACCTGGAACAGCTCTTCATGGCGCTCACCCACCGCTCGCTGCGCGACTGAACAGGCCACAGCCATGCTGCTCGCGCTCATCAAGAAAGAATTGATCGCCCTCACGCGCGACATGCACGGCCTGGCCGCGCTGTTCCTGATGCCGACGGTCTTCATCGTGCTGATGTCGCTCACGCTGAAGGACATCTACCGCCCGCCGCTGGCCGAGCTGAGCTATGCGATCGACATGCGAGACACCGCGACGCCCGCGCAGTGGCTCAAGCAGCTCTGGCAGCGCGGCCACGGCACGCCGCAGCCGCTGGGCGCCGACTGGCAGGAGCGGCTGCGCAACGGCTCGCTGAAGTACGTGATCGTGATGGAGCCCGGCCTTTCCGAAGAGCTGGAGTCGGCCGCGCTCTCGACCGAGGCGCGCATCCGGCTGCTGACCGAGCCGGGCATCGACGCCAACCTGTTCAACGCATTGCGCGCCGAGCTCATCGGCGCATCGGGCGAGCTCAAGGCGCGCCTTGCGCTGGCGGTGCCCGGCACGGCCGGCCCGGCGCCGGATGCATCCATCCAGGCGATGGTGCACGCCGAGCGTTTCTCCACCGCGGGGCCGCGGCCGACCTCGGTGCAGCAGAACGTGCCGGCCTGGCTGGTGTTCGGCATGTTCTTCGTGGTGGCATCGCTGTCCAGCCTGTTCGTGCAGGAGCGCAGCTCGGGCGCGCTCGGCCGGCTGCAGAGCCTGGGCGTTTCGCGCGGCATGCTGCTGGCGTCGAAGGCGCTGCCATACCTGGGCGTGAACGCGCTGCAGGCGGTGCTGATGCTGGCGGCCGGCATCTGGTTCATGCCGCTGATCGGCGGCGACGCGCTCTCGCTCGCGGGCATCCATTGGGGCGCTTTGCTGCTGTCGCTGGCGGCGGTGAGCCTGGCGGCCGTGAGCCTCTCGCTGGCGCTGGCCTGCGTGGTGCGCAGTCATGCGCAGGCCGCGACCATCGGGCCGATGGTCAATGTGCTGATGGCGGCGGCGGGCGGCATCATGGTGCCCAAGTTCGTCATGCCGGGCTTCATGCAGCGGCTGGTCGAGATCTCTCCGATGAACTGGGGGCTGGAGGCCTTGCTCACCGTGCTGCTGCGCGGCGGCGGCGTGGCCGATGCCCTGCCGCAGATCTGCCGGCTGGTCGCGTTCGCGGCGCTGATGTTCGTCGTGGCCGTTTTTCTTTTCCGCAGGCGCGCATCGTGAGCATCTCCGTCACCCCCGAATTCATCGCCAGCCTCAAGGCCATGGTGCTCGAAGCCGTCGAGAAGGGCGAGCCGCCCGGCGGCCTGGGCGACGACGAGCCGCTCTTCGGCCCCGAGGCCCGGCTCGACCTCGATTCGCTCGACGCCCTGCAGGTGTCGATGACGATCCAGCAGCGCTTCGGCGTGCGCATGCCCGACAGCAAGGAAACGCGCCGGGCCCTGAGTTCCATCGCCCACCTCGCGGCGCACCTCGCGCAAGCGGGCAAGGCATGAGCGGTGTCCATCTGGCCGGCATGGGGCTGGCCTGCGCGCTGGGCGACGACATGCGCTCGGCGCTTGCGTCGCTCAAGCGCGGCGGAGTGCCGACAAGGCCAGTGACCGTGGCCGACGGCATCCGCTGGCCGGTCCATGCGCTGGCTCCGAGGCAGGGCGACTGGACGCAGCGCCTGCGCGACACGGTGCGCGAGGTGGTGGCGCAGACCGGCGACTGGGGCGATCGCACCGCGCCGCTCTTCGTGGCGTCGTCCTCGCTCGACATCGGCTTCATGGAACACGAGAAGCAGGACCTGCGCCTCGGCGGCGACCTGCAGGACTTCGCCGAGGTCGTGGCCGAGTCGCTCGGCTGGCACGGGCCGGTGTTCACCGTGTCCACCGCCTGCACCTCGGCGCTGAATGCGGTGCTGGCTGCCGCCGACCTGATCCGGGCCGGCGAAGCCGATGAAGCGCTGGTGATCGGCGCAGAGATGGGCAACCGCTTCACGGTGGCCGGCTTCGGCGCGATGCAGCTGCTGTCGCCCGCTGGCGCCCGGCCCTTCGGCGAAGGGCGCGACGGACTGGTGCTCGGCGAGGCGGTGGCGGCGCTGCGGCTGGGCTCGCGTCCGGCGCGCTGGCAGATTGCAGGAGGCGCCAACGTGGTCGACGGACGCAATCCCTCGGGCACCGAGGCCAGCGCCGTGCATGCGATGTGCCGCGGCGCGCTGGAGCAGGGCGGATTGCAGCCCGGCGACATCGATCTCATCAAGGTGCAGGCCGCCGGCAGCCCTGTCAACGATGCCATCGAGGCCGAGGCGCTGAAGCAGGTGTTCGGACCGCTGCCGCCGCTGGTGTCGCTCAAGCCGGCGCTGGGGCATACGCTGGGCGCCTCGGGGGCGGCGGAACTGGCCTTGCTGGTCGGCTGCATCGAAGAAGGGGTGTGGCCGATCGTCGGCTATCCGATCGATACCTCGCTCGACATCGAACTCAGTACTCAGCCGCCGCAGAGGCTGCGCAACATCCTGCTGAATTTCGCCGGCTTCGGTGGCGGACATGCCTCGCTGGTGCTGAAGGACACGGCGCCATGACTGCGTGGCGCACCGTTGCTCACTTCGTGGCGCATCCGCCGCCCGCCGACTGGCGCGAGGATCTGGCACGCCGCATCGGCCGCAAGCCGCGCCGCGTCGGCCTGTGGACCGAGCTGGCGATGTACGGCGCGCGCTGCTGTCTCGACGCCGCTGGCGAGGCGGCGTTGCCGGCCGGCGCGCGCATCCGCGTCTCCAGCCAGCGCGGCGCATGGGGCGCGACGCACGCGGGGCTGACGCAGCTCGATGCCGGGTTGCCGATGCCTTTCACCTTCATGCAGAGCCAGCCGGCGTTGATGCTGGCGGAGGTCGGCCGCTGCCTCGATTGGCAGGGCGACGCCAGCTTTGCGCTGTGCCGCGATCCGGCGCGCGTGCTGCAGCTAGCGAAGCTGGGGGCGCCGCGCGAGGGGCTGCTGTTCGGCATCGTGGAAGAGGATCGCAACGGAGAACCGGCGCGCTCCGAGTGGTGGCGGCTGGTGCCGGCCTGAAGCCTCAGCCTGCGATGGAGCGCTGCAGATTGGCGCGTGCACGTGCTTCCAGCTGTTCGTGCATGCGCGGCGTGGCGTAGATGGCGTCGCGGTCCAGGAAGCGCTGAAGGATCGCACGGCGACGCGGCAGTCGCACTTCATCGGGAACGAAGGCGTATTCGGCCTGCACCTGCCGCTCGTACTCGTCGAATCGCGCGCGCTCGGCGCCGAGGATCGACAGGTCGATGTCTATCAGCAGTTCGGCGTCGCGGCCCTGGGGCACGGCGTCGTGGCGCGTCGCCATCACGAGCGCATGGACGCGTTCGGCCGCATTCGCCGCGGCGCCGGCTTCGAGCAGGGCCTGCCGCGCCCAGTCCGCGCTGCGCGCCTCGTTGTCATGTGCATGCACGTCGTAGATCGCGTCGTGGAACCACAGCGCCAGCGCGACTTCGCCGGAGTGCTCGGCCAGCGCCTTCTCGCGCTCGAACCACGCGAGGCATTCGCCCAGGTGCTGCATCGTGTGGTAGTGGCGCTGCGGCTCGGCGTAGCGGCGCTGGAGTTCGTCGCACAGCGCATTGCCGGACGAGGCGACGCCCAACGCCTGCCACGCGCCGTTCCAGTTCGCCAGCAGCGCCTCGGGCGTCATCGGGCCGCCTGTTGCTGCTGCTCCATCGCCGCCTTGACTTCCTGTCCCAGGTCGAGCACGGACATCGCGTAGTAGCTGCTCCAGTTGTAGCGCGTGATCACGTAGAAGTTGCGCGTGCCGGCCACGTAGGTCGGCGGCATGTCCAGGCCGTTCTGCAGCTCGACCAGCGCGAACAGGCCCTTGTGGTTGATGCCATCGCCCTCGGGCACCGCGCCTGCGGCCACGAAGCTGTCGGCGCTGAAGGTCGGCAGGATGTCTGGCGCCAGCAGCAGCGCCTTCTGCAGCCGTGCCTCTTCGAAGTGCACGGGGTAGATGGCGGGCACGCCCGGCTGCCAGCCGAAGGCCTTGAAGTAGTTGGCGACCGAGCCGATCACGTCGGCCGGGTTGTTGACGAGGTCGATGCGGCCGTCGCCGTCGAAGTCGACCGCGTACTTGGCGATGCTGCTGGGCATGAACTGCGGCATGCCCATGGCGCCGGCGTAGCTGCCCACGGGCACCAGCGGGTCTTCGGCGGTGCGGCTCTCGGTGCTCAGGAAGCTTTCGAGCTCGCCGCGGAAGAAGGCCCGGCGGTCGGCCGCGCGCGGATGGGCATCGGGAAAGTCGAAGGACAGCGTGGCCAGCGCGTCGATCACGCGGAAGTTGCCCATGTTGCGGCCGTAGATGGTCTCCACGCCGATGATGCCGACGACGATCTCCGGCGGCACGCCGTACACCTGCTCGGCGCGTGCCAGCGTGTCGGCATTGGCGCGCCAGAAGCGCACGCCGGCGGCGATGCGCACCGGGTCGATGAAGCGGCCGCGGTAGGTCTGCCAGTTCTTCACCGTGCCCACCGGACCCGGCAGCATCAGCCGCGGCACGTTGGGCAGGAAGCGCGCGCTGCCGATGGTGGCGCGCACCCATTCGCGGTCGAGGCCGCGGCGCTCGGCGACGTCGTCGGCGAACTGCATCGCGTCGTCGCGCGTGGCGTAGGGCGTGCTGCCGCGCACGGGGCTGGCGGCCCCGGCGCGGCCGTTGACGGACTTCTGGGCCAGGGCCCCCGTGGACCATGCGAAGCCGCAGGCGGCCAGGAGGACTGCGGCCGCCGTGGCGGTGCGCGAAGGCTTGGGAAGAAGGAATCGCATGGGCCCATTGTGCCGTCCGCCCGCGCGGGCCTTCTTCAGCGACACATGTGGTTTCAGCCCCTTGCCGGATTGGCGCTGGGCCAAGCGAGCCGGCGGAACTCGGTGCGCAGCGCAGAAAGCGACTGCGGCGAGGCCGGCGCATAGCGCTGCGCCTCCAGCTTGAGCAGCCAGTCGCGCACGGATCGGGCGGCGGGGCCGAAGCGGGCGTCGGCCTCCTGCGCCATCTGGCGCGGCGGCGTGGTCTCGGGCAGCTTCAGTCCAGCCTTGGCCAGGCGTGCGCGGGCCTGGCCCAGCAGGCGCAGCCACGGGTCGTGCCGGCTGCGCTCCCACAGCGTCCAGCCGGCACCGGCCAGGCTGGCGGCCACCAGCAGGTAGAGCAGTACATAGGCCAGGTCTTCGAGGCTCGGCGCATCGAAGCCGATGTTCTTCAGCAGGTTGAGCTGGCGGCTCTGCGTGTAGTTGAGCACCCACTGGTTCCAGCCGTTGTTCACGGCCTCCCAGGCGGCGCGCAGGTTCTGCGCGAGCGTGGGGCTCATCGAGCCGATTGCGCCCGCGAACAGGCCGGGTTGCGGGGTCAGGCGCTGGAACTGGCCGATGCGTCCCGGCGCGACGGAGCCGGTGGGGTCCACGCGCATCCAGCCGGTGCCTTCCTGCCATATCTCCGCCCAGGCGTGGGCATCGCTCTGGCGCACGATCCAGTAGTTGTCGACGTTGTTGAGCTCGCCGCCCTGGTAGCCGGTGACGATGCGCGAGGGGATGCCCAGGTTGCGCATCAGCACCACGAAGGCCGAGGCGATGTGCTCGCAGAAGCCTTCCTTGCGGTCGAACCAGAACTCGTCGGCGGTGTCGTTGCCGTAGACGCCCGGCTCCAGCGTGTAGCTGTAGCCGCCGGTGCGCAGGCGGCGCAGCGCGGCCTGCACGAAGGCCTGCGTGTCGGCCTGGGCCAGCGCGGGGTCGGCGCGCATCTCGGCGGCCAGCGCGGCGGTGCGCGGATTGGTGCCGGGCGGCAGCGAGAGGTAGGCCTGCAACTGGCCACCCACGCGCTTGAGCGGGCCGCTCTGGAACTGCGTGTAGCTCTCGGCGCTGTAGCGCACGAGGTCGTTGATGGGGCGGCTGGCGAACCACTGCAGGTCGGGCGTGCCGCTGACCTCGAAGCCGGGCACCTCGGGCGCTCGCTGCGCGACGTCGAGCGTCAGCAGCCAGGGGCGGTTGCTGGCTTCGAGCGTCACTTCGTAGCGCACCGGGGTGCCGCTCACGCGCAGGTTGGAAGCCCACTGCGAGCCGCGCGCCCAAGAGGGCAGCGCGGTCCACTCGCGGCCGTCGAACTGCGCCAGCACCGGTCCGCGGAAGTACAGCTGGCTCTGCGGCGGCGCGCGGCCGTCCTCGAACTTGATGCGCGCGGCGATGCGGTCGTCGAGTGCCAGTTCGGCGATGGTGCCCACGCGCATGGTGTTCGACAGGCCGCTGCGCCCCATCATCGCGTCGCTGGGCGTGCCCCACAGCGGCGCGAAGCGCGGGAACAGCAGGAACAGCGCGAGCATGATCGGCGCGCCCGCCAGCGCCATCCACCCGGCGGTGCGCGCGGCCTGCATCAGCGGCGGCCGGCCCACGGGCATGTGCGCGTTGACCAGCGCGGTCAGCAGGCCCAGCAGCGCCAGCAGCATGGTGAAGGCCGTCAGCAGCGACTGCGAGTAGAAGAAGTTCGTGAGCATCGCGAAGAAGCCCAGGAAGAAGACGACGAAGGCATCGCGCCGCGCGCGCAGCTCCAGTGTCTTGAGCGCGAGCAGGCTCACGATCAGCGTGACGCCCGCGTCGCGGCCCAGCAGCGTGCGGTGGGTGGCGTAGGTGGCGCCCAATATCAGCGCCAGCAGGGCGAGGCGCCACCACCGGCCGGGAAGCGGACGCGCCTGCACGGCCAGCGAGGCGCGCCACAGCAGCACCATCGCGGTGAGGGACGAGCACCACCACGGCAGGTTCTCGATCTGCGGCAGCAGGATCAGGCCGATCACGCAGAGAAGAAAAAGGGTGTCCCGTGCGTCGCGCGGCAGCGAGGCGAGTTCGCGCATCACTCTGTTCATGCGGCGCTTCCGTTCAGCAGAGGGCCAGGGCCTCGAGGCAGGCCCGGCGGTGGGCCTCGCCCTGGGAGGGCTTCACGACCCGGCCGGCCACCCGCAGGCCGTAGTCGACGCCCAGGCGGTCGGCCATCAGCACCCAGGCGCACAGGCGCGAGAGTCGGCCTTCGGTGTCGGCGAGGCCGGTGGCCTGCGCATCGAGCCAGAGCTCCTCGCGCTGGGCCTGCTGGGTATCGCGGCTGACCAGGTCTTCGGAGCCGGTCGCCTGCGCGCGCGCGGCCTTCTTCCAGACCACGAGCTTGAGCGGATCGCCGCGGCGGTAGGCGCGCACGCCGTCGTATTCGCCGGCGCTGTGGGCGCGCATCGAGGCGGTCAGCGCGGCCGGCCCGGAAAGGGGCTCGCCGGGAGGCAGCGGCGGCGGGTGCGCCTCGGGCGTGGGGTAGACCAGCATCTGCGCGGCCGGCCGCCAGACCGTCCACACACGGAAGGTGCCGAGCGGAAAGCGCGTCTCTGCCGTGAGCGGCGGCACCGGATGCAGTCCGCGCCGCTCGGGCTGGAAGGCGATCTCGACGGTGGACGTTCCCTCGGCCGGCACGTCGGTCCAGGCCCATTGCCCGCTGCCGCGCACCGCCATGCCGATGCCGTAGCGCACGCGCCGCCTTGTGTTGTGGAGCACCACCCGGAAGACGGCAGCGGCGCCTGCGTAGTGCGCCTCTGGCTGGACCATGTGCATCGCCAGCCCGCGCAGCGTGCCGTGGCACACGTGCATGCCCACGGCCACGCTGCCGGCCAGAAGAAAGGTCAGCAGGTAGCCCAGGTTGAGCTGGTAGTTGATCGAGGCGATCAGCAGCACCAGCAGCGTCGCCCCCAGCGTCCAGCCGGCCCGCGTGGGCAGGATGTAGACGTTGCGCTGGGTGAGTTCCAGCGTGTCGGAGGGCGCGCGGCGCGACAGGAACCAGCCGTCGATGCGCGCGCGAAGGGCGCCTGCAGGGTTCACGGCAAGGGCACGGCGGCGATCATGGCGCGCACCTGTTCGACGGCGCCCCGTCCGGCATCGCCCACGGGCGTAAGGCGGTGGGCGATGGTCTGCGGCAGCACGGCCTGCACGTCGTCGGGCGCGACGTAATTGCGGTTGGCCAGCAGCGCCTGCGCCTTGGCCGCGCGCAGCACCGCGATGCCGGCACGCGGCGACAGGCCCTGCAGGAACCAGCGGCCGGAGCGGGTGGCGGCGATCAGGTCCTGCACGTAGTTGAGCAGCGCGTCGGCCGCGTGCACCTGTTGCACGCGCTGCTGCAGCGCGGTGAGCTCGCCGGCGGTCAGCATCGCGGGCAGGGTGGCCAGCATCTCGCGGCGGTCGATGCCGGCGAGCAGCTGGCGCTCGGCGGCGCGGTCGGGGTAGCCGAGCGAGATGCGCATCAGGAAGCGGTCGAGCTGCGACTCGGGCAGTGCGAAGGTGCCAAGCTGGTCCTGCGGGTTCTGGGTGGCGATCACGAAGAAGGGCGAGGGCAGGGGGCGGGTCTCGCCCTCGACGGTGACCTGTTTCTCTTCCATGGCCTCCAGCAGCGCGCTCTGGGTCTTGGGGCTGGCGCGGTTGATTTCGTCGGCCAGCAGCACCTGCGCGAAGATCGGCCCGGGGTGGAAGGTGAAGGCCTGCTGGCCCCGGTCGTAGATCGCCACGCCCGAAAGGTCGCCCGGCATCAGGTCGGCGGTGAACTGCACGCGGGAGAACTGCAGCCCGAAGGTGTGCGAGAGCGCGTGGGCGAGGGTGGTCTTGCCCACGCCCGGCACGTCCTCGATCAGCAGGTGGCCGCCCGCCAGCAGGCAGGCCACGCAGTCGCGAACCTGGGCCTCTTTGCCCACGATCACCGTGTTAAGCTGAGTTAACAAAGTGGCTAGCTTTGCGGCAACGTCCATATTTGTATCCATATGCAAACGATACCGTAAGACCCGCCGGCCCCATGCTGCGTGAGGTCTAGACGTGGCGATAGAGACACATGGGCAAGACAGGCTACTTCACACACCGGGACTTCTGGAAGCACGACATGGGCGCAGGGCATCCCGAGTGCCCCGGCCGGCTCGATGCCATCGAGGACCGACTCCTGCTCACCGGCGTGGGCGACGCGCTGGAGCACCGCGAGGTGCCGCTGGCCACGCTGGAGCAGCTCACCCGGGCGCACAGCGTGGAGCACGTCGAGTTCCTGGAGGCCCTGCACCAGCGCCTGGTGGCCGACGAGCCCGCCGGCGGCCCCGACCACGCGCAGGTCGACCCCGACACCACGCTCACCCGCTTCACCCTGCTGGCCGCGCGCCGTGCGGCCGGCGCCGCGATCGCCGCGACCGACGCCGTGATCGCCGGCGACCTGGAAAACGCCTTCTGCTCGGTGCGCCCGCCCGGCCACCATGCCTGCCGGGAGCAGGCGATGGGCTTCTGCTTCTTCAACAACGTCGCCATCGCCGCGCGGCACGCCATCGAGGCGCACGGCATCGAGCGCGTGGCCATCGTCGATTTCGACGTGCACCACGGCAACGGCACCGAGGACATTCTTTCCAACGACCCGCGCGTGCTGATGGTCGGCTTCTTCCAGCATCCGTTCTACCCGTACAGCGGCACCAGCCACCCGGCGCCGAACATGCTCAACCTGCCGATCCCGGCGTACACCCGGGGCATGGACGTGCGCGAGATGATCGAGGCGACCTGGATGCCGCGGCTGGAGGAGTTCAAGCCGCAGATGATCTTCGTCAGCGCCGGCTTCGACGCGCACCGCGAGGACGACCTGGGCCAGCTGGGCCTCAACGAGAACGACTTCGCCTGGATCACGGGCCGCATACACGATGTTGCCAGGCGGCATTCCAAGGGCCGTATCGTCTCGATGCTCGAAGGCGGCTACAACCTCGACGCGCTGGCGCGCAGCGTGGAAGCCCACATCCGCGTGCTGGCGGCGCTGTGACGCAGCGGGCGCTGTCGGCGCCCGTTTCTTCTCTCAATAGATGAATTTCAACGACTTTCTCCAACGGCTGAACCAGGTCGACGCGCGCGGCCTGGGCATCGAACTGGTCGCGCTGGTGGCCTGCGTGGCGCTGGCCTGGGCCATCTGCAAGTGGTTCGGCCGCGACCAGCCGAAAGACTCGATCTGGTTCGGCGAGAGCACCTTCGACGGCCTGCTGTTCCCGCTGCTGGCGCTGGTGTTCACCGACCTGGCCCGGCGAGCGGCGCTCGACTTCCAGACCGTGCTGGTGCTGCGCATCGCGGTGCCGGTGTTCCTGTCGCTGGCGGTCATCCGGCTCTTTGCGCGGGTGCTCAGGGCGGTGTTCCCGGCCTCCAACCTCGTCAGGCTGATCGAGCGCACCATCTCCTGGCTGGCCTGGATCGCGGCGGTGCTCTGGATCGTGGGGCTGCTGCCGCCGGTGCTGGCCGAGCTCGACGACATCACGCTGGCCTTCGGCAAGACGCGGGTGAGCCTGCAGACCATCTTCCAGGGCGTGCTGTCGGCGGGCGTGGTGCTGATGATCTCGCTGTGGATCTCCAGCACCATCGAGAAGCGCATCCTGCGCGAGGCGGTTTCCGACCTTTCGATGCGCAAGGTGGCCTCGAACGCGGTGCGCGCCTTCCTGCTGCTGGTGGGCCTGCTGTTCGCGCTCTCGGCGGTGGGGGTGGATCTCACGGCGCTTTCGGTGCTGGGCGGCGCGCTCGGCGTGGGCCTGGGCTTCGGCCTGCAGAAGCTGGCGGCCAACTACGTGAGCGGCTTCGTGATCCTGCTGGAGCGTTCGATCCGCATCGGCGACAACGTGAAGGTCGACACCTTCGAGGGCCGCATCACCGACATCAAGACCCGCTACACCCTCATCCGCGCGGGCAACGGGCGCGAGGCCATCGTGCCGAACGAGTCGCTGATCACCAGCCGGGTCGAGAACCTCTCGCTGGCTGACCGCAAGTTCAACATCACGACCACCATCGTGGTCGGCTACGACAGCGACGTGGCGCAGGTGCAATCCATCCTCTGCGAGGCCGCCAAGGCCCAGCCGCGCGTGATGACCGACCCGGCACCGGTGGCCTTTCTCATGAACTTCGCGCCCGACGGGCTGGAGTTCACGCTCAACTTCTGGGTGGCCGACCCCGACAAGGGCAAGGACAACCTGCGCTCGGCGATCAACATCGCGATCCTCGACGGGCTGCGCGGGGCGGGGATCGACATTCCGTATCCGCAGCGGGTGGTGCGGGTGGAGTCTTTGCCGGCCGGGACGGAGTCCGTGGCAGTGCCCACGGAAAAATAGCCGCCCTCGGGGGCGCTAACCGAGCATGCCCAGCACCTCGTCCAGCCGCTCGACCAGCAGGTCGGCGTGCTCTCGCGTGAACACCAGGGGAGGCCTGATCTTCAGCACGTTGCCCTGCGGCCCCGTCGCGCTCAGCAGCACCTGCCGCTGCCGCAGCCCGTTGACCACCTTGGCCGCCTGCGCGGTGGCCGGCGCGCGCGTGGCGCGGTCGGTCACGAGTTCCAGCCCGATGAAGAGCCCGGTGCCGCGCGCTTCGCCGACGAGTGCATGGCGCTTGCCGAGCGCGGCCAGGCGCTCGCGCAGGTAGTTGCCGACTTCCAGGGCGTTGCGCTGCAGATCGTTCTGCTCGATCACATCGAGCACGGCCGCAGCTGCAGCCATCGACACCGGATTGCCGCCGAAGGTGTTGAAGTAGCGGCTGGCCTGGCCGAAGGCCTTCATGACCTCGGGGCGCACCGCCAGGCCCGCGACCGGGTGGCCGTTGCCCATGGGCTTGCCCATGGTCACGATGTCGGGCACCACGCCGTGGCGCATGAAGCCCCAGAAGGCCTCGCCGGTGCGGCCGAAGCCGGGCTGTACCTCGTCGGCGATGAACACGCCGCCCGCGGCGTGGATCGCCTCCACCGCTTCGCGCAGGAAGCCGGTCGGGGCGGTGAACACACCGTCGCTGGAGAACACCGTGTCCACGAGCAGCGCGGCGGGCGCGATGCCGTGCGCCTCGAGATCGGCCACGGCCGCGCGCACGCCGTCGGCGAAGCGCTGGCCCGTCGTGACATCTCCGCCCTCGGGCGCATCCACCAGCCGCACGTGCTCGCCCACGCGCACGTACTGGCCCAGCGAGGGCGAGGCGCAGGCGAGGGCCGAGGTCACGCCGTGGTACGCGAAGCGCGTGACGATCAAGCCGGTGTTGCCGGTGTGCGCCGCGGCGATGCGCATGGCCAGGTCGTTGGCCTCGCTGCCGGTACAGGTGAAGGTGGCGTGGCCGAGTTCGGGCGGCATGGTGGCCAACAGGCGCTCCGCATAGTCGAGGATGCCTTCGTGCAGGTAGCGCGTGTGGGTGTTGAGCACGGCCGCCTGTCGCGCGATGGCCTCGACCACCTCGGGCCGCGCGTGGCCCAGCGGCACCACGTTGTTGTAGGCGTCCAGCCAGGGCGTGCCGGCGGCGTCGTAGAGCCACACGCCTTCGCCGCGCACGGGATGGAAGGGCTCGTCATAGAAGAGCCTGTAGGCCGGCCCGAGCAGGCGGGCGCGGCGCGCGAGCAGGTCGTCGGTCGTTTTCTTCTCAGTCATGGATGGCTTCCGTGGTGCGGCAGGCGGCCTGGATGGCGGCCTGCACCTGTTCGGGCGTCAGCGCGGCGCATGCCTGCAGCCTTGCCCACGAGACGGCGTTGTTGCGCATGAGGTAGGCGGCGTTGTCGGGCTGGCGCGCCGCGCGCCAGCCGCTGATGGCGACCACCATGGCCAGCCGCGCGCGCACGAGGTCGAGCAGGGCGAGGGTCTCGGCGTCGGTCAGCGGCGAGACGGCGTGGTAGTCGGCCGCGAAGCGCGCGATGGTCGCGAGCGCGTCGCCCTGTTCGTCGATGTGGTACGAGGCCGCGACGGCCAGGTCGTCCACGAGCGGCGCATGCACCATGTCGCCGAAATCGAGGATGCCCGCCACGCGCGCCGGCTCGTCCGTATCGACCAGCAGGTTGTAGAGGTTGAAGTCGTTGTGGATGGGCTGGCGGCGAAGCGCGGGCAACGTGGGCTTGGTGCGCTGCACGAAGCCGTCGAGCGCGGTCTCGGCCAGCGCGCGGCGGGCGGGGTCGGCCACGTGCACCAGCAGTGCGCGCACGCGGTCGGCGCGCTGGATGTCCCAGGGCAGCTCGCGGGCGCCGGCGGGGTGCTCGAAGCCGGCGAGTGCCAAGTCCAGCCGCGCGAGCATGCGCGCGACGCAGGTGCGCTGCGCCGCCGAGCGCGGCGCCTGCGGCATGGGCAGGCCTTCGAGGTAGCTGAAGAGGCGCGCCACGCGCGTGCGGCCCTCGGCGTCTTCGATCTGCACCGAGGCTGCGCCGGAACGGTCGGGTAGCAGGCGCTGCACCGGCAGGCCGGGGTCCGTGCGCGCGAGGTGCAACAGCGCCTGCGTCTGGAAGTCGGCGACCAGCGGATCTTCGTCGGGGTGCGAGAGCTTGAGCATGCAGCGCGCGCCGCCGTCTTCCGGCTCCAGCAGGAAGTTGGCATCGCGCTCGCCCGTGAGCGGCTTGAGGCTGCCCTGCATTCCGTAGAGGCGCTGCAGCAGGTCCGCCGCCCAGTCCGTCTCAACGGGTGCGGGCGGCGCAGTCAGCACCACCGCTTCGGGCAGGGCAGTGCGGATGGCGGCGTCGAGGTCGTGCGTCATCAGGCCGCCTTCTCGAAGCCGCCTAGCGCGCTGGCGAGGTTGAGGCCCAGGTCCTCCGACAGGTAGCCGCCTTCCTGCACCAGCACCGTGGGCAGCCCCAGGCGCGCGATCTCGCCGAGGATGCGGCCGAAGCCCGCGGTGCTCACGGCCAGCGCCTGGTAGGGATCGTTCTCGTGTGCGTCCAGGCCCATGGCCACGACCAGCGCGCCGGGGGCAAAGGCGCGGATGGTCGCGTGCGCCGTCATGAGCGCGGCCAGGAAGCCCTCGTCGCCGGTACCGCGCGCCAGCGGCAGGTTCAGGTTGTAGCCCAGGCCTTCGCCTTCGCCGGTCTCGTGCGCATGGCCGGTGAAGAAGGGCGTGCAGAAATGCGGGTCGCCGTGCAGAGAGACGGTCAGCACGTCCTTGCGGCGCCAGAAGATGCCCTGCGTGCCGTTGCCGTGGTGCACGTCGATGTCGAGGATGGCCACGCGGCCGTGCCTGCTGCGCAGGTGCTGCGCCGCGATGGCCGCGTTGTTGAGGTAGGTGAAGCCGTTGGCGCGGTCGGCGTAGGCGTGGTGGCCGGGCGGCCGGCACAGCGCGTAGGCTGCTCGCTCGCCGTCCAGCACGAGCTGCGCGGCATGCGTGGCCACGTGCGCCGACCAGGTCGCGGCATGCCAGGTGTGGCGGCCGATGGAGCAGGCCATGTCGCCCATGTGGTAGCCGGCCTGGCCGACCAGGCTGTCGGGGTAGGTGAAGGGCTGGCCCGGGAAGGGGTGCACGTTGGGCATGACCTCCTCGGAGGCGCCCTCGAGCTGCTGCCAGCGCTCCCAGGCGGTCTCCAGGAAGCGCAGGTACTGCGGCGTGTGGATCGCCGCGCGCGGGCCGGGCCCGTGGTCCTCGGGCGCGACGATGTCGTGGCCCTGCGCACGCGCGGCGTTCAGCAGCAGCGTGCCGCGCTCGGGCTGCTCGTTGCTGCGCTTCATGCGCCCGCGCACGATGAACTGCTGCGGATCGTGGCCGGTGTGCTGGTCGCTGTAGATGACTTTCATGTCGGGCTTTCAGTATTGGGGTTCGACGGTCCAGCTGATGGGGATCTCGGCGACGCTGGCCGAGGCCGGCAGTTCAAGCACCGTCCGTGCGATGCGGGCCACGTCCTCGGGTCGCGTGGCCTGCCGCTGCTGCTCGGGCGTCAGGCCGGCGGCCATGTCGGTGGCGACGAAGCCCGGGCACAGCGCGGTGCAGCGCACGCGCGATTCGGCGCCGCAATGCCGGATGCCGTGCGCCAGCGACAGCACCGCCGCCTTGCTCAGCGCGTAGAGCGAGGCATCGGCCGTGCGCACGCGCTTGGCCGCGAGCGAGGCCATCACCAGCACCTTGCCTTCGTCGGCCGCCAGCAGATGCGGCCAGGCCTTGCGCGTGAGCCGCAGTGGCGACTTGACGTTGACTTCCAGCAGCCGGTCGACCTCCGCGTCGTCCGCATCGATGACCGAGCGCGTGCTGAGGATGCCGGCGTTGTGCACCAGCGCGTCGATGCCCCCGAAATCGCGCACGGTCGCGGCCACCCAGTCGGTCTCGCTGCGCGCGTCCTCGGCGTCGAAGCGGTAGGCGCGCACCTGCGCCGGGTCGTGGCCGTCGAAGGCATCGGTGGCGCTGCGCGTGCCCACGCTCACGCGCCAGCCGTGCGCGAGCAGCTCGCGCACGATGGCAAGGCCGATGCCGCGGTTGCCTCCGCTGACCACGGCGACGCGGGGCAGCGCGCTCATCTCAGGGTTTGGTGAAGAGGCCGCGCACGTGGTCCTTGGCGGTCTCGAGGTGGTAGCGCAGCGCGTGCTCGACGGCGCCGACGTCGCGCGCCATCATCGCCTTGGCGATCGGCCTGTGCGTCTCGGCCAGCGCCTTCAGGTCGCCGTAGCTGTCCTCGCTGAGCGCGAGGAACATGCGCACCTCGGTCTGCATGTTGTCGAACAGCCGGTGCAGGTAGTGGTTGCCCGACAGCGCGCTGATCGCGAAGTGGAAGTCCAGGTCGAGCGCCACCCGCTCGGGTGACGACAGGATCTCGGCGCGCTCCACCATGTCGTCCACGCGCGCGTCGAGCTGGGCCAGCTCGGTATCGGTGGCGCGCGTGCAGGCCAGGGAGGCGCCCAGCAGTTCGAGCTGGATGCGCACCTCGTACAGGTCGTTGACCTGCTTGGGCGAAACCGTGCGCACCGCGAAGCCATGGCGCGGACGCGAGATCAGCAGCCCCAGGCTTTCGAGGCGGCGCGCGGCCTCGCGCACGGGCGCGCGGCTCACGCCCATCTGCCGGGCCAGCTCGGCCTCGACGATGCGCTCGCCGGGCGCGATGCGGCCCGACAGGATGGCTTGCTGCAGTTGCGCCTCCACCACGCCGACCAGGTCGGGCACCTGGATCGACGAGAAGGCGGGAGGGGTGGCGGCTTCGGCCCGGCTGGTGGTCATCTGAGTTCCTTGTCTCAATCTCTTGTGCGTATCATGCCGGCCGCCTTGGGGCTGCCGCCACCCGCGCGTGCCAGGTACACGCCCGCCACGGCGATCAGCGCCATGCCCGCCAGCGCAGGCGCATCGGGCGGGCGCTGGAACCACAGCGTGCTGATGAGTACGGCCAGCAGCAGCTGCGCGTAGTTCAGGGGCGCCAGCGTGGCCGCGCCGACGCGGCGGAACGCGGCCAGCAGCAACAGTTGTGCGCTGCCGCTGACGGCACCTCCGGCGACCAGCAGCGCCATCTCGGGCCACGGCGGCAGCGTGACGTGCGGCATGAAAAGCACCGGCAGGTTGGTGACGACGAGGCAGGCCAGCGCCATGTGCGCGAACTGCACGGGCGCCGGGACCAGCCCCGATAGCCGCCGCGTGAGCACCTGGAAGAGCGCATAGCAGACGGCCGACACCGCCATCAGCAGCGTGCCCGCCAGCGGCAGGCTGCCGCCCGGCCGCACGATGCACAGCATGCCGACGAAGCCCAGCAGCACGGCAGTCCATTGCGCGCGGCCCACGCGCTCCCCGAGCAGCCATGGCGACAGCGCGACCATGATCAGCGGGGCGGTGAAGTAGATGGCCGTGGCCTCCGCCAGCGGCATGGTGACGAGCGCCGTCATGAAGCAGGTGGCGACGATGGCCAGCGCCACGCTGCGCGCGGCCAGCAGCTTCTGGTGCGGCTGGCGCCACAGCCGCAGGTCGCCGTGGCGCACCAGCAGCACCAGCGCGATGGCGCCGATGGCGCTGTAGCGGCCCAGGTTGACGACGGCCGGCGCATGTGTGGCCACCATCTGCTTGGCGAAGGCGTCGTACACCGCGAAAAGCACCAGCGCGCAGAGGAAGAGGGCGATGCCCGCGCCCACGCTGTTGCTGCCCTGGTCGGCACGCGCGAGTGAAACGGAGGTGGGGGCTGTGCTCATGCCGCCCGCTGCGACAGCATCGCCCACGCAAGCAGGTCGCCGCCCGGCGTCGAAACACTCACGCGCGCAGCCCCTCCAGAAACGCATCGAGCGCGGCGCCGATGGCCCCGACCATGTAGCCGCCTTCCTGCACCACCACCGTTGGCAGGCCCAGCGCGCGCACGCGTTCGCCCGCGAGGCGGAAGGCCTCCATGTCGAACTTGAGCACGCTGATCGGGTCGTCCTTGTAGGTGTCGAAGCCCAGCGGCAGCACCAGCGCCTGCGGCTGGAAGCGCTCGATGGCGGCGGTGGCCTGGTCCAGCGCCTGCGCGAACTCTGCGTTGCCGCTGCCGTGCGCGAGCGGCAGGTTGAGGTTGAAGCCTTCGCCCTCGCCGTTGCCACGCTCATGCGAGTAGCCCGTGTACCACGGGTAGTAGCCGGCCGGGTCGGCGTGCGTGGAAATTGTCAGCACGTCGCCGCGCTCGTAGAAGATCTGCTGCGTGCCGTCGCCGTGGTGGGCGTCGATGTCGAGCACGGCCACGCGCGCATGGCGCTGGCGCAGCGTGGCGGCCGCGATGGCGCTGTTGTTCACGTAGCAGAAGCCTGCCGCGCGTGAACGCTGCGCATGGTGGCCCGACGGGCGGCACAGGGCATAGGCGATGGAGCCGCCGTCGAGCACCGCCTCGGCCGCCGCCAGCGCCGCATGCGCCGAGCGCAGGACGGAGCGCCAGGTGTTCGGGCCGATGGGGCATGACAGGTCGCCGACGTACCAGCCCGTCTGCGCCAGCACCGAGGGCGAAGGGCAGGGCCCCACGCGCGGTCCGTGCGGCGACATGTTGGGCAGCACCTCGATGCCCGGCTCCAGCCCGAAGCTTTCGACCTTGCGCCAGCGCTCGAACGCGGTCTCCAGGTAGTCGAGGTAGTCCGTGCTGTGCACCTGCTCCAGCGCGGCGCGCCCGGCGTCCGCTGGCGCACTGACCGCGATGCCCCGTGCGGCCAGCGTTGCCATCAAGGCCTCGGCGCGCGTGGGCAGGTCGGCGGGCTTGCAGATGCGGCCCACGCGCATGTACTGCTGCGGATCGTGCAGCAACTGGTCGTCGCTGAAGAAGGCTTGCATGTCAGTACTCCTTCTCGAAGCGGTCCATGGCGCGCGCCAGGCGCGCGAACAGGTCGTCCAGCTCGGCTCGCGTGATGATCAGCGGCGGGCACAGGCCGATGCTGTCGCCCATGGCGCGCACGATCAGGCCTTCTTCCAGCGCCAGCGCCGCGAAGCGGTAGCCGGCCTTGCGGTCGGCGGCGAAAGGCGTGCGCGCGGCCTTGTCTGCCATGAGCTCGATGGCGCCGATCAGGCCCACGCCGCGCACGTTGCCCACCCAGGGCCGCTCGGCGAAGGCGCGCAGCCCGGCCTGGAACGCGGGGGCGAGCTCGCGCACGTGGTCGAGGATGCGCTCGTCCTCGTACACCTTCAGCGTCTCCAGCGCCACGGCGCAGGCGACAGGGTGGCCCGAGTAGGTGTAGCCGTGGCCGAAGCTGCCGAGCTTGCCGCTGTTGGCGGCGATGGCGCTGTGCACCTTCTCGTTGACCATCACGGCCGAGATCGGCACGTAGCCCGAGGACAGCGCCTTGGCGCAGCTCAGGATGTCGGGCTGGATGCCGAAGGTGGTGGAGCCGAACATGTTGCCCGTGCGGCCGAAGCCGCAGATGACCTCGTCGGCGATCATGAGCACGCCGTACTTGCGCAGCACGGCCTGCACCTTCTCGAAGTAGCCGGCCGGCGGCACCAGCACGCCGCCCGCGCCCATCACCGGCTCGGCGATGAAGGCTGCCACGGTCTCGGGTCCTTCGGCCAGGATGGTCTGCTCCAACTGTTGAGCGAGGCGGCTGGAGAAGTCCTGCTCCGTCTCGCCGGGTTCGGCGTAGCGGTAGTGGTGCGGGCAGTCCACGTGCAGGAAGCGCGCGGGCGCGGTGGCGATGGGCAGGTCGAAGTCGCGGTGGTTGCCGTCGAGCCCGCCCATGCTGGCGGCGGCCACGGTCACGCCGTGGTAGGCGTTGCGCCGCGCGATGATCTTCTTGCGCTCGGGCTGGCCGATGGCGTTGTGGTAGTACCAGACCATCTTCACCGCGCTGTCGTTGGCCTCGGAGCCCGAGTTGGCGAAGAACACTCGGGCCATCGGCACAGGTGCCAGCGCCAGCAGCCGCTCGGCCAGGTCGGCCACCGCCACGTTGGTGCGCTGGTTGAAGGTGTGGTAGTAGGGCAGGGTGTTCAGTGCCTTCGCCCCGGCCTCGGCCAGGCGCTTGTTCGAGAAGCCCAGCGATGCGCACCACAGGCCCGACATGGCCTCCAGGTAGCGCCGGCCGTTCTCGTCCACGACGTGGATGCCGTCGCCTTCGACGATGACCAGCGGCGGCGTATGCGGGAGCGCCGCCAGGTTGGTGTACGAATGCAGGTGGGTGGCGACGTCCTTGTCGCCGGTGCCTAGGGGTTCTGCCATGGGGGTCCTCCGTGGATGGCGGGCGGCGTTCTACAGCCGCGCCAGGTTGTCGTGGGTCTGCCGCGCGATGGCCTCGGGCCTTGTGCGTGTCGCGATGTGCGGCGTGACGGTGATGCGCGGATGGCGCCAGAAGGGGTGGCCTTGCGGCAGCGGCTCCTCGACGAAGGCGTCGAGCACGGCCGAGGCGATCTGGCCGCTCTGCAGCGCGGCCAGCAGGTCGTCCTGTACGAGGTGGGCGCCACGGCCGGCGTTGACGAGGCGCGCGCCGCGCGGCAGCTGCGCGAACAGCGACGCATCGAGGATGCCGCGCGTGTCGTCGGTCAGCGGCAGCAGGCAGACAAGGGTGTCGCAGCCGGCCAGGAACTCGGCGCGCGCCGCATCGCCGTGGAAGGCCTCGATGCCCTCGGGCAGATCGCCCTTGGGGCTGCGGCTCCAGCCTCGCACGCGGTAGCCGATGGCAAGCAGGGCGCGCGCGGCCGACTGGCCCAGCACGCCCAGGCCGGCGATGCCCACGCGGTGCCGGCCCGGTGGCTCGATGGGCGCTTCCTCCCAAGCCGCGCGGCGCTGGCTCTCGAGATAGGCGCCCATGTGGCGCTGGCCGTGCACCACGGCCCACGCCACATAGGCGTTCATGCCATCGGCCATGTCCGGGTCGACGATGCGGCGCACCGGCACGTCGGGAAGCGCCGGGTCGCGCGTGATGTGGTCGGTGCCCGCGCCCACCGACTGCACCAGCCGCAGGCGCGGCATGCGCGCGAGCAGCCCCGGCGGCGGCGACCAGCAGACCACGGCGTCGATGCGGTCGAGCGCCTCCAGCTCCTGCACCTCGGTGTCGATGCGGTGCAGCCGCGCCTGCGGAAAGCGCTCGCGGAAGGCGGGCTGCAGGTAGCCCATGGCGATCTGGTCGGAGACCAGCGCGATGTCGAGTTCGTGCGTCATGCGGCCACCGCCTGTTCGGCTGCCGCCGCCGACAGCCTCGGCTGCGCCTCGATCAGCGTGCGCGTGTACGCATGCTGCGGGTTCGCCAGCACCCTGGCGGTCTCGCCGTACTCGACGATCTCGCCGCGCTGCATCACGGCGATGTGGTCGCACATCTCGCCGGCCACGCGCAGGTCGTGCGTGATGAACACCATCGCCAGCTGGAAGCGCTCGCGCACCTCGGCGAAGAGTTTCAGCACCTGGGCCTGCACCGACACGTCGAGCGCGGAGACGGGCTCGTCGGCCACCAGCAGCTGCGGCTCCATGGCGAGCGCTCGCGCGATGCCGATGCGCTGGCGCTGGCCGCCGGAGAACTCGTGCGGAAAGCGCTCCGCCGCGTCGGGCTTGAGGCCCACCAGCTCGAGCAGCTCCATCGCGCGGGCCATGGCCTGCGCCTTGGGAACGCCCTGCGCGATGGGGCCGGCCGCGATGGCCGGGCCGATGCGGTGGCGCGGGTTCAGCGAGGCATACGGGTCCTGGAACACCATCTGGATCTTTCCTTGCGACTGCGCCCGGAACTGAGCGCCCGACTGCAGCGCACGGCCCTTGAACAGCACGCGGCCGCTGTCGAAGGGCGCGAGCCCCACGATGCAGCGGCCCACGGTCGACTTGCCCGAACCCGATTCACCGACCAGCCCCAGCGTCTCGCCGCGGCGCAGCTCGAACGACAGGCCCTTGGCCGCTTCCACGCGCCGGCCCTTGCTGAACAGGCCGCCGCCGGTCACGTAGATCTTGCGCAGTTCCTGCACCTGCAGCACGTGTTCGACGGGGCGCTGCCCGGAAGGCGCGCGCACCTGGCCGTTCGGAATGGCCGCGATGAGCTTGCGCGTGTAGGCATGCTGCGGCCGTGCCAGCACGGCAGAGGCCGGCCCGGCCTCGACCACCTCGCCCGTCTGCATCACGACCACCTCGTCGGCGATCTCGGAGACCACGCCGAAGTCGTGCGTGATGAAAAGCACCGCCGTGCCCTTGCGCTGCTGCAGCTCGCGGATGAGCTTCAGGATCTGCGCCTGCGTGGTCACGTCCAGCGCGGTGGTGGGTTCGTCGCAGATCAGCAGGGCCGGCTCCAGCACCAGCGCGCAGGCGATCATCACGCGCTGGCGCTGCCCGCCGGACAGGCGGAACGGATAGCTGTCGATCAGCACCTCGGGCTCGGGCAGGCCGACATCGGCCAGCGCCGCGAGGATGCGCTGGCGCTTCTGCGCGGCCGACAGCTTCACGTGGGCGTCGAACACCTCGGCGATCTGCTCGCCGATGCGCATGACCGGGTTCAGCGCCGTCATCGGCTCCTGGAACACCATGCCGATGCGCCGGCCGCGCAGCGTGCGAAGCTGCGTCTCGTCGAGCTGCAGCAGGTCCTGTCCGTCGAAGAGGATGCGGCCGGCCACGGGTTCCACGTGCGGCCGCGGCAGCAGGCCCATGATGGCGTTGGCGATCATCGATTTGCCTGAGCCCGATTCGCCGACCACGCACAGCGTCTGGCCCGGCAGCAGCTGCAGCGAGGCGCCGCGCACGGCCAGTTCGCGGTCGGCGCCCGGGGGCAGGCGGATGTCCAGGCCCTGGACGTCGAGCACGGGAAGAACGAGCTTTTCCATTTTCATTTGCCCCTCCCGTCGGCGCGCGCGTTGAGGCCGTCGTTCAGGCCTTCGCCCACCAGGTTCAGCGCGAGCACCGTGAGCAGGATGGCCACGCCCGGGAACACCGCCATCCACCAGGCCTGGCGCAGCACCGTGCGCGCCGAGCCGACCATGTAGCCCCAGCTCATCTGGTTCGGGTCGCCCAGGCCCAGGAAGCTCAGGCTCGACTCCAGCAGGATGGCCGTGGCCACCATCAACGAGGCCATCACCACGATGGGCGAGGCGGCGTTGGGCAGGATCTGCGTGAGGATGATGCGCGGCGTCGACTGGCCCGCCAGCTGCGCCGCGGCCACGAAGTCGCGCTGGCGCAGCGTGAGGAATTCGCTGCGCACCAGCCGCGCCACCGGCGGCCACGACACGATCGCGATGGCCGTGACGATCGACTGCACCGAAGGCTGGAAGATGGCCACCAGCACGATGGCCAACGCGAAGCTCGGGATGGCCTGGAACAGCTCGGTGAAGCGCATCAGCGTGGCGTCGATCCAGCCGCCGAAGTAGCCCGAGACGGCGCCGATGCTCACGCCGATCAGCAGCGAGACCACGGTGGACACCACGCCGATCAGCAGCGAGACGCGCGCGCCGGTGACGATGCCCGAGAGGATGTCGCGGCCCATGGTGTCGGTGCCCAGCAGCAGGCCCTGTTCGGCCATGGGCGCCGCGAAGGGCGTGCCGACCATGTCCCAGGGGTTGTTCTGCGCGACGAAGGGGCCGAGCGCCGTGACCAGCGCCACCAGCATCAGCACGATCAGGCCGAAGACCGCGCCCTTGTTGCGGCTGAAGCGCCGCCAGAATTTGCTTTTCATGAAGGGCTCCTTGGCTCAGCTCAGCTCGATGCGGGGATCGACCAGCGTGTAGACGAAGTCGGTGATCAGGTTGAACAGCACGGCCATGGCCGCGGTGAACAGGAAGCAGCCGAGCAGCAGGTTGTAGTCGCGCTGCAGCAGCGCGTCGAACATGAGGCGGCCGATGCCGGGCCAGGCGAACACGGTCTCGGTGAGCACGGCGCCGCCGATCATCCCGCCGGCCTGGATGCCGGCGAGCGTGACCACCGGCAGCAGCGCGTTGCGCAGGATGTGCTTGCGCTGGATGCGCCCGGGCGCCACGCCCTTGGCGCGCGCGGTCTTCACGAAGTCCATCTGCGCGACCTCGAGCATGGAGGCGCGCGTCATGCGCGCATACACCGCCATGTAGAACAACGCCAGCGTCAGCGAAGGCAGGATCAGGTGCTTGGCTATGTCCAGCGCCTTGTCGATGCCGGTGAGGTCCGCACCCACGGTGAAGAAGCCGAAGGCGGGCAGCAGGTCGAACTGCACCGTGAAGAGCAGCACCGCCATCATCGCCAGCCAGTACAGCGGCGTGGCGTAGAAGACCAGCGCGACCACGGTGATGAGGCTGTCCTGCCACTTGCCCGCGTTGCGGCTGGCCAGCGCGCCCAGCACGATGCCGAACAGTAGCGAGAGCCCGAAGGCCGTGCCCGTGAGCAGCAGCGTGGCCGGCAGGCGCTCCAGGATCAGGTCGACCACCGGCTGCTGCTGGCGGTAGGAGAAGCCGAGGTCGAGCTTGAGCACGTGGCCCAGGTAGTTGCCGAGCTGCACGGGCAGCGGCTGGTCGAGGCCGAACTGCTGGCGCAGCTGGGCCACGAACTGCGCATCGGACGCGCCGGCCTCGCCGGCCATGACGGACACCGGGTCGCCCGGCGCCGCGCGAACCAGCAGGAAGTTGACGGTGGCGATCACCAGCAGGGCCATCAGGCCCTGCAGCAGGCGCACGGACATGAACTGCAGTCGTTTCATGGCAAGCTCGATTCGGGCATGCGGTGGCCCGGCCCATCAGGTCGGCACGGCCCGGTGCCGCATGCGGAGGAGGGAGGTCAGGCCAGCTTGACGCGGCCCAGGCTGTCGTTCAGGCCGATGCCGGAGGACACCACGTTCTGGATCTTGCTGCGGTACAGCGTCGGGAAGTTGATCTCGTGCAGCCAGGCCACGGGCACTTCGTCGACCAGCAGCTTCTGCACTTCCAGGTAGATCGCGCGGCGCCTGGCCGGGTCGCTCTCGCGCGCACCGGCGGCGAACAGTTCGTCGACCTTGGGGTTCACGTAGCCCGCCACGTTGTTGAAGGGCGAGCCCTTGGCGATGTTGTCGCTGGTGTAGTTGCGCGCCACGCCGAGCGCCGGGTCGCCGTACTGGTAGACGTAGGTGAAGGCGAGGTCGAAGTCCCACTCGCTGTTGCGCTGGTTCCAGCCGGCCACGTCGGTGGCGACCATCTCGACCTTGATGCCGGCCTGCGTGAGGTTCTGGCGCACGATCTCGGCCTGGCGCTGCCAGGATTCGCCATAGGGCAGCGGCAGCAGGCGCAGCGTCTCGCCCTTGTAGCCCGATTCGGACAGCAGCTTCTTGGCCTTGGCGAGGTCGCGCGGGTACTTGGCGACGTCGTCGCTGGCGTAGGCGATGTGGCTGTTGAAGGGGCCGGTGGCCGGCTTGGCGTAGCCATACCAGGCGACCTTGGCCATGGCCTCGCGGTCGATGGCGGTCCACACGGCCTGGCGGAACTTCACGTTGTTCATGGGTGCCGTGCGGTTGTTCATCCACAGCCAGCTGTGCGGCGCGAAGAACTCCCAGCCCTTGGTGGTCACGGCCGCGCCCGGCAGCTTTGCGAGGCGGCCCACGTCGAAGTACTCCACCGTGCCGCCCGGCGCGATGTCGACCTTGCCCGACTCGAACGCCGCGGCGCGCGCGGCCGCGTCGGGGATCACGTGGAAATACACGCTCTCCACGCTCACGACGCCCGGCTGGTGGTAGTTCTCGTTGGCCACGAGGTTGATGTAGGAGCCCTTGACCCATTCCTTGAACTTGAGCGGGCCCGTGCCGATCGGCGTGGCGTTGGCGGGGTTGGTCGCGAAGTCGGTGCCTTCGTAGATGTGCTTGGGCACCATCGGCATGGTGCCGTTCTCGAAGATGCCCATGAAGGGGCCGAAGGGCTGCTTGAGCTTGAACTCCACGGTGAGCGGGTCGAGCGCCTTGATCGATTCCACCTGCGCCAGGCTGGCGCGGAAGCGCGCGTGCGTCTTGCGCAGGAACACGTCGCACGAGAACACCACGTCGTCGGCGGTGAAGGGCTTGCCGTCGTGCCACTTGACGTTGGGCTTGAGCTTGAAGACGTAGGTCTTGCTGTCCGCGCTCACGGTCCAGGAAGTGGCGAGCTGCGGCTGGGGCTCGAGCTTCTCGTTGTAGCGCAGCAGGCCTTCGTAGATATTGCCCGCGATCAACTGCGTGGGGCCGTTCTGCACGATGCCCATCATCAGGCCGGGCGGCTCGGGCTGGACCAGCACGTTGACGACACCCTTTTTGGCCTGCGCCAGGCTGTGCAGGGGCACGCCGGCGATGGACAGGCCTAGGGCGGCGGAGCCGGCTTGGATCAGGTTGCGGCGTTTCATCGGAGCGGACCTTTCGAAGTGGGTAGGGCAGTGAAGAACGGGTGAATCTCAGTCGCGGAAGGAGGCCGGGCTGGGCGGGGCCAGGCGCTGGAGGAGCGCGCGCCATTCGCGCGCGTAGGGGTCGTGCGGTGCGGAGGCGAGGCGGTTGGTGTCGCCGCTTTCGTACTGGCGCGCGGTCAGCTCGCAGACCTCCTCGGGCACCGGGTGCACGGTCTGGCCCGTGCCCTGGATGGCGACCTGCACGCGGCAGGCGCGCTCCAGGTTGTGCATGAGGATGAAGGCCTCTGCCACGCTGCGGCCCAGCGTGATCAGCCCGTGGTTGCGCAGGATCAGTGCGCGCGAATTCGGGCCGAGGTCGGCGACCAGGCGCTCGCGCTCCTCGTGGTTGAGCGCGATCCCTTCGAACTCGTGGTACGTCACGCGGTTGTGGAACTGCAGCGCCCACTGGTTGCACGGCTGCAGCCCGCCGGCCAGCGAGGACACGGCGACACCGGCGACGGTATGGGTGTGCAGCACGCAGACGGCGTCATGGCGCGCGGCATGCACGGCGCTGTGGATCGTGAAGCCGGCCGGGTTCACGTCGTACTCCGAGGGCTCGACGATGTTGCCGTCCAGGTCGATCTTCACGAGCGAGGACGCCGTGATGTCGCGAAACAGCATGCCGAAGGGGTTGATCAGGAACTGGTCCGTGGTGCCGGGCACGCGGGCGGAGATGTGGGTGTAGATGCTGTCGTCCATCCCGTAGAGGGCGACGAGCCGGTAGGCGGCTGCGAGGTCCTGCCGGAGCTGGCGCTCCGCGGATGCCATGGGAGGGAGGGCGCCGCCGCGTACGTCCGGGATGCTTCGTTCTGCTGTTTCCATTGAATCTCCGAAGATCGACTGTCATCTGTCGACAGTATTCATCTTGCAGTTTGCGTGCCAGCCCAGATATCGGCGAAAACCCGCAAATTGGCTGCAGTTGGCGTTTCAGCCGGCCTCGCATGCACCGCGAGCGGGCACGCCTGTCGATTTGCGTGCAAGCCATGCAGCTTGATGGCGCGAATGCGCCCGCCCCGGCGGCCTCACGAATATCTTTGTCGCCCTAAAGGCTCAGTGCTCCGGCGCTGCTTTATAATCACGAAAAAGCACGATCGTTCTTTTTTTGTGGCGCCAGCGCCGACGGGAAGAATGGAGAGGCGGCAAAGGTCGCGCCCTAGAATGACCGGTTTGCCCTCGAAGCCCCCTTTTTGCAATCCAATGGAGTCAAGTCAATGAAGGTTCTTGTGCCTGTCAAACGGGTCGTCGATTACAACGTGAAGGTGCGCGTGAAGAGCGACGGCACCGGAGTGGACATTGCCAACGTCAAGATGAGCATGAACCCCTTCGACGAGATCGCCGTTGAAGAAGCCGTACGGCTGAAGGAAAAGGGCGTGGTCACCGAAGTCATCGCCGTCTCCTGCGGCGACGCCAAGAGCCAGGAAACCCTGCGCACTGCCATGGCCATCGGCGCCGACCGCGGCATCCTGGTGGAAACCGCCGAAGAACTGCAGCCCCTGGCCGTGGCCAAGCTGCTGAAGGCGCTGGTCGACAAGGAGCAGCCTTCCCTCATCATCCTCGGCAAGCAGGCCATCGATGACGACGCCAACCAGACGGGCCAGATGCTGGCTGCACTGGCGGACCTGCCCCAGGCCACCTTTGCCTCGAAGGTCGAGGTCGCAGGCGACAAGGCTACCGTGACCCGCGAAGTCGACGGCGGCCTGGAGACCGTGGCGCTCACGCTGCCCGCAGTCATCACCACCGACCTGCGCCTGAACGAGCCGCGCTACGTGACGCTGCCGAACATCATGAAGGCCAAGAAGAAGCAGCTCGACACGGTCAAGCCCGAGGACCTAGGCGTGGATGTGAAGCCGCGCCTGAAGACCCTGAAGGTCGCCGAGCCGCCGAAGCGTGGCGCTGGCATCAAGGTGCCGGACGTCGCCACCCTGGTCGAGAAACTGAAGAACGAAGCGAAGGTGATCTGAACATGACCGCACTTGTTATTGCCGAACACGACCACGCCAGCATCAAGCCGGCCACCCTCAACACCGTGACCGCAGCACTGGCCTGCGGCGGCGACGTCCACGTGCTCGTGGCCGGCGCCAATGCAGCCGAAGCGGCCAAGGCTGCCGCACAGATCGCCGGTGTCTCCAAGGTCATCGCGGCCGACAGCCCGAGCCTTGCTGAAAACCTCGCCGAGAACGTCGCAGCCCAGGTGCTCGCGATCGCCGGCAGCTACAGCCACATCCTGTTCCCCTCGACCGCCAACGGCAAGAACGTCGCGCCGCGCGTGGCCGCCAAGCTCGATGTGGCGCAGATCAGCGACATCACGGCCGTGGTGAGCGCAGACACCTTCGAGCGCCCGATCTACGCGGGCAACGCCATCGCCACCGTTCAGAGCAGCGACGCGACCAAGGTGATCACCGTTCGTACGACCGGTTTCGATGCGGCAGCCGCCACCGGTGGCAGCGCCGCCGTCGAATCGGCAGCAGGCGTAGCAGACAGCGGCAAGAGCAGCTTCGTGGGCCGTGAAGTCACGAAGAGCGAGCGCCCCGAACTGACGGCCGCCAAGATCATCGTCTCGGGCGGCCGTGCACTCGGCAGCGCCGAGAAATTCACCGAGGTGATGGCACCCCTGGCCGACAAGCTCAACGCTGGCCTCGGCGCCAGCCGTGCAGCCGTCGACGCAGGCTACGCCCCCAACGACTGGCAAGTGGGCCAGACCGGCAAGATCGTCGCGCCGCAGCTGTACATCGCAGCGGGCATCTCGGGCGCCATCCAGCATCTGGCCGGCATGAAGGACTCGAAGGTGATCGTGGCGATCAACAAGGACGAAGAGGCGCCGATCTTCTCGGTGGCCGACTACGGTCTGGTGGCCGACCTGTTCACGGCCGTGCCGGAACTGGTGAAGGCGCTCTGATCGCATCGCTGCACTGAGCCAGAGGGCATCGTTCGCGATGCCCTTTTCGTATCCGCTGTATCTGGAGACATGACATGAGCTACACCGCCCCCATCAAGGACATGCTGTTCGACATCGAGCACCTGGCCAACATCGGCGAGATCGCGAAGCTGCCGGGCTTCGAGGATGCCGGCCTCGAAACCGCGCAGGCCGTGCTCGAAGAGTGCGCGCGCTTCAACCAGGACGTGATCGCGCCCCTGAACGTGGCGGGCGACCGCAATCCCTCGTCGTTCAAGGATGGCGCCGTCACCACTACGCCGGGCTTCAAGGAAGCCTTCGCGCAGTACGTGGCGGGTGGGTGGCAGGGGCTGCAGCATCCGGCGGATTTCGGTGGCCAGGGCCTGCCCAAGACCATCGGCGCTGCTTGCGGCGAGATGCTCAACTCGGCCAACATGAGCTTCGCGCTGTGCCCGCTCTTGAGCGACGGCGCCATCGAGGCGCTGCTCACGGCCGGCTCCGACGAGCTCAAGGCGACCTACCTCGAAAAGCTCGTGAGCGGCCAGTGGACCGGCACGATGAACCTCACCGAGCCGCAGGCCGGCAGCGACCTCGCCATGGTGCGCAGCCGCGCCGAGCCGCAGCCCGACGGCACCTACAAGGTGTTTGGCACCAAGATCTTCATCACCTACGGCGAGCACGACATGGCGCAGAACATCGTGCACCTCGTGCTGGCCCGCGTGGCCGGTGCGCCCGAGGGCGTGAAGGGCATCAGCCTGTTCGTCGTGCCCAAGTTCCTCGTGAACAAGGATGGCTCGCTGGGTGAGCGCAATGACGTGCACTGCGTGAGCATCGAGCACAAGATGGGCATCAAGGCGTCGCCCACGGCCGTGCTGCAGTATGGCGACCACGGCGGTGCCATCGGCTATCTCGTCGGCCAGGAGAACCGCGGCCTTGAGTACATGTTCATCATGATGAACTCGGCCCGCTACGCCGTGGGCATGCAGGGCATCGCGATCGCCGAGCGCGCCTACCAGCACGCCGTGGCCTACGCGAAGGATCGCGTGCAGAGCCGCCCGGTGGACGGCTCCATCAACGCCAGCGCGCCGATCATCCATCACCCCGACGTCAAGCGCATGCTGATGACGATGCGCGCCTACACCGAGGGCTGCCGCGCAATGTCCAGCGTGGCCGCCGCAGCCTACGACGCCGCGCACCATCACCCCGACGCCGACGCGCGCAAGCAGAACCAGGCCTTCTATGAGTTCATGGTGCCGCTGGTGAAGGGCTACAGCACCGAGATGAGCCTCGAAGTGGCCTCGCTGGGCGTGCAGGTGCACGGCGGCATGGGCTTCATCGAGGAGACCGGTGCGGCGCAGTACTACCGCGACGCCAAGATCCTGACCATCTACGAAGGCACCACCGCCATCCAGGCCAACGACCTCGTGGGCCGCAAGACGGCGCGCGACGGCGGCCAGACGGCCAAGGCGATCGCCGCGCAGATCGAGAAGACCGAAGCCGAGCTGGCCAAGAGCGACAACCCCGCTGCAGCGGCCGTGCTCAAGCGCCTGAAGGCTGCGCGCCAGGCCTTCGTCGAAGTCGTCGATTTCGTGGCCGGCCAGACCAAGGCCTCGCCCAACGCGGTGTTCGCGGGCAGCGTGCCCTACCTGATGCTCGCGGGCAACCTGGTGGCAGGCTGGCAGCTCGCGCGTTCGCTGATCATTGCGCAGGACCTTGCCTCGCGCAGCTTCGACACCGACTTCATGCTGGCGAAGATCGCCACCGCGCGCTTCTATGCCGAGCACATCCTCAACAAGGTGCCGGGCATCCGAGACAGCATCGTCGACGGCGCCGAGAGCGTAACGGCGCTGGCGCTCGAGGCTTTCTGAAAACGGGCAGCCGAACGCAGAAGTCGCAAAGGTTACGCAGAAGTCGCAGAAGAAAAACCAGAATTTGTCTTCGGGTTCTTTTGCGACCTTTGCGTAGTTTTTGTCTTCCTTCTGCGTTCGGCTGCCCGATCCCGCATTCAACACAACTTTCAAGAGACAAGCATCATGTCGAAACTGCCTCCCGTCCTCGCGAACCTGCCGCTGCCGATCATCGGCTCGCCGCTGTTCATCATCAGCAACCCCAAGCTCGTGATCGCGCAATGCAAGGCGGGAGTGGTCGGCTCGATGCCGGCGCTCAATGCGCGCCCCGCCGCGCAGCTGGAAGACTGGCTCGCCGAGATCACCGAGGAACTGGCGGCCTACAACAAGGCCAACCCGGACAAGCCCGCCGCGCCGTTCGCCATCAACCAGATCGTGCACAAGAGCAATGACCGGCTCGAGCACGACATGGAGATGGTCGTGAAATACAAGGTGCCGATCGTCATCACCTCGCTGGGCGCGCGCACCGACGTGAACGAGGCAGTGCACAGCTACGGCGGCGTGACGCTGCACGACATCATCAACAACAAGTTCGCGCAGAAGGCGATCGAGAAGGGGGCCGACGGCATCATCGCCGTGGCGGCCGGCGCCGGCGGCCATGCGGGCACGAAGAGCCCGTTCGCGCTGGTGCAGGAAATCCGCCAGTGGTTCGACGGCCCGATCGCACTGTCGGGCTCCATCGCCACCGGCGGGGCGGTGCTGGCGGCACAGGCCATGGGCGCCGACTTCGCCTACATCGGCACGGCCTTCATCGCCACCGAGGAGGCGCGCGCGAGCGACGAGTACAAGCAGGCCATCGTCGATGGCACCTCCGACGACATCGTCTATTCGAGCCTCTTCACCGGCGTGCACGGCAACTACCTCGCGCCCAGCATCATCAAGGCCGGCATGGACCCGGCCAACCTGCCCGAAGGCGACGTGAAGACGATGAACTTCGGCGGCGGCGAAGGCAGCAAGGCCAAGGCCTGGAAGGACATCTGGGGTTCGGGCCAGGGCATCGGCGCCGTGACCGAGGTGGCCACCGCCGGCGCCTTCATCGAGAAGCTCAAGCGCGAATACACGGAGGCAAGGCAGCGGTTGGCGCTTTGACTGCCTTTGCCGACGGCGCCGCGCCCGTTGCGAGCGCGCCGCCGTCTTCATCCGCGGGACGCATGCCGCTGCTCGATGCGGCAAAGGGCGTCGCCTGCGCGGTGATCGTCGGACATCACCTTTCGCGCTACGGCCCGATGCCGGCGGGCGCATACGCGCTCGCACCCGATTTCTTCGCCTGGCTGGCCGACGAAGGGCGGCTGGCGGTTCAGGTGTTCCTGGTGATCGCAGGCTTCCTGGCGGCGGCCAGTCTTGCGCCCGACGGCACGCTGCGAGTGGAGCGGCCGGTGGCGCGCATCCTGCAGCGCTATGGGCGGCTGATCATGCCGTATCTCGCCGCGCTCACCGTGTGCGTGCTGGTCGCGGCGGTCGTGCGGCCCTGGCTCGACGAAGAAGTGGTGCCGGCTGCGCCGACTTTCGGGCAATTGATCGCCCACGGCCTGCTGCTGCAGGATCTGCTGGGTTACGAGTCGCTCTCCACGGGCGTCTGGTACGTGGCCATCGACTTCCAGCTCTTTGCGCTGGCGTTGGTGCTGGTGGGGTTGCCGTCGATGCTGCAGCGCACCGGCGGCCCGGCACCGCAGGGCCTGCGGGCGCGATGGCTGCCCGTGGCGCTGGTCTTCGGGCTGGCAGTGGCTTCGCTCGCGCTCTTCAATCGCAATGCGGGGCTGGACGACACGGCCTTCTATTTCTTCGGCACCTACGGCCTGGGCATGCTTGTGTTCTGGATCGGGCGCGCGACGCGATACAGCACGTGGCAGAGCGCGATCGCGCTGCTGGCGCTGGTTGGGGCGGGCGCGCTGGCGATCGACTGGCGCAGCCGCATCGCGACCGCGCTGGTCACGGCGCTGCTGATTGCCATTGCTCAGCGGCGGAACTGGCTGTCGCCGAAGCACTGGCCCGCGACGGCGATGCCGCTGGTGCGGCTGGGGCGGATGTCGTATTCGCTGTTCCTCATCCACTTTCCGGTGCTGCTCGCCATGAATGCGGCGGTTGCGAATGCAGGTCCGCACGGCTCGTGGTTCGACGCGGCCGGCCTTGTGGCGACCTTCGGCCTGTCGGTGGTCGCCGCGGCGTTGCTCTATCGCTGGGTGGAAGCGCGCCCGGCCTCCTGGCGCGCGGTGTTCGCGCTGTTCGCCGCGCTGCTGGTCAGCGGAATAGTCGTTTCTCATTAAAGAACGGGCGCGCCGGCGCAGGCGTACCGTCCGAATCTTCCTGAACCGGTTGCGTTAGTGCGCGGGAGCGTGCAGTCTGCGGGCTCGTCAGCCGCCTCAGTCTCCGGTATGATTGTGGAGATTTCAGTAAATACTGAAAATTCACGAAACTAAGGAATGACCAAGCACTCGCCATCCCGATCGCCGCTGCGGGCTTTCGCGTCGCCTGACGTCGGCGGGGTGGTGCAGGGTGCCGCGGCGCTGTTCTGGTTGCCGCAAGCTGCGTTGCTGGCAATGGCTGTGCAGGGGCTGGCTTCGGGGCGCGGTTTCGACGCCGTGGTCTGGCCTGCTGCCGCGATCCTGCTGCTGGGCCTGGCGAGAGCGGCTTGCGAGTCCTGGGGCGCGCGCCGGACTTTCACCCGTGCACGCGCACAGCTCACCGCGTTGCGCGCCCAAACGGCCGCCGCGCTGGCCGCCGGCTCTCCGCTGGATCGAAGCCGCGCGCATTCCGGGCTCGCGGCAAGCGTGCTCGCCGAGCAGGCCGAGGCACTGGTTCCGTACCTCGTGCGGTACCAGCCCGCCCGCTGGCGCGCGACGGTAGTGCCGATCTTCATCCTGTGCGCGGTGGCTGCCTTTTCGTGGGTGGCAGCGCTGGTCTTGCTGTTCGCGGCACCGCTCATTCCGATTTTCATGGCCATCGTCGGCTGGCGCGCCAGGGCCGCGAGCGAGGCGCAGATGGTGGAGCTCGGCGGCATGAACGCCTTCCTGCTCGACAGGCTCCGTGGATTGGCAACGTTGCGCTCCCTGGGCGCTGTGGAACTCACTGCACAGCGCCTGGGCGATTCAGCCCAATCCCTGCGCCGCCGGACGATGGACGTGCTGCGTATCGCATTCCTCTCTTCCGCCGTGCTCGAACTCTTCTCCGCGCTGGGCGTGGCATTGGTGGCTGCGTATGTCGGCTTCCACCTGCTCGGCTCCCTCGGCTTCGGCACCTGGGGCCGCACGCTGAGCCTCGGTGAGGGCCTGTTCGTGCTGCTGCTGGCGCCCGCGTTCTTCGAGCCGCTGCGCGAGCTGTCGATGGTCTGGCACGACCGCGCCGCGGGCGAGGCTGCGCTGGAGGCACTCGGCCGCCTGCAGCGCAACGATCTGCCTCTGCCCGGTGCGAATGCTTCGCTGACACGCGCCACGAGGAACGCCCACGCAGGCCCGCCGGCAGTCACCATCCACAACCTGCATTTCGCCTGGCCCGGCGAGCAGCAGGAGGTCTTCGACGGTTACGAGCTCCGCATCGCTCCCGGAGAGCACGTCGCCCTGACAGGTTCCAGCGGCAGCGGCAAGACCGTCTTGCTTTCCCTGCTCGCAGGTCTGGTGCCTGCCACGCACGGCGATATCTCCATCGGCGGCGTCGCGCTCACCAGCCACACGGTGGCCGTACTGCGCCAGCGCATGGGTTGGATAGGCCAGGCGCCGCACGTCTTCGCCGGTTCTGTCGAAGCCAACGTGGCGTTGGGGCGTCCGGATGCCGATAGCCAACGTGTGGCCAATGCCATGCACTTCGCATCGCTCGAAGCCGTGGCGCAGGCCCATCCCGTCACTTCGCTGGGCGAGGGTGGGCAGGGCTTGTCCGGCGGAGAGGCCGTGCGCCTCGCGCTCGCACGCGTCGCAGTCCACCCGCATGCCGATCTGCTGCTGGTCGACGAGCCCACCGCGCATCTGGACACCGAAACCGCCGAGCGAGTGATCGACGCGCTGATCACGCTGGCACGCGGCAAGACCCTCGTCGTCGCAACCCACGACCCGGTGCTCGCCGCACGCATGGACCGCACGATAAACCTCGGCAGCGCAGAAGCGGTGGAGAAGGCCGCATGAGCAAGCCTTCCCACATAGGCACGAACTGGCGCGACCTACGCCGGGTCCTGCGTCCCTTCCTCGCCACGCAGCCGCGCCGGCTGCTCCTGGGCGGCCTGCTCGCGGCGATCACGGTTCTCGCAGGAATGGCCCTGCTGGGCCTTTCCGGCTGGTTCATCACCGCGACGGCACTTGCCGGCCTGCATGCCGCCACAGCCTTCACCTTCGACGTATTCATGCCGTCCGCCGGCATCCGCCTGCTCGCGCTGGGCCGCACCGCATCGCGTTACGGCGAGCGGCTGGTGACGCACGACGCCACCTTTGCCGTGCTCGCCGAACTTCGTGTGCGCCTGTTCCGCGGCTGGTCCAGGGCCGAGGCAGCGCGCCAGTTGCTGATGCGCCCGGCGCGCCTGCTGTTCCGCCTCACCGCCGACATCGACGCGCTCGAATCGCTTTATCTCCGCCTGCTCGTTCCAGCGGCCGCCGCGCTGGGGGCCGCATTGCTCGCCGGCACGGTGCTCGGCTTCATGCATGTGGCGATGGGCCTCGCGCTGACGCTCTGGCTCGTGATCGCCGGCTGGGGCATCGCATTCCTCGTGGCAAGGCGAGCGCGCCGGCCAGCCGTGCGGCGCGCGCATGGCGTCGAGACGCTGCGCGCACGTGCCGTCGATCTGGTGGCAGGGCAGACCGACCTGGTGATGGCCGGCCGCATCGACGCGCAACGCGAGGCATTGATTGCTGCCGACGCGCAGCTTGCCAAGGCCGACCTTGCACTGAACAAGCTCGAGGCAGCCGCCGGTTTCGCCTACGGCAGCGCAGGCACCCTGACCCTCGTCGGCGTGCTGCTGGCCGTTGGCCTGCTGGTGAATGAGGGGGTCATCGGCGCACCGGCCGCAGCGCTGGCTCTGCTGGTGGCGCTCACGGCGACGGAGCCTTTCGCAGCCTTGCGCCGCGGCGCGCTCGACGCGGGCCGCACCTGGCTGGCGGTGCGGCGCCTGGCACCCCGCATGACTTCCGCGGATGAGCCCGCCGCAACGGCGAAGGCTCCCGATTCCCGACTCGCACTCCAGCTGGAGGAAGTCACCGTAGCCCACGACGGCAGTTGCATCCCCGTCCTGACCGAAGCCTCATTGGCTCTGCAAGCAGGCGAGCGCGTCGCCCTCATCGGCGCCAGCGGCGCCGGCAAGTCCACGCTCCTCGCCGCCATCGCAGGCGAAATCGCCCCCCGTTCCGGCAGCGTCCTCGCCCAGCCGGCCTGCCTGCTGACCCAGCGCACCGAACTCTTCCAGGACAGCCTGCGCGACAACCTCCGCCTCGCAGCCCCCGAAGCCACCGACGAACGGCTGCACGCCGTGCTGCAAGCCGCGGGGCTGGAAGAAGAGGTGCGTGCCTTGAGCACCGGACTCGACACCCGCCTCGGCGAAGGCGGCCTCGGCCTCTCCGGCGGCCAGTCGCGCCGCCTCGCGCTGGCCCGCCTGCTGCTGCGCGACGTGCCGTTCTGGCTGCTCGACGAGCCCACGGAAGCGCTGGATGCAGCCACCGCGCACGACGTGCTGGATCGCCTCGCCCGGCATGCAGGCGCCCGAACCCTGCTGATCGCCACCCACTTGCGCCGCGAGGCCGCGCTCGCCGACCGCCTCGTGTGCATGAACCAGGGCCGCATCGTCGCCGACCTGCGGCGCGGCAGCGAGAGCTTCGACGCCGCGCTGCGCAGCCTGCGGCCCGACTGAATCCGGAAACGAAAAACAGGGAACACAAAGGAAGAACCCCCATGGACCTCGACATCGTCGCGCTATCGCGCCTGCAGTTCGCCGTCACGGCGCTGTACCACTTCCTGTTCGTGCCGTTGACGCTCGGACTCTCGATCATCATCGCCATCATGGAGACGGTCTACGTCATGACCGGCCGCGTGATCTGGCGCGACATGACGAAGTTCTGGGGCGTGCTCTTCGGCATCAACTTCGCGATGGGCGTCGCCACCGGCATCGTGATGGAGTTCCAGTTCGGCATGAACTGGAGCTACTACAGCCACTACGTCGGCGACATCTTCGGCGCGCCGCTGGCCATCGAGGGGCTGATGGCCTTCTTCATGGAGGCCACCTTCGTCGGCCTGTTCTTCTTCGGCTGGGACAAGCTCTCCAAGGTCGGCCACCTGATCGCCACCTGGGCCGTGGCCATCGGCTCCAATTTCTCGGCGCTGTGGATCCTCATCGCCAACGGCTGGATGCAGAACCCCGTGGGCGCGGCCTTCAATCCGCAGACCATGCGCATGGAAGTGACCGACTTCGCCGCCGTGCTGACCAACCCGGTCGCGCAGGCCAAGTTCGTCCATACCGTGTCGGCCGGCTATGTGTGCGCCGCGGTGTTCGTGCTCGGCGTTTCTGCGTGGTACGTGCTCAAGGGGCGTCACCTCGAACTCGCCAAGCGCTCGATGACGGTCGCGGCCTCGTTCGGCCTGGCCGCAGCGCTCTCCGTGGCGGTGCTCGGTGACGAGAGCGGCTATCTCTCCGGAGAACACCAGAAGATGAAGCTCGCCGCCATCGAGGCCATGTGGGAGACGCAGCCTGCGCCCGCCGCCTTCACCGTGGTCGGCTTCCCCGACCAGGAGGCTCGCGAGACGCACTACGCGATCCACATTCCTGGCGTGATGGGCCTCATCGGCACGCGCTCGCTCGACACCGTCATGCCCGGCATCGACGAACTGGTGAAGCGCGCGGAGGTGCGCATCCGCGAAGGCATCAAGGCCTACGACGCGCTGCAGAAGATCCGCGAGGCCGGCGGCACCGACAAGGTGACGCAGGGCGTGCGCGGCGACTTCGAGGACAACGGCATCAACATGGGCTACGCGCTGCTGCTCAAGCGCTACGTGGACGACCCGCGCCAGGCCAGCGACGAGCAGATCGCCAAGGCCGCGTGGGACACCGTGCCGCAGGTGGCGCCGCTCTTCTGGCTGTTCCGCGTGATGGTGGGCATCGGCGTGCTGCTGATCGTTCTGACCGGCACCTTCTTCGTGCTCTCCGCGCGCCGCAGGCTCGACAGCCACCGCTGGCTGCTGAAGCTCGCCGTGTTCGCGATCCCGCTGCCGTGGATCGCCATCGAGTCGGGCTGGCTGGTGGCGGAGTTCGGGCGCCAGCCGTGGGTGATCGAGGGCGTTCTGCCGACCGCGGTGGCCGTGTCGAACCTCGGCGTGAAGACGCTGCTGCTCACGCTGGCGGGCTTCATCGCGATCTACACCGCGCTGCTCGTCATCGAGATGAAGCTCATGCTCAAGGCCATCCGCAAGGGGCCGCAGGCCGAGCACGCGCCCGACGAGGGCGACACGCTCTCGCACATTCCGCCGGCCCACGCGGGCGCGGCCATCGCAACGCCTTCCACCGGGAGCGCAGCATGATTCTTCACACACTTCTCGACTACGACACCCTGCGCTTCATCTGGTGGCTGCTGATCGGCGTGCTGCTGGTGGGCTTCGCCGTCACCGACGGCTTCGACCTGGGCAGCGGCATGCTGCTGCCCTTCGCCGCGCGCGACGACATCGAGCGCCGCGTCGTCATCAACAGCGTCGGCCCGGTCTGGGAGGGCAACCAGGTCTGGCTGATCCTGGGCGGCGGCGCGATCTTCGCGGCATGGCCGCAGCTCTACGCCGTCTCCTTCTCGGGCTTCTACCTGGCGATGTTCGTGATCCTCACGGCGCTGATCCTGCGGCCCGTGGCCTTCAAGTTCCGCAGCAAGCGCGAGTCTGCGCAGTGGCGCGCGCGCTGGGACTGGGTGCTGTTCTTCAGCGGCTTCGTGCCGGCGCTGATCTGCGGCGTGGCCGTGGGCAATGTGCTGCAGGGCGTGCCGTTCCGCTTCAACCCCGACATGCACATCTTCTACGACGGCAGCTTCTTCGGCCTGCTGAATCCGTTCGCCATCCTGTGCGGGCTGGTGTCCGTGGCGATGCTGGTGATGCACGGCGCCGCGTGGCTGTTGCTGAAGACCGCCGGGCCGGTGGCTGAGCGTGCGCGCACCTACGGCATGGTTGCCGCCGTGCTCACCGTGGTGCTCTACGCGCTGGCGGGCGTGCTGCTGGCCACGAGCATCGGCGGCTTTCGCATCAGCAGCGTGATCGACGCGACGGGGCCTTCGAACCCCCTGCTCAAGACTGTCGAACTGCACGCGGGCGCGTGGACCGCCAACTACGCGGCGCACCCATGGACGCTGGCGGCTCCGGCGGCTGGCTTCGTCGGCGCGCTCGGTGCGCTGCTGGGGCTCGCGCTGCGCCGCCCGGTGCTCGCGCTGCTCGCGGCTGCGCTCGGCATCGCCGGCATCATCCTCAGCGTGGGCGCCTCGATGTTCCCGTTCATCCTGCCGTCTTCCATCGACCCGCGCGCCAGCCTCACCGTGTGGGACTCGTCATCGAGCCACCTCACGCTGTTCATCATGCTGGTGGTCACGGCCGTCTTCATTCCGCTGATCGTGGCCTACACGAGCTGGGTCTACCGCGTGCTGTGGGGCAAGGTCGACGAACAGGCGATCCGCGACGAGAGCGGCCACGCCTACTGACCAATCAAAGGAGGAATCGAAGATGTGGTACTTCGCCTGGATTCTCGGCCTGCCGCTGGCGGCCGCATTCGCCGTGCTCAACGCCATGTGGTACGAGCTGATGGACGACGAGGCCGTCCGCAAGGCCAAGCTCGGGACGCCCGAGCCGTCATCGGGGCAGGAGCGGCTGTAGCCCCCGGAAGAGGGCGGCCGGCTTACTCGGCAGCCTTCTTTTTCGACGCCGCGCCGCCGGTGATGCGGTCTTTCAGCGTCAGCACCTTCGTCACCGTCGCGCCCATGCCCATGAGCTTCATGGCGGTTTCGGGCGCGAGCCGCTGCACGTCGTCGAACCATTTCATCAGCCGGTCGATCAGGTCGTGCATCTCGCGCATGCGCTCCTGCGCGTGACGTTCGGCGTCGCTGTGGGGCGATTCGAGCAGCGCGTTGCGCAGCATCGAGAGCGTGGGTTCGATCTCGCGGCGGCGGCGTTCCTCGGCCAGCACGCGGAAAATTTCCCACACATCGGAAGGTGCCTCGAAGTATTCGCGCCGGTCGCCGGGGTGATGCCGCAGGTGCACCAGCCGCCATGCCTGCAGTTCCTTAAGGCCCATGCTGACGTTGGAGCGCGAGAACTCGAGCAGTTCGGCGATCTCGTCGGCGTTGAGCGCGCGCTCCGAGAGAAAGATCAGCGCGTAGATCTGCCCGACTGTGCGGTTGATGCCCCACTTGCTGCCCATCTCGCCGAAATGGGCGACGAACTGGCGGTTGAGGGGCGGGAGATCGGAAGAGTTGGCCATGCGCGGGATTGTCGCGCGGATGGCTGTAATTCCGGAAAGTCCTGAAAACTCAGTCGGCCTGCTGGCGTCGCCTGTACGAGCCCGGCGCGCCGCCGGTCCATGCCTTGAAGGCCCGCTGGAAGGCCGCGCTGTCGGCAAAGCCCAGCTCATCGGCCAGCGCCGCGAGGGGCACGGTGCTGGTGTTGAGCCGCACGATGGCGAGGTCGCGCCGCAGCTGGTCCTTCAGCGCCTGGAATGATGTGCCCTCGGTGGCCAGGTGCCGCTGCAGCGTGCTGACCGACATGTGCAGCACGCCCGCGGTGGTGGCGAGGTCGGCCCATGCCGGGCGATGCTGCTGCAGCACCGCGCGCACCTTTGCGCTCACTGCCTGCTCGGCCAGCCGGGGCAGGATCACGTTGGCCGGAGAGGCCGCCAGGAAGGCCTGGATCTCCTGCGCGTCGCGGTGCACCGGCGTGTCGAGCGCGGCGGCGTCGAACCATACGGCCGACAGGGGCTGGCCGAACTGCAGCGGGCCCGGGAACACCTTGGCGTAGCCGTCGGCATAAGGCGGTGGCTCGAAGCCGAAGTCGAAGCGGCGAGCCTGCAGCCGGCCGCCGTGCAGCCAGGCGAAGAGCCGCCAGTACACCCGCAGCATCAACTCGTGCAAAAAGTTCTGGTGCTTGGGCGGCTGGATGTTCAGCCGCAGCCCGAAGCCGGCGAGCGGGCCGTCGTGCAGCAGCACCAGCGAGAGGTCGTCCTGCAGCAGGTCGAATGTGCGGGCCACGCGGCGCAGCGCCACCTCGAAGGTGCGCGCGCCCAGGGTGGAGCGCGTCATCAGCGCGAAGCTGCCGCAGCGCAGGCGCCGCGTGAGAAAACCCAGCGCCTCGTCGTCCAGGCGCTCCATCAGCAGCGCGAAGAGGGCCACGTACTGCTCGGCCGTGACGCGGGCTGCGGCCTCGTCGAGGAGTGCCGGGGCGATGCCCGCGTCTTCCAGCGCCTTTTCCACGTCCACCAGCGCCTCGCCGGGCCGCGCGCGGATGCCCGACAGCATGCCGAGGACGAAGGCGATCGGGATGGTGACGGGCGGCTGCAGCATGTCTGTGTCGATTGACCTTTTCTGCCATGCGATCGAAGCGAAGTGCAATCGCCGGGCGGCGGCTGGATTTCTACCATGCGTCTGCACAAGAACGAGACGGAGACAAACCCATGTACCTGACCCAGGGCCTTCACCGGGCCGTGCAGCAGCGCCCCGACGCCATTGCCGTGCGTTTCGCCGGCCGTGCCCGGACATTCCGCGACTTTGCCGAACGCGTCGCCCGCCTGGCCGGCGCGCTGCAGCGGCTGGGCATGCAGGCGGGAGACCGCGTCGCCATGCTGTCGCTCAACTCCGACCGCTACCTGGAATACCAGATGGCCGTGCCCTGGGGCGGCGGCGTGCTCAACCCCTGCAACATCCGCTGGTCGGCCGCCGAGATCCTGTACTCGCTGGAAGACTCGGGCTCGGGCATCCTGCTGGTCGACGAGACCTTCCGCGCGGTCGTCGAGCAGATGCGCGGCCAGTCGAAGAGCCTGCGCGAGGTCGTCTATTGCGGCGAGGGGCCCGTGCCCGCCGGCATGCACAGCTACGAGGGCCTGATCGACGCGGCGGCACCGGTGCCCGACGCCGTGCGCCGCGGCGAGGACCTGGCCGGCATCTTCTACACCGGCGGCACCACCGGCTTTCCCAAGGGCGTGATGCTGAGCCATACCAACATCTGCAGCTCGGCGCTCGCGGCGCAGGCGGAAGGGCTGGCACCGGCCGACGGCTGCTACCTGCACGCCGCGCCCATGTTCCACCTGGCCGACATGGGGCTGGCCACGCCGCACTGGTTCACGGGCAACACGCACGCCATCATTCCCATGTTCACGCCCGAGGGTGTGCTCGACACCATCGAGCGCGACCGCGTGACCAGCCTGCTGCTGGTGCCCACCATGATCCAGATGCTGGTGGACCACCCCGCGATGCGACAGCCGCGCGACCTGAGCAGCCTGAAGAACATCACCTACGGCGCCTCGCCGATCTCCGAGGCGGTGCTCAACCGCGCGATGGACGCATTTCCGGGCGTGGGCTTCGTGCAGGCCTACGGCATGACCGAACTCTCGCCCATTGCGACGCTCAACCCGGCCTACTTCCACACGGCGGAGGGCCGCAAGCGCGGCAAGCTGCGCTCGGCGGGTCGCGCCAGCGTGTGCATGGAAGTGCGCGTGGTCGATGCCGACGACAAGGAGGTGCCGCGCGGCACCGTCGGCGAGGTGGTGGTGCGCGGGCCCAACGTGATGCAGGGCTACTGGAACAAGCCGGAGCAGACGGCGGCCGCGCTGCGCGACGGCTGGATGCACACCGGCGACGGCGCCTACATGGACGACGACGGCTTCATCTTCGTGGTCGACCGCATGAAGGACATGATCATCAGCGGCGGCGAGAACGTCTACTCGGCCGAGGTCGAGAACGCCATCAACCAGCATCCCGCGGTGGCTGCCTGCGCCGTCATCGGCATTCCCAGCGAAGAGTGGGGCGAGGCGGTGCATGCCGTGCTGGTGCTCAAGCCGGGGCAGGGCGTGCAGCCCGAGGAGCTGATCGCCCACTGCAAGACGCTGATCGCCGGCTACAAGTGCCCGCGCAGCGTGGCCGTCGTCGATGCGCTGCCGCTCTCGGGCGCAGGCAAGGTGCTCAAGACCAAGCTGCGCGAGCCCTTCTGGCAGGGCCGGCAGCGCAGCGTGGCCTGAGCCCGCTCTACCTTTCTTTTCGAACTTCCAGACAAGGAGCCTTTCATGAGTCAAGACGTTCACGTGGTCGGAGTCGGCATGATCCCGTTCACCAAGCCGGGCGCGAATCAGCCCTATCCCCAGATGGCCGCACAGGCCACGAACACCGCTCTGAAGGACGCCGGCATCGGCTACGAATTGGTGCAGCAAGCCTACGTGGGCTACGTGTACGGCGACTCCACCGCCGGCCAGCGCGCTCTCTACGAAGTGGGCATGACGGGCATTCCGGTCGTCAACGTCAACAACAACTGCTCGACCGGCTCGACGGCTTTGTTCCTCGCGCGCCAGGCGGTGGCCAGCGGCGCGGCCGACTGCGTGCTGGCGTTGGGCTTCGAGCACATGAGTCCCGGCGCGCTCGGCGCGGTGTTCAACGACCGGCCCAGCCCCTTCGACCACTTCGAGAACATCACCGACGAGCTGGTCGGCAACGAGCAGGTGCCGCTCGCGCTGCGCTACTTCGGCGGCGCGGGTCTCGCGCACATGCAGCAGTACGGCACGCAGATGTCGACCTTCGCGAAGATCCGCGCCAAGGCCAGCCGCCACGCGGCGAACAACCCAGTGGCGCTGTTCCGCACCGTCGTCACCGAAGACGAGGTGATGGCCGCACCCGTCATGTGGTCCGGCGTGATGACGCGCCTGATGGCCTGCCCGCCCACCTGCGGTGCGGCGGCGGCCATCGTCTGTTCTCCCCGTTTCGCCGAACGCCACGGGCTGGACCGCAGCGTGCGCATCAAGGCACAGGCCATGACCACCGACCGCCCCATCACCTTCGAGAGCCGCGACATGCGCGAGGTGGTCGGCTTCAGCATGGCGCAGGAGGCCGCGCAGAAGGTGTACGACGCGGCAGGCGTCGGGCCGCAGGACGTCGACGTGGTCGAACTGCACGACTGCTTCGCGCACAACGAGCTGCTGAGCTACGAGGCGCTGGGCCTGTGCCCGGTGGGCGGCGCGGAGAAGTTCGTGGTGGACGGCGACAACACCTATGGCGGCAAGGTCGTCACCAACCCGTCGGGCGGGCTGCTGTCGAAGGGACACCCGCTGGGCGCGACGGGGCTGGCGCAGTGCACGGAGCTGGTCCAGCAGCTTCGCGGCACGGCAGAAAAGCGGCAGGTGGAGGGCGCGCGGCTCGCGCTGCAGCACAACCTGGGGCTGGGCGGCGCCTGCGTGGTCACGCTCTACGAGCGCGTCTGAGAGAAGGGCTGCCAGATGATCGATAGGAAGTGGATCGGCCACGAACTGCCAGCATCGGTGCTGCCCATCGAGCGAAGCCGGCTGCAGTTCTTCGCCAAGGCCATCGGCGAGACCGACCCCGTCTACACCGATGCCGCCGCCGCGCGCGACGCCGGCTACCCCGACCTGCCCGCGCCGCCGACCTTCCTGTTCGCGGCCGAGCTGGACTCGGGCGCCTCCGACCGGCTGCTGGCCGGCCTGGGCATTCCGCTGTCGAAGCTGCTGCACGGCGAGCAGGGCTTCAGCTACCACCGGCCGGCCTGCGTGGGCGACACCGTGACGGTGCGTTCCACCATCACCGACATCTACGACAAGAAGAACGGCGCGCTCGAATTCGTCGTCAAGACATCGCGCGCCACCAATCAGCGCGACGAGCTGGTGGCCGAGCTGCGCTCGGTGATCGTCTGCCGCCATTGACGAAGGAGCCCGCACCGATGACCGAACCGACCTACGACGCCGTGAACGTCGGCGACGAGCTGCCCGCGCTGCAGCTGCCGCCCGTGAACCGCACCACCCTCGCACTGTTCGCGGGCGCGTCCGGCGACCACAACCCCATCCACATCGACACCGACTTCGCGCGCAAGTCCGGCATGCCCGACGTGTTCGCGCAGGGCATGCTGGGCATGGCCTGGCTGGGCAGGCTGCTCACGCAGTGGGCGCCGCAGTCGCAGCTGCGCCGCTTCGACGTGCGCTTCCAGGGCATCACGCACCTGGGGCACGCGGTGCGCTGCGGCGGCCGTGTGGTCGAGAAGCTGGAGCACGAAGGCGAGCGTTGCGTGCGCGTGGAAGTGCACAGCGCCAATCAATACGGGCAGACGCGCATCGCCGGCGAGGCGCTCATCGCGCTGCGCTGAATCAACACGACAAGGAAAGAACGCAGACATGACACCCAAGCTCGACGGCAAGGTCGCCCTCATCACCGGTTCGGGCCGCGGCATCGGCCGGGCCATCGCGCTCAAGCTCGCGTCGGAAGGCGCGCGCATCGTCGTCAACGATCTCGACGCACAGCCGGCGGAAGAAACAGTGCAGGAAATACGTGCGGCCGGCGGCCAGGCGGTGGCATGCACCGGCAGCGTGGCCGCGCCCGATTTCGCGGAGCGCTTCGTCGGCACGGCGGTGAGCGAGTTCAAGGGGCTCGACATCATCGTCAACAACGCCGGCTACACATGGGACAGCGTGGTGCAGAAGATGACCGACGAGCAGTGGTACGCCATGATCGACGTGCACCTGACCGCGCCGTTCCGCATCCTGCGCGCGGCGCAGCCGGTGATCCGCGCGCTGTCGAAGGCCGAGACCGAGGCGGGCCGGCGCGTGGTGCGCAAGGTGGTCAACATCTCGTCGGTGGCGGGGCTGTTCGGCAATGCGGGGCAGGCGAACTACGCGGCGGGCAAGGCGGGCATCGTCGGACTCACGCAGACGCTGGCCAAGGAGTGGGGCCGCATGAACGTGACGGTCAATTGCGTGGCCTTCGGCTTCATCCAGACGCGGCTGACGGCCAGCACCGCCGAGGCGTCCACCGCGAACATCGAGGGCCGAGAGATCAAGGTCGGCATCAACCCGGGGCTGCTGGCGATGATGGAGCAGTCGATTCCGCTGGGACGCGGCGGCACGCCCGAGGAGGCGGCCGGCGCCGTGTACCTCCTGTGCGCGCCCGAGTCGGACTATGTGAGCGGCCAGACGCTGATGTGCAGCGGCGGCCTGACAGGCATCTGAGCATGCAGACCGCCGAGGGCATCGCCTGGGGTGTGGAGGAGGGCATCGGCCGCATCGTGCTGAAGCGGCCGGAGCGCGCCAACGCGATCGGGGTTCGCAGCGGCCACGCGCTGGTGCGGGCCATCGACGAAGTGCTGTCGGGCAAGCCGCGCGTGATCCTGCTGACCGGAGAAGGCCGCGTGTTCTGCGCCGGTGGAGACATCGACGAGTTCGTGGCGGCGGGCGAAGCGCTGCCTTCGCTGGTCGACGAGATCCTGGACCGGTTGCACCCGGCGCTGCTGCGACTGTCGAACAACCCCGCGCCGCTGGTCGTCGCGGTGAACGGATCCGTCGGCGGCGCGGGCGTGGGGCTGGCGCTGTGCGGCGACTTCGTGCTCGCCGCGGAATCGATGAAGCTGCGTACGGGCTATGCGGCCATCGGGCTTTCGCCGGATGCGGGCGCGTCGTACTTCCTTGCGCGCCGTGTGGGGCCGGTGCGTGCACAGCAGCTGCTGATGCTCAGCGACTCCATCGACAGCCAGCGCTGCCTTGCGTGGGGCGCGGTCGATGCGCTGCATCCGGACGACGAACTCGCGGCCGCCGCCGAAGCGTTGGTGGCCCGGCTCGCGCATGGTGCGGGCGAATCTTTCGCCGGCATCAAGCAGCTCTGCGCCGGCGCGCCCGGCGGGCCCTTCGAGCAGCACCTTGCGCTGGAGCACAGGCTGCTGCGCGAGCGTGCAGCCAGCGCCGATGCGCGCGAGGGCGTGGCCGCCTTCGTGGAGAAGCGAGCGCCCAGGTTCAAGAGAAGCTGAACGCCACGGCCGTCAGCCGTTGCGCTTGAACAGCTTCGCGATGCCCCAGAGCGCCGCGCCGCCGGCCACCACCGCCAGCTTCGCGAACTTGGCGAGGAAGGCCGCGATGATCGCGAACAGGCCCAGCTTCTTCACCGCCGCGCCGGCCACCAGCGCGGCCAGGCCGTAGGCGGCGACCTTGTCCGTGGACGAGTTGAAGTCGGCGTACTTCTTGCCGTCGTCGTACTGGATCGCGCCGAGGAGCTTGCTCGCGTCGGGCTTGTACTTGTCCAGGTCCTTCGCGTTGGTGATGAGGTTCAGGCTCAGGTAGCCCTCGCGGCCCAGCGCGTAGGTGTTGTAGTTGACGCCCTGGTTGCCGTCGGTGCCGCCCTTGCGCTTCGACAGGGCCGACCACACGAGGCGGTGCGAGGCGACGTCGTACTGCGGCTTCTGCGCCCAGCCCGTGACCTCGATCGAAGGAATACCGCGCTTGGCGCGTTCCTCGTTCGCGGCCTCGGTGCCTTCCTTCAGGCTCTTGAGGAGGTCGTCGGCGTTCCAGTCCTTGGCGTCGTCGTCCTTGATGTAGCCCTCCTTCACGAACTTCACCACCGCCATCCAGTCGGCGTCGTCGGCGGGGAAGATCACGCCGATGAAGGTGTCGTCGGTGCGGTTGCCCATGCTGCGCATGAGCTGCGCGGCGGCCGGCGTCGGCACCCACACGTAGCCCGCGGGCAGGTGCAGATGGGCCTGGTCGCGCAGGGTGATGTCGACGGGGCCGACCTTCTGCACGGCCTTGGCGGCCTTGAACGCGGCGTCCTGTTCGGCTTCCAGCGAACTGGCCGTCGATGCCTGAGTCGATGGAGCGGACGGGGTGGTAGTCGGCGATGCGGCTTGGCTGGTCTGCGCCACGAAAGCGGCGCACGCGAGCAGCACGCCGGCCGTCAGGCGGGTGGTTTGAATACGCAAGTTCTCTCTCCTCGGTTGTTATCAGTCTGGTGAGCCGAGGGAGTTTAGGGGTTGTGCGGAAAGTGGCGGGTCGTGGAGCGCGAAGCTGCTACTTCCAGGGCGTCGGCGCCGGCACCTCGCACACCGGCTCCACATCGACGCTCTTGAAGTCCGCCGGCGAGACGATTTCCAGGTACTCCATGTCGGGCGAGTAGTCGAACAGGAAATGGCGGATGCCCGGGCGCTGGTGCACCACGTCGCCTGCCTCGACCAGCGTTTCCTTGTCTTCGTACATGAAGCGGGCCCAGCCCTTGACCATGATCACGATCTGGAAGTCCGCCTCATGGCGGTGCCAGCCGGTGCCCGTTTCCGGTGCCATGTTGGCCTTGACCAGATGCGCGATCACCTTGCCGTTGGTGGCCTCCGCCACGCCCAGGTCGCGGTAGAGAAAGAAGTTACGCAAACCACCCGATACGAATTCGGTGTCGCCGGGCTTCACATGGGAGAACTGGGTGGCGGTACGGTCCAGCATGGGGCGCTCCTTCGCAGGTGGTGGGTGTTGCGGTGCAACACGCATAAAGCGTTCCCGGGACGGACCCGCCGCGCGCGATTCAGCGGCTTGCGAAGCCGTCGGTTGCGCGAAGCAATCGGTCGAGGATGCCGGGCTCCGAATAGGCGTGCCCCGCGCCCTCGATCAGGTGGAACTCCGCCCCCGGCCAGGCCTTGTGCAGCGCCCAGGCATAGCGCGCGGGGCAGGGCATGTCGTACCGGCCGTGCACGATCACGCCGGGAATGCCGTGCAACCGGTGCGCCTCGCGCAGCAGCTGGCCTTGTTCCAGCCAGGCGTCGTGCACGAAGTAGTGGTTTTCCAGCCGTGCGAAGGCGAGCGCGAAATGATCTTCGCCATGTGCCGCGGCAATCGCCGGGCTGGGCAGCAGGGTGATGGTCTCGGCCTCCCACACGCTCCAGGCGCGCGCCGCCTCGATGCGTGCCACCGGGTCGTCGCCGGTGAGCCGCTTGCGGTAGGCGCCGATCATGTCGCCGCGCTCGGCTTCGGGAATTGGCGCCTGGAACTTCTCCCATTTGTCGGGGAACATTTCCGATACGCCGAACTGGTAGTACCACTGGAGCTCCGAGCGGGTCACGGTGTAGATGCCGCGCAGCACCAGTTCGCTCACGTGCTCGGGATGCTTCTGGGCGTAGGCGAGGGCGAGCGTCGAACCCCATGAGCCGCCGAACACCAGCCACTTGTCGACGCCGGCGCGTTCGCGCAGGCGCTCGATGTCGGCGACAAGGTGCCAGGTCGTGTTGGCCTCCAGGCCGGCGTGCGGCAGCGAGCGGCCGCAGCCGCGCTGATCGAACAGCGTCAGGTCGTAGCGTGCCGGATCGAACAGGCGCCGGTGCTCCGGCGAGATGCCGCCGCCAGGACCGCCATGCAGGAACACCGCCGGCTTGGCCCCGGGAGTGCCGCAGCGCTCGTAGTAGATCTGGTGGCCGTCGCCCACGTCGAGAATGCCGCTTTCGTAGGGCGCGATGGGGGGATAGGGCTGGCGCAGTTCGGTCATTGGGGCCTCCTCTGTCGGTGCTGGATGGGCTTGATCGCTGCGCATCGTCGCATGACATGAAGTGGCTTGACGGCACCGGGGGCCTTCCAGATACTCAACCGCATGGTTCAGTCAGCAACCCGACCCGACAGCGATGCGCTCGACGCAGTCTTTGCCGCGCTCTCCGATTCCACGCGGCGCGCCGTGCTCGAAGCCCTTGGCGAACGCAGCCTCAGCGTGACCGAACTGGCCGAGCCGCACGACATGTCCCTCACCGGTTTCATGAAGCACCTGCGGGTGCTCGAAGACGCCGGCCTGATCTCCCGCACGAAGGAGGGCCGCATCGTGCGCTGCGAGCTGTCGCCCCGGCCCATGCAGGAGGCCGCCGTGTGGTTGTCTCGCTACGAGAAGTTCTGGGCCGGGCGTCTCGATGCACTGGCGCGCTTTCTCTATCACCAGGAGGAGACCGAATGGAGAACCCTTCCGCAGGCGGCGCAGAGCGCCCCTCGCTCACCCTCAGGCGGCACTTCCGCGTCTCGCCCGACAAGGTCTGGCGCGCGTGGACCGACCCGCAAGCGCTGAAGCTCTGGTTCGGCCCCGAGGAAATCGTCTCGGTGCCGATCGCCGAGGTCGACCTGCGCGTGGGCGGCCGCTTCCGGGTCGCCATGCTCGCCAATGACGGCGAGACGCACGACGTGAGCGGCACGTATCTCGAGGTTGTTCCGAACCGCAAGCTGGTCTTCAGCTGGGCCTGGCGCAGCACGCCGGAGCGAGAGTCGCGCGTCACGCTGCGCATCGAGCCCGATGCCGAGGGCTGCGAGCTGGTGCTGCTGCACGAACAGTTCTTCGACGAAGCCGCGCGCGACGCCCACAACCACGGCTGGACCGGTGCGCTCGTCAAGCTGGAGGCTTGGCTGAACCTCGCCGCCTGAGACCTTTCGCCACGTAACGAATGAAGAACACCCCGCCGCCGGCCCGCGCCACGATGCGCGAGTGGACCGGCCTCGCCGTCATAGCGCTGCCCTGCATGCTCTATTCGATGGATCTCACGGTGCTGAACCTCGCGATCCCGTCGATCAGCGAAGAGCTCAAGCCCACGGCCTCGCAGCTGCTGTGGATCGTCGACATCTACGGCTTCTTCGTGGCCGGGCTGCTGGTCACCATGGGCACGCTGGGCGACCGCATCGGCCGGAGGCGCCTGCTGCTGATCGGCGCGGCGGCGTTCGGCGTCGCCTCGGTGCTTGCGGCGTTCTCGACCAGCGCCAGCATGCTCATCGCCACGCGGGCGCTGCTCGGCGTGGCGGGCGCGACGCTGGCGCCGTCCACGCTCTCGCTGATCCGCAACATGTTCCTCGACCCGGGGCAGCGCACCATCGCCATCGGCGTGTGGATCTCGAGCTACTCGGCCGGCGCCGTCATCGGCCCGGTGCTCGGCGGCGTGCTGCTGCAGTTCTTCCCGTGGGGCTCGGTGTTCCTGATCGGCGTGCCGGTGATGGTGCTGCTGCTGGTGCTCGGGCCCTTGCTGCTGCCCGAATACCGCGACCCCGACGCGGCCCGGCTCGACCTTGCCAGCGTGGCGCTCTCGCTGGGCGCGGTGCTGCCGGTGATCTACGGCGTCAAGCAGATCGCCGAGCATGGGCCGGACGTGGTGCCCGCGCTGTCTATCGCGCTGGGCCTGGCCCTGGGATGGGTGTTCGTGCGCCGGCAGCAGCGGCTGGCCGACCCGATGATCGACCTGGGCCTGTTCCGCCTGCCGGCCTTCACCGTCTCGCTCGGCGCCTACATGCTGGCCTGCTTCGTGATGTTCGGCATCTTCCTCTACAACGCCCAGTACCTGCAGCTGGTGCTTGGTCTTTCGCCCCTGCATGCCGGCCTCTGGAGCATGCCGGGGGCGGGCGCTTTCATCGTCGGCTCCATGGTCGTTCCGGCGCTGGTGCGGCGCATGCGGCCGGCCTTCGTGATGGGCGGCGGGCTGGCAGTGGCGGCGCTGGGCTTCGGCATGCTGGCCGTGCTGCCCGCGCAGGACGGGCTGGCCTGGATGGTGTGTAGCGCGGTCGTCTCCTCGCTCGGGCTGGCGCCGGTCTTCACGCTGGCAACCGACCTGGTGGTGGGCAGCGCGCCTCCGGAGCGCGCGGGCGTGGCCTCTGCGATCTCCGAGACCAGCTCCGAATTCGGCGGGGCGCTGGGGATCGCGATCCTGGGAGCCATCGGCGCCGCGATCTACCGCGGCACCATGGCCGATGCCGTGCCCGCGGGTCTGGCGGGCGTTTCGGAGGTCGAGGCCGCCCGCAGCACGCTGGGCGGCGCCGTTGCGCTGGCCGGGCAGATCGGCGGCAGTGCGGGCGCGGAACTGCTCGATGCGGGCCGCGATGCCCTGATGCGCGGCATGCGGCTCACGGCCGGCGTCTGTGCGGCGGTGCTGCTGTTCGTCGCCGGACTGGTGGCGATCCGGCTGCGCGGGGCGGGTGGCGCCGGGCAGGCGCTCCCCGTGGATTCCCCGAGTGCCGCCGCATTGCCGGAGCGCTGACGAAACCCGATACTGGGGCTTCCACGACGCGACCACCGGAGCCCCTTCCATGAGCAACGAACTGCGCAAGAAGCTGCACGACCTGGCCGAACTGGGCGACAAGGCCCCCGACCCGCAGACCAAGGCCCTCATCGAGGCGATCCGGCTCCAGACGGCGGTGCTGAACGAGCGGCTCTTCGCCATCGAACTGCAGGTGGCGGCCCTGTCCAAACGGCTCGAAAGCACGACCGACTGAGAGGGGAGCGCTTTGGCGGGATAATCCCCGCCATGAGCGGCAACACCTTCGGAACTCTTTTCGCGGTCACCAATTTCGGCGAGTCGCATGGCCCGGCCATCGGCTGCGTCATCGACGGATGCCCCCCGGGCATGGAACTCAGCGAAGCTGACATCCAGGGCGACCTGGACCGCCGCCGCCCCGGCACCAGCCGCCACGTCACCCAGCGCAACGAGCCCGACGCCGTGCAGATCCTCTCGGGCGTGTACGAAGGCAAGACCACCGGCACCCCCATCGCGCTGCTGATCCAGAACACTGACCAGCGCAGCAAGGACTATGGCCAGATCGCCCAGCAGTTCCGCCCGGGCCACGCCGACTTCACCTACTGGAAGAAGTACGGCATCCGCGATCCTCGCGGCGGCGGGCGTTCCTCGGCACGGCTGACCGCGCCCATGGTCGCGGCCGGCGCGGTCGCCAAGAAATGGCTGGCCGAGAAGTACGGCATGGTGTTCCGCGGCTGCATGACGCAGATCGGCGAGATCGCCATTCCCTTCGAGAGCTGGGACCACGTACCCAACAACCCCTTCTTCGCCCCCATCGCCGACGTGAGCGCGCTGGAGGACTACATGGACCGCCTGCGCAAGGCCGGCGATTCGTGCGGCGCGCGCATCCGCGTGACCGCCTCGAACGTCCCGGTGGGCCTGGGCGAGCCGCTCTTCGACAAGCTCGACGCCGAGATCGCCTATGCGATGATGGGCATCAACGCGGTGAAGGCGGTGGAAATCGGCGCCGGCTTCGACAGCGTCACCCAGCGCGGCACCACGCACGGCGACTCGATCACGCCCACGGGCTTCGTCACCAACAACGCGGGCGGCATCCTCGGCGGCATCAGCTCGGGGCAGGACCTGGACGTGAGCGTCGCGATCAAGCCCACCAGCTCGATCATCAGCCCGCGCCAGTCGATCGACATCCACAACAACCCCGTCGAGGTCGTCACCAAGGGGCGTCACGACCCGTGCGTGGGCATCCGCGCCACGCCCATCGCCGAGGCGATGCTGGCGCTGGTGGTGATCGAGCACGTGCTGCGCAACCGCGCGCAGTGCGGCGATGTGCCACAGGGGCCCCAGGGCAGCAAGACAGAAGCCGCGTCGCCGCAGGCGTCCTTCCTCTAGTGTCCGAGCCGCCACCAGTGGCCGCCGCCAGGCGCGGCCACCTGCTGGCATTCGCTGGCCTGTCGGCCAGCTATTTCGCGCACATCGGTTTCTTCAACCCCTACCTGCCGCTCTGGCTGAAGGACCTGGGGCTGCCGATCTTCACCATCAGCCTGCTGGCTTCGGTGCAGTCGATCACGCGCGTGTTCGCGCCCTATGCATGGGGCGCGCTCAGCGACCACACCGGGCAGCGGGTGAAGCTGCTGCGCTTCAGTGCGGCGGTGGCGCTGGCCAGCTCCTTCGGTCTCTGGTGGCACGGCGGTGCATGGTGGCTCGCGCTGGTGCTGCTTGTGATGTTCACCCACACCAGCTCGATGATGTCGCTCACCGAGGCCGCTATGGCGCAACTGGTGGCCGGCGACTGGGGGCGCTACGGCCGCATCCGGCTGTGCGGCTCGGCCGGTTTCCTGCTCACGGTGTTCGTGGCGGGCGAGTGGTTCGACCGCTTCGGCATGAGGCACTTTCCGGCATGGGCTGCGGGCACGCTGGCCATCGTGCTGATCGCGACGATGAAGCTGCCCGACGTGCGCGAGCCTCCGGCCGCGCACGGCACGGTGAAGGAGCCCATCGGACCTGTGCTGCGCAACCGCTCGGTGCAGTGGTTCTTCGCGTCGCTCTTCTTCCAGGTGATGTCGCACTTCTCGGTGTACGCGTTCTTCTCGCTGTACCTCGATTCGATCGGCTACGGAAAGAGCACCATCGGCCTGCTGTGGGCGCTGTCGGTGGTGGCGGAGATCGTGTGGTTCTTCCTGCAGGGCAGGCTCATCGGCCTGATGCCGATGCCGCGCTGGATGCTGGTGTGCGGCATCGCGGCCGTCGCGCGGCTCGGGTTGACTGCGGGCCTGGGCGGTTGGATCGCGGCGCTCGTCGTGGCGCAGTGGCTTCACGCGCTGAGCTTCGCGGCGCACCACACGACCTGCATCGCGGTGGTCTCGCGCCGATTCCCCGGCCATCTGCGCGGGCGAGGGCAGGCGCTGTTCACGGTTATCGGCTATGGCTTCGGTGGCGTGCTGGGTGTTCTGCTCGGTGGTGCTGTCGCGCAGGCGTTTGGATATCGCATGATGTTTACAGCTGCGGCCTTGCTGGCGGTGCTTGGCAGTGTGTGTGCGTGTCGGGTGATGAAGTTGGATCGGATGGAGCGCGCGGTCAGGACCTCCTGATCTCCCGACAAAGTGTCATGGGCCTTACATGCCCACGTCACCGCGGATTTTTACGCTGCGCGCTCCGTAATCTTTTCTCCTGATTTCTCATGTCCGTTTCAGACGACTCGCGCGGCGCACGCACGCCGCGTCTCCTTGCTCCTGCCGCATCGAACGCCTCCGAACAGAACAACGACAACAACACGCCGCCGCGCCGCCAGGTGCTGAAGCTCGGGGCTTCGCTTCTGACGGTCGGCAGCAGCGGCGCCTTGCTCGCGGCATGCGGCGGCGGTGGAAGCGACGGGCCGGCTCTCGGTCCATTCCCGGCTTCGACGCCTGCACCGGCACCCGCGCCGGCGGCAACGCCCGCTCCGCCCGCGGCAGCCGCCAAGATCTCGAGCTTCTCGATCGCTGTGATGCCCGACACGCAGTTCTATGCGCGCTATGCCACGGCGGCCGAAAGCGACCAGTACAACAAGCGCTTCGGCAGCGCTCCTTTCGCAGCGCAGACGAAGTGGATCGCCGACAACGCCAAGGGACTGAACATACCTTTCACCATCCACCTCGGCGACGTGGTCGACCAGGTCGGCAAGCCCGACCAGTGGAAGGTGGCCGATGCCGCCATGAAGATCCTTGAAGATGCGAAGCTGCCCTACAGCGTGCTGGCCGGCAACCACGACGTGCTGAGGGACGTCGACTACAGCGTCGATTCAGTCGGCGGCACCGACAAGGACCGTACCCCTGCCAACGAACCCTACATCCAGTGGTTCGGCACCGAGCGCGCGAAGAAGCAGGCCACCTTCGGCGAGCGCGACACCAGCGGCTTCCACGAGTACCACGTGTTCGAAGCCCAGGGCCAGAAGTTCATGGTGCTGTCGCTGTCGTGGCGCATTTCCGATGCCGGCATTGCATGGGCCCGCCAGGTGATCAGGAAGAACCCGACGCTGCCGGTGATCCTGGTGAACCACCAGTTGCTCAACATCGCGCCCGATGGCACGAGCCCGCTCGAAACCGACTACGGCAAGATGCTGTGGGAGAAGCTGATCCGCGACAACGACCAGATCTTCATGACGCTCAACGGCCACCACCATGGCGCCGCGCACCTCACGAAGATCAACGACTTCGGCCGCAAGGTCGAGGAGATGGTGGTCGACTACCAGATGGCCTACCAGGGCGGCAACGGCCTCATGCGCCTGTACGAGTTCGACCTGACCAACAAGAAGATCAAGGTGCTGTCGTTCTCGCCGTGGGTTCCGCAGAAGCCGGCGGCCACGCTCAACAGCTTCGACCAGGCGGTGCTCACCACTGCCAACGAGGCCTTCACCATCGACATGGATTTCGCCCAGCGCTTCTCGGGCTTCAACAAGAGCTTCGGTGCCGGCAGCGCCACCATCGAAGGCTCGCTGGTGGACAAGGCCCGCGCGATGATCCTTGCGAACTACAAGGAACCGGCGACGCTCGTGCAGCGGCCGGCCACGAACTCGGACGACTACCCCAAGGTCGCGAACACGCTGGCGCACTGGCGCTTCTTCGGTGGTACGGCCAACCAGCCGGTGCTGCCGGGCACGGTCATCGCCGACGTCGCGGGCAGCAATCCGCTGCACCGCGATGCGCTGAATCAGGGGGGCGTCGTCGGTGCGACAGATGGCGACATCGTGTGGACGGACGACCGTCACTACCTGTCGGCCGCGCCGGGGTCGGTACGTTTCCTGAATACCAACAAGAACACGCCTCGCCTGAGCTATTTCCTTACCGATGCTGCGGCGCCGATCAACGCGCAGACGCTGGAGAACGGCTACACCATCGAAGCATTCATCAAGATCGACAAGAGTTGGACTATTGCCAACAACGAGTGGATGAACATCATGACGCGCGATGGCCGCAGCGGTGATTTGCCTGGCTACGCGGGTGACGGAGATGCGCCGCCGATGTTGTTTGCCATTTCCAACCTGCGTGAAGTGCAGTGGGAAGTGGTTCCCAGCCCGGCCGGACCCAACGCGAAAACCAATTGGTCGGGCGAGGTGCTTGCCGACCGCTGGATTCACATTGCGGTTGTCAACGATCCGGCGTCGCACGATACGACGATGTATGTAGAGGGCGCACCGGTGCTGCGCAACGTCACAGCGGCCAAGGGACTGGCGACACTCTCGGCCACTTCGCAGTGGGTCGTGGGCGGCGGCTCCTGGAATCTCAAGAGGGGTGATGGCTTCTTCGGCAACATCGGCGAAGTCCGCGTCGTGGCAGCAGCGCTGACCCCTGCCCAGTGGCTCACGGCACGCAAGCCGGCCTGAGCAGAGGCTCCGGCCTTCCCGCGATCAGTGAGTGATGCGGGGAGGCCGCTTTCTCCTATTTCTTCCCGCCGGTCTTTCCCATCTTCGCTGTCTTCTTCGCCTTCGCGGCACCCTTGCCGTTCTCCTTCTCGAACATCGCAAAGTACTCCGAAGCCAGCTTCCGCAGCGATCGCCCGGTGTTCGCGTAGTCGTATTCGTCGAGCTTCGCCAGCGACACCCGCCCGGCAGCAGCACGATGCCGGTTTTTCCTCGGCGATGCGGCTGACCGAATCGGGGTCCACTTCCGGCGGCGGCCGAGCTCACGGTACAGCGCCTCCTTGCGGCGCCGATGACGAGGGCGGCAATCAATATGCCGCAGATGCCGCCGAGCTGAATGGGGCCGAAGCGGATCTGCCCACTGCATAGCCAATGGCGAGCACGAGGAATAGCGCAATTTCGAACTGGTTTCCGGGTATTTCGACCAGACCGCCAATCACGAATCAGATCCCTTGCCCGGAATGTGCTTGCAGGCGGAGCGCGGCCTCAATTGGCCGGTGGCTGATTCGGAGGGCGCCGTAATTCATTCGAATCTCACCAGCGTGACTGCGGACACAGGCAGCCATGGATCGCGAACTTTATGCTGATTCGAAGAACCGTCTATTTTTCGCATTGGTTCTCGCGGTAAATCAACACTTAGAATAATTGTGAAAATATGCATCAGGGAGGTGAGCATGCCGCTCAATTTGCAAACAATATTCTTATCAATTGAATTTCAATTAGGCGGTTTGTCTTATCTGCAAACCGAGGCTCAATGACCCGGCGCGTCAATATCGAGACGCCCGCGGGCGAGGCACTGCAATTCCGCCAGCTGGTAGGCCGCGAAGCGCTGAGCCAGCTGTACGCCTTCGACGTCGAACTGCTGGGCAACAGCAACGCCATCGACCCCAAGAGCCTGCTGGGCAAGGCCTGCAACGTGTCGGTGGAGACCGAAGGCGGGGTGAGGTACCTGGGCGGTATCGCCACCCGCTTCGGACTGCAGCAGGAGGATGCGCGCCACTCCTTCTACCGCCTGCGCCTTCGCCCCTGGCTGTGGCTGGCCACGCGGCGCAGCGACTTCCGCATCTTCCAGGGCAAGAGCGTTCCCGAGATCGTCATGGAAGTGCTCGGGCGTTATGGCCATCCCATCGAGCAGAAGCTCAGCCGCGGCGACTACCGGCGCTGGGATTACTGCGTGCAGTACCACGAGAGCGACTTCGACTTCGTCTCGCGCCTGTGCGAACTCGAAGGCATCTACTACCACTTCCGGCACGAGGCCAGCCAGCACGTGCTCGTTTTCGCCGACGACATCGCCAATTCCCACAGCCCGCTGCCCGGCGGCGAGGAGGTGCGCTACCACCCGCTCGAGAAGTCCGGCATGGGCCAGCGCGAGCGCATCTACGCGTGGGAGATCGCCGAGGAGGTGCGCTCGGGCCATCACTACAACGACGACTACGACTTCGAGAAGCCCAAGGCCGAGCTCTCGCACCTGCGCCAGATGCCCCCGGGGCATGACCACGACGCCTTCGAGAACTACGAATGGCCCGGCGGTTTCGTGCAGCACGGCGACGGCGAGACCTACGCGCGCATCCGCAACGAGGAGCAGCTCAGCCAGCGTAGCCGCGTCACGGGCCGCGCCAATCTGCGCGAGCTGGCCACCGGCCACACCCTGCGCCTGACCGGCCACCCCAAGGCCGACCAGAACCAGCAGTACCTGCTCGTGGGCGTGAGCTACCACCTGCAGGAGAACCTGCAGGCCAGCGAAGGCGTGGAAGAGACCGAAGGCTCCGTGCAGCGCTTCGCCTTCGAGGCCCAGCCCACCAGCTATGCATGGCGGGCGCCGCGCACCACGCCCAAGCCGCGTACGCGGGGCCCGCAGACCGCCATGGTCGTGGGCCCGGCGGGCGAGGAGATCTGGACCGACCAGTACGGGCGCATCAAGGTGCAGTTCCACTGGGATCGCCTCGGACAGGACAACGAGAACTCCAGCTGCTGGGTGCGCGTTTCAACCGCGTGGGCCGGCGCCACCTTCGGCATGACCAGCGTGCCGCGCGTCGGCATGGAGGTGATCGTCGACTTCCTCAACGGCGACCCCGACTACCCCATCGTCACTGGCTGCGTGCACAACGCCGACACCATGCCGTCGTGGGAGCTGCCGGGGCAGAAGCACCTGTCGGGCATCCGCAGCCGGGAGCTCGGAGGCGGACGCGGCAACCACCTCGTGCTGGACGACACGCAGGGCAAGATCCAGGCGCAGCTGCGCAGCGACCATCAGTCCAGCCAGCTGAGCGTGGGGCACATCGGCCGCATCGAAGACACGGCAGGGCGCAAGGAGCCGCGCGGGCAGGGCTTCGAGCTGCGCACCGACGGGCATGGCGTGCTGCGTTCGGGCAAGGGCCTGCTCGTGACCACCGAGGCCCGGCCGAATGCGCAGGCGCATGCCACCGACATGGGCGAGACGGTGGGCCGCCTCACGCAGGCGCGCGATCTGCACGAAGGCCTGAGCGGCCTGGCCCAGGGCGCGCAGGCCCATGAAGCCGGCGACCAGGACGAAGTCACCACGAGCATCAAGGAACAGAACGACGCCATCAAGGGCCAGGGCGGCAACCGCGAGCAGGGCGATTTCCCCGAGTTCCAGGAGTCGCACCTGACGCTGGCCAGCGCCAAGGGCCTGCAGACCGTGGCGCAGGGCTCGACGCACGTCGTGAGCAACGAGCACACCGCGCTCACCAGCGGCGGTCATACGAGCGTGAGCGCGGGCAAGAGCATGCTGGTCAGCGTGCAGAGCGCGATCCGCATGTTCGCCGCCAAGGCCGGCATGCGGCTCGTGGCTGCGGGCGCGGACATCGACATCAAGGCGCTGAAGGACAGCGTCAACGTGCTGGCCAAGCTCAACATCACGCAGACCGCCAACAAGATCACCATCCAGGCGAAGGAAGAAGTGGTCATCAACGGCGGCTCCAGCTACAGCCGCTGGAGTTCGGGCGGCATCGAGCACGGCACGGCCGGCACATGGCGCGAGCATGCCGCCGTCCACAGCCTCGTGGGCCCGGCCAACGATGGCAAGCCCGCATTGCCCAACCCGCCGCCGGTGCCCAAGGGGCAGCTCGACCTCTATCACCAGTACATCAAGCCGACCGGCGAAAAGCGCCAGGGCGTGGCGCAGGGCGATTTCACCGTGGTGGATTCGGAAGGCGGCACGCACGCCGGCACCTTCGACCGCAACGGCTTCGCGACGGTGTCGGGCCTGCCCATCGGCACCGCCAAGGTCACGTTTGGCAAGGACCCGCGAGACCCCTGGGAAGAAGGCAGCTATTACGGTACGCCGGAGGACTGGAAGGCGAAAGGCGCGACCGGCGCAGCCGCGGGCGGAGCGGGCGGGGGCGTGTCGGGCATCTCCGGCATCTCCGGCCTCGTGGGCAACGCTGCCGGACTGGCCGGCTCTGCGGGCGGCGCCGCAGGAGCCCTCGCAGGCGTGGCCGGCATGGGCAGCAAGGCGGCGAGCGCGCTGAACCAGGTCACGCAAGCGGCCGGCGTCGCGCAGCAGGCAGTGGGCGCGGCGCAGGCGATTCAGCAGGGCGGCGCCAAGGCGCTGCTCGGCCAGGCGAGCCAGGCGGCGACCGGCATGGCGATCCAGGCGGCCGGTGCCAAGCTCGGCCCGATGGGCGTGCCGATCACCGGCGTGATGAGCGGCATCGCTTCTGGCGGTATGAAGCAGCCAGGCATCGCCACCGCAGTTGCAAATCCAGTCGCCACAGGCCGGACGCCTGGCTTCGCAGGCTGACCCTGCCTGGTCGCCCCGAATGGCCCTCCAGCGGGCCACTCAACCTGAAACGAGAGTTCGAGAGAAAAAGAAAAAATGGCAGAACAGGAGGCGGCGTCGAAGCCGCAGGCAACGGAGCGCGAGCCGCAGACGGCGGTGGCGCCGCTGAACACGATCGTGAAGGAGGACGTCGCCGCCGCCAGCAAGGCGGTGGACGACTGGCTGCGCTCGTTCAGCGGCGGCTACGTGACGCTGGAACGATTGACGATGGTGCTGGGCAGCATCCCGATCGTGGGCAACATCATGGCGCTGGTGGATGTGTTCCTGGACATCATCAACATCGTCGAGAAGAAGGCCAAGGACGGCGTCGATGCGTTCCTGAACTGGGTGAGCCTGGGCATCAACCTGATCGGGCTGATCCCGATACCGCCTAGCATGGCTGCGGCGCGCATGAGCCTGCGCCCGACGCTGCACCTGGTGAAGCAGGAGTTGAAGACGGCGGCGTCCAACCTTGGCGAGGCGATCGTGACGACGCTGGTGGGGCACCTGAACGCCACCATCATGGGCGAGCTGGACAAGTTCATCGATGGTGCGATCGCCAAGCTCGATGGCATCCTGAAGAGCTGCGCCGATCTTGCGGACAAGATCATCGACAACCTGGTCGACGTGATGCGCCGGGTTCTGGGCCAGAAGGACCTGTTCACGGTGGGCACGCCGCCGTCGCCGGAGACCAGGGTGCACGACCCGAAGACGCAGAGCACGTGGAACCGGATGTGGGGCGCGGCGGTGCGCTACACGAAGCAGTCGGCGAACTACGTGGCGAAGGCGGCGGCGAGCCATCTGCCGGATGGCATCGCGGGGCGGATCAACGGGGTGATCGCGCAAATGCTGGACTTCAAGCGGCTGCTGAGAGGGCAGCTGTCGAGGCTGGCGGACAAGGAGGCGCAGGCCAGCATCATGTGGCTGCTGCACAAGCTGCGGGATGCGCTGCTGAAGAAGAAGGGCAGGAGGGCCGCGATCGTGCCGCCGCAGGCGGGGGCGGTTGCCCAGAAGGACAAGCCCGGTGACCAGTTGGGGCACATCAGCAAGCAGGCGCCCGCGAACGGGCGAGGGTGCAGCATCAAGAACGGTCCGGCGCCGGTGCGCAAGGGCGGCTCCATCAGTCTCGCTCTCGGGGATGAGAGCTTCACCCACACAGATTTCGTTCTCGCAGCGCCGCTGCCGATCGAATGGGCGCGCACCTACGCCAGTGACCTCGACGCCTTCGACCGAGGCAGCCTGGGCGCCCGCTGGATCACCCCCTACAGCATGCGCGTGGACGTCACCACGCCCGCGCGCGGCGCACGCCAGGGCCAGCCCAGCCTCGTGCACCACGCCGCCGACGGCCGCAGCCACGCCTACCCGGTGCTGGCCGTGGGCCAGAGCTATTTCGATGCGATCGAGGAAGTCCGCGTCTGGCGCCTGAGCGAGAGCCTGCTGGTGCTTGACTTCGGCAAGCCCCTGCCCGAAGGCGAACAGAGCGAATGGCGCGAGATCTACGAGTACGTCGACAGCAAACAACCCCATTTCCGGCTGGTCACGCAGCAGGCCAAGGACGGCATGGCCATCGGCCTGCGCTACGACCACGTGATCGCGGCAACGGGCGAGCGCGTACTCAGCGACGTCATCAGCAAGCACGGCGAAGCCGTCATGGCGCATGTGGGCACCAAGCCCGATGCGCAGACGGGGCTCATCCAGTCGCTGTGGGAGCTCAAGGATGGCCAGGTCGTGCGTCAGTTGGCCGCCTACACCCACGATGCAGAGCGCGACCTTGTCTCGGCCCAGGACGAAGACGGCGCCAGTTGGAGCTACACCTACAGCCACCATCTCGTGACCCGCTACACCGACCGCACCGGCCGGGGCATGAACCTCGAGTACGACGGCACGGGCCCCGACGCCAAGGCCGTGCGCGAGTGGTCCGACGACGGCAGCTTCGCGCTGAAGCTGGAGTGGGACCGCAACATCCGCCTGACCTACGTGACCGATGCGCTGGGTGGGGAGACCTGGCACTACTACGACATCCAGGGCTATACCTACCGCATCATCCATCCGGACGGTCTGCAGGAGTGGTTCTTCCGTGATGACGCGAAGAACATCACGCGCCACGTGCACACCGACGGCACGACGGACGACTACACCTACGACGCCGACGGCAACCTGCAGACGCACACCCGAGCCGACGGCAGCCGCGTGCACTACGAGTACGACAGCCTGCACCGGCTCACGGGCATCCGCGACGCGGAGGGTGGCGTGTGGAAGCGCGACTACGACGCGCAGGGCCATCTCGCGGAAGAGATCGATCCGCTGGGCCACAAGACCGAGTACGCCTACGACAAGGCCGGCAGGCCCGTGCGCATCACCGATGCGAAGGGCGGCACGAAGCTGATGAGCTACACGCCTCGCGGTCGGCTCGCGAGCCTCACGGATTGCTCAGGCAAGACCAGCCGCTGGACCTACGACGATCGCGGCCGGCTCGCCACGGCCGTCGATCCGGCGGGCAACGTCACGCGCCATCTCTACAGCCGTCCGCAGGAAGGCGCGGTACTGCGTGCCCAAGGCAGCGTGCCTGGCCTGCTCCACGAACTCGTGATGCCCGACGGCACGCGCGAGCAGACACTGCACGACCCCGAGGGACGCATGCTCGCGCATGTCGACGGGCTCGGGCGCCGCACGCACTACAGCTACAACCGCGCAGGGCTCATCGCCGGCCGCACCGATGCCGACGGGCATTCGCTCAGGTACCAGTGGGATCTGCTGGGCCGTCTTGTCGAATTGCGCAACGAGAACGGCAGCCGCCACAGCCTGCGCTACGACCCCGTAGGCCGGCTGCTGGAGAAGACCGACTTCGCCCGCCGGACCACGCGGTACCGCTACGAAGAAAGCACCGGCCGGCTCGCCGAGGTCGACGCGGGCGGGCGAGTGGTGCAGTTGCAGGCGGATGCCATGGGCAGGATGACCGAGCGGTCCGCTGGCGGCCAGGTCGAGCGCTTCGCCTTCGACCGCAACGGGCGCATGGTGGAGGCGACGAACAGCGACGCGCGCCTGCAGTGGTTCTACGACCCGGCCGGCAACCTGACGCGCGAGCATCAGCACGACCTGCAGGCCGGGCGCACCGCGATATGGCAGCACCGCTACGACGCACTCAACCAGCGCGTCGCCACGATCCGCCCCGACGGCCACACGACCCAATGGCTCACCTACGGTTCGGGCCACGTGCACGGCCTGCTGCTCGACGGACACGACATCCTCGGCTTCGAGCGCGACGACCTCCATCGCGAAGTGCTGCGCGAACAGCGCAACGGCCTGACCCAGAAGCTGCGTTACGACAGTGCAGGCAGGCGGCAGGAACAGCAGGTCGTGCCGGGCCAGGCGAGCGCAGCCGGCGCGCTGCGGCTGCAGCGCACCTACGGCTACGACAGGGCGGGGCAGCTCGTCGCCATCGGCGACAGCCATCATGGCAACCTCGACTACCGTTACGACCCGGTCGGCCGCCTTGTCGAGGCCAGTAGCCGGTTCGGCCGCGAGACCTTCGCCTTCGATCCGGCGGGCAACATCGCCGAGCCTGACGGCACCACCGGCGCAAGCCGGGCTCCTGCCGTTCCCTTGCTCGACAACCTGCTCAAGGCCTATGCCGGCGTCCGCTATCGCTACGACGAGCACGGCCACATGGTCGAGCGCGCGTGCAACGGCCGGTCGACCACCTTCGCGTGGGACGGTTTCGGGCGCCTGAGTTCCGCCACGGACCCAGACGGCACGCAAACCTCATTCGCCTACGACCCGCTGGGCCGCCGCATCTCGAAACGCTCGCGAGACAGCATCACCCGGTTCGGTTGGGATGGCGACACGCTCGCCTTCGAGAGCACGCAGAGCCTCGCCGCGGAGCAGGAAGACGACGGACGCGGCTGGAGCGTGCACTACGTCCACGAACCGCGCTCCTTCGCTCCGCTGGTTCAACTGCGCCAGGCGCATGCGATCGTGCCGGGCAGGACGCCCGACGTGCGGGAACTCATGGCCGCCAACGGTGGCGCCTACGACATCGAGCAGGATCCGCTTTGGAACGGCGAACTCCAGCCGGGGCAGCGCAGCTTCGAGGCGGACGAGATCGCCTTCTATCAGTGCGACCACCTCGGCACGCCGCGGGACCTGACCGATCATGAAGGCCGGGTCGGATGGTCGGCTCAGTACAAGGCCTGGGGCGAAGCGCGCGAGGTCATCAGCGAGGCGGGGCGACGTGCCGGCATCGTGAATCCGATCCGCTTCCAGGGGCAGTACTTCGATGCCGAAACGGGGCTGCACTACAACCGCTACCGCTACTACGATCCGGCGAGCGGCCGGTATGTCTCGCCCGACCCGCTGGGGCTCGCGGGCGGCCTCAACCTGTATGCGTACGTCGGCGGCAACCCCGTGCGCGGCATCGATCCGCTGGGACTGGTCGACATCAACCTGTTCCCGCACAACGAGGCTATCCGCCAATCGGCAGACAACATCCCGAGCCCGCCCGGCACCTTCACGGTCGGCTCCCACGGCAATCCGAGCATCATGACCGACACCGCGCTCAAGGGCATCACCCCTGCGCAAATGGCGCAGCGGATCAAGGCGCATCCGTCGTATACGGAAGGCCAGCAGGTTCAGCTTATGTCATGCGAGACCGGCAAGGGAACGGACCCCTACGCGCAGAAACTGGCCAACGAGCTCAATGCGCCTGTCGTGGCGCCCGACAAGCTCCTGTGGATCTGGCCCCACGGCGCCTACAAGCCTGCTGGCCAGAAGGCCGACGGAAGCATGGACACCGCCGATCCCGGCGTCTGGCATACCTTCAACCCCAAGTCATGAAGAACATCGATCTCAGGTTCGGCGCGAAGCTGGCAGTGCTTCTTCCTCTTCTTCTGAACCTCCCAGTCTCTTACGCAACGGAGAACCAAGCCATGGACAAGCCCGACGCCGCACCAGCCTCTTCCTCGTCGCCCATCTCGGGCGCGCAGTCATACGCACTGACAGATGCGCAGCGAGCCGATCTGGTCACGAAGGCCGAGGCCGGCGACGCCGAGGCCGCGTTCCGTCTGTCGCTGTACTACACCTTCAGGTCTTCCGACGACGTTCAGCGCACCCGCTGGCTGACGGTCGCGGCCAGGGCCGGGCACGTCGTCGCGCAGCACAACCTGGCCTACGACCTCTACATGGGCGGCAAGGACCTCGCCGAAGCCGCGCATTGGGCGGCGGAATCGTCGAAGAACGGCAATGCGGAGGCGGGCGATCTGCTCAAGGAAATCGAAGCGGCCCGCGCGAAGGCCCGGGGCTCGCGTCCGTGAGCGACGGCCTCGATGGTTCGGCCGCGCCGCTCTTCGAGATCGAGCCGCCGGATCGGCTGCTGCTCAACACCCCGGTGGTGATCGCATTGGGCAACGCTTTCAGGCTGTTCGAGAGGACCGGGCAAGACCTGAATAACTTCGATGTCCGCATTGCCGAAAGGCGGAAAGAGAACGGCGAGGACGAAGACGGTGTCGACACCATCGGCATAGCCTTCTCTGCCAAGCTGCCGCCCGGGCAGAAGGGACTTGGCAACGCCAGCAGGTTGGGGCGGTCGATCATGTACATCGCCTCGAGGATCACGGGCGAAATGCTTCGGGAGCGAGGAAGCAGGTAGTGGTCCCGACGCTGGGACTGTTTCAAAAGACGCCGCGACCGACCGAGTCTGCGGCTTTCAATTTTGAAAGGGAGAAAAGAATGAACGAAATCATCGAAGTCGATGGCCTGGTAGCACAGGCGATTGCAGTGGCCTGGGAGGATGGAAGGTCTTCTGGCCTGCGGCTCGAGAACTACAAGCTTGTGCTGGTCGATGCATCCGACGGATACCGGGTTACGTGGGAAGCGTCGAACAAGCCGCAGGGTCATCGCGGTGCCCTGCCGGGCCTGGCGGAACCGCAACTGCTGATCGACAAGTTCAGCGGCCGAGTCCTTCAGAAGCATCTGTCTCGCTGAAGAGATAGCCAACCGAGGGACATCGAGTGTCTTCCCAGATCATCATCCTCGCCCACGACATGTGGCGCAAAGGCGCTGGCGGTGCTCCCGCCGGGCTCGTCGGCCAGGCCGACAGCTTCGCCTACGCGGGGCTCGACCTGGGCCTTGCCCAGTTCGCCGCAACGACCTTCGCAGGCACGAGCTTCACCGCCACCAGCTTCAAGCAGGCGGGCTGGAGCGGCTGCCAGTTCACGGGCTGCAGCTTCACCCAGTGCGACTTCAGCAGCATCTCGATCACCGGCTGCACGTTCATCAATTGCAGCTTCACGGGCGCGAACTTCGATGGCGCGAGCATCGGAAGCAGCACCTTCCGGCAGTGCCAGTGGGACGACATCAGCTTCGCGGGCGGCAGCTGGAATGACGTCGGCGTGCTGGACTGCAGCGGCACCGTGGTGCATGCGCAAGGGCTGCAGGGACGCAGCGTGGACTTCACCGGCAGCACCTTCGAGCAGCTCGAGTTCCAGGGCGCCAGCATCAACTGAGGGAAACAATAAATGGCAGGGACGGAAGAGAAGAAAGCGCCGACCGAGCGCGAGCCGCAGACGGCGGTGGCACCGCTGAACACGATCGTGAAGGAAGACGTCGCCGCCGCCAGCAAGGCTGTGGACGACTGGCTGCGCTCGTTCAGTGGCGGCTACGTGACGCTGGAGCGGCTGACGATGGTGCTGGGCAGCATCCCGATCGTCGGGAACATCATGGCGCTGGTGGATGTGTTCCTGGACATCATCAACATCGTCGAGAAGAAGGCCAAGGACGGGGTCGATGCGTTCCTGAACTGGGTGAGCCTGGGCATCAACCTGATCGGGCTGATCCCGGTACCGCCGAGCATGGCTGCGGCGCGCATGAGCCTGCGCCCGACGCTGCACCTGGTGAGGCAGCAACTGAAGACGGCGGCCTCTAACCTGGGGGAGGCGATCGTGACCACGCTGGTGGGGCACCTGAATGCCACCATCATGGGCGAGCTGGACACGTTCATCGACGGAGCCATCGCCAAGCTCGACGGCATCCTCAAGAGCTGCGCGGACCTCGCGGACAAGATCATCGACAACCTGGTGGACGTGATGCGTCGCGTGCTGGGTCAGAAGGACCTGTTCACGGTGGGCACGCCTGCGTCACCCGAAACCAAGGTGCACGACCCGAAGACGCAGAGCACGTGGAGCCGGATGTGGGGCGCTGCGGTGCGCTACTCGAAGCAGTCGGCGAACTACGTGGCGAAGGCGGCTGCGAGCCAACTGCCCGATGGCGTCGCCAGCCAGGTCAACAGCATGATCACGCAGATGCTGGACTTCAAGCAGCAGCTGCGCGGGCAGCTGTCGAGGCTGGCGGACAGGGAAGCGCAGGCCAGCATCATGTGGCTGCTGTACAAGCTGCGGGATGCGCTGCTGAAGAAGAAGGGCCAGCGTGCCGCGATCATCGCTCCGCAAACAGGAGCCAAGGCGGAAAAGGAAAATCCCGGAACGCAACTCGGCCACATCAACAAGCAAGCCGATGCACAAGGGACGGCGGGGTGCAAGAACTGCCCTGCGCCGGCGCGCAAAGGGGCTTCCATCAGCCTTGCCACGGGCAACGAGAGCTTCACCCACACCGACTTCGTTCTGGCAGCGCCGCTGCCGATCGAATGGGCGCGCACCTACGCCAGCGACCTCGACGCCTTCGACCGCGGCAGCCTCGGTGCGCGCTGGATCACCCCCTACAGCATGCGCGTGGACATCGCCACGCCCACGCGAGGCGCACGCCAGGGCCAGCCCAGCCTCGTGCACCACGCCGCCGACGGCCGCAGCCACGCCTACCCGGTGCTGGCCGTGGGCCAGAGCTATTTCGATGCGATCGAGGAAGTCCGCGTCTGGCGCCTGAGCGAGAGCCTGCTGGTGCTTGACTTCGGCAAGCCCCTGCCCGAAGGCGAACAGAGCGAATGGCGCGAGATCTACGAGTACGTCGACAGCAAACAACCCCATTTCCGGCTGGTCACGCAGCAGGCCAAGGACGGCATGGCCATCGGCCTGCGCTACGACCACGTGATCGCGGCAACGGGCGAGCGCGTACTCAGCGACGTCATCAGCAAGCACGGCGAAGCCGTCATGGCGCATGTGGGCACCAAGCCCGATGCGCAGACGGGGCTCATCCAGTCGCTGTGGGAGCTCAAGGATGGCCAGGTCGTGCGTCAGTTGGCCGCCTACACCCACGATGCAGAGCGCGACCTTGTCTCGGCCCAGGACGAAGACGGCGCCAGTTGGAGCTACACCTACAGCCACCATCTCGTGACCCGCTACACCGACCGCACCGGCCGGGGCATGAACCTCGAGTACGACGGCACGGGCCCCGACGCCAAGGCCGTGCGCGAGTGGTCCGACGACGGCAGCTTCGCGCTGAAGCTGGAGTGGGACCGCAACATCCGCCTGACCTACGTGACCGATGCGCTGGGTGGGGAGACCTGGCACTACTACGACATCCAGGGCTATACCTACCGCATCATCCATCCGGACGGTCTGCAGGAGTGGTTCTTCCGTGATGACGCGAAGAACATCACGCGCCACGTGCACACCGACGGCACGACGGACGACTACACCTACGACGCCGACGGCAACCTGCAGACGCACACCCGAGCCGACGGCAGCCGCGTGCACTACGAGTACGACAGCCTGCACCGGCTCACGGGCATCCGCGACGCGGAGGGTGGCGTGTGGAAGCGCGACTACGACGCGCAGGGCCATCTCGCGGAAGAGATCGATCCGCTGGGCCACAAGACCGAGTACGCCTACGACAAGGCGGGCAGGCCCGTGCGCATCACCGATGCCAAGGGTGGCGTCAAGGTGCTCGCCTATTCCCCTTCCGGCCAGCTGCTGAGCTACACCGACTGCTCCGCAAAGACCAGCCGCTGGGACTACGACGATCGTGGCCGCCTGGTCAAGGCCACCGATGCCGCAGGCAACGCCACCAGCTATCGCTACGCAGCCGGCCAGCTGGAAGAGATCGAACAGCCCGACAGGACGAGCGAGCATTTCGAGCACGACGCCGAAGGCCGGCTGCTCGTGCACACCGACGCACTGGGGCGCGCCACGCGCTATAGCTACACGCGCGCCGGCCTGATCGCCGGCCGCACCGACGCCGCGGGTCGTTCGCTCAGGTACCACTGGGACCTGCTGGGCCGCCTGACCGAACTGCACAACGAGAACGGCAGCCGCTACGACTTCCGCTATGACCCCGTGGGCCGACTGCTGGAAGAAACCGGCTTCGACCGCAAGACCACGCAGTACGTCCACGAAGAAACCACGGGCGTTCTCGCCGAAGTGATCGAGGCGGGCCACCGCACCGAACTCGAATTCGATCCACTTGGCCGCTTGAGCGAACGCCGGGCTGGCGGGGAGTGCGAACGCTTCGCCTACGACCGAAACGGTCGCCTGCTCGAGGCGACGAACAGCGATGCGCGCCTGCAGTGGTTCTACGACCCGGCCGGCAACCTGACGCGCGAACATCACCACTATCTGCAGCGCAAGCGCACGGCAGTCTGGCAGCACCGCTACGACGAACTCAACCATCGCGTCGCCACCGTGCGGCCCGACGGGCATGTCACCCAGTGGCTGACCTATGGCTCCGGCCATGTGCACGGCCTGATGATCGACGGCCAGGACATCCTGGGCTTCGAGCGCGACGACCTGCACCGGGAGATTGCACGCGAGCAGGGCAACGGACTGAGCCAGCGGCAGAAGTACGACCCGGCGGGTCGGCTGCTCGAACAGCACATCTCGCGCACCAGGCCAGGCGCCATCGAATCGGCCACCGGCATCCAGCGCCGCTATACCTACGACAAGGCTGGCCAATTGGTGGCCATCGGCGACAGCCGGCGTGGCAACCTGAACTACCGCTACGACCCCGTGGGCCGCCTGCTCGAAGCCAACAGCCGCCTCGGGCGCGAGATCTTTGCATTCGACCCGGCGGGCAACATCGTCGACCCGCCCCCGGCCCACGAACCACTGAGGCACCCGGCCGGCAAGCTGCTGGACAACCTGCTGAAGAACTACGCCGGCACCAGCTACCGCTACGACGAACGCGGCAACATGACCGAGCGCGTACGCAACGGCTGGCGCACCGTGTTCGCATGGGACGGCTTCAACCGCATGACAGCGGCGACCGACCACAGCGGCATCGCCACCACCTTCAGTTACGACGCGCTGGGACGGCGTCTATCAAAGAGTTCGGGCGACACCACAACGCTCTTCGGCTGGGACGGCGACGTGCTCGCATTCGAGAGCACGCAGAGCAGCTCGGCGATCGAGGAGGGCGGAGAGCACGGCTGGAGCGTGCACTACATCCACGAGCCGAACTCGTTCGTGCCGCTGGTGCAGGTGCGCCGCGCGAGCGCGATGGCGCTGAGCGAGACGACGGATGCGAAGGCGCTGATGGAGGCCAACGGAGGCGTCTACGACATCGAGCAGGATCCGCTGTGGAACGGCGAGCAGAGGCATGTGCCGCGGGCGTTTGACATAAGGGAAATGGCGTTCTACCAGTGCGACCACCTGGGCACGCCGCAGGAACTGACAGACCACGAAGGGAGCATTGCCTGGTCGGCGCAGTACAAGGCGTGGGGAGAGGCGCGGGAGGCGATCAGCGAAGCGGGGAGAAGGGCGGGGTTCAGAAATCCGATTCGGTTTCAGGGGCAGTATTGGGATGAAGAGACGGGGCTGCATTACAACCGCTATCGGTACTACGACCCACGCAGCGGAAGATTTGCTTCTAGCGATCCCATAAAGTTGCTGGGGGGAACAAATCTCCACCAATATGCGCCGAATCCGACAGAGTGGGTCGATCCCTTTGGACTGAGCGGAAACTCGAAGCAGCGAAGACAAGCAACGCGTGCGGCTCAACGTGACTGCGAGAGAGCTGAGGAAAAACGCGATGACTTGATGAACAAGCGAAAACGAAAGCATGCGACTTATGTTGGCGGCACAAAAAATGGCCAATCTGTGGGAGGGTGCTCGACAAATCCAACTGGATGTGCGGAAGACGATATTGCCCGTCAACTCGGCTCTGACGCTACTTTTACAAAAGCGTTTGGCTGGCGCCGAAATCGTGAGACAAACGAGCTTGAGAGAACTGAAATCCCCGTTTGTTGCAGATGTCAATTGAAATATAATCCTTCTCAATTTCCTTCAGATGTTAAGGCTGACCCAGGTGGAGCATGGGAAAAATGATTGATTTTGCATCCGTTGAGTGTTCTAGGATTGATTGGCAGAAATATGAGGAAATTCAAGGGCGAGCGGATTCCATTCCTGCTGTCTTGCAAGCGTTGTTGAGTTCTTCAATAGAAAATGCGGAGAAATATTATTGGGGGATAGAGAACCATGTGGTTGTTCAAGGGCAATTGTTTAGTGCGGCTGAGCCCACGTTGCAAGTGCTTATCGCCTCGCTTTTGAATGTTCGCCCTAGGCATACAAAAATCGATGTGCTTGAGCTTATTTTTCAAATAGTTGCTGCTGCTTTTTCCGAGGCAGAAGATGAGAAATACAGGGAAATGCAACGCCGAATTCAATTGCGCGCGCTGGAGGGATTGTGGGTTTTTTACGGGGAATTAAACGGGGAGCATTCTGAGGCAGTTGGCGAGATATTGGATTTGATTGATCAATCCCGATTGAAATACTTTATTCAATGAACCGAGGATGCAATCAAAGGATGATCATTGGATGCATTGATCACTCCGACGTGATAGGGTGAAGTTGAATTGAAATCGACATGATCAACAGGCGCTGCCTGAGGCCAACAGCCGCCTGGAACGCGAGACGTTTGAGTTCGACCCAGCAGGCAACATCGTCGACCCGCCCCCGGCCAACGATCCCCTGAGGCACCCGGCCGGCAAGCTGCTGGACAACCTGCTGAAGAACTACGCCGGCACCAGCTACCGCTACGACGAACGCGGCAACATGACCGAGCGCGTGTGCAACGGCTGGCGCACCGTCTTGCGTGGGACGGCTCAACTGCATGACGGCGGGGTCCGAACCTCGGGTTTTCGATAACTAAATCACCTTGATTTAGTCCTTCCACTGTCCGATAGTCCCCTTGCGCCCGGACGCCCGCTTCCCATCACGCGATCCGGATCCAAAACCGCAGGCGCTAACAACCGCCCGCCCAAGGAGACAACCCATGCACACCAGCCCCCGCTCCGTCCTCGCCCTGGCGGCACTGTCGCTCGCCGCAGCCGCTGCGTCGACCGCCGCCTTCGCCGCCGACCAGCCCGTCATCGGCCTCGTCACCAAGACCGAGACCAACCCCTTCTTCGTGAAGATGAAGGAAGGCGCCCAGGAAGAGGCCAAGAAGCAGGGCGCCAAGCTGCTCTCCGGCGCAGGCAAGGCCGACGGCGACAACGCCGGCCAGATCACCGCCATGGAGAACATGATCGCCGCTGGCGCCAAGACCATCCTCATCACGCCGAGCGATGCCAAGGCCATCGTTCCCGCGATCAAGAAGGCGCGCGACAAGGGCGTGATGGTGATCGCGCTCGACAGCCCGGCCGATCCGCCGGATGCGACCGACGCGCTCTTCGCCACCAACAACTACACCGCCGGCGTGCTGATCGGCGAGTACGCCAAGGCCGCGATGGCGGGCAAGCCGGCGAAGATCGTCGCGCTCGACCTGCTGCCGGGCCACCCCGTGGGCGCGCAGCGCCACAACGGCTTCATGAAGGGCTTCGGCCTGCAGGCCAACGACGCGAAGTCGAATGAGCTGTCTAAGGCGCCCGAGATCGTCTGCATGGCCGACAGCTACGGCGACCAGGCCAAGGCGCAGACGGTGATGGAGAACTGCCTGCAGAAGGCGCCCGACGTGAACCTGGTCTACACCATCAACGAGCCCGCCGCCGCCGGTGCGTACAACGCACTCAAGCGCGCCGGCAAGGAGAAGGGCGTGATGATCGTGTCGGTCGACGGCGGCTGCCAGGGCATCAAGGACACGGCCGCCGGCATCATCGCCGCGACCTCGCAGCAGTACCCGCTGAAGATGGCCGCCATGGGCGTTGCCGCGGGCGTCGAGTACGCCAAGACGGGCAAGAAGGCTTCGGGCTACGTCGACACTGGCGTGACGCTGATCGCTGGCAAGAGCGTAGCGGGCGTCGACAGCAAGGACACCAAGACCGGTGCCGAGCTGTGCTGGGGCAAGAAGTAAGCAGCCGAGCTGACGACGAATCTCAGGGAGGCACATCTCGATGGCGAAATCCGCATCAGCCACGCACCACATCCCGTGGGGCGCCCTGGGGCCGTGGCTGGCCCTGCTCGGCGCATGCATCTTCTTCGCGACCCAGTCCGACCGCTTTCTCACGGGCGGCAATCTCTCGCTGATCCTGCAGCAGGTGATGGTGGTCGGCGTGATCGCCATCGGCCAGACGCTGGTGATCCTCACGGCGGGCATCGACCTGTCGTGCGGCATGGTGATGGCGCTGGGCGGCATCATCATGAGCAAGTTCGCCACCGAGCTCGGCCTGCCGGCGCCGGTGGCCATTCTCTGCGGCATCGGGGTGACGACGCTGTTCGGCCTGCTCAACGGCCTGCTGGTCACGCGCATCAAGCTGCCGCCCTTCATCGTGACGCTGGGCACGCTAAACATCGCCTTCGCGATCACGCAGCTGTACTCGTCGTCGCAGACCATCACCGACCTGCCCGGCGGCCTCACGGGCCTGGGCACCACCTTCACCATCGGCGGCGCCGAAGTGGCCTGGGGCTCTGTGCTGATGGTGGTGCTCTATTTCCTCGCGTGGTTCGTGCTGCGCGAGACGGCGGCGGGGCGGCACGTCTACGCCGTGGGCAACAACGCCGAGGCCACGCGCCTCGTGGGTATCCCTACCCAGCGCGTGCTGCTGGGCGTGTACGTGATGGCGGGCGTGCTCTACGGCATCGCCTCGCTGCTGTCGGTGGCGCGCACCGGCGTGGGCGACCCGAACGCGGGCCAGACCGAGAACCTCGACGCCATCACGGCCGTGGTGCTCGGCGGCACCAGCCTCTTCGGCGGCCGCGGCATCGTGCTGGGTTCGCTGATCGGCGTGCTGATCGTGGGCGTGTTCCGCAACGGGCTCACGCTGATGGGCGTGTCTTCGATCTACCAGGTGCTGGTGACGGGCGTGCTCGTGATCCTTGCCGTGACGGCCGACCAACTCTCGCGCAAGGGAGCCCGCTGATGACCGCCGCAGCAAACCCCCGCAAGATCGTGATGCAGGCCAAGGGCCTGGTGAAGCGCTACGGCCAGGTCACCGCGCTGGCCGGCGTCGACTTCGAACTGCGCGAAGGAGAGATCCTCGCGGTGATCGGCGACAACGGCGCGGGCAAGTCATCGCTCATCAAGGCGCTGTCGGGCGCGATCGTGCCCGACGAGGGGCAGATCCTGCTCGACGGCAAGCCGGTGAACTTCCGCAATCCGCTGGAGGCGCGGCGCGCGGGCATCGAGACGGTCTACCAGGACCTGGCCGTGGCACCCGCCATGACCATCTACGAGAACCTGTTCCTCGGCCGCGAGCTGCGCCGCCCCGGCTTCATGGGCAACGTGCTGCGCATGCTCGACAAGAAGAAGATGCTGCAGGAAAGCACCGCGCGCATGGCCGACCTGAAGGTCGGCATCCAGTCGATGACGCAGGCGGTCGAGACGCTCTCCGGCGGCCAGCGGCAGTGCGTGGCCGTGGCGCGCAGCGCGGCCTTCGCGCGGCACGTGGTCATCATGGACGAGCCCACCGCCGCGCTCGGCGTGAAGGAGGGCAACATGGTGCTGGAGCTGATCCGCCGCGTGCGCGACCGCGGCCTGCCCGTGGTGCTCATCAGCCACAACATGCCGCACGTGTTCGAGGTGGCCGACCGCATCCACGTGGCCCGCCTGGGCCGCCGCGCGGCCGTGCTCGATCCGAAGAAGATCAGCATGAGCGACACGGTCGCGGTGATGACCGGCGCGATGACGGCCGACCAGCTGCCCGCGGAGGCGCATGCCTGATGCGCACGCACCCGCTGCTGCGCGCACGCCCGACCTGCTGCGGCCCCGCGGCTCCAACCAGGTCGGCATGCGCCAGTTCAACGAGCGCACGGTGCTGCAGGCGCTGCGCGTTCACGGCAGCCTGCCCAAGGCCGACCTGGCTCGGCTGACCGGGCTGAGCGCGCAGACCATCGGGCTCATCACCGCGCGGCTGGAGGAAGACGGGCTCATCGTCAAGCAAAGCCGCGTGCGCGGACGCATCGGCCAGCCCTCGGTGCCGCTGGCGCTCAACCCCGACGGCGCCTTCGCCATCGGCATCAAGGTCGGCCGGCGCGGTGCCGAGTGGCTGCTGATCGACTTCGCCGCGCAGGTGCGCGAGCGCCACGCCATCGGCTACGACTTTCCCGATGCCGACGCGCTGCTGCCCGCCATCGCGCAGCACATCCACCGCCTGCGCGACGGCCTGGGCCCGCTGGCCGTGCGCAACGTGGGCGTGGGGCTGGCCGCGCCGTTTCTGCTCGGCGGCTGGCACCGCACGCTGGGGCTGTCGAAGGCGCAGTCCGACCTGTGGAACCAGATGGACCTGGCCGCCGAGGTGCGTTCGCGCATCGACCTGCCGGTGAGCTTCGCGCGCGACACCGTGGCCGCCTGCGTGGCCGAACTGGTGGGCGGGCGGGGGCACGACCTGAAGAGCTTTCTCTACATCTTCGTCGACACCTTCGTGGGCGGCGGGCTGGTCATCAACTCGCACCTGCACACCGGCGCGCATGGCAATGCGGGCGCGCTGGCATCGCTGCCGATGCAGCCGCCGGGCACCCGCGGCGCGCTGCCGCCGCAACTGGTCGCGCAGGCGTCGCTGTGGGAGCTCGAGCAGCGCCTGTCGGCCGAAGGCCTCGATCCCATGGCCGCCTACGACGACCGCGCGCTGCAGCCGCCTTTCGCACAGACCACGACGGCCTGGCTGGCCAGCGCATCGCAGGCGCTGGCGCATGCCATCGTGTGCGGCACCGCCATGCTCGACCTGTCCGACGTGGTGGTGGACGGCTCCATGTCACGCCCGCTGCTTCAGGCGCTGCTCGACCAGACCCGCGACGCGCTCGACCACTGCAACTGGGAAGGCCTCTGGCAGCCGCAGCTGCACGGCGGCAAGGCCGGTGCGCAGGCCTGCGCGCTCGGCGGCGCGATGCTGCCGCTGCACGCGAACTTCGCGCCGGACCACGACGTGTTCCTGAAGGCGGCCTAGCCCGTACGGCGTGATCGTGCGAGGCTCAGTGCCTCGGCGATCAGCGGCTTGACCGTCTCGAAGGTCTTCGCGCTCGGGTTGATCACGCTGACCCAGTACATCTTCGCGTACAGCGGATGCGGCATCAGCGTGTCGAGCGCGCTGTAGTCGGGCGAGGCCGGCTGCTCGCCGAAGAGCGCGCGGAACGTTTCCTTGCCCACGCCGAGGTTCAGCCGGAACACGCCGGCGCGGTCCAGCTTCGATGCGTTGTCGAACTCGTTGTCCTTCGTCACGATGGTCGCGAAAGGGAACTTGTCGTCGCCGTCGTGGAAGAAGAAGGTGTTGTCGTCGGCGATCTGGAAATGGCCGCCGGCCAGCATGTCGATGATGTGTTGGGTGATCGCGTCTTCGGTCATGGGCGCGATCTTGCCCGCATTCTCATCGGGAAGTCGGCCAGCGCCGCAGCCCCAGTTCGTCCGCCAGCTGCCGGTAGGCCTTGATCTGCGCCTGCACATAGTCGTCGAGCGCGGAGCCGGTGAGGGCGAAAGGGTAGAGCCCGTGCTGTTCGCGCAGCGATGCATAGCCGGGCGCAGCGCTCGCCTCGCGGAACGCGTTGGTCCAGGCGCGCACGGCGGCATCGGGCACGTCCGCGCTCAGGTAGAGGCCGCGCACCGTGGGCCAGACCAGGTCCACGCCTTGCTCGCGCGCGGTCGGCACGCCGGTGAGGGCGCCGCCCAGCCGGTTCTCCGACAGCACCGCGAGCAGCCGCACGGCCGCTCCGCCCGCGATGGCCTGGAGCGCCTCGGCCGCGTCGCCCGGAAACGCGTCCACATGCCGCCCCTGCAATGCGCTCAGTGCGTCGCCGCCGCCCTCGAAGGAGACGAAGCGCATCGCCTTGTGGTCTCGCCCCGCTGCGCGCACCAGCAGCGCGGCCTTCACCCAGTCCTGGCTGCCTACCGTGCCGCCCGCGCCGAAGGCGATGCGCGACGGGTCCTGCCGCAGTGCGGCGACAAGGTCCTGCAGGCGCCTGAGAGGCGAATCGCGGTGAACGGCGATCACGCCGTAGTCGGTGCCCAGCGTGGCGATCCAGCGCACGGCCGAGGGCGAATGCGGTCCGAAGCGGCCTTGCGCGAGGTTGAGCAGCGAGCCGCTGGAGAACGCCACCAGCGTGCCCGGCCCGCCGAGCTTGCCGGTGGCGATGCGGTCGAAGGCCACGGCGCCGATGCCGCCCGGCAGGTAGCGCTGCGCGAGCGGCGGGCGCGCGGGGCGCACGGCCTGCAGCGCGTCGCGCGCCAGTGCGCAGGTCAGCGCGAAGCCGCCGCCCGCCTTGGCGGGGATCACGCAGTCGGCCGCTTCTTCGGAAGGATCGCCCGCGGCCATCGCGCGCATGCCGAATGGCGGCGCGAGCAGCGCACACAGCGCGCGCAATGCATGGCGTCGGTTGGAGGTAGCGGAGGAAGGCATGGCGGCGGGCCCGTCAGTCGGAGGCCGGGGCCGATGAAGCGCGCGGCCACCAGATGATCGCATGCAGCCCCGGGCCGGTTTCGCGTGCCTCGAGCCGCAGTTCGCCCCGGTGCCGCTGCGCAATGGAGCGCGCGATGGCCAGCCCGAGCCCGAAGCCGCCCTTGCCGGCGCGTGCGCCACGCCGGAAGCGCTGGCCCAGCGCGGCGCGTTCCTCCTCGTCGATGCCCGGGCCGTTGTCTTCCACGTTGAGGCTCCAGCCCGCGGCGTCGCCGGCAGCAAAAAGCGTGATCGTGCCTTCGGCTGGCGTGTAGGCGATGGCGTTGCTCACCAGGTTGCCCAGTGCCTCGCGCATCAGCCCGCGATCGGCCACGGCGGGGAATTCGGGCGCGGGTGAATGGACGCCCAGGTCGATGCCCAGATCTATGCGTTTTGCGCGCGCCAGCGGCAGCAGGTCGACGGCCACTTCGCGCAGCAGCCCCGCCAGATCGAATTCGGCGGGCTCCACCGACACCGTGTCGCTGCGGCCCAGCGCCAGCAGCTGCTGCGCGCTGCGCGTGGCGCGGCCGATCTCGGTGCCGAGCGCATCGAGCGCCACCTGCACCTGCGCCGGGTCTTCCTCGCGCCGCGCGTAGTCGGCCTGCATCTGCAGCGTGGTCAGGTGCGTGCGCAGCTGGTGCGAGGCGTCGTCGAGGAACTGGCGCTGCTGCGAAACCAGCTCCTGCGTGCGCGACATCTGCTGGTTGACGGCAGCCACCAGCGGCCGTACCTCGGCGGGCAGGTCGGTCTCGGCAATGCGCGTGAGGTCATCGCTCGTGCGCGCGCCCACCTCGCGCGCCAGCCGCGAGAGCGGGCGCAGCGCCGCCGCGAGCGCGATGGCGGTGCCGCACAGCAGCATCGCCAGCACCAGCCCGTCGCGCAGCGCCGCGCTGCGCACGAAGCGCGCGCTGAATTCCTGGCGCGAGCGCGTGCTCTCGCCGACCTGGATCAGCACGCTGCGCCCGGTGCTGCCGGCCGGCGCACGGTCGAGGTCGCGGCGGTAGGCCGCGAGCCGCACGGCCTCGCCGAAATAGGTGGCGTCGTAGAAGGCCGGCACGCCCATCTTCAGCTCGGCGGGCGGGGCGGGCAGGTCGGCGCTGCCCAGTTCGACCAGCCCGTCGGAGGTCGAGACGCGGAAGAACACCTGTCCGCTCGCCGTGAGCTCGAAGAACTCGAACATCGTGTAAGGCAGCTCGACGGAGAGCCCGCCCGACGCGGTCGAGATGTTGGCGTCGATGGACTTGAGCGCGCCCAGCAGCGAGCGGTCGTAGGCGGCGTTGGCGGCGGCCAGCGCGTCGTGCCGCGTCATCCACAGCTCCAGCGCGGTCACCACGAGCAGGGCCGGAAAGAGCAGCAGCGCGAGCCGCTGCCAGAGGCTCGCGCGCCGCAGGCGATTTGCCAGGCCGGACACCACGCTCACTCAGTCTGCTTCGAGTACATAGCCAAGCCCACGCAGTGTGACGATGCGCACGCCGCTGCCGTCCAGCCGCTTGCGCAGCCGGTAGACAAAGACCTCCACCGCCTCGGGGTGCACTTCCTCGTCGTCGGAGAACACTCGCTCCAGGATCTGCTGCTTCGACAGCGGCTCGCCGCTGCGCTGAACCAGCACCCGCAGCACCGCCAGTTCGCGCGGCGAGAGCGCCAGCGCCTCGCCGTTGAGCGTGAAGTGCCGCCGCGCGCCGTCGTACACCAGCGGACCGCAGGCCTGGCGCGGATGCTCCACGCCGCGCGCGCGGCGCACCAGCGCATGCAGCCGCGCCTCGAGCTCGGCCAGCGCAAAGGGCTTGGCGAGGAAGTCGTCGGCGCCCGCGTTGAGCGAGGCCACCCGCTCGTTCACCGAATCGCGCGCCGTGAGGATCAGCGCCGGCAGCCGCTGGTCGCGCTCGCGCAGCCGCTGCAGCACCGTGTGCCCGTCCAGCCCTGGCAGGCCCAGGTCGAGCACCAGCGCGTCATGGTCGCGCTGCTGCAGGGCACGGTCGGCCAGCCGCCCGTCGTCCACCCATTCGACCTGGATGCCCGCGTGCTCCAGCGCCTTGCACAGCCAGGTGCCCAGGGTGTGTTCGTCTTCGGCCAGGAGAATGCGCATGGCCCGATGCTAGAGCCGACAGGGCTCAATCCGGCTTGATGTTTGCCCTTGCGATGACCTTCTGCCAACGGGTTTGTTCAGAGGCGATGAACTGCGCGAACTGCTCCGGCGTGCCGCCGATGGCCTCGGCCGCGTCGTTGGTCAGCCGCTGCATCGAGTCGGGCGACTTCACCGCTTTCATCGTCTCGGCCGAAAGCTTGGCGAGCTGCGCCGGCGTGATGCTGGCCGGCGCGAGCATGCCGTACCACTGCGTCATCTCGAAGCCGGGGAAGCCCTGTTCGGCCACGGTCGGCACGTCGGGCAACTGCGGCAGGCGCTTGGCCGAGCCGGTCGCGATGCAGCGCACCTTGCCCGCCTTGATGAACTGCAGCACCGCTGCCGCGCCGATCGCCGAGGCGTCGAGCCGGCCAGAGAGCAGGTCGGTCACCATCGGGCCGGTGCCGCGGTAGGGCACGTGCAGCATGAACACGTCGGCCGTCATCTTCAGGTACTCGAAGGCCAGGTGGCCCGCGCTGCCGTTGCCCGCCGAGCCGTAGCTGAGCTTGCCCGGCTTCGACTTGGCGTAGGCGATGAATTCCTTGAGGTTCTTCGCCGGCACGTCGGGGTGCACCACGTACAGGCTGGGCACCTTGGCCAGCAGGCTCACCGGCTTGAAGTCCTTGTTCGCGTCGTAGGGCAGCTTGGCGAAGATGTACGGGTTGACCGCCAGCGTGCCGATGTGGCCGAGGATGATCGTGTGCTGGTCGGTGGCGCGCGCCACCTCGCCCATCGCGATGTTGCCGGCAGCGCCCGGCTTGTTGTCGACGAACACGCTCTGGCCGATGGTGCGCGAGAGCTCAGCGGCGGTCGAGCGCGCGACGATCTCCGAGCTGCCGCCTGGCGCGAAGGGCACGACGAAGCGGATCGACTTGCTGGGCCACGCGTCTTCGGCGAAGGCCATCGAGGGCAGCAGGCCGCCGAGGGCTGCCGCGCCGCCGGCCTGGAGCAGGCCGCGGCGGCTCAGGCGGGTGTCTTGGGGGAGGAGGGGGGCGGACATGGTGCTTGTGTCTCCAGCGCTTTTTGGATTGAAAGCGCACATCGTGCCCGGGGGATGCTGTCGGAATGCTGTCAGTCGGGTCAGATCAGGTTGCGCATCGCCTGCGCCGTCTCCCGAAGCACCGGCAGCACCCGCGCCACCGCATCCTCCGAGCTCTCGTGCCCCATCGGCATCGTGATGTTCAGCGCTCCCACCAGCGTGCCGTGCCGGTCGCGCAGCGGCACGGCGATGCCGCGCGAGTTCAGGTCGAGCTGCTGTTCGGACAGCGCCCAGCCCTGGGCGCGGATGCGCGCAAGTTCGAGCTTCATGCGCTCCATGCTCGCGATGGTGTGCGAGGTGAAGACGGTGAGCTTGCGGGTGGTGAGCCACTCGTCGAGCTCGGCGTCGCTGCGCAGCGCCAGCATCAGCATGCCGGAGGCGGTGACCTGCGCCGGCACGCGCGCGCCGAGCACGTAGCCGGTGCTCATGCTGCGGTTGGGGCCGTTGCGGGCGATGTAGACCACCTCGTCGCCGTCCATCACGCTGAGGTAGGCGATCTCGTTGGTGCCGGCGGCCACACGCTGCAGGAAGGGCTGCACCACGCGCGGCAGGCGGGCCGACTCCAGGTACGACTGGCCCAGGCGCAGCACGCGCGGCGTGAGCCAGAACAGCTTGCCGTCGCTGGCGACGTAGCCCATGTGCTGCAGGGTCAGCAGGTAGCGCCGCGCGGCGGTGCGGGTCATGTTCGTGCGCTGGCCGGCCTGGCTGGCGGTGAGGCGCGGGTTGGCGTCGTCGAAGGCCTCGATGATGCTCACGCCGCGCTCCAGGCCGGCGATCCAGTCGCGCTTGTCCAGGCCGGGAGGCGGTGCCGGGTCGTGATTGCTGTCCTTGCTCATGGGCGGAAGTGTGATCTGTGCGGAAGGGTTCGAGTTTGCAATTGGTGCAGGTGAAAACCCTCGAAGTGATCGATTATTGAATTTAAAAGATCGATAGTCGCACGTTTTGATGCCCCAAAGGCTGCAGGGGTTGACTGGAGGGACTATAAAGCTCGCCATCCGCCCTCCAAAAGAGCGATTGACGAACGGAAGCACGCACATGAGCCATTCCATCAGCGGCAGCACCCAGGCCTACCTGATCCCCGGTGACCCGGTTCGCAACGTGCGGCTGCCGCGCATGTTCAATGCCGCCTTCGAGCGCTACGGCATCGACGCCGTGCTGCTGCCCATGCAGGTGCCGGTGCGCGACTTCGCGGTGTTCTTCAAGTCGGCCTTTCTCGCGCGCAACGTGCGCGGCATGGTGATCGCGCCGCCCCACAAGCCGCTGGTGGTCGATCTGCTCGAAGGCTGCGGCCTCTTCGGCCGCGTGGCGGGCTCGGTCAACGTGGTGCGCCGCACCGAGGGCGACCAACTCGAGGGCGATCTCTTCGACGGCGAGGGCCTGATCGGCGCGCTCGACCACTACAACATTCCCTTCCGCGGCAAGCGGGTGCTGATTTTGGGCGCGGGCGTGAGCGCCGCGGCCATCGGCGTGGCGCTGGCCGAGGGCGGCACGGTCAATGGCGCGGCGCACATCGCCATGTACGACAAGGCAGCCGGCAAGGCGGCCGGCGTGGCGGCCAAGCTCGACGCCTTCTTCGACGCGAACGTGGTCGCCGCCGACAGCAACGCACCCGAGGGCTTCGACCTCGTCATCAACGCCACGCAGCTGGGGCTGAGCGACGACGACGCGGCGCCGGTCGACGTGGCGCGCATGGAAAGCCACGCGGCGCTCTTCGACATTCTTTTGCGCAACCAGCCCACGCCGCTGGTGCGCGCGGCCCGCGCGCGCGGGCTCAATGCGCAGGCGGGCTTCGAGATGCTGATCCAGCAGATGCCGCACTACTTCCGCTACTTCGGCCACCTGGACGCGGCGGAGGCGATGACGGCCGACGCCGACTTCCTGCGCGAAATCATCTATCCGCCGGCGATGCACGCCGAAATTGCGCAGCCGCTGCGCTACCACTCATCCAGCGTGGCCTGAGCCCCGCTTCCACACCCGACCCACAGACATGATTTCCGGCAAATCCACCCTCATCGCCCACATCGGCTTTCCCACGGAGGCCTTCAAGGCTCCGATGATCTACAACCCCTGGTTCGACAAGCACGGCATCGACGCCGTGGTCGTTCCCATGGGCGTGAAGCCAGAGGACTACGCGGCGTCGCTGCCGCAGATATTCAAGTTCAGCAACATCCGCGGCGCGCTGGTGACCATGCCGCACAAGGTGACGACGATGTCGCTGGTCGACGAGGTGACGCCCACCGCGCGCGTGGCCGGTGCCTGCAACGCCGTCCTCAAGCGCCCCGACGGCACGCTGCTGGGCGACCAGTTCGACGGCGCCGGCTTCGTGCGCGGCGTGGAGCGCAAGGGGCGGCTCTTCAAGGGCACGCGGGTGCTGGTGTCGGGCGCGGGCGGCGTGGGCTCGGCCATCGCGGCGTCGATTGCCGCCGCGGGCGCCGCCGAGCTGATGCTGTTCGACATGAGCGAGGCCTCGGCCAACGCGTTGGCCGCCCGGCTGCGCGAGCACTATCCGCAGATGAAGGTGGCCACCGGCTCGAAGGACCCGGCCGGCTACGACGTGGTGGTCAACGCCACGCCGCTGGGCATGAAGGAGGGCGATCCGCTGCCCTTCGATGTCGACCGCATCGATCCTTCGACCTTCGTCGGCGAGGTGGTCATGAAGACCGAGTACACGCCGCTGCTGCAGGCCGCCAAGGCCAAGGGCTGCCAGGTGCAGGTGGGCACCGACATGCTGTTCGAGATGATTCCGGCGTACCTGGAATTCTTCGGCTTCGGCACCGCCTCGCCCGAGGAGCTGCGCGCCGTGGCGCAACTGAAATACTGAAAAAGAAAGGAAGGCTCGCCCGATGAGCATTTTCGAAGGCTTCCTCTCCACATCCGAAACGCTCGGCGCCTTCAGCGACCGTGCCTTCGTCGACGCCATGCTGCGCTTCGAGGCCGCGCTGGCGCGCGCGCAGGCGGCCGAGGGGCTGATCCCCGAGAGCGCCGCGAACTCGATCGTCAGCAGCTGCAAGGTCGAGCTGTTCGACGTCGCCAAGATCGTGCGCGAGAGCGGCCGTGCCGGCAGCGTCGCGATCCCGCTGGTGAAGGCGCTGCGCGAGGCGGTGGGCCTTTTCAACGCCGAGGCCGCGCAATTCGTGCATTTCGGCAGCACCAGCCAGGATGTGATCGACAGCGCGATGGCGCTGGTCACGCGCGAGGCGGTGGCGCTCGTCGAGGCCGACCTCGCCAAGGCCGCCGACGCGCTGCTGCGCCTGGCGGTGACGCATGCCGAGACGCCGATGCTCGCGCGCACGCTGATGCAGCCGGCCTCGGTCACCAGCTTCGGCTTCAAGTGCGCAGGCTGGGCAGCACCGCTGGTGCGCAGCCGCATCCGCCTGCGCGACGCCGCCAGGCACGCGCTGCAGCTGCAGCTCGGCGGCGCCATCGGCACGCTGGCGCAGATGAAGGGGCAGGGCGCTGCCGTGCGCAAGCGCATGGCCAATGAACTCGGCCTGGGCGATCCCGGCGCGACCTGGCACACGCAGCGCGACGAATGGGTGGCACTCGGCTGCGAGCTGGGCCTCATGACCGGCAGCCTGGGCAAGATCGCGGTCGACATCTCGCTGCTCGGCCAGTACGAGGTGGGCGAAGTCACCGAGCCCAGCGAGCCGGGGCGTGGCGGCTCGTCGGCCATGCCGCACAAGCGCAACCCGGTGGCCTCGATGGTGGCCATCGCCGCCGCGCACCGCGCGCCGCAGCGCGTGGCCGCGTTGCTCGGCGCCATGCCGCAGCAGCACGAACGCGCCCTCGGCGCCTGGCAGGCGGAGCTGGGCGAATGGCCGCAGCTGCTGATGTCGGCGCACGGCAGCGTGCGCGCGATGGCCGGCGCCTTGCCCGGCCTGCAGGTCGACGCCGCGCGCATGCGCGCCAACATCGACCGGCTGCGCGCCGAACTCCCGCGCGACGCGGCGGACGAATGGTTCGCCCCCGCGCTCGCCCACGAAGCCGGACAGACCGCGCTCGCCGAAGTGAAGGCGCTGCAGGCCCGGCTCGACGCACACAAGGAACTCTCCCAATGACCACCCCCGAAAACCCGCCCGTGGAGCCCGGCGTGTACGAAGCCGGCCTCGTCAACCGCCGCCGCGTGCTCGGCGATGCCTGGGTCGACAAGTCGCTGGCCAACCGCAATGGCTTCAACGCCGAGTTCCAGGAGCTCATCACGCGCCATGCGTGGAACGACATCTGGGGCCGTCCCGCGCTGGGCGACAAGACGCGCCGCTTCATGGTGCTGTCGATGATGCTGGGCATCCACGCGTACGAAGAATTCGCGATGCACGTGCGCGCCGCGCTCGACGGCCCGCCCGAGTCGCGCCTCACGCCGGACGAGATCAAGGAAGTGATCATGATGGCCGCCATCTACTGCGGCGTGCCCGTGGCCAACCACGCCTTCGGCATCGCGACGGGCATCCTGCGCGAGAAGGGCCTGCTGCCGCCGCTGGCGCAGTGACCGCGCCGCCTGCTCCAGGTAGGGGACGAACGAAGGGCCGCTTCGACGTCACCTTTGCGCTGCTGCTGCCGCTGCTTCTCGCGGCGCAGCCGGTAGCCACCGACAGCTATCTTCCCGCGCTCCCCGCCATCGCGAAGGAGCTCGGCTCGGCCAGCACCAGCCTCACGCTGTTCGTGCTGGCCTTCGGCTTTGCGCAGCTGCTGTGCGGGCCGCTGGCCGACCGCTTCGGGCGGCGGCCGGTGCTGCTGGCGGGGCTGGGCTGCTACGCGCTCGCGGCGCTGGGTGGCGCCTTCGCGGGCAGCGTGGCGCTGCTCGCGGGCTGGCGCACGCTGCAGGGCTTCTCGATGGCGGCGATCCTCGTGTGTTCGCGCGCCGCCGTACGCGACCTGTACCCGGCGCACGAAGGCCCGCACGTGATGGCGCGCGGTCTCACCGGCCTGGGCATCGTCGGGCTGATGGCGCCGCTGCTCGGCGCGTGGCTGGTGCAGGGCGCGGGCTGGCGCTGGGTGATGGCGGCGATGGCGCTCTACGCCGCGGCGCTGTTCGCGCTGTGCTGGCGCTCGTTCGGCGAGACGCGCCGGCCCCAGGGCGAGGGCGAGTCGTCCGCGCCGCGCGGCAGCACGCGCGCCGTGTTCGCGAGCCGCTCGTTCCGTGCCTGGGCCTCGGTGGCGGCCACGACTTACGGCGGGCTGTTCTGCTTCCTGCTGCTGTCGCCCATGGTCTACATCGGCTACCTGGGCTGGTCGCCTGCCTGGTACGGGTGGATCCCGGCCGGTGGTTCGCTGGTCTACATCTTCAGCACCACCATGTGCCGCAGCCTGCTGCGGCGCTACGGGCCGGTGCGCACTGTGCGGCTGGGCGCATCGCTGAGCCTCGGCGGCGCCGTCATCCAGGCGCTGGGCTGCTGGCTGATGCCGCTGAGCGCGGTGCCGCTGCTGTTCGGCCATGCCGTCTACTGCCTGGGCCACGGCATCCACCAGCCCTGCGGGCAGGCGGGCGCGGTGGGCGATCTGCCGCACCTGGCGGGCCGCGCCGTGTCGTGGTCCGGCTTCGGCATGATGATGGTCGCGTTCTGCGCGGGGCAACTGGCCGCGCGCTTCGTCGATGCCGATTATTCCAACGGCGCCTGGCCGATGGTCGTGCCCATGCTGCTGGCCGGCAGCGTGCTGGTGGCGATTGCGTTCTTCTGGCTGCCGCGTCTGCAACACCCGAAAAAGGAAACCACACCATGACCCGTTTGAATGTCGTTCGCGAGGGCGATGGCCCCATCGTCGTGCTCAGCCATGCGCTCGGCTGCGACCTGAGCATGTGGGACGGCGTGGCCGCGCACCTGGCGCGCGGCCACACGGTGCTGCGCTACGACCACCGCAACCACGGCGCCTCGGAGGTACTGCCCGGCGAATTGCGCATCGAGACGCTGGCGCAGGACGCGGCCGAGCTCATCCGCCGGGAGGCGGGCGGCGAGCCGGTGCACTTCGTCGGCCTGTCGATGGGCGGCATGACGGCTCAGGCGCTGGCGGTGCGCCACCCCGAGCTGCTGAAGACGATCGTGATCGCCAATTCGGCCGCGCATTACCCCGACCAGACGCCCTGGCGCACGCGCGTCGAGACGGTGGCCGCCAGGGGCGTGGCCGCCATCGCCCCCGGTGCGGTGTCGCGCTGGATCACGCCGGCCTGGGCCGCCACGCCGGAAGGCGCGGAAGCCGCGAAGAAGCTGCACGACGTGCTGGTGCGCACCGACGCGCAGGGCTACATCGAAAGCTGCAACGCGGTCGCCGCCATCGACTTCCGCGAGAGCAACCACCGCGTCGCCGTGCCCACGCTCGTCATCGGCGGGCTGCAGGACGAGGCCACGCCGATGGCGATGTCACAGGCCATGGCCACGGCCATTCCGCATGCCCGTCTGGAGACCATCGACGCCGCGCACCTGAGCGCCGTAGAGCGGCCGGAGGAATTTGCGCGGCTGCTGATCGATTTCTGGCGCAGCCTTTGAGGGGTCGGAGCCGGGGCGGCGGCCTAGGTGTATCCCGTATTTCGTGCGAATAACGGTTGAGAGTGATCGATGATCGATCAAAAAGGCTCTGAATAGATTGTGACGATGCCCGGGTGTTCCTAAAGTCCACCCCCATGCATCGCTCCATCGCCACCGTCTCGCTCAGCGGCACGCTCCGCCAGAAGCTCGAAGCCGTCGCCGCCGCCGGCTTCGACGGCATCGAGCTGTTCGAGGCCGACTTCATCAACTTCAAGGGCACGGCCGCCGAACTGGGCCGCATCGCCGGCGACCTGGGCCTGAGCATCGACCTGTACCAGCCGTTGCGCGACTTCGAAGGCATGCCAGAGGCGCAGTTCCGCCGCAGCCTGGAGCGCGCCGAGCGCAAGTTCGACCTGATGCAGGCCATGGGCGCGCCGATGATGCTGTGCTGCTCCAACACCTCGCCGCTGTCCGTCAACGACCCTTCGCTGGCGGCCGCCCAACTGCACGAACTGGCCGAGCGCGCCGCGCGCCGCAACCTGCGCGTGGGCTTCGAGGCGCTGGCCTGGGGCCGCCACACCTGGCTGTACGGCCAGGCCTGGGAGATCGTGAAGCAGGCGAACCATCCGCACCTGGGGCTGATCCTGGACAGCTTCCACACGCTCTCGCTGAAGGACGACCCGGCCGGCATCGCCGCCATTCCGGGCGACAAGATCTTCTTCCTGCAGATGGCCGACGCGCCGCTGCTGTCGATGGACGTGCTGCAGTGGGCGCGCCACCACCGTTCGTTCCCGGGGCAGGGCGACTTCGACGTGGTCGGCTTCTTCGAGCAGGTGCTGCGCGCCGGCTACACCGGGCCGCTGTCGCTGGAGATCTTCAACGACATCTTTCGCGAGACGCCGAACCGCCGCACCGCGGTGGACGCGATGCGCTCGCTGCTGTATCTGGAGAGCGAAGCGCGCCAGCGCCTCGCCAAGCCGGCAGTGGCGCAGCAGGTGACGCTGTTCGACCCGCCGCCGGTGCCCGCGCTCTCGGGCCTTTCGTTCATCGAGTTCGCGGCCGACGAGGCTTCGGCCGCGACGCTGGCAACGCTGGTGAAGCAACTGGGCTTCCGCCGCATCGGCAGGCACCGCTCCAAGGCGGTGACGCTGTACCGCCAGGGCGAGATCAACCTGATCGTCAATGCGCAGCCCGATTCCTTCGCTCGAGAGCGCTTCGAGGCGCACGGCACTTCGGTGTGCGCGCTGGGCGTGCGCTGCGGCGATCCGCTGGCTGCGGTGGGCCGCGCCACCGCCATGCGCTCGCAGCGGCACGACAGTCCGGTCGGGCCCAACGAACTGCGTGTGCCGGCCATCGTGGCGCCGGGCGGCAACCTGATCCATTTCGTGCCCGAGGCGCTGGGCGCCAACGGCCTGTACGAGGCCGACTTCATTCTCGAAGACCAGGGCGCCGGCGCCAACGACGCGGGCCTGCAGCGCATCGACCACGTGGCGCTGGGCCTGGCGCTCGACCAGCTCGACACCTGGGTGCTGTTCACGCGCGCCGTGCTCGGCCTGGAGCCCGGCGAGAGCCTGGAGCTGGCCGACCCGTTCGGGCTGATCCGCAGCCGCGGCGTCGCCAATGCCGAGCGCAGCCTGCGGCTGGTGCTCAACGTGTCGCTGAGCCAGCGCACCCGCACCGCGCGCACGCTGAGCGTGACCGGCGGTGGCGCGGTGCACCACATCGCGCTGAGCTGCTCCGACATCTTCGAGACGGCCGCGAAGCTGCGCGCCAACGGCACGCGCTTCGTTCCCATTTCCGACAACTACTACGACGACCTGGCCACGCGCATCGACGTCGAGCCCGCGCTGCTTTCGCGCATGCGCAAGGCGGGCGTGCTCTTCGACCGCTCGCCCGCCGGCGACTACCTGCACATCTATACCGAGAGCTTCGAGGGCGGACTGTTCTTCGAGGTCGCGCAGCGCGTGGGCGACTACGACGCCTACGGCGCCCTCAATGCGCCGGCGCGCATGGCTTCGCAGGCACAGGACTGACCGATCGACAGATTGATTGACCGACAGAGAGCTGATTTCATTTTTTTCGTCACCACTGGAGACAACACATGGCAAGCAACACAGCCCGTGAGCCGCAAGGCAGGCACCAGTCGAGAAAGGCCGCGGCAAGCGGCTGGATCGGCTCGGCGCTGGAGTACTACGACTTCTTCATCTACGCCACCGCGGCGGCGCTGATCTTTCCGCAGATATTCTTCCCCAAGGGCGACCCGACGACGGCCATCGTCGCCTCGCTCGCGACCTACGGCGTGGGCTACGTGGCACGCCCCATCGGCGCCTTCGTGCTCGGCCACTGGGGCGACACGCACGGGCGCAAGCAGGTGCTGGTGCTTTGCATGTTCCTGATGGGCTTCTCGACCGTGGCCGTCGGCCTGCTGCCGACCTACGACCAGGTCGGCCTGCTGGCTCCGGTGCTGCTGGTGCTGCTGCGCCTGGTGCAGGGCTTCGCGGTGGCGGGCGAGATCTCGGGCGCGAGCTCGATGATTCTTGAACATGCTCCATTCGGGCGACGCGGCTTCTTCGCGAGCTTCACGCTGCAGGGCGTGCAGGCCGGCCAGATCCTGGCGGCCGCCGTGTTCCTGCCGCTGGCGCACTACATGCCGGAGGACGCGTTCAACTCCTGGGGCTGGCGCATTCCGTTTCTGCTGAGCTTCCTGGTGATCGTGGCGGGCTACATCATCCGCCGCGAGGTGGACGAGACCCCGGCCTTCGCCGAGGTCGACAAGAAGGGTGAAACTGCCAAGGCGCCGATCATCCAGGCCTTCACCGACAGCTGGGCCGACATGCTGCGCGTGGTGTGCATGGCGCTGATGAACGTCATTCCGGTGGTGGCCACCGTGTTCGGCGCGGCCTACGCCGTGCAGGCCGCCTACGGCATCGGTTTTCAGAAGGACGTGTACCTGTGGATCCCGGTGCTCGGCAACATCCTGGCCGTGATCGTCATCCCGTTCGTGGGCAACCTGTCGGACCGCATCGGCCGCCGCCCGCCGATCATCGTCGGCGCGCTGGTCTCGGGCCTGCTGTCGTTCGTGTACCTGTACGCCATCAGCATCCGCAACGTGCCGCTGGCCATCTGCATGTCGCTGCTGATGTGGGGCGTGATCTACCAGGGCTACAACGCGACCTTCCCGAGCTTCTATCCGGAGCTGTTCCGCACCCGCAACCGCGTCTCGGCCATGGCCATCTCGCAGAACATCGGCACCACCTTCACCGCGCTGCTGCCGGCGCTGTTCGCGGCCGTCGCGCCTCCGGGCTCGACCAACGTGTGGTTCACCGTGGGTGCCATCACCTTCGCGGTGACGGTGCTCGCCGCCCTGGCCGCCTTCAGCGCCCGCGAAACCTACCGCATCCACATGCGCGACCTGGGCGACCCGAACGCCGTGCCGGTCGACAAGCAGGAATACGACCGCATGCGCGAGCAGACGCTGCAGGACGCGCGCCTGGCAAAGGCCGCGGCCTGAGGGGCGCTGGCAGGCGAAGACCTTTCGCCTGCCAAGGGTTGTGGCGCCGGGAAGAATGGCGCCATGACCTCCACATCCTCCCCCTCCCGCCTCAAGATCGACTTCGTCTCCGACGTGTCCTGTCCCTGGTGCGCCATCGGCCTGAGTTCGCTCGATGCGGCGCTCGGGAAGGTGGCTCCGGAGATCACCGCGGAACTGCATTTCCAGCCCTTCGAGCTGAACCCGCAGATGCCGCCCGAAGGCCAGGACACCTTCGAGCACCTCAACCAGAAGTACGGCTCCACGCGCGAGCAGCAGGCGCAGTCGCGCGAGATGATCCGCCAGCGCGGCGCGGCTGTTGGTTTCGAGTTCAGCCCGGAAGGCCGTCCGCGCGTCTACAACACCTTCGATGCCCATCGGCTGCTGCACTGGGCCGAGCTGGAAAGCCCGGCCAAGCAGGCGGCGCTCAAGAAGCTGCTGCTGAAGGCCTACTTCACCGACAGCCAGAACCCTTCCGACCACGAGGTGCTGGTGCGCGCCGCCACCGAAGCGGGGCTCGACGCGGCCCGTGCTCGTCAGATACTGGACAGCGACGAGTTCGCGCAGGAAACCCGCGAACGCGAGCGCATGTACACCGACGCCGGCATCCACTCGGTGCCCGCGATCATCATCAACGACCGGCATCTCATTTCGGGCGGCCAGCCCGTCGAAGTGTTCGAGCGGGCCCTGCGCCAGATCGCCGGTGCTGCACCTTCGGGCCTTGCCACAGCCTGACTTAGCTGGCGCTTAGGCGCCAGCTTTGCCCGGCGTTACGACGGTAAAGACCGTCAACCCGGAGCGGGCTCCGGTGGTTGAGGAGGCGTCTCCAAACCACTGTCACACACAGGAGCCCCGAAGATGAAGAAGAAAAGCCTACTCGCCGCGCTCGCCCCCTTATTCGCTCTTTTGGCCGCGGCCTCGCTGCCGGCACTGGCGGACGAGTACGGCAAGCATCCGTTCTATCTCCACGCCTTGTCCGACCTGCGCACAGCGGCATGGAAAGTGGAGCACCGCCGTCCCGAGGACGGACAGGTCTCGCGCGACGAGCAGGTGGTGATCGACGAGATCCACGCCGCCATCGGCGACCTGCAGCACGCCGCATGGCTCGACGGCAAGCCCGTCGAATGGCGCGAGCCCACCGATGCATGGCTGCCGCGCGAAGGCCGCCTGCACGCGGCGGTCGACCTGTTGCGCAAGGTGCATTCCGATGTGGCGCGCGAGGAGGACGACCCGCGCTCGCGGCCGTATCAGCAGCGCGGCCTCGAGCATGTCGACCTCGCGCTTTCCACCGCGCAGCACGCCATCGGCGATGTCCGCCGCCACGACCTGCGCAGGGAGTGAGGGCGGTGCCGGCCGCCGCTTCGCCGGTCTTCTCCCGGCCCGCGCAGCGTGTGTCGATGGCGCTCGGCGCATGCGCGCTGGCGCTGCTCGCCGCGTGCGCGAGCGCGCCGGGGGACCATCGGCCGCTGGTTTCGGTGTCGCTGCCTTCGCAGCAGGTGGACGAGGCCACGCGGCTGCGCTGGCTCGACCGCGTGAGCTGGGGCGCCAATGCGAGCAACGACGCGCAACTTGCGAAGCGCGGCCTCCCGCTGTGGATGCGCGACCAGCTCAACCCGCGCCCCGCGCCGCTGCCGCCGGCCGCGCAGGCGCAGATCGACGCGATGGAAATCTCGCGCACGCCGCTCGACCAGCTCGTCACCGGGCTCGATGCGCAGCGCAAGGCGGCCGATGCGCTGCCCGACGAAGACCAGAAGAAGGCCGCGCGGCAGGCCTACCAGCAGCACCTCAACGCGCTGGTGCGCGAGGCGCAGCAGCGCTTCGTGCTGCGCGCCCTCTACTCACCCAACCAACTGCAGGAGCAGATGACCTGGTTCTGGATGAACCACTTCAACGTCAACCTGCGCAAGGACAACATCCGCGCCATGGTGGGCGACTATGAAGAGAACGCCATCCGCCCGCACGCGCTCGGCAGGTTCCGCGACCTGCTCGGCGCCACGCTGCACCATCCGGCGATGCTGCGCTACCTCGACAACGCGCAGAACGCCGCCAACCGCATCAACGAGAACTACGCGCGCGAGCTGATGGAGCTGCACACGCTGGGCGTCGGTGGCGGCTATTCGCAGGCCGACGTGCAGGAGCTGGCACGCGTGCTCACCGGCGTGGGCGTGAGCTACCAGCCGCTCGACGCGCCGCCGCCGAACGTGCGGCCGGCGGTGCGTGCCGACTACGTGCGCAAGGGCCTCTTCGAGTTCAACCCGAACCAGCACGACTACGGCCCGAAGACGCTTCTGGGCCAACCCATCCAGAGCCGCGGGCTGGCCGAGGCCGACGAGGCGCTCGACCGCCTCGCTCGCGCACCGGCCACCGCGCGCTTCGTCTCGCGCAAGCTCGCCGTGTACTTCGTCTCCGACGATCCGCCGCAGGCGCTTGTCGACCGCATGGCCGCAGCCTTCACGCGCAGCGACGGCGACATCGCCATCACGCTGAAGGCGCTGTTCGAGTCGCCCGAGTTCTCGGCTTCGCTGGGCCGCAAGTTCCGCGACCCGGTGCACTACGTGATGGCCGGCGTGCGCCTCGCGTACGACGACCGCGTGGTCACCAACGTGAACCCGATGCTCGGCTGGATCAACCGCATGGGCGAGCAGCTCTACGGCCACGAGACGCCCGACGGCTATCCGCTCAACGAGGCGGCCTGGGCCAGCGCGGGGCAGATGAACACCCGCTTCGAGATCGCGCGCGCCATCGGCGCGAACGGCGCGGTGCTCTTCCGCGCGGACGACAAGGCGCCGCTGGAGAAGCCCACGTTCCCCCCGCTCGCCGATTCGCGCGCGGTGCGCACGATGCAGGTCGGCATGAGCGCGGACACGCGCGAGGCACTGGCGCAGGCGAAGAACCCGCAGGAATGGAACACCTTCCTGCTGGCCTCGCCCGAGCTGATGCGCCGCTGAGGTTCGGGTTTTTCTCCCTCCCCCCGCTAGGGGAGGGCAGGGGTGGGGGCAAGCGGCGCTCAATGAAGCGCTGAGGCTTGACAAGCATTGCCGTGCCCCCATCCCAACCTTCCCCCAAAGGGGGAAGGAGCAAGGCAGGAAGAAAGAAGAAAGGACAACCGTCATGCAACGCAGAGAAATCCTGAAGCTCGCAGCCGCCGCACCGTTCGCAGGTGCCGCCGCCAAGGTGATGGCCGCGCCGGCCGCCGAAGGCGCCAAGCTGCTGGTCGTGTTCCTGCGCGGCGCCTACGACTGCAGCAACCTGCTCGTGCCCACGGGCAGCGACTTCTACTACGCCTCGCGTCCCAACATCGCCATCGCACGGCCCGGTTCGCCCAATGGCGCGCTGCCGCTGGACGGCAGCTGGGGCCTGCACCCCGCGCTGGCGCAGAGCGTGATGCCGATGTTCCAGCAGAAGCAGGCGTCCTTCGTCGCCTTCGCGGGCACCGACGACCTCACGCGCAGCCACTTCGAGACGCAGGATTCCATCGAGCTCGGGCAGGCGCTCGACAAGCGCCGCGACTACCGCTCGGGCTTTCTCAACCGGCTGGCCGGCGTGCTCGGCGCGGGGCCCGTCACCGACGTGTCGCCCATCGCCTTCACCGACCAGCTGCCGATCTCGATGCGCGGCAACGCCAAGGCCGCCAACATGGCGCTGGCCGGCAATGCGCGTTCGGGCATCGACGCGCGGCAGAGCCAGGTCATCGCCTCCATGTACCGCAATACCACGCTGGCCCAGCCGGTGGCCGAGGGCTTCCAGGTGCGCGACGAAGTCATGCGCGCGGTGCAGGCCGAGATGGACGCCGCCAGCCGCAATGCCATGACCGCCAAGGGCTTCGAGCTGGTGGCGCGCCGCATGGCGCTGCTGATGCGCGACCGCTTCGACCTCGGCTTCGTCGACGTCGGCGGCTGGGACACCCACGTGGGGCAGGGCGGTGCGACCGGCTACCTCGCCAACCGTTTCGAAGAACTGGGCCGCGGCGTGGCCGGATTCGCCCAGGAGATGGGCGACGACGCATGGCGCCAGACCGTGGTGGTCGTCATCAGCGAGTTCGGCCGCACCTTCCGCGAAAACGGCAACCGCGGCACCGACCACGGCCACGGCACCGTCTACTGGGTGCTCGGCGGCGGCCTCTCGGCGCAGGCCGGCGGGCGCGTGGTGGGCGAGCAGCAGGCGCTGACGCAGGCGACGCTGTTCCAGAACCGCGACTATCCGGTGCTCAACGAGTACCGGGCGGTGTTCGGCGGGTTGTTCCAGCGGATGTACGGGCTGTCGCCGGCGCAGCTGGGGCGGGTGTTCGAGGGCGTGGCGCCGAAGGACTTGCGGCTGGTCTAGCGGCGTCGGCTCCAAGGCGGCATGAGCCATGATCCGGGCTGATACAGGACGGATCGAGAAAGAAACATGGCCGTGATCGCCGAACACCTGCGAATGTCCGAGCTGCAGCGGCTCGGAGCATCCGCCCCGCTGATGCAGCTGGCTGCCGGCCGGTGCATCCACGAGGCGTTGCGGGACTCCTGCCTGGGACCGCCGTTCTACGTCTACAACGGCGCGGACGTGCCCGAAGGGCCCACGCTGGTTCCGCTGTGGGACCACGGCAGCAGGGTCTGCGGCCTCCGGGCAGCGGAGGGCAGCCTGGAGTTCATCGAGTTCAGCATCGAATTGCCTCAGGACTTCGAAAGGGTCGCCGGCACCGAGCAGGGCTTCTGGACGACGCGCTTCGACTTCCTCTGCGAATGCGACCTGTCCGATGAAGTGCTGCGCGACACCGCCGGAGTGGTCGGATTCCGCTTCCTGGAGCGGTACCTGACGGCGAGGGAAGCTTTCGAGGAACAACTGGGCAGCTTCAGCGCCCATCGGGCGTGGCTTCAGGAGCTGGTCGCCGGCATCGACCGGCACGCCACTTCAGCCTGATCGCAGGGCGGGTTGCAACACCGCCGAGAATCCCCGCATGCCTCACGCCGTTTCCCTTCTTCGCGCCGCACGGCTGGCGCGAAGCGCCAAGCCTTTTCTTGCCCGTGGCGGCTTCAAGCGCGAGCGCTGTGCGGGCTGCCGGCTGGTGCCCAGCCACTGCATGTGCGCCATCCGCCCGTCGGTCGCAACGCGCGCGGGCGTCTGCCTGATCATGGCGGACATCGAGCCGCTCAAGCCCACCAACACCGGCTGGCTGGTCGCCGACGTGGTGGCCGACACCTTCGCCTTCGGCTGGGTCCGCACCGAGGTCGATCCTGCGCTGCTGGCGCTGCTGAACGACCCGCAATGGCAGCCCTACGTGGTGTTTCCGGGACAGTACGCGCAGCCGGAGCGGGTGGTGCTGGGCGTGGAACAGCCCGCTGCGAAGCGCCCGCTCTTCATCCTGTTCGACGCGACCTGGGCCGAGGCTCACAAGATGTTCCGCAGGAGCCCGTACCTCGACCGGCTACCGGTGCTGAGCCTTCGCCCGGAGCAGATCACGCAGTACAAGCTGCGCAACTCAGGCCGCGAAGACCATTTCTGCACCAGCGAGGTCGCCGCGATGTGCCTGAACCTGGCGGGCGAGCATGCGGCAGGGCAGACGCTCGAAGCCTATCTGCCGGTGTTCTCGCACCACTATCTGCGCGCGAAGAACCAGCAGCCCGTTGAGTGGGACGGTGCCGAGCACCAGCGGCTGCGCGAGGTGGTCGCCGCGCAGGCCTCGTGACGGCCGCCGTCAGGCGATCATCGATTCGAGTTCCGCCGCCAGTTCGCGCGGCGCAGGCATTTCCTGGACGATGTCCTCGGTGATGCCGGCAGCGATGGCCGACTGGCTCGGCCAGACGCCGCCCAGATTGCCCAGGTCCACGCCCTGGCGCTCCAGCGCCACGCGCCACACGGCCAGGTGCAGAACGCCGCCGAGTGCGTCGGCATGCTCCGACTTGTCGGGGTTCACGAAGCTCGAAAGCCCGCCGACCAGGTCGGGCGCGAAGCCCCAGCGCTGCGCCAGCGAGGCGCTCACGTCGCCGTAGTGGTAGCCGAACTCGACCAGCTCCAGCTGCGCGCGCCCCAGCGCCTCGAAGGGATGGAGGGCGTTCAGCGCGGCGATCCGGCCCGGCATCGCCTGGGCCATGATCAGGTGGCCGATCGCATGCATGCTGCCCGCGGTGAAGGCCAGGTTGGGGTCGACGAGCCGGGTCTTGGAAGCCAGATACCGCGAAGCCGAAGCCACGCGCAGGCTGTGCGCCCAGAAGGCCGGAAGGCTGACGCCTTCCACCTTCCTGAAGGCGCCCGCCAGGCCCGAACTCACCACCACCGAGCGGATCGCCGAGAGCCCGAGCATCAGGATCGCGCCCTGGATCGAGGAAATCTTGCGCCGCAGCCCGAAGAGTGGCGAATTGATCATCTGCAGCACCTTGGCCGCCAGCACCTGGTCGAGTTCGATGCGGTGAGCGACGGCCGAGAAGGACACGTCGTCGTCCCTCAGCATCTCCATCAGGTCGGACACCACCCTCGGAACAGTGGGGAGCGACTCGTCATTGGCAAAGAGTTCGTCGAGTGTCTTCATGGCGCTGGGAGGTGTTATTGCCTTTGTATGCAATGGATTTTCCTCCAGTGCACGCTCCAGTGGGCCCCCGGTTTGCGCCAATCCGTCATTTCTACGGAATCCGGTAGGCATCGAGGGCCGGCGCGCGCCATACCCAATTTCGGCTATGGCAGATGAGTCAAAAAGATAACAAGATCTAACAATCTGATACTTCCCGGCCAGCTGGAGGGCTCCGGCGACAGATGGATTCGCGCTTTCCTGTTTGTGCGAATCCGCAGAAAACCAAAGAGGCAGAGGATGTTCCTGAATAGAGTGAGTTCTTGTGGGCGCCGCGGCGCCGTGGCTGGCGCAATCGTGCTGCTGGCCTCCTGCGGCGGTGGCGGCGGAGGTGGTGGCGCAACGGGCTTCGTACCCTTCGTGCCGTCCGTTCCACCGGCCCAGACGCCGGAACCCCCCGTCGTCGTGAAGCACACGGTCGGCGGCACCGTCAGCGGCCTTGCCGGCAGCGTGGTGCTCCAGAACAACGCGGGCGACGACCTGAAGCTCACGGCCGACGGCAATTTCACTTTTGCGACCGCGATCGCCGAAGGCTCGGCCTACGAGGTCAGCGTGCGCACCCAGCCGCTTTGGCAGTTCTGCACCGTGACAAAGGGCAGCGGCAAGGTTTCGGCCGGCGTAGCCGACGTCGCGGTCGCCTGTTCGGCGGCACAGGCGCAGGTGTCGGTGTTCGCCGGCTCCGGCGCCGCGGGCTCCGCTGTCGGCGCCGGCCCTGCCGCATCGTTCTCGCTGCCCTACGGCATCGTCTTCGACAAGGACAGGAACCTGTTCGTCTCCGATGTGCAAACGGGGCTCCTGCGCAAGATCACGCCTGCGGGCGAGACCACGACCATCGCGGGCGGGGGCAGCTTCAACGGCCCGGTGGACGGCAACGGCCCGGCCGCGTACTTCGACGGCCTGGGCGGCATCGCGCTGGACGCCGACGGCAACATCTACGCGACCGAACTCAGCGGCAATCGAATCCGCAAGATCACGCCGTCGGCCGACGTGACCACCTTCGCGGGCGATGGCGCGAGAAGGAAGCTCGACGGCAACGGCACCTCCGCCTCGTTCGCGGGTCCGGCGGGATTGGTCCGCGATGCCGCCGGCAACATCTACGTGAGCGAGTACTACAGCCACGTCATCCGCAAGATCACCCCCGCCCGCGACGTCACCACCATCGCCGGCACCCCGAACCTGCCGGGTTTCGCCGACGGCACCGGCGCTGCGGCCCTCTTCAGCGGGCTCTACAGCATGGCGATGGACAAGGACGGCAACCTCTACGCCGCGGACAGTCGCAACAACCGGATCCGCAAGATCACCCCCGGTGGCGTCGTCACGACTCTCGCCGGCTCCGGCACGAGCGGCTCGGCCGACGGCCCCGGCGATACCGCTTCCTTCAATGCGCCGGGCGGCGTCGCGCTGGACGGCGACGGCAACGTCTACGTGGCCGACACGGGCAACAATCTTCTGCGCAGGATCACGCGAGCGGGCGTGGTCTCCACGCTGGCCGGCCAGGCGGGAATGACCGGAGCGCAGAACGGCATAGGCTCCGCCGCCAGGTTCAAGCAGCCTTATGGCGTGGTCGTGGACGCCGACGGAACGCTGTACATCGCCGACACGTTCAACAATCTGATCCGCAAGGTCACGCCGGTGCCGGCGTCCTGAAGAAGATTCTTTCTTCCTCTTCTTCTGTCTCAGCGGCTTCTCGCCGGTCCCGAGCGCAGGGGCCGGCCCGCAACCGGCGCATGCCGCGCCATCAGCTCCGCCACCCAATCGATGAACACCCGCAGCTTCGCGCTGACATGCCGGTTCGGCGGAAACGCCACGTACAGCGGCATCGGGTCGAAGCTCCAGCCCTCGAAGAGCGGCACCAGCTCGCCGCTGGGCAGGTGCACCTTCGCCATGTAGTCGGGCAGCCAGAGCACGCCCAGGCCTGCCAGCCCAGCCGCGAGATACGCGTTGCCGTCGTCGACCGATAGCACGTACCGCCCCTGCACCTCGATGCGTTCGCCATCGCGGTACATGGCGTACGGAAAGGTCTTGCCGTTGCGCGACCACAGGAAGCCGACGATGCGGTGGTGCGTGTCTTCCAGTTCGCGTGGATCGGAGGGCGTGCCGGCGCGCTCCAGGTAGCTGGGCGCGGCATACACGCCCAGCTGCAGCTCGCCCACGCGGCGCGCCATGAGCGACTGGTCGGTGAGTTCGCCGCCGCGCACCACGCAATCGACGTTCTCGCCGATCAGGTCGACCATGCGGTCGCTCACGCCCATGTCGAGCTGGATGTCGGGGTAGCGCGCGTGGAACGCGGGCAGCGCCGGCACCAGGATCATGCGGGCCAGTGGGCTGGGCACGTCCACGCGCAGGCGGCCTCTAGGAGAAGCCGATGCGCCCGAGAGGCTGGTCTCGGCGTCGTCCATGTCCGCCAGCAGGCGCACCACGCGCTCGTAGTAGGCCGCGCCGTCGGCCGTGAGGCCGACCTTGCGCGTGGTCCGGTTGAGCAGCTTCACGCGCAGCCTCGCTTCGAGCTGCTGCACCAGCTGGGTCACGCTGGTCTTGCTCGTGTGAAGCGTCTCGGCCGCCTTGGTGAAGCTGCCTGCTTCCACTACGCGGGCGAAGGCCTGCATTGCGTCGAAACGGTCCATGGTGCTGTTCCTGAGTTGCCGATTGTTTGGATTCCCCAAACAGTCATTGTCGGCATTGCCCGTTTATCTGCGATGAGCGAATTCCTAAAGTCCCTTCATCGCATTCATTGAAGAAGAGAGAAAAGGAAAGCATTCCATGGCCAAACGCGACGTCGTCTTCCCGCCCGGGCGCCAGGCGCTCTACGAAAAGAACCGTTATTCGCCCGCAGTCCGCTCCAACGGATTCCTGTTCGTGTCGGGGCAGGTCGGCAGCCGCGAGGACGGCTCGCCCGAGCCCGACCTCGAAGCGCAGGTGCGGCTCGCCTTCAAGAACCTGAACGCGGTGCTGGGCGCCGCCGGCTGCACCTTCGACGACGTGGTGGACGTCACAGTCTTCATCGTCGACCCCGAGGAGAACTTCGAGAAGGCCTGGAAGATCGTGCCGGAGTTCTGGGGCGATGCGCCGCATCCCACGCTGACCGGCATCGGCGTGACCTGGCTTTACGGCTTCAAGTTCGAGATCAAGGTGATCGCGAAGCTGCCCGGCAACGGCGAAGGCTGAATCGCTCGCGAAGCCGAAGCGGAGGAATGACGACTTTCTTTGTATGGAGACTGCTGTAGAGAGGCCGAACCTCACTTGTTCAAGTGATGCACCGCCCCGCGAATTGACCCACATTCCGCCCTGAGATCCGTGGCTATCGATCGTTCGGCGTGGGGAACGATCACTTCATTACATCGGCAAACCCCCGCATTGAAAGTCCCGGCGCCTTCGATGGAAAGAGGGCGCCTTGCGTCCATTCATCCATCCATCCACTCGAGCAAGGAGCACGGCATGTCTTTCAAGATTCTCTGCTGCGACGGCGGCGGCATTCGTGGCGTCATCACGGCGCTGTTGATCCAGGACCTGGACAAGAGCTTCGGCATCGTCGCGGGCGCGAACGGCTTTGCCGGCACGTCCACCGGCGGGCTGATCTCGCTGGGGCTGGTGAACGGCGTGGCCATCGGCGACATCGTGAACGTCTACGAGAACGACGGCGCCACCATCTTCAAGCCCAACGGCTGGCTGCTGGACGCGCAGGCCAGGCAGCAGGACAGGGCCCCGGCGCAGTCGACGGCAGAACTGCTGGGCAGCGGCCCGGGCATCTTCGAGTGCCAATACGTCAACACCGGCCTGCAGTCGATCGCGCAGCAACTGGTGGGCAGCGGCCCGCTGTCGTCGGCGAGCCGCTTCGTGGCCGTCAACTCCGCGCGGCTGTGGGATCCGAGCCAGAACAGCTGGGAGCCCTGCACCATCTCCAACGGACCGAGCAATGCCTATCGCGGCATCAGCATGGTGGACGCCGCGCTGGCCACCTCGGCCGCGCCGACCTACTTCCCTCCGTACCAGGTGGGCAGCTACGGCTACTTCGCCGATGGCGGCACCTTCGCCAACAACCCGTCGATGACGGCGATGGTGGAGGCGATCTACCAGGGCTACGCGAGCGGCACGTCCGACATCCTGATGCTCTCGCTCGGCACCGGCGTGAACCCGGTGGGCATCTCGCCAAGCTCGGTGTCGAATCCGCTGGACTGGGGCGTCACGCACTGGCTGTGGCCCTTCAGCGATGGCACGGTGCCGGCGACTGCGCTGCTCAACCTCACCATGGACGCCACCGCCGAACTGGCGGCGATCCAGGCCGGCCAGATGCTCGGCGGCAACTACATGCGCGGCAACGTGCCGCTGGCCCAGCCCTTCGGGCTGGACGACTACAAGAACGTCGGCGAGCTGGTGAGCGCGACGCAGGACTACATCAAGAACTCGCCCGAGTGGGCGAATGTGCGCAACTGGGTGGAGGCGAACTGGGCCTGAGCCGGCCTCCAGCCGCTGCAATCGCTCAATACTCCTCGAACATCCGCTGAAGCTCCTTCGGATCGTTCGTCTTCGTCAGACCGAGCATCAGGAGGATCCGCGCCTTCTGCGTCGTGTGCATCATCGATGTCACGAAGCCGGCTTCGGTGAACTGCCCGACCGGGGTCACGATGCCGCTCATGGCGCGCGACCCGACGACGATGGCCACGCCCTTCTGGCGCGCGGCCTTCAGGCTCTGCAGCGTGACGTCGGGCATGTTCGCATGGCCGACGCCCGCGTTGACGATGCCCTTCGCGCCGGCCGCGACTGCGGCGTCGACCAGCACGCCGTCGGAGCCTAGCGTCGTGTAGTTGATGTCCACGCGCGGCAGCTTCTGCAGGTTCGACACGTCGAACTCGCTGTGCACGGTGTGCCGCTTCAGCGGTTGCGCGACGAAGTAGGGCGTGGAGTTCTGCATGTAGCCCAGGTCACCGCCGTCCAGGCTCTTGAAGGTGGCGACGTTGGTGGTGTTGGTCTTGGTCACGCTGAACGCGCTGCTGATGACCTCGTTCATGCTCACCATCACGCCCTTGTCCCGGGCGCTGGGGCTCGCGGCCAGTGCGACCGCGTTGACCAGGTTCAGCGGGCCGTCCGCGCTCATGCCGGTGCTGGGGCGCATGGAGCCCACGATCACCACGGGCTTGGCGCTCTTGACCACCAGGTTGAGGAAGTAGGCGGTTTCTTCCAGCGTGTCGGTGCCGTGGGTGATGACGACGCCGTCCACGTTCTTCGACGCGAGGATCTCGTTGGTGCGCTTCGCCAGCGTCAGCCAGTTGTCGATGCTCAGCTTGGAGCTGCCGACATTGAAGATCTGCTCGCCCGTGATGTTGGCAAATTTCTGGATCTCGGGAACGGCGGTCACCAGTGCTTCGACGCCCACGGGCTGCAGCCCTTTGCTCAGGCCGTAGTCGGTGAGCGCCAGGCTGTCGGCGCCCCGGCTGGCGATGGTGCCGCCGGTGGCCAGGATCACCACGTTGGGCTTGGCCGGGGCCTGCGCGATGGCATGCCCGGCGCCTCCGAGGAGGCCGATGGCGGTCAGAAACGTCAAGGCGATTTTCTTGGGGTTCATGATTCGACGGTTTTGAAGGAAGGGAACAGAGGAGGGGAGAGAGAAAGGGATATCCCGGATCAGTGCCGCCGCAGCACCTTGCCCGGCCGCAGGCCGGTGGGGCGCTGCCCGTCCCAGACCCGCTGCCCGTTGACCCACACGCCCTCGATGCCCCGGCTTGCCTGCACGGGGTTGTCGAAGGTGGCGAGGTCCGTCACGCGCTGCGGGTCGAAGGCCACCAGGTCGGCCCGCAGGCCCGGGCGCAGCAGGCCCCGGTCTACCAGTCCGTAGTTGCTCGCGGCCAGCCCGGTCATCTTGTGGACGGCGGCTTCCAGCGTGAGCAGGCCCTTGTCGCGAACCAGCCGCGACAGCACGCGCGTGAAGGTGCCCCACTGGCGCGGGTGCGGATGCGGATCGAAGGGCAGCCCGTCGGAGCCGACCATGGTGCGCGGGTGCGCCAGGATGCGTTCCACGTCGCGTTCGTCCATCAGGAAGTAGATGGCCCCCGCGGGTGCGAGCCGCAGCAGCATGGCCTCGTCGTCCAGCCCCCATTCGCGCTGCAGGTCCGCGAAGTCGCGCCCCTGCGCGGAGGGCTCGCCCTTCGACCATGCAATGAGCGTGCGGCTCGCCAGCCGCACGCGGTCGAGCCGCAGCATGGTCGAGGTGGCCGGGTAGGGATGGCAGTCGAGGCACACCGGCTGCATCGCACCGGCCTCGTCGATGCGCGAGAGGGTCTGCGCCGAGCGGCCATGGTTGCGCTCGCCCGCCAGCTTGTGGTGCGAGAACACGACGCGCGCGGTCAGCGCGCGCCCGATCTCCAGGGCTTCTTCGATCGCCTCGTCGATCCGGTCGGATTCGTCGCGCAGGTGCACCGCATAGACCATGCCTCCTCGCCCCCGCATGGTTTCGCCGATGTCGATGATCTCCTGCGTGGCGGCGTGCTGCGCGGGCGGGTAGAAGGTGCCGGTGGACATGCCGAACGCGCCGGCGTCCAGCGCTTCGGCGAGCAACTGCCGCATGGTGTCGCATTCCTGCGCCGTCGCGGCCCGCTGCAGGTCGTGCATCGCGCTCACGCGCAGGCTGGCGTGGCCCACGAGGGGAATCACGTTGACCGCTGCAGGCGTCTGCCGCAGCGCGTCCATCCAGGAAGAGAAGCTCGCGTAGCGGAACAGCTCGGGCGGCCCCAGCAGGTCGAGCGGCTGGGGCAGGGGGCTGCCGGGCGGCACGGGCGCGAGGCTCACGCCGCAGTTGCCGGTCACCACCGTGGTCACGCCCTGCGAAACCTTGGGCACCATGTCCGGATGCGCCAGCAGGTAGCCGTCGTCGTGGGTGTGGGAGTCGATGAAGCCGGGCGCCAGGGCCAGGCCGTCGAGTTCGACGACTCCGGCGCCAGCGATCTCGCTGCCTGGCGGCAGGATGTCCGCGATGGTGTCGCCCTCGATCAGCACGTCCGCGCGGCGCGGCGGGGCGCCGCTGCCGTCGATCACCGTGCCGCCGCGCAGCAGCAATTGTTGTTGCGCGGATGGGGTCGCGAGGTCCGCCATCAGTCGAGCTTCTCGATGCGGTTGCGCTCGATCAGCTCGCCCCAGCGCTTGGTCTCGCGGTCGATGGTGCGCTGGAAGTCGGCGGGCGTGCCGCCGGCCGGCACGGCGCCGAGCTTGGCGAGGCCCTCGCGCACGCTGGGGGTGGCCAGCGCTGCGTTGATTGCGGCGTTGAGCTTCTCGATCACCTCGCGCGGCGTTCCGCGTGGCGCGACCACGCCGCCCCAGGCCACCGTCTCGTAGCCTTTGATGCCCGCTTCGTCCAGCGTGGGTACGTTCGGCAGCAGCGCGATGCGCTTGGCGCTGCTAACCGCGAGCGCGCGCACCCGTCCGGACGAGACCAGCGGGCCGACCTCGGAAGAGTTGGCGAACAGGTAGTCGATGCGGCCGCCCATCAGGTCCTGCAGCGCGGCGGGGCCGCCGTTGTAGGGCACGAAGAGCACGTCGATGCCGGCCATGCTGCGGAACAGTTCGCCGCCCATGTGGCCCGTGGTGCCGATGCCGGGGGCGCCGAAGGACAGCTTGCCCGGCTGCTTGCGCGCTGTGGCCACCAGCCCGGCCACGTCCTGGATGGGCGAGTCCTTGGGCACGATCAGCACGTTGTAGAGGTCGAAGGCCTGCGCCACCGGCATCAGGTCGTGGTCCACGTCGTAAGGCAGCTTCTTGAACAGCGTGCGGTTGACCGCCAGCGTGTTCACGTTGCCGTAGCCGATGGTGTAGCCGTCGGCCGGCTTGCTCTTGATCTGCAGGATGCCGATGTTGCCTGCTGCGCCGGGGCGGTTCTCGATGACCACCGGCACGCCGAGCGACTTGGAGACCTCGTTGGTCACCAGCCGCGAGAGCACGTCGGGCGAGCCGCCGGCCGCCGAGGGCACGACGAAGGTGATGGGGCGGTCGGGCCAGGCGGCCCACGTCGGGGCGGCGCTCGCCAGCAGGCCGAAGGCGGTGGCCAGCACGGCCATCGGGCGGGAGAACTTGCGATGGATCATCGGAAGGGTCTTTCGTGGAAGTGGAGAGGCGACAAGGGGAGGCGAAAAGGGGAGGCAGCCTCAGTGCTGCTGGCGGCAGTGCGCGATCGCGGCCAGCGCCAGCGCGTCGATGGAGTCCGTGAGCACGCAGTCGAACTCGCCGCGCCGGTGGTGCGGAACCGCCAATGGCAGCTCGGTACAGCCGAGCACCACGGCCTGCGCGCCGCGTGCGACCAGCGCGCGGATGCCTTGTGCGGCCGGCTCCCAGGCGGCATCGATCTGCCCGGCCTTGACCGCCGCGATGGACGCTACGCAGTGGCGTTGCACGTCGTTAGCTTCGGGAACGATCGCCTCGTACCCCGCCTGCTCCAGCGCTCGCTGGTACAGGCCGAGCGCCAGCGTGGCCGGCGTGCCGAGCACGCCCACCTTGCCTTGCACGACACTGTGGCGCCGCAGGTTCTGCACCACCGCCTCGGCGATGTTCAGCACCGGCAGCCGGGTCGCGCCTTTCAGGTCGTCGAACCAGAGATGCGCGGTGTTGCAGGGCACGGCGATGCAGCCGGCGCCCGCCGCCTCCAGCAGGCGGATGCCGCGCTGCATGGCGGGCAGCGGGCTCTCGCCGCCTTGGAGCATGGCGCTCGAACGATCGGGGATGCGAGGGTCGTTGCACAGGATCGTCGGAATGTGGTCCTGGTCGACGGCAGCCTCTGTCAGCTGCACCATCCGCAGCGCGAAGGTCGCGCCCGCCAGCGGCCCCATGCCGCCGAGGATGCCCAGCGCCCTTGGCGCGGATGGGTGCTGCTGCTGCCCGCTCATGGCAGCGGATCTCCAGCGCCCGTGCGCTCGACGATCAGGCGGTAGTCTTCCGGACGGCGGTGCTTGGCGAAGTTGAAGACGTGCTCGCGGAAGTGCGCGCCCAGCGCAAGGTCGGCGCGCACGCAGATGACCTCGTCTTCCTCGCTCACCGTGCGCGCCACGATCTCGCCGCTGGGCGCCACGATCACGGAGCTGCCGATCATGTGGTGGCCGTCCTCCGACCCGCACTTGGCTGCAGCCGCCACCCAGATGCCGTTCTGGTAGGCGTTGGCCTGCAGCGAGATCAGGTGCGTGGTGGTGCGCAGGTGCACCGGCTCGTTCCAGTGGATGTTGAGCGAGGGCGTGTTGTAGCCGAGCACCACCACTTCGGCGCCCTGCAGCGCCATCACGCGGTAGGTCTCGGGCCAACGGCGGTCGTTGCACAGGCACATGCCCATGCGCACGCCGTCGGTGTCGAAGGCGCGGAAGCCCAGGTCGCCGACCTCGAAGAACTTTTTCTCCAGATGCTGGAAGGGTGCCTCGGGCTTGTGCTCCGAATGGCCCGGCAGGTGGATCTTGCGGTAGCGGCCCGCGATGCTGCCGTCGCGCCCCACGATCACCGCCGAATTGAAGCCGCGCCCGTCCTCGGTGAGTTCCGCGTAGCCGAGGTAGAAGCCCACGCCGAGCCTGCGGGCCTCGTCGAAGAGCGGCTGCGTCGCCGGGCCGGGCATGCTGCGCTCGAAGAAGCGCTCATGGGCTTCTTCTTCGCTCATCCAGTAGCGCGGAAAGAAGGTGGTGAGCGCAAGCTCGGGGAAGGTCACGAACTCCGCGCCGCGGCTGTGGGCCTGGCGCAGCATGTCGACCAGCCGGGCCACCACCGACTCGCGGCTGTCGGACAGGTGGACCGGGCCCATCTGGGCGACCGCAAGGCCGAGAAAACGTGGGGAAGTGGCGGGGCGCGATGTCATTTGAACCTTCTTCGTTGCAGCCGTGTGACTGGTGCGATCGATTATTCGAAGCGGTGCCCACGGCGTCGAATGACGATTTGTCGCTCGGGTTTAACAACACGCTAAAGGTCCGCCTTCCGGTGGTGCGCACGCGCGCGCCTGCACCGGGGCAGGGCGCGGAGGCATCGGATGGGGGTCGCCGCAGCGGGCGGAGAAGAAGGGAAAAGGGGGCGCGGCGCCCCCGGGCTCGTCAGCGCAGGATCTCGTCGTCGTCCGCGAGCGGCAAGGCCAGCCCGCGCTGCAGCAGCACGCTGTGCAATGCGCGCAGCAGCGCCTGCGCCGCTGGCGACAGGGGCTCGGTCTGCAGGTACACCAGGTCGGCCACGATGGGCAGCGCGTCGCGCACCGGTATCGCCTTGAAAGACGACCCGAGCCAGCCCTGCAGCGAGTACTCGTCCACCAGCGCGATGCCGGCCCCGGCATGCACCAGCGAACAGGCGTACTGCGGCGAGGTGACCTCCACGCTGATGCGCGGCGCGGCATCGCGCGTCTCGAACATCTGGTCGATGCGCAGGCCCAGCGGCGAGCCGTGCGGATAGCCGATGAACTCGTGGGGCAGCAGTTCGTCGAGGCCGACTTCTTCGAACGCGGCCAGCGGATGGCTGCGTGGGCAGATGCACATCAGCCGGCTGCTCGCCAGCGGCCTCGTCGCAAGGTTCGGATGGTCGACCGGAAAGGTGGAAATGCCCAGGTCGGCCCGCTGCTGCAGGATGCGTTCCTTCAGCGCCTCATGCGTGAGGCAGTGGAAATGAACCTGCACGTCGGGCATGGCGTTGCGCAACTGCGCGATCGCCTGCGGCACCAGCGTCTGCCCGATGCTGGGGCTCGAAAGAATGCTCAGCAGGCTGCGCCGCCGCAGCGCGAGCTCGTGCGAAAGACTGCCGATGCGCTGCACGCCGCCATAGACTTGCTCGACCTCCAGATACAGCCGCCGCGCCTCCGCCGTGGCATGCAGCCGCCCCTTCACGCGCTCGAAGAGCAGAAAGCCCAGCCGGCTCTCGGTATGCGAGAGCAGCCGGCTGACGGCAGGAATGGATACGTGAAGCAGCCGCGCCGCGCCGCTCACGGAGCCGGTGATCATCACCGCGCGGAACACCTCGATCTGTCGCAGGTTCATGCTTGAAATTGCAGCCCGGGGCCGAGCCGAACTACGCGCCCAGGCCTCCGTTGCCGCTTCGGATGCTGGTCAAGCGTGGCCGGCATGTTCGAAAACCTGATTCCCGAAGGCATGGCGATAGCGGTTGTGGGCGGTGAGTACAAAGATATTCAGAATTATCCCCGCCTGACCGGGCATTCAGGCTTCAGCCAGCTGAACCCTTTCCAGGCAGCAAGGCGTTCATGACGAAACGCGTCGGTCCACTGGCGCCCCGGTCACTGACCGCGAGGCCGAGCTGCCGCCACAGGGCCGGGCTGAGCGGACGCACCGCGATGCGAGGGTCGCGCGCGCTCTGTTGCGATTCCTCCGGCAGCAGCGCTGCGCCGTAGCCCGCGGCAACCAGCGTTCTGATCGCGTCGTTGTAGTTGAGCTCGATGCGCGGCCGGCAATGGACGCCTGCCGCGGAGAACCATTCCGCGGTGAGCCTGTAGAGACGCGTGGAGGAGTCGTTCATGATCAACGGCTGCTGGGCCAGCCACTGCGGGGTCAGCCGCTTCGGTGCCTTCCAGTCTGCCGGCAGGAAGGCGACGACCGCCTCGCGCCGCAGGGGCGTGACATGGACGCCCCGCACGGGCGCCTGCGGCAGCGCCACGACCGCCAGGTCCAGGCTGCCTGCGGCGAGCCGGGCCATGCTCTCATTGGAGGTCAGCACCTGCACGTTCACGTCGATGCCGGGATGGTTGCGGGCGAGGTGTCCGAGCGCGGGCGGCAGCAGATGCGCGATGGCACCCGTCGAGGCACCCACCCGCACGCGGCCCGTCTGGCCCGCGAGCTGGCGTCTGACGTCCTCCACCGCTTCGTCCGCGTCGGCCAGCAGCCTGCGGGCACGCGCGATGAAGCGCTCTCCCAGGGCGGTTGCCTGCGCGGGCCCCCGTCCTCGAACGAGCAACTGGCCACCCAGGCGCGACTCCAGCTCGGCGATCTGGACGGTGACCGTGGGTGCCGCCAGGTGAAGGGCGCGCGCGGCGTTGGCCAGGGAGCCGAGGTCGGCGATGGCGACAAGGGTGCGCAGATGGTCGAGGCTCAGTTCTCGCATGGCGCAAATTTAACTTTTCTTAATTCCGGGTTCCATATATTTAGCTGGAGCCATCGAGGGCGGATGCCTACGATCGCGCTCCATGGACCTCAAGATCTTCATCGACGGCGATCAGGGCACCACTGGCCTTGACCTGCAGAACCGGCTCCGGGGTGGGGAATTCCGCATCCACACATTGCCGGCGAACCTGCGCAAGGACGCGGCTGCCCGACGGGCCGCTCTCAACGAGTGCGACATCGCCATCCTTTGCCTGCCCGATGCAGCGGCGCGCGACGCGGTGGCGATGATCGAGAACCCTTCGGTGCGCGTGATCGACGCCAGCTCGGCTCACCGCACCAGCCCGGGCTGGGTCTACGGCCTGCCCGAGCTCGATGCACGGCAGGGCGAACGCATTGCCTCGGCAGCGCGGGTCACGAATCCGGGCTGCTATCCCACCGCCGCGGTTGCCCTGCTGCGACCGTTGACGGATGCGGGCCTCCTGCCCGCCGACTATCCGCTTGTCATCCATGCGGTCTCGGGTTATTCGGGCCAGGGCAGGGCGGGGGCGGAAGCGCACGAGGCCGGGGCGGGAGCGCATTCGTTGAAGGTCTACGGCCTTGCACTCGAGCACAAGCACGTGGCCGAAATGGCGACCTACGCCGGCCTGACGCAGCGGCCCATCTTCGTGCCGGCCTATGGCAGCTACCGGCAGGGCATCGTGCTCACCATCGGATTGCACACGCGAATGCTTCCCTCCGATGTCTCGGGTATGCGCATCCACGAATGCCTTGCGCAGCGATACCGCGATGCGGCGCACGTCCACGTGCTGCCGATGTCGTCCGCCGTGCCGATGACCGAGTTGGACCCGCAGGTCCACAACGGCTCGAACGACATGAGCCTGGCCGTTGCGTGCAATGAGCGCACGGGTCAGATCGTCCTGGGCGCGGTTCTCGATAACCTGGGGAAGGGGGCCGCGGGCGCGGCAGTGCAGAACCTGCGACTGATGGCGAGCGCTTCACGGCGCACGTCGTGAATTCGATGCAGAGCGAGCGCTTCCGGACGGGGCCGATGTTCGCAACAGAGGCGGACCTGTCTGTTCGCTATCGAACCCGCCTCGGAACATCGCCAATGATGGTCGCGCGCATCATGTGGCGTTCCGAGGGGTAGTAGTCGGACACCGCGTAGTGCTGGACTGCCCGGTTGTCCCAGAAGACGATCGTGTCCGGCTCCCAGTGCACGCGCACCTGGTATTCCGGGATCTTGGCCTGGCGCACGAGCAGGTCGAACAGTTCGCGAATCTGGGTCGGGGTATCCATGCCCCAATCCGAGCCCAGGACTTCCCGGTAGTTGGCGATGTGCGTGGTGTGGATTTCGTTCACGTACAGGATCGACTCCCCGGTTTCAGGGTGCGTGATGACCACCGGATGTTCCACGGCGCGATGCCGATCCCGATGCGCGGCACGTTCGTTCGGATCCATCTTCTTGAACAACGCCACATTGACGTCGTTGACTGCCACCATGCCGTCGATCTTGCGCTTGACCTCCTCCGGCAACCCGGCATAGGCCTGAACCATGTTGCAGAAGATGGTGTCTCCTCCAACTTCCGGGCACTTGATGCACCGAAGAATCGAACCCATCGAGGGTTTCTCGTAGAACGCGGTGTCGGAGTGAAAGAGGTTTTCGGCGCCCTTTTTGTCCCTGGAAGCCTTGAGTTGAACAAGCTCGGGAAAATCCGCGTTGGCGGCCAGCAGCGGATTCTGCGTCTCGAGATCGCCGAACTTCCGGGCGAACGCCACATGCTGCGCGGGGGAGACAGGCTGACGCCTAATGACCAGCACCCGGAAAGCCAGCAGCAGTGCGCGAATCCTGGCGATGCCGTCGTCATCGAGATCCGGCAGAAACAGATCCTGCAACTCCAGACCGAGCGACGGGGCCAGTCGACGGGTCTTCCAGCCCGAAGGCAATCCTTCGAGAGCTTGCTTCATGGCCGGGCTCGATTCGACAGGCGTCCAGCGTGAAGCCATTTCATCGGCAATGTTCAATGACATTCTTGTCTCCATTCAATTTATCGATGCAATTCAACGAGCGGAACCTCGGGCCCGGTTCGCGCAGCTTTTTCCTATTCCGCAGTCACTCCCGAAACCTTGATGAACTCCTGCCAGCGCGGAACCTCCGCCTGGAGGAACTTGCGGAATTCCGGGGGTGATCGAACCGCTTGTCTTCCTCCAACCTGCTCGATCAAGGCCGTGTACTCGTCGGTTTGCAGGATGGCCTGCACTGCGTTCCAGATCTCTGCGACCTTGTCCGGCGCCACACCGCTTGGCGTCAGCAGGCCGACCCATGGCACGACATCGAATCCCGGAAGCCCCGATTCGGCAACCGTGGGAATCGACTCGAGCTTGGGCAGCCGCTTCGCGCTGCTGATGGCCAAGGCCTTGATGCGGCCGCCTTGCAAGAGCGGCGTCGCGGCAGCCACCCCTTCGAAGGTCACCTGCACCTGGCCTGCGGCAAGGGCCGTCAGCGACGGCGCGGCCCCCTGATAGGGGACGTGCACGAACTTCAGCCTGGTACGCCGGATGAACTCCGTCATGGCCAGATGCGAAACGCTCCCCACGCCCGGTGACGAAAAGCTGATCTCCCCCGGATGGCTGTTCGCGTAGCTGACCAGCGACTCCACCGAATCGATCGGCAGCCTGGAATTGACGAGCAGCAGCAGCGGGGTGTCGTACAGCGTCGCGACCGGCTCGAAGTTCTTCAGCGTGTTGTATCGCACGGCCTTGAAGAGGATCGGATTGATGACCAGCGCCGAAGATGCCGAGAAGGTCAGCGTGTTCAGGTCGCCGGCCGATCTGGCGACGTTGCCCAGCGCGATGCTTCCGCTCTGGCCCGGAACGTTCTCGACGAAGAAATTGCGGTCCAGCTTCCTGCTCAGCGCGGATGCCAGGTACCGCCCCACCGTGTCGACGGATTGACCCGGTGGATAGCCGATGACGATCCGCGACGAGCGCTGGGAAGCGTCGCCCGCCTGCGTCTGCGTCTGTGCTTCGGCCTGACCGGACATGCCGATGGAGAGCAGGCCCATGGACGCGGCAATCCACACGAACAGGAATCGAACTTTCATCCGTTGTCTCCATCGTTGTTCCAAGAGATGGCGCCCGAATCACGTGCACGCACCGCGTGCGCCGGCGCTCAATTGCCCGAATGGCTTGTCATCGGAACAATCATCGAACCGGGGTGAGGCCTCGTCCAATACCGTTTGGCCGGGCAGACATATGGGAATCGTATGGGTGTGGCCAGCCGCCGAAGCGGCGCCCGCCGCGTTCAGGGCTGCGGGTGAGCCAGATCGATCCGAGGAGTCTTCGCTGCTCGCGCGCCAGCCTGTGGTGTCGCTGCGCAGCCTGGGCGGGTTGGCCCGCGCCGTCCAACTCGCTACGCGGGCTGCAGCGGCCCGGCGAGCTTGTAGGTATTGAGAAGGAGGCCGGACGGCGTCGTCTTGGTGCTGGCGAGTTCGAAGGAACAACCCGGCGTCCCTTCAGCGAAGAGGCGCTTGCCCGTGCCCACCAGCACCGGATAGACGATCAGCAAAACTTCATCCGCAAGCCCATGCGCCAGCAGCGTCGAAGTCAGCGTGGAACTGCCCCACAGCACAAGGTTGGGGCCGGCCTGCGACTTGATGCGCCGCACGCCCTCGACCAGATCCGGCCCGACGCCTTCGAACGGCCCCCACGCGAGGCTCTCCGGACGATGGGTGACGACGAACTTGGTCGCCGCATTCAAGCCATCCGACATCGGACTGCTGGGCGCCTTCGGCCAGTAGTCCGACCACATGTCGTAGGTGCGCCGGCCCAGCAGCAGATCGAAGCGCCCGCCGTGCGCGGCAAGCACTTCGTCCCGGCCGGCGGGAGTCCGGTAAGGCACGGTCCAGTCGGCATAGGGGAAGCCGTCCTCGCTGGAGGGCTGGATCACGCCGTCGAGCGACACGTGCTCCATGAGCTTGAGCTTTCTCATCCGGGTCTCCGTGTTTGACTGTTGGGGTTGGAGGACTGGGGATGCTGAACCGTCGTCCAGCTTCGCGCAACTCTGACGTCCCAAACTTGACTAGCTCTGTCCGCAGCGCTTACATTGCCCCCGCCTCGTGATGAGCGGGGCCGGGTTTGGAAGCCCGCCGACATCCTGCGACGAGAGCCGCAGCCACCGCACTGGTCTGCGGCTTTTTCGTTTGCGCCTAATTTTTAGGCGGCTCGAACGGGAGGGCTCGCGCCCTGCCGGTTTCCGCAAGGATGTCCCGGTCTTCCAACCTGTTCGAGCTGCCGCCCTTGTTTGGAAGCGAGGGCGTCGGTTTCTGCAAATCGACATCCTTGGGAGGCCCACTCATGGCCAATGCTTCTTCAAACGACGCGGCAAGCGCCGACGCTCGCTGCACTTGCACGCCTTATCGCCCCGACGCCCAGTTCAAGCCTTTCGAATGGGTTCAGGGCGACCGGCTCGGAGACTCTTCGCAACAAAGCCAGGCCGCATTCCTCAACGATGCCCGCGACGTGGTGCAGGGCGCGCAGACGCTGATCCAGTTGCTTGGCTGGGACGAAGACCGGCGCGATGCCGCTTCGTCCGACGCAGACCCCGCGCCGCTCTTCGATGCCTGCCAGCGCAATTCGCTGCAGCGGCTGCTCTCGGCGACGCTGGGTCTGCTTCATGCCCGGATCGAAATCCAGTGCGAGGCGATGACGGGGTAGCGCGCTTTCTTATTTGCCCGGCGGCATCTTCTCGAACTTGACCAGCTCCGGGTCGAGAACGTCCCATGCATGCCCCCGCACGCCGTACGTGACCGCCTGCGGCCTGAACCGGCTCGGGTCATCAAGGCTCGCTGCATGCACGGTGATGACGTCCGGCATCGCCGCATAGGTCATGTAGACGGGTGAGCCGCAGGTGGGGCAGAACGCGCGGGTCTTGACGTTGCCGCTGTCGCCGACCATGTCCCACAGCGTGGCCTTGCCGGTCTGCTTCGCACCGCCGCGCGGAAAGCTCAGGTACGAGCCGTGGCCGGTGCCGCTCTTGTGCTGGCAGTCGAGGCACTGGCAGTGGTTCTGGAAGATCGGCTCGGAGGGGATGTCGTAGCGGATCGCGCCGCAGGCGCAGCCGCCGGTGTAGGAGGAGTTCATTTGTCTTGTCCTTTCGAGGTTGCCGGGACAGCGAGAGCTGGCGGGAGGCAACGAATTTATTTGGACAAGGGCAGGGCGGGTGAGTAACAAGTTCGTCGCGAATTGGCGCCGCCCGGGGGCTCAGGCTTCCTCCTCATTGTCAGCACGACGCGCTTCAACTTGCGCAAAAACACACGTTGTGGGGGAGCGAGGGCTTTGGGCTGGCTGGCGGCACATGCCCGAATCGATACCATGCGCCGGGCATCGCCAGGGTATCTGGCCAATCAAGGGAGGACAATGTCAACAGACATGAATACAGTTGGGCGTGCACAGCACTCGGAGCCAACCTTCACGCTCTATGGGCGGATCGCTGCGACGTATGCGGGGTACATCGGGCGTCCATACGCCGATCTGCATTTGTCGCTCATCATTGACGATGCCTACAACGGCATCACCGTGATTGATGGACAGCCCACCTTCGGGGAAGCAGGTTTGCACAATCTCTTGCGCATCAGGACCAACATCTACACCAACGAGTTGCCCGGCGGGGTGATCGTCAAGATTCCGCTCGATCCGCCGGCCGGGATGAGTCGCGAGACCTTCGCGCGTGAGTTGGTGATTCGTGCCACCAACTTTGCAAGCTATGTCTCACCCTATCGTCCTCCGGCCAAGCTGCGGGGCGACAAGATGAATCCCGGCGAATACAACAGCAGCTCGTACTTGGCTGCGCTCCTCAAAAGCGTGATGGGTTACGTGCCAGCGGTCCATGTGATCGGCTACCAAACACCCGGGTGGGAGCAACCCATGCCATTGCATTTCTTCAAGGGCGAGGCGCTGCGATGAAGCCGAGCTGGCGACTTGGCTCGCACATTGCGCTCTGGGCGATTGCTTCACCTCTGGTCGAGATGCTGGCAGGGTTCATCGGGACCAAGGCGTTCTCCGCACTGGGAGCGTTTGCACCGACCCTCACCCTTGTCCTCGAGGGCGCGATTCTCTTGGGCTGGGCGGTCTGGATCTATTGGCGTCACGTGCCTGGCGCACCAACGGCCGGCCGCCGCATCGCGTACGCCATTGCCTTCGGGTGCGTGCTGTTGGCTGCCGGTTATGCCGCTCTGTGGGCGGCCTGGATGCTGGCGACCCTGCTGTTCGGTGCGTAGGCGGCGCCCGGCGTGACCATCAGGTGCGCTGGAATTTGCTTGATGTAACGCGAAAGAATTGTTATTTGAGCGGCTCCAGCGTTGAAGTTCTTACAACTTCGGCCCCGTTCATGCCGCTTTCAGACGGTAAAGTCCTGTCTCCCGTTTCGGACTATTTCCGAACCTTTTCCTGCCGCCTCCACCCCGGTCGCTTTCCCGCCTTCTCGCGCGCTCTTCCCCATGTCCAACCTCATCGTGCACGGCGGTACGCCGCTGCGTGGCCGCATCACCCCCTCCGCCAACAAGAACGCAGTGCTGCCGGTGCTCTGCGCCACGCTTCTCACCTGGGAGCCGCTGCGCCTGCATGGGGTGCCCGACATCACCGACGTGCGCAAGATCCTGGACATCTTCCGCACCCTGGGCAGTGACGTGCGCATGGACCACGAAACGGGCACGCTGGAGCTGCACCACCGCGAGACGGCCTTCGACGCGTCGCGCCACCGGCTGCCGGAGGAGATGCGCTCGTCGATCATGCTGGTGCCGCCGCTGCTGGCGCGTTTCGGCGTGGCGCGGCTGGAGGACAACGTCAAGGGCTGCACGCTGGGCGTGCGCGAGATTGATCCGCACGTGGAGGTGTTCCAGCGCTTCGGCGGCGAGGTGGAGCGCACCGAGGGCTCGCTGCTGGTGCGCAGCAAGGGCCGGCTGATGCCCACCGACCACTGGCTGGACTACGCCTCGGTCACGACCACCGAGAACTTCGTGCTGTGCGCGGCGGCCACCGACGGCGCCTCGACGCTGACCAACGCGGCCTCGGAGCCGCACGTGCAGGAGTTCTGCCGCTTCATGTCGATGATCGGCGTGCGCATCGAGGGCATCGGCACCTCGCGGCTCACGGTGCACGGCGGCGGCACGCTCAAGGGCGGCGAGTTCCGCTTCGACGAAGACTTCCACGAGATCACCACCTTCCTGGCGCTGGGCGCCATCACCGGCGGCGACGTGATCGTGCGCAACAGCGCGCCCGAGAACTTCCCGCTGCTCGACCGCACCTTCGCAAAGTTCGGCGTGCAGATCGAGCACAAAGAGGGCTGGTCGCGCGCCATCCGTAGCGGCCCGCTGAAGGTGCAGACGCCGTTCACGAGCAACGTGCTCACCAAGGTCGAGGCGGCGCCGTGGCCCTACTTCCCGGTGGACCTGCTGCCGATCTTCATCGCGCTGGGCGTTCGCGCCGAAGGCAACGCGATGTTCTGGAACAAGGTCTACGACGGTGCACTGGGCTGGACGGGCGAGCTCTCGAAGTTCGGCGCGCACGTGTTCTCGTCCGACCCGCACCGGCTCATCACCTTCGGCGGCAATCCGCTGACGCCGGCGGTGGTCGAGAGCCCGTACATCATCCGCGTGGCAATAGCGCTCTTCATGGTGGCGGCCAGCATCGAGGGCCGTTCCGAGATCCGCAACGCGGCGCCCATCCGCCGCGCGCATCCGCGCTTCGTGGAGAACCTGCGCAGCCTGGGCGTGCAGGTGGAGTGGACGAGCGAGGAGTGAGCTGAAGCGGGGCGATGACCCTGCCGCCGCGGCGACCTCCGGCTTGGCCGGAGAATGGCAGGCATTCGACGAAACAGAAGGAGCGCCCTCGAATGACCACGCTGCAACAACTCCTCGGAACGGAACTTCCGCTCATCCAGGCCCCGATGGCCGGCATACAGGTCAGCGCGATGGCCATCGCGGTCAGCAATGCCGGCGGCCTGGGCTCCCTGCCGGCGGCCATGCTGGCCACCGACGCCCTGCGCAGCGAGATCGCCGCGATCCGCGCTGGCACCGACAAGCCCTACAACGTCAATTTCTTCTGCCACACGCCGCCCGTGCCCAGCGCCGAGCGCGAAGCCACCTGGCGCACAGCGCTGGCGCCTTACTACGCCGAGTACGGCATCGACGCCGCGAGCATTCCTGCCGGGCCGGGCCGCAACCCCTTCAGCGCCGAAGTGGCCGACTTGCTGGCCGAGTTCCGGCCGCCGGTGGTGAGCTTCCATTTCGGGCTGCCTCCCGAGGCGTTGCTGGCGCAGGTGCATGGCTGGGGCGCCAAGGTGCTGGCCTCGGCCACCACGGTCGAAGAGGCGCTGTGGCTCGAGGCGCATGGCGCCGACGCGGTCATCGCGCAGGGGCTGGAGGCAGGCGGGCATCGCGGCCATTTCCTCTCGCACGACCTGACGAAGCAGCTCGGCACCTTCGCGCTGCTGCCACAGCTGGTCAAGGCGGTGAAGCTGCCGGTGATCGCCGCGGGCGGCATTGCGGATGCCGATGGCGTGGCGGCGGCGATGTCGCTGGGCGCGGCGGGCGTGCAGATCGGCACGGCCTACATGCTGACGCCCGAGGCGACGACCAGCGCGCTGCATCGCGCGGCGCTCAAGAGCGAGGCGGCGCGGCACACGGCGCTTACCAATCTCTTCACCGGGCGGCCGGCGCGCGGCATCGTCAATCGCGTGATGCGCGACCTGGGCCCGATCGGTTCGGCGGCTCCTGAATTTCCGCTGGCCACCTCGGCCATCGCGCCGCTGCGCGCCAAGGCCGAGGCGAAGGGCAGCGGCGACTTCTCTCCGCTGTGGTCGGGGCAGAACGCGACCGGCTGCCGCGAGATTCCGGCGGCCGAGCTCACCCGTGCGCTTGCAGAAGGATTCCGCCGATAAGAACGACAAGAGAAAAGTCCAAGGCCATGACCCAGCTTCACCTGCCCCTGAAATTCCTCGCGCACGGCGCGCAACCCGGTGTGCGCGAGCCCTGGCTGCTGGTGCTGATGCACGGCGTCGGCAGCAACGAGCAGGACCTGTTCGGCCTCGCGCGGATGATGCCGCCGCAGTTTCACGTGCTGAGCCTGCGCGCGCCCTATGTGCTGTCGCCCGACTCCTACGCGTGGTTCGAGTTCGAGGTGCTGCCCGGCGGCGAACGCCGCATCGACGAGGAGCAGGAGCGCGAGAGCCGCTTTCTCGTCGGCGAGATGGTCGCCTCGGCCGCGCAGCAGCTCGGCGTGCCTGCCGAGCGAGTGATCGTCGGCGGCTTCAGCCAGGGCGGGATCATGGCGCTGTCGCTGCTGCTGACCAAGCCCGAGAGCGTGCGCGCCGCGATGGTGTGGCACAGCCGGCTGCTGTCTCAGGTGGTGCCGCACATTGCGCCGCCCGAGGCCTTCGAGGGCAAGGCGCTGTGGGTGAGTCACGGCAGTGCCGACAACGTGATTCCACCGAGCGCGGCGCAGGCCACGCGCGAACTGGCGCGCACGCTGCCGCTGACGCTGTCGGGCACGGACTTTCCGGGCGCGCACGAGATCCGTCCGGCCGAGCTGCAGGCCACGCTGGCGTGGCTGCAGTCGCTGAGCGCGCAGGCAGGCCCAGCTTGAACGACTGAACTTCAGCGCGGTCGCCGCGTCACAGGGCGTTACGACGAGGCGGGCCGGCCATGACCCGATCTGGTGCACCATAGCCGCTCGCCTTCCTGACACTCCAGCACAAGGAACCGCCCCTATGTCCGACAGCGACACCCGCGACACCCCCGAGTTCAGGCCCCGCCGCGAAACGCCCATAGGAACCATCGTCGTCGGCGTGCTCGTGCTGCTCGCGGCCGCGTTCTTCGGCTGGCGCTGGTACCAGCAACAGCAGCAGGCCCCCGAGGCCACGCCGGTGGCCACGGCACCGAACGACGGGGCGCCGCCCGCGCCGGCACCCGCGCCCGCACCTCAATCCCAGGAACCGCGAAACCCGATGGACGGGATCGCGGTGCCCGATGCGGGCCTGACCACTGCCACCGACACCGATACACGCGTGATGAAGGCGCTCGTCGACCTGTTCGGCAGCAAGAACGTGGCCGACTTCCTGCAGTTCGACGGCATCGTGCGCCGCTTCGTGGCGACGGTGGACAACCTCGCGCGCGAGCAGGCACCCGCGAGCGCGTGGCCGGTGCAGCAGACCAAACAGCGCTTCATCACCTCGGGGCAGGGCGACAAGCAGGTCATCGCCGCCAACAACGCGGCGCGCTACAACCCGATCGTGCTGTTCGCCGAGTCGGTCGATCCGGCGAAGGCGGCCAAGGCCTATGCGCGGCTCTATCCGCTCTTCCAGAAGGCCTATGAAGAGCTGGGCTATCCGGGGCGCTACTTCAACGACAGGCTCGTCGCTGTGATCGACCACCTGCTGCAGGCGCCCGAGCCCGCCGGCCCGGTGCAGGTACGGCTGGTCGAGGTGAAGGGCGACGTTCCCTCGCAGCGCCCGTGGGTGCGTTACGAGTACGCCGATCCGCAGCTGGAGGCCATGTCGTCGGGCCAGAAGATCATGGTGCGCATGGGCCTGGAGAACGAGCGCAAGGTGAAGGCCGCCATGCGCGCCTTCCGCGAGCAGGTGGCCACGGGCGACGTGGCCAGGAAGAAGCAGCCCTGACGCAGCGGGCGTTCTTCCGGCGCCCCGTGTAGGCGCACACCGATTGCATGCCCTGCGGTTGTCGCGGAGGCTTGGTTGCCGAAACCCAAGCTCCGGAGGACAACCGTATGAACCAGATGAGCGTCGACCTCTACCAGAGTGCCACCGATTCGGAGAAATTCCTTGCGCTTCCCGCGGGCACAGACCCCGCCGAACTCATGGGCCCGATGACCTTCGACCGGGACTACGCGCAGATCAAACGTTACCGCGAGGCATTCATGTTCGATCCGTCGGAGGCCTATGCGGGCGTCAATGCCGCGAAGATCGCGGCCGACATCCTCACCGTGAAGTGGGCGACCTACCGCCGCGACCCTTCGTCATAGAAGGACGCGGCTCCCTTTCCCTCGGTCACTTCTCTCAGGCCTCTTCGGCTTCCTCGCTGTACTCGCTCACCGGCACGCAGCTGCAGAACAGGTTGCGGTCGCCGTAGACGTTGTCGACGCGGCCGACCGGCGGCCAATACTTGGCGCTCTTGAGTTCGGCCAGCGGGAAGGCGCCGAGTTCGCGCGAGTACGGGTGGCTCCACTCGCTGCCCAGCAGGCTCGCGGCCGTGTGCGGCGCGTGCTTGAGCGGGTTGTCTTCCTTCGGCCAGACGCCTTCCTCGATGCGGCGGATCTCGCCGCGAATGGCGATCATCGCGTCGATGAAACGGTCGAGCTCGGCCAGCGGCTCGCTCTCGGTGGGCTCCACCATCAGCGTGCCGGGCACGGGGAAGCTCAGCGTGGGCGCGTGGAAGCCGTAGTCGATCAGGCGCTTGGCTACGTCTTCTGCGGTGACGCCGCTGGTGTCCTTGAGCGGGCGCAGGTCCAGGATGCACTCGTGCGCCACATGCCCGTTGGGGCTGGAATACAGCGTCGGGTAGTGGTCCTTCAGGCGCGCGCTGATGTAGTTGGCGCTGAGGATGGCCGTCTCGGTCGCGGCCTGCAGGCCCTTGGCGCCCATCATGCGGCAGTACATCCAGCTGATCGGCAGTACCGCCGCGTTACCCAGCGGCGCGGCCGACACCGCGCCCACGCCGTTCGATGCCACGCCGGCCGTGGCATGGCCCGGCAGGTAGGGCACGAGGTCTTCCACCACGCAGACCGGGCCCACGCCGGGGCCGCCGCCGCCGTGCGGAATGCAGAAGGTCTTGTGCAGGTTCAGGTGGCTCACGTCGCCGCCGAACTCGCCCGGCGCTGCCACGCCGACCAGCGCGTTCATGTTGGCGCCGTCGACGTACACGCGGCCGCCGTGCGCATGCACCAGCTCGCACAGCTCCTTCACGCGGGTTTCGAACACGCCGTGGGTGCTGGGGTAGGTGATCATCACCGCGGCCAGGTTGGCGCTGTGCTTCTCGCAGGCGCGCTTCAGGTCGTCGAGGTCCACGTTGCCCTGCGCGTCGCAGGCCGTCACCACCACCTGCAGGCCGACCATCTGCGCGCTGGCCGGGTTGGTGCCGTGCGCCGACGACGGGATCAGGCAGATGTTGCGGTGGCCCTGGCCCTTGGCCTCGTGGAAGGACTTGATGGCCAGCAGGCCCGCGTACTCGCCCTGCGAGCCGGCGTTGGGCTGCAGGCTGATGCCCGCGTAGCCGGTGGCCTCGCACAGCCAGGCGCGCAACTGGGCGTCGAGCTGGGCGTAGCCCTGCAGCTGGTCGGCCGGCGCGAAGGGGTGGATGTTGGCGAACTCGGGCCAGGTGATGGGGATCATCTCGCTGGTCGCGTTGAGCTTCATGGTGCAGCTGCCCAGCGGGATCATGCTGCGATCGAGCGCCAGGTCCTTGTCGGACAGGCTGCGGATGTAGCGCAGCATCGCCGTCTCGCTCTTGTGCGTGTTGAACACCGGGTGCGTGAGAAAGGCGCTGCTGCGGCGCAGCTCTTCGGGAATCAGCGGCGTGGTGCTGCCCGAGAGATCGTCGAAGCGCGGCGCCTGCTTGCCGGCGGGCGCGAACAGGCCCCACAGCGTTTCGACATCGGCGCGCGTGCTGGTCTCGTCCAGCGAGATGCCCAGGTGCTGCTGCAGGCGCTGGCGCAGGTTGACGCCGGCCGCTTGCGCGCGTTCGATGATCGCCTGCGTGTCTTCGCCGGTGCGGATGGTCAGCGAGTCGAATGCGGTGGCGTTCACCGGCTCGCGGCCCATCTGCGCGAGGCCCTTGGCCAGCACCGCGGTGAGCGCGGCCACGCGCTGCGCGATGCGCGTGAGGCCGTCGGGCCCGTGGTACACGGCGTACATGCTGGCCACCACGGCCGGCAGCACCTGCGCGGTGCAGATGTTGGAAGTGGCCTTCTCGCGGCGGATGTGCTGCTCGCGCGTCTGCAGCGCGAGGCGGTAGGCGGGCTGGCCGTGCGTGTCGACACTCACGCCCACGAGGCGGCCCGGCAGCGAGCGCTTGAACTCGTCGCGGCAGGCCAGGTAGGCGGCGTGCGGGCCGCCGTTGCACAGCGGCATGCCGAAACGCTGCGTGGTGCCGCAGACGATGTCGGCGCCCCATTCGCCGGGAGGCGCCAGCAGCGTCAGCGCCAGCAGGTCGGCCGCGACGATGAAGGCGGCGTCGCACTGGTGCGCATGGCCCGCGAGCGGTCGCAGGTCGTGCACGTGGCCGGTGGTGGCGGGGTATTGCGCGAGCACGCCGAAGAAGGCGCCGCTCACCATCAGCTGCGGCAGCGTTTCCGACACGGTGCTCACCTTGACCTCGATGCCCAGCGGCGCGGCGCGGGTCTTGATGACTTCGATGGTCTGCGGATGGCAGTCGCCCGACACGAGGAACACGTTGCTCTTGGCTCTAACGCTGCGCTTGGCCAGCGTCATCGCCTCGGCGGCGGCCGTGGCCTCGTCGAGCATCGAGGCGTTGGCGATGGCCATGCCCGTGAGGTCGCACACCATCGTCTGGAAGTTGAGCAGGGCTTCCATGCGGCCCTGCGAGATCTCGGCCTGGTAGGGCGTGTAGGCGGTGTACCAGGCGGGGTTCTCGAGGATGTTGCGCAGGATCACGCCCGGCGTGTGGTTGCCGTAGTAGCCCTGGCCGATGAAGTTGCGGAACACCTTGTTCTTCGACGCCATCGCCTTGAGCTCGGCCAGCGCGTCGGCTTCGGTGACCGGGGCGGGCAGGCGCATCGGCTTCGAGCGGCGGATGGCGGCGGGCACGATGCCGTCGATGAGCTCCGCGCGCGTTTCCGACCCGATCGCCGGCAGCATGCGCGCCTCGTCCGCCGCGTCGATGCCGATGTGGCGGGCAATGAATTCTTCGGCGTTCTCGAGTTCTTGCAGGGTGGGAAGGGCAGCGGGCTTCGACATGGCAGTGCTGTTGATAAGAGCTTGGGGCGGGGGTGCGGGGTCAGAACGCAGAAGTCGCGAAGGTTTCGCAGAGGTCGCAGAAGGAAAACCAAAAGATGATTCGGTTTCTTCCGCGACTTCTGCGTAGTTTTTGTATTCCTTCTGCGTTCGGCTGTCCGATTTCGAGGATCAGGATTCGGCAGCGAACTTGTCGTACGAGGCCGCGTCCAGCAGCGCGTCGAGCTGCGAGGGGTCGCTCAGCTTGACCTTGAAGAACCAGCCGGCGGCCAGCGGGTCGCTGTTGGCGAGCGACGGGTCGGCGCGCAACTCTTCGTTCACTTCGGTGATTTCGCCCGACACGGGCATGAACACGTCGGCGGCGGCCTTCACCGATTCGACGACGCCGGCGACATCGCCCTGCGCGAAGGTCTTGCCGACTTCGGGCAGGTCGACGAACACCACGTCGCCCAGCGCGTCCTGCGCGTGCACGGTGATGCCGACGGTGGCCGCGTCGCCTTCGGCCGACACCCATTCGTGGTCCTTGGTGTACTTGATGCTCATGGTGGAAAACTCCTCGTGGAAAAAATGGTTCGGGGGTGCAGAGCCTAGCCGGTCAACCGCGTTCAGCCGCGGTAGTAGCGGGTGGGCACGAAGGGCATGGTCGAGACCTCCATCGGCACCGGCTTGCCGCGCACGATGGCCTGCACGCGCGTGCCCGGCTCGGCGAACGCGGTGGCCACGTAGCCCATGGCGATGCAGCGGTCGGCCGTGGGGCCGAGCAGGCCGCTGGTGACAGTGCCGATGTCCTGGCCCTCGAAAGACTGCAACACCGTGCCGTCGCGCACCGGAATGCGCTCCAGCGCGACGAGGCCCACGCGTTTGCGCTTCAGCGTGTCGTGGTCGGTGTGGCCGGCCGCACCTGCGGTGGCAGCGGCGAGCTGCGCGAGCACCTTCGCGGCACCCGGAAAACCGCCTTCGCGCGCGCCGCCCGCGCGGCGCACCTTCTGCATCGCCCAGTTGAGCGAGGCCTCGACGGGCGTGGTGGTGGTGTCGATGTCGTTGCCGTAGAGGCAAAGTCCCGCCTCGAGCCGCAGCGAATTGCGCGCGCCCAGGCCGATGGGCTTGACCTCGGGCTGGGCCAGCAGCAGGCGGGCGAGGCGTTCGGCGTCGGCGGCGGCCACCGAGATCTCGAAACCGTCTTCGCCGGTGTAGCCGCTGCGGGTGACGAAGGCCGCAATGCCGTCGATCTGCACCGCTCCGCCCGTCATGAACACGAAGCGCTCGACGCCGGGCGACAACCGCGCCAGCGTGGCCGCAGCCTGCGGGCCCTGCAGCGCGAGCAGCGCGTTCCCGGGCAGGGGGCGCACCTCGCAGCGCGAGCCGATCTTCTTCTGGATATGGGCGATGTCGGCAACCTTGCAGGCGCCGTTGACGATCACGAAGATCGAGCCGTTGCCCTCGTTGAAGAACATCAGGTCGTCGAGGATGCCGCCCTCGTCGTCCAGCAGCAGGCCGTAGCGCTGCTTGCCGGCGGGCAGGTCTATCACGTCGACGGGCATCAGGGTCTCGAAGGCGGCCGCGGCGTCGGGCCCGACCAGGCGCAGCTGGCCCATGTGGGAAATGTCGAAGAGGCCGGCCGCGTCGCGCGTGTGCTTGTGCTCGGCCATGAGGCCCGCCGGGTACTGGACCGGCATCGAATAGCCGGCGAAGGGCACCATGCGGGCGCCCAGCTCCAGGTGGAGGTCGTACAGCGGCGTCTTGAGAAGTTCGGTAGCGGATGCGGAGGAAGCGGCCACGGGGCACTCCAAAGGGGCAGTCGAAATCCATGACGCAAGCCATGGGCCACCCCTGCTGTCCGCTTTACCTGAGAGATTCGCCCCACGATCGGGGTTTGCTCCTTCGGTGGGCCGCTGCTCCTGTTTTGGATGCGGCGGCCTCTCTCCAGCAAGGAAACGCCGGTTTTCACCGGCGCCTCGTCAGTCCTTTTGCCTGAGCGTTCGGGGGAAATTTGCCCCCTGCGCCTTCGGCGGCCCCGGCATGCGGGGCTCTCTCCTGACCCCGGCGAGTGTAGTTGATCGAGCGGCCCGGCCGGCGGATATGCCTTGCCGCGCTCAACGCGCCCACAGATACCAGGCCCCGAGCCCGACCGCGATCCAGACGGCCACGACCAGCGCGGCGCCCCAGCGGCTGGTCGGTTTGGAGCCGGCACTCTGCATCCAGGCATCGGCCTGCTCGCGGCACTCGGCGAGCACGGGCGCCGGAACCATCCGGACCGCGAGCCAGATCAGCCCTGGCAGCAGCAGCACGTCGTCGACGTAGCCCAGCACCGGAATGAAGTCGGGGATCAGGTCGATCGGGCTGAGCGCATAGGCCACAACGAAAACGCCCAGCGCCTTCGCATACCAGGGCGTGGAGGCGTGCCGGCAGGCGAACCAGAGGGTGACGCCGTCGCGCTTGAGGCGCCTGGCCCAGCTGCGAAGGCGCTCGGACAACGAGGTGGAGGCGGGAGGCGGGGAATTCACCCGGCGATGGTGTCACAGGCCGTGGCGGCCATCGCCCCGATCGAAGTCCTCAGTGAATCACTTCGGCCGGCGGCAGCAGCCGGTCGATGCGCTCGCGCAGCGACTCGGCGCGCTCCGCGCCCGCGGTCTTCTCGATCTCGGTGAGCATCAGCGCGGCGATGGTCAGCATGGCGTTGCGGTCGCGCGCCTCGCGCAGGGCGTCGCGCATCTGTAGCGCGAACTTCGGGTCGCGGCGCACGAACATGCGCTCGCAGATGTCGAACAGGAACATGCGCGTGGTCGCCAGCGAACGCTTGCCGTCGAAGGTGTCGGCGGAGGTGGCGACCTGGATCGGCTCGACGGCGGGGATGGGCGAGGGCGCGGGCTGTGCGGGGGGCTCGGCTTCCGCCGCCGCGGCCTTCGTGCCCTGCAGGTAGCCCTTGTCGATCAGCGCCTGGATGGTCCGCTCGGCTTCGTCGCGGTTGGCGAAGAGGGGACTGAAGTCGGTCAGGGAGCGCCGGCCGTCGGCCATCAGCAGCAGGGCGCGTTCGCGCTGGGTGAGCGTGCGCTGTCCGCCCTGGAGTTCGTTGCGCGCCTTGTCGGTCTTGGTGGGAAACATGGCAGCCACAGCTTTGGGGAAACGAAGGCTGCAGCATGGTTGCAAGTGGTGACACCTTCGTGAACCGTTTGGCTTACAGGGCCATTGCGTCCCGCCTCGTCCGGGCGCCTGCATCAGCCGCCTGCGCCCTCCTTGCGGATGAGCCAGCGGCCTTCCACGCGCTGCAGCTCCAGCGTCTTGCGGCTCTTCTCGCGCAGCTTGTCGGCGCTGTAGGTCTGCTGGAAGCTGGCGGTGGCCGCCTGCCCCTTGAGGCTGATGACGAGGCTGTCGATCTCCACGCTGATGGCGGCCTTCTCTTCGATGCGCGTGCGGCGATCGGTCTCCCACGCCTTGCGATCCTGGCCGCGCGGGGGTGTGAAGTCGCTCGCATAGGCGGCGAGGTAGCGGGCCACGTCGCGTGCGGACCATGCGGCGGCCCAGGCGCGCACTGCGGCTTCGACTTCGCGGATGCCTGCTGTGGGATCGGCCGGTGCGGCGGCGGCTGCCGGCGCGACCGTCGTTGCCGGCCCGGCGGCGAAGGCCGCCGGAGCCAGCAGCGCGCTCCCCAGTAGGCAGCTCAGCAATCGATTCATGGCGCGGTGTCCCTCCTTGTCGTTTCGCCGGCCCTTCGGCCCTGCGCCCGATTCTGGCAGCGAACATGCGCCGGGCCGCTTTCAGGCGGCGGCAGCTCCTTCGGCGTCGGCCGGCATCGCCTGTATGGCGCGGTTGCGCAGCCGCAGCGCGAAGACCGTCGCCACGCACAGCACGCAGAGCACTGCCGTCAGCGTCACGCCGAGGCCGCGCGCGTCCGAGAGCATGCCGAAGAGCGGCGACACCAGCCCGCCCACCGAAAGCGCCAGCCCCAGCGCGATGCCGCTGGCCGTGGCCGGGTTGCGCGGCAGATAGTCTTGCGCGAGCGTCACCTGCGCGGCGAAGGGCAGGAACATGCACAGGCCGAAGAGCGCGGTGCAGGCGAGCGCCCATCCTGCGCTCGGGGCGAGCACGATGCCCGCGAGCGAGGGCAGTGCAAGCAGATAACCGGCGCGGATCGTGCCCATTCGCCCGATGCGGTCGCCCAGCCAGCCGCCGAGCAGCGTGCCCACGGCGCCCGCCGCCGTGAACATGGTGAGCGCCGCCGCGCCATGGAAAGCCGAACCTTGCAGATCGCGCGTGATGCGCAGCGACAGCATCGACATCACCGTGACGTACGGGATCGACCAGCCCACGATGGTCGCCACCAGCAGCCCGAAGGCACGCCAGTCGTTGTGGGGCTTCATCAGGTGGTCGCCGGCCTTGCGGGCCGCTGCTGCGTTGCCCGAGGCCGCCCCGCGCCGCGCGTTCGCGGCGAACCACACCACGCCCATCGCCAGCGCCGGCACGCCCAGCAGGTAGCTGTGCGACAGGCTGCCGCCGCCCACGACGGTGGCCGCCAGTACCGGCGCGAACGAGGCGCCGATGGTGCCGCCCACCGAGAACACGCTCATCGCCTTCTGCGAGCCGCCGCCGGCCGCGCGCGCCGCCACCGTGGCCGGTGGGTGGTAGGCCGCGATGCCCAGCCCGCACAGCGCCATCGCGATCCAGGTCAGCAGGTAGCTCTGGCCCAGCCCCGCCAGCACCACGCCCAGCGCGGCGACAAGGAAGCCCGTGGGCACCAGCCAGCTGCGCGGGTGCCGATCGGCGTACAGGCCGAAGAGGGGCTGCACCACGCTCGACAGGCCCGTGGCCGCCAGCATCAGCCCGCTGACTGCCGTGTAGCTGTAGCCGCGCTCCAGCACCATGAAGGGCAGCAGGGCGGGCACGAGGCCCTGGTAGAGGTCGTTGACGGCATGGGTGCCGGTGAGCAGCCCGAGTCGGCGCTTGTTCATGACGGATGCTTCTTTCGTTTGCAGGAGGAGTGGAAAAAAGCATCGTAGGAAGCCGTGAGAAGATGTTCCTGCTACGAATTGGCAAGCATCGTCGAGAAATGGACAAAGAAATTGATCTCCGGCCGGAGCACGGCGAGTCGACCCCGCGCGCCGTCGCGGTGCTGGCGACCGACCCGGCGGGCGATGCCTTCATTCCGCCGCACACGCACCGGCGCGGCCAGCTCATCCACGCGATCTCGGGCGTGATGCTGGTGAGCGCCGCCGCCGGCAGCTGGGTGGTGCCGACCGGTCGCGGCGTGTGGGTGCCCGGCGGCATGGAGCACCAGATCCGCATGGCGGGCGAGGTGCGCATGCGCACCGTGTTCGTCGAACCCGGCACGCGGGCCGACCTGGGCAGCGAATGCCGCGTGATCCACGTCGGCGCGCTGCTGCGGGAGCTGATCGTCACGGCCGTGTCGCTGCCGCTGGACTACGCGCCGGGCGGCCGCGACGAGCGGGTGATGGAGCTGATCCTCGACGAGATCGAGGCCGCACCCGCGCTCTCGCTGCACGTGCCGATGCCGCGCCACGCCCGGCTGGCCGCGCTGTGCGAGGAGCTGGTGCGCGATCCTTCGCTGCCCGCAACGCTGGACGACTGGGCCTCGCGCCTGCACATGAACACCCGCACGCTCGCGCGCCTGTTCCAGCGCGAGACGGGCATGAACTTCGGCGCGTGGTGCCGGCAGGCGAGGCTGCTGCTGAGCCTGCCCCGGCTGGCGGCGGGTGCGTCGATTCTTGAAGTGGCGCTGGCCCACGGCTACGAGAGCCCGAGCGCCTTCACCGCGATGTTCCGGCGCACGCTGGGCGTGCCGCCCAGCGTGTACCTGCGCCGCGGCTGACTACCTCGCGTAGACCAGGTCCCGCAGCGCCAGAGAAATCCACGGCACGTAGGTGATCACCATCAGGCAGCCGAGGATCACCAGCACGAACGGCACGAGGTGCTTCACGATGCGGTCGAGCGAGATGCGCGCCACCGTGCAGGCCGCGAACAGGTTCACGCCGAAGGGCGGGGTGATCATGCCGAGTGCGAGGTTCACCACCATGATCAGGCCGAAGTGCACCGGGTCGATGCCGAAGTGCACCGCCACCGGCGCCAGGATCGGCGCGAGCACGATGATCGCCGCGCTGGTCTCGATGAACATGCCGATCACGAACAGCGCCGCGTTCACGCCCAGCAGGAACATCGCCGGCGACTGCAGCACCTCCTGCAGCCAGCGGCCGATGGCGTCGGGCACGCCAGCACGCGTGATGAGGAACGCGAACAGGCCCGCGTTGGCGATGATGAACATGATCACCGCCGAAGACACCACCGACTTGCGCAGGATCGCGTAGAGGTCGGCCAGCCTGATCTCGCGGTAGATCAGCATGCCCACCACCAGCGCGTAGAACACCGCCACCGCGGAGGCTTCGGTCGGAGTGAAGATGCCGCCGTAGATGCCGCCGAGGATGATCACCGGCATCAGCAGTGCCCAGCCGGCCTGCCACAGCGCGCGGCCGAAGGGCATGCGGCCCTCGCCGTCGTTCTTGCCCCAGCCCTTCCACTTGCAGTAGACCCACACGAACAGCATCAGCGCAAGGCTGATCAGGATGCCGGGTCCGAAGCCTGCGATGAACAGCTCGCCGATGGACACTTCGGCGCTCACGCCGTACAGGATCATCGGGATCGACGGCGGGATGATCACGCCCAGCTCCGCGCTGGTGGCCTGCAGGGCCGCCGCGTACGAAGTGGGGTAGCCGTGCTTGATGAGCGCGGGGATCAGGATGGCGCCGATCGCGAAGGTGGTTGCCACCGACGAGCCCGACACCGCCGCGAAGATCATGCAGGTGAGCACGCAGGTCATCGGCAGGCCGCCCTGCACGCCGCCCACGATGCTCTTGGCGAACTCCACCAGGCGCCGCGAGATGCCGCCCGTTTCCATCAGGTTGCCAGCCAGGATGAAAAACGGAATGGCCGCCAGCGGAAACTTGTTGATCGAGTTGAACATCTCCTTCACGGAGATCAGCATGTTGGCGTTGGTCACCTGGATGCCCAGGATCGACGCCAGCCCGATGGACACCGCCACCGAGATCGACAGTGCGAAGCACAGCACCATCGTCGCGACCATCACGGTGCTCATTGCGCTGTCTCCAGCTCGAGCCGTTTCGGGTCGAGAAAATTACCGACGATGCCGAACAGGCAGAAGAGCGACCCCACTGGCAAGGCCAGGTAGGACCACAGCATCGAGACGCTCTCGAGCCCGGCCATCGACTGCACGCGACCGCGGATCGCGTAGTCCCAGCCCCACCACAGAACGACCAGCATCAGCGTCAGCGCGGCCAGGCTGACCACGGCGTCGAGCACGCGGCGGATGCGCGGCGGACTCCAGCGGTAGAGAACGTCCACGCTCACCATCGCGCCCTGGCGGAACGCGGTGGGAATACCGAGGAACACCATCCAGATGAGGCTCACGCGGATCAGGATCTCGCTCCACTCGGCCGGCTGCTCCAGCACGAAGCGGGTGATGATCTGGAACAGGCCGAGGCTCGACGCGACGACCAGCATCAGGCAGGCCATCAGCATCGAGGCGCCGGTGGTCCAGCGCTCGATGCTCAGGAATTTTTCTTTCACTTGTAGTCGCGGATCTTGTCGAGGTTGGCCTTGCCGAATTCCTTCTCGAACTGGGCATTGACCGGCGCGAGCGCGGCGACGAACTTGGCCTTGTCGACGTTGTCGATCACGGTCATGCCCTTGGCGCGCAGGTCGGCCACGCCCTTGGCGTCGTCCTCGTCCACGCGCGCGCGGTTGGCCTTGGTGCCTTCCTTCGCGGCATCGAGGAAGGCTTGCTTGTCGGCCGCGCTGAGCTTGTCGAAGCTCGCCTTGTTCATCAGGAAGATGCAGGGCGAGTAGACGTGGCCCGTGAGCGACAGGTGCTTCTGCACCTGGTCGAACTTGGCCGAGATGATGACCGGCAGCGGGTTCTCCTGGCCGTCGACCGTGCCTTGCTGCAGCGCGGTGAACACCTCGGGGAAGGCCATGGGCGTGGTGATGATGCCGAAGCCCTTGTAGGCGGCGATGTGCACCGGGTTTTCCATCGTGCGCATCTTCAGGCCCTTGAGGTCTTCAGGCGCCTTCACGTCGCGCTTGCTGTTGGTCATGTGGCGGAAGCCGTTCTCGGCCCATGCCAGCGCCTTGAAGCCCTTGGCGTCGAACTTGGTCAGCAGGTCCTGGCCGATAGGGCCGTCGAGCACCGCGCGTGCGTGCGCCTTGTCGCGGAACAGGAAGGGCACGTCGAGGATCTTGGTCTCGGGCACGAAATTCGGCACCGGGCCGGTCGAGGAGAACGCGAGTTCCTGCGTGCCCAGTTGCACCGCCTCGATCGACTCGCGCTCGCCGCCGAGCGAGCCGTTGTAGAAGGTCTGGACCTTGTAGCGCCCGCCGGTGCGCTTCTCGACTTCCTTGGCGAAGGTGTCGATGGCAACGCCCTGGTGCGAGTTCTGCGCGGTCGAGATGCTGATCTTCATGGTCGTCTGCGCGAAGGCGACCGAGCTCAGGGCGAGCGAAAGGCAAGCGGCGGCGATGGGGCCGAATTTCATGGTGTCTCCGGGGAGTTGGGTCAGGAACGCGTCAGGCGCGCTTCGTCCGACTATGCCGTAACCGGAAGCTTTACCGCGTCGGGATTTTCACGGACGTATTCGCGGATGACGGCCTCGAAGCTGTCGTCCGCCGCCAGGCCCAGCGCCTTCGCGCGCGCCGTTTCGATGCGCCCCGGCCAGGTCTTCACGATGCGCATGATCGCCGGGTCGGGCGTGCGGTCGAGCAAGGCGGTGGCGGCCTTGCCGGCCACGCGCTCCAGCGCCGCGGCCATCTCGCCCACCGTGGTCGGCAGCGAAGGCAGGTTCAGCGCGGTGCGTGGTCCCCATTGCGCATCGCTCGCCTCGGCGGCGCGGATGATGCCCTCGATGGTGCGAGCCGGTGACGCGATGGCGACAGGCGTCTCGTCGGGCACCGGGCAGGCCGCGCGCAGGCCCGCCAGCGGCTCGCGGATCATTCCGCTGAAGAAGCCCGAGGCCGCCCCGTTGGGCTTGCCCGGGCGCACGCTCACCGTCATGAGCCGCACGCTGCGCCCGCGCACGAAGCCCTTGCGCGTGAAATCGGCCACCAGCTGTTCACCAATGAATTTCTGGATGCCGTAGCTGGTCTGCGGCGTGGGAAGCGTGTGATCCTCGATCACCTTCGGCAGCGGCTGCTCGGGCGAATCGCCGAACACCGCGAGCGAGCTGGCGAAGACCAGCACCGGCTTCGTGCCGAGAGCGCGAACCCGCTCGAGCAGCGCATGCGTGGCGGCGAAGTTGCTGCGCATGCCGAGATCGAAGTCGGCCTCGCATTCGCCGCTCACCGCGGCCGCCAGGTGGAAGATGGCGTCGGCCTCGCGCCAGGGCGTGGCATCGGCCTGCGCCGAGAGCTGGTCGTTCAGGTCGCCGGTGATGGCCTTGATACGCGCGTCGGCCGTCAGGTCGGCCGGCGGGGCCGCGCGGTCGACCAGCGTGATGCGTTCGATGGGACGGGCCGCGGCGCCGGCCAGTGAAAGGCTGCCTTGCGCGAGCAGTGTTCGCGCGAGTCGCGCGCCCAGAAAGCCTGCGCCGCCGGTGATGATGATCTGCATGGGTCGGGTCTCCTGTCTTTTGTCTCCTGAGAGCTTCGAGGATAAGCGGGCAGCGGCGAGGGCGGGAGGCTTGTGGCATGCTCGATCTCAGCTTGTGCAGCGGAAACCGTCGCGACCGAGCGCCCCTCATCGACAGGAGACACTGCATGCTCACGGTCATCGTCTTGTGGCTTCTTGCCGTGGCATGGCTCGTTGCGAACGGCATGTTCGCCGAGAAGCCTTCGCCGCAGTACCGGCGCAGGCGAACCCTGGTGGCCTGGATGTTCCTGGGCGGTTGCACGGGAGCGCTCGCCGGCCTGGCGGGGCCAGCCTTCTCGCTCGCGGGCTCCATCGTCGGTGCCGCGGCCGCCGGGTTCGTGGCGCGCAGCCTCGTTGCCGTGCGAAAGCCCGCCCCCGGTGCAGAAACAACGACGCCATGACGATCAAGTTCCCGCCCGATTTCCTCGAGACGCTGCGGCAGCCGATGCGCGTCGAGGCCGATCTCGACAGCCAGTCCTCGTTCTTCTCGCGCAAGGAGATCAGGGATTTCTATCTTTCGGTGATCGAGAGCCCCGAGAAGAACGATGTGCTGCAGCTGGCGGCCGACGAACTGCCTCGTCTGCATCCCCACCGGGCCACGCTGCTGGCGCTGTTCTGCGGCGCGCTCGTGGAGGACGGGGCCGACCCGCGCCTGCTCTTCGGCGCGGCGCTCGAACTCATGGCCGGCCTGCTCGTCTCGCTCGAACCGTTCTGCGCGACACAGCCTCAGGGCGATGGCGAAGAGGCAGACCCCGAAGAAGTCGCCGAATGGCAGGCTGCGGAGGCGGCCCTTGGCGCGCTGTCTGCGCCGGAGCGTTTCGAGGTCGAGGCACGGCAGGCCGCGGCCAGCCTGCTGGTGCTTCCGCTGATGGCCATGCTCATGCGCGACGTGCGCAACCACCGCGCCCTGCTGGCCGACGGCGAACTGGTGGCGCGCATCGATGCGTTGGCCGTCAACGATTCGCTGCCGATCGACGGCCTGCACTTCCTGCAGGGTGCCGCCGAGCTGACCTACGAGGACGAACTGGTCGTGGTGCTACCAGCCTCCGGCACCGGCATGCTGGTGAAGGCCCATGCCATCAACAACAACTTCCACGCGTTCTCGCTGCTGCAGAAGCTGATGCGCAAGCACGCCAAGGCGCTGGGCATCCAGCCGCCTGCACGCGAGGCGGGCGCGACCGCAAGCCGCGACACCGACTGCGCCGAGTACCTGTGGCTGCAGGCCGATGCCTTCAGGAACGGCGAGCTGGTCGATCCCATGGCGTGGTCATGGGGCGAAGGCTCGCTGCGCGAGAACGCCCGTAGGCAGGGGCGGCTGGTGCTGGTGGCGCTGGACACGCAGGACAAGCCCAGCCGCACCTGGAACGGATTCAACCGCGTGCTCCATTCGGAACAGAAGTCGCGTGTGTCGCTCGTGCGCATGCTCACGCCCGAGGAAGTCGCTTCTTACCTTGCCTGAAGCGGCGGGTCTTCCGGCCAGGCCACGAAAAAGGCCCTCCGAAGAGGGCCTCGAGCGGCAAGAGGGCCGGGAGCCTTACATCCCCACGTAGTTCGGCCCGCCGCCACCTTCGGGCGTGACCCACACGATGTTCTGCGTCGGGTCCTTGATGTCGCAGGTCTTGCAGTGCACGCAGTTCTGCGCGTTGATCTGCAGGCGCTGCTTGCCGTCCTCGGTGCCGACGAACTCGTACACGCCGGCCGGGCAGTAGCGGCTTTCGGGGCCGGCGAACTTGGCCAGGTTGATGTTCACGGGCACCGTCGCGTCCTTGAGCGTCAGGTGGGCCGGCTGCTGCTCCTCATGGTTGGTGTTGCTGATGAACACGCTGGAGAGGCGATCGAAGGTGAGCTTGCCGTCGGGCTTCGGGTAGACGATGGGCTTGCACTCCGAAGCTGGCTTCAGGTACAGGTGGTCGGGCTTGTCGCGGCGCAGCGTCCATGGAATGTGGCCCTTCAGCAGCCATTGCTCCACGCCGTTCATGATGGTCGCGATGCCCAGGCCCTTCTTGAACCAGGCCTTGAAGTTGCGGGCCTTGTTCAGCTCGGTGTGCAGCCAGCTCTTCTCGAAGGCGGCCGGGTAGGCCGTGAGTTCGTCGTGCTGGCGGCCGGCCATGACCGCGTCGAAGGCGGCCTCGGCGCACAGCATGCCGGTCTTGATGGCGGCATGGCTGCCCTTGATGCGGCTCACGTTGAGGTAGCCGGCCTCGCAGCCGACCAGCGCGCCGCCCGGGAACACCGTCTTGGGCAGCGACATCAGGCCGCCGGCCGTGATGGCGCGTGCGCCGTAGCCGATGCGCTTGGCGGGCTTGATGCCCTTGGACTCGTCGCCCTCCAGGTACCAGCGGATGTTGGGGTGCAGCTTCCAGCGCTGCATTTCCTCGAAGGGGCTCAGGTAGGGGTTGCTGTAGTCCAGCCCCGTGATGAAGCCCATCGTGACCTTGTTGTCCTCCATGTGATAGAGGAAGGCGCCGCCGTAGGTGTCGCTCTTCATCGGCCAGCCGGCGGTGTGCAGCACGAAGCCGGGCTGGTGGCGCTTGGGGTCGATTTCCCAGACTTCCTTCACGCCGATGCCGTAGGTCTGCGGGTCCTTGCCGGCATCGAGCTTGTATTTGGCGATGAGCTGGCGGCCCAGGTGGCCGCGCGCGCCTTCGGCGAACACGGTGTACTTGCCAAGCAGCTCCATGCCGAGCTGGAAGTTCTCGGTGGGCTCGCCGTCCTTGCCGACACCCATGTTGCCGGTGGCCACGCCGCGCACCGAGCCGTCTTCGTTGTAGAGCACCTCGGCGGCTGGGAAGCCCGGGAAGATCTCCACGCCCAGGTTTTCTGCCTGCTGGGCCAGCCACTTGGTGAAGGCGCCCAGGCTGATGATGTAGTTGCCGTGGTTCTGGAAGCAGGCCGGCAGGAAGAGGTTGGGGGTGCGCAGGCCCGACTTCTCGCCCAGGAACACCATCGCGTCGTCGGTGACCGGCTGGTTCAGCGGGGCGCCGAGTTCCTTCCAGTCGGGCAGCAGCTCGTTGAGCGCGCGCGGGTCCATGATGGCGCCCGAGAGGATGTGCGCGCCGGGCTCGGAGCCCTTCTCGAGCACCACGACCGAAATCTCCTTCTCGTGCTGCGCGGCCAGTTGCTTGAGCCGGATCGCGGTCGAGAGGCCGGCCGGGCCGCCGCCGACCACGACCACGTCGTATTCCATGGCTTCGCGAGGGCCGAACTGAGCGAGGATTTCGTCGTGGGTCATCTGGGTTGGATCGATAATGATTTTTCGAGACGCGGGGGCTTCCCGGGATTGCGGGGCATTTTATGCGGCGTCCAGGCATGCTCCCTGTCGCGCCCGGCATGCTCCCCAGCGCTCGCGGGCGGGACTTCCCGCGTCACCTGCGCGACTCCACAGGATCCAGTTCATGGCTTACAGCATCGATCTCTCCGGCCGCGTGGCCTTCGTCACCGGCGCCTCCAGCGGGCTCGGTGCCCAGTTCGCGAAGACGCTGGCGCGTGCCGGCGCGGCGGTGGTGCTGGCGAGCCGCCGCGTAGAGAAGCTCAAGGAACTTCGTGCGCGCATCGAGGGCGAGGGCCACGACGCCCACGTGGTCGAGCTCGACGTGACCGACATCGGCAGCATCAAGGCCGCCGTGGCGCGCGCCGAGACCGAGGTGGGCCCCATCGACATCCTGGTCAACAACTCGGGCGTGAGCACCACGCAGCGCCTGCAGGACGTGACGCCCGACGACTACGACTACATCTTCGACACCAACGTGAAGGGCAGCTTCTTCGTGGCGCAGGAGGTCGGCAAGCGCATGCTGGCCCGCGCCAGGGGCACGGCGCCCGGCACCTACATCGGCGGGCGCATCATCAACATCGCCTCCGCCGCGGCGCTCAAGGTCATGCCGCAGATCGGCACCTACTGCATGAGCAAGGCCGCGGTGGTGCAGATGACCAAGGCCATGGCGCTCGAGTGGGGCCGCTTCGGCATCAACGTGAACGCGCTGTGCCCGGGCTACATCACGACCGAGCTCAATGAGGAGCACTGGAGCACCGAGGGCGGCACCAAGCTGGTCAACATGCTGCCGCGCAAGCGCGTGGGCAAGCCGGAAGACCTCGACGGCCTGATCGTGCTGCTGGCCAGCGGCCAGAGCCACTTCGTGAACGGCGCCGTCATCGCGGCCGACGACGGGTTCGCGCTCTGAGCCCGCGGGCATGGGTCGGCATCGCGGCCGGACTGGCCGCGGGTGCCCTCTGGGGCCTGACCTTCGTGGCGCCGCGCATGGTGGGCCACTTCGGCATGGTCGACATCACCGCAGCGCGCTTCGCCATCTTCGGTGCCGTCTCGGCGCTGGCGGTGTTCGCGCGGCCGGCTGTCGTGCGCTGGCCCAACGGGCGGCAGGCGCTCGCGGCGCTGGGCCTCAGCGTGCTCGGCTTCAGCGGCTACTACCTGCTGCTGGCTTTCGGCATCCAGGCGGCGGGCACGGAGGTGCCCAGCCTCATCATCGGCACGATCCCCGTCTGGATGATGCTGCTGGGCCGCCCCGCAGGCCTGCGCATGAGCGCGCTGCTGCCGGGGCTGCTGCTCACGGGCGCGGGCATCGCGCTGATGATCTATGGCGCATGGTCGGCGCAGCACGGCGCGGGTGAGGCGACCGGTGCCCGCTTCGGCTGGGGCATCGCGCTGGCGTTGGCCGCCATGGCGAGCTGGACGGTGTACGGCCTGCTCAACGCGGCCTGGCTGCAGCGCCACACCGGGCTCAACGCGACCGACTGGGCCAACTGGCTGGGCGTGGCGACCGGGCTCGGCGCCTTGCTGCTGTGGCTCATCGCGGGCAGCGACGTGGCCACGCTCCAGGCGCAGCCCGATGGCATGCTCTTCGTGTGGATCGCGCTGGCCAGCGGCTTCGGCTCGTCGTGGCTCGCGACCATTCTCTGGAACGTGGCCAGTCAGCGGCTGTCGGCCAGTCTCTGCGGGCAGCTGATCGTCAGCGAGACGCTGTTCGCGCTCCTGTATTCCTTCGTCTGGGACGGCCGCTGGCCGCAGGCCACCGAGTGGGCCGCGGCGGCGCTGTTCGTGCTGGGCATCCTCGCATCCATCAAGGCGCACCGATGAGAATCGAAATCCCCGAAAAGAAGAAGCTGGTGTACGAAACCTCCATTCCCATCCGCTGGGGCGACATGGACGCCATGGGCCACCTCAACAACGGCACCTACTTCCGCTACCTCGAAACCGCGCGCATCGACTGGATGCACTCCATCGGCTTCGAGCCGCAGCCCAACGGCGAGGGCATGGTGATCGTCAACGCCTTCTGCAACTTCTACCGGCAGATCGAGTACCCGGGCAACGTGCTGCTCAAGATGTACGTGAGCGATCCGGGCCGCACCACCTTCGAGAGCTGGGCCACCATGGCCCGCGAAGCGGAGCCCGACGTGATCTGCGCCGCCGGAGGCGCGACCACGATCTGGGTCGACTTCCCGAAGCAGAAGGCGCTGACATTGCCCGACTGGCTGCGTGCGCTCGTGAGCGCCGAATGAGAAGAACGCTCCTGGCGGTCGCCTTGCTCGCATCGCTCGCCACCGGCGGCCATGCGCAGACGCCACCCGGCAAGAACGGTACCGAGTGCGCCGCCGGAGCGCCGTACCTGAACGCCGAGGCGCTGAAGAAGGCCGGGTTCGAACTTCCGGTGTTCAAGCGGTACTGCTATTCGGACAAGGCGGGCAGCCACGTCCTGCTGCTCGGCGAGAAGCAGGACCTGCCGTTCCCCGAGGAAAAACTCTCTTCGGCCATCCAGGCCGCGCTCTACAAGGTCGGTGCCGACGGCGGCAGCCTGACGCCCGAGTGGTCGATCCGAGACTTCCCAGTCAAGGACGAGGCTGGCGTCAACTTTCGCTCGAAGCTCATCGACCTCACGGACATCGACGGCGACGGATTGGTCGATCCCATCCTCGTCTACCGCTTCTTCGAGCCAGACGGTGCCGACCGCATCGTCAACGACGATTTCGTCGGGCGCATCAAGATCGTCACCTTCCACCAGGGCCGCAAGGCGACCATCCACGCGATCACCGGCAACCTGGACGGCGACCGCAGGACCACCGCCAACGCCAGCTACTTCGCGCTGCCGAAACCGGTGCAGCAGCATCTCGTGAAGAAGATGGCGGCGATGTACTCCGCCGGCCAATTCGGCTTCGACAACTCCTACGGCTTCGTGTCGAGGAAGGATGTAGCCCGGCGCTGAGGTCGCTTCGCGCGGTCAGGCCTGCTGCAGCACGATCCGCGCCTCGAAGCCCTGCGCCGCGCCCGCCGGAGGCGAAGACAGCTCCAGCTTCGCGCCGTGCTTCTCGACGATGGTGCCCACGATCGAGATGCCCAGCCCGTAGCCCGCGCGGTCGGAGCTGTGGCGCACATGGCGCTCGCGCAGGGTGGCGAGCTGCTCGGGCGTGACGCCCTTGCCGGAGTCGCGCACGGCCAGCGTGGCGGGGCCCATCACCTCGATGACGACGCGGCCGCCGCCGTAGCGCAGCGCGTTCTCCACCAGGTTGCGCAGCGCGATGGCGAGCGCGTCGACGTCGCCGAGGGCCGCTGGGGCACCGCTGTCCGGTACCTTGAGCGCGAGGCGCTCGCTGTTCTGCGGGTCCTGCCAGAAGTCCTGCGCCACGGTGCCGGCGAGCTGCACGAGGTCGACCCGCGAGCGCGCGAGCGAGGCGCCCGATTCGGCGCGCGAGAGCTGCAGCAGCTTTTCCGTGCGATGGCTCAGCGTGCGCAGCGCGTCGAGCGCGGCCTGCACGTCGTTGCGCTGCAGGTCGTGCTCCAGCGCGGTCTGCAGCCGCAGCCTCGCGGCCGCGAGCGGGGTGCGGAGCTCGTGCGCGGCATTGGCGGCCAGCGCGCGCTCCACGTCGAGCGAATGGGAGAGCCGCTCCAGCAGCCGGTTGACGTGGTCGCCGACGGTGCGCAGCTCCTTCGGCAGGCCGGGCAGGGTGATCGGGCTCAGGTCGGCGCCGCTGCGCTTCTCGATCTCCGCGGCCAGCTCCTGCAGCACCCGGAGTTCGGTGCGGGCCACGTTGCGCAGCACCAGCGCGAGCAGCGGGAGCACCGCGCCCAGCGGAATGATCAAGCCGAAGAGCGTGCGGTTGAGCGCATGGCGCCTCTCGTCCAGCGGGTCGGCTACCTGGAAGAACAGGCCCAGCGTCGGGTGGCGCACGGTGTAGATGCGCCAGGTCGGGTTGTTCGCGAAGCCGGCGGCCAGCGGCACGTCGAAGGTGTCGGCGGGCGTCTCCGCGGAGCGCAGCAGCACGTGCTCGTGCAGGTCGACGATCTGGTAGATCACCGCATCTTCCGAGAAGAGCTGCTTGGGCGCGATGAGCGGCTCTCGCGGCTGCTGCTCGCCCGGGTGCTGCAGCTTCTCGAGTTCCTGCACCGCCATCGCGAACATGCGGTGCGAGACCTCGACCAGTTCGTTGTCGAAGTTGTGGTTGATCTCGCGGTCCACGTACCAGACCACCGCGAACACGCAAAGCAGCCACACGCCGCCGACCCACAGGATCAGCGTGCGGGTCAGCCGCCCGGCGAGCGAGTCGCGCCCGGCGGCGAAGCTGGCCGGGGTCATTCGTCCTCGTCCGTCGAGAACGACAGCCGGTAGCCCAGCCCGCGCAGTGTCTGGATGTGGCTGCGGCCGAGCTTGCGCCGCAGGCGGCTGATGAAGACTTCGAGCGTGTTGCTGTCGGCCTCGTCGCCGAAGCCGTACAGCGCGTCGGCGAGGTTCTCGCGCGTGTGGATGCGCTCGGGCCGGGTGGCCATCACGCGCAGCAGCGCCCATTCCTTCTGCGTGAGGGTGATCGGCGAGCCGTGCTTGCGCACCATGTCGTGGGCGAGGTCGATCTCCAGCGTGCCCAGCTGCAGCACCGGCGAGCTGCTGGAACTGCGCCGCCGCTCGACCGCGCGCAGGCGCGCCAGCAGCTCGGCCGGGTCGTAGGGCTTGATCAGGTAGTCGTCGGCGCCGGCGTCCAGGCCGCGGATGCGGTCGGTCACCTGGTCGCGTGCGGTCAGCACGATGACGATGGGGCGCTCGGGCAGGGCACGTATCTGGGGCAGCAGCGAGAGGCCGTCTCCGTCGCCCAGGTGCAGGTCGAGCAGCACCGCCGCGTACTGCACCGACAGCAGCGCGCCGCGTGCATCCGCCAGGCTCGGCGCCACGTCGACCACGAAGGCCTTGGCCAGAAGGTAGCTGCAGACGGCATCTGCCAATGCAGTGTCATCTTCGACCAGCAATATGCGCACGCCATGTCCTTTCAACGAGAAAAAGAGTCTAGCGTCCCCGGGCTGAAGCAGGCCTTTCAGTCAGGTTCGGTTCATCTTGCTTCAGGCTCGGTTCATTCCGCAAACGTAGGCTCGCGGCTGTTTTTCAGTCCTGCCTTCGTCCATGACTCGTCCGCCCATTTTTCGTCTGGGGGTTTTCACCCTTGTCGCGCTGGTTGCGCTGATGGCCTGGGACGCGACGGGCGGCGATCTGCTTCTGGCACGCATGGCAGGCTCGCAACTCGGTTTTCCCCTGCGCGAGAACCCCTTCATGGTCCACGTCATGCATGAGGGCGCGCGCAACCTCAGCTGGGCGCTGGTGATCCTGCTGTTCGCCGCGATCCGCTGGCCCTTCGGCGTGCTGCGCCGCCTCGACACCGGCTCGCGCGCGCAACTGGCCCTGACCGTGCTCGGCTCGGTGATCGCGGTCAGCATGATCAAGCACGCGAGCCACACCAGCTGCCCCTGGGACCTGCAGGAGTTCGGCGGCGTGGCGCGGTACGTGTCCCACTGGTCGTGGGGCGTGAGCGATGGCGGTCCCGGCGGCTGTTTCCCGGCCGGCCATGCTTCGGCGGCCTTCGCCTACATGGGCGGGTACTTCGTGCTGCGGCGGGTATCGTCCCGCGCGGCGGCGATCTGGCTCTGGACGGCCGTGGCCGCGGGGCTGGTGCTGGGCGTGGCCCAGCAACTGCGCGGCGCGCACTACATGAGCCACACCCTCTGGACGGCCTGGGTCTGCTGGACGGTGGGCCTTGTCATCGAGATGGCGGTTGCGCGATTCGGTGCGCGCTCGACCAGCACGGCGGTGCCCGCGCATGCAGGGCCTTGATTTCGCCCTCTTCAGGCTGATCAACGCGAGCGCCACGGTGCCGCCGTGGAGCCTGCGCTTCGCCGAGTTCTGCTCCGATCTGCTGCCGGCCCTGCTGACGCTGACCATCGGCGTGTGCGCGCTGTTCAGCCGGCGCTGGCGCTATGCGCTGTTCACCGTGCTGCTGAGCGTACTGGCGGCGTGGATCGTCGTGAGCCTTATCCGCATGGTGGCGCCGATCCCCCGGCCCGCCTACTACGGCCTGGGCATCCAATGGGTGCCGCAGGGCGTGCGCCCGGGCTTTCCGAGCATGCACGCGGCCGGCACCTTCGCCGCCGCTTTCGCGCTCTGGTGCCTGCCGTCGCGCGTGCCCATGCTGGCGGCGCTGGTGGTGGCGGCCCTTGTAGCGTGGAGCCGGGTGTACCTGGGCCTGCATTTCCCGTCCGACATCGTGGCGGCAACCATGCTGGGCGCGCTGGTGGCGATCCTGGTGGAGCGGGGCGCCAGCCGGCCGATGAGCCAGGCTGCCTCGGGCGCACTGGTGGCGCGGCGGCGCTCGGCAAGATTGCGGCTGCGCAGGGCGGCGAGTCTGAACACGGACTGAAGGAGCAATTCAGCCTCGCTTCAGGCGGCGTCGTTACATTCGCCGCATGTCTGTTTCACGAATTTCGCCTGTTCCATTGGAACGGGTGGGTACTTCTGAGTCAAAAACGCCACAGTTGCCTCCTTCGGGCGCCCCGTGGACCCGCTTCGACCTCTGGTTGCAGCGTCCGCGCTCGGCCGCCATGGTCGTCCTCTGGCTCAGTCTCTACCTCGTACTGACCACCAACTGGCCGCTGTGGAACGAGCTGGCCCGCATCGGCGGCGCTCCCAGCAGTTACATGTCGACCGTGGTGTCGATGAGCCTGCTCACGCTGTGCGGTTCGGCGGCCATCCTGTCGTTCACGGCCTGGTCGCGCTGGATGAAGCCGTTGTGGCTTTTGGTGGTAATTCTGGCCGCGGTGGTGCAGCACTACATGCTCGAATACCGCGTGGTCATGGACCCCACCATGATCGCCAACGCGCTGCAGACCGACCCCAACGAGGCGCGCGACCTGCTGAGCTGGCGCATGGCCTTCAACGTGGCGGTGGTGGTGTTGCCCGCGGCCTGGCTGATCTGGCGCGTGCGCGTCGCGCCGATGCGCTTCCTGCCCAAGCTCGCGCGCAACGTGGGGCTGCTGCTGCTGTCCGTGGCCGTGGCCGTGGGCACGGCCGTGGCCATGAACCGCGAGCTGGCGCCGCTGATGCGCAACAACGTGCACCTGCGCTACATGATGAACCCCATCGCATCGCTCTATTCGACGGGTGCGCTCTTCATCAAGCCGCTCTTCAAGCGCAGCGGCAAGCTGGTTTCCATCACCACCGGAACGGCGCTGGGCGCGAGCTACGCGGCGCAGACCAGGCCGCCGCTCTTCGTGGTGGTGGTGGGCGAGACGGCACGGGCCGACCACTTCGCCCTCAACGGCTACGCGCGCGACACAACGCCGGAACTGGCCAAGCGCGGCGTGCTGAGCTATCGCGAGGTGCGCTCCTGCGGCACCAACACCCTGGCCTCGGTGCCGTGCATGTTCTCGCCGCTGGGCAAGGAGGGCTACGAGTCGCGCAAGGACGACTACGAAACCCTGGTCGACGTGCTGCAGGCAGCCGGCCTGGCCGTGTTCTGGCTCGACAACCAGGCCGGTTGCAAGGGCGTGTGCGAGCGCATTCCGAACGCTTCGGCCTTCGACGGACTCGACGCAGCGACCAAGAAGGCGCTGTGCGACGGCGACGAATGCCTGGACGATGTCATGCTCAAGGGCCTGGACGCACGCATCGCCGCGCTGCCGGCCGAGCGCCGCGCCAAGGGCGTGGTGCTGGTCATGCACCAGATGGGCAGCCACGGCCCGGCCTACTACAAGCGCTCGGCGCCCGACGTGAAGCGCTTCCTGCCCGAGTGCAAGACCAACGCGCTCGCCGACTGCGGCCATGCCGAGCTGATGAACGTGTACGACAACTCCATCGTTCAGACCGACCGCTTCCTCGGCCAGACCATCGACTGGCTCAAGGCGCAGTCGAAGCAGTACGACCCGGCGATGCTGTACATCAGCGACCACGGCGAATCGCTCGGCGAGTTCGGCCTGTTCCTGCACGGTGTGCCGTACAGCTTCGCGCCCGATGCGCAGAAGCACGTGCCCATGGTCACCTGGTTCAGCGAAGGCATGAGCGAGCGGCGCAAGCTCTCGCGCTCGTGCATGGAAGCGGGGCTCGATGCGCCGCTCACGCACGACAACCTGTACCACACGGTGCTGGGCGTGATGGACGTGACCACGCCGACCTACAAGCCGGCGCTCGACGCGCTGGCCTCCTGCCGCACCAAGGGCTGAGGCAGGGGCTTATTCGGGGTCTTGCTTCTTTTCGCGGGGCACCCGCCCCATGAGGAAGAACTCGTTGTTCGGCTGCATGCCGCTGAAGCTGGCCAGGCGGTTGCTCAGTCCGAAGAAGGCGGTGATGGCGGCGATGTCCCAGATGTCCTCGTCGTCGAAGCCGTGCGCGTGCAGCGGCGGGAAGTCGCTGTCGTCGATCTCGTGCGAGCGTTCGCAGACCTTCATCGCAAAGTCGAGCATCGCGCGCTGGCGCGGGGTGATGTCGGCCTTGCGGTAGTTCACCGCCACCTGGTCGGCCACCAGCGGCTTCTTTTCGTAGATGCGCAGCAGCGCACCGTGCGCCACCACGCAGTAGAGGCACTTGTTGGCCGCGCTGGTGGTGGTGACGATCATCTCGCGGTCGCCCTTGGTGAGCGAGCCTTCCTCCTTGAGCATGAGCGCGTCGTGGTACGCGAAGAAGGCGCGCCACTCGGCGGGGCGGCGCGCGAGGCCGAGGAACACGTTCGGCACGAAGCCTGCCTTCTCCTGCACGGCAAGGATCGCGGTGCGGATGTCCTCGGGCAGGTCCTTGAGTTCGGCGAGGGGGTAGCGGTCTGCGGCCATGTTGTCTCCGGTTCGGGTTGCCTTGATGGAGCCATCATAGGCAAGCCGCGCCGAAGACCCTGCGGCCGCTCCCGTTCTCTTACTTGAGCGCCTTGCCTTGCGTGGCGCCCAGCGGCGTGTGCAGCTGCGAGCTCACCCACGAGCCGGTGTTGTCGTCGCGGCCCTGCAGCAGGTAGCGCGTGTCGGCCTTGCCGTAGTTCTGCACCGCCATGGCGGAGAACCTGCCGATGTCGGTCTTCGGGTCGCGCAGGCGGTTGACGATCAGCACCTTCTTCGTGTCGGCGAAGTCGGCCATCATGTTCTGGTCGCCTTCGCTGTCGCCGGCCACGAAGCTCGGGCCGTAGCCGTACTTGCTGACCAGGAAGCGCCGGATGTTCTTCGTCTTGCCCGGGCCCTGCGTCTGGTCGTAGCCGCGGCGGAACTCGGGCTGGATCACACCCCTGGCGTCGCGCTCCAGCTCCATCGCCAGCACGCGCTCGGGCGGGTTGTTGTAGCCGAAGGCCGGATTCGACGAGATCTCCTTGATCACGTCGACGAACGATGCCGAGCACACCCACACGTCGAAGCCGGCGTTGCGGAAGGCTGCGTACAGCTGCTGCATCTCGGGCTGCAGCCGCAGGCCGTTCTTCCAGCTCACCGAGACCACGCCGGCGCGGCCCGGCAGGGCGGATGGCGAAGTCCACTTGACCTTGGCCACGGGCTCCTTCAACTGCCAGGCCACCGTGTCGGCCGTGAGCTTGCGCACCTGCCCCTCGGTCATGCCGGCGAAGAGATAGGTGACCCACGGGTAGGCCGTGTCGTGGTCGAAGGTGTCGCCGATTGCTTCATAGAGATAGCGCACCTTGGTGGTGAAGGCACCGTAGTGCGGGCTCAATGCCACCACGGCCAGCGACTGGTCGCCCTTCAGCCCCTTGTAGTTCTGGTAGAGCCATGTGTAGCTCGCGACGATGTCGGGTACCACCGCGTCGATGTTCACGGCCTGGCCGGCGGCGTTGTTGTAGGCGGGCAGGAAGTTCTTCTTCGGGATGTTCTTGCGCAGCGCCACTTCGAGCTGCGCGGGCGTGGCGCCGAAGACGAGGTTCTCGAGCTGATAGATGAGCGCGGCCTCCTCGATGTCGAGGAAGACGCTGGTGTTGTCCCAGTCGAACACCACGTAGGGCGGCTTCGCGGCGTCATAGCCCGGACTTGCCTTGCCGATGCTGGCGATCAGGCCCTCGATCTGCGCGCGGTTGAAGGCGTCCCAGTTGCCGGGCGCGAGGCTCTTTGCGGGCGAAAGGCTGGCACATCCGGCGGCGACGAGCGCTGCGGCCATGGGGGTGAGAAGGAGGAGGCGGCGTTGCATGCTTTTCCTGGTTTTGAGCGTTGCAGATTGAGAGAAACCTCAACCTACGCATCAGCTGTGCCAGGCCGTGCCTGATGGCCATGCATTCCGCCGTACGGCGCGCTAAGCCGCGATGCGTTCGGCCTGCTGTTCGACAAAGCCTGCCACCCGCCGCACCAGTGCCACATTGCCGCCGGCAGCCGCCACGCTCGCCGCCGCATGGACGGCAACCGTTTCGCCAATAGCCAGGATGACTTCTTCCGCCGCCGCAGCCGATAGCCCGAAGTGCGGCGCTGCCTCGCGCGCCAGGGCGAGGCTCGACGCGTGCTGCCCTGGAAGAATGGCGAGCTCCTGATAACCCGTGTGACCGCCAAGCTGCATGACGAGGTCGAACGCAGGCGCCAGGCGCCACCGTCCGTCGTCGCCGCGCAGCGCGCCGTGGTTCTTGACGTGATCGTCGCTGTTCCCCGCCGCCAGGTTGAACACCAGCCGCCGGAACAATTCGGCCAGGTCCTCTTGTGGCTGCGCGGAGATGCGCCGCAGCAACTGGGCCAGTTCGACATAGCTGCCCCGGCTGGATTCATAAGGCACATCGAGCAGCGCCGACGCCGAGAGATAGTGGAAGCGCCGCTCGTCGGTCACCGGTCCCGCGCGATCGAAGCGCTCGACCAGCAAGGCATGCCCGGATGAGAGAGGCTGCAGCAGGAAGGGCGGCACTGCGATCCCGCAGGCATCGGCCAGCCAGAGCGTGGCTGCTTCGATCACTTCCACGTCGTGGTCGTCACCGCGTGATGCGAACTTGGCGATGCAGCGCCGGCCCTCGTGCACGAACGCTGCCTTGGGGCGCGCGCCGCCCAGGCTGCCGCCGCGCAGCAACAGATGCATGTCGGGGCCGATCTCCAGGCCTTGTTCGATGCGATGCGAGGCTTCGGCGAGTTCCTGGAGCGACCGGAGCGCGACCGGTGGTTCGTCGCTGCGGATGGGCAGGGTTTCGGCGAACACCATCGCGCCGACGCGGTCCTCGTTGGTCAGTAAAAGCGCGTCGATGTCCGAAAGCGGCTTGCCCTGGCGTATTTCGAGCACCTTGCGTCCCCAGCTGTCCGGCAGTGCGTCGCGCAACGTGAGCGGCATGGCGCCACCGTCGCGGATGCGGCTTTCGGCCAGCACGAAGGCGGCGTCGCGCAGCGGCAGGTGCTCGGGGTTGAGCGGTGCAGCTTCCGGGTCTTCGAGGTAGCGCCGGCCGTAGGCGAATTCGCCGGACTCCATGACACCACGGCGAACGAGCTTCATCAGTCCGGCCGGTTGCACCTGCGCGCCTGTTCGGTGCGCGAGTCCGACGTAGACACGCCGCTCGACTTCATCGGCTTCAGAAGTCACGCTCGTCCTCCGCGATCACGCCCGCCGCCCCGCGGGTTGCCGACTTGCGCACCCGGCGTTTTGCGGCCAGCCCTGCTGGGGCGGGGGCTACGTTGTCGAGCGAATCGATTTCGCCGAAGAGCCACAGCGCATGGGCAAGCAGGCCGATGCTGGTGCCAGGCTTGCCGGATTCGAGCGCGCGCAGCGTGTTGGGTGAGCACAGCAGCCGCTCGGCCATTTCGGCAACCGTCCATTCGCGATGGATCCTGTGCGCGCGCAGGCGCAAGCCCAGCTGTTCAAGGGGGCGAATGGTGTGCGAAGGCAGGGCCGAGAGGCTGCGGCTGCTTTTTGGCATCAATAAAATGACTGTTAAAAGGCTTAAAAGTCATTTTATTGCATAATTTTCTAACTTGGGAGGCTGCCCGCCCGGCTGATCTCCGGGGTCTCGCGCTGCTCCAGCACCGCAAGGTCGCTCTCGTCCTTGAGCCCCACGCCCGTCAGCCCCCTGCGCAGGGACTCCCGCATGAGCCATGCCAGCTTGAACGCGGCCGCCTCGCTCGACAGGCCCTCGGGCCGCACGTTCGAGATGCAGTTGCGCTCGGCATCGTGCCGCCCGCGCGTGGGCGTGTGGGTCAGGTAGATGCCCAGGCTGTCGGGCGAGCTGAGGCCCGGCCGCTCGCCGATCAGCATCACCGACAGCGCCGCGCCGAACAGCTCACCCACCTCGTCGGCCAGCGCCACACGCGCCTGAGTGGCGATCACCACCGGTGCGAAGCGCGTGCCGGCCGGCAGGTGCGGGCGCAGCGCGGCCAGCAGCGGCACCGCATGGCGTGCCACGGCGAGCGAGGAAAGCCCGTCGCCGATCACCACGCAGACGTCGCAGCCGTAGCGCCGCTCGGCGAGCAGGCGCGTGGCGTCGCTCTCGTCGAGCTGGCGGCCGAGGTCGGGGCGGCGCAGGTATTCGGTGCGGTCCGCCGCCCGGCTGCGTGCGCGGGCCACTTCCCAGCGCTGCGCGGTGAGGGCAGCCGCCAGCGCGTCGACGTCGAGCGCGGCATGGATCGCGTCGCGCGCCATCGCGTGCGCCCAGCCGAAGCGCAGCGTCTCGTCGGTGGGCATGCCCGAGCCGGCGCGGCCCAGCGCCAGCCGCGCGGGTGTGGCCGAGCGCCATTGCGACCAGGGGTTGGGGGTGACGGGCGATTCGGGGCTGCTCATGACGTCAGCGCGGACAGCCCGCTCATGTCGGCCAGCAGCCGGTTAGAGGAAGGCGGCGCCAATTTGCAGGCCTCGTCGGTGATCTGCATGCGCTGCAGCCACGCTTCGAACTCCGGCGCGCGCTTCAGGCCCAGCGTGTCGCGCAGGAACAGCGCGTCGTGGAAGGAGGTGCTCTGGTAGTTGAGCATCACGTCGTCGGCGCCCGGAATGCCCATGATGAAGTTGATGCCCGCCGTGCCCAGCAGCACGAGCAGGGTGTCCATGTCGTCCTGGTCGGCCTCGGCGTGGTTGGTGTAGCAGACGTCGCAGCCGATGGGCAGGCCCAGCAGCTTGCCGCAGAAATGGTCTTCCAGCCCGGCGCGGATGATCTGCTTGCCGTCGTACAGGTACTCCGGCCCGATGAAGCCCACCACCGTGTTGATGAGCAGCGGCCTGTAGCGCCGCGCCAGCGCGTAGGCGCGCGCTTCGCAGGTCTGCTGGTCGACGCCGAAGTTGGCGTTGGCCGAGAGAGCGCTGCCCTGGCCGGTCTCGAAGTACATGACGTTGTCGCCCACGGTGCCGCGCTTGAGCGACTGCGCCGCCGCATGGGCCTCGTCGAGCAGTTCCGGCGTCACGCCGAAGGAGAGGTTCGCCTTCTCGGTGCCCGCGATCGACTGGAACACCAGGTCGACCGGCGCGCCGGCTTCGGCGAGCTTGAGCGTGTTGGTCACGTGCGTGAGCACGCAGCTCTGCGTGGGGATCTCGAAGCGCTGGATCACCTCGTCGAGCATGTGCAGCAGGCGCCCCAGCACGGGCATGCTGTCGGAAGCGGGGTTGAGGCCGATCACGGCGTCGCCCGCGCCGTAGAGCAGGCCGTCTAGCGTGGAGGCAGCCACGCCACGCAGGTCGTCGGTCGGGTGGTTGGGCTGCAGGCGCACCGAGAGATGGCCGGGCAGGCCGATGGTGTCGCGAAAGCGCGTGACCACGCTGCACTTCTTCGCGACCGACACCAGGTCCTGGTTGCGCATGAGCTTGGACACGGCCGCGACCATCTCCGGCGTGAGGCCGGGCGCCAGTGCCGTGAGCGTGGCGGTGGTGGCTGCGTCCGACAGCAGCCAGTTGCGGAAGTCGCCCACCGTGAGGTGCGACACCGGCGCGAAGGCCTGCGCGTCGTGGCTGTCGATGATGAGGCGCGTGATGTTGTCGCTCTCGTAGGGAATCAGCGCCTCGGTGAGGAACTGCCTGAGCGGCGTTTCGGCCAGCACGTGCCGCGCGGCCATGCGCTGCTGCGCGGTGGCCGCGCCGATGCCCGCGAGGTAGTCTCCCGAACGCGCAGGGCTGGCGAAGGCCATGACCTGGCGCAGGTCGTCGAAGGCGAAGACCTGGCCGGCGATGGTGGTGCGATAGAGCATCTTCTGGAGGGGCCCGATGTCAGGAGCCGGTGGTCCGCGAAGACAGCATTTCGTCGGGCGCGGCCGCATCGCGTTGCCCCGATGTCAGCAGGAAGTAGCCGTAGGCGGCGGCCATCAGCACGATGAACAGCAGCGTGAGCATGCCGTTGAACCATACCATCGCGCCCAGGCACACCAAGCCCAGCCCGAAGGCGATGGCCGGAAACACGGGATAGAAGGGCGCGCGGTAGGTGCGCGGCAGATCCGGCTCGGTGCGGCGCAGCCTGAAGAGCGCGGCCATCGAGATCAGGTACATCACGATGGCGCCGAGCACGGCCATGGTCACGATGTTGGCGGTGAGCGTCTGGCCGCCGAACTGCGCCCACTCGTCGCTGAAGATGGCGATGACGCCGATCACGCCGCCGGCCAGCAGCGCGCGGTGCGGCGTGTCGAAGCGCGGGCTCAGGCCTGCAAAGTAGCGCGGCAGGTAGCCCGCGCGCGCCAGCGCGAAGATCTGGCGCGAGTAGCCCATGATGATCCCGTGGAACGATGCGATCAGCCCAAACAGGCCGATCCACACCAGCATGTGCAGCCAGCCGCTGTTGTCGCCCACAACGGCCTTCATGGCCTGCGGCAGCGGGTCGTTGATGTTGGCGAGCTTGCGCCAGTCGCCCACGCCGCCCGCGAAGATCATCACGCCGAAGGCCAGCACCACCAGCGTGACGATGCCCGTGGTGTAGGCGATGGGGATGGTGCGGTGCGGATCGCGCGCCTCCTCGGCCGCCATGGCCGCGCCTTCGATGGCAAGGAAGAACCAGATCGCGAACGGGATCGAAGCGAAGATGCCCGCGACGGCCGCGCCGTTCAGCACGCTGCCGCCGGCCCAGCCGTTGGCCACGAAGTTGGCCATGGTCCAGCCCGGCGTGACCACGCCCATGAACACCAGCAGTTCGACGATGGCCAGCACCGTCACGAAGAGCTCGAAGGCCGCGGCGATGCCCACGCCGATCCAGTTCAGCCCGATGAAGATCACATACGCCCCGAGCGCGAACCACTTCGGGTTGATGCCCGGGAACTGCACGTTGAGATACGCGCCGATGGCCAGCGCGATGGCCGGCGGCGCGAAGACGAATTCGATCAGCGTCGCGAAGCCCGCGACGAAGCCGCCGCTGGGACCGAAGGCGCGCCGGGCGTAGGCAAAAGGACCACCCGCGTGCGGGATGGCGGTCGAGAGTTCGGTGAAGCTGAAGATGAAGGTGGTGTACATGGTGGCCACCAGCACAGTGGCCACCAGGAAGCCGAGCGTGCCGGCCGTGTTCCAGCCGTAGCTCCAACCAAAGTACTCACCGGATATGACGAGGCCCACCGCGATGCCCCAGAGCTGAACGGGGCCGAGCACTTTCTTGAGATGGCCTGTGCCTGCGGGGGCAGGCGATGCGGCCGTGCCGGCGGCAGTGGTGGAGTTCATGCGACTTCCTCTCTTCGTGAATGTTGACAGTGCACATTCGCCAAAGCAAGGGTTGTTCCACCGTGGGCCTGCATGGCCGCTGGCCATAATCGAGGTCTCTCAATCCTCGAGGTGTTCCGTGAAGTCTCTTTTCTGTGCCGCCCTGGTTTCCTTCGTTGCCATGCCCGCCGCGTTCGCGCAGTCCGCGCCCGTCACCACGCCGAGCGGCCTGGTCTACCAGTCGATCAAGGAGGGCACCGGCGCATCGCCCGCGGCCACCGACGTGGTCAAGGTGCACTACCGCGGCACCTTCCCCGACAGCGGCAAGGAATTCGACAGCTCCTACAAGCGCGGCGAGCCCACCGAGTTCCCGCTCAACGGCGTGATCCCGTGCTGGACCGAAGGCGTGCAGAAGATGAAGCCGGGCGGCAAGGCCAAGCTGACCTGCCCCCCGTCGATCGCATACGGCTCGCGCGGCGCCGGCGGCGTGATCCCGCCGAACGCCACGCTCAACTTCGAAGTCGAGCTGATCTCCGTCTCGAAGCGCTGAGGCTTCGAGCCGCAGCGCTCGAAGAAATCAACCTGGCTGGTACTGGTACAGCCAGGTCTCGGTGAGCGTCTGGTCGCCGTTCTTCAGGTACATGCGCATGTCGATCGGCTCGTTGCCCTCGGGCGTGAAGTCGAACTGCGCGCGCCAGTGGCCGGGCACGCCGTTGGGCACGGCCTCGGCGAAGACGTACGAGAACTTGCCGCGCGCGGCCGTCAGCACCACCTCCGGCTTCACGCCGAAGGGCACGGTCGTCAGCGGCTGGCCGATGAACTCCACCATGAACTTGCGCACGCCCTGCGGCCGCGGCTGCCCCGGCTGGCCGCCGCGGCCGATGCGCGTGGCCACGCAGCGCGCGAGCGGCGACGGAAAGGGCTCCTGGTCGGTCCAGTGCAGCCGGTATTGCAGGCTGTAGCTGGCGCCGGCCTTCGCGTCGGCCTTGGGCACCCAGAAGGCGACGATGTTGTCGTGGATCTCGTCGTCGGTCGGGATCTCGATGAGCTGCACCGAACCTTCGCCCCAGTCGCCCAGCGGCTCGATCCACAGGCTCGGGCGCTTCTCGTAGTTCACGCCGTCCTGGTAATGGTCGAAGGCGCGGTCGCGCTGCAGCAGGCCGAAGCCGCGCGGCTTCGTATCGGCGAAAGCCGAGGCGCGCGTCTGCGAGGGGTTGTTGAGCGGGCGCCAGATGCGCTCGCCCGCGCCGTTCCAGATCGCCAGGCCGTCGGAGTCGTGCACCTCGGGGCGCCAGTCGATGGCGGTGGGCTTGATGGTCTCCGAGTACCAGTACATCGAGGTCAGCGGCACCAGTCCCAGGCGGGCCACGTCCTTGCGCACGAAGATGCGTGCGTCGATGTCCATGATGACGGCCCTGGTGCGCTGCATGACGAACTTGAACACGCCCGTCACGCTCGGCCCTTCGAGCAGCGCGTAGACCGTCATCGACGTCGTGTTGTTCGCGGCCGGCGTCTCGAAGTAGAAGCGCGTGAAGTTCGGGAACTCCTCGGGCCGGTCGGGCACCGCCACGTCGAGCGCGATGCCCCGCGCCGACAGGCCGTACTGGTAGAGCTCGCCGATGGCGCGGAAGTAAGAGGCACCCAGGAAGGCGACCCAGTCGTTCTTCTGCCAGTCGAGCTTGCCCTGGTCGCCCAGTCGGCTTTCCTGCAGGCGGAAGCCGGCGAAGCCCGCGCCCGGCGGAAGCGAGCGCGCGGGGCTGTCGGGCGGCATCGAGAAGTAGGAGGGGCTGTAGAGCACCTCGCGCGAGAAGGCGTCGCCGTCGGTGTTCTCCAGCACGTTCATGCGCACGGGCGTCTGGAAGAAGCGCCCGAGGTGGAAGAAGGTGACCGGGAACGCGCCCGGCCCGTCGCGGAAGAGTGCGTTGGCCGGGTCGAACTTGATCTTGCCGTGCGCGTCGTAGTCGATGCGGTCGAGCACCTCGGGTGCCAGCGGCGCCGGGGCGGCGTAGGGCTTGCCGGCCAGCGCCTTTGCCTGCGCGACCAGCGCGTCGAAGGAGAAGGGCGTGGGCTGGCTCAGTTGCAGGCCGTTGGCGGCGAGGGCCTCTTCGGGCAGTCCGAGGGCGGCGAGTGCGGCAGCGGCACCGCCGGCGGCAAGGAAGGATCGGCGATCAAGCATGTGGTTCTTGAGGGTTGCGAATCTCTTGGGGAGGAAAAAAGGGAGAGGAAAGAAGGTCTGCTGCGGAAACGATATGGCATTTTCCGCGACCGTAGACACCCTCGAAGCTTGGCGCTTTCCGTTCCCGGCCCGCGTCAGCCGATCCGCGCAGCGCGCGCCGGACAAAACCGGCAATCCGCAAAATTGTGCGTTTATGTATCCACGGCATCCGTCGCCTGCAGCGCGTAGAGCGCATAGAGCGGCACGCCCAGGAACAACATGACCATCGGTGCGAACAGCGTGTAGGGCAGGCCGAAGCCTTCGAGCACCCGGTAGGTGCCCTCGAGGCTCAGGCGCGGATGGGGCTGCGTCAGCTCGGCCGTGCGGCGGATGCCCCACTTGAACTCGGCCCCGGTCACGCGAACCGACGGATGCTGCCTGCCGCGCCCCACCGCCAGCCAGCACATCGCGTCGAAGGCCAGCACCGAACCCGCCGGCGCGCGCTCGCCGAAGGTGGCGAGTACCGCCTCGACTTGCGCGGGCTCCAGGTACATCAGCACGCCCTCTGTGAAGAGAAACACCGGCTGCGCGCTGCGTTTGCGCGGCAGGCCCAGCTGCTCCCACCAGCCGGTGGTGGTGAGGTCGAGCTCGCGCAGGTCATGGCGTTCGCCGGGCTCGGGAAGCAGCTCGTGGCGCAGCTCGAGCACCTCGGGCAGGTCGGCATCGGTCATGCGGGACTTGCCGTCGTCCAGCCACTGGAAGTAGTGGCTGAGGCCGCAGCCCATGTTCACGATGCGCGCACCGGGGTGCAGCTTGAGGAAGTCCTGCGCCAGGCTGCGGAAGCGCCGGGTGCGCGAGAGGATGCCGTAGATGGTGGCCCGGTCTTCCGGGAGCGGGTCGCCCTCGTCGCGGATCTGTTCGAGGATGCCTGCGGCGTAGGCATCGCGCACGGCCACCTGCGGGAACATCGTGTCACCCGAGGCTCGCGCGGCCAAGGGAATCCGCAAGGTGGAAGGAACGGCGGACAGGCGGCGGACGGATTTGCGGGTGGTCATGAATGCTGGAGCGGCGCTTCGCGCAAAGTCTGGCCGCTCCGGCACCACGGGGCAAGTCAGTCTTTGGTTGCGGTCGCCGGTGCGTGCCGGGCATGAATGTGGCCCCGCGCGCGTACGTTCGACGTCAGTTCCCGGCGGGCTTGCCGCGCTGGCGCGCGAGATGCCGGTAGATCGTGCTGCGGTGGATGCCCAGCCTGCGCGCGGCCTTCGCGACGTCGTGGTCGCAGGCCTTCAGTGCCTCGTCGAGGGCGTGGCGCGTCATGGCCTGCAGGGGCGCCGCCTGCGGTGCGGCCGGCGTCGGCGCGTGCTCGGCTGGAGGCGCGTGATTGCCGAGCAGATGCGCCGGGAGCATGGCCGCGGTCACCGCATCGCCCGCGTCGGCCAGCGCCACGATGGAGCGCAGCGTGCTGCGCAGTTCGCGCACGTTGCCCGGCCACCGGTATGCAGCCAGGGCTTCCAGCGCGTCGGCCTCCAGCTGCAGATGCTTCGCCGCGCCGCCCGCTTCGAGGAAAAGCCGCGAGATCAGCCCATGCCTGTCGTCGCGTTGCCTCAGCGCCGGCAGCGTGACGGTGAAGCCGGCCACCCGGTACATCAGGTCGGCGCGGAAGCGGCCGGCTTCCACCAGCGAGGGCAGGTGGCCGTGGGTGGCGCAGACCAGGTCGAAGTCCACCGGCACGCCCTGGCCGCCACCCAGCGGCGTGACCAGGCGTTCCTCCAGCACGCGCAGCAGCCTCGTCTGCAGAGCCAGCGGTATTTCCGCGATCTCGTCGAGGAACAGCACGCCGCCGTGGGCTTCGCGGATGCGCCCCGCCATGCCCTTGCGCTTCGCTCCGGTGAAGGCTCCCTGCTCGTAGCCGAAGAGCTCCGATTCGATCAGCGTCTCGGGCAGCGAGGCGCAGTCCACCGCGACGAAAGGCCCCGCGCTGCGACGGCTGGCGGCATGCAGCCGGCGCGAGAACACCTCCTTGCCGCTGCCGGTCTCGCCGTTGACCAGCACGGAGACGCCTTCGTTGAGCACCCGCACCGCCTTGTGCAGCAGAGGCTGCACGTCGTCGGTTTCGGCCGCGCCCTGGGCATGCATGCCGCGGCGCTGGAGTGGACGAACGCTGCCCGGGTTGCTCGAGCGCTCCATCACCGTCGCGATCTGCCGCCCGCCCGGGAGCGTGAGCAGGCCGCGCCGGTGCTCCATGCGCGGCCAGTTCGCGCCGAGGAAGTCGTCGGCCTCCAGGTCGAGCAGCTCTTTCCAGGAGCGGCCGAAGAGTTCGAGTGCGACGCGGTTGGCCGCGACGATGCGGCCGCCCTCGATCACCATCAGCCCTTCGCGCGCCGTGCCGATCAGCGCCGGCCGTGCATGGAAGCGCAGCACGTGGCCGCCTGCCTCGGCCAGCATCATGCGGTGCTCGACCTGCTGCGCCGCCATGCGCACCAGCCCCAGCGCGTGGGTGTTCACACGCACCGTCTCGCCCGAGATGTCGAGTGCGCCGGCCAGCTCGCCGCGCCCGGTGAAGATCGGCGCCGCCGCGCAGCCCAGTTCGCTGTTCTGTGCCAGGTAGTGCTCGCCGCCCAGCACCATCAGCGCTTCTCGCTCCGCCAGCGCGGTGCCGATGGCGTTGGTGCCCCGGTTGTGCTCCGACCATTCCACGCCGGGCTGCAGCGCGATGCGCTGGGCCTTGGGCAGGAAGTCGGCGCTGCCGATCTCCTCGAGGATCAGCCCGCTGGCGTCCGACAGGATCACCACGCAGCCGTTGCCGACCGCGTGCTCGGCCAGACCGTCGAGCTCGGGCTGCGCGCAGTTCAGCAGGCGCATGGCCTGCTCGCGCCGCTCGCTCAGCAGGGCCAGAGCCATCGGCTCGGGGTCGACGGCATGGTGGTCGACCGGGCGGCTGCGCTGCCAGGAGCGCGAGATGTGAGGCGCGATCCACGGTGCCGGGTCGTGGCCCTGGCCGAAGAAGAGCTCCCGGGCCTGTGCCACTGCGATCGACGGCAACTGCGCTTGTGCACTCATGCGTGTCTCCGATGGGGTTTCGCCTTGTGCGACATCGTAGTCGCCATGTTCGCCGGAACATGTCGCAGATTGCGAATGAAAACCCGCTGACGCGCGCATCTGCACGGCGGAAGTACTCAGGGATTGTCCCGATCCGGCCGGGTACGAGGCTTGCGCTCCAGCGTGCGGCCGCCGCATGTCGCGGCGCCATCACCCTGCACATGGAGACAACGTCATGGACATGCTCGAACCGGGCAAATTCGGTACCGCGGTGCCGTTCAAGAAGCGCTACGGCAACTACATCGGCGGCGAATGGGTCGCGCCGGCGGAGAACCAGTATTTCGAGAACATCACGCCCGTCACCGGCAAGGTCTTCTGCGAGGTGCCGCGCTCCACCGCGGCCGACATCGAGCGCGCGCTGGACGCCGCCCACAAGGCCAAGGCCGCCTGGGGCCGCACCTCGACCACCGAGCGCGCCAACATCCTCAACAGGATCGCCGACCGCATGCAGGAGAACCTCGCCATCCTCGCGGCGGCCGAGACCTGGGACAACGGCAAGCCCATCCGCGAGACCACGGCGGCCGACCTGCCGCTGGCCATCGACCACTTCCGCTACTTCGCCTCGTGCGTGCGCTCGCAGGAGGGCGGCATCAGCGAGATCGACCATGAAACCTTCGCGTACCACTTCCACGAGCCCATCGGCGTGGTCGGGCAGATCATTCCGTGGAACTTCCCGATCCTGATGGCCGTGTGGAAGCTGGCGCCAGCGCTCGCGGCCGGCAACTGCGTGGTGATCAAGCCGGCCGAGCAGACGCCGGTGTCGATCCTGGTGCTGATGGAGCTCATCGGCGACCTGCTGCCGCCGGGCGTGCTGAACGTGGTCAACGGCTTCGGCGTGGAGGCGGGCAAGCCGCTGGCGTCGAGCAACCGCATCGGCAAGATCGCGTTCACGGGCGAGACCACCACCGGGCGCCTGATCTCGCAGTACGCGAGCCAGAACCTGATTCCGGTCACGCTGGAGCTCGGGGGCAAGTCGCCCAACATCTTCTTCGCCGACGTGATGGATAAGGACGACGCCTTCTTCGACAAGGCGCTCGAGGGCTTCGCGATGTTCGCGCTGAACCAGGGCGAGGTGTGCACCTGCCCGTCGCGCGCGCTCATCCAGGAGTCGATCTACGACCGCTTCATGGAGCGCGCGCTCAAGCGCGTGGCCGCCATCAGGCAGGGCAGCCCGCTGGACATGGCCACCATGATCGGCGCGCAAGCCTCCAGCGAGCAGCTGGAGAAGATCCTGTCGTACCTCGACATCGGCCGGCAGGAGGGCGCGAAGGTGCTGATCGGCGGCGAGCGCCAGCAGTTCGAGGGCGACCTCGCCGGCGGCTACTACGTGAAGCCGACCGTGTTCAGCGGCAACAACAGGATGCGCATCTTCCAGGAAGAAATCTTCGGCCCGGTGGTCTCGGTCACTACCTTCAAGGACGAGGAAGAGGCGCTGGCCATCGCCAACGACACCCTCTACGGCCTGGGCGCCGGCGTGTGGAGCCGCGACATGAACCGCGCCTTCCGCATGGGCCGCGGCATCCAGGCCGGCCGCGTGTGGACCAACTGCTACCACCACTATCCGGCGCACGCGGCCTTCGGCGGCTACAAGCAGTCGGGCATCGGCCGCGAGAACCACAAGATGATGCTCGACCACTACCAGCAGACCAAGAACCTGCTGGTGAGCTACAGCGAGAACAAGCTGGGCTTCTTCTGATGAGCGGCACCGGCGAAGTCCTGCGCGTCACCGCGACCGATGCCGCGCTCGCGCTGATCGACAGGCTCGCCGCCAGGCACGGCCCGCTGATGTTCCATCAGTCGGGCGGCTGCTGCGACGGCAGCGCGCCCATGTGCTACGCCCGCGGCGAGTTCATCGTGGGCGACTACGACAGGCTGCTCGGGCACATCGGCGGCATGCCGTTCTACATCAGCGGGCCGCAGTTCGAGTACTGGCAGCACACGCAGCTGATCATCGACGTGGTGCCGGGGCGAGGCGGGATGTTCTCGCTGGAGGGGCCGGAGGGCGTGCGCTTTCTGACGCGCTCGCGGCTGTTCACGGACGAGGAGTGGGCGGTGCTGGAGGCGGCGGAGGCGGGGCAAGCTCGCCGGACGTGACGAAGCGCGGTTTCAGGGGCCGGTCGGGTGCACAAGCTGCCGCACCAGCAGCCGCGCCGCAGGAGAGAGATCGGCCCCTGTCTTCGTCGCCATCAGCAACCGCCGCGTGGCCCACGCATCGCTGAGCCGCACGACCTTCAGGTCGAGCGCCTCCACCTGCGCCTTGCACGCGGCCAGCGGCACCACGCCGATGCCGAGGTTGGCCGCGATCATGTGGCACATCGCGTCGAAGCTGCGCACCTGAACGCGCAGGCGCATCGGGATGCCGGCCTGTTCGGCCGCGCGCGAGGTGAGTTCGAGCAGCGAACTGCTGCGATTCAGGCCGACGAACTCGTGCGCGAGGCAGGCCTTGAAGCTGGTCTGCTTCACGCGGCTGCGTGCCAGCGGATGCTGCCTGGCGCACAGCACCACGAGCTCGTCTGTCTGGAAGGGTGCGACATCGAGGCCGTAGGCGGGCGTGTTCTCGGCGAAGACGCCGACGTCGGCAAGGCCGTCGACGAGTGCGCGCACGATGTCGCCGCTCAGTTGCTCCTCGACTTCGACGCGGATATCCGGATGCTGCGCCAGGAAGGTCGCTAGCGTGGTGGGCAGGAACTCCGTCAGCGCCGACATGTTGGCCCACAGCCGCACGTGGCCGCGCACGCCGCTCGAATAGTCGCCGAGCTCGCGGCTGAACTGCTCGAAGCCCTGGAAGAGCCGCATCGCATGCTGCATCGCCACATGGCCCGCGGGCGTGAGCGCGATGCCCTGCGAGCTGCGTTCGAGCAGCTTCGATCCCGTTGCGGCCTCGAAGTCGGAGAGCCGCCTGCTCGCTGCGGAGAGCGCGAGGTGGCATGCCTCCGCGCCCTTGGTGATGCTGCCCGACTGGGCGACGGCGCAGAACAGGCGCAGCGTCACGAAATCGACACGAGCGGGGTTGATCGGGTTGGCCATCGGCGAATTCTAGGTAGCGCGCCAGTGCCGAAAGTCATGGGCCCGGCGAAAGAAATTTTTTGACATGTTATGTCCGCGCACCTATAGTGAATCCATCGAAGCACCGCTCGCTTCCAACGGTATTCACCACAAGGAGAGGTATGCAACCACTGCTCGATCAACTGAAGGGACTGGATGTGCTGGCAGGCGCCGAGATGGGCGGGCGGTCCGTGCAGCTGCAGCCCATTCCGGGCCACACGCCCGTGATCCAGGTGAGCATCGAGGGGCGCGACGAACTGCCGATCTTCGTCACGAGTTCGGACATGCAGATCATCTGCATCTGCTACCTCTGGGGCGAGGAAGAGGTGAAGCCCGCACGCCGCACCGAGCTGCTCGAATCGCTGCTCGACTTGAATCCTTCGGTTCCCTTGTCTTCCTTCGGCCGCGTCGATGGCCGCTATGTGCTCACCGGAGCGCTGGGCCGCGATGCCAGCGTTCAGGACATCGCACGCGAGGTTGCTGTGCTCAGCGACAACGCGCTCGATGCGCTCGACGCCCTTTCCGAATTCCTGAATTAAGCGGAGGTCCCATGACAGTCATCAAGAAGCTCGTCACCCTGCTGCGCGGCAGCGCGCGCGAAATCGGCGAGAGCGTGGTCGACAGCAACGCCACGCGCATCTACGAGCAGGAAATCATCGATGCCAAGCACAGCATCGAGAAGGCCAAGGGCGACCTCACGGGTGTGATGGCCAAGGAGATGCAGTCGGCCCGCGAGATCGAGCGGCTGAAGAACGAGGCCGCGCGCTACGAGGGCCTTGCGCTCGAAGCGCTCAACAAGACGCAGGAGGGCCTGGCGCTCGACGTCGCGGCCAAGGTCGGCGCGCTCGAGCAGGAGCTGGAAGAGCAGGCCAAGGCCCACGCTTCGTACGCGCTGCAGGTGACCAAGCTCAAGGACCTGATCAAGTCCGCCGAGGCCCGCATCCGCGAGCACGAGCGCGAGATCGGCATCGCCAAGACCACCGAGAGCGTCTATCGCGCCACGCAGTCGATCTCCGAGAACATCGGCGCCGGCGGTTCGCGCCTGGCCAACGCGCGCGAGTCGCTGGAGCGCATCCGCGCGCGCCACGAAGACTTGTCCGACCGCATGACCGCCAGCAAGCAGCTGGAAGATGAATTCGGCCACGGCGCGCTCGAGAAGAAGCTGGCCGCCGCGGGCATCGGCGGCGACGCCGACCGTGCCAGCAAGGTGATGGAGCGCATCCGCGCCCGCCAGGCCAAGCCCGCAGGGCCCGAGGCACAGTAGGCACCATGCGCGTCAAGCCGGTTCGCTGGCAAGGCTCGGACGAGGCGATACGCGCCGTCCAGGTCGCCTTCGACGTGGAAGAAGCCGTGCTCGAGGCCGTGCGCACAGCGGCCTTCAGGCAGCACGTCTCCACGTCCGACCAGATCCGGCAGGTGTTGGGCCTCGCCACTACCGCCAAGCCGAAGCGGCCGCGCCTCACGGTGTCGCTGAGCGGCGCCGACTATGAATTCCTGGCGAAGCGCTACGGCCTCGCCGCAGACGACAGACTGGCCATTAAGGAGAGGGCCACGCGCGACCTGATTGCCTTCGCGGGCAAGCCGGCGGCAGCAACGAAGAAGAACACCGGCGGGAGGACGCCGGTACGCAGCAGCAGTAGCAAGCAGAACAACTGACAACAACCCGCACGCGGGAGGATCAATGGGCGATTTCTTGGGAGCGGTGACGGGGTACCCGACCGCGATCTACACGGTGCTGCTCGGCGTCGTGGTGATCTACTGGGTGCTCGCGATGCTCGGCATGGTCGACATCGAACACAGCGGCCTCGATGTCGACGTCGGCGTGCACACGCATGCCGACGGCGACGCCAGCGACATCGGCCACCTTGCCAGCTACGTGGTGGCCCTGGGCCTGAACGGCGTGCCGTTCTCGGTGGCCGTGAGCCTGCTGGTGCTCGTCGCGTGGACCGTGTCCTGCCTCGGCGGCGAGTGGCTGCTGCCGCTGGTGCCCACCATGGCGCTGCAGCTGCTGGCCGGCACCGCGCTGCTGGTGGCCAGCGCGGTCATCGCCATTCCGATCACCGCCGTCGCGATTCGTCCGCTGCGCGGCCTCTTCGTGAGCCACACGGCCGTGAGCAACGCGGCGCTGGTCGGCCAGCTCTGCCGCGTCGTGACCGGCGTGGTCAACGAGAAGGACGGCCGCGCCGAAGTCGCGCGGCGCGGCGCCAGCCTGAACATCCGGGTATGGGCCACAACGCCCAACGCCCTCAAGCGCGGTTCGCAGGCGTTGATCGTCGAGTACGACGAGGCGGCCGCGCGCTACCTCATCGTCGCGCACGACGAGCAGTCCGCCTGATCGCGCGCGCTGCCGGGCGCGCCACACCTTTCACCCGTTTCTTTCGCTCTCAAGCATTTCTGGAGAAAAAATGGAGCCCATCATCTTCGCCATCGTCATACTGGCCGTCGTCATCCTCGGCCTGTTCGCGATGTTCGCCAAGTTCTATCGCAAGATCGAGCAGGGCCACGCGCTCATCGTGAACACGCTGCGCGCGGAGCCCGAGGTGACCTTCACCGGGCGCATGGTCTACCCGATCATCCACAAGGCCGAGCTGATGGACATCTCGGTCAAGACCATCGAGATCGACCGCTCCGGCAACGAGGGCCTGATCTGCCGCGACAACATCCGCGCGGACATCAAGGTGAAGTTCTTCGTGCGCGTGAACAAGACGGCCGACGACGTGCTGAAGGTGGCGCAGGGCATCGGCTGCGCACGAGCCTCCAACCACGAGACGCTGGAAGAACTGTTCTCCGCCAAGTTCTCCGAGGCGCTGAAGACTGTGGGCAAGTCGATGGACTTCGTCGACCTCTACCAGGCGCGCGACAACTTCCGCGACCAGATCGTGAGCCAGATCGGCAACGACCTCTCGGGCTACGTGCTGGAAGACGCGGCCATCGACTTCCTCGAGCAGACGCCGCTGTCGGAACTCGACGCCAACAACATCCTCGACGCGCAGGGCATCAAGAAGATCACCGAGCTCACGGCGGTGGAGCACGTGCGCACCAACGAGCTGCGCCGCAACGAGGAGATGCAGATCAAGAAGAAGAACGTCGAGACGCAGGAAGCCCTGCTCGAACTGGAGCGCCAGCAGGCCGACGCCACCGCGCGCCAGCAGCGCGAAATTGCCAGTGTGCGTGCCCGCGAGGAAGCCGAGACGGCCAAGATCCAGGCCGAGGAGCGCACCAAGTCCGAAACCGCGCGCCTGCTGGCAGAGCAGTCGGTGTCTGTGCAGCAGGAGAACGTGCAGCGCGAGAAGGAAGTGGCCGAGAACAACCGCAAGCGCGCCGTGGCCGTCGAGGAAGAAAAGGTCATCCGCGCCCGCGACCTCGAAATTGTCGACCGCGAGAAGGAGGTGACACTGCAGCGCATAGAGAAGGACAAGGCCGTCGAAGTGCAGAAGAAGGCCATCGCCGACGTGATCCGCGAGCGCATCGTGGTCGAGCGCACGGTGGCCGAGCAGGAAGAAGCCATCAAGGAACTGCGCGTGGTCGCAGAGGCCGAGCGCACCAAGAAGTCGGTCGTCATCATGGCCGAGGGGCAGGCCGACGAGAAGATGGTGCTCGACCTGAAGGCAGCCGAGACGCAGGAGAAACGCGCCCGCCACAAGGCGGCCGAAGAACTCACGCTGGCCGATGCCAAGCTGAAGGTGGCCGAGCGCGAGGCCGAGTCGAAGAAGCGCGAGGCCGAGGGCGTCGAGGCCATCTCCGCCGCGCCGGGGTTGGCCGCCGCCAAGGTCGAGATCGCCACCGCGCAGGCCAAGCTCGCGAGCTTCGAGGCGGAAGCTTCGGGCAAGGAAAAGCTGGGCTTGGCCGACGTGCACGTGCGCCAGGCCGATGCCGATGCGATCCTCAAGGCCGGCCAGGCCGACGCGCAGGTGATCGAGGCTCGCTCGCAGGCCGAAGCCGCCGGCATGCGCGCCAAGTTCGAGGCCGAAGCCTCGGGCAAGGAAAAGCTCGGCCTTGCCGAGGTCAACGTGCGCACGGCCGATGCCGAGGCCACGCTCAAGTCGGGCCAGGCCGACGCACAGGTCATCGAAGCGCGCTTCGGAGCCGAGGCCAAGGGCCTGCACGAGAAGTTCGAGGCCATGAAGGCCATGAGCCCCGAGACGCGCGATCACGAAGAGTTCCGCATGCGCCTGGAGAAGTCGCACATCGAGACCCTCAAGGGCATCGACGCACAGACGTCCATCGCCAAGGAACAGGCTGAGGTGCTGGGCACCGCGCTGGCCAACGCCAAGATCGACATCGTGGGCGGGCAGGGCGACTACTTCGACAGCTTCGTGCGCTCGCTCTCGGTGGGCAAGGGCATCGACGGCGTCATCTCCAAGAGCAATGCGCTTCAGGTTGCCTTCAAGGACCAGCTCTCCGGCGAGCGCGACGTGGTGAAGGACCTGCGCGACATCGTCGGCGCGCTCGGCAGTTCGTCGGGCGAGGTGCAGAACCTCAGCGTGGCAGCGCTGATGAACAGGATCGCCAGCGACGGCAGCGAGAGCCAGAAGAGCGCGCTGCGCAACCTGGTCGCCACCTTCCGCAACGGTGCCGCCGGGGAAGTGGCGCGATGAACCCGAGCCTCACGTGCAGCTGCCCCGCGCACTCACCGATGCGGCCGGTGGCGCTGGCCGAGGGCCTGCTCGCGGTGCAGTGCGACGACTGCCACGGCATGCTGATGGACATGGACGACTGGCGCGCCTGGAAGGCGGGCGACGCGAGCCGCGTGCCCCAGGCGGTCGACGACGAGGTCATCGAGGTGTTCGATGCCACGGCGGTGCGGCACTGCCCCGAATGCCAACGCCTGATGCAGCGCCTGCGCATGAGCGCAGGCCCCGACTTCCGCGTCGACCGCTGCGTGGCCTGCCAGAACCTCTGGTTCGACCAGGGCGAGTGGCGCGCCATCGTGAGCCGGGGCCTGGCCGGCCGGCTCGACGAGATGCTGTCCGACGGATGGCAGCGCCGCCTGCAGACCGAGGTGGTCCGCGAGGCCCGCGTTGCCGCGCTGCGCCGCCGCTACGGCGACGTATGCATCGACGAGCTGGACCGCATCCGCGCCTGGCTCGATACCCAGCCCCACCGCGACGAACTGCTCGCCTTGCTGCGCGCGGACTGACCGCGCCGATCTATGCAACCAACGGATGAAAAAGGCGCGCCGCCGGGCGGCACCGCCGAATCGCAGACCGAGGCGCTGGTGTCCGGCAGCGGCAGCTACGACCTGCTGAAGAAGCGGCTGGAGAACCAGGGCGAGGGCCTGCTGAAGAAGACGCAGGCGCTCAACGAGCAGCGGCTGGCAGAGTTCGGCCGCTCCGACCAGGCCCTGGTGCTGCGCACCCGCGCGCGCACCGAGAACAACGCCGTGGCGCGCGACCTCGTGCGCATCGGCGACCTGCTGCTGTTCGGCTACAACGTGTTCATCGGCCTGCGCAAGGAAACCACGGTCGGCGACGTGTTCGGGCTGTACCGCCTGGTGTCTCCGGGCGAGGCCGGGCAGGGCGCCGACAGCGACGAGCTGCAGCCGGTGCCGCTGGCGGGCAGCTTCCTCGAAGATGCACGCTTCGCCTCCGACTTCCGCGAGCTGTACGCCTACTACAAGCAGGCCACGCTGCTGCAGCTGCGCGTGACACAGGACAAGCTGCTCGCCTCCTTCCAGATCGGCCAGCAGCTCACCGACGTGCGCGTGTTCCGCTGGGCCATCGAGCGCGACGGCCGCATCCAGTACATCGACAACCGCGGCGAGCGCGACATCGCGCTGCCGCCCAGCCACGACTTCGAGTGGACGGTGGCCACGCGCGAAGACCACGTGGGCGGCAAGCACCCGCACGTCAACGTGCTCGACACCGTCTTCGTCGAGACGCTGGGCGGCGACCTCACGATCAAGATCGAGAACAACACCGAGACCGGGCTGGGCATCTACAGCGAGCCGGTGGAAGACCGCAGCCAGTCGCTGGCCGACGCCGAGATCGCGTGGGCGAAGCTCGGCATGCTGATCCTGCTGCGCGTGAAGCCCTACCGCGAGCAGGTCACGCGCTACCTGGTGTTCAACATCCGTACCCAGCAGGTCGAGCGCATCGATGCCATCGGCGGCTCCTGCGTGCAGCTGCCGGAAGACCACGGCATCATCTTCCCGGGCGGCTACTACCTGCAGTCGGGAGAGCACAAGCGCTTCGACCTTCCGGCCGAGACGGTCGAGAACCTGCGCTTCAAGCGCATGCTGCGCTCGCCCAACGGCGAGGACGTGGCCTACATCTTCTACGACCCCAGGCCCGGGCGCTACGCGCTCTTCAACTACAACCTGATCGAGAAGAAGCTCGCCACGCCGATCATCGCCAACGGATACGCACGCTTCGCCGACGGCCGCATCCTGGTGTTCCACGACAACGACAGCGAGCCGACGCGCGTGCACCCGATGCAGCTGTGGCAGACGCCGTTCGCCAGCGAAGAGCACGTGAGCGCGCAGCCGCCCGCCACCGGCTTCTTCGGCAAGATCGGCAACGTCGAGCTGGTGCGCGGCGTGAGCGACCTGATGGGCATCGCCCGCGCGGTGCGCGAGCAGGCGCCGACCAAGGCGGCCTACGAGGACCTGATCCGCCAGTGCACCCGGGTGAGCGATGCCTACTTCTGGCTCGATGCGCCCGAGGCCACCGGCCTCATGGCCGAGCTGCGCAGCATCGCCGAGGTGGCGCGCAGCACGCTGGCCGAGTTCGAGAAGGTCGACACCATCCGCCGCGAAACCGCCCGCGCGCTGGCCCGCGCGGAAGATGAACAGCATGCGCTGCTGGTGGACATCGCCAGCACGCTGTGGCGCGCGCCCGACGACTTCGTGAAGGCGCTGGGCCGGCTGCGCGAACGCCGCGGCGCGCTGCAGATGCTCAAGGAACTGCGCTACGCCGACCTGCCGCGCATCGCCGCGATGGATGCGGCGCTCGAAACCGAGCAGCAGCGCATCGGCGAACGCGCCATGCAGTTCCTGGCGGCCAATACAGCCTTCGCGGGCCAGCGCCAGGCGCTGGACAAGCTCGCGACGGAGCTGCCCAACCTCGGCACCTCGCCGGCCCTGGGGCAGCTGCTCGCCACGCTCGACGAACAGGCAGCCGGGCTCGACCTGCTGACCGAGCAGTTGGGCAGCCTGCCGGGTGGCGACGCGGTCGTCCGCACCTCCATCCTCGACCGCATCTCGCTGATCTACGCCGACATCAACCGCATGCGCGCCGATGCGCGTGCGCGGCGCAAGTCGCTGGGCGCGACCGAGGCGAGGGCCGAGTTCGGCGCGCAGTTCAAGCTCTTCGGCCAGGCGGTCGAGAACGCGCTGGAGTTCGCCGACACGCCCGAGAAGTGCGACGACGCGCTCACCCGCCTTCTGGCGCAGCTGGAAGAAATCGAAGGCCGCTTCGCCGAGCAGGACGAGTTCCTGGGCGACATCGCCGAGAAGCGCGAGAACGTCTACGAGGCCCTGTCGGCCAGGCGCCAGACCCTGGTCGAGGCCCGGCAGCGCCGTGCGCAAGGAGTGATCGACGCGGCGGGGCGCATCCTCGACGGCATTCCGCGCCGCATCGCGCAGTTCGCCGAGCTGGGGCAGGTCCACAGCTATTTCGCCGCCGACCCGATGATCGGCAAGCTTCACACGCTGATCGCCGACCTGCGCACGCTGGGCTCGGCGGTGCCGGCCGACGAGCTCGACACCCGCCTGAAGACTGCCCGCGACCAGGCCCTGCGCGCCGTGCGCGACAAGCGCGAGCTGGTGAGCGAGGGCGGCGACACGCTGCGCCTGGGCCGCCACGCCTTCACCGTGCACCGCCAGCCTGTCGACCTGACGCTGGTCGCCCGCGAAGAGGGCATGGCCTACCAGGTGACGGGCACCGACTACCAGAGCCCGGTGGACGACGAGCGCCTGCGCGAGCTGCAGGCCTACTGGGGCCAGTCGCTGGTGTCCGAGACACCCCAGCTCTCGCGCGCCGAGTACCTCGCCGGCCGCCTGCTCGAAGCCCTGCTCGAAGGCAAGGCCGAACGCAGCTGGTCCGAGGTGCGCACGCTGCTGGCCGAGGACCCGCAGCATCCGCAACTGCTCGAAATGGTCCGCCGCTTCGCCGCCGCGCGCTACCAGGAGGGCTACCAGAAGGGCATCCACGACGACGACGCGCTTCGCCTGCTGGTCGCGCTGGTCGCCATGCAGGACCAGGCCGGGCTGCTAGCCTGGGGGCCGACGGAGCGCGCGCTGGCCTTGCTCTACTGGCAGCACGGCCACCTCATCGCACACCGCGAGTCGCTGCTGCGCCGTGCGCGCGCGGCACTGCAGATGCAGGAGCTGTTCGGGCGGCGCGACGCCCTCGACCAGCTCGAGGCCGACGTCGCCCGCTCGCTGGGCCATTTCATGCGCGAGGTGCTGCCAGACATGCTCGCGGTGGCGGAGACGGCGGAAGAAGAGCAGGAGCCCGAGGGTCGCAAGGCGCTCGTCGCCACGCTGTGCGACCAGTCGGCCGCCTACCTCGTGCGCGAGCTTGCGGCGCATGGCGGCGAGACCTGGGTGGTCTCGGGGGCCGGCGAAGACCTCGCCGCAGCGTTGCTGCGCGAGCTTGAGCGTGGCCGCCGACGCGAAGCCTGGCAGGCCGATCTCGACGCCGCGCCGCCGGCCGAGCGCTGGCAGCTGGCGCGCGACTGGGTGCGCGCCTTCGCCGTGCACCAGTCGCCGCAATCGGTCGACTGGGTGGACGACGCCGCCAGCGTGCTCGCCATGCCGCTGCAGCGCACCCGCGTCAACGTGGCGCTCGACCAGACGGTGGAAGGGCTGCGCGGCGAACATCCGCGCGTGGCCGAGGGCCGCCTGACGCTGAACCTCAACGATTTCTGGCGCCGCTTCCTCTTCCACACGCAGCACGCGGTGCCGGGCTTCGAGGCGCTGCACCGGCTGCGCCACGAACTCCTCGAAGGCGAGAAGGCGCGGCTCAAGCTGAGCCAGTTCCAGGCCAAGCCCCTTTCCACCTTCGTGCGCAACCAGCTGATCGACGAGCTTTACCTGCCCATCATCGGCGACAACCTCGCCAAGCAGATCGGCTCGGCGGGCGAGGGCAGCCGCACCGACCGCATGGGCCTGCTGCTGCTGATCTCGCCGCCGGGCTACGGCAAGACCACGCTCATGGAGTACGTGGCCGACCGGCTGGGCCTGATCTTCGTGCGCATCAACTGCCCGGCACTGGGCCACGGCGTGACGGCCATCGACCCGGCGAACGCGCCCAACAGCGCGGCGCGGCAGGAGCTGGAGAAGCTCAACCTGGGCCTGGCCATGGGCAGCAACGTGATGCTGTACCTCGACGACATCCAGCACACGAGCCCCGAGTTCCTGCAGAAGTTCATCGCGCTGGCCGACGGCACCCGCCGCATCGAGGGCGTGTGGAACGGCGAGCCGCGCAGCTACGACATGCGCGGCAAGCGCTTCGCGGTGGTCATGGCCGGCAACCCGTACACCGAGTCGGGCGACGTGTTCAAGATCCCGGACATGCTGGCCAACCGCGCCGACATCTACAACCTCGGCGATGTGCTCTCGGGCCGCGAGGCGGCCTTCGCGCTCTCGTACATCGAGAACAGCCTGACCTCGAACCCCACGCTGATGCCGCTGGCCTCGCGCGACCCCAAGGACGTGCAGCTGCTGGTGAAGATGGCACAGGGCCACGAGGTGCCGAGCAGCGCGCTGTCGCACGCTTACAGCGCGGCCGAGCTGGAGGAGATCAAGGCGCTGCTGCAGCGGCTCTTCCGTGCGCGCGACCTGCTGCTGAAGGTGAATCTCGCCTACATCGAGTCGGCCGCGCAGCAGGAGTCCTACCGCACCGCGCCGCCCTTCAAGCTGCAGGGCAGCTACCGCAACATGACCAAGCTCGCGGGCAAGATCACTGCGCTCATGCGCGACGACGAGCTCGATGCGCTGCTGCGCGACCACTACCGCGGCGAGGCCCAGACCCTGACCACCGGCGCCGAGGAGAACCTGCTGCGCCTGGCCCAGCTCCTGGGCAGCCCGACGCCCGAGGAGGACGCGCGCTGGAAGGAGATCTGCGAGGAGTTCGTGCGCCAGCGCAAGCTGGGCGGGGCCGACGTGGATGGCAGCCAGCGCATCGCCAGCAGCATGCTCGACGTGGCTCGCGCGGTCGACGGGCTCAAGCCCGAACCCGTTGCGCCCGCGGAAGGGCCGAGCGAAGGCCAGCGACTGGCCGATGCCATGCTGCAGATCGCCGTGACTTATCGCGAGCTGATCCTGCCGCTGGTGACCGCCACCGAGCGCCGCCTGGAGCTGGACCGCTCCATCGCACAGAACATGGAGCGGCTGGCGGCGGAGGCGATGGCGACGCGTGCGCAGCCGAAGCGCACGCCCAGGCCGGACAACAAGGAGCAATGAGATGTCGGCCCTGCCTGCGACCACAGAAGCACCGTCCACGCTGCCCGCGTTGCTGGCCCAGCTCGACGACACCCTCGCCGATGCCCGCCTGAGCGACGACGAGCGCCGCGTGCTGGTCCACACGCTGCGCGAGGCCCAGCCGCCGGAGGACGGCCTGCGCCAGCTGCGCAACCGCGCCTTCGACCTGGTGCGTGCCCGCACCGCCGACCCCGAGCAGCTGGCTCTGCTGAAGTGGCTGGAGGGCGTGGTCCGCGCCATCGACACCGGGCGCTCGGCCGACGGCAGCGTGACCGTGCGCTCGCAGGCCTTCTTCAGCCCCGGCACGGCCTGCCTGCAGGCCATCAACCATCAGCTGCGCTCGGCCCGGCATTCCGTCGACCTGTGCGTGTTCACGCTGTCGGACGACCGCATCACGGCCGAGGTACTGGCCGCGCACCGGCGCGGCGTGTCGCTGCGCTGCATCTCCGACAACGACAAGGAGTTCGATGCCGGCAGCGACATCGGCCAGCTGCGCGCCGCCGGCATTCCGGTGGCGGTGGACCGCACCGATGCGCACATGCACCACAAGTACGCCATCTTCGACGGCGCCCGGCTGCTCAACGGCAGCTACAACTGGACGCGCAGCGCCTGCGAGTTCAACGAGGAGAACCTGGTGCTGACCAACGACCCGCAGCTCGTGCGGCGCTTCGCCGACGAGTTCGACAGCCTCTGGAAAGAACTGCAGGCCCCCCGATGAGCACCCGACGCATCGACTACGACTGGGAACTGCCGCCCGAGATGCAGCAGCGGCTGGGTGGCTCCAGCTACGGCGCGCAGCGCGTCATTCACGAGCAGGGGCACCTGATGGTGATCCTGCACGAGCCGCCCGCGGGCACGGGGTCGGAGCGCAAGTCGGCGGTGTTCCTGCGCAAGCCCGACGGTACCTGGCTGCACAAGGGCAACAACCCGGGCGAGCGGCCGCTGGCCAAGCTGGTGGAGAACTACCGCGCGACCCTGGCCGCCTTCGAGGTCCGGCACGAGGCCGCCGAAAACTCGGAGGCCCTGTTCCAGATCCTCGGGCCGCTGATTCCACTGTCGCGCGCAGCCTCGAACATGCAGGCCACCCTGCAGGCCGCGCGCGAGGCCGTGCCGGGGGACCCGATGATCACCGACCTGCGCGACCGCGCGGTCGAGATCGGACGCGGGCTCGAACTGCTGCTGGCGGACACCCGCATGTCGCTCGACTACAGGCTCGCGCACGCCGCCGAGCAGCAGGCGCGCGCGGCCAACGAAGTCAGCCGGGCGCAGCACAAGCTCAACACCATCGCTGCGCTGACATTCCCGCTGATGGCCATCGGCGCGGCTTTCGGCATGAACCTGCACAGCGGCGTCGAGAACCTGCCGGGCTGGGTGTACTGGGCGATCTTCGGCGCGGGGCTCTTCATGGGCGTGCTGCTGCGCGGATGGGTGAAAGCGCCCGATGCACCTGCGCCACCGGCCGCCGCCGGATCGGGCATCTCGAAGAGAAAGTAGGGCGGGCAACGCCGCCGTCAGCCGGGTCCTTCGCGTTTCGCGAAGGACTGCTGCCGCCAAAGCAATTCCGCATTCCGCGATCCGTTCCTAGAGTCGGGGCCAGCCCAACAAAGGAGACGGACGCGGACATGAATGCACTCGAAGGCCTGAAGGTGCTGGAGCTCGGCCAGCTCATCGCCGGCCCCTTCGCCGGCAAGACGCTGGCGGAGTTCGGCGCCGACGTGATCAAGGTCGAGCCGGCCGGCGTCGGCGACCCGCTGCGCAAATGGCGGCTGCTGCGCGACAACGGCACCTCGGCGTGGTGGGAGGTCCAGTCGCGCAACAAGCGCTCGGTGTGCCTGGACCTGCGCAGCCCCGAGGGACAGGAGGCCGTGCGCGCACTGGCACTCGAAGCCGACGTGCTGATCGAGAACTTCAAGCCCGGCACGCTCGAAGGCTGGGGCCTGGGCTGGGAGGCGCTGCATGCGCTGAACCCCCGGCTCATCATGCTGCGCATCTCGGGCTACGGGCAGACCGGGCCCTACCGCGACAAGCCCGGCTTCGGTGTGCTCGGCGAATCGATGGGTGGGCTGCGCTACCTGAGCGGCGAGCCGGGCCGTGTGCCGGTGCGCGTGGGGGTATCTCTGGGAGACACGCTGGCGGCGCTGCACGGCGTGATCGGCGTGCTGACCGCGCTGCACCACCGCACGGCGCATGGCGGCGAAGGCCAGTTCATCGACGTGGCGCTCTACGAGTCGGTGTTCAACGTGATGGAAAGCCTGCTGCCAGAGTACGACGCTTTCGGTGCCGTGCGCGAGCGGGCCGGCAGCGCGCTGCCGGGCATCGCGCCGACCAATGCCTACCGCTGCGAGGACGGCCACTACGTGCTGGTGGCCGGCAACGGCGACAGCATCTTCCGCCGGCTGATGCGCGCCATCGGCCGCGAGGACCTGGAGAACGACCCCGGGCTGGTGCACAACGACGGCCGCGTGCAGCGCGTGGATGAGATCGACGCCGCCATCGAGGCATGGACGCTGCAGCGCAGCCGCGACGAGGTGCTGGCCGCGCTCGATGCAGCGGGCGTGCCGGTCGGGCGCATCTACACGGTGGCCGACATCGCGAGCGACCCGCAGTACCTGGCGCGCGGGATGATCGTGGAGGCGCCGACCTCCGACGGCAGCACATTGAAGGTGCCGGGCGTGGTGCCCAAGCTCAGCGCCACGCCGGGGCGCATCGCGCACCCTGCGCCACGGCTGGGCGAGCATGACGGCGATCTGCACGGTGCCGGATGGCCGGCGCGGCGCGTGGAAGGAGTGGCGGCATGAAGGCGGGCAACGGCACGCGGCTGTTCGTCAACGAGGTCGCGACGCGCGACGGCTTCCAGATGGAGAGCCGCTTCATTCCCACGGAAGACAAGATCGCGCTGATCGACCGGCTCAGCGGCCTGGGCTACGCAAAGATCGAAGTCACGTCGTTCACCTCGGCGAAGGCGATTCCCGCACTGCGCGATGGCGAGGAGGTGATGAATCGCATCGCCCGCCGGCCAGGCCTGGTCTACACCGCGCTGGTGCCAAACCTGCGAGGGGCGGAGCGCGCGCTGGAGAGCCGCATCGACGAGTTCAACATCGTCATGTCGGTGAGCGAGACGCACAACCTCGCCAACCTGCGCATGACGAGGGTGCAGTCGTTCGCGCAGCTGACCGGCGTCATCGCGCTGGCGAAGAAGGCCGGGGTGCCGGTGAACGTGTCGCTTTCGTGCGTGTTCGGTTGCCCGATGGAAGGCGAAGTGCCGCTCGCGACGGTGCAAGGCTGGATCGACCGCTTCGCCGCGCTCGAGGTGCAGGGCATCACGCTGTGCGACACGACGGGCATGGCCTATCCGACGCAGGTGCGGGAGGTCTGCGAATCCGTGCTGGCGAGCCACCAGGCGCTGGAATGGACGGCCCACTTCCACAACACGCGCGGCATGGGCCTCGTGAATACCGTGGCGGCGGTGGAGGCCGGCATCCGCCGGCTCGACATGTCGCTCGGAGGCATCGGCGGCTGCCCCTACGCGCCGGGTGCGACAGGCAATGTGGCGACCGAGGACGTGGTCCACATGCTGCAGTGCATGGGCTATGACACCGGCATGCACCTGGAGGGCCTGATCGCCACTGCGGCGGAGCTGGAAGCGCTGGTGCGGCACGAGTTGCCGGCCCAGGTCTCGCGCGCAGGCCACCGGCTGACGCGGCATGCGCCCCCGCCGGACTTCGACGACATCGTCATCCGCGCCCGGGAGCGCGGCCAAGCACACAAGGAGCTGCAACCATGATCGACCACCTGGACCACCTCGTGCTGACCACCTCGCACGAGGAAGCCTGCATCCGCTTCTATGTCGACGTGATGGGCATGTCGCTGGAGAGCTTCGGCGCCGGCCGCAAGGCCTTTCGCTTCGGCAACCAGAAGATCAACCTGCATGTGAAGGGCCACGAGTTCGAGCCCAAGGCGCAGCTGCCGACGCCCGGCTCGCTGGACCTGTGCTTCATCGCCAGCGTGCCGCTCGACGAGGTCGTCGCGCGTCTTGCAGAGAAGGGTGTGGCGATCCTCGAAGGGCCGGTGATGCGCACGGGAGCCACCTCGCGCATCCGTTCGATCTATGTGCGCGACCCCGACCTGAACCTGATCGAGATCTCGGAGCTGTCGCCCTGAGGCGAAGCCCCAAGAACAGCCAGCAATACAAAACCACCGGAGACAAACCATGAAACCCATCCACCGCCTTCTCGCGGTCGGCCTCGTGCTGTCCGCTTCGGCCGCAACCGCCGCGGACGCCTGGCCCTCGAAACCGATCACCATGGTCGTGCCGACCGCGCCGGCCGGCTCGACCGACATCATGGCGCGGCTGGTCGGCGACCCGCTGCAGCGCGCGCTGGGCCAGCCTGTCGTCATCGACAACAAGCCCGGCGCCAGCGGCAACATCGGCACTGAGTTCGTGGCGCGCGCCGCGCCCGATGGCTACACGCTGTTGATGCAGTATTCGGGCTACCACGTCGGCAATCCCTCGCTCTACCCGAACATCCGGTGGAGCCCCACCAAGGACTTCGTGCCGGTCGCGATGGTGATGCGCGCGCCGCACGTGGTCGCGGTGAGCGGCAGGCTGCCGGTGAAGTCGATGAAGGAACTCATCGAGTACGGCAAGAAGAAGGAGGGCGGGCTCTTTTTCGCGTCCTCGGGCAACGGCTCGATCCAGCACATCGCGGGCGAGCTGCTGTCGCGGCAGACGAAACAGGCGATGACACACGTGCCTTACAAGGGCTCGGGGCCGGCGATCAACGACCTGATCTCGGGCAACGTCGACATGTTCATCACCACGCCGCCCTCGGTCATCGGCCATTTCGCGGGTGGGCGCATCAAGCCGCTGGCGTACACGGGCAGCAAGCGGCATCCGTCGATGCCCGACGTGCCGACCTCGGCCGAGGCGGGACTGCCGGGCTACGAGGTGGAATCGTGGTTCGCGGTGTTCGCGCCGGCGAAGACGCCGCCCGAGGTCGTCAACAGGCTCAGCGCGGAACTCCGCAAGATCGTGGAGAGCGAAGCCTTCCGCAGGAAGGTGGACGAGCAAGGCGCCTTCGCGACCTACATGGACCCGCCGACGCTGGCGAAATTCGTCGACCAGGAGTTGGCTGCATGGTCGAAGGTGATCAAGTCGGCTGACATCAAGCCCGATTGATCGGGCCTTGTGGTGCCGGTGCCCTCCGCCCGGCCTGACACGGATACGACCGGCTACAGCTTGACGTTGATGATCGACAGGATGATCGCGGAGAGCGTCATCGCGACCGGCAGCTTCCGCACGGCGAGCGCATGGGCGCGGGCGACGGAAGCCTGCGTCTGAAGCAGAAGGCTGCGTTCGGAATGGATGGGTGTGGACATTTCGGACTCCTGTGTGGTTGCGGGCTTGTTGCCCCTGATGGCCTCCACGATAGGCTTCGCAGCCTGCCGTGGCGCGGGCGTTTCGAGGACACGGCGTTTCCGTTTTCGCAACGATCCGTCGGCGTTCGGCCGGAACTTCAGGCTGGTTCTGCGGATCGGCGACGCTTCGTGTGGCGCGAGAATCCGGCGCCGACAACCGATGAGAGCAGACAGGAATAGATGACGAGCAAGAAGGCGGCGCTCCGGCCGCAGATACGCCGTGCCACCCCCGACGACTCGACCCCATGGCCGCTGCTGCTGGCCGCCGATGGCCCGCGCGCCGAGATCCGCAAGTACCTGTCGCGCGGCGAGCTCTGGCTGGCGGAAGCTGCCGGCCGGGCCGTCGGCCAGATGGTGCTGCTCGAAACCCGCATCGGCACCTGGGAGATCATGAACATCGCGGTGAGCGACGAACTGCGCGGCCAGGGTGTGGGCACAGCGCTGCTGCGCAAGGCTAAGGCGCTGGCCGTGGAACGGGGCGCACACCTGCTCGAAGTCGGCACGGGCAACAGCAGCCTGCGCGAGCTGGCCTTCTACCAGCGCTTCGGCTTCCGCATCGCCGGGGTGGATCGCGACTTCTTCGTGCGCCGCGCAGCCGGCGGCAGGCTACAGAAGCAAGACGGCATCGTGCTGCGCGACATGGTGCGCCTGCGCATCGAGCTCGCCGATTAACCGGCGATCAGCTTCTGCACCAGCTCGGCCGTGGTCGCGGCCGCGTACTTGCGCATCAGCCGGGCCCGGTGCAGTTCCACCGTGCGGTGGCTGATGCCCAGCGCCTTGCCGATCTCCTTCGAAGTCAGCCCGCGCATCACCTGCGCGGCCACCTCGCGCTCGCGTGGCGTGAGCTCTGCCTTAACGGCGCGGCGCGAGCCCAGGTCCTCGAAGGTCCAGATGCCGGCCTCGTGCGGGGCGGCGCGGTTCATGGCGTGGCCGGTGACGTGGCACCAGAAGGTTTCGCCGGCGATGGCGCCGTGCAGCCCGCCGAGCCGCTTCATCATGCGGTTGTCGGCGTAGTGCCCGCTGGCATTCAGAAAGGGCTCCATGCGCTTGCCGATGCGCTCGAACTCGGCCACGCTGGGGTAGAGGATGCTGAACGAATGCCCGACCAGCGCGGAGGGCGTTGCGCCGAAGATCTCGCAAACGCGCAGGTTGCACGCCACGATGGTGCGGTTGCTCGACACCACCATGCCGACGGGGGCGTGTTCAAAGGCCAGCCGGTAATCGATCTCGGGCATCGGGGGTCACCATTACGAAATACTACGTACGCGGGTACGTAGTATCGTTCAGGCCTCTTCCTCCGGCTTTTTTCCTGCTTCCACCTCTCTCATTCATCCATCAAGGAGCACGAGTGAACAAGATTTTTCCCACCGCTGACGCGGCACTCAAGGGAGTCGTCGCCGACGGGCAGATGCTCGCGGTCGGCGGCTTCGGCCTCTGCGGCATTCCCGAAGCGCTGATCGACGCGCTCAAGGACTCCGGCGTGCAGAACCTCACCGTCATCTCCAACAACGCGGGCGTCGACGGCTTCGGCCTCGGCAAGCTGCTGGAGACGCGCCAGATCAAGAAGATGATCGCGTCCTACGTCGGCGAGAACAAGGAGTTCGAGCGCCAGTACCTCGCGGGCGAGCTGGCCCTCGAATTCACGCCGCAGGGCACGCTGGCCGAGAAGCTGCGCGCCGGCGGCGCCGGCATCCCGGCCTTCTTCACCAAGACCGGCGTGGGTACGCAAGTGGCCGAAGGCAAGGAACTGCGCGAGTTCGATGGCGAAACCTACGTGATGGAACGCTCGCTCGTGCCCGACGTGGCGCTGGTGAAGGCCGACGTGGCCGACAAGTCGGGCAACCTGCGCTTCCGCCTGACGGCGCGCAACTTCAACCCGGCCGCCGCCATGGCCGGCAAGATCTGCATCGTCGAGGTCGAGAAGATCGTCGAGGTGGGCGAGCTGGCCCCCGACGACATCCACCTGCCAGGCATCTACGTGCACCGCATCGTGCTCAACGCGAACCCCGAGAAGCGCATCGAGAAGCGCACCGTGAGCGCATCGGTCGATGCCGCCGCCGCGAAGGTCGAGGCCCAGACCGCCATCGCCGCTGCTGCCGCCGCAGGCAGCGAAGTGCCCGCCAAGGTCGTCAATAAGAAAGAAGGAGCCTGAGATGCCCTGGACCCAAGACCAGATGGCGGCCCGCGCCGCGCAAGAACTCGAAGACGGCTTCTACGTCAACCTCGGCATCGGCATCCCGACGCTGGTGGCCAACCACACCGGCGACAAGGAAGTGTGGCTGCAGAGCGAGAACGGCATGCTCGGCATCGGCCCGTTCCCCACCGAAGACCAGGTCGACGCCGACCTCATCAACGCCGGCAAGCAGACCGTCACCACGCTGCCCGGCTCGGCCATCTTCGGCAGCCATGACAGCTTCGCGATGATCCGCGGCGGCAAGATCAACCTGTCGATCCTGGGCGCGATGCAGGTCAGCACCAAGGGCGACCTCGCCAACTGGATGATCCCCGGCAAGATGGTCAAGGGCATGGGCGGCGCCATGGACCTCGTGGCCGGCGTGAAGCGCGTGATCGTGCTGATGGAGCACGTCGCGAAGAAGAAGGACGGCACCGAGGACCTGAAGATCCTCGAGAAGTGCACCCTGCCGCTGACCGGCGTGGGCGTGGTCGACCGCATCATCACCGACCTGGCCGTGATGGACGTGGCGCCCGAGGGCCTGAAGGTCGTCGAGCTGGCGCCTGGCGTCACCTTCGACGCGCTGCAGGCCAAGACGGGCGCCAAGCTGATCCAGTAAAGACGGCATCGACCCGACAGCACGCAAGGGCCGCTTTCGCGGCCCTTTCCCGTTGGGGTGAGACACTGGGCGCATGGCTTACCTCGACCTCGAAAACCTGCGCACCGTTTTCCTCGACGACGAGGCGCTGCGCGTGCGGCGCCTGCAGCGGCAGTCCTGCGGGTCGCTCCAGGTCACGAGCGGCCGCATCGTGGCGTGCGATCCGCTGGTGCAGCCGGAACGCCCCCCTTTCGTGCGCAGCGTTTCCGGCCGGGGCGCTTTCCCTGCCGAGTTGCTTCAACACGAAGGCCGGCATGCGCTCGCGGTGCTCTGGCTGCGTGATCGCCGCGGACTGCAGCCCGCGGACCTGCACTGGGAACCCGCGCTGCTCGATGGCCAGTCGCAGAATGAGCTGGGCGACGACGAGTTCTACGGCTACCCGGTCGACGCCGGCGTCGGCTGCTTCATGGATGCCGACTGCGCGGCCGCCATCGCCGAGCGCGAGGCGCGCGAATCGTCGGCCAACCCCGACTACGGCAGCTACTACGACGACGTGCTCGACGAAGAACTTGGCAGCAAGGACATGGCCGACCACTACCCGCTGGGCGAGGGCAGCGCGAACAACGTGCTTATCTTCAGCTCGGGCTGGGGTGACGGCAGCTATCCGAGCTTCTGGGCGCTCGACGCCGCCCGCGAGCCGGTGGCGCTGGTGACCGACTTCATGACGATGCAGGGCGGCGATGCGCGCAGCGAGGACGACAAGCGAGACGATGCCTACCTGGCGAGCCTGTCGCCCGAAAGGCTCGCGGCCCTCGAAGCCCTCGGAGCCGCGGCGATCAAGGGCGACGCGGCCGCGATCCGGCCTTTGCTCGACGGCGGGCTCGCGGGGGCCAACGACATCATTCCGTCGCTCGGCGAAACCGCGCTCTTCAGCGCGATCCGCATGAACCAGCTCGAAGCCTTGCGCGTGCTGCTGGGCAGCGCACCGTGCCCCGCCATGCCCGAGCATCTGCGCATCGAAGGCAAGGCGGAAAGCTACTCGGCCTTTGCGCGATGGCTCAAGAAGCCGCGCGTGCCGGGGCTGGTCGAGCTGCTCGAACAGGCTGAGGCCGCCGCGGCTGCTGAACCTGCTGGGGGCAAGAGTCTCTGGAAGCGCCTCTTTTCCTGAGCGTCAGGCCCCCAGCGCCGCCCGCACTTTGTCCCCCAACCCCCGCAGCCGCTCCACCGGCTCGTTGGAAAACACGAAGCGCAGGTACTGCGCCCCATGCGTCTCGCCCCAGCCCTTCATAGCAGTGGCGCAGACGTGGTGCGCGAGCAGGCGTTCGGACAGCGTCTGCCCGTCGATGCCGAAGTCGCTGGCGCGCAGCAGCAGCGACCAGCCGCCGCCGGGTACGCCCGCCGGCAGGCCCTTGAGCTCGTCGAGCACGGTGTCGCGCCGCCGTTCCAGCTCCGCCACGTAGGACGCGAGCGTGTGCGCCGATTGCTCCAGCGCAGTCGCCACCGCGTCCTGCGCGATGCCCACCGGCACCACCACGTTGGCGAGCGACACGGCCACGAGGTCGGGCATGTAGCTCTCGGGCGCCACGGTCCAGCCGACGCGCCAGCCGATCATGCGCAACTCTTTGGCGGATGAGCCCACGGTGATGGTGCGTTCGGCCATGCCGGGCAGGCCCGCGGGGTGGATGACCTTGCGGCCGTCGTACAGCAGGCGCTCCATCGCGGTGTCGAGGATCAGCGTGAGGTCGTGCTGCACGCACAGCGCGGCGATGGCGCGCCAGTCTTCCTCGTCGAAGCAGCCGCCCGAGGGCATCGAGGGCGACATCAGCAGCATGGTGCGCACGCGCGGGCCGATGGCGGCCTGCAGCGCCTCGCGGTCGAGCTTCCATTCGCCGCCGGGCGTGAACCTGAAGGGCACGTACTTCGGCGTGCCGCCCGCGAGGCGGATGCGGTTGAGCAGGCCCGCGTAGGTCGGGTCGGTTACCAGCACCTCGTCGCCGACCTCGACGGTGGCGAGCAGCGCATTGAGGATGCCCGAGAGGCCGCCCGCCGAGATCACGCAGTTGCGCGCGCCGCTGTACGCCACGCCCGAGAGCGCCGACACATGCCGTGCCGCCACGTCGCGCAGGCGCGACTGGCCGACGAAGGGCAGGTAGCTGTTGTCCGGGTCGAACGATGCCGCGTGCACGGTGCGCGCGACGGCCTCGGGGTCGGGCGGGATGTCGACGTCGAGGTTCTCCAGCCGCAGGAAGGGTGGGCCGTCGGCGTCGTCGGCGATCGCGCCCATGCGGTCGACGCCGATGCCGGCGATGTGTTCGAGGCGGGCGGGGCGGTGGCGTGGCATGGGCGGGTCTCCAGGCTCCGTGTAGGGGATTGCGTTGCTCGTTACGGGGTTGGTGGCTTGCGCGGGCGGGCCGGGCGCTGCGGCGGGCCGCTCGCGCCATTTTCTTCGCCGGGCGGCTGCAGGAGCAACAGCGGCTGCTGCTCCTGCACCGTCTCGCGCAGGAAGTTCCACACCGCCTGCATGCGCGCGAGGTGCTTGGTCTCCGCCGGCATCGACATCCAGAAGGTGCGCGTGAAGTTCGCCTGCCCCGGCAGCACGGGGCGCAGCGCGGTGTCGTGCTCGGCGATGAAGGCCGGCAGCACCGCGATGCCCGCGCCCGCCGCCACCGCGCTGTGCTGCGCGAGCACGCTGGTGCTGCGCAGCGCGAAGGCGTCGGGGCGGTGCAACTCGTCGAGGTACTGCAGCTCCTTGCTGAAGAGCAGGTCGTCCACGTAGCTGATGAAAGTGTGGCCGCGCAGGTCCTCGCGGGTGCGGATGGGCTTGTGCGCCGACAGGTACTGCTTCGACGCGTACAGGCGCAGCGTGTAGTCGGTGAGCTTGGCGACCACCACCGGCCCGCGCGCCGGGCGTTCGAGCGAGATCACGATGTCGGCCTCGCGCCGCGACAGGTGCACCAGCCGCGGCATGGCCAGCAGGTCGATGGTGAGCTTCGGGTGCCGCACCGCGAACAGCGCTAGCTGCGGCGCCAGCACCACCGTGCCGAAGCCCTCGGTGGCGCCGATGCGCACCAGCCCCGAAAGACCTTCCTGCGAGGCCGGAGCGGTGCTTTCCACGGCCTGGAACGCGCTCTCCATCGCCTCGACCTGCGGCTGCAGCCTGCGGCCCGCCTCGGTGAGCCGGTGGCCGCCCGATTCGCGCGAGAACAGCGGGGCCCCGACTTCCTTCTCGAGCGCCTGGATGCGGCGCGCCACCGTGGTGTGGTCGACCTCCAGCCGGCGCGCCGCGCTCATCAGCGTGCCCGAGCGGGCCAGCTCCAGGAAGTACCGCAGGTTGTCCCAGTCCATGTGCTTTCGTGCCTCGGGTGGTCTCGAATGGAAGGCTTTGCATTTTTGCAAAGTCGCCGCGCAATTTTGTCTATTGTCATGGCAAATCTGCAAAGCTAGGATGCGTCACCGCCCCGGCTCGTCCGGCGCCGCTTTCACAGGATTCACAGGAGACAAACCCCATGGACGCCACCACCACGCCCTCGACCCAGGTCGCCACCGTCAAGCTGCTGATCGGCGGCAAGCTGGTCGAATCGAAGACCACCGAATGGCGCGACGTCGTCAACCCCGCCACGCAGGAAGTGCTGGCGCGCGTGCCCTTCGCCACGCAGGCGGAGCTCGACGCCGCCGTCGCTTCCGCCAAGGAGGCCTTCAAGACCTGGCGCAAGACGCCCATCGGCGCCCGCGCGCGCATCTTCCTCAAGCTGCAGCAGCTCATCCGCGAGAACATGGGCGAACTCGCCGCGATCCTCACGGCCGAGCAGGGCAAGACGCTGCCCGACGCGGAAGGCGATGTGTTCCGCGGCCTCGAAGTGGTCGAGCACGCATCGAACATCGGCAACCTGCAGCTGGGCGAACTGGCCAACAACGTGGCCAACGGCGTCGACACCTACACGCTGCTGCAGCCGCTGGGCGTGTGCGCCGGCATCACGCCGTTCAACTTCCCGGCCATGATCCCGCTGTGGATGTTCCCGATGGCCATCGTCACCGGCAACACCTTCGTGCTGAAACCCTCCGAGCAGGACCCGATGGTCACCATGCGCCTGTGCGAACTGGCGCTCGAAGCCGGTGTTCCGCCCGGCGTGCTGAACGTGGTGCATGGCGGTGAAGCCATCGTCAACGGCATCTGCGACCACAAGGACATCAAGGCGATCAGCTTCGTGGGCTCCACCAAGGTCGGCACGCACGTCTACAACCGCGCCACTCTGGCCGGCAAGCGCGTGCAATGCATGATGGGAGCGAAGAACCACGCCATCGTGATGCCCGACGCCAACAAGGAGCAGACGCTCAACGCGCTGGCCGGCGCCAGTTTCGGCGCAGCGGGCCAGCGCTGCATGGCGGTGTCGGTGGCGGTGCTGGTGGGCGAGGCGCGCAACTGGGTGCCCGAACTCATCGAGAAGGCGAAGACGCTGAAGGTCGGCGCCGGCGTCGACAAGGGCGTGGACGTGGGCCCGCTGGTCTCCTGCGCCGCTTACGACCGCGTGAACAGCCTCATCGAACGCGGTGAAGCCGACGGCGCCAAGCTGGTGCTCGACGGCCGCAAGCCCACGGTGCCCGGCTACGAGAAGGGCAACTTTGTAGGCCCGACGATCTTCACCGGCGTGAAGCCCGGCATGACCATCTACGACCAGGAAATCTTCGGCCCCGTGCTGTGCATCGCCGACGCCGAGAACATCGACGAGGCCATCGACCTGATCAACAGCAACCCCAACGGCAACGGCACCGCGATCTTCACGCAGTCGGGCGCCGCGGCGCGCCGCTTCCAGGAAGACATCGACGTGGGCCAGGTGGGCATCAACGTGCCGATCCCGGTGCCGGTCCCGATGTTCTCGTTCACGGGCTCGCGCGCGTCGAAGCTCGGCGACCTGGGCCCTTACGGCAAGCAGGTGGTGCTGTTCTACACGCAGACCAAGACGGTGACGGCACGCTGGTTCGACGACAGCACCGTTTCGCACGGCGTCAACACCACGATCAGCCTCAAGTAAGAAGAAGCCCGGAGGATGGACTTCGAACTTTCCGAGGAGCAGCGCGCCTTTGCCGAGACGGCGCGCGACTTTGCACAGGCCGAGTTCGCGCCGCATGCGGCGCAGTGGGACGCGGAAGCCATCTTTCCGAGAGAGGCCATCGCCAAGGCCGGCGAGCTGGGCTTCTGCGGGCTGTATGCGCCCGAGCGCATCGGCGGCCTTGGCCTGCCGCGGCTCGATTCCGCGCTGGTGTTCGAGGAGATGGCCGCGGTCGACCCCTCGACCACCGCCTTCATCACCATCCACAACATGGCGACGTGGATGCTCGGCACCTGGGCGACCGACGCAGTGGCGCAGCAGTGGGGCGAGGACCTGACGAGCGGGCGCAAGCTGGCCTCCTACTGCCTGACCGAACCGGGCGCGGGCTCCGACGCCGGCTCGCTCAAGACGCGCGCGGAGCTGCAGGGCGCCGAGTACGTCATCAACGGCGGCAAGGCCTTCATCTCCGGCGCGGGCTCGACCGACGTGCTGGTGCTGATGGCGCGCACGGGCGGCGCTGGCGCCAGTGGCATATCGGCCTTCGCGGTGCCGGCCGACGCCCCGGGCATCAGCTACGGCAAGAAGGAGCACAAGATGGGCTGGAACAGCCAGCCCACGCGCACCATCAGCTTCGACAACGTTCGCATTCCCGCGCAGAACCTGCTGGGCAAGGAAGGCGAGGGCTTCCGCATCGCCATGAAGGGCCTGGACGGCGGGCGCATCAACATCGCGACCTGTTCGGTGGGCGCGGCGCAGGGCGCGCTCGACGCGGCGCGCCGCTACCTGCACGAGCGCCAGCAGTTCGGCAAGCCGCTCGCGAGCTTCCAGGCGCTGCAGTTCAAGCTGGCCGACATGGCGACCGAGCTGGTTGCGGCGCGGCAGATGGTTCGGCTCGCGGCCTCCAAGCTCGACGCCAGCCATGCCGACGCCAGCACCTATTGCGCGATGGCCAAGCGCTTCGCGACCGACGCGGGCTTCAACGTCTGCAACGACGCGCTGCAGCTGCACGGTGGCTACGGCTATCTGGGCGAGTTCCCGCTGGAGCGCCTGGTGCGCGACGCGCGCGTGCACCAGATCCTCGAAGGCACGAACGAGATCATGCGCGTGATCGTTGCGCGAAAATTGCTGGAAGGGGACAGCGACATCCGCTGAAGTCCAACTTCAGAACGCAGAAGTCGCGAAGGTTTCGCAAAGGTCGCAGAAAAGACAAAAGAAAATTGATATTCCTTCTGCGACCTTTGCGAAACCTTTGCGGTCTCTGCGTTCGGTTCCCGTATTCAAGCAACCCCAAAACATGACTGACTCAGTAGTTCTCTTCGACGAAATCAAGACCGCCGGCGGCCAGCGCTTCGCAGTGGCCACGCTCAACGCACCGGCTTCGCTCAACGCGCTGTCGGTGGACATGGTGCGCCTGCTCACCCCGAAGCTGCGCGAATGGGCCGGTGATGCCGGCATCGTCGGCGTGCTGCTGCAGGCCGCGGGCGACAAGGCCTTCTGCGCCGGCGGCGACCTGCGCCAGCTCTACCAGACACTGCTCGACTGCGGCCCCGCGCGCAACACCTACGCCGAAGACTTCTTCCGCGAGGAGTACGAGCTCGACTACCTGATCCACACCTTCCCCAAGCCCTTCCTGTGCTGGGGCCACGGCATCGTGATGGGCGGCGGCGTGGGCCTGCTGGCCGGCGCCTCGCACCGCGTGATGACGCTGCAAAGCCGCATCGCCATGCCCGAGATCAACATCGGCCTGTACCCCGACGTGGGCGGCAGCTGGTTCCTGCGCCGCACGCCGGGCCGCACGGGGCTGTTCCTGGCGCTCACCGCTGCGAACATCAACGCGGCCGACACCATCTTCTGCGGGCTGGCCGACGCGCTGGTGCCGCAGGAGCGCAAGGGCGAAGTGCTGGAAGCCATCGCCTCGACCCAATGGACCGGCGAGAACAAGGCCGACCGCGCCACGCTGTCGCGCATCCTCGCCAAGGCGGGCGAGGGTGCCGAGATGCCGGCCTCGAAGGTGCGCGAGCACTACGACACCATCAACGCGCTGATGGCGGGCGACGACCTGCTCGACATCGCGAAGCGCCTGCGCGATCTGCAGAGCGACGACGCATGGCTGCAGAGCGCGGCCAAGACCTTCGCTAAGGGCGCGCCCAGCTCGGCCGCGCTGAGCTTCGAGCTGTGGCAGCGCGTTCTGCGCATGTCGCTGGCCGAGGTGTTCCGCCTCGAATACTGGGCATCGCTCGGTTTCTGCGCGCACAAGGACTTCGCCGAAGGCATCCGCGCGGTGCTGGTCGACAAGGACCGCAATCCGCGCTGGAGCCCGGCCACGCTCGAGGAGATCACGCCCGCCTTCATCGAAGACCACCTGCGTCCGCGCGGCGAGGTGCCGGCGGAGCTGGCATCGCTGAAGTAAATCGGACAGCCGAACGCAGGAGGAAGACAAAAGCCACGCAGAAGTCGCGAAGGAGAAACCTGTTTTTGTGTTTCTTCTGCGACCTCTGCGAAACCTTCGCGACTTCTGCGTTCTGAACCCGTATTCAAACAACCTGGAGACAAAGCAATGAAGATCGCATTCATCGGCCTGGGCAACATGGGCGGCCCGATGGCCATGAACCTGCACAAGGCCGGCCACGCGCTCGCCGCCTTCGACCTCTCGAAGGAGGCCTGCGCGAAGTTCGGCGCGGATGGCCTGCCCATCGCCAAGTCGGCCACCGAGGCGGTGGCCGATGCCGAGGTCGTCATCAGCATGCTGCCGGCCAGCGCGCACGTCGAGGGCCTGTTCCTGGGCGGTGCCGGCAAGCCCGGCCTGCTCGAGAGCATCCGCGCCGGTTCGCTGGTGATCGACAGCAGCACCATCGCGGCGGCCACCTCGCGCAAGGTCGCCGAAGCGGCTGCCGCCAAGGGCATCGCGATGATCGATGCGCCGGTGTCCGGTGGCACGGGCGGCGCCATCGCAGGCACGCTGACCTTCATGGTCGGCGGCGAGACGCACGATCTGGAGCGTGCGCGCCCCGTGCTCGAAAAGATGGGCGCGAACATCTTCCACGCCGGCGCGGCCGGAGCGGGGCAGACCGCGAAGATCTGCAACAACATGCTGTTGGGCATTCTGATGATCGGCACTTCCGAAGCGCTGGCGTTGGGCGTGGCCAACGGGCTCGATCCGAAGGTGCTGTCGGAAATCATGCGCCGCAGCTCGGGCGGCAACTGGGCGCTGGAGAAGTACAACCCGATGCCCGGCGTGATGGAGACCGCCCCTGCCTCGAAGAACTATGCCGGTGGCTTCGGCACCGACCTGATGCTCAAGGACCTGGGGCTGGCTCAGGAGAACGCCACCGCCGTGCGCGCGGCCACGCCGTTGGGCGGGCTGGCACGCAGCCTGTATGCGGCCCACAGCCTCGCCGGCCACGGCGCGCTCGATTTCTCCAGCGTGCTGAAGCTGGTGCAGAAGGCTTCCTGAGCCTCCTGCACTTGCCGGTTCAGCTGAAGTGGGACTGAAGCAGCCACAGCAGGCCGAGCACGACAGCGAACAGCACCGCGAACATAACCCAGGCGCGCATGAACGCCTGGGTCTCGGTGAGCTCGGGCTGCGCGTCCGCGGCGGGAGGCGGGCTGACGGTAACGTCGGGTTGCGGTTGTGTCATTTCCCCACTGTACAGCGCAGTTCGCCGGCCGTGGCCGGCTTTGCACGGGCATCCATCCGCGACATCGTCCACATGATGGCGGCCGCCACCAGGTTGGCTCCCACGCTGAACAAGATCGGCAGCAGGTAGCTGCGGCTGATGTCGAAGGCATAGCCCGCGGCGGCCGGACCGACCAGCGTGCCGAAGGCCACGCTGGTGTAGAGCACGCCGATGATCGCGCTGATGTTGCGCCCGCCGAAGTAGTCCATCACCAGCGCCGGCAGCAGCGCGACGAAGCCGCCGTAGAACGCGCCGTAGAAGAAGGCGAACACCGCCAGCCCCCGGAAGCCGTCCGATGAGGCCCACACCAGCAGCGAAAGCGCCATGCCGGTGGACATCAGCAGCATGGTCTGCGCGCGCCCCATGCGGTCGGCAAGCCCGCCCAGGAAGAAACGCCCGGCCGTGCTGCCCACGCCGATGGCGCCCAGCAGCAGCACCGCCGACGCGTTCGGCACCCCGTGGTCCAGCGCATAGGGCACCAGGTGCACGAAGGGCACGAACAGACCGAACGAGCTGATGAGGCAGGCTACGTACAGGCCGGCGAAGCGCCGCGAGCGCACGGCGTCGCGCACCGTGAAGCCCTCGGGCCGGGCTGTTTGGGCCTGAAGCTGGGGAGCATCGCCATCCGGCGCCAGGCCACGGTCGCGCGGGTCGTTCTCGATCAGCAGCGCCATGCCCACGCCCACCACCACCGCCAGCACACCCAGCGCCAGGTAGGCGTTGCGCCAGCCCAGCGTCTCGATGAATAGCGATGCCAGCGGCGGCATCACCAGCGTGCCCACGCCGATGCCGCTCACCGCCAGCCCCGAAGCGAAACCGCGCCGCCGGACGAACCAGCGCTGCACCGCGCCCAGCACAGGCACGTACGAAGCGCCGACGCCCAGGCCCACGCCCAGCCCGTAGGCGAGATAGATCTGCGTCAGGCTCCGCGCCTGCCCCGCGAGCGCAAGCCCCAGCCCCACCAGCACCATGCCCGCCGCGGCCAGCCGCCGCGAACCCCAGCGGTCGGCCAGCGGCCCGCTGAGCACGCCGAGGCCGAAGTAGAGAAAGCCCGCCAGCGAGAACACCAGCGACACCGACCCGCGCGAGGCGCCGAAGTCCTTCTGCAGCGATTCGAGAAAGGCGCTGAAGGTGTAGGCGCAGCCGAAGCCCACGAAGGTCACGGCAAATGCGCCCGCGACCACCAGCCAGCCGCGGAAGAGGCCCGCGCCTTGCTGCGATGCGGAAGAAGGCTGGCTCGGATGTGTGGTCTTCATGCGGTGTACGGATCAAAATATCTAAGCTCGCGAGACTTGTTCTGGCCGCGCGGATGCTGATACTCCTCCTTTGCTGTCTGCGGCACAAACCAGAATTTCTGCCTTGTTCGAATCAGTCTCGCTAAACGATGGAACATCAGCTCCCACCGCTCAACGCACTGCGCGCCTTCGAGGCCACCGCGCGCCATCTGTCGGTGAAGAACGCGGCCGACGAGCTCTGCGTGACGCCGGGCGCCGTGAGCCAGCTCGTCAAGGCGCTGGAGCTGCACCTGGGCGTGCAGCTGTTCCGCCGCGTCAACCGGGGCATCTTCCTCACCGACGCGGGCCAGGCCTACCTGCCGCCGGTGCGCAGTGCTTTCAGGCAGATCAGCGATGCGACGCAGAGGCTGGCCGTGCCCGCCGAAAGCGGCCTGCTCACCGTGAGCACCACGCCGTTCTTCGCCTCGGCCTGGCTGGTGCCGAGGCTCAAGTCATTCCAGAAGGCACATCCCGACATCGACCTGCAGGTGCAGGCGAGCAACGCGCTGGCCGATTTCTCGCGCGACGGCGTGGATGTCGCCATTCGCCACGGCACGGGACAGTACCCGGGGCTCGTCAGCCAATGCGTGCTGACCGTCGAGGTTGTTCCCGTTGCTGCGCCTTCGCTGGTGGCCGAACTGGGCAAGCCCGCGAAGCCGGCCGATCTGCTGCGCTGGCCGCGCGTGAACGACGCGCAGCGCAAGGGCTGGCGCCTGTGGTTCGCGGCGCAGGGCGTGGCCGATACGGGCCCGGTGCGCGGACCGTCCTTCGACGATGCCGGCCTTTTGCTGGGGGCTGTGCAGACCGGGCAGGGCGTCGCCTTGCTGCCGGCTGCACTGGTGGCGAGCGACGTGGCCGAGGGCAGGCTGGTGCGTCTCTTCAAGGCCGCGCTGCTCGACGGCTTTGCTTACCACCTCGTGTATCCGCCGGCCAGCCGCGACCGGCCGAAGGTGGCGGCCTTCCGTTCATGGCTCGCCGAGGCGATGGGCGACTGCGGCGCTCAGACCGCCGCGAGAAAGACCCCGGCGTCGCCGCCCTCGCACTTCCAGTCGGCGAAGACGCCGACGAGGCTGCAGCTGGTGCAGCGACAGCCGAGGTAGTACCAGCGCACGTCGTTGCTGTCGGTGTAGAGCGCCACGCCCGACAGCAGCTCGAAGCTTTCCTCGCCGCAGACGCATTCATGGCCTTCGAACTCGGCTTCGTCCGCGTATTCGGCGGCGTCGCCCATCAGGTGCACGTTGCCGCAGGCCGTGCAGGTGCGGCGTGCCGCGCCGGTCTCCTCGTCGCTTTCCAGACCGAACACGCGATGGCCGCAGATGCATGCCGATGCGGCGAAGCGGGTGGCAGGGTACTTGTTGGCCTTGCTGTAGCGCTGGATCTCGGCTTGCGTGTCTTCGGGGCCGTCGCCGTACCAGTAGCGGCCTTTCTTCTTCAGAGCCATGCGGTCTTCCTTTTTCCTCAGTTCGGTGTACGGCAGATTCTGGCGCGCGCCAGCTACAGCAGCTCGATGCCCGGCAGGCTCTTGAAGCAGCTCTCGCGTGTGATGCGCACGAAGTCGGCGAGCCAGGGCTGTGCCGAGGTGCCCTGTGTGCACGCCATGTAGAGCCGGCCGGTCAGCCCCTTGCTGCCCACGCGGCGCGCGGTGACATAGCCGCGGTCCAGGTAGTTCTGCACTGCCCACAGCGGCAGCGTCGCCACGCCGCGCCCGCTGGCCACCAGCTGCAGCATCGCGACCGTGAGTTCGGTGGTGCGCCGGTGCGCGGCCTCCACCCCGGCGGGGCCGAGCACCTGCCGCACGATGTCGAGCATCTCGTCGGGCACGGGGTAGGTGATGAGCGTCTGGTCGGCGAAGTGCCGCGCCGTGAGGTAGGCCTTGGCAACGAGCGGGTGTTCGTTGGCCAGCAGTGCCACGATCTCGAAGCGGAACAGCGCGTGGTAGTCCACGGTTTCGCCGGGGTCCTGCTCGGACACGATGGCCACCTCGGCGCGGTTCTGCATCACCAGCGCGATCGGGTCGGGGTGGAATCCCGAGACGATGTCGAGTTCGATCTCGGGCCAGCGCTGGCGAAAGGCGTCCATGGCTGGCATGAGCCAGTCGAAGCAGGTGTGGCACTCGACCACGATGCGCAGCTGGCCGCTGCGCCCGAGCGCAAGCCGGGCCACGTCGCGCTCGGCTTCCTCGATGAGCGGCAGCGCGGTGTCGGCCAGTTGAAGCAGCCGCAGGCCGGTGGTGCTGAACTGCGGCGGCACCGACTTGCGCTCGAACAGCTGCGCGCCGTAGCGGTCTTCCAGCAGCTTGATCTGGTGCGACAGCGCCGATTGCGTGAGGTTGAGCAGCTGCGCGGCGCGCACGAGGCTGCCGGTGTCGCGCAGCGCGATGAGCGTGCGCAGGTGGCGTATTTCAAGGATCGATTGCTGCATGGCGGGCTGCATGAAAAATATTCAATCGAATGGGCAAAAGGTTTCGTTTGAATCATATGCCGCAAACGCCGACCATCCCGGATTCCCAAGATCAGCGACCGGATTACCTTCAAATGACCACCCGTACCCACACCCTCGGCTTCCCGCGCATGGGCGCGCACCGGGAACTCAAGTTCGCCCTCGAGAAGCACTGGCGCGGCGAGATCGACCGTGCCGCGCTCGAAGCGGTCGGCGAGCAACTGCGCGCCCGCCACTGGCAGGCCCAGCGCGATGCGGGGCTCGACTTCGTGACGGTGGGCGATTTCGCCTACTACGACCATGTGGCCAACCACATCCAGCTGCTCGGCTGCGAGCCGGCGCGCTTCGGCTTCCATGGCGACGAGCCCGAACTTTCGCGCTACTTCAAGATGGCGCGCGGCGTGGAGAGCGAAGCGGCCCACGCGCACGGCGAAGGCTGCGCGCACGGCGGCGAAGGCACCTTCGCGCTGGAGATGACCAAGTGGTTCGACACCAACTACCACTACCTCGTGCCCGAGTTCGATGCGCGCACGCAGTTCAGGCTGGCCTCGACGCGCCTCTTCGACGAGGTGGCGCAGGCGCAGCAGGCCGGCCATGCGGTCAAGGCCGTGCTGCTGGGGCCGCTGAGCTTCCTGTACCTCGGCAAGGAGAAGGCGGCCGGCTTCGACCGCTTCTCGCTGCTCGATGCGCTGCTGCCGGTGTACGAGCAGGTGCTCACGCGGCTGAAGCAGCAGGGCGTGGAGTGGGTGCAGATCGACGAGCCCATCCTCGGCCTCGACCTGCCCGACGCATGGCGCAACGCCTTCGAGCGCGCCTACTGGCAACTCGCCCGCAGCGCGCCGAAGCTGCTGCTGGCCACGTATTTCTCGCCGCTGTCGGACAACCTGCGCCTGGCCTGCCAGCTGCCGGTGGCTGGCCTGCACGTCGACGCGGTGCGCTCCCCGCAGGAACTCACGGGCGTGGCCGACTGGCTGCCGGCGCACAAGGTGCTGTCGGTTGGCGTGGTCGACGGCCGCAACATCTGGCACACCGACGTCGATGCGGCGCTTGCCAGGCTCAGGCCGGTGGCGGAGAAGCACCAGGGCGAGCTGTGGATCGCGCCTTCGTGCTCGCTGCTGCATGTGCCCTTCAGCCTTGCGGCGGAAACGAAGCTCGATGCGGAACTGAAATCGTGGCTCGCCTTCGCCGTCGAGAAGCTCGACGAGCTGCGCGTGCTGCGTGCGGCCGTCGATGGCGACGAGGCCTCGGTCGCGTCAGAACTCGCGGCGGCCCGCGCCGCGGTGGAAGCTCGCCGCACCAGCCCACGCGTGCATCGTGCAGATGTGGCGCTGCGCCTCGCGCGCAGCGTGGCGGGCGACGACAGCCGCATCTCGTCCTTCGGCATGCGCCAGCTGGTGCAGCGCACGCGCTTCGCGCTGCCCGCGCTGCCGACCACGACCATCGGCTCCTTCCCGCAGACCGCCGACATCCGCGCCGCGCGCGCCGCCTTCAAGCGCGGCGAGCTCGATGCGCCGGGCTACCGCGAGAAGATGCGCGCCGAGATCGCACTGGCCGTGCGCAAGCAGGAAGAACTGGGCATCGACGTGCTGGTGCATGGCGAGGCCGAGCGCAACGACATGGTCGAGTACTTCGGCGAGCAGCTCGACGGCTTCGCCTTCACCGCCAACGGCTGGGTGCAGTCGTACGGCTCGCGCTGCGTCAAGCCGCCGGTGATCTTCGGCGACGTGGCGCGTCCCGCGCCGATGACGGTCGAATGGACCGCCTACGCGCAAAGCCTCACGAAGCTGCCAATGAAGGGCATGCTGACCGGCCCCGTCACCATCCTGCAGTGGTCCTTCGTGCGCGACGACCAGTCGCGCGCCACCACCTGCGAGCAGATCGCCTGGGCGATCCGTGACGAGGTGGTCGATCTGGAGAGTGCGGGCATCGGCATCATCCAGATCGACGAGCCGGCCATTCGCGAAGGCCTGCCGCTGCGCCGCGCCGGCTGGCCGGCTTATCTGAAGTCGGCCACGCGCGCTTTCCGCATCAGCGCCTCGGGCGTGCGCGACGAGACGCAGATCCACACGCACATGTGCTATTCGGAGTTCAACGACATCCTGCCGGAGATCGCGGCCATGGACGCCGACGTGATCACCATCGAGACGAGCCGTTCCGACATGGAGCTGCTGCGCGGCTTCGGGGGCGAGCACAACGCGGGCGGTTTCCGCTACCCCAACGAGATCGGCCCGGGCGTTTACGACATCCACTCGCCGCGCGTGCCTTCGGTCGAAGAAATCGTGCGGCTGATGCGCAAGGCGGCCGACGTGGTGCCGCCCGCCAACCTGTGGATCAACCCCGACTGCGGCCTCAAGACTCGCGGCTGGCCCGAGACGGAGGCGGCGCTTTCGAACATGGTGGCGGCTGCGAAGCAACTGCGCAGGGAGCTGGCGCAGGCCTGAAGCACGGAAGAGACCGGGGCGGACGGGGGCGGACCGGGGCAGCGGGAGGGAAACGCCGGCGTGCCAATAATGGCGCCATGCTTTCCCCGAACCGTCTCTTCCTCTTCCGTTTCTCCCTGTTGCTTCTCTTGCTCCCGACCCCCTTGATGGGCTGGGCGCAGAGCCGTGCGGAAGCGCTGCTGCAGTTCGAAGGCGTGCAGCAGCGCTACCAGGCCTCCTACGGGCCTGGCGCCGTCTCGCGTGGTGCGAGAGAGCTGCTGGACCCCGACGACCAGGCCATCGCCGACAAGGCACTCAAGGCGCTGGACACGGCGGCGACGCGCGCCTTCGACACGAAGGCCTCGGTGTCCGCCATCCAGCAGGAAGTTGCATCGGCCGGTAACGGTGGTGCGGCACCCAACCCGCAATTGCTCGCCGCCGTGTCGCGCTTCGTGAAGCTGCGCACCGACTATGCGGCGATGAGCGATGCCGGCAAGGCGGAGTTCTTCAACCGCGAGCGCGCCAAGCCCGTGGACCCTGCGCGCGCGGAACTGCTGGAGCGCATGGCTGTGGCCGAGGTGCGCGAGATCGACTTCTCCAGCCAGTTGCTGATGAGCGCCGTCGTCAAGCAACTCGCGCGCGGCAATGGCGGCCAGTTCAGCTCGCTGCCCGACCGCACGCTCGACATGGCCCTCGACACGCTCTGGTCGCGCGGCGTGACCTCGACGCGCCCGCGCAACCTGATGCTCGTGGCGCGCGAATTCGAGAGGCAGGTGACGCAGGCGCTGCTCGCCGCGCTGCCCGATACCGACGTGGCCGCGCTGCTCGCATGGCGCAACGGTCCGCAGGCCGCCGCCGAGCGCGAGGCGCTGGTGGGCACCTATCGCGCCGAGGTCAAGGGCAGCGGCGGCGTGGCGCTGCGCACGCTGATCCGCGCCTGGCCGCGTTCCTGACCGGCAGGCCTCTGGGAGAAATACCGAGGTCAAAGCCGACCCAGGAGCGTGCAATGGGCGCTGCACCTGACAACGACTCACAACACGCAGGAGACTTCCCATGCTTTCCAACCGCATCGCATCGCTCGCCGTCGGGCTGGCAGTGTCCGTCCTCGCCCAAGGCGCCGCCGCGCAGGCCTGGCCAACCAAGCCGATCAGGCTGGTCGTTCCCTTTTCCGCAGGCGGCGCCAACGACCTGATGGCGCGCGCGGCAGCCGAAGGCGCGTCGAAGCAACTGGGGCAACCGGTGGTCGTCGACAACAAGCCCGGCGCGGGCGCGGTCCTCGGCGCCGACGTGGTCGCCAAGAGCGCGCCCGACGGCTACACCTTCCTGGTGAGCGCGGCCGGCGTGGTGTCGAACAGCATGATCAAGAAGAACATGCCGTACAAGGACGAGGCGCTGGTGCCGGTGGCCATGATCGGGCTGGCGCCTTCGGTGGTGGTGGTGCCGGCCGATGCGCCGTACAAGGACCTGAAGGAATTCGTCGCCGCGTCGAAGAAGTCGGGCAACGGCTTCCACTGGGCCACCGCCGGCACGGGCAGCACGCCGCATTTCGTCGAGGGCATCCTGCAGACGAAATACGGCGGCAAGCTCGACGTGGTGCCCTACAAGAGCGGCTCGGAGTCGATCACCGCGGTGCTCGGCAGCCAGGTCGAGGCGACTTCCGAGGCCAGCATCGTGGTGCTGCCCTACGTGAAGAGCGGCAAGCTCAAGGCGCTGGCGGGCACGTGGACGCAACGCATTTCGGCCTACCCTGAACTGCCGACTGCGGCGGAGGAGGGCTTCCCCGAGATCCGCATCGCGCACTGGGCCGGCGTGCACGCGCCGCGCGGCACGCCCGACGCGATCATGGACAAGATGGCCGCGGCAGTCGACGCCGCAATGAAGTCGCCCGAGATCGCGAAGCGCCTGAAGGACATGGGCATCGAGCCCGTCGGTGGCACCCGCGCGAGCTTTGCCAAGTTCGTCGACGAGGAGCGTGCGCGGCTCGGCAGCGTGGTCAAGGCGACCGGCATGAAGGAGGACTGAGCGGGCGAAGCGCTCCGGAACAGGCGCACCGGTTGGCATGCAACCTGCAGGAGCTTGTTGAAAGGCGCGGTGAGGGGCGAGGCTGCCCTAGCACCTTTTGCTGAAAGGCCGAGCCAGGCTGCCAGGTTCCGCTTGACGGTCTAGAGACAAAGTATGCAAACTGCCCACGTTCTTGACGGCGCAAGGAGCACTTGGATTAGCGTTGTCAGAAAGTTCCTGGCTATTGTTTCAATTTCGTGAACACTGCGGTTCATTCTTCATAGGGTTTGCCCTAGTAATCCTGGTGCACACTTGCGGCACCGAAAAGCCCAATGAAGAAGGAATTGAAATGAAGACCTCGAACATCCTCGCCGCCGCCGCTCTGACCCTGCTCGCCGCCGCTGGCGCCCACGCAGAAACCTACGAAGGCGTCCAGCCCCTGACTTCCGGCTACAGCCGCGCCGATGTGGCGCCCCAGGCCGTGGCAGCCGCCCGTGCCGGCAACGCCTACAACGACAGCGAAGGCGCCGCTTCGACCGCAACGCCCGCTCTGACCGCTTCGGTGGACCGCGCCGCCGTCCGTAGCCAGGCCGTCGCCGCCGCACACGCTCCGGGCCAGAACCTGCGTCCCGAAACCTTCGCCGGCAGCGTGATCCCCGCGCAAGCCAAGGGCCTGACCTTCACGCGCCAAGCCGGCCTGTAATTCGAAAGCGGCGCAAGCCGCTTCATCGAATCACAAGTCACACATCAGGAGAAACCGGACCTGCGAAGGCAGCGTCCGGTTTTTTCATTGGGCCTTGCCGCGTCCGTGCTTCGTCCCGTGCCGGTGGCAATCGTGCGCATGGTCGTCCACGATGCCCGTGGCCTGCATCCACGCATAGACGATCACCGGCCCCACGAACTTGAAGCCGCGCTTCTTCAGCGCAGCCGAGATGTCTTCGGACAGCGGCGTCTTCACCGGCACGCTGCCCGTGCGGTTCACGACGGGCTTGCCGCCCGCCATGCCCCAGATGAATTCCGAGAAGTCCTCGCCCTTGGCCTGCATCGCGAGGTAGGCGCGCGCGTTGCCGATGGTGGCCTCGATCTTCGAGCGAGAGCGCACGATGCCCGGATCCTGCAGCAGCCGCTCGACGTCGGCCTCGGTGAATTTGACGATCTTCTCGGGGACGAAGCCCTTGAAGGCCTTGCGGAAGGCATCGCGCTTTCGCAGGATGGTGAGCCACGAGAGTCCGGCCTGGAAGCCGTCGAGCATGAGCTTTTCCCACAGCGCGCGGCTGTCTCGCTCGGGCACGCCCCATTCGGCGTCGTGATAGGCCATCAGCAGCGGGTCGGTCTGGGCCCAGGCGCAGCGGATCTTGTCGGTGCTGTTGCTCATTGTTCTTTCGATTCTTCGCTCGGCTATCGTCGCGGGATGTTTTCAGAATGAGGGGGAGACCCTGATGCAGCAATCTCGATTTTCATTGTCGGCGCTTTCGCTGGGCCTTGCGCTCGCGCTCGGCTCTCTGGCGCATGCGGAAACGATCAGGAAGCCCCAGCTCGATCAGCTCGCCGCCGCCTGGCAGGCTGGCAAGCCGCCCGCCGACTTCAGCGCGTTCCTGGCGCAGGCCGAGAAGACCAACCCGGAACTCAAGCCGGGAGGGGCCGCCTATCGCAAAAAGGCGCCGCTGGCCGGCGACGATCTTGTCAACATCGCGCGCCTGCTCGGCCTCTACAACCGCCTGAAGAACCAGCAGGCCGTGATCGCGAGCATCGGCACCATGGTGGCGATCCCGACGGTGCGCAACGTGCAGGTTCCACCCCACGAAAGTGCGCCGATCATCGAGTTCGGCCAGCTCGTGCAGAAGATGGCGGGCGATTTCGGCCTGGCCTACCGCAACGTCGACAACCGCATCTTCGAAGTCAGCCTCAAGGGCACGGGCTCCGAAGAGTTCGGCATCCTCACGCACTCCGACGTGGTGCCGGCGGTGCTGTCCGAATGGGTGCTCGACGACGGCACGCGGCTCGATCCGTTCAAGATGACGCGCGTGGGCGACTTCCTCTACGGCCGGGGCACCATCGACGACAAGGGCTCCATCGCGGCGGTGCTCTATGCGATGAAGACGGTGAAGGAAAGCGGCCTGCCCATCGAGCGCAGTATCCGCCTGATGATCGAGACCACCGAGGAAACCGGCGGCGACGCGATGCAGTACTACCGCACCAAGACGCAGCTGCCGGCCTACAACATCGTCCTCGACAGCAAATACCCGGCGGTGGTGGCCGAGAAGGGCTCGGGCGCGCTGAAGGTGTTTTTCCCGGCGGAAACTGCCGATGGCGCGTCGACGGCGATCACAGCCATGAGCGCCGCCGCATCGGCCAACGCGATCTCGCAGACGGCGACGGCCGTGCTCAAGGGCGGCGACCAGGCCGCTGCGCTCGCGAAGCTCGAGGCCGCGAAGCCGGCCTTCCTGCAGAAGTACGAAGGGCAGGGCGGCAAGTTCTCCATCGACATCGCGCGCGGCACCGACGGCATCGAGCTGAAGGTGACGGGCGTTTCCGCCCATGGCTCGCGGCCCGAGGAGGGCGTGAACCCGCTGCCTCGTCTCGCGCTCTTCCTGCAGGAATCCGGCGTGCCGCTCGCGCCCAATCACTACCTGAAAGCCGTGAAATACATCGACGCGCTCTACGGCACCGGCTACCTCGGCGAGAAGATGGGCCTGGGCTATGCCGACGACTTCATGGGGCCTCTGACCTTCTCGCCCAACCTCGTGCGCATGGGCAGCGATGGCAGGCTCGAAGTCACGGTCAACGCGCGCATGCCTCGCGGCCGTACGCCCGAAGAACTCAAGGCGCAAGTCACGCAGAAGATCGATGCGTGGGCCAACGCGAACAGCGTGAAGCTCGAAGTCGCCTACGAGCAAGGCAACTGGATGGCGCGAGACCCGAAGGGCGCATGGCTGTCCACGCTGCTGAACATCTATGGCGACACCACTGGCCTCGAGGCCAGGCCCGTGCCCACGGCCGGCAGCACCACCGCGAAGCTGATGCCCAACGCCATCAACTTCGGCCCCGCGATGCCCGGCAAGAAGTACACGGCGCACAACGCCAAGGAGTACAAGGAAGTGCCCGACCTCGACGCCGACCTGCAGATGTTCACCGAGATGCTGGTGCGCATCGGCAATCTGAAGCAGATGCAGTAGCGCCAACCGGCTGGGAGGCGAAGCCCCTGAGCTCCAGCAGTTCATCGAGGATGGGACAGGCGGGCTGATGATTGCCCAGGCACAGGCCGGCGAGGCGCTCCAGCACGCGCTTCGTGGCCTGCAGTTCCTCGATCTGCGATTCGAGTTCCTCGGTGCGCGTCAGCGCGATGAGTTTCACCTCGGCGCTCATGCGGTGCTCGTCCTGCCTGAGCGCGAGCAGCCTTGCGATGTCGCTCATGCCGAAGCCCAGCGCGTGCGCCCTGCGCACGAAGCGCAGCACGTCGACGTGCTCGCGGGTGAATCCGCGGCCGACGGTGCCCTGAATGAGGCCGCGGGCTTCGCACTGGCGCAGCAGCCGCTCGGAGACGCCGGCGCGGGCCATGGCCTCTTCCATTCCGAATCGGCGGCCGGACTGCGTCGTTGCCGGTGCCGGCTCGGGCGTGCCAAGGGTGCGAGGGTTCATGCGGGCTCCTTCCTGTTGAGAAGGCCCGCAGTCTTCGGCTTCGCATGGTGTCAAGGTCAAGGGGCGAGCCGCTTCCCCCTGAGGATAGGAGGGGCGATGCGCTCGCCCACGGCCTCCTATCGGAGGCCGTGCGCGTGCAGCGCTGCCTTGAGCCTCCGCACCTCGTGCTGCAGGTCGAGGATCAGCGCCGCTGCGTCGAGATTCACGCCGAAGTCGCGCTCCAGCCTGCGTGCCTCGAGCGCGCATTGCAGGTCGGTGCTCGAGAACTCCCAGCGCTCTGGCGGCGCCTCGGCGGTTTCGATGCGCAGGATGCCGACTTCGACCAGCTGCACGACCCAGGCGGTATCCGCGCCGACGGCGTGCGCCAGTTCGCTCGCGGCGAGCGGCTGCGAGGCACTGATGGCGGTGGTGCTCGTGAGAGTGAAATTCACCATGCTCAGACTCCCAGATGCTGGCGTGGGTGGAAGGAAGAGGTGGCCTGCGCCAGTTGCTCGTAGGCCTTGCGGGCCTCGTCGCCGTCAGCGGGCGGCAGCGCGATGTCGAGCAGAAGGTACAGGTCGCCCGGCGTCTTGCCCGCGAGCCCGCGGCCCTTCAGGCGCAGCTTCAGGCCGCTGCGCGCGTTGCGCGGCACGGTCACCTCGACCACGCCGCCGGTCGGCGTCGGCACCTGCACCTGTGCGCCCAGCGCGGCCTCGGTGGGCGTGACGGGCAGCGTCATGTACAGGTCGCGCTCTTCCACGCGGTAGAGCTTGTGCGGCGCGATGCGCACTTCGAGGTACAGGTCGCCCGCGGGCTCGCCGCCGTGGCCGGGCATGCCCTGGCCGGCAAGGCGGATGAACTGGCCCGGATGCACGCCTGGGGGGATCTTCACGCTCAGCGTGCGATTGGTCCACTGCGGATGGCCCTGCGCGTCGATGGTCTGCGCGCGCAGCGTGATCTCGCGTTCGGCGCCGCTGAGCGCGTCTTCCAGCGTGATCTCGATGGCCGCATGGTGGTCTTCGCCGCGCGCGCGGAAGTTCTGCCGCGCGGCGCCGCGGCGCTCGGCCTCGCCGAAGAGCGACGAGAAGAAGTCGCTGAAGTCGGCATGGTCGGCCGGGCCCTGGCGCGGGCCGCGATGGAACTCGAAACCTTCGTCCCAGCCCGGCGGCGGGCGGAAGTCGCCCTCGGGGCTGCCGCCGCGCGCGACGCGGTCGGCCAGCGCGTCATAGGCGGCGCGCTTTTCCTTGTCGCCCAGTACGTCCTTGGCCTCGTTGATGTCGCGCATGCGCTGCTCGGCATCGGCCTCGGTGCTGACGTCGGGGTGGTACTTGCGGGCGAGCTTGCGGTAGGCCTTGCGCACCTCGTCGTCGGACGCGGTACGGTCGATGCCCAGTGCGCTGTAGTAGTCCTTGAATTCCATGGTGCGTGGTGCTTCGTTGGGTGGACGGCATCGAGGTGGGGAATGTCCCCGGCAGCTAGGCCAGGGCCGCGTCGCCGTCGGCGTGCCGCAGCAGCGGCGTCACGGCCCATGTGGGGCCGCGGCGCTCGAAACGCAAGGGCTGGGCGTTGCCGAGCAGGCCGAGGTCGACCGGCACGCCCAGCAGGGCGGCCAGTGCGTAGAGCGTTCCGCCGTGCGCGACCACCAGCACCGGGGCGGGCAGCCGCAGGGCGGTGTCGATGGCTTCTCGCGTGCGCGAGACGAACTGCGAGAGCGTCTCGCCGCCCTCGGGCTCGCAGGCCCAGTCGATGTTGGCGGACGAGGTGCCGATGAGCGCACCGAAGTTTCGCTCGCGCAGCGTGGCCTGCGCGGCGGGCACGAGCTTCAGCGCCGTGGCCACTGCGTAGGCGGTGTCGTTCGCGCGCCGCGCGTCGCTGCAAACCACGGTGCGGATCGGCTCGCCCGCCAGCAGCGTGGCGGCGCGCGCGGCCTGCTGCAGGCCGAGTTCGCTCAGCGGCTCGTCCACGGCCTGGAAGATGCGCAGCGCGTTGCGGCCGGTCTGGCCGTGGCGCAGGAAGTAGAAGTGGTCGCAGTCGGGCGAGAGCGGCTGGTCCGCGGCGATGCAGATCAGCTGGTCGAGCCCGCTGGGCCTGGTGTGGGTGGGAGCGGTCTGCAATGACATGGATGAGAGGAAGCGTTGTCGATCAGTACGCGAGCTGCAGCAGCGCGCCCACCCGCTGCGCCTGCACGTCGGCACGGTGGAAGGGCAGCGGGTGCCACTGCTTGGCGGCGAACAGCGGCAGCTGGTCGTAGGCGCGCGGCGATGCGGGGTCGCTGCTCTGGCCGTAGGTCAGCAGGCCCTGGGCGACGGGGCCGTTGGCGTCGAAGCTCACGACCTGCATGTAGCTGCTGCCGTAGTTGATGTTGTAGCCCTTGGGGTCGATCAGCGACTGGCCCTGCGACTCCAGCTTGTTGAGCACGCCCTCGAACTCGTCGCCGCCGTGCAGCGCGATCTTCTGGCCGCGCACCAGGCGCGACTGCGGCACGCCCAGCGGCACGTCGGCCGCGAAGCCGGCGGTGCGCAGGATGCCGACCGCGTCGCCCAGCGCCTTGAACACGGCCTCGCGCGTGGCCGGCGTGGCCATGTCGAGCCCCGCCGGCGTCGCCACCGGCTGCGCGGGGTCGAAGGGCACGCGCCAGACCTTCGGGATGTCCTTGGCCTTGCGCCAGAACTCGCGAAAGAGCGGCGCGCCCTTCGAGTCGGCATTGCTGGTGCGGTCCCAGGCCGAGAGCACGCGGCAGCCCAGCGCCTGGTCGGTGCCGAGCGAGCCGCCGGCGGCGCGGCAGGCGGCCTGCAGGTCGTCCATCACCAGCATGCCGGCGAGGTTGCGGTCGCGGAAGATCACGCTGCGCAGCTCGGCCGCGCCCATGCGGTTGCCGGGCAGGCCGTCGGTGCCCGCCAGCCGGCCGCGGATTTCCATGATGCCGCTGCGCGTGCGCAGCCGCTGCGGCACGCCGACGGGGCCCACCAGCGGCGAAATGCCCGCCATCGGCGCGATGTCGGGGTTGCTGAGCCAGAAGCTGTCGTTGCTGTTCTGCACGTAGTCCGGCGTGACGAGCACCGGCATGCGCGCCGGCGCGATGATGCCGGGCGAGGCGGCCGTGCTGTCGCGATTCCATGCGCAGGCGGCGCGCGAGCCGTCGAGCACCGCCAGCCCGGCCGCGTTCAGCAGCGCCGCGGCGGCGGGCGAGGGCGCGCAGCTCTTCAGCATGTCGGCCGACACGTCGGGCACCACCGAAAGATCGGCATACATCGCGTTGCCGTCACGGTCCGCCGCGATGGTGTTGATCCATGGCATGCCCTGGTTGCCCATGGCGGCACGCAGTTCGGCCACGTTGCGGGCCCGCGCCATCTTCATCCAGGCCTCGGCGGAACGCACGTTGAGCGTGTTGGCGTCGCGGATGGCATACGCCCTCTGCGCGGTCCAGCCGAGGCCGGCGCGCGGCAGCGAGATCACCGGGCCCCACTCGGTCGAATAGAAGGTGTGCTGCACCGCAGGCGCGTTGCCCCCCGCTGCCGCGGCCGGCAGCGTCACGGTGCGCGCGAGCATCTTCCGCGGCTGGCCGTCGACCAGGTACACGGTCGGGTCGGCGGGATCGAGCTTCAACTCGTACAGGGTGAAGCGCTTGCCGGTCGAGACGGTGTGGGTCCAGGCCACGTCCTTGTTGAAGCCGATCGCCACCACGGGGCTCAGCCCGCCGGTGGCGCCCATCACGTCGAGCTTGCCGGGAATGGTCAGGTGCATTTCCCAGAAGCGGTTGGTGCCGTTCCACGGGAAGTGGGGGTTGCCCAGCAGCAGGCCCCGGCCGTCCGGCGTGGCGTTGCGACCGAAGGCCCAGCCGTTGGAGCCGAGCTCGCCGCCCTCGGGGTTGGCGTTGAAGCTGTGGCGGCCGATCTCGGCGACGGCTTCCTTCAGTTCGACGGGCGCGGCGCCGGCCTTCGCGCCGGGCGCGGGCGGCACGGCGGCCAGCACGGCGCCGGCCAGCGCGCCCAAGCCGCCCTGGATCATCGACATCTCGGTGGCGCGCGCCAGGTCGGAGGCGGTCATCGGCCTCACCCAGGGCTTGCCGCGGCAGGTTTCGGGCAAGCCATTCGGCCCCACGTCCTGCAGGTAGCGGTTGTAGCCGGCCACGTAGCCGCGCAGCGCGGCCTGCACTTCGGGGCTGGTGGTGGCGCCCGCGCGTGCCAGCGCCGCGTCGTCCATGTGATAGCGGATGAACAGGTCGATCTGCGCGTTCGGCGCGCGACCCAGGCCCAACTCGCCGGTGTTCTGCGCGCCGAGGAACTGCGAGCGCTCTCCGCGCAGCGTGAGCAGGTGCTCGGCAGTCTGGCAGATGTTGTCCTGCGCATGCGCATAGGCGCTGCCGTATGCCAGGCCCTCGTAGTCCGGCGCCGTGATGTGCGCGATGCCGAAGGTGGTGCGCTCGATAGTCACGCTTCGCCCGCCGGGCGGCGGCGCGCTGGCACAGGCGGTGAGCAGGGCGGCAAGGCCCAGCGAAAGGGCCGTGAGCGGAAACCGGGAGGGCGTGGCGTTCTTGGATGTCATGCGGGCGTCTCTCTTCTTTCTTGGAGGGGAACAAGCAAGCCGATTAAAGAGCGTGCCTTCGCCGCGCGTTGTCACCAGCGCGGCACTCCGCGCCTCGTTCAGCCGAACTTCATGCCCTTGGGGCGGCCCTGCAGCCGGTGGATGTACGCATCGATCTTCGGCCGGTTCGAGCGGCCGCCGAATGCGCGGTGCCAGATGAACATCGAGCCGATCATCACGTCGGCGGCCGTGAACTGCGCCCCGAAGAGGTAGGGGCCGTCGCCAAGTTCGCGTTCGACCGCGTCCTTGGCAGCCTCGAAATTCGTCCAGCCGCGCGCGCTGTTGTTGCTGCGGATCTTCATGATGGCGTCGCCCATCGCGGGCTCGAGCTGCGAGGTCGAATAGACCATCAGCGACAGGTAGCGGCCACGCTCGGGCGAACCCACGGGCGGCGCCAGCCGCTTGCCGGGAAGCTTCTCCGCCACGTACATGCAGATGGCCGCGTTCTCGAAGATGCGCGTGCGGCCGTCGACCAGCGCGGGCAGCTTGCCCGCCGGGTTGATCTTCAGGAACTCGGGCGTCTTGTGCGCCTTCTCCCTGATGAGGGTGGGCACGATCTCGTAGTCGACGCCGGCTTCGTCGAGCATCCATTTCGCGACCTGGGCCCGGCTGTGCGGGTCGAAATACAGCTTCATGGTCATGGGCGTGTCTCCTGTGGCCTTGATCGGCGATGGGTCAGAACTTCGGGATGCGCAGCGTCTTGCTGATCATGAGCGTGCCCGAGAGCGCGAACAGTAGCGCCAGCGGATGCAGCTGCCAGGGCCCCAAGACCCAGGCGCCGCCCCACACGTCGGCGCCGATGCGGCCCTGCCACGCGGCGTACGCCAGCACGCCCACCAGCACCACGCTGGTCGGGATGGGCGTGCCCTCGAAATACTTCACCTTGTCGGAGCCGGCCGAGAGCGCCTCGGCCGTCACGTTGAAGCGCGCGAGCCGGCTCACGCCGCAGCAGACGAAATAGACCAGGATCGCGCAGTCCCAGCCGCCGTTCAGCCCGGCCGCGAAGCCGAGTGCGGCGGGCGCCACGCCGAAGGAGATCACATCGGCCAGCGAGTCGAGTTCGCGCCCGAGGGCCGACTGTGTCTGCCGCCAGCGCGCGATGCGGCCGTCGAGCACGTCGAACACGAAGGCCGTGGGCGCGAGCGCGGCGGCCCACAGGAACTGCGCGAGCGAATGGCTCGCCATGAAGGCCATCGCCAGGAAGACCGCGCCCACGCCGCACGCCGCGTTGCCGAGCGTGAACACGTCGGCGAGGTGGAACTCCCGGATCATCGAGAAATGCTTGCGGGCCGGCACAGGGGAGGGGGTGGTCATGAAGGGGAAGAAAAAGGAACCGGCGGGCGGCCGATGGACCGCACCTTAACCGAAGCGGCGAGCGTAGCCTGTAGTCGCGGTCCGACGCGCGAAAGCCGCCGTCGGACAGGCCGGGTGGGATGGGTGGGTGGGATGGGTGGGTGGGGTGGGATGGGCGCTCAGGCGCCTTGGTGCGTCTCGACGATCCGCGCGAAACGCCCGAGCAGGCTGGCGGCCGCGCCGGTGTCGACCACGCGCTCGCGCATCGCGGCCGCATCGGCGCCCATCGAGGCCAGCTCGCCGGCCAGCATCTCGATGTAGCCGCGCATGGCGTCCGCGTCGAACTCCGGATGGAACTGCACGCCCCAGGCGTTCCTGCCCGCGCGGAAGGCGTGCACCGGCTCGTGCTCGTTGCCGGCCAGCAGCACCGCGCCTTCGGGCAGGCGCAGCGCGCTCTGCCAGTGCACCGCATGTGCCGGGAACTGCGCGGGCAAGCCCTGCAGCAGCGGATCGGTGGCGGCGGCCTCGCCGAGCGTGACTGTCACCGTGCCGACTTCCGCGCCCTGCGGATGATCGCCGGCCTCGCCGCCCAGCGCGTGCGCCAGCAGCTGGTGGCCGTAGCAGATGCCCAGCACGGGCGTATCGCGCGCGACCAGCTTCGCGAGCCACGCGGCCGTGGCCTCGCTCCAGGGCTCGCGGTGCGACACCATCGCATGAGAGCCGGTCACCACCACCCCCGAAACCCCGGCCGGGTCGGGCAGGGCGTCGCCGCGTCGCGGATCGATCACCAGCAGGGGCAGCGCGTGCGCGCCGAGCCCGTCGGCGATCCAGTGTTCGAAGTCGCCGCCCTGCCGCGCGCGCAGGGCTTCGAAAGTACTTCCCAGTTTGACGATGACGAGGGGATGCGGTCGGGGAATGTCCATCCCGCGATCATGCCGCAGGTGCGCAACCGGCACGCAACGGCTAAAGTGGGCGCCATCGGGAGCCGTTCCCGGTACTTGACCTGACCGAAGAACCCTGCCGGAAACACATCGATGCGCGCACTGGCTGCCTTCCTCGCGATCTCCGCTGCGGCGCTCGGCGCGCATGCGGCCGAGGTGGTGCGCTGCACCGATGCCAGCGGAGCCATCTCGTACACCAATGTCGCTTGCCCGCCGGGCAGCAAGCAGTCGCGGCAGGTGCCCATCCTCGAATCGCCGCCGCCCGACCCGGCACGCCGCGACTACACGCCGCCGCAGACCTCGTCGGCGCCGCCGGTCGTGCCGCCTAGCCAGGTGGCCAGCAATCCGCCCTCGGGCCCGGCCATCATTCCGCGCTACCCGGCCGAGAGCCAGCCGCAGGCCGCGGCCGAGCCACCGGGCGTGGTGATCCTGAGCCCCGATCCGTACTACGACGGCGTGCGTCCCATCCGCAGGCCGCGGCCGCCGCATGCGCACGACTCCGGTCCGCCGCCGGGCCAGCGGCCCTGCCAGAACCTAGCGGGCATCAAGCGCAGCAACTGCTGAAGTCCGGATGAGCGTGGGAGAAGAACAGGGTTGCGGCAACCTGCCGTGGACCATCTATTGCGACGGCAGCGCCATGCCCAATCCGGGCCGCATGGGCATCGGCGCAGTCATCACCGCGCCCGACGGCAGCCGCCACACGCTGTCGCAGGCCACGCACACCACGGGCTGCAACAACGAAGCCGAGCTGCTGGCGCTGACCCTCGCGCTGCGTGACCTGCGCGAGCGCGGCGCCACCGCTGTGCGGGCCTACAGCGACAACAGCATCCTGGTCGAGCAACTCGGCGCGGCAGGCCCGGAGCCGGTGGCGCCCATCGTCCGGCTGGCCGCCCTGTTCGACGAGGCCCGCGTGCTGCTCGGCAGCTTCGACGACGTGCGCCTGCAATGGATTCCGCGCCATCGCAACGGCGAGGCCGACGCGCTGGCACGCGCCGCGCTGGGCTTCGGCCCCAAGCCGCCGGCCCGACGGACCCGCAAGCGCCAGTAGGCGCCAAAAAGGGAGCCCGATCCGGGAGCCCCTATCATCACGCGCCATGACAGAAGCCACCTCCCGCCCACCTCTTCCCGACCATCTTTCCATCGACCCGCGCAGCCCGCACCACGTGGCCGCCGCCTTCGAGCACGACATCGGCATCCGCTTCAACGGCAAGGACCGCCTCGACGTCGAGGAATACTGCATCAGCGAAGGCTGGATCAAGGTGCCCGCCGGCAAGACGCTCGACCGCAAGGGCAAGCCGCTGCTGATCAAGCTCAAGGGCACCGTCGAGGCGTACTACAAGTAACCGCCGCCGGCCTCTTCAGCGCCACTGCAGCAGCAGCGACCAGGGCTGCCGGCTCATGTGGCGGTCGATGCACCCGGGCACGCCCGCCGTGCCCGGTACGCACCCTTCGGGCAGGTAGCTCGGGTCCAGCCGGCGCGTGCCCGGCGCGAAATCGAGCCGGCGCCGCGTGACCGACTGCAGCACATTGCCGCCCACGGTGTCGAAGCCCGTGGCATCCACCGCCACCACCACGTCGCAATGCATGGGCAGCGGCTCGCCGCCGGTGTCCCGCGCTGCCAGCGCTTCGCCGATCTTGTCGAAGGTGTCCAGCCCGGCGCCGGTTCCACGCGCCTGGCAGACCAGGTCTCCGAGGCGCGGCGGCGTGCGCCTGAGGTCGCAGGCCCGCAGCGCATGGCGCGTACCGCGGCCCGAAGCTTCATCGATGCCGGCCTGCCACGCGGCTCCCGCGTAGTCGGCATGCGCTTCAGAGAACACGAATTCCTCGTCCGTGAGCCCTGCCTGACGCGCCAGCCAGCTGATGAAGGCTGCCGACCAGGGCGTGTCGATCACCGCGACCCTTGCCAACGCGGCCTGCACGGCGCGCAGCTCCGCTGAATCCAGCCCCTCGTCGGGGCCCACGCCCATGCCCTGAAGGCGCCCGGCCGTCGCCTCGTTCAGCGCCTGCATCAGCAGATGGCGGTCGGCCGGGCGCAGGGCGCCGAAGCGCACCTGCGAGGGCAGGCGCGGATCGACTGCCTTCCAGTAGCCCAGCACACGCTGCCAGGGTGCAAGACCAGGCACGGTGCGGCGCGTGTCCTCCGCTTCGGAGTCGCCGGCCTCGGTCATGCGGCCTTCGGCATCCATCGCCTGGCCGCCGAAGGCCTCGTGCTCCTGCATGGCGAAGGTGGCCATGGCGAGCGCGCGCGAGGGCGGCGGGATCCACGTGGCGGTGTCGAGGCAGTCCGGCGCGGCGAGCGCCGGCGCCGGCACGGCGCCGAGCCACAGTGCCCCGAGAACGGCCATCGTCCGGCGCGGGAAGGAGAAGAGGTCGGTGCGTGGCGGCATTTGGCGGCGAGCATAGCCCTCGTGCCCGTTCAGTGTTGGTCGAGCAGATACCGCGCACCGGCCGCCACGTCTTCGTGACTTGGGAGCGGAAAGAGGCGGCTGCACCGCCACGCCGGCGTCAGGCCAGGATCACGCGCTCGCAGGCCTTGCGCAGCCCGGGCAGTCCCGGCAGTTCGCGTGCCTTGGCGTCGGTGACGATCACGTCGATGTCCGCCGTCCGCGCATAGGTCACGCGGCTGGCCTGGCCGATCTTGGCGTGATCGGCCAGCAGCACGAGCTGCTGCGACTGCTCGGCCATGGCTCGCGCCACGGCGGCCTCGTGGTGCTCGAAGCTCATGGCGCCGTGCTTCGCGTGCAGGCCCACGGGCGACAGCAGCGCGATGTCGGCGCGGTAGCGGTGAATGGCCTCCAGCGTGGTGTCGCCGAAGGTGGCCTGCCCCTTCACGTCGATCTGGCCGCCCAGCAGGATGGTCTGGTTGCCGGTGAGCCGGCCTTCGCCCGCGCCAGCGAGCTTGAGCGCGATGCTCAGCGAATTGGTGATGACCGTCATGCCGCTGAGCGTGGCGATTTCCTCCGCGCAGATCGACATGGTGCTGCCCGCGTCCATGAAGATGGTCTGGCCGGGTTGCAGCAGGGCGACGGCGGCCTTGGCGATGGCGCGCTTCTCGCGCTGCCGCGCCACCAGCCGTACGGCGAGCGGCGGCTCGGGCTCCGCCTTGACCGCGACCGCGCCACCGTGCACGCGCCGCAGCTCGCCCAGGCCCTCGAGCTCGACCAGATCGCGCCGAACCGTTTCGCGCGACACGGCAAGGTCCTGCACGATGCGCTCCACGCTCAGCCGCGAGAAGGTGGCCAGCAGGCTGCGGATACGCAGGAATCGTTCTTCTTGGAGCATGGAAACGCGGCTTATGGGAAGAAATGAAAAAGGCGGCGTTGCGAGACGGTCGCCCCGGAACAGGCGCGAAAGCCGCGCCATTGTGCCCGCGCCGAATGTCCGGCGCGGGCGTGATCAGGCGACTTCGCGATCGCACGATCACGCGATCGCGTGATCACGCATCGATGCCGTGGTCAGAGATCGGCCAGGCCCATGGCCGGGTCGCTCACCGAGTGCCTGCCCGTTTCGACGCGGCCGGCGAAGCGGCGGTAGAAGGCCGGGTCGGAGTCGCAGGTGACCGCGAAGTCGTACCACTGGCCGCTGTTCGCCAGCACCCAGGCCTGCTCGGCCTTGGCACCGCCCGCGACCGTTGCGGTCCACGGGCCGTCATCGCGGTAGGCCTTGGCGCGCACCGTGAACCTGGCCGTGCCGCTCGCGCCGTTGAGCATTTCCACCGAGACGTTGCCGTTGGTGATGTCGTAGCACACGCGCACCTCGGGGTCGGGCGCGCCGCCTGCGCGCAGCCGGTTCAAGTCGCCCTTGAAGTGGCGATGGAAGCCGTTGGGGCCAAGCACCCAGAGGTCGTAGAACCCGCTGTTGTCGGCGCCCGGGTTCCAGGTGTCGTCGAGCTGCTTGCCGGGCTCGACCATGTAGCGGCGCGGCAGGCGGTCGAGGTTGAGCTTGTCGTACACATGGAACACGGCGGCGGCCTTGCCGCTGTTCTTGAAGATCAGCCGCATCTGGCCCTTGACGGCGTCGCTGCGTCCGCTCACGTGCAGCTCATAGGGCAGGGCGCGCGAGGGGCGCGAGCCGGTGGCCTGGCGGGGCAGTTGCGGGTCGAGCGGCAGCGCCACCTGTGCCAGCGCCTGCTGGTCGGCACGCAGTTTGTCGGCGGCGTCCTTGGTGGTGCGCCCCGCCAGCGTGGGCAGTGCTTCGCTGTTGGGCGTTGCGAAGTTGAACGCGCTCGTGAGGTCGCCGCACACCGCGCGGCGGAACGGCGAGATGTTCGTTTCCTTCACACCGAAGCGCGCCTCGATGAAGCGCAGCACCGAGGTGTGGTCGAAGGCCTGCGAGTTGACCCAGCCGCCGCGGCTCCAGGGTGAGATGACGTACATCGGCACGCGCACGCCGGGGCCGTACACGCGTCCGTCGGGTGCGGGCTGGCTGCTGGTGCCCGGCGGCTTCGGGTGCGTGAAGCGCTCCACGGCAAGGTCCGACTCCGGCAGCGTGGTCTTGCCGGCCATCGTGCCGTCGGGGTTGAGCGAGGGTGCCGCGGGCGACGGATAGTGGTCGAAGTAGCCGTCGTTCTCGTCGAAGTTGATGAGCAGCACGGTCTTGCTCCACACCTCGGGCACGGCGGTGAGCGCGTCCAGCGCCTGCTGGATGTACCAGCCGCCCTGCACGGGGCTCGACGGTCCGGGGTGCTCGGAGTAGGTGGCCGGCGCGATGATCCACGACACCTGCGGCAGCTTGCCGTTCTTGATGTCCTGGCGGAACTGTTCGAGGAAGCCGCCGTCGGGCATGGTGTTGGCGATGCCCTTGTAGAGCGGGTTGCCCGCATCGTCGCTGGCCGGGTCGTAGGCGGGCGACGTCGTGTCGTTGCTCACGGGTTTGCCCGAGGCCTCGTTGGCCTTGCGGTACTGTTTGAAACCGGCCAGCGGGTTGTCGGTGAAGTTGTCGGGCATGTTCTGGTAGATGAACCAGCTGACCTTGGCCTCCTGCAGCCGCTCGGGATAGGTCTTCCACTCGTAGCCGCTGGTCGAGGCACCGATGTCGTCCCATTCGTTGACGACCGAGGCCACGCCCGCGGGGCCGGCGGCGGTTTCGCCCGACGGGCCGTTGGTGCCGGTCCAGTGGAACATGCGGTTCGAGTTGGTGCCGGTGTGCATGCTGCAGTGATAGCCATCGCACAGCGTGAAGGCATTGGCCAGCGCGAACTGGAAGGTGACTTCGGCTTCCTTGAAGTAGCCCATCGACGCGTTGTTCTTGTAGCGCGGCCACTGGTAGGCGCGGCCGCCGTCCCAGGCGTTCTGGCCGTCGCTCCACGAGTGCGGCGTGCCGCTCACGCGCTGTGCGTTGCCTTTGCGGCTGTCGAGGTGGTAGGGCAGGATGACCTTGCCGTTGGCATCGCTTTGCTGCCACACATTCATGCCCTTGGGCAGCGGAATGGTGAAACGGTCGCCGAAGCCGCGCACGCCCATCAGGGTGCCGAAGTACTGGTCGAAGGAGCGGTTCTCCTGCATCAGCACGACGATGTGCTCGACGTCCTTGATGGTGCCCGTGGCGTTGTTGGCCGGAATGGCGAGCGCGCGGCGGATGCTGGGCGGAAAGGCCGAGAGCGCGAGGGCGGCGGCGCCGGTGGTGGCGGTGCCGGTGAGGAACTTGCGACGTGAATTCGTCATGGATCTGTTCTTCTCTTGTTGGGGTATGGCGTAGGGCTTGATGTGGAGCTCAGGGGGCGCAGCTCTTCACGGGAGCGGCGCCGGTATCGGGTTGCGTGGGTGTCGTCGGCGTGGTGGGCGTCGTCGGCGTGCCGACGAAGCCGGCACCCCCTCCGCCGCTGCCGCCGCAGGCGGACAGGACGCAGGCCAGGATGAGCGCGGGTGCGAGGCGCACGAGGAGACGTGGGTGAAGTTGCATGGTTGGAGTCCTCTGAAGGCGTCGTTGTCTTGGGGTTGAAGGTGATCGGGGTCAGGGCAGCGTCGACAGGGGCTGCCCCGACTTGAAGATGCTGTTGAGCTCGGCGCTCGTGAGCGCGCGGTTCCAGATCGCGAAGTCGTTGAAGTCCATGGCGCCGCGCGGCGAGCTGCTTTCGCGCTGGTAGTACAGGCCGGTGCCGTCCTCGTTGAGGCCCAGGCCGTTGCCCAGGCCGCCGAGCTTGTCGACCAGCGCGGTGGTGATGGCGGTGCTGTTGGTCTGCGTGCCCCTGACTGGGTCCATCACGTAGCCGCGCATGGTGAGTGCCGCCTTGTCGATGACCACCGCCACGTAGGCCCACTGGCCCGCGCTCAGGCTGTAGCCGTTGCTGTCGGCGCGCGCGCTGCCCGTGCCCACGTTGAAGCGGATCTCGCAGCTGCCGAACAGGCCGATGGCCAGGCCCGCGTTGCCGCCGGTGGTGTAGTTCTTGTTGCCGATCACCGTGCCGCCATTGCTCACCCCCTGGCTGCAGGTCGCATCGGTGCGCACCCAGAACCCGATGGTGAAGGCCGTGACCGCGGCGTTGGTGGTGACGTCGTTGTTCTGCACGAGCCTGTAGCCGGCCATGCCGCTGGCGTTCTTCACCGTGCTGTCGACGCGCAGCGCCTTGGCCTTGTAGGGCGCAACGAAGCCGTCGTCGACCAGCGAGCCGCCGTTGGCGTCGGACGCCCACGGCGCGAGCGTGGAGGCGTTCTTCGCGTCCACGCCGGGCAGCGCGTCGAGCGGGTAGTAGTTGAGCAGTCCGTTCGCCAGCGTGGGAGCGAGCGTCACAGGTGCTTCGGGCGCGACATACGAGATCTGCGCGGCAAGCGCCACGCTGGCTTCGCCCGCGACGACCGTGTACTGGAAGGCGTAGACCCCGTCGCTCGCCGCGACGATGGGATCGGTGTAGGCGGTGGAGCCGGCCGGCAGCGTGGCCACCACCTTGCCGTCGCGCAGCACCTGCACCGCGGAGGTCGTGTTGCCGGCCAGGGTCCACGACAGTTCGATGCTGCGCTTGTCCGCGCCCGTCCTGGCAGCCAGGCTGCGCAACGACGTCGAGGCCTGCAGGGCCTGGCCGGCGAAGCGGTAGTCCGTCGCCGCCGGCAGCGCGCCCAGGTGACGCAGCACGGTCGGGGCGATGTCGGCGGCGGACGCAAGCGCCAGCAGCGTATCGTCGGCCGCAGCGGCGGCGCCGACGCCAGGCTGGGCCGCCAGCGTCTTGTTGCTCGCGATGAAGATGGTCTTGTTATTGTTGTCCTGCAGGCCGGTGGCGCTGCCGAAGGCATCGAGGCCGTGGCCGGTGGTGAGGATCACCAGCCAGTCTTCCTTCGGGTCGTTGGTGGTGCGCTGCGCGATGCGGGCGAGCAGCTTGCCTACGCCGATGGCGGTGTCGGCGATGGAGCGCTGGTAGGCGTCGCTCTTCAGGCCGTTGCCTGCGGCCGCGGCCGGCGCGCCGTACTGCGCCACCAGCAGGTCGTAGCCGGCGTCGATGAATTGCGCGGTGCGGTCGGTGACGCAGGCGTCGGCGTCCGCACAGTCGACGGCGCTGTCCACCGTGCCCGCTTCGTTCGCGAGCAGCAGCGGATAGAGCGAGCCGGCAGTGACGGATGCCGTCTTGTAGCCGGCTGCCTTGTTGTTCTGCCTGGCGAGAGCGAAGACGGAGGGCGCGAGCTTGATGTCGATGCGCTGGTCGGTTGTGTCCCAGCGCACGTTGTGGCGCTGGGCCCAGGTGCCGGTGAGGAGCGTGGCCCAGCCGGGGCCGTCGGTGGTGCGCTGTTCGCTCGGCGTGCCGTTGGCGCCGCCGGTCCAGGCCGGCGCGACCCGCAGCGATTGCAGGGCCGGCACCTTGTTCTGCGCCATCGCATCGCGAAGCGCCGAATGCGTGAGGCCGTCGATCTCGACGACCAGTGCCTTGGGTCCGCTCTTGCCCTGGTTGACCGACGGCGGTGGCGTATTGCTGCTGCCGCCGCTGGCCGGTGGCGTGCCGACGAGCGGGATGCCCGTGCCGCCGCCTCCTCCGCCACCGCAAGCCGCGAGAAGCAGCAGTACGCAAGCGCTTCCCCACGCCCGCGCACGACGCGCGTTCATTCCTCTGGTCATTTTTTCCCTCGAAGTATTGAGATGCCGGCCCGTGGCTCGAGCCCTGGGCTTGCGTGTTTCCACATGTGTTTGTGCAAGAGAATGCATTTGCAACAAAACACACAAATGCTCTGAATGCCTCGAATATTGCGTTTGCCGAGTGACAGCGGTTTGACAAGCTCTCCGAACTTCGAAGTCAGAAAAAGAAACGGGGCCCGAAGGCCCCGTGAGAGAGAAAAATGAAAAGGAGGAACGTCGCGGCTCAGCGAATCTGCGTCTCGTATTCCTTCGCGACCTCGGCGAGATTCGTCCAGAAGCCCTGGGGCTTGTTTCCCGCGAGCACGTCGATGAGCACATCGACATGCGCGTGCCAGCCGCCCGCCACGCTGAGCATCCCCTTGCGGCTGGCCAGGCGCCTGTGTGTGAGCACGAGCCGCGTGCTGTCGCCCTGCGGCGTGAGTTCGAAGCTGACTTCCGACGGCGCGGCGCTTCCTTCGTCCCAGCTGATGGTCAGCAGCTTCTGCGGCTCGATGCGCAGCAGCCGCGATTTCTGGTGGATCGGCTCGCGGCACTCGGCGAAGCGGTCGGGCGCCACTTCACCGGTGAGCTTCGTGTGTTCGAAGCGCAGCTCGAAGAGTTCGCCGGACTGCTTCGGCAACACGCCGCCTGCCAGCCAGGCGGCGCGTTTGTCGGAATCGACCAGATAGGCCCATACGCGCTCGATGGGGGCGGGCAGGGTGCGCTCCATGCGCAGGGTGCCGGGCTCGACCTGGGTGCCCAGGCTGTGCTTGATCGTCATTTGCAGTCTCTCCTTGGGTGGATGGATGAATGAAGGAAGGAAGAAAGAGGCTCACTTCCTGCGGGATGCCGCATCGCGCCGCAGTTCCTGCTCCAGCGCGTCGAGACGGTTGCTCCAGAAGCCTTCGTAGTAGCTCAGCCACGCATCGGCCATGGCCAGCGCGGACGGCTCCAGCCGGCAGACGTGTGCGCGGCCCTGCACGGTGCGCGAGACGAGGCCCGCGCGCTCCAGCGTTTTCACGTGCTTGGATGCTCCTGCGAAGGACATGCGAAAGGGCGCGCCCAGTTCCCCCACGCTGCACTCGCCGTGCGACAGCAGCTGCAGCATGGTGCGCCGCGTGCTGTCGGCGAGGGCGTGGAAGACGGCGTCGAGCCGGTCGTCTGCAAGTTCTAGTTCAACCATGAGGTTGAATATAGATCGATTCCGAGAGATGTTCAACCGAACGGTTTAGCAAAGCAGGGTTGTTACACCCGATACACCCGGGACGAGAAACACCGTCGGGAGGGTGGATCGCCACAAGGGGCGCTCCTAGCATTCGCTTCGTTCCATCCACTCGCAGAAAGAAAGAGAAAACGAAATGAACCCTTTCATCCAGCGCCGAACCCTGTTGCTCGGTGCCTCGGTGCTGCCGCTCGCCGGCGCGTGCACCGCGTGGCCTGGTACCGAATCGCAGTCTTCCGCCGAGGCCCGGCTTGCCGCGCTCGAAAGCGCCGCGGGTGGCCGCCTGGGCGTGGTCGGCTTCAACACCGGCAGCGGCGCGCGCATACAGCATCGGGCGCACGAGCGCTTTCCGCTGTGCAGCACCTTCAAGCTGATGCTGGCGGCCGCCGTGCTCGAACGCAGCGCGAAGGACGCCAGCCTGCTGCCGAGGAACGTGAGCTACGGCAAGGGCGACCTGATCGACCATTCGCCGATCACCGAGAAGCACGTCGCCACCGGCATGACGGTGGCCGCGATGTGCGCCGCCACCATCCAGTACAGCGACAACGCCGCCGCCAACCTGCTGCTGGAGGTGCTGGGCGGACCGTCCGCCGTCACCGCCTTCGCGCGCGGCATCGGCGACCAGGCCTTCAGGCTGGACCGCACCGAACCCGAACTCAACACCAGCATTCCCGGCGATCCGCGCGACACGACGACGCCGGCGGCCATGAGCGACAGCATCCAGCGCCTCGTGCTGGGCGATGCGCTCGGCGCCGGACAGCGCGACCAGCTGCGCACCTGGCTGCTGGGCAACACCACCAGCACCGAGCGATTCCTGGCGGGCGTGCCCGCAGGCTGGAAGGTGGGCGACAAGACCGGGGCGGGCTCCTACGGCTCGACCAACGATGTCGGCGTGCTGTGGCCGCCGACCGGTGCGCCCATCGTGCTGTCCGTGTACCTGACCTTCCCGCAGAAAGATGCCAGGAACCGCAACGACGTGGTCGCATCGGCCACGCGGATTGCTGCAGCGGCTCTGGCAGGCTGAGGCTTCGCGGGTTCAGCGCAGGCCGAACAGCCCGGCCGCGTTGCCCCAGGCGATGCGCTGCGCCACGTCGTCCGGCAGATCGCCCAGCCAGGCCCGGTAGCCGCGCATCGTTTCGTCGTAGCTGCTCCAGCGCTGGTTGATCCAGGTGTCGGAGCCGACCATGAAGCGCCCCGGATGCTTGAGGATCAGCGAGCGCCATTCGGGGCAGAGCCTGCCGCCCTCGCAGGTCAGCCCCGGCCGGTACGAGAGCTCGCCCATCAGCAGCGGATAGCGCTCCAGCATCGCCTGCACCCGTTCGACCGGCGTGCCGCCGATGCCTGTATGGGCCCAGATGAGGCGAAGCGACTGGCCCTTCGAAGGCGCATTCGCCATCAGCAGGTCGACCGCCACGTCGTCGACATGCGCGAGTACCGCGAGTTTCTCGCGCTCAGCCAGCGCGATCAGCTTCTTCGCCACCGGTCCATTGGCGTTCGCACTCTCGTACAGATGGAATTCGCCGAGGCCTCGATACGGGCCGCTGGCGGTGCCGCGCGCGAGTTCGGTCTGCACCAACTCGTAGATGGTCTCGTCGCGGAACCAGTTGGTGTAGTCCTCGCGGTTGCGATAGAGCCGCACGAAGGGCACGACCGTCACGCCCGCCGCGCGCGTTTCGCGCGACGCAGCCAGCGTCTGCGTGCCTGCGTTGGGGCGCGAGTTCGCGATGATCGCCCGGACGTCGTTGCGCTGCATGCGCGCAAGCGCCTCGGAAGGCGGGAAGGGGCCGGTGTTGCCGTCCCAGGCTTCCTGGTTGTAGTGCAGGTGGGTGTCGAAGATGGGGCCCTTGTACGGGCCCTGTGTCCCTTGGGCGAACACCGTGCCGGCGGCCAGGAGCATGGCGATGGCGGATGCGACGGCTCTCATTCGTACCCCTCGTGATGAAAGGAGCCGGATTATCCGGCCCTCGACGCGATCCCGGGCGCTAGAGCTTCTTCCAGTTGAGACCATCGGCCGAACGATAGGTGCCGCCGCTGGCGCAGCAGCCGCCCGCGCCGAAGGCGCGACGCCCGAGCTTCGCCGTGACCTGGCCCGCATCGAAGCTCAGCGACTGGCGCTCGCAGGCGGTAGGGAAGGGATACGGCTCGGGGGCGAGCACGCTCGTCCATTCGATCCGGCCCTGCGCGCCCTGCTGCACGCGAAGGACTTCGCAGTCGTGTACCACCAGATGAACCGGCTGGCCCGCGAGCGTGCCTTGGAACACCTGCTCGGCAGGCGCGGTGCGGATGGCGATTTCTTCGGCGCCGGGTTGCGAAGCGGTGCCGGCGCGGTCGCAGCCCGCGAGGAGCATGACCACGGCGCCCGCCACGATCGCGAGCATGGTGGGCAGTGGATGCCTGGGCTTCGTCAGCATGGGAAATTGCGTGTTCGAGGAATCGCAGACCGCCAGCGTCCGGCCGCTCGCTCCTCAGGTCTGTATGTATCCCGCTCGCCCGGCCATCGGAGCCGGCACAGCCTGCGGCTCCCCCAGCATCTCGCGCAGGGTCGACTCGATGGTGTGCGACATCGCATCCAGCGCAAGGTCGTTGGGCTGCGTGCCGAAGGGCTCCTCGATCTCCGCGCCCAGTGCCTCCAGCGCGAAGAAGGTATAGGCGATGAAGGCGACCACCACCGGCGTCATCGGGCCGATCGCGTCCACGAGCCCGAAGGGCAGCAGCACGCAGTACAGGTAGATGGTGCGGTGGATGATGACGGAGTAGGTGAACGGTATGGGCGTGCCCGCGATGCGCTCGCAGCCGCCCAGCGCTTCGGTCAGGCGGCCCAGCGGGTGCTCCATGGCCTGAGCGAGAGTAGGGTCCAGCCGGCCTTGCTGGCGCTGGTCGCGCAGCCATTCGCCCACCATCAGCAGCAGCATGGCGGGCTTGAAGCGCGCGGCACGCAGGCGCGCGCTGTCTTCCCCGGGCAGAAGCCGGGCGAGATCGGCAGAAGGATCGGTGCCTCTCAGCTGATGACGCAGCGCGTGGACGAAGGCGATGAGCCGCATCGCGGGTGTCGTCGCCTCCGAGGGCGCGTCCGCCAGCGTCAACGCCTGCCGCACCAGCGTGCGCGTTTCGTTGAGCAGCGTGCCCCACAGCGTGCGGGCCTCCCAGTAGCGCGAATAGCTCGTGCTGTTGCGAAAGCCCAGGAAGATGGCCAGGGTCAGGCCGATGAGCGAGAAGGGCACGAAGTTCAGCGGCACCTTCCACTGGAAGAGCCTGCCGTGCAGCACCGTCACCAGCACCGCGAAGGCGGTGGTCCACAGCAACTGGGGCGCAATGTCCGACAGCACGGAGCCGCGCCATACGAAGAGCATGCGCAGCCAGTGGGGGCGGGGTCGGACGATCATCGGCGGGGATTATCTCCGCGACGCCGCCGTGGGGACTACAGGACGAACCAGCCCACAGCCACGTAGTGGCTCGTCGTTCCCGCCAGCACGAACAGATGCCATGCCCCGTGGGCATGTTTGAAGCCCGACCGGTTGCGATAGAACACAGTGCCCGTCGTATAGAAGGCGCCGCCGACCAGCAGCCACGCCAGTCCCGCCGTATCGAGTCGCGCGGCCAGCGGCACCGCGGCCAGAACCACCAGCCAGCCCAGGCCGATGTAGATCGGCAGCGACGGCTTCTTCGGCGCGCCGTTCTTCGCCGGAACCAGCTCGCGCCGGATGCCGGAGATCGCCGCGCCCCAGATCGTCGCCAGCAGCAGCAGGCCCCAGGGGCCCTGCATGGTGACCAGCGCGAAGGGCGTGTAGGTGCCGGCGATCAGCAGGAAGATTGCGCAGTGATCGGCGCGCTCCCACATGCGCTTGAGGCGCCCGCGCGTGCTGTGAAAGAGGGTGGAGGCGGCGTACAGCGCCACCGCCGAGAGGGAGAACACCAGCGCGCCGGCGATGCGCGCGGCGTCGCCGGTGGGCACTGTCTTGACGAGAAGCAGCGCCGTCGCAGGCAGAGCGAGCAGCAGGCCGAACAGATGGCTGTATCCGTTGAGGCGCTCTCCGGGGTACATCGTGTTCGCCGCCTGCTTTCGCTTTCGGCCTCGCTCAGCGGCCCGTTTCCTTCAGGTAGGTCTTGCGTGCCGCGAAGGCGGTGTTCGCGAAATCCGAGAACACGCCGTCGATGCCCGCGCGGAAGAAGGCGAGGTACTCGGCCGTCGGGTCGCCCTTGTAGACGCCGGCCAGGTACTTGGCTTCGTTGCGGAAGGTGTAGCTGTGCACGAAGAGGCCGGCCTTGTGCGCGTCGGCGATCAGGCTGGTGGGCTTGATCGTGTTCACGTCGGCAAGGCCCTTGCCCGCGACGAAGGGCACGATGGTGTGGGCCATGACCTGCGGCTTCCACGGGCCGATGCCGTCGGCGTAGGTCTTGATCTCGGCAAGGCCGGCGGGCGTGAGCATTTCGCCGAACCACTTCGGGTTGCCTGCCAGCGTCCAGCTGTAGGGGCGGCCGTCGACGAAGGTGTAGACGTCGTTGGTGACGTAGATCATCTCGCCGGTCTGGTAGTTGACGTCGTTGCCGTCCACCAGCTGCACAGCGCGGGCCTTCATGCCGGCCGAGCGCAGGTACTTCAGGCTCTCGGGCTCGAAGCTCTGCACGAAGATCGGCGCGTCCTTGCGGTTGAGGTCGTTGAAATTCATGACCTTCAGGAGCGCGTCTTCCAGCGGATGGCTGCCCGCCGGGCCGCAGCCGTTGGCGATGGCCTGGGCGTTGTTCCAGATCGGGTTCTTGGTTTCCGGGTACACGGTGAGCGTGCGCCCGGTGGCGGCGCTCTTGGCCTTGGCGATGTCGATCAGCTCCTGGAAGCTGATGATCGGCAGCTTGCCGTTGAGGTCGGTGGGGCGCTGGTCCCTGGCGTCGTAGGTGGTGCCGCGGATCCACTGGCGCAGTTCGTCCATCGTAAAGTCGGTGATGGACCAGTCCCCAGTGTGGTCTTGACCATCCACGATGAGCGACTTGAGTACCGACTTGGGATCGTTGGGGTCGGTCAGATCGCTCCAGTATTGTGCGGGGCCGTTCTCGGGCGTGACCGGATACTTCACGTTGACCTTGACGCCCGGCACGGTGCGCTGGCGCGCAGCCACAGTGGCGTTGGTCTTGGCGACCTCGGCGATGTTGGTGTTGTCGCTCAGCCAGGGGTTGTGGCGCGCGACCAGTACGCAGTCCTTGGTGAGGTGCAGGTCGGTTTCGAGCGAGTCGGCGCCGGCGTCGGCGGCGGCTTCGTAGGCGGTCTTCGTTTCTTCCGGATACAGCCCCGGCAGGCCGCGGTGGCCGATGACCAGGGGCACGGAGCCATCGAGCGTGCCCAGCGGCGCGGGGGCGGGCGGAGCCGGCGTGGGGGCCGGGGCGGGAGCGGGCGCCGGCGGGAGCATCGGCAGGGAGATGCCGCCGCCGCTGCCGCCGCCGCATGCGGTCATCAGCAGGCTGCCGCCGACGACCGTGATTGCTGCGATGGTTGCGAGAACGGGACGGGGCGCAGGCGCGGGAACGCTCTTTTTCATATGTGGTTTTCAGGTGTTGTTGAAGAAGAAACGAAAGCCGCCGGATGCTAGGTATGCCCCGTGACGGGACAGTGACCAGCGGGGGCCCTCGAAACTCCATCTGAAACAGCCTGAAAACCAGCGCCGGATCAACTCCGGCTTGGCTCCGGCTCGGCTCCGGATCAGGGCCGTGTGCCCACCAGCACGGGCTGGAAGAAGGCACCGTCGACGCGCCGCACGTCCTTCAGCCCTGCCTCCTGCATGAGCTCGCACAGCCGCGTCGTCGAAATGGCGTAGTAGCGCGAGCGCATCACCCGCGTGCTCACCGCCTGCGTGGCGAGGTCCTCGGTGACGAAGAAGAAGCCCAGGTCGTAGTGTTCGCCCTTGCCGCCGTCATCGAAGTCCCAGACCTGGAACAGCACGTGGCGCTTGCCGTTGTCCACGCGAGCGCCGTAGTGTTTCACGAGGTTGCTGCCGCGCTCTTCCTTCGCGTAGTCGCGCACGCTGACCACGCAGCCGCCGCCGGGGCGCAGGCAGGCCGTCATCTGGCGCAAGGCGGTCAGCAGGTCGGCGTCGGTCTGCAGGTGCGGCATCGAGTTGTCGCAGGAGATCACGATGTCGAAGCCGCCGCCGTGATGCGTGTGCGCCTCGCGCATGTCGCACACCGAGACGTCGATGTCTATGCCGCGCTGACGGGCCTCGTTCCGCGCGCGTTCGACCTCGTTGGCCGACAGGTCCGAAGCCGTCACCGCATGGCCGAATGCCGCGAGGCCGAGCGCCTGCGTGCCGATGCCGCAAGACACGTCGAGCACCTTGCGGCTTGCCTCGCCGCACGGCCATTCGGCCTCGAAGAGCTGCGAGAGCTTTTCGCCCTGCACGCGGATGCTGTCGTTCCAGTCCGGATAGATCAGGTGATAGAGCGGGGCGAGTTCGTCGTAGAAGCGGTCGGTCATGCGCCCATTGTGCGGGCGCGCGCCGGCTAGCGCGGCACCTTGCCGGTGGTGTCCGGCGCGCGCAGGAAGTCGAAGTCCACGCCCTTGTCGGCCTGCGTCACGGTCTGCAGGAAGAGCTTTCTGTAGCCGCGCCCGGCGGTGGGCTCCACCACCGGCGATTCCTTTGCGCGCCTTGCCAGCTCTTCGTCGGTCACCAGCAGCGAGATCTCCCGATTCGCCACGCTGAGACGGATGCGGTCGCCGCTGCGCACGTAGGCCAGCGGCCCGCCGATGGCCGACTCGGGTGTCACATGCAGCACGATGGTGCCGAAGGCGGTGCCGCTCATGCGGCCGTCGGAGATGCGCACCATGTCCTTCACGCCGGCGCGTGCGAGCTTGCGCGGAATCGGCAGGTAGCCCGCCTCCGGCATGCCCGGGGCGCCCTTGGGGCCGATGTTCTTGAGCACCAGCACGTCGTGAGGCGTCACGTCGAGTTCGTCGCTGTCGATGCGCCGCGCCAGGTCTTCGGCGTTCTCGAAGACCACGGCGCGGCCTTCGTGCTCCATCAGCACCGGGTCGGCGGCCGACTGCTTGATGATCGCGCCGCCCGGCGCCAGGTTGCCCCACAGCACGGCGATGCCGCCCTGCGGGTAGATCGGCTGCGCCACCGGGCGAACCACGTCCTGCGCGAAGCCGGGGCCGGCGGCCTCGATCTCCTCGCCCAACGTGCGGCCCGTGACCGTGAGCGCATCGAGGTGCAGCAGCGGTCTGAGCTCGCGCAGCAGCGTGGCCATGCCGCCCGCGGCGTGGAAGTCTTCCATGTAGTGCTGGCCCGAGGGCTTCAGGTCGAGCAGCACCGGCGTCTCGCGGCCCATGCGGTCGAGCGCGTGCAGGTCGATGTCCAGGCCCATGCGCCCGGCGATGGCCGCGAGGTGCACGATGCCGTTGGTCGAGCCGCCGATGGCCAGCAGCACGCGCATCGCGTTCTCGAAGGCGGCCGGCGTCAGCACCTTGTCGATGGTGAGGCGCTCGCGGGCGATCCGCACCGCCTGCGCGCCGGTCTGCTCGGCGATGCGGATGCGGTCGGCAGTCACGGCCGGCGGCGAGGCCCCGCCCGGCACTGTCATGCCCAGCGCCTCGGCGATGCAGGCCATGGTGCTGGCCGTGCCCATGACCGAGCAGGTGCCCACGCTCGCCACCAGCTGGTTGTTGACGTCGGCCGTTTCCTCCGCGTCGATCTCGCCCGCGCGGTAGCGGGCCCAGTAGCGGCGGCAGTCGGTGCAGGCGCCCACGCGCTCGCCGCGATGGCTGCCGGTGAGCATCGAGCCGGTGATGAGCTGGATGGTCGGCAGCCCGGCCGACGCCGCGCCCATGAGCTGCGCCGGCACGGTCTTGTCGCAGCCGCCGATGAGCACCACCGCGTCCATGGGCTGCGCGCGCACCATCTCCTCGGTGTCCATGGCCATCAGGTTGCGCAGGTACATGCTGGTCGGCGCGGCGAAGCTCTCGTGCACCGAGATGGTCGGAAACTCCATCGGCAGCCCGCCCGCGAGCATCACGCCGCGCTTCACCGCCTCGATGAGTTGCGGCGCGTTGCCGTGGCAGGGGTTGTAGGCGCTGCCGGTGCTGGCGATGCCGATGACCGGACGGTCGAGCGCGGCATCGGTATAGCCCGCGCCCTTGATGAAGGCCTTGCGCAGGAAGAGCGAGAAGCCGCGGTCGCCGTAGCTGGTGAGGCCCTTGCGCATGCCGGCGTTGGCGTTGCCGTCGTTGTCGTCGGGCTCGAACTTGGATTCGGTCATGGGTGTGGGGGGTGGTTTTTCTTCAGGGGCCTATGCGGCATCAGTCCAGCACGGCTTCATAGATGGCAAGGTCTCCGGCGGAGAAGCAGCAGAAGACCACTTCTTCCACCGGCGATGCGGCATCCGCCAAGGCCTCCCGCACCGTGCTCACCGCCAGCCTTGCCGCCGGTTCCACGGGGTAGCCGTAGATGCCGGTGCTGATGCCGGGAAAGGCGATGCTGCGAACGCCGTGCGCCGCCGCGAGCGCCATCGAACGCCGGTAGCACGAGGCCAGCAGCTCCGGCTCGCCCGAGTCGCCGCCGCGCCACACCGGACCGACCGTATGGATGATGAAGCGCGCATGCAGCCGGTAGCCCCTGGTGAGCTTGGCGTCGCCCGTCTTGCAGCCGCCCAGCAGCCGGCATTCGTGCACCAGCTCGGGCCCGGCCGCGCGGTGGATCGCTCCATCCACGCCGCCGCCGCCCAGCAGCGAGGAGTTGGCGGCGTTGACGATGGCGTCCACCCGCAGGGTCGTGATGTCGGCGCGGATGGCGCGCAGGCTGGTCGTATCTGTCATGTGCAAAGGCCTCGTAGGCGCACTGGCCGGAGTCGGGCAAACCCGATTACGAAGAAGGTTTCAAATACTTACGATTCCAGCGCCGGACGCATTCGCCCGGCACCCGTCGCCGCGTGGCTTCGATCTTGCATGGGGTGCGGGCTGTTCTCAACCCGAGGGAGAGTCGATGAAAAGCTTGTTGCGGTGGCGCCGCGCCGGTGTTTTTCTTTGCCTGGCGTTCGCGGGCGCGGTGGCTGCCCATGCGCAGGCGCTGCAGTTCAAGTGGGGCCATGTCTACGAGCCCACGAGCATCTTCCACCAGCAGGCCGAGCTGGCGGCGCGCAAGATCGCCGAGCAGTCGGAGGGCAAGATCAGGATCGAGGTGGTGCCTTCTTCCAAATTGGGACAGGAGGGCGACTATCCGCTGATGCTGGCCAACGACTCGATGCAGATCGCCTACGTCGGGCAGGCCACGCTGGCCGAGGGCTATCCGCCGCTGAGCCTGGGGAGCTACCCCTTCGCCTTCAAGGACCTCGACCACATGCGCAAGTACCTGGCGAGCCCGCTGCTGGCCGAGCTGATGAAGGGCTACAACGAGAAGAGCGGCAATCGCATGGTCGCCTCCGTCTACTACGGCGCGCGCCAGGTCACATCGGCGAAGCCGCTGGCCAGGCCGGAAGACTTCCGCGACCTGCGCCTGTACGTGCCCGCCGCCGCGGCCTACCAGCTTTTCGCCACCGCGGTCGATGCCAAGCCGGTGACGCTGCCCTTCATGAGCCTGTACGGCTCGCTCAAGAAGAGCGAGGTGGAGGCGCAGGAAAACCCGCTGGACATTGTCAAGTCGAAGAAGCTCTACGAGGTGCAGAAGTACGTGCTGCTGACCGCGCACGTCTACGACACGCTGGGCATCGTCATCGGCAAGGCCGCGTGGGGCAAGCTGACTCCGCAGCAGCAGGCGATGGTCGAGAAGGTGCTGGTGGAAACAGCCAAGTGGACCAACGTCGGCGTGATCGCCGGGGAGCTGGAAGACGAGAAGTTCCTGCGCGACAAGGGCATGACCGTGTCGCCGGCCAACCGGCAGCTGTTCCAGGAGCGCGTCGTCAGGCGCTCGACGCCAGAGCAGTTGGGCGCGCGGCCGGGCGACTATGCGCGGCTGCAGGCGCTGGTGAACTAGGGCGCTAGGGCGTTTCGACAAAGGCGCGTTGCAGCGCAATCGACAGCTCCGCCACCAAGGCCTCGCGCTGGGGTGACGGGCGCCAGAAGCTGCGGGACGCGATGCCACCGGATTCCCATTCGGGATGGTTGCGCGCCGGCTGCGCGCCACGCACCGCGGACGCCGCGGCGCGCGTGGGCGCATCGCCGTCCTCTGGCGATTCGGTGGCGATGCGCTGCGTGGCCGCATGGCCGCGCAGTTCCAGCGCCTGCGTGAGCTTCAGCTGCCATGCGGCCAGCGTGAACAGCACGCCGTCTTCCACGGTGAGCTCGTGCACGTCGCGCAGCTTGTTGGCAATCTTGCGCCCGAGCGGCCCCAGGCCCTGCGACACCGCGCCGCCGATGGCGCCGCCGAGTGCCGCGCCCGCGCCCAGCGAGATGCCGGCCACGGCCAGGTCGGCCACCACACCCACCGCCGCGCCGATGACGGCGCCCTTGCCCAGGCGCAGGCCGGCGTCTTTCATGGCCTCGGGGCTGAAGAAGTCGAGCGTCCAGCGGCCTTCGATGATCGGCAGCGGCGCCTCGTCGGCATCGCCCTGGCGAAAACCGTAGAGCGCGAGCAGGTCGTCGGTGCAGCGCTGGGCCTTGTCGAACACGTCTTTCTGCAGCGCGGCGACCAGGGCCTTGCGGCGCGCGTCGTCGGCGAACTCGGGGGACGACACGGTGCGGCGCACCGCCGCGGCATCGACCAGCAGGCTTGCGATGCGCGAGCACGCCGATTCGCGCCGCCGCGCGGCTTCGGCGGCCAGCGAATCGACCACGCCTCGCAGCAGCTCGCGCCGATCGCGCAGCAGCGTGGCGAGGTCGCCGTACAGGTCCTGCTCGGCGCCGACGAAGGGGGCCGCCGCGTCGAAGCGCACCTGCACGTGCAGGCCGTAGGCCGAGAGCAGCTCCTTCCACGCCGGCTCGCGGCTGGCGGCGTCGCGCACGAAGTTGAGCACCGGCAGCACCGGGCGCGCGCAGGAGTTGAGCAGTTCGACTTCGTCGCGGAACTTGGGCAGCACCGGCTCGCGCACGTCGATGACCAGGAAGGCGGCGTCGATCTCGAGCATGGTGCGCAGCACCTTGGCCTCCTGCTCGAACACGCCGTGCGCCTCGGGCCCGCGCAGGAACTGGCGGATGCGCTCCGGTGGCGTCGCCTGCGTGTCGAAGCCGGCGGCAAGATGCTCGCGCAGCGCAACGGCGTCTTCCAGCCCCGGCGTGTCGAAGAAGCGCACGGCGGCCTCGCCGTTCACGTCGAGATCTACCGATTCGACATGGCGCGTGGTGCCGGGGCGTTGCGACACCTCGCCGAAATCGACGCGCCGCGTGAGCGTGCGCAGCAACGAGGTCTTGCCGGCGTTGGTGTGGCCGACCACAGCGATGCGGATGGCTTGCTGCGTCATGGGGCGATGGCGCTTTCGGGCAGGGCGGCTTCGAGGCGTTCGCTGGCGGCGACGCGTTCCAGGCCGGTGTCGCGCAGCCAGTCGAGCCAGCGCTGCGTGGCGTTGGCATCGGGCGAGTCGGCCAGCCACAGGCGGCACTCGCCGCAATGCGCCAGCACCTCGCGCAGGAAGCGCTCGGTGCCGCGGTCGGGGCTGGAGGCGGCGTGGCAGACCATCAGCATCGTGCGTGGATGGACCCGGGCCAACTGGTCGAGCAGGGCGCGGCGTGCGGCGGCGCTGCCGTCGATGCGCTGAGACTGCGCTGCAATGGCCGCGGGCAGCGTGGCCGGTGGCCAGGGCATGTCGGGAGGCAGCTCGAAGCCGAGCACGAAGATGGCGTCTTGCAGTTCCGATGCAGGCAGGCTCGAAGGCGTGGCGCCGCGCAGGCGGCCCGGGTCGGCATCGACGATGGCGGCAGGCGCCATCGCGGCGAAGCGGGCCAGCAGCTTGCGGTAGTAGGGTTCGTGCCAGTCGGGCTGCAGCGCCTTGCGGCGGCTGCGCAGGACGCCTGCGCTCAGCAGCACCAGCGCGATGCGCGGCAGCAGTCCGTAGACCGCGATGCAGCCGGTGAGCCACAGCGCCCAGGTGCGTTGCCCGCCGGCGCTAGCGGTACCAGGGGCGGCCATCACCGTGGCGGCATCGGGCACCGGAAAGCCCAGCTTCGCCGGCAGCCACCCCAGTGCCTGCACGGCACGCACGAAAAATTCCGGCTCGAGGATCGTCGTTTCCCAGCTCAGCGTGTAGCTGCGAAACGCGAGCGCGAACAGCATCGCGGCCAGCACGACCGCGAACGACAGCGACCAGATGCCGTGGCTCACGAGCCCGAAGGCCCAAGGCAGAAGCTTCGCGCGAGACAGCAGCCCCGTGGCCGCGCGCACCAGCACCGGCGCTTGCCCGCGCTTGCCGCCGGCCACGCGCGCAGTGAGCGACAGCCAGATCCAGCCCAGCGAGGCGGTGTTGAAGGAGCCGATCGGCAGCCACAGGCCGACGAGCCACAGCAGCAGCGTCAGCGCATGCAGCCCCAGCAGGCTCGCGAGCGCGACGATCACGTTGATGTGGCGCTCCCCGCCGCCGACCACGTTGCCCGCGAGCCCAAGGCCGGCCACGACGATGAGCGCCGCGAGCCCGAGCAGCACCCAGGGCGCCCATTGCCGGGCACGCGCGAGTTCAGGCTGCAGGCCGATGCGCTCGCCGAGCAGCAGCGCGCGCTCGGTGACCTGGCGGTGGGAATCCGCCGTGCGGGAGGCCGCGGTGCGCAGGGCCTGTGCGTCGTCGAGCGGACCGTTCTGCTCGGTCCATCGGATCGCCTCGGTGATCACCGCGTCCGTAAAGGCGGGTTCGCGCAGCGCGGTGTTGGTCAACAGGGTCCCTTCGCAGCCAGTCTGTATCTGTATCAGTCATCGAGGCCCGGCGCAGGGCGAGGCCGCGCAAATTATGCCCGCCGCTTTCCGGCCGGCCACGACGCGGCCACGACGAAGAACGGGGCCGCGAGCGGCCCCGTTTCACGGGATGAGCGGGGGGTGGGATCAGCGAAGGCCGAAGAACGAAAGCACGGCAACGACCACCACGACCAGACCGACGATGTAGATGATGGAATTCACGCGAGGACTCCTCTGTGTTGAAGATGAATCCAGCATCGCGCGGGCATCGCGGCCCGACTGTCGGCAGGGGGCGGCGCGTGCTGTAGGCGGGTGTGAAGCGCCGGGCCGGAGGGGGCTGTCAGCGTTTACGAGCGGGGCCCAGCGCGCGCTTCAGCAGCCACAGCATCGCCGTGCGGGTCTCTTCCACATCGGCGCCCGCGTCGATGGCCAGCGCGGCGCGGTCGAAGGCGGCCGAGAGCAGCGGGGTGAGGGCGTCCAGCGAGACCTCGTCCTTGCCCACGCCGGCACGCACGAGGCCCTCGCGCAGCGAAGCGGCCGAGGTGGTGTCGTCCAGCGCCATGATTTCTTCCATGCCGAGCACGGCGGGCCCGTCGATCAGCAGCAGCCGCGTGCGGCCCGGCGCCGTCATCGCGTTCAGGTAGGCCTTGCTGCCTTCCAGCAGCGCCTCGCGCGGCGAGAGCTGCTCGGGCGCGGCGGCCTCGATGTCGGCCGCGACAGCCTGGCTTTCGCGCTGCAGCACCTGGCGGAACAGGTCGCGCTTGTCGGCGAAGTGGTGGTACAGCGCCCCGCGCGTGATGCCCGCGGCCACCGCGATCTCGGGCGTGGAAGTGTCGCCGTAGCCCTTGCCGACGAAGAGGGCACGCGCCGCGTCGAGCAGCGCGAGGCGGGTGGTTTCGGTGCGCTCGCGGTTGGTTATGACCGTTGCCGATGTGGTCTTGCTCATTTACATGCAGCCTGTCTGTAAGTTATATTCAATTTACATGCAGCCTGTATGTTAAATGAAAGGACCCACCGTGAAAGTGACGAGCTACTACCCCGTTCTCATGACCCACGACGTCGCCGGAACGGCGGACTTCTACAAGACGCATTTCGGCTTCACGCCGCTCTTCACGAGCGACTGGTACGTGCACCTGCAACTGGCTGACGAGCCCTCGGTGAACCTGGCCGTGCTCGACGGCCGGCACGAGACCGTCCCGGCCGCGGCGCGCGGTCAGGTGGCAGGCGGCACGCTGCTGAACTTCGAGGTGGACGATCCCGATGCGGTGCACGACCGGCTGAAGGCCGCCGGCCTGCCGATCCTGCTGCCGCTGCGCGACGAGGCCTTCGGCCAGCGCCACTTCATCACGCGCGACCCGAATGGGGTGCTGATCGACATCATCAAGCCGATCCCGCCGAGCGGGGAGTTCGTCGCACAGTACGAGGCCGGCGCACTACCGACCTGATGCCGCTCAGGCGCTCAGCGCCTCGTCCTCTTCCAGGCTGTCGCCCAGGAAGCCGCCGCTCTGGTGCGCCCACAGCCGCGCGTACAGCCCGCCCTGGGCCATCAGCGTGCGGTGGTCGCCTTCTTCCACCACGCGGCCTTCGTCGAGCACGATGAGCCGGTCCATCGCGGCGATGGTCGAGAGCCGGTGGGCGATGGCGATCACGGTCTTGCCTTCCATCAGCGTGTAGAGGCTCTGCTGGATGGCGGCCTCCACCTCGGAGTCGAGCGCGCTGGTGGCTTCGTCGAGCAGCAGGATCGGCGCGTCCTTCAGCATCACGCGCGCGATGGCCACGCGCTGGCGCTGGCCGCCGGAGAGCTTCACGCCGCGCTCGCCCACGTGCGCCTCGTAGCCGCGCCGCCCGGTCGCGTCGCCCAGGGTCTGGATGAAGTCGTGCGCCTCGGCGCGTTTGGCTGCCGCCTCGATCTGCTCCTTCGTCGCGTCGGGCCGGCCGTAGGCGACGTTGTCGGCGACCGAGCGGTGCATCAGCGAGGTGTCCTGCGTCACCATGCCGATATGGCCGCGCAGCGAGTCCTGAGTGACGTGCGCTATATCTTGTCCGTCGATGAGGATGCGGCCGCTTTCCAGGTCGTGGAAGCGCAGCAGCAGGTTCACCAGCGTCGACTTGCCCGCGCCCGAGCGGCCGACCAAGCCGATTTTCTCGCCGGGCTTCACGGTCAGCGTGAGGTCGTCGATCACGCGGCGGCCCGCGTCGCCGTAGCGGAAGCTCGCGTGCTCGAAGCGCACTTCGCCGCGCGGCACTTCGAGCGCCCGGGCATCGGCCGCGTCGAGCACGGTGCGCGGGCGCGACAGCGTCTTCATGCCGTCCTGCACCGTGCCGATGTTCTCGAACAGGCTGGTCATCTCCCACATGATCCAGTGCGACATGCCCTGCAGCCGCAGCGCCATCGCGGTGGCCGCCGCCACGGCGCCGATGCCGACCGCGCCGTGCGACCACAGCCACAGTGCCACGCCCGCCATGCCGGCCGTGAGGCCCATGCTCAGCGTGTGGTTGACGATCTCGAAGGCGCTCACCAGGCGCATCTGGCCGTAGCCCGTCTTCATGAACTCGCGCATCGCGTCGCGCGCGAAGCCGGCCTCGCGCTGCGTGTGCGAGAACAGCTTGACGGTCGCGATGTTGGTGTAGGCGTCGGTCACCCGGCCGGTCATCAGCGCGCGGGCGTCGGCCTGCTCCTTGCCGACCTTGCCCAGTCGCGGCACGAAGTACACCAGCGAGCCGATGTACAGCGCCAGCCAGATCAGGAAGGGCCAGACCAGCTGCGCGTCGAGCACGCCCACAAGAATGATCATGGTGGCCACGTACACGCCCATGGCCACCAGCACGTCGGCCAGCACGAACACCGTGTCGCGCACCGCCAGCGCGGTCTGCATGACCTTGGCCGTGATGCGGCCGGCGAACTCGTCCTGGTAGAAGGCCATGCTCTGGCCCAGCATCAGCCGGTGGAAGTTCCAGCGCAGGCGCATCGGCAGGTTCACCGCGAGCGTCTGGTGCTTCACGATGGTCTGCAGCGCCACCACCACGATGCTGATGACGAGGAAGGCCGCCAGCCACATGAGCGTGCCGCCGCGCTCCTGCCACAGGCGCGAGGGCTCCTGGCCCGCGAGCCAGTCGACGATGCGCCCGAGGATCGCGAACAGCGCTGCCTCGAAGATCGACATGGCGGCGGTGAGCACCGCCATCACCGCGATCTTGCCGCGCACGCCGTGCGTGCAGGCCCAGAGAAAGGCGAAGAAGCCCTGCGGCGGCATCGGAGGCTCGGCGGCAGGGTAGGGGTGAAGGAGTTTTTCGAAGAAGCGGAACAAGGGCGAGGTCTCCCGGAGAGCTCAGGACTTTAGCCGTGCATGCATGACCTTGCCCCGAAAAGGTGCGTTCTTCAGGAAGCGTTCAGCGTGCCGCGCGGCTTGCCCTGGCTCGCCGCAGGCGGGCCCAGCCGCTCGCCCAGGAAGTCGATGAAAGTACGCAGTTTGGGCGCCATGTACTGCCGGCTCGTGTAGACCGCGAAGAGCGTCACGGGCGTGGCCTCGAAGTCCGGCAGCAGCCGCAGCAGCCGGCCCTGCGCGATGTCGTCGTCGATCAGCCAGGTGGGCATGTAGGCAATGCCCATGTCCGCGCGCACCGCGTGCAGCGTGAGCGTGGTGTCGTCCGAGCGCATGGCCGGCGCCAGACGCAGCGGAAACATCCGCCCGCCCGGGCCCTTGAGCGCAAGGTTGTCCAGGTTCACGTAGCTCGGCACGATGGCGCCCAGCTTCGCGAGGTCGGCCGGCACGGCGGGCACGCCGCCCATGCGCTCCAGGTAGGCGGGCGTGCCGGCGAGGAAGAAGGGCACCCGGCACAGCGGCCGGGCGATCAGCGCAGGCGAGGGCTCCTGCGTGGCGCGCAGCGCGAGGTCGTAGCCGTCGGCCGCGAGGTCGACCTTGCGGTTCTCCAGGTGCATGTCGACCAGCACTTCCGGGTACTTCTCGCGGTAGTCGGCCAGCACCCGGGCGAAGCGCGGCGTGGCGCACCACACGGGCGCGCTCACCTTGAGCTGGCCGCGCGGCGTGTCGCTGATCTGGCCGATGGCGGCCTCGGCCTCGTCGAGCAGATCGAGCGCGCGGCGGCTCTGCTCGTACCAGGCGGTGCCGGCCTCGGTCAGGCTCAGGTGCCGGCTCGAGCGGTGCAGCAGCCGTGCGCCCAGCGACCTCTCCAGCTGCGCCACGTGCTTGCTCGCCATCGGCGCAGACATGCCCAGCCGCCCGGCCGCCGCCACGAAGCTGCCCGCTTCCACGACTTCGCGGAACACCCGCAGGCTGGTCATCCGGTCCATGTGCGCATCCTTGTCGAAGATTTCCTGGCAGGAACTGATCCGATGCATCGTAGCCTGTCGATTTCCTTGGAGGAAATGTCTACAGTCGATCCAACGCTTTCATCGAGGAGCATCGACTTGACCCACGACAACACTTCCGCTTCGCCCCGCCTGCCCACGTATTTCATCTCGCACGGCGGCGGCCCCTGGCCCTGGATGAAGAAGGAGATGGGCCCGACCTACGACCGGCTCGAAGCCTCGCTGGCCGACATGCCCCGCCAGATCGGCCGCACCCCCGCCGCCATCCTGATGGTGTCGGCCCACTGGGAGGCGCCCGCCTTCACGGTGCAGGGCAGCGCCAAGCCGCCGATGATCTACGACTACGGCGGCTTTCCCCCGCATACCTACGAGGTGCACTACGACTCGCCCGGCTCGCCCGAGCTGGCGCAGCGCGTGCAGTCGCTCATCGCCGCCGCCGGCCTGCCGGTGCAGATCGACCCGCAGCGCGGCTACGACCACGGCATGTTCTCGCCAATGGCCGCCATCTACCCCAAGGCCGACGTGCCGGTGGTGCAGCTGTCGCTGCGCCGAGGGCTCGACCCCGCCGAGCACCTCGCGCTGGGCCGCGCTATCGCACCGCTGCGCGACGAGAACGTGCTGATCGTCGGCAGCGGGCTGAGCTACCACAACCTGCGCAACTTCGGTCCGCAGGCGCACGGTGTGTCGAAGGCTTTCGATGACTGGCTCGACGCTGCCGTCGTGAAGAGCACGGCCGGCGAGCGCAGCGCGCAACTGCTGCAGTGGGATTCAGCCCCGGCGGCGCGCATGGCGCATCCGCGCGAGGAGCATCTGATTCCGCTGATGGTGGCCGTTGGCGCGGCAGAAGGCGAAGCCGGCGAACGCGTGTATCACGAGGATGCGTTCATGGGCGGGCTCGTGGTGTCGAGCTTCCGGTTCGGCGGCTGAAGCTTCAGCCGCGCCGAACGCCATCGGCATCGACCAGCCCCACCCGCGTCTGCCGGCCCCAGGTTCCGCGCCCCGTCAGGAACATCCACCAGCCCCATGCCGCACCCGTGTGCCGCAGGATCTGGAAGGTGAAGGGCTCGATCAGCGCGGCTGCGAAGGCCTGCACGAAGTTGGCTTCGCTGCCGTTGCCGACCCAGCGCCGGTACAGGTGCACCGACCACAGGTGGAAGACGAGGTCGAGCACGATCTTCGCGCCGATCACGCCGGCCACCGGCGCCAGCACGCCGAGGTTGCCGCGCGCCAGGTACACCAGCAGCAGGCCGAAGGCGGCAAGGCCATAGAGCGGCTGCAGCGTGTCGACGGCCTTCACCGGCAGCATCGCGACGCCGAGCCAGCCGTAGCGCCGGTCGCCGACCATCGCGCGGTACCAGAACTGCGTCTGCAGGAACCCGCCGAACCAGCGGCGGCGCTGGCGCAGGAAGGCGCCGGTGCTGCTCGGCGCGTCGGTGTGCGCCTGCGCGTCGCCGAGCACGCGCACGGTCCACGGCAGGCCGTGGGCCTGGGCGTGGCGGTGCAGGCGGTGGATGAGTTCGTAGTCCTCGACCAGGCAATCGGTGTCGAAGCCGCCGACCGCGCGCACCGCCTCGGTGCGAAAGCCCGCGAAGGCGCCCGAGATCAGCAGCAGGCCGTTGACGCGCATCCATGCATAGCGCGAGAGGAAGTTGCGGATGTACTCGTAGGTCTGGAACCACTGGAAGCAGCGGCCGGCCAGCGTGCGGCTGCACACGGGCGTGATGACGCCGGTGGCGGCCACGAGTTCCGGCTCTTCGGAGAAGGCCCGGCGCACCGCACCGATGGCGCGGCTGTCGAGCAGGGTGTCGCCGTCGACCGTGAGCACGATGTCGGTGTCGATGCGCAGGATGCCCGCGTTCAGCGCCACCGCCTTGCCGCCGTGCGGCAGCCGCAGCCAGCGCAGCGACGGATGCAGCGTGCTGGGCGCGCTCAGCTCGCCGAGCTCAGGAGCGACAAGTCCGTAGCGCGTGGTGAGCAGCTCGGCCGTGCCGTCGCTCGAGCCGTCGTCGGCGATCACGATGCGCTCGGGCAGGTCGGTCTGGCCGAGCAGGGCGGCCAGCGTCACGGGCAGCACGGCGGCTTCGTTGTGCGAGGCGACGATCACGCCCAGGGTGTTGCGCCGGGCGGCCGCAGCGGGTGAAGGCGCCGGCCGGGGGCGCAGGATCGGCAGCGTCATCCACGCGACGAAGAGCAGCAGCACCGTGTCGTAGAGCACGTAGGCCACGCCCACCGACCACGCCCCGACATCGACCGCCTTGAACGCCATGGCGAAGAGCAGCACCCACAGCACGAGCACGCCCCCGTGGATGAGCCAGCTGCGCAGCGGCGTGGCGGGGGGAGACAGGCGCGGCGACGCGGCCAGGAAGGCGCTTTGTAGAGGATCGTTCAAGGGAAGTGGGCCCGGGCGGCTGTCGATCGGTCGGTCGGAGGTTGGTGATACGCAAATACTCGGCCTGCGGTTTCGAAAAGCCCGGGGAATGCCCGGACAATCGCACGCGCTCCCGACTGAGTCGGCCCCCGCCCGAAAATTCCCCGCATGCTCGCACAAACCCGCTACACCCGAACCGCGATCGCGCTGCACTGGCTGATCGCGGTGCTCATGATCATCAACATCGCGCTGATCCTGCTGGTCGACCGCTATCCCGACGAGTGGGTGCGCCCGGCCGTCGACACCCACAAGTCCATCGGCATCACGGTGCTGGGCCTGGTCATCATGCGGATCCTCTGGCGCGCCACGCACCGGCCGCCGGCCATGCCGGGCTCCTACGGCGCCTTCGAGCGCTTCGCGGCCCACCTGGCGCACGGCGCGCTGTACGTGCTGATGATCCTGCTGCCGCTGTCGGGCTGGATGCACGACTCGGCCTGGAAGGACGCTGCCACGCACCCGATGCAGCTCTTCGGCCTCTTCGAATGGCCGCGCATCGGCTGGATCATGGCCATCGAGCCGACGGTGAAGGAGACCTGGCACACCGTGCTGGGCGGCGTGCACGAATGGGCCGGCTACGTGCTGTACGTGCTCGTCGGCCTGCACGTGCTGGCCGCGCTGAAGCACCAGTTCCTCGACGGCGAACGCGAACTCCAGAGGATGTGGCCATGAACGCCGACCTCATCGCGCGCATCGACGCGCTCTCGACCCATCACGACGCGGTGCACGAGGGCGTGCGCGTGCGCTGGCGCCGCTTCGGCACGGACGCCAGCCGGCCACCGCTGGTGCTGCTGCACGGCGGCCACGGCAGCTGGATGCACTGGCTGCTCAATGCAGAAGCCCTCTCGGCCGGCCGCACGCTGTGGCTGCCCGACATGCCGGGCTTCAACGAATCGGATGCGCCGCCGCGCGTGGAAACCGGCGAAGACCCGCTGCAGCCGCTGCTCGCCGGGCTCGGCGGCACGCTCGACCAGCTCATCGGCGCGGGCACCACCATCGACCTCGGCGGCTTCTCCTTCGGCGGGCTGACGGCCGCGCGCTTCGGCGCCGGTCGCGGTGCGGTCCGCCGCCTCGCGCTGATCGGCAGCGGCGGCCACGGCACGCTGCGGCGCATGACGGCGCAGATGATCAACTGGCGCGCCGCCCCCGACCGCGAAGCCGAGCGCGCCGCGCTGCTGCACAACCTGGCGGCGCTGATGCTGCACGATGCCGCCGCCATCGACGAGCTGGCGTTCGCCATCCACGACATCTCGTGCCACGGCACGCGCTTTCGCAGCAAGGAGGTGTCGCAGTCGGGCGGGCTGCAGCAGGCGATCGGCACCATGGGCGTGCCTACGCTGCTGCTGTGGGGCGAGTTCGACGTCACCGCAGATCCGCGCCCGCTGGTGGCGCAGCTCGCCGCCGAGGGGCCGGGGCGCGAAGGCGTGGTGATCGACGGCGCCGGCCATTGGGCGCAGTACGAGCGCGCCGACGAGGTCAACGCGCGGCTCATGGAGTTCTTCCGCTGAGCCTCGCTGCAGCTGTTATTGCTGCTGCTTCACCAGCCCCAGCTTGCGGATGATGTCGCCCCACTGGTCGTAGGTCGAGCGCGTCAGGTCGGCCAGCTGCTTCGGGCTCGACGACTCGGCCTCGTACGCGCCCTGGCGGAAGAAGTCGCGCGTGGCGGGCATCGCCAGCACCTGGGCCAGCGCGGCATTGAGCTTTTCGACCACCGGTGCCGGCATGCGCGCCGGGCCGTAGAAGCCCAGCCAGCTCGGCATGTCGACGCCGCTCACTCCCTGTTCACCCATGGTGGGCACGTCGGGCAGCATCGGGCTGCGTTTGGGCGCGGCCACCGCCAGCATGCGCACCTTGCCGGTGGCCGTGTTCTGGATGGCGTTGGGCGCCGCGTCGAAGTAGTACTGCACACGGCCCGCGAGAAAGTCCTTGGCCGCGTCGGCGCCGCCCTTGTACGGCACATGCACCACGTCCAGCCCCGCCTGCCGCGCGAAGGCTTCGCCGTAGATGTGCGAGGAGGTGCCGGTGCCGAAGGAGGCGTAGCTCATCTTCCCCGGGTTGGCCTTGATGTACGCCACCAGCTCCTGCACCGTGCGCGCCGGCACGCTCGCATGCACGGTCAGCACCAGCGGGCCGCGCGCGCCGAGCGAGATCGGCGTGAGGTCCTTGAACGGGTCGTAGCGCACCTGCGCCAGCGTCTGCGGGTTCTGCGCCACCACGGAGGAGGGCGCGTACATGAAGGTGTAGCCGTCGGGCGCGGCGCGGATCACTTCCTCGGTCGCGAGGATGAAGCTCGCGCCCGGCCGGTTCTCCACGATCACCGGCGTCTGCAGCACCTCGCCGAGCTTGTTGGCGACGAAGCGCGCCTGCGCGTCCGAAGCGCCGCCGGCCGCCAGGCCCAGCACGATGCGGATGGTGCGGCCCTTTTCCGGGAAGGGCGCGGCGGCGTGGGCCGGCAGAAGGGTGCTGGCGGCGCCGAGCGCCAGCCAGGTCGCGAAGCGCCGGCGGTGCAGCGAGGAGGGGAAGGAGGAAGCCGTCATGTCGCTCATTGTTTGACCAGCCCGACCTGCTGCACCATCGCCCCCCAGCTGTCGTAGGTCGAGCGCGTGATGCTCGCGAACTCGGCCGGCGTGGTGGCGCCCGCCTCGTAGCCGCCGCTTCGATAGAACTCCTGCACCTGCGGCATCGCCAGCACCTTCGTGAGTGCCGTGTTGAGCTTCGCGACCACCGGGGCCGGCATGCGCGCCGGGCCGTAGAAGCCCAGCCAGCTCGGCAGGTCGAGCCCGGCATAGCCCTGCTCGGCGAACGTGGGCACTTCGGGCAGCGCCGCGATGCGCGCATTGGAGGCCACCGCGAGGATCTTCACCTTGCCGCTGGAGGCGGTGATGATGGCCGAGGAGGCCGAGTCGAACATGTACTGCACGCGCCCGCCGATCAGGTCCTTCGCCGCGTCGGAGCCGCCCTTGTACGGAATGTGCACCGCGTCGATGCCGGTCTTCTTCACGAAGGCCTCGCCGTAGATGTGCGAAGAGGTTCCCGCGCCGAAGGAGGCATAGCTCACCTTGCCCGGGTGTGCCTTCACGTAGGCCACCAGCTCCTTCACGTTGTTCACCGGCACGCTGGTGCTCAGCGAGAGCACCAGCGGCCCGCGCCCGCCCATCGATATGGCGGTGAAGTCCTTGAACGGGTCGTAGGGCACCTGCGCGAAGGTGTGCGGGTTCTGCGCCATGGTGGAAGAGGGCGCGTACAGCAGCGTGTAGCCGTCGGGCTGGGCGCGCGACACCTCGTTGGCCGCCAGCATGGTGCTGGCGCCGGGCTTGTTGTCGACGATCACGCTGGTGTTCAGAACCTCGCCGAGCTTCTGCGCAACGATGCGCGCCTGCGCGTCGGTGCCGCCGCCGGGCGTGAAGCCCACGACGATGCGGATGGGCTTGCCGCGCGCCGGGAAGTCCTGCGCCATGGCCAGGGGCGCGAGGCCCAGAAGGACTGCGGCGCCGATGGCCGAGCCGAAGGCACGGCGGGTGCCGTGGGGTTTCTTCATCGATGTCTCCGTTGGAATGCTTCTTCAATATTGATCTTTAAATCCATAAAAATCCATATTTACTAGGGAATACCCCGAATATTGGACTTTTAACTTTCAAAAAATGGAAAGTGAAATCAAAATACGGCGAAACAAGCCAAGCCGAGAACGCATTCATGAAAACTGTCGTCCGTACCGACGAGCGCATCCTGTCCTCCGACATCTTCGACCGCGACAGCCGCGTCAAGCGGCCTGACCACGGCAGCTGGGCCGAGCCCGGCAAGAGCATCCCGGTCTATCACCGCTGCGGCGTGCTGGTGGTGGGCGGCGGCCCCTCGGGCACCGCGGCCGCCGCCGCCGCGGCCCGCGCGGGCGCCGACGTGGCGCTGCTCGAGCGCTACAACCACCTGGGTGGTCTTTCAACCGGCGGGCTCGTCATCTGGATCGACCGCATGACCGACTGGGAAGGCAAGCTGGTCATCCGCGGCTTCGCCGAAGAGCTGTTCGACCGCCTGCCGGCCGAGGCCATCGCCGGCCCGGCGCGCGAGGACTGGGGCTCGCAGGACGCGGCCAAGGCCGCCCACTGGTCGCAGCGCACCGCCGCCTACCACGGCGTCGTCACCTGGTCGCCCACCATCGACCCCGAGCGGCTCAAGCTGCTCTCGCAGGAGATCGTGCTGGAGCGCAAGGTCAAGCTCATCTATCACTCGTGGGCCGCCATTCCCATCGTGCAGGACGGCGCGGTCAAGGGCGTGGTGTTCGAGAGCAAGGAAGGCCGCATGGCCATCATGGCCGACGTGGTGGTCGACGCCACCGGCGACGGCGACCTGTTCGCCCGCGCCGGCGCGGAGTACGTGAACGACATCGAGGAGGCCGACGTGCATCACTGCATGAACACCTCGTGGCTCTTCGGCGGCGTGGACATGAACCGCTGGATCGAGTTCAAGGCCGGCCAGCCCGAGGCCTTCACCGCCTTCATGGCCGGCGGGCGCGAACAGTGCGGCCTGTTCGAGCGGCCCTTCGTCTCGTGGCGCAACGACGTGGCGCTCTTCATGGGGCCGCGACAGTCGGGCTACTCGGCGCTCGACGTGGACGACCTCACCGCCGTGGAGGTGCGCTCGCACCGCGCCATGGCCGCGCACCTGGACTACTTCCGCGCCCATGCGCCGGGCTTCGAGAACGCCTACCTGATGCTGAGCGCGCCGCAGATCGGCGTGCGCCACGCGCGGCGCCTCGTCGGCGTGGGCTCGGTGCTGCGCAGCCAGTGGCCCGACGGCGTGCCGCTGGCCGACGAGATCGGCGTGTCGCCCGCCGTGTCGCCCAAGTTTCCGAACATCTCCATTCCCTACGGCGCGCTGGTGCCCAGGCAGCTCGACGGCCTGCTGGCCTGTGGGCGCCACATCTCCTGCGACCGCAACTCGCACGGCTTCATGCGCGAGATCCCGCAGTGCTGGATCACCGGCCAGGCGGCAGGCGTGGCTGCCGCGCTGGCCTCGCGCGGCGACATCGCGCCGCGCTTCGTCGACGTGGGCGCGTTGCAGTCCGCGCTGCTGGAGCAGGGCGTGTACCTGCGCGCCGGTGCCGGGCAGGGCGACAGCGCTCCGCTGGCCACGGCCGAGGCCGGCGCCTGATGGGCCTGCACTGGAACTCGCGCGGCCATGAACCCGGCAACCCTCCGTCCGCGAGCCTCTACATTCGGGAGTCCCGATCCTGAGAGTCTTGCGAAGGGTTCCTCCATGTCCACCGAAAAGAACGACACCTCTTTCCCCCAGGCCGAACAGCAGGCCGACGCGCGCGGCGAGCGCTCCGACACCGTGAGCGCGCTGGAGCGCGGCATCTCCGTGCTGCGCTGCTTCAGCGAAGACCGCCCGGTGCTCGGCCATGCCGACCTGGCGCGCATGACCGGCATTCCGCGCGCCACCGTCAACCGGCTCGTCGCCACGCTGCTCTCGCTGGGCATGCTCAAGCCCGCGCAGGCGGCCGACCGCTTCATGCTCGGGCCGGGCGTGGTGTCGCTCTCGCGTGTGTTCCTCGGCAGCCTCGACGTGCGCGCCGCCGCGCGGCCCAGCATGCAGGCGATGGCGGAAGAAGTCGGCGCATCGGTCTACCTGGCCGTGCGCGACGGTATGGAGATGGTGCTGATCGAAGCCTGCCGCCCGCGCTCGTCGATGCTTTCTGCGCGGCTGGACGTCGGCTCGCGCGCGCCGCTGGCCAACTCGGCGCTCGGCCGCGCGTACCTCTCGGCGCTGCCGGAAGCGCAGCGCAACCAGCTCGTCGATTCGATGCGCCTGCTGCGCGGCCCCGAATGGGACAGCATCGCGCCCGGCATGAACCGCGCCATCGGCGAGTCGAAGCGGCTGGGCTACTGCCTCTCGCTGGGCGAGTTCCACCGCGAGATCAATTCGGTGTCGGTGCCGCTCATCGGGCCCGACGGCGAGGTGATGGCGCTCAACGGCGGCGGCGCCGCCTTCGTCTTCACCGAGGAGCGCCTGCGCAACGAACTCGCGCCGCGCCTGCACGACATCGCGCTGAGCATCGCGCGAGACATCGGCGGCCACGTGCCGACACCCACACCCACACCCTCGCCGGGCTAGCAGGCCCGGCCGGGGCCCGATCCCCAAGACACAAGAAAGAACGGAGACACAGGTCATGCACCTGAGCGATGAAGAAAAGGCCATGTACGACGGGCGCGACGGCCCGGCGGTGCAGAAGGCGATGGACCTGCTGGTGCGCTACGGCGAAGCATTGGGCGCCGAGCGACTGGTCGAGACGCGCAACGTCTGCGCGTCCATCACTTCGACCACGCCCTTCCAGCGCGACTTCGCGCTCGCCAAGGGCGGCGGCATGGACGCGGTGTTCTCCGAATTCAGCCTCGACAGCCAGGAGACCGTCGAGATCCCGAAGTTCAAGGTCTTCACCAGCCACCTCCAACTGGGCTTCGACCCCGGCCAGCCCGAGCGCATGGGCGTGAGCGAGGAGATCGTGCGCTTCTACGAGAAGAGCGAGCGCCATGCCGCCGGCCTCGGCGCGCAGATCATGAACACCTGCACGCCCTACCAGGTCGGCAACATCCCGACGCGCGGCGAGCACTGCGCATGGATGGAGTCGTCGGCGGTCGTGTACTGCAATTCGGTGCTGGGCGCGCGCACCAACACCGAAGGCCGCGAGAGCACTGGCGCGGCCATGCTCACCGGCCGCATTCCCTACTGGGGCTACCACCTCGACCAGAACCGCCACGCCACGCACGTGGTCGAGCTCGACATCGATGTCGAGTCGGTGCAGGACTGGGGCCTGCTGGGCTACTACATCGGCGAGCACGTGCAGGAGCGCGTGCCGGTGGTGCACAGCCGGCGCGGCATCTCGCGGGTGCCGAACCTGCCGAGGCTCAAGCACTTCGGCGCGGCGGCGTCGTCTTCGGGCGGCGTGGAGATGTATCACATCGCGGGCGTCACGCCCGAGGCGCTGACGCTGGAGCAGGCACTGGGCGGGCGCGCCCCGGTGCAGGTGCTGCGCTACGGCGAGGTCGAGCGCCGCGCCACCTACGAGAAGATCAACATCACGGCGAAGGACGCCGAGGTGCAGTACGTGATGCTGGGCTGCCCGCACTACACCATCGAGCAGATCTGGGAGGCCGCGCAGCTCATCGAAGGGCGCAAGGTGCACCCCGACTGCGAGCTGTGGATCTTCACGCCCCGCGCCATCAAGGCGCTGGCCGACCGCAACGGCTACACGAAGATCATCGAGGACGCGGGCGGCATCATCATGGGCGACAGCTGCTCCGCCATGAGCCGCGCCGTGCCCAAGGGCACGAAGACCGTCGCGCTCGATTCCGCCAAGCAGGCGCACTACCTGCCCGCCATCCTCGGCGTGCAGGCCTGGTTCGGCAGCACGGCCGAATGCATCGATGCGGCCTGCACCGGGCGCTGGAACGGAGGCTATGCATGAACGCCGCAGTCATAACCGAACGAAAGACCAAGACCATCGTCATCCGCGGCCGCAAGGTGGTGGGCGGCGTCGCGGAAGGCGAGGCGCTGGTCACGCGCGACCGCATCTCGGGCTGGGGCGGCATCGACCCGCGCACCGGCACCGTCGTCGAGACGCGGCACGAACTGCGCGGCCAGAGCTTCGCGGGCAAGGTGCTGGTGTTTCCGGGCGCCAAGGGCTCCTCGGGCTGGTCGGCCATGTTCCACATGACGCGGCTCATGAAATCGGCGCCGGCCGCTTTCCTGTTCAACGAGATGACGACCAAGATGGCGCTGGGCGCGGTGGTCACGCACGCGCCTTCGATGACCGACTTCGAGCGCGACCCGCTCGAATGCATAGAGACCGGCGACTGGGTGCGCGTGGACGCCGACCGTGGCGTGGTCGAGATCACCAAGAAGAACAACAAGGGAGCCCAGCCATGACCCGCCCCCTGCGCAGCAACTTCCCGCGCGGCTCCTACCTCTGGTCGGTGCGCAACGCGCACTGGCGCGCACTCGGCATCCCGGAGGAGGACTGCGAGAAGCCCAAGATCGCCATCGTCAACAGCTCCTCGGAGCTGGCCGCCTGCTTCAGCCACCTCGACCGCGTGGCGGCGGAGATCAAGGAAGCCATCCGCGCGGCGGGCGGCGTGCCCTTCGAGATCCGCACGGCCGCGCCCAGCGACTTCATCACCGGCGCGGGCGCGCGCGGCGCCTACATGCTGGCGGCGCGTGACCTCGTCACCAACGACATCGAGGTGGCCGTCGAAGGCGCGCAGCTCGACGGCATGGTCTGCCTCACCTCCTGCGACAAGACCGTGCCCGGCCAGCTCATGGCGGCCGCGCGGCTGAACATCCCGACGCTGCTCGTGCCCTGCGGCTACCAGCCCAGCGGCGAGTACAAGGGCCACCACATGGACATCGAGGAGGTGTTCATCGGCGCGATGCACGCCGTCACCGGCAACCTGCCGGTGGAAGAACTCGTGGGCATGAGCCGCGAGGCCATCCGCGGCCCCGGCGTGTGCTCGGGCCTGGGCACGGCGAACTCGATGCACATCGTCTGCGAGGCGCTCGGCATGGCGCTGCCGGGCAGCGCGCCGGTCGCGGCGCTGAGCCCGAAGATGATGGCCGACGTGCGCGCGGCCGGCACGCGCATCGTGCAGATGGTGTGGGACGACCTGAAGCCCCGCGACATCCTCACGCCCGGCGCCTTCGCCAACGCGGTGCGCGCGGTGCTGTCCATCGGCGGCTCGCTCAACACCGCCAAGCACCTGCAGGCGGTGGCGACCGAGGGCGAGACCGGTGTCGACGTGTACGGCATGTTCGAGCGCCTCGGCCCCGAGACGCCGGTGCTGGCCGGCGTGCGGCCCATCGGCAACGACTCCATCGAAGCCTTCGAAGCGGCCGGCGGCTGCCGCGCGCTGATGAAGCAGCTCGAGCCGCTGCTCGACACCGGCGCGCGCACCGTCACCGGCGGCACTGTCGCCGACAACCTGCGCGATGCCGAGGTGGCCAATGCCGAGGTGATCCGCCCCATCGGCCGGCCTGTGGCGCCGCTGCCGGCCATCGTGCTGCTGCGCGGCAACCTCGCGCCCGAGTCGGGCCTCATCAAGACCGGCATCGCCGAGCGCAAGGTGCGGCGCTTCACCGGCCCGGCCGTGTGCTTCTGGACTTCGGACGCCGCCATCGCCGCGCTGAAGAAGGGCGAGATCGTGCCCGGCCAGGTCGTCGTGATGCGCGGCGCCGGTGCCTGCGGCGGCCCGGCCATGGGCGGCGGGGCGTCGCGCGTGGTCTTCGCCGTCGACGGCGCGGGGCTGGGCGACCAAGTGGCGCTGCTGACCGACGGGCATCTCTCGGGCCTGGTCTGCAAGGGGCTGGTGGTGGCCGAGGTGTCGCCCGAGGCCGCGCTGGGCGGCCCGCTCGGGCTGGTGCGCGACGGCGACACCATCACCATCGATCTCGACGCGCGCCGCCTCGACATCGAGCTGAGCGACGCCGAACTGCAGGCGCGCCGCGACGACTGGCAGGCGCCGCCGCCGGTGCACGACACCGGCTGGCTGCAGCAGTACCGGCGCAACGTGGGGCCGCTTTCGAAGGGCGCCGTCCTCGTGCGCGTCGAGCGCACCGCGCCCCCGGGCTAGACCTCTTCCGATCACGGCTTTTGCCAACCGGTGCGGACCCCCGTCTGCATCCGGTGGCGCAGCCCTGCGCGGTCGTTCCGAGTTTTTCAACCAAGAGAAGAAGCAGGAGACAAGAAACCATGAAGAGAATCTTGATGTGGTCGGCGCTGGGGCTCGCCAGCAGCGGCGTTGCACAGGCGCAATCCAGCGTCACCGTGTTCGGCGTGATGGACCTCGGCATCCAGTACACGAACGGCGCCGGTCCGGGCGGCGGCTCGGTGAAGGCGCTGTCCAACGGCGGGCTTTCCACCAGTCGGCTGGGCTTTCGCGGCACCGAGGACCTGGGCGGCGGCCTGCGCGCGGGTTTCTGGCTCGAAGGCAGCCTGAACCCCGACACCGGCATCGGCCGCCCGAGCAATTCCAACAACCAGGCAAGCGGCGCGGGCACGGCGGGCCCGATCACCTTCGACCGCATGTCCTTCGTGAGCCTGTCGTCGGACAAGCTGGGCGAGTTGCGGCTGGGCCACGACTTCATTCCCACGCACTACAACAGCATCTACTTCGACCCGTTCAACGCCAACGGCGTGGCGCGCGCGGGCAACCTCACCTTCGCGGCCGTGGGCACCGGGCCGCTGCCCACCACCATCACCGGCAGCAACACGGTGAGCTACTGGCTGCCGCCCAACCTCGGCGGCTTCTACGGCATGGCGATGGTGGGCACCGGCGAGAACGACTCGACCCTGGCGAACCGCCACGACGGCAACTTCGCGGGCGCGCGCTTCGGCTTCGCATCGGGCGCCTTCGACGTGGCGGCGGCCGTCACGCGCTCGAAATTCAATGCCACCGCCACCGTCGGCAACTACACGCACGCCAACATCGGCGGCTCGTGGGACGCGGGCTTCGCCAAGTTCTTCGCGCTCTACAACAAGGTGACGGTGAAGCTCGCGGCCGGCACGGTGCGCAAGAACACGGCCGAGATCGGCGCGCACATCCCGGCCTTCGAGGTGGGGCGCATCCGCATCAGCTACGCCTACCTCGACGACCGCAGCGACGAGAGCCTGCGCAACGCCAACGGCATGCCGCGCAACCGCGACGACGCGCGGCAGTTCGGCATCGGCTACGTGCACAACCTCTCCAAGCGCACCGCGCTCTACGGCACCTACGCACGGCTGATGAACAGCGGGCAGGCGCGCTACGTGGTCAGCGGCGGCGTGGCGCCGGCGGGCGGGCATCGCTCGACCGGCTGGGAATTCGGCGTGCGCCATCTCTTCTGAAGCGGAGGGCCGTCATCATGCGACGCAGAACACTCGCCCTGGCGGCCCTTGCCGCCGCCACGGCATTGCCCGGCACGGCGGCATGGAGCGCCGACACATTCCCCAACAAGCCGCTGAAGCTGATCGTGGGCTTCGCTGCCGGCGGCGGCGCCGACGTACTCACGCGCATCATCGCGGAGGGCCTGGCCAAGCAGCTCGGCCAGCAGGTGATCGTGGAGAACCGCCCCGGCGCCGACGGCGTGCTCGCCGCGCAGGCCACCTCGTCGGCCAGGCCCGACGGCTACACGCTGCTGATGGGCACCAACACCGCGATGGTGGCCGCACCCACGCTGCGGCCGACGCCGCCCTACGACCCCTTCAAGGCCTTCACGCCGATCAGCTCGGCCGGGCAGTTCTCGATGTTCCTCGTGGTGCCAACCAGCCTGCCGGTGAAGAGCGTGAACGAGCTGCTCGCGCTGGTGGCGTCGAAGCCCGGTGCGCTCAATTCGGCGTCGAGCAACAGCGCCTCGGAGCTCGCGATGCTGCAGCTGCTGGGCGACCGCAAGGTGGTCAACGCGCGCTACAAGGGCGACATGCAGGCCATGACCGACCTGCTGGGTGGGCAGATCCAGATGATGTTCACCACCGGCACGCTGGCGCCGGGCTTCGTGAAGGAAGGGCGCATCCGCGCGCTGGTGACGCTGCTGCCGCAGCGCAGCGCCCTGTTGCCCGACGTGCCCACGGGCGGCGAGCTGGGGCTGGGCAAGCTCACCATCACGCCGTGGGCCGGCTTCTTCGGGCCGCCGGGGCTGCCGCAGGCGATCACCGACAGGCTCTCGCAGGAACTGCAGAACACGCTGAAGCGCCCCGAGGTGCACGCGCAGCTGGTGCAGCAGGGCTTCGAGGGCTACGGTATGAGCCCCGCGAAGTTCACCGAGTTCTTCCGCACGCAGTACGACGCCTTCGGCGCCACCGTGCGCGAGCACAACGTCAAGTTCGAATAGCAGCGGCCTCGCGGCGCCAGAAGGCCGCGTCGGGAAAGCTGCCCGCGCCGGCCGCCGCGTTGTCGGCCATGTGCTCGCGGCGGCTGGTGCCTGGAATCGTGCATGTCACGGCCGGGTGGCTCAGCACGAACTTCAGCAGCACCTGCGCCCAACTGTTGCATCCGATCTCGGCGGCCCAGGGCGGTAGCGGCTTGTCGCGCAGCCGGCGCAGCAGTCCGCCGCCGCCGAAGGGCATGTTGACGATCACCGCCACGCCGCGCTCTGCGGCCAGCGGCAGCAGGCGCTGCTCGGCCTCGCGCGCATCGAGCGAGTAGTTGATCTGCAGGAAATCGAGCTTCTCGGCCTTCAGCACCGCCTCGACCTCGCCGTAGGCCGAGGCCGTGTAGTGCGTGACGCCGATGTAGCGCACGCGGCCCTTTTCCTTCCAGCCGCGCAGCGTTGCGAGGTGCGTGCGCCAGTCGACGAGGTTGTGCACCTGCATCAGGTCCATGCGCTGCGTGCGCAGCCGCGCGAAGGACTGCTCCATCTGCGCGATGCCGGCCTCGCGGCCCGAGGTCCAGACCTTGGTGGCGAGGAAGGGCCTGACCTGCTGCTTCGATGCTGCCAGCAGCTCGCCGGTGGTTTCCTCGGAGCGGCCGTACATGGGCGAGCTGTCGATCACCGTGCCGCCGGCTGCGAAGAGAGCCTCGAGCACGCCGGGCAGGCGCGCGTATTCCTCGGTGCCGGGGCGCTGGTCGAAGCCGATCCAGGTGCCGCAGCCGATCACGGGCAGCGCCTCGCGGGTGGAGGGGATGGGGCGGGTGTTCATGGCTGGCTTGGACTGGGGTTGGGCGAAGGCGGGGAGCGCGGCGCCGGCGCACAGCGCGGCGCCCATGCGCAGCAGCTCGGCGCGGGTGAGGTGGAAAGGAATCGTCGGGGGCTGCATCCGTGGCCAGTATCCGACGATGGGAAAGGCGCAGCTCGCCGCAATGTGAAACGCTCTGTGAAGAAGAAACGGCTTTTCCGGGCTTCTGGTTGTGGCTCATGAAATACTGTATGAAAATACAGTTAACAGTCATCGCCATGGGCCTCCCTTTCCTCGATTCCTTCTCCGCTGCCGCGGGCCGTGGCGTCTGGCATGCCGACGAACTCGGCCTTGCCGACGCGCAGGTCGTCGCCACCGGCCATGCCGCGCTCGACGCGGAACTGCCGGGCGGCGGCTGGCCGGTCGGCGCGATGACGGAACTGCTGCTGCCTGCGCCCGAAGCCCATGTCTGGCGGCTGCTGCTGCCCGCGCTGGCGCAGGCGGTGGCCGCGCGGGGCGGGCCGGTGGTGCTGATCGGCGCGCCCTACGAGCCCTGCGGCGCCTCCCTCGCGGCGCAGGGGCTGCCGGTGGAGGCGCTGATGTGGGTGCGCAGCGAGGCCCCGGCCGCGCGGCTGTGGGCCTGCGAGCAGGCGCTGCGCTGCGCCGATGTGTCCGCCGTCGTGGCCTGGCTGCCGCAGGCGCGGGTGGGCGAGTTGCGGCGGCTGCAGCTGGCGGCCGCACAGCACGAGGTGCTGCTCTTCGTGTGCCGGCCCGAGTCGGTGGCGCTGTCGGCATCGCCTGCGCGGCTGCGCATCAGGGCCGACCGCAGCCAAGCCTATCTCTCGCAGATCGAACTGAACATCCTCAAGCGACGCGGCCCGCCGCTGGCCGCACCGGTGATGCTGCCGGCGCGCAACGAGCGCATGGCGGCACTGCTTGCCGCCGCCCGGCTGCGGCGCAAGCTGCGCCTGCAGCAGCAGGGCACGGTGCCGGCCGGTGCGGCGTCGGCCACGGTGGTGCGCATCGACGCATGGAAAGGAGGCCCGGATGCACTGGATCGCCTTGCGGTGGTTGCCTGAAGCCGACGCGTCCGACGCCCCGACGCTTCCCACGCTCGAAGCCCTGGGCTGGTGGGCCCTGAAGTACACGCCCCACGTCGCCTGGCTCGACGAAGCCCTGATGCTCGAAGTCTCCGCCTGCGAGCGCCTCTGGGGCGGGCGCATGCAGCTGATGCGCCTGCTGGTGGCCGACAACCCCGTGCCCGACGCGCGCATGCTGGGCACGCAGGGCGCCACCAGCCTGATCGCATTGGCGCGGCTGCGCCTGTTCGCGCGCGAGGAGAAGCGCCCGAAGGACGTGCCTGCCGGCCTTCCGCTCGACACGCTGAGCGCCGCACGCGAGCACCTCGACCTGCTCGCGCGCCTGGGCTGCCGCACCTGGGGCGAGGTGGCGGCGCTGCCGCGCGGCGGACTCACGCGGCGCTTCGGCGCCGGGCTGCGCGAGGCGCTTGACATCGCCTGGGGCCTGCGCCCCGAAAGCCATTGCTGGCTCACGCTGCCCGACGTGTTCGAGCAGAAGCTGGAGCTGCCCGCGCTGGCCGAGACCGCGCCCGAGCTCATGTGGTCGGCCAACCGGCTGCTGGCGGCGCTGCAGATCTGGCTGCGCGCCCGCCAGCGCGGTGCGCGCGCGCTGGAGCTGCAATGGACGCTCGACCTGCGGCGCCTCAACGGCGTGAACCTGCCGCCGCACGAGCAGCTCATCGTGCGCACGGCCGAGCCCACGCAGGACATGGCGCACCTGCGCCGGCTGCTGTCCGAAAAGCTGGCCCTCGCCACGCTGGCAGCGCCCGCGAGCTGGATCAGGCTGCGCACGCTCGAAACCGACCCGTGGGCCGGCGCCAGCACCAGCTTCCTGCCGGAGGACAACCGCAAGGGCGACAGGCTGCACGAGATGGTCGAGCGGCTCAGCGTGCGGCTCGGTCCGCAGCAGGTGGTGGTGCCGGCTGCGCAGGCCGACCACCGGCCCGAGCGCAAGCAGGCGTGGCGGCCTGCATTGCAGAAGGAAAAGGGGAAAGAGAAAGCGGCCGACGACAGGAGCCGGAAGCAGGCTGCCGCAGTGGCTTCGCAGCCCGACGCCGTCTACCCGCCGTGGCTGCTGCCCGAACCGCTGCTGCTCGAAATGGATGGCGAGCGCCCGTGCTACCGCGGCCCGCTGAGCCGGCTGATCGGCCCGCAGCGCGTCGAGACCGGCTGGTGGGGCGACAAGGAAGAGGGCGGCCAGCCCGCGATGCGCGACTACTACGTCGCGGAAAGCCCCGAGGCCGGGCTGGTGTGGATCTTCCGCGAGCGGCCCGCCGCGCGCTTTTCTTCCGGCGAGGTTCGCTGGTACCTGCAGGGCTTCTATGCCTGAGCTCAGCGGCAAGCAGGAAAGCAGGCGGCAGCCCGCCAAGGTGCATGCGCTGCCGGTGCCGCTGCGCAAGGCACCTGAGTCCAGGCTGCCCGACTATGCAGAGCTGCACTGCCTGACCAACTTCAGCTTCCAGCGCGGCGCCTCGACGCCCGAGGACATCGTGGACCGGGCCTACCAGCTCGGCTACAAGGCACTGGCCATCACCGACGAGTGCTCGGTGGCCGGCATCGTGCGGGCGCACGTGTGCCTGCGCGACATGGAGAACAAGCTTTGCGAATACGAGCGCGAGCACCCCGACGAGCCGAAGATCCCGCGCAACCCGAGCTTCCGCCTGCTGTTCGGCAGCGAGTTCCGCTTCGAGCGCTTCAGGCTCGTTGTGATAGCGAACGACACCGAGGGCTGGGGCAACCTCTGCGAGTTCATCACCGCCGCGCGCAACACCGAGCTGCCCAAGGGCGAGTACCGCGTGGGCTGGGAAGAAAGCGACGTGGCTTCGCTGCAGCATTGCCAGGTTCTCTTCGTACCGAATCGCAACCCCGGCGGCGCGATGGATACGGCCACGCTGCACGAAGACCTTCTGGCCGCCAAGGCGCTGTACGGCGGGAACCTCTGGCTGGCGGTTGAACTGTTCAATGAACTCGACGACGACCTCTGGCTCGTCACGCTGATGCAGGCAGGCGAGGACGCGGGCGTACCGCTCGTGGCTGCCGGCGACGTGCACATGCATGCGCGTTCATGCAAGCCGCTGCACGACATACTGACGGCCGTTCGCGAAGGCAAGACGGTGGCCGAGTGCGGCTTCGCGCTGCAGTCGAATGCCGAGCGGCATCTGCGACAGCGCGTGCGGCTTGCGGAGATTTATCTGCCGCAGATGCTGGAGAACACGCTGGTGGTGATGGAGCGGTGCAGGTTCGATCCGAAGGTGATCCGGGATACCTACAAGTACCCGCTGGAGACCGTGGGCAGCCACGAAACGCCGGCGCAGACGTTGGTGCGAAAGACGTGGGAGGGGGCGCTCGAGAAGTACCCGCTCGAAAGATACGCCTCGGGCATTCCGGAAAGCGTCTGCAGGCAGGTCCGCAAGGAGCTCGACCTGATCCTGGAGCTCGAATACGAGATGTTCTTCCTGACGGTCGAGAACGTCGTGAGCTTCGCCAAGTCTCGCGGCATTCTTTGCCAGGGGCGCGGCTCCTCGGCTAACTCGGCGGTCTGCTTCTGCCTGGGCATCACTGCCATCAACCCGGACAAGGGCACGCTGCTGTTCGAGCGCTTCCTGAGCCGCGAGCGCCGCGAGCCGCCCGACATCGACGTCGACTTCGAGCACCAGCGGCGCGAAGAGGTCATCCAGTACATCTACGAAAAATACGGCCGCGAGCGCGCAGCCATCGCTGCCGTCGTCATCTGCTACCGCTCCCGCAGCGCGCTGCGCGACGTGGGCAAGGCCATCGGCATCGACGAGCGGCTGATCGACGAATTCGCGAAGGACCACTACTGGTTCGACGAAGCTGTGCTCGGCGAGCAGTTGCAGCGGGCGTCGGCGCGCGCAGGCGTGCAGGAAGACGAGCTCAAGCTGGTGCACTGGATCGAGATGACGCGGCGGCTCAAGGGCTTTCCGCGCCACCTGAGCCAGCACGTGGGCGGTTTCGTGCTCACGCACACCAAGCTCACGCGGCTGGTGCCGGTGGAGAAGGCGTCGATGGAGAAGCGCTCCGTCATCCAGTGGGAGAAGGACGACCTCGAGGCGATGGGCATGCTCAAGGTCGACGTGCTGGCGCTCGGCATGCTCAGCGCGATCCGCCGGGGGCTTGCGCACATGAACAGCTGGCGCAACTCGGCCATCGAGATGCATCAGATACCGGCCGACGACCAGAAGGTGTTCGACATGATCTGCGACGCCGACACCATCGGCGTGTTCCAGATCGAGAGCCGCGCTCAGATGTCGATGCTGCCGCGCCTGAAGCCGCGCACCTACGAAGACCTGGTGATCGAGGTCGCCATCGTGCGGCCGGGGCCCATACAGGGCGGGATGGTGCATCCGTATCTCAAGCAGCGGGAGCGGGTCGCCAAGAAATTGCCCATCCGCTACGAGAAGGACGAACTGCGCCCAGCGCTGGAGCGCACGCTGGGCATCCCGATCTTCCAGGAGCAGGTGATGCAGATCGCGATGATCGCGGCCAAATTCACCGCCGACGAGGCCGACCAGCTTCGCCGTGCCATGGCCGCGTGGAAGCGCAAGGGTGGCCTCGGCAAGTTCCACGACAAGCTGGTGGACGGCATGGTTCTCAACGGCTACAAGGCCAGCTTCGCCGAAGCCATCTTCAAGCAGGTCATGGGCTTCGGCGACTACGGCTTTCCCGAAAGCCACGCCGCCAGCTTCGCGCTGCTGGTGACGGTGAGCAGCTGGCTCAAGAACTACGAGCCGGCCTGTTTTCTCGCCGCACTGCTCGATTCGCAGCCGATGGGCTTCTACAGCCCCTCGCAGCTGGTGCAGGACGCGCGCCGCCATGGCGTGGAGGTGCGCCCGGTCGACGTCACGCGCAGCGGGATCGACACCACGCTCGAAGCCCGCGACCCCGGCGCGCCGCGCATGCCGCCCGGCACCGACGAGCGCTATGCCGACCGTCTCGGCAGAGAGAACCAGCCCGCGGTGCGGCTGGGCCTGAACCGCATCGCGAGCCTCAGCGATGGCGGGGCCAAGCGCCTGCTGGAGGCACGCGCGCAGGCGCAGTTCACGAGCACCGAGGATCTCGCCCTGCGTGCCGAACTCGACGGCAAGGACATGGCCGCGCTGGCCGCGGCCGATGCGCTGATCTCGCTCTCGGGCCATCGGCGCCAGCAGGTGTGGGACGCCACCGCGCAGCGGCGTGCGCCGGCCCTGCTGCGGGGTGTGCCGATCAACGAGCAGGCGCTGCTGCTGCCGGCCGCGTCGGAGGGCGAGGAGATCGTGGGCGACTACGCGGCGCTGCGGCTCACGCTGCGCCGTCATCCGCTCGCGCTGCTGCGCCCGCGCCTGGCGCGCATGAAGCTGATGAGCGCGGCCGAGCTGCGTTCGCTTTCCAGCGGGCAGACCGCGCGCGCCTGCGGCATCGTCAAGGGGCGGCAGCGCCCGCAGACCGCCAACGGCACCATCTTCGTCACGCTGGAGGACGAGACCGGCAACGTCAACGTGATCGTCTGGAGCCACGTCATCGAGGCCTGGCGCGAGCCGCTGCTCAAGTCGCACCTGCTCGCGGTGCAGGGCACCTGGCAGCGCGACGACGACAGCGGCGGCAAGGTGCAGCACCTGATCGCCACCGGCTTCAAGGACCTGACGCCGCTCATGGGGCGGCTCGCGCAGAGCAACACGAGCCGGGATTTCCATTGACGCGGCGAGAGGAGTCGAATGCAACCGATCGTTTTGCGCCTCGCGCCTTGCGGCTCTTTTCGCTAACCTGTTTCCGCCATGTCCGAATCCGCCGTTCTCGCACCCCCCGCCGCCGGCCCCATCGGGCCGCCGCCTCCCGCGCCCGACGTGCCCATTCCCGTGCCGCCGCCGCACCAGCCGCCTTTTCCGCCGCCGGAGGGCGATCCGCCTCCGGCCGAGCCGCCGGTGACCGACCCCGGCTTTCCGCCTCCGGTGACGGAGCCGCCGCCGATGCAGCATGCCGAGGCGGCAGTGCCCTTCGGGAAGCTGCATGCGCGGCGCCTGCGCGAGATCTACCGCTCGGCCGGCTGGCCGTGCTGCGACACCATCGAGGTCGAACTGCTCGCGGGCGGCTACCTGGAGCGCGTGCGCACGGCGCATGGCCACGAGACGCTGCGCGTGACCGATGCCGGCATCGCGCGCATCGCCACCACGCTCACCATCAACCGCGCTGCGCTGTCGCCGCACGAGGCGCTGGTGGAACGCGTGGCGCGCGAGATGACGCGCGGCGGCCGTATCGCCTGGCGCGGCCTGGGCCTGCGGGCGCGCCTGCCGCCGCTGGAAGAGGGCGGCAAGCCGCGCTGGTGCATGGCGCGGCCCGACGTGTTCTCGATCCGCAATACCAGCGTGGAGGCCTATGCGCACCCCATCGTTCACGAGGTGAAGGTGAGCCGCGCCGACCTGCTGGGCGACCTGCGCAAGCCCGACAAGCGCGCGGCCTACCTCGACCTGGGCGGCGAGTGCTGGTACGTGCTGGGCAACGATGCGAAGGGCCGCTGCATCGCCAAGCCGGATGAGATACCTGCCGAATGCGGCGTGATGGTGCTGGAGGGCGATCGCCTGGTGGTGGCGCGCGCGGCGGTGCATCGCGCCTTCGAGCGCATTCCGTTCGCGGTATGGCTGGCGCTGGCCAAGGCCCAGCCGATTCCGGGCTTCGAGGACGACGCGCAGGACATGCTGGCCTGAAGAAACCAGCTCAGGTGATGGCGTCGTAGCTCCGGTGCGCTATGGCGACCACGTCGTCGGGCAGGAACTGGTTCTGCATCTGGCGCAGGCCCTCTTCGCGGTCTTGCGTGCTGGCGGTGCCATCGAACATCTGGTCGCAGAACTCGAGCAGGTCCTTCACGATGCGTTCGTGGCGGTAGTAGGCGAGGGCTACGGCGTCGATGTCTTCCTTCTTCGCGCCATAGCCTTCGTGGAACAGCGCTTCTTCGTGCGGCTGGTTCCATGCGTGCCCGACGCCGCCGCCGATGAACATCAGGTCGCGCTCCTTCGGCGCGAGGATGAGCGTGTCCCAGTCGACGATGGCCAGGCGGTCGTCGTCGCCGACGAGCACGTTGCCCGCGTGCAGGTCGGAGTGGCACGGCACCAGCTGCGGCGGGCGTTCGAGCAGGATGGATGCGAGCTGCTCGCTGCGGTAGACGATGTTGTCGATTTCTTCCGCGTGCTCTTCCCAGAAGGCGAGGAAACGCATGGCAATGTCGTCGCCTTTCACGTCGTTGATGAAGCGGCGCTGGTAGCGGCGGACACCTTCGCGCCAGTGATGGTCGTAGCGTTCTCGGGGAAGGGCGGCCGACAGTGCTTCGGGTAGTTCGGTGCGATGGATGGCGCCCAGCGCAGCGCCGAGCGCAACCCACTGCCGGCTCGTCAACGCGCGTTCGAAGCCGTTTCTGCCTTCAAAGAAGGGATAGAGCGCCCAGTCGAAGCCGTGACCTTGCACGCTCAGCTGGCCGCCGGTTGTCGGCAGGGGCGCCATCACCGCTTCGATGCCTTTGTCGTGGTGCAGGAAAGCCGGCACGGCGACCACGCTCCGGTCAAAGCCATTGCGGCGCAGCTTGAGGAAGTACGTGGCGCCGTCACTCGCGTCGATGCGAAAGACGGCGGAGTTCACATCGGCGCCCAGCGGCAGGAACTCGGCGCGGATGTCGTGCAGTTTGTAGGCACCGGCAAGGCATTGCGCGATGGCTTCGTGCGGCAGGTCGGGAGGCGTGAGCATCCGGGGACTTTAGCGCCGGACGAAAGGCAGCCTCAGTGCAGCGGGTAGGAGGCGAGCGCTTCGTGGCGGAACGGGTGTGTGAAGTGGGAGCGGACCAGGCGGAATTCCGTTGCGGTCCAGCGAATGGGCTTCAGCGAAATGGGCCTTGCGGCTCGCTCGGAGTCTCGCGCGATGGTGACGTGTGGATTCCATCCGCGCCCACGGACCTGGAGGGAAAAGCCCGCTTGCAGCAGCACGCAGCTGATATCGCGCTGAAGACGGCGCAGGCCTTCGTGCTCCGAGGGCTGAACCACCGAGACGTCGTTGTTCCACGTGCAGGAACTGTCGAGCGTCAGTTGCAGTCGCCGCGCGCACACTGCGGCGAGCGCAGCGCGCAGCCGGCGTTCGGCATCGCCTTGCTGATCGTCGAGATACTGAAGCGTGAGGTGCAGGCGCTCTTCAGGTGGAAAGGAGCAGTCCTTGGGCCACCACCAGTCCTTGCGATGCGCTTCGATTTCGGCCTGCACCTGAATGGTGGGGAAGAGTCCGACGAGAAGTTGATTCGGCTCGGTCACGGCGTGCTCCTTCAGCTGGTTTCAGGATTCCGGCGGCCACCAGCTTTCGGCCGTCGTGCGGATGACGCGCGCCGCCTGGGCGCGGATGTCGTTCGTGCTGTTGTGGCCCACCTTGAAGGGCCAGGTCGAGATGCGGCCTGTGCGGGTGCGGGATGGCTGCAAGCGTTGCAGCCTGGAGAAGAAAAGAACCTGCGCCGTGGGCGCAGGTGGACTGGCGGTGGTCATGGGCGTCGCCTCGAGGTTGTTCTTGGAGACGACGAATTCTAGAGAAATACTGTATTTATGTACAGTGTCCGGGGGGTCCGCAAACCCTTGAGAAAAAGGTTCCTCAGGGCTGCGCGGATGTGCCCAGAAGGGCCTCCAGATCGACAGCCGCAGCCATCGCCCTGTAACCGGCATCGCCCGGATGCAGGTGGTCGCCGGAGTCCATCGAGGCCTTGAGCCGGGAGGGGTTCGCCGGGTCGCGCAGCAGGGCGTCGAAGTCGACCACGGCGTCGAAGGCGCCGCCTTCGCGGATCCAGCGGTTCACGGCCTGGCGAACCTTGTCCTTGGCGGGCGAATGATGGCCTTCGAGCGGCGTGCCCTGCAGCGCCCGCTCGTTCGGCGGGATGGTGCCGGCCATGATGCGCACGTTGTGGGCGCGGGCCATCTCGGCGAGTTGCCGCAGGCCCTGGACGACGGCTTCGGCGCGCATGGCCGGCTCGTCGGGCGCGAAGGGGCCGCCGGGCCAGCCGATGTCGTTGGTGCCCAGCAGCACGATCATGGCGCGCACGCCCGGCTGGGCGAACACGTCGCGGCCGGCGCGCTCCAGGCCGGCTCGGCCCATGCCGTCCTTCAGCAGGCGGCCGCCGGAGATGCCGGCGTTCAGCACCGCGACATTGCGCCCCGCCAGCCGCTCGGCCAGCGCGTCGGGCCAGCGGGTGTTGGCGCCGGGCGTGGAGCCGTTGCCATCGGTGATCGAGTCGCCGAGCGCGACGACGGTGGCCGGCGCCCGGGGTGTCTCGACGATCAGGCCGCTGAAGTAGACGCGGGTGCTCCATTGCGTGGCTGCTGCCGGCAGGCGGGCCGCGCCGGTCAGGTCGCCATCGGCGACGAAGGCGGTCTGGCGCGCGTCGAAGTGGAAGCCCGCGGGCTGGCTGGGCCGCGGCAGGTAGAGCGACACGGCAAGCTCGGCGAGCGCGGGCAGGGCGATGTCCACCGGGTCGCTGACGAGGCGCGCGCCGGGCGGCACGGTCACGTCCGCCTGCCCGCCGAAACGCAGCGGCCGGTCCGTGCCCTCGACGATGGCCGAACCCTCGCCATGGCGGGCCACGCGTGCGGCGCCGATGTACAGCGGCGCCGTGCCGCCTTCGTTGCTGATCACCACGCGCAGGCGCGATCCGCCGATGCTCAGGCGCGCGACCTGCCGCACGGTCTGGCGGTTGAACTGGAAGGGCAGGCCCGAGGGCAGCACGAAATCGCCGTTCCAGACGGGCTGCGTGCTGGCCATCCAGCTGGGGCTCCAGTAGCTGGCCGGGGAGGGTTCGGCGGCAGAAGTCGCGGCCGAGCCGACAAGGGCGAGCGCGAGAGCGCCGTGGCGCAGGGCCGAGGCAAGAGCGGATGTAGTCATGGAGTTCTTCCTGATGAAAGTTGAAGCGAGGCCTTCACTTTCATTCATGCTCGTCTGGATGGGTAGAAGGCAAAATTGCATCCAGACCATTCCATATTCGAATACACCATGGACACCCTGCGCGCCCTCGAAGCCTTCGTGCACAGCGTCGAACTGGGCAGCCTCTCGGGCGCGGCCCGCGCGCTCGGCACCACGCAGCCGACGGTCAGCAAGCTGGTCGCGGGGCTGGAGCGCTCGCTGGGCGTGCGCCTGCTGCGCCGCACCGCCGCAGGCCTCAGCCTGACCGAGGAGGGCCAGCGCTTCCACGAGCGCTCCCGGCGCGTGCTGGAGGACTACGGCGATGCGGTGGCCGACGCGCGCGAAGGCATCCGGCAGCCGCGCGGCCTGTTGCGCGTGAGCGCGCCGGTGACGCTGGGGCAGCGGCATCTCAACGCGATGGCGCTGGAGTTCCTGGGCCTGTACCCCGATATCGAACTGGAGCTGGTGCTCGACGACCGCTTCGTCGATCCGCTGGAGGGCCGCATCGACGTCTCGCTGCGTGTCGGCGGCACCTTGCCGCCCGACCTGGTCGCGCGCCGGCTCGGTTCGTGGCCGCGCGTGCTGGTCGCTTCACCGGACTACATCGCGTCACGCGGCAATCCGCGCAAGCCGCAGGACCTGCTGTCGCACGCCTACCTGCGCTACGCGGCCGGCGACGACGGCGTGCTGCTCGATGGCCCCGAAGGCCCCGTCCCGGTGCCGGTGCGCAGCCGCTACCGCGTGAACAACGCGGTGGCCATGCTCGATGCCGTGCTGGGCGGCGCAGGCATCTCGCTGCAGCCGACCTGGATGGTGGCGGAGCTGCTCGCGCAGGGCCGGCTGGTGCGCGTGCTTGGCCGCCACACCGGCCCCGCGCAGGAAATGCACCTGCTCTACGCACCGCGCCGCCACCAGCCGCAGCGGGTGCGCGTGCTGGTGGACTTTCTGGCGCAGCGCGTGGCGAAGCTGCCGGGTTCGGCAGCCTGAACTCCCGTCAGTTCAGCGGCAGGCGCAGATAGGTGCCGCGCAGCGCATCCTGGCCCACGCCCGGCTTGCTCCAGTCGCACACGCCTGCGGGGAAGATGGTCTGCAGCCGCGCCAGGTCGGCGCCGGCGATGGTCACCGAGTAGTCGGCCGCGTTGACCGGCTTCAGCTGGCACTTGAGCACGTCGTTCACCAGCGGCGAGCCGGCCACGATGCGCGGCGTGCTGAAGCGCGGGTAGACCGCGTTGCAGGCGGCGGCCGGGTCGGTCGACGCGGCCTCGTCGATGCGCTTGCCGGTGGCGTCCCAGCAGGCATCGTTGGCGCCCGCGGGCTTGTTGCGCACCACCTTGTCGATGGACGGCGCCGACGTGTCGGCGGCCATGTTGTCCAGCCACTTGTTGATGAGATCGAGCGAGGCCGACATGTAGTCCACCGGCGTCTTCGAGCCCAGCGTCCAGATGATCTGGTTGTCGCTGCGGCCGTTGGCGCGCTGCAGGCGGGCGCGGACGATCAGGTCCTGCATCGTGTCGTGGATGTCGCCCACCAGGTCGGCGTTGCCGCGCTGCGTGACGATCGGTATGTTCGCCAGGCCTGGCCCCCTGAAGCTGTTCTTGAAGCCGCCCGAGTAGGTGGCCTTCAGCGCGTCGGGGTCGGCCGCGGAGCGCTCGGCCTGCGTGTTGCCGTCGCCGTCGTAACCGCCGACCTTCTCGTTGAGGTCGAGGAACTCCTTCACCGAGATCGCGCCGCTGTTCAGCGCGGCCAGGCCGTACTGCACGCCGATGTTGTCGATGGGGCGGCGCGCCTCCTGCGTTCCGGCGCGTTTGCCCAGGAGGTTCACGTTGGTCTGGAACAGATCGCAGCGGATGCCGTTCGGATTGGTCGCGCGGTTGAACACGTTCGACGCGTTGGCCGGCTCCAGGAAGCCGCAGCCCGCCGCGTTGTCGGACTTGATGATGCTCGCGAAGGACAGGTCCCAGCTCGTGCAGGTGTTGGTGTTGAAGCCGTTCACCGCGTTCTGCTTGGCCGTGGTCCAGGTGGCGGTGTCGAGCTTGTAGACGTTGTTGAGCAGCCGGCACTCCATCACCTCGGGCATCAGCGTCTCGGGGAAGGACACGATGGGCTGGATGCCGTCGAGCAGGCCCGGGTAGAGCTGCGCGATCAGGTACTGCTGGATGGCGCCGCCCGAGCCGCCGAAGCCGACGGTCCACTTCGGCACGGTGCCGAACTCCTTGATGACGTGCTCCTTCAGCATCATCAGCGTTTCGCCCTGCAGGTGCGGGTTGGCGTGCTGGTTGTTCCAGAGCTCGGTCGAGTTCATGAAGGCGAAGCCGCGCGAGAGCTGGATGTGGCCCGCGTCGCCGAGGATCGACTCGATGGGATGCACGCCCTGGTTGTACTGGGCGGAGCCGCAGCAGTCGAAGTACACGACCAGCTTCCTGTTCCAGCCCGGGCCGGGCTTCCAGGTGGCGGGCGCGTCCTTGGCCGGGTTGTCCAGCACCGCGAGCCGGTATACGCCGCGGTTGATGGTGCCGGACTCCACGCGCACGATGTAGGGCACGGTGTTGCCGTCGTTGGTGGTCGTGGTCGCGAGGTCGGCCGGCCGCGTGCCCGTGGGGTCTGAAAGCGGCTTGAAAGTATTGGAGGTGCTGCGGTAGTACCAGACCACCTGCGTCGCGGCCGAGCAGTCGGCATCGAGCGGCGAGCCCAGGCCGTTCTGCACCGTGCGGCATTCGTAGGGCGAGATGTGCGGGCCCGAGAGAATCGGGCCGGTGATCGGGTAGTTGACCAGCTTCACTTCGGTGCGCTGCGCCGAGTTGTCGGCGTTGCTCACGACCAGCGAGTTGCTGCTGCCCGTGGTGCTGGAGGCATCGGTCGTGAGCCCGGTGACGAGCCCGCGCAGCACGCGGGCCGTGCTGTCGGCCACCGGCACCTGCGAGCTCACGTCCTTGCCGTTGAGGCTCACGCGCACCTTGTCGAGCGCAACGCCCACGGGCGCGGTGATCTCGAGCAGCGTGTCTCCGCCGCTGATCATGTCGGGCGACGACGAGAGCGTCTTCACCTGGAAGGCTGCCGGCGTCGGCGCGGACGGCGGCGGACTGGCGCCGGGAATGAACGAGAACCCGGGGCCGCTGCCAGATCCTCCCCCGCATGCGGCGACCAGCAGGGCGCCGGCCATCGCGACGAGCCCGGCTGCAACGGCGCGGGACGGGCGAGGCCACGGAAAAACCCGCTTGCGCGGGTGGCGGGGTGTAGCGAACATGGGTGTCTCCTGTGTTGTATGTCCTTGAAAGAATACGAATGGACGTTCCGGGCCGCGGTCGTTGCGACGACAGATGACGCGCGAATTGCTACAGGTAATCCCTGATCCCCATGATCCGGCCGGCCGGCCTGCCGCCCCGCAGGCGATGGAGGAGATGGTGCGGCGCTCCAAGTGGGCGTCGGCGCTTTCGCCCGCCGACCTGGAGCATGTGCTCGGCAGCATGCAGGAGCGGCAGTTCGCGCGCGGCGGCTGCATCGCGCGTGCGGGGCAACTGGTCGAGCACTGGATGGCGCTGATCGACGGCTTCGCCAAGATGTCGGTGGCGTCGGAGGACGGGCGCGTGTCGACGCTCACAGGCGTGTCGGCCGGCGTGTGGTTCGGCGAGGGCTCGCTCTTCAAGCACGAGGCGCGCCGCTACGACGTGTTCGCGCTGCGCCCCACGCGCGTGGCGCTGATGCCGCGCCGCACCTTCGAATGGCTGCGCGGCACCAGCGTGCCCTTCAACCACTACCTGCAGGATCTGCTCAACGCGCGGCTCAGCCTCTTCATCGGCGCGCTGGAGCACGAGCGCCTGCTCGATACCGATGCGCGTGTCGCGAACTGCCTGGCGAGCCTCTACAACCCGGAGCTGTACCCGGAAGCCCCGCGCTCCCTGGAAGTGGGGCAGACCGAGATCGGGCTGCTTGCCAACGTGTCGAGGCAGCGCGTGAATGTCGCGCTGCAGCGCTTCCAGGCGCTGGGGCTCATCCGCCTCGAGAAGCGCGGCCTGACGGTGCTCGATCTTGCCGGCCTGCGCGGCTACAGGGCGTCGTGCGGCTGCGCGCTGGCCGCGGAGGGTGGGCGCCCCGGCTCAGGTGCTGCGTAGCTGTCGCGTGCCGACGGGCGTGTCGGGGCCGGTGCGCACGTTGCGCTCGATGAACTCGCGCGAGATCGCATCCACGTTCGCCGGCGCGGGCGTGTTGAAGGACATGCGGTACTTCAGCAGCTTGCCGTTGCGCACCGCGAGGTAGGTGAACGAGTCATAGGCCTTGCCGTCGCGCGAATGCACGAGGCGGAAAGAGACGGTGCGGAAGGTCAGCCCTTCGATGCGCACGTCCTTCGTCGGGCCGATCTTCGCACTGGCATACACGCCCTGCGCGGCGGCGCGCTGCACTTCGGCGATGGTGCTTCGGAAGTGATCGTCGAACTGCGGATCGCCGACGCCCGGCTGCCAGCTGCGCTTCATGTCGTAGACGTAGACGTCGATCCAGCCGACGCTGCTCTCGAAGCGATGGCTGTTGCCCAGGCCGGCGTTCGCCGCTTCGTACGACTTGGAATTGATGTACCGCCACTGCACACCCGTGGGCTGGGCTGGCGCGGATTCGGTCGCCCGCTCCGTGGCCGACGGCGCCGTGCCCGGAGCGCTGGCGCATGCGCACAGAAGCGCGGAGAGAAACGCGGCGATCAGCAGTCTCATGAACTGGCTCCGGGAGTGGGGAAGCCGGATGCTACGTGATCGGGGACGCAGAGTGAAGGCGTCTTCGCGACTCGCTAGGCGGCATGAAGTCCTCGCAGCGGCATCTCTTCTGTGCGCGCATCGCGGCGTTCCGTCTTCCGCCGCTCGATCGCCTCCGCGAGGAACTCCGCATCGCGCGCCACGCCCGAGAAGCGCCCCGATCCCCAGGTGTGCAGCCACGGCAGGCCGAGGAAATAGAGCCCCGGCTCGTTCGTCACGCCGCGCAGGTGCACGGGCGCGCCGCGCCCGTTGAACACGGGCGCATCGACCCACGCGAAATCGGGTGAGAAGCCGATGCACCAGACCACGCTGGTGATGCCCGCCGCCGCGAGGTCGAGCCGCGTGCGTTCTTCCGGCGGCTCCCACAGCGGCGTGTAGACCGAAGGTGGCGGCGCATCGATGCCCTGCGCGGCGATGTGCCTGTCGATCGATGCGTTGATGCGGTTGTAGGTGTCGTCTGCCCGATCGAGGTTGTCCCGCAGGTTGGGCTGGAACTCGAAGCGGCCGCCATCGAAGCCTTCCAGCAGCCCGTACAGCTCCATGCCTTCGAGCGCGAAGCGGCGCAGGTCGATGTCGCGGCCGCCGTCGCGGCCGGTCACGTAATGGTTGGTGTTGTCGCGCACGCCTTCGCGCAGCGGATGCTCGGTGACGGGCATGTCGTAGTACTTCATGTCGGCGAGCCAGTCGACCACCTCGCGGCCCCGGTAGAAGCGCGCGCAGCGCGGCGCATTGCCCGTTGCCAGGTGAACCTTTCGCCCGGCCAGGTGCAGGTCTTCCGCGATCTGCGCGCCCGACTGACCGCAGCCCACCACCAGCACCGCGCCTTCCGGCAACTGCGCGGGGTTGCGGTACTGCGCCGAGTGGAACTGCGCGACGTCCGTCGGCAGTTTTTCCGCCAGGCGCGGCACGATCGGCTTGTGATAGCCGCCCGAGGCCACCACCACCTGGTCGGCGGTGTAGAGGCCCGCGTCGGTCTGCACGGTGAAGCGCTCGTGTTCCCGCCCGCCGGCGCCCGGCACGCGGAACACGCGCTCCACGGTCACGCCCTCGATGGCCGGCGCCTTCACATGCTCGACGAAGCCCGCGAGCCACTCATTGATCTGGTCCTTGACCATGAAGCCGTGCGGATCGCCGCCGATGTAGCCCCAGCCCGGCAGCTGGCACTGCCAGTTGGGCGTGACGAGGCAGAACGAGTCCCAGCGCTGCGTGCGCCAGGTGTGGACCAGGCTGCGCTTCTCGATCACCAGATGGTCGATGCCGCGCTGCTGCAGGCAATGGCTCAGCGACAGGCCGGCCTGGCCGCCGCCGACGATGACGACGCTGTAGTGGCTGCGTCCGCCGTAAGGGTGTGACATGGGTGTTCTTTCCTTATCTCTGTCTCTGGATGTGGGGCGGGTCAATCGTCGAAGGCGACGACGGTGACTTGCGCATCGGCTGTCGCTGAAAAGCGCGCGGCGATGCCTTCGATCTCGGCCAACTGCTCCATCGCCTGCGAACAGGCGAAGCCGTACTTCGCGCGCACCCGCTCGGAGGCAATGCCCAGCGCTTCGCGTGCGCGTTGCAGAAAGTCGTCGAGGGCGTAGCGCTGGCCGGGCGCGAGGTGTTCCCGCACCACGCTGGAAGGCGAGTAGCAGCGGGTTTCGCTGGCATCGGGCCAGCGCACGCGGAAGTGCGTCACTGGCATGCGGCGGGCTCCTGCAGCGTGGTGGACGGCTGGATGAAAGCATCGCTGCCGAAGTCCCACAGCAGCGCTTCTTCACCTCCCGCGCGCAGACGCACCTGCCGTGTGGCGTCGACCTCGCCGATCACGCCGCAGGCGATGTCGCGGGCCGAGAAGCGTGCCATCACCGCCGCGACCTGCGCGGGTGCCACGCTGAGCACGAAGCCATAGCTCGGAAACGAAGACAGCCACCGCAGCAGCGGCACGCCGTCGGGCCGCGGCAGCGCGTCGAGGTCGATGCGCGCGCCGACGCCCGAGCATTCCAGCAGCATCATGGCCGTGCCCACCGCGCCGGCCATGCTGATGTCCTTGGCGGCGCAGCAAAGCCCGTCCTCGGCGATGGCTGGCAGCAGCTCCAGGTCGGCGCGCAGCCGCGCGGCGGGCGCGCGCGTCGAGGCGTTCCAGTACGGAAACGGCTCTTCGTAGGCGCCGCGCAGGTCGGCCGCCATCACGAGCAGGTCGCCCGGCTTCGCGTCGAAGCTGGTCAGCAGCCGGCGCGCATGCCCGAGGATCGCGACCGCCAGCTGCGGCTTCTCGCTGCGGTTGTTGCTGTGGCCGCCCACGATGGGCACGCCGTAGCGCACGGCCGCTTCGGCGAGTCCGCGCAGCACGTCGTCGGCCGGATTCATGCCGGTGCTCCACAGCGCGTCGACCACGGCCGTCGGGCGTCCGCCCATGGCGTAGATGTCGCTCACGTTGACCATCACGCCGCAGTAGCCGGCGAACCACGGCATGCGCACGATGAAGTCTTCCACCAGCCCCTCGATGGCGAACAGCAGGTAGCCGCCATGGCCGTCGGGGATGGCGGCGCAGTCGTCTCCGATCGGCACCGCCTGCGCGAGCGCGCCGTGGCCGCCGGGCAGCGAACGGCCCAGCGCCGATACCACGTCGCTGATGTCGCGCTTGTGGGCGAAGCCGCGCGTGGCGCGAAGAGCCTCGGCGATGTCGTGGACGTTCTGCTGCGTCATGCCAGCACCTTCGCGCGCGTGACGAAGCCGCTCAGCGGATCGTGGCAGGGCGGATACCAGCCGAGGTCGGCCCGCATGCGTGCGTGCGGGCGGCCGTGCACCGTGGTTTCCTCGAGCGCGGTCCAGCCCAGCTTCTCGAACAGCGGCACGTTCTGCATCTGCACCTGCGCGAGAAAGATCCTGCAGCCCAGCGCATGGGCGCGCGACACCGCGAGCCGGATCAGCGTCGCACCCAGGTGCCCCTGGCTGCGGAAGGCGGGGTGCACCGCAAGGCGCGAGCCCCACCATTCGCCGGCCGCTTCGCCGCGATGGATGCGCACCGTGCCCACCACCTGGTCGGGCATGCCGCCGTTGCACGACATCGCCACCAGCAGCCGCGAATGCTCGTCGACGGCATCGCGGTCGTCGCGCGCAAAAATGCCCTGCTCGATGCAGAACACCGCGCGGCGCAGCGCCATCGCTTCGTCGCGCTCCCATTGCTGGGCGGCCTCGCGCACCAGGTACTCGACGGGTGCGTAGTGGTCCGCCATCTCGCAGAGGTCGTCGATGCACAGCATGGTCAGCTTTCGCTCTCTTTTTCGTAGATCGACAACGACGAACAGGCGCCGCACTTGCCGCAGCCGGCCTTGATGTCGGCCGAGCGCAGGCCTGCCGCCACCACGCGTTCGCCCAGCGGCGCGAGCAGCGACTTCATGAATTCCGGGGTGGGCGCCGGGTGGTCTTCCAGCGGCGTGCCGCTGATGGGCACGAAGGGAACGACGAAGGGGTACACGCCGCGCGCCAGCAGCTGGTCGCAGGTGTCGAGGATGGCTTCGCGCGTGTCGCCCAGCCCGGCCAGGATGTAGGTGCTGACCTGCCCCCGGCCGAACACGCCCACGGCCGCCTCGAAGGCGCTCATGTAGCGCGACACCGGCACGCTGGCCTTGCCCGGCATGATGCGTTCGCGCACCTCGGGCGTGACCACTTCCAGGTGCATGCCGAGCGTGTCGACGCCCGCGGCCTTCATGCGGTGGAACCACTGGTCGTCGTCCGGCGGCTCGCACTGGCCCTGGATGGGAATGTCGACCGCCGCCTTGATGGCGAACGCGCTCTCGCACAGCACGGCCGCGCCGCGGTCGGTGGCGTTGGGCGTGCCGGTGGTCATCACCATGTGCTTCACTCCGTCGAGCAGCACGGCGGCGCGCGCCACCTCCGCGAGCTGCTCGGGCGTCTTGCGCGCCACGGTGCGGCCGGCCGCCAGCGACTGGCCGATCGCGCAGAACTTGCAGCTCTTCCTGCGGCTCTCGTAGCGGATGCAGGTCTGCAGCACGGTGGTGGCCAGTACGTCGCTGCCATGCAGCGTGGCGATGTGCGAATAGGGCACGCCGTCGAAAGTCTGCATCGCATAGAAGCGCGGCTGCCTCGGAAAGCTGATGCTCGCGATGGGGATGCTGCCGCGCATCACGCGGCTCACGCCGGTGGCGTCGGGCGCCTCTGCCGTGAATGGCGAGTGCCAGGCGGTCGAGGTGTGGACCGGCACCATGATCGTGTGGCCGTCCACCGTCACGGCCTTGTGGTCCGAGGGGCCCGCGCCGCCGCGCCGGCTCGCGACGCCGGCCGAGGGGTCAACCAGCCGCAACCCGAAGGACTGGAGTTCGGTCATCAGCTGCCGGCTGTCGGGCTGCTGCGTCGTCGAGGGTGTGGTCATGGTCGGGGCTCCGGTGAACGAGGGGTTGCGTGGGGTGCATGGGCACGGTGGTCTGCGCCGGCCGGTCGTTGATGGCGAGCGACAGCAGCTCCGGTCGCGCGTAGTGGCCGACCGAATCCATCATTCGCTTGCGCTTGGCGATCAGCGCCATGTCGAGGTCGGCCACCACCATGCCTTCGCCTTCGGTGAGCGGCGGCGCGAGGTGCTTGCCCTCGGGCGAGACGATGGCCGTGTGGCAACCGCCGCGCAGCGCCTTCTGCAGGTCGGCGTCGGGCGTGACCGAGCGGACCTGCTCGTCGGTGAGCCAGCCGGTGGCGTTGACCACGAAGCAGCCCGATTCGAGCGCGTGATGGCGGATGGTCACTTCCATCTGCTCCGCGAAGACCGGCCCGACCAGCGAGCCGGGAAACTGCGCGCAATGGATCTCTTCGTGCTGCGCCATCAGGCTGTAGCGCGCGAGTGGGTTGTAGTGCTCCCAGCAGGCCAGCGCGCCCACGCGGCCGACGGCCGTGTCGACCACCTTGAGGCCGGCGCCGTCGCCCATGCCCCAGACCATGCGCTCGTGGTACGTGGGCGTGATCTTGCGGCGCTTGAGCGCCAGCGTCCCGTCGGCGTCGAACACCAGCTGCGTGTTGTAGAGGCTGCCGTGGTCGCGCTCGTTCACGCCGAGCACGACGACCATGCTCCGGGCGCGGGCCCGTTCGGCCACCGCCTGCGTGACGGGGCCGGGCACGACCACCGCACGCTCCGCCAGCCGCAGGTGCGGCGCGCCCTGCAGCACCGGCGGCAGCACGAAGCTGAAGTAGGGGTAGTAGGGCACGAAGGTCTCGGGAAAGACCGCGAGCTGCGCGCCCTTGGCAGCGGCCTCGTCGATGGCGCCGCACACCCGCTCGAGCGTGCCTTCGGGCCGCTCGAAGTCGGGCGCGATCTGGATCGCCGCGGCGCGCACGATGCGGTGAGAAGAGGTCATGGTCATCCCCTGTCCACGACGGCGAGCGCAGCGAAGCCAATTCGGGGAACACGGCAGAACCGGCTTTGCCGGGCTGCAGGTGTTGCCCCCGGCGAGGGGGTTGGCGAAGCGACACGAAGTGCGCGAAGACTGGGGGTGGACATTTACAGCGTCCAGGTGTCGATGACGACCGCTCCGGCCTTCTTGTGCAGCAGCACGAGGTCGAGCACGTCCAGCGGGTTGATCGGCGTGATGCCCTCGATCAGCGCGCCTTCCCCGTGGCCGTACAGCGCCTGCAGCGCGAAGCGGCAGGCATACACCTTGCCGCCTTCCTCGATGAACTTCGCGATCTGCTTGTTGAAGTTCTGGTGGCCCGGAAAGGCCTCGTCGCCCAGCGTGGGAAAGCCGCGCTGCACGCCCAGCGTCACGCCGGGGCCGTAGAGCAGGACGGAGGTGTCGTAGCCCTTGCGCTTGAGCCGCGTGGCCTGCAGCAGGTTCACGAAACCGATCGAGCCTTCGAAGGCCACGGTGTGGAAGGTGACGAGTGCCTTCTCGCCGGGCTCTGCCTTGACGTCTTCGAACACCTTCTCTTCGTAGTCGACGAGGAACTCGCCTTTTTCGTTGCGGGGGCGGGTGACTTTGGGCATGGGGTACTCCGGGTTGGGTGGTGGGTACGCAGGTCTTGCGTGCCTTCTCCTTCGCAGGCGATGTGCCAGCGCTTTGGCGGCCTCGTGCGATCAATGCGCGATCAACACGCGGCGGCGCGGGCCGCGCGGGCGAAAAAATCTTTGAGGCCCCCTCGAACGCGGGAACGGTGCGGCCCCGGAAGGCCTGTCGCGCACCGTGACGACGCGCATTCCATGCGATCAATGCACCCGATCAATGGGGTTGATCGCACCTGATCGAAGCATTTCTCTCCCGAGGAGCGGGCGCGGTTCATGCATGTTGATCGGTGGCCGGATGCAATCAATGAATGCGATCAACTTCGCCGGAGCGCCCACCATGACCACGATCACCGCCCACTGGCGCAAGCAGCTGCGCAACACCTCGCGTCCGGCCTACCTGCTGCTGGCCGACCTGATCGCGGACGACATCAAGACCGGCCGCCTCGGCGTGCGCGACCGCCTGCCCACGCTGCGCGACCTGGCCACCGAGCTCGAGCTGAACTACACGACCGTGGCGCGCGGCTACGCCGAGGCGCGCAAGCGCGGGCTGATCGACTCGCGCGCCGGCACCGGCACCTTCATCCGCTCGGGCAGCCCCAGCCTGCGGCTGCGCGGCGGCAGCGGCGCCGAGATGACGATGAACATGCCGCCCGAGCCCGACGACGAGCACCTGATGGCGCGGCTGCACGACAGCGCCAGCCGCGCCTTCGCGCAGATCGACTTCCACGACCTGCTGCGCTACCAGGATTTCGGCGGCACCGCGCACGACCGCGCCGCCGGCATGCACTGGCTGCGGCGCTTCGTGCCCGATGCCGGCATCGACCGCATCCTGGTGTGCCCCGGCATCCATGGCGTGCTGACCGCGCTGTTCTCCCAGCTCGCGCGACCGGGCGAGCTGGTCTGCGTGGAGTCGCTCACCTATCCGGGCGTGAAGGCCATCGCGGCGCAGCTCGGCGTCCAGTTGCATGCGCTGCAGATGGACGACGACGGCCCCATCGCCGACGCCTTCGAGCACGCCTGCAAGACGCTCAAGCCCAAGGCGCTCTACTGCAACCCCACGTTGCTGAACCCGACCGCCGCGACCGTCTCGCGCGCGCGGCGAGAGGCACTGGCCGACGTGGCGCTGCGCTATGCGGTGCCGATCATCGAGGACGACGCCTACGGCATGCTGCCGCGCCAGACGCCCGCGTCGCTCGCCACGCTGGCGCCGGGGCTCACGTACTACGTGAGCGGCTTTTCCAAGTGCTTCGGCGCGGGGCTGCGCAGCGCCTACGTGTGTTCGCCGACGGTGGTGCAGTCGCAGCGGCTGGCGGGCGCGATGCGCGCGACCACCGTGATGGCCTCGCCGATCACCAATGCGCTGACCACGCTGTGGGTGGAAGACGGCACGGCCGAGGAGATGCTGCAGGCCGTGCGCGCGGAATCGGTGGCGCGGCAGGCGCTTGCGGTGCGCTACCTGGGCGACAGCGGCCTGCAGGCGCACCCGGAGGGCTTTCATGCCTGGCTGCCGCTCACGCCAGGCTGGAGTCCGGTGGAGTTCGCCTCGTACCTGCGCACGCAGAACGTGGGCGTGGTGGCGAGCGCGGCTTTCTCCACCGACGGCGATCCGCCCGACGCGGTGCGCATCTGCCTGGGCGGGCCGATGTCGCGCGAGCAGTGCGACCAGGCGCTGCGGCTGATCGCCGACACGCTGGCGCATCCGATGCATCCGCATGCGACGCTTCGAGACGGCAATCACGGTGCGTGAGCGGCACCGGAAGGGTGAACTCACACGGGATTGATCACTTGTTGCATCACGATCTGGGGTGCTGGCCGCTCCCACAGCGCGTCGAGCGCCGACTGGATGCTGTCGAAGGCCCGCGACCGGCTCCTGGGCGAAGGCAGGTAGTGGTTGAAGTAGCGCCGGCCCTCGGTCGGCACGCCCAGCAGCGTGAGCTGGCGCACCGGCAGGCCTGTCGCGTCGACCGGATGCCCGAGGGCGTCGATGAGCGGAACCGTCATTCGTTCGTCCGCCGGAGGCGTCGGCGGCGAGCCGGCGCACAGGCCCGACCGGCACAGCGCGGCGAGCAGTGAATCGTCCGTGGTGTCGATCGCGCCGTACCCCGCGCGTCCGTGCACCAGATGGTCGAGGCAAGCGACGAAGGGCGTCTCGAAGGCGCTCGATCGCGCCCGCCAGACGCCGAGCGCGGCGTCGCGCTCGAGCGCGGGGGCCGGGCCGAGGTCGACGCGCAGCAGGCCGGCACGCATCAGCGCCAGCCATTCGAGCCCGCGCGAGATCGGCGGCCCCACGACCAGTTGCGAGATCCGCGGCGCCACCACGTCGAAGAAACGGCGGCGGGATGCCGGCGCGAGTGTGTCGAACTCCACCGCCTGGCGGATGAAGCCGCGCAGCACGCGCAGCATTTCCACCGCGTACTTGTACGGGCTGTGCGCCTCGCCCTTGCGCGCCTCGTCCACGTCGAAGCGCAGGCGCGCTGCAAAGGCTGCGCTGAATTCCGCGCCGCTGCGCGGCGAAGGCGCGGACCTGGGGACGGATTCCGATGCGAGCAGCGTTTCAGGCGAGAACCCGGCCATCGATGGCAGGGTCTTCTCGCACAAGGCCTTCACTTCGGCGGGCGCTAGCAGGCCGAGCACGCGCCGGCAAGCCGCCGCCGCGTCCGCGCCTTGCGACAGCGCCATCGCTCGCATCAGGTAGGCCGCGCGCATCTCGGCCGAGAGCACGGTCAACAGGTCTTCCTCGAGCAGCAAGCCTTCGGGCCCGCGTGCCGCGCGCCGCAGGGCCAGGTAGGCATCGGTGCAGAAGATCGGCGCGAAGCTGCCCGACAGGTCGAGCGATTGCGCCGGCCGGCACGCGAACGGCATACCGCTGCGGGAGTGCACGAACATGACGGGCTCACGGCCGCTCGGCAAGTACTGCAGCATGCCGTCGTCCTCGCGCACGAAGCGGCCGCCACGGCCCGTGGTGAGCGCCGCCACCACGTCCACCGCCACCAGGCCGGTGCCCGAGATGCCCACCGCAGACCCGGCCTCGATGCGCGCCTGCAGCGGTGCCGGCGGGTAGGGGGCCATCGGCCTTGCAGGCGATGCCGGCCGTTCGCCGCCGGAACGTGCCAGACCATGGCCGGTGCAGAGGAAGACGTGATCCACGGTGAGCGCCGAACCGTCGCCCAGACGCACGTGCACCCGCTCGTTGGCCACGAGCGAGACATCGAGCGCGCGATGGCGCACCTCCGAGATTCGAAGATGCGAAGGCGCGTTGTTGCACAGCACCGCGTACACGTGCCGCAGGTAGGCGCCGAAGAGCGCGCGCGGCAGGAAGCCGTTGGGGTCCGCTGCGATGTCGCGCTCTTCGCGCAGCCAGTCGATGAACGACATCGCGCCCGTGAGCGGCGCTTCGCCGAAATGGCGTGCGCTGAAGCTGTCGAGCTGGCCGGTGACGGTGTTGAGCAGCAGGAAGTCTTCCTGCTGCGGCTTGTGCAGGCCTGGGCCCGGCTCGTCGGGGTCGATCACGTGCACGGTGAGCGCGAGCCGTGGCTGCCGGCGCGCGGCGGTGACCAGCCGGTCGAGTACCGCCAGGCCCCAGGGGCCGGCGCCGACGATCGCGATCTCAACCCGCACGGCGCAGCTCCCTGTCGGGCCTGCCCGGCAGCGTGACCAGCATCACCCCGGCGACGATCAGCGCGCTCGCGGCCAGCAGGCTCCAGCTCAGGGGCTCGGCGAGAAAGACCACGCCGAACGCCACGCTCACCAGTGCCCGCAGATATGCGTTGCTGGTGGTGGTGACCGGGCCCAGCGTGCGAATCAGCCTGAAGAAGATCACGCTGGCCAGCGCGGTCGACAGCACCGCGAGGGCCAGCAGTGCCAGCGTGGCCTCGAGGCTTGGCGTGAGCGTCCAGGGCCGGTCCATGGCCAGGCTGAAAGGCAGCATGGTGAGCCCGCCGCACAGCAGCGAGCCGGCCGCGGTGACCACGGCGGGCTGGTCGCCGAAGCGATGGCCGAACACAGCCCCGCACGCATACGACGCGCTCGCCCCCAGGACCGCCATGACCGCGAGAAAGTCGCTGTCGCCCAGCGCAGCGTGGGAACCGAGGCCGGCGATCCCGGCGACGCCCGCAAGGCCGAGCAGCACGCCCACGAACTTCGTGAACACGAAAGGCGCCGAGCCGACGACGAATACCGACAGCATGAAGGCGAACAGCGGCACCGTGGCGTTGAGCACGCCCGCGAGCCCGCTTGCGATGTGCTGCTCGCCCCAGCCGATCAGCGTGAACGGCAGCGCGCCCTGCAGCAGCCCCTGCACCCAGAGCGCCCCCCAGCGGCCGGGGCGCGTCGGGAGCGCGAAGCCCTTCGCCAGGGCCAGCGCCGTCAACAGCGCGCCGCCGAGCAGGATGCGCGCCGCAGCCAGCGTGGCCGGCGGATAGTCGGCCACCGCCACCTTGATCAGCGTGAAGGAGCCGCCCCAGAGGATCGCGAGCAGCACCAGCAGCATGTATTCGCCCGGCGGCGCCGGGGCCCTTGTCCCTTGTTTCTCAGGCATGGCTCAGCGCCTCCAGGTGTGAGCAATAGTCGGTGAAGCACTCCTCGATCTCCGAGGGCGAAAGCAGGCCGGCGCGGTACTGGAACTCGACGTGCGTGGCGTCGTGCCATCCGCGGATCAGCATGAGCAGGTCGTACTTCAGCCGGTAGCCGCGATCGGCGTGCCGCGGCGTCGCAAGTCCGGGCGCGTCGCCATCGGCCTGGGGCATGAAGTTGAGCGAGAAGCCGGTCAGCGGGTTGCGGTCCGCGCCGGGCGGCAGGCCGAGTTCGTCGAGCACCTGGTCGAACTGGAAGTCCTGGTGGCGCGCGGCCAGCGCGATGCCGTCGCGCACGCGCTCGACGAGCTGCCCGGGCGACAGCGCACCCAGCCCCGTGACGCGCAGCGGCACCAGGTTGATGAAATCGCCGATGGCCTGCCCGACCTGCGGGTGGGCACGGCCGGCCAGCGGCGTCACGACCACGAGGTCGTCGCATTCGGTCAGCGCCGCGAGCCAGCGGAAATACGCGCCCACGTACAGCACATAGGGCGTGCACTTCAGGCGCCGCGCCGCCGCCACGACCGCATCGCGCAGCGTGCCGCGCACGGCGGCCTCGATGGCATGGCAGCGTTGCGGATCGTCGCAGCGCAGCCTGTCGGGCAGGTAGCGGTGGCGGTAGGGCGCGGCGAGCAGCTCGCGGAAATGCGAGCGCGCGGCCTGTGCCGAGGCCTTGCGCGCGCCGGCCCAGGCCGCGATGTCGCGCATCGACGGCGGGGCATCCGTCGTCCAGGGCCGGCCCGCGAGCCGGGCGGCCAGCTCGCGCCCGAGCAGGCCCTGGCTCGTGCCGTCGCTGACCAGGTGGTGGACGGTCCAGAGCAGCCGGCGCCGCCTGCCGGGCAGGACGAGCAGGGTCGCGCGGAACAGCGGCGCGTCGGAGAACAGCGCGATCTCCGCCTCGCCTTCGGCCACGCGCAGCGCGTCGATGCGGCGCGCCAGTGCTTCCGCTTCGAGAGCGCTCAGGTCGCACAGAGCCACAGGAACGTCTTCCGTCGGCACGATCGACTGGCGCACGGCGCCTTCTTCGTCATGGCCGAAGCGCAGGCACAGGCTGTCGTGGCGCAGCGCGATCTCGGTCAGCGCGCGGCCCACCGAGTAGGCATCGACGCCGTCGGGCAGCTCGAACAGCGCGACCATGTTGCACCAGTTGCGGTTGCCGCCCGCGCAGAAGGTGCGGAAGTAGCGCCGCTGCTGCGGGCTCAGCGCGAACCAGCGGGTGCGCGGGGCGGGGGGGATCGGCGCCGGCGCGGCCGAACCGGCCTCCTGCAGCCGCCGCGCCAGCTCGCGCGCGGTGGGCGCGTGCATCAGCAGCAGCGGCTGCGCATGCACGCCGAGCCGTGCTTCGAGTTCGGCGCACAGCCGCATCGCCGCGAGCGAATCGCCGCCGAGCGCGAAGAAGTCCTCGTCGACGCCGACATGCGCCTGCCGCAGCACCCGTGCAATCGCGTCGGCCACGCCGAGCGCGAGCTCGTCGGCATCCGTGTCGGAGGCGGCGGCGGCGGCGTCCGCGCGCGGCGCAGGCGCGGGCAGGCGTGCGCGATCCAGCTTGCCGTTGGGCATGAGCGGCAGCGCATCGAGCGCGATCAGGTGGCTCGGAATGGCCGCCGCAGGCAAGCGCTCCGCGAGGAAAGGGCGCAGGCTCCGGCGCACGGCCTGTGCATCGGCCTGCGTGCTGAAGTAGCCCACGAGCTGCGCGCCGCCTTCCTCGTTCGTCACGCACACCACGGCCGCGTCGGTCACCGATTCGTGCGACTGCAGCACCGCCGCGACGCCCGCGGGCTCGATGCGGGTGCCGAGGATCTTCACCTGGTGGTCCTTGCGTCCGCGCAGGTGCAGCGCACCCTGCGCGTCCAGAAAGCCGAGGTCGCCGCTCAGGTAGGCCGGCTGCCCGTCGAGCACGATGAAGCGCGCGGCCGAGGGCTCCTCCGGGTCCAGGTAGCCCAGCGAGCGGTGCACCGTGCGGATCGCGACCTCGCCGGGTTCGCCCGGTTCGAGGGGCTGCCGCGCCTCGTCGAGGATGCGCACGTCGACCCCGGGCAGCGGCAGGCCGCAGCACTGGATGCCCTCGGGCGCCGGGTCGGGCACGCGGGCGCAGAACTTGGCGAGCGTGGTTTCGGTCGGCCCGTACAGGTTGTAGACCGCGCTCGAAGGAAACGCCGCGCGCCAGCGCCCGACCAGCGCACTGCCCAGCGGTTCGCCCGCGAACAGCGTGTGGCGCAGCGTGGCGTTGCGCGCGCCCGCGGGCAGCGCCGCCAGGCAGGCCTGCGCCAGCGACGGCACCGTGTGGAGCACGCTGATGCCCATCCTGGCGAGCCAGTCCGGCACTTCAGCCGGTGTCGGCGGGGCGTCTGCCGGTGGCAGGCAGCCGGTCACGCCCGCGACGACCGGCAGCAGCAGGTCGCGCAGCACCACGTCGAACGACAGGCGGGTGAGCACACCCACGCGGTCGCCGGGCTGGAGGCCGAGCATGCCGGCTTCCCAGGACAGGAAATGCGCGAGGCCGCCGCGCCGCCCGAGGATGCCCTTGGGCTGCCCGGTCGTGCCGGAGGTGAAGAAGATGTAGCAGCCCGCATCGGGCCCGATCTGCGGCAGGCCCAGGTCGTCGAGCGTCCACCCGGCCTGCGGCGATGCGGCGCCCGCGACGCGCCGGATGCCGTCGGCCCCGAGCGGCGACTGCATCGCGAACTCGATGGCCAGCGTGGCGGCCGCCGCGTCCAGCATCGCCTGCTTGCGCGCCGGCGGCAGCGCCGCGTCGACCGGCACGGCGACCACGCCCTCGAGCAGGCAGCCCACGAGCATCGCCGCCAGTCCGCGCGAAGCCACGCCATGCAGCACCACGCGCTCGCCAGCCTTCACGCCTTGCCGGCGCAGCAGCGACACCTGCGCGACCACGAGCGCCGCGAAGTCGTCGCGCCTCATGGCGCCTTCGTCGTCGATCCAGAGCGTCGCCGCACCGGTGCGCAGGCCGTCTCGCAGCAGCGCGGTGAGCGATGGCTGCGGCGCGTTCACAGTGTCACCTCGAACACGTCGGCAAAGCGGCGTGGGTGGTAGAGCGTGTGCATCGCATGGGGGCGTGCCTCCAGCGCGCAGGCAACGGCCTCCGCGACGGCCGGCGACTGCGCGAAGCCGCCGGTGTTGTGGCCGCCGCTGAGCACCATCTTGCCGCCTGCGTCCGCTTCCTGAACTTCGAGCACTCCCAGGCCCGAGGGCGTCCAGGGCCGCACGCAGAAGCCCGGACGCTCGCCGAGCATGCCGGACTCCCTGGCACGCCTGAACTTGTCGCCGAAGAGTTCCTCCGCCGTTTCCATCACGCAGCGCGCGAGTTCGGGCAGGTCGGCCAGGCGCACGTCCTCGGCCGAGGCGCCGACGAAGCCGTGCCCCGAACTGCAGTGCAGCACAGGCCGGCCGGCGGCATCGCGCCCGGGTACGACGTTGGCGCCCTGGGCCGCCTCGCTGCTGCCGAAGGCGCGCCGGCGCACCTTGAGCGGCGTCTGCAGCGGCGTGCCATCGTTAGGCAGCGTGACCCACATGCCGACCATCGCGCCGATGGCGGGCAGCCCCGCCGTCCTCGCGGCGAGGGTGTGCGCCTGCGCACCGGGGGAGAGTACATAGTGGTCGGCCCGCCGCAAGGCATCGTTGACGACGATGCCTGTCACCGCGCCCGAACCGGCATGCCGCACCTCGCTCGCCTCATGCTGCCAGTGGAAGCGCGCGCCGAGGCGCTCGAGCAGCCCGATCAGGTTGCGGCAGAACGAGACGATGTTGAGCGAGAACCCTTGCACATCGAGCGCTCCCGCGATCGCTCCCTCGTCGATCGCGCTGCCCAGCGCGGGCTCGCGCTCGCGCAACCGCGTGAGCGGGACCGTGCCGATCAGCGCACCGATCTCGGCCTCGGCCGTCTGCGCCGCGCGCAGGGACGCCTCGCTCGGGTAGATGCGCAGCAGCCGGCCGACGTGGTGCGTCTCGCGCAGCAGCTCCGGATAGAGGCTGAAGAGCTCGCGCCACAGCCGGTGGCTCTGCCGGTTGAAGCCGACGATGTCGTTGCCATAGAGCAGCGCCGCCCAGGGCGGCACCTGTTCGAGCTGGTCGATCCAGCGGCGGTCGGCGTCCGACATCGTCTGGTATTCGCGCGACAGCCAGCCGTCCCGCGAAATTCCAAGGCGAAAGCGCGGCGTGTCCCGCGGCGTATAGAGCGGCGAACAGGCCAGGTGATGGCGCGACTCGTTGTACGAGAAGATGCGCGCGTCCCTGCCGCCGAAGGTCGCGCCGGCGCGCTCGGCGTGCGGCGTGTCGCCCCGGCGCGGATCGGCCATGCGGTCGTACACCGACACGCGATGGCCGCGCCGGCACAGCGTCAGCGCCGTGACCAGGTTGACGACGCCCGCGCCGACCAGCATCACCTCGCCCGGCGCACCGGCCACCGCCTCGGCGGACGGCCCATGCCTCGGCCGGCACATGGATTCCGCAAGCACGAAGGCTTCGTACTCGGCGCGCTCCCAGTTCGATCCGGTCACGAAGGCGCAGCGCCCTTGGAGCGTCGACGGATCGATGGCGACCCGCGAGGCCGAGAGGCCGCAGAAGATGAAGCGGCAGCCGGGGAGCCCGGCCGCGATGGCCGAGACCGCCTCGTACTGCGCCTCGCGCGCGATCACCACGTCGGGCGCGAGCGCGGCGAGCTCCGCGGCGACCTGGTGCGGCGCCTTGGCCGCGAGGTCGGGCCTCAGCACGATGTTGCGCGCCACGAAGACATCGGCCGATGCCCGCGCGAGCCAGCACATGACGACGATCTTCATGCGCCACCCGCCCGGTCGACCAGGTGGCACGCGACCCAGCGGTCGCCGGCGACTCGCGCGAGCGCGGGCACCTCCTCGGCGCAGCGGCGCGTGGAGCGCGGGCAGCGCGGGTGGAAATGGCAGCCGCGCGGCGGATTCAGGGGAGAGGGAATCTCTCCCCGGATCGCCACGAACGTCTTCTTGCGCACCTCCAGCTTCGGCGCCTCGGCCAGCAGGCCTTCGGTGTAGGGGTGCAGCGGCTGCTCGAACAGCGCGTCCGCGCCGGCCGATTCGACCACCCGCCCGAGGTACATCACGACCACCCGGTCGCTGATGTGCCGCACCACGCCGAGGTCGTGGCTGATGAACAGGTAGGTGAGGGCCAGTTCCTCGCGCAGCGCCATGAACAGGTTGATCACCTGGGCCTGGATGGAGACGTCGAGCGCCGCCACCGCCTCGTCGCAGATCAGCAGCCGGGGCTGCACGGCCAGCGCCCGGGCGATCCCGATGCGCGCGCGCTGGCCGCCCGAGAACTGGTGCGGGAAGCGCCGCATGAAGCCGGCGTCGAGCCCGACCTTGCGCATCAGCGCCGCCACGAGTTCTTCCTGATCCTTCGCGTCGATCAGCCCGTGCGCCACGGGTGCCTCGCCGATGATCTGGCGCACGCGCATGCGCGGGTTCAGGCTCGCATAGGGGTCCTGGAAGATCATCTGCACGCCGAGCATGTCGCGCCGGTGCTCGGCAGCCGAGAGCCGCCGCCTGCGCAGCTCGGCGTCCTCTCCCAGCCACCAGCGCTCGCCTTCGCTCAGCGCCTGCAGGCCCGCGGCCATGCGTCCGAGCGTGGACTTGCCGCAGCCCGACTCGCCCACCAGCCCGACGACTTCGCCGGGGCGCACCGCGAGCGAAACGCCGTCGACCGCATGGACGGTGCGCGCGGGCGCCTGGGCGCCGAAGAGGCGCGCGATCTTCGCCGCGGCATCGGGCTTGCGGACGAAACGCTTGGAGCTGGCGCGCAGCTCGAGCAACGGGGTGACGGATTCCATGGTGTCAGTTCGCGATCGCGGCGGAGGAGGAGGGCAGGGGAGTCGGATGGAAGCAGCGCAGCCGGCGGCCGTCGAGCGCCACCAGGGGCGGCTCGTTGCGGCAGACGACATCGGCGTTGGCGCAGCGCGCCTGGAATGCGCAGCCCTGGGGCAGCGCGCGCAGCGAAGGCGTCATGCCGGGAATCTGCTGCAGCGGACGTCCGCGCGGGTTGCGCGACGGGGCGCTGGCGATCAGCCCTCGCGTGTACGGGTGGCGCGGCCGGTCGAGCACCTCGGCCACGGGGCCCTGTTCGACGATGCGCCCGGCATACATCACGCTGACCGTGTCGGCCAGGCCCGCCACCACCGACAGGTCGTGCGAGATCCAGATCAGCGCGGTGCCCGACGCCCGGCACAGGGCCTGCATCTCCGCGAGGATCTGGCCTTGCACCGTGACATCGAGCGCGGTGGTTGGTTCGTCCGCGATGATCACGTCGGGCTCGTTGAGCAGCGCGATGGCAATCGCCACGCGCTGGCGCATGCCGCCCGAGAACTGGTGCGGGTAGGCCAGCAGACGCTCGTGCGGCGACGCGATGCCGACTTTCGCGAGCGCGGCGGCCGCGCGTTCGCGCGCTACGCGCTCGCTGACCTTGTGATGCGCGCGCACCGCCTCGATCATCTGCGTGTCGATGCGAAGCACCGGGTTCAGCGTCATCATCGGATCCTGGAAGATCATCGCGACGCGGTTGCCGCGCACGCCCTGCAGCGCGCGCGGCGACAGGCTCCGCAGGTCGAGCACCTCGCCGGTGCGCAGCGCCAGGCGCAGGCGGCCCGCCACCACGCGGCCCGGCGGGTCGATCAGGCCGATCAGCGAGTAGCCCGTCATCGACTTGCCGGAACCCGATTCGCCGACCAGGCCCATGATCTGCCCGCGTTCGATGGAAAAGGACACGTCGTCCACGGCCTTCACGATGCCCGCGCGCGTGGCGAACTGCGTCTTCAGGCCCTCGACGAGCAGGACGGGTTGGGAGGCGTTCGTCATTGCTTCTGCAGCCGTGGGTTCGACACGTCCCGCAGCTGGTCGGCCACGAGGTTGATCGCCAGGATCGTGAGCAGCAGCAGGATGCCGGGATAGAGCGACATCCAGTACTTGCCCGCGAGCAGGTATTGCTGGCCGTTGGCGATCAGCAGCCCTAGCGAGGGCTCGGTGATCGGCACGCCCAGGCCAAGGAAGGACAGCGTGGCCTCCAGCGAGATCGCGTTGGCCACCTGCAGCGCGGCCACCACGATCACCGGCGGCAGGCAGTTGGGCAGCAGGTGCCGCAGCACGATGCGTGCGTCGCCCAGTGCCAGGCCCTGCGCCGCCTCGATGTATTCCTTCCTGCGCTCGACCAGCGCGGCGGCGCGAACGGTACGCGCGTAGTAGGCCCATTGCACCGCCACCAGCGCGATCGCGACGTTGCCTACGCCGGGCTTGAGCAGCGTGATCAGCACCAGCGCGACCAGGATCGCGGGAAACGACAGCTGGATGTCGACGATGCGCATGAGCAGCGCATCGAGCCGCCCGCCGGTGTAGGCCGCGAGCAGGCCCAGGACGGTGCCGAGCGACAGCGCCGCGATCGTGGCCACCACGCCGATGCCCAGCGAGATGCGCAGCCCGTAGAGCATGCCCGAGAGCATGTCGCGGCCCTGGTCGTCGGTGCCCAGCAGGTAGAGCTTGCCGGGGCCGGACGCATGGTCGGCACCGTGCGAGCCGGGCGGCAGGCGCGAGTCGAGGATGTTGAGCTGGGCCAGGTCGTACGGGTTCTGCGGCGCGAGCAAGGGCGCGAGCAGGGCGGCGAGCAGCAGCGCGAGCAGCACGGCTGCGCCGAGCACTGCGAGCTTGGAGTGGGCGTACTGGCGCAGCAGCCGGCGCAGCGGGGATTCGTCGTCTTCGGTCATGGTCGTTTTCTTCATGCGCCTTGTTCGTCGAGGCGAACGCGCGGGTCGAGGCTCGAGTACGCGATGTCCACGAGCAGGTTGAGCAGGGTGAACATCGACACCACCACCAGCAGGTAGGCGACGATCACCGGGCGGTCGAGCGAGGAGATCGATTCGATGATCAGCTTGCCCGCGCCAGGCCAGACGAAGATGGTTTCGGTCACCGCGGCGAACGCCACCAGCGCGCCGAACTCCAGCGCCACCACCGTCACGATCGGCACGAGGATGTTCTTGAGCACATGCACGCCCACCACGCGCGCCGGAGCGAGGCCCTTGGCACGTGCGAACTTGACGTAGTCCTGCGTCAGTGCCTCGTGCGTGCTGGCCCGGGTCAGCCGCGTGACCAGCGCGAGCTTGAAGAGCGCGAGGTTCACGGCAGGCAGAAGCAGGTGCTTCCAGCCCTCCAGGCTGAAGACCGACAGCGCAAGACCAAGCACTTCGCGCGTCGGTCCGCGTCCGCCCGCGGGCAGCCAGGCCAGCTGCACCGCGAATACGACGATGAGCATCAGTCCGACCCAGAAGGTCGGCAGCGAGAAGCCCAGGATCGAGCCGGTCATGATGCTCCTGCCGATCCACGACTGAGGCCGAAGCCCCGCCCAGAGGCCCAGCGGCACGCCGAGCGCGATCGCGATCAGCATCGCGACACAGGCGAGCTCCAGCGTGGCGGGCAGCCGTTCGAACACCAGCGCGATCGCGGGCACGCCGTGGACGAAGGAGTTGCCCAGGTCACCGTGCAGCGCGTGCCGCAGGAAGTTCCAGTACTGCAGCGGCAGGGCCTGGTCCAGGCCCATGGCCTGCACCAGCCGCGCGCGCTCGGCCTGATCGGCGTCCATGCTGATCAGGATGTCGGCCGGATTGCCGATCAGGTAGACGCTGGCGAACACCAGCATCGACATCGCCAGAAGTACGCCGACGCTCTGCGCCAGGCGGCGGATCACATAAGCCAGCATGATGGTCCCGTGCTGATGGATGCGCGCACGGCCTACAGCGCGTGCGCGGGCACGCGCTGCATCAGGTAGCCGAGGCAGTCCTGGCGGATGGCGCGCAGGTCGCGGGTGAACATTGCGGCGACGGCCTGGGTCGAGAGACAGACGTCGGCGCCCTTGCGCACCAGCATGCCCGCCATCGCCTCGCCGTCGAGCCGGTAGGCGCGCAGCGGCTCGACGTCGGGGTGCGAGAGCGTGGTGGCGATCACGTGCCCGGGCTCGAGCGCCTGGAAATTGAAGGACTCGATCTCGGGCGGCAGCTGCAGGTCGGCGGCCTCGCCGTCGCAGCTCAGCGTGAGGCCCTCGGCGACCTTGAGCATCGCGAAGGCCTGGAAGATGTCGAGCGCCTTGGCGTCGTCGTGCGCCGTGCCCTCGCCGAAATCATCCGCGAGACAGCGCTCGATCAGCTTCGCAGCCTGCGCCACGCCTTGCGCGTTGCCGATCTCGCCGCACTCGCAGCACACCGTGGGACATATCGGCGTGAAAGCGGCGCCCAGCGACTGCGGCGCCTGGATCAGGACGGCCAGCGGCGAGAACATGCGCGCGAGCCGCAGATGCTCGGCGCCGGTGGCGCTCAGGCAGGAATAGAGCGGGTTGCGCCCCGAGTTGTTGTGCAGGTCGATGGCGAGGAAGACTTCGCGCTCGCGCATGGCGTCCATCACGCGCGCGGCCATGTGCTGGTGCGGCGTGGCCGGCGCGCTGCGCGGCCAGATGCGGTTGTAGTCCGGCTGGTCTTCCAGCCGGCGAACGCCCGCCCGTGCGGCTTCGACGTTGCCCACGAAGATCGAGAGCGCACGAGGCAGCGGGCGGCCTTCGTATCTTGAGAGCACCGACTGCAGCGCGAGCAGTCCCACGTTCTCGTTGCCGTGCAGCAGCACCGAGACGAAGACGGGCCGCGGCTGCAGGCCGGGCAGGTGAATCAACGCCGGGGAGGGCACGACCTCGTGGAGCGTGCGCGCCGAAGCGCTCATGAATCCGGATGGCAGGTGATCGAGCACCAGCGGGAGGCTGGACATTCCGCTCACTTGCGGTCCTCCACCTCGGCGCGGACCTGCTGGGCCAGCGTGAACTCGTCGACGCGCGGCACGATGGTCAGCCCGTTGCGCGCGGCCCAGGTCGACACCTGGTGATAGAGCGGGATGATCGCGTAGTCCTTCTTCAGCGCGAGTGCGGTGGCCTTCTGCAGCAGGGCCTCGCGCTTCGCGTCGTCCACCGTGTTGAGCGCTTCGTTCAGCAGCGCGTCGAACTGCGGATTGCTGTAGCTGCTCCAGTTGGTCGCGCCCATGCCGCGTTCCCTGTCGGGCGTGGCGAGCAGGCCACGAAGGGCCCCGGAGGGCTCGCCGCCGCCCACGCCCCAGCCGAGCAGGCCGAAGCCCAGTTCCTTCTTCGACGCTCGCCCGACGTAGGTCGCCATCGGCGAGACCTGCACCTTGGTCACGATGCCGCCGCGGGTGAGCATCTGGCCGATGGCCTGCGTGACCTGCTTGTCGTTGACATAGCGGTCGTTCGGGCCGAACAGCGTGAGACCGAAGCCCGCCGGATAACCCGCCTCGGCGAGCAGCTTCCGCGCGCCCTGCACATCGACGCTGTCGGGCTTGAGCTCGGGGTTGAAGCCGAACATGCCGTTCGGGGCCAGGTTGCCGGCAGGCACGCCGAGCTGATCGAGCACGCGCTCGGCGAGCACTGCGCGGTCGATCAGCAGGGAGATCGCCTGGCGCACGCGCGCATCCCTCATCGGATTGCGCTCGAGCGGTTTTCCGTCCTTGTCCGTGACGAAGGGCGAGGTCTCGCGATGATCGGTATAGAGGAACATCACGCGGCTCGACACCTTGGTGAAGACGCGCAGGTCCTTGCGCTGGCGGAACTGGGAGACCAGGTTGGCCTGCACGTTCTCGACCACGTCCACGTCGCCCGACAGCAGTGCCGACATGCGCGCCGATTCGGCCGGCAAGGCCCGCAGCGTGACGCCAGACCACATCGGCTTTTCGCCCCAGTACCCGTCGAAGCGCGCGAACTGCACGCCGGTGCCGGGCGTGAACTTCACCAGCCTGAAGGGGCCCGTGCCGGCCTGTACCTTCGCCTGGTTGAAGTCGTCGCTGGTGGCTTTCTCGGCCGCCTTCTTCGAGACGATGAAGATGCGCGTGAGGTCGTTCGGCAGCAGCGGTGCGGGCGTGGCGGTCGTCAGCTGCAGCGTGAGGCGGTCGACGATCTTCTTGCCCGTGATGGAGCGCGTATAGGCGGAGAACGAGCTCGGGCTGTTGACGATGGTCGCGGGTCGCTCGAGAGAAAACACCACGTCCTGCGCGGTGAGCGGGCTGCCGTCGTGGAACTTCACGCCGTCGCGCAGCTTGAACTCCCAGGTGGTGTCGTTGATGGCGCGCCACGAGGTCGCGAGCGCGGGTGTCAGGCGCGCATCGGCGTCGAGCGCGACGAGGGTCTCGTAGGCATGGCTCACCACCGCGCTGATCGCATCGTTGTTGACGAAATGCGGATCGACAGACGAAGGATTGCTGCTCAGGCCGATACGCAGTTCCTGCGCATTGGAAAGGCATGCGAGGCATGCGAGAAGCGCACCGCACAGCAGTGCGCGCCAGTGACGCAGGATCGGTCTCATGGGTTCTGTCTCCGTTGGAATTCAGGTTGTCGCAACGGATGGGGATTCATAGAATCCAGCCCGCCATCGACACACATTCATGCGCTCGAATCGTCGGATCCGTGGGCGCAAATCGATGCCGGGACATTAGCAAGCGGCGGCTTTCCCGCCATGTAGATTCTTAGCTTCCATGGAACTTCTTGCATCTTCCTATTGGCGCGACAGAGAGTTGGCAGGCCTGCAGTTCACCGCCAACCGATTCGTTCAGCGAGAGATCCGGGCGCACCGGCATGGGGGCTACACGCTGTCGGTTTCCGACACCGAGTTGCATGTGAGAACCAGCGCCGGCGTCACTGTGGTGCCCCCTGGTGCACTGTTGCGCATCGGTCCGCAGGTCTGGCACTCGATCAAGGCGCGAAGCACGCCGTGGCGTGAGGATGCGATGTATTGCAGCGTGGCGGTTGCGCGCTGCGTGAATCCGGTGCCCGAGGCGGACGACGGCATGCCCGGCGCCGAGCCCGCACCGGTCTCGGTGTTCGCGTGCGAGCCCTGGGGGCGCGAGTTCTCGCAATGCCACAGGCTGCTGCACGAGATCGCGGACACCGGTCGCGAGGACGCGGGCATCGCGGCGCGCGCGCTGGTGCGTCGCCTGCTCGCGCAGTGGATACCGCTGCAAGCCGGCTGGACGACCGAGTCAGGTGAAGCGGACGATCGTCTGCGCCGCTCCTACGGCCTGATCGCCACCGGCTTCCAGCAACGCCTGACGCTCGACGACCTCGCCGAGGCGGTCAACTGGCATCCGATCCATCTGCACCGCCGCTTCAAGGACACGTGGGGCTTCACGCCGCACGAACTGCTGGTGGGGCACCGCATCGAATACGCGCGCGACCTCATGGCCGGCGGCGCTCGCGTGACCTATGCGGCGCACGCGGCCGGCTTCAGCGACCAGAGCCACCTGCACAAGACCTTCATGAGCACCTACGCCGTGGCGCCGAGCGAGTACCGGCGGCTGTCGGCGCTCGATGCGCTGCAACCGCCGGCGGCGAGGAACGGCATCGTCGATTGACGCTGCGCGACCCCACGCGGCCCCACGCGGCCCCGCATGGGTCGCGTCCACGTCAGGCGAGCAATACCTCCGCCGCCTTCGTGCGCTGGGAGTGGCCCGGGTCGACGTTGAGGAAGTCCGACAGTGCCGGGTTGACGGGCTGCAGCGGGTCCTGAGCCGTACCCGCATCGAGCATCGCCTGGAGTTCGACGGCCGTGGGCTGCATCGTGTCGACGATGAAGCGTACGCCACCACGCTGGGGATGTGTCGGCGTCGGCGTCGGCGTCAGCTGGGGCGTCGGGGTCGGTTTCGGGTTCGGTGTCGGATTGGGCGTTGCCGTCGATCTCGGTATCGGTGTCGGAGTGAACGTCAGGGTAGGGGACGGGGTCGGCACCGGCGTGGTCGTCTGCGAAGGCGTGGGCGCCGGCGTGGGTGAAGGAGCCGGTTGGTTCTGCTGCGGCTTCTTGTTCTTCTCGTGCATCGACCATTCCTCGGCCGCCACCCGTGCAGCGACGGCCACGCCCAGCAGCACGAGCGGCGCCGTGCCGCGGCGGATCCAGCCGTGCGAGGTCTCGGTCGGATTCGTCCTGGCCTCTCCGAGCGGGGCGTTGAAGTAGTTGGTCAGGCGCGAGTGGTAGACCATCGGTCCCATCTGCCGGTTCGAGCGGTATTCGTCGAGGTAGTCCTTCTGCGTGCCGCGGAAGATGCCTATGTCGCTCGCCACCTTCAGCAACTGCGGTGTCGCGAGATCCCATTGGCCGGCGCGGATGTACATGTAGGCCTGGATGCTGTCGGAGATCGTCAGGCCGATGGTTCCGCTGGAGTCGCCCCACGACGAGAACTGCGCCAGGCGCTGCGTGAAGGTGCGCTTGACCATCGGGCCGCCATCGGGCGCCACGCCGTCGTGGGTGACGGCCTTCGGGTTGCCCAGGCCGATGAGGGCGCGCCTGAACCACGAGTAGCCGTTGGTGGCCTTGTAGACCGGCAGCGGATTGCCGTCCTTGTCGAGCGGCGGCGTGGTGGCCTTGGGTGGTGGCGTCTCGCCGGCCTTGGGTGCCGGCGCCTCGGTCGATCCGCGCTCGCTCATGACATGCCCGCCGCGCGCCTGCGCGATCGACGCATAGCGGTTCGCCACGCTGGCGCCGAGGCCGGTGGCGTTGCCCACGGCATAGTGCAGGCTGCCTTCGTTGCTGATCCACTGGCGCACGCCGTCGAGCGTGGTGATGTCCCAGGTCCACTGGTGGCTCGGCGCATCGAAGAAGGGGTTCAGGTACAGCCGCGTGCCTGCCGAATGGCTCAACCCGAAGCTCAGCACGCGTGCGCCGAACAGCGCGCGGCCCACCGGCGAGTTCGGCGAGGTGAGCTTGCCGGGGCTCTGGTCCAGCACGGCGCGCGAACGTTCGTCCGACGGGTTGGCGCGCAGCGTTTCCGTGGCCATCGCGATGGTCTGGCGGTCGGCCTTCGGAATGCCGCGGAATGCGCCGCGGGCGCCGGTGGTCTGGCGCGCGACGGTGTCGAGCGGAATGCCCTCGAGCGTCTTGAACGCGGCGTTGACGTCGCCGGTCTTGTTCGCCATGGTCTGCACCGCGTCGCGGTAGCGCGCGCGGTCCGCGCCCGGCACGTTGCGCAGAAGGCGCCCGCGCACGAATCCCGCATGCTGGGTGCCGCGTCCCACTTCCGGCGCGGTCATCAGCAACGCCGCAGCCTGGGTGTCGCGGGGGTTTGCAGTGAAGGCCTTCAGCGCTTGCGCGTAGTCGTTGCGAAGAGCTGGCGGTATCCGGTTCAGCCAGCCGCGCTTGCCGATCACCGGACGAGCGCTGCGCTCGATGGCGCCCTTGTAGAGGGTGTCGAGGGCGGCTGTGCTGTCGGGGTTCCTCGAAAGTATCCTCAGCGCCTTGGCATAGTCGTGGCGGCCCTGGATGCCGCGCCGTGCCGCGTGCCAGCTGTCGAGCTGGCTCTTGAGCTGGAACAGAGAGGCCTCGCGCTTGGCCGGATCGGCGATGTTGGCGATCAGCGTGAAGGTGTCCTGGTCCTTGGGGTTGAGGTACTTCTGCAGCCGGATCTTGCCGCCCTGCTTCAGGCCCGCGATGCTGCCGCGATAGAAGAAGGCTTCGTAGGCGTAGCGAAGGAACACGGCGCGCGCACCGACGTAACCACCGAGCGAAGCGCCGGCAACGCCGAGCGCCGGATTGGTCATGTGCAGGCCCAGTGCCGCGCCGCCGAAGCGGACCGCGCCATAGAAGGCCGCGCCGGTGCCGACCATGTAGCCGACAGACTTGAGGAAGATCTTCCTCTTTTGCGCCGGCGTCATGACCTGATCGTTCTGCTCCATCGTCTTGTGCGGATCGACGAACACCTCGCCGGGCTTCGGTGCATGCGCGGCCTGGCGGTTGCTGATGCTGACCGGATGTATCGCGCCGTCCGGCCGCACGCCGACGATGCCGTCGACCTGCGCCTGGGTGAAGCGTCCGGTGGCCGCGACCTGCGCCATCTCGGTCTTCGGGCCGATCAGCCGGACCACGCCCACCAGGCTGCTGCCTTCGGCGTTGGCATGCGCGGCCGCTGCCGCGCGCGCGGTCTCGAAGCTGGAGTACACGTGCGAGCGGTCGAGCAGCGAGAAGGTCGCGTCGGGCGCGCCCTGGTTGATTGCCGCGCCATCGCTGGCCAGCACGTAGCGCCCGCCGACGTAGTCCGGAGCACCGATGAACGAGGGCGCCTGGCCGCGTGCCCATTGCATGAAGCGCGAGCGCAGCGGAATGTCGCGCGCGGCATGGCCGTCCGGCGATCCGGCGCCTGCGAGGTAGTGCGTCTGCTCGACGTCCTCGGGCGTGGCCGGGGCCTTGCTCGCCTGGAGTTCGCGCATCGTGGCCGGGCCCGCGTAGGCCGGCCGCGGCTTGGTGTAGTCGCTGCCCCCTTCGAGCAGCGCGTCCATGTCCGGCTCGACCATCGCGAGCCCGGTGGATTCGCCGGCCTGGTGGTTGCCCGCCGCTCTGCTCGGTGCGGCGGGCGCGGTGGCGCCGTCGCGCCATGCGGCCGAATGCACGTTCGGAATGCCGATGGGCATCGGCCGTCCGTCCGCGCCGACGTGCACCGAACCCATGATCTCCTCGGGTGTCGCGCGGCCGCGCTTCGTCAGCGGTGCCATGCTCCCGTCGGGATGGATGCGGTACACCCAGGCGCCGCCCTTCTGCTGCGCCGCGGCGGAGGCCTCGGCGAAGGTCCCGAAGGTGTTGTTGCGCTTGGCGCGCACGCCGGTGCCGCCGTACATGGTCTCGCCCGGCGCCATCGGGTGGACCGCGAAGCGCACGTTCGAACCCGCATCGGGGTCCTCGGTGATGCGGGCCGTCACCGCGGCCTCGTCGGGTGACGGCTGCAACGGGCGCAGTCCCGAGCCGGGCTCGCCGGCGCGCTGGTGGAATGCGACGAGCCTGTCGCCGCGCAGCGCGACCTGCGGCCAGCTGCGTCCGGTGCCCAGCGTGGTCGGCGGCAGGGGAGCGCCGTGTGCGTCCACGCCGGTGGCAGCGGGGTCCCTTGGCTGGCCACCCGTCTTGACGGAGGGCGTGTCGGTGTCGCCGCGGCCGGTGCCGGTCGCCTGCGGCCGTTCGGCTGTGATCGGCCGTGCCGCGCGCGGAGGCTCCGGCATGGCGGATGCGGCACGCGGCGCGGCGGGTTGCGCACCGGCCGGCTCGATCGACAGGCCCGGGCGAAAGCGCGCGTAGACCGGCGCACCCTGCAGCGCGATGTCGTCGTAGACGGTGCGCCCGTTCTCGCGGATTCCGACGATGGGCAGCGACTGCAGCGGCCCGGCCTTCAGCGCGCCCCCGTTGTAGGAGCTGCCTTCGTCGCTCAGGGAGACGCGCCGGGTGTAGACGAAGCCCGGCGCGGTCTGGTCGCGGTTGTTCATCACGACCGACTCGGTCGCCGCGTACACGTCGTGACCCAGCAGCGTGGCCAGGCGCTGCGCCAGCGGCACCGCGCCATCGCCGCTCAGGCACGACAGCATCAGCACCGGCTGGCCGTGATAGTTCTCGTGCGCGACGATGGCCCGCGCCAGCCCTTCGGCCGTGAGCGGATTGCCGTCCGCACCGGTCATGATGCCCTCGAGCCCGTGCCCGTTGACCGCGAAATAGCCTTCGGGAATCGGAACCGCCTCGCTCGCGGGCTTGCCGTCGCCGCTGCGCACGGGGCGCTCGCCCAGCGCGAAGATGTCGAGATCGGGCACGCGGCGGCGGAAGGCGTTGATCCCCATCTCGCTGCGGCCGGGCTGCGTGTTCAGAAGGTCGACGCGCCGGCCGTTGGCACTGGTGTAGATCAGCGGCTGGCCCGGCGCATAGCCCTCCGGATAGGCGATGCGCAGGGCGGGCCTGTCCGGATGGGCGGTGACCTGCGTGGCCTTCGCGGGGCCGCCTTGCGTGGTTTCGACTTTCACGGTGGCCATCACGGCCGAGGGCGGGACGCTGCCGTCCGGCGCAATGCTTGCCGCGTGCACGATCGCGATCTCGTCGCCCAGCGCGACGAAGCCCTCAGGCTGCACCGTCGCGAGCGCTTCGTCGAGGGTGGCGTAGTGGGCGGGCAGAACATTGGAGAAGTCGCCGCTGCTTTCGCCTCGTGCATGGTCGCTGGCGCGCTGGGCGGCACCGGGGCTGTCCGTGCCGGCAAGCAAGCCGTCGCGGTGCGCGGCGAAGACGAAGCCGTTGTCGTCAACGGTGCGCGGATAGACGTAGTAGCGCACGCCCTCGGCTTCGCCGCCGGCGGCGAACACGGTGAGCAGCGAATCCGACCAGTTGGTCTTGCCCAGGCGTTCAGTCGCCGGCAGCGGATAGCTCGTGGGTCCGCCGAGTTCGGGGTCCTGCGCCGGTTTGTAGGCGGGGAAGCTGCCCTCATCGCCCTTGGCGGGCGATGCCGGCGTGGACTTCACGCTCGTCTGATCCTTCGTGCCTGCGTTCTGCTTCTGCTCGATGCGTTGCGCCGAGCGCACGAAAGGCGCATTGGCGAGCGGCGCGTCGTCCGCGGCGTTCGTAGTCTCGTTCCCGCGCCTGTCTTGCGGACTGCGTGAGCCCGCCGGTGCGCGAGCGGTTCCAGGCGTGTCGGCGCTGTCGCCCGCGCGCCGCACCGAGGCCATGACCGGGTTGAACGAGGCATCAGTCACGATGGACGGGAGCGCCGCCGGGCCGGCCACGTCGGCGGGTAGCGCGCGCGGCGTCGACGGCCACGCGATGCTCACGCGTGGCGGCTCGCGGAACGGGGTGAGCGCATCGGGTGCCTCTGCGGGCTTCACGGCGCCTGCAGTATCGGCCGCATCGACAGGCTTGGGCGACGCGGACTGCGCCGGCCGCGCGGGCAGGGCCGCATCGGTGGACGCCGTGTTCGCCGTCTCGTCGGCCACCGTGCCGGCCGGCCGGTTCGAAACCGCCGGCCGCGCCGTGCTCACGGCCGGCGGCTTGATGGCGTTGTGCACGCGCACATAGCCCTTGGCGAAGATCGGCGAGGCAAAGCCTGCGGCGTTGACGCCGAGCATCATGATCTGCTGCTCGCGCTCGGCCGGGGTCATGTGGTCCCAGTTCTTCGCCAGCGAATACGCGCCTTCGCCGGTGGCGTAGACACTGCCGGCGGCAAGCGGCTTGGAGGCCATCGCCGCGGGCTTGCCCCACGCCTGGGCGGTCTGCGCGTAGCGCGCGAAATCGGCTGCGCGCGCCTGTGCCGTCACGGCATCGCCGGCGGCTTCCGCGGCCGTGGCCGCCTTGGCGGCGCGGCCCGCGCGCAGCGCGGCCATGGTCGCGCGCGTGGAGGCGCCCACCACCGGCACGCTGACCGTCGACAAGCCGAGGTTCAGCCAGTCCATGCGCGCCTGCTCGCTGTTCGCCGGATTGATGCTCTGGCCGTGCGCGCTGAGCTTGTTCAGGTCCTCGACCGAGGTCGCGACGCCGTAGCCGGCCGCGAGCACGGTGAACGCGCCTGCCGCCAGCATCACGCCCGGCGCCGCGAGCGTGCCGAAGGAGCCCACCGTCAGCGCCACGCCGGCCACGAGGCCGACGCCTGCGACCACCAGGTCCAGGTGGGTCTCGCGCCGGAAGGTCTGCCACCCGGTCTCGGTGCGCGCGTCGCCGGCGAAGAGCTTGACGTTGCCGTTGGCGTCCAGCGAGTAGCTGGCGTCCTCGGGCGTGACGAGCTTCACGCCTTCGACCGGCAGGCTGTTGTTGGCGCGGTAGTCGGTGAGGTCCTTGTAGGTCCAGGCCTGTTCGTCGATGAGCTGCGTCTCGCCGGGCTTGTCCTTGCTCTCCACCTTGAAGATCGCCGTCTTGATGATGCCGCCGTCGTCGCTGTCGAGCGCGTAGACCACGGGCAGCACGGTCACGCGCGCGTGCTCGCCGCCGACCTCCACCACCTTGTCGACCATGTTCGAGAGCAGGTCCTTCTGCGCGTCGCCGAGCTTGCCGAAGAGGCGCTCGTTCTGGCGGATGCGGTCGCTGTCGGCCTGGGTCGCGGCATCGAGCGAGCGGCTGGGGTTCCAGCCGAGCGCCAGGCCGATCTCGTTCTCGAGCTGCGTGCGGCTCTTCATCTCGATCGGGCCGCCGCCGTACTGCACGAACTGGTCGTTCATGATGGCCTGCGCCATGACCTGCGGGTTCTGCTCGAAGAGCCGGTAGAGCGCGCGCTTGTCCTCGCGCTGGTTGAACGGCAGGTTCTGGATGGTGAATTCCTGCTGCTGCGCGTAGGCGTTGTCGCGTGCGCCGGCTGCCTGGTAGCGCACGGCCGCGTCCGACTGGGCCTGCGTTGCCTGCAGCTTCTTCCAGGTGTCGCTGCCGGTCTCGGCCAGGCCGGGGTTGGCGCTCTTCCATTTCTCGTGCGCCGACTTTGCCTCGGCGAGATCGCGCGCCGCGGTGTCGGTGTGGAACTTGTTGACCGAGCTGAGCCAGTCCTTGCGCGCGGCGTCGGCCTTGTCGCGCGCATCGTCGGCGGTCTGCTGCGGCGAGGTGGCGTAGCACATCTGCGCGCGGCCCGCGCGCTTGTCGGCTTCGATGCGCTGGCGCGCGTGGTTGGCCTCCTGCCAGGCGATCGCGGCATCGACCGCGAGCTGCTCGTTCTGGGCGATGGTGACGCGCGCCTTGGCGTCGTCGAGGTCGTTGCCCAGCGCGGTGCGGTCGCCGGAGCCTGCGTCGTAGTCGGCCTGTGCCTTGTCGCGCGCCTTGATCGCATCCGTGAGGTTCTGGTCGACCGTCTTCTTGCGCGGCGCGAGGTCGTCGCCGAAGTTCAGCGTGGGCGCGGGCTTGCCGTCGGGCCCGGGCGCCGGCTGCGCGCCGGGCTGCGGCGGCGCATCGGCCGCGGCCTGCGCCAGGCGCTTCTCGACGTCGGCGCGCGCACCGCGCGCCTTGGCCAGCTCGCCGTCGCCGAACTCGGAAGTCTTCCACCGCGCGGCCGTGGCGGGGTTCATCTTGTAGGTGCCGGCACGCACCGAGAAGTCGACCATCTTGCCCTGGTCGGACTGCTGCCACCCGAAGACCTTCGAATCCTTCTTGATCGTGACGTTGTAGCCGCCGTTGCAGTCCGCGTGCACCTCGATGTCGTCGGGCGAGAGGCCACGTGGCAGGCCCTCGGCGCTTACCTTGCCGTCTTCGCCGCGCTTGATGTTCCAGGTCGGGTCGTAGTTCTTCGGGTAGACGTCGCCGGTGGTCGACTTGTCGCCGTCCATGAACATCGTCAGCTGCGGCTTGGCGAAGGTCGTGCGATCGTACTGGTAGCGCGCGGCATACCAGGCGCGCTCGGCGTCGATCAGGCCGAGCTGGGTCTCGATGTCGCGCTTGGAGAGGTCCAGCGCGTCGAGTTCGTCGAGCGCCTTCTGCTGCTCGGCCTCGGTGGCCTTGCTGCCGGGCGCGGTGAGCGTCGTCACCTCCGCGGCCTTCTTGTCGTAGGCCTCCTTCGCCGCGGGCAGCTGCGCCTCGCGCATCTTCTTCTCGTCGTCGGCCGAGAGCTTCGGCTTTGCGGCGTCGGCCAGGCGCTGGGCCTCGCGCGCGGCCACGCGCAGATCGTCGAGCTTGCCTGCGTCCACGGTCTTGCCCGCGGCCTGGTCGCGCTCGGCCGCGCGCAGCTCCTGCATGGCCTTCAGTGCCTTGGCGTCGGCCTGCGCGGCACGCTGCTGTTCGAGCGCCCGGCCCAGGTTCTCGGGCTTGGCGTTGGCGACGGCATTGTCGGCGTCGGTGAGCCCCTGGTTGATCTTGTCCGCGCGATCGAGATAGCCGGCCTCGTCGAGCTTGGCGCGGCTGCCGTCGGCGCCGCCGAAGAGATCCTCCTTGACTGAGTTCAGCGCGGTCGCGGTCTGGTCGCTGCGGGCCTTGGCGGCATCGTGTTTCTCGTTCGCGGCGTACAGCGCGGCGGTCAACGGATCGAGCTCGGTCTTCTTGTCGCCGTCGACGTAGAAGTACTTGCCCTCGATGTTCTGGACCTTCTTGCCTTCCTCGCTGCCGGGCTTGGCCCAGAACGCGGGATCGTAGCCATCGGGGTCGATGTTGCGCGTCGTGGTCTTGTCGCCGTCGTGCTCGGTCACCGTGACGCGGGCAGGGCGCTGCAGCGAAGCCGTATTCCATGCGCTCTCGGCGTCGGTCTTGGCGTTCTCCGCGTCGCTGGCGCCGAGCTTGGCGTCGATGTCGTCGCGCAGCGCGTGCATGTAGCGCTGGCCCTGCTGCGCGTCGCGCAGTGCGGCGTCGGCCTTCTGGATCTCCTTGGCATCGCCGCCGGCCACCGCCTGGTCGTACTTGAAGCTCAGCTCCTTGACCTCGGCGTCGGCAACGCGCGCGTTGTAGTCGGCATCGACCGTACCGAGGGTGTTCGTCTTCGGGTTCTGCGGGTCCGTCGGATCCGTGGTGCCGAAGGCTTTCTCGGCGCTCTGGAGTTCGGACTTGGCGCGGTTGGCCACGGCGCGCAGGCGCTCGGCTTCGCCCTTGGCGTTCTGCTGCGCGGTGATGATCGTGTCGTTGCCGCCGCCGCCGGTGCCGAAGCTGGCGGCGTATTTCTCGGCCTTGGTCGCGGCCGCATCGGTGTCCTGCGCGTGGCTGCGCGCATCGGCCACGCGCGCCTTGCCCGCCTGGGCGGCGTCGTATTGCTCGCCGCGCAGCTGGCGCACCTCGGGCGAGTCGGCGCGCACGCCGTCGCGCGCCTTGTCGATGTACTTGCCGATGCTCTTCGGGTCGAACACGCCGCCCTTGTCGAGCGCGTCATGGGCGTCGGCCGCAACCTTGTCGATGGCGTCGTTCGGGTCCTTGCCTTCGGCGATCGCCTTGAGGCTGGCCTTGCGCATGTCCTGCTCGGCGGCCTGCAGCCAGTTCGTCATGGCGGTGTCGACGACGGCCTTCTGTTCCTTGCTGCCGTCGCCGCCGTTCGCCTGCGCCTTGAACACCGGCCTGGCGGCGGTCTGTGCCTTCTCGAGCAGGTCCTGCGTGCCCGGGCTGGTCGCGGGGGGCTGCCCCTTTGGCTGGTTGGCTGGCGGCTCGAAGATGGCGTTCATCTTCTGCGCCGCGTCGACTTCGCCCTGCGCGGCGCGCGTGGCTTCCGAAGGGTTGTTGTCCGCACGGCGCTGCCGGATGTCGTCGAGCTTGGCATCGGCGAGCGTCGACTGCTTCTCCTTGAGGTTGCTCGCCGCTTCCTGCTTCAGCGCATCGCGCTCGGCCGCGTCGCTGGCACCGCGCGCCTTGGTGGCCTCCTGCTGGTCGGCTTCGGCCTTGCTCTTCTCGGCCTTGGCCTCGGCGGCTTCCGCGGCCTTGCGCGCTTCTTCCGCCTTGCGGCGCGCGGCTTCGGCCTGCTTGCGCGCTTCCTCGGCCCGCCGTCGTGCCTCCTCGGCCGCGCGCTTCGCCGCGGCTTCCGCCTGGCGCCGCAACTCTTCGGCAGCCCTGGCGGCCGCCAATGCCTCCATCGCTGCCTGTGCGGCGGATTGCGTCCCCGACCCATCGCTGCTGACTGCTAGAACCATAGGACCCCGGATGAAGTTGCAGATTGAAAGAAGGGCTCGCGGCACAACCCGGCCGGCTCCGATGCCGCGCGAACTCTAAGTGGCGCCCCGTGCGTGGGCAACAACGAGTTCTCGTAGACGGGAGTGCTCGCGCGGCGAATCCGAAGCAGCTTCTCCTGCATGCAGCAACCGAAGAGGCATGCGTGGAGGAAGGTCATCGGTACGACAGCACGAGCCCGTGCACCAGCCTCGTCCAGCCATCGAGCATCACGAACAGCAGCAGCTTGAACGGCAGCGAGATGGTGGTGGGCGAGATCATCGACATGCCCAGCGCCAGCAGCACCGTGGCGACGATCAGGTCGACCACCACGAACACCAGGTAGATGATGAAGCCGATCTGGAAGGCGCGCGTGAGCTCGCTGAGCGTGAAGCTGGGCACCAGCACCATGAAGTCGTCGTCCTTCAGTTGTTCCGCGCGCGCCTTCGGCCAGATGTTGGCCGCCGACTTCAGGAAGAATTGCCGCTCGCGCTCGTGCGTGTGCTTCTGCAGGAACTCCTTCACCGGCGCCTTGGCCGCGTCGATGACGGCCATGATGTCGCCGAGCCCTTCGCCCTTGGCGCCGAAGCTGCGGCCGCGCAGGGCGTCGCCGATGTCCATGCCCACCGGCGCCATGATGTAGACCGACAGGATGATCGCGATGCCGTTGAGCACCATGTTGGGCGGTGTCTGCTGCAGGCCCAGGGCAGTGCGAAGCAGGCCGAACACGATGACCAGCTTGGTGTAGCTCGTCACCATCAGTGCCACGAACGGCGCGATGCCGAAGGCGACGATCAGCGCGACCAGGATGAGGGGTTCGGGAAGTCCGCCTTGCATGGGTATGGATCGGATGAGGGGCGGCCCCTCAGACTTCGCCGGGCGCGAACTCCGACACGCGCACGCCCAGCCGGTCGCCCACCGCGACGAGATAGCCCTTGCCCAGCACGTTGCCGTGCGCAAGGATGCGAACGGGGCTGCGGTTGAGCGGCTGGCCCAGGTCGAAGACATGGCCGGCGCGGATGCTCCTGAGTTCGCCGAGCGACACGGACAGGTCGCCCACCTCGAAGCGCAGCGTGACCTCCAGCGCGTCGAGCCGGTCGATCGGCAGGTTGGCGTTGTCCGCGGTATCGGCCGCGAGGGCGGGAATGTCTGGCTTCATGGCACTGTTTCTCGATTGCTGGACGGTGATGCGCGAGCCTTCGGCGAAGGCGGAAAGATGCCGCCCGGCGGAACCTCCCAGCTCCGCCGTGACCACGATGGCGGCACCCGAGGAACTCCACTGCTCGATGCCGACGATGTCGCCGGGGCGGATGCTTCCGACCTCGCGCAGGCGGATCGGCGTGCTGCCGAGGCGAAAGCTCACGGGCAGGCGCAGCGCGTCGAAGGCGTCGGCTGCGTAGGCGTTGTGATGCGCGCCGGTGGCCGCCGGCACCAGCGTGTCGAGCGTGGCCGCGTCCTCGAACTGCACGTAGCCGCGCAGCACGGTGCTGCCTTCCAGAGGCATGGCGACGAAGAAGGCCGCGTGCCCGGGATCGCCCTGCGAAGGCAGCGCCCGATGGCTGTGTTCGTGCATGTCGCGCGTTTCCGCTTCCGAAGGCTGCCACTCGAAATGCAGGCGCAGCGCTTTCTCGAGCGCGTCGATCAGCGGATGCAACGCATCGGCGAGCAGGATGTAGCGCAGGTCGCGCGGCAGCAGGTCGATGCGGCGTTCTGCCAGCAGTGCCTGCAGGCTCGGTGCGTCCATTGCGAGATGGCCGACGTGCGAGCCCAGCCTGAAGCGGAAGCTCTCGCGCGCGGTGAGGGCGAAGGCCGTGTCGTGGTGCCAGCGGATGCGGTAGCGGGCACCGCGTGCGGCCGCGATGTCCGGCAACGGCGACGCGCCGTACAGACGGTTCAGCGCGCGCACATTGGCGGCGTCGGCGCGCGGCAATGCGCGGGCTTCGCCGAGTTCCATGACTGCGTCGGCGCTTGCGTCAGGCATGCACACCTTCGTTCGATGCGCCGATGCGGGCGGCTCTGTTTTTCTTCACCTTCTTCACGCCTTGAAGCAATGCGATTCGGTTCGCATCGGGACCGGCAGCTTAGCCAGAGGTGTTGCGCGGAGGTAGTCCGCAAACACGTAGTGCCGCGCGCGCCACACACGGCGGCGATCTACGAAAACTCGTGGTTGCCGCGAATGGAGGGCGGCGCATAGAGTCCGTCGCGACGCGACATTCCTCGCGACCGACGACGAAGCGAAGCGATGCGACAGGCACCGCCCGGTACTTCGGGACACCCGCAAGACAAAGACACCATGGCGAGTTCTCCGCGATCCTTTGCCGCCTACCGCGGCGGCGTGCGCGACCTTCTGGGCAGCGCCGGCCGCTACAACGATCTGCTGCTGGCGGGCCTGCTGGTGGTGATCGTCGCGCTCTTCGTGCTGCCGCTGCCGACGCCGCTGCTCGACCTGCTGATCGCGAGCAACCTCGCCATCAGCCTGGTGCTGCTGATCGTGGCGATGTACGTGCCATCGGCGCTGTCGCTGTCGACCTTTCCGTCGCTGCTGCTGTTCACCACGCTGTTTCGCCTTGCGCTCAACATCGCATCGACCAAGCTGATCCTCCTGCACGCGAATGCGGGCCACATCATCGACACCTTCGGCAAGCTGATCGTCGGCAACAACGTGGTGGTCGGCGGCGTGGTGTTCCTGATCATCGCGATCGTGCAGTTCATCGTGATCGCGAAAGGCTCCGAGCGGGTGGCCGAGGTGGCGGCGCGGTTCGCGCTGGATGCGATGCCCGGCAAGCAGATGAGCATCGATGCCGACGTGCGCGCGGGCGTGCTGTCGTCCGCACAGGCACAGAAGCGCCGCCACATGCTGGAGCAGGAATGCCAGCTCCACGGCGCGATGGATGGCGCGATGAAGTTCGTCAAGGGAGACGCCATCGCGAGCATCGTGATCGCGCTGGTCAACATCCTCGCGGGCATCGCCATCGGCACGATGATGCACGAGATGAGCCTGGGCGGCGCGTTGCAGCGCTACGCGATCCTCACGGTGGGCGACGGCATGGTCTCGCAGATCCCGTCGCTGCTGGTGTCGATCGCGGCGGGCATCGTCATCACGCGCGTGAGCACCGGCGAGCGCCGCGACACGCAGCTGGCGAGCCAGATCGGGCAGCAGCTCATGGCGCATCCGCGCGCGCTGATCATCGCGGGCCTTGCGGTCGCGAGCTTCCTGGTCGTGCCGGGCTTTCCGAAGTGGGTGTTCGGCCTGCTGGCGGCGGCGCTGTTGGGCCTGGGCTTCGCGGTGCGCATGAGGCGTCGCAAGAACCAGACGCCGGGTTGGATCTCGCACCGCGAGGGCGACGCCCTGGAGGACGCCGACGGCGACCATGCCATCGCGGCGCCACTGGCGGTGCGGCTGTCCAGCGGCCTGCGCGGCGGCGTCGACCGCCACGCGCTCGACCTGCAGCTGGCCAGGGTCAAGACCGCGGTCGAATCCGATCTCGGCCCGGTGTTCCCGCGCCTGCAGCTCGCCTACGCGGACGGCCTGGCCCAACACGCCTACCAGGTGCTGGTGCACGACGTCGCGGTGTCGCAGGGCACGCTCAGGCCGGGGTGGCGCATGCTCGATCCGGCCGAGGCTGCGGCGCCGCCGGCAGGCGCAGAGGTGGCCGAGCCCTTCGGCCCCTTCGCTCGGGTCGTCTGGGTGCAGGGCGAAGCAGCCGGCTCCACGAGCTGGGACAACGAGGAGGTGGTGGGCCTGCACCTGGACCACGCCGTGCGCCGCAATGTGCGCGAGCTCATCGGCCTGCAGGAAGTGCAGCGCCTGCTGCATTCGGTGCAGCGCGACGCGCCGGAGCTCGCGGCCGAGGTGGCGCGGGTGGCGTCGAGCCAGCGCATCGCCGAGGTGTTGCGCCGGCTGCTGCAGGAGGGCATTCCGATTCGCAACCTGCACGCGATATTCGAGTGCCTCGCGACATGGGCGCCGAAGGAGCAGGACGCGATAGCGCTGACCGAACTGGTGCGCATCGATCTCGGCCGCTACATCACCAGCCGCTATGTGGGCCCGAACCGCCAGCTCGAGGCCATCCTGTTCGAGTCCAGCCTGCTGGAGCGGGTGCAGAACGCCATCGAGCGTTCGCCGCGCGGCAACCTGCTGCTGCTGAGCCCGGCCGTCACGCAGGACATCCGCGAGCAGGTGCGCCGCATCCTCGGATCGGCCGCGACCCGCGTGGTGGCCATCGCCTCGTCGGACGTGCGCCGCTACATCAAGACGCTGATCGAGCCGGTGGCGCCGCTGCTGCCGGTGCTGTCCTACCAGGAAGTCGACGAAGACGTGGCCCTGCAGCCGGTGGGCTGGGTCACCAACCCCCAGGCCCATTGATGAAAATCCCATTGCCTTCGAAGGCGCACCGCGAAAACAACGCCATGACTCCGCAGAACATCCTGGACATCACGCGCGAAGGCCTGCTCCTCGTGCTGTGGATCTCGCTGCCGGTGGTGGCGGTGGCAACGGTCACTGCCCTGGTGGTGGCCGTGCTGCAGGCCGTAACGCAGGTGCAGGACCAGAGCATCGGCCAGTCGATCCGGCTGATCGCGGTGATGGTCGCGATCATCGCCACCGCGGGCTGGATGGGGCGCGACGTGATGCGCTTCGCGGAGCGTGCCATCCAGGCGCTGAGTTCCCTGCCGTGAAGATGCATTTCCCCGAAATGACCGCCCCGCGCCTGAAAGCCTTCTGCCAGCGCCGCCTCGTGCTGTGGGGCTTCGCCGCGCTCGCGCTGCTGGCCATGTGCGCGCAGGCCCGTGCGGCCGAACTGCGCTGGAGCAATCGGCCGTTCCAGATCGTTGCCAACGAGAAGCCGCTGGCCGACTTCCTGCGCGAGCTGGCCTCGTCGCAGAACATCACGGCGGTGGTCGACTCCAAGGTGGCCGGCACCATCAGCGGCAAGTTCGCCGGCCCCGCCCTGAGCACGCTCAACAGCGTGTGCGCGGTCAACGGGCTGACCTGGTACTTCGACGGCGCTTTCCTGTTCGTCGACCTGGCCTCCGACGCGAAAAGCGAGGTGCTGCCCATCGCGGCCGAGAACGCGGGGCGCATCGCCGAGACGCTGGTGCGCCTGCACATCTCCGACGAGCGCTATCCGCTGAGCATCAGCGAGCGCGACGCCAGCGTGTACGTGACCGGGCCGCGCCGCTACGTCGAGATGGTGCGCCAGGCGGTGAAGCTGGCCGACCAGAAGAGCGCGATGGCCGAGGGCGCCGAGATCCGGCTGTTTCCGCTCAAGTACGCCTGGGCCTCGGACTTCCGGATCAACCGCTCGGGAAAGGAAACGGTCATTCCCGGCGTGGCCAACGTGCTGCGCAGCCTCTATGGCCGCAGCGGCGGGAACGCGCCGAGCGGCAGCGGCGGCCCGCGAGGCATGAGCGGCGGCATGTCGCTGGGCCCGAACCGGCAGATCAAGCTGCGCAGCGGCGAGACCATCAACGCGCCCAAGGTCGAGATCGCCGGGGCCGGCAGCGAAGCCATCGCGCAGGGCGGCATCGCGAACCTCGCGGGTGGCGAACTGCCGCAGTTCCAGGCCGATACGCGCATGAACGCCGTGCTGGTGCGCGACATGCCCGACAAGATGGCCCAGTACGCGAAGCTGATCGAGTCGATGGACGTGCGCCCGCGGCTGGTCGAGATCGAAGTGACCATCATGGACATCAGCTCCGACACGCTCAACAGCCTGGGCATCGACTGGCGCCTGCATGGCCGGCATGCCGACTTCCAGACCGGCCGCGGCGATCGCGGGCAGCTGACCTGGGGCGGCACAGGCAGCGAGGCAGGGCAGATCGGCAGCGCCGACGGCTCGGGCAATCCGCTCACGCCGCTGGGCGGCATGTTCACCGCCGCCATCGGCAACAGCGCGCGCAACTACCTGCTGGCCCGCGTGACCGCGCTGGCCACCAACGGCAACGCGAACTTCGTGGCGCGCCCGAAGGTGATGACGCTGGACAACACCGAGGCCGTGCTGGAGAACCTCAGCGAGTTCTACGTGCGGGTGGACGGCTTCCAGGACGCGGGGCTGTTCAGCATCACGGCGGGCACCGCGGTGCGGGTGACGCCGCTGGTCATCGACGAGAAGGCCTCGCGCGGCGTGATGATGTCCATCGACATCGTCGACGGCGACCTCAGTCCGATGTCGGTCGACAAGATCCCGATCGTGCGCCGCCGCACGGTCAACACGCAGGCGCTCGTGGAGGAGGGCGCGAGCCTGCTGATCGCGGGCTACTCGTCGGAGGAGAAGAGCAATGCGGTCACGGGCGTGCCACTGCTCAAGGATATTCCCGGCGTCGGCGGGCTCTTCAGGTCGACGGAGAAGAAGCAGTCCAACATGGAGCGCTTCTACCTGCTGACGCCGCGCCTGGTGCTGCCGGGCGCCACGGCGAACGTGCCGGCGCTGCCCTTGCCGGAAGTGGGAGGCTGAGCATGCACGACCCGCAAGAGATTTCCTTCGACGGCGGCGACGTGCCGGCGGAAGCGGCCGGCATGGCACGGCCGGAGCGCCCCGCGCTGGGCGACGGCTGGTGCCTGCGCTTCCTCAGCGGCGCGGTGAAGGGCCGCACCATCGCGCTCAAGCCCGGGCTCAACGTGCTGGGCTCAGGCGGCGATTGCGAGGTGATGCTGCCCGGCGGCGACGTGCTGCCGCGCCACCTGGCGTTCACCGTGGGAGAGTTGGTGGTGTCGATGCAGCGCCTGAGCACGGCTTCGGCGCGGCTCAACGGCGAGGACATGCGACAGGCGCGCAGAAGCGTGGTCGCGGGCGACGTGGTGAGCCTCGGGCAGATCGACTTCCAGCTCGACCGCAGCTATGTGCCGGACGTGCGCGAGGACCGCATGTTCGCCCCGGAGTACGAGGCGCGGCCTGGCGAGGGCGCGCCGGCGGGCACGTCCGGGGCTTCCTCGCGGCGGCGCCTCGGCTATTGGGCGGGTGGCGTGATGGCCCTGCTTGCGGTGATCGGCCTGGCCGCCGTGTCGCTCGGCGACGCGGGCGCGAGCGCGCGCCGCGCCGGACACGTGGACCTGGCCGCGGTGGAAAAGGCGCTCGTGCCGTTCCCCGAGGTGGAAGTGGTGGCCGCGCAGGGCGGGCGGCTCGGCGTGAAGGGCTACGTGGAGTCGAGGCAGCGCCGCGAGGCCCTGCAGCAGGCGATGGAGCCCTTCGGCAGCCAGGTCGGCGTGAACGTGCACTCGGCCGAGGACATGGTCGAGCAGGCGCGCCGCTATGTGGGCGACCCCGGTGTGGCGGTCGCGTACACGGGGCAGGGCCGGCTGGTGCTCACCGGCACGGTGGAGGACGCCGCGGTGCGCCAGAAGATCCGCAGGCTCAGCGAAGACCTGCATCCGTCGGTGCTGGTCTTCGACAAGGTCCAGTACCGGGAGAAGCCCGTGGCCGAGAACAAGGACGCCGACGTGCGCGCGCAGTGGGACGGCTGGCAGAGCGTGCTGCCGGCGCGCATGGTGAGCATCACCGAGGACGGCAACGGCCTGCGGCACATCCAGCTGTCGAACGGCAGCCGCTACTACGAAGGCGCGGTGCTGCGATCCGGTGCCGAACTCAAGCGCATCGACGCCGACGGGCTGGTCCTGAGCGGTGGCGTGCCCGACAGCAACAACAGGCGCGGGAGGTGAAGGCATGGCCATCGGCAGAGCCCGCCTCGCGCGCATCCCGGATTTCATGCGGCGCCGCATCCGTGCGCCGCGTGGAATGGTTCCGTCCCGCCGGGGCGGAGCGTTTCGACCCTCGTAAATCAATCCTTTCTTGACCAGGAGATACACATGGCAGGCGCAGTTGACAGCTCTATCCAGCAGATGAACCAGGCCGCAGCCGACAACGCGCGGCTGATGTCGGCCAGCATGGCCGCTTCCACCAGCATCCAGGGCGCGGCATCCACCGCGCACACGGTCAATGGTGCGAGCGCCGCGGGCGGCGAGGTGGCCAAGTCCACCGGCAACGACATCCGCCAGTCGGCCAAGTCCTCGTAAGCAGGTCCGCGCGATGCCCTGTCGCATCGCGCGGCCTTTTCCCCCAGGAGGTGAACCATGACCGATCCCACCGCGCTGGTCGCGGCAGGCGCGCCGCCGGCCGGCGTGTCCGCGGCCGCCGCGCAGCAGCAGGCCGGCGCGCCTTCGCGCCTCGATCCGGGCGAGACCCGGATGTTCGCCAACATGATGCAGGGCGTGCAGGCGCCGCCGTCCTCGGTGGCCGCGCCCAGCGCGCTCGGCGACGCCGCCAAGGCGCTCGCGGCCCAGTTCTCCGGCAACGTGCGCTCCTACGAGGAGATGCGCCGCAGCATGCTCGAGTCGATCGACATGTCCGACCCTATCAAGACCATGTTCGCGATGACCGACCACGCCATGGAGGCGCACATGATGTTCGCGAAGATGCACATTTCCACGGGCCTGGCGAGCGCCGCCACCAGCCTGTTCGGCACCTTGCTGAAGAACCAGCAATGAGGATGCCGTGAAGCCGCTGTCCCGCACTCTTTCTTCATTCCTTGCGCGCCGCGGCCGCTGGCTCGCGGCGCTGGCCCTGCTGGCGGCACTGGGCGGCTGCAAGGTCGGCCTGTACTCCAACCTCAACGAGCAGGAGGCCAACGAGATTGTCGCTGCGCTGTCGGCCGAGGGCATCGACGCGGCCAAGAGCCGCGTGGAGGGCAGCAACTGGCAGGTCGAGGTGGACGAGAGCCGCATGGGCGTCGCGCTCGACGTGCTGCGTGCCCAGGGCCTGCCCCACGAGCGCTTCGCCACCATGGGCGAGGTGTTCCAGAAGCAGGGCCTGGTGTCCACGCCCTCCGAGGAGCGCATGCGCTACATCTACGCGGTCTCGCAGGAGCTCTCGCAGACGCTGCGCAACGTGGACGGCGTGGTGTCCGCGCGCGTGCACGTGGTGATCCCGGCCAACGACCCGCTGAGCGAGAAGATGCGGCCGTCGTCGGCCGCGGTGTTCATCAAGCACCGGCCGGATGTGGACATCCGGCTGCTGGCGCCGACCGTGAAGGACATGGTGGCGCACAGCATCGAGGGGCTGAGCCACGACCAGGTGTCGCTGTCGCTCTTCGAGGCGCGCCGACCGGTGGCGTCGGCTGCGACCCTGGCGGGCGGCGCCAGGGAGCGTGCGATGGTGCTGGGCCTGTTCCCCGCGTCGACGGCGATGGTGCTGCTGGGGCTGCTGCTGCTGGCCGCCGTCTGCCTGCTGGTGCTGCCGGCGCTGCTGCGCAGGCAGGGCGTGGACTGGCGCAGCTGGACGCGCCGCCAGGTGTTCAGGCGCTGATCCGGAACAGGAATGCCGGCACCTACCCCCGCCACCCACGAAGCCCCGCAGGCCGGAACCGGCCCGATGGACCTCGTGCGCCTGGTGGTGCGCTTCAACCTGCACCCCGAGATCGGTCTTCACCCAAGCTGGCTGCCTGCCGACTGGCCGTCGCGCCACCGCGTCCCGGCACGGCTGGGGGAGGCGGGCCGCGCGGTGCTCGCCGACCAGCTGCGGCGAGCCCAGGGGCCGGACGCCGGCAGCGCCGACTACAACTTCGACGCACGCTTCAAGCGCGTGGCGCTGCTCGATGCCGACGCGCTGCGGCGGCTCGCCGCATACCTCGGCTTCTGCGTGCACCTGCCGCTGTTCCGGCTGCGCGGTGGCGCGGGCGCGCAGATCCGCCGCCAGGCCCGCCGCTTCGATGCCGATGCGGTGGATTTCGTGCTCGACCGGGTGCCGTTGCTCACCGAACTGCGCATGGACAACGCGCTGCTGCAGCAGCGGCCCCTGTCGGCCGGCCGGGTCGCCGTCGAGCGCGGCCACCGGCTGCTGCTTGCCACGGCTGCGGCCGAAGGCGAGACGGTCCGCCGCCGCCTGGGGCACAAGCTGCCGCGCCGCGTCTCGGCGCTCGGCGTGCCGCAGTTGCAGCAGCGCCAACTCCAGCAACTCAACGAATTGATGCTCTCGTGCATCGTCCCCGAAAGACTGCCGCAATGGGACTGGCTTTTCTGATCACCACCGAGAACCTGCAGCTCCTGAGCGAGCGCAAGGTCCTGAAGGAGCACGAATACGCGGCGCTGCTCGACGCATCGACCGTGGTCGAGACGGCCCGGCGCGAGGCGCGCCGCATCGTGCAGCAGGCCACGCAGGACGCCGAGGCCGGCCGCAGGCAGGGCTACGAGGAGGGCCTGCGGCGCGCCAAGGAGGAATACGCGACCCAGCTGGTGACGGACACCATGGCCACCGAGCGACAGCTGCATGCGCTGCGCACGTCCATGGCGCAGGTCGTCGTCAAGGCCGTGGGGCAGTTCATCGCCGATGCGGACCCGGCGGCGCTGTTCGAGGCGGCGCTGCTGCGCGTCGACACGCTGATCCGCCAGGAGCCCTTCATCACCGTGCGCGTGGCGCCCGCGCAGGAGGCGATCCTGCGCGGGGTGATTGCGCGCCTGCGCGGCGAGGCCAACTGGAGCATGACCGTGCACTTCGTGGCCGATGCGGCGCTGCCCGTCGGCGCGTGCGTGGTGCAGACGGCCTCCGGCGTGCTGGACATCGGCGTGGACGCGCAGCTCGCCGCGTTCCGGCGCGCGGTGGAGCGCGGCGGCCTCGCCGAGACCCGGGAGGGGGCGCAATCGTGAACCCGGTGTCCGACGCGGCGCTTGGCATCGTCGCCGAACTGGAACAGGCGCTGGGCCGCGTCACGCCGGTGGCGATCCGCGGGCGCGTCAGCAAGGCGGTGGGCATGCTGATCGACGCATCGGGCATCCAGGCCCATGTGGGCGAGCTGTGCGAACTGGTCACGCCGGGCGAGCCGCCGCTGCTGGCCGAGGTGGTCGGCTTCCGCGACAACACCGCCGTCCTCACGCCGCTCGGGCCGATCACCGGCATCTCGGCTTTGACCGAAGTGCTGCCCACGGGGCGCGGTCACGTCTGCCCGGTGGGCACGGGCCTGCTGGGACGCGTGCTGGACGCGCTGGGCCAGCCCATCGACGAACGGGGCCCGCTCAGGACCCGCACGCTGCTGCCGGTGCACCGCGATCCCGTGAGCCCGCTGGCGCGCCGGATGATCGACGCGCCGCTGGCCACCGGCATCCGCGCGGTCGACAGCCTGCTCACGCTCGGCGAAGGGCAGCGCGTCGGCGTGTTCGCGCCGCCGGGCGTGGGCAAGAGCACCCTGCTGGGCATGCTCGCGCGCGGCGCGACGGCCGACGTGAACGTGATCGCGCTGATCGGCGAGCGCGGGCGAGAGGTGAAGGAGTTCATCGAGCACAACCTCGGCGCCGAGGGGTTGGCGAAGACGGTGATGGTGGTCTCGACCTCCGACCGGCCGCCGATGGAGCGCATCAAGTCCGCCTATGCCGCGACCACCATCGCCGAGCATTTCCGCGACCAGGGCAAGAAGGTGCTGCTGCTGGTCGATTCGCTCACGCGCTTCGCGCGCGCCCAGCGCGAGATCGGCCTGGCCAGCGGCGAACCGCCCACGCGGCGCAGCTATCCACCGTCGATCTTCTCGATGCTGCCGCAGCTGCTGGAGCGCGCGGGGCAGGGCAGGACGGGCTCCATCACCGCCGTCTACTCGGTGCTGACCGAGGGCGACGAGGAGAGCGACCCCATCGCCGAGGAGGTGCGATCCATCCTCGACGGCCACATCGTGCTGTCGCGCAAGGCCGCTGCGGCCAACCGCTATCCGGCGATCGACGTGCTGGCGAGCATCAGCCGTGTGATGCCGCTGGTGACTTCGCGCGAGCACCGCGCGGCGGCGGCGCACTTTCGCAGCCTGCTGGCCAAGTACCAGGAGATGGAGCTGCTCGTGCAAATCGGCGAATACAAGGCAGGCGGCGACGCGCTGGCCGACGAGGCAATCGGTGCGCGGCCGGCGATGCTCGACTTTCTGTCGCAGCCGCCGGATGCGAGCCTGCCCTATGCGCAGTCGATCGAGGCATTGCAGCGGTTCGGCGGCGCCTCGTGGGAGCCGGGCCGGTGAGCGCAGGCATCGACTGGAAGCTGCTGGTGGGCGTGCGCGAGCGCCAGAAGACGGTTGCCATGGGTGTCGTCGCGCGCGACCGGGCCGCCGCCGAGCAGAGCCGCGCCGAGCTGCAGCAGGCCCAGGCGTGGCAGCAGCAGCAGGTGCAGAGCAAGGCCGCGCACTGGCAGGCGACCGCCGGCGCGCTGACGGACGGGCAATGCAGCGTGGCGCAGCTGCGCCACGCGGGTGCCTGGAGCGCCGCCCTCGATGCGCGGATCGTCGAGGCGAGCCGGCTTGCCGCGCAGGCCGGGCAGGCCCACGCGCTGCGCGAGAGCACGCTGGAAGCCAGCCGCCGCAAGCTGTGCGCCGCCAGCGCAGAGGTCGAGAAGGCGCAGCAGATGCAGCAGCGCAGCCGAGGCGAGCGGCAGCGCCTGCAGGAGCAGCGGCTCGACGAAGCGGCCGAGGAAGCCACGTCGCAGGCATGGGCCGCGCGGCGCTCGGCGTAGGCGCGCGGGAACGCACGGATCGCCATGGACCCCTCCATCGAACTGGCCAGCTTCGAGAGATTCTTCTCGTCGGTGGTGCTGACCCTGCCGCGGCTCTTCGCGATCTTCGCGGTGGTGCCCTTTCTCTCCGGCGGCATGATCACCGGCACCGTGCGCAACGGCCTGCTGCTGATGCTCGCTCTGTTCATGTCGCCGGTGGCGGGCGACATGCCTGCTGCCTCCATCGGCACCTGGGTGCTCATCGCGGGCAAGGAGGCCTTCATCGGCCTGATGCTGGGGCTGGGTTTCGGCATCTTCATCTGGGCGGTGCAGAGCGTGGGCGACCTGATCGACTTCCAGACCGGCTCCAGCAACGCGTCCTTCTTCGATCCCGTGGCGGGTCACGAGAACGGGCCCACGGGCGAGTTCCTCGGCTGGATGGTGATCACGCTGTTCGTCTCGGCCGGCGGGCTGCTCGCGATGCTGGGCGTAGTCGTCGACTCCTACCGGCTGTGGCCCGTGGCCTCGTTCTTTCCGAACCTGGGGCTGGTGATCGAGCAGTTCGCGATCCGCCAGGGGGACACGCTGTTCCTGTGGATCGTCAAGCTGGCCTCGCCGGTCATCTTCGTGCTGCTGCTGGTGGAACTGGGCATGGGCCTGGTCAGCCGCGTGGCGCCGCAGCTCAACGTGTTCGTGTTCTCGCAGCCTCTCAAGAGCCTGCTGGCGCACCTGATGATGCTGCTGTTCGTTTTCTTCGTGTACGAGTCGCTGCAGGAATTCCTGCGGCCCGAGAACGGCGTGCTCGACTTCCTGCGTGCCACGCTCTAGCGCCCTTCGGCCATGGCGGAGAAAGACCAGGACCCCACTCCCAAGCGGCTGCGCGACGCGCGAAAGCGCGGCGAGGTGGTCTTCAGTTCGGACGTGGCCTCGACGGCGGTGTTCGCCGTGGTCGTGGTCTGCATGTGGCTGGGCGGCGGGGTGCTCTACAGCCTGCTGCGAGAGCTCTGGCTGCACGCCACCAGCACCAGCCTGCTGACGCGGCCGGAGGACCGCTTCGACGAGCTGCTGCTGCATACCGGGGAGGCGCTGCTGTGGGGCACGCTGCCCATCATGGCCATCGCTGCCGTGGCTGGCATCGTGGGCTCCCTGGCCCAGGTGGGCGGCGTGGCGGCGTGGGAGCGCCTCAAGCCCGACGTGAACCGCATGAACCCGGCCCAGGGGCTGCAGCGCATCTTCTCCACCCGCAATCTCATCAACCTGCTGAAGATGAGCCTGAAGACGATGCTGCTCGCGGGCCTGATGTTCGTGATCGTGCGCGGCTTCGTCGATACCTCGCTCAAGCTCGGCTACGCGAGCCCCGCGGCCACCATGACCGCCGCGGCGCACATGGTGCTCGTGGCCTTCGGCTGGGCAACGGTGATCTATGCGCTGATGGCCGCGGTGGACTACACGCACGAGCACTACGAGTTCATGAAGCAGCAGCGCATGTCGATCGAAGAGGTCCGGCAGGAATACAAGGAGGTGGAAGGCGATCCGGTCAACCAGTCGCGCCGCCGCTCCGCGCACTTCGAGGCGGTGTACGCCAGCCTGGGCGACCGCGTGCGCATGGCCTCGGCCGTGATCCATTCGGCCCGCACCGCCGTCGCGCTGCAGTACCTCGGCGAGAATGACCTGCCGCGCGTTATCGCGCGCGGCGAGGGCGAGGTGGCCGCGCAGATCCGGCGCTTTGCCGGCGAGGGCCTGGTGCCGATGGAGTTCGAGCCCTCGCTGGCCGAGCGCATCTATGCGGAGGTGCCGGTGGACCAGCCGATTCCACGTTCGCTGTATGCACCCGTCGCCAGGCTCCTGCGTTGGGCGCAGGGCATCGGATGAAGCCGGGGCGGCGAGTTAGCCGGCGATGCCGTTCCTGGCCGAGGGCGGTTGGAGCGCATCGAGCGCGGCGAGCCTGCGGTAGTCGCCCGGCAGCACGGCATAGGTGCTCATGAAGGTCTTGTGCAGATGGCTCTGGTCGGTGAAGCCTGCCGCATGCGCCGCATAGGTGACATGGGCGCCGCCGGCGATCAGGTCGCGGGCGTACTCGATGCGGTGGCCCACCAGCATCTCGTGCGGCGTGAAGCCCCATGCGGCGGTGAACCGGCGCTGCACGTGCACGGGGTGCCAGCCGACTGCATCGGCGAGGCTGTCGAGCGTCATGCGCTGATGAAAGCCCGACGCGATGAGGGCATAGAGCCGGTTCAGGCGCTCGTCGCCGCTGTCAGGGTGCGGGCGCTCTGCGTCGTGGGCTCCGTCCTCCGTGGGCGAGGGGGCGGGAAGCCATTGCGAGAGGCGCCGGCGAAGCAGTGCACGGCCCGCCGCGATGTCCTCGGGATCGCCAGTGCTCGTGGGCACGAAGAGCAGGCGGTGGCATTCGAGGAATTCGAGCGCCGCGGAGGCGTCGATGAAGACCGAGACTCCCGCATCGTCCTCCAGCCGTGCCAGCGGCGGGGTATCTTCCGCGGGGCTGATGCACCGTGCCACGGCGAGGCTGCAGAAGAGGGCGTCTTCGCGCCAGGCATGTGTGCGCGCCTGCACCGAGTGCCAGACATGCGGCGCAATGCGAAACAGGGCACCCGGCGGCACGACGGTGACGCGGGTGCCGCTGCGCACCTGGAGTTCGGTGTCGGCCACCGCGAGCGTGAAGCCCACGTGCCGGTGTGGCCGGACTTCGCGATGGCGAAACCGGTTGGTTGTGAACTGGAGTCCTGCGAGATCCGTGTCTCGCCAGTACTGGGAGGCGGGCAATGCCATGGAAGGGGGATGTGCGGAGGTTCGGCTTTTGCCTCGCGCTGTGTGCAGCAAGCATGCCAGCGCCGTCGTCATCTGTGAAGCCTCGGCTCGGCGAGGACCCGCGCAGGTCGCGCATTGTTCAAGCAAAGGTACTCAGTTGGATGCGCGAGCCCTGGCAAATGCGTCGGAAGCTAAAAATTTACAAGGCGATGACAACGCCCTTGCGGTACTTTGACCCAGGTCCGTCGTCCTTTCCGGCATGGCGGCACATCCATCAGGCCTTCCATGATTCTGTCCACCTTGTTTCATCGTGCCTCGCCTGCGCCGGCCTCCGAGGCGCAGGGATTCGATCCGGTGCCGCGGCCGCAAGCGGAGCCGCAACCCGCCAATCCGGTTCCGCAGTTCTATGCCGAAGAACACCTGTACATGCCGCGAAGCGTGCCGCCTCACGCTGGCGGCGTGCCGGCCATCGTCGGCAATCTGATGGATGCACCCGGCAGCGAAGCCCGCGCGGCGCTGGTGCGCAGCATGCTCCATGCGCTCGATTTCGACTGGCTGGGCTACGGCACGGTGGCGTACATGCGGGGCCACTGGTGGCCGCTGAGCTTCTTCACCGCCTACGCCAATCCCGAGTGGACCAGACGCTACTTCGCGCACAACTATTGCGGCGTCGATCTTCGGCAGCAGGGCGTGCCCGCGTCGAGCCTTCCACTGGCGTGGGACGTGGCCCGGCTCGAGGCGCTGGCGGCGGAGATTTCGGACGAGCTGAGCGAAGAGCGGCAGCGGTTCCTCGACGACCTGTATGCCAGCGGCATCCGCAGCGGGCTGCTGTTTCGCTTGGCGTCCCCCACGCATGTGAACCAGCACACGGTGATCAGCCTGCTGTCGCGCAGGCCCGGGAGCGACTGGATCAGCGACAGCGTGATCGGGCAGGGCCTGATCCTCGGGCTGGGCGTGCACGAATACGTGTCGCGCCACACGCGCATCGTCGGTGCGCCGGGCGCGGGCCGCATCGAGATCTCCGCGACGCAGCAGGACATCCTCCAGCAACTGCTCCAGGGGCGCAGCGACAAGGAGATCGCCAACCGGCTGGACCTGTCGTCCCACACCGTGGACTACCACATGCGGCAGCTGCGGCGCCGCTTTGCCGCGCGCAATCGGGTGCAGCTGGTGAATGCCGTGCAGCAGGGCGACAGCGATTTCGGAGTGCTCAGCGAGAACTGAGTTCGCCGGGAGGCTGTCCGTGCCTTCAATGCCCCAATTCGACTTGCCAGCCGGCGCGTTGACCGGACACCGAACGCGCAACCTCGGACGGGCTGAAGCCCAGGCGGCGGCGAAACATCGTCGAGAACGCGCCAGGGCTGTCGTAGCCGAGTTCTAGCGCGACGGCCGTCACCGGCTGCCCTTCGGCCAATCTGGAAAGCGCCGATATCAGGCAGGCGTGCTGGCGCCACTCGCCGAAGGCCATGCCGGTCTCGGCGCGGAAGAAGCGCGTGAACGTGCGTTCGCTGCGGTGCAGTTGCTGCGCCCATTCACCGGCGGTGGTGCGGATGTCGGGTGCGTAGAGAAACTCCACGCACAGGGCGTGAAGCGTGCCGTGCCTGGGCAGCGGCGCGAAGATCGGGAGCGTGGCCGCGCGCGCGATCTCCGCGAGCGCGAGGCGCATGACCAGGCCGTCCCTGCCTTGTTCGTCATAGAGCGCCTTCACGTCCGTCGCCTCCAGCAGCAACTGCCGCAGAAGAGGCGAGACGAGCAGCACTTCGCAGCGAGACCCTTCGCGCGGCGCAGCCCTCGGCTCGATATAGAGGCTGCGCGTGCTGACACCCACCATGCGTACGCGATGCGGTTTGCCCGCCGGGATCCACACCCCGCAATGCGGAGGCACGACCCACGCGCCGTCGTCCGTGCCGACCTCCATGAGACCTGTCGCGCCGTAGAGAAACTGCGCTCGACGATGCTGATGCATCTCCAGTAGCGTTCCGCGCGCGTAGTCGGTGCCGATGGCGAGCACTTCGCGTTCGAGTGCATCGACGCTGTCCAAAGGTACGTTTCTCATCGAAATCCGCGAAATCCGCTGTTGGCTGAAACGCGAACATTCTTGTCCAGACTCCGAAAGCCGGACAGCGCCAGCAGCCATAACCTTTCAGGCATCGAAGGACTGATTGCGATGGAACTCTACTTCTGGCTTGCCGCCTGCGGCACGCTCGCCGGCGTGACCACGGTGCTCTTCGGTTTCGGCGGTGGCTTCGTGGTGGTTCCGCTGCTCTACCACTTGCTGACGCACATGCGCGGAGCGGAAACACCGGCTGCATCCCATGCGATGCAGATCGCGGTTGCGACCTCGACGTGCGTGATGATCTTCGGATCGGCGATGGCAACGGCGAAGCACCAACGCGCGGGATCGCTGGATTGGGCGGTCATCAAGCCGCTGGTCTTCGCCATTGCCGCCGGCAGCGTGCTCGGGGCAGCAACCGCGGCCGCGGTGGAGGGCAGCTGGTTGCGCTGGGCTTTCATCGCCTACGTCAGCCTGACCGTTCTGGACTGCTGGCTCCGGCCCGGCTTTCTCCTGCAGCCGGCGCGAGAGGCCCGGCCCGCCCGGGCACGAAACGCATTGACGGGCATCGTCATCGGCTGGATCGCGGCCTTGCTTGGAGTGGGGGGCAGCGTCATGACAGTCCCGTTGCTTCGCCGCAGAGGAGTGAGCATGACCGGCGCGACGGCCATGGCCAATCCGCTGACGCTTCCCGTCGCCTTGGCCGGGACCGCGACTTACGCGGCGCTTTCCTGGGGTGGAATGGCGTCCCTGGGGGCCGGGTATGTGGGCTATGTGGACCTGAGGGCGTTCCTTGCCCTGGTCGCGGGCTCATATGCCGGGATACGCATGGCATCGCCGTTCATCGGGCGGATTCCCGATCAGGTACACGCCAGGGTGTATGTCGGGCTGCTGGTTGCAGTGGTGGCGTCGATGTTGATCGGCTAGGCGGGGTGCCAGCGACCAGCCAGGTGGGGAGCTCCGTCCGATCGGATCGGATTTGGTGAGGACTTCTCGGGAGCCTTCAGGATCGCCTGGGACCCTTGTTTGGAGCGGGTGAAGGGAATCGAACCCTCGTATGAAGCTTGGGAAGCTGCCGTTCTACCATTGAACTACACCCGCATCTGGCAAGCCGCCGATTGCAAGGCTGCAGCCGGCGACAGGCGGGAGTATAGATGCATGCCATCCGAGGTTCGCGCCGCCGCGCGGGCCAGCCGACCCAACACGCCATACCGAGCATGAAATCCAAGCCCGTTCGATTCGCCCTCAACGCCTTCCTGGCCGTGACCGCAGGCTCGGCCTTTGCCGGAACGATCACCTGCGTCCCCGCGCCGGGCGGCATCGGCCCGGCTCCCTGGATCCGCAAGATCGCCATCGATGAGCACTCGCGCACCGTCAACATGGACATCGTCCGCCACAGGACAAAAGACACGGACACCATGGGCAAGATGAGGGCGGAGTTGCTGGGCATGGAAGAGACCCAGGGCGGCGAGCCCGCCTACGTCTTCAACGCGATTCCGGCTGCGGGCGACGAGGCCACGAACCTCTTCAGGCTGTTCAAGGCGGGCGAGTGGCGGCTGATCAGCGCGGGGGTGGTGTTCATCGGCAAGGTGCCGACGCTGCGGGCGATCGAGCCGGGCAGGGTCTTCGATTGCAAGCGGTCGGACCTTGGATAACCGGTCGGCAGGCGGCTGCGAAAATTTTTTCGGGCGCTGCCTCTTTGGTGGGCATCGTGTTGCAAGCCACGCCAGGCAAGGCTTCCGAGCGATGCGCACACAGTTTTCCACAGCATTGTCCCCATCGAGGCGGGAAAACCTGTCATTGGCTTGTGGTATGGCGAATTCGTAGTGAAAAAGGGTAGCCCGAGGGTAGGCGCGCTCCGACAGACTCGGCGGCGAGCGCAGAGGAACATCGTCTGCACCCGCATCCTGCGGAAAGGAGCGTGAAATGACGTTCGACTTCTTGTTTCGCCCGAATCACACCGCGTACCTTCGACGCGCGGCGGCCCTCCTGGAAGAAGCCCAGATGGCGCGCATCGAGCACCAGGCGGCGGCAGAGCATCACAGCGCGCTTGCCCGGATGTACGCCGAACGCGTCAGGCGTCTTGAGAACGAGCTCTATCGCCAGCCGCAGGGCGCGGCACATGGTGCAGCAGGGCTGGCGGCGGAAGCCGGTTCCGCGGACGAACGGCCACAGCTGTACTCGCTGGACGGAAGCCGCAAGCCGGGGCTGACCTCGGCGAGCTGAGCCGGAGCGGACAAAGGGCGGCGAGCCTCGGCCCGTGCCGGGGCCGCGTTGTGGTGCGGCCAAAAAAATACCCGCCGAAGCGGGTTCGAGTTGCCCTTGTGGGCACGCTCTAAGCAATGACAGAGAGCTCTTCTTTTATGCGGCCCTGTTGCGTGACAGCATCGGTATCGTCGGCGCTCGCCCTGCGAGCGCGTGTCAGCCGGAAACAGGTAGTCGCCGTAGGACACTCATTAAAACGTGAACTATTTGGCAGATTTGCGGGGAAGCAGGGTCTTTCGGGGCTGCACGGTCGTATTCCTCACGTCGAAGTGTCGGTCCTGTCCGACAAGGCGGCGGCGCATGAAGCCCTAGATTTTGTGGGCTCGCTTTGAAGTGCGAGTTCTCTGTGCGTGACAGCACCAAGAGGTTCAACCCAGCCTTAGCGCTGGGTTTTTTTTGCTCGGCGTCTGCGTGCTTGCGTCAGAAAAGCTCGAACCGGAAGGTGGTGGTCTGAGGCTGGCTGAGCAGCGGGGTGGCAATCTCGCTGGCGTGCTCCCAGGCCTCGCGCCAGAGGCGGGCGTTGGCGATCTGAGATTCGCTCATCGAGTCGATGCCGGATTCGAGCTGGTTGAGCCAGGCCCGGTAGCACTTCACCAGGCGCGAAGAGGGACCGATGCGCTGCTCGAGCAACCGCAGGAACGTGAAGCGCACCTCCATCAGGTCCCGGATAGTCAGGCTGGTTCCGTCCAGCCGGATGGTGTAGAGCTGCTCGCGGTTGGCTGAGTGATCGAACATCGGACGCGCATGCAACAGGGCCGCGAGCCGACTTGCCAGCGGCGCATGCAGCCGCGCTTGTCCGAAGGTCTCAGGCCTTGTCTCTATCTGGATAGAAAGGGGTGACCGGAAATATTAGCCAAGCACCTGTTGTGCGAAATGGAATCCGGGTTCCGGTTTGTCGCGATGAGTGAACCACTTGCGCGCTGTTCAGCGCAGGAACACATGCTCCATGAACTGCCTGATCGGGTACTGGATCACCGTTTGTACCTTCGCCGGCAGTTCCAGCGGCCGCATCAGCATCTTGAGCGTGGTGCCCGGGCTCAGGTGGGTGCGGATGGTGCTGTTCATGTCGGCGCTCAGGCGCTGCACGTAGGCCGTGTCGTCGGCGCGTTCGGGCGAACGCGTCCTGACCACGTGGCGGATCGCGCAGTCGGCGTCCTCGCTCTTGAGTTCGAGCGTGCGCCGGCCGATGGTTCCCATCACGCGCAGGCGGCCCAGCTTCTCCTGCTCGCGGTAGCGCCGGTAGTAGCGGTAGAAGTGCTTGTAGTGGTTGACTTCGTCGGTGGCGATGCGCGTCGCCAGGTCCTGAAGCACAGGCTCGTCGGTACAGCGGGCCATGGCGCGGTAGTAGGTGGCGGTGCCGGTCTCGACCACGCAGCGGGCGGTCATCTCGAGGCCTCGGGTGGGGGCGAGCAGCTCGACCTTGCAGTAGGTCGCGTATTCCTCCAGGAAGTTGCCGTAGGCGGTGTCCCAGTCGAACTCCGGCCATACGTGGCGCACGTAGGCGCGCAGGGCCTTGCCGTGCTGCAGTTCCTCGAGTTCCCAGTGCTGGGAGAGCCAGTCGGTGACTTCCTGGTCGCCCTTGAAGAAGTCCACCAGGTTGTGCGTGTACAAGTCGGAGCCGCTCTCGATGAAGGAGGCGGAGGTCACCAGATAGAAGAGGTTCTCGTCCGGGCGTACCTTGTCGAGCGCGATGCGCGAGAAATCCAGGTCTTCGATCGTCCAGTGCCTTTCGGCATCTTGGCTTGCCATGCGAACTCCTTGATCTTTTTTGTCCGTACAAGTACGGATGGCGCAGACCCTCGTTGGTTCTCGTTTTTTGCGCCAGGACACATATTAGCCGTGGAGTGAGCATTGCGCTGTCGTCCGGCAGCCCTTGGCCGGCGCGGGCCGCATGGCCAAACCTATAATCGTTTGTTCAAGCAAATCAAGCAGTTAGGCCGGTTCGCCGCAGTGGGTTCGACATGAGGGTCGCCATCGCCGCGCCGCCCTCGACGGCAGAAGACGAATCCAAAGATGAGCCAGCCCACATTCACGGTCGCGGACATCCGCAAGACCTTTATCGATTTCTTCGCTTCCAAGGGCCATACGGCGGTGCCGTCGAGCCCCCTCGTGCCGGGCAACGACCCGACGCTGATGTTCACCAATTCGGGCATGGTGCAGTTCAAGGACGTGTTCCTCGGCACCGACAAGCGCCCCTACAACCGCGCGGCCTCCGTCCAGGCCTGCCTGCGCGCCGGCGGCAAGCACAACGACCTCGAGAACGTGGGCTACACCGCCCGCCACCACACCTTCTTCGAGATGCTGGGCAACTGGAGCTTCGGCGACTACTTCAAGCGCGAGTCGCTCACCTGGGGCTGGGAGCTGCTCACGCAGGTCTACAAGCTGCCGGCCGACAAGCTGCTGGCCACCGTCTACCACGAGGACGACGAGGCCTACGACATCTGGACCAAGGAAATCGGCCTGCCGCCCGAGCGCGTGATCCGCATCGGCGACAACAAGGGCGGCAAGTACAAGTCCGACAACTTCTGGATGATGGCCGACACCGGCCCCTGCGGCCCGTGCTCCGAGATCTTCTACGACCACGGCCCGCACATCCCCGGCGGCCCCCCGGGCAGCCCCGAGGAGGACGGCGACCGCTTCATCGAGATCTGGAACCACGTTTTCATGCAGTTCGACATGCAGCCCGACGGCAGCGTGGTCAAGCTGCCCGCTCCCTGCGTCGACACCGGCATGGGCCTGGAGCGCCTGGCCGCGATCCTGCAGCACGTGCACAGCAACTACGAGATTGACATCTTCGACGCGCTCATCAAGGCCGCCGCGCAGGCCACCGGCACGCAGGACCTGTCGAACAACTCGCTCAAGGTGATCGCCGACCACATCCGCGCCACCTCGTTCCTGGTGGCCGACGGCGTGATCCCGTCGAACGAAGGCCGCGGCTACGTGCAGCGCCGCATCATCCGCCGCGCCATCCGCCACGGCTACAAGCTCGGCCAGAAGAAGCCCTTCTTCCACAAGCTGGTGCCCGAACTGGTGCGGCTCATGGGCGAGGCCTACCCCAAGCTGGTCGCCGACGAGAAGCGCATCACCGACACGCTGAAGGCCGAGGAAGAGCGCTTCTTCGAGACGCTGGCCAACGGCATGGAAATCCTCGACGCGGCGCTGGCCGGTGGCGCCAAGGTACTGCCAGGCGACGTGGCCTTCAAGCTGCACGACACCTACGGCTTCCCGCTCGACCTCTCGGCCGACGTGTGCCGCGAACGCGGCGTGAGCGTCGACGAGGCCGGCTTCAACGCCGCCATGGAAAAGCAGAAGGCCGCGGGCCGCGCTGCCGGCAAGTTCAAGATGGACCGCAACGTCGAATACGGCGGCGCGGGCAACGTCTTCACCGGCTACGAGAAGCTGGAAGAAAGGGCCAAGGTCGTCGCGCTGTATTTCGAGGGCTCCGCCGTGCAGGAGCTCAAGGAAGGCCAGCCGGGCATCGTCGTGCTCGACACAACCCCGTTCTATTCGGAAAGCGGCGGCCAGGTCGGCGACCAGGGCGTGCTCGTGGCCGAAGGCGTGCAGTTCGGCGTGGAAGACACGCAGAAGATCAAGGCCGACGTGTTCGGCCACCACGGCACACAGACCCAGGGCGCGCTGAAGGTCGGCGACACGGTCAAGGCGGCGGTCGACACCGCGCGCCGCGCCGCCACCATGCGCAACCACTCGGTCACCCACCTGATGCACAAGGCATTGCGCGAAGTGTTGGGCGGCCACGTGCAGCAGAAGGGCTCGCTGGTCGATGCCGACAAGACGCGCTTCGACTTCGCGCACAACGCGCCCGTCACGCACGAGCAGATCCTGGAGATCGAGAAGCGCGTGAACGCCGAGATCCTCGCCAATACCGAGACGCACGCCCGCGTGATGGACATGGAGTCGGCCCAGAAGACCGGCGCGATGATGCTGTTCGGCGAGAAATACGGTGAGACCGTGCGCGTGCTCGACATCGGCACCAGCCGCGAGCTGTGCGGCGGCACCCACGTGGGCCGCACGGGCGACATCGGCCTGTTCAAGATCGTCAGCGAAGGCGGCGTGGCCGCCGGCGTGCGCCGCATCGAGGCCGTCACCGGCGCGAATGCGCTCTCCTACCTGCAGGACCTGGAATCGACCGTGCAGAGCGTGGCCGCCACGCTCAAGTCGCCGGCCGCCGAGCTGCAGGGCCGGCTCTCGCAGGTGCTGGAGCAGGTGAGGGCGCTCGAACGTGAAGTGGGCGCGCTCAAGGGCAAGCTCGCTTCGTCGCAGGGCGACGAACTCGTGTCGCAGGCCGTGGACGTCAAGGGCATCAAGGTGCTGGCCGCCAAGCTCGAAGGCGCCGACGCCAAGACGCTGCGCGAGACCATGGACAAGCTCAAGGACAAGCTCAAGACGGCAGCCATCGTGCTTGCCGCCGTCGACGGCGAGAAGGTGCAGATCGCGGCCGGCGTCACCGCCGACAGCACTGCCAAGGTCAAGGCCGGCGAGCTGGTCAACTTCGTGGCCCAGCAGGTCGGCGGCAAGGGCGGCGGCAAGGCCGACATGGCCATGGCCGGCGGCACCAACGCGGCAGGCCTTCCGGCCGCGCTGCAGTCGGTGCAGGCCTGGGTCTCCGAACGCGCCTGACGGCTGGCGCCATCACCGGAACGAGCACGCCACCCATGCCAGAAGCGATCCCCGGTGAAGTGCTTGTGATGGGGGCGGGCACCATCGGGTGCTTCATCGGCGGAAGCCTGGCGGCGGCGGGCGTGCCCGTCACCTTCGTCGGCCGTCCGCGCGTGCTCGAGAAGCTCGCCAGACATGGCCTGACGCTCACCGACATTGACGGCGCGACGCACAGGCTGCCTGCCGACAGGCTGCGCCTGAGCGGGCAGGTGCCCGCCGGCGCACGGCCCGCGCTGGTGCTGCTGTGCGTGAAGAGCGGCGCCACGGCCGAGGCCGCGGGCGAACTGGCCTTCTCGCTGCCGGCAGGCACTGCGGTGATCTCGCTGCAGAACGGCATCTCCAACTGCGCGGCCGCCGCGCAGACCGGCCCTTCGCTCAACGTGCGCGCCGGCATGGTCCCGTACAACGTGGCCGAGATCGGCCCGGGCGCCTTCCATCGGGGCACGCCGGGCCGGCTGGCCGCGGAAGACGACGCGGTGCTTCGCCCATGGCTTCCCGTATTCGAGAGCGCCGGCGTGCCGCTCGACCTGCATGCAGACCTTTTGCCCGTGCAGTGGGGCAAGCTCATGCTCAATCTCAACAACCCCGTCAACGCGCTTTCGGGCCTGCCGCTGCGCGAGGAGCTCATGCAGCGCGGCTACCGCCGCTGCTTCGCTTCGTTGATCGAGGAGGCGCTGGGCATCCTCAACGTCGCGGGCATCGCCCCGGCACAGGTCGCGGCGGTGCCGGCGCACCGGCTGGTGAGCCTGCTGCGGCTGCCCGACTGGATCTTCCGCATCGTCGCGGCACGCATGCTGCGCATCGACGCCAAGGCGCGCTCCAGCATGGCCGACGACCTCGCGCTCGGCCGCCGAACCGAGATCGACGCGCTCAGCGGCGAGGTGGTGCGCCTCGCGCAGGAGCACGGCCTGAGCGCGCCGCGCAATTCGCGCATGGTTTCGCTGCTCGAGGCCTGGCCGCAACAGCCGAAGCGCTGGACGGCACGGCAATTGCAGGACGCGCTGGGCTTGTAACGTCCGGCCCTGTACCCTCGGCTGCGTCACGGCAGCTTCAAAAGGGTTGTTCTCATGCGGGTCCTGATTCTCGGCAGCGGTGTCATCGGCACCTCGATCGCGTATTACCTGGCGCGTGCCGGGCACGAGGTGACGGTGCTGGAGCGCCAGCCGGCGCCCGCGCTCGAAACCAGCTTCGCCAATGCCGGCGAGGTGTCGCCCGGCTACTCGGCGCCATGGGCCGGGCCCGGGGTGCCGGTCAAGGCCGTCAAGTGGATGCTGATGCAGCACAGCCCGCTGGTCATCAAGCCGATGCTCGATCCGGCGATGTGGCGCTGGGGCCTCTCGATGCTGCGCAATTGCACGCAGGCGCGCTACGAGATCAACAAGAGCCGCATGGTGCGGCTCGCCGAATACAGCCGCGATTGCCTCAAGGAGCTGCGCGCCGACACCGGCATCGCCTACGACGAGCGCATGCAGGGCACGCTGCAGCTCTTTCGCACGCAGCAGCAGCTCGACGGCACCTCGAAGGACGTCGAAGTGCTCCAGGCCTCGGGCGTGCCCTACCAGCTGCTCGACCGTGAAGGCTGCGTGCAGTACGAGCCCGCGCTCGCGGCGGTGAAGGGCAAGTTCGTCGGCGGTTTGCGGCTGCCGGGCGACGAGACCGGCGACTGCTTCAAGTTCACGCAGGCGCTGGCGAAGCTGGCCGAGGCCGAGGGCGTGAAGTTCAGGTTCGGCGTCAACATCCAGGCTCTCGAGCACGACGCGGTCAAGGGCATCACTGCGGTGCGCACCGATGCCGGCAGCTTCACGGCCGATCGCTACGTGGTCGCGCTCGGCAGCTATTCGCCCGAGCTGGTCAGGCCGCTGGGCATCCGGCTGCCGGTGTATCCGGTCAAGGGTTTCTCGATCACGGTGCCGATCACCGACGCCAGCGGCGCGCCCGAATCGACGGTGATGGACGAGACCTTCAAGGTGGCGGTCACGCGCCTGGGCGATCGCATCCGCGTGGGCGGCACCGCGCAGCTCTCGGGCTTCGACCTGCGGCTCAACGAGCGCCGGCGCGACACGCTCGAGCACGTCGTGACAGACCTGTTCCCCAAGGGCGGCAGCGTGCGCGACGCTTCCTTCTGGACCGGCCTGCGCCCCATGACGCCCGACGGCACGCCCGTGATCGGCTCCACCCGCATTCCCAACCTGATGCTGAGCACCGGCCACGGCACCCTCGGCTGGACCATGGCCGCGGGCACAGGCCGCGTGATGGCCGACCTGATTGGGGGCAGGGCGCCCGGCATCGACATGGAGGGCCTCACCGTGGCGCGCTACGGCGGCTGACACTTCGCTCCTTCTCCTCGACGCCAGGACAGGGCGGCCCGAAAGGCCGCCCTGTTTTCGTTGTGACACAAGGATTGGGGTTTTCCCTTAGTCATGAAGTTGTCTTCTTCGATATTCTTCGTGGCGTTCCATTAATAAATCGTTGTTTCTTTAGTGAAACAAAACCGAGCCGAACGGACACGATGAAACAGACACGCCGCCTTGCCATCGCCGCCGCCATTTCCATGGCCGCCGCTTGCGCCTCCGGACTCGCCTGGGCAGCCGACAGCTACCCCGTCAAGCCGATCACGCTGGTCGTCGCCTATCCGGCCGGTGGCGACACCGACGCGCTGGCGCGGCTGTTCGCCGAGAAGTTGTCGACGCGCGTCGGCCAGCCCGTGGTGGTCGACAACCGCCCCGGCGCCAGCGGCATCATCGGCAGCGCCTATGTGTCGAAGGCCACGCCCGACGGCTACACGCTGCTGCTCGCGCCCAGCACCTTCTCGATCGCGCAGCTGGTGCTCAAGACCAACGGCTCGGGCTACGACGTGCTCAACGGCTTCACGCCCATCGTGCAGACGGGCAGCCAGCCGCTGTTCCTCGTGGCCGGCGGCACCAGCGGCCTCTCCACGGTGAAGGACGCCGTGGCCGCGGCCAAGGGCGGCAAGACGCTGAGCTACGCGAGCCCGGGCAGCGGCTCGCCGATGCACATCCTGGGCGAGATGTTCGCCCGCGCATCCGGCACCACGCTCGCGCACGTGCCCTACAAGGGCGTGGCGCCCGCCATCAACGACGTGCTGGGCGGCCACGTGCCCGTCACCTTCATCACGCTGGGGCCGGTGGCGCCGTACATCGCCAACGGCAAGCTGCGCCCGCTGGCCGTGGCCTCGGCCCAGCGCTCGCCGCTCGCGCCCAACGTGCCCACGCTGGCCGAGCAGGGCTACAAGGACGTCGAGGTGACGGCCTGGAACGGCCTCTGGGGTCCGCGCAACCTGCCGCCCGAGATCGTGAAGACGCTCAACGGCCACTTCAACGAGATCCTGAAGATGCCCGAGATCGTCTCTCGCATGGCCGTGCTCGGCACCACGCCCGTGGGCGGCGACGCCGACGTGCTCGGCAAGACCAACGCCGCCGACTACGCGCGCTTCGGCAAGGTGATCAAGGAACTCGGCATCCAGGCCGACTGACCCCCGCGACCGATCCACGGACCTCATTTCCATGACCGAACTCAAAGCCATCGCCGATCCATCGAGCCTGCAGGCACTGCTCGCCGAGCTGCCCGCCAACCTGCTGGCCGGCCGCCGCGTGCTCGTGACCGGCGGCGCGCGCGGCCTGGGGCTCGCCTTCGCGCAGTGCATCGCCGCCGCGGGGGCCAGCGTGGTGCTGGCCGACATCCTCGGCGAGCTGGCCGAGACCGAGGCGAAGGCGTTGCGCGAAGCCGGCCGCAACGCGCATGCGCTGCCCGTCGACCTGGCCAACCCCGGCTCCATCGTGGCCTGCGCCGACGAAGCCATCCGCCTGCTCGGCGGCCTCGACGGCCTGGTCAACAACGCCGCCATCACCAACTCGGGCGGCCGCGACGCGCACCAGCTCGAGATCGACGTGTGGGACCGCGTGATGAACGTCAACGTGCGCGGCAGCTGGCTCATGGGCCGTGCCTGCCGCCAGGCGCTGGCCGGGAGCGGACGCGGCTCGATCGTCAACCTCGCCTCCGACACCGCGCTGTGGGGCGCGCCCAACCTGCTGGCCTACGCGTCGAGCAAGGGCGCCGTCATTTCCATGACGCGCTCGCTGGCGCGCGAATGGGGTGGCGACAACATCACCGTCAACGCCGTGGCGCCGGGCCTCACGCTGGTCGAGGCCACCGAATACGTGCCGATGGCGCGCCACCAGAAGTACCTCGAAGGCCGCGCCATCCCGCGCGAGCAGCAGGCCGCCGACGTGTGCGGCGCCACCGTCTTTCTTCTTTCCGGGCTCGCGCGCTTCGTGACGGGCCAGCTGCTGGCCGTCAATGGCGGCTTCGCGATGCACTGAATTTTTCCGACCAAGGAGTACACCCGATGAGCGACCTGTCCGAACAGCAGAAGATCAACGAAACCGCCGCCAGCAGCCTGGCGCAGCCCGAGGGCAGCAGCCTCGCGGAGTGGATGAACACCCGCATCGCGCGCTACGAAACCCGCAAGTACGACTGGGACGCGCTGAAGTTCCAGGCCGACTTCGATCCCAAGTTCCGCCGCGCCCAGATGCGCTACGTGGGCACCGGCGGCACCGGCGTCGCGAAGGACGTCAACACCGTCCCCGCCGAGCACTTCACCTTCTCGACCATGGTGATCCCCGCCGGCCACGAAGGCCCGCCGCACCTGCATACCGACGTAGAGGAAGTGTTCTTCCTGATCCGCGGCAAGCTCAAGGTGGTGATCGAGAAGGACGGCGAGCGCTTCGAGACCATCATGACCGACCGCGACCTGATCTCCGTGCCGCCCGGCGTGTACCGCGAGGAGATCAACATCGGCGACGAGGACGCGCTGATGTGCGTGATGCTGGGTGCGAAGAAGCCCGTCACGCCGACCTATCCCGCCGACCACCCCCTGGCCAAGATCAAGCGCTGAGCGGACGCACGGCCATGAACGTCTCCACCGACGCACTGACGACGCTGCCGGCCTCCGAGCTGGCACGGCTCGACGCCAGCTTCCCGGCCCGCGATGTCGCGGTCGGCGGCGGCGCCGTGGTGTCGGTGCGCGAATGTGGCCAGGGGCCGGCCATCGTGTGCCTGCACGGTATCGGTTCGGGCGCCGCATCGTGGATCGACACTGCCGAGCTGCTCACGCCACAGGCCCGCGTGATCGCGTGGGATGCACCAGGCTATGGCAGCTCGACACCGCTCGAAGCCGCCGCGCCGTCCGCCGCCGACTACGCGGCCCGGCTGGGCCAACTGCTCGACGCGCTCGGCATCGAATCTTGCGTGCTGGTCGGCCATTCGCTGGGCGCGATCACCGCCGCCTCGGCCGCGCGCACCGATGCGCGCATCCGCCGGCTGGTGCTGGTGAGCCCCGCCATCGGCTACGGCGGCGCGTCGCGTGCCGAAGCGCGCGCCAAGGTCCGCACCGAGCGCCTTGCCACGCTCGACGAGCTCGGCATCGCCGGCATGGCCGCGAAGCGTTCGGCCCGGCTGGTTTCCGACAAGGCCTCCGAGCACGCCCGCCAGTGGGTGCGCTGGAACATGGCCCGCCTGAACGACCACGGCTACCGCCAGGCCGTCGAGCTGCTGTGCAACGCCGACCTGCTGGCCGACCTGCCGCCGCCCATGCCGGTGCGCGTGGCCTGCGGCGCGCTCGACGTGGTCACGCCCCCGGCGGCCTGCGAAGAAGTCGCGCGCAAGTGCGGAGTGCGGCTCGAATTGGTGGACGATGCGGGCCACGCCGGCTATGTGGAGCAACCGCAGGCCGTCGCGAAGCTGCTGAGCGAATCCCTCGCCGGCTGACCGCAAGCAACCACCAGAGACATCCAAGGAAGGAACCACAGGCATGGCCAGCAACAACAACGACGGCAACGAGGCGATGGAAGAGGGCGCCGACCGCTACAACGTGCCCGCGCTGGAGCGCGGACTGCGCGTGCTGTGCGAGTTCAGCCGCGAAAGCCGCACGCTCTCGGCGCCCGAACTGGCGCGCCGCTTCGACCTGCCGCGCTCCACCGTCTTCCGCCTGCTCACCACGCTGGAGAACATGGGCTTTCTCGAGCGCACCGAGGGCGGCCGCGACTACCGCCTGGGCCTGGCCGTGCTGCGCCTGGGCTTCGAATATCTCGCCTCGCTGGAGCTCACCCAGCTGGGCACGCCGCTGCTCAACCGCCTGTGCGACGAACTGCGCACGCCCTGCAACCTGGTGGTGCGCGACGGCCGCTCCATCGTCTACGTGGCCAAGGTGGCGCCGCCCACGCCCTTCGCCAGCTCGGTCACCGTGGGCACACGGCTGCCGGCCCATGCCACGGTGCTGGGCCGCATCCTGCTCGAAGACCTCACGCTGCCGCAGCTGCGCGCCCTCTACCCCGAAGACAAGCTCGAGACCTTCTCGCCGAGCACCCCGAAGACCGTGACCGAGCTCTTCGACATGGTGCAGGCCGACCGCCAGCGCGGCTACGTGCTGGGCGAGGGCTTCTTCGAATCGAACATCTCCAGCATCGCCGCGCCGGTGCGCGACCACAGCGGCCACATCGTGGCGGCGCTGGGCGCCACCGTCACCGCCAGCCACATCGAGGAGAGCCGCATCGACGAGATGGTGCAGCGCGTGCGCGGCACCGCCGACGAGATCTCCGGCCTGCTCAATTACTCGCCCGCGCGTACCGCCAACGTGGTGCCGCTTCGCTCAGCCTGATTCCGGGACCATGACCGCCCAAGCTCTTTCTTCCTCTTTCTTCGCCGCCGATGCGCTGGCCGGCCGCGTGGCCGTGGTCACGGGCGGCTCGTCGGGCATCGGCCTGGCCACTGTCGAACTGCTGCTGGGCTGCGGCGCCTCGGTGGCCCTGTGCGGCCGCAATGCCGGGCGGCTCGATGGCGCCGTGGCCGGCCTGCGCGGGCAGTACCCCGGCGCGAAGCTCTTCGCGCAGACCTGCGACGTGCTCGACGCCGCCTCGGTGCGCTCCTTCGCCGCCGCCAGCGAAGCCGCGCTCGGCCCGGCCTCGATGCTCGTCAACAACGCGGGGCAGGGCCGGGTCTCGACCTTCGCGGACACCGACGACAAGGCCTGGACCGAAGAGCTGAACCTGAAATTCTTCTCCGTCATCAACCCGACGCGCGCCTTCCTGCCGCAGCTCGCGGCGCAGCGCGCAGTGCTGGGCGATGCCTCCATCGTCTGCGCCAACTCGCTGCTGGCGCGCCAGCCCGAGCCGCACATGGTCGCCACCTCGGCCGCGCGCGCCGGCCTCTTGAACCTGGTGCGTTCCATGGCCACCGAGTTCGCGCCGCAGGGCGTGCGCGTCAACGGCATCCTGATCGGCCTCGTCGAATCGGGCCAGTGGCGCCGTCGCTTCGAGGCGCGCGAAGACAAGTCGCTCGGCTGGGCCGCATGGAGCGGCCAGCTCGCGAAGAACAAGCACATTCCGCTGGGTCGCCTGGGGCTTCCGACAGAAGCCGCCCGCGCGATCCTTTTCCTCGCTTCGCCCCTCGCGTCGTACACGACGGGCAGCCACATCGACATCTCCGGAGGCCTGTCACGCCATGCATAACCCCAGCAACACCGTCACCGTCGGCGCCGTCGTCGCCGCCTTTCTCGAACAGTGCGGCGTCAAGGCGGCCTTCGGCGTGATCTCGATCCACAACATGCCGATCCTCGATGCCTTCGCGCAGCGCGGCACGGTGCGTTTCATCTCGGCGCGGGGCGAGGCCGGCGCGGGCAACATGGCCGACGCCTACGCGCGTTCCACCGCCAGCCTGGGCGTGTGCATCACCAGCACCGGGCCCGCCGCGGGCAACATCGCGGGCAGCATGGTCGAGGCCCTGACGGCCGGCGCGCCCGTGCTGCACATCACCGGGCAGATCGAGACGCCGTACCTCGACAAGGGCATGTCGTACATCCACGAGGCACCCGACCAGCTCACCATGCTCAAGGCCGTGTCGAAGGCTGCGCTGCGCGTGCGCAGCGTCGAAACGGTGCTCGGCACGCTCAAGCGCGCCGTGCAGCTTGCCCTGACGGCACCGACGGGCCCTGTCAGCGTCGAGATCCCGATCGACATCCAGTCGGCGCTGACCACGATGCCGGCCGACCTGTCGCCGCTGCCCATCGAGCGCCCCGTGCCATCCGCCGCCGCGCTCGACGCGCTGGCCGCGCGCCTCGCCGCCGCCAGGCGCCCGATGCTGTGGGTCGGCGGCGGTGCCCGCCATGCCCGCGCCGCTATCCAGCGCCTGCAGAAACTCGGCTTCGGTGTCGTCACCACGACGCAGGGCCGCGGCACTGTGCCCGAGGACGATGCCGGTTCGCTCGGCGCCTACAACATCCAGAAGCCGGTCGAGGCCCTGTACCAGACCTGCGACGCGATGCTCGTGGTCGGCTCGCGCCTGCGCGGCAACGAGACGCTCAAGTACGAACTGAAGCTGCCGCGCCCGCTGTACCGCATCGACGCCGACGCCGCCGCCGAAGGCCGCTGCTACGCGTCCGAAGCCTTCGTCTGCGGCGATTCCGCGCTGGCCCTCGAAGGCCTGGCAGACCGCCTCGAAGCCGCCAGGTACAAGGCCGACCCGCAACTGCTGGTCGACCTGCGCGCCGCCCACGACCAGGCGGTTGCGGCGCTGCGCGACGGCCTCGGCCCGTACGCCGAGCTCGTGCGCCAGCTCCAGTCGGCGGCCGGCCGCAACTTCAACTGGGTGCGCGACGTGACCGTCTCCAACAGCACCTGGGGCAACCGCGAACTGCGCGTCTTCGAACCGAGCGCCGGCGTGCACGCCACGGGCGGCGGCATCGGCCAGGGCATGCCGATGGCCATCGGCGCGGCCATCGGCGCGGCGGTGACGGGCTCGGGCCGCAAGACCTTCTGCCTGGCCGGCGACGGCGGCTTCATCCTGAACCTGGGCGAGCTGGCCTGCATGGTGCAGGAGAAGGCGCCCATGGTGATCGTGCTCATGAACGACAAGAGCTACGGCGTCATCAAGAACATTCAGGACGCGCAGTACGGCGGCCGCCAGTGCTATGCCGAGCTGCACACGCCCGACTACGACCTGCTGTGCAAGTCGATCGCGCTGCCGCATGCCCGCGTGCGGGACCTGGCCGAGCTGCCCGCCCGCCTCGGCGAGGCGCTGGCGGCCGAAGGTCCGTTCCTGCTGGAGATCGACATGCTCTCGATCGGCAGCTTCAAGACCACCTTCGCCGGCCCGCCGACCAACACGGTCACGCAGATCCCGGCGCTCGGCACGGCCGGCAAGTGAGCGAAGCCCGTTCCATGACCACTCCCACGCGTATCGCACTCGTCGGCTGCGGAGCCATCGGCACCTCGGTGCTCGAACTGCTCCACGGCGATCCGGCCCTGAAGGTGGTGGCCGTCGTCGTGCCCGCCGACGCGATTGCCTCCGCGCGGAAGGCGGCGCCCGACGCGCAGGTGGGCAGCGCCTTGCCTGCCGCCGGCATCGACCTCGTGGTCGAGACCGCGGGCCATGCCGCCATCGAGCAGCACGTGCTGCCCGCGCTCGCACGCGGTACGCCCTGCGTGGTCGCCTCGGTCGGCGCGCTGTCGGCCACGGGCTTCGCCGAGAAGCTCGAAGCCGCGGCCGCTGCAGGCAAGACGCAGGTGCAGCTGATTGCCGGCGCCATCGGCGCCATCGACGCGCTGGCTGCCGCCCGGATCGGCGGCCTCGACAGCGTGCGCTACACCGGCCGCAAGCCGCCGCAGGCGTGGAAGGGCACGCCGGCAGAGCAGGGCCGCGACCTCGGCGCGCTGGCACGCGAAACCGTGATCTTCGAGGGCAGCGCGCGCGAAGCGGCCTTGCTCTATCCGAAGAACGCCAACGTGGCCGCCACGGTCTCGCTCGCGGGGCTGGGGCTCGACCGCACCATGGTGCGGCTCATTGCCGACCCCGCCACCGCAGAGAACGTGCACACCGTCGAAGCCGAGGGCGCCTTCGGCAGCTTCGAGCTGACCATGCGCAACAAGCCGCTCGCGGCCAACCCCAAGACCTCCGCGCTCACCGTCTACAGCGCCGTGCGCGCGCTGCGCAATCGCGTGGCCGCGCTGGCCATCTGAGCCCGACATTCCATGATCTCTTCCGAACTCCTTCCGATCTGCATCGCCGGCGAATGGCGCCTGGGCGGCGGCGACATCTACGAAAGCCTCTACCCGGCCACCGGCGAGCCCATCGCGCGGCTGCGGGCCGCGAGCCTGGCCGACGTCGAGGAAGCCATTGCCGGCGCCGACCGCGCGTTCCGCACCAGCGGCTGGGCGCAGCGCCTGCCGCACGAGCGCGCGGCCGTGCTGCACCGCGTGGCGCAGCTGATCCGCGAAGAGGCCGAATCGCTCGCGCAGAAGCAGCGCCTGGACAACGGCAAGCCCATCAACGAGACCCGCAACCTCGTGGCCAGCGCCGCCGGCACCTTCCAGTTCTTCGCAGCCGCGCTGGAAACGCTCGAAGAAACCATCACGCCCTCGCGCGGCGCCTTCGTGACCATGAGCGTGCACGAGCCCATGGGCGTGGTCGCGGCCATCACGCCGTGGAACTCGCCCATTGCCAGCGAGGCGCAGAAGCTGGCGCCCGCGCTGGCCGCCGGCAACGCGGTGGTCGTGAAGCCCGCCGAGGTCACGCCGCTGATGGCGCTGGAGCTGGCGCGCATCTGCGAGAAGGCCGGCGTGCCCAAGGGCATCGTCAGCGTGCTGCCGGGCCGGGGCTCGGTGATCGGGGACGCGATCACCAAGCATCCGCTGGTCAAGCGCGTGTCGTTCACCGGTGGCACCACCACCGGCAAGCACATCGCCCACATCGCGGCCGACAAGATGATGCCGGTGTCGCTGGAGCTCGGCGGCAAGTCGCCGACCATGGTGCTGGACGACGCGGACCTCGACCACGCGGTGAACGGCGTGCTCTACGGCATCTTCAGCTCGTCGGGCGAGTCGTGCATCGCGGGCTCGCGCCTGTTCGTGGCGCGCGGCATCTACGACGAGTTCCTCACGCGGCTGGCCGAAGGCGCCAACGCGCTGCGCGTGGGCGACCCGGCCTCGGAGCGCACGCAGATGGGTCCGCTCATCACCGCGAAGCACCGCGAGGGCATCGAGCGCTACGTGGAGCTCGGTGTTTCCGAAGGCGGCAGGATTCGCACGGGCGGCGTACGCCCGCACGGCGAGGGCTATGACCGGGGCTACTTCTACAAGCCGACCATCATCGAAGGCCTGACCAACAGCGCCCGCATCAGCCAGGAAGAGATCTTCGGCCCGGTGCTGGTCGCCATGCCCTTCGACAGCGAGGAAGAACTGATCGCGCAGGCCAACGACAGCGTCTACGCGCTGGCGGCCGGCGTGTGGAGCCGCGACTTCAAGCGCGCCTGGAAGCTGGGCCGCGCGGTGCAGGCCGGCACGGTCTGGGTCAACACCTACAAGCAGTTCTCGGTGTCCACGCCCTTCGGCGGCTGGCGCGACAGCGGCCTGGGCCGCGAGAAGGGCCGCGAGGGCATCTTCCAGTACATGGAGCAGAAGAGCATGTACTGGGGCACGAACGAACAACCGCTCCCGTGGGCGAACTGAAGAGGACCGCACCATGAGCGTACTTGGCATCGACCAGATCACCTACGGCGCGGACGACCTGCCCGCCTGCCGCCAGTTCTTCCAGGACTGGGGCCTTTCGCTGAAGTCGGAGGCCGCCGACGAACTCGTCTTCGAATGCCTCAACGGCTGCAAGGTGGTGGTCGCCGCGCTGGACAAGCCGGGCCTGCCGCCCGCGATGGAAGAAGGCCCGACGCTGCGCGAAGTAGTGTGGGGCGTGGAAAGCGATGCCGACCTCGACCGCTACGCCGCAGCCATCGCGCGAGACCCGGCCTTCTTCGACGCCACGGTGGACGGTGCGCGCCGCATCGGCTGCATCGACCCCAACGGTCTGGCCGTGCGCCTGCAGGTCAGCCGCAAGCACGCGGTGCAGGTCGATTGCGGCGCCATGAACACCTGGAACGCGAAGCTGCGCGTCAACCAGCCGGCGCCCATCTACGAACGCGCCACGCCCATCGAGGTCGGCCATGTCGTGTTCTTCGTGAGCGACGTGAAGGCCACCAGTGCCTTCTATGCCGATCGCTTCGGCTTCGTGGCTTCCGACAGCTACCCCAACCGCGGCGCCTTCATGCGCTGCGCGGCCGAGGGTGGCCACCACGACCTGTTCCTGCTGCAGATTCCTTCGGGCAAGCGCGGGCTGAACCATGTGGCCTTCACCGTGCGCGACATCCACGAGGTGTTCGGCGGCGGGCTGCACTTCTCTCGCTGCGGCTGGGAAACCCAGCTCGGCCCGGGGCGGCACCCGGTGTCGTCGGCGTACTTCTGGTACTTCAAGAACCCGGCGGGCGGCCTCATCGAGTACTACGCCGACGAAGACCAGCTCACGGCCGACTGGCAGCCGCGCGAGTTCGAACCGGGCCCCACGGTCTTCGCCGAATGGGCGGTGGACGGCGGCCTCGATGGCAACACGCGCCGCCAGAAGAACGCCGAAGGCCCCAAGGGCGCCTTCCTCACCGAAAAGAAATGACTCACCCGACCACCGACATGCAAAGACGTTTCTCTCTTTCCGTCCTGTTCGCCGCGCTCGCGGCCTTCACGCTCGCCGCGCCCGTGCACGCACAGCAGAGCGAGGCGCAGAAGCAGCTCTCCAGCGAGCGCTTCACCATCATCTCGCCGTTCCCGCCGGGCGGGCCGGTCGACACGCTCGCCCGCGTGCTCTCCGACGGCCTGGCCAAGCGCTACGGCCAGGCGGCGGTGGTCGACAACCAGGTGGGCGCGGCCGGCAATATCGGCATGGACAAGGTCAAGCGCGCCAAGGGCGACGGCCACACGCTGCTGGTGATCCCGGCGGGCAACGTCACCATCAACCCGACGCTGATGCCCAACTTCCCCTTCGACATGGCGAAGGACTTCGTGCCGGTCACCATGCTCGCGAAGGCGCCCAATGTGCTGGTGGCGTCGCCCGAATCGGGCATCAAGAACGCGAAGGACCTGGTGGCGCAGGCCAAGGCCAAGCCCGGCACGCTGTCGTATGCATCGCCCGGCGTGGGCAGCGGCCTGCACCTGGCCGGCGAGCTCTTCAAGCAGCAGGCCGGCATCGACATGCTGCACGTGCCCTACAAGGGCACGGCGCCCGCGCTCAACGACGTGCTCGGCGGCACCGTGCCGCTGATGTTCAGCAACCTGCCGGCGACGCTGCCCTTCCTGAAGAACGGCAAGCTGGTGGCCATCGGCGTGACCGAGGCCAAGCGCAGCGCGGCGGCACCGGAGATTCCGACGCTGGCGGAGCAGGGCATCCAGGGCGTGACCGTGACCTCTTGGTACGGCCTGATGGCGCCCAAGGGCACGCCGCCGGCCGTGGTCGAGCAGCTCGCCAAGGACGCGGCCGAGATGCTCTCGAAGCCCGACGTGCGCGAGCGCCTGAAGCTGCAGGGCATGACCGACGCGGTCATGAAACCGGCCGAGTTCGCCGCCTACATCCGCGACGAGACGGCCGTGTGGGCCAGGATCATCAAGGCCCGCAACATCGTCGCCGAGTAAGCGGAAGAAGGACCCGGGGAGACACCCATGAAGACCATCACCACAAGCGAATCCACCATCGGCATTGTCGGCGCGGGCATCGGCGGCCTCGTGGCGGCCATCGCGCTGCGGTGCGCGGGCCACGACGTGGTCGTGTTCGAGCAGGCGAAGCAGTTCGCCCGCGTCGGCGCGGACATCAATCTCACGCCCAATGCGGTGCGCGCGCTCGACGGCCTCGGCGTGGGCGAGGCGGCCCGCGTGACGGCGGCGCGCCCGTCGCACCGCATCAGCCGCACCTACGATACCGGCGAGGAAACCTCGCGCCTGGAAATGGCCGAGACCGCCGAGCAGCGCTACGGCGCGCCGCAGCTCACCATCCACCGCGCCGACCTGCTGGCTGCGCTGGCCGACATGTTCCCGGCGGAGCAGGTCGCGCTCGGCAAGCGCGCCGGGAAGATCGCTGCCGATGAAAAGGGCATCAGCCTCTCGTTCGCGGACGGCACCGAGGCCCGCGTCGGTGCGCTGATCGGTGCGGACGGTATCCACTCCTGCGTGCGCACGGCGATGTTCGGCGCCGAGAGCCCGCGCTTCACCGGCATCGTGGCCTACCGCGCAGTGGTGCCCGCCGAGCGCGTGGCCGGCGTGCCCAACCTCGGCGCCTTCACCAAGTGGTGGGGGCCGAATCCGCAGAGCCAGATCGTCACTTTCCCGCTGAACCGGGGCAGGGACATCTTCATCTTCGCCACCACGCCGCAGGACAGCTGGCACCTGGAGTCGTGGACCGCGCCGGGCAGCGTCGACGAGTTGCGCGAGCAGTACGTGGCCTACCACCCCGAGGCGCGCGCGCTGCTCGACGCCTGCGACACGGTGCTGAAGACCGCGCTGTACGAGCGCGACCCGATGCCCGCCTGGACGCAGGGCCGCATGGCGCTGCTGGGCGATGCCGCGCATCCGATGCTGCCCTTCATGGCGCAGGGCGCGGGCATGGCCATCGAGGACGCCGTGGTGCTGTCGCGCCACTTCGACGGCGTGGCGATGGCCGATGTGCCTGCTGCGCTCAAGGGCTTCGAGACCGCCCGCATCGAGCGCGCCAGCCAGGTTCAGCTCGGCTCGCGCGGCAACAACTGGCTGCGCGAAGGCGGCAACGCCGACTGGGTCTACGGCTACGACGCCTGGGCCGCGCCGCTCGCGACCCCGGCCATGGCGGCTGCTGCAGCAGCAGCCTGATTCTTCATTTCACCTCGCCCCACGGAGGCACACGATGCAAACCCAAGACCGCTACCTGCAACCGCACCAGGCGCGCCGTCGCCCCGCGACCACCTACGAAGACCTGCTGGGCGACGTGATCGAGCGCGCCTTCGCCGACGGCATCCACGACCTGCCGGGGCTGGTGCAGCGCCTGAACGACAGCGGCCTGGCCACGCCGGGCGGCCAGCAATGGACCGAAGAGCTGTATCGCAAGGAATTGGCGGCGCTGGCTGCCTGAGAGGGAAAGGGAACATCATGACCATCGCCATCCAACCCGCCGGCAACGCTGCAGCGGACCCGGTCGACCATCTGCTCGAGATCGGCCTGAAGGACCTCTGGTATCCGATCTGCCCCTCGCACTTCATCAAGGAGAACCCCGTCTCCCTGCGCCGCCTCGGCCGCAAGCTCGCGCTGTGGCGCGACGGCGAAGGCGTGCTGCACGCGCTGGAAGACCGCTGCCCGCACCGCGGCGCGCCGCTGTCGCAGGGCGTGGTGCTGGGCGACCGGCTCTCTTGCCCGTACCACGGCGTGGAAGTGCGCCACGACGGCGTCGTCACCCGCGTGCCCGGCAGCCCCGGCTGCAAGCTCGAGGGCTCCAAGGCCACGATGCATTTCCACGTGCAGGAGCGCGCGGGCGCGGTGTTCATCTACAACTCGAAAGAGCCGGTGGACGTGCCGCCGCCGCTGGTGCTGCCCGAGCAGCTCACCGACGATGCCGAATACAGCAGCTTCCTCTGCTACACCGAGTGGAAGGGCGACTACCGCTACGTGCTCGACAACGTGATGGACCCGATGCACGGCACGTACCTGCACAAGCAGTCGCACTCGATGGCCGAGGGCGATTCGAGCGCGAAGTTCGGCATCCGCCAGACCGACATCGGCTTCGTCTTCGAGAAGGAAGGCCAGCGCAACGTCAACTTCGACTGGACCGAGTGGGCCGACACCGGCATCCACTGGATGCGCCTGGAGATTCCCTACCCGAAGACTGGCGGCCCCGGCGGCAACTTCATCATCATCGGCGCCTTCTCGCCCATCGTGAAGGGCATGACGGCCACCTTCTTCTGGCGCGTGCGCAAGCTGCAGCCGGGCTGGCAGTGCGACACCTGGCGCTTCCTCTATCGCAACCGCCTGGAGGCGCGCCACTGGCACGTGCTGGAGCAGGACCGCGTGATGCTCGAAGAGATGGAAGCCGACGCCAACCAGCACGAGAACCTGTACCAGCACGACCTGGGCATCGTTCGCCTGCGCCGACACATGCGCAATCTGGCGGTCGCGCAACTCGCCCAGGCGAGCGAGACCGCTACGGCCTGACAGGGGAGAGAACTTCGCCATGTCTTCCCCAACGCTCAACGCCCTGGTGCACACCATGCGCTACGAGGCCGACGGCATCGTGAGCGTCGAGTTCCGGCCGGCCACGCCCGCGGTGGATTTCCCCGCCTTCGAGGCCGGCTCGCACATCGACCTGCACCTGCCCAACGGGCTGGTGCGCAGCTACTCGCTGTGCAACCCGTCGAGCGACCGCCAGCGCTACGTGGTGGGCGTGCTCAACGACCGCAAGAGCCGCGGCGGCTCGCGCTACGTGCACCAGCAGCTTCGGGTGGGCATGACGCTGCCCATCTCGGCTCCGCGCAACAACTTCAGGCTGGAAGAGGGCGCCGAGCGCTCGGTACTCGTGGCCGGCGGCATCGGCGTCACGCCCATCTGGTGCATGCTGCAGCGGCTGGTGGCCATCGACAGGCCGGTCGAGATCGTCTACTGCGCCCGCACCCGCAAGGAGGCCGCCTTCTGCGACGCCATCGAGGCGCTGGCGAAAGAGAAGTCGGTGCAGCTGACCTGGCACTTCGACGACGAGAAGGGAGCGCCGCCCAACCTCGTTGAGCTGCTGTCGGGCAAGGGCGCCTCCAGCCACTACTACTGCTGCGGGCCCACGCCGATGCTCGATGCCTTCGAGAAGAGCTGCGAGCAGCTGGGCTATGCCAACGCGCACATCGAGCGCTTCGCCGCGGTGCAGGTGGAATCGGGCGCCGCCTCGCAGGCCTGCGTGGTGGAGTGCGCCAGGAGCGGCAGGAGCGTCGAGGTGCCGGCGGGCAAGTCGATTCTCGACAGCCTGATCGACGCCGGGCTCAACCCCGACCACAGCTGCAAGGAAGGCGTGTGCGGCGCCTGCGAGACGGCGGTGCTCGAAGGCGATATCGACCACCACGACGGCATCCTCACCAAGATCGAACGTGCGTCCAACAAGACCATGATGATCTGCGTCTCTCGCTGCAAGGGCGAGCGTCTGGTGCTCGACATCTGAACAGGGCCGAAGGCCGACAGAAGAAAACTACCCGAGACAACTCAATGAAAAAGTACCTGATCGCGCTGGCTGCGGCCAGCGGGGCTGGCGCAGCGCTGGCCCAATCTTCCCTCACGCTCTTCGGCGTGGTCGATGCGGCCGTCACCTACACCAAGGGAAGCGGCCCCGGTTCGGCCCACAAGACGCAACTGAGCAACAGCGGCAACATGTTCAGCCGCCTCGGTTTTCGCGGCACGGAGGACCTGGGCGGCGGCTACTCCGCCAACTTCTGGCTGGAGATGGGCCTGCAGAACGATAGCGCGCAGGGCTTTCCCTCGAACACCAACAACCAGGCCAGCGGCAACGGGCCGGCGGGTGTGCTGAGCTTCAACCGCCGCTCCACCGTGAGCCTTGCCGGCCCCTTCGGCGAAGTGCGGCTGGGCCGCGACTACGTGCCGGCCTTCTGGAATACCGCCATCTTCGATCCCTTCGGCACGGGCGGCGGCATCGGCGCCAACCAGATCTATTTCTCGGGCCTGGGCGGGCTCGTCGCGCCCACCGGCACGCGCGCATCGAACAGCATCGGCTACCTGCTGCCGGCCAGCCTCGGTGGCTTCTACGGCCAGGTGATGTACGCCATGGGCGAGAACGACTCCAGGTCGGTGCTGCCGGGCACGCTGGTGTCGAACAGGCACGACGGCGACCACACCGGCGCGCGCTTCGGCTACCAGGGCGGCGGCCTCAACATCGCGCTGGCCATCGGCCGCACGCGCTATGCGAGCGGCGACCTGCGCGTGACCAACCTCGGCGCCTCCTACACCTTCGACGCCTCGCTCATGAACCTCAAGCTCACGAGCGAGCTGTACAAGGAGTCGAAGGGCAGCACCGACGCCAGGGGCGTTCTGGTCGGCTTCCAACTGCCCATCGGGCCCGGCGAGATCAAGGCCTCGTATGCGCGCTACCGGCTGGAGCCGGCGGGTGCGTTGCTGAAGCCGACCTCGTCGAAGCTGGCCATCGGCTACGTGCACAACCTCTCGAAGCGCACCGCGCTGTACGCGACCATCGCGCGCATCAGCAACAGCAACGGTGCATCGCAGGCGCTCTCGGGCGCGATCACCGCGCCGAACCGTGCCTCCAGCGGCACCGAGTTCGGCATGCGCCACATGTTCTAGGCGCGCGCCAACAACCCCACCCCGGCAGGACAGGTCATGCAGAACAGCAACAGCGACAACAACAGCAGTAGCAGCAAGAGCTTTCGTTGGTACGGCGTCATCACGCTGTTCGTGATCGTCGCGATCTCCTACGTGGACCGCATCAACATCGCGGTGCTCATCACGGACGCGGCGTTCCTGAACCATGTGGGCCTTGCGGCCACCGACCGCGTGAGCCAGGGCTTCCTGGCGACGGCCTTCATGCTGGGCTACGGCGTGTCGGCCTTCGTGCTCACGCCGTTCTGCTCGGCGCTCTTCGGCGTGCGGCGCAGCCTGGTCTACGGGCTGATCCTGTGGGGCGTGGTGACCTGGGCCTCGCCGATGTTCCACAGCTACGGCCTGCTGCTGGCGTCGCGCGTGCTGCTGGGCGTTTCCGAAGGTCCGCTCTTCTCTCTGGCTTCGGCGTACATCAAGGCGCACTTCCGCAGCGACGAGAACGGCAAGCCCAACGCCTTCGTCAACATGGGCACGGGGTTGGGCCTGGCCATCGGCTATCCCCTGGTGGGCTGGCTGCTCACGCAGTTCGCGTGGGACAGCTCCTTCCACGTGCTCGGCGTGCTGAACATCGTGCTCGGCATTCCGCTGGTGCTGGCCTTCGTGCGCATGCCGGCGGGGCATGCCGATGGCGTGAAGCCGTCTTCCTTCGGCGAGGCGATGTCGCGCGTGGGCGGCATCGTGAAGGGTGCGCTCCATACGCGGCACCTGTTCCTCATCACGCTGCTCACCTCGGCAGCGCTGGCGTACCTCTGGGGCAGCAGCAACTGGCTGCCGACCTACCTGCGCGAGGCGCGCGGCTTCTCGATGCGCGAGATGGGCTGGCTGGCCTCGCTGCCGCAGTACGCCACCGTGCTCGCGGTGTTCGTGGGCGGCGTGCTCATCGACAAGGTGGGGCGCGAGCGCGTGCCCTTCATCTTCATGGGCGCGAGCGTGGGCGTGGCGCTGTCTGTGCTGATGGCCATCAATGCACGCGACCCTTATGCGGCTGCGTGCTGCCTGGTAGCGGCCAACTTCTTCTGGGGCCTGCAGAGCCCGGCCATTCCGAGCACGGTGCAGTACTGCTCGCGGCCCGAGCACACGGCCAGTGCCTTCGGCGTGACCAACGGCGTGGGCAGCCTCGTGGCGGGCTTCATGCCGGCGCTGATGGGCGGCGTGATCGGCGCGATGTCGCATGGCGCGGGCGCCGGTCCCGCCGCATCGGCGGCTTCGTCGGCCTCCGGTTTCTTTGCGGGCTTCGCATTGCTCATCGGCACGCAGATCGTCGTGTTCGGCTGCGGCTTCATGCTGTGGCTGCGCGACCGCTCGCACGGCGCGCACACAGTCTCTGGTTCACAGCTTTCATAGGCTTTTCGAAGGCTTGTACCTTCGTACTGTGGCCGTCGCGTCACAGTGTCGCGAGCCGTTTTCCGTCATCTGCGTGAGCAGGTGTTTCTGCGGCTGAACCATCTTCGTATTGCATGGCATGCACCGCATGCCATGACGCCATTCGGCCTATGGCGCGCGAACATTTTGAGAAAGAAAAGTTCCGCGATTCGTTGAGCGCGCAGCGTCCATCAGCTACAACTGTGTGACATCAATGGACGAGGGAATGCGCGTGAAATCAACGACAAGAGCCGCAGCAAGTCTTGCCATCGCCAACACGGCCCGCACCGTTTCCGCTTCGCGGACGTGCATCGCGCCGACGATGCGCATGCACTGACGAAGGCCTTCGCGCTACAAGCCCCGCCGCCACATCCCATCACCCCGCGATCGCCGGGAATGGAACCCCTTACGCCTCGCATCCTGGGACCGCCGCTTCGCGCGCGGTGTGACCCTGCATGACTGTGTGGTCCTGACGAACGGATGAGTTCGCCGGGAGGGCGCCGTGTTGCCCGTTTCTTCCCGATTCCCCCGTTGTTCATCTCACTCATCACCGCGCGCGTCATGCGCATCGCAGGCTATCCGCCGGCGCATGCGGGACGGCGCATGTTTCTTCTTACCAAGAGTACTCAGAGGCGATCATGAAAAGATTCAATACACCCGTGGTCAATCATCTTGCCATCACCGCAGTGACCCTTGCCGTGCTCACGGCTTGCGGCGGCGGCGGAGACAGTGGTGGCGCTTCGTTCGGCGGTGCCGGCACGGGGCTCAGCGCTCCGTCTGACCAGGTCGTTTCCGCTCCCGTTTCCGATCCCACCGCCAAGGCACCCGATGACGGCGCGCCCAACCTCGCCGACAACTCCGCTTCGGCAGTCGACCGCTCCGCAAAGCCGATGGAACTGCCCGACACCGTCTGGCCGAGCAACTACAAGCTCTGGTTCCGGCCCGACGCGGCGCTCAAGACCTTCGTGGGTCGTGGCGACGTGGAGATCGAAGTGCTCAAGCCGGTCGATGCCATCGTCGTCGCCGCGCACAACCTGAACTTCGCGAAGGGCCGCACCACGCTGCGCAAGGTGTCGAACCCGGGCGAGGCGATTCCACTCATTCCCACGCCGCAGACGCTGGGCGACTTCGTGCAGCTGCGGCTGAACGACGGCCAGATCGCCAAGGGCAAGTACCTGCTGCACATGGAGTGGGACGGCAAGATCCAGTTCTCCGACGCCGAGTACTGCCCGCCCGCCGAGGTGGCGCGCAACCCGTTCTGCTCGGCCGCCACCGGCATCTTCAAGGTGGGCCTTTCCACGCCCGAGGGCGTGAGCAGCGACGCCATCGTGACGCAGGGCGAAACCAACTACGCGCGGCAGTGGTTCCCGGGATGGGACGAGCCGGCCTTCCGCCACACCTTCGAGATCTCGGCCGAGGTGCCGGGCGACTGGAAGACGGTCTCCAACGGCGCGCAGATCGAGGCGACGAAACTGCCCGACGGCTACCAGCGCGTGGCTTTCGAGAAGACGCCCTCGATGCCGATGTACCTGACCTTCTTCGGCGGCGGCAAGTTCGACATCCTGGCCGACAAGTTCAAGAACCCGCTGGACGGCAGCGAGATGCCGCTGCGCTGGTTCACGCCGCCGGGCCGCTCCGACTGGGCCAAGTTCGCGATGGAGTGGACCAAGGTGTCGATGGACTACTACTACAACTACACGGGCATCCCGCTGCCGTTCAAGAAGTTCGACACCGTCGCGGCCAACGACAGCTACGACAACAAGCCCAACACCGGCTTCGGCGGCATGGAGAACTGGGGCTCGATCTTCGAGTTCGCGGACTCGGTGCTCACCAAGCCGGGCGACACGCCCACGCTGTACTCGGTGACGGTGGTGACGCACGAGGTGGCGCACCAGTGGTTCGGTGACCTGGTCACGCTCGACTGGTGGGACAACGTGTGGCTCAACGAGTCGTTCGCGCGCTGGTTCGAAAGGCGCACCACGATCAAGTTCCACCCCGAGTACTACAGCTTCTCCGACTACGTTCTCGACAAGCACAACGTGATCGTGGCCGACCTGAAGAACACGGCCGTGCCGGTGCAGCGCAACCTCAACGACGCGGGCTCGTTCGGCTTCATCAGCCCGTCGATCTTCGTCTACAACAAGGGCAGCCACGTGCTGGAGACCATCCAGAACTACATCGGCGAAGAGGCGATGCAGAAGGGCCTGCGCATCTACCTGAAGGACTACGCCTTCGGCAACGTCACGCCCTCGCGCCTGTGGAGCTCGCTGGAGAAGGCCAGCAACGGCAAGAAGGTGAGCGAGATCGGCGACAGCCTGATCCGCCAGACCGGCATTCCGCTGCTCACGGTGGACGCGCAGTGCGCGGGCAACAGCACCTACGTGAACATCACGCAGGAGGCCTTCCCCAACCAGAACCTGTACCCGGCATCGACCTGGACCATTCCCGTCACGCTGGCCTATGGCGACTCGATGGAGCAGCGCAAGACCTTCGTGATGTCGGGCAACAGTACGCAGGTGGAGCTGCCGGGCTGCACCGCGGTGCTGGCGGGGCCGACCGGGCAGGACTACTACGTGAGCAACTACAGCGCCCCCTCGTGGAGCGCTCTGCTGGCCAAGGCGCAGAACTTCGCGGGCAACAAGCCGCTCTTGCTGAACATCGAGCGCGATGCGTTCCGGCTGTTGAGCGTGGGCCGCATCACACAGGCGCAGTACGACCAGATCAAGGGCGTGCTGAACTTGCCGGCGCCGCTGCTGGCGAAGACGCAGGTGAGCGAGCAGAAGATGGTGGCGGTGGCCACCGGCGCGGAGAAGGAGTCGTACCCGCATGCGCTGCGCTTCCAGGGCAGCCTGAAGCTGCGCGACAACGAGAAGCGCTGAGCATCGCCTGAACCGGCGCGCGCTGCCCTCGGCGAGAGCGGTGCGCGCCTCTTCGACAAGGACCATCATGAACACAGCATTCCTGAAATGGCTGGCTGCGGGAGCGGCGGCGCTGCTGCTGTCCGCCTGCGGCGCGAACAGCGGCAACAGCGGCGGCCCCGAGGCCGAACTCGTCGGCACCTACGCCGTGAAGCAGAACGGCGCGCTCAAGGAGCTCATCAAGATCGAACGGCAGGGCGACGGCTACGTGATGCGCGACAAGGTGCGCACGGCGGACTGGAGCGAGCCGAAGATGACGATGAAGCCCGTGACGCGAGAGCACTGGAGCCGGATCACCACCGACAAGGAGAACACCGCCTTCGTCGGCGTGGCCAGCGAGCAGCTCGGCATATTCAAGGTGCCGGCGGGCTGGCAGAAGAACGGCTTCCAGACCTCGACCGGCTACTTCCTCTTCTATTCGCGCGGGCCGGTGGAGGCGTACAAGCTCTGAAGCAGCGAGCTCAGCCAGCGGGCGCCACGCTCGCGCCCTCGATGCGGTGGCGCTTCAGCGCATCGGCCACGAAGCCGCTGGCCTTCATCTCCTCCACGAAGGCGGCGAGCAGGGCCTGCGCTCCGGTGCCGCGGCTGGCGGGCGTGCCCATGGCCTGCTGGATGACCATGAAGCGCCCCGGCAGCACGCGCACGCCGGGTGCGCGCTTCGCCTCGCCCTCGAGCATCTGGCGGATGCCGGCCGCCACTTCGACTTCGCCCGAGCGAAGTGCCGCGAGTGCGGGGCCTGCGCCCTGGAGGCGGACGATCTCGGCCGCCTTGATCTCGCGCGTCAGGAACAGGTCGTAGGCGCTGCCTGCTCCGACGGAGATGCGGTTGCCATTGGCATCGACCTGCGCGTTGTCGGTGAGCGCGGAGGCGTCGGGTACGAGGTAGCTGCCTTCGATCAGCACGTAGGGCGCGGTGAACAGCAGCCCTTCGCTGCGCGCCGGGTCGATGGCGAAGAAGCCGATGTCGGCCTTCTCGTTCTTCACCGCGTCGACCGATGCGGCGGCCTTGTCGAACACCACCAGCTCGATGGCCACGCCGAGGCGCCGCGCGAACTCGCGTGCCAGGTCGATGGAGACGCCCACCGGCTCGCCCGTGGCCGCGTCCTTGTTGGCCAGGATCGGGTTGCCGAGATTGATCGAGGCGCGCAGCGTGCCGCTGGGCGCGAAGGCGGAAACGAGGGCGGGGGAGATCGTCGTCTGCTGCTGAGTCATGGCGTCCTGGCGTCGATGGAGGAAGATGCCCGCCAGTTTACGGGTCAGGCTACGACCCGGCCGGCGCCACGATCCCGAGCGAACCCAGCGGGCCGAGCGGCAGCCGCACCGTGACGCGCAGGCCCGGCCCCACGCCGGTGTCGCCCAGCGCGATGGTGCCACCGTGCGCGTCGATCACCGATCGCACGATGGCCAGCCCCAGGCCGCTGCCGGTCTGCGTCTGGTCGGGGTCGCGGAAGAAACGGTCGAACACGCGCTCGCGCAGTGCCGGCATGATGCCGGGCCCCTGGTCGGACACCGTCAGCACCGCCACGTCGCCGTCGCGCCGGATGCCCACGCTCACCACCGAGCCCACGGGGCTGTACTTGGTGGCGTTGTCGATCAGGTTGTCGATCATCGAGACCAGGCTGTCGCGGTCGCCCATGAGCTCGACGGGCTCGTCCTCCATGAGTTCGATCTCCACCTCGCGCACGTGCGCCAGCGCCGACAGCGCCGCGAGGCGCTCCTGCACTAGGTCGTCCAGCCGTAGCGCGCGCGGCGCCGAGGCGCTGGCGTTGCTGCGCATGAGCCGCAGCAGCTGGCCCACCAGCCGCTCTGCGCGCGCGTTGCTGCTGAGCACGCGCGCGAAGAGCTCGTCCTGCCGCTCGGTGGGAATGTGTTCGATGAGCAGCGACTGCAGTGCCTCCACGTTCACGCGCATCGCCGCGATGGGCGTGCGCAGCTCGTGCGCCGCGTCGGCGATGAAGCTCTGCTCGCGCGCGATGCTGGCGCGCAGCCGCTCCATCAGTGCGTTGAAGTTCTGCACCATCGGCTGCAGCTCGTCGTGGCGCGGCTGCGTCGACACCGGCGCCAGGTCGTGCGGACCGCGAGAGGCGATCTCGCTGGCCACCTTGCGCCACGGCCGCAGCGCCAGGCGGATCGACAGCCACGCCGGAAGCAGCAGGAAGGGCACGCTGATGACCAGCGGCAGGATGTAGTAGCCGCGCGACTGGAAGGTGAGCCACACCTGCTCGGTGCCGGGCGTGACCAGCGTGACGCGCGTCTTGCCGGAAGGAGACTCGATGGTGCGCGCGCGCCAGCTCTTTCCGTTGACCTGCACCGTCTCCCCGATGTCGGGGCGGGTATTGACGATGCCCTCGGGCGGCAGTCCCCGGGAACGGTAGATCTCGTGGCCGTTCTGCCAGACGATGACGCTGGGCGCCATGGCCGCGTCGTCGTTGTCGTCGCCGCCGCCGAAGGAGTTGCGCAGCGCGATGTCCATGGAGCGCAGGCTCTCGTACTGCCGGGCAGGCTGGTCGGTGAGGTTGCGCGCCACGACGAGCATGCTGCGCTGCGAGGCGTCCATGATCGAGAGGTCTTCGTTGAACGCGGAGTTCAGCAGCACCGCGATGGCGAGGCTCCACAGCAGCGTCATCATCCCGACCTGCGCGAACATGAGGCGGCGCACCAGCGAAGGCCGCCGGACGCGCTGCCAGCCGCTGCGCAGCAGCCGCGCGGGGGCACGCGCTATCGAGGCGAGCACCGCGTTCATGTGTGCTCCAGCGGCGGCGGTTGCTGCTGCTGCGCGGCGAGATAGATCACGTAGCCGATGCCGCGCACGGTGCGGATGTAGCCGTCGCCGATCTTGCGGCGCAGGTTGGAGACGTGCACGTCGAGCACGTTGCTGCCGGGCCCCTGGCCCTGCACGGCGCCCTGGGTGCCCGCCACCATGAGCTGCTCGAGCACGCGGCGCGCGACCACGCGGTCGGCCCGCCGCACCAGCAGGCTCAGCAGGCGGAATTCGCTTCGCGAAAGCGAAACCGGCACGCCGTCCACGCGCACGCGCTGCGTCGGCTCGTGCAGCCACAGGCCTCGCACCTCGAAGGTGGCGCCATCGCCGCCGTAGCTGCGCCGCGCAAGGGCGCGCACGCGCGCGAGCAGCTCGGCCAGCACGAAGGGCTTGACCATGTAGTCGTCGGCGCCGCTGTCCAGGCCCTGCAGGCGGTCGTGCAGGCCGTCGCGGGCGCTGAGGATGAGCACCGGCAGCCGCTTGCCGTCGCGCCGCAGCCGGTCGAGCACGTCGAGGCCGTCGCCGTCGGGCAGGCCCAGGTCGAGCAGCAGCAGGTCGCAGCCCTCGGTTTCGAGGATGCGCCGCGCCTCCTCGACGCGGCGCACCCATACCACCTCCATCCCCTGGGTCTGCAAGGCGACGCGAATGCCGGTGGCAAGGTCGAAATCGTCTTCGGCCAGGAGGATCTTCATGGCGGGCAATCTACCTGCCGAAGCTGAAGGATTCCCAAAGAAACAGATACGCAGACGTGCTCCGGCGCACGGGAGGGAGGAGGGCGCCAGCCGGCGGAATTTCAGCAGACCTTCATCTATGCGGCTCACCATGCGGGGTGTTCGCCCCACATCACCAGGAAAGAACAGAACGGGACATCGATGAGCCTCTTCGAAGCGCGCCTCTTCGCCGGCAATTTCCGCTCGCCGGAAGCCCATTCCTCGCTGCTGGCTTCGTATGCCCGCGTGCTCGCGCGCTGGCCCGTGCCGCACGAGAGCCGCTACGTCGAGACGCGCTACGGCCGCACGCACCTGCTGGCCTGCGGGCCGGCCTATGCGCCGCCGGTGGTGCTGCTGCACGGCGGCGGCGGCAACGCCACCACCTGGGTCCACAACATCGCTCGGCTCGCGGGCTCGCTGCAGGTCTACGCGGTGGACATCATCGGCGACGCCGGCCGCAGCGAAGGGCGCCGCCCCGCGACGGAAGACGGCTACTGCAACTGGCTCGAAGACGTGCTGATCGCCATCGGCCGGCCCAAGGTGGGGCTGTGCGGCGCCTCCTTCGGCGCATGGCTCGCAGCGGCCTACGCGCGCCAGACCATGCGCCGCGTCGGCAAGCTGGCGCTGCTGGCGCCGCCGAACCTGGAGTCGGTGCGCATCGGCACGATGCTGCGCGCGGGCTTCGCCGCAGCCTTCCCGAGCGAGCGGCTGGTGCGCGCCTTCCGGGCGCTGGTGTCGTCTCCGAAGGCGCCCGAGCCGCCGCCCTGGGCCATGGACGACTGGCTCGTGCGCTGGCGCTGCCAGCGCGCCCATCCGAGGCCACCCGGCCGCATGACAGATGCCGACCTGCGCGTGCTGCCCAGGAACACGCTGCTGATGCTCGGCGAGGACGAGGTGCTATTCGACCCGGTGCGCGCCCGCGCCCGTGTGAAGGCGCAGGCGCCGCATGTGCGCGTCGAGTTGCTGCCCGACGCGGGCCACGCCATTGCCTTCGACCAGGCCGACAAGGTTGGCGATGCGCTGGTCGAGTTCTTCCTGCGCGACGGCTGGACGCTCTGACCGTGCGCGCTCAGCGCGCCGGCAGCGGCTCCAGGCCCGTCTTGGCGATGGTGGGCGCCGCTGCGGGCGAGTTGAGATAGCGGATGAGCTGCCGGGCCGCGTCGGGCTGCTTCGAGCCGGTGGCGACGCCGGCGGAGAACACCGTCACGCGCTGCACTTCGGCCGGCAGGGGGCCGATGTAGTCGATACCGGCGATGGGCAGCAGCTCGCTGACCTGCTGCAGGCCGAGCGCCGCGTCGCCGCGGGCCACCACCGAACCGACGCGCTCGCTCAGGATGCGCTTGCTCTTGGGCTTGACCTGGTCCTCGATGCCCAGCTTCTTGAGCAGCTCGGTCTCGTAGTAGGTGCCGCTCGCGCTGGCCGAGTAGGCGATCGACGGCGCGGCGACCAGCGTGCGCTTGAGCGCGTCGACCGTGCTGATGTCGGGCCTGGGCGCGCCCTTGCGCACCGCGAAGCCGATGGAAGAGCGCACCAGGTCGACCTGGCTGCCGGGCACCACCTTGCCCTGGGCCACCAGCGCGTCGAGCGCGGGGCGCGCGAGGATCACGACGTCTGCGGGCTCGTTGCGCGCCAAGCGGCTGGGAATGGAATCGTCGGCATTGCCCATGGAGGCGCCGTAGGCCGTCTTGACGCTGCGGCCGCTGCTGCGCTCGAACTCGGGTCGCAGGTCGTTGTAGGCCGCGGTGAAGCCACCCGAGGTCATGACGTGGATGTCGGCGCCGGCGACGGGCTTGCTGGTGCTGCTGCTGTTGGTGCCGAGGCTGCCGCAGCCTGCGAGCGCGAGGGCCGCGATCAGCGGGAGGGCGGCGCGGCGGGTGATGGAAAGGGCAGGGCTGAAACGGCCGAGAAAAGGTCTGGTCACGATGTCTCCAAGGGGAAGTTGGCTGCAGAAGCCATCGTAGAAGCCGGACCTGTCATTCCGCCCTCAGCGGATTCGGGGTTACTACCGAGGCGCGGCGGGCTCGTCTCCGGGCGCGCTGCCGCCCGGGTCGGCGGCCGGCAGCCGACCGCGCCGGGCCAGCCCCTCGCGCAGGAGGAACTCGACCTGCGCGTTCGCGCTGCGCAGTTCCTGCGCGGCGAGGCGCTCGATCTCGGCCCACAGGGCCGGATCGATGCGCAGGGGATAGGCTTTCTTGCCGGGACTGGCCATCGGGTGAATACGGATCGGAAGGCGCGTACGGTTCGCGCCTCAGGTGTAGAGCGTACCGGTGTTCACCACGGGCTGGGTCTCGCGGTCGGAGCACAGCACCACCAGCAGGTTCGACACCATCGAGGCCTTGCGCTCGTCGTCGAGCACGACCAGGTTGCGCTCCGACAGGCCCCTGAGGGCAGCCTCGACCATGCCGACCGCACCGGCCACGATCTGGTGCCGGGCGCTCACGATGGCCACCGCCTGCTGGCGGCGCAGCATCACCTGCGCGATTTCGGGGGCGTAGGCCAGGTGGGTGAGCTTGGCGTCGAGCACTTCGACGCCGGCGCTGGCGAAGCGGCGGTTCAGGTCGTCCCTGAGGGCGTCGGCCACCGTGTCGAGGCCGGCGCGCAGCGTGGTCTCGTCGCTCGGCAGGTCGTCGCCGCTGTCGTAGGCGTAGAGGGTGGCGAGGTGGCGGATGGCCGCCTCTGCCTGGATGGCGACGAACTTGTTGTAGTCGTCGATCTCGAACACGGCCTGCGCCGTGTCGTACACCCGCCAGACCACCGCCGCGCCGATCTCCACCGGGTTGCCGCGCTTGTCGTTCACCTTCAGCGGCGGGGTGTTGAGGTTGCGCGCGCGCAGCGAGATCTTCTGACCACTTTGCAGCGGGTTGGTCCAGCGCAGGCCCTCGGAGCGGTCGGTGCCCTGGTACTCGCCGAAGAGCGTGAGGATGATGCCCTCGTTGGGCTGCAGCATGTAGAGGCCCGGAACCAGCACGAGGCCGACCACGACCAGCAGGATGCTCATGGGCAGCGGCATCAGCCGCTGCACCATCGCCCAGACGCCGACTGCGATGAGCAGAAGCGCCACCGCGGACACGCCGTAGCCGTTGATCGACCGGTAGGGGCGCTCCATGCGTACCGGTCGCGGATTGATGTTGGGGGTCTTCTCTTGCATCGCTGCCTCCGTTGAAAGTGATATCACTCTAATATCTTTTTGAGGCCAGTCAAGATGTTTTCGATGTCCCGGCGAATGCTCCGGATTTCCGCTGCCGCCGCGCTGGCTGCGAGCCTGTTCGGCGCCGCGCCGGCCGGTGCCACCTCGTGCGCCGGCCACGCCTCTTTCCTCGATTCGGTGGCGGCTGCGCGCGGCGAGCCACGCGCCCGCGTGCTTCGCGTACGCGTCGTGCCCTTCGACCTGGGCGTGCCCGACTACACGCCGCCTCCGCGCTCCTTCATGTTCGAGCCGGTCGAGTTCCTCGACGGCAGGCCAGCCGGCAAGGCCGCAGGCCGCTTCATGGGCAACGGCGTGCTGCACTTCATGCTCAACGCGGCGCCGCCGGGCCGCGAGGAGCCGTTGCCGCAGGGCTCCGAATGGATCGTGCTGGCACGGGATAACGGCGAGGGCGCACTGGGTATCGGCCCGTGCGGCTCGATCCTCGAAGTCCGCGGCGACACGGTGCATGGCTTCATCCGCGGCGCCCCGACCAGCATCGACACCACGCAGGCCCTGCCGCTGCGCGAGTTCCGGCGCTCGCTGGGGGCACCGAGGTAGAGCAGGCGCGCCCGGTCAGTCGACCAGATCGAAGCAGCAGCCCGCGTAGTAGGGCTTGTCGCCACCCTCGACGAAAGGCACCTCGATGGGCTTGCCCTCGTTGCGCCACACGTCGCGCTTCCGGTAGCCGGAGCGCGAGAGGTCGGCCAGCAGCTCGTCGTGGTGTTGAATGCGATAGGGACACACCGCGATGCCGATACTGTTGAGCGTGTAGATCGTGCGCTCCGGGTGCACCGCCGTGGTGTTCATCACGATGCGCCGGGGCTTCACCGCAAGCTCCGAGAGGATCGTGTCCATGCGCACCGGCAGGTATTGCAGGCTGCCCGATACGTACAGCACATCGCAGCCGCTGGCGTCGTGGTAGTCGGTGGTGAAGCCCAGCTGCTCCGTGGCCTCGCGCTTGATGGCCATCGCGCGGCCGCTCTCGACCACGCCTGGCACGTCGCACACCGTCCAGCGCAGCGTGGAGGGATAGCTCAGCACGCGCCGGAAGGCGTAGTACTTGATGCCGACGTGCCCGCCCAGGTCGAACACGCGCGTGAGGCCCGCGTCGATCGAGCGGCCCAGCCAGAAGAGACCGGGGTAGTCGTAGAAATAGATCTGCGGGCTGTAGAGCTCGCCCGCGTCGGCGTTGGCATAGCCCACGGCCTTGGAAGAGGGCGCGCCGGCCTCGGCCGCCGCGAAGCTCTCGAACGAACCCATGAACAGGTTCTCGTCCGTGTTGTTCAGGAACTTGCGCTTGTACGCACTCTCGCGGGCAGGAAATTGCAGAAGGCTGTTGAGCATCTCGTTCTCCGTTGGCATCCCCATTCTGGGCGCAACAGGAGCGGCGCAGGGGTATAGCCCAGTGCGGTTGGGGCAGTTACCCCATGGGGGTTACATACCGCTGGCCAGCGCCGCGGCCGCCGCGCGCGTCTCCACGCCCAGCTTCTCGAAGATGTGCTCCAGGTGCTTGTTCACCGTGCGCGGGCTGGTGCCCAGGATCTCGCCGATGTCGCGGTTCGTCTTGCCCTTGGCGAGCCATGAAAGCACCTCGGTCTCGCGCGGCGTGAGGGCCGCGTCGGCCAGCCGCGCGGCCGGACCTTCGCGCTGCACGGCGAAGAGCAGCATCGTCTCGCCCAGCGCTGCCGCGCCGAGGTTGCGCACCGACAGCCGCATGCCCGTGGACGTGCCGACCGAGATGACCGCACCCGGCGCCAGCGCCGCCTCCAGCGAGCCCGGCAGCAGGCCCGGCGCCGGCGGCACCTCCAGCGCATGCAGCCACAGCGCGGCCTGCGGCGAGCGCCAGGCGATCCGCCCGCGCGTGTCGACGAAGACCACGCCCATGCCCGCCACGTCCACCGCGTCGCGGGCCATGCGTGTGATGCGCGCGTTGCGCGCGTGCGTGTGCAGCCGCGCCAGCACCTCCTGCGCGCGGATCGGCTTCACCACGTAGTCGACGCCGCCGCACTCGAAGCCCTCGACCACGTGCGAGGTTTCCGAGAGGCCCGTCATGAACAGCACCGGGATGTGTGCGAGCGCCGGGTTGGCCTTGATGCGCCTGCAGGTCTCGAAGCCGGAGAGGCCGGGCATCAGGCCGTCGAGCAGGATCGCGTCGGGCACCACCAGTTCGAGCCGCTGCAGCGCGGCCTCGCCGTCGGCCGCGACCAGCACGGTGTAGCCGCTGGCCTCCAGCGTGTCGCACAGCATGCCCAGGCTGCTGGGGGCGTCGTCCACCACCAGCACCACGGGGCGATCGGCCGAAGGCGATTCAGGGAGCGAGGGTGTCTGCATCTTCTGCCAGTGCGTTGCGGAGTTTGTCGAGTTCGAAGCGCGCGACCATGCCGCGCAGCCAGGTGCATGTGGCGGCCGCCGCGGGCGAGGCGGCGGCCAGCCGGTCGAGCGCGGTGTGCAGGCCGCGCACGTGGCCCATCTGGGCGAGGCGCATGAGCTCTGCGCGGTCGTCTTCCGGAAGATCGAGCTGCCGGGGGCGAGGGGGCAGGGCTTCGAGGTCGTCGAGCGCGACCGGCAATGCATCGCCGGCCGCCAGCCATTCCAGGCCCAGGTGGCGCTCCAGCGTGGCGATGAGCTCCGACTCGATCACCGGCTTGCCCACGAAGGCCTGGCAGCCCGCCGCGCGCAGCCGCTCGGCCTGGTTCTCGAACATGTTGGCCGAGACGATGATGATCGGGATCTCGCCGAAGCCCGATGCTCGCACCGAGGCGGCGGTCTGCCAGCCGTCCATGTCGTCCATCGTCAGGTCGAGCAGGATGGCCGAGGGCAGCTCCTCGCGCAGGCTGTCGAGGCACTCGGTGCCGCTCGCGGCCTCGCGCACCTCGAAGCCCAGTGGCGCGAGCATGCCGGCGAGCATCTGCCGCTGCACCGGCTGGTCGTCCACCACCAGCAGCGTGCGGCGCTCGCCGATGTAGCCCGACACGGGCTGGCGCACGGCGCCCGCCTTGCCGGCCTGCGGACCGGGGTCGGCCACCTCGCGCAGGTACACGCGCACGCTGAAGGTGCTGCCCTGTGAAGAGGTTGCGGCCAGCTTGAGCTCGCCGCCCATCAGCGAGGTGAGCAGCCCGGTGATGGTCAGGCCCAGCCCCGTGCCCGGCTCGCCGCGCCGGCGGCCGGCAGCGCCGCGCTCGAAGGGCAGGAAGATGCGCTGGTGGTCCTGCGGCGCCACGCCGATGCCCGTGTCGGCCACGTCGAAGCGCAGCACCTCGCGGCGCGCGTCCACGTGCAGCGTGACGGTGCCGCTGTCGGTGAAACGCACCGCGTTCGTCAGCAGGTTGATGAGGATCTGCCGCAGCCATTTCGCATCGGCATGCACCCACGGCGGCAGCCGGCCCGCGTGCGTGTAGACGAAGGCCAGGCCCTTGTTCTCGGCCTGCGGGCGCACCATGTGCACCAGCTGGTCGAGGAAGGCCGGCAGCGCCAGCGGCGCGGGCTCCAGCTGCAGCCGGCCGGCCTCGATGCGTGCCAGGTCGAGCAGGCCGTCGATCAGGCCCAGCATGTGCTCGCCGCTGCGGTGTATGGTCTGCACCGCCTCGCGCGGCGGCTTCACGGAGTCGCCCTTCAGGAGGATCTGCGAGTAGCCCAGGATGCTGTTGAGCGGCGTGCGCAGCTCGTGCGTCATGCCGGCCACATAGCGGGTCTTGGCCTGGTTGGCGGCCTCGGCGGCTTCCTTGGCGGCCTGCAAGGCGGCGTCGGTGCGGCGGTGGGCTTCGATCTCGAGCGCCAGCAGGTTGTTGTGCCGGTTCGATTCCTCCTGCGCCATCTGCCGGCTCTCGCTGCCCAGCACCACCCACCACGCGGCCACCGCGGCCACCACGGAAAGCAGCGCGAACACCTTCAGGAAGGCCGTGGCCATGACCGGGTCGCTGGTGCCCGCCAGCGCCTCCTGCGCGTACACCACCCCCACCACGGTCGCCAGCAGCGCGATGAGCGATGCCGCCACCAGCAGGTAGTGCGCCACGCGGAAGTTCAGGCGTGCCGAGAGCGCCGGCGGCAGCAGCGCCTGCAGCCAGCCGCTCATCTGCTCGGCCGCTCGCGAGTTTGTCTTGCAGCGGTCGTGGCAGCGCGATTCGAGCGTGCAGCACAGCGAGCAGATCGGCGCGCTGTAGGCAGGGCAGTGCGCCATGTCCTCCGACTCGAAGCTGTTGTCGCACACCGAGCACTTCACGGCCTGGCCCGGCGTCCAGCGTTCGATGTCGTTGCGCGCGAGGTAGTAGCGCCCGCGCGTGCGCCAGGCCAGCAGCGGCGACAGCGCCATGGCGGTGGCCAGCGCGATGAAGGGCGAAAAAGCCTTCGCCCATTGCCCCAGCGTGCCGGAGTAGGCCAGCATGGCCAGCGCCGCCGCCGCCAGCATCGACACCAGTCCCACCGGGTTGATGTCGTACAGATGCGCGCGCTTGAATTCGATGGTGCGCGGGCTCCAGCCCAGCGGCTTGTTGATGACCAGGTCGGCCACCAGCGCGCCGACCCAGGCGATGGCGATGTTGCTGTAGAAGCCCAGCACGTGCTCCAGCGCCGCGAACACGCCCAGCGCCATCAGCAGTATCGCGATGACCACGTTGAACACCAGCCACACCACCCGCCCCGGGTGGCTGTGCGTGAGCCGCGCGAAGAAGTTCGACCATGCCAGCGAACCTGCATAGGCGTTCGTCAGGTTGATCTTCATCTGCGACACCAGCACGAACAGCACCGTGATGCCCAGCACCCAGGCCGGATCGCGCAGCACGTAGGAGAAGCCCGTGAGGTACATCTGCGTGGGCTCGACCGCGTGGTTGGCCGGTATCTCGTGCTGCAGCGCCAGGAAGGCGAGGAAGGCGCCGCCCATCATCTTCAGCATGCCCGGCACGATCCAGCCTGGCCCCGAGACCAGCATCGCCGTCCACCAGCGCACGCGGTTGGCGGCGGTCTTCTCGGGCAGGAAGCGCAGGTAGTCGACCTGCTCGCCGATCTGCACCACCAGCGAGAAGGCCACAGTGGCGGCGGCGCCGAACATCAGCGGGTCGAAGCCGCTGCTGTCGGAGGTGCGGCCCACCAGCCCGGTGAAGTCGGCGTAGAGCTCGGGCTTCTTCACCAGCACCGCGACGAAGGGGCAGACGAACAGCACGATCCAGATCGGCTGCGTCCACAGCTGCAGCCCCGAAATGAGCGTGATGCCCCGAGCCACCAGCGGGATGATGACGATCGACGACACCATGTACAGCAGCCACAGCGGCCAGTCCAGGTACATCTGCAGCGCCAGTGCGAGGATGGCCGCCTCCAGCGCGAAGAAGATGAAGGTGAAGCTCGCGTAGATCAGTGACGTGAGCGTGGAGCCCAGGTAGCCGAAACCGGCGCCGCGCGTGAGCAGGTCCATATCCACGCCATGGCGTGCCGCGTAGTACGAGATCGGCAGTCCGGTGAGGAAGGTGATGAGCCCCACCACGAGGATGGCCCACAGCGCGTTCGAGAAGCCGTAGCTCAGCGCGATGGCTCCGCCGATGGCCTCCAGCGCCAGGAAGGAGGTGGCGCCGAAGGCCGCGTTGGCGACGCGGAACTCCGACCACTTGCGGAAGCTGCGCGGCGTGTAGCGCAGCGCGTAGTCCTCCAGCGTCTCGTTCGCGACCCAGGCGTTGTAGTCGCGGCGGATGCGGAAGATCTTCTGTCCGGAGACGGATTGCATGGCGGGTTCTCGCGGCGGCGGCAGTGGCATGGCGCGGGTACAGCAAGAAGCGCTCCCTGCGGCCCTTTTCACCGATCCTTTTCACCGATGTCTTGCTCGCGAGTCTGCGGGCAGGGCGGGCACCCGCCGCTACGTTGAATGACGTATTCGCGCATACGCCGGTGATTTCTAAAGTTCCAGCCATGGTGCTCGGGGCACCGTCCGATGCACTTCGATGGTGCGCGGCCCTCCTTTCCAACAACCTGCCTGGAGTTTCCTGATGTCGCGTGATTCCGATCCTTCCCTCGATGCCATGGCACTGCGCCGCCGCCGCCTGCTGCAGGGCGCCGCCGCGCTGCCCGTGATGGGCCTGAGCGGCCTGAGCTTCGGCCAGGGCCAGTTCCCCACGGCCAAGGTCAACACGACGAAGCTCGCCGTGACGGACACCGAGGTCACGGTGGGCCAGTTGCATTCGTCCACCGGCACCATGGCCATCTCGGAGACCGGCTCCATCCAGGCCGAGCAGCTCGCCATCGACCAGATCAACGCCATGGGCGGCATCCTGGGCCGCAAGATCAAGGTCATCAAGGAAGACGGCGCCTCCGACTGGCCCACCTTCGCCGAGAAGTCGAAGAAGCTGCTGGTCAACGACAAGGTCGCGGCCGTGTTCGGATGCTGGACCAGCGCCTCGCGCAAGGCCGTGCTTCCGGTGTTCGAGAAGGAGAACGGCCTGCTGTACTACCCCACCTTCTACGAAGGCCTGGAGCAGAGCAAGAACGTGATCTACACCGGCCAGGAAGCCACGCAGCAGATCATCTGGGGCCTGGACTGGGGCGCGAAAGAGAAGAAGGCCAAGACCTTCTTCCTGGTGGGCTCCGACTACATCTGGCCGCGCACCTCGATGAAGATCGCGCGCAAGCACATCGAGAACTTCCAGAAGGGCTCGGTCAAGGGCGAGGAGTACTACCCGCTGGGCCACACCAACTTCAACTCGCTGATCAACAAGATCAAGGTGGCCAAGCCCGACTGCATCTTCGCGGCCGTGGTGGGCGGCTCGAACGTGGCCTTCTACAAGCAGCTCAAGGCCGCGGGCATCACCGGCGACAAGCAGTTCCTGCTGACGCTGGCCGTGACCGAGGACGAGATGACCGGCGTGGGCGGCGAGAACTTCGCGGGCTTCTACTCGTCGATGAAGTACTTCCAGACGCTGGACAACGCGAACAACAAGAAGTTCGTGGAAGCCTTCAAGGCCAAGTACGGCAAGGACGCCGTCATCGGCGACGTGACGCAGGCGGGCTACCTCGGCCCCTGGCTGTGGAAGGCCGCGGTGGAGAAGGCCGGCAGCTTCGATGTGGACAAGGTGGTGGCCGCATCGCCGGGCATCGAGCTGAAGACGGCGCCCGAGGGCTACGTGAAGCTCGACGCCAACCACCATCTGTGGAGCAAGGCGCGCATCGGGCAGGGGCAGCCGGACGGGACGTTCAAGGTGGTGGCGGAGTCGGCCGAACTGATCAAGCCGGATCCGTTCCCGAAGGGCTACCAGTAAGCAGGCCTCCGGCCCTCACCCCAACCCTCTCCCGCAAGCGGGAGAGGGGGTAACTCCAACCTTCCGGACTTCCCGCCATGACTTTGTCGGACATGCTGAACATCGGCCTCATGCAGGGCTTCGCGGGGCTGAGCCTCTTCGCGGTGCTGCTGCTGATGGGGCTGGGCCTCGCGATCATCTTCGGCCAGATGGGCGTGATCAACATGGCGCATGGCGAGTTCATGACCATCGGCGCCTACTCGATCTACCTGGCCGCGCGCGTCACCGAGAGCCTGGCGCCCGAGTTCATGCCGTACTACTTCCCGATCGCCATCGGGCTGGCTTTCGTCTTTGCCTTCATCACCGGATGGATCGTGGAGTGGGCGTTGATCCGCCACCTCTACAAGCGTCCGCTCGACACGCTGCTCGCCACCTGGGGCGTGAGCCTGGGGCTGCAGCAGATCTTCCGCACCTTCATCGGGCCGAAGGAGGTGAGCCCGACGCTGCCCGAATGGCTCATGGGCTCGTGGACGCCGCACGAAGGCCTGGACATCCCGATCAACGGCCTGTTCGTGCTCGCGCTCACCGCGCTGGTCACGGGTGGCGTGCTGGTCGCGCTGCACAAGAGCCGCTGGGGCCTGCGGGTGCGCGCCACCGTTGCCAACCGCACCATGGCCAATGCCACCGGCATCGACACGAAAAAGACCGACCGCCTCACCTTCGCCATCGGCTGCGGCATTGCCGGCGTGGCGGGCGCGGCCTTCACCACCATCGGCTCCACCGGGCCGACCTCGGGCTCGCTCTACATCGTCGACGCCTTCCTGGTCGTCACCTTCGGCGGCGCGGCCAGCCTCTTCGGCACGGTGGTCTCGGCCTTCGGCATCGCGCAGACGCAGTCGGTTTCGGAGTTCTTCATGACCGGGTCGATGGCCAAGGTGCTGACGCTGTCGCTGATCGTCTTCATCCTGATGCTGCGCCCTCAAGGACTTTTTGCAGTCAAGGTGCGCCGCTGAATCCGATTCCTTCCTGGAGAACGTTCCGATGAATTTCATCAAGGCCTCGATCCAGCGCTACCAGCTGGGCAGCCTCCTGCTGCTGGTGCTGCTGCTCGCGGTGGTTCTGCCGCTGTCGCTCGACATCTTCCGCCTCAACCTCGTGGGCAAGTACCTCACCTACGCCTTCGTGGCCGTGGGCCTCGTCATGGTGTGGGGCTACGGCGGTGTGCTGAGCCTGGGGCAGGGGGTGTTCTTCGGCATCGGCGGTTATGTGATGGCGATGTTCCTCAAGCTCGAGGCGTCCGACCCGGTGTCGACCAAGATCCAGACCACGCCGGGCATTCCGGACTTCATGGACTGGAACCAGATCACCGAGCTGCCCACGCTGTGGCTGCCGTTCAAGAGCCTGCCGCTGAGCCTCGCGCTGGTGGTGCTGGCGCCGATGGCGCTGGCCTGGCTCATCAGCTTCGCGATGTTCAAGCGGCGCGTGGGCGGGGTGTATTTCGCGATCATCACGCAGGCGGTGGCGCTGATCTGCACGGTGCTCATCATCGGCCAGCAGGGCTACACGGGCGGCGTGAACGGCATGACCGACCTGAAGACTCTGCTGGGCTGGGACACGCGCACCGACAGCGCCAAGTACGTCCTCTACTACGTCTGCGTGGCCCTGCTGGTGGGCAGCATCCTGCTGTGCCGCTGGATCCAGACCAGCAAGCTGGGCACGCTGCTGCTGGCCATGCGCGACAAGGAAGACCGCGTGCGCTTCTCGGGCTACGACGTGTCGAACTTCAAGGTCTTCATCTTCTGCCTGGCGGCGGGGCTCTCGGGCATCGGCGGCGCGATGTTCGCGCTGCAGGTGGGCTTCATGTCGCCGAGCTTCGTGGGCATCGTGCCGTCCATCGAGATGGTGATCTTCTGCGCGGTCGGCGGCCGCATGAGCCTGGTGGGGGCGGTGTACGGCGCGCTGCTGGTGAATGCGGGCAAGACGCTGTTCTCGGAGAGCTTTCCGGACCTGTGGCTGTTCCTGATGGCGGCGCTCTTCATCGGCGTGACCATGGCCTTCCCGATGGGGCTCGCGGGCGTGTGGGAAGAAAAGATCCGCCCGTGGTGGAAGTCGCGCCGGCAGGCATTGCGCGACGCGGCCGTCAAGCCGCCGGCACCAACCGTATCGGCAACGCCCGCAGCACAGCCCGTCGAGCCCGCGCTGCCCGAAGGCATCGGCAGCCAGCGCGCCTGAACACACGCGGAGCAACCTCATGAGCAATACCGACTTCGCGCTCGCCGTGGAAGACCTCACCGTCTCCTTCGACGGTTTCAAGGCCATCGACGACCTGACGCTGTACATCGACCGCAACGAACTGCGCGTGATCATCGGCCCCAATGGCGCGGGCAAGACCACGCTGCTCGACCTGATCTGCGGCAAGACGCGCGCCAGCGCCGGCAGCATCAAGTTCAGGAACACCGAACTCACGAAGATGGCCGAGCACAAGCGCGTGCGGCTGGGCATCGGCCGAAAGTTCCAGACACCCTCCATCTACGAGAACCTCAGCGTGTTCCAGAACCTGGAGGTGTCGTTTCCGAAAGGGCGCTCGGTGTTCGGCGCGCTGGCCTTCAAGTGCGACGACGAGGTCAAGGCCAGGGTGCAGGCGGTCGCCGGAGAGATCGGCCTGGCCGACAGGCTCGACACCGAGGCCGGCCTGCTGAGCCACGGCCAGAAGCAGTGGCTGGAGATCGGCATGCTGCTGATGCAGGAGCCCGAACTGCTGATGCTCGACGAGCCCATCGCCGGCATGAGCGCGCGCGAACGCGAGCTCACCGCCGAGCTGCTCAAGCGCATCTGCCAGAACCGCGCCGTGATCGTCATCGAGCACGACATGGCCTTCGTGAAGCAGATCGCGCACAAGGTCACGGTGATGCACCAGGGAAAGATCCTCGCCGAAGGGCCGATGGAGAAGGTGCAGGCCGACCCGAAGGTCATCGACGTCTACCTGGGCCACTGACATGAGCAACATCAACCTGAAGGTCGAGGACCTGCACGTCGCCTACGGCCAAAGCGAGGCGCTGCACGGCATCTCGTTCGACGGCCACGCCAACGAGACCGTCGCCATCATGGGCCGCAACGGCATGGGCAAGACCACGCTGTTCAAGAGCCTGATGGGCGTGCTTCCGCTGAAGAGCGGGCGCATCGAGGTGGCGGGGCAGGACGTGTCGCGCGACGAGAGCTTCCGCCGCGTGGCCAAGGGCATCGCCTACGTGCCGCAGGGGCGGATGATCTTTCCGACGCTGACGGTGGAGGAGAACATCCAGACCGGCCTGGAGAACTCGAAGACACGGCGCATCCCGGAAGAAATCTACGCGCTCTTCCCCGTGCTGTGGGACATGAAGAGCCGCAAGGGCGGCAACCTCTCGGGCGGCCAGCAGCAGCAGCTCGCCATTGCGCGCGCGCTCGTCACAGACCCCAAGGTGCTGCTGCTGGACGAACCCACCGAAGGCATCCAGCCTTCGATCATCAAGGACATCGCGAAGGCGCTCAACGAGATCCGCAAGCTGCGCGGCATCACCATCGTGGTGTCCGAGCAGGTGCTGAGCTTCGCGATGGACGTGGCCGACCGGCTCTTCGTGATCGAGGGCGGGCGGCTCGTGCACGAGACGGCGCGCGACAAGACCGATGTCGACCGCATCAAAGCCTACCTCTCTGTTTAACCACAACCCCAGGAGCCACTGCAAATGACGGACACGCTGATCAAGGTCGACCTGACCAAGCCGCCCACCGAGAACGAGATGATCCACAACCGCTGGCATCCGGACATCCCGATGGCCTGCTGGGTCAACCCGGGCGACGACTTCATCCTGGAGACCTTCGACTGGACCGGCGGCTTCATCAAGAACAACGACAGCGCCGACGACGTGCGCGACATCGACCTGAGCACGGTGCACTACCTCTCCGGCCCCGTGGGCGTGAAGGGCGCGGAGCCCGGCGACCTGCTGGTGGTCGACCTGCTGGACATCGGCGCCAAGCAGGACAGCCTCTGGGGCTTCAACGGCTTCTTCTCGAAGAAGAACGGCGGCGGCTTCCTCACCGACCATTTCCCCGAGGCGCAGAAGTCGATCTGGGATTTCAAGGGCATGTTCACCAGCTCGCGCCACGTGCCGGGCGTGAACTTCGCGGGCCTCATCCACCCAGGCCTGATCGGCTGCCTGCCCGACAAGCCCATGCTCGACATGTGGAACGAGCGCGAGAAGGCGCTCATCGCCACCGACCCTGACCGCGTGCCCGGCCTGGCCAATCCGCCTTTTGCGGGCACGGCCCACATGGGCAAGATGACCGGCGAGGCGAGGGCGAAGGCCGCGGCCGAAGGCGCGCGCACCGTGCCGCCGCGCGAGCACGGCGGCAACTGCGACATCAAGGACCTCTCGCGCGGCTCCAAGGTGTTCTTCCCGGTGTATGTCGACGGCGCGGGCCTGAGCGTGGGGGACCTGCATTTCAGCCAGGGCGACGGCGAGATCACCTTCTGCGGCGCCATCGAGATGGCCGGCTGGGTGCACATGAAGGTCACGCTCATCAAGGGCGGCATGGCCAAGTACGGCATCAGGAACCCGATCTTCAAGCCCAGCCCCATCACGCCGCAGTACAACGACTACCTGATCTTCGAGGGCATCTCGGTCGACGAGAGCGGCAAGCAGCATTACCTCGACGTGAACGTGGCCTACCGCCAGGCCTGCCTGAACGCCATCGAGTACCTGAAGAAGTTCGGCTACTCGGGCGCGCAGGCCTACTCGATCCTCGGCACCGCGCCCGTGCAGGGGCACATCAGTGGCGTGGTCGACGTGCCCAACTCGTGCGCCACGCTGTGGCTGCCCACGGGCATCTTCGACTTCGATATCAACCCCAGCGCCGCCGGCCCTGTGAAGTTCATCGACGGCAGCATCGACATGCCGCTGTCGCCGGACCTGCGCTGAACATTGAAGAAAGACCCGCCATGCCCACCTACGACTACGCCTGCGGGCATTGCGGCGGCTTCGAGGCGCTGCGGCCCTCGGGCCTGCGCGACGAGCCGGCCGCATGCCCCGACTGCGGCAGCGCGTCGCCTCGCGTGCTGTCGGCCGCGCCCCGGCTCGCGCTGATGGCCACGGGCACGCGCCGCGCAATGGAAACCAACGAGCGCGCACGGCACGAGCCGACGAGTTCGCGCGACTATGCGAGGCTGCGGCATCCCGCGGGGTGCGGCTGCTGCGGCTCTTCGTCGAAGCGCGCCGCAACGATGACCGCGCCCAACGGCGCGAAGTCGGCACCGTCGCGAAGGCCCTGGATGATCAGCCACTGAAGGCGTCGGACCGTATCGGCGAGACGCTTTTTCAAGGCCCGCATTGTTTCAATCCCGTGAACGCTGCGGTTCTTTTTGCACGCGTTTTTCGGGGCGATTCAGGATCAAACTTCTCCTCACCAACCAACCCGTTTGCCCTGAAGGAGATTGAAATGAATGCCTCGAAGATCCTCGCCGCTGCTGCTCTCTCGCTCCTGGCTGCTGCCGGAGCACAAGCAGAAACCTATGACGGCGTGCACGTCGTGAATTCCTCGGTGACCCGTGCCGAAGTCGCACCGCAAGCCGCTGCCGCCGCCCGCGCCGGCAACGAATACAGCGATGCCTCCGCCGCCGGTGCACAGAGCTTCACCTCTACCGCCAACCGTGCGACCGTGCAGGCCGAGGCCGTTGCCAAGGCGCACGACCCGCTCGCCAGCCTCGATCGCCGCGCGTTCTATCGCGACGAAGTGCCGCAAGCCTACAAGAAGCCGAGCGTGTCGTTCACGCGCCAGGCTGGCCTGTAATCAGGCGACATCGGCCGCTGCTGCGGCTGCATGGACAAGGACGAAAAGCGGGCCGATCGGCCCGCTTTTTTCATGGGCGCATGTTTCACCTTGGGCTTCTAAAATATACGCAATGAGTATATATTTGCGGCTCATGAACATGCCGCAACAGGTGCTCCTCCGCGACGCGATGCGTCAGCTCAACATGACGCGCGACGCTTTCGCCGAGCGCATCGGCAGCCGCAGAAGGGCGCTCGACGCCTGGCTGCTGCCCGACGAATCCAACGAATTCAGGGCCATGCCCGAGGTCGCGCGGCGCTTCGTCAGCGAAATCCTGGCTTCGGATGGTCGGCGCGGTGAATATACGCAAAGCGCACATGAAGGCGCGTTGCGCAAGTCGATGGCCGTCGAGGGCTCGCTGCACCTGCTCTCGGTCAGCCAGTTCAACCGCGACGCCATCGACGAGCTCTTCAAGCTGGCCGACGTGATGCAGCCCATCGCGCGCCGCCGCAAGGTGAGCCGCGTGCTCGAAGGGGCGGTGCTCGCGAACCTGTTCTTCGAGGCCAGCACGCGAACCCGCGTGAGCTTCGGCGCCGCGTTCTGCCGGCTGGGCGGCTCGGTGTGCGACACCACGGGCTTCACCTTCTCGTCGATGGCCAAGGGCGAATCGATTTACGACACCAGCCGCGTGATCAGCGGCTACGTCGACGCGATCGTCGTTCGGCACCCTGAGCAAGGCTCCGTGGCGGAGTTCGCGCGCGCCACCAACGTGCCCGTCATCAACGGTGGCGACGGGCCGGGCGAGCACCCGAGCCAGGCATTGCTCGACCTGTACACCATCCAGCGCGAGTTCTCACGCCTGGGCAAGCTGGTCGACGGCGCGCACATCGCGATGGTCGGCGACCTGAAGTACGGGCGCACCGTGCACTCGCTCATCAAGCTGCTGGCGCTGTACAAGGGCCTGAAGTTCACGCTGATCTCGCCGCCTTCGCTGGCCATGCCCGCCGGGATCGTCGATGCGGTGAGCCGCAACGGCCACGTGGTCGAGATCGCCGCTACCCCGGCGCAGGGGCTGGCCGGTGCGGACATCATCTACGCCACGCGCATCCAGAAGGAACGCTTCGCGCACGACGAGGTGCTGGAAGGCTTCGACAATGCCTTCGAGATCAACCGCGCGCTCGTCGAATCGGCCTGCAAGCCCGATGTGGTGGTGATGCACCCGCTGCCGCGCGACAGCCGCCCGGGCTCGCACGATCTCAGCGTCGACCTCAACAACGATCCCCGCCTGGCCATCTTCCGCCAGACCGACAACGGCATCCCGGTGCGCATGGCCATCTTCGCCACGCTGCTGGGCGTGGACAAGCTCGTGAGCCGCTCGATGCGCGACGCCGCGTGGACGCCGCCCTCGCACATCGGGCCCGACGACAGCACTTTCCACGGGCTCGACTGACGCCTGCTGCCCCGGGCGCGTCAGGTGTGGACGAGGATGTTGACCAGCTTGCCGAACGGATCGCGCACGTAGAAGCGCTCATCCGCGCCTAAGCGAACTCTCACGGCACCCTAAGCAGACCCTCAGCGGCACATAAGTGCCGCGTCCTAGAGTGAACCCATCGTCATCACTCAAGGAGACAGCCATGAGAGTTCGAACTATTGCCCTGTGCATCGCCACCGGGCCCGCGCTGGTGCTGGCATCGCTCGCGCATGCGGGCGGGCGGGCCGATCCGGACTATCCGCAGATCTCGCACTCGACGCAGTCGCGCGATGCGGTGGCCGACGAGGCCGCGCGTGCGAACAACGGAGTCCATGCGACCGAGGTCGCCGAATCGCAGCCCGCGCCGAGCGTGTCGGGGGCCGATCGCGCCCAGGTGCAGGCCGAGGCGATTCGCGCGAACAACGGCATCCATCCGACCGAGGTGATGGAGTCGCAGGTGGCACCGCCCGTGGCATCGGCGAACCCATCGGGTTCGCCGGTCGCGCACGCGATGGGCGAATAGATGGGCGAATAAGGGCGCGGTGCCGGCGGGTTTCAATCCCGCGTGAGCACGAAGCGCTTGCGGATGCCGCTCGCGGCCGAAGGCGCCACCCACAGGTCGAACTCGCCGGGCTCCACGGTCGGCTTCATGTCGCGGCCAATGAACGACAGGTCGTCGGCCGTGAGCGTGAACTCGACCGTTTCCGATGCGCCCGGCGCGATCGCCAGCTTGCGGAAGCCCTTGAGCTCGCGCACCGGCCGCGTCACGCTGGCGGCGCGCTCGGCGATGTAGAGCTGCACCACTTCCTCCGCGTCGCGCGAGCCGGTGTTGGTGACGGTCGCGCGCACGCGCAGCGTGCCGGCCAGCGGCATGCGTTCGCTGCTCAGCTCGACGCTGTCGTAGCGCACCGGTGAAAAGCCGATGCCGTGGCCGAAGGGGTAGAGCGCCTCGTTCGTCGCGTCGACGTACCGCGTCTTGAAGGCCGTGCCGGGCGCGCTCTCGGGCGAGGGGCGGCCGGTGCGCTTGTGGCCATAGTAGTAAGGCACCTGCCCGGCCGTCTGCGGAAAGCTCACCGGCAGCCGGCCCGAGGGATTGAAGTCGCCGAACACGACATCGGCGATCGCGTTGCCGGTCTGCACGCCGAGGAACCAGGTCACGAGGATGGCGCGCGCATTGCGCACCGCGCCCTTCAGCGCCATCGCGCGGCCGTTGCTCAGCAGCACGACCACCGGCTTGCCGGTGGCGGCCACCGCCTCGGCCAGGTCCTGCTGCGCCTGCGGCAGGCCGATGTCGCTGCGCGAGCGCGCCTCGCCCGACATCTTCTGGCTCTCGCCGATGGCCAGCAGCACCACGTCGGCATCGCGCGCGGCCGCCACCGCCGCGTCGATGCCGCCGGGCAGCGCCGACTCGATGCCCGAGCCGCGCACCACGTTCACCGACGAATTGGGGCCCAGCGCGTTGCGCAGGCCCTGGTCGATGCCCACCGGTGCCGACTGCCCGGGGAACAGGCTCCAGGCGCCCATCAGGTCGATGGTGCCTTCGGCGAAGGGGCCGATCAGCGCGATCTTCGTGCCGGCCTTGGGCAGCGGCAGCAGCATGCGATCGTTCTTCAGCATCACGATGGAGCGGCGGGCGCTTTCGCGGGCCAGCGCGATGAATTCGGGGTTCTCGGGGCGCTGCGCGGCGGGCAGCCCGTCGAGCCCGCGCATCGGGTCGTCGAACAGGCCCAGCTTCTGCTTCACGCGCAGCACGCGGCGCACCGCCTCGTCCAGGCGCGCCATCGGCACCTCACCCGAGGCCACGAGGTCGGGCAGGTAGCGCATGTACAGGCCGCTCTGCATGCTCACGTCGGTGCCCGCCATGAAGGCCTGCTTGGCGGCCTCGCGCGGATTGGCGGCGTAGCCGTGCTCCACCAGTTCTTCGTCGGCCGTGTAGTCGGAGACCACGAAGCCACGGAATTTCCATTCGTCGCGCAGCACGCCCGTGAGCAGCGCCGGGTTGGCGGTGGAGGGCACGCCGCCGATCTCGTTGAAGGCGCTCATCACCGACAGCGCGCCCGCGTCCAGCGCCGCGCGGAACGGCGGCAGGTACACCTCGCGCAGCGTGCGCTCGGAGATGTCGCTCACGTTGTAGTCCAGGCCACCCTCGGCCGCGCCGTAGGCCGCGAAGTGCTTGGGCGTGGCCAGCATCGAGTCGGGCCGGGAAAGATCCGTGCCCTGGAAGCCTCGAACCCGAGCGGCCGCGAACTGCTTCGCGAGGAAGACGTCCTCGCCCACGCCTTCGAGGCCGCGGCCCCAGCGCGCATCGCGTGCGATGTCGACCATCGGCGCGAAGGTCCAGCGGAAGCCGTCGGCAGTGGCCTCCACCGCCGCCGCGCGCGCCGTGCGCTCGGCCAGCGCGGGCTCCCAGCTCGAAGCCTCGGCCAGCGGCATCGGGAACATCGTGCGAAAGCCGTGGATCACGTCGGCGCCGAAGATCAGCGGAATGCCCAGCCGCGACTCCTTGATCGCGATCTGCTGCAGCCGCCGCTTGCCCTCGAGGCCCGCGTTGTTGAACAGGCCCGTGAGCCGGCCGGCGCGCACGTCCGCCGTTTCCTGCTGCGCATTGCGCCAGCCGGCCTGCGGGTTGTTGGGCGTGTCGATGTCCGCCGGGCCGTACAGGCTGAGCTGGCCGGCTTTCTCCTGCACCGTCATGCGGGAGATCAGGGCTTCGATGCGGGCTTCGGCGTCTTGCTGCGGTTGCTCCTGTTGTTGTGGCTGCGGCGTGGCAGCCGTTGACGCATCGGGGGCGGCCGATGCGGAGGGCAGGAGGAGCGCGAGGGAGAGGAGGGCGCAGGCGGGGGCGAGAGAGCGCGCCGGATGGCGCGGGAATCGGACGTGCATGGGCTCCTATTCTGCAGATAACAGTAGCCGCCCTTCCTTGGCGGGTTTTGGCACTGTCGGCTAGAGGAGCGGGAGCGTCGGTTCTCCTTCGGCAGAATGCCGGGAGGAGTAGATCGCGGCCGTTTCAGGCCACGCGGTTGAGCAGCGGCTCGCCGCGCATCCAGCGCTGCAGGTTGCCGAGGAAGATGCCCGCCACGCGCGCCTCGTTGCCGTCCGAATGGCCGGCGGTGTGGGGCGTGACGATGACGTTCGGCAAATCCCACAAGGGCGAGTCGGCCGACAGCGGCTCGTGCGCGAACACGTCGAGATACGCGCCAGACAGCGCGCCGCCGCGCAAGGCATCGATCAGCGCCGGCTCGTCGACCACCTCGCCGCGCGACACATTCACCAGCCGCGCGCCGGCAGGCATGCGTGCGAGCGCCGCCGCGCCGACGAGGCCGCGCGTGCGCTCGCTCAGCGGGCAGGCGAGCAGCAGCCAGTCGGCGCGCGGCAGCACCGTGTGCAGCCGTTCGTAGCTCACGCTCTCGTGCGCGGGAGCGGCCGCCGGCGCCTCGCTGCCGCGCGCGCACACGATGCGCAGGCCCAGCGCCGCGAGTAGCGCGCCCAGCCCTTGCCCGATGGGCCCCCAGCCGACGATGACCGCCGTCTGCCCCGCAAGATCGCGTGGCAGGCCGCTGCCCAGGAGTGGCGACCACGCATGCGCGCGCTGCGCGGCCAGCAACTGCGGAAACTGCCGCGCCAGCATCAGTACGCCGGCCAGCGCGGTCTGCACCACCACGCTCGCGTTGGCGCCGGAGGAGGTCGTTACTTCCACGCCGCGCGCTCGCAACTCGCCGTACACCGGCCGGTCCGCGCCCGCCGAATGCGCATGCACCCAGCGCAGCGACGGCGCATGGCGCAGCGCGTCGTGGAAGGCCTGCGTGTGCGGCAGCAGCTCGTGCTTGGTCGAAAGGCCGGTGACGTCGCGCGAGACGAAGGCGATGTCGGCATCGCCGCCGGGGCTCACCAGCAGATGCGCGCGCCCGTCGAGCGCGGCCTGCAGGCCGGGTGCGGTCTGCGCCGCGGCTTGCGGGCTCATCAGGATCCGCAGGGGCGGAGTGTTCGTCATCCGGTGCCTATTCCGCGGTCGCGCCCGATTCGCGCACGATGGCCTTCCATTTCTCGTACTCCTGCCGCGTGAACTTGCCGAACTGCTCGGGCGTGCCGCCCACCGGGTCGGCGCCTTCGCGGATCATCTGCGCCTCCAGCGGCGGCAGTGCGTCGTTCACCGACTTGTTGAGCAGCGCGATCACCGGGGCCGGTGTGCCCTTGGGCGCGAAGAAGCCGAACCACGAGCCGGCGGAGAAATCGGCGAAGCCCTTCTCGGCCACGGTCGGCACGTCGGGCAGCGAGCGCGAGCGCTTCTGGCTGCTCACCGCGATGGCGCGCAGCTTGCCCGCCTTGATGTGCGAGATGACCGAGGGAATGGTTGCGAACATGAACTGCACCCGGCCCGCCAGCAGGTCGTTGAGCGCGTTCGCGCCCTTGTAGGGCACATGCAGCATGTCGGCGCCCACGCGCTTGCCGAGCATGTAGCTCGACAGGTGAGAGGAGGTGCCGATGCCGGTCGAGCCATAGTTGAGCTTGCCCGGGTTGGCCTTGGCGTAGGCGATGAATTCCTCCAGCGTCCTGGCGGGCACCGCCGGGTTGACCACCAGCACGTTGGGCACGTCGGCGATCTGCACCACCGGCACGAGGTCGGCGAGCGGGTCGTAGGGCAGGTTCTTGTAGAGCGTCTGGTTGACGGCCATCGGGCCGACCGAGTTGACGATCAGCGTATAGCCGTCGGCAGGCGCGCGCACCACGAACTCGGTGCCGATGTTGCCGCCGCCGCCGGGCTTGTTGTCGATGACGAAAGGCTGGCCGAGCTTTTCCGAGAGCTGCTGCGTCACGGCGCGCGCGAGGATGTCGGTGGTGCCGCCGGCCGTGAAGGCGACGACCACGCGCACGGGCTTGCTGGGGTAGGGCGATTGCGCGGCGGCCTGCATGCCGATGCCGGCGCACAGCAGCGCGGCGGCGCCGAAGGCGGCCCTGCGGGAAAGGAAGGAAAGGGGCTTGTCTCGTGTCATTCTTGTGTGTCCTCGTGGGAGTGGGCGAAGCGGTGGCGGCTCAGTCGCGGAAGCCCGGGTCCATGCGGTCGAGCTTGCGCAGCAGCGCAGGCCATTCCATGAGCCCGTAGGGCCGGCGCGTGCCGGGCTGATAGTTGTTCCAGGTCTCTTCCAGGATGTGCTGCGGCACCGCCTTCAGCGGCGTGTTGCACGACATCGCGCCGATCTGCGCGCGGCAGGCCAGCTCCAGCCGGTGCATCCAGTTGAAGGCCTCGCCCACGCTGCGGCCCACCACCAGCGCGCCGTGGTTGCGGAAGATCACGGCCTCGCTCTCGCCCAGGTCGGCCAGCAGCGAGGCCTGCTCCTCGGTGTTCAGCACCACGCCCTGGTAGTCGTGGTAGCCGATCTTCAGGAAGCGCATGGCGGTCTGCGTGAGCGGCAGCAGGCCGCATTCGAGCGACGAGACCGCCATCGACGCCCAGCTGTGCGTATGGATCACGCAGGCCACGTCGGGCCGCGCGGCGTGCACCGCGCTGTGGATCACGTAGCCGGCCTTGTTGATGCCGTAGTCCAGTTCGCCGAAGTCGGGCTTCGACAGAATGTTGCCGTCCTGGTCGACCTTGATGAGGCAGGAGGCGGTGATCTCCTCGTACATCATCCCGTAGGGGTTGATGAGAAAGGCGCCTTTCTCGCCCGGCACATGCGAGGAGATGTGGTTGGCCATCATGTCGGACATGCCGTAGAGGTCCACCAGCCGGTAGCAGGCGGCGAGGTCGACGCGGGCCTGCCATTCGGCTTCGGAGCAGCGCTCCTTCATCGATGGAATCCGGAGCACGCCGGGTTGTTGTGTCATGGGTCTTTTCCTTCGCGGGTGGGTGTTCAGTCGGCGCCCAGGCGCAGGCGGCCGGGCAGGCGTTTCTCGATGGCGAACTTCAGCAGGGCGGCGCAGCGGAAGATGCCGTGCGCGAACTTGCCGTAGGGCAGCGTGAGGAACAGCGCCATCACCACGCCCAGGTGCACCGCCAGCAGCAGCGCCATGAAGCGGGTGTCGCGCCAGGCCAGCAGCGCGAGGCCGGTGAGGCTGGTGAGCAGCAGCAGGGCGATGAAGCCCCGGTCCATCGGGCGCTGCGCGGTGTCGCCATGCGCCGGGTCGCGCCGCAGGTTCAGCCACAGCAGGCCGGCCGGCCCGATCAGCAGGCCGATGCCGCCGGCCGTGCCCAGCAGCACCGGCAGGCTGGTGAGCGCATAGGGCGCATGCAGGCCGAGCAGGTAGTGATAGAGCGTCGCCACGCAGGTCGATGCGAAGCACAGCATGAAGCCGTAGAAGGTGAAGTGATGGAAGCGCCTGCGCCACAGGGTGAAGCGGTCGCTCTCGTTGTTGCAACCTTCGCCGTGGCCGCCATCGAGATACTTCAGGCGCAACGCGTCGCGCGCTGCTTCGGCGCCGGCGGGGCCGCGCACGCCGGGCAGGTCGGGCGCGTTCTGCGAGTCGTTCGCCGGCGACACCTCGCGCCAGAAGCGCCGCACGCCCATGCCCAGCGCGAGCATCACGAAGAGGAACACCGCGCCGAACACCAGCGCGAGCAGGTTGTGCGGAAAGATCGCGTAGAAGTTTCCCGCCATCGGCTCGTGCAGCAGCGAGCCCGAGAGCGCCACCGCCAGCACCAGGAAGAGCGCCAGCCCGCCAGCCAGCGCGAGCGCCACCGTGAGGCCCGCCCTGCGGTACAGCATGCCCATGGCGCGCGGCCAGGCGTAGTCGCTGTACGTCTGCATGCGGACCTGCGCCATGGCCCGCGGCACGTTCACCGCGAACTCGTGCGGTGGCGCGTACTGGCAGGCATGCAGACAGGCGCCGCAGTTGTGGCAGAGGTTGGCGAGGTAGTGCGTGTCGGCCTTGTTGCCGAAGTCGAGCCGGCGCGTCATTGCCGGGAACACGGCGCAGAAGCCTTCGCAATAGCGGCAGGCGTTGCAGATCTGCAGGATGCGCGCGACTTCGCCTTCGCCCGCGGTCAGCGGCAGCGCGAGGGCGATGGGGATCACGCGGTGCGCGGGCGCGCCCTCGGCATCGGCCCGTGCGCGCGCGACGAGGTCAGTGAGTTGCTGCAAGCGCGGCCTCCCTGTCGTTCTTCGTGGAGGCCCGCGCGGCTTTCGCCGCCTGCGTGCCCGCGATGCGGCCGAAGGCCGTTCCGATGCTCATGCCGACGCCCGCCGTGTAGCCTTTGCCGAGCACGTTGCCGGCCATCATCTCGCCGGCGACGAAGAGGTTGGGGCTGGGCCTGCCGCCGAAGCGGACAGCCGCGGTTTCGTCCACCTTCAGGCCCAGGTAGGTGAAGGTGATGCCGGGTCGCAGCGGATAGGCATGAAAGGGTGCCGTGTCGATAGGGCGCGCCCAGTGCGTCTTGGCTGGGGCCAGGCCTTCGGTGTGGCAGTCGTCCAGTGCGGTGTGGTCGAAGCGCCCGACGCGGCAGGCGGCGTTGTAGTCCTCCACGGTGCGCACGAAGGTGGTTTCGTCCAGGCCGATCTTGCGCGCCAGCTCGCCGAGCGTGGCGGCCTGCGTGCCGGGAAACACCGGTGGCATGAAGCGCCCGACCGCCTTCTGGTCGATGACCGACCACGCGATCTGCCCAGGCTGCTGCGCCACCAGCCGGCCCCAGATGGCGTAGCGCTTGGGCCAGAAGTCCTCGCCCTCGTCGTAGAAGCGCCTGGCTTCGCGGTTGACCACCACGCCCAGCGACACGCAGTCGATGCGTGTACAGATGCCGCCGTCGTACAGCGGCGCGCGCGCGTCGATGGCCACCATGTGGCCTTGCGACGGATCGCCGATGCTGTCGGCGCCCGCCTCGATCATGTGCCTGAGCAGCACGCCCTGGTTGAAGCGCGTGCCGCGGATCAGGAAGTTGTCGGCCGGCCACTCGCCGCGCTCGTTCTGCCCCCACGCTTCGCGCAGCCATTCGCGGTTCGATTCGAAGCCGCCGGCTGCCAGCACGCAGCTCTTCGCTTCGATGCGTTCGCCGGCTTCGGTGCGCACGGCCACGAAGCGGTCGCCGTCGAGCTCCACCGAGGCCACGGGCGTGTCGTAGCGGATGCGCACGCCGAGCCTTTCCGCGCTGCGGAAATAGGCGTTCACCAGCGCCTTGCCGCCACCCATGAAGAAGGCGTTGGTGCGCGCCACGTGCAGCGCGCCCGACAGCGGAGGCTGGAAGTGCACGCCGTGGCTGCGCATCCAGTCGCGGCAGTTCGACGAGGCGCGGATCACCAGGCGCGCCAGGCGCTCGTCGGTGAGGCCGCCGGTCACCTTCAGCAGGTCCTGCCAGTACTCCTCTTCAGGGTAGGCATCGACCAGCACGTCCTGCGGCGCATCGTGCATGCAGCGCAGGTTGCGCGTGTGCTGCGAATTGCCGCCGCGCCAGGCCTTGGGCGAGGCTTCGAGCAGCAGCACCGATGCGCCAGCCTCGCGTGCCATGAGCGCGGCGCACAGCGCGGCGTTGCCGCCGCCAACAACAAGAACATCCGTCAATCGTGGGTCTCCGTGGGAACCAGGAGACTCTAGGCACGCAGGCCTTCACGCGAAAGGCCGGATCGGGCAACGGGTGTTCACGTTTCGAGAAGACTGGCGCCGGCCCAGCGGCCCTCGCGCACCAGGGCGCGTGCCGTGTCGGCCACTACCACGCGCGTGGCCAGCGCGGCGGGGGAAAGTTCGTCGTCCGACAGGCTCACGAGCAGGTTGCGGCGGCCCACGTGGGCGTCGGCGATCTGGGTGAGCTGAAGGTCGTCACGGTCGTGCCGCGCGGTGGCCGCGCCGGGCTGGATGGTGGCGCCGTGGCCGGCGCGCACCGCGTCCATCAGCAGCGCGAGGCCGTCGACTTCGGCCACGATGTTCGGCGCGATGCGTGCCCGCGCGAAGGCGGCCATCAGCGTGGCGCGCAGGCCGTGGCTGCCGCTGGGCAGGATCAGCGGTAGCCCGGCCAGCTGCGCGAGCCGCACGCGGGCCCCGGTTGGGCGCTGCGCCAGCGCGGGCGATGCGATGACGAAGAGCTTCTCGGCCAGGAGCGGCGTCACGCTCCAGCGCCGTGGCGTGTCGGTCTGGAACAGCACGGCAAGGTCGAGCTGCCTGGCCTGCAGCATGCTGGTGAGATGGCCCGAGAGCGCTTCGACCATGTGCAGGCGTACGTCGGGGTAGCGCTCTCGCATGGCTCGCATCAGCGGCACGCCGAGCACCGTGGCGGTGGTGGGGGCGAGGCCCACGCTCACGTGGCCCGACAGCCGCGCCTGCTGCGCCGCGAGCACCGCGTCGTCGGCATGGCGCAGCACCAGCTGGGCCTGGTGCAGGAAGGCGACGCCCGCGTCGGTGGGCACCACGCCGCTGGAGCTGCGCTGCAGCAGCCGGGTGGCCAGCTCGCCCTCGAGCCGGCTGATCTGCTGGCTCAGCGCCGAGGTGACGACGCCCAGTTCGACCGCGGCGCGGCCCATGCTGCGAAGCTCGCAGACCTTGACGAAGTAGCGCAGTTGCCGGAGTTCCATGCGCCGATCATCGCGCAGGCACGGTGGCCGGCGCCGGGCGGCGCAGCAGCAGCCATCCGAAGAGCGGGGCGGTGATGTACATCACCACCGAGTAGATGGCCGCCGGCAGCGCCAGCTGGAAGCTGCCCAGCACGCTCACCGCGATGAAGATCGCCAGCGTGGAGTTGTGGATGCCGATCTCGTAGCTGATGGCGGTGGCCAGCGGCTTGTCGAGCCCGGCGGCGCGGCTGAGGTAGTAGCCCGCCAGCAGGCTCAGCAGGTTGAACAGCAGCACCGGCACGCCGATCTGCGCGAAGGTGGTCGTGATGGTCTTCCACTCGTTGGCGATGGCCAGCACCGTCACCACCGCCAGCACCACGCCGCTGAAGATCTTGGTTGGCTTTTCCATGCGCGCGGCGAAGCCGGGCCGGCGCGAGGCGACGAACATGCCGAGCGCCACCGGCACCAGCACGATGGCGATCACCTCCACCAGCTTGCGCGTCTGCAGCGGCACCACCTGGCCGCCCTGCGCGAAATGGCCGATGGCCCAGTTCGCGATGAGCGGCAGCGTGACGATGGAAAGCAGCGTGTTCACGGCCGTGAGCGAGATGTTCATCGCCACGTTGCCGCCGAACAGGTGCGAGAACAGGTTGGCCGAGATGCCGCCCGGCGAGGCCGCCAGCAGCATCAGCCCGACCGCGAACACCGGCGGCAGGCCGAAGCCCACGATGATCGCGTAGCAGGCCAGCGGCAGGCCGATGACCTGCAGCGCGAGCGCTATGGCAACGGCCTTTGGGTGCTTGAAGAGCCGCTTGAAGTCGGCGGGCGAAAGCGAGAGGCCGAGCCCGAACATGACCAGCGCGAGCGCGCCGAACAGGAAGCGGGTGACGATGACGGTACTGTCCATGGGGTTTGTCTCCTCGTTGGCTCTTGCTTTTCTTGTAGTTGTCGTGGTGCGAGCGATGAACAAAAAAATGGCCGCCGGCACCTGTCGCGCAGGCGCTGGCAGCCGTGGAAACCGGGAGCGACGAAGCTCTTATTGCTTGTAGCTGTCGTCGATGCGGTCGAGCTTGCGGATCAGCGACGGCCAGACGAACTGCCCGCCCAGGCCGCCGGTCTGAACCTTCATGGCCTGGCCCACGCCTTCCACGATGCGCGGGTCCACGTGCGTGAGTTCGCCGCCGCCCGATTGCGCCGCGATCTGGATCTGGCAGGTGGCCTCGAAGGTGTACATCGAAAGAAAGGCGTCGGCAATGGTCTTGCCGCAGGTCAGCAGGCCGTGGTTGCGCAGCATGAGGAAGTTGGCGCTGCCCATGTCGGCCTGCAGGCGCGGCTTCTCGTCGTCGCGGAAGGCCACGCCCTCGTAGTCGTGATAGGCCAGAGAGGCCAGCACGAAGGTCGACTGCTGGCTGATGGGCAGCACGCCGTTCTTCTGCGCGCTCACCGCGATGCCGGCCCGGGTGTGGGTGTGCAGCACGCACTGGATGTCTTCGCGGGCGGCATGCACCGCGCTGTGGATCACGAAGCCCGCCGGGTTCACCGGGTAGGGCGAGTCGATGACCTTGTTGCACTGCTGGTCGACCTTCACCAGGCTCGACGCGGTGATCTCGTCGAACATCAGGCCGTAGGGGTTGATCAGGAAGTGGTGCTCGGGGCCGGGAATGCGCGCGCTGATGTGCGTGAAGACCAGGTCGCTCCAGCCGTGCAGCGCCACGAGGCGGTAGCAGGCGGCGAGGTCGACGCGAAGCTGCCACTCCTCGGCGGAGACCAGCTTCTGGATTTCGGGTTGGGCGAAGGCGTTCATGTTGGGGTGTCCTTTTGAGGGAGGAGAAAGCGGGCAGCCGAACGCAGAGGTCGCGAAGGTTACGCAGAAGTCGCAGAAGGAAAAACAGGAAATGGTTTCTGGTTTTCTCTGCGACTTCTGCGTAGCTTTTGTCTTCCTTCTGCGTTCGGCTGCCCGACTTCAGGCGGCCTCTGCAGCAGGCTGCAGCGCCGATTTGTAGATGCTCTGCTTCGGCTGCGCCATCACGCGGCGCAGCATGGGTTCGAACTCGCTGATGGGCAGCGTCTCGGCCCTGGGGTCGAAGGCGGGGTTGTCGTAGAGCGCGCAGAACTCGGCCGTGCGCTCGTAGTGCGGATGGCCCTTGAAGTTGTCGCGCATGTCGCGGTCCAGGCCGATGTGGTGGAAGAAGTAGTGGCCCTGGAAGATGCCGTGGTTCTGCACCATCCAGTGGTTGGCCTCGCTCACGAAGGGCTTGAGGATGGCCGCGGCGATGTCGGGGTGGTTGAAGCTGCCGAGCGTGTCGCCGATATCGTGCAGCAGCGCGCACACCACGTACTCCTCGTCGCGGCCGTCGCGCAGCGCGCGGGTGGCGGTCTGCAGCGAGTGGGTGTAGCGGTCGACCGGAAAGCCGCCGTAGTCGCCTTCGAGGATCTGCAGGTGCCTGATCACGCGTGCGGGCAAGCCGCCCGCGAACTGCATGAATTCGCCACCGATCAGCTGCCAGTCTTCGCGCGTGCTTTCCTGCATGCTCTTGAAACTTGCGCGTGCGTTCATCGCCGGAGTCTCCGTTCTTGTGTCCTGTGGGGAGCTGGCCACTGTATGCCTGCGCTTGACCATGAACTGTCAAGAATTTGACAATGCGGGGTTCTGGTAAACCCCCGTTCCACCGTCATTCCCCAGTCATGGCTGCTTCTGCGAAACCGCGCCTTTCCGCCGCCCACCGCGCCGCGCTGGAAGGCAACCCGTGGTTCCTGAGCATGCCGCGCGCGCAGCGCGAGGCGCTGGTGGGCGCGGCCGAACTGCATCATGTGCGGCGCGGCGCGATGGTGTTCCGCCAGGGCGATCCCATCCACGCCACGGATGGCGGCTTCTACGGGCTGGTGGCGGGCACCATCAAGGTCTCGTCGCTGCGCCAGGACGGGCGCGAGGCCATCCTCGCGGTGCTGGAGCCGGGCAACTGGTTCGGCGAGATCACGCTGATCGACGGCTCGCCGCGCACCCACGACGCCACCGCGCTGGAGGCGCTCGACCTGCTGGTGGTGCCGCCCGCGGCCTTCGCGGTGCTGATGCGCGACGTGGTGTTCTCCAACGCCATCGCCGCGATGCTGGCGGCGCGCGTGCGCATGCTCTACGGCCTCGCGGAGGATGCCACGCTGCGCAGCCTGCGTGCCCGCGTGGCGCACCGGCTGCTGGTGCTTGCGCGCGGCGATGCCACGCAGTCGGTGCAGCTGCGCCACGAGCTGCAGCTGCCGCAGGAGGCACTGGCCATGATGCTCGGCGTGACGCGCCAGACCCTGTCGAAGGAGCTCAACGCGCTGGCGTCCGAGGGTGTGCTCTCGCTGGGCTACGGGCGCATCGAACTGCGTTCGCTCGACGCGCTGCGCGCGCTCGTGAGCACCGGCTAGGAGGGCAGGCGGCCGGCTACCTCAGCACCCGGCCGTCGGCCGAGATGCTGATCAGGTCGATGTTGCGCACGCTATCGCGCAGGCCCGGGCGCAGGTTGATGCGAAAGCCACCGACGTCGTAGTCGGTCATGCCCGACATCACGCGCATGAGGGCGGCCGTGTTGAAGCCCCGGCCGGCTCGCTTCACTGCCTCGCCGGCGGCCTTGGCCGCGATGAAGCCCTCCAGGCCCTCGTACGAGGCGGTCTGGTCGGAGTTGTCGACGGCCGCGAGGTACTCCTTGACGATCGGAATGGCCGAGGGCCGCGGCGAGGGCACCACCTGCGAGATCACGATGCCGCCGATGTCCTTGCCGAGCGCGGCGTAGAGCGGGTCGATGCCGACGATGGAGAAGGCCATGAAGCTGCCCGCGTAGCCGCTCTTGCGCAGCTTGCGGATGGCGTTGGCCGTGGTGCCCGAGAGCGACACCAGCACGATGGCCTGCGGCGACTGCTTCTGCACTTCCTTCAGCGCCGCGTCGAGCTTGTCGCCGTTGGCGGGCACCAGCGCGGTCGCGACCAGCGGCGTGAGCTTGAGTTCACTGATGGCCTGTTCCACGGCCGCCAGGCCTGCGCGGCCCATGGCATCGTCGTCGCCCACCAGCGCCACGCGCGTCTGCCCGACCGTGGCGCATTGCTTCACGATCTTCAGGGCCTCGTCGATCATGCCGGGGCGTACATGGAACACGTTCTGGTGCTCCGCGCCGCGCAGCGTGTCGGAGGCCGCGAATGGCGCGAACAGCAGGCTGCCCTGCTGCGTGGCGACGTTGGCGCCGGCCTCGCTGCTGGCCGTGCCGACGAAGCCGAAGAGCATGTCGGCCTTGTCGTTGGTCAGAAGGGTGCGCGCGTTGGCTGCCGCGCGCGCCGCGTCGTAGCCGTCGTCGAGCTGCAGCAGCTTGAGCTGCAGGCCGCTGGCCGCGTTGCGGTCGTTGAAGGCGCTCACCGCGAGGCGGCTGCCGGCGGCGAAGGCATTGCCGATCTCGGAGGCGCTGCCCGTCAGCGGCACCGACTGCCCCAGCAGCACGACGCGCGCCCCGGCTGCCGCCGCCCCCGTCCGCGCCGTCTGCGCCATGACGGGATGGGCCATGCCGATGCCGCTACCCAGCATCAGCGCGCCTGCCTTGCCCAACCATTCCCTGCGTGACGTGTTCATTGGACACCTTCTTTCACATTAGTAAAAAAGTGTAGCAATATCGGGGCCAGGGTGGAAGGCCGCCTGACGCGGGGGAGGGTTTTGGATCAGCCTCCCTTGACGTAGCTGGCGAGGTGCTTGCCGGTGAGCGTGGCGCGCCTGGCGACGAGGTCCGCGGGCGTGCCCTCGAACACGACCCGCCCGCCCTCGTGTCCCGCGCCGGGGCCGAGGTCGATGAGCCAGTCGGCATGCGCCATCACGGCCTGGTGGTGCTCGACCACGATGACCGACTTGCCCGAATCCACCAGCCTGTCGAGCAGGCCCAGCAGCTGCGCCACGTCGGCCAGGTGCAGGCCGGCGGTGGGCTCGTCGAGCACGTAGATGTCGCCCTTCTCGGCCATCTGCGTGGCCAGCTTCAGCCGCTGCCGCTCGCCGCCCGAGAGCGTGGTGAGCGGCTGCCCGAGCCGCAGGTAGCCCAGCCCCACGTCGGCCAGCCGCTGCAGGATGGCCTGCGCGGCCGGCGTGCGCGCCTTGCCTTCGGCGAAGAAGGCGAGGGCCTCGTCCACCGGCATCGCCAGCACCTCGGCGATGTCGCGCCCGCCGAAGCGGTACTCCAGCACCGAGGCCTGGAATCGCTTGCCGCCGCACTCCTCGCAAGGGGTGGCCACGCCGGCCATCATTGCGAGGTCGGTGTAGATCACGCCCGCGCCGTTGCAGGTGGGGCAGGCGCCTTCGGAGTTGGCGCTGAAGAGCGCCGGCTTCACGCCGTTGGCCTTGGCGAAGGCGTTGCGGATCGGGTCGAGCAGCCCGGTGTAGGTGGCAGGGTTGCTGCGCCGCGAGCCGCGGATCGCGCTCTGGTCGATGCTCACCACGCCCGCGCCGGGCGGGATCGAGCCATGCACCAGCGAGCTCTTGCCGGAGCCTGCCACGCCGGTGACCACCGCGAGTACGCCGAGCGGAATGTCGACGTTCAGCTTGCGCAGGTTGTGCGTGGCCGCGCCGCGTATCTCGAGCTTGCCGGTCGGCTCGCGAACCTTCTTCTTCAGCGTCGCCCGGTCGTCCAGGTGCCGGCCCGTGACCGTGCCGCTGCCGCGCAGCCCCTCGACGCTGCCCTCGAAGCACACGCTGCCGCCGGCCGAGCCCGCGCCCGGCCCGAGGTCGACGACGTGGTCCGCAATGGCGATGACCTCCGGCTTGTGCTCGACCACCAGCACCGTGTTGCCCTTGTCGCGCAGCCGCAGCAGCAGCTCGTTCATGCGCTGGATGTCGTGCGGATGCAGGCCGGTGGTGGGCTCGTCGAACACGTAGGTCACGTCGGTGAGCGAGGAGCCGAGGTGGCGGATCATCTTCGTGCGCTGCGCCTCGCCGCCCGACAGCGTGCCCGAGGGGCGGTCGAGCGAAAGGTAGCCCAGGCCGATCTCCACGAAGGAATCGAGGCTGGCCGACAGCGCCGTGAGCAGCGGCGCCACCGAGGGCTCCTTCAGGCCGCGCACCCACGCGGCGAGATCGCTGATCTGCATCGCGCAGGCGTCGGCGATGTTGACGCCCTTGATCTTCGAGGAGCGCGCCGGCGCGGCGAGCCGCGTGCCCTCGCATTCGGGGCAGGTGGAAAAGGTCACCACGCGCTCCACGAAGGCGCGCACGTGCGGCTGCATCGCCTCCACGTCCTTCGAGAGAAACGACTTCTGGATCGTCGGGATCAGCCCCGCGAAGGTGAGGTTGACGCCATCCACCTTGATCCTGGTGGGCTCCTTGTAGAGCAGGTCGTGCAGCTCGTTCTTCGTGAACCTGCGGATCGGCTTGTCGGCGTCGAAGAAGCCGCAGCCCCGGAAGATGCGCCCGTACCAGCCTTCCATGCTGTAGCCGGGAATCTTGAGCGCGCCTTCGTTGAGCGACTTGCCGTCGTCGTAGAGTTCGGCAAGGTCGAAGTCGGTGACTGCGCCGCGCCCCTCGCAGCGCGGGCACATGCCGCCGATGCGGTTGAAGGTCTCCTTCACCGTCTTCGTCTTCGAGCCGCGCTCCACGGTGATGGCGCCTGCCGCGCTGACCGAGGGCACGTTGAAGGCGAAGGCGCCCGGCGGCCCGATGTGCGGCTTGCCCAGGCGGCTGAAGAGAATGCGCAGCATCGCGTTGGCGTCGGTGACCGTGCCCACGGTGGAGCGCGGGTCGGCGCCCAGGCGCTGCTGGTCGACGATGATCGCGGTGGTCAGCCCGTCGAGCACGTCGACCTCCGGCCGCGCCAGGGTGGGCATGAAGCCCTGCACGAAGGCGCTGTAGGTCTCGTTGATGAGCCGCTGCGACTCGGCCGCGATGGTGCCGAACACCAGCGAGCTCTTGCCCGAACCCGAGACGCCGGTGAACACCGTCAGCCTGCGCTTCGGTATCTCGATGCTGATGTCCTTCAGGTTGTTCTCGCGCGCGCCGTGCACGCGGATCATGTCGTGGCTGTCGGCGGCGTGCTGCGCGGCCGGTGCTGCCTTCGCGGTCGTTCTGGGGGGCTTCTTCTTCGCGGCCTTGGTGCTCATCGGTTCGCCTCTGCGCCTCAGCCCTGCTGCTGGATGCGGATCAGGCTGCCCGCGGGGTCGCGCACCGCGCAGTCGCGCACGCCGTAGGGCTGGTCGGTCGGCTCCTGGACGATCTCGGTGTCGCTGGCCTGCAGCTTCGCGAAGGTGCCTTCGAGATCGGGCGTGGCCAGCAGGATGGCGGCGTAGGTGCCCTTGGCCATCATCTCGGCGATGGTGCGGCGCTCCTCGTCGGTGATGCCGGGGTAGGCTGCCGGCGGCGCGAGCACGATGGAGACTGCGGGCTGGCCCTTGGGGCCGACGGTGATCCAGCGCATGCCGCCGTATCCCACGTCGTTGCGGACCTCGAAGCCGAGCAGGTCGCGGTAGAAGGCGAGCGACGCCTCGGGGTCGTTGTGCGGCAGGAAACTCGCGTGGATGCTGATGTTCATCGTGATCGCTCCGGTCGGTTGTTTTGAGGAGCGCTCAGTCTAGGTGCGACTGTGCGGCCGGCGCTTCTCGATTCCTGATCGGTCGCGTGACCTGCTTCGCCACGCAGGACGGCATGCCCTCGGTCTGCTGCGCGGCATCGCGCTTGTAGGCGCTGGGCGACATGCCCACCAGCTCGGTGAAGCGGGTGCTGAAGGTGCCCAGCGACGAGCAGCCGACCTCGAAGCAGACCTCGGTGACGCTGAGGTCGCCCCGGCGCAGCAGCGCCATCGCGCGCTCGATGCGCCGGGTCATCAAATAGGAGTAGGGAGCCTCGCCGTAAGCGAGCTTGAACTGGCGGCTCAGGTGGCCCGCCGACATGTGCACGCCGAAGGCGAGGGCCTCGACGTCCAGCGGCTGTGCGTATTCGCGGTCGATGCGGTCACGAACGCGTCGCAGCCGGGCGAGGTCGCGCAGGTGCAGTTGCTCGGCGTCGGTCTTGTTGCTGCTGCTGCTGGTCATCCGCGGGATCGTGCCATGCCGCAACGGCTGGCTCAACCCGGCAGCTCAGGCGGTCCGCTCGAACACCAGGTCCCACACCCCGTGGCCCAGCTTGATGCCGCGGTTCTCGAACTTGGTCAGCGGGCGGTACTCGGGCTTGGGCGCATAGCCCTCGGCGGTGTTGCGCAGCAGCGGCTCGCCCGACAGCACTTCGAGCATCTGCTCGGCGTAGGGCTGCCAGTCGGTGGCGCAGTGGATGTAGCCGCCGGGGCGCAGGTGCTGCGCGAGCTTGGTCACGAACCCGGGCTGGATCAGCCGGCGCTTGTTGTGGCGCTTCTTGTGCCACGGGTCCGGGAAGAACACGTGCACGCCGGCCAGCGTGCCGGGCTGCAGCATGTGGTCGAGCACGTCGACCGCGTCGTGCGCGCAGATGCGGATATTTGACAGGGATTGCTCGCCGATGCGCTTGAGCAGCGCGCCCACGCCGGGCTCGTGCACCTCGCAGCAGAAGAAATTGGTGTCGGGCAGCACCGTCGCGATGTGCGCGGTGGCCTCGCCCATGCCGAAGCCGATTTCCAGCACCGTCGGGCCGGCGCGGCCGCCGAAGGCGGCGGTCAGGTCGAGCGGCTCGGGCTTGTAGGGCACGAGGTAGAGCGGCCCCAGCTCGGAGAAGGCGCGCGCCTGGCCCTCGGTGGTGCGGCCGCCGCGCTTGACGAAGCTCTTGAGGCGGCGGTGCAGCGGGTGGGGCTTGCCGGTGCCGTCGCTGGCGCCGTCGTCGGTGCCCTCGTCATGGACGGGCGGGAGGTCGTTGGACACGGTATCGGAAAGATTCATCACGGCCGCGAATTGTAGAGAGCGCGCCATTCGGGCACCCAGCCGGCCAGCGCCGCCGGGCAATCCGAGGCCGTGGCGGGGCCCAGGCCCAGCACCCGCGCCGCCGCATCGAGCGCCGCCAGCGCGGCCGCCGGCGAGCCGGTGTCGATGGAGGTGGCGCCGTTCTGCTTGGAGAGCTTGTCGCCGTCGGCGCTGCGCACCAGCGGCGTGTGCAGGTAGGTGGGCGTGGGAAAGCCCAGCGCGCGCTGCAGCAGGATCTGGCGCGCGGTGTTGTCGGTGAGGTCCTCGCCGCGCACCACGTCGGTCACGCCCTGTTCGGCGTCGTCGACCACCACCGCGAGCTGGTAGGCCCAGGGGCCGTCGGCGCGGCGCAGCACGAAGTCGCCGACCTCGCGGCTCACGTTCTGGCACTGGCGGCCGAGGCGGCGGTCGGTGAAGCAGAGTTCGCCGCAGGTGCCTGCGTCGTGGCCGTCTTCTTCCTTTTCTTCCCAGGGCACACTGGGCGTGGGCGGAAGGTCGGCCTCGAACTTCTCGGTGGCGAAGCGCCAGGCGCGCGCGGGCTTGCCGTGCAGCCCGTCGCGGCAGGTGCCGGGGTACACGCGCTCGCCGTGGCGCTCATGCCGCTGGCCGAGCCGGGCGAGCGCCTCGTTGATGTCCTTGCGCGAGCAGCCGCAGGGGTAGGCCAGGCCGCGCGCCTTGAGCCGCTCCAGCGCGGCCTCGTAGCGGTCGGTGCGCCGCGTCTGCCACACAGGGGGCTCGTCGGGCAGCAGGGCGCACTCGGCCAGCTGCTGGAGGATGTGCTCGCCCATGCCGGGCAGGCAGCGCTCGGTGTCGGCGTCCTCGATGCGCACCAGCCAGCGCGCCTGAGGTCCGCGCGCGCGCACGTCGAGCCAGCTCGCGAGCGCGGCCACCAGTGAGCCCGCGTGCAGCGGGCCGGTGGGCGAGGGCGCGAAGCGGCCGGTCTCTCTCATCTCCCTGTGGCGTTGCCTCAGAGCACGTCCAGCGCGAGCGACAGGCCCGAGAGGAAGGCGTCTTCCACGCGGTGGCCGGTGCACCAGTCGCCCGCAATGCCGATGTGGGCCTTGGCGTCCCACAGGTGGGTGGTGCCCACGGGCACCTGCGTCTGCGCTTCATTCCAGCAGATGGCCTGGGCGTGCGCGGGCGTGGCGTGGATGCCGGTGATCTCGGCGAAGGCGCGCAGCAGCTTGGCCTCCACGCGCGAGGGCGCGTCGCGCAGGTGCTCCTGCGACCAGGCCGCGCTGGCCTGCAGCGTCCAGCGTTCGATGGGCTCGCGTCCGGGCTTGGACGACTCGCGCGCCAGCCAGGCCACGCGGTGGTGCGTGCTGCGCGCCGCGTTCCACTGCGGGCCGAGGTGCGACATGTCGGGCTGGTTGGCCTGGGGGTAGGCGATCATCAGCGTCCAGCAGGGTGCGATGGTCACGGGTTCGATCCTGCGGGCCAGCGTGGCCGACAGCTTGCCACCGTCGCCCAGCAGGGCGCGGGCGCCGGCCGGCGGCACGGCCAGCAGCACGGCGTCGAAGCCCGAATACACATGCTGCGAATCGTCGGCGCCGGAGGTGCGCAGCTGCCAGCGCTTCGCATCGAGCGCATCGGGCTCGATCTGCGTGACGCGCGTACCGGTGACCAGGCTCTCGCCCAGCGGCGCGGCCCAGCGGGCCACCAGCGAATCCATGCCGGGCTGGGCCACCCAGTGCGGCTCGAGGGAAGGCAGCGCGGCCTCGGCCACGCGGCCGTGCGCGTCGAGCACGCGCACGAGGTTGGCGCTCCAGCGCTTGCACACGCCGGGGGCGTTCTCCAGCGCCAGGGCAAAGCGCGGGTCGCGCACGGTGAAATACTGGGCGCCGCTGTCGAAGCGGCCGAAGGCGGTGTCCACGCTCGCCATGCGCCCGCCGGCGGCGTCGCTGCGTTCGAACAGCGTGACCTTGTGGCCGGCCTGCACCAGCGTTCTCGCGCAGGCCACCCCGGCAATGCCGGCGCCGACAACGGCGAAATGGCGGGGGGAGCGCGGCTGGCCCGGGCCGGCAGGGGTTCGGTGACGGTCGGCGGCGGCCTTGGCCGGCTTCTTTGCAGTTGCGCGAGTGCTCATGACGGACTCTCTTCTTCTGGATGGAATGCGGATGGATGTGTCTGCACTCTACATCGGTCCGGCAGGCGCTCCGCCTGAGGGCACACCCTTAGCGGCGGCGAGCGATCCTCGGCAATACTGATCGGCTCCTTCATCGAGTTCTATCGGCCCCTGTGCCGTTCGAGCAGCGCGCGCCGCGTGCCCTCGTGCTCGAACTGTGCCAGCCACCATTCGAGCGCGCGCCCCGGCTTGCCGGCGCTGCGCACCCGCCACGCACAGTGCAGCGAGCCCAGCGGCGGCTTGCGCTCGGTCTTCAGCTCGACCAGATGCCCGGCCTCGATGTACGGCCGCGCCATCGGCTCGGGCAGGAAGCCGCCGCCCAGCCCGTGCAACTGCGCCGCGATCTTGGCCTGCATGCTTGGCACGGTGAGCACGTCCTGCCCGCCCACGAGGTGCACCGTGAGGCCCGGCGCCTGGCGGGCCGAGTCGGCGGCCGCCACCGCCCGGTGCTGCCGCATCACCGCATCGCTCAGCGGCTGCGTGGCGCGCGCCAGCGGATGGTGCGGCGCCACCGCGTAGACGAAGCTCAGCTCGCCGATCGGCCGGCTTCGGATGCCGGTGGTGGTGAAGGCCAGGCTCGCGGCGTCGAGCACGGCGCCGATGGCGAGGTCGGCCTCGCCGGTGGTCAGCGCCTCGATGGTGCCCATCAGCGTCTCGTCGCGCAGCTTCAGCCGCGTGGGCGGCTCCAGCGCGAAGAAGGCTGTGGCCAGGTCGAGCAGCGGGTCGCGCGCGATCACGCTGTCGACCGCGATGGTCAGCATCGGCTCCCAGCCGGTGGCCACGCGCTTGACGCGATTGGCCACCGCGTCGATCTCGCCCAGCAGCCGCTCGGCCTCGCGCAGCAGCTCGGCGCCGGCTTCGGTCAGGCGGGCCTGGCGGGCGCTGCGGTCGAACAGCAGCACGTCGAGCGCGTCCTCGATCTGGCGCACCCGGTAGCTCAGGGCGCTGGGCACCAGGTTCAGCGCCCGGGCGGCGGCAGCAAAGCTGCCGGTGGCGGCCACGGTCTGGAGCATGGCGAGGGAGTCGGGGGTCAGCACGTCTCTGGGGCTGGGCATGGCGGCTCCATTGATCAAAATATTTGAATGGTGCCATCAAACCGCGGCGCCTTTCCGAAGGGGGCGGCGGCCCAAAATTCTTCACATCCGCTGCGCATCCGGCGCGGCATACGAAAGAAGCCCGTGCACCCCGACGGGGCAGGGCAGAAGGAGTCCGACCATGTTGCAAGTCCGTAAATCCCAGGAACGCGGTTACGCCGATCACGGCTGGCTGCGCTCGTTCCACAGCTTTTCCTTTGCCAACTACTACGACCCGGCCCACATGGGCTTCGGCAACCTGCGCGTGATCAACGAAGACCGCGTGGCGGCGGGCGCTGGCTTTGGCACCCACGGCCACAAGGACATGGAGATCATCAGCTACGTGCTTTCGGGCGAGCTGGCGCACAAGGACAGCATGGGCAACGTGGAGAGCATTCCTCCCGGCGACGTCCAGCGCATGAGCGCGGGCCGCGGCGTGATGCACAGCGAGTTCAACCACAAGGCCGACCAGACCACGCACTTCCTGCAGATCTGGATCCTGCCGAAGGAGCGCGGCGTCGAGCCCGGCTACGAGCAGAAGAAGTTCAGCGACGCCGAGAAGCGAGGCAAGCTGCGCCTGGTGGCTTCGCCCGAGGGCAGCGAAGGCTCGGTGAAGGTGAATGCCGACGCGAGCCTGTATGCCGGCCTCTTCGACGGCGATGAAAAGGCCAGCCTCGCGCTCGACCCGAAGCGCAAGAGCTATGTGCACCTGGTGCGCGGCGAGCTCGAGGTGAACGGCCAGAAGCTCTCCGGCGGCGATGCCGCGATGCTCGAAGGCGAATCGCAGGTGACGCTGGGCGCGGGCAAGGACGCCGAAGTGCTGGTGTTCGACCTGGCCGCCTGATCTTTCTCCCCCTTGCCGGGCGCTGGCCGCCCGGCTTTTTTCATTTCTCTCTCTATCCAATCCAACCGAACCGAGGAGCTTTCAACCATGGCAACCGCAAACACCGCACCGAATCCCGCACAAGACACTCTGGCCCTCGTCGGCCGCATCCTTGTCGCCTACCTGTTCATTCCCGCCGGCATCGGCAAGCTGATGGGCTTCGGCGGTACCGTCGGCTACATCACTTCCGCAGGCCTGCCGATGCCCGAGGTGGCGGCGGCGATCGCGATCATCGTGGAGCTGGGCCTGGGCATCGCGCTGCTGCTGGGCTTCAAGACCCGCTGGACCGCGATCGTGATGGCGATCTTCACCGTGGCGACTGCGCTGTTCTTCCACAAGTACTGGTCGGCGCCCGAGGCCATGAAAATGATGCAGCAGATCAACTTCAACAAGAACATCGCGATCGCCGGCGGCCTGTTGGCTCTGGCCGCCTTCGGCCCCGGCCGCTTCAGCATCGACAAGCGCTGATCGCGACATCACCATCACCGACAGGAGCACCATCACATGGCAAACATCGTCGTCGTCTTCCATTCCGGCTACGGCCACACACAGCGCGTGGCGCAGGCCGTGGCCGACGGTGCGGGCGCGCAGTTGCTCGCCATCGACGCAGACGGCAACCTGCCCGACGGCGGCTGGGAGCTGCTGGCCGCGGCCGACGCGATCATCTTCGGCTCGCCGACCTACATGGGCGGCGTGAGCTGGCAGTTCAAGAAGTTCGCCGACGCCTCTTCGAAGGTCTGGTACACGCAGGGCTGGAAGGACAAGCTCTTCGCCGGCTTCACCAACAGCGCCACCATGAACGGCGACAAGGTCACGACCATGACCTACCTGTGGACGCTCGCGATGCAGCACAGCGGCATCTGGGTCAGCATGGGCATCCTGCCGAGCAACAGCAAGGCCGCCACGCGCGACGCGATGAACTACGTGGGCGGCTACGGCGGCCTGCTGACGCAGTCGCCGTCGGATGCCAGTCCCGCCGAGATGTCCAAGGGCGATTTCGACACGGCCCGCGCATTCGGCGAGCGCGTGGGTGAAGTGGCAAGATCCCGCAAGTAACCGGACCCCAAGGAGAACCCACGATGACCGACACCGCCCCCGAAACCCGACTGCTCAAGCCGCACGACAAGGACCTCGGAGGCGGCTTCCAGGTCAGGCGCCTGCTGCCCGCGGCGCAGCAGCGCTCGGTCGGGCCTTTCGTGTTCTTCGACCATTTCGGTCCGGCCACCGAGCAGCCGGGCAGCGAGCACGACGTGCGGCCGCATCCGCACATCGGGCTGTCCACGGTCACCTATCTCTTCAAGGGCGCGATGATGCATCGCGACAGCCTGGGCAGCGTGCAGGAGATCCTGCCCGGCGCCATCAACTGGATGACCGCCGGCCGCGGCATCGTGCACTCCGAGCGCAAGCCCGAGCGCCTGAAGGCCGACACCTACGTGAACCACGGCCTGCAGCTTTGGGCCGCGCTGCCGCAGGCGCATGAAGAAATCGAGCCCAGCTTCGAGCACACGCCTGCCGACGCGATTCCCGAGCTGGTGGAGCAGGGCGCGGCGGTGCGCGTGCTGGTGGGCGAGGCCTTCGGCGCGCGCTCGCCGGTGAAGACGCATTCGCAGACCGTCTACCTCGACATCGCGCTGCCCGCGGGCGGACGCTTCGAGCTGCCCGCGCTGGCGCCCGAGCTGGCCGTCTACGCGGTCGATGCCGACCTCGCGGTGAACGGCGAGCCGGTCGCGGTCCACACCATGGCCGTGCTGCCGAACGGGCAGGGCGGCGTGATCACGGCCGATGCCGCCGTGCGCCTCGTGGTGATCGGCGGCGAGCCGCTCGACGGCCCGCGCTACATCACCTGGAACTTCGTATCGAGCCGGCGCGAGCGCATCCTCGAAGCCGGCGCCGACTGGGCGGCGCAGCGCATGGGCCACGTGCCCGGCGAGACCGAGTTCATCCCGCTGCCCGGAAAGCCCTTCGGCGTGCGCGAGCCCGACACGGGCACCACGCCGGTCTGAGCCTCCAGCATGCGGCGGTAACGGCAAAGAACGAAGAAAAGGCCCGCGATGCGGGCCTTTCGTCTTCTTGCCGAGGCGGTCGGGGCCGGTTATTTGCCGCCGATCGTCAGGCTCTCCGCAGGCGGTGCGCCCTCGGGCGTCTTCGGCAGCTCGAGCACGGCCTTGCGGCTGCCGCGGCCGCGCCATGCGGAGTAGCTCACGCCCAGCAGCAGCAGCGCGCACAGGCCGATGAAGGTGGCGCTGATCGGCCGCGTCACGAACACCGACATGTCGCCGCGCGAGAGCAGCAGGGCGCGGCGGAAGTTCTCCTCCACCATCGGCCCGAGCACGAAGCCCAGCAGGATCGGCGCGACCGAGAACTCCAGCGTCATCAGCACCGCGCCGACGATGCCGAACACCAGCACCTCCCAGATCTGGAAGAGGCTGTTCTGCGTGCTGTACACGCCCGTGGCAATGAAGAACATCGCGGCCGGGAACAGGTACTTGTAGGGCACCTTCAGCAGCTTCACCCACACGCCGATCATCGGCACGTTCAGGATCACGAGGATCACGTTGCCGATCCAGAACGAGGCGATCAGGCCCCAGAAGATGTCCGGGTGCTCGGTGATGAGCTGCGGGCCGGGCTGGATGCCCTGGATCAGCAGCGCGCCCAGGATCAGCGCCATCACCGCGTCGCCCGGAATGCCAAGGCTCATCGTGGGGATGAAGTCGACCTGCGTCTTCGAGTGCGCCGAGGCCTCGGGGCCGGCCACGCCTTCGATCATGCCGGTGCCGAACCTGTTCGGCGTCTTCGACATCTTGCGCTCCAGCGCGTAGGCGATGAAGGTGGTGATGGTCGGGCCCGTGCCGGGCATCGCGCCGAACACCGTGCCCACCAGCGTGCCGCGGATCATCGCGGGGAAGGCGCGCTTGAGTTCTTCGCGGCTCGGGCGCATGTCGCTGAGCTTGAGCGTGCCGGTGTCGCCGATGGCCTTCATGCGGTTCACGTTGAGCAGGAAGTCGGCCACGCCGAACAGGCCCATCGAGATCGCCACCAGCTCCAGGCCGTCGCTCAGCTCGGGCAGGCCGAAGGCGAAGCGGAAGCTGCCGCTGTTCACGTCGGTGCCGACCACGCCGCACAGCAGGCCGAAGAGCGTCATCGCCACGCCCTTGAGCGGCGAGCCGCGCGACATGGTGGAGCCGGCGAGCAGGCCCAGCAGCATGATCGAGAAGATCTCGGTCGGGCCGAACTTGAATGCGATCTGCACCAGCAGCGGCGAAGCGAAGATCATCACGATGATGCCGACCGAGGCAGCGAAGAACGAGGCGATCATCGTCACCCCTAGCGCGACCCCGCCCTTGCCCTGCTTGGTCATCGGATACCCGTCGAGACAGGTCACCGCATGCGGCGGGTGCGAGGGCATGTTCATCAGGATGGCGCCGATGGCGCCGCCGTACTGCGAGCCGTAGAAGATGCCGGCCAGCATCAGGATGGCGGGCACCGGATGCATCACGTAGGTGAGCGGCAGCAGGATCGAGATGGCCTGCAGCGCACCCATGCCCGGCAGCACGCCGATCAGGTTGCCCACCAGCACGCCGAAGAAGGACCACAGCAGGTTCGAGCCCTGGAAGGCGACGCCGAAGCCGTACCAGAGGTCGTGGAGCGATTGACCGATCATGGCTTCAGCCTCCCCACTGGAACAGGGGCAGCTGAAGCTTCAGCGCCCACCAGAACACCACCACCGCGATGAAGCACATCGCGAGCGAGAGCAGCAGCGCCTCGGTCAGCGTGTTGTCGCGGTCGCCCAGCGCCGAGATGAACACGATCGCGAAGGTCGCAGGCAGCAGGCCGCCGTATTCGCCGAAGAGCAGGAAGGCGAGGATGCCGAGGATGATGCAGATGCCGCCACGCAGGTCGGGCATGCCGCCCGGGTGCCCGTGCGAGGCCGCTTCCTCGCTCGCGCCTTCGGCCGATTTGTCGCCGCGCGCAGAGACCGCGATGAGCAGCCCGGTGAGCGCCAGCAGCGCGCCGAGCGCGACGGGGAAGAAGCCCGGGCCCATGTGCGCCAGCTCGCCGACGCGGTAGCCGACACCGGCATACACGGCGGCCAGGCCGACGACGATCAGCAGCGCGCCGCCGTAGTAGTCTTTCTTGAATTTCGAAGCGGGCCGGGGCGCGTGCGAGGCCGGATCTTCACCGAGCTGGTGCTGCATAAGTCTCCTTCGTCTGGAAGGAGCGCAGTCTAGGAATCGAGACTTTCAATCCCCTTTCGGCAGGGGCTCTCGCGGCCTTGCGGGCCGCAAAATACGTGTAATCACGTACCGGCCTATCCGGTGAAACCCTTGCAAAAACGAGCGTGGATGCGGCTCACGAAGCGTGCAGCGGCAGCCTCAGCGTCGCGCGCAATCCGCCGCCGTTGGGACGCTCGGGCGTGTCGGCATTCGAGAGCTCGATCTCGCCGCCGTTGCGCCGCGCATAGCCGCGCGCGATGGTGAGGCCGAGACCCGCGCCTTGTGCCGCTCCCGTGCCCGTGGCGCTGTCGCGGTTGAAGCGCTCGAACACGCTCTCGCGCCGCTCGGGCGCGATGCCCGGTCCGCTGTCGCACACCTCGGCCAGCGCATGCGTGGCATCGCGCCGCACGGTCACGGTGATGTTGCCGCCGCGCGGCGTGTACTTGATGGCGTTGTGCACGAGGTTGGCAAGCACCTCGTGCAACTCCGCAGCATTGGCTGCGACGGGAAGCACGGGCGTGTCGTCCTCGTCGTCGTCGCTCGATTCATCGCTGCCTTCCGCATCGTCCGTGCCGATGTCACCGCGCGCGTCGACCCAGCCCAGGTCCTGGTCGTTCTCGCGCGCCAGCGGCAGGTATTGCAGCACCACGCCGCGCGCGATGGCGTTGAGGTCGGCCACTGCAGCCCCTGCCGGCGCGGCTTCGTCGCCCGCGGTGGCATGGGCCAGCGCCAGCAGCTGCTCGCTCAGGCGGCGGGTGCGCGCGAGCTGCACGACGATGGCCTGCAGCGACTCGCGCATGCGCGCCGGATCGGTCTCGCGCACTGCGTAGCCGGCCTGGATCGACAGGATGCTCAGCGGCGTGCGCAGCTGGTGCGAGGCGTCGGCCAGGAACTGCGACTGCTCCGCCACCATGCGCCGGTGGCCCGCGATGTGGTGGTTGACCGCGTCGACCAGCGGCGCCACTTCATGCGGCACGCCGCTGGCGTCCAGCGGCGTGAGGTCGTCGCGCGGGCGCTCGCGCAGCGAGCGGCGCAGGCGTTCCAGCGGGCGCAGCGTCCAGGCCACGCCCAGCCACACCAGCAGCGCCATCACCACCACCATGCGCGTGTCGCGCAGGAACTCCTGGCGCAGCGTCTCGGCCTGCGCCTCGGTGCGCGGGCCCGTGCCCTCGGCCGCTTGTACGAGCACGCTGTAGGCCTCGCCGGGATGGACGTTGTCGTACACAGTCTGGCGCAGCGCGGCCACGCGCACCGGGTGCTGCTGGTAGACCGCGTCGTAGAACACCGGCGTGCCGTCGGGCGGGCGGTGCGCCGGGCGGGGCAGGCCGGGCACGCCCATGAGCGTGGTCTCGGGCGAGTTCACATCCAGCGTCCCGCCCTTGGGAATGCGCTGCACTCCGACGTGCAGGTACTTGTAGCGCAGCCGGGTCGACTCGAACATCGCCTGGATCGAGAAGGGCTCCTGCACGCGCACGCTGCCGTCGCTGGCCACCACGATGCCGTTGGCCAGCGCCTGCACGGGCTCCAGCAGGCTCTGGTCGTAGGCGACGACCAGCGAGTCGGTCAGCGCGCGGTAGTCGCTCCAGCTGTCCAGCGCCAGCAGCAGCACCAGGCCCGGCAGCAGCAGCGCGAGCAGGCGCGCGCGGATGCCGAAGCGCTGCGGCCGCGGCTGCTGTTCAGCCGCCGTCGCCGGGGAGTTCGCTGCGGGCTGGGGCTGAGGTTCCATCGGCAATGCTCTCCAGCATGTAGCCCAGGCCGCGCACGGTGACGATGCGCACGTCGCTGTCGGCCAGCTTGCGCCGCAGCCGGTGCAGCACCACCTCGATGGCATCGGGGCCGGCGGTGCTGTCGTTGGTGAACACCTTGGCGAAGAGCTGCGACTTGCCCACCGGCGAGCCGCTGCGCAGCAGCAAGGCGGTGAGCGCGGCCTGCTCGCGCGGCGTGAGCGACAGCAGCGTGCCGCGCAGCGTGAAGGCGCGGCTCTGGCTGTCGTAGGAGAGCGAGGCGCACTGCAGGCGCGGGTGCTGCTTGCCGCGGCTGCGCCGCACCAGCGCCGAGAGCCGCGCCTCCAGCTCTTCCAGTTCGAAGGGCTTGGTGAGGAAGTCGTCGGCGCCCAGGTTCAGGCCGCGCACCCGGTCCTGCAGAGCACCCTGCGCGGTGAGAATCAGCACCGGCGTGCGGTCGTCCGCCGCACGCATGTCGGCCAGCACGCTCAGGCCGTGCTTGTCGGGCAGGCGCAGGTCGAGCACCACCGCGTCGTACTCGGTGCCGGCCATGAAGGCCTCGGCCGTGCGGGCGTCGGGTGCGTGGTCGGGCACGAAGCCGCTTTGGGTGAGCGCGCGGACCAGCCAGGAGGCCATGTCCAGTTCGTCTTCCACCAGGAGGATGCGCATGGGGCCTGCCGCGTCTCGTTGTCGTCGTTGTTGCCGTTACTGCTTGATGGCGAGGTCGGGGTCTTCCGAGGCGCGGGCGCTGGCGCGTGCCGAACGCGCGCTCAGGTCGGGCGCCAGGGCCTCGCGGCCATCGAAGACGAAGCAGTCGCCCTTGTAGTGCGCGCCGCCGACTTCCTCGAAGTACTTGAGGATGCCGCCTTCGAGCTGCAGCACGTTCTCCACGCCTTCCTCGTGCATCAGGATGGCCGCCTTCTCGCAGCGGATGCCGCCGGTGCAGAAGCTCACCACCGTCTTGCCCTTGAACTCGTCGCGGTGCGCGCGCAGGGCGGGCGGGAATTCGGTGAACTTGCCGATGCGCCAGTCGATGGCGCCTTCGAAGCTGCCGTAGTCGACCTCGAAGGCGTTTCGGGTGTCCAGCAGGGCGATCTCGCGGCCCTGGTCGTCATGGCCCTGGTCGAGCCAGCGCTTGAGCGTGGCGGCGTCCACGCCGGGCGCGCGGCCGGCCTCGGGCTGGATGGCGGGGTGGTCCATGCGGATGATCTCGCGCTTGAGCTTCACCAGCATGCGCCGGAAGGGCTGCGCGGCCGACCAGCTTTCCTTGGCCTCCAGGTCGGCGAAACGCGCGTCGGCGCGCAGATGGGCCAGGAAAGCCCGCACGCCCTCGGCCGTTCCGGCCAGGAACATGTTGATACCTTCGGGTGCCAGCAGGATGGTGCCCATCAGCCCCAGGGCCTGGGTGCGGGCACGCAGGTCTTCGCGCAGCGCGGGGCTGTCGTCTATGGCCACGAACTTGTAGGCCGCGATATTCAAAATCTCTTGCACGGGGCGGGATTTTAGGTGCCGGCGGAATATCGCCCGGGTACAGGGCCTCTGCCGGGGTGATTCAGGGATTGCCAACCCACATCGTGGAGGGCCCGCTTTCTACAATGGAAGCATGTTTGTTCACCTGCGCCTGCACACCGAGTTTTCCGTCGTCGACGGCACCAACCGAATCGACGACGTCGTCAAGGCCGCCGCTGCCGACAAGCAGCCCGCACTGGCCATCACCGACCTGAACAACCTGTTCGGGGCCGTCAAGTTCTACAAGCAGGGCCGGGGCAAGGGCGTCAAGCCCCTCGTCGGCGCCGAAGCCTTCGTGGACGGGCTGGGCAAGGAGCCCGGCGCTCTCACCCGCATCGTGCTGCTGGTGCAGAACATGGAGGGCTACCTCAATCTGTCGGAGCTGCTCGCGCGGGCATGGACGCAGAACGTGGGCCGGGGCCAGTCGCAGGCGGCCTGCAAGCTCGAGTGGCTGCAGGAGCTCTCGGGCGGGTTGATCGCGCTGTCGGGCGCGCAGGCCGGGCCGCTGGGGCAGCCGCTGCTGCAGGGGCAGGGCGAGCGCGCGGCCGAGCTGGCCTTGCAGCTGGCGGGCATCTTCCCGCACCGCTTCTATATCGAGCTGCAGCGAGCGGGCCGGCCCGAGGACGAGCCGCACGTCGTTGCCGCGGTGCAGCTGGCGGCCCGGCTGCACCTGCCGGTGGTCGCCACGCACCCCGTGCAGTTCGCCACCCGCGAGGACTACGAGGCGCACGAGGCGCGCGTGTGCATCTCCGAAGGCGAAATCCTGGGCAACCCGCGCCGGGTGCGCCGCTTCACCGAGGAGCAGTATTTCAAGTCGAGCGCCGAGATGCAGGCGCTCTTCGCCGACGTGCCCAGCGCGCTGGCCAACACGGTCGAGATCGCCAAGCGCTGCAACCTGACGCTGGTGCTGGGCAAGCCGCAGCTGCCGGACTTTCCGACGCCTTTCATCGCCGAGGGCGTGCGCATGCCCATCGACGACTTCTTCCGCCAGGAATCGTTCTACGGCCTGGAGCTGCGCCTGAAGCACCTCTACCCCGACGAGGCCAGGCGCGACGCCGAGCGTCCGCGCTACGTGGAGCGGCTGGAGTTCGAGATCAACACCATCCTGAAGATGGGGTTCCCGGGCTACTTCCTGATCGTGGGCGACTTCATCCAGTGGGCCAAGAACAATGGCTGCCCGGTGGGCCCCGGCCGGGGCTCGGGTGCCGGCTCGCTGGTGGCCTACGCGCTGAAGATCACCGACCTCGACCCGCTCGAATACAAGCTGCTGTTCGAACGCTTCCTGAACCCCGAGCGCGTCTCGATGCCCGACTTCGACATCGACTTCTGCCAGGGCAACCGCGACCGCGTGATCGACTACGTGAAGGACAAGTACGGCCGCAACGCCGTGAGCCAGATCGCCACCTTCGGCACCATGGCCGCGCGCGCGGCGATCCGCGACGTGGGCCGCGTGCTCGACATGAGCTACATGTTCTGCGACGGCATCAGCAAGCTGATTCCGAACAAGCCGGGCATGTCGGTCACGCTGCAGTACCCGCCCGAGAAGAAGATCGAGGGCGACAAGAACAACTACGCCATCGAGATGGAGCCGCAGCTCGCGGAGCGCATCGAGAAGGAAGAAGAAGTGAAGATGCTGGTCGAGCTCGCGCAGAAGCTCGAAGGCATGACCCGCAACATCGGCATGCACGCCGGCGGCGTGCTCATCGCGCCGGGCAAGCTCACCGACTTCTGCCCGCTCTACCAGCAGCCCGGCAGCGAATCGGCCGTGAGCCAGTACGACAAGGACGACGTGGAGGCCATCGGCCTCGTGAAGTTCGACTTCCTGGGCCTGGCCACGCTCACGATCCTGGAGATCGCGCGCGAGTTCATCATGAAGCGCCACAAGGGCCAGGAGAACTTCGCGTTCGAGAACATCCCGCTGAACGACGGCGCGACCTACCGGCTCTTCTCCGACGGCAAGACCGAAGCCGTGTTCCAGTTTGAAAGTCGCGGCATGCAGGGCATGCTGAAGGACGCGCGACCGACCCGCCTGGAAGACCTGATCGCGCTGAACGCGCTGTACCGCCCGGGCCCGATGGACCTGATTCCCAGCTTCGTGGCGCGAAAGCACGGCCGCGAGGACGTGGAGTACCCGCACCCGGCCGTGGCCGAGATGCTCTCCGAGACCTACGGGATCATGGTCTACCAGGAGCAGGTGATGCAGACCGCGCAGATCCTGGGCGGCTACTCGCTCGGCGGCGCCGACCTGCTGCGCCGCGCGATGGGCAAGAAAAAGCTCGAGGAGATGGCCGAGCACCGCGAGAAATTCCGCGCGGGTGCGCTCGCCACACACGGCATCGAGCAGGACAAGGCCGACGAGATCTTCGACCTGATGGAGAAGTTCGCGGGCTACGGCTTCAACAAGTCGCACGCCGCCGCCTACTCGCTGCTGGCGTACCACACGGGCTGGCTCAAGGTTCACTACACGGCCGAGTTCTTCTGCGCCAACATGACCGTGGAAATGGACGACACGGACAAGCTCAAGCTGCTGTTCGAGGACGCCCAGAAGAACTTCGGCATCACCTTCGAGCCGCCGGACGTGAACCGCGGCAACTACCGCTTCGAGCCGGTCACCAACAAGGTGATCCGCTACGGCCTGGGCGCCGTCAAGGGCACCGGCCAGCTCGCGGTCGAGGCCGTGGTGCGCGCGCGCGAGGAGGGCGGGCCGTTCAAGAGCCTGTACGACTTCTGCGTGCGCATCGACCGCCAGCGCATCAACAAGCGCACGGTGGAAGCGCTGATCAAGGCCGGCGCCTTCGACGCCATCCAGCAGAACCGCGCGGCGCTGGTCGCCTCGCTCGACCGCGCCTTCGAATTCGCCAATGCCACGGCGGCCAACGCCTCGCAGGCCGACATCTTCGGCGACTGCGACCACGGCTCCGCCACCGCCGAGCCCGACCTCGTCGACGCCACGCCCTGGGGCGTGAAGGAGCGCCTGACGCTCGAAAAGACCGCCATCGGCTTCTATCTCTCGGGCCACCTGTTCGACGAGGTCTCGCACGAGGTGCGGCGCTTCTGCAAGCGCGAGATCACCGACCTGCTCGACAGCCGCGACCAGCAGGTCATCGCCGGCATCGTGAGCGACTTCCGCGTCATCAACGGCCAGCGGGGCCGGCTGGCGATCTTCAAGCTCGACGACAAGTCCGACTCCATCGAGGCCACGGCCGACGAGGCGCTCATCAACGCCAACCGCAACACGCTGAAGGACGACGAGCTCGTCATCGTCAGCGGCCGGCTGCAGCCCGCGCGCGGCGGCTTCGAGGCCCGCTTCCAGGTGCAGCAGGTGTGGGACCTGGCCTCGGCGCGCTGCCGCTTCGGCAAGTTCCTGCGCGTGGCGGTCAACGGCAAGGCGCCCGACATCGCGCGCCTGCTGAAAGACTTTCCGCCGCGCACCGAGCAGACCGAGGTGGGCGACCTGATACAGGGCCTGCCGGTGCGGCTGTCGATGGCGCGCGCGGGCGCGCAGGTCGAGCTGCAGCTGGGCGACCGCGCCAAGTTCTTCCCGACCGACGCGGCGCTGGCCAGCTGGACCGCGCAGGCCGAGGCGGGCAAGGCGCTGATCGTCTACGACTGATCGATTTCTTCCTGCGCCACGGCAAGTGCCCGGCGGGCGTGGGCTCTTTGGGCTGCTGGCTAGGATTCCTCCCGTCTTTCAACCAAGAAGTTCAGGAGGAACTCCGCATGAAGAAATCGTCCCTCGTCCTCGCGCTTGCCCTGGCATTGCCTTTTGCTGCTTCGGCGCAATACACCGGCCCGAGCACGACCCCGCAGAACGCGGCCGCGGGCACGCCCTACGCCGGCCCGAGCACCGTGCCGACCATGACCGTCAAGCAGCTGATCGACACCGGCAAGGACGACCAGCACGCCACGCTGCGCGGCTTCATCGTGTCGCACGATGGCGGCGAGCACTACACCTTCGCCGACGACACCGGCCGCATCAAGGTGGAGATCGACGCCAGGCACTTCCCTCCGGGCGTGAAGATCGACGACAAGGTGCGCGTCGAGATCACGGGCGAGTTCGACAAGGACCTGATCGGCAGCAAGGTCGAGCTCGACGTGAAGCGCCTCAGCGTGCTGCGCTGATTTCCTCCTCGGACGCAGCCCCGGCCTTCGCCAGGGCCTGCTCGATCTGCCCGAGCACCGCGTCGGGATCGTGCAGCCAGTCCTTGCCCAGCACCTGCAGCACTCGCCAGCCGAAGGCGTCGAGGATGCGCGGGCGCGAAACGTAACGCTCCAGCACGTTGCGGTTCTCGTAGTGCGTGGCGGTGTCGACCAGGATGCCCAGCGCGTAGTGGCCGTCATTCGGCGTTGAGTCCGGCGATGAACCTGGCGCGCGCAATGCGAGGTCGCAGCGGAAGCGCGACTGCCCAACCTGCTCGTCCACCGCATGGCCGCGCGCACGCAGCGCGGCGGCGATCTGCGCCGTCACCTCGTCGGCCCGCGTTTGGCGCGGTGCGCCGCTGCCGCGCGTGAGCGGGTTCATGCCTTCGAGCACGCGTCTTGCCGTGCCCGCGTCGCCGCGCGAGAGGCACTCCGCGTAGCGCAGGAAGTTCTTCAGCGCGGCCGCGCCCTCGTTGTGGTCGTTGGTGATCGCCTCGTGCCGGATGGTCGAGACCACCGCCATGTGGTGCCGCGCGCGGCTGAAGATCACGTTCAGCCGCTTCTCGCCGCCGCGCTGGTTGATCGGCCCGAAGTTCATGAGCATGCGGCCCTCGGGGTTCGGGCCGTAGCAGATGCTCAGCAGGATGATGTCGCGCTCGTCGCCCTGCACGTTCTCCAGGTTCTTGATGAAGAGGCCGCAGAACTGGTCGTCCTCCTCGCGCACGTACTCGGCTTCTAGCCGGGCCGCGAAGTCGCTGTCGACGGCGGCCAGTGCTTCAAGCTCTTCCTCGATCTCGCCCTGCTGCGCTTCCGAGAAAGCCACGATGCCCAGGCTGAGCCCCGTTTCGCGGCGCAGAAGCTCGCGCACCAGCTGCGCGATGTGGCGCGCCTCGCCCTCGTTGACGCGGTTCTCGTACACCGCGTCGGTCACTCGGTGGAAGCTGATGGCGCGCGAGAGCAGGGCGTCGGCCTGCGCCGCCACCGATGCATCGGACGGGCTGCGCGACTGCACCAGGAGCTCGTCGCGCTCGGGCGCCGGCAGGCTGCGGTCGGGGATGGTGTAGAGATTGCCCGCGTAGAAGGCTGCATTCGAGAAGCCGATGAGCGACTCGTAGCGGCTGCGGTAGTGCCAGGCCAGCAGGGTGGCGGGCAGGTTGCGCGCGCCCTGGTTCAGCAGGCTGTCGGCGTCCAGCACCACGGCGATGCGGTCGCCTTCCTCCTCGACCGAGACGGTGTCGTCCTCGGGGTCGCGGCCGGACGAGAAGAAACTGGTCGGCGGCAGCTGCATCTCGTCGCCCACCACGATGATCTGCGGCGCGCGGTAGAGCGCGGGCACGGCTTCCTCCACCGGGATCTGGCTGGCCTCGTCGAAGATCACCACGTCGAACAGGTCGGCCGCCAGCGGCAGCGTGTCCGACACCGACAGCGGGCTCATGAGCCAGATCGGCTTCATGTCGCGCACCACCTGGCCGGTGTCGCCGCTGGCGAGTTCGCGGATCGCCTTGTAGCGCATGGTCTTGCCGAACTCGTGTTCGAGCTCGCGGCGCCCGGCGTTGTAGCTCTTCTTGAAGAGCTTGCCCTCGGCGTCGAGCTGGCTGGCTGAAAGAGCGCTCTTCTGCACATGGTCGCGGAAGCGCTGCCGCACCGCCGCGGCCAGCGTGCGGGCATTGCGCCCGAGCAGCTTGCGTTCGGCTTCGGCCAGCCGCTGCGCATGGCGCGCGAGCGCGGCGCCGTCGAAGCGCGGCAGCCAGCGCTCGGCGCGGTAGACGCGCTCCAGGCTTTCGCTCGCCACCGCGTACTCGATGGCGTCGGGCGGCAATGGCAGGGTGCGCAGAGCCGTAGCGACGGCCGGGTCGGCATCGGCCAGCTCCTGCAACGGCACCAGCACGGAGGGCAGGGCGTCGGCCTGTTCGCCCAGGGTGCGGGCCAGCCTTTCGAGCGCGTCGAGCGGCTGGCTGGAGGCGTCGTGCATCAGTTCGCGCAGCAGGGCATCGAGCGTGTCGGTGCGCGTACCGGCAGCGGCGAGCTGCTCGACGCTGCGGGTGGCTGCGCCCGCGCCGGTGCGCAGATGGGCCTGGAATTCAGAGCGCAGGCCGGTGCTGCCGTCGGGGTTGCGCAGCGCCTGAAGCTGCTGCACGAAGGCTTCGGGGTCGGCGCAGCCGTAGTCGGCTTCGATCCGCGACTGGTGCTTCTGCACCGCGGAACGGGCCGTGTGCTCGGCCAGCAGCTGTTCGAGGACCTGGCTCGGCTGCGGCCGCACCGCGTGGGCGGCGAAGTTGTAGCGGCGCTTGAGCTCGCCGTGCAGGCGCCACCACGAGGGCCTGAGCCAGCGGAGGATGGAGCTCTGCTGTTCGCGGGCCTGCGCGAGGCCGGCTTCGGTGTCGGCGGGCGAGAGCTTGTCGCGCCACTGGGCGGTGCGCTGCAGCGCCTCGTCCAGAGCCTGCGTCAGGCTTCGGCGCTCGGCCATGGTGTTGCCGAGCGCGAGGCTGTCGGCGTGCGTGCCGTCCAGCAGGCTGAGTTGCCCGCGCGTTGCCAGCGAGGCCACGCGGCGCGCATCCGCCACCACGGCCATGGCGTCGGCCCATGTGGCGCGGGCTTCGGCCAGCGGCGGCCAGGCATCGGCCAGCGCATCGCGGCAGGCGCCGCTCGAATCGGCGGCACGCTCGGAGAGTTCGACCAGCTTCGCGAGCGGCTTCTCCTGCCGCAGCAGCGAGGGCGCGAGCTGCGAGAACACGTGCTGCGCGAGGCTCCGGGTGCCCAGGCTTTCGGTCACGGCCAGATGCAGGCGCGAGATCAGCTCGGCATGGCCGCGCCATGCGGCGTAGGCGGGCAGGGCCTCGGCCTGCAGCGGCGTCAGCGCCGGGTCCTGGGGCTTGAGTGCGATCAGCCGCGAGACCAGCTCGCGCAGCGTCACCGCGATGTGCTGCGGCACCTCGCGCATGGCGGCGTCGAAGCGTTCGAGGGCGCGCAGGTCCAGCTCCATCGCATCGACCAGCTGGTTGCGCTCGGCCGTCTCCTGCGCCAGTTCTTCCGGCGCTTCGAGCCAGTGCTCGTAGGTCTTGCGCAGGTTCTGTACGAAGGCCTTCTTGTCGCCCTGCGAGTCGTGGATCATGCAGCACAGCTCGTCCAGCCCCTGCTGGCGCAGGCGATGGAACACCACGTCGATGGCGGCGCGCTTCTCGCAAACGAAGAGCACGCGTTTGCCGCGCCCTACGTAGTCGGCGATCAGGTTGGTGATGGTCTGCGACTTGCCGGTGCCCGGCGGCCCCTGGATGATGTAGCTGGTGCCCGTGCGCGCCAGCGCGACGGCGGCGGTCTGCGTGGCGTCGGCCTGCACCACCGGCCACTGCTCGGCCAGCGGCAGCGAAGGCGGCGCCTCGGCGTCCACCTGCCTCGGCTGCAGAGAGAACACGCGGTCGAAGGCCTCGTTGGCGATGCCCGATTCGGCCAGCCCCGAGTAGTCGCGCACCAGCGACATCTTGCGGTGGTTGAAGTTGCCCAGCGTCACGGCCGTGAGGTCGATGTCCCACTGGTACGGGTTGCCGCTGCTCTCGCGCAGCTCGATGGTCTTGCGCTCGGTCTGCGCCGTGGTGGTGGCGCTGTCGGGCGCCATCTGCGGCGCACGCGGCTGCGGCCTTGCGCCGACGGCGTCGCGCACCGGCAGCGGCACGCCGCGCACGCGTGCGTGGAAGAGCTGCAGCCCGAGCGGGCGGAAGTCGTCCTGCGCATAGCTGAAATCGTGCACCGCGGCCGGCTGCGCCGAGGCTGCGCGCACCCGGGTGCGGCGCCTGAACTGCTCGAGCCGCTGGCGCGCGCGCTGGTGGATCAGCGCGATCTCGGGCTGGCGGACCAGCCGCAGCTGCACGCCGGGCTCGCTCTGTGCGATCTGTGCGGCCAGCTGGGCGTGAAACTGCTCGATGGTGGTCTCGCGCAGGTCCACCGTCTCTGGCAGCACGATGCCGTAGAGCTGGCGCAGGTGGTGCCGCAGCGTGGGGTTGACCTGCGCCTCGCTGGCGGAGGCTTCCAGCATGTATTGGTCGCGCACGCCTTTCTTGCGCGTGAGCTCCACCGGCAGCATCAGCAGCGGCGAGGCGATGCGCTCGGCCGCGTCTTCCTTCAGGTTGTGCCAGCGCAGGAAGGCGATGACCAGCGACAGCTGCGAGAAGCCGTACTCCGAGCGGTCGCGCCGCGCCTCCTGCAGGATGCGGTCGAGCGCGCCGGGCAGGTAGGGCTGGTCTTCGAAGCGCAGCCAGCGCGCCAGCGGCACGGGGCCGCAGGCGGTGATTTCGGAGGCGAAGCGGCCGTCCCACAGGCAGAGCTGGTCGACGCGGATGCTGTGCATGTCGACCACCAGCGGCACGCTGGCGATGGTGAGGTTCACGTGCGCCTGCGTGGGCTTGAAATACAGCAGCCGGTTGCGCCGCGACAGGTCGAACAGCCGGTCGCGCAGGTGCAGCTGGATCGCCTCGCGGCGCTGGCCTGCGCCGTCCTTCGCGGGGGCGATGCGCTCCAGGCCCAGGTCCAGGTCCAGCGGCTGGTCGCGGTACGTTTCGAGGCGGCGGATCACCGAGGGCAGGTCGCGCGCGCGCTCGTGGCGGTTCAGCGCCGTCATCTCGAAGATCACCGCCGCCACCACCGGATGCAGCCGGCGGTTCAGGTTGAACAGGTTGCCGCGGTTCGCGACGAAGCGGCCCAGTTCCTCGCCGTCGCCGAAGTCGAGCCCGCACGAGAGGCTGGCGAGCACCTGGCCCAGGCACAGGATGTCGCCGAGGGCGTCGTGGTGGCCGAAGCGCTGTTCCCAGGCGCCGTAGCCGGGCAGGTAGACGGGGCGCGTCGGCAGCGCGTCGGGCGCGGCGTCGGCCATGAGCATCAGGTTCTCGACCGAGACGCCGGCATCGGCGTCGATGGTCACGCGCTGCTCGCCCACCACGCGCAGCACAGAGGTGGCGGGCTGCTCCAGCGGCGCGATGGCTTCGGGGTTGCGGCGCGGCTCGGTGCCTTCGGGCTGCGCGAGTGCAAGCGCCGGGGCTTCGGTCACGCGGTAGGCGAAAGCGTTGCCGAGCGCGGCGACCTTGCCCTGCTCGTGCAGGGCCGAGACTTCGCGCAGCAGCGGCAGCACGAGCTTGAGCACGTCGTCGGTCTGCAGTCCGCCATGGGCGTCGGCGGCGTCGATCAGCTGCAGCAGGGGAGCGGATGCCTGGGTCGTCATGTGGTGGCGGTTTGCTGATGCTGGGACTGCGCCTTGTCGAGCAGCGCGGCGGCCTCGCGCTTCACGCGCGTGAGGTTGCGCTTGGGAAAGCGCATGTCCTTCACCACGCGCTGCTCCAGGGGCCCGGCACAGCCGAGCGCCTCGGCGATGCCGAGCGCGGCGGCGAGGGTGACGTCGTCGAGCTCGGGGTCGGCCGCGACGAAGTCGACCAGCACGCTGGCCAGGTAGTCGTGCAGCCCGGCGGGCACCGCCTCGGGCGGCGGCATGTCGGAGGCGGGTGGCTTGAAGTCGGGGAAGAAGCGGCGCGCGTGCGCCAGCAGCGGCTCCGACTGCAGGAAGGGCCGCTGCAGCAGCTGAGCGATGGTGGCTCGGGTGATGGCGCCCACGCGCTGCTGGCCGAGGATGTCCAGCGTGCCCAGGTCGAGCGGGCCTTCGAGCGCGCCGGCCAGCCATTCGTCGGCCTCGGGCTCGCGGCCGGTCCACAGGCGCAGCGCGCGGGCGCGCACGAACACTTCGGGATGGCTGGCACCGCGCGTGTGCATGTCGGGCGCGGCGCAGATCTCCGCGGCCTGCTGCAGGTAGCTGGCGGCGTTGACCTGGCTCAGCCCTGTCTGCACCTTCACCAGCGCGCTCACGGCCGGCTCCAGCGCGCCGCAGGCCACGCAGCCTCCGCGGTCGGCGAAGGCCTCGGTGTAGAGCGCGTAGCGCCGCGCCGCCTGCAGGTGGCTGGCATCGGCGCGCGGATCGGCGGCGGTGGCATTGAGCAGCCGGTCGACGACGTGGTACCTGCCGCCGTCGCGCTCCCACAGCAGGTAGTGGGCCAGCTCGTGGCCCAGCACGGCCTGCATCTCGGCGCCCTGCAGGCGTTCCAGCAGCGGGCCCGAAAGCACGATGTGCGCTTCGCCGGGCATGAAGTGGATGGAGGCGTTCATCGCGCCGTCTCCCGCCTGGTAGAGCGTGACGGAGGCTGTGATGCCCAGGCGCTGCGCGGCCACCTGCGCATGCGAGTGCAGTTCGGGGTGCGCGGCGGCGTCGAGCCGGTAGGAGTTGCGCAGCAGTTCGGCGCGCACGGCGGCGGCGTGCTCCTCGCGCGCCTCTGCGGAGGCGGCCCAGCGCCAGACTTCGGGTTCGTTCGCCTCCAGCCATGCGGCCAGTGCCCGCTGGTAGGGCAGCGGAGCCAGGTCTTCGAGGCTTACGGCAGGGGTTGTTTCGACCATGTCAGGAGCGCCGGCAACAAGTGTTGCCGACGATCCTAAACGAGCGCCGCGGCAGTCGGCCCGGCGCGCTCAGTGCGCCATCGGCGTCACGGCCAGGTCGGGCACCACGTTCATGATGCGCAGCGTCTGCTGCACCACCTGGCTGAACACCGGCGCCGCCACGAGGCCGCCGAAGTACTTGCCGGCGCTGGGCTCGTCGACCATCACCGCGACGATGATGCGCGGCTTGTCGATGGGCGACATGCCCGTGTACCAGGCGCGGTACTTGTTGCTCGCGTAGCCCTTGCCGACCTGCTTGTGCGCGGTGCCGGTCTTGCCGCCCACCGAGTAGCCCACCGTCTGTGCCAGCGGCGCGGTGCCGCCGGGCGCGGCGGCCATGTGCATCATCTGTCGCACCTCGCTGGCCACCAGCGGCGAGAACACCTGCACGCCGGGCGGTTCCTCGCCGTGGTTCTTCAGCAGGCTGATGGGTATCACCTCGCCGTCGTGCGCGAAGGCCGTGTAGGCATGCGCGATCTGGAAGAGCGACGCCGACAGCCCGTAGCCGTACGACATGGTGGCCTGCTCGATGGGGCGCCACGACTTCCACGGCCGCAGCCTGCCCGTGACCGCGCCGGGAAAGGGCGTCTGCGGCTTCTGGCCCAGGCCCACGGCGGTGAGCGAGTTCCACATCTCCTGCGCCGACATGCGCTGCGAGATCTTGGTGGCGCCGACGTTGCTCGACTTCTGGATCACGCCTTCGACCGTGAGCACGCCGAAGTTCTCGTCGTCGTGGATGGTCGCGCCAGAGACGGTGATGCGCCCCGGGTTGGTGTCGATGATGGTCTTGGGCGTGACGCGGCCCAGTTGCAGCGCGGTGGCGATGGTGATGGGCTTCATGGTCGAGCCCGGCTCGAACACGTCGGTCATCGCGCGGTTGCGCAGCTGCTCGCCTGTGAGGTTGCGGCGGTCGTTGGGGTCGTAGCTCGGGTAGTTGGCCATGGCCAGCAGCTCGCCGGTCTGCGCGTCGACCACCACCACGCTGCCGGCGCGTGCCTTGTTGGCGACCACGGCGTCGCGGATCTTCTCGTAGGCGACGAACTGCACCTGGTCGTCGATGCTCAGCTGGATGTCGTGGCCTGGCGTGGGAGGCACCTGGTCTTCCGTGTCCTCGATGATGTGGCCCAGCCGGTCCTTCAGCACGTGGCGCGAGCCGGCCTTGCCGGCCAGGTCGTGGTCGAAGGCGAGCTCGATGCCCTCCTGGCCCACGTCTTCCACGTTGGTGAAGCCCGCCAGATGCGCCGCCGCCTCGCCCTCGGGGTACTGGCGGCGGTAGTCGCGGCGCAGGTAGACGCCCTTGATGTTGAGCGCGGCCACTTGCTTCGCGATGGGCTCGTCGACCTGGCGCTTGATCCAGACGAAGCTCTTGTCCTCGTCCTCCAGCTTCTTGTCGAAGTCCTTCTGCGGCATGCCGAGCAGCTTGGCTGCTTGCTTGAGCTTTTCCAGCGTGGCAGGGTCGTCGCGCTCGATGTCCTCGGGAATGGCCCAGATGCTGGGGGCGGGGATGTCGGAGGCCAGGATCAGGCCGTGCCGGTCGAGGATGCGGCCGCGGTTGGCCGGCAGCTCCAGCGTGCGCTGGTAGCGCACCTCGCCCTGGTGCTGGAAGAAGTCGTTGGCGAAGATCTGGACGTAGGCTGCGCGCCCGGCCAGCAGCAGGAAGCCGAAGGCGACGCTGGCCACGATGAACTTGCTGCGCCACACGGGAGTGGGGCTGGCGAGCAGGGGACTGCTGCCGTAGCGGATGCGGCCGTTGGGGGTCATGAGCCCTGATTATCGAGTTCCGGGTGACGTGAAAGTCACCCGGAAAGGGCCCGTTTTCTTAGCTGCGCGTTAGGCGCAGGCTGCAAATCAGCGCTTGGGCCGCAGCGTGACGATCAGCGACGGGAAGATGCGCCCGTCGGTGTCGCGAGGCAGCTTGTCGGTCTTGCGCAGGCCGCGCTCTGCGGCGTCGTCCCAGCCCGGCAGGCCGCTCGACTTGCTGAGCTTCACGCCGACGATGGTGCCGTCGGGCGCCAGGCTCACCTCGAACTCCGCCGCCGGGTTGCCGTTCACGGTGTCGGCATCCGGGAAGGTGATGTTCGGGCGCACCGCGGCTGCGATGCGGCCTGCATAGCCGCTGGAAGGACCGGACGTACGCTGGGCCGTGCCGCGCGAATCGTCGCTGCCGGTGGCGTTCGCAAGGCCCTGCATGCGCTTGAGCGCGGCGGCGCGGTCGGCGGCTGCCTGCTTCGCGGCGGCCTCGGCCTTCTTCTGCTCCGCCTGCTTGGCTTCGGCTTCCTGCTGCTTCTTCTGCTCGGCCAGCTTCTTCTGCTGTTCCTTCTTGCGCTCGGCCTCTTCCTCGGCGCGCTGCCTGGCTTCCAGCTCTTTCTTCTTCTGCTGTTGCTGGCGCTCGAGTTCGCGCTCCTGCTGCTCCTTCTGTTCCTTGAGCTTCTTCTCGCGCTCGAGCGCGATGTCAGGGGCCTTGGGCGCGGGAGCGGGCTCCGGCGCCTTCGCTGCCGGAGGCGGCGGCGGAGCAGGGGCGGGCGGCGGCGGCGCGGGAACCGGGGTGGGTGCCGGCGGCGCCTGCAGGCGAGGCGCCGCCTGCTGCACCGTGGACGACCACAGCTCCGCGTCCACAGCGCCCTCGTCGGCGTCGCTGCGCCAGCGCACGCCCCACGTCAGCGCCGCGATCAGCAGGCCATGGGCAATCAGCGCCAGTACCAGTGCACGCCCGGTGCCGCGCTGCGGCGGCGGTGCGAACTCGGGGCGATCCAGTGCGAGCGACATGCCTTACTTGCCGCCCGTGGTCGTGACGGACAGGCCCACGCGCTCGATGCCGCTGCGCTTGAGCTGGTTCATCGCCTTCACGACGGTCTCGTACTTCACGGCCTTGTCGGCGCTGATGACCACCGGGCGCTGGTCGTCGCCACCCTGCGCCTGTTTCGCGGCCGAGCCGATCTGGGTCATGGGAATCGAGGTGCCGCCCGTGCCGGTGGACGGGTCCTTCTTGATCTGCACTTCGTCCTCGCTCTTGATGACGATCTCGATGGGCTTGTCGGGCTGCTTGCTGGCGCGGTCGACCGAGGGCAGGTTGATCACGCTCGGCGTGATGAGCGGCGCGGTGACCATGAAGATGATCAGCAGCACCAGCATCACGTCGATGAACGGGACCATGTTGATCTCGTTGATCGTCCGGCGGCCGCGGCCCCGGGATGAAACGGCGGGCATGCGCTGCGCCTCCGTTCAGCGGTTGGCCGGAGCCACCGAGGAGCCCGCGCCGCCGGCAGCCGGGTTGGCCGACAGGTTGCGCTGCAGGATGTTGGAGAACTCCTCGATGTAGGTCTCGAGGGCGATGGCGATCTTGTCGATCTCGCGGGCGAAGCGGTTGTAGCCCACGACCGCCGGGATGGCGGCGAACAGGCCGATGGCCGTGGCAACCAGCGCCTCGGCGATGCCGGGGGCCACGGTGGCCAGCGTCACCTGCGCCAGGGCGGCCAGGCCGGTGAAGGCGTGCATGATGCCCCAGACCGTACCGAACAGGCCGACGTACGGAGAGACGGAGCCGACGGTGGCCAGGAATGAGAGGTTCTGCTCGGCCGCATCCAGCTCGCGCTGGAAGCTCGCGCGCATCGCGCGGCGGGCGCCGTCGAGCAGGGTGCCGGCATCGGTGACATGGCGCTCGCGCAGCTTCTGGTACTCGCGCATGCCGGAAGCGAAGATGCGTTCCATGGGGCCGGCGAACTTGGCGTTCTGAGCGGCGGAGGCGAACAGCTCGTTGAGGCTGGTGCCCGACCAGAACTCGCGCTCGAAGTCCTCGTTGAGGGCGCGCATGCGACGCAGCGCGAAGTACTTGCGGATGATCGCGGCCCAGCTGGCGATCGAGACGATCACGAGCAGCGCCACCACCAGTTGCACCACGAAGCTCGCATGGAGCAGGAGATTGATGATGGAAAGGTCTTGGTTCATGGCTTGAAAGTTTGAGTCATGGAGCCGCTGTAGCGCTCCAGGGTTCCCGTCACCTGTTTCGGGATGCGTGCGGGCCGCAGCGTGGCGGCGTCCACCCAACCGATGCGGATCGTGCCCTCGCACAGCAAGACGGGTGCCGGGGCCCCGGTTCGCTCTTGCTCTGTTTTCGATAGCACGCGCTGTCCGATTATCAACGACGCCGTGCCCAATTGTTCGAGATCGGCAGTCACGAGCAGCTCGTCGTCCAGCCGCGAGGGCCGATGGTATTTGAGCCGGGTTTCGCTCACCACGAACTGGCCGCCCGTTTCCTCGCGCAGCTTGCGCTGCTCCACGCCCAATGAACGCAGCCACTCGGTTCGGCCGCGCTCCATGAACTTCAGGTAGTTGGCGTAGAACACGATGCCGCCGGCGTCGGTGTCTTCCCAGTAGACGCGGATCGGGAACGCGTAGCTCATCGGTCCTTGTTCTCGGCCATCGCCCGCAGGCGCTCGATGGATTCCTGCAGGTGCGCCATCGAGCTGGCGGTGGAGAAGCGGACGAACTTCGCGGTCTCGGCGGTGCCGAAGTCGCGACCGGGCGTGACGGCCACGTGCGCGCGCTTCATGGTCTCGAAGGCGAAGTCCCAGCTGCCCGAGATGCCGAGCTTCTCGGCGAAGGCGGTGCAGTCCGCCCAGGCGTAGAAGGCGCCATCGGGCACCACGGGCACGTTCAGGCCCAGCGCGTTCAGCTGCGGAATGAACCAGTCGCGGCGCGCCTTGAATTCGGCGCGGCGGCGCTCGTACTCGGCGATGCTCTCGTCCTCGAAGCAGGCGAGCGCCGCGTACTGCGACACCGTGCTCGCGCAGATGAAGAGGTTCTGCGCCAGCCGTTCGACCACCGGCACCAGCGCCTCGGGCACCACAAGCCAGCCGAGGCGCCAGCCGGTCATGTTGAAGTACTTGCTGAAGCTGTTGATGCTGATGACGTTCTCGTCGATGGCCAGCGCCGTCTGCCCGAAGGCGTCGTCGTAGGACAGGCCCAGGTAGATCTCGTCGATCAGCGTGATGCCGCCGCGCTTCGACACCGCTTCATGGATGCGGCGCAGCTCGTCGGGCGCAATCGAGGTACCGGTCGGGTTCGAGGGCGATGCCAGCAGCACGCCGCGTGTCTTGTCCGTCCATGCGGCCTCGACCTTGGCGGCGGTGAGCTGGAAGCGCTCCTCGGCCGTGGTCGGAATCAGCACCGCCTTGCCCTCGGCAGCGCTCACGAAGTGGCGGTTGCACGGATAGCTCGGATCGGGCATCAGGATCTCGTCGCCCGATTCGATCAGCGCCAGGCAGGCCAGCTGCAGCGCGGCCGAGGCACCGGCGGTGACGACGATGCGGCGCGCCGGCACGTCGACGTTGAAGCGCTGGAGGTACCAGGCGCTGATGCGCTCGCGCAGGTGATCGAGGCCGGTGGCCTGCGTGTACTGCGTGGCGCCGGCACGCACCGCGCGGGCGGCGGCTTCCTGCACCAGCGGCGGGGCGGTGAAATCGGGCTCGCCGATGTTCAGGAAGATCATCGGCCGGTCGGTGTGGGCGACCTCGCGGGCCAGCACGCCCGCTGCCTTGGCCACTTCCATCACGTAGAAGGGCTCGATGCGCTGCGCGCGCGTGGAAATTCTCATCGCACCCCCTGGCTGCGGCGCCATGCGCCCTCGGTCGGCCGAGCGTTGCCGCTCATGCCCTTGCTTTTCCCGAAGCCCGGTCGGCTTCGACCTCGAGCGGGCGAAGCTGCGGCGCCAGGCCGTTGAGCACGGCATTCACGTACTTGTGGCCGTCGGTGCCGCCGAATTCCTTGGCGAGCTCGATGCACTCGTTGAGCACCACGCGCCAGGGCACGTCGGGGCAGTTCTGGAACTCGTAGACGCCGATCCACATCACGGCGTGCTCGATGGGCGAGATTTCCTCGAACTTGCGGTCCAGCAGCGGGCGGATCAGCGCGTCGAGCTGCTCGGCGCCTTCGATGGAACCGTGCAGCAGCGCGTCGTAGTGCAGCGCGTCGGCCTTGTGGAAGCCGGCGAGGTCGCGCGTGAAGTGGTCGATGTCGGTCGGGTCGTTGCGGCCCACCAGGTGCTGGTAGAGCGCCTGCAGCGCGAACTCGCGCGCACGGCTGCGGTTCGACTTGGCCGAGGCCTTGCGCGCACCGGTGCTGGTGAGGCCCACGCGCGACTGCCTGGGCTTTTCGCCGGCGGCCTTCAGGGCCTTGAGGGACTTGGGGCTGTCTTCGGTCATGAAAGGGTGGCCAGCAGTTGTGCCATCTCGACAGCCACGCGGGCAGCGTCGCGGCCCTTGTCGGTCTGGCGGGCGACGGCCTGCTCGAGGTTTTCGGTGGTGAGGATCGCGTTGGCGATGGGCAGGCGGTAGTCGAGCGCCACGCGGCTCACGCTCGCGCCCGATTCGTTGGCCACGAGTTCGAAGTGGTAGGTCTCGCCGCGGATGATGCAGCCCAGCGCCACCAGCGCGTGGTAGCCGCCGCGCTCGGCGAGCGCCTGCAGCGCCACCGGCACTTCGAGCGCGCCCGGCACCTGCACGTGGTGGATGTCGCTGGCAGCCACGCCCAGCGCCTCGAGCTCCGAGAGGCAGGCCGAGGCCAGCGCGTCGGTGATGTCGGCGTTGAAGCGCGCCTGCACGATGCCGATGCGCAGGCCCTTTCCGTTCAGCGGCTTCGATTCCGCTCCCTTGTTTGCACCTTGCATGGTTTTCAGTCTTTCGTGAGGTAGCCGGCGATCTCGAGGCCGTAGCCCGCTGCCATGCTGGGCATGCGCCGCGGCGTACCCAGCAGGTTCATCTTGTGCACGCCGCATTCGCGCAGGATCTGCGCGCCGATGCCGTAGCTGCGCAGGTCCATGCGGCCACGCTCGGGCGCCTGCGCGGGGCGCGCGGTGCCGTCGAACTGCGCGAGCAGCTCGCTGGCGGTCTCGCCGCAGTTCAGCAGCACGGCCACGCCCTTGTCCTCGTTCGCGATGTGCGAGAGGCTGGCGTCCAGGCTCCAGGAGTGCAGCGAGCGATTGATCTCAAGCGCGTCGAGCACCGACAGCGGCTCGTGCACGCGCACTGACACGGTCTCTTCGGGCGCCCACTTGCCGCGCACCAGCGCCAGGTGCACGCCGCGGCTGGGCTTGTCGACGAACGCGTGGGCGGTGAAGCCGCCCCAGGCGGTCTGGATCTCGCGGCAGCCGACTTTCTCGACCAGCGACTCGACGCGGCTGCGGTGCTCGATGAGCGCGGCGATGGTGCCGATCTTCAGGCCGTGCTCCGCCGCGAACACCTGCAGGTCGGGCAGGCGGGCCATGGTGCCGTCCTCGTTCATCACCTCGCAGATCACCGAGGCGGGCGAGCAGCCGGCCATCGCGGCGAGGTCGCAGCCGGCTTCGGTATGGCCGGCGCGCATCAGCACGCCGCCGTCCACAGCCTGCAGCGGGAAGATGTGGCCGGGCTGCACCAGGTCGGCGGCCACGGCGTTGGGTGCCACGGCGGCCTGCACGGTACGCGCGCGGTCGGCAGCCGAGATGCCGGTGGTCACGCCCTCGGCCGCCTCGATGGAGACGGTGAAGGCGGTGGAATGCTTGGCGCCGTTGCGCTGCACCATCGGCGGCAGCTGCAGCCGCTCGCACATCTCGCGCGAGAGCGTCAGGCAGATCAGGCCGCGCGCATGGCGGGCCATGAAGTTGATCGCCTCGGGCGTGATGTGGTCGGCCGCGATGACGATGTCGCCTTCGTTCTCGCGGTCTTCCTCGTCGACCAGGATCACCATGCGGCCGGCGGCGAGCTCGGCCACGATCTCCTCGACCGACGAGATCGGGGCTGGTGCGCGCGCGGCGCTGGGGGCGGCGCCGATCGGCGTGACGGAGGCGTTCATCTGGAAGTGTCCTTGGGTGTGGTCGTGAGCATGCCGGCTTGAAGCATGCGCTCCACGTAGCGCGCCACGGTGTCGATTTCGAGGTTGACCTTCGAGCCGGCCTTCAGGCCGCCGAGGGAAGTGTTCTCGACGGTGTGCGGGATCAGGTTGATGCTGATCTCCGCGCCGTCGGCGATGTCGCTCACGCTGTTGACCGTGAGGCTCACGCCGTTGATGGTGATCGAGCCCTTGTAGGCGAGGAAGCGGGCCAGCGCGACGGGCGCGACCACGCGCAGTTCCCAGCTTTCGCCGACCGGCTCGAACCGGCTGACGCTGCCGATGCCGTCCACGTGGCCCGACACGATGTGGCCGCCGAGGCGGTCGCTCGCGCGCAGGGCCTTCTCGAGGTTGATGCGGCTGCCCTCGTTGGTCAGGCCCGCGGTCTTGTCGAGGGATTCGGCGGAAATGTCGATGGTGAACTGCTGGCGCTCGGGAGCGAGCGTGGTGACCGTCATGCAGGCGCCATTGAGCGCGATGCTGTCGCCGAGACCGACGTCGTCGAGGTAGCCCGCGGGCACCTCGATGCTGAGTCTCTTGCCATGGGAGGAGGTGGTGCCGAGGTCGTGGATGGCGGCGATGCGCCCCACGCCGGTGATGATTCCGGTGAACATCCCGGCATTTTCGCAGAGAACGAAGGGGCTACGCGGCGGCCGGGCTAGAAGGCATCCCTTCCGGCGATCCTGGCGACGATGCGCAGGTCGGGGCCGATCTGCTCGAAGTTTCGGAATTCGAGGGGCAGGGCGCCCGCCAATTCAGTCAGCGGGCCGCCGGCGTGAATGCCGGAGGCGATATCCAGTCCGTCGCCGATCAATTTCGGCGCCAGATAGACCAGCAATTCGTCGACCAGGCCTTCGCGAAGCAGCGAGCCATTGAGCTTGTGGCCGGACTCGACGTGCAATTCATTAACCTCGCGGCGGGCAAGATCCTTCAGCATCGCCACCAGGTCGACCTTGCCCTGCGCATTGGGCAGGCAGGTGACCGTGGCGCCGCGCGCCTCGAGGGCGGCGGCTTTCCGTTCATCCTGCACGGCCGCGTAGATCCAGACTGGGCGGCCGGGCATGAAGAGCTTCGCGCCCGGGGGGGTCTGGAGTTGGCTGTCGACCACCACCACGCGCGGCTGCCGCGTGGTCTGCACGAGGCGAACGTCGAGCCTGGGGTCGTCCTCGATCACGGTGCCCACGCCGGTCAGCACCGCGCTCGCGCGCGCCCGCCAGGCGTGGCCGTCGGCGCGTGCGGGCTCGGACGTGATCCACTGGCTCACGCCGTTGTGCAGGCCGGTCTTGCCATCGAGCGAGGCCGCGACCTTGAGCCGCACCCACGGCGTCTTGCGGACCATGCGGCTGAAGAAGCCGAGGTTGAGCTCCCGTGCGTCGTCGGCGCCGGGCCCGACCTCGACTTCGACCCCGGCGGCGCGCAGCCGCTCGAAGCCTTGGCCGGCGACCAGCGGATTGGGGTCGGCCATCGCCGCCACCACCCGGCCCACGCCGGCCGCCACCAGCGCATCGCAGCACGGGCCGGTGCGGCCGTGGTGGGAGCAGGGCTCCAGCGTGACCCAGGCCGTCGCGCCAACGACTGAATTGCCCCGCGCCGCCGCATCGCGCAGCGCCATCACCTCCGCATGCGGACCACCGACCTGCTGGGTATGGCCCTGGCCGATCACCGCGCCGTCGGGGGCCACCAGCACGCAGCCGACGCGGGGGTTCGGATCGGTCTCGGGGCCGGCCTGGCGTGCGAGATCCAGGGCCTGGATCATGAAATTCAGATCTTGTTTTGTCATTCTTTTGTTAAATCAATTGAATTGCAAATGTCAATTTCGAAATCCATCGAAAACAATTTGCCGCCAGTCCATTTGTTCTGACCGCCTGTCGCGCAATTGGCGTTATTGGCCGGCCAGCGGTAAATCGGATAAATAGAATTCGCGCCCATCGAAATCAGGGAGGAGCGCCCGTCCGGCACGCAGGTGCAAGGCGGCGGGCGGCAAGACATGGACAACAACGGATTCTGCGCGTCCGAACGAGGCTTCACGCTCATCGAGATGATGGTCGTGATCGTACTGATGGCCGTGATGCTGGGACTGGCGCTGCCGAGTTTCAACGGCCTCGTCGAACGGTATCGGGTCGAAGCCATGGCCAAGGCGCTGATGGCAAGCATCGCCGATGCCCGCGCCGAGGCGGCTCGCCGAGGGGTGAAGGTGACCATGCAGCAGCGCACGGGGTGCCAGGGCCGGGACTGGAGCTGCGGCTGGGAGACGCTGGTCGGAAGCGGCGACGCCGCTGAAATCCTCAAGCGCCAGGACCCCGATGGCCGCGTCGCCATCGAGAAGGGCGCGGACGGCGCCATGTCCTTCGATCCCATGGGCTATTCGACCGGGGGGGGCCGTTTTCGCCTTCGCCCGGCCGACAGCGACGAGGCATCCAGGATCGTCGCGGTATGCCTCACGCTCGGCGGGCGTGTGCGGCTGGTGAAGGGACGCGAATCGTGCTCATGAAGTGCCTTCGCGTTCGTCGCCTGCGTGGTGTGCATGCGGGCTTCTCGATGATCGAAGCGCTGGTCGCGCTGCTCGTGCTCTCGCTGGGCCTGCTGGCGCTGGCCGGCTTCCAGGTTCGCGTGCTGGTCGACAGCGTCGGCGCAAGCAACCAGAACCTCGCGATGCAACTGGCCGGCGACATGGCCGATCGCATCCGTGCAAATCCCGCGGCAGCGGCGACGACGCCCAGCGGGTACGTGGCCGACTGGTCGGCTGCAGCAGCCAGCGGGCCCAGGCCTTCTTGCGAGGGGGCCAGGGCCGCCTGCAACGCCGCCGAACTCGCGGCGCACGATCTGTGGGGCTGGAAGCGTGCGATAGCTGCCGCCTTGCCCGGCGGGGTGGCCGACGTGAGGGCCAGTGCGACGGCGGGCGGCATGCTGTTCGTGCACGTTGCCTGGGACGAGCCGGCGGTGCTCGACCCGATCGCGCCCGACCCGGACTGGCAGTGCCCCACGGGCAAGACCTGCCTCGAAGTCGCCGTCGCGGTGCCGCAGCCATGAAGCGCCGAACGCCATCCGGCTTCACGCTGGTCGAGTTCCTCGTCGCGCTCGTCGTCGGCATGCTGATCGTGCTGGCCGCCATCGCCGCCATGCTCGGCACGCGCAGCACCGCCATGACCGGCGACGACGTCAACACGCTCAACCAGTCCTCGGCGCTGGCTTTCAGGCTGCTGGGCCAGCAGATACGGCAGGCCGGCTACATCCCCATCGATCCCACCGAGCCGCTCTACTACTTCAGCACCAGCGCCGACCGGGGCACCAACCTGACCGCCGAGCCCGCCTTCTTCGCGATCAAGGGCGTGGAGTCCGCGGACGGCTCCAACGACAAGCTGAAGCTGGGCTACGCGCCGAACCCCGACTATTTCAAGGACTGCCTGGGCCAGGAGCCGGGGCGTGCTTCGGGCGGCGAATACGACCGGGCCGATCCCGAAGCGCAGGGTAACGCGCGGCTCATCACCAGCGAATTCTCCGTGTCGAACTACACGCTCAGGTGCCAGGGCAGCGGCAATGCGATTCCGCAGCCGGTCATCGACGGCGTGGAGCGCTTCGACGTCATGTATGGGGTCAGTGCCACGTCCGGAAACCGGCAGGTGGCGGGCTACGTGAAGGCCGACGACGTCGGCGCGGGCTTTCGCGACGTCCGGACGGTACGCATCTGCCTGCAGCTCGTGGGCACCTCCAGGAGCAGCCCCGCGGGAAACCATGTCGACTGCGACGGGGTCGCCAGGACGAGCAGCGACGGCAGGCTGCGGCGCGTCTACACCGCAGTGTTCTCGCTGCGCAACGACCTGGGGGCGCTGTGAGCATGGCGCGAAGCACGGTCGGCACCCGCAGGCTGGCCCGCGAACTGCCGGCGCAGCATGGCTTCACGCTCTTCATCGTGATGATCATGCTGCTGCTCTCGGCGCTGCTGCTGATCGGCGGGGCGCGTACCGCGGTGCTTCTCGAATCGATGGCAGGCCACCAGCGCGAGTACCAGCGCGCCTTCGAGGCCGCCGAAGCGGCGCTGCTGGATGCGGAGCGCGACATCCGGCAACTGGCCTTCGATTCCGCGAGCAAGACCTACGTGGCGTGTTCGGCACTCGCCACGGCGCGCTGCCGCAAGGCGGAGGACGGCCGCGTCTTTCCCGACCGGGATACGGGCTGGGTCACCGCCTACATGAACGACGGCCTCAACAGCTGCGAGCGGGGCATCTGCTACTTCTCGGAAGCGGGTTCTGTCGCTGCCGCCCACGGCAGCGAGGCCTACCGCTTCTGGCGCGCAGATGCCTACAAGGCGAAGTCCGCCAGGTACGGCGAGTTCACCGGAGCGCCCAAGGCCAGCAGGCCGGCGCTGGCCGGTGCCAGGTACTGGATCGAGGTGATCGACCGGCGGAACAGCAAATACCCGCTGTATCGCATCACGGCGACTGCCACGGGACTGCGCAGCACCGGCAAAGACGGCGCGACGAAGGTCGAGCTGCAGGTGTCCTTCGATCCGGACCCGGTCTCCGGAGTGAACTGAATACAGGGAGAGAAAAAGATGAGGATCATGAAGCTGCCGGGGCGCGCCGTCGTGTCCGGCCTGGTGCTGGCACAGGCCGTCGTGCACGCCGCGCAGTACCCGCTGGCGCAGGTGCCGCGAAATTCCGCGGTCGCGGAGCCGGCGCCGAACGTGATCGTTTCCGTCGACAACTCCGGAAGCATGTACGGCAGTGGCATGGCCGCCCTGCAGGCGGCGCTCAAGGAGAACTTCTCCGAGGCCAGCATTCCCGATCACCGCATCCGCCTCGCCTGGCAGGCGCTGAACGACGATCACACCGACCGAAACTGCGCTGCATTCGCGAGCGGGGCGCGCCCTTGCAAGATTGGCGGCCGTGTCAATGCGAACCTGATGCGTTCGCTGGACCGGACGCACCGCGCCAACTTCATGTCCTGGGTCAATGCCATCCAGGCGACGGGGGGCACGCCTCTGCACGAGATGATGACCCGTGCCGGCCAATACATGCAGACCACGGGGCAGCACAGTCCCTTCTCGGATGATCCGGGCGTGGCGGGAGCCTCGCACTCGGGTTGCCGCAGGTCGTTCCACATTTTCATGACCGACGGCGACTACTGGCCGCCCTCGGGGTTGGAGAGCTTCATGCCCATCGTCGCCAACGAAGATGGCACGCACCGCTCGCTCCCCGACGGCACCCTCTATGCGCCGCGCCCACCCTATGCCGACAACTTCGGGAGGATGAAGCGCCCGACGCTCGCCGACTTGGCCTTCGAGTACTGGGCCGGTGACCTGCAACCCGGCGTGCCGAACAACCTGAAGAAGATCATCGCCGAGCCTGGCGACGTGACAGTGGGGCGCGCCAAGGTCTCCGAGTACTGGAACCCCAAGAACGATCCGGCCACCTGGCAGCACCTGACGACCCACTTCATCGGGTTCGGTGCCGCGGGCACCTGGTGGTCTCGACCGAAAATCTCGACGACGGCCTCGCAGCCTACCTACAGCGAAGACTATGCCGGCGTGGTCGATGGCTCGATCCAATGGCTTGATCCGTTCAACGGCAATGCGCGAATGGACCTCTGGCATGCCGCCCTGAACAGCCGCGGCACGTTCACGCCGGCTTCCAATGCCAAAGCCCTGAGCAGCGCATTCAGATCGATCCTCGGACAGGTTCTGGTCAACTCCAGCACACCGCTGACATCCATCTCGGCAAGCGCTTCCAGGGTCTCGACAGGCACCTCCGTCTATCGGGCCGGCTACGACACGGCCGACTGGTCCGGCAGCCTCGGCGCCACGAAGTTCGGCACCGACGGCAAGCTGGCCGCCAAATCCGACTGGTCGGCGCGCGACCTCCTCGATACCCGAATGGCAAGCGCCGGCGCGCACGACCGGGACCGCGTCGTGCTCAGCTTCTCCGGCACCACCGCCGCGTCGGCGGGCCGCGCGGCGACCACCGGCGCGGGCGTGCCTTTCAGGTGGGCCGACCTGAGCGACGCTCAGAAGGCCGCGCTCAAGGCCAGCACCGACACCGGCGCCGAGAGCACCGCCTTCGGCAGGGCCGTGCTCGACTTCCTGCGCGGCGATCGCAGCAACGAGGGCACCGGCCGCCAGTTCCGCAAGCGCGGGCATGTGCTTGGCGACATCGTGGGCTCCAGCGTCTGGTACGCGGGACAGCCGAAGAGCGGCTTCACCGGCGACGCCTATGCGGCCTTCGCGGCCATCCCCCGCGCGCCGATGGTCTATGTGGGCGCCAACGACGGCATGCTGCATGCCTTCAATGCGAGCACCGGCAAGGAGGCGTTCGCCTACGTGCCCGAAGGCCTCTACGGCACGGCGGCGGCGCCGAATCTCAACCGGCTCAGCGAAGCCGGCTACACCCATCGGTACTACGTCGACGGCAGTCCCTTCGTCGCCGACATCTACATGGGGCAGAAATCCCCGGCCAGGACGACCGACGAGCAGAAGGCGGCGAACTGGAAGTCCTTGCTGGTCGGCACGCTGGGCGCGGGTGGCAAGGGCTACTTCGTGCTCGACGTCACCAGGCCCGAGAACGTCGACGAGCGCAAGGCCGCCAGCATCGCGCTGATCGACACGACCGCGCTTGCGGATGACGACCTGGGCCATCAGTTCCAGCAGCCCGCGCTCGATTCCTTCTCGGGGCGGGCGCTTCAGGTCGCGCAGTTGAGCAACGACCGGAAGGCCCTGATCCTGGGCAACGGCTACAACAGCAAGAGCGAGAAAGCCGTGCTGTGGATCCAGTATCTCGATGGCGACAAGGAGATCCTCAAGATTCCCGCCCCGGCCACGCAGGGGAAAGACACGGGCAACGGGCTGTCCGCGCCACGTCCGGTGGACCATGACGGCGACGGCAAGGTCGATCTCGTCTACGCCGGCGACCTGCTCGGCAATCTCTGGAAGTTCGACCTCAGCAGCACCGACAGCCGCCGGTGGACGGCCACCATCGGGCCCTTCGACAAGCGCCGCGCGGCCGGTTCGGAGTCTGCCTCCGGCCTCGACGACAAGCCGTTGTTCGCGGCAGGCGCCAGCCAGCCGATCACGGCAGCACCCCTCGTGGTCGGGCATCCTCGAGGAGGCTACATGGTGGTTTTCGGCACCGGACGGCTGTTCGCCTCGGGCGACGAAAGCTCCACTGCGGACCAATACCTTTACGGCGTCCTTGACCCGGCCAACGGAAGCTCCGGCACCGCGGCCTCCACCGACCTGGTGGCGCAGACCATCGGGGATACCTCCGTCCACGAAGGCGATACCGAATTGCGCACCGTCTCCCGCAACGGCGTGAGCTTCGGCGGTTCGCAGGCCCGGCGCGGCTGGTATCTGAAGCTGCCGACGGCGGGCGAGCGCGTCGTCTATCCCGGCCAAGCCTTGGGCAGCGGCATCGGCCTGTTCTCGACAACCATCCCCGGATCGAGCAGCAACTCTGTCGACTGCACGGCGGGAACTGGCGACGACGGGTGGTCGCTGCTGATCGACTTCTTCAGCGGCTCCGCGCCGGCGGGCATTTCGTACACCACGGCCGGCGCGGTGGGCGCCTACGCGGGGTTCCGAAACCGCTCCGGCCGAGGCGACCTCGTCCTGCAGCCGCAGAACCGGCAGAAGGGCGCCGACGTGATCTGCAATGCCGCGGGCGACTGCAAGTCAGTCACGCGGCCGGACAACGTGCGCCGCTTCGGCTGGCGCAGCCTGATCTCGAGCAACTGAAACGGAAACCATGGACAACCATCCCGGAGCACAAGCCGGCCGGCGAACTCGTTCGCGCGGCTTCACGCTGATCGAACTCATGATCGTGACGGCGGTGATCGGTATCCTCGCCGCCATCGCATATCCCAGCTATACGCGTTATGTGCTGCGGGCCAAGCGTGCCGATGCGAAGCAGCAACTGCTGCAGGCGGCGCAATGGAACGAGCGCTACCTGACGGCCAACGGCAGATATCCGCCCGCCAGCGTTGCGTTGCCGGCCGGGCTGAAGCAGTCGCCGTCGTCCGGCTCGGCCAGCTACGACATCGGCTATGTCGACAGGAGCGAGAGCAGCTACACCCTGAAGGCCGTACCTCAGGGCGCTTCAGCCGCAGACGAGTGCGGCACGCTCACGGTGAACCATCAAGGAGTCAAGCTGGCCGGAGGACGCACGAGCGTCGCGGATTCGCTGGTTCAGCTATGTTGGACCCGCTGAGGGCCGGCCGGGGAAGGGCGGCAGCGTCGATCAGATGTCGCGCAGCAGCTGCCGGAACTCGTCCACGTCCTCGAAGCTGCGGTACACCGAGGCGAAGCGAACGTAGGCGACCTTGTCGAGCTTCTTGAGTTCGCGCATGACGAGCTCGCCGACCTTGGTCGAGTCGATCTCTCGCAGGCCGCTGGCCAGCAGCTTCTGCTCGATGCGCAGCAGGGCGTTGTCGATCTGCTCGATGCTCACGGGGCGCTTGCGCAGCGCCAGCATCATGGAGGCGCGAACCTTGGTCGAGTCGAAGTCGGCGCGGCTGCCGTCCTTCTTCACGACCACGGGAAAGTTGACGTCGGGCCGCTCGTAGGTGGTGAAGCGCTTGTCGCAGGCGCTGCACTGGCGGCGCCTGCGGACGAAGTCGGCGTCTTCGGAAACGCGGGTCTCGACGACCTGCGTTTCAAGATGGCCGCAAAAAGGGCATTTCATGCGGCCAGGGGTTCTTTCTTCTTTCTACGGGCCGACAACAGGTCAGCGGTAGACCGGGAACCGGCTGGTCAGGGCGTGAACCTTGGCGCGCACGGCTTCGATGTTTGCCGCGTCGCGCGGGTTCTCGAGCACGTCGGCAACCAGGTTGGCGGTGATGCGGGCCTCTTCGTCCTTGAAGCCGCGGGTGGTCATGGCGGGGGTGCCGATGCGCACGCCGCTGGTGACCATCGGCTTTTCGGGGTCGTTGGGGATCGCGTTCTTGTTGATCGTCATGTGGGCGCTGCCCAGCACGGCTTCGGCTTCCTTGCCGGTGATGCCCTTGGCGCGCAGGTCGACCAGCATCACGTGGCTTTCGGTGCGTCCGCTCACGATGCGCAGGCCGCGCTGGGTAAGGGTCTCGGCCACGATCTGCGCGTTCTTGACCACCTGCTGCTGGTAGGCCTTGAACTCGGGCGACATGGCTTCCTTGAACGCGACGGCCTTGGCGGCGATCACGTGCATCAGCGGGCCGCCTTGGAGGCCCGGGAAGATCGCGCTGTTGATGGCCTTCTCGTGCTGCGACTTCATCAGGATGATGCCGCCGCGCGGGCCGCGCAGGCTCTTGTGGGTGGTGGAGGTGACGATGTCCGCGTGCGGCACCGGGTTGGGGTACACGCCCGCGGCCACGAGGCCGGCGTAGTGGGCGATGTCGACCATGAAGATCGCGCCGACGTCCTTGGCCACCTTGGCGAAGCGCTCGAAATCGATGCGCAGCGAGTAGGCCGAGGCGCCCGCGATGATCAGCTTGGGCATGTGCTCATGCGCCTTGCGCTCCATCGCGTCGTAGTCGATTTCTTCCTTGTCGTTCAGGCCGTAGCTCACCACGTTGAACCACTTGCCGCTCATGTTCAGCGGCATGCCGTGGGTCAGGTGGCCGCCTTCGGCCAGGCTCATGCCCATGATGGTGTCGCCGGGCTTCAGGAAGGCGAGCATCACGGCTTCGTTGGCCGAGGCGCCGCAGTGCGGCTGCACGTTGGCGGCGTCGGCGCCGAAGATCTGCTTGACGCGGTCGATGGCCAGCTGCTCGGCCACGTCGACGTGCTCGCAGCCGCCGTAGTAGCGCTTGCCCGGGTAACCCTCGGCGTATTTATTGGTGAGCTGCGAGCCCTGTGCGGCCATGACGGCCGGGGAGGCGTAGTTCTCGCTGGCGATCAGCTCGATGTGGTGTTCCTGGCGTGCGTTCTCGGCTTGAATCGCGGCCCAGATTTCGGGGTCGGTCTGTTCGACCAGGATATTGCGTTGGTACATGGCAGTCCTTTGAAGACGAGGTCCTTGTTCTTCAACCAAACAAGGGCTGCCCAGGCGAACGGCTGAACGCCTGTGTGACCAGGCGGTACGCTTCCCAGTGGTATTCCACGTCAGCGCGGGGCACCTTGCAGAGTGCTGCGCCTATCGCCAGTCGCGTACCGGGCGAGTGTAGCTCAGGAGGCTGTACCCGCGCGGCGAAAACTCCTTCAGGAAACGGAGGAGAGCAGGGCCACCTTCGCCGGCTCGCTGCCTTCCTCGCGCTTGGCGGGAGGCGCCGCCACCGGGATCGGCTGCGGACGCACCGTCGGCGTGATCGTCGACGGCGCGCGGCCGTTGGCGACCTGCAGCAGGCGCTCGTGCTCGGCCATCACCTTGGCGGCGTAGCCGCCGTCGTCCTCGAGGTTGGCCGCGCCCACGTAGTAGCGCAGGCCGCCTTCGAGGGAGCCGGCGCGGGCGATGCATTCCTGCAGCACTTTCACGCCGACGCGCATGTTGGTGACCGGGTCGAAGGCGGTGAGTGTGCCGCCCGCGCTTTCGTACTTGTCGCCGTGCACGCGGGTCATGACCTGCATCAGGCCCTGGGCGCCGACCTGGCTCTGGGCGAAGGGGTTGAAGCTGGATTCGACGGCCATGATCGCGAGGATCAGGGTCGGGTCGATCTTCGTGCGCTTGCCGATGCCGTAGGCCTCGGCCACCAGCACGCTCAGCGGCTCGGCGGCCACGCGGTACTTCTTGCTCAGCCAGTAGGCCACGGCCGCCTGCTGCTTGGGCAGGTCGGCGGGGCTCGCGGCCGTGGTGCGCTCGATGGCGGTCGGCTCGAGGTCGGTGGCTTCGGGCGCGGGCTTGCGCGACTGCAGCCAGCCCATCAGCTCCTCTTCGCCGGTCTTGCGCAGGTCGGGCCGCGCCACCAGGGCGAGGGCCGCGAACACGATGGCCAGACCGACCAGTGCAAACCCGTTGTGGGTGATTTCAAAAAAGCCGTCTGCCACGTCGGACAGGAAAGTCCGTAGCCCGCGGGCCGTGACATCAAACGCCTTGTTCATCGCTCTTCCTTTCTGTGCGGCACCCGATTCGCAACGCCATCGAAGGCGAGGGATGAAGGCAGCGGCGCTTGGATTGGTACGAATCAGGCTCCGCGCAAGGAGTGTGGGGTTGGTTGGGAGCGCGGCGGCCTGATCAAGCCGGGGGAATTCGGCAGCGGATTCAGGTGGCCCCTCTGCGTCGGGCAGTCAGGGCAGCGCGGATTCTAGCGTGGCTAAATACCCGGTCAAGTATAAGTATTTGTTTTCTTATGCTAATAGTTGTTTAAAAAATGGCTCTCACCGAGGCGTTTCGGCTTAGGGGAAATCCCTTTGTAAAACACGTTTGCAATCGGAGGTAGCGACGCCTAATCTGGACGGGCCTGGCTTTTCAGGCGTTCTTCCGAGGCCCGGGAAACCCGAGGTGCAAGTCCGAGGGTTCGGCGGTCGAGGAGCCACGGTGGCAATCTCTTGCTGCCAGCACGGCGGGAACCATTGACTTCCCGTCGCGCGAATCGATGGCATGGGTTTTGGGCCCGCCATCAAGCCCGGTGACTAGACATTCCGTCGACTCACCGGGCTTTCTTCATCTGGGAGAGCCGATGAAGACCTTTCTTCGGTAATTCTTCCGGGACGAGGCCTGCGTCCTTTCTGCGTACCTAGCGTCGGCGCATGTTTGCGGCACACTCCAGCGATGGACGTAGCTTCGATCAAACAGAACAAATGGGTGCGGCGTGGGATCGTCGCGTTGCTTTCGTTGCTGGCCATCTGGGTCATCGCCTGGCTGGCAGTGCCGCCGATCGCGAAGAGCCAGCTCCAGAAGATCGCGAGCGAGAAGCTCGGCCGCCAGGTCACCGTCGGCAAGATCGACTTCAAGCCCTGGACCCTCGAACTCACCCTGGACGACCTGCGCATTGCCACCGCCGATGGCAGCAAGCCGCAGGTGGCGGTCAACCGCATCTATGCCGACGCCGAGCTGCAGTCGATCTTCCGCCTCGCGCCGGTGATCGACGCCGTCACCATCGACGGCCCGGCCATCCTGCTCACCCACCTGGCCGACGGCAAGTACGACATCGACGACATCCTGGCCAGGCTCGCGGCCGGCCCGCCGCCCGACCCGAACGCCAAGCCCGCGCGCTTCGCCATCTACAACATCGCGATCAATGGCGGCTCGGTCGACTTCGACGACCAGACCGTCAAGCGCAAGCACGAGCTGCGCGACTTCGTGCTCAAGGTGCCTTTCCTGAGCAACCTCGACTCCAAGCGCGACATCAACACCGAGCCCAAGCTCGCCTTCGCGCTCAACGGCAGCAAGTTCGACTCGGCCGCCTTCACCACGCCCTTCGCCGACAGCCGCAAGACCGACGCCCACGTGCAGTTCAAGGGGCTCGACCTGGTGCCGTACCTCGGCTACATCCCGGGCGGCCTGCCGGTGAAGCTGCAGGCGGGCAGCCTGGACGCCGACCTGAAGATCGGCTTCGAGCAGGCCGCCACTACCGGGCTGAAGATCACCGGCACGGTCGAGGCCCACACCACCAAGGTCGCCGACGCGCGCGGGCGCGACCTGCTGGCCTTCGAGTCGCTCAAGCTGGGGCTGGCCGACGTGCGTCCGCTGGAGTCGGTGTTCCATCTGAGCGAGTTGGCCCTGGCCAACCCTCAGCTCGCCGTGGCCCGCGACGCGGCCGGCAGGCTCAACCTGCTCGCGACCGACCCGGCGACCGGTGCGGCGGAGAAGGCCGCCCCGCCGCCCGCCGCGGCGGCTAGCGCGCCGGCGGCAGGCAAGCCCGCGCCGAAGCCGGCGCTGAAGGTGCAGGTGGACAAGGTGGTCCTGAACGGCGGCCGCATCGGCTGGCGCGACGAAACCGTCAACCCCGCCGCAGCCGTCGACCTGACCGACCTCGGCATCGACGTCGCAGGCGTCACCTGGCCGATGGAGAAGCCGGCCGAGTTCAGCGGCAGCACTGCCGTCGCCGGCGCCTCGCTCAAGTTCAAGGGCAGCGCCACCGACAAGGTGGCCGACGTGCAGACCGAGGTTGACGCGCTGCCGCTGTCGCTGGCCGCCCCCTATCTGGCACAGAGCCTCGAGCCCACGCTCGACGGCAAGCTCAGCGGCCAGATCGACATCGCCTGGGCCCAGCCCGACCTGAAGTTCAAGGCGCGCCGCGTTGCTGCCGACGGCCTGGCGCTGACCCAGGGCAAGACCGCGCTGGCCAGTGTCGGGCGCTTCGAGCTGGTCGACGCCGAGGCCGACATGACGAAGCACACGCTGAACGTGGCTTCGTTCACCGCGACCAATCCCAAGATCCGCGTGGAGCGCGACAGCGAGAAGCGCTGGATGTTCGAGCGCTGGCTCAAGACGCCCGCCGGCGGCAGCACGAAAGAGGCCGAAGCCAAGGTCGCCGCACCCAAGCCCGCGGCCGCCGAAACGCCGCAGCCCGGTGCCAACACCAAGCCCTGGGCGCTGACCGTCGGCACGCTGGCGGTCGACAACGGCGCGCTCTCTTATTCAGACAAGGCAGGCGCAACGCCGGTGACGGTCGAGGTCACGGCCTTCAAGCTGCACGCCCAGAAGCTCGCGCCCGAAACCAATACGACTTCGCCGCTGGAGGTTTCGGGCCGCATCGGCTCCGGGCGTTCCGACCCCGGCCGCTTCGACTACAAGGGCAACATCGTGCTCAAGCCGCTGGCGGCCGAGGGCAGGGTGGAGATCGCGTCCTTCCCCGCGCACGCCTTCAAGGCCTATTACGCCGATTCCCTCAATGTCGACATCCGCCGCGCCTTCGCGAGCTATCGCGGCACGGTGCGCTACGCGACGTCGCCGGGGGGCATGAGCGTCAAGCTGGCCGGCGACACCGCGCTGGACGACTTCCGCGCCAACAGCGTCTCGCTGACCCAGTCGCCCGGCTTCGACCGCAACAACAACCAGCTGCTGAGCTGGAAGACGCTGAGCCTGCGCGGCCTGCAGGTCAGCCTCGCGCCCAACGCGCCGCCGAACGTGGATGTGCGCGAAACCACGCTGACCGACTTCTTTGCCCGCGTGATCGTCGACCCCACTGGCCGGCTGAACCTGCTGAGCCTGACCAAGAAGGGCGAGGCCGAAGCGGCCGCTGCCGCCGCGGCAGCTGGCGAGGCCAGCACCCGCAAGGGCCCGGGCGGCACGACCACCACCACGGCAGCCAAGGCCTCGGCGCCGAAGGCCGCCGGCGGCAGGCCGATGTCGGCCGAGGAAATGGTCGGCGCGGCTCCCGAACCCGCCAAGCCGGCGGCGGCGGCAACCGCTGCCGCGCCGGCGGCCCCAGCCGATTCGGGGCCGGCGCCGGTCATCAACTTCGGCCCGATGAGCCTGGTCAACGGCAAGATCGACTTCACCGACCTGTTCGTCAAGCCCAACTACTCGGCCGACCTGAGCGAGCTGACCGGCAAGCTCAGCTCGTTCTCGTCGAACCCGCCCAAGGGCGAGAGCGGCCGGCCCGCGCTCGCCGACCTCGAGCTGCGCGGCAAGGCGCAGCAGACCGCGGCGCTGGAAATCACCGGCAAGCTCAACCCGCTGGCCAAGCCGCTCGAACTCGACATCACCGCCAGGATGCGCGACCTCGACCTGGCGCCGCTGTCGCCATACTCGGTGCGCTACGCCGGCCACGGCATCGAGCGCGGCAAGATGAGCATGGACGTCAACTACAAGGTCGCGCCCGATGGCCAGCTCACCGCCACCAACAAGCTGGTGCTCAACCAGCTGCAGTTCGGCGACGAGGTGGCGGGGTCCACCAACAGCCTGCCGGTGAAGCTCGCCGTGGCGCTGCTGGCCGACCGCAACGGCGTGATCGACGTCGACCTGCCGCTCAGCGGCTCGCTCAACGACCCGCAGTTCAGCGTCGGCCCGCTGATCTGGAAGGCCGTGGTCAACCTGGTCGTGAAGGCGGTGACGGCGCCGTTCAGCCTGCTCACGGGCGGCCTGGGCGGCGGCAGCGGCGAATCGAGCGCCATCACCTTTGAACCCGGCAGTTCCGAATTGAGCGCCTCCGCGAGGGAAAGCCTGGACAAGGTCGCCAAGGCGCTGACCGACCGGCCCACGCTGCAGATGACGGTGGTGGGCACCTCCAGCCTCGAGAAGGAGCGCGATGCCTACCAGCGCCAGCGGGTGCGGCAGCTTGCCTATGCGGAGAAGCGCCGCGTCGCGGTGCGCGGCGGCCAGACCGGCACCGACGTGCCGCCCGTCACCGACGCCGAATACCCCGAGCTGCTGACCGCCGTGTACAAGCGCGCCGACATCACGAAGCCGCGCAACATCGTCGGCCTGGCGAAGGACCTGCCGCTGCAGGACATGGAAAAGCTGCTGTTCGCCAGCGTGCCCGTCGATGAGGAGTCGATGCGCCAGCTCGCCGTGGAGCGCGGCGCGGCGGTGCGCGACTACCTGCTTGCGAAGAAGCTGCCGAGCGAGCGGCTCTTCCTGGGCGCGGTGCGCACCAGCGCCAGCGGCAGCGACTGGAAGCCGGGCGCCGAGCTCAGCCTGACCATGAAGTAGGGCTGAACAGGCACGGCGCGGCGGCCCGATCCGTCGCGCCGACTTGGTTTTTTCCCAAGGCTTGCTATATATGTAGTCCGCCAGCTTCCCAGCCCACGACCCCGCCGAGCACCTCCGTTTCACGACGGAATTCAGTGGCCGGCCGCAAGTGGGTGAAAATGTCGATGTGCGCCGGCCTTTGCCGGCGCCTTCGCTTTCTCTACCAAGACAACGATTTCGCGCAGTGACCTCTACTCCTTCCAAGCCACACGACATTCAGGCCCTCGACACGCTGACCGGCGGCGCCTTCACCGCGCCGACCTCCGGCGAGCGCGCCGCGCGCATCCGCGACTGGCTCGCGGGCAACCCCGCGCCCGAGCAGATGCAGGAAGTCTTCAAGGAGCTGAGCGGGCGTGACAAGGGCGCCGCGCGCCTGCTGCGCGAAAAGCTCGACGAGCTCAAGCGCGCCAAGGGCCAGGAGGCGATCGCCGCCGAATGGGCCCAGAAGGCGCAAGCGCTGCTCGCCCAGTCCAAGCTCAACATCGCCGACGCGCTCGCCTGGCAGCGCGATGCCGCCAAGGCCGGGGCTCCGCTGTCGCGCGAGCCGCTGGCTGGCCTGAAGCTCAAGCTGTCGGAGCGCGTCAAGGGCATCGAAGACCTGCAGCACCGTGCACAGGTGCATCGCGAAGCCGCAGTGCTGCTGGCGCAGCGCTTCGAGGTGCTGTCCACCAAGGGCTGGCAGGACGCCCAGGTCGCCGAGGAATCGCTGCGCGCCGACGTCACGCACTGGCAGCAGCAGGCCGCCGAGATCGTGGCCGATGCCAACTGGAACAGCCTCGACGCCAAGTTCGCGCCGCAGCTCGAATCGTCCAGGTCGCAACTGCTGGTGGTGTCCGACGCCTTCCACAGCGCGCTGGCCCAGGCCGTTGCCGCCGCCGCGGATGCCGCCGCGCCGCTGCCGCCAGTGCCCGTGTGGGCCGACGAGCTGCGCGCCGCGCGCGGTGAAGTCGTGGCGCCCAAGCCCGCTGCTCCCGCTCGTCCGGCTGCGCCCAAGGTCGACCCGGCCGTGCGCGCCGCCGCCCAGGAAGCCGTGCAGGCCGCGCTCGCCAAGCTCGAGCAGGAAACTGCCGAAGGCCACGGCAAGGCCAGCGCCGGCGCGGCCGCCGCGCTGCGCGCCGTGCTCAAGGAGCACGGCAAGCTGGTCGACGCACCGCTCGAGGCCCGCGTGCATGCCGCGCTGGTCGCCGCCGGTGAACTCGAAGGCTGGCAGCGCTGGAGCGCCGACAAGGTGCGCGAAGACCTGGTCGCCAAGGCGGAGGGCCTGCTCAAGCGCCCTGAAGGTCAGGCCCTCGGCGGCCGCAAGATGCAGGAAACGCTGCGCTCGCTGCGCGACCAGTGGAAGCAGGCCGACCAGGGCGGCGTGCCGAACCACGCGCTGTGGAAGCGCTTCGACGAAGCCTGCAACGAAGCCCACAAGGTGGTCGAGGCCTGGCTCGAGAAGGTCCGCGCCGACGCGGCCGAGCACCGCGCGCTGCGCGTCGCGCTGATCGAGGAGGTCAAGGCCTGGGCCGCCGAGCATGCCGGCGCCACCGACCTGAAGGCACACAACCGCGCGCTGCACCAGTTCGCCGACCGCTGGCGCGATGCCGGCCACGTGGGCGAGAAGGTGTTCGCCGAGCTCCAGCCGCTGTGGAACGAAGCCTTCGGCGCCGCCCGTGCGCCGTTCGAGACCGCGCAGAAGGCCAGCATCGAGCGCCGCCAGGCCATGATCGCCGAGGCGACCGAACTCGGCGCGCAGCCGGTGCTGCGCATCGACGCCGTAAAGGCGCTGCAGCAGCGCTGGCAGGCCGAGGCGCAGACCGTGCCGCTCGACCGCCGCCAGGAACAGAAGCTGTGGGACGCCTTCCGTGCCCCCATCGACGAAGCCTTCAACCGCAAGACCGCCGAGCGTGAAAAGGCCTCGGCTGCGATGAACGAGCACGACCGCAACGTGCTGGAGGCGTCCAAGGCGCTCGACGCGGCCAATGCCGGCGGCGATGCGCAGAAGATCCGCGCCGCCATCGCTCGCCTCGAAGGCGCGCTGCGTGGCGAGGCGCCGCCGCCCGCGCCCAAGGCCGACGGTCCGTCGGTCGGCGCGACCGAAGTCGTGGCGCCGGGGCAGGCGGCCGCCGAATTCAGCGAAAGCGCCGAACAGGCGCCGAGCCCGAGCGACGCGGAAGCATCGCCGGGCACGCCCGCCGAGGCCGCAGCTCCTGCGGCTTCGGCTGACCTCGTTGCACCCGCCGACGGCGCCGACGCTTCGGCCCGCACCGATGGCGCGGCGCACGACGCCGGCGAAGCCGCAGCCGTCGCAGCGCCGGCCGCAGCGCCGGTCGCAGCGCCGAAGGCCGCGCCCAAGCCCGTCGTGGCGATGCGCGGCGACGACCGCCCGAGCAGCAAGAAGGCCGAGCCGGCACCTGCCGCGCGCGGCGGTGCCGGCGGCCGCTTCGGCGACCGTCGCGATGGCGGCCGCCCCGGTGCCGGGGGCCCGGGGCGTCCTGGTGGTGATCGTGGCGATCGCGGTGACCGTGGAGCCCCTCGTGGTGGCGACCGTGGCGCGCCCGGCGGCCGTTTCGGCGACCGCCCGCCGCGCGAAGATCGCGGACCGCGCCTGGGTGATGCAGCCTTCCGCGCGCAACGCGAGGCACTCGAGCGCGCCGACATGGCGCTGCGCAAGCTTGCCGCGCAGGCGCACGGCGAAGCCCTGACGCAGGTGCTGGGCGCCTGGGAGCAGCGCGACGCCAGCCGTCTGCCGAGCATCCAGGAGCTGGGCCGCGCGGTCACGCCGGCAGTGCGCAGCGGTTGGTCGCAAGCCATCGGCTCCGCGCCCTCGGCTGCCGCGAACGACGCCGCCGAAGCGCTGCTGCGCCTCGAAATGGCCGCCGAAGTGCCGACGCCCGCCGAGCAACTCGAAGCGCGCCGTGCCCTGCAGCTCAAGCTGCTGACGAAGCGCGGCGACCCGGCGCCAGCCCAGACCTGGGGCCAGGATGCCGGCAAGGTGCTCGCCGCGGCGCACGACGCCGCCAGCGCACGGCGCCTGCAGAACGCGCTGAAGGCGCTGCTGCGCAAGTAGGTAGGGAGCAAGCGGCCTTCCGGCCACGAAAAAGGCGCCCCGCGGGGCGCCTTCTTCTTTGGTGCAGTTGCGCAAGAGCCTTGCAGCCGGGTTCAGACCTTCTCGCCGATGGCTGGCGTCTGCACTGCCGCAGACTGCTCGGCCAGATAGCCGTCGCGGATCTTGCGGCGGATCAGCAGCCCGCCGATGCCCAGCAGCAGGGCGAGGGCGCCGACGATCAGCGTGCCCTTGTCGGTGGCGCTCGATGCCGCGGCCTTGTCCTTGACCTCCATGATCTTCTGAACGTCGGCCAGCGACACCACGGGCTTGCCCTTGAGCTTCACTTCGTAGACCAGGTTGTTGTCCGAGGGATCGACGCGCACTTCGACGGCTTCGTCGATCAGCGGCTCCAGCTTGCTGCGGCCGACTGCGTAATCGACGCGCCACTTCTCGGTGTTGCCGTCGGCCAGCCTGGCGTCGAGCACGAAGTAGCGGCGCGTGCTGCTGCCGCCGCGGCGGCGCTTGGTTGTTTCGGTGACTTCGCTGCCGCTGACGATCGTGCCGCTCTTCGCGACCAGGTCTTCGACGGCGGTGCCGTGCGTGTCCGCGCTGGCCTTGAACTGTGCATACGCTGCCCAGCCCAGGATGCCGATGCCGAACACCAGCGCGATCCACGCCTTGCCCGTGAGCTGATAGAACCAATCCCTCATGTTGTGTGCCTTTTTGGACGAGTTGATAACCCGTCGATGTTAAGGGTTGAATTGCTATCAAATGGATAGCTGACAACTGAGGCTGGACGTGCGTTCAGGGCCTTTTAGTCAGAAAGAATTCATCGAAGATCGCGAGCACTCCGGGGAAGTCGCGCGCGAAGTTCGGGCGGTTCACGAAGTAGGCCTCGCAGGCCACCGCGAAGAACTCGCTGATCGAGGTGGCGCCGTAGGCATCGAGCCACGGCGCTTCAGTGCCGAAGCGCTCGGCCTTGATGGTCTGCTCGCGGAAGTGGTCGTACGCGGGCTGCAGGACGGCCAGCCACGCCTGGCGCGCCGCGCGCGAACTGCGCTGGCCGGCGAAGCCCGGCGGCAGGGGCGGGCAGCCGTTGGCGTCGCCGCTGCGCATGTCGATCTTGTGGGCGAACTCGTGGATCACCACGTTGTAGCCGCGCTCGCTGGTGATGCTGCTGGCCAGCACGTCGTCCCAGCTCAGCATGACGGGGCCGCGCTCCATGGCCTCGCCGGCCACGACTTCGCCGTACTCGTGCACCACCTGCGCCTCGTCGATCACCTTGCGTCGCGCCACTACCTCGGAGCGGTGCACGACGATGCCGACGAAATCGTCGTACCAGTTCAGCCCGCCCTTGAGGTGCAGCACCGGCAGCACGGCCTGTGCCGCGATGGCCAGCGCCACTTCGTTGGTGATGGTGAAGCCCTTGGCGCCGTGGAATTCCTTGTCGCGCAGGAACCCGGCGGTGAGCGAGCGCAGCCGCTGCCGGTCGGCTGCGGGCAGCGCGCCGAGGAAGGCGTAGCGCCGGAGCGTGGCCTGCCACGCGGCTTCGGGGATCGGGGGCAGGGCGCGCAGGCGGCGCAGCCACTTGAACATTGCTGGCGGCGGCGCGGCTAGCGCAGGTCGACGCGCTGCGCGCCGGCAGCCGAGAGGCACAGCAACTGCGCGCGCGGCGGGTGCGCGGCGGCATCCCAGTCGCTCAGCACGATGCGGCGCAGGCCGCTGCCCAGGTCGTGGTCGGCCGGGCGGTGCGTGTGGCCGTGCACCAGCGCGTGGGCGTTGGCCTGCCGCAACCAGTCGCGCGCGGCCGGCGTATCGACATCTGCCCAGACCATCGACGGATTGCGCTTGCGGTCTTCGCTCTGCACGCGCATGGAGCGCGCGAGCGCGCGGCGCTCTTCAAGCGGCCGGGCGAGGAACGCGGCCTGCCATTCGGGCGTGCGCACCTGCGCGCGGAATTTCAGGTATTCGGTGTCCTCGAGGCAAAGAATGTCGCCGTGGCTCAGCAGCCAGCGCTGGCCGTGCAGCACCAGCACGGTCGGGTCGTCGAGCAACGTGAGCCCGCATTGCGCGGCGAACGCGGGGCCGACGAGGAAGTCGCGGTTGCCGTGCATGAAGAACACGGGCATGCGCTGCGCGGTGCGGCGCAGGAGTTCGGCGCACTGGGCCTCGAAGCCTGGCTGTGTGGCGGAATCGTCGCCCACCCACACCTCGAACAGGTCGCCCAGGATCATGAGCGCGTCCGCCGGCGTGGTCTGCAGATAGCCCTGCCAGGCCTCGAAGGTGGCGGGCTCGCCGGCCTGCAGGTGCAGGTCGGAGATGAGGTCGACCGTGCGCCACGCGGGCGGCGCCACCAGCTCCGGGAAAGCTGGGCTCGCCGCCGTGCTCATGCTGCTGTCGCTGCCGCGAGTGCGTTGCGCCGGTTGCGGGTCATTCCGCGGTGACGACGGCCTTTTCGATCACGACGTCCTCGAGCGGCACGTCGTCATGGAAGCCCTTGCGACCGGTCTTCACGGCCTTGATCTTGTCGACCACTTCGGTGCCGGCGATGACCTTGCCGAACACTGCATAGCCCCAGCCCTGGGCCGAGGGAGCGGTGTGGTTCAGGAAGCCGTTGTCGGCCACGTTGATGAAGAACTGGGCGGTGGCCGAGTGGGGCGCGCTGGTGCGGGCCATGGCCACGGTGTAGGTGTCGTTCTTCAGGCCGTTGTTGGCTTCGTTCTGGATCTCGGCGTCGGTGGGCTTTTGCTTCATGCCGGGTTCGAAGCCCCCGCCTTGCACCATGAAGCCGGGGATCACGCGGTGGAACACCGTGTTGTCGTAGTGGCCCTTCTTCACGTACGCGACGAAGTTCTCGACCGACTTCGGCGCCTTGGCGGCGTCGAGTTCGAGCGTGATCACGCCGAGGTTCTTGATGTGCAGTTCGACTTGGGGATTGCTCATGATTGGGCTCCTGCTTGGGAAGGGAAAAACCGATTCGAAAACCGATCCGATTACTTCGCCACGACGGTGGCGGACTTGATGGTGACGGCCTCGAGTGGCACGTTCTGCATGCCGTTCTTGTTGCCGGTGGCCACCGCGCGGATCTTGTCGACCACGTCGGTGCCGGCGACGACCTTGCCGAACACGGTGTAGCCGTAGCCGTCGGGGTTGGGTGCGTTGAGCGAGTCGTTGTTCTTCACGTTGATGAAGAACTGCGAGGTCGCCGAATTGGGGTTGCCGGTGCGGGCCATGGCGATCGTGTACTTGTCGTTCTTCAGGCCGTTGCTCGCTTCCAGCGGAATGGGCGCGCGCGTGGGCTTTTGCTGCAGGTCGGCCGTGAAGCCGCCGCCCTGGATCATGAAGCCGTCGATCACGCGGTGGAACACCGTGCCGTCGTAGTGCTTGTCCTTGACGTATTGCAGGAAGTTCTCGACCGTCTTGGGCGCCTTTGCCTCGTCGAGCTCGACCACGATGTCGCCCGCCGACGTGGCGAGCTTGACGCGCGGCGTGGCCGCTTGCGCATGGGCGCCGGCGGCGAACGCGAATGCGGCGGCCAGAACGAGGGCGCCGCGGCGGCTGAAACGGGAGAAGGAGTTGATCGTCAAATGAGGCTCCGTGTGCGGATGGAGAAACGGTGCTGCGCCGTCGACACCATGGCGGTGCCGCGACAGCGGCGACAGATTATTTGCTGGCGCGGCCGACCGGCTTGCGGATGACCACAGGTGCGGCGGGCAGGGCGGCCGCCTCGGCTTCGGTCTTCGAGGTGAAGATCTGGCGGATCAGCGCGAGCTTGGGCGCGACGCTGGGGTTGGTGCTGGCGAACTGCTGGGCGCGCACGTATTCCTGCGCCGCGAGGCGGGCGTACACGTCGCCGAGGTTCTCGTGCGCCGTGGCGTAGTTCGGGTTGAGCTTGATGGCCTGTTCGAGCGCGGCGCGCGCCTGGTCGAACTTGCTTTGCGACGCGTAGAGCGCGGCGAGGTTGTTGTAGGGCTCGGAGAGCTCGGGAAAGTCCTGCGTGAGCTGGGTGAAGGCGATGATGGCCTCGGCCTGCTTGTTCTGCTCGGTGAGGATCACGCCGCGCAGGAAGCGCATCTGCGGGTCGCGTGGCTTGCCGGCGATGTAGGTGTCGGCCTTGGCGAGCGCCTCGTTCGACTTGCCCTGGCGCAGCAGCGCGTTCACGTCGTCGTATTCGTTCGCATGCGCCGCGGAGCCCCAGAGGCTGAACAGCAGTGCGAAGGCAATGGAGAGTCTGGAGAAAGCGGAGTGCTTCATGAAGCCTCGACGGATTTGGGGGAGATGCGGGGAACGAACTCGGGGGCGCGGGCTTGGGGAACACCCGGACGCTACCCGATGGCGGCCGTTTATACTTGACCGGATTGTAACCGAGGGGCCATGTCGACCCCCTCGCGAACACAGTCCCAGTCACCCCTGAAAAACACCGTCTTTCGCCCGTGCCGCACGCGCGCGAAATGACGTTTTCCGAATCTCATGAGTCTGCGCATCTACAACACGCTGTCGCGTGAATTGGAGGAATTCTCCCCATTGCAACCGGGACAGGTGCGCATGTACGTCTGCGGCATGACGGTCTACGACTTCTGCCATATCGGTCACGCCCGCATGATGATGGCGTTCGACGTGGTGCAGCGCTGGCTGCGCGCCAGCGACTACGCCGTGACCTACGTGCGCAACATCACCGACATCGACGACAAGATCATCGCCCGCTCGGTGCAGCGCGGCATCACCATTCGCGAGCTGACTGACGAAGTGATCGCGGCCATGCACGAGGACATCGGCGCGCTCGGCATCGAGCCGCCCACCGTCGAGCCGCGCGCCACCGAATACGTGCCGCAGATGCTCGGCATCATCGAGAAGCTCGAGCAGAAGGGCCTGGCCTACCGCTCCGAGAACGGCGACGTGAACTACGCGGTGCGCAAGTTCCCGGGCTACGGCAAGCTCTCCGGCAAGTCGCTCGACGAACTGCATGCGGGCGAACGCGTCGCCGTGCTCGATGGCAAGCAGGACCCGCTCGACTTCGTGCTCTGGAAGGCCGCCAAGCCGACCGAGCCCGCCGACGCGAAATGGGAAAGCGCCTATGGCACCGGCCGCCCGGGCTGGCACATCGAATGCTCGGCCATGAGCTGCGCCACCCTCGGCGAGACCTTCGACATCCACGGCGGCGGTGCCGACCTGCAGTTCCCGCACCACGAGAACGAGATCGCGCAGAGCGAGGGTGCCAACGGCAAGCCGCTGTCGCGCTTCTGGGTGCACAACGGCTTCGTGCGCGTGGACAACGAGAAGATGTCCAAGAGCCTGGGTAACTTCTTCACCATCCGCGAAGTGCTGCAGAAGTACGACGCCGAGACCCTGCGTTTCTTCCTGGTGCGCACGCATTACCGCAGCGCGCTCAACTACAGCGACGCGCATCTCGACGACGCGCGCAATTCGCTGAAGCGCCTGTACACCGCCCTCGACCTGGTGGTGCCGGCCGAGGTGGCCATCGACTGGGCCCAGCCCCATGCCGCGCGCTTCAAGGCCGCCATGGACGAGGACTTCGGCACGCCGGAGGCCATCGCCGTGCTGTTCGAGCTGGCCGGTGAGGTGAACCGTACCAAATCCCCCGAAACCGCCGGGCTGCTGAAGGCGCTGGCGGCTTCGCTGGGCATCCTGCAGGGCGATCCGCGGGCCTTCCTGCAGGCCGGCAGCACGCTCGACGAAGCCACCATCCAGGCCAGGATCGACGCTCGCGCCGCCGCCAAGGCCGCGAAGAACTTCGCCGAAGCCGACCGCATCCGCCAGGAACTCCTCGAGCAGGGCATCGTGCTCAAGGATTCGCCCACGGGCACGACCTGGGCGGCTGCGCAGTGAACGGAACGACGAATCCCATGCCCGCCCCCAGGAAGCCCAGCGTCAAGATCTACACGCCGGACTATTGGGAGGAGGCGTGCAAGCACCTCTCGCGCAAGGACCGCGTGATGAAGCGGCTGATCCCGAAGTTCGGCGACGCCTGCCTGGAGTCGCGCGGCGATGCGTTCACCACGCTCGCGCGCAGCGTGGTCGGCCAGCAGATCTCGGTCAAGGCCGCGCAGTCGGTCTGGGACAAGTTCGCCGCGCTGCCGCGCAAGCTGACGCCGGCCAACGTGCTCAAGCTCAAGGTCGACGACATGCGCGGCGCGGGGCTCTCGGCACGCAAGATCGAGTACCTCGTCGACCTGGCGCTGCATTTCGACTCGGGCCTGGTGCACGTCGATGCATGGAAGGACATGGACGACGAGCAGATCATCGAGGAGCTCGTGGCCATCCGCGGCATCGGCCGCTGGACGGCCGAAATGTTCCTCATCTTCCACCTCATGCGCCCGAACGTGCTGCCCGTGGACGACCTGGGGCTGCTCAACGGCATCAGCGTCAACTACTTCTCGGGCGACCCGGTCAGCCGCAGCGATGCCCGCGATGTCGCCGTGGCCTGGGCGCCTTATTGCAGCGTGGCGACTTGGTATATTTGGCGATCGCTGGATCCCGCTCCAGTAACGTATTAGCAACACCCCCAGGCTGCGCGCACTTCGTGTCGCTTCGCCAACCCCCTCAAGGGGGCAACACCTAAGGCCCGGCGAAGCCGGTTCCTTGGTGTTCCTGGAATGGATGGTGCGGTGGATGCGGGCAGCAAATTGAAATAAACAGGAGAAGACGTTGGCGAAACGAACCTTCCTCGACTTCGAGCAGCCGATTGCCGAGCTCGAAACAAAGATCGAAGAATTGCGCTATGTGCAGACCGAATCCGCGGTCGACATTTCTGAAGAGATCGATCAGCTCGGCAAGAAGAGCCAGCAGCTCACCAAGGACATCTACAGCGACCTGACGCCCTGGCAGATCACCAAGATCGCACGGCATCCGGAGCGCCCGTACACGCTGGACTACGTCAACGAGATCTTCACCGACTTCATCGAACTGCACGGCGACCGCCATTTCTCGGACGACCTGTCGATCGTGGGCGGCCTGGCCCGCTTCAACGGCGTGCCTTGCATGGTCATCGGCCACCAGAAGGGCCGCGACACGAAGGAGCGCACCGCGCGCAACTTCGGCATGAGCAAGCCCGAGGGCTACCGCAAGGCGCTGCGCCTCATGAAGACGGCCGAGAAGTTCAAGCTGCCGGTCTTCACCTTCGTGGACACCCCCGGCGCATACCCCGGCATCGACGCCGAGGAGCGCGGCCAGTCGGAAGCCATCGGCCGCAACATCTTCGAGATGGCGCAGCTCGAGGTGCCGATCATCGTCACCATCATCGGCGAGGGTGGCTCCGGCGGCGCGCTGGCGATCTCGGTCGGCGACCAGTTGCTGATGCTGCAGTACTCCATTTATTCCGTGATCAGCCCCGAGGGCTGCGCTTCCATCCTCTGGAAGACGGGCGAGAAGGCTCAGGAAGCCGCCGATGCGCTGGGCATTACCGCGCACCGCCTCAAGGCGCTGGGCCTGGTCGACAAGATCGTGAACGAGCCCGTGGGCGGCGCGCACCGCGACCATCGCCAGATGGCTGCCTTCCTCAAGCGCGCTCTCAACGACGCCTTCCGCCAGGTCAGCGACCTCAAGCCGAAGGAACTGCTGGAGCGCCGCTACGAGCGCCTGCAGAGCTACGGCCGCTTCAACGACACCAAGGCCGACAGCGGCGGCAGGTAACTCACAGGCGCCGTCATGAACTCCGCTTTCGAACGCGCCATTGCCGCGTTCGAGCCGGCGCACTGGCCGCTGGCGGTGGGGTTCAGCGGCGGCGCCGATTCGACCGCCTTGCTGGCCGCCTGCGCAGCGCGCTGGCCGTGGCAGGTGGTCGCCTTCCACGTACATCACGGGCTGCAGGCTGCGGCCGACGGATTCGAGCAGCATTGCCGTTCGATGTGCGAGCGCCTGGGCGTGCCGCTGGTCGTCCATCGCGTCGATGCGCGGCATGCGGCGGGCGAAAGCCCTGAAGACGCAGCCCGCCGGGCCCGCTACGCGGCATTCGCCGAGATGGCGCGTGCGGACGGGGCCAGGGGAGCGATCAGGTCCGTCGTGCTGGGGCACCACGCCGACGACCAGGTCGAGACCCTGCTGCTGGCGCTGTCGCGCGGTGCGGGGCTGCCGGGGCTGGCGGCCATGCCGGCGCATGCGCAGCGCAACGGGCTCGACATCTACCGTCCGCTGCTCGCGGTGGCGGGCGCCGAGGTTCGCGAATGGCTGGCCGGCCGCGAGCTGCCGTGGATCGAGGACCCGACCAACGAGGACGCGCGCTACACGCGCAACAGGATCCGCTCCGTGCTGCTGCCCGCGCTGGAGCAGGCTTTTCCGCAGTTCCGCTCCACCTTCGCGCGCAGTGTGGGCCACGCCGCGCAGGCTCAGCAACTGCTGAACGAACTGGCGGCGCACGACCTGGAAAGCGTGGGCAGCCCGCCGCGCATCGCCACGCTGCAGGCACTGTCGCGCGCGCGCCAGGCCAACGTGCTGCGCCACTGGCTGATGCGCTCGCACGGCTGCGGGCCCAGCGCGGCGCAGTTGGAACAGCTGCTCGATCAGGTCCGTGCCTGCACCACGCGCGGCCATCGCATCCACCTCAAGGTGGGCGCCGGTTTCGTCGAACGCAGGGGCGACTTGCTGCATTGGTACAATGTTGCGCCCTCGCCGAAGACTTCGCTCTGACCGCTTGCAGGGCGCCGCCCATCAAGCGGCCCTTTCCTTTTCTCTGATTTCACCCATGGCATTGATCGTTCACAAATACGGCGGTACGTCGATGGGCTCGACCGAGCGCATCAAGAATGTCGCCAAGCGTGTCGCCAAGTGGGCGCGCGCAGGCCACCAGATGATCGTGGTTCCGAGTGCCATGAGCGGCGAGACCAACCGCCTGCTCGGCCTGGCCAAGGAACTGGCGCCCAGCAAACCCGGCGTGGCCCACAACCGCGAGCTCGACATGCTGGCCTCCACAGGCGAGCAGGCTTCGTCGGCACTGCTGGCCATCGCGCTGCAGGCCGAGGGCGTCGAGTCCGTGAGCTACGCGGGCTGGCAGGTTTCGGTGCGCACCGACAACTCCTACACCAAGGCCCGCATCGAGAGCATCGACAGCGAGCGCGTCATGTCCGACCTCAATGCCGGCAGGGTGGTGGTCATCACCGGCTTCCAGGGCGTGGACGACGACGGCAACATCACCACGCTGGGCCGCGGCGGCAGCGACACCTCGGCCGTGGCCATTGCAGCGGCGATGAAGGCCAACGAGTGCCTGATCTACACCGACGTGGACGGCGTCTACACGACCGACCCGCGCGTCGAGCCTGATGCGCGCCGCCTGACGACCGTGAGCTTCGAAGAGATGCTCGAAATGGCGAGCCTGGGCTCCAAGGTGCTGCAGATCCGCTCGGTGGAATTCGCCGGCAAGTACAAGGTGCCGCTGCGTGTGCTCTCGAGCTTCACGCCGTGGGACATCGACATCAATGAAGAGGCCAAGTCCGGCACGCTGATCACTTTCGAGGAAGACGAAAACATGGAACAAGCCGTCGTATCCGGCATCGCTTTCAACCGCGACGAAGCCAAGATCTCGGTGCTCGGCGTGCCCGACAAGCCGGGCATCGCGTATCACATCCTCGGTGCGGTGGCCGACGCCAACATCGAAGTCGACGTGATCATCCAGAACCTGAGCAAGGACGGAAAGACCGACTTCAGCTTCACCGTTCACCGCAACGAGTACGCGAAGACGATCGACCTGCTGCAGTCGAAGGTGATGCCGTCGCTGGGCGCGACCGAAGTGGTCGGCGACACCAAGATCTGCAAGGTCAGCATCGTGGGCATCGGCATGCGCAGCCACGTGGGCGTGGCGAGCAAGATGTTCCGCGTGCTGGCCGAAGAAGGTATCAACATCCAGATGATCTCGACGAGCGAAATCAAGACTTCGGTCGTGATCGACGAAAAATATATGGAATTGGCAGTGCGCGCACTGCACAAAGCCTTCGATCTGGATCAGCCGGGCGCCTAAGTAGTGGCATAATCTCAGCTTCTTTCAGGAACTGTGACCGAGTGGCCGAAGGTGCTCCCCTGCTAAGGGAGTATGGGGTGTAGAGCCTCATCGAGGGTTCGAATCCCTCCGGTTCCGCCAAGATGCGACCCCTGTAGCTCTCCAGCTACAGGGGTTTTTTCTTTGCCGGCTCCATCCGGCGACGGAGCCATCAGGCGCCGTGCAGTTCGGGAAGTCCGGCGAGCACTGTCCGGCACCGCTCGCAGAGCATTCCTTGCTCGCCTTCCTCGTCCACCACGGTGTCGTCGTGCCGCCAGCACCTCCTGCAGCGCAGGAACGAGGTCTGCCTGACCCTCACGTCGACCTTGCTGCCGACCCTCAGGACCTTCTTCTGGCTCAGCGTCTGCTGCATGGCGTAGTCGCGGCACAGCTTCTGCACCTGCTCGGTCGGCAGGCCCCGGCCGTTCATCTGCTCGATGCGGTGCTCGATGGGCATGCCGTGGCAATCCCAGCCCGGAATCCATTGCGAGTCGAAGCCGTCGAAGAAGCGGCTCTTGAAGACCATGTCCTTGAGCACCTTGTTCACCGCGTGCCCGATATGGATGTCGCCGTTCGCGTACGGCGGGCCGTCGTGCAGCACGAACGGCGGGCGCCCGACGGCCGCTTCGCGCATCCGCCCGTAGATGCGCTGCTGCGCCCAGCGCTCGACCAGTGCGGGCTCGCGCTTCGGCAGGTCGCCCTTCATCGGGAACGGTGTCTTCAGCAGGTTCAGGGTGTCTTTCAGGTCTGGCATGCGGTGTTTTCTTTTTTCGGGAGAGCGGTCGGTTGCGTTGTTGTCGGTCAGTCCCTGTTGCGCAAGGCCGAGCCGGCCGCCAGCAGCGCGACGAGGCTGGCCGCCGCCGCGAACACCACGTACCAGGCGGGAGCGAGCGGATTCCCCGTCCGCGCGATCAGCGCCGTTGCAATGAAGGGCGCGAAGCCCCCGAAGATCGTGACAGCGAAGTTGTAGGCAATGGAAAGGCCCGTGGACCGCACCTCCGGCGGATAGAGCTCCGCCATGGCGGCGGGCGCGGGGCCGGTGAAGCCGGCGATCAGCACCGCGAAGACGAGCAGCACGATGGTCAGCGTCGACGGGTTGGGCACGGCCGTGAGAAGCCACAGCGCCGGATAGGCCAGCACCAGGATCGCGGTGGCGAAGCCGATCAGCAGCGGCCTGCGCCCGATGCGATCCGACAGCGCGCCGAAGAAGGGCGCCAGCACCACCAGCACCATCAGCCCGGCGCCATTGGCCCACAGCGACACGCTCTGCGGCAGCTTCAGCGTGCGCACCGCATACGTCGGCATGTAGACCAGGAAGAAATACGTGCACACCGTCCACACGATGGTCACTCCGAAGCCGGCGATGATTTCCCTGCGATAGGACCCCAGCGCCTGCCTGAGGGGTGACGCCTGCTGGCCGGCCGCCCTGGCGTGCCGGAAGCTCTCGGGCTCCTGCGTGCGGGTGCGGATGTACCAGCCCACCGGCCCGATGATCAACCCGAACAGGAAGGGCACTCGCCACCCCCACGCCTGGAGCTGCTCCGGCGTGAGCACATCGGTCAGCGTCGCGCCGAAGACCGAACCCAGCAGCAGCGCGCCGGCCTGGCTCGCCTGCTGCCAGCTCGCGAAGTAGCCTCGTCGGCCCTTGGGCGCGTGCTCGACCAGGAAGGCCGTCGCGCCGCCGACTTCGCCGCCGGCGGAGAAGCCCTGTATCAGCCGCGCCAGCACGATCCAGGCGGGCGCCCAGAGGCCCGCGTCGGCATACGTCGGCGCGAAGCCGATCATGGCCGTGCCCAGCGCCATCAGCATGATCGTGGTGGACAGCGCCGCCTTGCGCCCGCGCGAGTCGCCGAGCGCGCCCAGGACCACCGCGCCGACCGGCCGCATCACGAAGCCCACGCCGAAGGTCGCCACCGTCAGCAGCAGCGAGGAGGTCTCGTCGCCCGTGGGAAAGAAGAGGCGCGAGATCGTGAGCGCGAAGAAGCCGTAGACCGCGAAATCGAACCACTCCAGCGTGTTGCCGATGACGGCGGCGAGGATTGTGCGGCGCGTCGCATCCTGTGTTCGTGCGGCCTGCACGGGAACTTCGTGGGAAGAGGAAAGGGGAGCGAGGTTGCTCGTGGCGTCCGCCAGCGCGGCAGCGTCAAGGTTTTTCATGCTGTCTTGAGAGTTGGAGTCGTTGAACGGGTGGCGGACCTGGAAAGGGCCCAAGCGCCGGCCGATTGCATGAAGCGGTCGGCCGCCTGCAGCTGGCTTGCGGCGATCCATTCGTCGGGCTGGTGCGCCTGCGCGATGGAGCCGGGGCCGCAGACCACCGTCGAGATGCCGACCTGCTGGAAGAAACCGGCCTCGGTGCCGAAGGGCAGTTCCGCCTCGGGCCAGAGCGCGCCGAGTTCGCGTGCCACGGAGACGGCCGTGTCGTTGTCGCGCGCCGAAAGCGCCGGCACGCCGGCTACCTGGCTGGCTTCGACGGTCACGCCGGCGGGGAGGTCGGCCAGCGCATCGCGGACCGCGTCGCGCACGAGCCGGGCCGTGGCCTCGTCCTGCGGCCGGAACTCCCACAGCACCTCGCAGCAGCCCGGCACGATGTTGATCGCGGTGCCGCCGTTGATCTGGCCGATGTTGATGGTGGCCTCGCCGCCGCGCCCCGCAAGGCTGCGCCGAAGCCCGGCGAGCCGGGTGACGAGGTAGGCGGCGGGCTCGATCGCGCTGGCGCCCAGCGACGGGTCGCTCGAATGCGCGGGCAGCCCGGTGAAGAGCGCACGGTGCCCGAAGAAGCCGCGATGCCGCACGCCGACGCGCATCTCGGTCGGCTCGCCGACGATGGCCAGCGCGGGTTCTTCCACCTGTGCCTTCAGTCGCTCCACCAACTGCGGAACGCCCAGGCAGCCGATCTCCTCGTCATAGGAAAAGGCCAAGTGGATCGGCCGGCGCAGCGGCTGCCGCCGCCACGAGGGCACGGCCGACAGGCACGCGGCGATGAAGCCCTTCATGTCCGCCGCGCCGCGCCCGTGCAGGCGCCCGTTGCGCTCGACCAGCGTGAAGGGGCTGGCGCTCCAGTTCTGGCCGGTCACGGGCACCACGTCGCTGTGCCCCGAGAGCACCATGCCGCCGGCGGTGTCGGGGCCGATGCTGGCCAGCAGGTTGGCCTTGCGCCTGTCTTCGCTGTGCACGAGCTGCACCTTCACGCCGTGCCCCGCGAGGTAGTCGGCGATCCAGTGGATCAGCTCGAGGTTTGAACGATGCGAGGTCGTGTCGAATGCCACCAGGGCGCGCAGGATGTCGACGGTGTTCATGCGACGCGCTCGGCAAGGGGCCGCTGGTTGGTGTTTCCGGTGCTTGTGGCGGTGCCGCCCGGCTTGCCGCTGCCGCCCAGCCGCTCCTGCACGAGCCGCATCGCGGCCGACTGGGTCGGCGTACCCTCGCGGTCGGCCAGCTCGAAGACGCGGCGCAGCGTGGCACCGATGCCTTCCACCTGCGAATCGACCTTCGCGCGGTTGAAGCCTTCGTGCTCCGACGCCACGCGGATCAGCCCGCCCGCGTTGATGACGAAATCCGGCGCGTAGAGGATCTCCCTCTCGCGCAACTGCCGGCCGAGCTCGTCGCGCGCGAGCTGGTTGTTCGCGCCGCCCGCGATCACGCGAAAGCGCATCTGCGGCAGTGTCTTGTCGTTGACGATGGCGCCCATCGCGCAGGGAGCGAACACATCGGCCTGCACGGCGTAGATCGCGTCGGGCTCGACGATCTTCGCGCCGAACTCGGCTGCGGCCTGGCCCGCGAGTACCGGATCGATGTCGCACACCACCAGGTGCGCTCCTGCCTCGGCGAGCAGCCGGCACAGGCTCCAGCCGACGTTGCCCAGGCCCTGCACGGCCACCGTCAGCCCGCGCAGGTCGCGGCCCAGCCGGTGCGCGACGCCGGCCACGATGCCGTGGTAGACCCCCAGCGCCGTGGTCGGCGATGGGTCGCCGGTGCCGCCCAGTGCCTCCGGCAGGCCGACCACATGCCGCGTGCTCTGCCGTACCCAGGCGAAGTCGTCGACCGTGGTGCCGACATCTTCGGCCGTGATGTAGCGCCCGCCCAGGCGGTTGACCGCCACGCCCATCGCCCGCAGCAGGTCGGGCGTCTTGCTCTTGCGCGGATCGCCGAGGATCACCGACTTGCCGCCGCCCAGGCCCAGCCCCGCGGCAGCGGCCTTGAAGGTCATGCCACGCGAGAGCCGGAGCACATCGCGCAGGGCGGAAGCCTCGTCGGCGTACGGATACATCCGGCAGCCGCCCAGCGCGGGGCCGAGCTTGGTGCTGTGGACGGCGATGATGGCCCGGAGCCCGACCCGGCCATCGGATATGAAGACGACCTGTTCGTGGTCCGCGAAAGACTCGGTGGAGAAGACTGTCATCTGGTTCTTTTTTCGAGTTCGGGTGAACGAGTGCGGAGCTGCTTCGAACTGTGGAAGCCCGCCTTGTCAATGCCTGCAAGAGGAAGCTAGGTAAAGCAGCAGGCGGCGCAGGTATAGAAGCAGCTCCACCGGACGGACATCGGGCTGCGAGCCGCATAGCGGCAGGACTTCAGTGCTTGCCTGGCGGAATGATTGCGTCATGTGTTGGCCTCGCTTTGAGGTCAAGCATGACAGGGAGAGTCGCCGTGATATTGGCGAAAATTTCTGGCGGAGAAAATTCAGGTCTCAGAGGAGAGAAGGCTGTTCGGCATTCCGCCGAAGGCCATCTCCTTGAGAAGTCTGTACAGCTCGTTAAGCGCGAGCTCCTTCTGTGAATCGCTCAGAGGTTCGATTGAAAGTTTGAAGATCGATATCGCGCCATCCAGCGGCGATGTCCCCTCCGAAGAGGGAATGGAAGGCATCCAGGTCTCGTCCTCGGGAATCAGGCAGGTCCAGATAAGACCATGCCGCTCGACCGCCGGAAACGCCGTGATCCTGAAGCAATCCGCCGTCTTGGGCGCGAGCTTCTCCGGAACCAGCCGGCATTGACCATCGGAGCCGAAGCGCAGGCCGTGGTAGGCGCAGACCAGCTCTTCTCCCTCGATGCGCCCGCTGCTCAGCGGCAGTCCCCGGTGCGGGCACATGTCGCGGCCGATGCGTATGCCGTCTGGCATGCGGTAGACGGCCAGGCGCAGGTTCAGCAGCAGGACCTGCCTCGGCTTCACAAGCGCATCGTCGGCGCGCACGATCGGAAACCACTGCCGCGCGAGCACGGGCCAGTCCTGCTCCGGATATGTGCAGTTCGGAGGAAGGAAGCCCGCAGGCAAGGGGCGTGGAAGAGCCGCTTCGACCGTCATGTCTCACCTCCCTCGATGCGTTGAATCGGTCTACTTGACCAGTCCGATCCGGATCCTCCGGTTGTGCTGCCCCTTGTTCTCGATCTTCATGATGCGCAGCGGCGCCGACTGCGAAGTCTTCGAGAGATGGGTGCCGCCGCAGGCCTGCCGGTCGAGGCCCACGATCTCGATGATGCGGGTGGTGCCGTCGTCCTGGGCCGGCGGCGCGACCGAGCGGCTGCGCAGCACGCCGGGCTCGCGCGCGAGCGCGGCCGAATCGAGATACACAGCGTTCACCTGCAGCCCCTCGGAGATCAGGCTGTTGAGCTCGGGCTCGAGCTTGCGCAGCTCGTTGTTGTCGACCGTGGGCAGGTCGAAGTCGATGCGGGCCGTGCCGTCGGCCGCCATCTGCACGCCGGTGACCAGGGAGCCTTCGAAGCGCTGGTAGACGAGGGCGTTCAGGATGTGCAGGCCGGTGTGCAGCTGGCACATCATCGAACGGAAATCCTGGTCGACGCTGGCGATGACCTTGTCGCCCGGCACCTTGCCGATGTCCGCCTCGTCGAAGTAGTGCCAGGCGTTCCTGCCCTCCATCTCGATGCGGTCGATCCTGAGCTGGCTGCCGTTCCAATGCAGCGTGCCGCGATCCGCCAGCTGCCCGCCGCCGCCCGGATAGAAGTAGGACTTGTCGAGAAGCACGGCATTCGGCCGGCGCGCGATGACGTCGGCCTCGAATTCGAAGCGCTCGGGTTCGATGTGGCAGAGATACGGAGACATGTATTCCTCGGGTTGTGCGGGATGCTTGATTTCTTGCGGGTTGCTTCTTGCTCAGGAAAAACGCCTGGCCGTCACGATGCCGGCCAGGATGACCACGGCCCCGACGAATTCGGTGGCGCTCAGGTACTCGTGGAACAGGTACGCGCCGAACACGGTCGCGATGACGGGCTGTATCAGCAGGGTGATCGACGACATGGCCGCCGGCAGCTTGGCCAGCGCATAGGCGATGAGGCCCTGGCCGCCCACGTGCGACACCACCGCCAGCGCCACCAGCATCAGCACGCCATGCATCGTGTGCGGCACCAGCGACTCGCCGCGCAGCAGCGTGATCGGCAAAAGGATGATGAACGTGCCCACGCTGCTCCAGGCCATGACGGTCATGGTGCGGTAGTTGGAGCGCACGAGGCTCACCGCCAGCAGGTAGGAGCCGTAGAACACGGCGGTCAGCAGGCCGAGCAGGTTGCCGGCCATGTAGTTCGAGCCGAAGTCGAGCCGGTGGCCTATGAGGATGAACGCGCCGGTCAGCGCGAACAGCATGCCGAACAGGAAGCCCCGCTTGAACCTCTTTCCGAGAAAGATGTTGGAGCCGAGCACCACAAAGATGGGAGCGAGATTCGCGAGCAGGTTGGAGTTGGCCAGCGTGGTCAGCGTCATCGACCAGTGATAGAGCGCGAGGTTGCCCGAGAAGATGAAGCCAACGAGGATGAGCTTGAAGGGAATGCGCGGCGTGGGTTGCTGGCCGGCTTGCTGCGCCCCCGCGGGTACCGGCTCGGACCTCGCCGCGAGCATGTCGAGCAGGAAGAAGATCGGGATCGCCAGCGCAACCCGGTAGACGGCGCTCGCGGTCGGCGGTAGCTCGCTGTGGCGCAGGAAAACGCCGCCCAGCGCCAACGCCGCCGCGCCCAGTAGTAGCGCGACGAATGAGAAGAAGCTGCTCTTCGAAGCAGCCGGCAGGGCAATGGTTGTCGTCATGTTCGGTATGACACGACCGAGTCTCCATCGGTCGTATCGGGTGATTTGTTGTGAATGAATCTTCAGGAAGAGGACGTGGTGCCGAAGATCTGCCAGGCTAGGCCGGCGGCTCCTCGAACCCCTCGATCACCATGAGCTGCATGTCGACCGCGGCGTCCTTTCGCAACCCTCTTGCGTGGGTGTATTCGGGCGACTCGTAGAACTTCCTCGCCGCGTCCGCGGTCTTGAACTCCACGAGAACCACTCGCCTGTCGTCGTGAGCGCCTTCCAGGTGCATGCGCTCGCCTCCCCGCGTCAGGAACCTGCCGCCGAACTTCTCGACGATGCCGGGCGTGAGTTGCTTGTATTGGTTGTACTGGTCCGGATTCACGATGGACATCCGGCCGATCAGATAGGCGACCATCTGGCGTTCCCGTGGAGGCTCGGCCGCTCGTGCCGTCAGACGTAGGCGACCTTCTTCTGCGTCGCGACGCCGGATTGCAGCAGCGCCGCGTCCAGCACGTCCCACAGGCCGGTCAGCGAGTCGAGGAAGTCGTCCGCGCCTTCGATGACGAGGTGGGCGTATTCCGTCTTCAGCGCCAGCTCGACCGCGGTGCGCGCGTTCTGCTCGTGATGCTGTTCGGCGCCGACTTCACCCCAGTGTTCCAGCAGGTAGTGCATCTCGGGCTTCTCCAGATCGGCGTTGTAGATGCCGCTGTCGACCAGGCAGTACTTCTCGCCCGGAATCAGCTGCTGGTTGGAGATCATTTCGAGCGCCAGCGTGGTGCCCAGGTTGCGGTAGGTGTTCTCGATGTCCGTCAGCTTGCGGTGATCGAAAACGCCGATGGCCTTGCGCACCTGCGTGGTCAGGCCGGTCTCCATGTCGTAGCCGGGCAGGGAGCCGAGCAGCTGGTCCGAGAAGGCCTTGAGCTTTGCCTCGACCTTCTCCTGGTTGTAGAGGTCGGCGAACACCGGCGCCTCGGCCGACTGGTTGACGATGAAGCCCGCCATCGTCGCGAGTTCGGGGCCGTGGCCCGATTCGCTCTCGACGATCTCCTCGAGCAGCTCGCTCTGCTTGTGCAGGCCGTGCTTCTTCAGCGCGTCGGGAAAGCTCCAGCCCGGACGCGTCGAGGCGCAGAAGCTCTGGATCTGGTGGAACAGGGCGCCGACGACGGGCGGTTCCGGTTCCACCCTTGCCCAATTCTTGAAAATCGGGTGTGAATAGCACCGGTGACTTTTGACTCTATCAACCAGATCGGAAATGGTTACGCTCATTTCTTGCTCCTAATCACAGTGGGTTGAAAAAATGCCAAGGGGAGAATTCGATTAACGGTGGTGTGCTTACTTGCTTGCCATCAACATGCGCCCTCCAGGGTGGTCGAGTACCTCGATCCGCACGTTCGAGAATCCCGCGCGGAAAAGCTTTTCGGTCCATTCCTCCTCGCTCAGGAGCCTTCTGGACATGAAATGGTTGTGCAGGTGGTTGAATGCCGCGGCGAACGGCTTTTCCCAATTCGACTGGGCCACCGGAATTGCGTCGACGATGATCAGCGTGCCCTTGATCGCGTGGGTGCAGCAGGCGCGCAGCAATGCGTCGAGCGTTTCCTCTTCCGCCGGAAGAAGGTCGTGCATCACGAAGCCCGCGTGGATGATGTCGGCGTCCTTGATCAGCGACGCGTCTTCCACCAGCACCTGGATGGGGGCCGTCACGAACTTGAGCCGGTCGCTCATGCTGGCCTCGGAGGCCGCGTTCACGGCCTGCTCGGTGGCCGATGCGCTCAGGTCGATGCCCACGCCGGTGGAGCCCGGGATCTTGCGCAGCATGCGGATCAGGAAGCCGCCGGAGCCCGATCCAAGATCCACGATTTTCCTTGGTGCCATCGCGACGATGGCGTTCTCGGGCTGCGGATAGAAGGACTTCTCGCCCATCCACTTCGAGGTGCGCGCCACCAGCCCGCCGCTGCGCGGGTACTTGGCCTGCGCCTCCTCGTTGTGCTCCGAGAACTCCTTCGCGTTGTTGATCAGGGGCGCGCAGGCGCGCAGTGCCCACGAGAGGTAGCCGACCTCGTTGATCAGCTCCTCGAAGTTGCTGCCGACCTTGTAGGTGGCAGGAGCCGTGGGGCTCAGCACTTCGATGATTCCCGCCTTGCTCAGGGAGTCGAGATAGGCGGAGATCACCGACTCCTTTATTCCGCAGGATCGCGACGCCGCCGCGGCGTCCACGACCTCCGAATTCTGGAGAAATTCGATGACTCCGTACTCCGCACCGATTTCGAGCAGGATTGCGGAGCCTGCGAGGGAAGAGCCAGTAATACCGCGATCAACGTTTTGCATGGGGCACCTGTTTGTTAAACGCCATTGAAAACCAACTGATTACTTCGCAATAGCCGAGGCCATTTGGTTGCACGATAGACAGCGTGCAGAAGGCCGTATTGGTAAAAATTGCGGCGCCGGGTGATTGCGGCAAAAAGCGATTCGGCCGAATTCAGAAGAAGGTTTCTATTGCGGCGCGCACGCGGCAAAGCCGGCCCTGCGCGGTGCATTCCGCGAGAGCCGGCGAGAAAAAAAGATGCGGAAAGAAGCGCCCGGAAAGAGCGCCGACGCGTCAGTTGATCCGTGCGCGGACGTACTGGAGCGGCGTCATCCCGAAGGTACGCTTGAAATGCCGGGTGAGGGCGCTCTGGTCGTAGAAGCCGCTCGCCACGGCGGCCTCGATGAGCGGCCTGCCCGCGGTGAGATGGCTGATCGCCGCCCTGAGCCGCAGCTGCGTGAGGTACATGTGCGGCGTCAGGCCGATCGCGCGGTTGAACGCACCGATCAGCTGGAAGGGCGTGAGGTCCGCGGCCTCGGCCATCGCTTCCAGCGTCAGCCGTTCGGCGAAGGCATCGCGCAGCAACTCCAGCACAGGCGCGAGCACGCTGGTGTCGGCGGGCACCGGCAGCACGCGGTGCCCCTGCTGCGCATGCCGCTGGAAGAGCGTGCCGAAGGTGTGCACGAAGAGCTCCTGCTGCCGCAGCGGATCGCACTGGCCGCCGTCCTCATCGAAGGCGCGATGCAGTTCGAGGAAGCAGCCGATCAGTTCCTCGTCGCAATAGACGTTCGAGTCGAAGTAGCGGGCCTGGTCCATGCCCAGCGTCGTCATCAGGTGCCGGATGCCCGGGTCGGCCAGGTAGAAGGAGCGGTAGCGCCAGCGCGGGCTGCCGCCCATGCGCCCCGAGTGCGGCTCGGCCGGGTTGAAGACCAGCAGCGCCTGCTGGTGTGCCGCGCCGGTGCGGCCGCGGCTCTTGAACTCCGCGCCGCCGACTTCGGTGACGGCGATCACGAAGGAGTGGTGCACGTGAGGCGCGTACTCGTGCGTGGTGAAGTCCGCGTGCAGCATGTCCATGCCCGGCAGGCCGGGCGCATGCCAGTAGCGCGACGTGTTCAGAGGGTCCAGCTTGGCCAACGAAAACCTCCGTTTGCATCGGCGATTGCCACGCATCCATCCAGCGTCGTCCAGCCGATCGATGGCACCTGAATGGTGAGCAAGGCCGCCTTGTTCCGGTGATTACAGCGCGATCTTGGTGGAAGCGGGAAGCCTCCGGCCTCGGCGTCCCGGTCAAGCAAAGGCTGTGCCATTCGGCGGCTCACGAAAGGGCCCCGGGAAAGATCAGGTTCACGAACGGCGAGGAATGATTCACCATGCTCCGCGGCGCAGCCACCTTGCCGCCACTCATTGGAGACCTTCATGAACATGCCTCTCGAGAGCACCGAACTGGCGTTCCAGTTTTCGCTCGCCAATGGCGTCGAAACGGGCGTCGAAACGCACAAGGTATTCAACCAGGCCGAGCCATGCATCGGCCACAACGCATTCACCGGCGACGTGGCGCTACGGGAGCTCGTCGAGCGTCATGCACCGTGGAGCATTCCGCATGCGACGGCCGTCGGTGCACTCGCAGGCGACGAGCAGGTGCAGGACCTCGCGCGACTGGCCAACGAGCACAACCCGCAGTTGCGCACGCACGACCGCTTCGGCAACCGCCTCGACTGGGTCGAGTTCCATCCCGCATGGCACCAGCTCATGAGCCTGGCCTTCGCGCATGGCGTGCCCGGCCTTGCGTGGACCACCAGCGAAGGCTCGGGCCACTTCGCGCGGGCCGTGCTCAGCTACCTGTGGAACCAGGTCGAGAACGGCACCGGCTGCCCCACCGGCATGGCGTACGCCGCGTGCGCCGGCTTCGAAGGCAGGCCGGAGTTCGCGCAGTGGAGAGAGAAGACGCTCTCCGGCAAGTACGACCCGCGCCGCGTTCCGCTTTCTCAGAAAACGGGCGCGGTGATCGGCTACGCCATGACCGAGAAGCAGGGCGGCTCCGACCTGCGCCAGACGCAGACCACCGCCACCTTCGTCGGAACCGAGAAGAACGGCGTGCAGGTCTACAGCGCCACCGGCCACAAGTGGTTCTTCTCGGTGCCCACCTCTGACGGCTTCTACACGCTGGCCCAGACGAAGTCGGGGGTGAGCTGCCTCTTCGTGCCGCGCTTCTTGCCCGACGGCAGCGCCAACCGCGTCGCGGTACAGCGCCTGAAGGACAAGTGCGGCAACCGCTCCAACGCATCGAGCGAGGTCGAGTTCAACAGGACCTGGGCGATGCTGGTCGGCGAAGAGGGCCGCGGCATCCGCGAGATCCTCTCGCACGCGCACCTGACGCGGCTGGACTTCGCGGTCGGCTCGGCCGGCCTGATGCGGCAGGCGCTGACGCTGGCGATCGGCCACGCATCGACGCGCGACGGCTTCGGCCGCCGCATGGCCGACCTGCCCATGCAGACCAACGTGCTGGCGGACCTCGCACTCGAAAGCGAAGCCGCGATGCTCTCGGCGATGCGCGTGGCGCGCGCCACCGACGGCATGGCGACGAATGAGCGCGAGCGCCTGCTGGCGCGCGTGGCGACGCCGGTGGTGAAGTACTGGAACTGCCAACGCGCAACCTACTTCGTCTATGAGGCGCTGCAGGTCCATGGCGGCAACGGCTTCATCATGGAGAACCCCATCGCGCGCCTCTATCGCGAGGCGCCGCTCAATTCGATCTGGGAAGGCACGACGAACATGATGTGCATGGACGTGTTGCGTGCGCTCGGGCGCGAGAAGGGCTCGCTCGAAGTCTTCCTCGACGAGGTCTCGGTGCCGGAAGCGGCGGGCAACGTGGCGCATGCGAAGTTCATCGCGAGCCTGCGTGACGACCTTGCTGCGGGTGCAATCGATGAAGGCAACTCGCGCGCGATCGTGACGCGCATGGCGCTCGCGCTGCAGGCGAGCGAGATGTGCAAGCACAGCGATGGCGCGATCGCGCAGCGCTTCATCGAATCGCGCCTTGGTGGTCGGCACGCTGGAGTGATGGGCACTCTGGCCGCCGGAGCGGATCTGCGCGGGATCGTCTCGCGCGCGGAGGTCGCTGCCGTCCGTCAGGCCGCCTGAGCCTGGCGCCGCAGCGGCAGCCACAGCACGAACCGCGTTCCCGTCGAGAGCGCTTCCCAGCTCACGGTGCCGTGGATCGAGCGAGCGCGCCGGCGCTGGTTCTGCAGGCCCCGGCCCGATGACGAGGCCATGGCCTTGTCGACGTCGAAGCCCTGTCCGTTGTCCTCGATGGTCACGCGCACGCCCGCGCCGTCGAGCGAGGTTCCGACGCGGATCTCCGTCGCGCGCGTGTGGCGAAGGATGTTCGAGATGCTCTCCTGCACGATGCGCAGGATGTGCAGCGCGCTCGACGGGTCCAGCCACTCCAGCGCGGGCAGCTCCTGCACTTCCCAGCGCAGCGAGACCCCGGTGCCTTCGAGGCGCGGTTCGAGCCGATAGCGCAGGGTGGCCAGCAGCAGGAGCAGGTCGGCCTCGATGGGCTCCAGCGAATCGAGCGTGAGCTTCAGGTCGTCCAGGCAGCTCTTGAGGATCTGCGAGACCCTGTCGTCGCTCATGCCGCCGCCCTCGACCGAGCGGATGGCGCTGATCAGAGAGGAGCCCAGCCCGTCGTGCATGTCCTGCATCAGCCGCTGGCGCTCGTCGCTGATGGTCTGCAGGCGCTCGACTTCGCGCAGGCGGCGGTGGCTGAGCTCGAGCTCGGCCTCGCGCGCCTGCAGGCGGTGCGCGAGGCTCGCGTTGAGCTCCTCGACTTCGCCGATGGCGTGCACGTAGCGGCGGTACATCAGCACGCCGAACACGCTGAAGGTGACGGCGTTGGTGTAAGCGCCGAGATACCAGCCTTCGGGGCTGATGAAGTTGTTCTGCAGCAGCCAGTCGGTCACGCCGAGCAGCACGCAGATGCCGATGCCGACCGCCACCAGCCGGCCCTCGTTGGAGCGGCGCCATGCGCTGACGCCACCCACGAGGCACACGGCGGTGCCCATCATCGCGGCCACGGCGTAGATCAGCGGCGTGACCTGCGGCGTGTTCTGCACGATGGCGAGGCCGGGGATCGTGACGATGCCGATGGCCGCCGTCGTCGCGACCACGCCGCGGGTGAGCCACACGAGCTGCCGCCCGTGCAGCTGGCGCAGAAAGAAGTGCACGACCATCACCAGCCAGAAGAGCGAGTTGACGGTCAGCCACGCGAACCAGTCGTTGAGCACCGGCAGGCTCACGTAGAAGTGCAGCCCCCGCATGAAGGAAGTGGCCGAGAGATTGAAGAAGAGCAGGTAGCCGGTCTCGTCGCGGCGCCTGCACCAGACGAAGAGGGCGAACACGCCTACCGCCATGAAGGCCGCGCCCAGCATCGCGGGCAGTTCCTGCTGCAGCCACTGGCGCATGCCGTGGCGGCCCCTGAGCGCGTCGACCGGGCCGATCCACAGCGAGGACAGCGCCACCTGGGCGCTGCGCGTGTGTTCCAGGCGCAGGAGGATCTCGGTGGGCGGGGCGTTGCCGGCGGCGCCGTGGTCGTCGAGCGGCACCCACAGCGGCGTGCGGGTGCTGTTCCACAGCGGGCCCGACTGCTGCGCGCGGTGGACGAGGTGGCCGTCGGCATAGACGGCGATGGTGCCGTCGGTCTTGATGCGCGCGCCGTACAGCGCCAGCGGGCCGGAGCTGGCCGGCAGGCCGCGGGTGCCGAGCCTGATCCAGGTGGTGCGGGTGGTGCTGGTGGAAGTGTTTTCGGCCTGGCTCAAAAGCGCGATGGGCAGGGCCAGCGGCAGCTCGACCTTCTTCCAGTCGTGCGGGAGGGCGCTGCCGTCCTGCCTGAGGGGCGGCGCGGTGTAGCCCGACGCGTCCTCGACCTGCCAGTCGGCGTGCGTCATGTGCAGCAGCGCGTCGGTCTGCCGCACGCCGGTTGCCCCGACCAGGTAGGCGCCGATGATGCCCAGCAGTGCGATCGAGAGAACGAGCACCACGTTGGCGAAGAAGGGTGCGGGGCGGTAGTTCAAGGGATGCTGGAAAGTGCCGCGGCCGAAGCCGGCGTGGAGGTTTATGTAACCTATTTTCTCACTTTGTTACCGATCGGGCGAGGCCGAACCCCCTGATGGACCTCAGCGCGGTGTGGGCTGCGACAGGATCCATTGCGACAGCAGCTGCGCATCGGCCTGCGAGACCTGGGGCTGCCTGGGCATGATCACGCGGCCCCAGGTGCCCACGCTGCCGTCGCGGATCTTTCCGGCCAGCCGGGCGGCCGCCTCGGCGTCGCCTCGATAGCGCTCGGCGATCTGCGCGAAACCCGGGCCGACCTGCTTGTGCACCAGGCCGTGGCAGGCCATGCAGGCGTTCCTGCGGGCCAGGTCGGCGGGCGTCTGCGCCGCGGCACAAAGGGAGTGAATGGCCATCACGCAGCCGGTGAGGAAAGGGAGAAGGAGCTTGCCGGGAGTCTGGATCGTCATTTGTGGGAGGTGCCTGTGCCAAGCATCGTCGCATGCCGCTTCCATGGGGCCGGCCGTCGTGCATTCACGACAAGACGATTCAAGAGTAACTATATGTATGGTTAAATCCGCGCAACTATCGCGAAGAAGACGAGGGATTGCATGAAGCTGTTGCTGAGCATTGCGTTTGCCGCCGTGGCCCTGGCCGGTTGCGCCAGCGCTCCGACCACCCCCACCGAACCCGGAACGGGCAGGGGCACCTCCTATGTGCCGATGGTGGCCATGGAAGGCGTGGACAAGGTGCGCTACGACAACGACGTGGCCGAGTGCCGCACCGCCGCCAACCGCATCACCGCACGCAGCGAAACCGGCGACGCCATGTGGGGCGCGCTGGGCCTGGGCCTGATCACCGTGCACGGGCAGGGCATCGTCGCCGCGGCTTCGTACACCGGCATCACCGCGGCCATCATCGACTGGAACGGCCGCCCCAGCTCGGAGCTGATCGCCGAGCACCAGCAGATCGCCATCGTGCATTGCATGGCCAAGCGCGGTTACCGCAACCTCGACCCGAACGTGCGCGACACCTTCTACGGCAACACCTTCGACCCGGGCGTGATCGTCAAGCCGCGCCGCACCGGTGTCGACACCTACAACGTCGAAACGCTGGCCAAGGCCGGCCGCTGCAACCTGCAGCCGCGCGCCGAGCTCACGGCCAAGGGTCCCGGCTACGAAACCTACAACGTGCCTTGCGACAACGGCGGAACCTGGGCGGTGCGCTGCGAGTTCGGCAAGTGCCGCGTGCTGGCGCAGGCGGCAATGCGCCGGTCCTGAAATCCTGCGGCTTGATGAAGAGACGGGCCCGCGATGCGGGCCCGTTTTTCTTCCTACTTGACGATCATTCCCTTGAGGGCAGGATCCGGCGGCGGCGGCTTGAGCTTCATCTGCCGCATCGTCTTCACCAGCAGCTGCGCGATCATCACGTTGCGGTGACGCTTGCTGTTGGCGGGCACCACGTGCCACGGTGCGTGATCGGTCGAGGTGGCGACCAGCGCGTTCTGGTAGGCCTGCTGGTAGGCGCTCCACTTGGTGCGCACCTCCAGGTCGTCCATGCTGAACTTCCATTGCTTGCCGGGCGTGTCGATGCGCGCCTGCAGGCGCTCGCGCTGCTCGTCCTTGTCGATGTGCAGCATGCACTTGACCACCACTGTGCCGGTTTCGGTGAGCAGGCGTTCGAAGTCTTTGATCTGCGCGTAGCGGCGCTTCGCCTCGGCCTTGTCGATCCATCCCTCGACCACGGGCACCAGCACGTCCTCGTAGTGGCTGCGGTTCCACACCATGATTTCGCCGGTGCGCGGCACCACCGCGTGGCAGCGCCAGAGGTAGTCGCGCGCGCGTTCGTCCACGGTGGGGGCCTTGAAGGCCGTCACGCGCACGCCCAGCGGCGAGGTGCGCGAGAACACCCAGCGCACGGTGCCGTCCTTGCCGCTGGTGTCCATGCCCTGCAGCACCAGCAGCAGCTTGCGCTTGCCCTCGGCGTTCAGCAGGTCCTGCAGCTCGTCGAGTTCCACGGCGAGGGCATCGAGCTCGGTGCGCTGCGCGTTCTCGTCGCCCTCGCAGAAGGGTGTGTCGTCGGGGTCGATGTGGGAGAGCTTGAACTTGCCGCCTACGCGGTATTTCTTGAAGCTGGCCATGTAGCGGGACTCCGTGGTGAAGAACAACGAAGCCCACAGCGTAAGCGATCGGTCAGGACTCCTCGTCGTCCGCGGGCAGCGATGCGCTCCAGCGGTTGTCCCATTCGGCATGCTGGCGCACCGCGCCGTCGAGTTCGCGCCGGTCGCGCTTGGTGGGGCGGCCCTGTTCGATGGCCAGGGCCGGCTCGATGCCCGCGCGGCGCATCTCGCGAAAGGCGGCCTGCGCCGCCAGGCTCTCGGCTGTTTCTTCATAGAGCTGCTGCGCCACCGGCGCCGGCCCGCGCTGGCCGCTGAGGCCGCGCACCGTCACCGTCCGTGTCAGCGGGCCCATTCGCATGGCGACGGTGTCGCCCGCCTTCACTTCGCGCGAGGCCTTGGCGATGTCTCCGTTCACCTGCACGCGGTTCTTGCCGATTTCCTCCGCGGCCAGCGAGCGCGTCTTGAAGAAGCGGGCGGCCCAGAGCCATTTGTCGATGCGCAGACGGTCCATGAAAGTCGAGGAGTGGAGGTCAGGCATTTTGCCGCGACAGCGCCTTCTGCGGCGACGCGAGCGGAAGGTGCACGACGGCGTCCAGCCCGACGACCCGTCCGCTGCCGTCGGGGTCGGCGCGGTTGTCCAGGCTGATGCGCCCGCCCAGCGCCAGCACGATCTCGCGGCAGATCGCCAGCCCCAGCCCCGATCCGCTGGAGGTGCTGCCCGCCGCGAAGGGCGCGAAGAGGCGCTGGCGCAGCTCGGGCGAGATGCCGGGGCCGCCGTCTCGCACCACCAGCACCGCGTCGGCGCCTTCGGGGCGCACCGCCACCGACAGCGCGGCGCCCGGCGGGCTCTGCTTGATCGCGTTGTGCAGCAGGTTGCGCGTGAGCTCCTGCAGCATCCACTGGTGGGCGCGCACCGGCACGGGCTCGTCGATGGCGAGCTCGAAGTCGAGCGCCTTGTCGGCCACCAGCGGCGAGAGGTCGAGCGCGATGTTGCGCGCCACCTCGCCGAAGTCCAGCGTCACCGATTCCGGCTGCTGGCGCAGTTGTTCCACCTTGGCGAGCGACAGCATCTGGTTGGCCAGCATGGTCGCGCGGTCGACGGTGCCGCTGATCTCGTCCAGCGCCTGCCCGGGCGCCACATCGCCGCGCTGGGCGGACTGCACCTGCGCCTTGAGCACCGCCAGCGGCGTTCGCAGCTGGTGGGCGCTGTCGCGCACGAAGCGCTTCTGGTGGTCCAGCAGCCGCTGCAGCCGGCCCATGACCTGGGTGGTGGCATCGATCAGCGGGCGCAATTCGCGCGGCGCGTCGGGCGCGTCGATGGGCGAGAGGTCGTCGGCCTGGCGCCGCTCGATGGCTTCGCCCAGCTCGCGAACCGGCCGCGTGGCGCGCTGCACCACGAACACGGTCACCAGCGCGATCACACCCATCAGCAGCAGCTGGCGCCACAGCGTGTCGATCAGCAGCTTGCGCACCAGCGTTTCGCGCAGCTCCAGCGTCTCGGCCACCTGCACCACGGCCATGCCGCGGCCGGTGGCGCTGGCCACCGGCTGCAGCAGCACCGCCACGCGCACCGGCTGGTTGCGGAATTGCGCGTCGTAGAAGTCGACCAGCGCCGAATACGCGCCCCGGTCCGGAATGCGGCCGTGCCAGAAGGGCAGCTCGGCAAAGCCCGAAATCATCTCGCCGTCGAGCGCCGAGACCCGGTAGAAGAGCCGGCTGCGGTTGTCGGCCTCGAAGGCCTCCAGCGCGGAATAGGGCACGATGGCGCGCAGCCGCGCCATGTCGTCATAGCCCTCCACGTCGAGCTGCTCGCCGATGGTCTTGGCCGACGCCAGCAGCGTGCGGTCGTAGGCCGTGGTGGCGGCCGCCAGGCTCTGGCGGTACAGGCTCACGCTGTTGATCACGATGAACACCGCCACCGGCGCGAGGATGCCGAGCAGCAGCCGCGCGCGAAGCGAGGAGATGCGGGTCATGCCTCGGGTCGCAGTAGGTAGCCGAGCCCGCGCATCGTCATCAGCACGGCGCCGGTGCCCACCAGCTTCTTGCGCAGCCGGTACACCACCACCTCGATGGCCTCGTACTGCACGTCGGTCTCGCCCGGAAACACCAGCTCGAAGAGGCGCTCCTTGGTCACGGCGTGGCCGGGCTTCATCATCAGCGCCTTCAGCAGGGCCAGTTCGCGCGGGGTGAGCTCGAGCAGCTCGGCGCGGTTGTAGATGGCGCCGTTGTCGGGCTCGAAGCGCAGCCCACCGATCTCCTGCGGGTTCATCCCCGCGTCCTGTCCGGCAACGCCGTGGCTGCGCCGGCGCAGCGCGCGGATGCGGGCTTCCAGCTCGTCGAGGTCGAAGGGCTTGGGCAGGTAGTCGTCGGCGCCGGCGTTCAGGCCGACGATGCGGTCGCCCACCGTGCCGCGCGCCGTCAGCAGCAGCACCGGCGTGCGCAGGCCCTCGGCGCGGGCCTGGGCCAGCACCTGCAGGCCGTCGAGGTTGGGCAGGCTCAGGTCGAGGGCGACCACGTCGGGCTCGATGGCGCGCCACTGCGTGACGGCCTCGGCGCCGTCGCCGCACACGCGCACGTCGATGCGGCGGCGTCCCAGGGTGCGCTGCAGGGTGATTTGCATCGTGGGGTCGTCTTCGACCAGCAGCAGCTTCATACGTTGGCGTCGGGAGGGCGTACTTTGGTGTTTTCCCCAGTCTGGCGGACAGCCAACTGACAGCGGGGCGGCGCATGATAGCGCTCAGCTACAAGTCAGCTTCCTTTCAAGTTCCTTCCAATCAGGAGACCCCAGCATGCGTCGCGACACCTTTCTGAAGTCACTGGCCGCCATGGCCGCCGTCGGAGCCCTGCCACTGTCGGCTCGCGCGGCCGCCAACGTCAAGATGATGATCCCGGCCAACCCGGGCGGCGGCTGGGACACCACCGGCCGTGCCCTGGGCAAGGCGCTGACCGACGCCAAGGTGGCCGACACCGTCACCTACGACAACAAGGGCGGCGCCGCCGGCGCGCTGGGCCTGGCCCAGTTCGTCAACGGCTCCAAGGGCGACGCCAACGCGCTGATGGTCATGGGCTCGGTCATGCTGGGCGGCATCATCACCGGCAAGCCGCCGGTCAACCTGTCGCAGGCCACGCCCATCGCCCGCCTGACCACCGAATACAACGTGTTCGTGCTGCCGGCCAACTCGCCGTTCAAGACCATGAAGGACGTGGTCGAGCAGCTCAAGAAGGACCCGGGCAGCGTCAAGTGGGGCGGCGGTTCGCGCGGCTCCACCGAGCACATCGCCGCGGCCATGATCGCGCAGAAGGTCGGCGCCGACCCGTCCAAGATCAACTACGTCGCCTTCCGCGGGGGCGGCGAGGCCACCGCCGCCGTCCTGGGCGGCAACGTCACCGTCGGCGGCAGCGGCTACAGCGAGTTCGCCGAATACATCGCCGCCGGCAAGATGAAGCCCATCGCCGTCACCTCCGCCCAGCGCCTGCCGGGCGTCGACGTGCCCACGCTGAAGGAGCAGGGCATCGACGTGGAAATCGGCAACTGGCGCGGCGTCTACGGTGCCCCCGGCATCTCGGCCGAGCAGCGCAAGGCACTGACCGACATGGTGCTGGCCGCCATGAAGAGTTCCTCGTGGGCCGAATCGCTCAAGAAGAACGACTGGACCCCGGCCGTGCTCTCGGGCGATGCCTTCGCCAAGTTCGTCGACGACGACTTCGCGAGCCTGCGGGCCATCATGACGAAGTCCGGCATGGTCTGACCCCGCGGCGCTTGCACTGCTACTGGCCCGCCCCACGGCGCGCTGTCCTCGCAAGAGACGACAGCGTGCCGTTTTCAAATCCAGCTCCACTTCCCCGGGAGAAAAAATGACAACTCCAGACTCCTCGGCCCCGCCGCAACCCGCGGTCACCTGGCCGCAAACCCTGGTCGGCGCCGGCGTGCTGCTGACCGGCCTGGCGCTGGCTTTCGGCGCCATCGGCATTTCCTCCGACGCGGGCTACGGCGGCGTCGGCCCCAACTTCCTGCCCTGGCTGGTGTCCGTGGTGCTCGTGCTGTGCGGCGCCTGGATCCTGTGGGAGGCGCGCACCGGCGGCTTCCGCGAGCTCGACGCTCCCTCGGGCGCGGAGCATGCCTACTGGCCCGGCTTCGTGTGGGTCTCGGCGGGCCTGCTGCTCAACGCCGCGCTCATCACCACGCTCGGCTTCATCCTGAGCTGCACGCTGTGCTACGTGCTGGCCGTTCAGGGCCTGCGCCGCGCGAGCGGGCAGGCCGGCGTGAACGCGCCGCGCACCTGGGCCATCGACTTCATCAGCGGCGCGCTGATCTCCGCCCCGGTCTTCTGGATGTTCACGCAATTCCTGGCCATCAACCTGCCTGGCCTCACCAACACCGGGTGGATCTGACATGGAAATCTTCAACGCCCTCATGGCGGGCTTCGCGGCCGCCATCACCCCCGTCAATCTTCTCTGGTGCCTGGTCGGCTGCGCCTTGGGCACGGCCGTCGGCGTGCTGCCCGGCATCGGCCCGGCCGTGGCTGTGGCCATGCTGCTGCCCATCACCGGCAAGGTCGACATCACGGCCTCGATGATCTTCTTCTCGGGCATCTACTACGGCGCCATGTACGGCGGTTCGACCACCTCCATCCTGCTGAACACACCCGGCGAAACCGCCAGCATGGTGACGGCGATGGAGGGCAACAAGATGGCCAAGAGCGGCCGCGCGGGCGCGGCGCTTGCCACGGCCGCCATCGGCTCCTTCGTGGCAGGCACCATCGCCACCGTCATCGTCACGCTGTTTGCGCCCTTCGTGGCCGAGTTCGCGGTCAAGCTCGGCCCGCCGGAATACTTCCTGCTGATGCTGCTGGCCTTCACCACCGTGAGCGCGGTGCTCGGCAAGAGCACGCTGCGCGGCATGACGGCGCTGTTCGTCGGCCTCGCGGCCGGCTGCATCGGCCTCGACCAGATCTCGGGCCAGGGCCGCTACACCGGTGGCATCCCCGAACTGCTCGACGGCATCGAGATCGTGCTGGTGGCCGTGGGCCTGTTCGCCGTGGCCGAGGTGCTGTACGCCGTGCTGTACGAAGGCCGCGTGGTCGAGGGCCAGAACAAGCTCAGCCGCGTGCACATGACCAGGCGCGACTGGAAGCGCTCCATTCCCGCCTGGCTGCGCGGCACCGCCATCGGCACGCCCTTCGGCTGCATCCCGGCCGGCGGCACCGAGATTCCGACCTTCCTGAGCTATGCCACCGAAAAGAAGCTGGCCAAGGACGCGGAAGCCAAGGCCGAGTTCGGCACCACCGGCGCCATCGAAGGCGTGGCCGGCCCCGAGGCCGCCAACAACGCAACGGTGACGGCCGCGCTGATCCCGCTGCTCACGCTTGGCATTCCCACCTCGAACACCACCGCCATCCTGCTGGGCGCGTTCCAGAACTACGGCATCCAGCCGGGTCCGCAGCTCTTCACCACCTCGGCCGCGCTGGTGTGGGCGCTGATCGCGTCGCTCTACATCGGCAACGTGATGCTGCTGGTGCTGAACCTGCCGATGGTGGGCCTGTGGGTCAAGCTGCTGAAGATTCCGAAGCCCCAGCTCTACGCCGGCATCCTGATCTTCGCGACGGTGGGTGCCTACGGCATGCGCCAGAGCGCTTTCGACCTGTTCCTGCTGTACGCCATCGGCATCCTGGGCGTGGTGATGCGCCGCTTCGACTTCCCGACCGCCCCGGTGGTTGTCGGCATGATCCTCGGTCCGCTGGCCGAAGCGCAGCTGCGCAACGCCATGTCGATCGGCGAGGGCAGCGCGGCGGTGTTCTTCCAGCGCCCGATGTCGATCGCGCTGGTGGTCATCGTGCTGGCGGTGCTGGTGCTGCCACGCCTGGCCAAGCGCATGAGCGAACGCAAGCTGGCGAAGCTCGCGCAGTTGGACGCCTGAGCCTCCCTGCTCCCTCTCCCCGTGGGGAGAGGGTTGGGGTGAGGGCGGCGGCCTTCGCAAGAGCGGGTCGCCGAACATGCGCCGCTGCCCTCACCCTAGCCCTCTCCCCAAGGGGAGAGGGGACAAGAAAAGAGGACCGTCAGGCAGAAGGCCTAGGTTCTTCGACCAGATCGTCATCGATGTGCGGATCCGCCGGCTGCCCTCGCAGCCTGCGCACCGTGCGCTTGATCCAGTGCTCGATGTCGTCCACGTAGGTGAACACCGCCGGCACCACCAGCAGGCTCAGCACGGTGGAGGTGATGAGGCCGCCGATCACCGCCATCGCCATCGGCGAGCGGAAGCTGGAGTCGGCCGCGCCGAAGCCGACCGCGATGGGCAGCATGCCCGCGCCCATGGCCAGCGTGGTCATGATGATGGGGCGGGCGCGCTTGTGGCAGGCGTCGCGCAGGGCGTCCCAGCGGTTCATGCCGTGGTCGCGGCGCGCCACGATGGCGTACTCCACCAGAAGAATGGAGTTCTTCGTCGCGATGCCCATCAGCATGATCAGGCCGATCAGCGAGGGCATCGACAGCGCCTTCTGCCCGATCAGCAGGCCCACGAAGGCGCCGCCCAGCGCGAGCGGCAGCGCGCACAGGATGGTCACCGGGTGCAGGAAGTCCTTGAACAGCAGCACAAGCACGATGTAGATGCACAGCACGCCGGTGAGCATGGCCAGGCCGAAGCTGGCGAACAGCTCGGTCATGACTTCGGCGTCGCCCACTTCGGCGATGCGCACGCCCGGCGGCAGTTTCTGGATCGAGGGCAGCTTCTGCACCGCGTCCTTCGCGTCGCCCAGGCCGACGCCCGAGAGCTCGATCTCGAAGTTCACGTTGCGCGAGCGGTCGTAGCGGTCGATGACGGCCGGGCCACCTTCCATGCTCAGCGAGGCCACCTGGTTCAGCATGACCGGCCCACGCGTGCCCGGCACCGACAGGCGCCCGAGCAGGTCGATGTCCTTGCGGGCCGAGTCTTCCAGCTTCACCACGATGGGCACCTGCCGCTGCGCGAGGTTGAGCTTGGCCAGCGACTGGTCGTAGTCGCCCAGCGTGGCCACGCGCAGCGTCTCGGCGATGGCGGCGCTGGTCACGCCCAGGTCGGCGGCGCGCGCGAAGTCGGGGCGCACGGCGATCTCGGGGCGGATCAGGCTCGCGGTGGAGGTGATGTTGCCCAGGCCGGGGATGGTGCGCAGGTCCTTCTCGACCGCGCTCGCCGCACTCGACAGCGCCACCGGGTCCTCGCCCGTGAGCGCCAGGATGTATTTCTCGCCCGAGCCGCCCAGGCCCACAGTGCTGCGCACGCCGGGCAGGGTTTCGAGCGCCGCGCGGATCTCGTTCTCGATCACCTGCTTGCGCGGCCGGTCGCCGCGCGGGTCGAGCTTGATGGTGAGCGTGGCCTTGCGCGTCTCGGGCGTGCCGAAGTTCGCGAAGGGGTCGCCGCCCGCGCTGCCGCCGGCCACCGTGGTGTAGACGCTCTTCACGTGCCGGATCTTCATCACGCGGTTGCGCGTTTCTTCCGCCGCGGCCGTTGTCTGCGCCAGCGTGGAGCCAGGCGGCAGCGACAGGTAGATCTGCGTCTGCGAGTTGTCGTCGGGCGGAATGAAGCCCGTCTTGAGCAGCGGGATCATCGCCAGCGAGCCGAAGAAGAAGAGGGTGGCGAGCACCATCGTCTTGAAGCGGTTGTGCGTGCTCCACTCCACCGCGCGCATGTACCAGCGCAGCCAGCCCGGCTCCTTCTCGGCACCGACCACCGGCTTGAGCATGTAGGCCGCCATCATCGGCGTGAGCACCCGCGCGACCACCAGCGAGGCGAACACCGCCAGCGATGCCGTCCAGCCGAACTGCTTGAAGAACTTGCCGGCCACGCCGCTCATGAAGGCGGTGGGCAGGAACACCGCGATCAGCGTGAAGGTGGTGGCGATCACCGCCAGCCCGATCTCGTCGGCCGCCTCCATCGCCGCCTGGTAGGGCGTCTTGCCCATGCGCAGGTGGCGCACGATGTTCTCGACCTCCACGATGGCGTCGTCCACCAATATGCCGACCACCAGCGACAGCGCCAGCAGCGAGATCACGTTCACCGAGAAGCCCAGCAGGTGCATGCCGATGAAGGCCGGAATCACCGACATCGGCAGCGCGATGGCCGAGACGAAGGTGGCGCGCCAGTCGCGCAGGAAGAGCCACACCACCACCACCGCGAGGATGGCGCCCTCGTACAGCAGGTGCAGCGAGCCGTTGTATTCCTCTTCCACCGGATCGACGAAGTTGAAGGCCTCGGTCAGCTCGATGTCGGGGCGCGCGGCGCGCATGTCGTCCAGCGCCTTCATCACCGCGTGGCCCACCTCGACTTCGCTGGCGCCGCGGCTGCGTGCCACCTCGAAGCCGACCACCGGCTTGCCGTTGAGCAACGCGGCCGCGCGCGGCTCGGCGATGGTGTCGCTCACGCGCGCCACCTGGTCCAGGCGGATGCGGCGGCCGTCGCTCAGCACGATCTGCATGTCGGCGAGCTGGTCGGCCGACTTCACCGTGGCCATGGTGCGCACCGGCTGCTCGCTGCCGCCCAGGTCGAAGCGGCCGCCCGCGCTCTCGGTCTGCACCTGGCGCAGCTGGCGAGAGATATCGGCTGCCGAGGCGCCCAGCGCCTGCAGCCTGGACGGGTCGAGATCGATGTGCACCTGGCGCGTGACGCCGCCCACGCGGTTCACCGCGCCCACGCCGGGCAGCGCGAGCAGCTTCTTGGTGACGTCGTTGTCGACGTACCAGCTCAGCGCCTCGGCGTCCATGGCCGAAGAGGCGATGGTGAAGGCCAGCACCGGCTGCGCCGCGAAGTCGAGCTTGGTGACCACAGGGTCGCGCACGTCGGCCGGCAGGTCGGCGCGCACGCGCTGCACCGCGGAGCGCACGTCGTCCACGGCCTCCTGCACCGGCTTCTCGAGACGGAACTCGACGATCAGCGTGGCGGCGCCGTCCTGCACCTTGGTGGTGATGTGCTTCAGGCCCTGCACCGTGGCGATGGAGTTCTCGAGCTTGCGCGCGACGTCGGTCTCCAGCTGCGAAGGCGCGGCGCCGGGCAGCGAGGCCGAGACCGTCACGGTCGGCAGGTCGATGTCCGGAAAGTTCTGCACCTTCATCGCGTTGAACGACAGCAGCCCCCCGAAGGTGAGCAGCACGAACAGCATCACCGCCGGAATCGGGTTGCGTATGGACCAGGCGGAAACGTTCATGGGCGTGTCCTTTGCGTCATCTGGTTCTGCTTTCTTTCTTTTCTTCTTACCTAGCGGCGGCAGCCGAGCCCGCGCCTGCGGGTGCGGGTGCGGGCGCAGCCGCGGGCGAATCCACCACGCGCACTAGGTCGCCGTCGTTGAGGAAGCCCGCGCCCTGCACCACGATCCGGGCGCCGTCGGGCAGCGCGCTCGTGATCTCGATGCGGTCGTTCAGGCGCCGGCCGACCTGCACCTTCAGCTGCGACACCTTGTTGTCGGGCTTCAGGATGAACACGTTGTTGAAGCCGTCGCGCGGCACCACGGCCGCCTGCGGCACCGTCGGCGCCGTGCTGCGGCCCAGCTCGAAGTCGCCGCGCGCGAACATGCCGGCCTTGACGCCGGTGTTCTGCTGCACGTTGGGCAGGTCGACATACACCAGCGCCGCGCGCGTCTGCGGATCGACCGTGGGCGCGATGCTGCGCACCTTGCCGCGCACCTGCGCGCCGCTGGCGCTGACCACGAAGGCGGTGGTGCCGACCGAGACGCGGCTGAGCTCGGCCGAGGTCACCTCGGCGCGCCATTCGAGGCGGCCCTGGCGGATCAGCCGGAAGAGCTCGGTGCCTGCCGCGACAACGCTGCCCACGGTGGCCGTGCGCGCCGAGATCACGCCGTCGTCGGGCGCCAGCACCTGTGTGTTGCGCCCGCGTACCTGCTGCGCGGCCAGCACGGCCTCGGCCGCCTCCACGCGCGCCCTGGCGGTCTGCTCGGTGGTCTGGTACTGGTTGATCTGCTGCTGGCTCAGTGCGCCCGTGGCCTGCAGCGTGCGCGCGCGCGCCGCGTTGCCGGCGGCGTCGGCCGCGGTGGCGCGGGCCTCGGCCAGCGAGGCGCGTGCCTGCGCGATGTCGGCCTGCACCGTCTCGGGCGAGAACACCGCGAGCACCTGGCCCTTCTTCACCGTATCGCCCACGTTCACGCGCACTTCGGCCAGCTTCAGGCCGTTGGACTCGGAGCCGACCACGGCCTCCTGCCACGCTGCCACGTTGCCGTTGGCCGCGAGCGTGAGCATCAGCTCGGTGGCTTCGGGCCTGGCCACGGTGACGGTCAGCGCGGGCCTGGGCGACGCGGCGCCGTCCTTGCCCTTGGCAGCCGCGGCGTGATCGCCGGCCTTGTCCGAGGGCTTGCCGCCCATCATGAAGAAGATCGCCGCGATGGCGACGACCAGCGCGATCAGCGCAATGGCGAGAGTGGAACGCTTCATTGTTTTCATGGCGACGTCGCGACCTTGGCGGCCGGGGATGCGGTCATTGAGGACGATTCGGAAGAGGGGCCCTGGGCTGTCTGTCGATTCCAGCCGCCGCCCATCGAGCGGTACAGCGCCACCCATGCCTCGGTGCGCTCGCGCTGCAGCGAGACGCGCGCGGTCTGCGCCGAGAACAGCGTGCGGCGCGAATCCTCCAGCTCGAACAGGCTCGCGAGGCCGCTGCTGTAGCGTGCCTGTGTGGCATCGAAGGAGGCCTGGTAGTTCTTCACCGCGGCGTCCGCGTCGGTGGTGCGGGCGTTGGTGGCGTCGAGGTTGACCAGCGCCTCCTCGACCTCGCGCACCGCCTGCCGCACATTGGCGCGGTAGAGCGACACGGCCTCGGCATAGCGCGCCTTGGCTGCATCGGCGTTGGCCTTGCGAGAGCCGCCGTCGAGCAGCGGCACGGTCAGCGAGATCGGCCCCACCGTCCAGGTTTCGAGCGACTGGTGCACGCCGCTCACGCGGTACTGCGAGCGGCCGATCGAGCCCGACACCGTGAGCTTGGGATAGCGCTCCGCCTCGGCCGAGCCCACGTCGGCGCTGGCCGATGCCACGCCCAGCTCGGCCGCGTACACGTCGGGGCGCTGCGAGATCGCCTCGGCCGGCACGCTGGCGATGCTGCCCACGGCGGGCAGCGGGCGCTGTGCCGGCGCGGCCGCGAGCTTCTGCTCGAGCGTCGTTTCGTCGATGCCGCTGAGCGAGACCAGCGCCTTGCGCTGCACCGCGCACTGGGCGCGCTGCTGCGTGAGCCGGCCCGAGGCGTCGGAAGCGCTGGCGCGGGCGAGCGCCGCATCGGCGGGCGCGGTAAAGCCGGCCTTGGCGGACAAGTCGGTGAGCCGCGAGGTCTCGGCGCGCGAGCGTGCATCCGATTCGGACACGCGCAGCTGCTGCTGGCATGCGCGCTCGGCGAAATAGGCGTTGGCCGTCTCGGCCGCCACCGCCACGCGGGCGTCGTGCCACTTGGCGTTGGCGCTGCTCTGCTTGGCCTCGGCGGCGTCGCGGTCGGCGCGCAGGCGGCCGAACAGGTCGATCTCCCATTTCGATTGAAGGCCGGCCTGAAGCGTGGTGATCGGCGTGCTGGACGAAAGACTGCTGCTGCTGCTACCGCCACCGCTGCTCGTGCCCGAGCCGCCGCTCGAAAGCCCCACCGGCCCGCGGCTTGCCGACGCGGTGCCGTCCAGGCTGGGCAGCAGCGCCGCGCCGGCCTGCACGCGCGTGAAGCGCGCCTCGGCCACGCGCGCGGCGGCGCTCGCGACGTTCGGGCTCGCGGCCTCGGCGGCGGCGATGAGTTCGACCAGCAACGGATCGTCGAGCTGGCTCCACCAGTTCGCCAACGAGGCCAGCGAGCCGCCATGGGGCAGGGGGGCGTGCCATTGCGTGGGCACGGACGCCTCGACCTGCGCGGGCGGGCGCGTGAGCGAGCAACCGGAGAGGCCGATGCCGAGGCACACGGCGGCCGTCAGTTTGAATCGGAGTTTTCTCATTGTTTCTTCTGCTTTCTCTCGGCACGGCGGCGCGCCGCCTCGGCCTCGACCAGCGCCAGCGCATAGCCCGTGAGGCGGTCGGCCCAGGCGTCGATGGCGCGCGGCGTGCGCAGCAGCGAAGGGCGGATGGCCTCGATGAAATCCTGGCTCACGTAGAGCTGCATCGACAGCCCGGTGATCGCGAATGTCAGGCGGTGGATGTCGTCGTCGGGCCGATCCACCTTCAGGTGGCGGCACAGCAGCTCGGCGATGGCACGGTGCGGGCCCTTGATGTCGCGCTCCAGCTCCTCGGCCCAGCGGCTCGTGGGCTCCAGCATCTCGCGCATGTGCAGCTGGATGCACTGCCGCACGATCTCGCCCTGCTTGAGCGGATCGATCATCGACACCATGCACATGCGCAGCGTGGCTTCGAGCGGTTGGCCGGGGACGTTGCAGGCGGCGACGAGGTCGCTGGAGTCGCCGCCCATCGGCTCGCTGAAGGTGGCTGCGTAGAGCCCTTCCTTGTCGCCGAAGTAGTAGCTGATGGCCGAGATGTTGACCTCGGCCTCGCGGGCGATCTCGCGCGTGGAAGTCTTGGCGAAGCCCTTCTGCGCGAACAGCCGCAGGGCAGTGTGGAGCAGCCGGTGGCGTGCCTCGGCACCGTCTGCGCGCGGTGCGCGGCGAGGTGCCTGGGTGATCGGATCTCTCGCGTTCATGACCGGCATTACACCATGCACGAAATCAAACGATTGATTAACTTAAGGCTTCCTGAAGGTCTTTGCCGGCTCGTTCTGACCGAAGCGAATCCTTAAGACTTAAGGTGCGGATCCGGCCCGCGCTACGATCCCGCCATGCCAGCAGCCTCCACCGCAACACCCTCGCTGCCTCTCGATGCCGAGGGCATTCTCGCGCTCGCCGCGCGCTCGATGTTTCATTTGTTTTCGAGCATCAGCCAGGGCATGTTCCTGGTCGACAGCACCGGGCGCATCGTGTGGGTGAACGAGGGCTACCGGCGCTTCCTGCCCGCGCTGGGCTTCTCGTCCATCGACGAGTTCATGGGCCACATGGTGGAGGACGTGATCCCCAACACCCAGATGCGGAGAGTGCTCGAAACCGGCGAGCCCATCCTGGTCGACCTGCTGACCAACAAGGCTGGTACTTTCGTCGTCAGCCGCATTCCGCTTCGTGAAGAGCGCGAAGGCGGGGAGGGCGGCATGGGCAAGGTCATCGGCGCGATCGGCATCGTGCTGTTCGACCAGCCCGAGACCACGCTGCAGCCGCTCATCAGCAAGTTCGCGCTGCTGCAGCGCGACCTCGACGATGCCCGCCGCGAGCTCGCGAGCCAGCGCAACAACCCGCTCTACCAGCACTCGGGCGACGGACAGCGGCGCTCCAAGTACACCTTCGCGAGCTTCATCGGCAGCAGCCCGGCGGCGGTGGAGGTGAAGCGCCATGCGCGGCGCGCGGCGCAGTCGACGAGCCCGGTGCTGCTGCTGGGCGAGACCGGCACCGGCAAGGAACTGTTGGCGCATGCCATTCATGCCTCGTCCGCGCGCGCCAAGGGCCAGTTCGTCAGCGTGAACATCGCGGCGGTGCCCGACACGCTGCTCGAAGCCGAATTCTTCGGCTTCGCCCCCGGCGCCTTCACCGGCGCCGACCGCAAGGGCCGCGAAGGCAAGTTCAAGCTGGCCGACGGCGGCAGCCTGTTCCTCGACGAAATCGGCGACATGCCGCTGGGCCTGCAGGCCAAGCTGCTGCGCGCGCTGCAGGAGGGCGAGATCGAGCCGCTGGGCTCCAACAAGCTCGTGCCCTTCGACGCCCGCGTGATCGCCGCCACCTCGCGCGACCTGCCCGAACTCGTGCGCCGCGGCCAGTTCCGCGAAGACCTGTACTACCGCCTCAACGTGCTCCCGCTGCGCGTGCCCCCGCTGCGCGAGCGGCGTGCCGACATTCCCGCGCTCGTCGAAGCGCTGGGAGAAGACATGGCGCTGCGCAGCGGCGAAGCGCCGCCCGAGCTCACGCCCGACGCGCTCGCGCTGCTCGCCGGCCAGCACTGGCGCGGCAACATCCGCGAGCTGCGCAACGTGCTGGAGCAGGTGACGATGCGAAGCGATTCGCTGCGCATCGATGCCGTGCAGCTCGAACGCATCCTGCGCGAAGCTGGCCTGGAACAGATCGAACTGCCGGCCACCCTGCAGAGCGGCCACGACGCCGACGAGCAGGCCGCGCTGCTGCGCCCGCTGTCGCAGCAGGTCGCCGAACTGGAGCGCAAGGCGATTGCGGCGGCGCTGGCGTCGACCGGTGGCAACAAGCTGGCGACGGCGCGGTTGCTCGGTATTTCGCGAGCGACCTTGTATGAGCGGATGACGAGCCAGGAACAGTGAGCCTGTGCCCGAGCGATACTCCCGCCCCTGCACACAACCCCTACGCCACACCCGATGAAGAAGGCTCTTGCCCGTACCACCGCCTGTCTCGCGCTCTGCGCCGCCGCCGGCATTGCCGGTGCCGCGCCTCAATGCTCCGGCGAAGCCGTCTCCCGTGCCAAGAAGCTGCTGACCTTCCATTTCGGCGAGGACGACCGCATCCGCATCAGCCCCGAGGTGAAGGAGCTGCCGCCGATCCGCAACCCGGCCAACAAGAAGCAGCAGTTCAAGGTGCTCGAGGTCTGGGGCAGCATCTACAAGGGGGAGTACCGGATGCGGCTCATCTATTTCGTGTCGGGCAACGACTGCACGCTGATGGGCCAGGAGATCCTGGAGTACGCGAACCTGTGAGCGTCAAGGCGCTGCGTTCCACCTTCGGGCCGAACTGCCATTGGTGCGGGCTGCCCATGGACTTCGGCGAGCCCGCGGGCCGGCCGGAGTCGGCCACCATCGAGCATCTCGTGGACTCGACCTTCGGCGGCATCCGCTCGTCGAAGCACCGGCGGCTCGCGCACGCGGTCTGCAACCATGCGCGCAACGAGTTCCGGATGCAGGCCGAGCGCCAGTTCGAACAGTGGATCGCCGAGCGCAAGGCCTCCGCGAAAACCCTGACTGAAAACCAGACACTCGGCTGAAATTCAGACATCGCGAGTGTTCTGAATTCAGCCGGAAGGCGTTTCTCCCGAGTGAAGAAACGTTTGTTATCAATGGCTTAGCGGGTGGCACGAACTGTGCAATATTCAGTCACCTTTTTCAGGAGACAAAGAATGAACCGTCGCCACCTCGTCGCCCTGGCCGCGCTCGCCGCCTGCGCCTCGGCCGCCGCTCCCGCCTGGGCGCAGTCCAATGAAATCCGCATCGCCCATATCTACAGCAAGACAGGCGCGCTGGAAGCCTACGGCAAGCAGACACAGACCGGCCTGATGATGGGCCTGAACTACGCCACCGGCGGCACGATGATGGTCAACGGCAAGAAGCTGGTGGTCATCGAGAAGGACGACCAGGGCAAGCCGGACCTGGGCAAGTCGCTGCTGGCGGCCGCCTACTCGGACGACAAGGCAGCGCTGGCCATCGGCCCGACGGCATCGGGCGTGGCGCTGGCCATGCTGCCGGTGGCCGAGGAATACAAGAAGATCCTGCTGGTCGAGCCCGCCGTTGCCGACTCGATCACCGGCGACAAGTGGAACAAGTACATCTTCCGTACCGGCCGCAATTCGAGCCAGGACGCGATCTCCAACGCCGTGGCCGTCGACAAGCCCGGAGTGACCGTGGCCACGCTGGCGCAGGACAACGCCTTCGGCCGCGACGGCGTGAAGGCCTTCGGCTCGGCGCTCAAGAAGGCCAAGCTGGTCCACGAGGAATACCTGCCGCCCGCCACCACCGACTTCACCGCCGGCGCGCAGCGCCTGATCGACAAGCTCAAGGACCAGCCGGGCCGCAAGATCATCTGGATCGTCTGGGCCGGCGCGGGCAACCCGTTCAAGATCGTCGACCTCGACCTCAAGCGTTACGGCATCGAGATCGCAACGGGCGGCAACATCCTGCCGGCCATGGCTGCCTACAAGGCGCTGCCGGGCATGGAAGGCGCGGCCTATTACTACTTCGGCATTCCGAAGAACCCGGTGAACGAGGCGATGGTGTCGGCCCACTACAAGGAATTCAAGACGCCGCCGGACTTCTTCACCGCCGGCGGCTTCTCCGCCGCGATGGCCGTGGTGACGGCGCTGAAGAAGACCAACGGCGACACCAGCACCAACAAGCTCATCAGCACCATGGAAGGCATGAGCTTCGACACGCCCAAGGGCAAGATGACCTTCCGCAAGGAAGACCACCAGGCGATGCAGTCGATGTACCACTTCAAGATCAAGGTCGACCCGGCGTTCGCCTGGGGCGTGCCGGAGCTGGTGCACGAGATCAAGCCTGAAGAGATGGACATCCCCATCAAGAACAAACGCTGAACACGACAGCGTAGACAGCTCCCCTGACCCGCGCGGCGCCCGAGGAGCGCCGCCCCGTTTTCGCCCCGGATGGCCGCCGGGCGAAGCGCCAGCCTGCGCCTTTTTCTTCGCGGCGGCGTGATGTTCCCACGGCCGATTCGATTCGGCAGTCAGCAAAGCAAACGTTCGATACCCACAACAGAAGGAGACAGCGATGCCAGCGATGAAATGGAAGAACTGGAAGGGACTCGCCGCGGCCGCGGCGATGACGGTGGCGGCGCATGCCGCTCAGGCGGCGGTGCCGCTTCCGGCGCTCGGCGCCAACCCGGCGGAGGTGAGCGTGTCGGGCCTGTCGGCCGGCGGCTTCATGGCGGTGCAACTGCACGTGGCGTACTCGGCCACCTTCAAGCGTGGCGCGGGCGTGGTGGCGGGCGGTCCGTACTACTGCGCCGAGGGTTCGGTGCTCAACGCCACGGGGCGCTGCATGACGCACAGCACCAGCATCCCGGTGGCGTCGCTGGCGAGCACCACCAACAGCTGGGCTTCCAGCGGTGCGATCGACCCGGTGTCGAACATGAGCAATTCCAAGGTCTACATGTTCTCGGGCACCTCGGACAACACCGTCAAGCAGGCGGTGATGGACGACCTCAAGACCTACTACCAGAGCTTCGTGCCCTCGGCCAACGTGGTCTACAAGAACAACATCGGCGCGGGCCACGCGATGGTCACCGACGACTACGGCAGCGCCTGCAGCACCACCGCAGCCCCCTACATCAACAACTGCGGCTTCGACCTCGCGGGCGAGATCCTCACGCAACTGTACGGCCCGCTGAACCCGCGCAACAACGGCACGCTGGGCGGCACCTTCACCGAGTTCAACCAGTCGGAGTTCATCAGCGGCCACGGCATGGCGGCCACCGGCTGGATCTACGTGCCGCAGGCCTGCACCACCGCCTCGTGCCGCGTGCACCTGGTGCTGCACGGCTGCAAGCAGAACTACACCGACGTGGGCGACCAGTACGTGCGCAAGACCGGCTACAACCGCTGGGCCGACACCAACAACATCGTGCTGATCTATCCGCAGACCAGCACCGCCGCCACCAACAGCTGCTGGGACTGGTGGGGCTACGACAACGCCAACTACGCGAAGAAGTCGGGCCCGCAGATGGCCGCGATGAAGGCCATGATCGACCGCGTCACCGGTTCCTCGGGCGGCAGCGGCCTGCCGGCGCCCACCGGCGTGGGCACATCGGGCGCCACCGCCAGCAGCATGGTGATCGCCTGGAACGCCGTGAGCGGCGCCAGCGGCTACAACGTGTACCGTGGCGGCAGCAAGGTCAACGCCTCGCCGGTGGTCGCCACCAGCTACACCGACACCGGCCTGGCCGCCTCGACCACCTACAGCTGGACCGTGGCCGCGCTGAACGCGAGCAATGTGGAAGGCGCCATGTCGTCGGCCGCGACCGGCACCACCACCGGCGGCGGCAGCGGCGGCACCTGCTATACCGCCAGCAACTACACGCACACCATTGCCGGGCGCGCCTATGCCCTGTACGGCTTCACTTATGCCTATGGCTCCAACCAGTCCATGGGCCTGTGGAACATCTACGTGACGACCACGCTGAAGCAGACGGGCCCCAACTACTACGTGATCGGCACCTGTTGAGGCTGGCCGGTCGTCCTTCCTGTTTTCCGATTCGCAATGACCAACGACGATGCTTGAGACCCGAGATCTGACCATCCGCTTCGGCGGGCACGTGGCCGTCAACAGCGTGAGCTGCGCCTTCGCGCCGGGCACGCTGACGGCCATCGTCGGCCCCAACGGCGCGGGCAAGACCACCTACTTCAACCTGATCTCGGGCCAGCTCAAGGCGAGCGCGGGCACCGTGTCGCTCGACGGGCATTCGTTGTCGGGCCTGTCCCCCTCCGCGCGCACGCACGCGGGGCTGGGGCGGGCTTTTCAGCTCACCAACCTGTTTCCCAACCTCACGGTGCTGGAGAACGTGCGCCTCGCGGTGCAGGCCACGCGCGAGGGCGCGCACCGGCGCGGCCTCAACCTTTGGAGCATCTGGAGCGACCACAAGGCGCTGACCGAGCGCGCCGACCAGATCCTGGCCGACGTCGCGCTCAAGTCGCGCGAGCACGCCACGGTGGCGAGCCTGCCGCACGGCGACCAGCGAAAGCTGGAGGTGGCGCTGCTGATGGCGCTGGAGCCCAAGGTCTTCATGTTCGACGAGCCCACGGCGGGCATGAACGCGGCCGAGGCGCCCGTCATCCTCGACCTGATCCGCAAGCTCAAGAAGGACAAGAGCAAGACCATCCTGCTGGTCGAGCACAAGATGGACGTGGTGCGCGAGCTCGCGGACCGCATCATCGTGCTGCACAACGGCACGCTGGTGGCCGATGGCGAACCCGCCGAGGTGATCGCCTCGCCGGTGGTGCAGGAGGCCTACCTGGGCGTCGCGAAGGAGGCCGCATGAGCACGAACAACCTGCTGACCCTCGAGGGCGTGCACACGCACATCGGGGCCTACCACATCCTCCACGGCGTCGACCTTGCCGTGCCGCGCGGCCAGCTCACCATGCTGCTGGGCCGCAACGGCGCGGGCAAGACGACCACGCTGCGCACCATCATGGGCCTGTGGCATGCGTCGCAGGGCAGGGTGCGCTTCGGTGACAAGGAAATCACCACGCAGCACACGCCGCAGATCGCCGGCCTGGGCATCGCCTACGTGCCGGAAAACATGGGCATCTTCTCCGACCTCACGGTGAAGGAGAACATGCTGCTGGCTGCGCGCGGCGCCAAGAACGCCCAGCAGATCGACGACGCGCAGCTGAAGTGGATCTTCAAGCTCTTTCCCGCGGTCGAGAAGTTCTGGAACCACCCGGCGGGCAAGCTCTCTGGCGGGCAGAAGCAGATGCTGGCCGTCTCGCGCGCCATCGTGGAGCCGCGCGAGCTTCTCATCATCGACGAGCCCAGCAAGGGCCTCGCGCCCGTGATGATCAACAACATGATCGACGCCTTCGCCGAACTCAAGCGCAGCGGCGTGACGATCCTGCTGGTGGAGCAGAACATCAACTTCGCCCAGCGGCTGGGCGACACCGTCGCGGTGATGGACAACGGCCGGGTGGTGCACGCCGGCTCCATGGCGGAGTTCTCCGCCGACGCGCAACTTCAGCAATCTCTCTTGGGCCTCGCGCTATGACGATTTCCGTGTCTTGTTCCCTCTCCCGCGTGCGGGAGAGGGCTAGGGTGAGGGCAGGCGGCCTGTGCAACGGCCATGACCTCGTCTCGTCGCCGTCGGCCCTCACCCCAACCCTCTCCCGCAATCGGGAGAGGGGGCAAGAGGAGGCGCAGCAATGAAAGCCGTCGACTTCGACTGGCGCCCGCTGCTCCTGGCCCCGGTGCTGGCGCTCGCCGCGTTGCCGCTCACCGGCTCCTTCTCGACCTGGCTCACGCTCACCGTGGCGGGGCTGGCGATGGGCATGATCATCTTCATCATCGCCTCGGGCCTCACGCTGGTGTTCGGCCTCATGGACGTGCTGAACTTCGGCCATGGCGTGTTCATCGCGCTCGGCGCCTTCGTGGCCAGCAGCGTGCTCGGCCTCATGGGCGACTGGACCGGCTCGGGCGAGCTGTGGCGCAACCTCGTCGCGGTGTTTCCGGCGATGCTGGTCGCGATGGCCGTGGCCGGCGCCGTGGGGCTGGCCTTCGAGCGCTTCATCGTGCGGCCGGTGTACGGCCAGCACCTGAAGCAGATCCTCATCACGATGGGCGGCATGATCATCGGCGAGGAACTCATCAAGGTGATCTGGGGCCCGGCGCAGATTCCGCTGCCGCTGCCCGAGGCGCTGCGCGGCTCGCTGCTGGTGGGCGACGCGGCCATCAGCAAGTACCGCCTGCTCGCCGTGGCCGTGGGCGTTGTCGTGTTCGGCGTGCTCGCATGGACACTGGGGCGCACCAAGATCGGCCTGCTCATCCGCGCGGGCGTGCAAGACCGTGAAATGGTCGAGTCGCTGGGCTACCGCATCGGGCGGCTCTTCGTCGGCGTGTTCGTGGTCGGCAGTGCGCTGGCCGGACTGGGCGGCGTGATGTGGGGCCTCTTCCAGCAGAACCTGGTGCCGCAGATGGGCGCGCAGGTCAATGTGCTGATCTTCATCGTCATCATCATCGGCGGGCTGGGCTCGACGGGTGGGGCGCTCATCGGCGCGCTGCTGGTGGGGCTGATGACCAACTACGTGGGCTTCCTGCTGCCCACGCTCACCCAGTTCGCGAGCATCTTCCTGATGGTGGCCGTGCTGCTGTGGCGCCCGCAGGGCGTGTACCCGGTGGCGAACCGCTGAAGAGGAGGACGAAAACATGTTCCTGAAACGACTCCTCTCCAACGACATGCCCCGCAGCCGGCTGCTCGCCGTGCTGCTGCTGGCGGTGTTCATCGCGCTGGCCTTCGCGCCATTCATCTTCCCCGGCGTGAAGGCGCTGAGCGTGGCGGCCAAGATCCTGGTGTTCGTGGTGCTGGTGGCCAGCTTCGACCTGCTGCTGGGCTACACCGGCATCGTGAGCTTCGCGCACACCATGTTCTTCGGCATCGGGGCCTACGGCATCGCCATCTCGGCCTCGAGGCTCGGGCCGAACTGGGGCGCGGTGCTGGTCGGGCTGGGCGCGTCGCTGGCGATCTCGCTGGTGCTGTCGTTCGCCATCGGCCTCTTCTCGCTGCGGGTGCGCGCGATCTTCTTCGCCATGATCACACTGGCCGTGGCTTCGGCCTTCCAGACGCTGGCTTCGCAGCTCTCGGACTTCACCGGCGGCGAGGATGGCCTGACCTTCAAGCTGCCCGAGCTGATCTCGCCGAGCTTCGAGTTCGCGGAAGAGCCTTTCCTCGGCGTTTCGCTCGACGGCAGGCTGCTTTGCTACTACCTGCTGTTCGTGGCGGCGGTGGTGCTGGTGCTGGCGCTGCTGCGCATCGTGAACTCGCCCTTCGGCCGCGTGCTGCAGGCCATCCGCGAGAACGAATTCCGCGCCGAGGCGATCGGCTACCGCGTGGTGGTCTACCGCACCACGGCCGCCGTGCTGTCGGCGCTCTTCGCCACGCTGGCTGGCGCGATGCTCGCGATCTGGCTGCGCTACAACGGGCCGGATACCTCGCTGAGCTTCGAGATCATGATCGACGTGCTGCTGATCGTGGTGATCGGTGGCATGGGCACCATCTACGGCGCGGCCATCGGCGCGGTGCTGTTCGTGGTGGCGCAGAGTTATCTGCAGGACCTGCTGCGCATCGGCAACGAGGCCGCCAGCGGCCTGCCATGGCTGGCCGCGCTGCTGTCGCCCGACCGCTGGCTGCTGTGGCTGGGCGTGCTGTTCGTGCTGTCCGTCTATTACTTCCCGACTGGCATCGTCGGAAAACTGCGTGCAAGGGCTGCGCGATGAGCGACAACAACAATCTGATTCCGCTTTCCCGCTACGCGCAGCTCGCCGGCCGCGAGATCCATTGGCTCGAATGGGGCTCGCCCGAGGCGCCCGTGGTCATCGCCTGGCATGGCCTTGCGCGCACAGGGCGCGACATGGACGAACTGGCGCAGCACTTCGCCTTGCGCGGCTTCCGCGTGATCTGCCCCGACACCATCGGCCGCGGCCTGAGCCAGTGGAGCCCGCTGCCGGACGAGGAATACAAGCTCTCGTTCTACGCGCGCATCGCCAATGCGCTGTGCGACGAACTGCGGCTGGGGCGCGTGCACTGGGTCGGCACTTCGATGGGCGGGGCCATCGGCACCGTCTGTGCCTCGGGCCTGTTCGAGCCGCGAATGAAGGCGCGCATTGCGAGCCTGGTGCTCAACGACAACGCGCCCGAGCTGGCGCAACCGGCCATCGAGCGCATCCGCGCCTATGCGGGCGAGCCACCGGCCTTCGACACGGTGGCCGAACTCGAAGCCTTCTTCCGCACCGTCTACAAGCCCTACGGCTGGCTCAGCGACGCGCAATGGCGCCGGCTGACCGAGACCTCCACGCGTCGGCTGCCCGACGGCCGCGTGACGCCGCACTACGACCCGGCCATGGTCCGGCAGTTCAGCGCGCACGACAACGACTACCTGATCTGGCCGCACTACGACGCCATCGAAGTGCCGGTGCTTTGCCTGCGCGGAGCCGAGTCCGACCTGGTGCTGCCCGGCGTGGTCGAGGAGATGAAGCGGCGCGGTCCCGGCGCGGCCGGCCGGCTGCGGGTGATCGAAGTTCCTGCCTGCGGTCACGCGCCCGCGCTGAACGTGCCCGAACAACTTGATCCCATCGAGGGGTTTATCCGCGCCGCCGGCCGCTGAGGCAGCGGCGGCGTGACAATCGCCGCCCACCTCAACCACAAGGCCGGTCACAGGCCTCGAACACCATGGCGCTCTCGATGTACGACCTGTCCGTGCCCGTCTTCACGCGCGGACTCGGCCAGCTCACCCATATCCTCGACAAGAGCCTCGCGCACGCGAAGGCCAACGGCATCGACCCGGCCGAGCTGGTCGATGCACGCCTCGCGCCCGACATGCTCACGCTGGTCGGCCAGATCCAGCGCGCCAGCGATGCCTCCAAGCTCGGCACGGCCCGCATCGCCGGCGTCACCGCGCCTAGCTTCCCCGACGAGGAAAAGACCTGGGACGACCTGGTCGCGCGCATCGCGAAGACGCAGGACTTCCTGGCAACGGTCGACCGCGCGCTGATCGACGGCCACGAAGACCGCCCGGTGACCATCAAGACCCGCGAAGGCGAGGCGACCTTCACGGCGCAGCGCTACCTGCTGCAGTTCGCAGTGCCCAATTTCTTCTTCCACGTGACCACGGCCTACGACGTGCTGCGCCACAAGGGCATGCCCATCGGCAAGATGGACTACCTGGGCAAGTTCTGACCTGGGCGGCCCATCACGCCGCCGGGACAAAGTTCAAATTGCCGTGACACATGCGCACGCAGCGCGTGCGCCGCGAACAATCGCGCCTGACCGCTGTCGGTCTGACACACGAGCGAGGTTTGCGATCATGAACATGATGTCCAGAAGGGCGTTCTCGGGGCTCGCCGCAGGTGCCTCCGCCCTGGCGGCAGCCGCGGGTGGCGCCTGGCCGGCACGCAGCGCGCTGGCCGCCTCGCCGGGGCTGCGCGACTACGGCAAGGCCCCCGAATTCACTGGTATCGACAAGTGGCTCAACTCCGAGCCGCTCACCATGAAGGGGCTGTCCGGCAAGGTGGTGCTGGTCGACTTCTGGACTTATTCCTGCATCAACTGCATTCGCACGCTGCCGCACGTGGTGCGCTGGTACGAGACGTACAAGGACCGGGGCTTCACCGTGGTGGGCGTGCATTCGCCCGAGTTCGCCTACGAGAAGCTCACGCGCAACGTGCAGGACGCGATCGAGCGCTTCAACATCCGCTACCCGGTGGCGCAGGACAACGGATTCGCCACCTGGCGGGCCTATAGCAACCAGTACTGGCCCGCGTTCTACCTGGCCGACAGCAGCGGGCAGGTGATGCGGCAGCATTTCGGCGAAGGGGAGTACGCCGAGATGGAGGCTGCGATCCAGGCGCTGCTGGCACGCAGGCCGGCAGCCTGAGCCAGGATCAATTTGCCGATTCGAGGATGCGCCGTACCGCCGCCTTGCCCGCGGGCGTGAGCACCGGGCCAAGGTCGGCGTAGGGCACTTCGATCTCGATCTCGCAGCCGTTGCCGTAGGCGGGCTGGGCGAAGCGCATGCCCTTGGCTTCCAGCGTCAGGTCGTAGTAGGCGCCTTCTTCGTAGTTGGAGCGGCAGCTGTCCTCGGCCTTCGACGCGTCGATGCCCGCGTAGCGGAACAGGAAGCGGCGCAGCTTCGGCGTCATCGAGCCGCCTCCGGTGCCGGATAGCCGTCCCTCGGCCGGACGCGACTTCGACAGCGAGCGCAGGCCGAACCAGGACCATGGGTCGACCTGCTTGCCCGTCTGCAGGTCCCAGGTGCGATGGAACCAGGAGATCCCGTTGCGGCCCATGCCGGCCGCCCAGGTGTAGTTGCGGATGCTGAGCCACTGCGAGCTCCAGTACGAAGGATCGGCGGTGTTCTCGTCTTCCGCCGGTACGCCGACCCGCCCGAGGAACTCGCGGCGCTTGTCGAAGTACTCCTTGATCGTGTCCTTGCTGGTGTCGAAGTCGCGGCGCAGCTCGCGGTTGATGGCTGCCAGCGTGGGCTCGGGGCCGGAGAGTTCGATGGTTTCCTGGCCGGCGAAGCGCAGGCGGCGGAAGCTGCGGCCGGGCGCGAATTCTTCTTTCTTCCCGGTCTCGATCTTCGGCGGTGCTTCGAGCAGGTCCGCATAGCCGTCGCTGCCGCAGGCCTTGTCGCCACCCGTGGCGTCGGACAGGTCGAGCCGGATCGGCAGCGTCACGGGCGTGCCCTTCACGCTCTTCCAGGTGCCGGTCAGCGTGTTGCCCTTGGCGGGGTCGAGCGACCACAGGCCGGTGTCGCCGGCTTCATGCCAGAAGCTGTCTTTCTCGACGCGGCTCAGCGGGATCGCCTTCCTGTACTGCTTGTAGAAGTAGCTGCCGCTCGGGAACTCGGCGTTGAAGCAGGCCACGATGGCCTTGGTGCCGAGCGTGCCTTCCCACACGCCCTTGGGTACGTCGATATTTGCTGCCGCGCAGGTGAGCAGGGGTAGCAGCGCAAGCGGGCCTGCCAGGCACCGGGCGCGAAGCCGATCGGTTCCGTTCGGATGCCCTCTCACTTGGCGTGCGCTCCTTGCGTAGGCCAGCCGGCAAGGTTGCGCTCGGCGATGCCCGCGAGCGCGGTGATCCATGCCGGGCTGTCGTTGAGGCAGGGGATGTAGCTGAAGGCTTCGCCGCCCGCGTGCAGGAAGGCTTCGCGGCCTTCCATGGCGATTTCTTCGAGCGTCTCGAGGCAGTCGGCCGGGAAGCCCGGGCAGACCACGTCGACGCGCTTCACGCCGGAGGCGCCGAGTTCGCGCAGCGTGGGCTCGGTGTAGGGTTCCAGCCATTTGGCCTTGCCGAAGCGCGACTGGAAGGTCACGCGGTACTGGGCACTCGAAAGGCCCAGCCGCGTTGCGAGCAGGCGCGCGGTTTCGGTGCACTGCGCCTGGTACGGATCGCCCAGCGCGATGTTGCGCGCGGGAATGCCGTGGAAGCTCATCAGCAGCACCTCGCCGCGGCCTTCGGTTTTCCAGTGCTTCTCGATGCTCTGCGCGAGCGCCTCGATGTAGGCCGGGTCGTCGTGGTAGTCGTTGACGAAGCGGAACTCGGGCACGCGGCGCTGCTTGCGGCTCCACGCGTTCACCGCGTCGATCACGCTCGCGGTGGTGGTGCCCGAATACTGGGGGTAGGCCTGCAGCACCAGCACGCGGGTGGCGCCTTCGGCCTGCAGCGCGTCGAGCCGGGAGGCGATGGAGGGGCTGGCGTAGCGCATCGCGTCGCGCACCCCCACGTGGTGGCCGCGCTCGCCTAGCCAGCCGGCCAGCAGCGTGGCCTGCTTCTGCGTCCACACTTTCAGCGGCGAGCCTTCGCGCATCCAGATGCTTGCGTACTTGGCGGCCGACTTGGCCGGGCGCGTGCGAAGGATGATGCCGTGCAGGATCGGCGCCCAGAGCAGCTTCGGGATCTCGACCACGCGGGGGTCGCCCAGGAAGTCGGCGAGGTAGGGGCGCACGGCTGCTGCTGTGGGGGCATCAGGTGAGCCGAGGTTGCACCAGAGCACTGCGGTGCGCGGGGTACTCGGGGGAGCGTTCTCGTGAGTCGAAGGCATGCGATATTCTCGGGCATGACTTCCGCTTCCCCGGCGCCCGCGGGCGCCGCGCCTCTCGATCTCAAGCGTATTTCGGCGATCTCGCTGGACCTCGACGACACCCTCTGGCCGATCTGGCCGACCATCGAACGCGCCGAGGCCGTGCTGCATGCGTGGCTGCTGCGCGAGGCGCCCAAGACGGCCAGCCTGCTGATGACGCCGGGCATCCTGCGTGAGCTGCGCGAAGCCACCGCCAAGGAGCGTTCGGATCTCGCGCATGACCTGAGCGCGCTGCGCCGCGAGTCGATCCGCACCGCGCTCACCCGCGCGGGCGAAGACCCGGCGCTGGCCGACCCGGCCTTCGACGCCTTCTTTGCCGAGCGCCAGCGCGTGACGCTCTATGACGACGCGCTTCCGGCGCTGAAGTGGCTCAGCGAGCGCTATCCGCTGGTGGCGATCTCCAACGGCAACGCCGACATCCAGAAGACGGGCGTGGGCCGCTGGTTCCGCACCGCCTTCAACGCGCGCGCCTTCGGCAGCGGCAAGCCGCACGCGCCGATCTTCCGCGCCGCGGCCGCGTCGGTCGGCCTGCTGCCCAGGGACGTGCTGCACGTGGGCGACGATGCCGAGCTGGACGTGGTCGGCGCGCTCAACGCCGGCATGCAGGCAGCCTGGCTGGTGCGCGACGAGCGGCCCTGGGTGCACGGTGCGCGGCCGCAGCTGATCGTGCCGAACCTGCACGCGTTGTGCATGGCACTGGGCAGCTGAGGCGTCAGGCGAAGACTGGTCTGAAGAAGCTGCGCTCGTAGCTCACGATGCAGCGGGTTTCCTCCGCGTACTTGAATGCGGCCTGGCATTCCGGGTCCTGCATCGAGTCGGCGCGGTACTTCTCATAGGCGGCCAGGCTCGGGAAGGTGAACATCGCCAGCGCCACGTTGTTCGTGCCCTCCGAGGGCAGGAAGTAGCCGTGGTGCTTGCCGCCGAACTTCTCGACCAGCGGAATCCAGAGCTTGCCGTAGTGCTCGAATTCCTTGAGCTTGTAGGCGTCGACGATGTAGCGCAGGTAGCAGGTGACCATGGGAGTCCGTCTTTCGGGATGGGGGTAGAGGGGTATTGGCGCGGCGTCTACAGCCGCGCGCGGGGCTGACTATAGTTTCCGGGCTGTTGTCCCAAACCTCCGCGGCCTTGCGCCGGACAGGAACCCCGAAGTGCATCTCTCCAACTGGCTTCTGTTTTGCGGCGTCACGCTGCTCGTCGTCTTCACACCCGGGCCGGCCGTGCTGCTCGCGGTCTCGAACTCGATGAGCGACGGGCAATGATCAGTTCGCTGGGCAACGCTGCCGGGCTTTTCATGGTGTCGGCCGCCGCGATGGCGGGGTTGGGCGTGGTGCTCTCCACCTCGGCCCATGCCTTCATGGTGCTGAAGCTGGCCGGTGCGGCCTACCTGATCTACCTGGGCATCAAGCAATGGCGCAGCCAGGGCAGCGTTTTCGCCGACGTGCAGGGCGGTCCGTCCGCCGGCGCTCCGCGTTCGAGCTGGCGCCTCTTCGGCCACGGGATGACGGTCGCGCTGACCAATCCCAAGGGCATCCTTTTCTTCTCGGCCCTGTTCCCGCAGTTCCTGACGCAGGACGCGCCCATCCTCACGCAGTTCGCGGTGCTGACCGGCACCTTCGCCGCTGCCTCGGTGGTCGCCCACTCGTTCTATGTGCTGCTGGCGCGCCTGTTGCGCAGGCAGCTCTCCGATCCGCGTCGCACGCGCATCTTCAACAAGGTGTCGGGCGGGGCCTTCGTGCTGCTGGGGCTTAGCCTGCTTCGGCTGCGCAACAAGGCGGCCTGATCTCGCCTTTTCTCAGTCGAGCCCGAAGCGCTCGCGCAGCGCCGTGCAGAAGTCGGCGGTGCCGCTGATCGACAGGGTAATAGTGTCGTAGCGCGGATCGTCCTCGCTCGATTCCTGCAGGTCGTAGTCCCACAGGCCGCCTTCGTCGAGGGCGCCGCGTGCATCCGGAAAGGCGGCCTCGGCCCAGGCCAGTACGCGGGCGACTTCGGCCCGTACTTCGGGCGTCTTGTCGGGCGAGGTCGAGGCCATGGCGTCGAAGGTGCCGTGGCCTTCGGTGTCTTCGCTGTAGTCGAAGTCGAGATAGCGCAGTCCGGTCGTCATGGCGTCGATTCAGTTCAATGATCTGGCGGCGGCGAGCCCGCTGAGCACCGCGCCTTCGAGCGTGGAGGGGTAGGGGCCTCCGATGTAGTCGCCGCAGGCCTGCAGGCCCGGTGCGATGGACGATGACGGCCGCACGAGGCCGGGCGTGCAGGCGAAGGTGGCGCGCTTCTCGACCACGGTCTGCACCAGCTGCAGGTTCGACTGTCCCAACTGGGCGGCGGCTTGCGCGATGACCTTTTCTTCCAGCACCTCGCGCGATGCCTCGTTCGCGCTCACGACCATCGCGAGCACGCCCTGCAGGCCGCCGAGCTGGCTCCTGTCGAAAACGAACTGGGCCGGCGCCGTGGCCGGATGGCTGCGCAGCGCGAGCATCGGCTCGGCAAGCGGCGTGGCGCCGCGCACATAGACGGTGGCGATGGCCTCGAAGCGCAGCGCCTCGGTGGTCTCGCACCAGCGATCCGCTGGCAGGCCCGAGGCGCGGACCAGCCGTGCCGCATCCCACGGAGCGCAGGCCAGCACGACCTGATCGAAAGCGTCTCCGTCGACCAGCCACTGCCCAGCTTCGGATGCAATGGCACGCACGCGCGTGCCGATGCGCACCGTGGCGCCTTGCCGTGTCAGCCAGCGGATCGCGGCATCGGGCAGCAGCGCGCCCAGGTCGGCGCGCGGCAGCAACAGGTCGGCGCCGCCGCTTCCGCTGAAGAGCGCGTCCTTCAGCACGCGCAGGAAGACTTCGCCGCTCGACTGCGCCACGGGCGTGTTGAGCGCGGAAACGCACAGCGGTTCGATCAGCTCCCGCATCACGCGCGGAGTGAGCCCGGCGCACAGATCGGCAACCGTCGTGCCGCCGGCACAGCGAAAGCCCGAAAGCCGCCAGCCGATCGCGGTACTCAGCAGTGAGGACTTGTCGCGCCACGTCCAGCCCCGCGCCGTGAAGATGCCCGCCAGCAGGTCGAGCGGCGCAGGCAGCCGAGGCAGCTTCAGCCCGCCGCCATCGGCAAAGCGCAGCGAAAGAGGCAGCCGCAGCAGCGCGCCTTCGACATCCACGCCCACATCGCGCATCAGCTGCAGCGTGGCGGTGTACGCACCGATCAGGATGTGCTGGCCGTTGTCCAGCGCCAGCCCGTGCATGTTGTCGACCCGCCGCGCCCGGCCGCCCGGCATGTGCGCCGCCTCGAACAGCGTGACGGCATGGCCGAGCCGCGTGGCCTCTACCGCGCAGGCAAGGCCGGCCCAGCCGGCGCCGATGACGGCGGTCTTCTTCCTGGTCAAGCTCAGATTCGTCCGAGGGCCTGAACCTTCCACGCCAGCCAGAACTTGCGCACCGGCGTCAGGCTCACGCGCTGGTTCAGCACCTGGAAGTTGTCGCGTTCGATCTCCCGCAGCAGGGTGCGGTAGATGCTCGCCATCATCAGGCCGGGCTTCTGCGAGCGGCGGTCAGCCAGGGGGAGCAGGGCGAGCGCTTCGTCGTAGGCGGTGTGGGCGCGGGCGGCCTGGAACTTCATGAGTTCGACGAAACGCTCGGAGTGCACGCGGTTCAGGATCTCGTGCGCCTTCACGTCGAACTTCTGCAACTCGTTGACCGGCAGGTAGATGCGGCCGCGCAGGGCGTCCTCGCCCACGTCGCGCAGGATGTTGGTGAGCTGCAGCGCCAGGCCCAGCTTGTGGGCGTAGGCAGTGGTCTGGGCGTCGGTCTGGCCGAAGATGCGGGCGGCGACCTCGCCGACCACGCCGGCCACGAGGTGGCAGTAGCGCGCGAGGCCCTGGAAGTCGAGGTAGCGAGTCTGGTCCAGGTCCATCTGGCAGCCGTCGATCACCTCGTTGAGCTGGCGTGCCTCGATGCCATAGGCCGCGGCATGCGGCATCAGCGCCTGCATCACCGGATGGCGCGGCGTGCCCGCGAAGGACTGCGAGACCTCGGTGCGCCACCAGGCGAGCTTGGTGGCGGCCACGCCGGGGTCGCTGACCTCGTCGACCACGTCGTCGACTTCGCGGCAGAAGGCATAGAAGGCGGTGATCGCGGCGCGGCGCGGCTTGGGAAGGAACAGGAAGGCGTAATAGAAACTGCTGCCCGAGGCGGCGGCCTTGTCTTGCACGTATTGCTCGGGGGTCATCGGGGAGGCGCTGCTTTCATGGGGCGTGATTGTCTCCGCATCCGCACGGCCTTCCAGAGCAGCACCGGCGCGTCGAGCTTGCCGATGGCGGGGCGCTGCGTGAAGGTGTCGAAGCCCAGGTCCTGGATCTTGTCGAGGATGCGCAGGCCGCCCTGCACCACGAGGCGCAGCTCCCAGCCGGCGCGGCCGGGCAGGCGGTGCACGAGGGGGGCGCCCTCGTTCATAAGTTCGCGCGCCCAGTAAGACACGACTGCTATCAGATTGATAGCTTCCTGCGGAGGCTCCGCGCGCGAAAGCGGCGCGAAGACCTTGAAGTGCTCGGGCGAGAGGCCGCGCCGGTCGCAGTCGGTCAGCGGAAAGTAGAAGCGGCCGCGCGGAAGGTCGACACTCGGGTCCTGCCAGAAATTGATGAGCTGCAGCGCGCTGCAGATCGCGTCGCTCTGCGCCAGGGCCTCGGCGTCGTGCACGCCGTAGAGATGCAGCAGCAGGCGCCCGATGGGGTTGGCGGAGCGGCGGCAGTAGTCGAGCAGTTCGGCGCGGTCGGCGTAGGTGCCGCGGTCGCGGGTTTTCTCGATGTCCTGCATGAAGGCGCTCAGCAGGTCGGCGAGCAGGTCTTCGGGCAGGCCGTGGCGGGCGATGCTGTGGGCCAGCGGACCGAAGACCTGGGGCCAGCGCGATCCGGGCAGCACTTCGCCGCGGGCAGCCGAGGCGAGTTCTGCGCGATAGGCGCGCAGGTCGGCCAGGCGCTCGGCGGGCGAGGCGCTGCCTTCGTCGGCGATGTCGTCGGCGGTGCGCGCGAAGTGGTAGATCGCCGCGATCGGCGGGCGCAGATGCGGCGGGCACAGCCACGAGGCTACGGGGAAGTTCTCGTAGTGCGCAGGCGGCGCGGCATGTTGGGGAGTGGCGGACACGCCACGATTGTCCGCGACGGCGCAATGCCCCCGCACTATGCTCGCAGCGTCGCCACTACGAACTCCCCGCTTCATGAAAGCATCCGCTCCGGCTTCCGGGTCCCAGGTTTCTGCGTACGGGGAGGCGGCGCACCCGACGGGCCCGGCGCTCATGGTGGCGGCGCTGGGCGTCGTGTTCGGCGACATCGGCACCTCGCCGCTGTACGCCTTCAAGGAAACGATGAACCCCGAGCACGGCGTGCCGTTCACGCCCGATTCGGTGCTGGGGCTGCTCTCGCTGATCTTCTGGGGGCTGATGTTCGTGGTCACGCTGAAGTATGTGGTGTTCGTGCTGCGCGCCGACCACGACGGCGAAGGCGGCATCCTCGCTCTGCAGGCGCTCGCGCGCAGCGCCGTCGCGGGGCCGAAGACAAAGCCATGGGTGTGGAACGCCATCGGGCTGCTGGGCCTGGTGGGTGCGGCCATGTTCTACGGCGACAGCCTGATCACGCCGGCCATTTCGGTACTGTCGGCGGTCGAGGGGTTGGAGGTGCAGGCGCCGGTGCTGCAGCGCGCGGTGCTGCCGATCACGGTGGCGATCCTGATCGCGCTCTTCATGGTGCAGAAGAAGGGCACCGGCACGGTGGGCAAGATATTCGGGCCGGTCATGCTGCTGTGGTTCATCGTGCTGGCGGCGGCGGGCGCATGGCAGGTGCTGCAGCAGCCGCAGGTGCTGGCGGCGCTCGATCCGCGGCGCGCCTTCGGCTTCCTGATCGAGCACCGGGCGCAGTCGCTGGCGGTGCTCGGAGCGGTGTTCCTGGCTTTCACGGGCGGCGAGGCGCTGTATGCCGACATGGGGCATTTCGGCGCGAAGCCGATCCGGCTGGCGTGGCTCTTCATCGCGCTGCCGGGGCTGGTGCTGAACTACTTCGGGCAGGGCGCGCTGGTGCTGGCGAACCCGGCGGCCATCGACAACCCGTTCTTCCGGCTCTTTCCCTCGTGGGGCGTGCTGCCGATGGTGGTGCTGGCCGCGATGGCGACGGTGATCGCCTCGCAGGCGGTGATTTCGGGTGCTTTCTCGCTCACGGCGCACGCGATGCGCATGGGTTATCTGCCACGCATGCGGGTGATCCAGACTTCGGGCGCGGCCATCGGGCAGATCTACGTGCCGGCGGTCAACTGGCTGCTGATGGTGGGCGTGCTGCTGCTGGTGCTGGGTTTTCGCAGCTCGGGGGCGCTGTCGGCGGCATACGGCATCGCGGTGTCGATCACGATGGTGACGACCACGCTCCTGGCCGGCATCGTGGCCTGGGGGCTGTGGCGCTGGAACAAGGTGGCGGTGGTGATCGGCGTGACGGCCTTCGCGGTGGTCGACCTGACCTTCGTGATCGCCAACAGCCTGAAGGTGGCCGAGGGCGGCTGGCTCACGCTGGCGGTGGCGGCCGTGGTGATGGTGCTCTTCACCACCTGGTCGAAGGGGCGCCGGCTGGGGCTGGAGGCTGCCGCCGCCGAGAGCCTGCCGCTGCGGCCCTTTGTCGAGTCGCTGGCGCAGCACATGCCGCACCGGGTGAGCGGAACGGCCGTGTTCCTGAACCCCGATGCCACGGCGGTGCCGCATGCGCTGCTGCACAACCTCAAGCACAACCAGGTGCTGCACGAGCAGGTGATCGTGCTGCGCGTGCTGGCCTGCGACACGCCGCGCGTCGACGCGCGCATCCGCATCGAGGCCGAGCAGCTGATGGAGGGCATCTGGATGGTCACGGCGCGCCACGGCTTCATGGAGCGGCCGGACGTGCCGGAATTCATCCGCATCCTGGCCTACCAGAAGACGCTGGCGATCGATTCGATGAAGACCTCGTACTTCGTCTCGCGCGCCTCGGTGGGCGAGGAGAACCTGCCGGGCATGAACCCGATCCGGCGGGCGCTCTTCGGCTGGCTGCAGCGCAACGCAGGCCGGGCATCCGACTACTTTGAACTGCCCGACAACCGTCTCGTGGAGATGGGCCAGCGCACCTAGTTTTTCGGCGGCCGGCCGCCCTAGTGACCAACGGGTCATTGACACTGGTTCACGTTTACCCTAGATTACTAACCAGTGGGTCAGTAATGGCCCGGTTCGTCCTACCAGGGTGTCTCATGACCGCCTCCACCGTCTCCCCGTTCCGTGTGCGCAGCGCCGCCTGGCTGCTGCTTCCCGCCGTGCTGCTGGCCGGCTGCTCTCCAAAGCCCGCGGCCGAAGACCCGGTGCGGGCGGTCAAATTCGTGACCGTGGGGACTAGCGAATTCGATGCCCAGCCCGAGTTCTCGGCCGAGGTGCGAGCTCGCGTCGAATCGCGCCTGGGCTTCCGCGTAGGGGGCAAGATCACCAAGCGCCAGGCCGAGCTCGGCCAGCATGTGCAGGCCGGGCAGGTTCTGGCCCAGCTCGATCCGCAGGACTACCGCCTTGCCGCCGAAGCCGCACGGGCCCAGCAAGCCGCGGCGCTGACCAATCGTGACCTCGCGGCTGCAGACCTCAAGCGCTACACCGAACTGCGGTCGCAGAACTTCATCAGCGGCGCCGAGCTGGAGCGCCGCGAAACCACCTGGAAGGCCGCGCAGGCCCAGCTCGAGCAGGCGCAGGCGCAACTGGCCTCGCAGGGCAACCAGGCCAACTACACGACGCTGGTGGCCGACGTGGCCGGCATCGTCACCGCCATCGAGGCCGAGCCCGGCCAGGTCGTGCAGGCCGGCACACCGGTCGTGCGCATCGCCCAGGACGGCGCGCGCGACGTGGTGTTCGCGGTGCCTGAAGACCGCGCCACGCTGATCAAGACCGGCTCGCCCGTCACGGTGCGCGGCTGGTCCGGCGGCAATGAACTGCAGGGCCAGGTGCGAGAGGTGGCGGCCAGCGCCGATGCCGTCACGCGCACCTACTCGGTCAAGGTTTCCATCGACGCCGCTACCGCGCCCCCTCTGGGCGCCACGGTCTATGCGCGTCCCCAGGCGCTGGCGCACGCCGGTGCCACGGTGATGAAGCTGCCGACCAGCGCGCTGCGCCAGGAAGGCAAGGGCACGTCGGTGTGGGTGCTCGACAAGTCGACGATGACGGTGCGCTCGCAGCCCGTGCAGGTGGCCACCGCCGACGGCAATGAAGCCGTGATCGCCGGCGGCATCTCGCCCGGCATGATGGTCGTGGCCGCCGGCGTGCATGTGCTGTCGCCGGGGCAGAAGGTCACCATCTACCAGTCTCGCGAGGCGGCCGCGGCCGCCGCCAACGCAGGTGCCAAGGAGTCGGCCCAGCCCGTCACGGCTGTCGCGGCGACGAACAAGGAGATCGCAGCGGGTGCCGCCAAATGAGCGGCGGCGCGGCGAACCCCAACGACAAGCCCTCCGGCTTCAATCTCTCCAAATGGGCGCTGGACCACGCGCCCCTCACGCGCTACCTGATGGTGGTGCTGATGGTGCTGGGCGCCTTCGCGTACTTCCAGCTCGGGCAGGACGAGGACCCGCCGTTCACCTTCCGCGCGATGGTGGTGCGCACCTACTGGCCCGGCGCCACCGCGCAGCAGGTGGCCGAGCAGGTCACCGACAAGCTCGAACGCACGCTGCAGGAGGCCCCGTACGCCGACAAGATCCGCAGCTACTCGAAGCCCGGCGAGTCTCAGATCATCTTCAACATCAAGGACTCGTCGAAGTCCACCGAGGTGGCCAACGTCTGGTACACGGTGCGCAAGAAGATCGGCGACATGCGTGCCACGTTGCCGGCCGGCGTGCAGGGGCCGTTCTTCAATGACGACTTCGGCGACGTCTACGGCGTGATCTACGCGCTGGAGAGCGACGGCTTCAGCTATGCCGAGCTCAAGACGCTGGCCGACGACGTGCGCCAGCAGCTGCTGCGCGTGAAGGACGTGGCCAAGGTCGACCAGTTCGGCGTGCAGGACGAGAAGGTCTACATCGAGATATCGCAGAAGCGCCTGGCGCAGCTGGGGCTCGATTTCAACGCGGTGCTCTCGCAGCTCGGCTCGCAGAACGCCATCGAGAGCGCGGGCACCATCCAGTCGCCGCTCGACGTGGTGCAGGTGCGCGTGGCCGGCCAGTTCACCAGCGTCGACCAGCTGCGCGAGATGCCCATCCGCGGCAGCTCGGGCAACCAGCTCAAGCTCGGCGACATCGCCGACATCCACCGCGGCTATGTCGATCCGCCCTCGGTCAAGATGCATCACCAGGGCAAGGAAGTGATCGGCCTGGGCGTGTCGATGGCCAAGGGCGGCGACATCATCGCGCTGGGCAAGGCGCTGAAGGCGACCGCCGTGACCATCGGGCAGCGGCTGCCGGCCGGCGTGAAGCTGGCGCAGGTGCAGGACCAGCCGGTGGCGGTGGCGAGCTCGGTGAACGAGTTCGTGGGCGTGCTGATCGAGGCCGTGGCCATCGTGCTGGCCGTGAGCATCATCTCGCTCGGGCTGCACAAGGGTGGGCGCTTCGGCTGGTACATCGACATGCGCCCGGGCCTGGTGGTGGCCATCACCATTCCGCTGGTGCTGGCCGTGACCTTCCTGGCGATGAACTACTTCGGCATCGGGCTGCACAAGATATCGCTGGGCTCGCTCATCATCGCGCTGGGCCTGCTGGTAGACGACGCCATCATCGCGGTCGAGATGATGGTGCGGAAGATGGAGGAGGGCTACGACAAGGTCCGCGCCGCCACCTTCGCCTACGACGTGACGGCCAAGCCGATGCTCACGGGCACGCTCATCACCGCGGCGGGCTTCCTGCCTATCGGCATCGCGAAGTCGGTGACGGGCGAGTACACCTTCGCCATCTTCGCGGTGACGGTGATCGCGCTGGTGCTGTCGTGGATCGTCTCGGTGTACTTCGTGCCGTACCTGGGCACGCTGCTGCTCAAGGTGAAGCCGCACGACGCGAACGCGCCGCCGCACGAGCTCTTCGACACGCCGTTCTACAACGCCTTCCGCCGCTCGGTGAACTGGTGCGTGCAGCACCGCTGGATGACCATCGGCGCCACGGTGCTGATCTTCGCGCTGGGCATCTTCGGCATGGGCAAGGTGCAGCAGCAGTTCTTCCCGGATTCGAGCCGGCCGGAAATCCTGGTCGACCTCTGGTTCCCCGAGGGGACCTCGTTCGCCGCGAACGAGGAAGTGGCCAGGCGCGTCGAGAAGCGTGTGATGCAGGAGGCCGGCGTGAGCACCGTCAGCACCTGGATCGGCTCCGGCGTGCCGCGCTTCTACCTGCCGCTGGACCAGGTGTTTCCGCAGACCAACGTCTCGCAGCTGATCGTGCTGGCCAAGGACCTGAAGGTGCGCGAGACCCTGCGCATCAAGCTGCCGCAGGTGCTGGCGCAGGAATTCCCCGAGGTGCGCGGCCGCGTCAAGCTGCTGCCCAACGGGCCGCCGGTGCCGTACCCGGTGCAGTTCCGCGTGATCGGCCCCGACCCGGCGCTGCTGCGCGGCCATGCGGACGAGGTGAAAGCCGTGCTGCGCGACAACGCCAACATGCGCGGCGTGAACGACAACTGGAACGAATCGGTGAAGGTGATCCGCCTCGAGATCGACCAGGCCAAGGCGCGCGCGCTCGGCGTGACCAGCCAGGCCATCGCGCAGGCTTCCAAGACCATGTTCAGCGGCACCACCGTGGGCCAGTACCGCGAGAACGACCTGCTGATCGACATCGTGCTGCGCCAGGCGCCCGACGAGCGCCAGGCCATCTCTGACATCGGCAACGCCTACATCCCGACGGCCTCGGGCCGCTCGATCCCGCTCACGCAGATCGCCAAGCCGGTGTTCACCTGGGAGCCGGGCGTGATGTGGCGTGAGAACCGCGACTACGCCATCACCGTGCAGGGCGACGTGGTCGAGGGCCTGCAGGGCGCGACCGTGACCGATCAGCTGCTTCCGAAGCTGCGCGAGCTGGAAGCCGGATGGGTCGCGGCCGGGCAGGGCGCCTACCGCATCGAGGTGGCCGGGGCGGTGGAGGAAAGCAGCAAGGGCTCGGCCTCCATCGTGGCGGGCGTGCCGATCATGCTGTTCCTGGTGTTCACGCTGCTGATGCTGCAGCTGCACAGCTTCAGCCGCTCGCTGCTGGTGTTCATTACCGGCCCGATGGGCATCGCCGGCGTGGCGGGCGCGCTGCTGGTGCTGAACCGGCCCTTCGGCTTCGTCGCACTGCTTGGTGTGATCGCGCTGATGGGCATGATCCAGCGCAACGCGGTGATCCTGATCGACCAGATCGAGCTCGACCGCGCGGCGGGTGTGCCGGCGTGGGACGCGATCGTGGAGTCGGCGGTACGCCGCCTGCGGCCCATCGTGCTGACCGCGGCCGCGGCGGTACTGGCGATGATCCCGCTGTCGCGCAGCGTGTTCTGGGGGCCGATGGCCGTCGCCATCATGGGCGGGCTGATCGTGGCAACGGTATTGACCCTGCTGGCGCTGCCGGCGATGTATGCCGCCGCATTCCGTGTGAAGCGCGAGCCGGAAGTGGCCCCGATTAGCGTTTAAAATCGCTGGCTGACCGATTTCAAGCGGATGGTCTTTGGCCCACGGGAATCCGTGGTGCGAAAAGCCCGTCCGCTTTTGCATTCACCTGAAAAAAGATTGGCATCGCGCGGGTGGCGAAATTGGTAGACGCACCAGGTTTAGGTCCTGACGTTCGCAAGAACGTGCCGGTTCGAGTCCGGCCCCGCGCACCAGCCCTGCTATGTAGCCTGATCTATCGAGCAGTGATGAAGCCCCGTTTCGCAAGGAACGGGGCTTTTTCTTTTTCTCTCTTCACCAGTCGCTGCTGCTACTGCTGTCGCTGCTTCCGCTGTCCGAGCTGCTGCTCGAGTCGTCCCACGAACTCGTGTCGCTGATGCCGAAGTTGTTGTCCACGAAGCTGCGGTCGACCTGCCGGTCGGGCTCCGGGTCGGACGAAGGCCAGAGGCTGCTGCCCATTCGATCGTTGCCGCTGTCGTGGCTGCGGTGGTTGTTGAAGATGTTGATCGTGTTGCCCCGGTGCTCGTCGGAGCGGTCGTTCATGTGGCGCAGCAGCTCGCCGATGACCACCGCGCCAACGCCGGCAGCCGCCCCGGCGGCCAGTGCGCCGCCGATGCCCGGCCCCTGGCTGGGAGCGGGAGGAGGGGTGTTGTAGTCCCTGCTGTCATCCATCTTGCCGTAGCCTATCGACGAATCGCTCGTGGGCCTGGAGAACCTGGTGGAGCTGCCCCCGGCGGCGGCAGGCACGTCGAAGGTGGTGGCGCGGCGGCGCTGCTGGAAGGCCACGTACGCGACGACGAACAGGGCCACTATGCCGATCGGACCCCAAGGGATCGAGCCGGATGACGCGCCGTTGTCTGTCCTGTCGGATGCCGACGGGGCAGGCGCCGCAGCCGGGCTGGGGGCGGGCGGCGGTGGCTCGGCCTTCACCTCGGCCGGCTTCTCCAGCTTGCGTTCGAGCTTCGCGACCGATTCGGCCTTCGCGAACTTGAGTCCCGGCGAGAGCTCCTTGGCCAGCGCCAGTTCGTCCCTGGCATCGTCGAGCTTGCCCTTCATCGCGAGAAGCTCGGCGTGCACGTAGTGGGCCTTCGCGCTCTTCGGATGGTTCTTCAGCACCTTCGCGATCATCGCTTCGGCATCGGCCATCCGGCCGTTGCTTGCCGCTTCGTAGATCTGCTGGATCGTCGGCTCCTTGGTCGCCGCCGGCGCTGCGGCGGTCTTGGCCAGCGCGGGCGAGGGCGCGCCGAACGCAAGAAGCAGGCTGAAGCTGAGGGTGAGGGCGGCAAGCAGTCGCTGGAAGAGCATGGGCATTCGCTCCTGAGGAAAATGTCGAATCGCAGCCACTGTAAGGGCGAAATCGGCCGCGGATCGGGGCGCGGCATGCAATCTCCACCGCTGCCGGGTGCGGCCCCGCCAAAACCGGTGCTTCCAGCCGATTAGAATTATGGGTTGCCCAGTTTTGCAGGCGGCACGCGTGTGCCTCCGCATAAATCCCGCTAGCGCGTGCAAGTCCTTGATCTGTATCGGTAAAAAGACGCAGGCCCCGCGCAACAGCCCCCTTACCAGGAAGACATCATGACCGTGACCGTTGAAACTCTCGAGAAGCTCGAACGCAAGATCACGCTGACCCTGCCGGTCGGCACCATCCAGTCCGAAGTCGATTCGCGCCTCAAGAAGCTTGCGCGCACCGTCAAGATGGACGGTTTCCGTCCCGGCAAGGTGCCGATGAACGTCGTGGCCCAGCGCTATGGCTACTCGGTGCACTACGAAGTCATGAACGACAAGGTCGGCGAAGCCTTCTCGCAAGCCGCGAACGAAGCCAAGCTGCGCGTCGCCGGCCAGCCCCGCATCACCGAGAAGGAAGAGTCGCCCGAAGGCCAGCTGGCTTTCGACGCCGTCTTCGAAGTGTTCCCCGACGTCAAGATCAACGACCTGTCGGGCGCCGAAGTCGAGAAGCTGTCGGCCGAAGTCGGCGAAGACGCCATCGACAAGACCCTGGACATCCTGCGCAAGCAGCGCCGTACCTTCGCCCAGCGCGCGCAAGACGCCGTGGCCCAGGACGGCGACCGCGTGACGGTCGACTTCGAAGGCAAGATCGACGGTGAGCCCTTCCAGGGCGGCAAGGCCGAAGACTTCCAGTTCGTCGTCGGCGAAGGCCAGATGCTCAAGGAATTCGAAGACGCCGTGCGCGGCATGAAGTCGGGCGACAGCCGCACCTTCCCGCTGTCGTTCCCGGCCGACTACCACGGCAAGGACGTGGCCGGCAAGCAGGCCGACTTCCTGGTCACCGTGAAGAAGATCGAAGCCTCGCACCTGCCCGAAGTCAACGAGCAGCTGGCCAAGTCGCTCGGCATCGCCGAAGCCACCGTCGAAGGCCTGCGCGCCGACATCAAGCGCAACCTCGAGCGCGAAGTGAAGTTCCGCCTGCTGGCGCGCAACAAGAACGCCGTGATGGACGCCCTGGTGGCCAACGCCGAGCTCGACCTGCCCAACGCCAGCGTGCAGTCGGAAGTCAGCCGCATGGTCGAAGGCGCCCGCGCCGAGCTGAAGCAGCGCGGCATCAAGGACGCCGACAAGGCTCCGATCCCCGACGAAGTGTTCCGTCCGCAAGCCGAGCGCCGCGTGCGCCTGGGCCTGGTGGTGGCCGAGCTGGTGCGTGCCAACAACCTGCAGGCCAAGCCCGAGCAGATCAAGGCGCACATCGACGAGCTGGCCGCCAGCTACGAAAAGCCGGCCGACGTGGTGCGCTGGTACTTCAGCGACAACAACCGCCTGGCCGAGGTCGAAGCCGTGGTCATCGAGAACAACGTGACCGATTTCGTGCTGGGCAAGGCCAAGGTCAACGAAAAATCGGTCTCGTTCGACGAACTGATGGCTCAGCAGCAAGGCTGATCTCCCAAGCCGCCCGCTACGCCGATGGGGCTTGTGCTTTGCGGCACGAGCCCCATTTCACTCAGGCGTACAGTTCAGACACAGCGAACGATCCCATTTCTCGGAGAGCAAATTCATGAGCGCACAGGAAACCCAGGCCCTCGGCATGATCCCGATGGTCATCGAGCAGTCGGGCCGCGGCGAGCGGTCTTACGACATCTACTCGCGCCTTCTCAAGGAGCGCATCATTTTCCTGGTGGGCGAGGTCAATGACCAGACCGCCAACCTCGTGGTGGCCCAGCTGCTGTTCCTCGAGAGCGAGAACCCGGACAAGGACATCTCGTTCTACATCAACTCCCCGGGCGGCAGCGTGAGCGCCGGCATGGCGATCTACGACACCATGCAGTTCATCAAGCCCGACGTGTCGACCATGTGCCTGGGCTTCGCGGCCAGCATGGGCGCCTTCCTGCTGGCGGCGGGTGAAAAGGGCAAGCGCTTCTCGCTGCCCAATTCGAAGATCATGATCCACCAGGTGCTCGGCGGCGCACGCGGTCAGGCGACCGACATCGAGATCCATGCGCGCGACATCCTGCGCACCAAGGACCAGATGAACCGCATCCTGGCCGAACGCACCGGCCAGCCGCTGGAAAAGGTCAAGGCCGACACCGAACGAGACTATTTCCTGACGGCCGACGAGGCCAAGGACTACGGCCTGGTGGACCAGGTCGTCGCCAAGCGCGGTTGAACGCCGGCGCCGAGGGCGCCAAATGGCAAGAAACGGCGTTTTCCACACGGGAAACGCCGTTTTTGTTTAGTTATCATTGTCCCTACCCTGTAACGAGGCAAATGTCCATGGCCGATAAAAAAGGCTCCTCCAGCGAAAAAACGCTTTATTGCTCGTTCTGCGGCAAGAGCCAGCACGAGGTCAAGAAGCTGATCGCGGGCCCTTCGGTCTTCATCTGCGACGAGTGCATCGACCTTTGCAACGAGATCATCCGCGACGAACTCCCGGCGGGTGAGGAAGCGCGCGAGGCGCGCAGCGACCTGCCGACGCCGCTGGAGATCAAGGCCAACCTCGACAACTACGTGATCGGCCAGGAGCCGGCCAAGCGCATGCTGTCGGTGGCCGTCTACAACCACTACAAGCGCCTGCGCCACAAGGAAAAGGCCAAGGGCGACGACGTGGAGCTCAGCAAGAGCAACATCCTGCTGATCGGCCCCACGGGTTCGGGCAAGACGCTGCTGGCGCAGACGCTGGCGCGCATGCTCGACGTGCCCTTCGTGATGGCCGACGCCACCACGCTGACCGAGGCCGGCTATGTCGGCGAGGACGTCGAGAACATCATCCAGAAGCTGCTGCAGAGCTGCAACTACGAAGTGGAGCGCGCGCAGCGCGGCATCGTCTACATCGACGAAATCGACAAGATCTCGCGCAAGTCCGACAACCCTTCCATCACGCGCGACGTGTCGGGAGAGGGCGTGCAGCAGGCGCTGCTGAAGCTGATCGAAGGCACCATGGCCAGCGTGCCGCCCCAGGGCGGGCGCAAGCACCCGAACCAGGACTTCCTGCAGATCGACACGACCAACATCCTGTTCATCTGCGGCGGCGCGTTCGCGGGCCTGGAGAAGGTCATCGAAAACCGCACCGAGGCCTCGGGCATTGGCTTCGGCGCTTCGGTCAAGAGCAAGCAGCAGCGTAGCCTCACGGAAGTGTTCCGCGAAGTGGAGCCCGAGGACCTGATCAAGTTCGGCCTGATCCCCGAACTCGTGGGCCGCATGCCCGTGGTCGCCTCGCTCGCCGAGCTCAGCGAGGACGCGCTGGTGCAGATCCTCACCGAGCCGAAGAACGCGGTGGTCAAGCAGTTCACCAAGCTGCTGCAGATGGAAGGCGTGGACCTCGAGATCCGTCCGGCGGCACTCAAGGCCATCGCCCGCAAGGCACTGGCCCGCAAGACCGGTGCGCGCGGTTTGCGCTCGATCCTTGAACAGTCGCTGATCGACACCATGTTCGAGTTGCCGAACGCGACCAATGTCGACAAGGTGGTGGTCGAGGAATCGACCATCGACGAAAACAAGCCCCCGCTGCTCGTGTACCGCGAAGCGGCGAAAAAGGCTTAAAGCCAAAGACGCGAAGGATTTGCATGTCTGGCCACACCCCCTTGCCCCCCGAAGCCCTCGACCTGCCGCTGCTGCCGCTGCGCGATGTCGTGGTGTTTCCGCACATGGTGATTCCGCTGTTCGTGGGTCGCCCCAAGAGCATCAAGGCTCTCGAGCTGGCCATGGAGGCCGAGCGCCGCATCATGCTGGTGGCCCAGAAGGCCGCGGCCAAGGACGAGCCCTCCGTCGAGGACATGTTCGAGGTCGGCTGCGTCTCGACCATCCTGCAGATGCTCAAGCTGCCCGACGGCACGGTGAAGGTGCTGGTCGAGGGCCAGCAGCGCGCCCGCGTGAACCGCATCGATGACGGCGAGACCCACTTCTCGGCCAACGTGACGCCCGTGGAGGCGCCCGAAGGCGGCGAGAAGGGCACCGAGGTCGAGGCGCTGCGCCGCGCGGTGATGCAGCAGTTCGACCAGTACGTCAAGCTGAACAAGAAGATCCCGCCCGAGATCCTCACTTCGATCTCGAGCATCGACGATCCGGGCCGCCTCGCGGACACCATCGCCGCCCACCTGCCGCTCAAGCTCGACAACAAGCAGGCCGTGCTCGACCTGGACGACGTCAAGTCGCGCCTGGAGAACCTGTTCGGCCAGCTCGAGCGCGAGGTCGACATCCTCAACGTCGACAAGAAGATCCGCGGGCGCGTGAAGCGCCAGATGGAGAAGAATCAGCGCGACTTCTACCTCAACGAGCAGGTCAAGGCCATCCAGAAGGAGCTCGGCGAAGGCGAAGAGGGCGCGGACATCGAGGAGATCGAGAAGAAGATCAAGCTCGCGAAGATGTCCAAGGAAGGCCTGAAGAAGGCCGAGGGCGAGCTCAAGAAGCTCAAGCTCATGTCGCCCATGTCGGCCGAGGCCACGGTGGTGCGCAACTACATCGACGTGCTGGTCGGCCTGCCCTGGAGCAAGAAGACCAAGATCAAGCACGACCTGGCCAACGCCGAGGCGGTGCTCAACGCCGACCACTACGGCCTGGAGAAGGTCAAGGACCGCATCCTCGAATACCTCGCGGTGCAGCAGCGCGTGGACAAGGTCAAGGCGCCCATCCTGTGCCTGGTGGGACCTCCGGGCGTGGGCAAGACCTCGCTGGGCCAGTCGATCGCCAAGGCGACCGGCCGCAAGTACACCCGCATGGCGCTGGGCGGCATGCGCGACGAAGCCGAGATCCGCGGCCATCGCCGTACCTACATCGGCGCGCTGCCGGGCAAGGTGCTGCAGGGCCTGAGCAAGATCGGCACGCGCAATCCGCTGTTCCTGCTCGACGAGATCGACAAGCTGGGCACCGACTTCCGCGGCGACCCGTCGAGCGCTCTGCTCGAAGTGCTCGACCCCGAGCAGAACCACACCTTCGGCGACCACTACGTGGAAGTCGACTTCGACCTGAGCGACGTGATGTTCGTCGCCACCTCGAACTCGATGAACATCCCGCCGGCGCTGCTGGACCGCATGGAAGTCATCCGCCTCTCGGGCTACACCGAGGACGAGAAGACCAACATCGCGATCAAGTACCTGCTGCCCAAGCAGATGAAGAACAACGGCGTGAAGGACGACGAGCTCGCCGTCACCGAGGAAGCGGTGCGCGACATCGTGCGCTACTACACGCGTGAAGCCGGCGTTCGTTCGCTCGAGCGCGAGCTGTCGAAGATCTGCCGCAAGGTGGTGAAGGGCCTGCTGCTCAAGCAGCTCACGCCGCAGGTCACGGTCACCGGCGCGAACCTCAACGACTTCCTCGGCGTGCGCAAGTTCACTTTCGGCCTGGCCGAGAAGCAGAACCAGGTCGGCCAGGTGGTCGGCCTCGCGTGGACCGAAGTCGGCGGCGACCTGCTGACGATCGAGGCGGTCACCATGCCCGGCAAGGGCGTGATCAGCCGCACCGGTTCGCTGGGCGACGTGATGAAGGAGTCGGTCGAGGCCGCGCGCACCGTGGTGCGCAGCCGCTCGCGCCGCCTCGGCATCAAGGACGAGGTGTTCGAGAAGCGCGACATCCACATCCACGTGCCCGATGGCGCCACGCCGAAGGACGGCCCGAGCGCGGGCGCCGCGATGACGACGGCCTTCGTGTCGGCGCTCACGGGCATCCCGGTGCGCAGCGACGTCGCGATGACGGGCGAGATCACGCTGCGAGGCGAGGTCACGGCCATCGGCGGTCTCAAGGAAAAGCTGCTGGCAGCCTTGCGTGGCGGCATCAAGACCGTGCTGATTCCGGAAGAGAACGCCAAGGACCTGCAGGACATTCCCGAGAACGTGAAGAACGGTCTCGAGATCGTGCCGGTGAAATGGATCGACAAGGTGCTCGAGATCGCTCTCGAGAAATCGCCCGAGCCGTTGTCCGATGAAGAGGTCGCCGCGTCCGCCGCCGCCATGGCCGAACTGGCCAAGCAGCGCACGCCGGCTCCGGCTTCCGAAGGTTCGGTCAAACACTGATCGAACAATCGCAAAAGTTGCGGGACCTTGAAAAATTGGTATATACTTCAAGGCTCGAAACGCGGGAATAGCTCAGTTGGTAGAGCGCAACCTTGCCAAGGTTGAGGTCGAGAGTTCGAGACTCTTTTCCCGCTCCAGTTTTGAAAAAGGGAAGCTCCAGCTTCCCTTTTTTTCGCTAGTTCGATTTCGTATTTCTGCGTGGCGCGATAGCAAAGCGGTTATGCAACGGATTGCAAATCCGTCTAGTCCGGTTCGACTCCGGATCGCGCCTCCACTCTCTCGGTTCAAACAGATTCGACCCCGAACGCCAAGCCCCGCCAACCGACGTTGCCGGGGCTTGTTTTGTTTGGGTTATCGTCGATGTCCAACCTGACGCCCGGATGGTGAAATTGGTAGACACATCGGACTTAAAATCCGCCGCTTCCTTAATCGGGGCATACGGGTTCGACCCCCGTTCCGGGTACCAACTTACAAGGGAGCATCAGATGCCTCGCTACAACGCTCCATTTGAAATTCATGTGCACGGCGACGTTCCGCTGCGTTCGGACGTCACCTTCGAACAGATCCAGGAGGCGCTCAAGCCGCTGTGGAAATACGCCGGTGCCAAGTCGCTGGCCGATGGCGCCACCAGCTCCTACGAAGAAGAACCCGGCATCCGCTACGAGCAGAAGGACCACATGCTCCAGATGTGCTGGACCGTGGCCGGCGATGAAGACTTCCGCCAGGCGCTCGACGAGATGTGCATGGGCCTGAACGAGCTCTCCGAGCGCGGCGCGGCCATCGAGGTCACCTTCTACGACACCGACTTCGACGAGGAAGAGGGCGACCCGGAAGAGGAGTCGCGCGACGACTTCCTGATGCTCTTCGTCGGCCCCAATCCGGCCGCCATCATGCAGGTGCAGCGCGACCTGCTCGTCGAAGACGTCGTCAACCTCATGGAACGCCACTTCGACGGCTCCGAGCTGGGTGGTGTTGTTGCCGAAATCGATCGCCTCTTCAGCGACCGTTTCGACGCGCTCGTGAACTCGCTCGAAATTGGAAAGCGCCCGCGCGGCACCGGTGGACCGGGCAGCGGGGGCAGCGGTGGTGGCCACGGCGGCGGCCGCCGTCCGCGCCACCTGCACTGACTGCCTGACTGGCTCCCGGCACCGCTCGCCGCAGCCCGCGCATGGCCCTGTTCCCCGCCTCCGCGCTGCAGCCGGGCGTGCGCAAGCGCGAGGTGTTCGGCTGGGCGATGTACGACTTCGCCAACTCGGGCTACACCACCGTCGTCATCACTGCTGTGTTCGCCGCCTACTTCGTGGGCGGCATCGCCAAAGGCGCACCATGGGCCGCCTTCGCGTGGACGGCGGCGCTCAGTACCTCCTATGCCATCGTGATGCTCACGATGCCCGCCATCGGCGCATGGGCCGACATGCGCGCGGCAAAAAAGCGCGTGCTGGTTCTCGCGACCCTGGGCTGCGTCTTCGCGACGGCTGCGCTCGCCGTCACGCCCAGCTTCTCCGGCACCGGCGGCGTCGCGCTCGCGATGGCGCTGATCATCGTCTCCAACGCCTTCTATTCCTACGGCGAGTCCCTCACGGGTGCCTTCCTGCCCGAGCTGGCGACGGCCGAAGGCATGGGCAAGGTGAGCGGATGGGGCTGGGCCTTCGGCTATGTGGGCGGCATGCTGGCGCTGGGCATCTGTCTGGCTTACGTGTTGTGGTCCCAATCCAAGGGGCTGCCGGCGTCGCACTTCGTGCCGGTCACGATGCTGATCACCGCAGCCATCTATGGCTTCGCCGCCTGCGCCACCTTCGCACTGCTGCCCGAGCGCGCACAGCCCCGCGCCGCCGGCAACGAGCAGGGCGCCTGGCAGCAGTTGCTCGCCACCTACCGTCAGGCGCGCGCGTATCGCGACTTCATGTGGCTGCTGGCCTGCACCGTCTGCTACCAGGGCGGCGTGGCGGTGGCCATCACGCTTGCCGCCATCTACGCGGAGCAGGTGATCGGCTTCGTGGCAAGCGAGACCATGGTGCTGATCTTCGTGCTCAACATCGCGGCTTCACTCGGTGCCTTCGGCTTCGGCTATGTGCAGGACCGCATCGGCCACAAGGTCTCGCTGGCCGGCACGCTCGTCGCCTGGATCGCTGTCTGCGTGATCGCAGCGCTGGTCACCACCAAGGGCGGCTTCTGGTGGGCCGCGACCATCGCGGGGCTGGCCATGGGATCGAGCCAGTCGGCCGGCCGCGCGATGACGGGCTACCTGGCGCCGCCGAAGCAGCTCGCCGAGTTCTTCGGGCTCTGGACCTTCGCCACGCGGCTGGCGAGCATCGTCGGTCCGCTGAGCTTCGGCGCCATCACCTGGATGACCGGCGGCAACCAGCGAATCGCGATTCTTTCGACCACGGTGCTGTTCGTGGCGGGGCTGTTGCTGCTGCTCCCTATCGACATGCAGCGCGGCCGCCAGGCCGCGCTGCGCGCCTCCTCCTGACTGCCGGCAATCAGGGCAGCTTGTCGCCGAACAGGCTGCCGTTGGTCAGCGGCCAGCCGACTTCCGGTGCGTAGCGCACCGTCCAGTTCGCCGGGTTCTTCACGCGGGCCGCGAAGGCCGCCAGGTCCGAACGGTCCAGCGAGCCGGTGTAGATCGCGTTGGTCTGGTTGGCGGGGCTCGCCGTGAAGCTGAAGGCGGTGCCGGCCGTCGTGACTGCATCAGGAATGGTGCCGGCGGTGCCACCCAGCGTGATGGTCGCGAGGTAGTCGCCGACGGCGGTGATTTGCCCGGCCACGCCGTCGCCCAGGCCGGCGATGCTGCCTCCCGCGATGGCATAGACCGTCTCCGACTTGCCGATGCCGCCCGGCGACCCGAGCGTGAAGCCCTTGTCCGCGACCGGATTGCCCGTCACGTCGGTCTGGATGGTCACGATGGTGCCGGCCGGCAGGTTGCGGTCGGCGGTCCAGAAGAAGGCCGTCTCGTTGGCGATGCCGGTGAACTCGTTCGTGCCTGATTTGCGGTCGCGGTCGGTGAAGAGCACCTTCGTGCCGCCGTTCACCGCCTTCAGCAGCACGAAGGCGTAAGCGTCGGGCGCCTCGGCGTTGGCGGCCATGAAGAGCAGGTCGCCGGCGGCGAGCGCCGTGGCGCCGTCGGTCGTGGTGAAGCTCAGCTGCGTCGCGTCGCTGATGCCGGCGAAGGCGTTGCCGGCGGGATCGGTGATCGCGTTGGCGTCGATGGTGACGTAGTAGCCGCTGCTGGCCGCGAGCGGCGCCGTCGGCACCAGCTTCAGCTTGTTGAAGGCCACCTGCAGGCGGCTGGTCGGGCTGTTGGCGTGGAAGGTCTCGACCACGCTGCCGTCGGCCTTGTGCAGAACGATGCTGCCCGAGCCCAGGCGCACGGCTTCGTTGAACGACAGCGCGATCGAGGCGTCGAGATTCACGCCCACGAGGCCGGCCAACGATGCCTTTTTCAGCTTCGGCGCGGTGGTGTCCACCAGCGGCGAGCCCAGGCGCACCACGAAGCCGTCGAACTTCTGGTCGGCGGGAGGCAGGTCCTTCGAGGCGGTGCTGCCGTCCCACTTGGTGTCGCCGTTGTCCAGCAGCAGCTGGACTTCCGTGCCGGGCTTCACAGGGCCCGGCACCTCGACTGCGGATTCGAAGCTGCCGCCGGTGTCCTTGGCCAGTGCATCGAGGTTGTTCGACAGCTCGACCGGCGCGCTGTTCGGGTTGCCGTCCCACGCGAAGAGCGCAAAGTTGCGATCCACGTCCGGGCTTGCGGCACCCGCGGGGCCGGCGACGATCAGGTAGTTGCCTTCGGTGCCCTTGTCGATCGAGCGGATTCCGCGGCCGCCCAGTTCGAGCTCGATGGGCGCGCCGAAGGTGGCCTGCGTGGCGGTGCCCGCGACCAGCGCGGCGTAGTTCTGCACCGGCACGATCAGCGCCTTGGAACGCACCGTGGTGCCCGTCTGCGGCGCGCGGAAGCCGAGCCACAGCGCGGTGTCGCCCGGCGAGCTGGTCATGCCTTCGATGGAGAAGCCGTCGACGCGCTCGGGCACGATGCCCGCCGCGGCCGACACCGCAAAGCCGAAGCGGTTGGCGCCGAGGCCGTGCGCGTTGCCGGAGTCCCAGGCGACGAGCTGCGCTTCAAGCAGCGAGAACTGGCCGACATAGCTGAATGCGGTGTCGGCACCCGTGCCGGTGACCTTGACCGCGAACAGGTGCGAGCGGTCGGCCGCCGCATCGGCGCCGTCCTTCTTGTTGCTGTTGGAGCCGGTGAAGTACAGCGTGTCGCCGACGCGGGTGCCGGCCTCGAGATCGAGCTCCTTGGTGAGCTTGGGGCCTTCGAGCTCGTAGCTCCATTCCTTCACCGCGGCGCCGCCGCCGCGCGGGTAGACGCGCAGCACGTTCGACTCGTCGTCCGCCACGATCATGAAGTTGCCGGGCAGGGCGAGGGCGGTCGATGCGTCGGAAGAACCTTCGGTGGTGCCTGCATTGGGCGTGAATCGCGCCTTGGAGACGAGCTGGTCGGGTTCAGGCTGCGCTGCGGGCGGTTGTGCCGGCGGCTGCGTGGCCGGCGGCGTGGTGCTCGCAGGCGGAAGGAAGCCGATCGGACCGGAGCCGCCACCGCCGCCTCCGCAGGCACTCAGTGCCAGCGCGAGCGCACCGGCGAGCATCAGGGGCTTGAAGGGAATACGGGCTTGGGGAAGAGGGTTCATTGTGCGCGGCAATACTTTTTGACAAACCGCGCATGCTGGTACTTTTGTGTGACGGCCCGGTGAAAAAGCGGGCTCGAATCAGGTTCCCGTCAGGGGACTTGCTGCTGGAGCGACTTGGGCACCTTGAAGCGCTCGCCGTCGTAGCGCAGCGTGATGGTGTTGAATTTCGGAGGCAGGGACCTCTCGACGCAGCTCTGGTCTTCCTGCTCCTGTGCGCGGCTTTGCAGCAGCGTGCGCGACAGCTGCAGGTCGGCAAGGCCGTTGCTGCTGCCCTTGCCGACCGAGAGCATGGTGCGCAGCTTCTCGAAGTGCCCGGTGCAGGTCGAATCCCATCCGCCGTGGTCGTGGTCGAGCTCGATCTCCTGCAGCACCTGGCGCAGCTGCTTGCCGTGGTGCACGTACAGCCGCACGGTTTCGCTCGCCAGCGGGCTGCCGGGCCCGTTGCTGCCCCTGTAGCGCACGCGCAGGCCGAAGGCGCGCGCCTCCGACGACAGCACATAGCGCGAGGTGTCGATGCGGATGTCCTGGATCGACGTGGTGGCGTCCTCGTCGAGCGCCTCGGGCTGCAGCAGCCGGCCGATGACGGTGTCGCGGTCGGTGTTGCCGTTGTCGGGGCGCTGGATCAGCAGGATCTCGAGATCGAAGACCTTGGCGCCCCGGTCGGTGGTTTCGCGCGGCATCGGCAGCACCACGATGCTGCGCCCCGGAAAGGCCGGCCACACCTTGCAGGCCGCGAGCCGCTCGTCGAGCTGGCGGTGGGGGTGCAGCTTTGCATGCATGCGCTCGGCAAGGCCGCTTTCGCAGGCCGCGTGACTCAGGCCGGCGGCCGCAAGGCCCAGAAGGAAGAGGGCGGCGTGGCGCAGAAGCGGCAGGCGCATGGCTCGGTTCAGGCTGTGGCAGTTGCCGAAAGCCCGAGCCACCTGGCGGCCGCGGCTTCGAGCACGGCGACATCGCCGCTGCTCTGCAGCAGGAGGTTGCCAGCGGCTCCGGTGCCATCGGCAAGCCGCCCCGCCGATGCGAGCAGGCGCCGCGTCTGTTGCGCGACCGGCACCCCCGTGTCGATGAAGCGCAGCGTCGCCGGCGCATGCTTGCCCAGCTCTTCCTTCACCAGCGGATAGTGGGTGCAGCCGAGCACCACCGTGTCGACCTCGCCGGGCCCGTCGCCGAAGGGGCCGGCTTCGGCCATATAGCGTTCGCTCAGCGCCGCGATGCCGTCCGAGTCGAAGCCCTCGATGGCCTTCACGAGGCCGTCGCAGGGCACGGGCCGGACGTCGGCCGATCCCGCGAAGGAAGCGCGCAGGTTCGCGTACTTGGCGCTGGCCAGGGTGCCCCGCGTGGCCAGCACCGAGATGTGCCCCGTGCGGCTCGAAGCCACAGCAGGCTTGAGGCCGGGCTCCAGCCCGACGATCGGCAGGTCGGGGTGGTCGGCCCGAAGCAGGTGGATGGCGGCGGTGGTGGCCGTGTTGCAAGCCACCACCAACGCCTTGATTCCGTGCTCGCGCAGCAGGTGTTCGACCACCGCGCGCGAGCGCTCGATCACGTAGGCGTCCCCGCGTTCGCCGTAGGGCGCATAGGCCGTGTCGGCGAAGTAGACGAAGTTCTCGTGCGGCAGCTCGGCCCTCAGCGCGGCCAGCACGCTGAGCCCGCCGACACCGCTGTCGAAGACGCCTACCGGGCTCAACTCAGGCTTCTTCCATCATGATGGTCTTGAACTCGCCCGTGGCGATGCGCTTCTGCCACTCGGCCGGGCCGGTGATGTGCGCGCTGGTGCCGCCGGCGTCGACCGCCACCGTCACGGGCATGTCGACCACGTCGAATTCATAGATGGCTTCCATGCCCAGGTCCTCGAAGCCCACCACCCTGGCGGTCTTGATGGCCTTGCTGACCAGGTAGGCGGCGCCGCCCACGGCCATGAGGTAGGCGCTCTTGTGCTTCTTGATGGCCTCGATGGCGACCGGGCCGCGCTCGGCCTTGCCGATCATGGCGATCAGGCCCGTCTGCGCCAGCATCATCTCGGTGAAGCCGTCCATGCGGGTGGCGGTGGTCGGGCCTGCGGGGCCGACGGCCTCGTCCTTCACCGGATCGACCGGGCCGACGTAGTAGATGACGCGGTTGGTGAAATCCACCGGCAGCTTCTCGCCCTTGGCCAGCATGCCCTGGATGCGCTTGTGCGCGGCGTCGCGGCCGGTGAGCATCTTGCCGTTGAGCAGCAGCGTGTCGCCGGGCTTCCAGCTCGCCACTTCGGCGGGCGTGAGCTTGTCGAGGTCGACGCGCTTGCTCTTCTTCTCGTCGGGAGCCCAGTTCACCTCAGGCCAAAGGTCGAGCGAGGGCGCCTCGAGGTAGACCGGGCCGCTGCCGTCCATCGTGAAGTGCGCGTGGCGCGTGGCCGCGCAGTTGGGGATCATCGCCACGGGCTTGCTCGCCGCGTGCGTGGGGTACATCTGGATCTTGACGTCCAGCACGGTGGCCAGGCCGCCCAGGCCCTGTGCGCCGATGCCCAGCGCATTCACCTTCTCGTACAGCTCGACGCGCAGCGCCTCGACCTTGCTCAGTTCGGCGCCGGAGTTCTTCTTGGCCAACAGCTCGTGCATGTCGAGGTCGTCCATCAGGCTTTCCTTGGCCATCAGCGCCGCCTTCTCGGCCGTGCCGCCGATGCCGATGCCCAGCATGCCCGGCGGGCACCAGCCGGCGCCCATGGTGGGCACGGTCTTCAGCACCCAGTCGACCACGCTGTCGCCGGGGTTCAGCATGACCAGCTTGCTCTTGTTCTCGCTGCCGCCGCCCTTGGCGGCCACGGTGACTTCAAGTTTGTCGCCCGGCACGATCTCCGTGAAGATCACCGCGGGCGTGTTGTCCCTGGTGTTCTTGCGGTCGAACTGCGGGTCGGCCACGACCGAGGCGCGCAGCGTGTTGTCGGGGTGGTTGTAGCCGCGGCGCACGCCTTCGTTGATGGCGTCGTCCAGGCTGCCGGTGAAGCCGCCCCAGCGCACGTCCATGCCCACCTTGAGGAACACGTTGACGATGCCGGTGTCCTGGCAGATCGGGCGCTGGCCGGTCGCGCTCATCTTGCTGTTGGTCAGGATCTGCGCGATGGCGTCCTTGGCCGCCGGGCTCTGTTCGCGCTCGTACGCGCGGGCCAGGTGGGCGATGTAGTCGGCGGGGTGGTAGTAGCTGATGTACTGCAGCGCGGCGCTGATCGATTCGATCAGGTCGGCCTGCTGGATCGTGGTCGTCATGGTGGGGGGCTTTTTAGGAATGTGAAACGCCCCCCGATTATCTCAGCCGCCGCGCCTGCCCCGCTTACCGTGCCGCTTCCCGGGCCTGCTCCACCCAGCCGTCGAAGAGCTGCCGGTGCGCCCGGATCCACCCGTCGGCGTGGCGCTCCACGTCCTGCTGGGAGTTGGCGCCCTGGCTCATGCGCAGGTTCTGGGCGTTGATGTCGCCGATCGGCAGCTTCATCACCTCGAACAGCTTCGCGGCGGCCGGGTTCTTCTCGACGAAGGCGCGGTTGGCGACGATCCGCTCATCGTTGGCCTGGAAGCCATAGTTCCTGCCGTTGGGCAGTTGAGTGTCGACGTTGCCGTTGTCGCCTTGCGAGGAGGAGAAGGGCACCTGCAGCCACACCACGTCCTTGCCGGGGCGCAGCACGGCGCTGACCCAGTACGGCGTCCAGGTGTAGTAGAGCACCGGCTTGTCCTGCTTGAAGCGCGCGATGGTGTCGGCCATCAGCGCGGCGTAGCTGCCTTGCCGGTGGCTGACGGTGTCGCGCAGCTGGTAGGCCGTCAGATGGTTCTCGATGGCGAGCTCGCAGCCCCAGCCGGGGTTGCAGCCCGTGAGGTCGGCCTTGCCGTCGCCGTCGATGTCGAACAGCTTCGCGATGGCCGGGTCCTTCAGCTGCGCGATGTTCGTGATGCCGTACTGCTCGGCGGTCTTGCGGTCGATCAGGTAGCCCTGCACCGCGCCTTCGGAATACACGCCCTTGCGCCACAGCTTGGCGTCGCCGCCGCTGTTCTTGTAGAAGTCGGCGTGCAGCAGGCTCCAGTGGTGGGCCATGAAGGTGGCGTCGCCGTTGGCGATGGCAAGGTGCTCGGTGGCGGGCTCCAGGTCCTTCATGGGCTCGACCTTGTAGCCGAGCTTCTCCAGGCCGCGCATCACCAGCAGCGTCTGGAAAGCTTCTTCCGCGAGCGAGCTCTTCAGCGGCTGCACGGTGACGCCCTTGCCGGGCAGATCGCTGGAGGCCTGGGCGGCCACGCCCGAGGCCGCGAAGGCGAGGGCGAGCAGGCCGCGGGTGATGAATCCGGTCTTGTTCCTGACGAAGTTCATGTGGCGGGTTCCTCCGTTCATCGCGCCTGTGCGGAAAGGGCGGGGGCGGGCTCGGCGTCGTTGCGGGCCGGTGCCACGGCACGCTGCAGCAGGCGAAGCGCAAGGCCCACCGGCCCCGTGTGCCACCAGCGGCGCCCGCCGCCGCGGCGCGACTTGCCCATGGCCTGCGTCAGGCGGTCCAGCGAGATCGCCAGCAGCACGATGCCCAGGCCGCCTACGGTCGCCAGGCCCATGTCGAGCCGGCCGATGCCGCGCAGCACCATCTGGCCCAGTCCGCCCACGGCGATCATCGAGGCGATGACCACCATCGACAGCGACAGCATCAGCGCCTGGTTGATGCCCGCCATGATCGACGGCATGGCCAGCGGCAGCTGCACCTTCACCAGCATCTGCCACGGCGAGGCGCCGTAGGCGCGCGCGGCCTCGATGAGGTCGGGGCGCACCTGGCGCAGGCCGAGGTTGGTCAGGCGCACCAGCGGCGCCAGCGCGAAGACGATGGTCACGATCACGCCCGGCACGTTGCCGATGCCGAACAGCATCACGACCGGCACCAGGTACACGAAGGCCGGCGTGGTTTGCATCGCGTCGAGCACAGGGCGCATCACGCGCTGCGCGCGGTCGCTGCTGGCCAGCAGCACGCCCAGCGGCAGGCCCACGGCCATGCAGAACACCAGCGAGGTCAGCACCAGCGACAGCGTCACCATCGCCTCGGGCCAGATGCCCAGCATGGCCACCAGCAGCAGCGCCACCGTGGTGCCGATGGCCAGCGCGCGGCCGGCGAACTGCCAGGCCAGCAGGCCGATGAGCGCGATCATCGCCAGCGTGGGCAGGCCGGTGAGCAGCCCCTGGATCCAGTTCAGCGTGCCGTCGATGGGCAGGCGCACGGTCTGGAAGAAGGGGCGGAAGTGCTCGACCACCCAGCCCAGGCCGCTGTTGATCCAGGATTCGACGGGCAGCGAGCCATCCCACAGGCGGTGCAGCTGCAGGCCGCCGGCGGCATCGGCGTTGCCGGCGAGCTGATGGGCACCATCGAGCGGCGCGGGGGCGTCGAGCCAGGCGCTGGTTGCGGAGCTGTCGGGCGCTGCCGACAGGGCTTCCCACGGGTCGATCGGCGTGGGCGCAGGGGTAGGCGTCGCGAGCGCGGTCGATGCGTCGTTCAGCGGCGCGAGTTCGGAGGGCAGTGCGGTGTCGTTCATCTGTTGTTCCTTCGAGTTCGTTCAGGCGGCGTTGGCTGAGACAACGGCGGCCACGGGTTGCTGCGGCTGGTGCGCCGGGTCGATGGGCGGCGTGTCGCGGTCGAGGAACTTCAGCAGCGTCGTCTTGCTGATCGCGCCGCAGAAGCGGCCGTCGGCCGCCACCACCGGCATCGCACACGGCGCCTGGGCCACCTGGCCGAAGAGGCCGGCCACGGGCGCATCGGCGTCGATCGTGCCGAGGTCGTTCAGGAAGGCGTGGCGCAGGCCCAGAGGGCCCGAATGGCCGTCGAGCGCGGCGCGCAGGGTGTCGGCCGACACGGTGCCCAGGTAGCGCCTGTTCGGGCTGGTCACGTAGGCGAAGTCGCGGTCCTGGTCTTCCAGCTGCTTGAGCGCCGCGCGCGCGCCGCGCTCGGGGTGCTCGCAGACCACGGTGAGCTGCTTGCGCGCGATGTCGCCGGCCTTGAACACGGCCGCCGCGTCCACGCCGCGCACGAAGCTGCGCACGTAGTCGTTGGCGGGGCTGCGCAGGATCTCGTCGGGCGTGCCGACCTGGATCACCTGGCCGTCCTTCATGATCGCGATGCGGTCGCCGATGCGCATCGCCTCGTCGAGGTCGTGCGAGATGAAGACGATGGTGCGGCGCTGCTCCTGCTGCAGGCGCAGCAGCTCCGACTGCATCTCGGTGCGGATGATCGGGTCGAGCGCCGAGAAGGCCTCGTCCATCAGCAGGATCGACGGATCGGAGGCCAGGGCGCGCGCCAGACCCACGCGCTGCTGCATGCCGCCGGAGAGCTCGTCGGGGTAGCTGTCGCCCCAGCCCGCCAGGCCCACCTGCGCGAGCGCCTTGTCGGCCTGCGCGAGGCGCTCCTTCTTGCCGGTGCCCGAGAGCTCGAGGCCGAAGGCGGTGTTCTCGCGCACCGTCATGTGCGGCATCAGCGCGAACGACTGGAACACCATGCTGATGTCCTTGCGGCGCAGCGCGCGCAGCTTGACGTCGGAGTGTTCGTTGATGTCCGCGCTGTCGATCACGATGCGCCCGGCGGTCGGCTCGATCAGCCGGTTCAGCAGGCGCACCAGCGTCGACTTGCCCGAGCCCGACAGGCCCATGATGACGAAGATTTCTCCGGCCTGGATCTCGAAGGTGGCGTCGAAAACGCCGATCGACTGGCCGGTGCGCGCCAGGATCTCCTTCTTCGAAAGTCCTTGCCGGACCAGCTCCAGCGCTTGTTCGGGCTCGTCGCCGAACACCTTGAAGACATGGTCGATGAGAATTCCTTTGGCCATACGTCGGGGCTCTCCTTGGGTGAAGGGTTGACTGTGGGTTGGCCGTCCCGAAGGAGCGGCGCAGCCACGTCCCGGCCCATCGCATCGATGGGCGGCCGGCAGGCACTGAAGACGACAGGGCGACGAAGCCAGTGCCCGCCGGATGCTTCATTCGCAGCGCGACGGGCCTGGTCGAGGGGCGCCGCCTGGAAGAGCGTGACGTGGCAATGGAGCCGGAAAGATCCGGCCGGTTTGCCGGGCAGGGCCCGGCGGAAGCACCTTGCACCGCGACGGGATTCGGAGATCCGCGAGTAGTGCAGGCTTGACCAACGGCGTCATCATCATGACTTGTTGGTCGTCAGAAGCTATCGATTATAACTTTTCGACATGATGCGGTCAACCTTGGAGGCAATGCGGCACCGTCGGAGGCGATGCAATGACCACGTCAGATGAGAGCTACTCTCATCGGGGCGATACTCCAGGGCGCGCCGGCAAGCGGCGCGACCTTTCACGATCCTGCGGAGCTTTTTCTCATGACGACTTCCCCCAAGACCCGTGCCGAGCGCGATACCTTCGGACCGATCGACGTGCCGGCCGACAAGCTGTGGGGCGCGCAGACCCAGCGCTCGCTGCAGAACTTCGACATCTCCGGCGAGCAGCAGCCGCGCGAGATCATCAAGGCGCTGGCCCAGGTCAAGCGCGCTTCCGCCGTGGTCAACCACGCGCTGGGCCTGCAGGACGAGAAGAAGACGAACGCCATCGTGGCCGCGGCCGACGAAGTCATCGCCGGCAAGCACCCGGGCGAGTTCCCGCTGGTGGTCTGGCAGACCGGCTCGGGCACGCAGACCAACATGAACGTCAACGAGGTGCTGGCCAACCGCGCCAGCGAGATCCTCGGCGGCGAGCGCGGCGAAGGCCGCCTCGTTCACCCCAACGACGACGTGAACCGCAGCCAGTCGAGCAACGACGTGTTCCCCACGGCGATGCACGTGGCGGCCGTCGAGGCCATCACCCACAAGCTGCTGCCGGCCATCGCCAAGCTGCGCGGCACGCTGGAACAGAAGTCCAAGGACTTCGCCGACATCGTGAAGATCGGCCGCACCCACCTGCAGGACGCCACGCCGCTCACGCTGGGCCAGGAGTTCTCGGGCTACGTGGCGCAGCTCGCGCACGGCGAGGCGCACGTGCGCGCCGCGCTGCCGCACCTGTGCGAACTGGCGCTGGGCGGCACGGCCGTCGGCACCGGCCTCAATGCGCCCAAGGGCTATGCGGAACAGGTGGCGGCCGAGCTGGCGAAGCTCACCGGCCTGCCTTTCGTGACCGCGCCCAACAAGTTCGAGGCCATGGCCAGCGTCGATGCGCTGGTGCATGCGCACGGCGCGCTGAAGACGCTGGCCGCCAGCATGAACAAGATCGCCAACGACGTGCGCTGGCTCGCCAGCGGCCCGCGCAGCGGCATCGGCGAACTGAGCATTCCCGAGAACGAACCCGGCTCGTCGATCATGCCGGGCAAGGTCAACCCGACGCAGAGCGAGGCCGTGACGATGCTGGCCGCGCAGGTGTTCGGCAACGACGTGGCCATCAACATCGGCGGCGCCTCGGGGAACTTCGAGCTGAACGTGTTCCGTCCGATGGTTGCGCACAACTTCCTGCAGAGCGTGCGCCTGCTGGCCGACGGTATGGTGAGCTTCAACGACCACTGCGCCGTGGGCATCGAGCCCAACCGCGAGCGCATCACCGAGCTGGTGCAGCGTTCGCTGATGCTGGTGACGGCGCTCAACACCCACATCGGCTACGACAAGGCCGCCTTCATCGCCAAGAAGGCGCACAAGGAGGGCACCAGCCTGCGCGAGGCGGCGATCGCGTCGGGCCACCTGACGGCCGAGCAGTTCGACCAGTGGGTGGTGCCGGAGAACATGACCGGCCGCTGATCCGCCATTGGGCCGGTCTTTCGTGGGGGCCGCCGCGCACGGCCGCCCGAAGCGGCCGGCCCGCCCCCGGTAGGGGGTTGGCGAAGCGACACGAAGTGCGCGCAGCCTGGGGGCGAGCTTTTAGTACCCAATGGTGTAGCGCTGGCGGGAATGAGCGGGCTTTTCCAGCTCGTCGATGAACGCGATCGCGTAGTCCGCGAAGCTGATCCAGCTGCGGCCTTCGGCGCTCACGAGCAGGTCGTCCTTGCCCAGGCGGAACTTGCCGGTGCGCTCGCCTTCGACGAATTCGGCGGAGGGCGAGAGGAAGGTCCAGTCCAGATCCTTCTCGTTGCGCAGCGTGTCGAGGAATACGCCGCCGGCCGATGCTTCGGCACGGTACGCGTCGGGGAAGTTCGGCGTGTCGATGACCTTCAGCCCGGGCGCCGCGAACAGGCTGCCCGCGCCGCCGACCACCAGCAGGCGCTTCACCCCGGCGCGCTTCGTCGGCTCGATGATGGCCGCGGGCGGCACGGTGGCGAAATGCGCGGCGCTGAACACGGCGTCGTGGTCGGCCAGGGCCTTCTCCAGCGCAGCGCCGTCGAGCACGTCGAGGTCGACGGCCTTCACGTTGGCGCGGCCCGCCAGCTTGGCGCTGGCCTTGCGGGCGATGGCGGTGACGGTATGGCCGCGGCGCAGGGCCTCTTCGAGAAGCTGGCTGCCGGCGCGTCCGGTGGCGCCGATGATGGCGATGTGGCTCATGGTGACTCCTGTGAAAGATCGGAAGGATCGATAGATCGGGTTGGGATGGAGCGAATCTTAGGTTTCTGGTTTCGAAAAAAATACCTCGATTTGCGCGCTTGTTTATTCCTAAAATCGTTCGAATGGATCGATTGAATGCAATGCGCGTGTTCGTCACCGTGGTCGATTCGGGCAGTCTTTCGGCCGCTGCCGACAAGCTCGACATGTCCCGCCCGGTCGTCACGCGCTATGTCGCCGAACTGGAGCAATGGACCGGCGCGCGCCTGCTGCACCGCACGACGCGCCGCCTGAGCCTCACGGCCGCCGGGGAGGAACTGCTGCCCCGCTGCCGCCAGGTGCTGGAGCTCACGGGCGACATGCAGTCCGCGGTGCGGCATCCGGCGGAGGCGCCGCGCGGACAGCTTCGCATCACCGCCAGCACTTCGTTCGCGCAGGCCCAGTTGGCCGATGCGATGGCCGACTACGTGCGGGTCTATCCGGGCGTAGCGGTCGACCTGGTGCTGCTGGATCGGGCGGTGAATCTGGTCGACGAGCGCATCGATCTCGCGATCCGCGTGGCGGCGGAGATCGACCCGAACCTGATCGCGCGACGGCTCACCAATTGCCGCTCGGTGGTGTGTGCTTCACCGGCCTATCTGAAGGAGCACGGCAGGCCGTCGAGCGTGGAAGAGCTGGCGCAGCGCAATTGCCTCACGCACTCGTACTTCGGGCGCAGCCTGTGGAATTTCACGCGCAAGGAAAGCGGGGAGCCGGTCTCGGTGGCCGTCGGCGGCAATGTGTCGACCAACGATGCCGCGAGCCTGATGCACCTGGCGAGGGCAGGGGCCGGCATCGCGATGCTGCCGACATATCTGACATGCCAGCTGCTGCAGTCCGGCGAACTGGTGCGGCTCTTCGGGGATTTCGAGCCGCAGGTGGTGGGCATGTACGCGGTCTACGCCTCGCGCAAGCACATGCCGGCCACGCTGCGCACGATGCTCGACTTTCTTGCCGAGCGCTTCACGGACCCGCCCGCCTGGGACATTGCATCGCAGGCAGGCCAGGGCCGGGGCTAGAAGAGGTCAGTGCGAGTCTGCCGGCGGATGGGCGGGCGCCATCAACCGGTCGGTGTAGGCGATGGCCATTGCCGAGAACAGGAACGCGATGTGGATCACGGTCTGCGCGATCAGCACGCGGTCGGTGTAGTTGTCGGCGTTGATGAAGGTCTTCAGCAGGTGGATCGAACTGATGCCGATGATGGCCGTGGCCAGCTTCACCTTGAGCACCGAGGCGTTCACGTGGCTCAGCCACTCGGGCTGGTCGCGGTGGCCTTCGAGGTCCATGCGGCTCACGAAGGTCTCGTAGCCGCCCACGATCACCATGATGAGCAGGTTGGAGATCATCACCACGTCGATGAGCGCGAGCACCACGAGCATGATGACCGTCTCGTTCAGCGTACCCACGGGCGCCGTGGTCTTGTAGCCGATGCTGGTGATCAGCGCCTGCAGCGCGTCCTTGGAGCCGAAGGCGGCCTCCACCAGGTGCAGCAGCTCGACCAGGAAGTGCACCACGTACACGGCCTGCGCCACGATCAGGCCCAGGTACAGCGGCAGCTGCAGCCAGCGGCTCGCGAAGATCAGCTTGGGCAGGGGTCGAAGCGGCGAACCACGGCGTGGTACGGGCTGGTTCCGGGTGTCGAAAGGGTCGGGAGCAGACATCTGCAGTGCGGTTGTGGAGGACCGGGAATTCTAGGGGCGTCCCGGTGACGCACTCGTGATAACCCCGAGAGGGCCATCGAACAGGCTCTAACATGGCATCCGTCAGTGACCCGTAAGTGGGTCCGCCGACATTACGGCCGCACCCATCCTGGAGACAAAGAGCATGAGCAGCAGCGCATCGAAGAACATTGAATCCGTCCTGGTCGAGAACCGCGTCTTCCCGCCCGACGCCCGCGCCACGCAGGGCGCGCGCATTTCCGGCATGGCCGCCTACGAGGCCCTGTGCAAGGAGGCCGAGCAGGACTTCGAGGGTTTCTGGACCCGCCTGGCCAAGGACAACCTGAACTGGACCAAGCCCTTCACGAAGACGCTCGACGAATCGAATGCGCCGTTCTACCAGTGGTTCGGCGACGGCGAGCTCAACGCCAGTGCCAACTGCCTCGACAGGCACATCGGCACCCCGGTCGAGAACAAGACCGCCATCGTCTTCGAAGCCGACGACGGCACCGTCACCAAGGTCACCTACAAGGAACTGCTCGCGCGCGTGAGCCAGTTCGCCAATGCGCTGAAGGCTCGCGGCATCAAGAAGGGCGACCGCGTCATCGTCTACATGCCGATGACCATCGAGGGCGTCGTCGCGATGCAGGCCTGCGCGCGCATCGGCGCCACCCACAGCGTGGTGTTCGGCGGCTTCTCGGCCAAGGCGCTGCAGGAGCGCATCATCGACGCGGGCGCGGTGGCCGTCATCACGGCCAACTACCAGTTGCGCGGCGGCAAGGAACTGCCGCTGAAGGCCATCGTGGACGACGGCATCGCGCTGGGCGGCTGCGAGTCGATCAAGACCGTGCTGGTCTACGAGCGCACGCCCACCGCTTGGAACCGCGTCGAGGGCCGCGACATCACTTTCACCGAGGCGCTGAAGGGGCAGGGCACCGAGTGCGCGCCGGTGGCGGTCAACGCCGAGCATCCGCTCTTCATCCTCTATACCTCGGGCTCCACCGGCAAGCCCAAGGGCGTGCAGCACTCCACCGGCGGCTACCTGCTGTGGGCGAAGCTCACGATGGACTGGACCTTCGACATCCGCCCCGAAGACGTGTTCTGGTGCACCGCCGACATCGGCTGGATCACCGGCCACACCTACGTCGCCTACGGCCCGCTCGCCGCCGGCGCCACGCAGGTGGTGTTCGAGGGCATCCCGACCTTCCCGCACGCGGGCCGCTTCTGGCAGATGATCGAGAAGCACAAGGTCAGCGTGTTCTACACGGCGCCCACCGCGATCCGTTCGCTCATCAAGGCGGCCGACGGCGACGAGAAGGTGCATCCGAAGAATTGGGACCTCACCAGCCTGCGCATCCTCGGCTCGGTCGGCGAGCCGATCAATCCCGAGGCCTGGATGTGGTACCACCGCAATGTGGGCGGCGAGCGCTGTCCCATCGTCGACACCTTCTGGCAGACCGAGACCGGTGGCCACGTCATCACGCCGCTGCCGGGCGCCACGCCGCTGGTGCCGGGCTCGTGCACGCTGCCGCTGCCGGGCATCATGGCTGCCATCGTCGACGAGACCGGTAAAGACCTGCCCAACGGCGCGGGCGGCATGCTGGTCATCAAGCGGCCCTGGCCCTCGATGATCCGCACGATCTGGAACGACCCCGAGCGCTTCAAGAAGAGCTACTTCCCCGAGGAGATGGGCGGCACGATCTACCTCGCCGGCGACGGCGCGGTGCGCAGTGCAGACCGCGGCTACTTCCGCATCACCGGCCGCATCGACGACGTGCTCAACGTGTCGGGCCACCGCCTGGGCACGATGGAGATCGAATCGGCGCTGGTCGCCAAGACCGACCTGGTGGCCGAAGCCGCCGTGGTGGGCCGCCCCGATGACGTGACCGGCGAGGCCGTGTGCGCCTTCGTCGTGCTCAAGCGCGCACGCCCGACTGGTGAAGAAGCCAAGCAGATCGCCAACGAACTGCGCAACTGGGTCGCCAAGGAAATCGGCCCGATCGCCAAGCCCAAGGACATCCGCTTCGGCGACAACCTGCCCAAGACCCGCAGCGGCAAGATCATGCGCCGACTGCTGCGCAGCATCGCCAAGGGCGAGGCGATCACGCAGGACACGTCCACGCTCGAGAATCCGGCGATCCTGGAGCAGTTGTCGCAGACGAACTGACCAGCAGTGCATCAGTGCTGTAGGACATGGCCGTCTATGCGGCCATTTGCGCCGAACGTAGCTCTTCGCTGAGGTAAAACCATCGGATCACCGCGCGCCTCGAAGCGCGCGGGTTCCAGATGTGTTCGATCTTTCCGAAGGAGGCCTGCAATGGGCGTGAGATCCGCTTTTCTTTTCGTCGTCGTGCTGCTCATCGTGGCGCTTGCCGCGCTCAACTGGGGCACGCTCTCCACGCCCACCGAGGTATGGCTGGGCTTCATGACCGTCTCGGCCCCGCTGGGGCTCATCATGCTGGGACTGACCGCGGTGCTGGCGGCCTTCTTCCTCGTCTACGTGCTCTACCTGCACAGCTCGGTGCTCATCGACACCAAGCGCCACACCAAGGAAATGCAGATTCAGCGCGACCTGGCGGACAAGGCGGAGGCTTCGCGCTTCACCGAATTGCGCAACTTCCTGGAGGCGCAGGAGAACAAGCACATGGCGCAGAACGCCGAGCGCCAGACGGCGATCCTGGCGCGGCTGGAGCAGCTCGAGACGGCGATCCGGCTGCGCTCGGACCAGACCGACAACACGCTGGCCGCCCACATCGGCCAGCTCGAGGACCGCATCGAGCGCCGGCCGGTGCCCGCGGACATCAATCCGCAGGCCTGAGCTTTCCGGGGCTTACTTCGTCGACAGCACCCAGGCCGCGAGCTTCTTCGCGTCGGCTTCGCTGACCTGGTTGTTCGCCGGCATCGGCACCGGTCCCCACACGCCGGAGCCACCCTTCATGATCTTGCTGGCGAGGGTGTCGACGGCACCCTTGTCGTCCTTGTACTTGGCGGCCACGTCCTTGAACGAGGGGCCGAGCACCTTGCGCTCGACCGCGTGGCAGCTCATGCAGTTCTTCGAGGTCGCCAGCGCCAGGTCGGCGAAGGCGGGCGCGGCGAGTGCGGTGAGGCCGAGGCCCAGGACTGCCGGCAGCAAGACTCTTTTCATGGGGTGTAATTGTTAAAGGCTGAGTTACATTCGACTCAACGCGATTGTAGGTAGCGCCGTGCACGGCGCCGGAAGCGTTGCCAATACAACCCTGAGGGATTCGCGATGTGGTTTCTGGGATTGGGCCTGCTTGCTCTGGCCCTCAAGTATTTCGAGATCGGCATGGTCGCCACATGGAGCTGGTGGATCGTGCTGTCGCCGTTCGCGATGGCCGTGGCATGGTGGGCCTGGGCCGATTCGTCGGGCTATACCAAGCGCAAGGTCGTCGAACGTGAAAACCGGCGCCGGCAGGAGCGCATCGACCGGCAGAAGACCAACATGGGCATGAAGACCAGCAACGGGCAGCGCCCGCGCCGCTGAGCCTTTTCCTTCGCCGTCTGCCGAAGTCCCCGCACCGCATGCACCGCGCTGAAGTGCCATGGACGAGGAAGCCACCACCCGCGCGCTGATCGTCTTCGGACTTTCGCTGCTGCTCGGCCCGGCCATCGGCGGGCTCGTGGGGTGGCGCAGGAACTTCTTCTGGGGTGTGGGCGTGGGCGCCTTGCTCATCGGCTGCGCCGGCCTGTACGGCGCGGCTTCGCTGGGCTGGAGCCGCTACCAGTCGATCGCCGGCACCGCCAGTGTGCAGGGCAGCCTCGTCGAGTTCGTGGACGAGCAGACCAAGGACAGCAAAGGCCGCGTCACGGTGTCGCGCGCGCCGGTCGTCGAATACGTCACGCCCGATGGCCGGAAGCGCCGCGTCAAGGGCCTTGGCGGCGGCCTTGCGGACAAGGAATGGGGCGACCCGGTCGAAGTGCGCTACCGCGTGACCGACCCCGCGCAGGCACTGGTGGCCGATTTCCAGAACATGTGGGGCGGCGTCTGGGGGCTCGGCATCTTCGGTGCCTTTCCCATGATGTTCGGCCTGTTCTTCATCGGCATGGCGCGCAGGGAGGCGCGCGAGAAACAGGGCGCTTACGTGCGGCCGGAGTTGCGCGAACCCACCCCTGGCCAGAAGCGCTGGCGTACGCGCGGCACCGTGCTCGCCAACCTGGTCTTCCTGGCCGGCTTCGCGCTCGTGTTCCTCTATCCGGACCCGAGCCCGATGAAGCAGTTCGGCGCGGGCTTCATGACCATCGGCGCCGGCGCGATCCTGCACTTTCTGGTGCAGAGCCTGCCGCCGGCGATGGATTTCCAGTCGCGCAGCATCCTCGCCATCGTGGGCCTGGGCTTTCTGGCCTTCGGCTACGGCGCGTGGATGATGGCTGCTTGAGCGAGCGATCTCAGAACTTGTCGAGCACAGCGCCCGAGCTGGCGCTCGATGCGTTGAACGCGAATTTCGCCTGCACGCCGCGCGTGTAGCGCGGAGCCGGCGCCTTCCAGCCTTCGCGGCGCTTGGCGATCTCGGCTTCGGGCACGTTCAGTTCGAGCTTGAGCTGGTGTGCGTCGATGGTGATCGAGTCGCCCTCGTTCACGAAGGCGATGGTGCCGCCGGCAGCCGCCTCGGGCGCGACGTGGCCCACCACCATGCCCCAGGTGCCGCCGGAGAAGCGGCCGTCGGTGATGAGGCCGACGCTCTCGCCGAGGCCCGCGCCGATCAGCGCGCCGGTCGGCGCCAGCATCTCGGGCATGCCCGGGCCGCCCTTGGGGCCGAGGTAGCGCAGCACCATCACGTCGCCGGCCTTGATCTTGCCGTCGAGGATCGCCTTGAGCGCCGACTGCTCGTCGTCGAACACTCGCGCCGGGCCGGTGATGACGGGGTTCTTCAGGCCGGTGATCTTGGCGACCGCGCCCTCGGGCGACAGGTTGCCCTTCAGGATGGCGAGATGGCCTTCTTCGTACATCGGGTTGTCGATGGTGCGGATCACGTCCTGGTCGGCGCGCGGCACGTCCGGCACGTCCTTCAGCACCTCGGCGATGGTCTGGCCGCTGATGGTGATGCAGTCGCCGTGCAGCAGGCCCGCGTTCAGCAGCACCTTCATCACCTGCGGGATGCCACCGGCCTGGTGCAGGTCGACCGCGAGGTACTTGCCCGAGGGCTTCAGGTCGCAGATCACCGGGACCTTCTTGCGCATGCGTTCGAAGTCGTCGATGGACCAGTCCACGCCCGCCGCATGCGCGATTGCCAGGAAATGCAGCACCGCGTTGGTCGAGCCGCCCGTGGCCATGATGACGGCCACGGCGTTCTCGATGGCCTTCTTGGTCACGATGTCGCGCGGCTTCAGGTCCTTCTTGATTGCCTCGATCAGCACCTTGGCCGATTCCTTGGCCGAGTTCTGCTTCTCGTCATGCGGGTTCGCCATGGTCGACGAGTAGGGCAGCGACATGCCCAGCGCCTCGAAGGCGCTCGACATGGTGTTGGCGGTGTACATGCCGCCGCACGAGCCGGTGCCGGGAATGGCGCGCTTCTCGATTTCCTTCAGGTCCTCGTCGCTCATGTTGCCGGCGGCGTTCTGGCCCACGGCCTCGAACACGCTGACGATGTTGAGGTCCTGGCCCTTGTACTTGCCGGGGAGGATGGTGCCGCCGTAGACGTAGATGGCGGGCACATTGGCGCGCAGCATGCCCATCATGCCGCCGGGCATGTTCTTGTCGCAGCCGCCGACCACCAGCACGCCGTCCATCCACTGGCCGCCCACGCAGGTCTCGATGCAGTCGGAGATGACTTCGCGGCTCACCAGCGAGTACTTCATGCCCTCGGTGCCCATGGCCATGCCGTCGGAGATGGTGGGGGTGCCGAACACCTGCGCGTTGCCGCCGGCTTCCTCGATGCCGGCGATGGCCGCGTCGGCCAGCTTCTGCAGGCCCGAGTTGCAGGGCGTGATGGTGCTGTGGCCGTTGGCGACGCCGACCATCGGCTTCTTGAAGTCGCCTTCCTCGTAGCCCATGGCGTAGAACATCGAGCGGTTGGGGGCGCGGCTCTTGCCTTCGACGATGTTGGCGCTGCGGCGGTTGATCTGGATTGGCTTGGTGTCCATGGTGTCTCTTCTGTCGTGGGGAGATCGGGTGGGGGTCCAAGTATCGGACTTCTGATTGATTGCTTCCAATCCATTTTCAATTACAGATTGATATGCTCGGCATATGAATGAAGCCCTCATCGACCTGCGCGCCTGGCGCCAGTTCGTCGCCGTGGCCGAAGAGCTGCATTTCGGCCGCGCCGCGCAGCGGCTGCACATGACGCAGCCGCCGGTCACGCAGGCCATCGCGCAGCTCGAGAAGACGCTCGGCGTGGTGCTGTTCGACCGCACCCGCCGGCGCGTGGCGCTCACGCCGGCGGGCGAGGCGCTGCTGCCCGACGTGCGGGAGCTGCTGGCGCGCGCCGCAGCGCTGCCCGCAAGGGCCCGTGCCGCGGCGGCGGGGCAGGTCGGGCGCGTGCGCATCGGCTTCGTCTCGACGGTGGGCTTCGAGCAACTCCCCGCCTGGGTGCGCGAATTCCGCGTGCTGTGCCCCGAGGTGGCGCTGGAGCTGGTCGAGGCCACCGGCGACGTGCAGCTCGAGGCCTTCGCGCGCGGCGAGATCGACGCCGGCCTGATGCTGCATTCGCCCGGCGCGGCGCCTCCAGGGCTGGCGCGCCTCGCCGTGTCGCAGGAGCCGCTGGTGCTGGCGCTGCCCGAGCGTCACCCGCTGGCGCGCACCGACCGGCTGCTGCTGGCCGACGTGCTCGCCGAGCCCCTGGTGATCTTTCCGCGCCGCATCGTGCCTTCGCTGCACGATGCCATCTTCGACCTTTACCACGCGGCCGGCCGCACGCCGCAGCTCGGGCAGGAGGCGATACAGATGCAGACCATCGTGAACCTCGTCTCGGGCGGCATCGGCGTGGCCTGGGTGCCGGAGAGCGTCACGCAGTTCCGTCGGGCGGGCGTGGTGTATCGCCGCGCCGAGGAGTTCGCGCCGGCCGCGCGGCGGCGCAGCGCGCCGGAGTTGCCCGGGTGCGAAACCAGCCTGGTGTGGCCCGAGGGCGCGGCCAACCCGGCGCTCGAACGCTTCGTCGCCTTCGTGCGCGAGCGGGGAGCGGGGTCGAAGCGGCGCGACGAGGTCTAGCGGGTCTTGCGTGCGCGTCCGCCGGTGGGTTGGGCCGGCTTGTCGAGCGCATCGGCCAGCACCGTTTCGAGCCAACCCACGAAAGCCTGCATGCGCCGCGACAGGTTGCGCCGGTGCGGGTACACCAGCTGCACGGGCAGCGGCTCGGCGCGCGCGTCGGGCAGCACTTCGACCAGTTCGCCGGCCGCCAGGTGTTCGCGCACGTCGTAGGCCGGGATCTGGATCAGGCCCAGCCCCGCCAGCGCGCAGGCGATGTAGGTCTCGGCGTTGTTCGCCGCCACCTGGCTGCGCATGCGCAGGGTGGAGGTCTCGCCGTCGCGCAGCCATTCCCATGGCGCGGCCCGGCCGCTGGTCGGCGAGGCGTAGTTGACGGCCACGTGCTCCGGCAGGTCGGCCGGCGTGCGCGGCGTGCCGTGGCGCTCCAGGTAGGCGGGGCTCGCGCAGTTGATGAGTGTGAAGTGGCCGAGCGGCCGCGCCACGAGGCTGCTGTTGGCCAGCGGGCCGACGCGCAGTGCGCAGTCGATGCCTTCGAGCACGAGATCGACGGCGCGGTCGCTGGAGCCGAGTTCGAGCTCGATGGCCGGATGGAGCGCGAAGAAGTCCGGCAGCGCCGGTGCGATCAGGCGCCGCGCGATACGGCTGGGCACGTCGACCTTCAGGCGTCCGCTGACCTGGCCGCGCGCGGGCAGGAACTGCTGCTCCATGTCCTCCATGTCGGCCACCAGCGCACGGGCGCGCTCCAGCATCACCTCACCATCGGGCGTGAGGCCGACGCGGCGCGTGGTCCGGTGCAGCAGGCGCGAGCCGAGGCGGGTTTCGAGCTGCTGCACCGCCGTGGAGACGCTGGCGCGCGGCAGGCCCAGGCGGTCGGCGGCGCGCGTGAAGCTGCCGGTTTCGGCCACGCGAACGAAGACCTGGAGGAGGTCGATGCGGTCCATGGAAGAAGAACGAATTGTTCGTGAAATCCTGAACAGTCTAGCCTCGGATGGCCTATTTATCAGTTCGAAGCCGATCAATAGACTGGCCGCTCCAGTCACACATCCACGCTTCAACCAAGGAGTCCATCCATGTCCGCACGTACGCTCAAGAACAAGGTCGCCGTCATCGCCGGCGGCGGCAAGAACCTCGGCGCCCTCATCGGCCACCAGCTGGTCGACGGCGGCGCCCGGGGCATCGCCATCCACTACAACAGCGACGCCTCGCGCGCCGATGCGGAGAAGACCGCCGCCGAGCTCAAGGCGAAGGGCGCCGACACGCTGCTGGTGCAGGGCGACCTCTCGGTGGTCGAGAACTGCGTCGGCCTGTTCGACAAGGCGGTGAAGCACTTCGGCCAGGTCGACATCGCCATCAACACGGCCGGCGTGGTCATCAAGAAGCCGATCCTCGACGTCACCGAGGCCGACTACGACAAGAGCTTCGACGCCAACGCCAAGGCTGCCTTCTTCTTCATCCAGCAGGCCGGCCGCACGATGGCGGACGGCGGCAGCATCGTCACGCTGGTGAGCTCGCTGCTGGCGGCCTACACGCCGTTCTATGCGATCTATCCGGGTTCGAAGGCGGCCGTGGAGCACTACACGCGTGCCGCGTCGAAGGAGTTCGGCGAGCGCGGCATCTCGGTCAACGCCATCGGCCCCGGGCCCATGGACACGCCGTTCTTCTACGGCCAGGAGAGCAAGGAGGCCGTGGAGTACCACAGCAGCGCCGCCGCGCTCAGCAAGTTCTCGAAGAAGGGCCTGACCGACATCGAGGACATCGCGCCCATCGTGCGCTTCCTGGTCACCGAGGGCTGGTGGATCACCGGGCAGACGATCTTCGCGAACGGCGGCTACACCACGCGTTGACCGGGCAAGATGCCGCCAGGAGGAAAGACGACATGCACACGATCATGGTGATGGGCGGCGGCTTCGTGCTGCTGGTGGTGTTCCTGCTGGCCGGGCGCCTGCTGGGCGACGGCTCCCCGGCGGCGCTGGCCGTCGCGGCCAAGTGGTTCATTCCGGCGTGGTTCGTCGGCGCGGGCATCAACATGGCCGTGGGCGTGATCAAGGCCGGGTATTCGGTGGCCGAGGAGCTGCCGATCTTCCTGCTGATCTTCGCGGTGCCGGCCGTGGTGGCGGCGCTCGTATGGTGGAAGTTCGGGCGCTAGCCCGGCCCGAATAGCCCCGACCCGGCCGTGACATCGGGCCGGGGCACAATCCGCGGATGCTCATGTATCCGCATATCGACCCCATCGCGCTGCAAATCGGGCCGGTGGCCATCCACTGGTACGGCCTGACCTACCTGGCCGCGTTTGCGCTGTTCTACTTCCTCGGCACGCGCCGCCTCCGGCACGAGCCGTTCCGCAGGCTGGTGGATGCCGGCGTGTGGCAACGCCGGGACATCGAGGACATTCTTTTCCTCGGCGTGATGGGCGTCATCGTCGGCGGGCGGCTGGGCTACTGCCTCTTCTACAAGCCCGAGTTCTATCTCACGCACCCGCTCGAAATCCTCTATGTGTGGCAGGGCGGCATGAGCTTCCACGGCGGTCTGCTCGGCGTGATCGGCGCGATGGTGTGGTTCTCGCACTCGCGCAAGCGGCCGTTCTGGCAGGTGATGGACTTCGTCTCACCCTGCGTGCCGACGGGCCTCGCGGCCGGCCGCGTGGGCAACTTCATCAATGGCGAGTTGTGGGGGCGCTTCAGCAGCCCCGATCTGCCCTGGGGCATGGTGTTCCCGCAGAGCGGGTCGATGCTGCCGCGCCATCCCTCGCAGGTCTACCAGTTCCTGCTGGAGGGGCTGCTGCTTTTCGTCGTGATGTGGCTCTACGCGCGCAAGGAGCGCAAGCAGGGCCAGGTGGCCTCGGTGTTCCTCATCGGCTACGGCGTGCTGCGCTTCGTGGCCGAGTATTTCCGCGAGCCCGACGACTTCCTCGGCCTGCGTGCGCTCGACCTGAGCCAGGGGCAGTGGCTGAGCATCCCGATGATCGTTGCGGGCATCGCGCTTTGGTTCTGGTTCGGCCGCACCGGTGGCAAAGCGGCCAGCGCCGCGCGGGCCTGAGCTTTCACCAAGGGGCCCTTCGGGCCCTTTGTCTTAAGGGTAACTACCCGCCGCACATTCGACGCGCGGCACTTGCGCCGGGCGGATGTCGGGCTCAGAATTACGCGTAATTACAGGAAATTATGCGGTCCTGATCCCATGCGCCTGGTTCCCAACTCCCTGCACGACGAAGTCGCCGCCACGCTGCGCGAGCAGATCTTCGACGGCTCCCTGGCCCCCGGCAGCTTCGTCGACGAGATCGCCCTGTGCGAGCGGCTCTCGATCTCCCGCACGCCGCTGCGCGAAGCGCTCAAGGTGCTCACCGCCGAAGGCCTGCTGCGGCATGAGCCGCGGCGCGGCTGCTTCGTCAACGAGGTGACCGAGCGCGATCTCGACGAAATCTTCCCCGTCATCGCGCTGCTCGAAGGCCGCTGCGCCTACGAGGCGGCCCGCAATGCCAGCGACGCCGAACTGCAGGAGCTCGACGCCCTGCACGAGCGCCTCGTGCGCCACGCCAGGGCCAAGCGCATCAACGACTACTACGCCACCAATCACATCATCCACGAGGCGATCATCAAGCTGGCCGACAACAAGTGGCTGGCGCAGGTGATCGGCGACCTGCGCAAGATCCTCAAGCTTGCCCGCCTGCAGCAGCTGCATGCGCCCGGGCGGCTCGACCAGAGCCTGTCGGAGCACTTGGCCGTGTTCGCGGCGCTGAAGGCGCGCGACAGCGAAGGCGCCGACGCCGCCATGCGCACGCACCTGACACGCCAGCGCGAGGCGCTGCGCGAGGTCGCGCGCCAGCAGAAGTCCAGGGTGATGTCGTGACGATCCTTACGAGCATTGGAGTGCCCCGATGAGTGCGACCGAATGGTTCCAGGCGCGGCTGCGTTCTGGCGAGAAGTCCAAAGTGCCGGTAGCGCCCGAAGGCGCGGCGAAGAGCGCATCGAAGAACGCGCCCAAGCCCAGCGCCCGCCCGACCGCCGAGCGCCTGCAGGCCACGCTGCGCAAGGCCGACGAGGCCCTGTCGCCGCGTGCGCTGCGCCGCGTGCTGGCCGACCTGCAGGCGGTGATCGACCCGCGCGTGAGCGAAGTCGAGGGCGGCCGCCGCGCCCATGCCATCGCCGACGCCTATCGAGCCGCCACGCCCGACGAGCGCCGCGACTACTGGGCGCTCATGAGCGAGCATTTCGCCGCCGACGCGCAAAAGCTCAAGACCGCGCGCGACCAGCACCAGGCGGCCGTCGGCACGCCCGACGAGGGCCAGGCCGAGCTGCGCCTGCGTCGCGCGCTGGTGTCGCCGCGCATGCGCCTGCTGCAGCGCTTCGCGGTGGAGCCCGAGGGCATGCGTTTTCTCGTGGACCTGCGCGCCGACCTGCTGCCTTGCCTGAAGGCCGACAAGCGCCTGCTCGCGCTCGACGCCGAACTCGAACAGCTCTTCTCCACCTGGTTCGACGTCGCCTTCCTCGAGCTGCGCCGCATCGACTGGGATTCGCCGGCCTCGCTGATCGAGAAGCTCATTCGCTACGAAGCGGTGCACGACATCAAGAGCTGGTCCGACGTGAAGAACCGGCTCGACGACAGCGACCGCCGCTGCTACGGCTTCTTCCATCCGCGCCTGCCCAACGAGCCACTCATCTTCGTCGAGGTGGCGCTGGTCGACCGCATCAGCGCCGGCATCACGCCGCTGCTCGACGAAGCCGCCGTGCCGGTGCCTGCCGCACGGGCCACCACCGCCATCTTCTATTCGATCAGCAACACGCAGAACGGCCTGCGCGGCGTGAGCTTCGGCGATTCGCTCATCAAGCGCGTTGTCGAGACGCTGCAGGACGAGCTTCCGCGCCTGAAGACCTTCGCCACGCTCTCGCCGATTCCGGGCTTTCGCACCTGGCTCGCGAAGAACGCCGGCGACCTGCTGCCGCGCCTGGACGAAAAGCGCGAGGCCGAACTGGGCCGCCTCGTCGGCTCGGTGCCGCCCACGGCGGAGCGCCTGCTCGCCGCGGTGGACGGCGCCGCGAGCCTCGACGCCAAGTCGCCGCTGCGCCAGTGGCTGATGCAGGCGGCCGCCGAGTACCTTGGCCGCGCGCTGGTCGACGGCACGCCGGCCGATCCGGTGGCACGCTTCCACCTTGGCAACGGCGCGCGCGTCGAGCGCCTGAACTGGGCGGGCGATCCGTCGGCCAAGGGACAGAAGCAGTCCTACGGACTCATGGTCAACTACCTCTATGACCTCAAGCGCCTGGACAAGCACCGCACCTGGCTGGCCGAGGGCAAGGTGGCCGTATCGGGAGACGTCGAAAGCCTGTATTTCAAAAAAGGCTGAAGTCCGCAAAAGAGAAAGTCGAAGCAGAGCAAGGAGCCGGTGCACCCAAGGCCGGCAGCCGCACGGGGCGGCAAGATCCACAACGACACACAGGAGATGAGACAAATGAACCCAAGCTTTCAGCGCCGCGACGTACTGCGCGTGGCCGCCGCCGGTGCGGCCGTACTGTGCGGCGCCGCGCGGGCCCAGCAGGGCTGGCCGACGAAGCCCGTGACGATGATCGTGCCGTTCCCGGCCGGCGGCGGCACTGATGCCTTCGCTCGGCCGCTGTCGGGGCAGTTCTCGCGCGTGGCGGGCCAGACGCTGGTCATCGACAACCGCGGCGGGGCAGGGGGCACGCTGGGCGCGAGCATCGCCGCCAAGGCGCCGGCCGACGGCTACACACTCTTCATGGGCGCGGTGCACCATGCGATCGCACCGTCCATCTATCCGAAGCTCGACTACGACATCGAGAAAGACTTCGTGCCGCTGATGCTGCTGGCCAACGTGCCGCAGGTGGTGGTCATCAACCCGAAGCGGGTGCAGGCCAACACCATCCAGGAGTTCATCGCCCTGGTGAAGCGCAACCCCGGCAAGTTCAACTACGGCTCGGCCGGCTCGGGCACCTCGCACCACTTGGCGGGCGAGCTCTTCAAGATCCAGACCGGCACTTTCATCACCCACATTCCGTACCGCGGCGCGGGCCCGGCGCTGTCGGACCTGATCTCGGGCAACGTCGACCTGATGTTCGACGGCCTGGGTTCCTCGGCGCAGCACATCAAGAGCGGCCGCATCAAGGCGCTGATGGTGGCCGGCACCAAGCGCAACCCGGCCTTCCCCGATGTGCCCTGCGCCGCCGAGGTGGGCCTGCCCGAGTACACCGTGACCACCTGGTACGGCCTGTGGGCGCCCAAGGGCACGCCGGCCGACACGCAGACGCGCGCCATCGACGACATGAAGAAGTCGCTGGCCACCGACGACCTCAAGGGCATCTGGGCCCAGAACGGTTCCGAGATCCCGAACCTCACCACCACCGCCTACGGCAGCTTCGTCAATGCCGAGATCAAGCGCTGGGCCGCGGTGGTGAAGGCCTCGGGCGCCAAGCTCGAATGACCGCTGGAAGCGCCATCTCCCTGCGCCGCGACGGCGATGGCGCCGTCGCGTTCGTCACGCTGTCGAACCCGGGGCGCCTCAACGCCATGACGCGCGCCATGTGGCGCGAGCTGCGCGCGCTGTTCGACGGCCTGCGCAACGAGGCGCTCAGCACCCTGCGCTGCGTTGTCGTGCGCGGCGAGGGCGGCGCCTTCTGCGCGGGCGGCGACATTTCCGAGTACCCGTCGTTCCGCTTCAGCGAGCCCAGCCTGCGCGAGTTCCACGAGAACGAGGTCTGGGCTGCGCTGCAGGCGATGCTCGATTGCCCGCTGCCGCTGGTCGCGCAGATCGAGGGCGCCTGCATGGGCGCGGGCATCGAGATCGCGAGCTGCTGCGACATCCGCCTGGCCGGCGCCTCCGCGAGGTTCGGCGCGCCCATCGCCAAGCTCGGTTTCCCGATGGCGCCGCGCGAAGCCGCGCTGGTGCATGGCGCCATCGGCGACGTGCTCGCGCGCGACATGCTGCTGGCCGCCGGCGTGCATGGCGCGCAGCGCCTGTACGACGCGGGCTTTTTGCTGCAGGTGCTGCCCGACAACGAAGTGCCACTCGCCGCCCAGTCACACGCCGCGCGCATCGCAGCACTCTCCCCGCAGGCCGCGCGCCTGCACAAGGCCACCTTCGCCGCGCTGCGCGCCGGTGCGCCCTCGGCCCACGGCCTGCTGGCCACCGCCTACGATTACGCCGATTCCGTCGAGCACCGCGAGGGCATCGCCGCCTTTCTCGCCAAGCGGCCCCCGAATTTCCGAAGCCAAGCCAAGCAATCGTCCGAATGAAGAAGTCCGCCAACGCCAACCTGTTCGCCGCCCTGCGCGCGGCCTTTCCCGCCGACCTCGACGGCATCGCCGTCGAAACCGACAGCGGCCTGTTCTATTCCTGGCGCGACCTCGAACGCGCCAGCGCCATGATCGCCAACCTGCTCGACGCCCTCGGGCTGGAGAAGGGTGCGCGCATCGCGGTGCAGGTCGAGAAGTCGGTCGAGGCCATGCTGCTGTACCTCGCCACGCTGCGCGCGGGCTACGTGTTCCTGCCGCTGAACACCGCCTACCAGAGCGCCGAGATCGAGTACTTCATCGGCAACGCCGAACCGGCCGTGGTGGTCTGCACCAGCCGCAACGCGTCGTGGGTCGCGCCCATCGCCACCGCGGCAGGCACGAAGCACGTCTTCACGCTGGACGACGACCGCACCGGCACCCTGCTCGACGTGGCCGCCCTGTGCAGCGACCAGCACGTGCCGGCAAAGTGCAAGGCCGACGACATGGCCGCCATCCTCTACACCAGCGGCACCACCGGCCGCAGCAAGGGCGCGATGCTCACGCACGGCAACCTGCTGTCGAACGCCGAGGTGCTGAAGGACTACTGGGGCTGGACCGAGGGCGACGTGCTGATCCACGCGCTGCCCATCTTCCACGTGCACGGCCTGTTCGTCGCGCTGCACGGCGCGCTGCTCAACGGCAGCAAGATCCTGTGGTTCGCCAAGTTCGACCCGAAGCGCGTCGCGCAGAAGCTGCCCGAGGCGACCGTGTTCATGGGCGTGCCCACGCTGTACGTTCGCCTCCTGGCCGAGCCTGGGCTCACGCGCGACGCGGTGCGCAACATGCGCCTGTTCGTCGCGGGCTCGGCGCCGCTGCTCATCGAGACCTTCGAGGAATGGCGCGAGCGCACCGGGCACACCATTCTCGAGCGCTACGGCATGAGCGAGACGGTCATGCTCACCTCCAACCCCTACCGGCCGGAGCAGGGAGAGCGCCGCGGCGGCACCGTCGGCTTCGCGCTGCCTGGCGTGCAGCTGCGCGTTCGCGACGACAGCGGCCGCGACTGCACCACCGACGAGATCGGCAACATCGAGGTCAGCGGCCCCAACGTGTTCGCGGGCTACTGGCGCATGCCCGAGAAGACGAAGGAGGAGTTCACCGCCGACGGCTTCTTCAAGACCGGCGACGTGGGCAAGATCGACGGCCGGGGCTACATCACAATCGTCGGGCGCAGCAAGGACCTGATCATCAGCGGGGGCTACAACGTGTACCCCGCCGAGATCGAGGGCTACATCAACGAGATGGCGGGCGTGGCCGAGAGCGCCGTGGTCGGCGTGCCGCACCCCGACTTCGGCGAGGTGGGCGTGGCCATCGTCATTCCCAAGGCGGGCGCGGCGCTCGACGGCGAGGCCATCGTGGCGGAACTGAAGTCGAAGCTGGCCAACTTCAAGATTCCCAAGCGCTGCTTCGTGGTGCCCGAGCTGCCGCGCAACGCCATGGGCAAGGTGCAGAAGGCGCTGCTGCGCACCGAGCACAAGGGACTGTTCGCGGCCTGAGCCGGTTCAAGCCCCGACTGCTGCTGGCGCGAGTCCGTTCATCAGCCCGCTGCCCGCGTGGCAGTTGATGTACTCGTAGCTCTGCTCGTCGGCCTTGAGCACCGACACCTCGTGGTACACGCGCAGCTGCAGCTGGAAGTTCAGCGCCTGCACGTAGCGCATGAAGCTGCCGAAGATCGCGACGTGCGTGGGATGCGACTCGGCCCAGCGCTCCATGTCGGCCAGCGAGCGCCACCAGCTCAGGCCGAACGACTTCTGCAGCGGCGCGCCCTGCGCGTCGAGGTGGCGCATGTAGCGGTTGCTGTAGCAGCCGATGCCCAGCCCATGGTCGCGCAGGAAGTCCATGCCCTCGCGCAGCACCGGTTCCATGTCCTGCAGGTAGAGCGTGCGCTCCTGGCCGGTGGTGTCGGTCCATTCCTGGCCGGAGCGGATCATCGCGACGTTCTCGTGGCCCGCGATGCGCACGCGCTGCCCCGGCGCCGGCACGCCTGCGATCACCGCGCGCGAGCCCGAAGGCGCCATCGCGTCGGTCTGCGACAGCGGAATGCGGTCGCGCATCGAACCCCAGTACCCGTGCTCCTGCAGCTCGCCGCTGACCCCGCCCATCACCACGCCGACGCCTTCGAAGCGGTCGGGCGTGTTGAACATGGTCTCGAAGTGCTCGACGCGGGGCGAGGCGATCTCGCGGAAGTAGCCGAGGCCTTCCGTGAGCCGTTCGTCGGAGCGCCACCAGGCATCGATCGCGGGCGTCGCGCACCAGCGCGCGTAGGCGGCGGGGTCGTTCCAGTAGGCGATGGCGATCATGTTGTCGAAGCCTTGCGCGTCGACGTAGTGCGTGAGGTCGTGATGGCCGGGGCCGTCGGGCAGGGCGAAGTCTTGCGCGATCTTCATCAGCGCGGCACAGGCGCGGCCCTGCATTTCGGCGCCGCGCGACTGCACGCCGAAGTAGCCCATCACGACCTGCCTCACCGCGACCGGTGCGCGGGCCGACCACACGGGGTAGGGCGGCACGTAGTCGTCTTCCACGCGGCGGTGACGCGTGCGGGGGCACTTCAGGTGCTCGTCGATGGCGGATTCCATGGTGTGCCTCCGGTGCTTCAGGCTGAGACGGGTTCGGGCATGCTGGCTTCAGGCTCCGGCGACGTCGCCTGCTGCACCACGACAGGTTCGCGGCGCGTCTTGTTGAGCAGCAGCTGCGTGACATCGGGCCGCGAGTAGTGGCCGCTCGGGTCGGCTGCGGCCTTGGCGAGCGAGATCATGCCGAGGTCGATGTCGGCGACGACCAGGCCTTCCTCGTCTTCTGCCAGCGGCGTGCCCAGCGGCGAGCCGTCGGGTGCGTAGATGCGCGCGTAGCCACCGCCGGTGCGCAGCATCTGCTGCTTGCCGGCGTCGGTGCACATCAGCTCGCTCATGGCCTTCGACACGGTGGCGCAGGGCGCGATCACGAAGCACTGGCCCTCGGCCGCGTAGACCTGGCTCGCGGCGTTGTTGACCTCGGGCCCGAGCGCATAGGCCGCGCCGCGGTAGAGCGAGAAGCTCGGCCATGCGCCGCAGTGGATCTGCTCGTTCTGCGAATACATCGCGTACTTGCTCAGCGGCTGCAGGTGCTCCCAGCACGAGAGCGAGCCGATGTTGCCCAGCGGCGTGCGGACCACGGCGAGGTCGGAGCCGTCGCCTTCGCCGAACACCGTGCGCTCCACGTGCGTGGGCTTGAGCTTGCGCCGCGTCTGCACCGTCTCGCCCTGGTCGTCGATGAGCGCCTGCGCGATGTAGAGGCTGCCCCCGGCCTTCTCGCTGTAGCCCAGCGAGACCCAGATGCCGAGCCTGCGCGCCGCCTGCGCGACACGCTCGAACTCGGCCGAGCCGACGACCAGCGAGTTGTCGTGGTACCGCTGCACGAACTGCATGCCCCAGGCCGGCGAATCGAGCCAGATCCACCACGGGTAGCCGGGGACCCAGGTCTCGGGAAAGGCGATGAGCTTCACGCCCTGTTTCGCGGCCTGCGTCATGAGGTCGATGGTTTTGTCGATGGTGCCGTCGAGGTCGAGGAACATGGGGGCGGCCTGCACTGCGGCAACGCGCAGCTTGGGGTGGACGGTGGTCGGCATGAGGCTTCTCCAGATGCAATGAAAGTAACGAGGCGTGGTCCGCAGGCACCGGGTTTGCGCTGTGGCATGCGGGTTGCTTGAAGCGTAGATTCGCGCCGCCGGAACGCCTTGACCCGGTTTGGCGGCGTTCTTGTTCCAGCGTTGCATCCGTTCGTTGCCCAGGCTTTCCGAGGAATCCGATGACCCAGCTGCTCAGCACCGATGCCGTTTCGCGCAACCAGCGGCTCGCCTACTGGACCGACATGATCTGCAACGTCTACGTGCAGCTCGGTTGCGACCCGGTGCGCGAGGGCGATCCGGGCGATTTCGAGGGAAGCATCCGCCAGCACACGTTGCCCGGGCTCGACGTGTCGGTCGTCACCTCGAGCCCGCAGAAGGTGATGCGCACGCCGGGGCACATCTCGCATTCCAGCGACGACTACTTCCTCGTGAGCATCCAGGCGCGCGGCCAGGGCGTGGTACGGCAGGACGGCCGCGACGCGGTGCTGTCGGCTGGCGACTTCGCGCTGTACGACAGCACGCGGCCCTACCAGCTGCTGTTCGACGAATCATTCGAGCAGATCGTGCTCAAGCTGCCCGGCGAACGCCTGCGCAGCGAGTTGCGCGACACCGAGGCGCTGACGGCCACCACCGTGTCGGGGCGCGAAGGCGCGGGACACCTGCTGCTGGGCATGATCCGCACCCTGCGCGAGGACATCGACACGCTGCAGCCGGCCTCGGCTCTCGCGGTGGCCAACGGCGTGCAGAACATCCTGGTGGCGGGGCTGCAGACGCTGCCGGCGGCGAGCGCGCCGTCGCTGAGCAATCTGGCGGCCTACCACCTCGCGCGCGTGAAGCGGCGCATCGACGAGCAGTTGGCCGATCCGTCACTCTCGGTGAGCACGCTGGCGACCGGGCTGGGCGTCTCGGTGAGCCACATCCATCGCGTCTTCAGGAGCGAGCCGCTCACGCCCTCGCAGTACATCTGGGAGCGCAGGCTGCAGGCATGCAGCCGCGACCTGCTGGAGCCGCGCCTGGCAGGCCGTCCCGTGGCCGATATCGCCTACGGCAGGGGATTCAACGACGCGGCGCACTTCAGCCGCGCGTTCAGGGAGCGATTCGGCTGCTCGCCACGCGAGTGGCGGCAGCAGCGCATGCAGTAACGGATCGAAGGATCGGCTTACTGAACCAGCAGCACGGTGGTGTTCGTCTCGGCGATCACCTTGGTGGCGACGGAGCCCATCAGCGCTCGGCCGAGGATGCCGTGGCCGTGCGTGCCCAGCACGATCAGCCCCGCCTGCGCGGCGGCGGCCGACTTGAGAATCTCCTCGGCGATGTGGCCGTGGCGCGCATCGACCGTGTAGTTGGCGATGCCCTGTGCCGCGAGCTGCGCCTTCACGGGGTCGATCACCTTGGCGCTTTCCTCGGCGTAGTAGTCGGAGACGATCTCCTTGCTGAGGTGGCGCGTGACGTGGCCCGAGATGCCGGTGCACACGTGCACGATGACCAGTTCGTGGCCGTCCACGAACATCGCGCGGTTGGCAACCAGATAAGCCAGCGCCTTCTGCGTGTAGGCGCTGCCGTCGACTGCGATGAGGATTTTCATGGCCCCGTTATACGGCGCGTGCCGCGCGGGCGGCAACGAGTCGCACCTCTCGCGCAAGGGCCTTGCGCCCGAAGGGAATCAGCCGTGCAGGCCCTTCCAGAGCATGTAGGCGGCCAGCATGTAGAGGATGCTCGCGAACACGCGCTTGAGCTTCTTCACCGGCAGGCTGTGCGCCGCCTTCGCGCCCAGCGGCGCGGTCAGCACGCTGCACAGGGCGATCACCGCCAGCGCGGGCAGCCAGATGTAGCCGAAGGAGCCGGCCGGCAGGCCCTGCACCGACTGGCCGCTCACCGCATAGCCCAGCACGTTCGCCACCGCGATCGGAAAGCCCAGCGCCGCGCTGGTGGCCACCGCGTTGTGGATGGAGATGTTGCACCACGTCATGAACGGCACGCTGATGAAGCCGCCGCCGGCCCCCACCAGGCCCGAGATGAAGCCGATGGCGCCGCCCGCCGCAAGCTGGCCGCCCGTGCCCGGCATCTGCCGCGAAGCCGCGGGCTTCTTGTCGAGGAACATCTGCGTGGCCGAGAAGCCCACGAAGAGCGCGAAGAAGATCGCCAGCGCCGTGCCCTTGAGCAGCGAGAACACGCCCAGGCTGCCCACCAGGCTGCCGATGACGATGCCGGGCGCGAGCCGGCGCACGATGTCCCAGCGCACCGCGCCGCGCTTGTGGTGCGCGCGCACGCTCGACACCGAGGTGAAGATGATGGTCGCCATCGAGGTCGCGATGGCCATCTTCACCGAGAGATCGGCTGGCGCGCCGCGGTGGCCCATGATGATCGTGATGAACGGCACCATCAGCATGCCGCCGCCGATGCCCAGCAGGCCTGCGAGGAAACCGGTGCCGAGCCCGAGGGCGGCGAGTTCGGCGATGAGGATGGGGTCGAGCAGGCTGGAGACGTTCACGGAAATTCTGTATCGCAAAAAGCAACGGCCCCGAGCAGTTTGTGCAGGGGGCCGTGGCGGAATTAGGTGTCTGCAAGTGGGCGCCGGACTCGCATCCTGAACCGGGGTTCAGGTGGGCGAGGGCAGCAGGACTTCGGGTTCATCTGACGCGAGATGATCACACCCGTCGAGCGATTTACCAAGCCCGGCTCCGTAGAGCATTGGAACAAGGACATATAAAGCCCAACGCGCACCGCAGACAGTTCGGATTTTACCGCTGCAGCCCTGCCGGCGGAACCCGCTCAGAGCAAATGTCCATCGCCCGCCAGGGCCTGATCGAGTCTTTGAATGAGCTGGGCGGCCTTCGGGTCGCTGTCTGTGGTATCGGACGCGGCCGCCGGGGCGGGCGCTGCCGCGGGGGCTGCCTGCTGCGCGGCAAGGTCGAATGCCAGGTTCAGCGATGCCAGCACCGCGATGCGGTCGCGGGCCTTGACTTTTCCCGCGTCGCGGATCTTGCACATGGCGGCATCCACGCGGTCGACGGCTTCGCGCAGCTGCGCCTCGCCGCCGTCGGGACAGCCGAGCAGATAGCTCTGTCCCATGATCTGTACTTCAATCTGCTTCATGCGGGGGAATCTTCGGAAGGTGGTTCAGCCGGCAACCGTTCGAGCAGGGCATCGAGGCGCGTGCGGGCCGCGACGAGCCGCGACTTCAGGGCGTCGCGTTCGCGCGTGAGCGCATCGACCTGTTCCTGCAGCAGCGCGTTGGTGCGCTGCACCTCTTCGTGACGCACGAGCAGTCGTTCGACGCGCTCGGCGATCTGGTCGATGGGGCTGGAGGCGGGCATGGTTGGCGATTGTAGTTTCCCGGGGAGGCGGTCCCGCCGAGGCCGGACGCGGCGCCCGGCGTGCCCGGGATTCTGCGGCTTTGCCGCCCGCCGATCAAACCCCCTGGAAGGCGGCTCAGGCCTCGCTCAGGCGCACGTAGGTGGCCAGCAGCGCGCTCTTGGCGACCACGCCCAGCAGCACCGGGTTGGCGGCACTCTCGATCAGTGGCAGCCGCTCGCCCAGGTGGTCGAGAAAGCGCTGCAGCGCCTCGCCCAGCCCCGTGTCGGCGGTGATCGGCGCAATCGCCTGCGAGAGCAGGGCGCCGGCCGTCGTCTCCTGCGGCGCCGTGCCGAGCGACGAGAGCGGCACCACGCCGAGATAGCGGTTGTCCGCGTCCACCACGTACAGGTACTTCACGGGGTACTGCAGAAAGAGCCTGCTCATCGCCTCGCGGTCCGCCTGCGGGCCGACCACCGTTTCGGCCGGCTGCACCAGGTCGCGCATGTGCAGGCCTCGCAGGCGCATCTGGTCGTCGCGCTGCGCATTGCGATGCAGCGTGATCTCGTACATCGAGCCCGCGTTGGCCGAGCGCGCCACGAAATACGCGATGACGCTCGCGGCCATCAGCGGCAGCATGACCTGGTAGCTCAGCGTCATCTCGAAGATCATCAATATCGCCATCAGCGGCGCCTGCGTGGCGCCCGCCAGGAACGCGCCCATGCCGACGATGGCGTAGGCGAAAGGCGCCGAGCTCGCCGCTGGCCACAGCGCCTGCACGCCCTGGCCGAAGAGCGCGCCGATCATGCAGCCGAAGAAGAGCGCGGGCGTGAACACGCCGCCCACCGCGCCCGAGCCCGCCGTTGCCATGGTGGCGACCGCCTTGGCGAGCAGCACCATCGCGATCAGCGTCCATGCCCACGGCGTATGCAGCACCGAATTGACCACGCTGTAGCCGTTGCCCCAGACCTCCGGCATCGGCACCGACACCGCGCCCATGACGAGCCCGCCCAGCGCCAGCCGCCACGGCAGCGCGAGCGGCAGCCGCGAGAACAGCGCCCGGCTGCCCTGCAGCGCGCGCAGGAAGCCCACCGCCGCGAAGCCCAGCAGCACGCCGAGCACGCAGAACAGCACGACCTCGGTGCCGTGGATCTCCGGGAACGGCGGCATCCTGTAAGGCGGCTGGTAGCCCGGAAGCGCCCGCATCGCGACGTTGGCGACCACCGAGGCGATGATGATCGGTCCCACGCTCTCCATCGCGATGGAGCCCAGCACGATCTCCGCGACGAAGAAGGCGCCCGCGATGGGCGCGTTGTAGGCTGCCGTGAGGCCGGCCGCCGCGCCGCAGGCCACCAGCAGCCGCAGCCGTTCGGCCGGGAAGCGGAACACCCGTCCCAGCAGCGAGGAAGCCAGCGCCGCCAACTGCACCATCGAGCCCTCACGCCCGATCGAGCCGCCGGTGCCGATGCTCACCAGCGACGACGCGCTGCGCGCCAGCGTCTGCGCCACCGGGATGCGCCCGTCGCCGAGGACGATGGCTTCCATGTAGTCCGACGTGGCGCTGCGCGAAGCCACGCGCCTGGCCAGCACCAGCAGCAGCCCCGCCACCAGACCGCCGAGCGTGGGGCAGGCGATGCGTGCCCACCATGGCAGTTGCCTGGCCATTGCCACGAGCCCTTCGCCAGGCCCCAGCACCAGATGCTCGAAGGCCAGCAGCGCCGCGCGGAAGAATTCGGTCGCCAGCGTCCCCAGCAGCCCCGCCACGATGGACCACAGCAGCATCGACTGCCAGCCCGACACACCGAAGAGACGCTGCAGCGCCGAACGCAGATTCAGGAAGACCGAGGCGGGCTGCATCATGGCCGTCGATGTTAGCGGTGCCGCAACTTTCGACTTAAGCCCCGTTGGCCAGCGCATAAAATCACCGCCGTTGGTGCTCGCGCCGTGGTTCGCACGGCGCAGTTCAACGGGAAGCAGGAGTGAACGCCCCCGGTTCTTGCCGGAACAAGGCCGAAGCCGCCTGCGCTGCCCCCGCAACGGTCAAGCAGACGGTGCCGCAAGGCGCCAACCCCTTTCCATCGAAGCCACTGGATGCCCTGAAACAGGCGTCTGGGAAGGCGGCAAGGAGTCGCTCTGCCAGCCCGGATACCGGCCAACAAGGCGGCTGCCGCATGCGTCGAAGATGAATGACGAACGCATGCGCGGCCATTGCGCCCAGGCGCCGGCGGGGAGGCCGGCCAGGGGTATTGACGTTCGTTCGCTTGATCCATGATTTCCCGTGTTTGCTCTTTCCGCGGCCGCGCTCCTGCGCGCCGCTTCCGCCACGCCTGCCTGCCGCTGGCGCTGGTTTCCGCCTTCGGCGGGCTGGCCCATGCGCAGGAGGCTTCCACCCTGCGCGAGACGGTGGTCACCGCCAACCGCACCCCGCAGGCGTTGTCGGAGCTCGTGGGAGACGTCTCCATCGTCGACAGCAACGCCATCGAGCGCAGCGGCGCGACCGGCGTGGCCGACCTGCTCTCGCGCCTGCCCGGCATCGAGATCTCGCGCTCGGGCGGCGTGGGCAACACCACCAGCCTCTTCATCCGCGGCGCCGAGACGCGCTTCACAGCCGTTTATCTCGATGGTGTGCGCATCGACTCGCAATCGACCGGCGGCGCCGGCTGGGAGGGCATCCCACTGTCGCAGATCGACCGCATCGAGGTGCTGCGCGGCCCGGCCGCCGCGGTCTACGGCTCCGACGCCGTGGGCGGCGTGATCCAGCTCTTCACCAGGCGCGGCGAGGAGGGCGTGTCCCCCTACGCAGGCATCGGCTTCGGCAGCAAGGGGCTGCGCAGGATCGAAGGCGGCGTGAGCGGCAAGTCGGGCCTCTTCGACTATTCCTTCGGCGTGGCGCATGAAGAGAGCAAGGGCTACAACGTGCAGCCCGTGAGCAAGCGCAACGTGACCAAGGACGGCTTCACCAGCCCCGACCGCGACGGCTACAACAGCACCTCGGGCAACGCGAAGCTGGGCTTCCAGATCACGCCCGACCAGCGCATCGAGGCCACGCTGCTTTCCAGCGACGTCAAGGCCGGCTACGACGCCACGGTGTCCTACAGGACCAGGCTGCCGTTCCTGTTCGCCAACGACATCTCGAGCAACACGCTGCAGACCGCCGGCCTGAGCTGGTCGGCCAGGTGGAACGACGTCTACAGCACCCGCGTGCAGGTGACCGATTCGCAGCAGGTCTACAAGACGCAGCCTTCGTTCTACCGCACCGAAACCCGGCTGCGCGGCTACCTGTTCCAGAACGAATTCCGCTTCGGCCCGCACCTCGTCACCGCCACGCTCGAGCGCCGCGAAGACGCCCTGGAGAACGCTCCCACAACCACCTCGAAGCTGCTCGCGCGCGACCGCTCGCAGGACGCCGTCTCGCTGGGCTACGGCTTCGTGAAGGGCCCGCACTCGCTGCAGCTGCACGTGCGCCACGACAAGGACAGCGAGTTCGGCGGCAAGACCACCGGCAGCGCGGCCTACGGCTACGCCATCACGCCGTCGCTGCGCTTCACGGCGTCGGCAGGCACCGCCTTCCGCGTGCCCACGCTGTACCAGCGCTTCAGCGAATACGGCCTGGCCACGCTCAAGCCCGAGTCGAGCCGCAACCTCGAACTGGGCCTGCAGTACACCGAGGGCGCGACGCAACTGGGCATCGTGGCGTATGCCAATCGCGTGCAGAACCTGATCGTGTTCGACGGCTCGGCCAAGGGCTGCGCCTCGTCCTTCGGCTGCTACGCCAGCACCGCCCGCGCGCGCTACCAGGGCGTCACGCTCTCGGGCAGCCACCGCATCGGCGACGTCACGCTGCGCGGCTCCTTCGACTTCCAGGACCCGCGCGACCTCGCCACCCACAACCTGCTCGCGCGCCGCGCGCAGCGCCACGCCACCATGGGCGCCGACTGGCGCATCGCGGGCTGGACGCTGGGGGCCGAGGTGCAGACCTCCAGCCGCCGCTACGACGACGCCGCCAACAGCGTGAAGCTCGGCGGCTACACCGTGCTGAACCTGTCGGCCACCACGCAGATCACGCGCGATATCAACCTCGTCGCGCGCGTCGACAATGTGGGCAACAAGGACTACCAGTTCGCACGGCTGTACGCCAATGCCGGCCGTACCGCCTACGTCGGTCTCAAGTGGACGCCTCACTAAGCAGCCAAGCATCCCAGCCGGGCGGCACCGCCGGTGCCGCGGCGGCCACCTGCGCCGCCGTGCTGGTGGCCGCCCCGGCCTCGGGGCAGGGCAAGACCACGGTCGCTGCCGCGCTGGCCCGGCTGCATGCGCGCCAGGGCAGGCGCGTGCGCGCCTTCAAGTGCGGGCCCGACTTCCTCGACCCGCACTGGCTGGCGCTGGCCACCGGCGCGCCGGTGCATTCGCTGGACCTCTGGATGACCGGCGAGGCCGACTGCCGCGCGCGCCTGCTCGCGGCAGCGGCCGAATGCGACCTGCTGGTCGTCGAAGGCGTGATGGGCCTCTTCGACGGCACGCCCAGCGCCGCCGACCTGGCGCAGCGCTTCGGCCTGCCGGTGCTGGCGGTGATCGACGCGCACGCCATGGCCGGCACCTTCGGGGCGCTGGCCTACGGGCTGCAGAACTTCCGCGACGGCCTGCCGTGGGCCGGCGTGCTGGCGAACCGCGTGGCCAGCGAAAGACACAGCCAGATGCTGAAGAACGCGCTGCGCGACCCTTCTCAATGGCTCGGCGCCTTGCCGCGCGATGCCCGCTTTTCACTGCCCGAACGGCATCTGGGCCTCGTGGCCGCCACCGAACTCGGCGACGCGTTGGCCCGGTTGGACGCGGCCGCCGACGTGCTCGCCGACACGCCGCTGGGCCGGATGTCCGTCGCCGACCTGCCGCAGGTGCGCTTCGAGGCTGCATCCGACGAGCCGCAAGCCATGGCCCCATTGCTGGCCGGCCGCACCATCGCCATCGCGCGCGACGCCGCCTTCTCGTTCATCTACCCCGCGAACCTCGACGTGCTCACCGAACTGGGCGCCGAGCTGAGCTTCTTCTCGCCGCTCGCGGGCGACGCCTTGCCGGCCTGCGATGCCGTCTGGCTGCCCGGCGGCTATCCGGAGCTGCACGCGCAGGCGCTGTCGGCTTGCACGGCGATGCGTGAATCGCTTGCCGCGCATGCCGCAGCGGGCAAGCCGGTCTGGGCCGAGTGCGGCGGAATGATGGCGCTGTTCGACGAGCTGGCCCTGCAGGACGGTGAGCCAGTCCACCGCCTCTGGGGCCTGCTGCCCGGCCGCGTGACCATGCAGAAGCGGCTCGCGGGCCTCGGGCCGCAGCAGCTCTCGCTGGGCAGCCATGTGCTGCGCGGCCACACCTTCCACTATTCGAGCTGCGAAACGCCGCTGGAGCCGGTCGCCCGCACTGCCCGGCCCGGCGCCCCGCAGGCCGTGGGCGCGCGCGCCGGCGAAGCGCTGTACGTGCACGGCCCGGTGCGCGCGAGCTACTTCCATGCGTGGTTCGCGTCCAGTCCGCAAGCCACTGCCCGCCTTTTCGGCGCCATGTCCATCGAGTTGGAGAGCCATGCCGCATTCGACCAAGCCTGAAGCCGTGGTGCACGAGTTCATCCTGGGTGGCCAGAAGAGCGGCAAGTCGCGCCGTGCCGAGCAGCGCGCCATCGACTGGCTCGCATCCGGCTCCCGGCCCCGCCGCGCCGTGCTGATCGCCACCGCCCAGGCCTATGACGACGAGATGCAGGAGCGCATCGTGCGCCATCAGGCCGACCGCGCCGAGCGTGTGCCCGGCATGCGCACCATCGAGGAGCCGATCGAGCTCGCGCGCGCCATCGTCACGCAGAGCACGCCCGAGACGCTGGTGGTCGTCGACTGCCTCACGATGTGGCTCACCAACCTGCTGATGCCGATGCCCAGCGAAGACGCCCGCCCGGTGACGCGCACCCCCGCGGCGCACATCGCGATGCTGCTGGTCGCGCTGCGCGATGCGCCGGGTCCGGTGGTGCTGGTCGGCAACGAGATCGGCCTGGGCGTGATCCCGATGGGCCGCGAGACGCGCGCCTTCGTCGACGCGCTCGGCCGGCTCAACCAGGACGTGGCCGCCGCCTGCGGGCGCGTCACGCTGATGGCGGCCGGATTGCCGCTGAGTCTGAAGGCGCCTGCTGCATGAAGAAGATCCGCATCTCGCTGGCTTCGCTCGGCCTCGCTCTTTTCGCGCTGGCCGCGCACGCGCTCGACGTGGTCGACGAGCGCGGCGTCTCCGTCAACCTGCCGCAGCCGCCGCAGCGCATCGTCTCGCTGCTGCCGTCGCTCACCGAGTCGGTCTGCGCGCTCGGCGCCTGCGACCGGCTCGTGGGCGTGGACCGTTACTCCAACTCGCCCGAACAGGTGAAGTCGCTGCCGCAGCTTGGCGGCGGCATCGATCCGAACGTGGAGGCCATCGTCGCGCTCAAGCCCGACGCGGTGCTGCTGGCCAAGTCGTCGCGCGTCACGCAGCGGCTGGAGGCGCTGGGCATGAAGGTGCTGGTGCTCGAGCCCAAGAGCCATGCCGACGTGCGCCGCGTGCTCGACAAGCTCGACCAGGTGCTGGGCACGCACGAGGCGCCGAAGGTCTGGCGCGTGATCGACGCCAGCGTGTCGGCCGCCGCGCAGTCGGTGCCCGCAGGGGCGAAGGGCATGCGCGTGTATTTCGAGGTCAACAGCGCGCCGTACGCGGCGGGCGAGTCGTCCTTCATCGGCGAGACGCTCACGCGGCTCGGCATGAAGAACATCGTGCCGGCATCGCTGGGCCCGTTCCCCAAGCTCAACCCCGAGTACGTGGCGCGCGCGAACCCCGACCTCATCATGGTCAGCGTGCGCAGCGCGCAGGGGCTGGAACAGCGGCCCGGCTGGGCCGGCATACGCGCGGTGCGCGAGGGCCGCATCTGCCGATTCAGTGCCGAACAGTCCGACGTGCTGGTGCGCCCCGGCCCGCGCATGGACGAGGCCGCGCGGCTGATGGCGCAGTGCATCGTTGAAAAGGGCGGCAAGCGATGAACGCGGTCGCCGTCAGGCACACGGCCCATCTGCGCCGCGTACTGCTGCTCGGCGCCGGCCTGCTGGTGCTGGGCGCGGCGCTGATGCTGCTGGGCCTGGGCATCGGCAGCACCGGCTTCGAGAGCCTGTTCGCCGCGCGCCACGATCCGGTGGCGCTGCAGATCGTGTGGGACATCCGCCTGCCGCGCACGCTCGGCGCCTGGCTGGCCGGCGCGTTGCTGGGACTGGCGGGCGCGGTGGCGCAGGGGCTTTTTCGCAATCCGCTGGCCGATCCGTACCTGCTCGGCAGCGCCTCGGGCGCCTCGCTCGGCGTGGCGGTGGCGCTGCTGATGTTCGGCGGCTCGGCTGCGAGCACGCAGTGGGTGTTGCGGCTCGGGCTCACCGGCGCGGCCTTCCTGGGCGCGGTGCTGGCCGTGATGCTCACGCTGATGCTGGCGCGCGGCGTGCAGCAGACGCTGCGGCTGCTGCTGGCCGGCGTGATCGTGGGCGTGGTGCTTGGCGCGGCCAAAGACCTCATCACCATCGCCTCGGCCGACATCCTTCAAGCCATACAGGGTTTCATCCTCGGCAGCACCGGCCTCGTCGGCTGGAGCGCCTGCGCGGTGATGGCCATGGTCGGCGCGGCCTGCCTGATCGCGGGCTGGGCGCTGGCGCCGGTGCTCGACGGACTCGCGCTCGGCGAGGCCACCGCGCGCAGCCTGGGCCTGCCGCTGGGCGCGATGCGCGCGGCGCTGGTCGTGGTGCTGGCGCTGGCCACCGGCGCGGCCGTGGCGCAGACCGGGCTGATCGCCTTCGTCGGACTCGCGGCGCCGCATCTGGTGCGCTCGGTGGTCAAGACCACGCATGCGCGGCTGATCGTGCTGTCGGCGCTGATGGGCGGCCTGCTGCTGATGGCGGCCGACCTGCTGGCGCGCTGGCTGATCGCGCCGCAGGAGCTGCCCGTGGGCGTGCTCACGGCCGTGCTGGGCGGCAGCTACCTGCTGTGGCTGATGCACAGGCGCAGCGCGCGGAGCGGCGTGGCATGAGCCGCAACGACGCTCCCGCCGCGCTCGAGGCGCGCCAGCTGAGCGCCACGCTCGGTTCCACCGAGGTGCTGCACAGCATCGACCTGAAGCTGCGGGCGGCGCGCTGGACCAGCATCGTCGGCCCGAACGGCGCGGGCAAGTCGACGCTGCTGAAGGCGCTGGCGGGGCTGCTTGCGCATCGCGGCGAGGTGCGCCTGTTCGGCGAGGCGCAGGACAAGGTGCCCGCCCGCGTGCGCGCTCGCCGCCTTTCGTGGCTGGGCCAGAGCGGCACGGGCGAGGGCAGCGCCGACGACCTGATGGTCTACGACGTCGCCATGCTCGGCCGCCTGCCTCACCAGCGCTGGCTCGCCACGCCCGGCGTCGCCGACCGCGAGGCCGTCGAACGCGCACTGCGCAGCACCCAGGCCTGGGACTGGCGCGACCGCCCGTTGGGCCAGCTCTCCGGCGGCGAACGCCAGCGCGTGCTGCTGGCACGCGCGCTCGCCGTCGAAGCCGAGGCGCTGCTCATGGACGAACCGCTCGCCAACCTCGACCCGCCCCACCAGGCCGACTGGATGCAGATCGTCCGCACCCTCGTCGCCGAAGGCCGCACGGTGATCAGCGTGCTGCACGAACTGCCGATGGCCCTGGCCGCCGACGAGATGGTGGTGATGGACCAGGGCCGCGTCGTGCACCACGGCACCTGCGACGACCCGGCCACCCATGCCGCGCTGGAGCAGGTCTTCGACCACCGCATCCGCGTGCACCGCGTGGCTGAGCAGTGGATTGCGTTACCCAGATGAAATCGAAATGCGGGATCGGACAGCCGAACGCAGAGGGCGCGAAGGATTCGCAGAGGTCGCAGAAGTGAATACAAAATTTCTCGATATTCCTTTTGCGACCTCTGCGAAACCTTTGCGACTTCTGCGTTCCCGGTCAAGTCCGCATTTGAGACAGCTTGAAAAGGCATAGATGCAAATAGAGACCCCACCCAGCGAAAAGCCCTACGAGAAGCCCGAAGGCGAGCGCCGCGGCATCGTCATCGTCAACACCGGCGACGGCAAGGGCAAGAGCACGGCCGCCTTCGGCCTCGCGCTGCGCGCGCACGGCCGCGGCAAGGCCGTGAAGATCTACCAGTTCATGAAGGTGCCCACCGCGCGCTTCGGCGAGCACCGCATGTTCGAGCAGATCGGCATTCCCATCGAAGGGCTGGGCGACGGCTTCAGCTGGAAGAGCCAGGATCTCGAACGCTCGGGCCAGCTCGCGCGCGACGGCTGGGAGAAGGCGAAGGCGGCGATCCTGTCGGGCGAGTTCTTCCTCGTGGTGCTCGACGAGATCACCTATCCGCTGATCTACGGCTGGCTGCCGCTCGAAGGCGTGCTCGAAACGCTGCGCGCGCGGCCGAAGCATGTGCACGTTGCGCTCACCGGCCGGCGCTGCCCGCCGGAGATCATCGAGCTGGCCGACACGGTGACGGAGATGACGCTGGTCAAGCACGCCTTCAAGGCCGGCATTCCCGCCCAGCGCGGCATCGAGGACTGAAGGCGCTCATGGCACACGCGTTCGAGGCCGGCGAGGCGAGGGCGGTGTACCGCGCCATCCACGAGCGGCGCGACATGCGCCACTTCGCGGGTGGCCGCGTCGAGCCCGAGGTGCTGCGCCGGCTACTCGACGCGGCGCACCACGCGCCCAGCGTGGGCTTCATGCAGCCGTGGCGCTTCATCCGCATCCGGGGCGAGGCCCTGCGGCAGCAGCTGCATCGCGTGGTCGAGCAGGAGCGCGTGCTGACGGCCCGCGCCCTCGGCGAGCGCGAGGACGAGTTCATGCGCCTGAAGGTGCAGGGCCTGCTCGATGCCGCCGAGCTGCTGGCGGTGACGCTGGCCGACGGGCGCGAGAAGCACGTGTTCGGCCGCCGCACGCTGCCGCAGATGGACCTGGCCTCGGCCTCCTGCGCCATCCAGAACCTCTGGCTCGCGGCGCGCGCCGAGGGGCTGGGCATCGGCTGGGTGTCGCTGTTCGACCCGGCAGAGGTGGCCGCGCTGCTGGGCCTGCCCGAGGGCGCGGAGCCCATCGCCTTGCTGTGCCTGGGCCCCGTGCACGCCTTCTACGAAGAACCGATGCTGCAGCGCGAACGCTGGGCCCGGCGCGAGCCGCTGGCCTCGCTGGTGTTCGACGAAAGCTGGGGCCGGCCTTCGGACCTGTTCGATCAATCCACCGCCGTGGAGCGCACCTGATGCTGGCCTTCGACTCCGTTCTCTTCGAGCTCGCGCGCTTGTTTCTCTGGCCGGTGACGCTGGGCGTGCTGCTGTCCTTCGTCTATGCCGTGTACTGCCTTGGCGCGTTCGGCGTCGAATACCTGCAGCGCCGCCGCGATCCGTCGCGCGCGCTGGTGCTGCAAAGCCACGCGCAGGCCAGCCAGGAGCAGATGGAGCTGGTGGTGCTCAAGCAGCTCGAAGGCGTGCGCCTGTGCAGCCGCGTGGCGCCGATGCTGGGGCTGATCGCCACCATGATCCCCATGGGCCCCGCGCTGGTGGCCGTGGCCTCGGGCGAATCGCAGGGCGTGGCGCAGAGCCTGGCACCGGCCTTCGCGAGCGTGATCGTGGCGCTGGCCTCGGCCTCGATCACCTTCGTGGTCTACACCGTGCGCCGCCGCTGGCTGATGCGCGAGCTGGTGACGGTACTCGACGCGCAGGACCGCCTCTCATGAGCCGGCGCCAGTTCTCGATATTGAGCAGCCTGGACAGCGACGACGACGATCCGGTGCTCTCGACCATCAATCTGATCGACGTGTTCATGGTGGTGATCGGCATGCTGATGATCGCGGTCATCAACAACCCGATGAATCCCTTCGCACAGGACAAGGTGACGATCATCCGCAACGAAGGCCAGCCGGACATGGAGATCGTCACGCGCGAGGGCCGCAAGATCACCCGCTTCAAGGCCAGCGGCGCGACGGGGCAGGGCGATGGCGAGAAGGCCGGCACCGCCTGGCGGCTGAAGGACGGGACGATGGTCTACGTGCCCGCGGATGCGGAGCTGGCCGGGCCGGGCGGGAAGTGACGCGGCTTCTTTTTTCAGCCTGGTTCTTTCTTGCCGGGTTGGGACTGCTCCAGCCGGCGCACGCGCAGCAGCAGCGGCCTGCACGCGTCGTGGTGCTCAGCACCTCGCTGGTATCGCCGGCGCGCGTGGTGCGGCTTCAGGCTGCGGCGCGCGAGGCGGGGCTGCCCTTGCAGGTGCTGTCGGCTTCGCAGGACTCGCCAGAGGCACTGGCCGCCGCGATCGACGGAGCGGGCCTGCTCGTGATCGACGCGCCGCACATCAGCGTGGCGCAGGCGGCGGCTGCGCGCTTCGGCGACGCGATCTCGCGCAGTGCGGTGCCCTACGTGCTCGTCGGTGAATTCGCGCTGGTGGCCAAGGCTCAGACGACGGCCGCTGCACCTCTCGCGGCCGAGCGCGGCGTCGATGCCGCCTGGGCGCAGCGGCTGCGCGAGTTCTGGCGCTTTGCGGGCGCGGCCAACCTGGGGGCGTCGATGAAGGCACTGCGCCAGCCCGGCAGGCTGGACGGGCTGCCCGATTCCGTGCCGCTTCCGCTCGCCGGCATCTATCACCCAGGCTGGCCGCGCGTCGAAACGGACATGGCAGCCGTCGAAAGGCTGCCAGGCAACGGCACCGTCGCCATCGCCGTCAACAGCGCCACCGTGACGGGCGACGACACCGGCTGGCTCGATGCGCTGATCGCATCGCTGGAAGCCCGCGGCCTGCGCGCCTACGCCTTCTACGGCCCGCGCCAGCAGAAGGACCTGTTCTTCCGCATGACGCACGATGAAGGCGAACGTCGCGTGGCCGACGCCATCGTCAACGCCTCGCTGGTCTTCAGCCCCAACGAGCGCAAGGCCGAGCTGGAGCGCATCGGCGTGCCGGTGCTGCAGACGCTGCCCTCGCTGGCGATGGACGCCGCGCAATGGGCGAAGAGCAAGGACGGCCTCGCGCAGACCGACATCGCCGCCTACTACAGCCCGAGCGAACTGGCCGGCATGACCGACCCGATGCTCGTGAGCGCCCGCGATGCAGCGAGCGGCACGCTGCAGCCGCTGCCCGCGCAGATCGACGCCGTGGCCGCCAAGGCCGCCGCGCTGCTGCGCTTGCAACGCACGCCACCGGCCGAGCGGCGCGTGGCGATGCTGGTCTACAACTACCCGCCGGGCGAGGCCAACTTCGGCGCCTCGTTCCTGAACGTGCCGCGCAGCGTCAACAACATGCTGGCGGCGATGAAGTCGGCCGGCTACGTTGCCGAGCTGCCCGGCACCGACGCGCTCATCGCGCAGGTGCAGGCGACGATGCGGGCCTACTACCCGACGGGCCAGGGCGACGAGCTGCAGCCGCTGCTCGACAAGGATCTGGCTGACACGCTGACGCTTTCGGACTACCTCGCATGGTTCCGCGCGCTACCGCAGGAAACGCAGAGCCGCATCGAAAGCTATTGGGGAGCGCCCGAGAAGTCGACCATGCTGCGCGCCGTGGCGGGCGGCCCGGCCTTCGTGATCCCGCGCGTGCGCTTCGGCAACGTGGTCGTGCTGCGCCAGCCGCCGCGCTTCGAGCCTGGCACGCAGGTTGTGGGCAAGGCCGAGCAGGTCTATCACCGTTCGGCCGTTCCGCTGAGTCACGGCTACCTCGCAACGTATCTCTGGCTGCGCAAGCGCTTCGGCGCCAGCGCGGTGGTGCACGTGGGCACGCACGGCACGGTCGAGTGGTCGGCGGGCAAGGAGCGCGGGCTGTCGGTGCAGGACGATCCGCTGCTCGCGCTGGGCGACCTGCCCAACGTGTACCCGTACATCATGGACAACCTTGGCGAGGCCACCACCGCCAAGCGGCGCGGCCGCGCGACCATGGTGAGCCACTCGACGCCCATGTTCGCGCCGGCAGGCTTTCGCCCCGGCGTGCAGGAAATGCACGAGCGCATGCATGAGTGGGAGACGCTCTCGCCCGGCCCGGTGAAGAAGGCGTTGGAAAAACGGCTCACGGCGGAGTTCGCCGAGCAGCGCTACGACCGCGACCTGGGCTGGACGCCCGCGCGCATCCGCGCCGATTTCGCGGGCTTCATCGCGGTGCTGCATCCGTACCTCGACGAGCTCGCGCAGACCGCGCAGCCGCTGGGCCTCGCGACCTTCGGGCAGGCGCCCGACGCGCAGCGCAGGCGCATGACCATCCTGCAGATACTCGGCAAGCCGTTGGTCGAGGCGCTGGGCGAGGACATCGACGAGGCCTTCCTGATCGACGCGAAGAGCGTCGCGCGCTCGCGCCCTGCGCGCTGGGTGGAACAGGCGCTCGCCGACGCGCAGGCCGCCAGCGCCATGGGCAAGACGCCGGCCGACCGGCAGAAGCTGCTGGAGCTGGCCGCGCGCGCCCGCAAGCTCGACGACGTGCTCGCGCACAACGAGGAAATCGAAGGACTGCTGACCGCGCTCGACGGCCGCTATCTCAAGTCCAGCTACGGCGGCGACCCGGTGCGCAACCCCGACAGCCTGCCGACCGGGCGCAATCTCTACGGCTTCGACCCGAGCCGCGTGCCCACCCGCACGGCCTGGGAGACGGGCGTGGCCGCCATGGACGACTGGATCGCGCAGCACGCCAAGACCCATGCCGGCAAGCCGCCCGAGAAAATCGCCTTCACCCTCTGGGCCGGCGAGGCCTCGCGACACCAGGGCGTGCTGGAGAGCCAGGCCTTCTATGCCATGGGTGTGAGGCCGCGCTGGGACGAGGGCGGGCGCATGGCGGGCATCGAGATCATTCCGGCGTCGCAGCTGAATCGACCGCGCATCGACGTGCTGGTCAGCGTCACGGGCTCCTACCGCGACCAGTTCCCGGCCGTGATGCGCTGGCTCGACGAAGCGGTGCAGCAGGTGGCGGCGCTGCGCGAGCCCGGTAACGCCGTCGCCCTGCACAGCGAGGCGATGGCGCGAAAGCTGAGCGCTGAGGGGGCGACGGCGAGCGAGGCGCAACGCTGGTCCACCGCCCGCGTGTTCTCCAACGAGCAGGGCAGCTACGGCGCCGGGCTGGAGGAAGCCGCGCTCGCGAGCGATGTATGGAAGAACCAGCAGCGCGGCGGCGGCGACGCGCAGATGGCGCAGCTCTACATGGACCGCATGGGCCACGCCTACGGCAAGGGCCTGGACGGCGCCGTGCGGCCAGGCGCCTACGCGGGCAACCTCGCGCAGGTCGATGCGGCGCTGATGGCGCGCAGCTCCAACCTCTACGGCGTGCTCACCAACGACGACCCGTTCCAGTACCTGGGCGGCATCGCCCAGGCGGTGCGGCATCTCACCGGCAAGGACCCGGCGCTGTACGTGCAGAACCTGCGCGACGGCGCCGAGGTGCGCACCGACACCGCGGCCGGCGCCATCGCGCGCGAGATGCAGACGCGCTACCTGCACCCGCAGTGGATCGAGGCCCAGAAGGCCGAGGGCTACAGCGGCACGCTGCAGGTGCTGAAGACCGCGCAGTTCCTCTGGGGCTGGCAGGTGACCGCGCCGCAGGCAGTGCGGCAGGATCAGTGGCAGTCGCTGCACGACGTGTACGTGCGCGACCGGTACCGGCTGGGCACGCGCGAATGGCTGGAAGGCGACAACCGCGCGGCCTTCGCGCAGACGCTGGAGCGCATGCTCGATGCGGTGCGGCTGAATTATTGGAAGCCCGATGCCGCCACGCGGCGAGAGCTGGCGCAGGCCTATGCGCAGGCGGTGCGGGCGACGGGGCTGCGCGAGCCGAATGCGGGTGTGCAGCGCTTCGTGCAGGCCGAACTGGCACCGGCTCCGGTTTCGCCCAGGCCGCAGCCGGCCGTCACTCCCGTGGTCGTGCAGGCGCCCGCGCCGGCAGCGGTCTCTGAACCTGCTCCCGCGCCGGACGGCCCGCGGCCCGTCTTCGGCCTGAAGCTGGAGCAGACGCCAGCGGATGCACCGCCGCCCAAGGTCGACGAAGCCGCCGTCCTGCGGCTCTGGATGGTGCTGGGCGCCGCGCTGCTTCTGGCGTTCGGTGCGGCGATGCAATGGCGCCGGGGCAGGGCGGCCGCCTGATTCGCGAGAATGGCGGCTCCCATGCCCTTGCCGAGTTCCGAATACGCCATCGCCTTCGCCGCCGCGCTGTGGATAGCGCTGGCCGTCGATCGCTGGCTGGGCGAGCCGCCAGCGCCGCTGCATCCGGTCGTGTGGATGGGGCTCTATCTGGGCACGGGGTCGCGCATCGCGCCGCGTATTCATGAGGCCAAGACGGTCGATCTGCCGATGTTCTTCTGCGGCGCGCTGGTGTGGTGCGTGGGGGCGATGTGCGTCTGGGGCATCGCGATGGCCCTGCAGACGCTGGCGGTGCTGCATCTGCCGACCTGGGCGGTGGCGCTCGTGGTGGGCCTGCTGCTGAAGCCGCTCTTCGCCTGGCGCATGCTGCGCGACGAGGTGCTCGCGGTCGAGGCGGCGCTGGGCGTTTCGCTCGATGCCGGGCGCGCTCAGCTGGCGCGCCTTGTGAGCCGTGACGTCGAGCGTCTCAGCGAGCGCGAGGTGCGCGAGAGCGCCATCGAATCGCTCGCCGAGAACCTCAACGATTCGCTGGTGGCGCCCGTCTTCTGGTTCGTGCTGCTGGGCCTGCCGGGCGCGGCGCTCTACCGTTTCGCCAACACCGCCGATGCGATGTGGGGTTATCGAGGCGAGCGCAACGGCCGCGACTGGACCTGGTTCGGCAAATGGGCCGCGCGCGCCGATGACGTGCTCTCGTGGATTCCGGCGCGCATCACCGTGGCGCTGCTCGCGCTGGCCGCATGGCGCTGGCCCGGCGGCCTCGGGTTCGAGGCGCGCCGCACGCCGTCGCCCAACAGCGGCTGGCCGATGGCCGCGATGGCCCTGCTGCTCGGCGTGCGGCTGGCTAAGCCGGGCGTGTATGCGCTGAATGCCGAAGGCGCCGCCCCGACGCCGGCGGATACCGGCCGTGCCGCGCAGCTCGGCCAGCGCGGTGTGCTGCTGCTGGCGAGCGGCGTCCTGTTGCTGGCCGCCGCGCTACTGTTCTTCGTGCCATGACCGACGCCGACTCCCTGTTCACCCACGGCGGCCCGGACGCGCTCGGCGCGCCCGCGCATGACTTCTCCACCAACGCCAACGCATGTGGCCCGAGCCCCGGGACGATGGAGCTGGTGCGTGCGGCCGACCTGTCCCGCTATCCCGATCCGGCCTACACGGCGCTGCGCGAGCAACTCGCAGCCATGCACGGCGTGGACGCGTGGCGCATCGTGCTCGCGGCCGGGGCCAGCGAATTCATCCGGCGCATCACGACCTGGGTGGCGCTCGAAAACCGGAACGGGCATGGCGAGGCAGCGCTGCCGGCCATGTCATACGGCGACTACGCCGCGAGCGCTCGGGCGCTCGGGTTGCAGGTGGTGCGCGCACCGCATGCGGCGCGGCGGCCCTGGCTGGCCTGGTGCTGCGATCCTTCTGCGCCGCTGGGCCAGGCGCAGCAGGGCATCGGCGAAACCGTCGATGCCCTGCCCGAAGGCGTGCCATGCGTGCTCGACCGCGCCTACGAGCCTCTGCGGCTGGAAGGCCGTCTCGCACTGAACCAGCGGCAGCTAAACCGCGTCTGGCAGATGTGGTCGCCCAACAAGGCGCTCGGCATGACGGGCGTGCGCGCGGCCTATGCGATCGCACCGGCTGATGCGCAGGACGCGGTGCGCACGCTGTTGCGCCTTGCAGCCTCGTGGCCGGTGGGCGCGGATGGCGTGGCGATGCTTTCGGCCTGGACACAGCCGGGTGTGCAGCAGTGGCTGCGCGACAGCCTCGTCACCCTGCGTGCGTGGAAGGCGTCGCAGACGGCCTTGTGCAGCGAGATGGGCTGGCAAGTCTGGCCGAGCGACGCCAACTTCCATGTCGCCAAGCCCGGCGCCGACGATTTCGCAGCTCTGCTGAAGCGGCTGCGCGCGGCGGGCATCAAGCTGCGCGACTGCACTTCCTTCGGCCTGCCGGGCCACGTGCGCATGGGCGTGCTGCCGCCAGCCAGCCAGCAGGCGCTGAAAGAAGCCTGGACAAGCGCGGCCTGAACGCATACGTACCCACCCTGACCGAAGACCAGAAGAAAAGATGCTCTACGCCATCACCACGCTCTTTCTGTGCCAGCTTGCCGGCGAACTGCTCGTGCAGTGGCTGGGGCTGCCCATTCCCGGACCGCTGATCGGCATGGTGTTCCTGTTCATCGGCCTGCTGGTGCGCGGCAGCGTTCCGCAGGTGCTGAACGAAACATCGGGCCATCTGCTGCGCAACCTGATGCTGCTGTTCATTCCGGCCGTCACCGGCGTGATGCTGCATTTCGAGCGGGTGGGGCGCGAGTGGCTGCCGTTCCTGGCGGCCGGCATCGCGGGGGCAGCCTTCACCATGACGGTCACCGCGCTCACCTTCCGCTGGATGATCCGCATCACCGGCAAGGACGCCCAATAGATGACCGCGCCCGCCAGGCTCTTCGAAATCTGGGTGTTCCTGGCCCAGTCGCCGCTGCTGTGGCTGTCGCTCACGCTGCTGGCGTACCTGGGGGCGCTGTGGCTGCACACACGCAGCGGGCGCAACCCGATGGTCAACCCGGTGCTGATCTCGGTGATCGTGATCGTCACCGTGCTGCTGCTCACGCGCACGCCCTACGACACGTATTTCGAGGGCGCGAAGTTCGTGCACTTCCTGATCGGCCCCGCCACGGTGGCGCTGGCCGTGCCGCTGTACGGGCAGATCGACCGGCTGCGGCGGCTGTGGCTGCCCATCGGTGTGGCGCTGATCGTGGGTTCGGTCGCGGCCATCGTCTCGGCCGTGGGCATCGCATGGGTGCTGGGGGGCTCGCACGAGCTGATGATGTCGCTCGCGCCCAAGTCGGCCACCATGCCCATCGCGATGGGCGTGGCCGAGAAGATCGGCGGGCTGCCCTCGCTGGCGGCGGTCGCCGCGGCTGTCGCGGGCATCTCGGGCGCGATCATGGCCACCGGTTTGCTGAACCTGCTGCGCATCCGGGAGCCGGCGGTGCGCGGCTTCGCGGTCGGCATGGCTGCGCACGGCATCGGCACGGCGCGTGCCATCCAGGTGAACGAGACGGCGGGCGCGTTCTCGGCGCTGGCGATGGGACTCAACGGCATCGCCACCGCGCTGCTGGTGCCGCTGATCGTGAAGCTGATGGGAGCCTAGAACAGCATGGCGAAGCCCGCTGTGGAACCGCGTCAGATGGAGCTGGTCTGGCCTTCCAAGGCCTATCTGCCAAGCTACGTCTCCGCGCTCAACCGCGGCTGGGCGCGCGACGAGACGCGGCCCGAATCGGGCGCCGAGGACCGCGCCGCCATCAAGGCGAACGCCGACCGCTTCCTTGCGAGCCTGGTCGACCGCGAGGCGAAGGGCGGCCGCATCGTCATGCCCGACGGCTCCAAGGTCCGGCGCCTGCCAGGCTACAAGTGCTGGATGTGGGACGGCGAGTTCTGCGGCAGCATCGACCTGCGCTGGGAGCCCGGCACCGACGCCTTGCCGCTCTACTGCCTGGGCCACATCGGCTACAACGTCGTGCCCTGGAAGCAGCGCAAGGGCTACGCCACGCGCGCGCTCGGCGCGATGCTCAAGCTCGCGGCCGGAGAGGGCCTCAAGCGCGTGGAGATCACCACCAGCCCCGACAACTTCGCTTCGCAGAAGGTGATCGTGGCGAACGGCGGCGAGCTGGTCGAGACTTTCATCACCCTGCCGAGCCAGGGGAGCCTGACGAAGCTGCGCTACCGCATCGCGCTTGTCTGAATCGCGGCTGGCGCAGAATCTCACTCCCGCAAACCGAGCCGGAGAAGAATTTCATGGCCCAGTACACAGCGGAAGTCCTCTGGCTGCGTGGCGAGCAGGACTTCCTCGCGAACACCTACAGCAGGCGGCACTCGCTGCGCTTCGACGGCGGCGCCGAAGTGGCCGCGTCTTCCTCGCCGCACGTGGTGCCGCTGCCGATGTCGGATGCATCGGCGGTCGATCCGGAGGAGATGTTCGTGGCCTCGCTGTCGAACTGCCACATGCTGTGGTTCCTCACGATGGCGGTGAAGCGCAGGTTCGTGGTCGACCGGTATTTCGATGCGGCCGTCGGCGTGATGGAGAAGAACGCCGAGGGCAAGATGGCGATGACGGTGGTCACGCTGCGCCCCGAGGTGATCTTCTCGGGCGAGAACCTGCCAACGCGCGAGCAGATCGGGCAGATGCATCACCGGGCGCACGAGGAATGCTTCATCGCCAACTCGGTGAAGACCGAGGTGCGCTGCGAGCCGGTGTTCTGACCCGGCCGCGCGGGGTCAGCCGACGAGCGAACGGCTCTTCATCTCGAGCCGGGTAACGAGGCGCTGCAGCGCGCTTTCGGCGCCCGGCGGCAGCGCCAGGAAGCGGAAGCCCAACTGGTAGCGCGGCGTGCCGTTGGGCTGCATGCCGGGGCGCAGCGACACCAGTTCCAGGTCGAGCGTGAGGCGCCCGAGCGCTCCCAGCGAAAGTTCGCAGTCCCGCAGGAAGGTGCCGACTGGCAACGCGGCCGCGCGTTCGTCGCGGGTGCGCAGGCCTACGCCGCCCAGCGACAGGTCCTGTACCTCGAAGGAGAAGGCCTCGCGGTTGGGCAGGGTGCCGGAGCAGGTGTACGAATCGGCGATGGGCGCGTCCACGCGGAAGTACTCGCGCCGCTGCAGGTAGACGAGCATCTCGGGGAAGTCGGCCTCGAACGCCGGCATGCCCTCGTAGCGGATCTCGCGCGGCGAGGCGATGGAGAACTCGATGCGCACGCCGTCCTGCTGGGCCTCGAAGTGGCAGCGCGGCGCCGCCAGCAGGCCCTGGTTCTGCTCGGGCGAGGCGCCCCAGTCGAAGATGAATACCCGGGCGCGGGTGTCCACGTCGAGCAGCTGCGTCACCAGATGGCCGCCCGCGTATTGCACGGTGAGGTTGTCGCGGCGGCCGGCGAGGTTGCGCAGGTGGACGCCGATCTCCGCCGGCGTGCGGCGGCCGAATCCGCTGGTGTGCTCGGCTGCATTCGACTGTTCTGTATCCATGAGCTTGTGTGTCTGTTTTCCGGCGCGCGCATGGGCGGGCTGGCTCCCGGGGCCGGATGCCGGGTGGAGGGTGTCGGGGACGGGTTTCCGGCAGGCAGCCGAAGTGATTAACGGCATTTGCCGGCCGGAATTTAGGGCTGCGCGGCGATCTGCAGGCAGATCGCCGCCTGATCGCCCCCTGCAGCGGCAATCCCGCGGTCAGCGGCGCTGCAGCCTCGGGTTCTTGGCGAACAACTCGGCGGCCCAGTCCACGAAGGCGCGCACCTTCGCGCTCAGGTGGCGGTTGGGCGGATAGACCACATGGATGGGCAGCGGGTCGCGCTGCCAGTCGGGCAGGATCTGCACCAGCTCGCCGCTTTCCAGCAGCGGTTCGGCCATGAAGGTGATGCACTGCGAGATGCCGAAGCCGCCCAGCACCGCCGTGATGTGCGCGTTGCTCTCGTTCACCGACACCCGATAGGGGCCGTTCAGCTCGATCACCTCGTCGCCCTTCTTGAACTCGTGCGGATACACGCGCCGCGTGGTGCCCGAGAAGTAGCTGACCACGTGATGGCGCTTCTCGATGTCGTTCGGGTGCTGCGGGATGCCGTAGCGCTTTACATAGGCCGGCGACGCCACGGTGACGAAATCCAGCGTGCCGATGCGCCGGGCCACCAGCGACTGGTCGCTGAGTTCGCCCGCGCGGATCACGCAGTCGACGTTGTCGCTGATGAGGTCGACGGTGCGGTCGCTCACGCCCAGGTCGACCTGGATGTCGGGGTAGCGGTCGCAAAAGGTGGCCAGCGCGGGCAGGATGATCAGCCTCGCCACCGATGTGCCGACGTCGATGCGCAGCCGCCCCGTGGGGTTGGCCTGCGCATTCGTCATGCTGGCTTCCATGTCGTCGAAGTCGTTGAGCAGGCGCGCCGCCCGCTCGAAGTAGGCCGCGCCGTCGGGCGTGACGGTGACGCGGCGCGTTGTGCGGTTGAGCAGCTTCACGCGCAGGCGCGATTCGAGCGCCTGAATCTGCTTGGTGACCGTGCCCTTGGGGAGGGCCAGCGAGTCCGCTGCCCGGGTGAAGGTGCCGGCTTCCACGACGCGGACGAAGATCCGCATGGCCTGGATTTGATCCATCGAATGCCTGTTCTGGGTACCCGGCCCACACCGGGGGAGGCGGATTCTCACACAAGGAGACAATTCCCTCCGGTGGCACCGCCTGTTGCCTTGAGCTGTGCTGATTGTTGTCCGTTTGGAAACAGAGTGGGGTCGGCCGACCCTGTTTATGGACAGATCGGCCGACTTATATTTCAACCATCGCCCAAATCCCCGAGGTCGCCCATGTCACCCGTTCCATCGTCCCGTTCTGCCGAAGCCGCCGCCCGCGCTGCGGCACAAGGCGTGGAAGCCGATCTGTCGATCGAGCTGCCCGGCCGCGAACCGGTCGGTGCCCGTGTGTATGGCCAGCGCGCCAAGGGCGATGTGGCGCCGCTGGTGCTGCATTTCCACGGCGGCACCTTCGTCTGCGGCGGCCTGGACAACGGCCGCAACGTGGCGCGGCTGCTGGCCGGGGCGGGCGCGGTGGTGGTTTCGCTGGCCTACCCGCTGGCGCCTCAGTCTCCGTTCCCGGAGCCCATCGAAGTGGGCTATGCGGCCCTCGAATGGCTCTACAAGCAGCGCACCAAGCTCGGCGGCAAGGGCTCCCAGGTCTATCTGGCCGGCGAGGAAGCCGGCGGCAACCTGGCGGCAGCCGTGGCGCTGATCGCCCGCGACCGGGCCCATCCGCCGATCGCGGGCCAGATCCTGCTGTCGCCCATGCTCGACCCCTGCGCCGGCACCGCCTCGCTGCGCAACGCCACCAACGACGCGGCCGAATGCCGCTGGGCCAGCGGCTGGGAGAAGTACCTGAGCTGCCCCTCGAACGCCATGCACCCCTACGCAGTGCCCAGCGGTTCGCTGCGGCTGTCGGCACTGGCGCCCGCGCTGGTGCTGGTGGGTGCCGACGACGCCATGCACGACGAGGCAATGACTTTCGCCAACCGCCTGCGCGCGGCCGGCATCGAGGTCACGAGCAGCGTGCTGCCCAGCGCGGCCAATTGGCCCAAGGCGCTGTACGACACCGAGAACACGGGCTGCGTAGCCTGTGAAGCGGCGGTGCAGCAGCACTTCCGTGAGTTCTTCAGCGCGACGACGCCGCCGCCCGCGACGGCCAACCACCCCAGCTAGTTCCCGCCGGTCACCGGCTGCCTGATCGACACGCTGCCAGCGCGGCCGCGTGCCGGGGCCCCTTTTCCCCTGAAATCCCGCCTCCTGGTGCCAAAGCGCCGGGGTGGCTTGTTGCATCCCAAAAGTCATCGAGAAGGACTGAACATCATGTCGAACAACGAGAAAAAGCTGTCTTCCGCCGCCCGCAAGGGCCTCTGGCCTGCCGTGACCGGCCTCACTGCGCTGCTGGCCGTGGCCGCGGCGGTGGTGGGCATGTACAGCTTCAAGGCCGAAGCCAACAACGCACCGGCGGCGCCGCAGGCCACGCCGGTGTCGGTCGCCACGGTGGCGGCGAGCGAGATCAACGCCTGGGACGAGTTCTCGGGCCGGCTCGAAGCCGTGCAGCGCGTCGACGTGCGCTCCCGCGTGGCGGGCGCCGTGCAGGCGGTGCACTTCCGCGAAGGCGCGCTGGTGAAGCAGGGCGACCTGCTGGTCACCATCGACCCCGCGCCGTATGCGGCCGAGGTCGAGCGTGCCGAGGCGCAGGTGGCTTCCGCGCAGGCCCGCCAGTCCTTCAGCCGCAGCGAGCAGGAGCGCGCCAAGCGCCTGTGGGACGACAAGGCCATCGCCCAGCGCGAGTACGACGAGCGTGTGAACGCCGGCCGCGAAGCCGAAGCCAACCTGCGCGCGGCCCAGGCCTCGCTGCAGTCGGCGCGCCTGAACCTGGGCTATACCCAGGTGCGTGCGCCGGTGTCGGGCCGCATCGGCCGCATCGAGGTGACGGTGGGCAACCTGGTGGCGGCCGGTCCGGGCGCTCCGGTGCTGACCACGCTGGTGTCGGTGAGCCCGATCTACGCGAGCTTCGATGCCGACGAACAGGTCATCACTCGCGCGCTGAAAGAACTGCCCAGTGGCTCCAGCGCCCGCGGCCAGATCGAGAGCATCCCCGTGCAGATGGGCACCGCCGGCATGGACGGCACGCCCTTCACCGGCAAGCTGCAGCTGATCGACAACCAGGTCGATGCCCGCAGCGGCACCGTGCGCGTTCGTGCCTCGTTCGACAACAAGGACGGCGCCCTGATCCCCGGCCAGTTCGCCCGCATCCGCATGGGCCAGGCCCGCAACGACACCGCGCTGCTGGTGAGCGAACGCGCCATCGGCACCGACCAGAACAAGAAGTTCGTGATGGTCGTGGGTGACGACAGCAAGGCCGTCTACCGCGAAGTGACGCTCGGGGCCTCCATCAACGGCCTGCGTGTCGTGAGCAAGGGCCTGAAGGCGGGCGACCGCGTGATCGTGAACGGCCTGCAGCACATCCGCCCGGGTGCGGTGGTGGCGCCGCAGCAGGTGACGATGGACGCGAAGGCCGATACGAAGCAACAACAACCGGAACGCGTGGCAGAGGCCGCGAAGTCCTGATTTCGGAGGAGGGCGCAGCCGCGCCCGCCGGAGAACCAATATGAATCTCTCAAAATTCTTCATCGACCGGCCGATCTTTGCCGGCGTGCTGTCGCTGTTGATGCTGATAGCGGGCCTGATCGCGTTGCGCGGTCTGCCGATCTCGGAGTACCCGGAAGTCGCGCCGCCCTCGGTGGTGGTGCGCGCCCAGTACCCCGGGGCCAACCCGAAGGTGATCGCCGAAACGGTGGCCACCCCGCTCGAAGAGCAGATCAACGGCGTCGAAGGCATGCTCTACATGGGCAGCCAGGCGACCACTGACGGCGTGCTGACGCTCACCGTCACCTTCCGCCTCGGCACCGATCCCGACAAGGCACAGCAGCTGGTGCAGAACCGCGTCTCCCAAGCCGAGCCGCGCCTGCCCGAGGAAGTGCGCCGTCTCGGCATCACGACCGTCAAGAGCGCGCCCGACCTGACGATGGTGGTCCACCTCGTCTCGCCGAACAACCGCTACGACATCAACTACCTGCGCAACTACGCGGTGCTGAACGTGAAGGACCCGCTGGCGCGCATCGAAGGCGTGGGCCAGGTCCAGATCTTCGGCGGCGGCGATTACTCCATGCGCGTGTGGCTCGACCCACAGAAGGTCGCGCAGCGCGGCCTGTCGGCTTCCGACGTGGTGGCCGCCATCCGCGGCCAGAACGTGCAGGCCGCGGCCGGCGTGGTCGGCGCTTCGCCGGGCCTGTCGGGCGTGGACATGCAGCTGTCGATCAACGCGCAGGGCCGCCTGCAGAGCGAGGAAGAGTTCGGCGACATCATCGTCAAGAGCGGCACCGACGGCGCCGTCACGCGTCTTCGCGACATCGGCCGCCTCGAGATGGGCGCCGCCGACTACTCGCTGCGCTCGCTGCTGAACAACGACCCGGCCGTCGGCATGGGCGTGTTCCAGGCGCCAGGCTCCAACGCGCTCGACATCTCTGCCAACGTCCGCAAGACGATGGAAGAGCTCAACAAGAACATGCCCGAGGGCCTGGAATACCGCATCGCCTACGACCCGACGCAGTTCGTGCGCGCGTCCATCGAGTCGGTGATCCACACGCTGCTCGAAGCCATCATGCTGGTGGTGCTGGTCGTGATCCTGTTCCTGCAGACCTGGCGCGCTTCCATCATCCCGCTGCTGGCCGTGCCGGTGTCGGTGATCGGTACCTTCGCGGTGCTGCACATCCTCGGTTTCTCGATCAACGCGCTGAGCCTGTTCGGGCTGGTGCTGGCCATCGGCATCGTGGTGGACGACGCCATCGTCGTGGTGGAGAACGTCGAGCGGAACATCGAAGCCGGCCTGACGCCGCGTGAGGCCACGTACCGCGCCATGCGCGAAGTGTCGGGCCCGATCATCGCGATCGCGCTGGTGCTGGTGGCCGTGTTCGTGCCGCTGGCCTTCATCAGCGGGCTCACGGGCCAGTTCTATCGCCAGTTCGCGGTGACCATCGCGATCTCGACGGTGATCTCGGCCATCAACTCGCTGACGCTGTCGCCCGCGCTCGCCGCCTTGCTGCTGCGCGGCCACGACGAGCCCAAGGACGCGCTGACGCGCGGCATGGACCGCGTCTTCGGCTGGCTGTTCCGCGGCTTCAACCGCTTCTTCCATCGCGGCTCCGAGGCCTACAGCGGCGGCGTCAAGCGCGTGATTTCGCGCAAGGCGCTGATGCTGGGGATCTACGTCGCGCTCATCGCGGTGACCTTCGGCCTGTTCAAGGCGGTACCCGGCGGCTTCGTGCCGGCGCAGGACAAGCAATACCTGATCGGTTTTGCGCAACTGCCCGACGGCGCGACGCTGGACCGCACCGACGAGGTGATCCAGCGCATGGGCGAGATCATGAAGAAGAACCCGAACGTGGAAGACGCCATCGCCTTTCCGGGCCTGTCGATCAACGGCTTCACCAACAGCTCCAACTCGGGCATCGTGTTCGCCACGCTCAAGCCCTTCGACCAGCGCAAGCGCCCCGACCAGAGCGGCGGCGCGGTGGCGGGCCAGCTCAACGGCGCGTTCTCGAGCATCCAGGACGCCTTCATCGTGATGTTCCCGCCGCCGCCGGTGGCGGGCCTGGGCACCACGGGCGGCTTCAAGCTGCAGCTGGAAGACCGCGGCTCGGTGGGCTACGACCAGATGGACGCGGCGGTGAAGGCCTTCATGGCCAAGGCACAGCAGGCGCCCGAGCTGGCCGGCATGTTCACCAGCTGGCAGGTCAACGTGCCGCAGCTGTATGCCGACATCGACCGCACCAAGGCCCGCCAGCTCGGCGTGCCGGTGACGGACATCTTCGACACCATGCAGATCTACCTGGGCAGCCTGTACGCCAACGACTTCAACAAGTTCGGCCGCACGTACTCCGTGCGCGTCCAGGCCGATGCGCCTTACCGCGCCCGTGCCGAGGACGTGGGCCTGTTGAAGGTGCGCTCGACCTCGGGCGAGATGGTGCCGCTGTCGGCGCTGATGAAGGTGAATTCGACCTTCGGGCCTGAGCGCGCCATGCGCTACAACGGCTACCTCGCCGCCGACATCAACGGCGGCCCGGCGCCGGGCTATTCGTCGGGCCAGGCGCAGGACGCGATCGTGAAGATCGCCGCCGAGACGCTGCCCAAGGGCGTGAGCTTCGAGTGGACCGAGCTGACCTACCAGGAGATCCTGGCCGGCAACTCCGCCTTCCTGGTGTTCCCGCTGGCCATCCTGCTGGTGTTCCTGGTGCTGGCCGCGCAGTACGAGAGCCTGACGCTGCCGATCGCGATCATCCTGATCGTGCCGATGGGCATCCTGGCCGCGATGACCGGCGTGTGGATCTCGGGGGGCGACAACAACGTCTTCACGCAGATCGGGCTGATAGTGCTGGTGGGGCTGAGTGCGAAGAACGCGATTCTGATCGTGGAGTTCGCACGGGAGCTCGAATTCGCAGGCCGCACGCCCGTGCAGGCGGCCATCGAAGCCAGCCGGCTGCGCCTGCGCCCGATTCTCATGACCTCGCTGGCCTTCGTGATGGGCGTGCTGCCCCTCGTGCTGTCGACCGGCGCGGGCTCGGAGATGCGCAAGGCCATGGGCGTGGCGGTGTTCGCCGGGATGATCGGCGTGACGGCCTTCGGCCTGTTCCTGACGCCGGTGTTCTACGTGCTGATGCGCCGCCTCGCGGGCAACCGGCCGCTGAAGCTGCATGGCGAAGTGCCGCATGGCGATGACTTCGTGTCGGCCGACCATCCGGCGACCCCGGCCTCGCACGGCGGCGCCGGCGGTGGCGGGCTGCACCCGGTGCCTGCCTCTCCGCGTCCCTCGCACGGCGCGCACGACTGACCGATCGGGAAGAAGAAAGCAGAAAGCTGATCATGAAATTCTCAGTACAACCCTTGGTGAAGCCCCTGCGGACTGCCTTGCTGCCGCTGATGGCCGCCCTGGTGCTGGCCGGCTGTGCCACCGTGCCCTCGGGCCTGCCCGAGATCCAGACCACCGCCCAGTTCAAGGAGCAGGGCAAGGAGCAGCAGCAACAAGGCGCCACGCCGCCCGCCGGCTTCACGCGCGCAGTGCCCGCCGAGGCACAGCCGCGCGGCGCATGGTGGCTGGCGTTCAACGACCCGGTGCTCAATTCGCTGGTCGAGAAGGCCGACGTGAACAACGGCAACATCCAGGCCGCTGCCGCGCGGCTGGCCGAGGCCCGCGCGCTGGCGCGCAGCGCCAACGCCGACCGCCTGCCGCAGATCGGCCTGAGCGCCGGCGCCAACCGCGGCGCGGGCCTGGACAAGGCCACCGCCAGCACGCGTCCGGCCACGATGACCAACATCGGCGCCACCTTCTCGTACGAGGTCGACCTGTTCGGCCGGCTCTCGGGCGCGAGCAAGGCCGCGAACCTGGACGCGGCCGGCCGCGAGGCGCTGCTGCAGAGCACGCGCCTGGCGGTGCAGGCCGAGGTGGCGCAGACCTATCTGCAGCTTCGCGCACTCGATGCGGAGCGCGCGCTGGTGCGCGAGCAGGTCGAGGCCTACCGCGACACGCTGCGCCTGTCGCAGCGCCGCGAGCAGGCCGGCGACATTGCCGAGCTCGACGTGGCGCGGGTGCAGACCGAGGTGTCGTCCACCGAGTCGGACGCGCTCGCGCTCGACCGCCAGCGCGCACAGGTCGAGCATGCGCTGGCGGTGCTGGTGGGCGATTCGGCCTCCAGCTTCGGCCTGAGCGGCGCCGACTGGTCGACCACGCTGCCGAGCATTCCGCCGGGCGTGCCGGCCACGGTGCTCACGCGCCGTCCCGACGTGTCGGCCGCGCAGAGCGCCGTGCTCGCGGCGCAGGCCCGCGTCGGCGTGGCGCAGGCCGCGTGGTTCCCCGACATCTCGCTGACCGGCGCCGCAGGCTACGCCTCGCCTGAGATCGGCGACCTCTTCAAGTGGTCGGCCCGCTCGTGGGGCGTGGGTGCGCTGCTGTCGCTGCCGATCTTCGACGGCGGCCGCCGCGAGGCCGGCGTGCAGGGCGCCAACGCCCAGCTCGACGGCGCGCTCGCGAGCTACCGCACGCAGGTGCTGGTGGCCTTCCAGGAGGTGGAAGACCAGCTGGCCGCCATCCGCACGCTGCAGGAGCAGTCGGTGGTGCAGGCGCAGGCCGTCACCTCGGCGGCCCGTGCGACGAGCCTGTCGGACACGCGCTACCGCAACGGCTACATCAGCCAGCTCGATCTGCTGGACGCCCGCCGCAGCGAGTTGCGCAACCGCCGCCAGGCGCTGCAGGTGAAGTCGGCCCAGTACCAGGCGGCCGTGGGTCTGATCCGCGCCATCGGCGGAGGCTGGGACGTGCCGGCGCCGGTGGCTGCGGCCGGCACCGCGCAGACCACGGTGGCCGCGCGCTGAATCGCTCGGGAAAGAAATTGACAGCCTGAACGCCGCAAGGCGGTCTTGCGCCGTCGGGGGCTCAGCCGGTTTCGCCGGCGGGGCTTTCGGCGGCGCTTATTTTTTGCAGCTCCAGCACGCCCATGGCCAGGGCGTTCGAATAGCTGGCCTGCGGCCGGACGGCCCTGCGGCAGACCCGGTAGTCCAGGGTTTCGGAGGCTTCGTCGGCGTGGTGGGCCTCGAGCAGGGTCCAGAAGAACTGGCCCGGCTCGGGTTCCTCGACGGTCAGCGCCAAATCGTTCAAGGCTGGCATGGTTCCCTGGGGTGTGTTGTTGTGACAGTGTGCGACGCCGGGTGTACGCAGGAAAGCGCCGCCCGGATTCATGGGCCGCATTTGCAGCGCCGGTGTGTGAAAGATGTCGCAGTCCGGCGAGAGGGCCGCGGCGCTCAACGACAATCCGCCGATGAGTTCAAAGGCGAATAGCGGACCGGCGCGCTGCGTCATGGTCCTGGGCACCACCAGCGGCGCCGGCAAGAGCTGGCTGGCCACCGCGCTATGCCGCTGGTATGCGCGCCGGGGCCTGAAGGTGGCGCCCTTCAAGGCGCAGAACATGAGCAACAACGCCCGGGTGGTCGACGGCGGCGAAATCGGCAGCGCCCAGTACTTCCAGGCCCTGGCCGCGAATGCGGTGCCCGACGTTCGCATGAACCCGCTGCTGCTCAAGCCCGAGCGCGACACCCACAGCCAAGTGGTGCTGATGGGGCAGGTGAGCGAAGCGCTCTCTGCCTTGCCCTGGCGCGGCCGCAGCGAGCGCGTCTGGCCGCGGATCGCGCAGGCGCTCGACGAGCTGCGCGCCGAGAACGACGTGGTCGTGATCGAAGGCGCCGGCTCGCCGGCCGAGATCAACCTGATGGCCAGCGACATCGTCAACATGCGCATCGCCCGCCACGCGCAGGCGCGCTGCCTGCTCGCGACCGACATCGACCGCGGCGGCGCCTTCGCCCACCTGTACGGCACCTGGGCGCTGCTGCCCGAGGCCGACCGGGCACTGCTGCGCGGCTTCGTGCTCAACAAGTTCCGGGGCGATGCCGCGCTGCTCGCGCCGGCCCCGCAGCAGCTGCGGGAGCTGACCGGCGTGCCCACCGTGGCGACGCTGCCCATGTGGTGGCAGCACGGCCTGCCCGAGGAAGACGGCGTGTTCGACGACCGCAGCCGCTCCAGCGGCACCGTCACGCGCACGGTGGCCGTTGTCGCCTACCCGCGCATCAGCAACCTCGACGAATTCCAGGCGCTGAAGAACGTGCTCGGCGTTCGGCTGGTCTGGGCCCGTGCGCCCGCCGACGTGGCCGGCGCCGACTGGATCGTGCTGCCCGGCTCCAAGAACACCAGCGGCGACCTGGCCTGGCTGCGCGCGCAGGGGCTGGACCGCGCCGTGGCCGCGCACGCCGAACGCGGCGGCGCGGTGCTGGGCATCTGCGGCGGGCTGCAGATGCTGGGCGAGGCGCTGGTCGATCCGCACGGCATCGACGGCAACGCGCCGGGGCTGGGCCTGCTGCCGCTGGTGACGGTGTTCGAGCGCGAGAAGACGGTGCGGCATCGCACGGCCGGCTTCGGCGAGCTGACCGGGGCATGGGCCGCGCTGTCGGACGTGCCCGTCGCCGGCTACGAAATTCACCACGGCCAGACCGCCGAACACCCGCAACTGGCGTACGACGGCCGCGCGGTGATGCCCGACGGGCTGGCTTGGCAGAACGCGCGCGGCAACGTGCTCGGCATTTATCTTCACGGCCTGTTCGAGGACCCGGGCGCGCTGCATGCGCTCTTCGGCGCCTCGGCGCCCACGCTGGAATCCACTTTCGACGGCCTGGCCGACTTCATCGACACCCACTTCGACGCCGGCGTGCTCGCCGGACTGATTGCATGACCGACCTCGTTCCCACCATCCCCGACATTTCCGACGCCGAGCTCGCCGCCCGCCTGCAAGGCGCGCTCGACAACAAGACCAAGCCGCTCGGCGCGCTGGGCCGGCTGGAGGCGCTGGCGCTGCGCATCGGCAGCATCCTCGGCACGGAAAACCCGGTGCTCGAGGCGCCGCAGATGCTGGTCTGCGCGGGCGACCATGGCCTGGCGGCACGCGGCGTCTCGGCGTACCCGAGCGAGGTGACCTGGCAGATGGTCGAGAACTTCCTGGCCGGCGGTGCCGCCGTGAGCGTGCTCGCGCGCCAGCACGGACTGGCGCTGACGGTGGTGGACTGCGGCGTGCGCCGCGACTTCCAGGCCCGTCCTGGGCTCGTCTCGCGCCGCATCGCCGCCGGCACGGCCGACGCTTCCGTGGGCCCGGCCATGAGCGCCGATCAATGCGCGCAGGCGATCGCCAACGGCCACGAGGTGGTGCGCGCGCTGCCAGGCAATGCGCTGCTGCTCGGCGAGATGGGCATCGGCAACAGCTCGTCGGCCGCGCTGCTGCTGTCGCGCCTAGGCGGTCTGGACGTCGACGCCTGCATCGGCATCGGCACCGGCCTCGACGCGGCCGGCCTGGCGCGCAAGCGCGAGGTGTTGCGGCAGGTGCTGGCGCTGCACGCGGGCGCGACGGCGCCGCTCGAAGCGCTTGCGGCATTCGGCGGCTTCGAGCTGGCGACGCTGGTGGGCGCGGTGCTGCAGGCGGCCAGCGAGCGGCGGGTGATCGTGGTCGACGGCTACATCGCCAGCGCGGCGGTGCTGGTGGCGCAGGCGCTGCAGCCGCACGTGGTGCAGCGCTGCGTGGCCGCGCACCGCTCGGCCGAGCCGGGGCACGCGCTGCTGCTGGAGCGGCTGGGGCTCGATCCGCTGCTGCAACTCGACCTGCGCCTGGGCGAGGGCTCGGGCGGCGCGCTGGCATGGCCGCTGCTCGAATCCGCCTGCCGCATCCTGCGCGAGATGGCGAGCTTCGAATCGGCGGGCGTGTCGCGCAAGGACGCATGAGCGCCGCGCCGGGCCGCCCCAAGCAAGCTCGCACCGTAGTGCGAAGCACGAAGGTATTCCTGTGAGCTGTATCCGCCATTTCCTGCTCGCGCTGCAGTTTTTCACCCGGGTGCCGGTGACGGGCTCGCTGGCCGAGTGGGTTGGCTTCAGCCCGCAGATGCTGCGCGCGAGTGCTGCTCATCTGCCCGGCATCGGCTGGTTGGTGGGCGGGGTGGCGGCGGTGGTGTTCGCGGGCGTGGCCTGGGGCTTGCAGGGTACGGCGGGAGCGTTGGCCGCTGCGGTGATCAGCACGGTCGCCACGGTGATGCTCACCGGGGCTTTCCATGAAGACGGGCTGGCCGACGTGGCCGACGGCCTGGGCGGCTCGGCGAATCGCGAGCGGGCGCTGGAGATCATGAAGGACTCGCGTATCGGCGCCTTCGGGGCCGTGGCGCTGGTGCTGGCGCTCGGGCTCAAGTTCGCGCTGCTCGCCGCGCTGGCAGGGCGGGGGCTGCAGGCGGCGGCGATCGCCATCGTCGGCGCGCATGTGCTGTCGCGGCTGATGCCGCTGTTCCTGATCCGCTGGCTGCCCTATGTGGGCGACAGCGGCGCGAGCAAGGCCAAGCCGCTGGCGGATGCGATCAGCCCGGGCGCGCTGCTCATCGCCATCGTCTGGACGGTGCCTGCCGTGGTGTTGCTTCTGCAGGCACATGATGCGGTTCATGTCGCGGCGGCGGTGCTCGCGGCCATGCTCGCGGCGGGCTGGATGGCGCGGCTCTTCGTGCGGCGGCTGCAGGGCTTCACGGGCGACGGGCTGGGCGCGACGCAACAGGTCTGCGAGCTCGCCATCTACCTCGCGCTGGCCTGGAAGGCATGAGCACGCTCTGGCTCCAGCGCCATGCGCCGGTCGTGGCCCAGCCCGGCCTCTGCTACGGGGCGACGGACCTCGAAGCCCATGCCGACGCCACGCTGGCTGCCGCCGGCCGCATCGCGCCCGTGCTGCCGGCGGGCGTGACGCTGTGCAGCTCTCCGCTGAGGCGCTGCGTCGCGCTGGCCGAAGCCATCGCTGCGCTGCGGCCGGATTTGTCGGTCCGGCGCGACGTGCGGCTGGCCGAGATGGATTTCGGCGCGTGGGAAGGCCGGCCCTGGGCCGACATCCCGCGCGAGGACTTCGACGCCTGGACGGCCGACTTCGCCGATCTGCGCGCCGGCACCCGCGGCGAGAGCGTGCGCGCCTTCATGTCGCGCATCGCCGAGGCGCACGACGAATGGCTGGCTCGGCCGCGCGACACGCTCTGGGTCACGCATGCGGGCGTGCTGCGCGCCGTGACCCTGCTGCAACGCGGCATCCGCTGCCCGGTTGTGGCGAGTGACTGGCCGTCCGGCGAGATGCCCTTCGGCAATTGGCTGGTTTTCGATAAAAAATCCTGACCGGACAGCGGCCGCGCGCTACTTGCCGCCCGCGCCGCTGCCTTCGTCGTTGCGCGCCAGCTCCCGCCGCATCCGCTCGGCGACCGCGCTGCGCCCGTGGGCGTCCAGCTTCAGGTAGATGTTCTTGAGGTGCCACTTGACCGTGTCCAGCGACAGGCCGAGCGTGAGCGCGATCTTCTTGTTGGGCAGCGACTGCAGCAGCAGCTCGGCGATCTCGGCCTCGCGCAGCGTGAGCAGCCGTGTCAGGCGCCGGTCGTCGCGCAGGCGCGGCACCGGCGCAGGCTCGGTGCGCGCGTCGAGCTGCGAACGGGCCTGCGCCTCGATGCGCTCGATGAAGAAGCCCAGCACCGGGTCGAGGTTGGGGATGGACGCCGCCGTGCGGATCAGCGGCAGGACGTTGTCGTGCGCGCCCAGCAGGGTCTGCAGCAGCCCGAGCCGATGGCCCAGGCGCAGGGCCGCGCACACGCGCGCCCTGGACGCCTCGGCGCGGCCCAGCCTGCGTTCGACCTCGGCCGCCTGCAGCTGCAGGGCGGCGACGAGGCCGACCTGACCGAGTTTTTCGTAGTGCCGCGACAGGTTTTCGATTCTTTCCAGCGTGGAGGGCTGGTCGCCGTCGTGCATCGCCATGCGGATGCGCGCGCGCTCCACGACGTCGGCGATGCGCCGCAGCGTGCCGTGGCCGACGGCGGGATGCCGGGCGTGCAGCGCTTCCAGTTCCTGCAGCGATTCGCGCGCGGCGCCGGCGTCGCCGTTCGCGAGCTGGACACCGAGCTGCTCCAGCAGCACGCAGGCCAGCGCGCGGTCCATGCCGTAGCGCCGCAGGAAGCAGCCGGCCTGCGCGAGGTGCTCGAGCGCCTCGCGCAGGCGGCCGGCGGCCTGCTGCGCGCGGTTGGCCACGATGATCATGCGCAGCGTGGTGTCGGGAATCAGCCCGTCGTGCGTGCCCAACTGCTCCTGCATGAAGCGTGCCGCCACCAGCGGGCCCTGCTGTTCGTACAGAACCTCGACCAGCAGCTGGGCGGTGAGCCGCGCCGCCTCGCCGCAGCGCGCGCCGCGCTCCTGCGCCTCGTCCAGCACCTGGCGGTAGATGCGCTCCGCCCGGTGCATCTGGCCTTCGATGGCGTACGACAGCCCGACCAGGCACTGGCCCACCAGCGAGCCGAAGAGGGTGCCGGCGACCGGCTCGCCGTCGATGCGGGGCGCCGGCTCGTCGCGCTGGATGCGGCGCGCCTCCTCGAACTCGCCGCGATGCAGGTGCAGCCAGGTCAGCACGTTGCGCCTGCCCGCCACCGCGAACTCGTCGGCCGCTGGCGGCGGGGCCAGCAGCTCGGGCAGCAGCCAGGAGAGGGCGTCGTCGTCATCGTTGCGGATGGCGAACAGGCAGCCCAGCAGCGTCAGCCGGTAGCGCATGGCCGGGTCGAGCGCGCCGGGCCTGGCGCGCAGGCGCTCGATGCTGCGGGCGCAGTCGTCCAGCCGGTAGTCGGCCAGCTCGACCCAGCCAATCCAGAGACCGAGATTGGCGTTGTCGCCGACCGTCCGGGCGTCGAGCTGGCGCAGCAGCGCGATCACCTCGCTCATCTTGCCCCGGGTGAAGAGCGCCTCCGCGCCGCGCTCGGCCAGCCGGCCTGCCGTTTCGTGGTTGTTGGCCGCGAGCGCGTGTCGCACGGCCTGGTGGTGCATGCCGCGGGTCGCGAAGGCGTGGCAGGCCGTGGCATGCACCCGCAGGCGCGAAGCTTCGGGCCAGGCCGCGAAGCGCACCAGCAGCACGCTGCGCAGAAGTGGATGCATGTGCCACCAGCGCTCGTGGGTGGCTGTCTCGGACGTTTCCACCACGAGCGACAGCAGGCCCTCGCGCACCAGCGGCTCCAGCAGCTCGGCGCACAGGGCCGGCGTGTAGCCGTCGCCGGCCAGGTCGGCGCACAGCGGCGCGCTGAAGCGCGTGGTGGCGGCGCAGCACGTGAGCAGGCGCAGCTGCGTTTCCGACAGGCGAGGGAAGACGTGCGCGTGGAAGTAGGCCGCGAAAGGCTCCGGGTCGGGCACGCCGTGCAGCAGCGGCGACTGCACGCCGCGCCGGCGGCGCACGTCGGCGCTGGCCAGCCGCAGCAGGGCCGGCCACCCCTCGGTCAACCGGTGGATCGTCGCGGCCGCGCGCTCGTCGAGGTGGGGCAGCCGCATGCCGAGATAGTCGATCGATTCCGGCAGGCTGAAGCGCAGGTCGTCGTTGCGCAACTCCAGCACCGTCTTGGAGGCGGGGGAGTGCGCCAGCGTCATCGGCAGTTCGTCCTGGCTGGCGAACACGCACAGCAGGTTCGGCGGCGCGTATTCGACAAGCAGCTGCAGCGCGTGCAGCACGTTGCCGCTCTGGGCGCACTGCACGTCGTCCACGATCAGCACCACCCTGCGGCCATGCGCCGCGATGCCGCGCACCAGCGCGATGACCAGCCGCTCCGTCGAGAGCGCATCGGGAACGGCGTGCGCCATGGCCTGCCCGGGAATGGCGGTGTCGATGCCAGCGAGGGCCGACATCAGGCCGGTCATGAAGTGCAGGTCGCCCTCGGGAAGGTCGGCGAGCCTGAGCCAGGCGATGCCGGCGTCCGACGAGACCAGCTCGCGCTGCCAGGTCAGCAGCAGCGAGCTCTTGCCGAAGCCGGCGGGTGCGCGCAGCACAACGCAGCGCCGAGTGTCCGGACCGTCGAGCCTCTCGAGCAGGCCTTGACGAACCAGCAGGCGGTGGCTTCGCGTGCGCAGAGCGGGCGTACCGGGGATTGGGGCGGGTTGCATCGCTGCGGATTCTGAGTCATACCGCGCGCGGATCGGATCCCATATTCGAGGGTTTGCCCCTCCCCACCCTTCGAGGGTGGGGTGGCGCGCGGCCGCGCTGCCGATGAGGCAGCGCAGCCCTCAACAACAAGTCCACTGGAGAAAGCCTCATGTTCGATCTCTCGAATCTCAAGATCGGAGCCCGCCTCGGGCTGGGTTTTGCACTGTTGCTGCTGTTGCAGCTTGTCATCACCGGCATCGGCCTGCGCGAGATGGCGCGCCTCTCGCAGAGCGTCGCCTTCGCGACCGAAGTGGGCCAGCGCAAGCTCGACGAACTCAACAACGTGCAGTCGGCCATCGGCAAGCGGGCCATCGCGGCGCGCAACCTGGCGCTGGTGTCCGATCCGGCGGCGCAGAAGGGCGACATCGACCTCGTCGGCAGTTCGCAGCGCGAGATCGACGCCGGCCTGCAGAACCTCGCCGCCGTGATGGCCGCGCCGGACGCCTCCACCCCCGAGGAGCGCAGGATGCTCGAGAAGCTGCGCGCGCTCGAGGCGCAGTACCTGCCCGTCGCGAAGAACGTCGTCGGCCTGGCCACCTCGCGCCAGACCGACGCGGCCGTGAAGGTGCTGACGCAGGAATGCATGCCGCTGCTCAACCAGGTGCTGGCGCATGTCTCGGCCTTCCAGGCGATGCTGCGAAAGAGCGCCGACGAAAGCACCGGCTCGACCCAGGCGGCGTACCAGCGCGCCAAGTGGATGATCCTGTGGATCAGCTGCGCTTCGCTGGCCGGCGGGGTGCTGCTGGCATACCGCATGACCCGCTCTATCACGCGGCCGCTGGGTCAGGCGGTGACCGTGGCGCAGCAGGTGGCCTCAGGCGACCTGACGGCGCGCATCGAGGTGGCCGACGCCTCGGAGTCGGGCATGCTGATGCGCGCGCTGCGCTCGATGAACGACGAGCTCGCCAAGGTGGTGGGGCAGGTGCGCGACGGCACCGATTCCATCGCCTCGGCCTCGGGCCAGATCGCTTCGGGCAACCGCGACCTGTCGTCGCGCACCGAGGCGCAGGCCAGCTCGCTGGAGCAGACGGCCGCCGCCATGCAGGAGCTCACCGGCACCGTCAGGCAGAACGCCGACAACGCGCGCCTGGCCAACCAGCTCGCCGACTCGGCCTCGCAGGTGGCCTCGCGCGGCGGCGCGGTGGTCGATCAGGTGGTGGAGAAGATGGCGTCCATCAACGCCTCCTCGAGGAAGGTGGTGGAGATCATCGGCGTGATCGACGGCATCTCGTTCCAGACCAACATCCTCGCGCTGAACGCCGCCGTGGAGGCGGCCCGCGCCGGCGAGCAGGGCCGCGGCTTCGCGGTGGTGGCCTCGGAGGTGCGCAGCCTGGCCCAGCGTTCGGCCGCGGCGGCCAAGGAGATCAAAACGCTGATCGGCGACTCGGTGGGCGAGGTGGAGGCCGGCAGCACCCTGGTCAACGAGGCCGGCAAGACCATGGAGGAGATCATGGGCAGTGTGCGGCGGGTGACGGACATCATGGCGGAGATCACGGCGGCCAGCCAGGAGCAGGCGGCCGGCATCGGCCAGGTCAACGACGCCATCAAGCAGATGGACCGCACCACCCAGCAGAACGCGGCGCTGGTCGAAGAGGCCTCGGCCGCCGCGCAGTCGATGAACGACCAGGCCGCGGGGCTGGTGCACGCGGTGCGGATGTTCAAGCTGGCCTGAATCCGCCCTTCAGCGGCCGGTCAGTTCGACTTGCGCCACTGCTCGCGCCAGAGCTTGTCGAGCTGCGGCGCGAGCGCGGCGGGCGGCGAGCCCAGCAGGCGGTTGCCGCCGTTGCGCTGCACCAGGCCGTAGATGCGGCCGGAGCCCTGGTCGTACAGCGCGATGGCATTGTTGTCGTAGCAGTCGTGCGGCTTGCAGAAGGCATGCAGCAGGTAGCGCGTGCCCTCGACCGTCACCCATTGCGGCTCGGGCGCCGGGCCTTCGCGGCGCACCAGCCAGCGCTCGTTCTCGCGCGTGCCCAGCGCGGCGCGCCAGGCTTTCTGCATGGCGGGGCCCTGCGCGAGCGCGGCGGGGCTTCCGGTGGGCGGGGGCGGCACCTTGGCGGCCGGCTCTGGGGGCGGAGGCAGCGCGCGGGCGGCGCCGTTGCAGCGCCAGTAGCGCAGCTTCATCATCTCGGGGCCGAGCTGGCCGGCCAGGGGCTTGTCGGCATCCAGCGTGGCGTACTGGCCGCGCGGGCTGCGGTAGACCAGGAAGGTGAGGGCGCCGGCCTTGCCCGTGTCGCCCACCAGCGCCACGTCGAAGCCCGCGGGCGGCGGGCTGTTGCCGAAGAGGCTGTGGACCGTCTGCGGCTCGCGTGTGACCACGCGGCGCTTGCCGCTCTCGGCGATCAGCGAATCCTGCCGCACCTGCAGCGCGGCGGCCGAGTTGTCCGCGCAGTCGGCGGACCAGCGGCCGGTGTACTGGGCGATGTAGTTGGGAAGCTGCTGGCCGCCCTGTTGCGCCCAGGCGGCGGCCGGCAGCAGCGCGGCCAGCATGGCAGTGCGCAGCAGGGCCCGGGAGTGGTCGGTGGTCGTCGCTGTGGTCTTGCTTCTCGTCATTCGTCGTCGTTGTCTTGTCTCAGGCCGATCTGGGTGCGGGCGTCTTGGGCTTGTAGGAGCAGAAGGTGGCCACCGCGCATTCCCAGCAGCGCGGCTTGCGCGCCACGCAGATGTAGCGGCCATGCAGGATCAGCCAGTGGTGGGCATGCAGCCGGTACTCCAGTGGGACGCGCTTCTCGAGCTTGAGTTCCACCTCCAGCGGCGTCTTGCCCGGAGCCAGCCCGGTGCGGTTGCCCACGCGGAAGATGTGCGTGTCGACCGCAATCGTCGCCTCGCCGAAGGCCACGTTCAGCACCACGTTCGCCGTCTTGCGGCCGACGCCTGGCAGGGCCTCCAGTTCGGCGCGGGTGCGCGGCACCTCGCCTCCGTGCTGTTCCACCAGCATGCGGCAGGCCTCGATCAGGTGCCTGGCCTTGCTGCGGTACAGGCCGATGGTCTTGATGTATTCCTCCAGCCCCTCCACGCCCAGATCGAGGATGGCCTGCGGCGTGTTCGCCACCGGAAAGAGCTTGCGGGTGGCCTTGTTCACGCCCACGTCGGTGGCCTGGGCCGACAGCAGCACGGCGGCCAGCAGCTCGAAGGGGGTGCTGTACTCCAGTTCGGTCTCGGGCTCGGGGTTGGCCGCCTGCAGGGTGGCGAAGAAGAGGGGGATGTTGTCTTTTTTCATGGGGCTTCGGAAGGGCAGGCAAGGCCGGCAGCCGCAATATATCGTCGAAAGCCGATGGCCTTACGCAGCTTTATTGCCCGCGCTTTGGCGACAATGCCACCCCAGAAAGAGAGACTGACCATGCAATTCGCCTCCCGCCTCGACAACGTCGAGACCTCCGCCATCCGCGAACTCTTCAAGCTGCTGGGCAAGCCAGGCATCATCAGCTTCGCGGGCGGCTTCCCCGACAGCGCCATGTTCGACGTCGAAGGCCTCAAGGAGGCGAGCCAGAAGGCACTCACCGAGGAACCCGGTGGCGCGCTGCAATACGGCGCCACCGAAGGTTACGAACCCCTGCGCACGCAGCTCAGCTCCTTCATGAAGACCAAGGGCGTCGACGTCGACCCCAGCGGCCTGATCGTCACCACCGGCAGCCAGCAGGCGCTGGACCTGCTGGGCAAGACCATGATCTCGCCCGGCGACAAGGTGATCGTCGAGGGCCCGACATTCCTGGCCACCATCCAGTGCTTCCGCCTCTACGGCGCGCAGCTCATCAGCGCGCCCATCGACGCCAATGGCGTGAAGACCGACGAGCTCGAGAAGCTCATCGCCGAGCACAAGCCCAAGTTCGTCTACCTGATCCCCACCTTCGGCAACCCCAGCGGCGCCATGCTGAGCCTGGAGCGCCGCAAGAAGGTGCTGGAGCTGGCCGTGAAGTACCAGACGCTGATCGTCGAGGACGACCCCTACGGCGACCTCTACTTCGGCGAGGCCCCGCCGCCTTCGATCATGTCGCTGAGCAAGGACGTGCCCGGCAGCCGCGAACTGCTCGCGCACTGCGGCAGCCTGAGCAAGGTGCTCAGCCCCGGCCTGCGCATCGGCTGGATGATCGCGCCGCCCGAGCTGCTGGCCAAGGCCACCATGTGCAAGCAGTTCAGCGACGCCCACACCAGCACCTTCTCGCAGGCCACGGCCGCGCAATACCTCAAGAGCGGCCGCATGCCCGCGACGCTGGCGCATGTGCGAGAGGTGTACGGCCAGCGCGCGCAGGCCATGGGCGCGGCGCTCGAGCGCGAGCTGGGCGACGCGGTGAGCTTCACCCAGCCCAACGGCGGACTGTTCTTCTGGGCCCGCCTGACGGGCGCCAACGGCAAGCTGGCCGACGCGAACGAACTGGCCAAGCGCGCCATCGAGAAGCTGGTGGCCTTCGTGCCCGGCGCGCCGTTCTTCGCGGAGAAGCCCGACGTCGCCACGCTGCGCCTGAGCTTCGCGACGGCCGACGTGGCGAAGATCGAAGAGGGCGTGAAGCGCCTCGGCCAGGCCCTCTGAAGGTAGCTGGCGCAGGCTCAGGGCGACCGGTGCAGCCGGGGCGCCGCGAGCAGGTCCAGGTTGTCCGTGATGGCCGCATCCACGTTCGGATAGCGGCCTTTCATCTTCGACAGCGTCATGATCGTCTGCAGCGCCTTCAGGTCCTTGACCGAGGGCGCGACCTTGATCTGCGCGATGGCCGCGGTCGGGTTGCCGCCGTTGATCAATGCCATCACCTTGCTTGCCCAGTCGTTCGCGCGCGCCATGTCGTCACCTGTCCTGTTGTCCGTGGAATGAGTCGACTGTACACAGCGGGTTAGGATCACCCATGAGAAAAACCTTCCAGCTTCAGGTCGAGGGCAAGCACCCCGACCGTCTACTCGAAGCCATCAAGCACGAGATCCGCAAGTACATCAAGCGCGAGCGGCGCCGCGAACTGCCCGAGGGCATGGACTACTGGGACTTCGACTGCCGCTTCGGCGCCTCGAAGGAATCTGCCGAGGTCATACACCTCTCCGCGATCACCGGCCTGATCGACGGCGTGGCGAAGGAGGGCGGCAAGCAGTTCTACATCGAGATCCTGGCCAAGCCGGCGCAGCGCAAGGCGCGCCCGGCAGGCTCGCCGGAATCCGAACCGCCCGAAGAAGGCTGAGCCCCGCTCAGGCCAGCGCCTGCGCCAGCCGCAGGCCGTGGCGCTGCTCCGCATCCTGCAGCGAGCGCGCGATCGACGGATGCAGCCGCACCCCGTGCCTCGACTGCGATTCCCGACGCTTCAATCCGCCTTCGCCCGGCAGCCGCACAGGCTTCGCCGGGTCGATGGGCGCATTGGCGCGGCAGCGTTCGGCCACGTGGTCCATCTGGCGCAGGAAGGCTTGCTTGCCGCCGAAGGCGTTCAGGTCATGCAGCGTGACGTGCACCGTTGCGCCCCAGCCCTCGGGCGGATCGGCGCGGCCATGGCCCGCGAGGCCGGCCGTGAGCGTCTCCACCAGCAGCGCCATGCCGTAGCCCTTGTGCCCGTGGCTCAGCCCGCCCACCGGCAGCAGCGTGCCGGGCGGCTGGTCGAAAAGCACCTGCGGGTCGTTCGAAGGCTTGCCGGCGGCGTCGATCAGCCACTCTTCGGCGAAGGTCTCGCCGGCCGCGCGCTTGCGGTTGCTCATGCCGTTGGTGGTGATGGAGGCCGAGATGTCGACCATCACGCCGCCCTGCGACAGCGGAAAGCCCATCGCCAGCGGATTCGGCGTGAACACCGCCTGCGTGCCGCCGAAGGGCGCGACGCTGGCGGCGTTGGGGTCGGAGCAGGCCAGCAGCATCAGCATGTCTTCCTGCAGCGCGCGCAGCATGTAGACGGCCAGACAGGCGATGTGGTGGCTGCGGCGGATGACCAGCGAGGCCGTGCCCAGCTCGCGCGCACGCGGCACCAGCAGGTTCATGCCCTGGTCCATGAGCCACGGGCCGGGCAGGCGCTTGCCGTCCCACAGCACGGCGGCGGGGCGGTCGGACAGCACCTCGGGCGCGCCGTCGCGCGTCATGCCGCCCGATTCCAGCTCCTTGACGTACCCCGCCAGCAGCGCGAGGCCGTGGGTGTCGTGGCCCAGCAGGTCGCCTTCGACCAGCGTGCGCGCGACCACGGCGGCCTTGGGCGCGGCAAGGCCGGCCTTCTGCAGCAGGGCATCCGCATACTCGACGAGCGCATCGGCGCGATACAGGGGAGCCGATGGAGCAGGCGCGGTGGCGTCGGTCATTTCAGGATTTCCAGCACGCGGTCGAGCCCGCCTTCGTTGATGGCCACCATGGCCTGTTCGCGCACCTTGGGCTTGGCGTGATAGGCCACCGAGAGCCCGGCCTCGCCCATCATCGGCAGGTCATTGGCGCCGTCGCCCACGGCGATGGTCTCCTGCGGCGAGATGCCCATGAGCGAGGCCACCTCCAGCAGCGTGCGGCGCTTCTCGGCGCCGTCGCAGATGTCGCCCCAGCTCTGCGTGACCACCTCGCCGGTGAGCTTGCCGTCGGCTTCGTCGAGCAGGTTGGAGCGCGCGAAGTCGATGCCCAGCCGGTCCTTCACCCGGTTCGCGAAGAAGGTGAAGCCGCCCGACACCAGCAGCACCTTGAGGCCGGCCGCCTTGCAGGCCGCAACCAGCTCGGCCGCGCCGGGGTTGAGCTTCAGGCGCTCGTCGTATACCTGCTGCAGCGCCCCGACCGGCACGCCCTTGAGCAGCGCCACGCGGCGGCGCAGGCTCTCCTTGAAGTCCTTGATCTCGCCGCGCATGGTGGCTTCGGTGATCGCGGCCACCTCCGCCTTCTTGCCGACGGCATCGGCGATCTCGTCGATGCACTCGATGCTGATCAGCGTCGAGTCCATGTCGAAGGCGATCAGCTTGAAGTCGGCGAGCTTCAGCGGCGGCTTCACGCGCTGGATGACGAGGCCGGGGGAGATTTCAGTAGCGCTCATGCGGTGGCGGTTTCTTTGACGGTGGGCTGGCCCAGGCTGCGCAGCACGTCGCGCACCATCTGGGCCCGGTCCTTGGGTTCTTTCAGTTCGCGCTCGATGCGCAGCTTCTCGTTGCCGGCGAGCTTGATGTGCCTGTTCTTCTGGATCAGCTGGATGATGGCCGTGCCATCCACCGGCGGATCCTTCTTGAAGGTGATGTTGATGATGCCCGGCGCCGCATCGACCTTCACCACGCCATAGGGCCGCGCGAGCACGCGCAGGCGATGGGTGTCGATCAGCGTCTGCGCCTGCGGCGGCAGCTTGCCGAAGCGGTCGACGATCTCTTCCAGCAGCGTGTCGATCTGGTCGGGCGTCTTCGCCGTGGCCAGCTTCTTGTAGAACGACAGCCGCAGGTGCACGTCGCCGCAGTAGTCGTCGGGAAGCAGGGCGGGGGCGTGCAGGTTGATCTCGGTCGTGACCGACAGCGGCGACAGCAGGTCGGGCTCCTGCCCGGCCTTCAATGCGCGCACCGCCTCGCTCAGCATCTCGTTGTAGAGCTGGAAGCCGATCTCCATCATGTTGCCGCTCTGGTTCTCGCCCAGCACCTCGCCGGTGCCGCGAATCTCCAGGTCGTGCATGGCCAGGTAGAAACCGGAGCCCAGCTCTTCCATCTGCTGGATGGCGTCCAGCCGCTGCGCCGCCTGCTTGGTCAGGCCCTCGGTGTCGGGCACCATGAGATAGGCGTACGCTTGGTGGTGCGAGCGGCCGACGCGCCCGCGCAGCTGGTGCAACTGCGCCAGGCCGAACTTGTCGGCGCGGCTGATCACGATGGTGTTGGCGGTCGGCACGTCGATGCCGGTCTCGATGATGGTCGAGCACAGCAGCAGGTTGTGGCGCTGCGCAACGAAGTCGCGCATCACGCGCTCCAGCTCGCGCTCGGGCATCTGGCCGTGGGCCACGGCGATGCGGGCCTCGGGCAGTATCTCTTCCAGCTTCTGGCGGCGGTTCTCGATGGTCTCCACCTCGTTGTGCAGGAAGTAGACCTGCCCGCCGCGCTTGAGCTCGCGCAGCACGGCCTCGCGGATCACGCCGGTGCCCTCGTTGCGCACGAAGGTCTTGATGGCCAGGCGCCGCTGCGGCGCGGTGGCGATCACGCTCAGGTCGCGCAGGCCTTCCAGCGCCATGCCCAGCGTGCGCGGGATTGGCGTGGCGGTGAGCGTGAGCACGTCGACTTCGGCGCGCATGGCCTTCATCGCCTCCTTGTGGCGCACGCCGAAGCGGTGCTCCTCGTCGATGATGAGCAGGCCCAGGTTCTTGAACTTGACCGACTGCGAAAGCAGCTTGTGCGTGCCGACGACGATGTCGACCTGCCCGTCGGCCAGCCCCTTGGCGGCGGCGGTGATTTCCTTGGCCGAGCGGAAGCGGCTCATCTCGGCCACCTTCACCGGCCACTTGGCGAAGCGGTCGACCAGCGTCTGGTAGTGCTGCTCCGCCAGCAGCGTGGTGGGCGCAAGGAATGCCACCTGCTTGCCGCCGGTAACGGCGATGAAGGCGGCGCGCAGCGCCACCTCGGTCTTGCCGAAGCCCACGTCGCCGCACACGAGACGGTCCATGGGTTGTGGCGAGATCATGTCCTGCACCACGGCGTGGATGGCCGCCTTCTGGTCGGCGGTTTCCTGGAAGCCGAAGTCGTTGGCGAACACCTCGTAGTCGGCCGGCGAGTAGCGGAAGGCATGGCCCTCGCGTGCCGCGCGGCGAGCATAGATGTTCAGCAGCTCGGCGGCCGAGTCGCGCACCTGCTCGGCCGCCTTGCGCTTGGCCTTTTCCCACTGGCCGGAGCCCAGCTTGTGCAGCGGTGCCTCGTCGGCGCTGACGCCGGTGTAGCGGCTGATCTGGTGCAGCTGGCTCACGGGCACGTAGAGCGTGGCCTTGTCGGCGTACTCCAGGTGCAGCATCTCCTGCATCAGCGGCTTGCCGTCGGGGCCGTTGCCCTGGCCCAGGTCCATGTGGATCAGGCCGCGGTAGCGGCCGATGCCGTGCGCACTGTGGACCACCGGATCGCCCACGTTGAGCTCCGACAGGTCCTTGATGAGCGCCTCGACGTCGCTGACCTGCTCCTGCTTCTTGTTGCGCCGGCGCGTGGTTGGCGCTGTGGCGAAGAGCTCGGTCTCGGTGACGAAGTCGATGCCCTGTTCGCGCCACGCGAAGCCCGAGGCCAGCGCCGCGGTGGCGATGCCGATTTTCTCGTCGCCGGAAGACTCGAACTCGGCCAGCGAGTCGAAGGCCGGCGGGTTCACGCCGCTGGCGCGCAGGAAGTCGAGCAAGCTCTCGCGGCGGCCCTCGCTCTCGGCGATCAGCAGCACGCGGTGCGGTGTCTTCGCGATGTGCGCCTTCAGGCCGACCAGTGGGTCCTCGGCGCCGCGCACCACGGCGAAGGGCGGCAACCTTTCGAACTCGGCGTAGGGCGCGTCGGTGTCCACGTCGCCGCGGATGGCCAGCTGCGCGTGCGGCTTGGCACGCTGGTAGAACTGCTCGGCGTTCAGGAACAGCGCCTCGGGCGGCAGGGCGGGGCGCTCGGGGTCGCCGCGCACGAGGCGGTAGCGCTCGTTGGTGTCCTGCCAGAAGTGCTGGAAGGCGGGTTCCAGGTCGCCGTGCAGCACCACGGTGGCGTCCGGCCCCAGGTAGTCGAACACCGTGGCCGTCTCGTCGAAGAACAGCGGCAGGTAGTACTCGATGCCGGCGGTGGCCACGCCGTTGCCCATGTCCTTGTAGATGCGGCTCTTGGTCGGATCGCCTTCGAGCAGTTCGCGCCAGCGGCTGCGGAAGCGCCCGCGCGCGTCGTCGTCCATCGGGAACTCGCGGCCCGGCAGCAGCCGCACCTCGGGCACCGGGTAGAGGCTGCGCTGGGTGTCGGGGTCGAAGGTGCGGATGGTGTCGATCTCGTCGTCGAACAGGTCGACGCGGAAGGGCACCGGCGAGCCCATGGGGAACAGGTCGATCAGGCCGCCGCGCACCGCGTATTCGCCGGGGCTCACCACCTGCGTCACATGGGTGTAGCCGGCAAGAGTGAGCTGGGCCTTGAGCTTCGACTCCTCCAGCTTCTGCTTGGCCTTGAAGTGGAAGGTGTAGCCGGCCAGGAAGGACGGCGGCGCCAGCCGGTAGAGCGCGGTGGTGGCGGGCACCAGCACCACGTCGGCCTCCTTCTGGCTGATGCGCCAGAGGGTGGCCAAGCGTTCGCTGATCAGGTCCTGGTGGGGCGAGAAGCTGTCGTAGGGCAGCGTCTCCCAGTCGGGGAAGAGGGCGCAGCGCAGCTCGGGGGCGAAGAAGGCGATCTCGTCGATCAGGCGCTGGGCGTCGTTGGCGTCGGCCGTGAACATCGCGGCGGCGCGCCCGGCGGCCTTCTCGCGCATGGCCAGTTGCGCCAGCAGCAAGGCATCTGCCGACAAGGGAGGACGCGGCAGCGTGAATCGCTTGCCCGCCGTGAGGTGGGGGAGGTCCATGGAACGCTTGATGGAAATGCACAACACCCCGCGCCGGCTGGCGAGGGGTGTGCGTAGCGGTCAATTCTAGAATGGCGGCCCTTTATCCGCTTGTCGGCCACGGCCGACGCTGGGCCCTCATGTCCTCTTCCCGACTCTTCGTGCTGATCCCGTGCGCCGGCTCCGGCCATCGCGCGGGACATGCGCAGTCCACGCAGCCCAAGCAGTACCGGCGCCTGGCCGGGCTGCCGATGGTGGCCCACACGCTGGAGGCCTTCCGCGCGATGTCGGGGCGCTTCGCCGGGCTGGCGCTGGTGGTGTCGCCGGACGACCGGGACGTGGACGCGGTGCTGCCGCGCTTTCCCTCGGAGAACGAATACCTGCTGCGCGTGGGCGGCGTGACCCGCGCGGCCACGGTGCGCAACGGCCTGGTGGCGCTGCGGCAGAAGGGCGCCGGCGCGCACGACTGGGTGCTGGTGCACGACGCGGCGCGCTGCCTCGTCACTTCCAGCCAGATCGAGGCGCTGATCGCCGCCTGCGAGCACGATGCCGTCGGCGGCCTGCTGGCGCAGCGGCTGGCTGACACGCTGAAGTCGTCCACCGCCGAGAGCCGGGTGGCCCAGACGCTGCCGCGCGCCGACAAGTGGCTGGCGCAGACGCCGCAGATGTTCCGCATCGGCATGCTGCTCGACGCGCTGGAGCGCGCTGGCGATGCGGTCACCGACGAGGCCGGCGCCATCGAGGCGATCGGATTGTCGCCACTGCTGGTGCCTGGCAGCGCCCAGAACTTCAAAGTGACCTTCCCGGAAGACTTCGCCCTGGCCGAGGCCGTGCTGCTCGGCCGCAGGAAGGAGCTGGCATGACCGCCGCGCCTTTCAACATCCGCATCGGCGAGGGCTGGGACGTCCACCAGCTGGTGGCGGGGCGCAAACTGATCCTCGGCGGCGTCGAGGTGCCGCACACCACCGGCCTGCTGGGCCATTCGGATGCCGATGTGCTGCTGCACGCCATCACCGATGCGCTGCTGGGCGGCGCGGGGCTGGGCGACATCGGCCGGCACTTTCCGGACACCGATCCCCAGTTCCGCGGTGCCGATTCGGCGGTGCTGCTGGCCGAGGCGGCGCGCCGGGTCCGTGCCGCGGGCTGGGAGATCGGCAACGTCGACAGCACCGTGATCGCGCAGGCGCCCAAGCTCGCGCCGCACATTCCGCTGATGTGCCAGCGCATCGCCGACACGCTGGGCGTGGAGCTCGGCCAGGTGAACGTGAAGGCCAAGACGGCCGAGAAGCTGGGCCCCGTGGGCGAGGGCCGCGCGATGGAAGCTCGCGCGGCCGTTCTGCTGCATCGCTGACGCCGGCGCGGCCGGCGTTGTTCAGGCTGGCTTCTTGCCGCTGCCCTGAGGCTCGCCCGGCCTGACCATTCCCGCCGGCATCGCGCGCGGCATCCGGATGTGTGCCGCCAGGCCGCGGCCCGGTGTGCTGGTCAGCGCGAAGGTGCCGCCCATGCGCTCGATGTTCTTCGCCACGATCGACAGGCCCAGCCCCGCGCCGGCTGCGGATGTGCGCGCCGCGTCGCCACGGAAGAAGGGCTTGGTCAGCTGCGCGAGCAGGGCCGGCTCGACGCCCGCGCCGTGGTCGCGCACCTTGATGAGCACCGCGTCGTTGTTGGCCTGGGCCTGGATCGTCACGTCTGCCACGCCGGTGGCGGGCGTCTTGCCGTAGCGCCGCGCGTTCTCGACCAGGTTGGAGATGACACGCGTGAGCTCGACCTCGTCGCCCATCACGCGCAGGTCGGGCGGCACCTCGACCTTGATGTTCATCTCCTCGTAGTCCTGCACGGCATAGGTGCAGGCGTCGACCACGTCGCGCAGCAGCACCGGCTTGGGGTCGACGTGGTCGGGGCGGGCGTAGTCGAGGAACTTGTCGATGATCGCGTCGAGCTGGGCGATGTCGGCCGCCATGTGGTCGCGCGCGTCCTCGTCGGCCACGCTCATCTCGGTTTCCAGCCGCAGCCGGGCCAGCGGCGTGCGCAGGTCGTGCGAGATGCCGGCCAGCATGATGGCGCGGTCCTGCTCGATCTTGGCGAGCTGGTCGGCCATGCGGTTGAAGCCGATGTTGACCGCGCGGATCTCGTTGGTGCGGGCGCGCTCGTCGAGCCGGTGCGCCTCGTACTCGCCCTCGCGCACCTGCATGGTCGCGCGCGACAGCTGCTTGAGCGGCAGGTTGATGAGCCGGGTGATCAGCGCCGCGCCGGCCAGCGACAGCGCCATGGCCGTGCTCAGCCACACCAGCCAGGTGCGCCCGCCCACGCGGCTGAAGCGGGTGGGGTCGAGCAGCAGCCAGTAGGTGTCGCTTTCGATGGTGAAGCCGATCCACAGGCCCGCCTCGTCGTTCACGCGGCTCGCCACCGTGGTGCCTTCGCCGAGCTGGTCGATGAGCTCCTCGGTCACGCGCAGGTCGAGCGCGCCGCTGGTGTAGGGCTGGAAGCGGTCGTTGGGCTCGCGCGGCAGGATGCGCACGCCCTCCTGGTCGGCCAGCGTCTTGATCAGCGACACCCGGGTGATGGCGTCGGAGTACACCAGCGCCGCCCGCGTGAGGTTCACGAGAGAGGCGATCTGGTGCGCCGTTTGAATGGCGCGCGGCTCGTATTCGAGCGAGCGGAAAGTCTGCAGCCACGCGACCGTGCAGCCGATCAGCAGCAGCGCGAGCAGGAAGAAGGTGCGCCAGAAAAGGCTGAAGCCCAGCTTGAGGCCGGGGCGGCGGTCACGCTGCGCGCTCGCTTCGAGCGGGCTCGGCATCGTGACCTGCGCGCCGTCCTCCTGGGCTGCGCCTGGTCCGGGGGGTTGGCCGACGGCCACCTTTCAACGTGGCGTCAGGCCGTGCCGTCCGGCACGAACACGTAGCCCACGCCCCAGACGGTCTGGATGTAGCGGGGCGCAGCGGCGTCGGACTCGACGAGCTTGCGCAGGCGCGAGATCTGCACGTCCAGGCTGCGGTCGAAGGGCTCGAACTCGCGGCCGCGGGCCAGCTGGGCCAGCTTTTCGCGAGACAGCGGCTGGCGCGGATGGCGCACCAGCGCCTTCAGCATGGCGAACTCGCCGGTGGTCAGCGAGAGTTCTTCGCCGTCTTTCTTGAGGGTGCGCGAGCCGAGGTCGAAGGCGAAGGGGCCGAAGGTGACGGTTTCGTTCTCGGTGGAGGGGGCGCCCGGCGCTTCCAGCGGCGGACGGCGGCGCAGAACGGCGTGCACGCGGGCCAGCAGTTCGCGCGGGTTGAAAGGCTTGCCGAGGTAGTCGTCGGCGCCGACTTCGAGACCGACGATGCGGTCCACGTCCTCACCCTTGGCGGTGAGCATGATGATCGGCGTGCGGTCGTTGGCGGCACGCAGGCGGCGGCACACGGACAGGCCGTCCTCACCGGGCATCATCAGGTCGAGCACGATCAGGTCGACCGTGTCGCGCAACAGGATGCGGTTGAGCGCCTTGCCGTCCTCGGCCACGATCACTTCGAAGCCTTCCTGCGTCAGGTAGCGGCGCAGGAGGTCGCGGATGCGGGCGTCGTCGTCGACGATCACGATCTTGTCGGTGCGAGCGGGAACTTGAGTCATTTCTACAACGTCGAATTTGTAACAGGGCCGATTCTGATGGCGTTGCGGTCCGGTTGAGCCGGATTTGCTTATGGTTTGACACTAAGTTACAAAACTTGCGGACGCTCGCGGTCTGGTCATCCGACGTTAGTCCGGCAATGGCAAAGTCGCGTCTACCGATGACTTTCGCCTCAATGAGACGTCCTTTTTCCGCACTGCCGCTCATCCTCGTTTTCGCCTGCGGCCCCTCGCTGGCGGTGTCTGGCGACTTCTTCAGGGTGGGTGAAACGCGCCGCAGCGAAGTCCGCGATGCGGTCGCCGCCCACCGGGCCGCGCAGCGTGAGGAAATGAAGCGCGGAGAAGCCATTGCCGGTCGGCGCCTGACTCCCGCTGAGCTGTTCGAGCTGCGCCAGCAGGTCCGCGGCCAATGGACCCCGCCTTCGACGGGTGCTTTGCTCAATTCGGCAGAATCGCAGCCGGCCGAGCGCATCGTGCCGGTGCCGCCGGCCGCGGCAAGTGCATTGCCGCTCGCGCCGCGCAGCCAGCGCCGCTAATCTGCGCGGGTGCGTCCGGCCTGCCGGTGCAGGCTCGGCTGCCTGTCTTTTCATACCAACAACGGGAGTACTTCGCCATGAAGAAAAAGATCAAACTGCTCGCGGCCTGCGCCGCCCTGGCCGCCGCCGGCAATGCGCTGGCCCAGAACGCCGCTACGCCGGCTCCCCAGAACGTGCTGCAGTTGACGGCATCGGGCACGGTCGAAGTCCAGCAGGACATGCTGAGCATGACCCTCGTGACCACCCGCGACGCGACCGACGCCGCCACCGTGCAGACGCAGCTGAAGGCCGCGCTCGACGCCGCGCTGGCCGAAGCGAAGAAGAACGCGCAGGCAGGCCAGCTCGACGTGCGTACCGGCAACTTCAGCCTGTCGCCGCGCTACACCAAGGACGGCAAGATCAACGGCTGGCAGGGCTCGACCGAACTGGTGCTCGAAGGCCGCGATTTCCCGCGCATCACCCAGACGGCAGGGCGCATCACCACGCTCAGCGTGGGCAACGTGGGCTTCGGCCTGAGCCGCGAGCAGCGGGCCAAGACCGAGACCGAGGCGCAGAACATCGCCATCGACAACTTCAAGCAGAAGGCCAATGAGCTGGCCAAGGGCTTCGGCTTCGGCGGCTACACGCTGCGCGAGGTGTCGGTGAATGCGAGCGACAACGGCCCGATCCGCCCGCGCATGATGGCGGTGCAGGCCAAGTCGTTCTCGTCGGCGGATTCTGCGGTGCCGGTCGAAGCCGGCAAGACCGCCGTGATGGTGACCGTCTCGGGCTCCGTGCAGCTCAAGTAGAGCGGTCCGTGCTCATATAAGAAAGAGGCGCGTACCGCGGGGCTACCCACTACTGGGCAGTCTTATTGGGCAGTCCAGCCGCCGTCCATGGCCCATGCCTGGCCACGGACCTGGTCGGCGGCCGGCGAGCAGAGGAAGACCGCTAGGCTGCCCAGTTGCTCCACGGTGGTGAACTGCAGCGAAGGCTGCTTTTCGCCCAGCAGATCGTTTTGAGCTTGCGCGACCGTGATGCCTTCGCGCGCTGCGCGGTCGTCGATCTGCTTCTGTACCAGCGCCGTCAGCACCCAGCCAGGGCAGATCGCATTGACGGTGACGCCCGTGGTCGCGGTTTCCAGCGCGACCGCCTTGGTCAGGCCGACGACGCCATGCTTGGCCGCCACGTAGGCCGACTTCTGCGCCGACGCCACCAGCCCGTGCGCCGAGGCGATGTTGATAACGCGGCCCCAGTTGGCTTCGCGCATCGCCGGGATCGCCAGCCGCGTGGTGTGGAAGGCGCTGGTGAGGTTGATCGCGATGATGGCGTCCCAGCGTTCGGTGGGAAAGTCTTCCACTTTGGCGACGTGCTGGATGCCGGCGTTGTTCACCAGGATGTCGACGCGGCCGAACTTGGACGCGGCGAACTTCATCATGTCCTCGATCTGCCCGGGCTTGCTCATGTCGGCGCCGTGGTATTCGGCGCGCACGCCGAGCGCTTCGACCTCGGCCTTCGGAGCGGCGGAATCGCCGAAGCCGTTGAGCACGATGTTGGCGCCCTGCTGGGCGAGAGACTTGGCGATGGCGAGGCCAATGCCACTGGTGGACCCCGTGACAAGCGCGGTTTTGCCTTTGAGCATGAAGATCAATCTCCGGATGAATTAGGATGCGACGAGACAATTATCCGCACCAGGACACCATCGTTTCCATGACCGAACCGACGCTTCATTACGTGGCGTGCGATGACGCCCAGGGCGGCCACCGCATGGCCTATTGGCAATGGGGCGACGCGCACAGCGCGCATGTCGTGATCTGCGTGCATGGCTTGACCCGACAGGGGCGCGATTTCGACCTGCTGGCCCAGGCCATCGTGGAGCGTGCGGGCGGCGATGTTCGCGTGGTCTGCCCTGACGTGGTGGGCCGCGGGCGCAGCGACTGGCTGCGCGACCCTTCTCTTTATCAGGTGCCGGTGTACGCGGCCGACATGGTCGCGTTGATCGCGCAGCTGCAGCGCGAGCAGGCGATCGGCACGCTCGATTACCTCGGCACCAGCATGGGCGGCCTGATCGGCTTCGTGCTGGCGGGCCACAAGGAGCTGCCGTTGGCGCGACCCATTCGACGCTTCGTCGCGAACGACGTCGGTCCGACCATCGAACCGGTCGCGCTGCAGCGCATCGGTGCCTACGTCGGAAAGAATGGCAGCTATGAAAGCGTGCAGGCGGCGGCCGATGCGATGTGGGCTTTGTCGACCACCTTCGGACCGCATACGCCGCAGCAGTGGCTGGCGCTGTCGCGGCACATGGTGGTGCCTGCCTCGCAGCGCACGGCCGACGGCTCGGCGAAGCTCGAATCGACAGTGGTCGGCGACAAGGAGGCCTGGCTTCTTCACTACGACCCGGCCATCGGCGTTGCGCTCCGTGCCATCACTCCTGAGGCCGCGGCGCAGGGGGGCGCGATCATGTGGGGCCTGTACGACGCCATCGAGGCGCGCACGCTGCTCACGCGCGGTGCCGAGTCGGATCTGCTGTCGCGCGAAACCGCGCTCGCCATGACGCAGCGCGGTCCGCATGCGACGCTGGTCGAATTCGAGGGCGTGGGCCATGCGCCGACTTTCGTCGACCCCGCGCAGATCGCCGCCGTCACCAACTTCCTTTTCGACTGATCGAGCGATTGAGTGAGCGAAGCGTGAAGCGCGATTCTTCGAGTCTCCAGACGGCGACCGCGTCCGACGCGGTCATGGTCGACTACCCGCTGTCCGCGGCAACGGCCGAGCGCACCCCGGTGATGGAGAACATGCTGGCGCGCGCCCGTGCCTTCGCCGAACCCCTGATTGCCGACGAGAAGCTCGACACCGGCGAGAACACGCTCGCGCATGCCGACGCCGTTGCCGCCATCGTCGCGAAGATGGGTGGCTCCGAGGCGATGCAGGCGGCGAGCTACCTGGTCTATTCGTGCCAGCATCTGAACCGGCCGCAGGAGGTGATCGCCAAGGTGTTCGGCGACAACTTCGCGGCGCTGGCGGTCGAGACGACCAAGCTGGTGCGCGTGCAGGAGCAGGCCCGCTCCGCTTCGCAGGGACATCACGCGGAAAACGCCGGCGCCCAGACGGAGAACGTGCGCAAGATGCTGCTGGCGTTCTCGCGCGACCTGCGCGTGGTGATGCTGCGGCTGGCCTCCCGGCTGCAGACCCTGCGGCATGCCGCCGCCAGCAAGCAGCCGGCGCCCGAGGGCGTGGCGCGCGAGTCGCTGCAGGTGTTCGCGCCACTGGCCAACCGGCTGGGCATCTGGCAGGTGAAGTGGGAGATCGAGGATCTCTCGTTCCGCTTCCTCGAGCCCGAAACCTACAAGCTGATCGCGCGCCTGCTCGACGAGAAGCGCATCGAGCGCGAAGGGCATGTGGAGCAGTTGCGCTCGAAGCTGGAGCGCGAGCTGCAGGCCGAGGGCGTCAAGGCCGTGGTGCAGGGGCGACCCAAGAACATCTACAGCATCGTGAAGAAGATGCGCGGCAAGTCGCTCGACTTCGCGCAGGTCTTCGACATCCTCGCGCTGCGCGTGGTGGTGCCCGATGTGAAGGACTGCTATGCGGCGCTGGCCTGGGTGCACTCGCACTTCCAGCCCATCGACGAGGAGTTCGACGACTACATCGCGCGGCCCAAGCCCAACGGATACCAGTCGCTGCACACGGTGGTGCGCGAGCTGGTGGACGGCAAGGCGGGCAAGCCGATCGAGATCCAGATCCGTACTGAAGAAATGCACGACCACGCCGAGCATGGCGTGGCTGCGCACTGGGCGTACAAGGAAGCGGGCCACAAGGGCTACGCGGGCGTGTGGGCCAGCGGCGAGTACGACGCGAAGATCGCTGTGCTGCGGCAGCTGCTGGCCTGGGAGCGCGATCTCTCGGGTGGCCTGCAGGGGCAGGGCCTTTTCGACGACCGCATCTATGTGCTGACGCCGGACGCCGCGATCGTCGAGCTCCCGCAGGGCGCGACGCCGGTCGACTTTGCCTACACGGTGCACACCACGCTCGGCCATCGCTGCCGCGGGGCGCGTGTCGATGGCGCGATGGTGCCGCTGAACACGCCGCTGTCGAACGGGCAGACGGTGGAGATCATCGCGGCCAAGGAAGGCGGGCCTTCGCGCGACTGGCTCAATGCGGAGCTGGGCTATCTGGCCAGCCACCGTGCGCGCGCGAAGGTGCGTGCATGGTTCAACGCGCAGATCACCCACGAGACCGTGGCGCGCGGACGAGAGGCGGTCGAGAAGCTGCTGCAGCGCGAAGGCAAGACGGCCATGCGCCTCGAAGACCTGGCCTCCCAGCTCGGCTTCAAGTCGGCGGAGCATCTGTTCGAAGTGGTGGGCAAGGACGAGTTCTCGCTGCGCAACATCGAGACGCTGCTGCGTCCGCCGGAGCCTGCGCAGGGGCCGGACGATGGCGTGCTCATCAAGAAGGCGCGCGGCAGCGAGAAGTCGGGCAAGGGCGGCGTGCTGGTAGTGGGCGTGTCTTCGCTGATGACGCAGCTCGCCAAGTGCTGCAAGCCTGCGCCGCCCGATGCGATTCGCGGCTTCGTCACGCGAGGCCATGGCGTGAGCGTGCATCGCAGCGATTGCAGCAACTTCCGCACGATGGCCGCGAAGGATGGCGAGCGCGTCATCGACGTGGAGTGGGGCGTCGCGAAGAAGGGCACCGATGCACCTGTATATGCGGTGGACGTGGCCGTCGAAGCGGCCGACCGCCAGGGACTGCTGCGCGACATCTCCGATGTGTTCGCGCGCGAGAAGATGAACGTGATCGGCGTGCAGACGCAGTCGATCAAGGGCACGGCGTGGATGACGTTCACCGTGGAAATCGCCGATGCGGCGAGGCTCACGCAGGTCCTTGGACTGGTCACTGCAGTTATTGGTGTGCGATCTGCACGTCGCCGCTGAAAAACGCGATTTCTCCTGCTACAATAACTGCTTCTCGGACACATCCTTAGGCGCGTAGCTCAGCTGGTTAGAGCACCACCTTGACATGGTGGGGGTCGTTGGTTCGAGTCCAATCGCGCCTACCAATTTTTGTTTCGCCCGGCCAACCACCGGATCAGTCGAACAGATCATGCACCGGGTTCTCCGGTGTGTATATCGTCCCTTGTAGTGATGCAGGCAAAAGCCTTGGCCACGTTCTTGTGCTACCTTGGTCGCTCTGCAACTACATTCCATTTTTCTTGATAAGCGATCCGATGAATACGCGATCAACACTGGTTGATCGGGCTCATGCCGACAAGCGCCTGGCCGCATTGCTCAAGCAGGCTCCCATCGAGTTTGCGCGTGCTGTCTACGGCATCAACGATTACGCGAGCGGGCGCACCGACACCATGGCTGCGCGCGAAGTGGTGCGCGCCCAACGCCAGGGCATGCCTTTGACCGAAGAGCGTGCCGAGCAGCGTGCTCGTGCCTATCTGCCGACCGTCGGGCAGGAGCACTGCCCGCGTTGCTGGGTGGTCTACGGTCACAAGACGCCGTTGCGATTTCGCGAGGCCGACGAAGAGCGGCCGGAGGTGGCGGCTTGCCAAATCTGCGGCGCGGAGTACGCGACATCGTCGGATTGAGGAAAGTGCCCGTTCCGGTCAGGGTAAACCTTGTCGCGGCGCAGCAAAACCGCTCCCTAGAATCATCCGACGACATGGGCGTCCATGTGAAGGAGTCCGCAGTGCAGAGCAAGAAGTCCGGGGTCAAGCCGGTACAGCGTGTGATCAAGAAGTACCCGAACCGAAGGCTCTACGACACAGAGACATCCACGTACATCACGCTGACCGAGGTGAAGCAGCTGGTCATCCAGAACGCCCAGTTCGTGGTGCGCGATGCCAAGACCGGTGACGACCTCACGCGCAGCATCCTGCTGCAGATCATCCTTGAAGAAGAGGCGGGTGGCGCGCCGATGTTCACCGAACAGGTGCTGGCCAACATCATCCGTTTCTACGGGCAGGCGATGCAGGGCTACATGGGGCCATATCTCGAGAAGAACATCCAGGCCATGACCGAGGTGCAGGCGCAGCTCGCCGAAAAGGCCGAAGGCCTGACGCCCGAGATGTGGGCTCGCTTCATGACCATGCAGTCGCCGATGCTGCAGGGGCTGATGGGCAGCTACGTCGAGCAATCGAAGAACGTCTTCCTGCAGATGCAGGAGCAGATGCAGAAGAACACCGAGCAGGTGCTGGGGGCCTTTGGCATCAAGCGTTCCTGATCTGAAGCGGGTGCCCGCAAGCGGTGGTTGCCCCGCCGTCTCCGATAGCTGGGACAATAGAGGCATATGAGCGAAGTTGCCTCCCCCGAACGTACGGCCACGTCGACCGCCCCCAAGGTCGGTTTCGTGAGCCTGGGCTGCCCCAAGGCCCTTACCGATTCCGAATTGATCCTGACCCAGCTGAGCGCCGAGGGTTATCAGACCGCAAAGACCTTCGAAGGCGCCGATCTGGTGATCGTCAACACCTGCGGCTTCATCGACGATGCCGTGAAGGAAAGTCTGGACACCATCGGCGAAGCCCTGGCCGAGAACGGCCGCGTGATCGTCACCGGTTGTCTTGGTGCCAAGACCGGCGACCAGGGCGGGAACCTGGTGCGCCAGATGCACCCGAGCGTGCTGGCCGTGACCGGTCCGCATGCCACGCAGGAGGTGATGGATGCGGTGCATGCCAATCTGCCGAAGCCGCACGACCCATTCATCGATCTCGTGCCCAACACATTCGGCGTCGCGGGTCTCAAGCTGACGCCGCGCCACTATGCCTATCTGAAGATCAGCGAGGGCTGCAACCATCGCTGCACCTTCTGCATCATTCCCTCGATGCGCGGCGACCTCGTGTCACGGCCGGTCGGCGATGTGCTGAGCGAGGCCAAGGCCCTGTTCGAAGGTGGCGTGAAGGAGCTGCTGGTGATCAGCCAGGACACCTCGGCCTATGGAGTCGACGTGAAGTACCGCACCGGTTTCTGGGACGGCAAGCCGGTCAAGACGCGCATGCTCGAGCTGGTGCGCACGCTGGGTGAAATCGCCGAGCCGTATGGCGCGTGGGTTCGCCTGCACTACGTGTACCCGTACCCGAGTGTGGACGAGATCATTCCGCTGATGGCGAGCGGGCAGGTGCTGCCGTATCTCGATGTGCCCTTGCAGCACAGCCACCCGGATGTACTGAAACGCATGAAGCGCCCGGCCAGCGGTGAGAAGAACCTGGAGCGGCTGGCGCGTTGGCGCGAGGTGTGTCCCGAGCTCGTGATCCGCAGCACCTTCATCGCGGGCTTCCCTGGCGAGACGGAGCAGGAGTTCGAGCATCTGCTCGACTTCATCCGCGAGGCTGAGATCGATCGCGCCGGCTGCTTTGCCTACAGCCCGGTCGAAGGCGCTACCGCCAACGACATTCCCGGCATGCTGCCCGAGGCGGAGCGCGAGGCGCGCCGTGCGCGCTTCATGGAAGTGGCGGAGGCTGTGTCGATCGCCAAGCTGCAAAGGCGCATCGGCTCGACGATGCAGGTGCTGGTCGATTCGGCGCCCGCCATGGGCCGCAAGGGCGGAGTGGGGCGCACGTACGCAGATGCACCGGAGATCGACGGCACGGTCCGTCTGCTGCCGCCCGAGAAGATCAGCAAGACGCTGAAGGTAGGTGAGTTCACCCGCGCGCGCATCGTGGGTGCAGAGGGCCACGATCTGATCGCGCTGCCCGTTTGATGCGGATCCGATCGACCATGAAAAAAGCCACCGGAGACCGGTGGCTTGTTTCGGATGACCTGGCGGGGGTCAATTTGGATCTGGTGCCCAGAAGAGGACTCGAACCTCCACGATGTTACTCGCTAGTACCTGAAACTAGTGCGTCTACCAATTCCGCCATCTGGGCTTTCTCTGCTTTTCAGCAAAGACTGCGAGTATACACAATTTGTCGCGGCGGCCTGAAAAAAACGGGTCGCGCGCAAAAAATTTGTCACTGGTCCGGCTCTTGCCTGTTCGGTTGCGCCGACCGTTCGATGCGGATTCGATCGGCAATGAAAAAAGCCACCGGAGACCGGTGGCTTGAATCGAATGACCTGGTAAAGGTCTGTTTAAACTTGGTGCCCAGAAGAGGACTCGAACCTCCACGATGTTACTCGCTAGTACCTGAAACTAGTGCGTCTACCAATTCCGCCATCTGGGCCCACGTAGCTGCAGAAGCAACTGCGTTTTGAATTTCAGGAAAGAAGGAGATCATATCAAAAATAACGTCACTTCCAGCGGACTGCTGGATGAAATCGAAGGAACTGTCCAAGGACATCGCGACGGGCACGGCTTCGTGCAGCGCGACGACGGCGAAGCCGACATCTATCTGCCCCCGAACGAAATGCGCGCGGTGCTGCACAAGGACCGCGTCAAGGCGCGCATCGTGCGCCAGGACCGCCGCGGACGTCCGGAAGGGCGCGTGGTGGAGATCGTCGAGCGTCCTGAGCAGCCCATCATCGGCCGCCTGCTGCACGAAGGCGGCATCTGGCTCGTCGCGCCGGAAGACAAGCGCTACGGCCAGGACGTCCTGATTCCCAAGGGAGCCACCGGCCCCGCGAAGGTAGGACAGGTCGTCGTCGTGCAGCTCACCGAGCCGCCGGCCCTGTTCGGCCAGCCCGTGGGCCGTGTGAAAGAGGTGCTGGGCGAGATCGACGACCCCGGCATGGAGATCGAGATCGCCGTGCGCAAGTACGGCGTGCCGCATGAGTTTTCCGCGGAGTGCCTGGCGGCGTCCAAGGCGCTGCCCGAGAAGGTCCGCCCCGCCGACAAGAAAGGCCGTGTCGACCTCACCGACATCCCGCTCGTCACCATCGACGGCGAAGATGCGCGCGACTTCGACGATGCCGTCTACTGCGAGCCCGCGAAGGTGGGCCGCGGCAAGGGCTGGCGCCTGCTGGTGGCCATTGCCGACGTCAGCGCCTATGTGCAGACCGGTTCGCCCATCGACATCGACGCCTACGACCGCGCCACAAGCGTCTACTTCCCGCGCCGCGTGATTCCGATGCTGCCGGAGAAGCTCTCGAACGGCCTGTGCTCGCTCAACCCCGAGGTCGAGCGCCTGTGCATGGTGTGCGACATGCTGGTCGCCGCCGACGGCGAGATCTACGCCTACCAGTTCTATCCGGCCGTGATGTTCAGCCACGCGCGCTTCACGTACACCGAGGTGGCGGCCATCCTCGGCAACACGCGCGGGCCCGAGGCCGCGAAGCGCAAGGACCGCGTCAAGGACCTGCTGAACCTCGCCGACGTATACAAGGCATTGCTCAAGCAGCGCGGCAAGCGCGGCGCCGTCGACTTCGAGACCACCGAGACGCAGATCATCTGCGACGACGCAGGCCGCATCGAAAAGATCGTGCCGCGCACGCGCAACGAGGCACACCGCCTGATCGAAGAAGCGATGCTCGCCGCCAACGTCTGCAGCGCCGACTTCATCGCCGAGGGCAAGCACCCGGGCCTGTACCGCGTGCACGAAGGCCCCACGCCCGAAAAGAAGGAGATCCTGCGCGGCTACCTGAAGGCCATGGGTGTCGGCCTGAGCATCACCGACGACCCCAGGCCCGGTGAATTCCAGGCGATCGCCGAAGCCACCAAGGACCGCCCCGACGCACAGCAGATCCACACCATGCTGCTGCGCTCGATGCAGCAGGCGATCTACACGCCGATCAACAGCGGCCACTTCGGCCTGGCCTACGAGGCCTACACGCATTTCACCAGTCCGATCCGGCGCTATCCGGACCTGCTGGTGCACCGCGTGATCAAGGCGATTCTCGGCAAGACGCGCTATCAGCTGCCGATGCTGCCCACCCCCGGTGAGGCGCATGCAAAGCTGGCCAAGCGACTCGCCTCGCGCGTGAAGGCGCCCACGGCGAAGCCGCAGAAGGCCACCGTCGCGCCCAGCAAGGAAGTCATGGCGTGGGAGGCCGCGGGCCTGCACTGCAGCGCCAACGAGCGCCGCGCCGACGAAGCCAGCCGCGACGTCGAGGCCTGGCTCAAGTGCAAGTACATGCGCGAGCATCTCGGCGAGGAATACGGCGGCGTGGTCACCGCGGCCACCACCTTCGGCATCTTCGTTACGCTCGATGCGATGTACGTCGAGGGCCTGGTGCACATCACCGAGCTCGGCGGCGAGTACTTCAAGTTCGACGAGATGCGCCAGGAGCTGCGCGGCGAACGCACCGGCATCCGCTATGCCATCGGCACGCGAGTGCGGGTGCAGGTGAGCCGCGTCGACCTGGACGGCCGCAAGATCGACTTCCGCCTCGTGCGCGAAGGCGAGGAGCTGACGACGCGGGCCATGAAGGACAAGGGTGCGGCATCATCGGGAGTGCCCTTGAAGGCCTCGGCCAAGCGCAGCACGCGCAACAAGGCGGAAGCCGGCAAGGCCGAGCCGCGTGGCGAGCGGCCCACCTCGGCCACGGCCGGGGCGCAGTCGGCGATGCAGGCCTTCAAGTCGGCGGTGAAGAAAGCCGCCAGCAAGATGAAGGGCAAGGGGCGCAAGCCGCGCCGCTGACCGGGCCTCACGCCATCGAACGAACCATCGACAACCGAAAAGAAAGAGACAGACAGCATGAGCGCTGAAGACAACAAGGGCCGTATCGCCATCGTCACGGGTGCCGGCTCCGGCATCGGCCGCGCCGCCGCGCTGGCGCTGCTGGGCGACGGCTGGAGCGTGGCACTGGCGGGCCGCCGCCTGGAGCCGCTGGAGCAGGTGGCGGAAGAGTCGGGCGCCGGCGCGCGCGCCTTCGCGGTGCCTACCGACGTATCGAACGCGGCCTCGGTGCAAGCCCTGTTCGCTGCCACCGTCGAGCGCTTCGGCCGCGTCGACCTGCTGTTCAACAACGCCGGCGTCGGCAACCCGCCGGGCCCGTTCGAGGACTGGACGCCCGAGCAGTGGCAGGGCGTGGTCGACATCAACCTGACAGGCATGTTCTTCTGCATCCAGCAGGCCTTCCGCACGATGAAGGCGCAGAAGCCGATGGGCGGGCGCATCATCAACAACGGCTCCATTTCGGCCACGGCGCCGCGTCCGAACTCGGCTGCGTACACCGCGACGAAGCACGCGGTCGAGGGACTCACCAAGACGGCGTCCCTCGATGGCCGCAAGTACGACATCGCCGTGGGGCAGGTGGACGTGGGCAACGCCATGACCGAGCTGGCGGCGCGCATGGCCAAGGGCGTGCCGCAGGCCAACGGCGAACTGGCCATCGAGCCGCTGATCGACGTGAAGATCGTCGGCCAGTCGGTGCTCTACATGGCGAACCTTCCGCTGGAAGCCAACGTGCTGTTCCACACCGTGATGGCGACGAAGATGCCCTTCGTCGGTCGCGGCTAGCGTCTTTCAGTCGGACGCGCGGCGGGCCAGTGCGCCGGCCGTGAGCGGGGCCGCGTCGGCCGGCCAGGTGTCGGCGATGCGGCCGTGCTGCCAGACGGATTCGCGGGCCGCGTCGAAGGCTGGTCGGCCCGCTGCCAGCGCCGCACCGATCATTCCGGCCAGCACGTCGCCGGTGCCTGCGGTTGCCAGCCGCGCGTTGCCGGTCAGGTTGATGACCGGCGTTGCTTGGCCGGCGCCCGCGATGACTGTGCCCGAGCCCTTGAGCACGGCCACCACGCCGAAGCGCGCGGCGAGTTCGCGTGCCGTGGCCAGCCGATCGCCCTGGACTTCCCCGACCGAGCGGCCCAGCAGGCGCGCGGCTTCCAGCGGATGCGGCGTGATCACTGTGGGTGATCCGGCTTTGCCGCGCGATGCCAGCTGGGCCTGCAGAACGTTGTCGGTTGCGACGGCGTTGAGCGCATCGGCATCGAGCACCAGTGCGGCCGCCGTCGAGAGCACGCGCGGCAGCAGTTCGCGCACGGCTTCTCCTCCTCCGCAGCCGCAGACGGCTGTCATGTTCGAGAGATCGAGCGTCCGAGCATCGCGCAGCATCAGTTCGGGCTGCGCAGTGTCGACGGGCGCTGCGCCCGGATCGAGCAGCCCGACGAACACGCGGCCGGCGCCTCCGTGCAGCGCCGCCGAGCCAGCCAGCAGCGCCGCCCCCGCCATGCCGGAGGACCCCCCGACCACCGCGACGTCGCCATAGCTGCCCTTGTGCGAGGCGTGGTTGCGAGGCTGCGCGTCGGGTGCTCCGGCGATGCGTGCCACGGGCTGGTCGCTGAAGGCGCCGCAACCCAGGTCGTCGAACCAGACCGTGCCCGCTGCATCGCGGCCTTGCGCGGTGAACAGGCCCGGTTTCAGCGTGAGGAAGGTGATGCAGCTGCGGGCCGTTGCCTGTGCGTGACTGGCGCTCCGAGGCAGCGTGCCGGTATCCGCATTCAGCCCCGAAGGCACGTCGACGCACAGCACGGGTTGGCCGCCGGCGTGCATCTGCTCGAGCCAATCGGCCATCGTGCCCTCGGGCGGACGCGTCGAGCCGATGCCGAGCAATGCGTCGATAGCGAGTTCACAGGCTGAAGGCGGTGTGGCGGCAAAAGTGACGCCTGCATCGCGAGCCCGCTGCAGCGATACCTTGGCGTCCGGCGGCAGCCTGCCTTCGTCGCCGAGGAAGGTGACGACCGGGAAGAAGCCCCGATGCCGCAGCTGCGCGGCAGTCTCGAAGCCGTCGCCGCCGTTGTTTCCCGGGCCGCAGGCCACCCAGATCGTGCGCGCATGCGGCGCGATCGCCATCGCGAGCCGCGCCACCGCGAGACCCGCGCGCTGCATCAGCGTGTGGGCGGGGAGGGCGGCCGACGCTGCCTGCTCGATGCGGCGCGTGGCGGCGATGTCGAACAGATCGGCTGCGGTGGCGGAGGTGATGCGTTGCATCGGCGCATTGTGCCGCCGGCCTTTCCGGCGGCTTGCCTGCCTATGATCCCGGGATGAATTCCAAGGGCGTCGGTTGGCTGCTTGTCCTGCTTGTCGCGGTGGTGATGTCGGTCCTGGCCGCGACGATGGCGTGGATCGCCGGAGTCGCATGGGTTCTCGGACTGCTTTTCCTGGTCTGGGGCGTCTTCCTGCTGGCGGAGTTCAGGCGATGGGTGCCTCTGCGAGATGTGGCCTGGGCCGCCAATGTCGGTTTCGGCATCAGCGTGATCCGCTGGTTCGACCTGCCGGCCGAGGGGGCCTCCGGCCTGGCGCGGCTGGCGCTGCTGGGCGCCGGTGTGCTGTGCCTGATCTTCTTCGCGTTGATCTGCCCCGGCTTGCTGGCCTGGGGCGCTGGCAGGCTGCGGCCTCCGCCCGAGCCGGGGCTTCCCGTCGAGAAGCCCGCAAGCCCCGAAGCCTTGCGCCGGTGGGGCCCTAAAGACTGAGCCGTTCGACCCCGAGCCCTTCGAGGTCGATGCCCGGCTCGCGTCCGGCGATCAGGTCGCCCAGCACGCGCGCGCTGCCACACGAGAGCGCCCAGCCGCTCGACCCATGCCCGAGGTTGAGCCACACGCCCGGAATGCCGCTCGCGCCCAGCACCGGCGGGCCGTCGGGCAGCATCGGCCGCGCGCCTTTCCATTGCTGGATGCCCGACTGCAGCGTGGCGGCGCCCGGAAACCAGTCGTGCAGCACCTTGTAGAGCGTCTGCACCGCGGCAGGGTTCATCGTGTCCAGCGAGCCGCCGATTTCGGCGCTGCCAGCCACGCGCACGCGTTGGCCCAGCCGGGAGATGGCGACCTTGAAGCGCTCGTCCATCACCGCGCTGCGCGGCGCATTGAGCGGCTCGCGGATCGGCGCGCTCACCGAATGGCCGTAGACCGGCGCCATCGGAATGCGCAGGCCCAGCGGCCGCAGCAGCGAGGCCGACTCCAGTCCGGCGCAGACCACGACGGCGTCGTAGCGCACCGGGTCGGAGCCGCTCGCCAGCGACAGCGAGGTGGGGGCCGCGCGGCTCAGCGGTGCGATGTCGCAGTTGAAATGGAACTGCGCACCGAACGACTCGGCCTCCCACTTGAGCAGCAGCGCGAACTGGCGGCAGTTGGCCACTTCGTCCTCGGGCAGGTGGATGGCGCCTGCCAGCGGGGTGTCGGGGTTCAGGGCGGGTTCGATGAGCCGCGCTTCGTCGGCGTCGACTTCCTTGAAGACGCTGCCGGCCGCGCGCAGCACGTCGAGCCCGGGCTGCACCAGCTTCTTCTCGCGCTTGGAGCGAAGCAGCACCAGATAGCCGTCGCTGCGCTCATAGCTGAGTTCGCGTGCCTCGGTCACCTCGTGCAGCCGGTTGCGGCTGTAGAAGGCCAGGCGCTGCATGCGGGCGCGGTTGGCCAGGTAGGTGTCGAGCTTGCAGGCCTTCTGCCAGCGGGAGAGCCAGCCGAGGTCGCGCGAGCCCAGGGGCCAGCGCAGCTTGATGGCACCGTGAGAGGAGAGCAGGGAGCGCAGCACCTTGCCGCGCATGCCGGGGCCGGCCCACGGCGTGACGTATCCGGGAGCGACCACGCCGGCGTTGGCGAAGCTGGCTTCCTCGGCGGCGGCGCCGCGGCGCTCGAAGACGGTCACTTCATGGCCGTCGGAAACCAGTTCCCAGGCGGTGGTGACGCCGATGATGCCGGCGCCCACGATCGCGATTTTCATTGAGTGTTCAGGATGAGAGAGATGGCTGGCGCCCGCGGGACGGGCGCCGTCGGCCGTTATTCTTGCAGCGCGCGCTCGGTCTGGAGCGCCACCGCGAGCACGGCGTCGTCGTGCAGCGCTGCGTGCCACAGCATCAGGCCCACCGGCAGTTCGCCTGGAGCCTGGCAGGGCAGCGAGATGGCGCAGCCGTCGAGCATGTTGACGATCGACGGATTGCGCAGGAGCAGCGCATTGACGCGGAAGAATTCTTCGTCGCGCTCCGCGCCCGGCGCCACGCTGGCGATGGACGGCGCGGTGATCGGCACCGTCGGCGACAGCACGGCGTCGAAGGGCGCGAGCACGGCTTCGACGCGGGCGATCCAGTCGCGGCGGGCGTTGATCAGGTCGATGTACTCGTGCGCCTTCATCGTGGCGCCGCGCAGGATGCGCTGGGCCACGCGCGGGTCGTAGCCCGCGCCGCTGCGTTCCAGCAGCAGGCGGTGCCAGGCGTACGACTCGGCGGCCGAGAAGCCGCCGGTGGCGTTGATGGCGCCCAGCTCGGCGAGCTCGGGCAGGTCGATTTCGACGATGCGTGCGCCGGTGGCGCGAAGCGTCTTCAGCGAGCGTTCGAAGGCGTTGGTCACGGCGGGCTCGATGCCGTCGAAGAATACGTTCTTCACCACGGCGAGCCTGTAGGCGGCGAGCGGGGCGTTGCCGGCGGTCACGCGACGGGCGGCGAGGATCTCGTGCGCGGTGATGGCGTCGCGCACCGAGCGGGTCATGGCGCAGGCGGTATCAAGGGTGGTCGAGAGCGGCAGCGCGCCGGCGGTGGGCGTCAGCCGGGCCGTATTCTTGAAGCCGACGATGCCGTTGAGCGCCGCCGGAATGCGGATCGAGCCGCCGGTGTCGGAGCCCAGTCCGATGAAGGCAGCGCCGCTGGCGACCGAAACCGCGGCGCCGGAAGACGAACCGCCCGGGATGCGCGGTACCGCGGGGTCGCTGGAGTTGGCCGGCGTTCCATGATGCGGATTGACGCCAACGCCTGAAAAGGCGAATTCCGTCATGTTGGTCCGGCCGGTCAGTACGCCGCCGGCGGCGCGCAGCCGGGCCACGGCGGGGGAGTCGGCCTTGGCGGCCGGGGCGTGCGCCAGGACGGCGGAGCCGGCGGGCGTGGCCTGACCCTCGACGTCGAAAAGGTCTTTGGCGGTGAAAGCGAGGCCGGCCAGGCGGCTGGCCGGGTCCGACGTGGAGGCGGCGTTCAGGGCCTCGTCGAACATCGTGCGGGTGAAGACGTGCTCGCAGGCCGCGGACCTGGAGATGTCGATGGCGCGCTCCATTTCGGTGCGTGCATCGGTGCCACCTGCCAGAAGGTTGAGACGGGTGGCGTGAAGGTCGTTCATGGAAGGCTGCGGGTGCCGCCGGGACGGCTCGGGTTCAGAGGGAGGGGCGACGGCCGTGCTATACTCTTTGGGTTTCGCTGGTCGGGCAACGGCTCCCGTTGCATCCAGCCAGACACATCCGCAAACCGGCCCAATCAAGGTGTTGTGACTCGATTCAAAGAGCGCAAAACGGGCTGGATTTTAGACCCAACCTTTGGAGTAATTTCAATGTCCACCACCATGCGCGAAATGCTGGAAGCAGGCGTCCATTTCGGTCACCAAACCCGCTTCTGGAACCCCAAGATGGCTCCGTACATCTTCGGCCATCGCAACAAGATCCACATCATCAACCTGGAAAAGTCGCTCCCGATGTTCCAGGAGGCGATGAAGTACGCCAAGCAACTCACCGCCAATCGCGGCACGATCCTGATGGTCGGCACGAAGCGCCAGGCCCGTGAGATCGTGGCGGCGGAAGCCCGCCGCGCCGGCGTGCCCTTCGTCGACACCCGCTGGCTCGGCGGCATGCTGACCAACTTCAAGACCGTCAAGACCTCGATCAAGCGTCTGAAGGACATGAAGGCCCAGCAGGAAGCCGGCCTCGACAGCCTGAGCAAGAAGGAGCAGCTGACCTTCACGCGCGAAATCGAGAAGCTCGAGAAGGACATCGGCGGCATCCAGGACATGACCGCTCTGCCCGACGCCATCTTCGTGATCGACGTGGGCTTCCACAAGATCGCCGTGGCCGAAGCCAAGAAGCTCGGCATTCCGCTGATCGGCGTGGTGGACTCCAACCACTCGCCCGAAGGCATCGACTACGTGATCCCTGGCAACGACGACTCGTCGAAGGCTGTCACGCTGTATGCCCGCGGCATCGCCGATGCGATCATCGAAGGCCGCAACAGCGCCACCGGCGACGTGGTCAAGGCCATCGCCGAAGGCAATGACGAATTCGTCGAAGTCGAAGAGGGCGCCTCGGCCTGATTGGCGCGCCCGCGAGCCTGAAGAAGGGGCTTTGGTGCCCCTTTTTTTTAACCTGATTTTTGAATTCACGGAGATACGAAATGGCTGCAATCACCGCAAGCATGGTGGGCGAACTGCGCGCAAAGACCGACGCGCCGATGATGGAATGCAAGAAGGCCCTGACCGAGGCCGACGGCAACATGGAAAAGGCCGAAGAGCTGCTGCGCATCAAGCTCGGCAACAAGGCTGGCAAGGCCTCGAGCCGCATCACCGCCGAAGGCGTGGTGGCCGCATACGTTGGCGGTGACGCCGGCGCGATGATCGAAGTCAACTGCGAAACCGACTTCGTCTCGAAGAACGACAGCTTCCTGGCCCTGGTCAATGCCGCCGCCAAGCTGATCGCCGAGAAGAACCCCGCCGACATCGCCGCGCTGGGCGCCCTGGCCTACGAGCAGGACGGCTTCGGCCCCACGCTCGAGGACGTGCGCAAGGGCCTGATCGGCAAGATCGGCGAGAACATGACGTTCCGCCGCTTCAAGCGCTTCGCCGGCAACGGCAAGCTGGCCTCGTACCTGCACGGTACGCGCATCGGCGTGATGGTGGAGTTCGAGGGCGACGACACCGCTGCCAAGGACGTCGCGATGCACATTGCCGCCATGAAGCCCGTGTCGGTTGCCGCTTCGGACGTGCCCGCCGAGCTGATCGAGAAGGAACGCGCAGTTGCCGCCGGCAAGGCCGAGGAAGACCGCAAGACGGCCGAAGCCGAAGGCAAGAAGCCCCAGCCGGCCGACATCGTCGCCAAGCGCATCGAAGGCGGCGTGCAGAAGTTCCTCAAGGAAGTTTCGCTGCACAACCAGCCCTTCGTGAAGAACGACAAGCAGACCGTCGAGCAGATGCTCAAGGCCGTCAACACCACGATCAAGGGCTTCACCCTGTACGTGGTCGGCGAAGGCATTGAGAAGAAAGTTGACGACTTCGCCGCTGAAGTCGCAGCCCAAGTCGCCGCAGCCAAGGCTGCCGCTTAAGCCTTTACGGCTCCAGCGACGGTGCGTTCGCGCGCACCGTCGTTTTTTCATCGCCACGTTTTACACTCGTCCCGACCCAACCAAAGGAAATTGCCCATGTCTGATGCCCGCCCAGCCCACAAGCGAATCTTGTTGAAGCTGTCGGGAGAGGCATTGATGGGTGACGACGCCTTCGGCATCAATCGTGCGACCATCGTGCGCATGGTGCAGGAGGTGGCCGAGGTCGTGAACATGGGTGTCGAGGTGGCGGTCGTGATCGGCGGCGGCAACATCTTCCGTGGCGTCGCGGGCGGTTCCGTCGGCATGGACCGCGCAACTGCCGACTACATGGGCATGCTGGCCACGGTCATGAACTCGCTGGCCCTGGCCGATGCGATGGACAAGCAGGGCCTCGTGGCCCGCGTGATGTCCGCCATCGCCATCGAGCAGGTGGTCGAGCCCTATGTGCGCCCCAAGGCGCTGCAGTACCTCGAAGAGGGCAAGGTCGTGGTGTTCGCGGCCGGCACGGGCAACCCGTTCTTCACCACCGACACGGCCGCCGCGCTGCGCGGTGCGGAGATCGGCGCCGAGCTGGTGCTCAAGGCGACCAAGGTCGACGGCGTCTATACCGCCGACCCCAAGACCAACCCCGACGCGACCCGCTACGCCACGCTGACCTTCGACGAGGCGATTGCGAAGAACCTCGGCATCATGGACGCCACGGCCTTCGCGCTGTGCCGCGACCAGAAGCTGCCGATCAAGGTGTTCTCGATCTTCAAGAATGGCGCGCTCAAGCGCGTCGTCATGGGCGAGGACGAAGGCACGCTGGTGCATGCCTAGGAGTATTTGAGATGACCATTGCAGACATCCGCAGTGCGACCGACGCGAAGATGAACCAGTCGATCGCCGCATTCCAGAACAACCTCACCAAGATCCGTACCGGCCGCGCCAACTCGGCGCTGCTCGACGCGATCCACGTCGAGTACTACGGCTCGCAGGTGCCGCTGAGCCAGGTGGCCAACGTGTCGGTGCTCGATTCGCGCACGCTCAGCGTGCAGCCCTGGGAAAAGGGCATGGGCGCCAAGATCGAGAAGGCCATCCGCGAAAGCGACCTGGGCCTCAACCCCGCCTCGATGGGCGACCTGATCCGCGTGCCACTGCCGGCCATGAGCGAAGAGCGCCGCAAGGAAATGACCAAGCTCGTCCGCAACGAAGGCGAGAGCGCCAAGATCGCCACGCGCAACCTGCGCCGTGATGCGAACGAAGCGGTCAAGAAGCTGGTCAAGGAAAAGCTGGCGTCGGAAGACGACCAGAAGCGCGCCGAAGCCGAGATCCAGAAGGTCACCGACCGCCATATCGCGGAAATCGACCGCCTGGTCGCGGCCAAGGAAGCGGAGATCATGGCCGTTTGAGGCCCGCCATGGCCTCGTCGGCGCCGCGCATTCCCCACCACGTTGCCATCGTCATGGACGGCAACGGCCGCTGGGCGACGCGGCGCTTTCTTCCACGCATCGCGGGGCACAAGCAGGGCGTCGAATCGCTGCGCCGCTGCGTCAAGGCCTGCGCCGAGCGCGGCGTGGGTGTGCTCACCGTGTTCGCGTTCTCGTCCGAGAACTGGAACCGTCCCGTCGAGGAGGTTTCCGGGCTGATGGAACTGATGGTCGGTGCGCTTGCTCGCGAGGTGCCCAAGCTCAGCGCCGACGGCGTGCGGCTGCATTTCGTCGGCGAGCGCGCCGGTCTGTCGCCCAAGATGGTGAGCGGCCTGCTCGACGCCGAAGCCGCCACGGCGCACAACACCCGGCTCGTGCTCAACGTCTGCTTCAACTACGGCGGCCGCTGGGACATCGCACAGGCTGCAGCCAAGCTTGCAGCACAGGGCGAAGCGATCACCGAGCTCAGCCTCGATCGCGCCATGGCCCTGGCCCACGTGCCCGACCCCGACCTGTTCATCCGCACCGGCGGCGAGCAGCGTCTCTCCAACTTCCTGCTCTGGCAGAGTGCCTACGCCGAGCTTTTCTTCAGCGACAAGCTGTGGCCCGAGTTCGACGAGGCAGCGCTGGACGAGGCCATTGCCGCGTTCCAGGGCCGCGAGCGGCGTTTCGGACAGACCTCGGCGCAAGTCTCTTCCACCGCCGCGGCCTGACGGCCAGGCAGCCTCCGCATGCTCAAGCAACGCATCATCACGGCGATCGTGCTCCTCGCGATCCTGCTGCCGGCGCTGTTCTACCCAAGCTATATCCCCTTCGGCTGCGTCATGCTGGTGCTGATCGGCGCCGCCGCCTGGGAGTGGGGGCGTCTGAACGGCTATGGGCAGGGGGTGTCGCTGTTCCTCGGTGCCGAGACGGTGGTGCTGTGCGGGCTCTCCTGGTGGCTCGGGCTGCTGGAGCAGCCCCTGGTCGTGATGTGGACCCTGGCGAGCGCTGCCTGGGTGCTGGGCGGCGCGGCTTTGCTGCGCGTGGCAGTGCCGGGCTGGCCCCGCATTCCGCGCGGCCTTCGACTGGTCGGTGGCCTGCTGGCGCTGTGGGTAGCTTGGCTGGCTGCGGTGCAGGCGCGCATGATCGGCATCAACTTCCTGCTGTCGATCCTCGTGCTGGTGTGGGTGGCCGACGTATTCGCCTATTTCGCCGGCCGGGCCTTCGGCCTCAAGTTCACCCGCAACAAGCTCGCTCCGGCGATCAGTCCCGGCAAGAGCTGGGAGGGTGTTTGGGGCGGCATGGTCGGCGTGGTGGTGCTGGCTTTCGCCTGGGTCTGGGCCGACAAGGCCGCGGGCGCCACGGTGGCCAGCCTGTATACCCGTCTCGCCGAGCGTGGCTGGTGGCTGCTGTTGCTGGCCGCGCTGTTCCTCGCGGCCATGAGCGTCGTGGGCGACCTCGTCGAATCTCTCATCAAACGCAGCGCCGGCGCCAAGGACAGCAGCAGGCTGCTGCCCGGCCACGGCGGCGTCCTCGACCGCGTGGATGCCCTCTTGCCGGCGCTTCCCATTGCCATGATGCTGGCTTTCCTGTGAATTCACCCAGAAGACAACGCGTCACGGTGCTCGGCTCGACCGGTTCGGTCGGCGTGAGCACGCTCGACGTCATTTCGCGCCACCCCGAGCGCTTCGAGGTTTTCGCGCTTTCCGCGGCCACCAAGGTCGACGAGTTGCTGGCGCAGTGCGCCCGGTTCACGCCCAGGTTCGCCGTGATGGCCAGCGCGCCGCACGCCGCGCTGCTGGCCGAGAAGCTCCAGCAGAATGGCCTGAAGACGGTCGTGTTGATGGAGGGCGATGCTCTCGAAACGATAGCGTCGCACGACGAGGTCGATTCCGTGATGGCCGCCATCGTCGGTGCCGCCGGCCTGGGGCCATGCCTGGCTGCCGCGCGCGCCGGCAAGCGGCTCCTGCTGGCCAACAAGGAAGCGCTGGTCGTCGGCGGCGAACTCTTCATGCGCACCGTGCGCGAGGGCGGGGCGACGCTGCTGCCCATCGACAGCGAGCATTCCGCCATCTTCCAGTCGCTGCCCGAGGACCCGTCCACCTGGGCGCGGCGCATCGACAAGATCATCCTGACCGCCTCGGGAGGCCCGTTCCGCACCCGTGCGCCGGAAACCCTGGGCGCGGTGACGCCCGAGCAGGCCTGCGCCCATCCGAACTGGGTCATGGGCCGCAAGATTTCGGTCGATTCGGCCACGATGATGAACAAGGCGCTCGAGGTGATCGAGGCGCGCCATCTGTTCGGCGTCTCGCCCGAGCAGATCGAGGTGGTCATCCATCCGCAGAGCGTGGTGCACTCGATGGTGCAGTTCACCGATGCGTCGGTCATCGCCCAGCTCGGCACGCCCGACATGCGGGTGCCGATCGCGGTGGGCCTGGCCTGGCCCGAGCGCATCGAAAGCGGCGCCGCGCGGCTCGACTTCCGGCAGATGGGCTCGCTGACCTTCGAATCGCCCGATGCGGCGCTTTTCCCCGGGCTGGGCCTTGCATGGCACGCGCTGCGCGCCGCGCCCGGTACGACGGCTGTGCTCAATGCCGCCAACGAGGTCGCAGTTGAAGCATTCCTCAACCGCCGCCTGCGTTTCGATTGCATACACGCGGTCAACATGGAAACTTTGGAAAGAGTCGCCCCCTCCAAGCCGGCATCGCTGGCCGACCTGCTGGCGATCGACGCCAGCGCCCGGGCGGCAGCCAATGCCGCGGCGCTGCGATTCGCTGCCTGACGCCTCCCTCGTAAAGCAAGGACTCCGATGCTGCTTACTGTCATAGCCTTTGTGGTTGCGCTCGGTGTCCTGATCGCGGTGCACGAATACGGCCACTATCGTGTGGCGGTGGCCTGCGGCGTCAAGGTGGAGCGCTTCTCCGTCGGTTTCGGCAAGGCGCTTTTCCGTTGGCAGCCCAGGCGCCAGCATCCGGGCCAGCAGACCGAGTTCGTCATCGGCGCATTTCCCTTCGGCGGCTACGTCAAGATGCTCGACGAGCGTGAAGGCCCCGTGGCACCCGAGGAACGCCACCGCGCCTTCAACACGCAGCCGCTGCGTTCGCGCGCGGCCATCGTGGCCGCGGGGCCGATCGCCAATCTGCTGCTGGCGGTGGCGCTCTATACGGCAGTCAACTGGATCGGCGTGCAGGAGCCGGTCGCCACATTGGCGCGGCCGGTGGCAGGCTCCCTTGCCGAGTCGGCGGGCCTGAAGGGCGGCGAGCACATCTCCCGGGCTGGGTTCGACGGCGAGCTGACGCCGGTCCAGTCCTTCGAGGACCTGCGCTGGCGCATGACGCGCGGAGCGCTCGATGGTCGCGACCTGAAGCTCGAGGTCGCGGGCGAGGGTGGTCGGCCCGCGCGCGAGTTGGTGCTCCCGCTCAGCCGCATGGAGACCAAGGACGCCGATCCGCAGATGTTCCGCAAGATCGGCGTGCTGGCGCCCCTGACGCGCCCCGAGATCGGCGAAGTCATGAAGGGCAGCGCGGCCGAAGCGGCGGGCCTGCTCGACGGCGACGTGGTGCGCGCCATCGGCGGCACGCCGATCATCGACGGGCAGCAGCTGCGCGAGGCGATCCGGGCGTCGGTCGACGGTGGCCAGCCGCGCACGCAGGCATGGCAGATCGAGCGCGGCGGCCGGGCGCTCACCATCGACGTGAAGCCCGAGGTGCGGGAAGAGGGCGGCGCCAAGGTGGGGCGCGTGGGCGCCTATGTTGGCGCGCCGCCCGAAATGGTGACCGTGCGCCAGGGCGTGGTCGACGGCATCTGGCGCGGCGTGGTGCGTACCTGGGAGGTTTCGGCGCTGACCGTGCGCATGATGGGCAAGATGGTCATCGGCGAGGCGTCGATCAAGAATCTCAGTGGTCCGCTCACCATCGCGGACTACGCGGGCAAGTCCGCAAGCCTCGGTTTCACCCAGTACCTGGTCTTCCTGGCGCTCATCAGCGTGAGCCTCGGGGTGCTCAATCTCATGCCGCTGCCGGTCCTCGATGGAGGACACCTGATGTATTATCTTTGGGAGGGCCTGACCGGCAAGAGCGTCTCTGACGCCTGGATGGAACGGCTTCAGCGCGGGGGTGTGGCCCTGCTGCTGGTCATGATGTCGGTCGCACTCTTCAACGACGTCACGCGGCTCTTTGGTTAACTTTCTGCCGGCCCTTTCCGTGCCGGCTCAATTCACAGATGAACAAAAACTTCAGTCGCTTTCGCCTGCGTAGCGTTGTCGCGGTGGTTGCCAGTGCGCTTGCGGCTTCGGCCGCCTGGGCAGTCGAACCTTTCACGGTGCGCGACATCCGCGTCGAAGGCCTGCAACGCGTCGAGGCCGGTACGGTCTTCGCGTCGCTGCCGCTTCGCGTGGGCGATACCTACAGCGACGAGCGCGGCTCCGCCGCGATTCGCGCGCTGTTCGATCTGGGGTTGTTCAAGGACGTGCGCATCGACGTGAACGGCAACGTGCTGGTGGTCATCGTGGAAGAGCGTCCGACCATCGCCGATGTCGACTTCGTCGGCACCAAGGAATTCGACAAGGCCGCGCTGCAGAAGGCGCTGCGCGAAGTGGGCCTGGCCGATGGCCGCCCCTACGACAAGGCGCTGGCCGACCGTGCGGAGCAGGAACTCAAGCGCCAGTACGTGAGCCGCAGCCTCTACAACGCGCAGGTCGTGACCACCGTCACGCCCATTGAGCGCAACCGCGTCAACCTGACCTTCACCGTGACCGAAGGCGAGTCGGCCCGCATCCGCGAAGTGCGCGTGGTGGGCAACAAGGCCTTCAGCGAATCGACGCTGCTGAGCCTGTTCGACCAGGACAGCGGCGGCTTCATGAGCTGGTATACGAAGTCGAACCAGTATTCGCGCGCCAAGCTCAACGCCGACCTCGAAACCCTGCGCTCGTACTACATCACGCGCGGCTATCTCGAGTTCCGCATCGACTCGACGCAGGTCGCGATCTCCCCGGACCGCAAGGACCTGACGGTGACGGTGAACATCACCGAAGGCGAGAAGTTCGTGGTGTCGAGCGTCAAGCTCGATGGCAACTACCTCGGCCGCGACGACGAGTTCAAGTCGCTCATCACCATCAAGCCGGGCGAGCCCTACAACGGCGAGCAGGTCACGGAGACCACCAAGGCGTTCAACGACTACTTCGGCACCTTCGGCTACGCCTTTGCGCGCGTGCAGGCACGCCCCGAGATCGACCGCGTCAACAACCGCGTGGCCCTCACGCTACAGGCCGAGCCCTCGCGCCGCGTGTACGTGCGCCGCGTTTCGGTCGGCGGCAACAACAAGACCCGCGACGAGGTGATCCGTCGCGAGTTCCGCCAGTACGAGGCCTCCTGGTACGACGGCGACAAGATCAAGCTCTCGCGCGACCGCGTGGACCGCCTGGGCTTCTTCACCGAAGTGAACGTCGATACGCAGGAAGTGCCCGGCTCGCCGGACCAGGTGGACCTGACCGTCAGCGTGGTTGAGAAGCCCACTGGCAGCCTGCAGCTCGGCGCCGGCTACTCCAGCGCGGAAAAGGTCGCGCTGACCTTCGGCATCTCGCAGGAGAACGTGTTCGGCTCGGGCAACTTCCTGGGCGTGCAGGTCAACACCAGCAAGTACAACCGCACGCTGTCGCTGACGGCTACCGACCCGTACTTCACGGCCGACGGCATCTCGCGCACTTTCAGCATCTACCACACCACGACGCGTCCGTACCAGACCTCGACCGACGGCGACTACAAGCTGGTGAACCAGGGCGCATCCGTGCGCTTCGGTGTGCCGTTCAGCGAGGTCGACACCGTCTTCTTCGGCGTCGGCATCGAGCGCTATGCGTTCGATCCCAACAGCTCGACCGCCTTCTCCGGCCTGTACACGCCGCCGTCATACCTCAACTACTTCCAGTGCAAGAAGGACCCGACGGGCCTGCTGGTCACCGGCTGCGACCAGAAGAGCGTCTGGGGCATTCCGCTGAGCGTCGGCTGGGGCCGCGACAGCCGCGACAGCGCGCTGATCCCGACCACCGGCCGCCTGCAACGCGCCAACCTCGAGGTGGGTGCCGCCGGCGACATGAAGTACGTCAAGACGAACTACCAGTACCAGCAGTTCTTCGCAATCAACAAGCAGTACACCTTCTCGATCAACGGCGAGGTCGGCTACGCCAAGGCCTTCGGCAACAAGGTCTATCCGATCTTCAAGAACTTCTACGCGGGTGGCCTGGGTTCGGTGCGCGGCTTCGAGCAGAACTCGCTGGGTCCGCGCGATGCGCCGCTGTTCCTGCAGAGCGAAGGCGCGGCCATCGGGGGTACGAAGAAGGCGATCTTCAATGCGGAGCTGAGCACGCCGTTCCCCGGCGCCGGCAACGACCGCACCCTGCGTCTGTACGGCTTCTTCGACGTCGGCAACGTCTTCGGCACCCGTGCCGCCGGCGTGACCGACGAGCAATGGAAGGCCGAGAAGAAGCTGCGCGCCTCGGTCGGCCTTGGCGTCAGCTGGATCTCGCCGCTGGGCCCGCTGCGCCTTGCCTACGCCTTCCCGATCAAGTCCCAGAAGGAAGTGGGGCAACCGTTCACGGCAGGCTATATCCCGAAGGATAGAATTCAGCGCCTCCAATTCCAGATCGGAACGTCTTTCTAAATGAAGCATTTGATCCGCGCCGCGGCCGGCGCGTTGTTGATTCCCGCTTTCGCACTTGCCACGGCACCTGCCCAGGCACAGGCGCAGGAAACTTTTCGCATCGGCTTTGTGAACCCGGACCGCGTGCTGCGTGAAGCGCAGCCCGCGAAGACTGCCCAGGCAAAGCTCGAGGCGGAGTTCCTGAAGCGCGAGAAAGACCTGACCGCGCAGGGCGATGCCCTGAAGGCTGCTTCCGAGAAGTTCGAGCGCGAGGCTCCCACCCTGTCTGAAACCCAGCGCGTTGCCCGCCAGCGCGCCCTGGTCGATCAGGACCGCGACTTCCAGCGCAAGCGCCGCGAGTTCCAGGAAGACCTGAACGCGCGCAAGAACGAAGAGCTCCAGCAGGTCTACGAGCGCGCCAACCGCGTGGTGAAGCAGGTGGCCGAGGCCGAGAAGTACGACGCCATCCTGCAGGAAGCGATCTACATCAATCCGAAGCACGACATCACCGACAAGGTGATCAAGGCGCTGAACGCGTCCGTCGCTTCTCCTGCGCCCGCGGCCGGCAAGTAACGCCGCGAACCGGCGTGTCACTGCAGCTCGGAGCCATTGTTGACGCCCTCGGGGGCGAGCTTCATGGCGATGCGGCGCTGTCCATCGAGCGGCTCGCGCCTCTCCAGAATGCACAGCCCGATGCGCTCAGCTTCCTGAGCCATCCCAAATACCAGCAGGAGCTGGCGGCTTCGAAGGCCGCCTGCGTGATCGTGTCGCCCGCCATGCGCGAGGCGGCAGCTGCGCGTGGCGCCTACATCGTCACGCCCGATCCGTACCTCTACTTCGCCCGTCTCACGCAGCTGTGGAAGGCGCACCATGCGCGCCCGGAGGCCGACCGCGTCCATCCCAGCGCGGTGATCCATCCTGAAGCGCTGGTCGACGCCACGGCGCGCATCGGCGCGCTGTGCGTGGTGGAGCGGGGCGCCCGCATCGGCGCTGGCACCGTGCTGAAGTCGCGCGTGACGGTCAGCGAGGATTGCGTCATCGGCGAACGGTGCCTGCTGCATCCCGGCGTGGTGATCGGTGCCGACGGCTTCGGGCTCGCCCCGCACGAGGGGCGCTGGGTCAAGATCGAGCAGCTCGGCGCGGTGCGCATCGGCAATGACGTCGAGATCGGTGCCAACACCTGCATCGACCGCGGCGCGCTGGACGACACCGTCATCGAAGACGGCGTGAAGCTCGACAACCTGATCCAGATCGGCCACAACGTCCGGGTCGGCAAGAACACGGCCATGGCGGGCTGCGTCGGCGTGGCCGGGAGCGCCATCATCGGGGCCGGCTGCACCTTCGGTGGCGGCGCCATCGTGCTGGGTCATTTGACGGTCGCCGACGGCGTGCATGTGTCGGCCGCGACCGTGGTCACCCGGTCCATCCACAAGGCCGGCCAATACACCGGCATGTTTCCCATCGATGACAATGCGAACTGGGAAAAGAATGCGGCAACGCTCAAGCAGTTGCACAGCCTGCGCGAACGACTGAAGGCGCTGGAGAAGGCTCCCTCGAAAAAATGACGACGATGCAGGAACAGAAAATCATGACGACGCTCGATATCCATCAAATCCTCAAGCTGCTGCCTCACCGCTACCCGTTCCTGCTGGTGGACCGCGTGCTGGACATGGAAAAGGGCAAGCGCATCACGGCGCTCAAGAACGTGACGATGAACGAGCCGTTCTTCAACGGCCACTTCCCGCACCGCCCGGTGATGCCGGGCGTGCTGATGCTCGAAGCGATGGCGCAGGCGGCGGCGCTGCTGTCGTTCCATTCGCTGGACATCGTGCCGGACGACAACACCGTCTACTACTTCGCTGCCATCGACGGCGCCCGCTTCAAGCGTCCGGTGGAGCCGGGCGACCAACTCACCCTCGAAGTCGAGATCGAGCGCATGAAGGCGGGCATCTCCAAGTTCAAGGGCCGGGCCCTGGTGGGCACCGAGCTCGCCTGCGAGGCGTCGCTGATGTGCGCCATGCGCCAGATCAACTGATGGCCGGCCGCAGCCAGTTGCTTCTTCACAAGGCATGACCCAGGTTCATTCGACGGCCGTCGTCGACCCCCAGGCACAGCTCGACGCCTCGGTGTCGGTCGGGCCCTATACCGTGATCGGCCCGCATGTGCGCATAGGCGCGGGCACCACCATCGGCGCGCACTGCGTGATCGAGGGCCGCACCACCATCGGGCGCGACAACAGGATCTTCCAGTTTTCGTCCCTCGGCGCCGTTCCGCAGGACAAGAAATACGCCGGCGAGCCTACCGAGCTCGTCATCGGCGACCGCAACGTGATCCGCGAGTTCTGCACCTTCAACCTCGGCGTGCCGGGGGCAGGGGGCGTCACGCGTGTCGGCAACGACAACTGGATCATGGCGTACACGCACATCGCCCACGACTGCCGCGTCGACGACCACACCACGCTCGCCAACAACACCACGCTGGCCGGGCATGTGCACCTTGCCGACTGGGTGACGGTCGGCGGGCTCACGGGCATCCACCAGTTCGTCTCCATCGGAGCCCACGCCATGCTCGGCTTCGCGAGCGCGGTCACGCAGGACGTGCCGCCTTTCATGCTGGTCGACGGCAATCCGCTGGCGGTGCGCGGCTTCAACATCGTCGGCCTGCGCCGGCGCGATTTCTCCGCGCAGCGGCTCGCAGCGGTGAAGCAGATGCATCGCCTGCTGTACCGCCAGGGCAAGACGCTCGACGAGGCGCGCGCAGGCATCGCCGCGCTGGCGACCGAAATGCCCGAGGCGGCCGGCGACGTCGCGCTGATGGAATCCTTCCTGGCCAATTCGACGCGCGGCATCGCGCGCTGAAGTGACGGCCATGCAGAACGACGGACAGCGACGCTTCGCGCTGGTCGCGGGCGAAGCGTCCGGCGACCTGCTCGCCGGCCTGCTGCTCGACGGCCTGCTGGCGCGCTGGCCCGATCTCCAGACCGTCGGCATCGGCGGGCCCCGCATGCTGGCCCACGGCTTCCAGAGCTGGTGGCCGCAGGAAAAGCTCGCGGTGCGCGGCTACATCGAGGTGCTGCGGCACTACGCCGAAATTGCCGGCATCCGCCGCCAGCTCAAGGCGCGGCTGCTGCAGGAGCGGCCCCAGCTCTTCATCGGCGTCGACGCACCCGATTTCAACCTCGACCTCGAAGCCGGCCTGCGCAGCCAGGGCATGAAGACGGTGCATTTCGTCTGCCCGTCGATCTGGGCCTGGCGGCCGGAGCGCATCGAGAAGATCCGGGCAGCGGCGGACCACGTGCTGTGCATCTTCCCGTTCGAACCCGCCTTGCTGGCGGAGAAGGGCGTGGCCGCGAGCTATGTGGGCCATCCCGTCGCGAACGTGATCCCGATGGTGCCCGACCAGGCTGGTGCGCGCGCCGCGCTGGGCCTGGCGCCCGATGCGCCGGTCGTCGCGCTGCTGCCAGGCAGCCGCCGTTCCGAGATCCGCTACCTGGCCGCCCGCTTCTTCGCCGCCGCGGCGCTGATGCACAAGGCGCGGCCGGAACTGCAGTTCGTGGCGCCCATCATTCCGGGCCTTCGCGCCGAAGTCGAAGCCTTGCTGCAGGCCAGCGGCATGGCCGGGCGCGTCAGGCTGCTCGACGGCCAGTCGCATGCGGTGCTGGCCGCCTGCGACGCCACGCTGATCGCCAGCGGCACCGCCACGCTCGAGGCGGCCCTGTTCAAGCGGCCGATGGTCATCGCCTACAACATGAACGCGCTTTCGTGGCGCCTCATGCGGCGCAAGCAGCTGCAGCCCTGGGTGGGATTGCCCAACATCCTGTGCCGCGATTTCGTGGTGCCCGAGCTGCTGCAGGAGGCCGCCACCCCCGAGGCGCTGGCCCGGGCCACGCTCGACTGGCTGGACGCGCCTGAAAAGACCCGGGCGCTGCAACAAAGATTTTCAGAGCTGCATGTGCAATTGCAGCGCGATACGCCCACACTCTGCGCCGATGCGATCCAGAAAGTTCTTGAAGGCTGAGCAGGCCCCGCTGGTGTGGGACGCACCCGGCCTGATCGCGGGCGTCGACGAGGCGGGCCGTGGGCCCCTGGCCGGGCCCGTGGTGGCTGCAGCCGTGATCCTCGACGACATGCGGCCCATCCGCGGTCTCGCGGACTCCAAGACGCTGACCGCGCTGCAGCGCGAACGCCTGCACGACCAGATCCTCGCCAAGGCGCTGTGCTGCTCCATCGCGCAGGCTACCGTCGAGGAAATCGACACTCACAACATCCTGCAGGCGACCATGCTGGCGATGCGCCGGGCCGTCGAGGGGCTGCGGCTCAAGCCGGTGAAGGTGCTGGTCGACGGCAACCGCCTGCCCACGCTCGACGTGCTCGCCGAGGCCATCGTGAAGGGCGACGCCCGGGTCAAGGCGATTTCCGCCGCGTCGATCCTGGCGAAGGTGCACCGCGACCGGCTGTGCGAGCAACTGCACGTCGAATTCCCGCACTACGGCTTTGCGGGCCACAAGGGCTACGGCACGCCGGAGCATCTGGAGGCGCTGCAGCGCCATGGTGCCTGCGTGCATCACCGGAAGTCCTTCAGCCCGGTGGCGGCGGCGCTCCTCCGCACCGGCGGCGTTCTGAACGTGATGCTGCCGGCTGAATCCGATGGGCAGCCGGCGATGGGCATCGGTGCCATCGAGGTCGCGCGGTCCGAGCTTCGCGCTGCTCCCTGAACCCGGCCCGATGACTTCCGATACCGGCGCCAGCCACATCAGCTCGCGCGACAACCCCCTGCTCAAGGACTTGCGCAAGCTTGCCCAGGATCCGGGCGCCTATCGCAAGCTGGGCCGCATCTGGCTCGAGGGCGACCATCTGTGCCGGGCGGCGCTGGCGCGGAGCGTGAAGCCCTCCATTGCCGTGTTCTCGGAGTCGTTCTGGCCGAAAGCGCCGGCGGAGTGGTCGATCGGTGCTATCAAAACCGTAGTTGTCGCGGACAGCCTGCTGCGCGACGTCAGCGGCCTCGAGTCGCCAGCGCCGATGGGCTTCGTGCTCGACGTACCGGCCCGCCCCGAATTGCTGCCCGATGCCCCGAGCGTCGTGCTCGACCGTCTGCAGGACGCCGGCAATGCCGGCTCCATCCTGCGCAGCGCCGCCGCATTCGGCTTCGCGCAGGTGATCGCGCTCAAGGGCACGGCCGCGCTGTGGGCGCCCAAGGTGCTGCGCGCCGGCATGGGGGCGCATTTCGGCCTGCGGCTGATCGAAGGTGTGGACGCAGATGTGCTCGACAGCCTGAGAGTGCCCCTGGTGGCGACCAGCTCGCACCGCGGCGACTGGCTGCACAAGGCCGATCTGCCGCATCCCTGCGCCTGGCTTATGGGGCACGAGGGGCAGGGCGTTTCGGCGGCGCTGGAAGCCCGGGCCTCGCACCATATCCGCATCGCGCAGCCGGGCGGAGAGGAGTCGCTGAACGTGGCCGCGGCCGCGGCGATCTGCCTGCATGCGAGCGGAGCAGCCCTGCTGGCCGAATAACACACCCAGTCCGGGCTACAATCGGGGGCTTACTCGCAAATCAGCGTCGCCCGGCCGCCTACAACGCCATCTTCCCCTTAAGCAGCAGTCCCCAGGCTATACGCCTGAGGCTCCGGGCGACCGTAACCATCCGGAGAACCCAGTGCTTTTGTCTCTCAAGGGAAGTTTCCCGCCCGCCATCCTGGCGCTCGCAGACGGCACGGTCTTTCTCGGCAACTCGATCGGAGCCACCGGCTCCACGACCGGTGAAGTGGTGTTCAACACCGCCATGACCGGTTACCAGGAAATCCTCACCGACCCGAGCTACTGCCAGCAGATCGTGACGCTCACGTATCCGCACATCGGCAACTACGGCGTCAACGGCGAGGACATCGAAGCCGACAAGATCCATGCCGCGGGCCTGATCATCAAGGACCTGCCACTCGTCGCCTCCAACTTCCGCAAGACCGCCACGCTGACCGAGTACCTCGTGTCGGGCAACACCGTGGCCATCGCGAACATCGACACCCGCAAGCTCACCCGCCACCTGCGCACCAACGGCGCCCAGAACGGCTGCATCCTGGGCCTGGCCGCGGGCGAGACCGTGACGCAGGCGCTGATCGACAAGGCCATCGCCTCCGCCAAGGCCGCGCCGAGCATGTCGGGCCTCGACCTCGCCAAGGTGGTGTCGGTCAAGCAGACCTACGAATGGACCGAGACCGAGTGGAAGCTGGGCTCGGGCTATGGCGTGCAGATCACGCCGAAGTTCCACGTCGTGGCCTTCGACTACGGCGTCAAGAAGAACATCCTGCGCATGATCGCCCAGCGTGGCGCGCGCATCACCGTGGTGCCGGCGCAGACGCCCGCGGCCGACGTGCTCAAGTTGAAGCCGGACGGCATCTTCCTGGCCAACGGCCCTGGCGACCCGGAGCCTTGCGACTACGCCATCAGCGCCGTCAAGGAGCTGATCGAGACCGGCATTCCCACCTTCGGCATCTGCCTGGGCCACCAGATCATGGCGCTGGCCTCCGGCGCCAAGACCTTCAAGATGAAGTTCGGCCACCACGGCGCGAACCATCCGGTGAAGGACCTCGACAACGGCCGCGTGAGCATCACCAGCCAGAACCACGGCTTCGCGGTCGACGAGAAGTCGCTGCCGGCCAACCTGCGTCCCACCCACATCAGCCTGTTCGACAACACGCTGCAGGGCCTGGCTCGCACCGACAAGCCCGCGTTCTGCTTCCAGGGCCACCCTGAAGCCTCGCCTGGCCCGCACGACATCGGCTACCTGTTCGATCGCTTCACGGCACTCATGGAAAAGAACAAGACGGAAAAGACGGAGAAAGAGAATGCCTAAGCGCACAGACCTCAAATCGATCCTCATCATCGGCGCCGGCCCGATCATCATCGGCCAGGCCTGCGAGTTCGACTACTCCGGCGTGCAGGCCTGCAAGGCGCTGCGCGAAGAGGGCTACAAGGTCATCCTGATCAACAGCAACCCCGCGACGATCATGACCGACCCGGCCACGGCCGACGTCACCTACATCGAGCCCATCACTTGGCAGACGGTCGAGAAGATCATCGCCAAGGAGCGCCCCGACGCGATCCTGCCGACCATGGGCGGCCAGACCGCGCTGAACTGCGCGCTCGACCTGTGGCGCAACGGCGTGCTCGACAAGTACACGGGCGCTGCCACCAACAGGCCCGTCGAGCTGATCGGCGCCACGCCCGAGGCCATCGACAAGGCCGAAGACCGCCTGAAGTTCAAGGACGCGATGACCAAGATCGGGCTGGGCTCGGCCCGTTCCGGCATCGCGCACTCGATGGAAGAGGCCTGGGCGGTGCAGAAGCATGTCGGCTTCCCGACCGTGATCCGCCCCAGCTTCACGCTCGGCGGCACCGGCGGCGGCATCGCCTACAACCCGGAAGAGTTCGAGACCATCTGCAAGCGCGGCATCGAAGCCTCGCCGACCAACGAGCTGCTGATCGAAGAGTCGCTGCTCGGCTGGAAGGAGTACGAGATGGAAGTCGTGCGCGACAAGGCCGACAACTGCATCATCGTCTGCTCCATCGAGAACCTCGACCCGATGGGCGTGCACACCGGCGACTCGATCACCGTGGCGCCCGCGCAGACGCTGTCCGACAAGGAATACCAGATCCTGCGCAACGCCTCGCTGGCCGTGCTGCGCGAGATCGGCGTGGACACCGGCGGCTCGAACGTGCAGTTCTCCATCAACCCGAAGGACGGCCGCATGGTCGTCATCGAGATGAATCCGCGCGTGTCTCGTTCGTCGGCGCTGGCCTCCAAGGCCACGGGCTTCCCGATCGCCAAGGTCGCGGCCAAGCTGGCCGTCGGCTACACGCTCGACGAGCTGCGCAACGAGATCACCGGCGGTGCCACGCCGGCCTCGTTCGAGCCCTCGATCGACTACGTGGTCACCAAGATCCCGCGCTTCGCGTTCGAGAAGTTCCCGCAGGCCGATTCACGCCTCACCACGCAGATGAAGTCGGTAGGCGAGGTGATGGCCATGGGCCGCACCTTCCAGGAATCGTTCCAGAAGGCGCTGCGTGGCCTCGAAGTCGGCGTCGACGGCATGAACGAGAAGACGCAAGACCGCGAAGTGCTCGAGAAGGAACTGGGCGAGCCCGGCCCCGAGCGCATCTGGTACGTGGGCGATGCCTTCGCCCAGGGCATGAGCGTCGATGAAGTGTTCGCGCTCACGAAGATCGACCCGTGGTTCCTGGTGCAGATCGAGGAGATCGTGAAGATCGAGCTCGAGCTGGAAACCAAGTCGCTCGACGACATCGACGCCGCCACGCTGCGCCTGCTGAAGCAGAAGGGCTTCTCCGACCGCCGCCTGGCCAAGCAGCTGCGCACCACCGACACGGCCATCCGCGAGAAGCGTCGCGCCCTGGGCGTGCGCCCGGTCTACAAGCGCGTGGACACCTGCGCGGCCGAGTTCGCCACCAACACGGCCTACATGTACTCGACCTACGAGGACGAGTGCGAGGCCGACCCGAGCGACAAGAAGAAGATCATGGTGCTCGGCGGCGGTCCCAACCGCATCGGCCAGGGCATCGAGTTCGACTACTGCTGCGTGCACGCCGCGCTCGCCATGCGCGAGGACGGCTACGAGACCATCATGGTCAACTGCAACCCCGAGACCGTGTCGACCGACTACGACACCTCGGACCGCCTCTACTTCGAGCCGCTGACGCTGGAAGACGTGCTCGAGATCGTCGACCGCGAAAAGCCGCTGGGCGTGATCGTGCAGTACGGCGGCCAGACGCCGCTGAAGCTCGCGCTCGACCTGGAGGCCAACGGCGTGCCGATCATCGGCACCTCGCCCGACATGATCGACGCTGCCGAAGACCGCGAGCGCTTCCAGAAGCTGCTGCACGAGCTCAAGCTGCTGCAGCCGCCGAACGCCACCGCACGCACCGAAGCCGAGGCGCTCGAGAAGGCCTCCGAACTGGGCTACCCGCTGGTGGTGCGCCCGAGCTACGTGCTGGGCGGCCGCGCGATGGAAATCGTGCATGAGCAGCGCGATCTGGAGCGCTACATGCGCGAAGCAGTCAAGGTCAGCAACGATTCGCCGGTGCTGCTCGACCGCTTCCTGAACGATGCCGTCGAGTGCGACGTCGACTGCCTGCGCGACGCCGAGGGCCAGACTCTCATCGGCGGCGTGATGGAGCACATCGAACAGGCCGGCGTGCACTCGGGCGACTCCGCCTGCTCGCTGCCGCCCTACAGCCTGGGCGCCGAAACGGTGGCCGAGCTCAAGCGCCAGAGCGCCGCGATGGCGGCTGCGCTGAACGTGGTCGGGCTGATGAACGTGCAGTTCGCCATCCAGCAGAAGGACGGCAAGGACGTCATCTACGTGCTCGAAGTGAACCCGCGCGCCTCGCGCACCGTGCCCTACGTGAGCAAGGCCACCGGCATCCAGCTGGCAAAGGTTGCGGCACGCTGCATGGCCGGCCAGTCGCTGAAGTCGCAGGGCATCGAGAAGGAAGTGACGCCGCCGTACTTCAGCGTGAAAGAGGCCGTGTTCCCGTTCGTCAAGTTCCCGGGCGTGGACACCATCCTCGGCCCCGAGATGAAGTCGACCGGCGAAGTCATGGGCGTGGGCAAGACCTTCGGCGAAGCCTTCGTGAAGTCGCAGTTGGGTGCCGGTACGCACCTGCCGAAGTCGGGCAAGGTCTTCATCTCGGTGAAGAACAACGACAAGGCGCGCGCGGTCGAAGTGGCTCGCGGCCTGGCCAAGCTGGGCTTCGAGCTGATCGCGACCAAGGGCACGGCCGCCGCCATCAATGCCGCCGGCATCGAATGCGCGACGGTGAACAAGGTGACGGAAGGCCGCCCGCACATCGTGGACATGATCAAGAACAACGAGATCGCCCTGGTCATCAACACGGTCGAGGAGCGCCGCAACGCGATCACCGACTCGCGCCAGATCCGCACCTCGGCGCTGCAGGCGCGCGTGACCACCTTCACCACGATCTTCGGCGCCGAAGCCGCGGTCGAGGGCATGGGCTTCATGGACGAGCTCGGCGTGATCTCGGTGCAGGAAATGCACGCGCAGCTGGCCACGGCCTGAGCGTCGTCGCGATCATGGAAACGCAGCTCGTCGAACTCGGCCTGACCGACTGGAACGCGGCCACGCCCAACGAGGCGTGGATCGCGGAGCTGGAAGCGGGCAAGGTGCTGTACTTTCCGCGCCTGGGTTTCGAACTGCTGGCTGAGGAGCGCAGCCTGCTCACACCCAGCCTGCTGTCGCCCGATGTGCGCAACATCAGCCTCGACGCCAACGGCAAGCTCAAGGGCGCCGTGGGCGACGAGACGGTGCAGCGTGCGGCTGCCGCGATGGTGGGGCGCTTCAGGGCGCAGGCCACGCAGCTCATCCACGGGCTGCTGCCGCACTACGCGCCGGCGCTGCGGCTGGCGCCGACCAGCTACCGTCCTGCGCAGGTCGAGACGCGGGTGCAGTCGTGGCGCGCCGACGACCGGCGCCTGCATGTCGATGCATTCCCGTCGCGGCCGAACTACGGCGAGCGCATCCTGCGCGTCTTCACCAACGTGAATCCTGACGGCGCGCCGCGCGTGTGGCGCGTGGGCGAACCCTTCGAGGACATCGCGAAGCGCTTCCTGCCGCGCGCCAAGCCTTACTCGCGCTGGCAGGCCAAGCTGCTGCAGGCGCTGCATGTGACCAAGTCGTTCCGCAGCGAGTACGACCACCTCATGCTGCAACTGCACGACGGCATGAAGTCGGACATGGCCTATCAGGAGAACTCGCCGCAGGAAACCGCGAAGTTCCCGCCGGGTTCGGTGTGGGTCTGCTTCTCCGACCAGACCTCGCACGCCGTGATGGCGGGCCAGTACATGCTCGAGCAGACCCTCCACCTGGACGCCTCGAAGCAATACAATCCCGCTTCGAGCCCGCTCGCCATCCTGAGCCGGCTGACAGGACGGACGCTCGTCTGAGCGCAGTCCCCCATCGACCGCCGAACGGCAGCGTTCGGCGGTTTCGCTTTATGGAGAACTAGATATGGCGACCATCCCCATCACCAAGCGCGGCGCGGAGAAGCTGCGCGAAGAACTGCGCCGGCTCAAGTCGGTGGACCGCCCCGCCGTCATCAATGCGATCGCCGAAGCGCGCGCGCAGGGTGACATCAGCGAAAACGCCGAGTACGAATCCGCCAAGGACCGCCAGGGCTTCATCGAAGGCCGCATCCTTGAGATCGAGGGCAAGCTCTCCGCCTCGCAGGTGATCGACCCCAGCGAGCTCGATGCCGGCGGCAAGGTGGTGTTCGGCTCCACCGTCGAACTCGAGGAAGAAGACAGCGGCGACGCCGTCAAGTACCAGATCGTCGGCGAGGACGAGGCCGACCTGAAGCAGGGCCTGATCAACGTTTCCAGCCCGATCGCCCGCGCGCTCATCGGCAAGGAAGAGGGCGACACCGCCGAGGTGCAGACGCCCGGCGGCCTCAAGCGCTACGAGATCGTGGCGGTCAGCTACCTCTGATCTCCGCGCGCATGAAGGACCTGAAAGACCGTATTGCGCTGATGCTGGCTGCCTTCTGGTGGGGCAGCCTGACGACGATCGGCTTTCTCGTCGTGCCGATGCTGTTCGCGAAGCTGGGCAACCCGGCGGTGGCGGGCAATTTCGCGGCGCAGCTGTTCGAGGCGCAGAGCTGGATCGCCATCGCCTGCGGGGTGATTCTGCTGATCCACTTCCGCTCGAAGGCCGACGAGCGCATGAGCGGGCCGGCGATGACCACCATCTTCTTCATCCTGGGCGCGTTGCTGCTGGCGCTGCTGCAGCAGTACGCCGTGGCGCCGCGCATCGTGGCGCGGGAGAACCTGAAACTGTGGCATGCCATGGGAACGGGCATGTACTTCGTGCAGTGGCTCTGTGCCGGCGTGGTGCTGTGGCGCGTGGGAGGCCGCACGGCGGGCTGAAGGCAACGACGGAACGCACGGCAAAGAAAAAGGCGGCTCGCGGGCCGCCTTTTCTCTTTTCTGTTTCTGCAGGAGCTTCCTACTCTTTCCAGTATTTCGCGACCCAGCGCGCCGGCTTGATGAACCGGAAGGCGCGGTTGCGGCGGCCAGCCAGCGCGTCGGGCGGGTTGCATTCGCCGTGGAACACCATGATCCGCGCGCCTTCGGGCACGAAGGGCTCTTCCCAGTAGTTGGTCGGCCAGGTCGGGATGCCGTGGTACTTGAAGCTGGGGCACCAGCCGTCGGGCCAGTAGGACAGCTTGCCCTGCTTGTGGAGCACGTCCGACAGGTAGGTCTGCTCGTTGCGGTACTCGGCCTGGACCTTGTCCATGTTGGCGCGGAAATAGGCCAGCACGTCGGCATGGGCGCCGAGCTCGAAGCGGTAGACCGACGAGTTGCCTGTGATGCGCCCGCGTCGCCAGGGACGGTCGTAGTCGTGAATGATCAGGAACTCGCCCGGCTGCTCGAAAAACGCGTCCAGGCTGCCGACGACCACCACGTCGAGATCGAGGAAGAGGGCGGGGCCGCTCAGGCCGTGCAGGTCTTTCTCGAAGGTGGTGAGCTTCTTCCAGGCGCCATCGCGCTGGCCGGGGGCCAGATGCAGGTTGAGCGGGGGAATCGGCAGGCAGGTCACCTCGGGGCGAACACCGTTGCCGTCGTCGGTCAGGCAGACGAACTTGAAGTCGCCGCCTAGGTTGCGGCGGGCCATCGCGTAGAGCCGGTTGACGTATTCGGGGCCGTACTTCGTGCCCCACTTCATGCAGAGGATATGGCGCTGGGCGCCTTGCGCTGGCGCCAAGTTCAATCCGCCTGGTTGCGTTTCTTGACCGACAGGGGCCGTTTCGCCTTGGCGCGCTTGATGGTGCCGCCAGGGGTGAGGCGCTGGTTGCCGAGCACGCGCAGGGTCTTGATTTCAGGGCGCTGGCCGCCGCGCTTGCTGTACTTGACGATCTTCACGTCGCGCGGGCCGGGCATGCGGTCTTCGTCGACCACGCGCTCCTTCTCGGCCTTGGGGCGCCACAGCACGAGCAGCTTGCCGATGTGCTGGATGGGGGCGGCGTCGAGTTCTTCGGCCAGTTCGCGCAGCATGGCGTCGCGGGCCAGGCGGTCGTCGGAGAAGACTCGGATCTTGATCAGGCCGTGGGCCTTGAGCGCCGCGTCGGCTTCCTTCTTCACGGCAGGGGTGAGCCCGTCTCCACCGACCATGACGATCGGATCCAGGTGGTGAGCTTCGGCGCGATGCACCTTGCGCTCGGCAGGGGTAAGTTGAATGGCGGGCATCCCCGTATTATCGACCCGTACACGAAGACCCCCATGAGCACCAAAGCCAAAAGCAAGAAAGTCAACAAGGCGTGGCTGCACGACCATATCAACGACCCCTACGTGAAGCTCGCCACGAAGGAGGGCTACCGGGCTCGCGCCGCCTACAAGCTCAAGGAGATCGACGAATCCCTCGGCCTGGTCAAGCCAGGCCAGCTGGTGGTGGACCTCGGCTCCGCCCCGGGCGCATGGAGCCAGTACCTGCGCCGGCGCATGTCGCCGGGCGGAGCCGCGGCCGGTGAACTGAACGGCACCATCGTCTCGCTCGACCTGCTGCCGATGGAGCCCATCGAGGGTGTGACCTTCCTGCAGGGGGATTTCCGCGAAGACGAACTGCTGCAGCAACTGCTGGACGTGCTGGCCGGGCGCAGGGCCGATCTTGTGGTTTCGGACATGGCGCCCAACCTGTCGGGCATCCATTCGGCCGACGCAGCCCGCGTTTCGCACCTCATCGAGCTCGCCATCGACTTCGCCCAGAACCACCTGAAGCCCGAGGGCGCGCTGGTGGCCAAGGTTTTCCATGGCAGCGGCTACGACGAGCTGGTGAAGCTTTTCAAGGCCAATTTCCGTGTCGTGAAACCCTTCAAACCCAAGGCGTCCCGGGACAAATCGGCCGAGACCTTCCTGGTCGGGGTAGGCCTGAAGGCCGTGGATACGCCTTGATACCGGCCCGAGCAACATCCTTTGCGGCGCAAACCCATGTCAGGCTATGGCTGCATTAGGGAAATGCCAGCTTTTCGCAGCTTGAAAAGCCTAAAATGGGGCGCAATTGCGTACCCACAGCGCGTTTTTTCATTCACCTGTCACGCGCTTTAGCCTGGAGCTTCGTTTGAACAATCAGTGGTTTTCCAAAGTTGCCGTGTGGCTCGTCATCGCCATGGTGTTGTTCACTGTCTTCAAGCAGTTCGACACCCGCGGCGGCGTCGGCTCGGGGACAGTCAGCTACTCCGAGTTTCTGGACCAGGTCCGCAACAACCAGATCAAGAGCGCCGTCATTCCTGAAGGCGCCGCAGGCGGCGAGATCGTCGCCGTCACGAACGACGACCGCAAGATCCGCACGACTGCAACCGTGCTCGATCGCGGCCTCGTGGGCGACCTGATCGACCACAACGTCAAGTTCGACGTCAAGCCGCGCGAAGAAAGCTCCCTGCTCATGACCCTGCTGGTCAGTTGGGGGCCGATGCTGCTGCTGATCGGCGTGTGGATCTACTTCATGCGGCAGATGCAAGGCGGCGGCAAGGGCGGGGCGTTCAGCTTCGGCAAGAGCAAGGCCCGCATGATGGACGAGAACAACAACACGGTCACCTTCGCCGACGTCGCGGGCTGCGACGAGGCCAAGGAGGAAGTCCGTGAAGTGGTCGACTTCCTGAAGGATCCGCAGCGCTTCCAGAAGCTCGGCGGCCGCATTCCGCGCGGCCTGCTGCTGGTCGGCCCTCCTGGCACCGGCAAGACGCTGCTGGCCAAGTCGATCGCCGGCGAGGCCAAGGTGCCTTTCTTCTCGATCTCCGGTTCCGACTTCGTCGAAATGTTCGTCGGCGTGGGCGCTGCCCGCGTCCGCGACATGTTCGAGAACGCCAAGAAGAACGCTCCCTGCATCATCTTCATCGACGAAATCGACGCGGTGGGCCGCCAGCGCGGTGCCGGCCTCGGCGGCGGCAACGACGAACGCGAGCAGACGCTCAACCAGATGCTGGTCGAGATGGACGGCTTCGAAACCAACCTCGGCGTGATCGTGGTGGCTGCCACCAACCGCCCCGACATCCTGGACGCCGCTCTGCTTCGCCCCGGCCGTTTCGACCGCCAGGTCTACGTCACGCTGCCCGACATCCGCGGCCGCGAGCAGATCCTCGGCGTGCACATGCGCAAGGTCCCGCTGGGCCAGGACGTGAACCCGAGCGTGATCGCCCGCGGCACGCCCGGCATGTCGGGCGCAGACCTGGCCAACCTCTGCAACGAAGCTGCCCTGATGGCCGCCCGCCGCAATGCGCGCGTGGTCGAGATGCAGGACTTCGAAAAGGCCAAGGACAAGATCTTCATGGGCCCCGAGCGCAAGAGCATGGTCATGCCCGAGGAAGAGCGCCGCAACACGGCCTACCACGAGTCCGGCCATGCCCTCATCGGCAAGCTGCTGCCCAAGTGCGACCCGGTCCACAAGGTCACGATCATTCCGCGCGGCCGCGCCCTCGGCGTGACCATGAGCCTGCCCTCGCAGGACCGCTACAGCTACGACCGCGAGTACATGCTGAACCAGATCAGCATGCTGTTCGGCGGCCGCATCGCCGAGGAAGTGTTCATGCACCAGATGACCACCGGTGCCAGCAACGACTTCGAGCGTGCGACCAACCTGGCGCGCGACATGGTCATGAAGTACGGCATGAGCGATGCCCTTGGGCCGATGGTCTACGCCGAGAACGAAGGCGAGGTGTTCCTGGGCCGCTCGGTCACCAAGACCACGAACATGAGCGAGCAGACGATGGAAAAGGTCGACTCCGAAGTCCGCCGCATCATCGACGAGCAGTACGCCCTGGCGCGCCGCCTGATCGAGGAGAACAGCGACAAGATGCACGCCATGGCCAAGGCGCTGCTCGAATGGGAAACCATCGACACCGAGCAGCTTGACGACATCATGGCCGGCCGCGCGCCCCGTCCTCCCAAGGACTGGACGCCCCGCATCCCGCCTTCGGGCAGCGGTGGCGGCAGCGGCGGCACGCCGGCCGTGACGACCGACCCGGCTCCCAACGCAGCGTGAGCGCGAATCCGGCGTCAAACCACAACGGGGCCTCTGGCCCCGTTTTCGATGGCGGACACGCGGCGGCCGGCAGCGCTTTCTGGCAGACCTCCCGCTTCCGCATCGACCTCGCGCAGCCGCGCGTGATGGGCATCGTCAACGTCACGCCCGATTCCTTTTCCGACGGCGGCGCCCATGCCTCCACCGAGACGGCCCTCCGGCACTGCGAGCAGTTGCTGAAGGAGGGCGCAGACATCCTCGACATCGGCGGCGAATCGACCCGCCCCGGCAGCCCGGCGGTGCCGCTCGAGGCCGAGCTGGCGCGCGTGGTGCCGGTGGTGCGCGAGGCGGTGAAGCTCAATGCGCCGATCTCCATCGACACCTACAAGCCCGAGGTCATGCGCGCCGTGCTCGACCTGGGCGCGGACATCGTCAACGACATCTGGGCGCTGCGCCAGCCGGGCGCGCGCGAGGCCGTCGCGGCGCATCCTTCGTGCGGCATCTGCCTGATGCACATGCACCGCGATCCGCAGACCATGCAGGCCATGCCCATGTCGGGCGACGTCGTTCCGGAAGTGCTTTCCTTCCTGCAACAGCAGGCGCAGCTTCTGCGCGCGCTCGGCGTCGATGCTTCTCGCATCACGCTCGACCCCGGCGTGGGTTTCGGCAAGACGGTGGCACAGAACTTCGCCTTGCTCGCGCGCCAGCGCGAACTGCTCGCGGCAGGGCATCCGCTGCTGCTGGGCTGGTCGCGCAAGTCGTCGATCGGCGCCGTCACCGGCATCGAGATGGCGGGCGAGCGCATCGTGCCCAGCGTCGCGGCTGCCGTTTTGGCTGCGGACCGTGGCGCGGCCGTGGTGCGCGTGCACGACGTGCGCGACACCGTCGCCGCACTCGCCGTATGGCGCGCAATGAAGGCTCAGGAAAAGTCACAACTACAACCACAAGGACAGGCACCCACACCATGACCCGCAAATATTTCGGCACCGACGGCATCCGTGGCACCGTAGGCAAGGCGCCCATCACTCCCGACTTCGTCCTGCGCCTAGCGCACGCCGTGGGCCGCGTGCTCAAGAAGACGCAGTCGCGTCCCACCGTGCTCATTGGCAAGGACACGCGCATCTCGGGCTACATGCTCGAATCCGCGCTCGAATCGGGCTTCAATTCGGCCGGTGTCGACGTGGTGCTGCTCGGCCCGCTGCCGACGCCCGGCGTGGCGTACCTCACCCGCGCGCAGCGCGCGAGCCTCGGCGTGGTGATCAGCGCCAGCCACAACGCCTATCCGGACAACGGCATCAAGTTCTTCAGTGCGCAGGGCACCAAGCTCGACGACGCCTGGGAGCTGGCCGTCGAGGCCGCGCTGGAGGAAGACCCGGTCTGGGTCGATTCCGCCAACCTCGGCAAGGCGCGCCGCCTCAACGACGCGCCCGGCCGCTACATCGAGTTCTGCAAGAGCACCTTCGCCAACGATCTGACGCTGCGCGACATGAAGCTGGTGGTCGACGCGGCACACGGCGCCGCCTACCAGGTGGCGCCCAACGTGTTTCACGAGCTGGGCGCGGAAGTGACGAGCATCGGCGTTGCGCCCGACGGGTTGAACATCAACAAGGGCTTCGGCGCCACGCACCCCGAGGCGTTGATCGCCGCGGTGACGGCGCAGAAGGCCGACTACGGCATCGCACTCGACGGCGACGCCGACCGCCTGCAGCTGGTCGACGCGAGCGGGCGCCTCTTCAACGGCGACGAGTTGCTCTACCTGATGGTGTCGGAGCGCATCGCGCGCGGCGACAAGCCGGTGGGGGTGGTCGGCACGCTCATGACCAACAAGGCCGTCGAAGTCGCCCTGCGCGGGCAGGGCATCGAATTCGTGCGCGCGAAGGTCGGCGACCGCTATGTGCTCGAAGAGCTCGACAAGCGCGGCTGGCTGCTGGGCGGCGAGGGTTCCGGCCACCTGCTGGCGCTCGACCGCCACACCACCGGCGACGGCATCGTGAGCGCGCTGCAGGTGCTGCAGGCCTGCGTGCGCAGCGGCAAGACGGTGGCGCAGTTGCTTGAAGGCGTCACGCTGTTCCCGCAGACGCTGATCAACGTGCGCATCTCGCCCGACCAGGACTGGAAGGCCAACAAGGCGCTGGCCAGCGAAACCACGCGCATCGAGGCCGAGCTGGGCGATTCCGGCCGCGTGCTGATCCGCGCGAGCGGCACCGAGCCGCTGGTGCGCGTGATGGTCGAGGCGCGTGACGCCAAGCAGGCCGAGTCATGCGCCAGGCGCCTCGCGGCAACGCTGGAGCCTGCGCGATGACGGCAGCGGCCGGCGCGCAGCCGATCGAAGTCTTCATCGCCGATTACCGCAACGCCGCCCACGCGACCGCCCTGGTCGGTCTGCTCGACGCCTATGCCGGTGACCCGGCCGGCGGCGGCACACCGCTCGATCCCGCGGTGCTCGCAGGCTTGCCCTCGGCGCTGGCCGCGCGTCCCCAGGCCTTCAGCGTGCTGGCTTTCGACGGCGGGCAGCCTGTAGGCCTGATCAACTGCATCGAAGGCTTCTCGACCTTCGCCTGCAAGCCGCTGGTGAACGTGCACGATGTGGTCGTGCTGCCCAGCCATCGCGGGCAGCGCGTGGCGCAGAAGATGTTCTCGCTGGTAGAGGAAGAAGCTCGTCGCCGCGGCGCGTGCAAGCTCACGCTGGAGGTGCTTTCGGGCAACACGCCCGCGCTGCGCGCCTACGAGCGCGAAGGCTTCGCGGGCTACCAGCTCGATCCGGCATTCGGCACCGCAGTCTTCCTGCAGAAGAAGCTCTGAGCGCAAGCAACCAAGGGAAAAGGGCCGGGGCGAATCGTTCGCCACCGGCCCTTTGTTCTTTACCGCCAGATCAGAAGCGCGTCACCGGCATTTCGGCGTCGGCCTTGCCCGGCGCGTACTTGCCCAGTTCCCACTTGGCGATCGCATTGCGGTGCACTTCGTCCGGACCGTCCGCGAAGCGCAGCGTGCGCGCGCCGGCGTAGGCCGAAGCCAGCGGGAAGTCGTCGCACATGCCGCCGCCGCCGTGGACCTGCATGGCCCAGTCGATCACCTGGCAGGCCATCGACGGCGCGACGACCTTGATCATGGCGATCTCGTTCTTTGCGACCTTGTTGCCGGCCACGTCCATCAGCCACGCTGCCTTGAGCGTGAGCAGGCGAGCCATGTCGATCTTGCAGCGGGCCTCGGCGATGCGCTCCTGCGTCACGGTCTGCGAGGCCACGGTCTTGCCGAAGGCCACGCGCGAGGAGGCGCGCTTGCACATCAGCTCCAGCGCTCGCTCGGCCAGGCCGATCAGGCGCATGCAGTGGTGGATGCGGCCGGGGCCGAGGCGGCCCTGGGCGATCTCGAAGCCGCGGCCTTCGCCCAGCAGCATGTTGCTGGCGGGCACGCGCACGTTCTCGAAGTACATCTCGACGTGGCCGTGCGGCGCGTCGTCGTAGCCCATCACGTTCAGTGGGCGCACGATGCGGATGCCCTTGGCGTCGGCCGGCACCACGATCATGCTCTGCTGCGAGTGGCGCGGCGCCTCGGGGTCGCTCTTGCCCATGGTGATGAAGACCGCGCAGCGGGGGTCGGCCGCGCCCGAGATCCACCACTTATGGCCGTTGATGACGTACTCGTCGCCCTGGCGCTCGATGCGCGTGGAGATGTTGGTGGCGTCGCTCGAGGCCACTTCGGGCTCGGTCATCGCGAAGGCCGAGCGGATCTGGCCTTCGAGCAGCGGCTTGAGCCAGCGGGCCTTGATCTCTTCGGAGCCGTAGCGGGCGATGGTCTCCATGTTGCCCGTGTCGGGCGCCGAGCAGTTGAAGGCTTCCGAAGCCCATGGCACGCGACCCATGATCTCGGCCAGCGGTGCGTATTCCTGGTTGGTCAGGCCCGCGCCGTCATAGCCCGAGGCGGCGGCGCTGTCGACCGGCAGGAACAGGTTCCACAGGCCCTGGGCCTTGGCCTTCTCCTTGAGCTTCTCGACCGTCTTGAGCGCCGTCCAGCGCTTGCCGGCGGCGGTGTTCGCGGCCAGCTCGGCGGCGTACTCGGCTTCGGCCGGATAGATGTGGTCGTCCATGAATGCCTGCACGCGCTTTTGCAGGTCCTTGGTCTTGGCCGAGTATTCGAAGTCCATCTTTGTCTCTCCTGGTGGGGTGGGGCGGCTTATGCCTTTTGGGCAAACTGCCAGGCCATGTCGGCCATGGGGCGGGCGCCGCGGGCCGAAGCCACGGCTTGCTCGCTCGACGCGGTGCCGGCCTCGACCCGCTTGGCAATGCCTTGCAGGATCGCGGCCATGCGGAACAGGTTGTAGGCCTGGTAGAAGTTCCAGTCCGGCGCCAGCGCCTCGGGCGTACTGATGCGGGTGCGCTCGCAGTAGCGGCGGATGTATTCGCTCTCGGTGGGAATGCCCAGCGAGGCGACGTCGACGCCGCCAATGCCGCGCCCGGTGGTCGGGGGCATGTGCCACGACATGCAGTGGTAGCTGAAGTCGGCCAGCGGGTGGCCGAGCGTCGACAGTTCCCAGTCGAGCACGGCGATGATGCGCGGCTCGGTGGCGTGGAACATCACGTTGTCGAGGCGGTAGTCGCCATGGACGATCGACACCTTGCTCTCGTCGCGCGCGCTCGCGGGCATGTGCGCGGGCAGCCAGTCGATCAGCCGCTCCATGGCCTCGATGGGCTGCGAGAGCTCGCCCGCGCCGTCGGCCGATGCCTTGTACTGCTTGCTCCAGCGGCCGATCTGGCGCTCGAAGTAGTTGCCGGGCTTGCCGTAGTCGGCCAGGCCGCGGGCGGCGAAGTCGACGGTGTGCAGCGCGGCGATCACGCGGTTCATCTCGTCGTAGTGGGCGGCGCGCTCGGCATTGCTCATGCCGGGCAGCGACTGGTCCCACAGCACGCGTCCCTGCATGAACTCCATGACGTAGAAGGCGCGGCCGATGACGCTCTCGTCCTCGCACAGGCAGTACATGCGCGGCACGGGCACATCGGTGCCGGCTAGGCCGCTCATCACCTTGTACTCGCGCTCCACCGCGTGGGCCGAGGGCAGCAGCTTCGCGACCGGGCCCGGCTTGGCGCGCATCACGTAGCTCTGCGTGGGCGTGACCAGCTTGTAGGTCGGGTTCGACTGGCCGCCCTTGAACATCTCGACCGTCAGCGGGCCCTTGAAGCCGTCGAGGTTCTTCCCGAGCCAGGCCGCGAGCGCGTCGACGTCGAAGGCGTGCTGTTGCGAGACGGCACGGGTGCCGATGAAGGAGGAGAAGTCCTGGCTCATGTCGGTATGTCTATCTGCCTGTCGTTGTCGTTCTAGCTTTCAGCTTCCGAGACGCGCATCAGCGCCGAGCGGTCGAGCACCACGAGGCCGCCCGGCTCGATGCGGATGGTGCCCTCGCGCTCCATGGTCTTCAGTTCCTGGTTGACCCGCTGGCGCGACGCGCCAAGCAGTTGCGCCAGTTCTTCCTGCGCCAGTTGCAGGCCGATGCGCATCTGGCTGCCGTCTTCCAGGTTCGGCACGCCGTAGCTGCGCACCAGATGGATGAGCTGCTTGGCCAGCCGTGCGCGCAGCGGCAGGGTGTTGAGGTCTTCCACCAGCCCGAAGAGTGTGCGGATGCGCCGCGCCTGCAGCCGCATCAGCGCTTCGTACAGCTCCACGTGCGAGGCCAGGATCTTCTGGAAGTCGGCGCGCGCCACGCACAGGATCGTGGTGTCGCCATGCGAGTAGGTGTCGTGCGTGCGCCGGTCCCCGTCGAACATCGCCACGTCGCCGAACCAGATGCCCGGCTCCACGTAGGTCAGCGTCACCTGCTTGCCCGAGACGGCCGTCGAGCTGACCCGCACCGCGCCCTTGGCGCAGGCGATCCAGTGTTCGGGCGGATCGCCGCGGGCAGCGATCAGGTCGCCGTCCTTGTAGCGTTTGACGAAGGCGCATCGGAGGATGTCGTGCCGCAGCGATGGAGAAAGGGAAGAAAACCAGCGACCACTGTTGATCGCTTCACGTTCTTCGATGGTAAGAATGGGGTCGTCCATTGGTCTGTCCTCTCGGCGACTGGAAGGCTGGTGGGTGTCACGGGAGCGACGCCGTCAGGCGCCGGCCCGTCACATGGATGCTTACTCGTACTGCGGCGGCTTCTTCTCGAGGAACGCGGCGATGCCGATGCCTGCGTTCGCGTGGTGCAGGTTGCGCACGAAATGGTCTCGCTCCTGCGCGAGCTGCGATGCCAGCGTGGCGCCCCGGGCCTCGCTCAGCAACTCCTTGATGCTGGCCAGCGAATTCGGCGCGCGGGCATTGAGCCGGCCCGCCAGCGCCAGCGCGCCCGCAAGGGCCTGGCCGCTTTCGGTGAGCTCGTTGACGAGGCCCAGCGCATGCAGGCGCGAAGCCTCGATGCGCTCGCCGTTCATCAGCCATTCGCTCGCAAGCTGGCGCGGCAGCTGCCGGCCCAGGTGCCAGCTCAGGCCGCCGTCGGGCGACAGCGCCACGTTGCTGTAAGAGGCCGCGAAGACCGCATCGCGCGCCGACACCACGAAGTCGCAGGCCAGCGCGAGCGAGAAGCCCGCGCCGGCAGCCGCGCCCTCGACGGCGGCGATGACCGGCTTGGGAAAGGTGCGGATCGAGTCGATCCAGTTGTGCAGGCCCTCGATGCTCTCGGCCTGAACCGAGCGGTCGAGCTGCCGGTTGGCCAGCAGCCGCTGCAGCGAGCCGCCGGCGCAGAACCATGAGCCTTCGCCCACGATGACCACGCTGCGGATCTCCGCGCTGTTCTCGGCGCCGTTGAGCGCCTCGATGCCCGCTGCGTAGATGTCGGGGCCCAGCGCGTTGCGCTGGCTCGGGTTGGAGATCGTCAGCACCATGGTGCTGCCCTCGCTCGTGCTCTTGAGTTCTGCGGTGCTCATGGCTCGCTTCCGTGCTCCTCGTTCATTTCGTGATCATTCTTCCTCGTGCAGCAGGCTCAGGCCCAGCGCGCCGCGGCGGCGCAGCCATGGGCTCGGGCGATAGCGCGGGTCGCCATACACCGTCTGCAGGTTGAACAGCACCTCGAGCATGTTGGTCGGTCCGTAGAGGTTGCCCATGGCCAGCGGGCCGCGCGGATAGCCCAGGCCCAGCTGCACGGCGGTCTCGAGGTCGGCCGGCGTGCACACGCGCTGCTGGCACATGTCGGCGGCGATGTTGACGATGGTGCCGATCACGCGCTGCGTGACGAAGCCGCCGCTGTCGCGGATCACGCTCACGGCCTTGCCGTCGCGTGCGAAGAGCGCGTGCGCGGCATCACGGATGTCGCGGCGCGTGGCCGGGTTGGTGGCGAGCACGCGGCGCTTGGTGGCCGCGTCGTCGATCAGCATGTCGATGCCGACGGTGCGCGTGGCGTCCAGGCGCTCGACGGCGGCCACCGTCGTCACGTCGAAGCCCAGCGGCGCCACCAGGATCAGCGAATGCGGCGCGGCGGTGGCGCCGCTGTCGATCTGCGCACCCAGCGTGTTCACCAGGCGCAGCAGCTCGGCACGGCGTGCCGCGCGCGGCGACACCCACACCGAAGGCGTGCCCTCGACCACCGGCGCGGGCGCCTCGGGCACCTGCTGCATCACGCCGTCGTCGTAGCGGTAGAAGCCTTCGCCGGTCTTGCGGCCCAGCGCACCGGCGGCCAGGCGCTGCGCGGTGATCACGCTGGGGCGGAAGCGCGGCTCCTCGAAGTACTGGTGATAGATCGACTCCATCACCGGGTGCGACACGTCGAGCGCTGTCAGGTCCAGCAGCTCGAAGGGGCCGAGGCGGAAGCCGGCCTGATCCTTGAGGATGCGGTCGACGGTCGCGAAGTCGGCCACGCCTTCGCCCACGATGCGCAGCGCCTCGGTGCCGTAGCCCCGGCCGGCGTGGTTGACGATGAAGCCGGGCGTGTCCTGCGCCTGCACGGCGCTGTGGCCCATCTGCGTGGCGTAGCCGGCGAGCTGCTTGCAGACCTCGGGCGAGGTCTTGAAGCCCGCGACCACCTCGACCACCTTCATCAACGGCACAGGGTTGAAGAAGTGGAAGCCCGCGACGCGCGCCGGATGTTTCAGGCCGGCTGCGATGGCCGTCACCGAGAGGGATGAGGTGTTGGTGACCAGCGTGGCAGTCTCCGCCACCACGCCTTCGAGCTCGCTGAAGAGCTTGCGCTTGACTTCCAGGTCTTCGACGATGGCTTCGACGATCAGGTCGCAGCCCGCCAGCGCCTGTATTGAATCGACAGCCTTCACGCGGGCGATGTACGCGTCGCGCATGGCGGCATCGATCTTGTTCTTCTCGTGCAGCTTGTTCCATTGGGCGCAAAGGGCTTCGCGCCCGCGCTCGGCGGCGCCCGCAAAGCTGTCGAGCAGCAGCACTTCGCTGCCTGCCTGCGCCGCGATCTGCGCGATGCCGCGACCCATGGCGCCGGCGCCGACGACGCCGATTCGGGAGTAGTTCACTGTCATTTGCTGGAGATTTTCACTGGTTGGGTGGTATCCGGACCTGCGGGGCAGGCGTCGACACAGGTGCCGTACGCATCGGCACCGCTGTCGAAGTCTTCGATTTTGCAGCCCCGCGCGGGCGGGGCGTGACGGGTTTTACGCGGGGGCGCGCTTTCAGGGCGCACGACGGCTGCGGTCGATGGCCACGCTCAGCGAGATGGCGACCATCAGCAGGCCGAGGCCGACCCAGCTCATCCATGCGCCCGCATCGTTGGCGAGCAGCCAGCCACCCAGCGCTGCGCCAACGGCTTGCCCGGTGTAGATGCCGGAACTGTTGAGCGCCACCGAGCCCGGCGCCAGCGCGGGCGCCAGGCCCACCAGGCGGGCCTGCTGCGCCGAGTTGGTCGCGAAGCAGCCCAGTCCCCAGGGAACGAGCACCACCGCCAGCCACGCCAGCGTGGAGGCCAGCGGCCACAGCAGCAGGCTGGAGGCGATCAGCACCGTGGTGACGAGCACCATGCGCCCGGCGCCCACGCGGTCGATGAAGCGGCTGACCACCATGTTGCCGACCAGCCCGCAGGCACCGAACAGCGCCCACATCACGCTCAGCGTGGTGGCGTCGGCGCCGAAGCTCTGCTTGAGGATCGGGCCGAAATAGCTGAACAGCACGAACTGGCCCGCGCCCTGCAGCGCCGTGACCGAGACGATGCCCATCAGCACCGGGCTGCGCAGCACGCGCGACCATGCGGCGGCCGTCAGCGCGGCGGGGCGGATGCCGTTGGGCAAGGTGAGCCACACCGATGTCGCGCTCGCGACACTGAGCGCCGCAATCGCCGCAAAAGCCATGCGCCAGCCAAGGTGCCCGCCGATCAGCGCGCCGATGGGCAGGCCCAGCACCGAGGCCATCGACCAGCCGAGAAAGACGAAGGTCACGGCCCGCCCGCGATGCTCCGGCGGCACAAGCAGGCCGGCACAGGCGGCGGCCTGGGGCGTGAAGATTGCGGGCGCGATCACCGTGAGCATGCGCACCGGCAGCAGGGCGCCGAAGGTGGGCATCAGCGCGCAGAGAACGTGGCCGATGGCGTACCAGAGGAGGGTGAGGGCGAGAAGCTGGCGGCGGTCCCATCCGGCCACTGCGGCGGCCAGCAACGGTGCGCCTATGCACATGACCGCCGCGGCGGCAGTGATGAGCTGCCCCGCCGTGGCGGCCGTGACCGAGAGCGAGGCGCTGATCTCGTTGAGCGTGCCGGGCACGACCATCACGCCCGTTCCGATCACGAAATTGCCGGCAAGCAGCGCCCAGAGCGCCCTCCGTGGCGCCGGCTGGCTCACCGACGGACCTGCAGCGCGCCGGGATTCACGATGTTCGTGGGGTTGCCGTTGATGTAGCTCACGACGTTGTCGAAGGCCTGGCCGAAGTAGCTCTCGTAGCTTTCCTGCTCGACGTAGCCGATGTGCGGCGTGCAGATGCAGTTCTCGAGGCGCAGCAGCGCGTGGCCCTGCAGCGGCGGTTCGCTCTCGAACACGTCGACGGCCGCGAGCCCCGGGCGGCCGCGGTTGAGGGCCGCGAGCAAGGCATCGGCCTCGACCAGCTCCGCGCGCGAGGTGTTCACGAACAGGGCGGTCGGCTTCATGCGCGAGAGGTCCTCGAGGGTGATGAGGCCGCTGGTCTCTTCGTTGAGCCGCAGGTGCACCGACAACACGTCGGCCGCGGCGAAGAACTCATGGCGGTTCTGGGCCACCTGGAAGCCGTCGGAGCGCGCCTTGGCGCAGCTGGCTTCACGGCCCCAGATCACGACCTGCATGCCGAAGGCCTGCCCGTAGCGCGCCACCAGCTGGCCGATGCGCCCGTAGCCCCAGATGCACAGAGTCTTGCCCTTGAGTACGGAGCCGATGCCGAAATTGGGCGGCATCGAGGCCGACTTGAGCCCGGACTGCTGCCAAGCGCCGTGCTTGAGGTTGCTGATGTACTGCGGCAGCCGGCGCATGGCGGCCATGATGAGCGCCCAGGTGAGTTCGGCGGGCGCCTGGGGAGAGCCGGAACCCTCCGCCACGGCCACGCCGCGCTCGGTGCAGGCCGCGACGTCGATGTGCCCGGCGACGCGCCCGGTCTGGGAAATGAGCTTGAGCTTCGGGAGCTTCTCGATGAGCTGGCGCGAGATCTGGGTGCGTTCGCGGATCAGCACGATCACGTCGGCGTCCTTGAGTCGGACCGACAACTGCCCAATGCCTTTGACCGTGTTGGTATAGACCTTGGCCGCGTAGGCGTCCAGCTTGGAAGCGCAGCGCAGCTTGCGTACGGCGTCCTGGTAATCGTCGAGGATCACAATGTTCATGGCGTGCCATTGTGCCTCGCAGCATTGGAATGTCGCGCCGGCGAACGTTTGGATACCCGCCCTGCAGCCGCTTGCAGAGCGGTTCGGGCCCGGTACAGGATCCGATACCGGGCTCAGTGCAGGTTCAATGCAGACGTGTCGAGCGAGGGGCCGCGGCCAGTGTTTCGGCGGCTTCCAGAGCGGCCAGGCGGTCGAGTTCGGCGCAGACGTCGGCCATGCGGCCGGAGATCAGCACCCGATTGCTGTTGCGCTGCTGGCCCTTGCCGTCGACCACGCGGACCACGCGCAGCGGGCGTGCCGCAGCGGCTGCTTCAGAAGGGGCGGTGCCGCCGGTGCGGGCTGTACAGGCGGGGCGCACGGCCACGTAGCGCAGTCCAGCGGAGGACTCTGCGGAATCGAGATGATCCCTGCGATGGGAGGGGCGGCGTGCGGGCATCAGCCGGTTGGCCAGCGATTGCAGCGGCATCCAGATGTCGGCGATGGCGAGGAGGGCGATTCCCATGTGAACTCCAAAAAAGTATGAGGTTGAACACAGGCAGGATTTCTTGAATCGGCCGCGACAGGGTGATGGCGACTCTTCGCCATACGCCCGCCACCTGTCGCTGCCGGATGGGGTGCTGTTGCTCTGGAAAGCAGGTCGCAGCGGCCTACATCAGCATGGTGTTCCGAATGAGTCCGACCGCGAGGCCTTCGATTTCGAAAGGCTCGCCGGGCTGCACGATGATGGTCGGGTAATCGGGGTTCTCGGCGTGCAGCTCGATGACCTGTTTGTTGCGCTTCAGGCGCTTGACGGTCACTTCGTCGCCCAGGCGCGCGACCACGATCTGGCCGTTGCGTGCTTCCTTGGTGGCCTGCACCGCGAGCAGGTCGCCGTCCATGATGCCGGCGTCGCGCATCGACATGCCGCGCACCTTGAGCAGGTAGTCGGGCTGGCGCTGGAACAGCGTGTTCTCGACGTAGAAGGTCTGGTCGACGTGCTCTTGAGCCAGGATTGGCGAGCCGGCTGCGACACGGCCGATGAGCGGCAGCGCCAACTGGGCCATGCCGGGCAGCGAGAGGGAGAACTGTCCACCCTCGCGATGGCGCGTTTCGTTGAGCGAGCGCAACGCGTCGCCCTTGAGGCGGATGCCGCGGGAAGTGCCGCTGACCAGCTCGATGACGCCCTTGCGCGCCAGCGCCTGCAGGTGCTCTTCGGCGGCATTGGCCGATTTGAATCCGAGTTCATTGGCGATTTCGGCGCGCGTGGGTGGCGCACCGGTGCGTGCGATGGCGCTCTGGATGAGGTCCAGGATCTGCTGCTGGCGGGCTGTAAGCTTCACGGCGAACTGCATGTGTGGTTCCTTGCGGCACTGGTTGGATATCCAGTGCCTGTATTTTTAACCAGTTTTTAGAAGTTGACAAGCCATGGTCAATTCCTCTTCGCCCGAACTGCCGCGCCGCGTGGTGGTTCTGGGCACCGGCGGCACCATCGCGGGCCGGGCCGCCAGCAGCGGCGACAACATCGGCTACACCGCCGCGCAGGTGGGCGTGGCCGACCTGCTGGGTGGCATCGAGGCACCCGACGGCGTGATGCTGGAGGCCGAGCAGGTGGCTCAGGTCGACAGCAAGGACATGTCCTTCGCCATCTGGCAGCAGCTGGCCCGGCGCTGCGCGCACTGGCTGGCGCAGGCCGATGTGGCGGGTGTGGTGATCACGCACGGCACCGACACGATCGAGGAAACCGCGTTCTTCCTGCATTCTGTGCTGGTGCCGTCCAAGCCCGTCGTGCTGACCTGCGCGATGCGCCCGGCCACTGCGCTGTCGCCGGACGGTCCGCAGAACGTTCGTGATGCGATCAGCGTCGCCGCCACACGGGGTGCGCACGGAGTCACCGTGGTGTGCGCGGGGGCGATTCATGCCGGCGTCGACATTCAGAAGGTCCATACCTATCGGCTGGACGCCTTTGCTTCGGGCGATGCGGGCCCCGTGGGCTATGTGGAGGAAGGCGAGGTACGCCTTGTCCGGTCGTGGCCGCAAGGCGGAACGCTGCCGGTAGTGAAGCTCTTCGGTGCTACCGAGGTGCAGTGGCCACGCGTGGAGATCGTGATGAGCCACGCCGGTGCCAGCGGTGCGGTGATCGAGGCGCTGCTTCAGGCGGGCGGAGTGGATCCTCTGCGCGGACTGGTGCTTGCCACCACCGGCAACGGCACCTTGCACCATGCGCTGGAAGCGGCCGCGCTCAAGGCCCGGGACGCCGGCATCGAGGTGCTCCGAGCCACGCGCTGCTCGAGCGGGCGCATCCTGCCGAAGGCGGGGGATCCGCTTCGCGATGCGGGCTCGCTGACGCCCGTGAAGGCCCGCATCGCCCTGATGCTCGAATTGCTGGGCTGAAAGCAAACCGCCCCTCTGGAGGGGCGGTTTGCTGCGAGTCGGATGATCGGTCGATCTTTCGATCAGCTGCTCAGCGCGGCCAAGGCGCGCTGGGTGATCTCGTCGACCGTGCCCACGCCCTTGATGGCGCGGTATTTAGGCGCGGCGGCCGGATCGGCCTTGGCCCAGGCGGAGTAGTAGTCGACCAGCGGACGCGTCTGCTGGCTGTACACGTCGAGCCGCTTGCGCACGGTTTCTTCCTTGTCGTCCTCGCGCTGGATGAGGTCCTCGCCGGTCACGTCGTCCTTGCCTTCCACCTTGGGCGGGTTGAACTTGACGTGGTAGGTGCGGCCCGAAGCCGGATGCGAGCGGCGGCCGCTCATGCGCTCGATGATGTCGCCGAAGGGCACGTCGATCTCGAGGACGTAGTCGAGCTTGACGCCTGCCGCCTTCATGGCGTCGGCCTGGGGAATGGTGCGGGGGAAGCCGTCGAACAGGAAGCCGCTAGCGCAGTCGGGCTGCGCGATGCGTTCCTTCACGAGATTGATGATCAGGTCGTCGCTGACCAGTGCGCCGGCGTCCATGATGGCCTTGGCCTGCAGCCCGAGGGGCGTGCCGGCCTTGACGGCTGCGCGCAGCATGTCGCCGGTCGAAATCTGGGGAATGCTGTATTTCTGGCAAATGAAGGCCGCTTGCGTGCCTTTGCCCGCCCCGGGCGCGCCCAGCAAAATTAGTCTCATGGTGTCCTCGGACGGTTCTTAGATTTTGTGTCGCGCCGAGCGTCGGCCCCATGGCTGGGCTGGGCGGAGTTGCTTCGAGGATAGCATGCGTGCCCTTCGGGAAATCCCGCTGTCGGTGGCCGTGGAGACGCGCAGGCTCAGGCGCCGGCCGCCGCGAAGACGGCTCGCACGCGCGCCAGGTCTTCCGGCGTGTCGATGCCGGGCCCCGGCGCCACATGGCTCACATGCACCGCGATGCGATGTCCGTGCCACAGCGCGCGCAGCTGTTCGAGTGCCTCCGTCGACTCGACGGGCGCAGGGGGCAGCGAAGGAAATCGCCGTACGAAGCCGGCGCGGTAGCCGTAGATTCCGATGTGGCGCAGTGCCGCGGGGGTGGCAGGCAGCATTGCAGGCGCGGCGCCATTGGCGGAGCCGTCGCGCCACCAAGGGATCGGCGCGCGGCTGAAGTACATCGCGTTGCCCTGCGCATCGAGCACGACCTTCACGACATTGGGATTCATGAAGTCGTCGACCGAGTCGATCTCGTGGGCGGCGGTGCTCATCGCCGCCTCGGCGTGCGTGGCGAGCGTGGACGCCACGGCGTCGATCAGCGCGGGGTCGATCAGCGGCTCATCGCCCTGTACGTTGACGACGATGTCCTCACCATCCAGGCCCAGTTGCTCGCAGGCTTCGGCCAGCCGGTCGGTGCCGCTGGGGTGATCCTGCCGCGTGAGCACAACCTCGACGCCATGCGCCTTGCAGGCTTCGACGATGGATGGATCGTCGCCAGCGACCACCACGCGTGCAGCGCCCGACTCGCTGGCGCGCTGCGCCACGCGCACCACCATGGGCACGCCGGCGATATCGGCCAGGGGTTTGTTGGGAAGCCGTGTCGACGCGAGCCGCGCCGGAACGAGAACGGTGAAGCTCACAGCCCGAGCTCTTCGTCGGAAAGCGTGCGTGCCTCGTTCTCGAGCAGCACCGGAATGCCGTCGCGCACCGGATACGCCAGGCGGGCGCTGCGCGAGCACAGCTCCTGCTTCTCGGGGTTCCAGGTCAGCGGCCCCTTGGTGACGGGGCAGACGAGCAGTTCAAGCAGCTTGGTATCCATCGAGCGATGATAGCTTTGCGTCGAGTGCGGCGAAGAATTCCGCGGACGGCACGAACTCCAGCGGCACGGCCAGCGCATCGGGCGCCTTGCGCCACAGCTTGACGGCGTCCTTTTCGGTGCAGACGAGGATCTGCTCCTTGCCGGATGGGCGTTGCCAGCTCTCGAAATCGAAGTGATCGGGCAGGGCGATGACGTCGGCGAGCGTCAGGCCGCGGGCGCGCAGCATTTCGAAGAAGGCTTCCGGCCGGGCGATCGCCGCCAGCGCGGTCAAGGGCTTGCCTGCGAGGGATGCCAGCGACACGCGGTTTCCGTCGCTGCCCAGGGCATTGTTCGCGAGGGTCCGCGTGGCGGTATGGCCGCCCGCGAAGGCCGGCCGCGATCCGCTGTGCAGCACCAGATCGCAACGGCGCGGCCAGGCTTCGCGCAGCGGGCCGGCAGGCAGCCGCCAGCCGTTTCCGATTCCCCGGTCGTCGAATACGCAGATCTCGATGTCGCGCGCCAAGGCCAGGTGCTGAAGCCCGTCGTCGCTGACGATGACCTGCGTGGCCGGATGCCGCTCGAGCAGCGCGCGGGCCGCATCGATGCGCTGGCGCGCCACGAACACCGGGACCCCGGTCGCATGGTGGATCAGTGCCGGCTCGTCGCCCACATCCTGCGGATCGCTGTCGCCGAGCACTTCGCGGCAGTCATCGGTACGGCGGCCATAGCCGCGCGACACCACACCGACCCGAATGCCCCGCGCCTGCAGGTGGCGCACGACGGCCATCACGACCGGCGTCTTGCCCGCGCCGCCAGCGATCACGTTGCCGACCACGATCACAGGTACGCGCACGCGCTCGGTCCGCAGCCATCCCATGCGATAGAACAAGCCGCGCACGGCGAACAGCGCGGCGTAGACGCGCGACAGCGGCCACAGCATGCAGGCCAGGAGGCCGCGGTGCAGCCAGGCCTCCTGCAGGCGCGAACCCGGGTTGCCGCTGTTGCTGCCGCCGTCCGAAGGCACTCAGTGCCCGGCTTGCGCCGTCGACTGGGCCGCGAAGGTGATCTGCATCAGGCCGGCGCGGCGCGCGGCTTCCATCACCGTCACCACGGCCTGGTGCGGGCTCGTCGCGTCGGCGCTGATGATCACCACGCTGTCCTTGCCCCCGGTGGCCGCGGCGGCGAGGGCGGCCGTCACGGTTTCCACGCTGCGGTCGGCCACGGCATTCTTGTTGACCGAATAGCGGCCGTCCGCCGACACCGCCACGATCACTTCCTTCGGATAGTCGCGCTGGGCGTCGACGTCAGCCGTGGGCAGCCGCAGCTGCATCTCGGTGAACTTGCTGTAGGTGGTCGACAGCATCAGGAAGATCAGGATCACCAGCAGCACGTCGATGAACGGGATCAGGTTGATCTCTGGCTCGTCGCGCGCGCCGTGGCGGAACTGCATGCGGGCGCGGCTCATTTGCGCAGTGCGTTGAGATGGCGGGCGAAGCGCTCGCCGGAGAGTTCGAGGTTCAGCAGGTACTCGTCGACCCGGCTGCGGAAATAGCGCCAGAAGATCAGTGTCGGGATGGCCACGATCAGGCCGAAGGCGGTGTTGTAGAGCGCGATCGAGATGCCGTGCGCCAGCTGCGCCGGGTTGCCCGAGCCCACCGCGCCGCTACCGGGCGACTGCGAGCCGAAGATCTCGATCATGCCGATCACGGTGCCCAGAAGGCCCAGCAGCGGGGCGGCCGATGCGATGGTGGCCAGCGCCGGCAGGTAGCGCTCGAGCTTGTGGGCGACGGTGCGGCCCGAGGCTTCCATGGCGGCGCGCAGGTCGTCTTCGGTGCAGCGCGGATTGGCGTTCAGCGCGCGCAGGCCGGCGGCCAGGACCTGGCCGAGCATCGAGTTGCGTTCGAGTTTGGTCACGACATCCGGACCGGGAATGGCTCCGTGCGACGCGGTGATGGTTTCGTCGAGCAGCTTCGGCGGAAGTACCCTCACGGTCTTGAGACTCGTGAAACGTTCTATAACCAGCGCGAGCGCAATGATCGAACAAGCAAGCAAGGGCCAAATCGGCCAACCCGCGGCAACTATGATGGAAAACAAGAAAATCCTCCGGCCCGTAGACTGCAAATGCGCGGCGATTATCCACTGAGGTCACCATCGTCACGCGCCTTGTTTTTGTGTCAGCAAGGACGCACAGATTCTGTGGATAACTTTGTGATTAACCTGCTGCGCAACGTGTCCGGACCCGCATGGGACGGCCTTTTCGCTGGATCGACTGAATTTTGAGCAGCACTTTTTTCAATGAAATCAATGGGTTGCACGAGAAACCGTGCGCCTGTCTCGCCTCGGGGGGCCAAGGCCGGGGCCTTGCCGCCCGTTGTGGAAGAGTGGCATCTGGCTGAGCGTGCATTTTGTGAGCGTGCGTGAACAGAATTCCGCGCCGGGGCCGCGCGTCTGGGCCGTCGGCGCCTTGTGCCGGGCGGTGGCCGACGCGCTCGACGCGCGCTTCAACCCGGTGTCCGTGCGTGGCGAGATCTCCGGCTTTTCGCGCGCCTCAAGTGGACATTGTTACTTCGCGCTCAAGGACGAGTCGGGCCAGCTACGCTGCGCGATGTTCCGCCGGGCCGCCAGCCTTCTCGATTTTTCGCCGCGCGATGGTGACCAGGTCGAGGTGCGCGGGCGCCTTGCCGTCTACGAGCCGCGCGGCGATCTGCAACTGGTAGTCGAAAGCCTGCGCCGGGCTGGGCAGGGGGCCCTGTTCGAGCAGTTCCTGCAGCGCAAGGCGCGCCTGGAAGCCGAAGGCCTCTTCGATCCTGCGCGCAAGCGGGCGCTGCCGACCATGCCGCGCTCGATCGGCATCGTCACTTCGCTCGGCGCCGCCGCATTGCACGACGTAGTCACCGCGCTGCGAAGGCGTGTTCCACACATTCCGGTCGTACTGGCCCCCGCGGCTGTGCAGGGAGTCAACGCACCGGGTGAACTGGTGCGGGCGTTGCAGTCGCTGTATGAGCTCACGCCTGCCGTCGACGTGATTCTTCTGGTGCGCGGAGGCGGCTCCATCGAGGACCTCTGGGCCTTCAACGACGAGGCGCTGGCGCGCACCATCGTGCAGAGCCCGGTGCCGCTGGTCAGCGGCGTGGGGCACGAAACCGACTTCACCATCGCCGACTTCTGCGCCGACCTGCGCGCACCCACGCCGACTGCCGCGGCGGAGTTGGTGAGCGCGCCACGCGACGTGTGGCTGGGCGCGCTCGATCTGATCGAAGAGCGGCTGGGCGAGGCGCTGGGCGGACGCCTCGATGTGCTGGGGCAACGTCTGGACCAGGCTGCGGGGCGCCTTGGCCGGCCTTCGGGCCTCGTGAATCGGCAACAACTGCGCCTGGCACACCATGCGCAGCGTCTTCGCTACATGGTGCTGGCCAGAAGGGAGCGCCTCACGCAGGCGCCGCGCCTGATCGCCGCCGACTTTCCGCAGAAGCTGGGCCGCGCGGTTGTGCAGCGGCGAGATCGGCTGGAACGTGTGGCTCTTCGTATGCGGCTGCTCGATCCGGCACTGGTCTTGCAGCGCGGCTATGCATGGCTGACCGATACAGACGGTCATGCGATCGTCAGCGCGAAGCAACTTGCGCCTGGCGATGCAGTGAAGGCGCGATTGGCCGACGGTGAAGTCGACCTGACCGTCGCACCGGGCGGCGCGACGGGAACGCGTCCGACGTCGCCCCAATAATTACTTCCTAGAATCCCTGATCCTTTATTCGGCGGGCTTTCCCAGCGATTTCGCTAGGCAGCAGCTAGGGTGAACGAACGATTAGGCCGCGCTCTTGGCGACCCGGCGACGCTTCGTGATCGGGCGCGGAGGGACCTTGGTCATCACTTCCTCGTAAGCGTCGGTGGTGATGACGAGCGACTCCCGTGCAGCGGTGAGTTCCTTGGAACTCGGGACCTTGACGTAGTACAGCGCGCCATCGTGGCGGAAATAGACATAACAATTGACCATTTCGGCCTTGCCTTTGCCCTCGGTCGTCCAAGCGGGGGAGGGCACGCCATTGACTGTAGCCTCGAATTGATTCGTTCGAGGTGCAGCCGTGTACCTGGTTGCGGACAAGTTGCTGAGGCGCTTGGAAGAGAGCGCGCCGAGAGTCAGATTGAATTCTGTCATGTGTTCCTCGATAGTTGATTGCGGCGGAACAGTTGTTTCGCCTTCAAACTATTCTGGGACGTGTGTTCTGGAAAGACCTAGACATATCCGGTCATATCAGACTGAAGAGCACGTGCATTCGGCAGACAATTCGATGCAGCGAAACAGAGCCCTTTGTGGGAAAATCTTCCCGTCGCGTTGATAAGCGCGCTCTTTCTGTCGAAATCTGAATTTCGACCACCTCTCGGGATAGCGTCAGCAGACGTCATCGGGAGCGGCCCCGGCCGGTGACTGCAACGGTCACGAACATGCCCCCGCATCAATTTATCCCGAGGATCAAATCATGACGAAATTAGGTCCGGGCGGAGCCGCGCCCGAATACCTCACTCACCGCGAAGTTGCCGCGCTGCTGCGCACGACCGAGAACGCTCTTTCGGTTGCTTACACGAAGCGCAAAGCTCATCTTCCAAATCGGTACAAATTCGGGCGTCGTCTGCTCTACAAAAGGGCCGAGGTCGAGGCCTGCATTAAGCCGCTTCCTCAATAACGATCCAGGGACAGCACGCGAGTATTTTTCTCGCGTTCGGCCCGTTCGATCTCTACGATTAAGTCTATTAAATCTTCGCGGATTTAACAGCTTTCGCCCCGGACCGCGCCTGTGAGCGGCCACCGGGGCTCCCCTCTCTTCCAACTTTTAGCGGTCGGCTAGATCGGCTGGACTGCCGTATGGAGCTTTCGATGACCAGTGCGTCTCAATTGCCAGACCTCAACAATTTGCCCATGGGCGCGTCCAGATCTGACTCCGCCTCGCCGCTGCCCGGGTTCGTGACATTTGCGCACCTCGCCGCCCGCCTAAACATCACTCCCAATAACCTGCGCGTAAAGCTGTCCGATGAGGACGCGCCGAAGCTGAAGCCGGCATACAACATCGGTGGAACGTACCTTTACAACGAAGCCGAAGCAGATTGGTGGCTCAAGCGGTTCCAGGAATGGCGGGATGCTGCCCCCCTTCGCGCGGCTGCAAGGAAACACGAACAGGAGCAGCGCGTTTTACGCAAGTTGGAAGAAGAGCAGAAGAAGTACAGCGTTCAAGCCGAAGTTCTCGCTGCTCATCGTCAAGCAGCAGAAGAATCGTTGGCAGCTACCGAGGCTCGGCGAAAGGCAGAAGAAGAAACGCAGCGGCGCATGGGCCTTCTGTAGCGCAGGGGGCGATCATGAAAGATCAAATCTTGCGAAACATTGTCGAAGTGCGCTACCACGCCGCGACGAATACATGGGGGTTGGTCGATAGCAGCGGGGCGGTCGAAACCCTCACCCAGAACCGCATGCGGATGCGCATACAGCGTCAGGTGAAGGCAGCAGCAGAGCGGCGGGCGGCCGAGACTTATCCCGAAGCCATCATGTCTCATGTCGAAATCCGTCGTCGCGCCATTGCGCTGATGAACGAAATCAAGTCCGAGCAGAAGACCAAGGGGCTGACATGAACAAGCCGATCCTCAAGCGCGCGCTCGCGCAACCGCAAGAGCCGGTAGGTCGTGCCGCTGCACCGGGACTAGGAATGCTGGGCTACGTGCCCAAGTACCAGCCGAAGAAGCCATCAGTACGTCGTATGCGAGAGGCTCGGCGTGGCGGCCGGGATGGAGGTGCACCGTGAGTGCGGTTTTCCCAATGGAAAATTCGGCCGTCAAATGGATGCAAGATGATCTAGCGAAGTCCGGATTGAAACCCGAAGACATGGCCGCTAGCGCTGCGATGGGGGAGGGGCGCACGCCTTGGCCCGACGTTCAGATCATCGATGACGGACAGAAGGATTCCCAGAATATGGCGGTCTGGGTAGCGATGCACTATGCGTTCCCATACTGGAGTCCGGACGGTACGCAGTGCGAACAGGTCACGGTGAGGAAGCCGCGTTTCAAACCTGGCACCCCGCACGAGATAAGCACCAGAAAGTACGTGCGCCCGTCGAAGCGAACTGCCGGTTTTCTCGCTTCAATTCCCTACATGCACCCAGGGCGGGTAGACGGCACGAATACTGCGATCCTAGATATCCACGAGGGTGAGAAGAAGACCGCGTGCGCAGTCGTGCGGGGTGGCCAGTGCGCCATTGGCATCCCCGGTTGCAACAACTGGGGCGACCCGGAGAACAAAGGGCAGATTCACCCGTGGATCGTTGGTGAGGTTGCTCGCATTCAAGCCGCATGTCCCGACCGGCGCGTGAAGGTTCGGCTCTGGCCGGATGCCGACTACAAAACCAATACGAATGTGGGGCAGGCCTACTCTGCGTTCGCAGCAGCGTTGATGGTGCTCGACGTAGATGTCGTCATCATGGATCTGTCGAATCTTCGGACTGGCGCCAAGTTCGACGATCTGGTGGCTGAGATTGGCTACGCGGCGGTGATGGCTGGCGCGGTCGAGCAGTCCACGTTGACGCTGCCCGAAAACCCAGAAGCGCTGGCGCGGAAATACCAACTGATCACACAGACGGTAGGGCGGCGTGGCGAGGAAAGGCAACTGCCGCAGGCTATCGCGTACAACTTCGACAGGCTGCTGGAGTCCCACCCGGAATTTCGCGGGCGGCTCTGGCTTGACCGCGACCGCAGGCGGGCAATGTTCGGCGATTCGGAATTGATCGAGAACGTGGGTGACAACGACATGCTGCACTTCTTTCAGAAGCAGCTCGGTTTCAATGGCCCCGGTCGTACGATCACGAGTCAAGCGATGCGTGAGGCCATTGCCAGCCGTATCGCCCGGGACCAGCGCTCTCCTTTCAATGATCGAGTGCGTGCAGCGGCGGATCGGCTGCGCGAGGCTGGGCCGGAGGCGATGCGGGCCGGTGATGACTCGCTAAACGCATGGACGTTGCGCTACCTGCGCGCACCGGACACCCAGTGGAACCGTCGATGGGGGCGGAAATTCCTAATGGCCGTGGTTGGGCGTGCGCTTCGGCCTGGCTGTTCCATGCGTACCGCGTTCTGTCTTGCGGGACCGCAGGGTATCGGCAAGACGTTCTTCATGAACAGCATCGTGGGACAGAGCAATGTCGCGCTCGTCTCCAAGGCTAACTCGGCAGGCAAGGACCTCGCGATGACCTACGGTTCCTGCTTGGTTGCGGTTCACGATGAAATGGCCGCGCTGAGCAGCAGCGGGATCGAACACGTCAAGTCCGATATCAGCACCGCTGTCGACATGGTGCGCCTGCCCTACGGTCGCACGGTGTCGGAGCTTCCGCGCCGCTGCGTGTTCTACGTGCCCGTGGACAAGCCCGACTTCTTGTTTGAAGACTCGGCCGGCATGACACGCTTCGCGGTACTGGATCTGTTGGATGTGGACTTCGCGGGCGGCAAGTTCGACTTCACCGGCATGGAGGCCGCAGCCGATGATCTGCTCGGTGCGGCGCTCATCGCGGTGGAGGCGGGCGAGAAGTTCGATGAGGTGGAGGGGGCAGCCGAGAGCGCGATGGGCCACGTCAAAACTGATCTCAATATGGAGCAGATCATCGACGTGATCGAAAGCGATAACTTCACACCCCGCCTCCGTAGCGGCGCATATAAGGGGCGCGAGATCACCGGCTTCAAGCTCACCGATCTAACCACCCACATGCCGCCCGGATTCAAGCCTGCGGGGGGCGGCGCAGCGGCTCTCACGAACCCGTTGCGCAAACTCGGATTCGAGCAGGAAGACTCGAACAAGAACCCGTTGGGCGAGCGCCGCCTGTGGTTCATGGACAAGGCGAAGTTCGACGCCACGTTCACCGTGAAGGCGAAGAAATATGACGCGTAGTCCGACCCCCTGTCAAAGCGGGCGGCGACCCCCTGTCAAGAGATTCGGACCGGGGGTAGGAGAGCGCGCCGGTGCGCGGTTGAACCCCCTGTCAACCGATCCGAACCCCGGTTCGACCCCCTGTGCGACGGGGACGATGGAGGGGTCGCCGAAGCCGCGCCGCGTAAGGGTTCCGAGGCGATACCCCCTGTCACCCCCTGTTCTTTTCTTAGATTTAGGAGGGAGAGAGAGAAGGGGCGTTTTGTTGCAAGAAACGGGGAAAAAACGAGCCGGAGGAAAGTTTAAGAAAACGAAGGGGGGTAGGGGGGTGACAAAGCCCGCAGCCTCATCAGCATGAACCCGCATACAGGAGCAAACATGGACGAACCACTCATTGAATATTGGACGCCTGAAGAGTGCGCGGCAGGCGTATGCACTGAGCTTGAGATCGGCAAGATCAAGCCGCCGATGATCGAAGCGCGCCGATTGGCGCAGCGCGCCACACCTAAGGCCGTGAGGGCACTCATCGATGTGGTCGAGCAGAGTGAAGACCTTCAAGCGAAGGTAAAAGCCGCGTCAGCTTTGTTGGATCGAGGATGGGGCAAGCCGGATCAGCACGTGACATCGAGCAATGTTCACAAATTCCCCGAAATGCCGTGGATTACCGCGCAGCGTCACGCCTACCGCCTCGGCGCAGACGCCTCTAGGCTGATCGAGACTGGGCTCGCGATTTCCGACGCGACGCCGAAGATCGCGCCGGGCGTCGAAACCGTACATGCCGATTCCGGCTTGCCAGAGGCTGGCAGAACGCGCGATCCGAGCGAGCCCGAGGGTAAGTAGCCTCGCGAACGAAAACGCGCCTACGAGGGCCTATTTACGTCGAGCGGATTCAAGATACCTGATGAGTGCGTCTACATCTATAGGCGTTTTGACTTCATCTATCTTGTCCGCCACCCGCTTCTCAAACCGAAGAATTATGCCGTTTAAGTCTTGATCAAGCTTTAAGCCCCACGAGGCAGATAGGAGAACAATCGCAATAAATAGGCATGCGTAGCTGATGGCCAATATCCACGAATACTCCCACCATAGAGCAACGGTAGGAATTGCCGCTAAGAATGAAATGATCGGGGCAATTGAATTTTTCATACCCCGATTTTCCTGATAAAAATGAAAACCTCCTAATGCCTCTAGGCCAACGCCTAGCCACTCATAGCTAAGTCATTGATCTGCAATGTCGACGGCGTTCCGAGAGGGAATACCGGATGCGCCGGGGGCCTGTTCTGAGGGAGGAGCGAAGCGGCTTGAGGCTGAAACCTGCTGCCGGTGCCTCATGAGTCAGCACGGCTAGGTGAGATCGCGCGCGTGCTTGTCACGGGGTGGGGCTGCGCATGAAATCACATGGATACCCATGAAGCGGCGGAGGGGGTGGGTGGGTGTACTGTGTTGGACCCTCTCGTCGAGTACACAGTGTTCGATGCACATATCCCCTGAGGCTTTGCAAGCTGCCATTGAAGTGCATGCAGGCCTGTCGCCAAAGTTATGTAGCGAATTTGCACTGGAAAAATCACTTTGGTTTTGGGGTCTTAAGAAGACCGGCAGCTGCGGCGATTGAGCTATCAAGATTAGGAGATCCGATCTTGCTTGCCCAATTGTCATGGTTCATCGCAGCGATCGTTCGCGCCGCGCGGAGGGATTCAGGTCCCAACCCTAAATTCTGAAGTGTTTTCTCGAAATCATATAGCTGGCCTAGCGCCCCTTCTGGTCGGCTCAACTCAGTGACTTTGGACTTCAGCTCGTTGATCAATTTCTTGGATTCCGCGTCCTGCAGTTTCAGGTCTTCAAACTCTTGTAGGATTTTTTCCATTTCGTCCAATGTGGCCTGTTTCTCGTGTATTGCGGAATCTAGATTTCTTTTGTTGTTCTCTAATGTCTTGTCCAGTCCTTTGACAAATCCTCCCATTTCGTCTGCGCTGCCGGCCATACGGTTAAATATGGCAAGAAAGTATGCGACAAGCTGATTATTGGAGAAATTTGGATAACGGATGTTGTGATCTATTTCGCTCCATCCTTCTTCAAATATCGTACGGACCTGCACCTCGGTGACGATTTTTCGTCCAAATGGTTGGCTGGAGAAAACGTAATGAATCGAACGATAGCCCGCTGGATGAATCTTAACTACGAATTGACCGTCATGCGCGCCATCTTCAAGGGGGCTTTGATCGCCTTGTCGAAGGTAGTAAATTGGCAATTCCTGCAATTTCCAGGTTGTACGCATAGGAGCATCGATTGCGAAACAATCTTCTTTGAAAAGATGAAGTGCTCGTATGCCAATTAAATCTGTGACGATTTCAAAGTAATTTTCCAGCGAAATGTCAGCGTATTTCTCTCCGTCCTCGCTTGCACGCTTTCGAACGATCTTCGCCATGAGATGCTCGGGATTCTTGATTCGCCAGCGTACCGAATGAACTGCATCAATTTTTTGAATTGTTTTGGCGAAGAGGTTGGCTGTATTGTCTAGCTGATCTGCTTGCTGGTTGTGATCGATGCCGATTGCCAGAAGTTTTTCCCAAGGAATTTTTGCTTTTTCCCAGTCCTCGCTTTTAATGTTATTTCTCGCGAGAAAATCCTTCTGGGAAAGTGCAGTTAATTCAATGGTGTTCTTGGGCTCCATAATGCAAATTAGGGGTAAATCCTAATTCCCTCAATTAATGATTTTAATTTACCGATTTTCGTAATTCGAAGAGAATTAAATATTCTCAGGCAATTGCGAAATGACTCGGAATTCTTTGTCATCCGTTGATTCTGAAAGTAACGGGACATGCCCCGATAGTGGCAGGGAGTCGCTTGTTAGGGAAGCGCGTTTGCGCGAATCGCTGCGCCTGTATGAGGAGTTCGCAGAGAAAGCCCAAGCTGCGCTGCTTGAGGCATTCAAGGTTGACCCGGCCGCGATGGCCCGGCTCTATCCGCATCTGCGCAAAGCCCACTTCCCGCCGCTGAAGCCCAATCCATACACCCACTCAGCGTTCACAACGTTTGAAGCAGCCCTTGCTCAAGCCGCTGCGCCGAAGAGTGCGGCGAGAACACCTGCGCGGATGCCAACGTTCTCGCCATATCACCCAGACCATGTACCTCTCACGCCCGATGAAGAACTACGCCCCTACGTTTGGGACAGTCCTGAGTCCGGCCTGATCGGGCTTCCCCCCTTGCTGGCTGAGTACTACGGGGTTGCCGAGGCGGCCCGTGCAGCTGAACTGCGCCTACGCAGCCAGCCAGTTCGCGCGTCCATCCACTCGCGCCCTGCAGCGATTTCTCAAACTGGTCCGCAGCCGTGGAAGCCTGCGGCGCATAGGAGCTGAAATGCCACCAAACATCCACCCAAACTACTTGGCTGACGAGGAAATGGCGGTGCTATCGAACCCGGGCATCCTCACCCACCTGCGGCTACTGCGCGAGTCCAACCCCGAGGCGTACCAACACGTCGTCCGGGACTTCCAGCAATTTCGACGCGCCGAGAACGGGGAGCGCGTCCGGCCCGACGCGATCAATAACTCGAGTGTCACCGAGGAGGACCGCAAAGCAAATCCTGCGTGGGCGGCTGACCTCCCCATGCCCTTCGCACCCCGAGACACGCATCGTCCTGACCGTGCCGCAAATCCGGAGGTGCTCAGCTATCTCCGCCAAGCCAATCAGCGGCTGGAAGACGAGCAGTTGACGGATGCCCTGCAGCGACGAATGGGCACGGACGCGGATCAGCCGCTACCGCCCGAAACACTGCGCGACAGCATCGAAGCTGCGGTGAGCCTCATCGGTACAGGTAACGAGTAAGGGAGCAAATCATGTCTTCAATGGACTACTACGGCAGCGGCGACCAACTGCCCGCTGGCTACGGCAATACCTCGGCAATCTTGCAGCAATATCGGTTGCGGGATCGAGAAGCAGACCTCAAGGAGCGGATGAAAGCCGCGCGGGAGAAGATCGCACCCCAAGGGCAAATGGTCTCGGGCTACTACGTGCCCCCGTCCACGGCGCAGATGCTAACCCCGCTGGTCGAGCAACTTTCCTTGGTGATGGAGAAGAAGGGGTTGGATGCCGACCTCACCGGCTATGACAGGTATGAGATGCAGGCGGTCAAGCGTCATATGGCCAGCAAGCCAGCAGATGACGCTCCGCAGGCAGCGAAGCTTGCCTGGGCGCAGCAGGGTGCCCAGATTCCCGCGCTGCGTTCCCTCATGGCGGACTACACCAAGGATCAGCTTGTCAATGAGCCCGAGCGGGTTGCCGTTCGTGCTGATCGGAAAGAGGCCCGGGCCCAAACTATCGCTGAGTCGCAGCGGAAACAACAGGAAGACCTAGCGTACAAGCGAGAGCGCGACGAGCAGAACGATCAGATACGGCGTGACCTGGCCGCCGACTCGAATGACCTTCGGCGCACGCTTGCCGCCGCTGTTCGGGCCAACGGTGGCGGCGGGGGCGGGGACAAAGCCAGCAACTATCAGATCGTTCAAGACGCCCAAGGCAGCGCGTTTCGGGTCAATAAGCTCACCGGGGAAGTGAGCCCCCTTGGCTCCATCGGTCGAGAGACGGCATCACTCACCGCGGATCGCACAAAACAAGGGGAGAACAAGGCCAATGCAGCCAAGGCGCTGGAAGACCTGAACGAGGCCGAGACGCTGCTGAAGACAGCCACTGGGTCCAAGGCTGGATCGCTGCGCGACACCATTGCTGGCGCAGCGGGTTTCTCGACAGAGGGCGCAAAGGCTGCTGCTGCCCTTGAAACCGTGTCGAACGGCATCGTGGCGAACATCCCTCGCATGGCGGGGCAGGTGTCGGATGCCGACTTGGCGTTCCTTAAGAAGCAGGGCGGTGACCTGGCAAACAAGGAGCTACCGACCGAGACGCGCCTTGCTGCGCTGAAACAGGTGCGTCGGATCATGACTCGTGCCGCGAGCGGTCCGGCGACTTCGCAGTCCTCGGCTGAGCCATCTATCCGTGACGCCGTGAAGGCCGCAGCTGATAAGCCGTCTTCGCCCACGCCGAGGATTCGCGTCTACAACCCTGCCACTGGGCGGCTGGAGTAAGCCATGGCGAAACTCATCGCCCTCCCGGACGGGTCCACAGGCTCGTTCCCGGACGACATGGACGACGACGCGATTACCTCGGTGCTCCGCAAGCAGTTTCCGCCCAAGGAGCCGAGCAGGTATGAGGCCATGTCCACGACAGAGCGGCTGTTTGAAGGCGCGAAGGGGGCTCTGCGTCGCGTAGCTCGTCCCATGGTGCCGACTGTCGATGGCGGCATGCTTGGCGGGGTTGATCCATCAAAGATGGACGCCGAGGCCGCGTACTACAAACAGCACAAGAACGAGCTGGGAACGGCAGGGACAGTCGGCGAGGTCGGTGCCGACATTGCCGCGTCCCTCGCGCCAGTTGGCGCTGCGAATCGGACCGTGAGCGTGCTCACCAAAACCATGAACGGCCTTGGCGGCAAGTCTCTTCGAGTCGCTGGCGATATCGCCGCTAATGCCGGATATGCCGCCGCGACTGCCGATCCAAATGAGCGCGGCTCGGCGGCGCTGGCTGGTGGGGCAGGGGCTGCTGGTGGCCGCATTCTGACGCGCGCTCTCGGCGGCTTGGCTCGCCCATTCGTTTCCAAGGAGGCCCAAGCGCTCATCGACGCAGGCGTGCGGCCAACGCCGGGGCAACTGTTCGGGGATGGGCCCATCGGTAGCGCCATTCGCGGCATCGAGGACAGCGCCACGTCGATCCCCCTCGTGGGAAGCGTCATCAAGTACGCCCGGGGCCGCTCCATCAGCGAGTACGGCAACGCCGAGATCAACGCTGCGCTCAAGCCGCTTGGCGTCACGGTCAAGGGCTCTGGCGCAGAGGCTGTCGAGCAGGCAAGCAAAGTCGTCTCCGATGCGTATGACCGTGTGCTCCCGCAGACCTTCATTCAGCCGAAGAATGTGAAGACGGCCACGGCGAGTGCTCTTGCCTCTATCGACAAGATTCCGCTGATCACAGACGAGCAGAAGGGCGCGATCATGAGGTATGCGGCCCAGAAGATCATGCCGGCGATTAACGAGGCGATGGAGCGCGGCGGGCCGATCAGCGGTGAGGTAGCGAAGGGCATCGATTCGGAGATTGGGTTTCTCGCAAGAAAGCACACTAGTTCGCTGAATCCGGCAGACCACCCATTGGGGGAGGCGCTGTACCTGCTTCAGGCATCGCTGCGAGACACGGTGGAGGGTGTGACGCCCGAGGCCACAAAGGTGCTCGGTGCCGCCCGCAGTGCCTTCCGTAACCTGCTACCGGTCGTCAGCGCCGCCGACAAGAGCGCCTCCGGCCAGTTCACCCCACGGCAGCTCAACCGCGCCAGCGGCCAATACAACCAGCGACCGAGCCCACTCAATCTGGCCGGTCAAAACGTGCTGCCGTCCACGGTTCCCGACAGCGGTACGGCGGGTCGGGCTCTGCTTGGAGCGGCTGCAGCGGGCGGGGTTTCGTTGGGCGGCCCTGCCGCTGGGGCCTCACTTGCCGCTGCCCTGTACTCCGGTCCCGGCATGTCGTTCCTGGTAAACGGCCTCCGAGGGGTTGTGCCTGACAAGGTCATCAGCCAGATCGCCGCCTTGCCTCCAGCGGGCCAGCGCACGGCGCTCGAACACCTTGCGGCCCAAGTGCCCGCCGTAGGCGACCGATTGCGAGAGCTTGTGCCCCAGGTGGCCCGTGCCTTGGCCGCCCAGCAACCCGCGACTCAGGAGGCCCAATGACATTCATGAATTCAGGCTCGATGCCGTTCGGTGGAAGGCCGCACTATGAGTTGTCCCCCGACCAACTGCGGCAGCGCGAACAGTGGATGGCCGACGAAGCCAACCGACTCATTGAGGCCCGGCGCTCGACTGTCCGTCCCAACCCTCCCGCGACCATCATGGGGCAGACAGGGTCTCCAACTGCCACGTTGGGTTCGCAGGACCAATCGCAAGACGCCATGGCGACTCAACTAGTGGCTCGGCTCGCTCAACGTGATCGGGGTAATCGTGGCTTCTAATCCGCGTCGACATATCGCGTACCTGGGCACTCTCGCCGTCGAGGAGCATCTCTACATCGGCCACCTATTCGACCACCCGGAGGTAGGCCCTGACGCTTACTCAATGAGTGTGCGATCGGTGGACGCGGAGGGCAATCAAATGGTAGCCAGCATGCGGGGGCGATTCGATCAGTTCGACACTGCCGTCACATGGGCGTTGCTTCAGATGCTGGAGTACATGCTCTCGGTAGGCATCGACATCGGCGAGCTGGTCACGGTGCACCCGGCGTCTACCCCAGGTATCGATCCAGATCACGTGTACTTGGCCTTGGTTGCTGGGGCGCAGCGAATTCAGCGAGAGAGCGCCGGAGCCACGAAGCACTAGGAGACTAGTGGTGGATACAACGCTGTTCTGCACAAAATCAGGCGAGCTTTCGGGCGAGAGTCCGCGAGTTTCGCCCGTAGCGGTCCCCGATCAATGCTCCGTGCAAGCTGTCAGAACCTTGCCAGAGACGCCGGGGCGGGGAGGGCGTAGCCGAGCAGCGTCCGGACCGGTCGGCGCGGTTACGGGGCTCGATCTTCCGAAGGCGACCGTGGACAAGGGACCAGTCGGCCCGGACCTCCCGCCGCTGCGCCCCGGCCTGCCGTACACGCCCATCGAGGCATGCCAAGAACTGATGCTCGCCATCGTCGCTCAGGGGCTTGCTGATGACGACCTCGCTTATGTCGTGAGCCCTACGTTCATCCACCACCTTCTGTATGTGGGGCTCGATCCGGACATGGCTCTCCAGATCAAGATCAAGTACCTGCGGCGTGAGATCGATGGGCGCAGGCTAAGGACGGCGTTGTATTGTTAACGCAAAGGTTGCGTTAGAGTCGTGCGCAACTATTTCGGAGACTTCATGAAGGTAGATGCGTACCACAGCCAATCCAAGCCTAGTTTTGGGCTCATCGTTCCAGCCGGATTAGATCCGGCCGTCCTAACAGGGGCCGCTGGAACAGCCGTCCCGAAGCTCCGGCCCTTGGTTCGAGCTAAAACCAATGTAGACCTAAACAGCTTGGCGACTGGAGACCTTCTGGACTTCCTGGAGAAGCAAATTGCGTCGGAGGGCGCAGGACTGATGAGGATGAACGTTACGTTTTCTGAAGTCGGTTGACTTGGTCTAAGCCTACCCTTTGACTCGATTCAGGTGGCCTTTCACGGTGGCGTCTTCGAGAAACGCATAGTGCTTCGCTGTCGTGGCGGTATTACGATGACCGAGTAGCTTGGCCACGACCTCCATCGGCGTGTCGTCATTCAGTAGGCGCGACCCGAAGGTTCGCCGGAGGTCGTGGATCGTGATGTCGTTCTTGACCCCGGCGACCTTTAGGACGGTCTTCCATACCTGCCAGACTTCCTCGATGTGTCCGCTGTCGGCACCGCTCGGCGTCGGAAACACCCATTCTGAGGGTTTGTCGGCCTGAGTTTTGAGCTGAGCTTCGAACAGATCGACGGCCTCCTGGCGCAGATGTACCCGCATTTCCCTACCGTTTTTGCTGTTGCTCGGGAGGATCGTCCAGACCGCCTGCTTGAGGTCAATGTCGGCCCAGCGCGCGGCCGCCATGTTGGACTTCCGGGCGCCAGTAAGCATCAGCAGGCGAAAGTAGGGGCGCACGTAGGGGAGAAACTGAGGGGCGTCTAGCGCCGCGATGATCGCTTCATATTCAGCATTCGATAGAACCCGCTCCCGGGACGCCGACCTTTCCTTGTCCACGAGCTTGGCGACATTCCTGCCCGCATACAGTTCCTTTTTCTCAGCGAACGCGAAGATGGCACGCAACGCTTTCAACGAGGCGTTGGCCGCTTCTGGGCCGCGTTTCTTGTAATCCTTGCCGCCAAAGGCGATCCGCCGGTGCCGCTCGTCAACCATAGTTCGGGTGATTGCCGAGAGGGGGAGGTCCAGCCAATCCTCGTATGAGCCCGGGTAACCCTTGTGCCCCATAACGATGCGCTCGACCCAATACCAGCGTTTTCTCCCTTCCTGTTGGAGTTCGGCGGTGTAGGTTCTGGCAATTTCCCGTAATGTGGGGTCCTGGGACCGGACCTTGGTCCTGAGCCGAGGGTCTTCTCCATCTGCTAGCTTCGCGCCGTAGTCTCGCGCCAGCTTTCGTGCCGCCTCCACCGTGCGCTCGGGGTGTCGGCCGATGGCGATTCGGACTGGGGCTCCCTTGCCGTCCTTCCCAGCGGTGGGCGACCATTTGTAAACACCGAAGGACCGCACGCCTTTGTCTGACACGTAGAACCGCAGGGCTTTCGTATCCTTGTCTTGGTACTCACCGGGGGGCAGCGTTCGTGCTAGCCTTTCGGTCAGGGCCTGAACCTTCTCTGGCTTCTTCGTTTGATCTGTCATAGCTATCCTATCGCTAGGAAGGGAACTAAGGAACGGGAAACGACGCTATTCCCGTTTCTACCTGATTTGGCTATGCCGCCCAATGAAATCAAGCGAAATCCATAGCTAGGGAAAGGCCCGCAAAGCAATGGTCTAGATACCTTCCTAGAATCCTTCATTCCCACAACCAACCCACGAGAAAAAACCATGGAACATGTGCTCCCACCCCTGCCGTACGCACTCGACGCACTGGCACCCGAGTATTCGAAGGAAACCCTCGAGTACCACTACGGCAAGCACCACAACGCCTATGTGGTGAACCTCAACAACCTGCAGAAGGGCACCGAGTTCGAGTCGATGACGCTCGAGGAGATCGTCAAGAAGTCCAGCGGTGGCATCTACAACAACGCCGCCCAGATCTGGAACCACACCTTCTTCTGGAACTGCATGAAGCCGCAAGGCGGCGGTGCTCCCACCGGCGCGCTGGCCAAGGCCATCGAAGCCAAGTGGGGCAGCTACGACGCCTTCAAGGAAGCCTTCGTGAAGTCGGCCGTGGGCAACTTCGGCTCGGGCTGGACCTGGCTGGTGAAGAAGGCCGATGGCTCGGTCGACATCGTGAACACGGGCGCAGCCGGCACGCCGCTGACCACCGCTGACACCGCGCTGCTGACGGTGGACGTCTGGGAGCACGCCTACTACATCGACTACCGCAACCTGCGCCCGAAGTTCGTCGAGACCTTCCTGGCCAAGCTGGTCAACTGGGACTTCGCAGCCAAAAACTTCGGCTGATCCCGCGTTCTGCCGAAAACGAAAAAGCCGACCATGGGTCGGCTTTTTTTTGGCTTTTTGCTGGCTATGGACGGCAGGTGCTCATCGTTTGCCGGCCGCGAACAGCTCGCCGCCGAGCTTCGCACCCTTCTTGATGTTCTTCTTGGCGAACCATCCCTGGTTCATCTCGAGCACGTAGCGCACCGGCTCCTGCGAGCAATGCGTGTTCTCGGTCATGGGCTGCATGTCCGCGAGGTTGACGATGCGGCCGTCGTCGGCAACGAAGGCGGCCGTCAGCGGCAGGATCGTGTTGCGCATCCAGAAGCACTGCGTGGCGGGTTGCTCGAACACGAAGATCATGCCCTCGGCCTGTGGCATTTCCTTGCGGAACATCAGGCCGATTTCACGTTGCAGAGGGGTTTGCGCGACCTGCGCGTCGATCTTGTACAGCCCGATCGACAGCTGCGTGCGCGACAGATCGGTCTGGGGTTGCTGCTGGGCATGCGCCGGCATCATGAACGACGCGGATGCAAGGAGCAGGGGGAGCAGGGCGGCGAGGCGCTTGAGCATCGGACGACTCTTTCAGGGCGGGGCCAGGGCCCGGCCTGGATTGAAAAATACCAATAAAAATGCCCGCTGATGCGGGCATTGCCGGTGAGCGTGGAAGCTTACACCTTCTTGGCAGCGGCCGTGTGGGCCTTGGCCACGTGGCGAACCTTGTGCTTCTTGGCGGCTGCGTGCTTCTTGGCCGAAGCGTGCTTGGCAGCCTTGGCGGCGGGAGCGGGAGCAGCCGGAGCGGGTTCGGCTTGTTGAGCGAAAGCGCCGACTGCGAAGAGACCGGCGACCAGGGCTGCGAGCAGCTTGTTCATGAACATATCCTTTGAAATTCGTTGATCTGGATTGCCCTCCCTGCGGAAGGTAGACATTCAACGGAGGCCACTGCACCCGGTTGACAGCAACGAGGGAGCCTCAGGCGAAAAAAAAGCGCTCCGAAGAGCGCTTTTTTTGCGGGGCAGCCGAATTACTTCGGGGTGCCGCCTTGGGTCGACTTGCGCTTGACGCTGCCGTCCTTGTTGCGACGACGCTGGTCGCGGGTTTCGGCACGCTTCTCGCCAGAGGCAGCAGCCTTGTCGGCACCGATGGCGCCGCCTTCGGGGGTCTTGGCTTCGTCGCCAGCCGGGGCCTTGACCTGGCCAGCGGGCTTGGCAGCCTTCTTGGCTTCGGCGCGTTGCTGCGACTTGCTGTTGGTGGCGTTGCCTTGCTCGGGCGTCGTACCGGCCGGGTTCTGGGCGTAGGCGCCAGCGGCGAACAGGCCGGCGATCATGACTGCGAGAATTTTGCTCATTGATGATTCCTCTATCGAGAATTGGTTGGAAACGCCTCCCGGCGAGCAGAAGGTCAGCCACTAACGACGCCGTCGGGCCGCCGGTTGACAAACGCTTGCTGATGGGTTGCGTCTAAAATGTACAGCGATTTGTTCGCCGGCTGTACAGCTGAATACGCGCCGTGTCTGAATTCGCTGACAGTCGTCAAAAGTACGTCAATCCCGGAGCCGTCCCCTCTCATGACCAGTTATCAGCACATCAAAGTCCCGACCGAAGGCCAGAAGATCACGGTCAACGCCGACAACTCCCTCAATGTGCCTGACCAACCGATCATCCCCTTCATCGAGGGCGACGGTACCGGACTGGATATCACCCCGGTGATGCTGAAAGTGGTGGACGCCGCCGTGGCCAAGGCCTACGGCGGCAAGAAGAAGATCCACTGGATGGAGGTCTACGCCGGCGAGAAGTCGACCAAGGTCTACGGCCCCGACGTCTGGCTTCCCGAGGAAACGCTGCACGCCGTGCGCGACTACGTTGTTTCCATCAAGGGCCCGCTGACCACGCCGGTCGGCGGCGGCATCCGCTCCCTGAACGTCGCGCTGCGGCAGGAGCTCGACCTCTACGTCTGCCTGCGCCCCATCCAGTACTTCGAGGGCGTTCCCAGCCCGGTGCGCGAGCCGCACAAGACCAACATGGTGATCTTTCGCGAGAACTCGGAAGACATCTACGCCGGCATCGAGTTCGAGGCCGAAAGCGAGAAGGCGAAGAAGCTCATCAAGTTCCTGCAGGACGAGATGGGCGTCAAGAAGATCCGCTTCCCGAACACCTCGGGCATCGGCGTCAAGCCCGTATCGCGGGAAGGCACCGAGCGCCTCGTGCGCAAGGCGCTGCAGTACGCAATCGACAACGACAAGCCCAGCGTCACCCTGGTTCACAAGGGCAACATCATGAAGTTCACCGAAGGTGGCTTCCGTGACTGGGGCTACGGCCTCGCGGCCAAGGAGTTCGGTGCCGAACTGATCGACGGCGGCCCGTGGATGAAATTCAAGAACCCGAAGACGGGCAAGGAGATCACCGTCAAGGACAGCATCGCCGATGCATTCCTGCAGCAGATCCTGCTGCGTCCCGCCGAATACAGCGTGATCGCCACGCTCAACCTCAACGGCGACTACGTTTCCGACGCCCTGGCTGCGCAGGTAGGCGGCATCGGCATCGCCCCGGGCGCGAACCTGAGCGACACCGTCGCCATGTTCGAGGCCACCCACGGCACGGCCCCCAAGTACGCTGGCAAGGACTATGTGAACCCCGGCTCCGAGATCCTCTCGGCCGAGATGATGCTGCGTCACATGGGCTGGAAGGAGGCCGCCGACCTGATCATCAGCTCGATGGAAAAATCCATCGCCAGCAAGAAGGTCACCTACGACTTCGCCCGCCTGATGGACGGCGCTACGCAGGTGAGCTGCTCGGGCTTCGGTCAGGTGATGATCGACAACATGTAATTGCTGCGCTTCGACGTCCATGGCGGCGTTGCGGTAAACGAGGAGCCCTTGAACTTTCCGGAAGGAATTCAAGGGCTTTTTGCTGCTTCTTCAGTCAATTGCTGCGGACTTTTTTGCCTAAAACTCCTGCCTGGGGCACCGTTGCGGAAATACTGTCGCAACGGCCGCAAACCCCTTGAATTGTCGGATACGCGCCACCACGTTTTTTTCGCTCGGCACGGCGCTGGCACGCTCTATAGAATGATTTTCATGGCAACGAGAATTCCAAAAACTCCCAGCGCTCCACCGGCCCAGAAACCGGCTGGGGACGACGGGGATTCGGTCGTCCTGGAGCGCCGGCCGCAGAAAACCGCGCCGCCCCAGATGTACCAGGTGGTGATGCTGAACGACGACTACACGCCCATGGAGTTCGTGATCGTCGTGCTCCAGGAATATTTCAGCAAGGATCGCGAAACCGCGACCCAGATCATGCTCAAGATCCACCTCGATGGCCGGGGCGTCTGTGGGGTCTATTCCCGCGACATGGCGGCCACCAAGGTCAACCAGGTAATGGAAGCCGCCCAGCAGGCGGGGCATCCACTCCAGTGCGTCAGTGAACCTGTTGCATGAACCAGTTGAATTGCGCAAGCTCCAACCCATCTGAGAACTTATTTACAGCAAGGCAAAAGGAAATCACATGATTGCCCAGGAACTGGAAGTCAGCTTGCACATGGCCTTCGTAGAGGCCCGGCAGCAACGCCACGAGTTCATCACCGTGGAACATCTGCTGCTCGCTTTGCTGGACAACCCGAGCGCCGCGGAAGTTCTGCGCGCCTGCTCGGCCAACGTCGACGACCTGCGGGCGTCGCTCACCAACTTCATCAAGGACAACACGCCCCAGGTGGCGGGTACCGACGATGTCGACACCCAGCCCACCCTGGGTTTCCAGCGCGTGATCCAGCGCGCCATCATGCATGTGCAGTCCACCGGCAACGGCAAGAAGGAAGTCACCGGCGCCAACGTGCTGGTCGCGATCTTCGGCGAGAAGGACTCGCACGCCGTGTACTACCTGCACCAGCAGGGCGTCACCCGCCTCGACGTGGTCAACTTCATCGCCCACGGCATCAAGAAGAGCGATCCGCCGGAAGCCGTCAAGGGCAGCGGCGAAGCTCCCTCGGGCGAAGGTGAAGAGGGCGGCGGCGAGCGCAACGAGAAGGCTTCGCCGCTCGAGCAGTTCACGCAGAACCTCAACCAGATGGCCAAGGACGGCAAGATCGATCCGCTGATCGGCCGCGAGTACGAGGTCGAGCGCGTCATCCAGATCCTGTGCCGCCGGCGCAAGAACAATCCGCTGCTGGTGGGCGAAGCCGGCGTGGGCAAGACCGCCATCGCCGAGGGCCTCGCATGGCGCATCACGCAGGGCGACGTGCCGGAGATCCTGGCCGAGTCCAACGTGTTCTCGCTCGACATGGGCGCGCTGCTGGCCGGCACCAAGTACCGCGGCGATTTCGAGCAGCGCCTGAAGGGCGTGCTCAAGTCGCTCAAGGACAAGCCGAACGCCATCCTCTTCATCGACGAGATCCACACCCTGATCGGTGCGGGCGCAGCCTCGGGCGGCACGCTCGACGCGTCCAACCTGCTCAAGCCGGCGCTTTCCAGCGGCCAGCTCAAGTGCATCGGCGCGACCACCTTCACCGAATACCGCGGCATCTTCGAGAAGGACGCGGCCCTGTCGCGCCGTTTCCAGAAGGTCGACGTGGTCGAGCCGTCGGTGCAGGAAACCGTCGACATCCTGAAGGGCCTGAAGTCGCGCTTCGAGGAGCACCATGGCGTGAAGTACGCCGTGGCGGCCCTGCAGGCCGCGGCCGAGCTCAGCGCCAAGTACATCAATGACCGTCACCTGCCCGACAAGGCGATCGACGTCATCGACGAAGCCGGCGCCGCCCAGCGCATCCTGCCGCCGAGCAAGCGCAAGAAGACCATCAGCAAGACCGAGGTCGAGGAAATCGTCGCGAAGATCGCGCGCATTCCCCCGGCCAACGTCAGCAACGACGACCGCAGCAAGCTGCAGACCATCGAGCGCGACCTCAAGAGCGTGGTGTTCGGCCAGGACAAGGCGCTCGAAGTGCTCGCCTCGGCGGTCAAGATGGCGCGCTCTGGCCTGGGCAAGGGCGACAAGCCTATCGGCTCGTTCCTGTTCTCCGGTCCCACCGGTGTGGGCAAGACCGAAGCCGCGAAGCAGCTCGCCTACATCATGGGCATCGAGCTGATCCGCTTCGACATGTCGGAATACATGGAACGCCATGCGGTGAGCCGCCTGATCGGCGCGCCTCCGGGCTACGTCGGTTTCGACCAGGGCGGCCTGCTGACCGAGGCCATTACGAAGAAGCCGCACGCGGTGCTGCTGCTCGACGAAATCGAGAAGGCGCACCCGGACATCTTCAACGTGCTGCTGCAGGTCATGGACCATGGCACGCTGACCGACAACAACGGGCGCAAGGCCGACTTCCGCAATGTCATCATCATCATGACGACGAACGCGGGCGCCGAGACCATGAACAAGGCGACCATCGGCTTTACCAACCCGAGGCAGGCCGGCGACGAAATGGGCGACATCAAGCGCCTGTTCTCGCCCGAGTTCCGCAACCGGCTGGACGCCATCGTCAACTTCAAGGCGCTCGACGAACAGGTCATCCTGCGCGTGGTCGACAAATTCCTGCTGCAGCTGGAAACCCAGCTCGGCGAGAAGAAGGTGGAAGTCACCTTCAGCGACAAGTTGCGCAAGCACCTGGCGAAGAAGGGCTTCGATCCGCTGATGGGCGCACGCCCGATGCAGCGCCTGATCCAGGACACGATCCGCCGTGCGCTGGCCGACGAGCTGCTGTTCGGACGCCTGACCGACGGTGGCCGCCTCGAAGTCGACCTCGACGACAAGGACGAAGTGCTTCTGGACATCCAGCCCCTTCCGAAGAAGGAAGGCAAGCAGAAACCCGAAGCAGAGGAAGCAGCGGCAGGCTGAATGAGCCCGCAGCGGTTTCTGCAATGAAGTCAAAGGCCGGTAGCATCGCTACCGGCCTTTTTCTTTGCGGCCACGCATATCGAACCGCGCACCAGCACCAACCGTTTTTCCGCCTTGATCCTCCCCGAACTCAGCCACGAATGGAAAACCGGCCTCTCCCTGGCATGGAGCGGCTACATCGCGGTGTTGTCGGTCTGGATCGTGATGCAGAAGCGCGCGCCGGTCTCGACGATGAGCTGGATCCTCTCGCTGGCGCTGCTGCCGTTCGCGGGCTTCGTCGTCTACTACTTCCTGGGGCCGCAGCGGCTGAAGAAGCAACGCCTGAAGCGCCTGCGCAGCCGCGCCAGTGCCTTCGCCCAGGCCGACGTGGCGCGGCTGCGCGACGCGGCGCGCGACGCTCCTCCAGCGCTGCAACAGATGGCCAAGCTGGGCACCGCGACCTGCGGCCTGCCGGTGTCCAGCGCGCTCGATGTCGAACTGCTCTCCGGCGGCGCGCGCACCTTCGACGCGATCTTCGACGCCGTGCGCGCCGCGCGGAACCACATCCACCTCGAGTACTACATCTTCGAGCCCGACCGCATCGGCACCGCGCTGCGCGACCTTCTGATCGAACGCGCGAAGGAGGGCGTGACGGTGCGCCTGCTGATCGACGCGCTGGGCTCCAAGCGCATAGGCCGCAAGTTCATGGCGCCGATGCTCGACGCGGGCGTCAAGGTGGCGCTGTTCCACGACACCAAGATCGGACGCCGCCTGCGCCCTGTGACCAACTACCGCACCCACCGCAAGATCGTGGTGTGCGACGGCCGCGTGGGCTTCACCGGCGGCGTGAACATCACCGACGAGGAAGACAAGCGCACCAACCCCGACGCGTATCACGACGTGCACCTGCGCGTCGAAGGCAGCGCGGTGCGCTGGCTGCAGACCACCTTCCTGGAAGACTGGACCTACGCCACCGGTGAAGATCCGCGCGGCATGGACGACGCCCTGAACGCGATGCTGCCGCAGCTGGAGGCCGGCGACATCCCGGTGCAGATCGTCACCAGCGGCCCCGACAGCCCGATGGAAGCCATCCACCGCATGCACGTCGAGGCCATCCATTCGGCCTCGCACCGCGCCTGGCTCACCACGCCGTACTTCGTGCCCGGCGAGCCGGCGCTGATGGCGCTCACGAGCGCCGCGCTGCGCGGTGTCGACGTGCGCCTGCTGGTGCCGCGCCGAAGCGACTCGGCCGTCGTGAGCGCCGCCGCGCGTTCGTACTTCGACGAGCTGATCGCCGCCGGCGTGAAGGTCTGGGAGTACAAGGCGCGCATGCTCCATTCCAAGACCCTGGTGGTGGACGACCATTGCGCGATGATCGGCACCGCCAATTTCGACAACCGCAGCTTCCGCCTCAACTTCGAGGTCTGCGCGGTGGTCTACGGCCCCGAGCTGGCCCGCCCGCTGGCGGCGCAGTTCGAGACCGACCTGCACAGCTCCGGCGCGGTGCGCGCCAACCGGCGCCAGGGTTTCTGGCGCCGCCTCGGCGACGCGATCGCACGCCTGTTTTCACCCTTGCTCTGAATGAACCACACCTTTCTCTGGCACGACTACGAAACCTTCGGCGCGGTGCCGCGCCGCGACCGTCCCTCGCAGTTCGCGGCCATCCGCACGGACGCCGAGCTCAACGAAGTCGGCGAGCCGCTGATGATCTACTGCAAGCCCGCGCCGGACTACCTGCCCAGCCCCGAGGCCTGCCTCATCACCGGCATCACGCCGCAGCTGTGCCTGGAGCGCGGCATTCCCGAGCATGAGTTCGCCGCCCGTATCGAGAAGGCGTTCTCGCAGCCCGGCACCATCGGCGTGGGCTACAACACCATCCGCTTCGACGACGAGGTCACGCGCTTCCTGTTCTGGCGCAACCTGATCGACCCGTACGCGCGCGAATGGCAGAACGAATGCGGCCGCTGGGACCTGCTGGACGTGGTGCGCCTCACTTATGCGCTGCGCCCAGAGGGCATCGAGTGGCCGAAGAAGGAGGACGGCAAGCCCAGCTTCAAGCTCGAAGACCTGGCGCGCGCCAACGGCCTGCTGCACGAATCGGCGCACGATGCGCTGTCGGACGTGCGCGCCACCATCGCGCTGGCGCGCCTCATCCGCAGCAAGCAGCCCAAGCTGTTCGACTTCGCCTTCGGCCTGCACAGGAAGGACCGCGTCGCCACCGAGCTGGGCCTGCCCGCGACGCGCGAGACCGCCAAGCCCTTCCTGCACGTCTCGGGCATGTTCCCGGTCGAGCGCGGCTGCCTTGCAGTGATGTGGCCGCTGGCCAGCCACCCCACCAACAAGAACGAACTGCTGGCCTGGGACCTGGCCCACGACCCCAGCGAGCTGCGCGACATCGACGTCGAGACGCTGCGGCTGCGCCTCTTCACCCGCACGGCCGACCTGCCCGAGGGCGTGGTGCGCCTGCCGATCAAGGGCGTGCACCTCAACAAGTCGCCGATGGTGGTCGGCAACCTGCGCACGCTCGCGGCGCCCATGGCCGAGCGCTGGGGCGTCGATCTCGAAGCGGCGATGCGCCACGCGGCCATTGCGCGCGACCTGCCCGACATGAGCGCGATCTGGTCGCAGGTCTACGCCCGGCCCAGGGAGGCCACGCCCGATGTCGACGAAGACCTGTACGGCGGCTTCGTCGGCAACGCCGACCGGCGGCGCCTGAACCAGCTGCGCGGCTTGTCGCCCGAGGAGCTGGCCAAGGATCGCACGGGCTTCGACGATGGCCGTCTGGAAGAAATCCTCTTCCGCTATCGCGCGCGCAACTGGCCGCAGCTGCTGAACGAGGACGAGACCGAGCGCTGGGAATCGCTGCGTGTCGCGAAGCTCTTCAAGGGCGAGGGCGGGGCGCGCACCATCGAGATGCTGTTCAGCGAAGTCGACGCGCTCTCCGAGAACGCCGATGAGCGTGGAGAAGAGATCCTCGGCGCGCTCTACGAATACGCCGAGGCCATCGCGCCCGAGGCCTGAGCAACGCAACCGAGCGCCCAGCCCATGAGCCTGACGATCAACGCCGAACTGTCAAAGGGGCTCGAAAGCTACGGGCTCTTCCTGTCCGACGGCTGCCTTCTGCCGACGCCGTTCCGCTTCGAGACTCCGGTGCGCATCTGGCACTCGGCCCAGCTGCATGCGAGTTGCTCCGTGGGTGCGTATACGAGCATCTCGCCCGGCGCGCTGCTCGTCGACGTGCGCATGGGGCGCTATTGCTCCATCGGCGACGGCGTGCAGACCCTGTCGGACCATCCGGCCGACTGGTTCACCACGCACATGCTGGCCTATGCGCCGAATTTTCCGGAGCCGTACCGGCACCAGTCCGTTGGGCAATTTCCGTCGCACTCGCCGGTGACCATCGGCAACGACGTGTGGATCGGCTCGCGCGTCAGCCTCAAGAGCGGCATCACCATCGGCGACGGCGCGGTGATCGGCGCGGGCGCGGTGGTGACGCGCGACGTGGCGCCCTTCACCGTGGTGGGCGGCGTGCCTGCCAAGGTGATCCGCCAGCGCTTTCCCGACGCACTGGTCGAGCGCATCCGCGCCTGCCCCTGGTGGGACTGGGACCTGCGCACTCTGGCGCTGGACTGGCAGCGCCCCGAAGCCGCCCAGTCGATGCTGGAGGAGGCCGTTGCCGAAAACCGCCTTTCGCGCTGGAATCCCGGCTGGCGGCTGCTCGACCGCGGCCAGCCGCCCGCCGAGGGCCAGCCCGCGCCGCTGGTCTTTCTGCCGGGCTGAACAACGACGATGCAAGGAGGTGCGCGCATGACAACCAGAAGAGCGACCCTGTCTGCTGTCCGCGTCGCGCTTGCGGCCGCCGGGGCCACCCTGGCGCTGGCCGGCTGCGGCACCTTGCCGCCCCCGGGGTCCGGCGGCGCAAGGGCCTGCGGGAGCGGCTTCGAGACCTTCGAGCGCGACACCCTGTTTTTCGGCCGTGCCATTCCCTCGGGCGGCCAGGTGTCGGACGCCGAGTGGACCGCCTTCCTCGACGGCACCGTGACACCCGCGTTCCCGCAGGGCCTGACGGTAATCGATGCGGCGGGCCAGTGGCGCGGCGTGTCGGGCGAGGTGGTGCGCGAGCGCTCCAAGCTGGTCGTGCTGCTGCATGCGCGCAGCGAGAAGGACGACGCCGCCATCGCCGCCATCATCGGCGCGTACCGCCAGAGGTTCGCGCAGGAAGCCGTTCTGCAGGAGAGGCAGGCCGTCTGTGTCCGCTTCTGAGGCATTGCCGCGCGATCGCAACGTCGTCCGCCGCCTGAGCGCGGCCGACGCCGAGGCCTATCGCGCCGTGATGCTCGACGCCTATGCCAGGCACCCCAGCGCTTTCACCTCCACGGTGGAGGAGCGTGCCGCCTTGCCGCTGAGCTGGTGGATGGAGCGCCTCGGGGCCGCAGATGGTGCGAGCGGCGACAGCGTGGTCTACGGCGCATTCGACGACAGCGGCGCGCTGGTCGGCGCGGCTGGCCTGAGCTTCGAGACGCGCGAGCGAGCCAGCCACAAGGCCACGCTGTTCGGCATGTCGGTGAAGGCCTCTGCGCGACGCGTGGGATTCGGCCGCCGGCTGGTGCTGGCCTTGCTCGACCACGCACGGGCGCGCGCCGGCCTGCGGGTGGTGCAGCTCACCGTCACCGAGGGCAACGAAGCCGCGCAGAAACTCTACGAGGACTGCGGCTTCCGCAGCTTCGGCGTCGAGCCGATGGCCATTGCGCTCGGTGGTGCCTTGCTTGGAAAGGTGCACATGTGGTGCGACCTCGGCGAGGGCCGGGCCTGACCCTTGGAGCTTGTCAGGCCGATGGCGCGGGTTCCGCGTCCGCTGCAGGCAGCCCGCTCAGGTTCTCGGACCACGCCAGCGCCGAGCGGCACCATATCCGGTGGCGCGGGGCCAGCAGTGCGCGCTGCGCCAGCGGGCCGATGCGAAGCGTGTAGCTGGGAGGCGTGTCGCTGTCGGCGCTGGCCCAGACCGGCGTACCGCAGTTCTCGCAGAAGCTCTGCCGGCGCAGCACGCCGCTGTCGGCCGTCTTCACGTAGCCGCGGGGCTTGCCGCTCAGCAGCCTGAAGCCGGCGGCGGGCACCGTCACCGACACGCGATACGCCGTGCCCGAGAGCACCTGGCAGTCGGTGCAGTTGCACAGCCCGACCTTCTCGGGATCGACCTCGGCTTCGTAGCTGATCCGGCCGCAATGGCAGGCGCCCTGTACTTTCATCATGCGAACTGGCTCCTTCGAGGGAAAGACCGCCATCCTAGGAACGCAGGCTGCCGTACGCAAATGCCGGCTGCCGCCAATCCCCGGCGCGAGCGGCCCACGGCGCGCCCACGTATGCTCGCCCGCATGGACGCCAATTCCGCCGCGCTGGCCGACTTCGCCACGCGCCACCGCAAGCTCTTCGTGCTCACCGGCGCAGGCTGCAGCACCGAATCGGGCATTCCCGACTACCGCGACCTCGACGGCGAGTGGAAGCGCCCGTCGCCCGTCACCTACCAGGCCTTCATGGGCGAGGAATCCACGCGCAAGCGCTACTGGGCGCGCAGCCTGATCGGCTGGCCGACCATGGCGGGCGCACGGCCCGGCGCAGCGCACCGCGCGCTGGCGAAGCTGGGCGACGCGGGGCGCGTCGGCCTGCTCCTCACGCAGAACGTCGACGGCCTGCACGATGCGGCCGGCAGCCGCGGCACCGTCGACCTGCACGGGCGCATCGACACCGTGCGCTGCATGGGCTGCGAGCGGCGCACGCCGCGCTCCGAACTGCAGCTCGAACTGCGGCGGCGCAACCCGCGCTGGGCCGAGCTGGAAGCCCGCGCCGCACCCGACGGCGACGCCGACCTCGAAGGCCGCGACTTCTCCACTTTCGACGTGCCCGCCTGCCCGCACTGCGGTGGCCTGCTCAAGCCCGACGTGGTGTTCTTCGGAGAGAGCGTGCCGAAGGAGCGCGTCGCAGCCGCCTTCGCCGCGCTGGAGCAGGCCGATGCGGTGCTCGTGGCCGGCTCTTCGCTGATGGTCTATTCGGGCTTCCGCTTCGTGCAGGCGGCCGCCGCGGCAGGCAAGCCGGTGGCGGCCGTGAACCTGGGGCGCACGCGGGCCGACGCGCTGCTTTCGCTGAAGGTCGAGCAGCCTGTCGGCGAGGCGCTGACGACGCTCGCGCGGCAGCTGGCCTAGCTCCGGCCGGGCGTCCCGGTCAGCGAGCGGACGAAGGCATCCACCGCCGAGGTGTATGCGCCGGGCTGCCCCAGTTCGTCGTTGATCTGCGCGTGCGAAAGATCTTCCGGCACCACCTCCGCACGGCCACCCGTTGCGCCGATGCGTGCCGCGAACTGCCGCGCCTGCGTGCACGAGCCGTCGCGGCGCTGCGTGGAGCACACCAGCAGCATCGGCGGCGCGCCAGGTGCGAGCGCGTCGGAGGGCGACACGCTGCGCCAGAAGGCGGGGTCGCTGCCGAACACGCGGTCGTAGAAGGGCATGTGCCGGCGCTGCATCAGCGCGGCCGTGTCCAGCGCCGCGCTGTCGAGCGCCACGGTGCCGAGCCAGGGGCGGGCGCCTTGCTGCCGCGCGATGGAAGGCGATGCGCTGAGCAGGGCGACGAGGTGCGCGCCGGCCGAATGGCCCATGAGCACGAAGCGGCCGGCGTCGCCGCCCCACGACGGTGCATTCGCCTGCGCGGTGGCGACGGCGCGCGCCACGTCCTGCGCCTGCTGCATCACGTCGACCTGCGGCACGAAGCGATAGCCCACCGAAACCAGGATGAAACCCTGCTCGCGCACCCAGTGCTCGACCTTCCGGTCGACCACCGATGCGGCGGCCTTGTCGCCAAGCATCCAGGCGCCGCCGTGGACCATCACGAGCACCGGCGCGCCGTGCTGGACCTTTGGCGGCAGGTAGACGTCCATGCGCTGGCGTGCATCGGGGCCGTAGGGCTGGTCGGCCAGCAGCCGCACGCCGGGTAGCGAGATCGGCGAACCGGACGGCTGCGCCGTCGCGGGAAAGAACGCCGCCATGCACAGCCAGGCTGCGCAGATCTGCAGCAGACGCGTCATGACAAGGCTCCCGGTGGACCGAAAAGGGTCGATATCTTCGCGCGCCACCCCTTGGCTCGCCGCAGGTCGCGGCCCAGGTTCGCCCATTCGTGGAAGGCAATACGCAGCGGGTTGTGGGTGAGCAGCGGCGTGGTCAGGCCATAGCGCAGCTGCACGCCGTCTCTTTCCTGCGCGAAGGTGCCGAACATCCGGTCGAACACGATCAGCACGCCGCCGTAGTTGCGGTCGAGGTATTCCGGGTTCGACGCGTGATGCACCTTGTGGTGCGTCGGCGTGTTCAGCACCAATTCGAGCGGCCCAAGGCGCGGCATCCACGGCGCGTGCAGCCAGAACTGGTAGAGCAGGTTGGCGGCCAGCGTGGCCACCACCGCCAGCGGCGGAAACCCCAGCCACACGAGCGGCGCGAAGAACAGGGCGGTGCCGGTGAGCTTGCCCGTCCAGCCCAGGCGCAGTGCGGCGGCCAGCGTGAGTTCGTTGGGCGAGTGGTGTACCGCGTGCGTGGCCCAGAACCAGCGCACCCGGTGCGCCGCGCGGTGATACCAGTAGTAGCAGAACTCCTGCCCCACGAAGAGCAGTGCGAAGGCCGCTGGCGTCGACAGCGAAATGGTGTCGACCCGGTTCGCATGCGCCCATGCCAGCACCGGCGCGGCAATCGACAGGCCCAGCGCGTCGACCGCGCGCCGGCCCACCGCGTCGGCCAGCGAGGCGCCGTAGGCACGCCAGTCGTAGGCCCGGCGCCGCACGAAGCTCTGGACCAGGCCTTCCAGCGTGGCCGCGGCCAGCACGAAGACAAGCAGGCCGGTCAGCCAGGCCGTGGCGCCGGGGCCCATGGATTCACGGATCGCATCGAAGGACATGGTGCTATCTCTGCCGCGTGCCGCGTTGCTGGGTCATGGCATAGGCCTCTATCTGCTGGATCGTCACGCTGCCCGCACGGGCGCTGTCGATGGCGTCGAAGTTGCGGTAGACCCACGGCATCTTGCCACGGGCTTCGTCGCGGGTGAGGCGGCCGTCGACGTCGATGTCCGCGGCGCCGAAGCGCTTGTGCAGTTCGGTGCGCATCTGCGTGGCATGGCCTGCATCGGGCGTCCGGGCGCAGGCGGCGAAGGACGCCGTTGCCAGCGCCAGCAGGAGGGCGTGACTGGTCTTCATGGTTTCTCTTCCCCCGGCATCAACGGCAGGGAATGACCGCGCCGGCCGCGCTGTAGCAGGTGGCGCTGTGCGTCAGGCCGCTGCCGCTGCTGTAGCTGGTGCTGCTCTGCACGCTGTTGCCGGTGACGGCGCTCGTGGCGGTGGAGCTGCGGGTCTGGGTCAGGTTGCCCGATGCGTCGCGGCTCGCGCTGCCGCTGCTGGTCACGCTGCCGCGTGCGCCGGTCGCCGCGAAGCCGCTGCGGTGGCTGGCCGAACCGTCGGGGTTGACGGAGGTCGTGCCCGCACGCGCGGCGTAGCCTCCGTAGGGTCCGCGCACCGCCCGCATGTTCGTGGCGGTGGTGCCGCCCGCAGAGTTGGGCCGCACCACATGCCGGCTGGCCGCACCGGCATCGGACGCCGCGCCGGCCGTCAGCATCGCGCCGGCCAGCATGGCGGAGGTGGACAGGGAAAGAATGCGCTTCATGTTCGGAACTCCTCGCAGTACCGGCCCCGCACCTCGCGAGGCCATGGCGGCGACTGTGGCCGCGAGATGTGAGCCAGCCATGGCGCGGGCAGGTGCGTTCATGACAATCCGTGAGCGCTTCTCCGGATCGTGTCATCGTTTGTCATGATTTCCCGCGCGACCGGGCAGCGCGGCCGCCGTTACGATCCGCCGCATGACCGAAGCGCTGGCCCGTATCCTGATTGCCGACGACGAGGCCGACCTGCGCGCGCTGCTGCAGCGCTACCTGGGCGACCAGGGCTATGCCGTGCGCACCGTCGAGAGCGCCCAGCCGCTCGACAAGCTGCTCGCGCGCGAGCGTTTCGATGTGCTGGTGCTCGACGTCATGATGCCGGGCGAGGACGGCCTGGCCGTGTGCCGACGGCTGCGCGCCCAGGGCGAGACTATTCCCATCCTGATGCTCACCGCGCGCGGCGACCCGGTCGACCGCATCGTCGGCCTCGAGATGGGCGCCGACGACTACTTGCCCAAGCCTTTCAACCCGCGCGAACTTCTGGCGCGCATCCAGGCGCTGGTGCGCCGCCAGCGCATGCTGGGCGCGCACGCCGGGCCCGTGCCCGCGCAGGAAAGCGTGCGCTTCGGCATGTTCACGCTGCACCTCGGAGAGCGGCGCCTCGAACGCGAATCGGACGGCATGAAGGAAAACATTCCGCTGACCACCGGCGAATTCGCCCTGCTGCAGGCGCTGGCGCTCAACGCCAACCGGCCGCTGGGCCGCGAGCGCCTGATCGAGATGGCCCACGGCCGTGACCATGAAGCGACCGACCGCAGCATCGACGTGCAGGTGATGCGGCTGCGCAAGCTGATCGAGGCCGACTCCGCGCAGCCGCGCCACATCCGCACCGTCTGGGGCGTGGGCTACCTGTTCGTGCCATGAGAGGCGCGCCATGAAGTTCCTTCCCCGCAGCCTGTTCGGACGCAATGCGCTGCTGATCGTCCTGCTGATCGTGCTGGGCCAGCTCGGCGGCGCGCTGCTGCTTCGGGAGATGGTGCTCAAGCCCCGCCTGGACCAGATCGCCGAAAGCGTGGCGCGCAATGTGGGCGCGATCCGCTCCGGCCTGCTGGCGCTGCCGCCCGCGCAGCGGCCGGCCTTCGTCGAGGGCTTCAATCGCCAGGCGCTGGCTGGCCGGGCTGATCGCCCAAGGCGGATCGACGACGGCCTGCGCCCGTTGCTCACACCGCTGGAGCGCAGCTTCGTGCGCTCGGTGTCGGCGCGCATCGCCAGCCTCGGTGTCGAGGCCGTCTGGCGCCGCGAGGAGGACGGCGGCCTCGCCCTGCGGTTGACGCTCGACCGCAGCGAGCACTGGATCGTGATGCCGGGCGTGCTGCCGGCGCGCGAGTTCACGGGGGCGCTGGTGGCGGTGTCGATAGGCAGCGCGCTGCTCGCCCTGGCGGGAGCGCTGTGGTTCCAGCGCCGGCTCAACAGGCCGCTGGTGCGCGTGGTGCAGGCCGCGCAGACGCTGGCTGGGGGCCGCGAGCCCCTGCCGCTGCCCGAAGATGGCCCGACCGAGGTGGCGACCGTGAGCCGCAGCATCAATCAACTGGTGAGCAGCCTGCGCCAGACCGAACGCGAGCGCGCCCTGATGCTGGCCGGCATCTCCCACGACCTTCGCACACCGCTCACCAAGCTGCGCCTGGGGGTGGAAATACTGCGCGAGCGCATGGAGCCTGAACTCGTGAGCAGCATGACGCGCAGCGTGGAGGAAATGGACGCCATCGTGGGCCAGTTTCTCGACTTTGCGCGAAGCGAGGGGGACGAGAGGCCGGTAGCGACGTCGCTCGACGACATGGCTCGCTCGCTGGCGGCAGCCTGCGCCGACCATGGCCGCCCGGTGGCGCTGCAGTTGGGCGGCGTGCCCGCGCTCGCGTTGCGCCCGCAAGCCATGCGGCGCGCCATCGACAACCTGATCGAGAACGCCTGGCGGCACGGCAGGCCGCCGGTCACGCTGTCGACCAGGGTGGATGGAAAAGAGGTGATCGTCGAGGTCATCGACCGTGGCGATGGCATCGATCCCCGCGAGGCCGACGAGCTCAGGCAGGCATTCCGTCGCGGTCAGGCTGACCGCAGCGGCGTGGCCGGCGCGGGTCTCGGCCTGGCGATCGTGCAGCGCGTCGCGCATGCACACGGCGGGTGGCTCGAGCTCGAGACGCCGCCCGGTGCGGGCCTGCATGCACGGCTGCGCTTGCCGATGCAGATCGTGCCGGGCGGCACGTAGCCTTCGGACTCAGCCCTGGTGCTTCGGCGCCATCCAGCTCGTCGAGGCGCCCCGGCCCGGGAGGTGCAGGCTGGCCGTGGCGGCCGGCGTCTCGGCCAGCAGGCGGCCCTTGCGGAACACCTTGAGCCGCGCGGCGCGCAGGCGTATCGCCTCGACCGCGTCGCGCGCCTGCAGCAGCACGAAGCTGGCGTCGCAACCGGCCTCGAGGCCGTAGTTCTCCAGGTGCATCACACGCGCCGCGTTGGTCGTCACCGCCTCGAAGCACTGGCGGATGCCGTCCTGGCTCGTCATCTGCGCCACGTGCAGGCCCATGTGCGCCACTTCGAGCATGTCGCCCGAGCCCATGCCGTACCAGGGGTCCATCACGCAGTCGTGGCCGAAGGCGACGTTCACGCCGGCCGCCATGAGTTCGGGCACGCGCGTCATGCCGCGGCGCTTGGGGTAGGTGTCGTGGCGGCCCTGCAGAGTGATGTTGATGAGCGGGTTGGACACCACCGACACACCGCTCTGCGCGATCAGCGGCAGCAGCTTGCTCACGTAGTAGTTGTCCATCGAGTGCATGGAGGTGCAGTGCGAGCCCGTCACGCGGCCTTGCATCGCCAGGCGCTGGGTTTCGAAGGCCAGCGTCTCGATGTGGCGCGAAAGCGGGTCGTCCGACTCGTCGCAGTGCATGTCGACCAGCTTGCCGCGCGCCGCGGCGATCTCGCACAGCAGCTTCACGCTCGCCGCTCCCTCGGCCATGGTGCGCTCGAAATGCGGAATGCCGCCGACCACGTCCACACCCTTGTCGAGCGCGCGCTCCAGGTTCTCGACGCCGCCGGGCGAGCGCAGCACGCCGTCCTGCGGAAAGGCGACCAGCTGCAGGTCGAGATACGGCGCAACCTTGCGCTTGACCTCCAGCAGCGCATCGACTGCCAGCAGGCTGGGGTCGCTGGTGTCCACGTGCGAGCGCACGGCCAGCAATCCCTTGGCCACCGCCCAGTCGCAGTACGCCAGTGCGCGCTCGATCAGCGCGTCTGCCGTCAGCAGCGGCTTGAGTTCGCCCCACAGCGCGATGCCCTCGAGCAGCGTGCCGCTCTGGCTGACGCGCGGCAGGCCGTAGCTCAGCGTGGCGTCCATGTGGAAATGAGGGTCGACGAAGTGGGGCGCGAGCAGCAGTCCCTGCGCGTCGAGCGTTTCGTGTGCCGGCGCATCCAGGCCCTGAGTGATTTCGGCGATGCGTCCGCCCTGCACGGCGACCGACATGCCGGTGCGGCCGTCGGGGAGGGTGGCGTTGGTGATGAGGAGGTCGAGCATCGTGGGGGTCTTTTCCTGTTCCTCGCGAGGCTATCGGAGAGCCCAGCGGTTGTTCCGGTTGTGGATGTAGATGTACACGTTGTCGCTGCGGTCGCGGGCGACGCCGGCACGGCCCCAGGGGAATGCCGCCGGGTTGCGGGAAACGCCCATGGAGGCCAGCCAGCGCTCGTGGAAGCGATAGCGCTGGTCTACGCTGCCGTAGAAGTCGGCGTCCTCGAGCTTGCGCAGGGCGGGCGTCGTGAGAATCAGGGAGCAACTGACCAACAGCAGCTCTTCGAAGCGCAGCATGAGCTGCACGGCCATGTCGCTGGATGTCGTGGTTGCGCGTGCGAAGACGCAGTCGACGAGTCGGCCTTCGACAAGCACGGCCTGGGCCGTCCGTGCGAAAGAGTCTGGCAGGCTGTCGGCGCGGGTGTCGGTACAGGCAACGACGCCGGCCGCCGAGAGACAGCCGTTCGTCGTGTCCAGATGGAGTGCCGTGTTCACCTCACCGCCCGGATGCCAGCGTCTCAGCGCGTGTTCTGCGCCCGGTACCGGTACTGCCCTGGCGTAGGCCCGACCTCGATGGTCACGCGGCGCAGCTTCTCGTCGTGCCCCGAATCGGCCTTTGCCGTGACGACGATGCCGCGCGGCGTGGCGCGGCAGGTGAGATCGGACAGCGAGATCTCCGAGTGGTCGTTGTCGAGTTCTGCAATTGCCACCGTGTGCTCGGCGCGCAGGCTGCCGTTGGCGTCGCGGCTCATCCATTGCACGTAGAGGAAGGACTGGGCGTACTGCTCGGCGTGCACCACGCGGTAGGTGCCCTGGTGGTCCTTGCCCCACGTGCCGCACATCTGCACCCAGGTCACGGCGTCGGCCGTGCTGAAGGCCTCGTAGCCGTAGTTCATGCCCAGTGCGCGGGCGCCGTTGCTGCCCATTGCGAGCATGGCCAGCAATGCCGAGAGCAGGGCCCTTCGAGCGGCGTTGGCGGTCCTCGTGGTCATCAGCGTTCCCCCTTGCGGTACGGTTTCATCAGCGCCTGCGGGTAGCTCGCCTTGCGTGCCACCAGCACCAGCGCCAGGATCGACAGCAGGTAGGGCAGCATCAGGTAGATCTGGTAGGGCAGCACGGCGTCGCCGGATTGTTGCAGCCGCAGCTGGAGCGCATCGAAGAAGGCGAACAGCAGCGCGCCCAGCAGGGCCTTGCCCGGCCGCCACGAGGCGAACACCACCAGCGCCACGCAGATCCAGCCGCGCCCGTTCACCATGTTGAAGAAGAAGGCGTTGAAGGCCGACAGCGTGAGGAAGGAGCCCGCCACGCCCATCAGCGCCGAGCCCGCGACGATGGCGCCGGTGCGCGTGGCCGCGACCGACACGCCCTGGCTTTCGGCGGCCTGCGGGTTCTCGCCGGCCATGCGCAGCGCCAGGCCCAGCGGCGTGCGGTACAGCACCCAGCCCACCACCGGCACCAGCAGCAGCGCGAACAGGGTGAGCGCGGTCTGTGCGTTCAGGATCGGGATGGGCAGCCAGTCCATCGGCGCGAAGGGCGTGATGGTGGGCGGCGTGTTCACCTTCGGAAAGCTCACGCGGTAGCCAAAGTAGCTCAGCGCGGTCGCCAGCAGCGTGATGCCCAGCCCCGAGACGTGCTGCGATAGCGCCAGCCCCACGGTCAGGAAGGCGTGCAGCAGCCCGAACACCATGCCCGCGAGCGCGGCCACGCCCACGCCCACCCACAGCGGTGCGCCGGCATACACCGCGAGCCAGCCGGTGAAGGCGCCCGCGACCATGATCCCCTCGATGCCGAGGTTGAGCACGCCCGCGCGCTCGCACAGCAGCACGCCGAGCGTGCCGAGGATGAGCGGCGTGGCGATGCGCAGCACCGCGACCCAGAAGGCGGCGTTGGAAAGAATGTCGAGGAGGTCGCTCATTTCGACATCCTCACCCGGTACTGCGTGAGCAGCGTCGCCACCAGCACCGCGATCAGCGAGGCCGCGACGATCACGTCGGCGATGTAGGTCGGAACGCCCACCGCGCGGCTCATGGTGTCGGCGCCGACCAGCACGCCCGCCACGAACACGGCGGCTGCGATCACGCCCAGCGGATGCAGCCCCGCCAGCATCGCGATGACGATGCCGGTGTAGCCATAGCCCGGTGACATGTCGAGCGTGACGTAGCTGGTGCGGCCCGCCACCTCTATGGCGCCCGCCAGCCCGGCCAGCGCGCCCGATAGCAGCGCGACCATCACCACCGTCCGCGTCACCGGCACGCCAGCGAAGGCGGCGGCGCGGGCGTTCGCGCCCACGGCGCGGATATCGAAGCCCAGCACCGTGTACTTGAAGACCGCCCAGACCATCACCGCCAGCGACACCGCCCACAGCAGGCCGGTGTGCACCCGCGTCTGCGCGACGAGCTTGCCGAGCTCCAGGTCGGACTGCAGCGACACGCTCTGCGGCCAGCCCATGGCGCTCGGGTCTTTCATCGGCCCGTCGAGCAGCGCCGACACGCCCAGCAGCACGATGAAGTTGATCAAGAGCGTGGTCACGACCTCGTCCACGCCCAGCCTGTTCTTCATGAGCGCCGGGCCCAGCAGCATCAGCGCGCCGGCGATGGCGGCGGCCAGCATCATCAAGGGAAACAGCAGCCACGGCGACAGCTCGAAGCCGGTGCCGCCGTGCATGCCGCCCACTGCCACAGCGGCGAGCGCGCCGGCGTAGAGCTGCCCCTCGGCGCCGATGTTGAAGAGCCGCGCCTTGAAAGCGACGGTGGCCGCCAGCCCGGTAAGGATCAGCGGGATCGCGCGCGTCAGCGTCTCGCTCCACGCGAACACCGAGCCGAAGCCGCCCTGCAGCAGCAGCGCGTAGGTGCGGCCGACCGGCGCGCCGGCCCACCGCACCAGCAGCGCGCTGATCGCCATCGTGAAGACGATCGCGCCAATGGGGGCGAGCACCAGCGCCGTGCGCGAGGTTTCGTGGCGTCGTTCGAGCCGCATCATGACGGGGCTCCCTTGGCGGGAGCTGCTGTCGCACCGGCCATGGCCAGCCCGATCGCCTCGCGCGTCCAGGCCGAGGCCGGGCGCGCTTCGCCCAGGCGGCCGCCGTGCATCACGGCCACACGGTCGCCCAGCGCGAGCACTTCGTCGAGGTCGTCGGAAATCACCAGCACGGCGGCGCCCGCGTCTCGCGCAGCGATCAGCTGCTGCTGCACGTACGCGACGGCGCCGATGTCCAGGCCCCAGGTGGGCTGGTGCGCGACGATCAGGCGCGGGGCTCGGTTGGGGTGCTTCCTGTCGGCCTTGTCCTGGCTGGAGTCCAGCTCGGGTTGTTCGGGCGCCAGCAGTGCGCGTCCAAGAATCAGTTTCTGCATGTTCCCGCCCGAGAGCGAGCGAGCCGGCGCCATGAGGCCGGCACCGCGCACGTCGAAGGCCTTTTCGATGCGCCGCGCATGGAGGCGGGCGGCGGCGCGCTTCACGATCCACGACCAGCGCGAGAACACGGGGCTGCGCAGCCGCTCCGACACCGCGTTCTCCCATACCGGCAGGTCGCCGACCACGCCGACCGCATGGCGGTCTTCGGGGATGCGTGCGACGCCGCGCTGCACCAGCCGGGCGGGCGAGGGCGGCAGCGCGCGGCCCATCAGCTGCGCCGTGCCCGAGCTCGCACGGCGCGTGCCGCAGAGCAGCTCGGCCAGCGCGACCTGTCCGTTGCCGGAAACGCCGGCGATGGCGGTGATCTCTCCGGCGCGCAGCGTCAGCGATACCTCGCGCAGCCGGTCGCGTCCGTCGCCCTTGGCGGAGGCCGCGGTGCTCACGTGGTCGAGCACGCAGACGGCATCGCCCACCGATTTCGCGGGCCGTCGCTGCGGCGCCTCGACCGCATGCCCGACCATCCACAGCGCGAGCTGCGCCTGCGTGGTGTCGGCCGTGCGTGCCTCGGCCACCAGCTTGCCGCCGCGCAGCACGGCGATGCGGTGCGACACGCGCAGCACCTCGTCGAGCTTGTGGCTGATGAAGATCACCGACAACCCCTGCGCCACCATCTGCGCGAGCGTGGCGAAGAGCGCCTCGCTCTCCTGCGGCGTGAGCACGGCGGTCGGTTCGTCGAGGATGAGGATGCGCGCTCCGCGGTACAGCGCCTTGAGAATCTCCACGCGCTGGCGCTCGCCGACCGAGAGGCTGCCCACCAGCGCGTCGGGCTGCACCGGCAGGCCGAAGCGCCTCGCCACGTCGAGCAGCCGCTCGCGCGCGGCCGCGCGGCGCGACACCGGGCGCCACAGCGGCTCGGTGCCCATCATCACGTTGTCGAGCACGCTCAGGTTGTCGGCCAGCGTGAAGTGCTGGTGCACCATGCCCACGCCGGCCGCCAGCGCCGCCTTGGGGTTGCCCGGCGGCAGCGGCGAGCCGAAGACCTCGATGCCGCCCTCGTCGGCGACGTAGTGGCCGAAAAGAATGGACATCAGCGTGGATTTGCCCGCGCCGTTCTCGCCAAGCAGCGCGAGCACTTCGCCGGTCTTCAGGTCGAGCGAGATCGCGTCGTTGGCGACGAGGCTGCCGAAGCGCTTGGTGATGCCCTGCAGGCGCAGGACGGTGGCACTTGCTCCCCCCGCCGGAGGGAGCGGCGACGCAGGTGCCGTCACTTCCACGCGGCCAGGAAGGCCAGCATGACCTTGGCGGAGTTGTCCGCCGCGATGCCCATGAAGGTGCCCATCTCGTTCTCGCCGTCGCCGCCGCCCGCGAGGTCGCTGAGCGAGCGGAAGGCGATGAAGGGCACGCCGTTGCTGTAGGCGACCATGCCCACGGCGGCGGTCTCCATGTCGAGCACGTTGGCCTGGAAGGTCTTGTAGGTGTATTCGCGGTAGGCCTTGTTGTCCATGAAGGCCTGGCCCGAGACGCCGTTGCCGCCTACCACCAGCTGCGGCTTGCGCGGCAGGCACTTGCCTGCGCTGCAGTTGGCGAGGTCGACGTTGCGGATGCTGCGCGCCACCTCCAGCATCTTCGGGTCGGCCTCGAACCAGAACTTGCGCTGGATCTCGGGGTGCGCCGCCGAGCGCACCTCGACCGGGCGCGGGAACATCATGCCGAAGTTGGGCAGCGTCGCGTCGGTGATGAAGGGCGGGGCGGTGTACTTGCCGGGCGAGGTCTCGCGCGCCATCAGCACTTCGAGGTATTGGCCCCACTGCGCCGGCACGGTGACGTCGCCCACGTGCAGCGACGGGTTCACACCGCCTGCGATGCCGCTGAACACGATGTTGGTCACGCGGAAGCGGTTGAGCGCCAGCTGCGTGTTCATCGTCGCGTTGGTCATGCTGATGCCCGAGAGGAACAGCACCACCGGCTTGCCTTCGAGCGTGCCGGTGGTGAACTCCACGCCGTTGACGCTGTGCTTCACCGGACCCTGCAGCCGCGTGAGCAGCAGCTTCAGCTCGGGCTCGAAGGCCGAGAGCACCGCGATGCGCGGCGTGTCGTCGAGCCGGGTGCTGCTGTTGATGGCGACGGCGCCGCCCTTGTACACACCCACGCAGCCGCTCAGCGAAATACCGAGTACCGCGGCGGCAAGAACGCCTCTGACTGTTCGGGGAACACCGCGGAACCGGCTTTGCCGGGCCGCAGGTGTTGCCCCCTGCAAGGGGGTAGGAGAAGCGACACGAAGTGCGCGGAGCCTGGGGGTGTACTTCATTTTGCGGTGGACTTCGGCTGCGAGTCGTCCACTTTCACGGTGAACTTGCCCGAGAGGATGTCGGCTTGCTTGGCCTTCACCTTCGCGACGATGTCGGCCGGAACCTTCTTCTCGAAGGTGCCCAGCGGCGCGAGCTCGGAGCCCTTGTATTTCATCTGCGCGTAGATGCCGTAGTCCTCGGCGGCGAACTTGCCTTCCTTCACGAGCTTGATCGCTCGGTCGGCGGCCGGCTCGAAGTTCCACAGGGCCGATGCCACCACCGTGTCGGGGTACTGGCTCTGGGTGTCGATCACGTTGCCGATGGCGAGCTTGCCCTTTTCCTTGGCGGCATCCGAGACTCCGAAACGCTCCGCGTACATCACGTCGGCACCCTTGTCGATCATGGCGAAGGCCGCTTCCTTGGCCTTCGGCGGGTCGAACCAGCTGTTGATGAAGCTCACGCTGAACTCCACCTTCGGGTTCGTCTCCTTCGCGCCGGCCATGAAGGCGTTCATCAGGCGGTTGACCTCGGGAATGGGGAAACCGCCGACCATGCCGATGCGGTTGCTCTTGGTCATGCCGCCGGCCACCATGCCGCTGAGGTAGGCGGGCTCCTGAATGTAGTTGTCGAACACGCTGAAGTTGGGCGCCTGCGGCTTGAGCGACGAACCCATCAGGAAGGCGACCTTGGGGAAGTCCTTCGCCACCTTGCGCGCCGCGGCCTCCACGCCGAACACCTCGCCCAGGATCAGCTGGTTGCCGCCGGTGGCGTACTCGCGCATCACGCGCTCGTAGTCGGCATTGCTCACGTTCTCGGTGGCCTTGTACTCGATCTCCCCGCGCGCCTCGGCCGCCTTCAGCGCCTTGTGGATGCGGCCCACCCATTGCTGCTCGAAGGGCACGGTGTACACCGCCGCCACCTTCAGCTTGGTCTGCGCGAGCGCGAGGCCCGGGGCACCAACCGCGGCAAGCGCTGCGGCAACGGCGACGGAACGGATGATCAATTGACGGCGTGCGGTCACGGTACTTCTCCTCGAGGTATGGAAATCTTCTTGTGGGGCCGCCTCACCGGCAGCCCGCGGCCACCGGACGATGGCGTGTGCGCTGGAGGGCGGGGTTACTTGGTGCCGAAGATGCGGTCGCCGGCGTCACCGAGGCCAGGGAGGATGTACCCATGGCTGTTGAGCTCGCGGTCGATCGCTGCGGTGTAGATCGCCACGTCCGGGTGCGCCTTCTGCATCGTCGCCACGCCCTCGGGGCAGGTCAGCAGGCAGACGAACTTGATCGACTTGGGGTTGAGCTCCTTCAGCCGCTCGACCGCCGCCACGGCCGAGTTGCCGGTGGCCAGCATCGGGTCGACCACGATCACGTCGCGGTTCTCCATCTCGCCGGGCATCTTGAAGTAGTACTCCACGGCCGTCAGCGTCTTGGGGTCGCGGTACAGGCCGATGTGGCCGACGCGCGCACCGGGCACCACGGTGAGCATGCCGTCCAGGATGCCGGTGCCGGCGCGAAGGATGGACACCAGCACAAGTTTCTTGCCGTCGATGACCTTGGCCTGCATCGTTTCGAGCGGGGTCTCGACCTCGATGTCCTGCATCGGCATGTCGCGCGTGACCTCATAGGCCATCAGCATGCTGATTTCGTTCAGGAGCCGGCGGAAGCTGTTGGTGGAGGCATCCTTGCGGCGCATCAGCGTGAGCTTGTGCTGGATGAGGGGGTGGTCGAGGAGGTGGACGTTGCTGCTCATTGGAGTTCTTTGTGGCGTTGCTGAAAGACAGGGAACCCGAGAGTCTAAAAGACGGTGCCGTCGCTCTCGATCAGCAGGGGCGGAGCACCGTCACGCAAGCGCTGTGCCAGCGCGCGGCCCGCCGCCCAGGTGCCGCCTTCGAGCACGCAGGCCAGCGGAAGCTCCTCCTCGGTGCGGTCGAGCACCTTGCGTACGCGCGGCGCCACCTCGTCGAGCAGCGCCACGGTGAGCGCGCGCCATTCGACGATGAATTCGTCGCCGACCTTCCAGGTGCGGGAGAGGAAGGCCGGGTCCTTCGGCACGATCACGCCGCTGTCGATCAGCAGGCCGCCGTTGCGGTACTCGGGCAGGGCGGTGAGCGCGTCGAGGTGGCGCACCTTCACGCCGGCCCACTCGAAGGGTTCGAGCAGCGAGTACGTGAGCCACTGCGAGAGCTTGTGAAAGGGCATCCAGCCATTGGTGAGGCCGGGGCCGCGCACGGCGCTGTGCCGCCAGCAGTCGCCGAGCGCCAGCGCAGGGTCGCCTGAGCCGATGCCGCCCGCGTTGTCGCTGCCGTCGGCCGCGATGCTGTCGACCGAATTGGCCGCCGGCCAGATGCGCGAGAGCGTCTCCAGCAGCAGCGAAAGGATCTGGTGCGCCGTGATCTCGGCGGTGGGCGGCGTGGCGGCGCCGAAAGGCGCCACCAGTGCATCGAACATGCCGGCGGGCCGGCCTTCGTCGCCGAAGGTCTCGGGCTGCTCGCTCATCGCCTCGCCGAGCCGGCGCAGCAGCACAGCGCGGCCCGCGAGGCCGACCAGCGGATTGACCTCGCTCACCTGGAAAGCGTCGCCCAGCCGCTCGGTGACTAGGCCGCGCAGGCCGGCCGCGTCGACCTGGAAAGGCCGGTCGGGGTCGGACGAGAAAAGGCCGCTCGTGAACGCGTGGAAGCTCGCCACGCCCAGCCCCTCGGAGCGCGTGAAGCGCTGGCCGGTGGCCGATTCGGTGTAGTGCCAGCCGGCGCCGGCACCGGCGTCGAGCAGCACGCTCACCAGCACCAGGTCGATGTGCGCGCTGGCGCGCTGGCGTGCGTCGACCTTGCCGAGCAGCCTGTCGAGTTCCTCGACCCGGTTCACGCCGCCGGCCTCGAAGTGGCGCCAGCGGCTGTGGTACGGGATGGTGTCCCACGGATAGCGCTCGCGCGTGACCTCGGCCACGGTGCGCGCCGCGTCCTCGAGCGCGTCGTCGCCGCCGATGCGGAACCACTGCGATTCGCCGCGCCTCGCGCGCGCCAGCAGGGCGTTCGCGCGCTGGCGGATGGCCGCGGTGGTGCGCAGCAGCGTGGCCGCGCCCGCCGGGTGGGCGGTGTCGGCGTTGAATTCGATGGACGGATCGACCTCGCCCGCGCCGCCGGGCGGCAGGCTGCCGGAGCCGTCGACCGGCAGGTTGGGGTCGTCGTTGCTGCTGTTGCTGTTCTTGCTCATTCGCTCAATCCCCGGCCCTTGGCCTTCTTGAGTTCCTCGGCGTCCGGCACCGGGCCGGGCGTGAAATAGCCCGCCGCCATCTTGGCGTCCATCTCGACGCGGGCGTCCGCGGGAATCAGTTCATCGGGAATGTTCACGCGCTCGCCGATCTCTATGCCCGAGCCGGTGATCGCGTCGAACTTCAGGTTGCTCATCGACACGAGCCGATGGATCTTCCTGATGCCGAGCCAGTGGAAGACGTCGGGCATCAGCTCCTGGAAGCGCATGTCCTGCACGCCGGCCACGCACTCGGTGCGCGCGAAGTACTGGTCGGCCGTGTCGCCGCCCACCTGGCGCTTGCGCGCGTTGTAGACCAGGAACTTGGTCACCTCGCCCAGCGCCCGGCCTTCCTTGCGCGAATAGGCGATGAGCCCGACGCCGCCGCGCTGCGCGCCCTGGATGCATTCCTCGATCGCGTGCGTGAGGTAGGGACGGCAGGTGCAGATGTCGGAGCCGAACACGTCCGAGCCGTTGCACTCGTCATGGATGCGCGCGGTGAGCTCGACCTCGGGGTTCGCCAGGTCGCGCGGGTTGCCGAAGATGTAGAGCGTCTGCCCGCCGATGGGCGGCAGGAACACCTCGAGGTCGGAGCGCGTGACCAGCTCGGGGTACATGCCGCCGGTTTCCTCAAAGAGCGTGCGGCGCAGGTCGGTCTCGGAGCAGCCGAAGCGGCGCGCCACCTCGGGCAGGTACCACACGGGCTCGATGGCGGCCTTGGTCACCATCGCGGCGCCGCCTGCGGTGAGGAACTTGCCGTCGGCCTTGAGGCGGCCCTTCTGCAGCGCCTCGATCACCTCCGGCAGGATCACGTGCGCCTTGGTGATCGCGATGGTCGGGCGGATGTCGTAGCCCGCCGCCAGTTCGGTGGCGAACACCTCGGCCACCTGCGCGCCCCACGGGTCCAGCGACACGATGCGCCCCGGCTCGCTCCATTGCGGATAGGGGCCGATCGTGTCGGTGGGCGCGGTGTTGGTCAGGTCGGCCTTGTGCTCGCGCTTGAGCGCGCCGGCCGCCACCGCGAGCGCCCGGTAGACGCTGTAGGAGCCGCTGTGCGTGCCGATCACGTTGCGGTGCGCCCGCTTGGTGGTGGTGCCGACCACCGGCCCCCGCTCGGCTGCCGTGGCTGCGCCCCAGCGGATGGGCAGCGCGCCGAAGCCGCCGGCGTGCGAGGTCAGCCGGATGTGGCCGGTCGACGTGGAGGGGTGCAGCGGGGGGAGGGGCATCGCGCCGGTGGCGCCGCCGGGGACGGAAGGGATCGTTGTGCTGTCAGCAGACATTGGTGGCCCTCAAAAAATGCAATGTACCGATCAGGCGTGCGGCTTGCAAGCAACGGGCCACGCGCGAGCCGCGGCGCGAATGGGGAACAATGCGCGGGGACGGCGGATGGACCGGATGCGATGGAGGAAAGAACGATGCGTGTGCTTCCCTGTGTATTTCTCGCCCTGGGCCTGCTCGGCCTGAGCGGCTGCGACAAGGCCAAGGAGGGTTTCTCCGAAGGCTTCGATACCGCCTTCAGGGCCAGTTTCCGGGAGAGCTTCATCGGCAGCTGCGTCAAGAGCGCGGGCGAGCGCGGGAACAAGTCGGAGGAAGAGCGTAAGAAGCTGTGCACCTGCGCGGCCGACAGCGTCATGAAGGACACCTCCGTGGCCGACCTGCAGGACCAGGAAAAGGTCGGGGCGCGAATCGGCCCGATCATCCAGCAGTGCTTGAAGCAACCCTGAAGCAGCCCCTGCCGGCGCCGCCGGCCCCGGCACAATCGGCCGGAACTTTTTCGACAAGGCTGTAACCAGCCAGCCCGATGGAACGAAACACCGTAGGCAGCAGGAAGAACCCCGGCGACGTGGAAGCGGCGCTGCGCGGCCTGTTCCTCCGCGGCCTCGACGGCGACACCAAGGCCTACCGCGACTTCCTGCAGCAGCTCAGCGCGCATTTGCGCGCCTTTCTGGGCAAGCGCCTCTTTGGCTGGCCCGATGAAGTGGAAGACCTCGTCCAGGAATGCCTGCTCGCCATGCACAACCAGCGCCATACCTACCAGAGCGACCAGCCGCTGACGGCCTGGGTGCACGCCATCGCGCGCTACAAGATGATCGATCTGCTGCGCGCCAAGTCGGCCCGCGAAGATTTGCATGAGCCGCTGGACGACGACCTGGCCGTGTTCGCCGAATCGGCGCAGGAGGCCAGTGACGCGAGGCGCGACCTCGGCGGCCTGCTCGAGACCCTGCCGGATCGCCAGCGCCTGCCGATCGTGCACGTCAAGATCGAGGGCCGTTCGGTGGCCGAGACCGCGAGCCTGACCGGCATGTCGGAATCGGCCGTCAAGGTCGGCATCCACCGGGGGCTGAAGGCGCTGGCCGCCCGCTTCGGACATGGCTGGGGGGCTGCGGCATGAAGACCGACGACCTCGTCTCGATGCTGGCCAACGGCGAGGTGGCCGTCTCGCGCCGGCGCGCCAGTTCGCGCATCTGGCTGGCGGTGCTGCTGGGGCTTCCGTTCTCGTTCGCGATCCTGCTCTCCGGCTACGGCGTGCGGCACGACATCGTGCAGGCCATGTTCTGGCCGATGTTCTGGGTCAAGGTGCTGTTTCCGCTGTGCATCGCGGCCGCCGGCTTCGTGGCCGCCGAACGGCTGGCGCGGCCGGGCGTGAAGCCCCGGCATGCCTGGATGGGCGCGGTGCTGCCGGTGCTCGGGGTGTGGCTGCTGGCGGCGATAGCCTGGTTCACCATGCCGGCCGACGATCGCATGCCGGCGCTGATGGGACAGTCGTGGCGCATCTGCGCGGCGAGCATCGGGCTGATGGCGCTGCCGGTGTTCGCGGCCGCCCTGGTTGCGCTCAAGGGCATGGCGCCCACGCGGCCCGCGCTGGCGGGCGCGGCGGCCGGCGCGCTGGCAGGTGGCGTGGGAGCCTCGGTCTATGCGCTGCACTGCATGGAGCTGACCGCGCCGTTCCTCGCCGTGTGGTACGTGAGCGGGATCGCGGTGCCCGTGCTGGTGGGGGCGCTGCTGGGGCCGCGCCTGCTGCGCTGGTAGGCAGCAGTCAGGCGGGCCGGTTCCTGGGCTCTCAGCGCTTCTTGCTGCCGAAGATCCCGCCCAGCACGCCGCGCAGGATCTCCTTGCCCACCGAGGTGCCCATGGTGCGCACCGCCGACTTGGCCATGGTCTGCACCAGCCCGTCGTGCTTGGCGCCGCGCGGGCCGGTGGTGCCGAAGAGCATGTCGTTGAGCATGCCGCCCATGCCCGAACCCGAGGATTCGGCGGGGCCCTTGGCGGCGCCCGGCGCGGCAGGGGCAGGGGCGTCCGGCGCGCTTTCGGCACGGCCTTTTAGCTTTTCGTAGGCCGATTCGCGGTCCACCGACTTCTCGTAGATGCCCGCGACCAGCGAGCCGTCGATCAGCGCCTTGCGCTGCTCGGGCGTGATCGGGCCGAGCTGGCTGGCCGGCGGCAGCACGAACACGCGCTCGGTCACGCTAGGGCGGCCCTTTTCGTCGAGCAGGCTCACCAGCGCCTCGCCGACCGCGAGTTCGGTGATGGCGGTCTCGATGTCCAGGCCCGGCTTCTGGCGCATGGTGCTGGCGGCCGCCTTCACGGCCTTCTGGTCGCGCGGGGTGAAGGCGCGCAGCGCATGCTGCACGCGGTTGCCGAGCTGGGCCAGCACGGTGTCGGGAATGTCCAGCGGGTTCTGCGTAACGAAATACACGCCCACGCCCTTGGAGCGCACCAGCCGCACGACCAGTTCGATCCGTTCAACCAGCGCCTTGGGCGCCTCGTTGAACAGCAGGTGGGCCTCGTCGAAGAAGAACGCCAGCTTGGGCTGCTCGGGGTCGCCGACCTCGGGCAGCTGCTCGAAGAGCTCCGACAGCATCCACAGCAGGAAGGTGGCGTACAGCCGCGGCGAATTCATGAGCCTGTCGGCCGCGAGCACGTTGACAACGCCCTTGCCGCCCACGGTCTGCATGAAGTCGGCGATGTTGAGCATCGGCTCGCCGAAGAATTTGTCGCCGCCCTGGGTCTCGATCTGCAGCAGCCCGCGCTGGATGGCGCCCACGCTGGCGGCGCTGATGTTGCCGTACTGGGTGGTGAACTGGCTCGCGTTCTCGCCCACGTACTGCAGCATCGCGCGCAGGTCCTTCAGGTCGAGCAGCAGCAGGCCGTTGTCGTCGGCGATCTTGAACACCAGGTTCAGCACGCCGGCCTGCGTTTCGTTCACGTCGAGCATGCGGCCCAGCAGCAGCGGGCCCATGTCGGAGACCGTGGCGCGCACCGGGTGGCCCTGTTCGCCGAACACGTCCCAGAGCGTGACAGGGCAGGCGGCGGGCTCGGGCAGCTCGATGCCGCGCTCCTTCAGCGTGGCGGCCAGCTTGTCGCCGATGCTGCCCTTCTGGCTGATGCCGGTCAGGTCGCCCTTGACGTCGGCCATGAACACCGGCACGCCGATGGAGGAAAGCTTCTGCGCGATGGTCTGCAGCGTGACGGTCTTGCCGGTGCCGGTGGCGCCGGTGATGAGGCCATGGCGGTTGGCCAGGCCGGGCAACAGGTTGCACTCGATGGTGTCGTGCCGTGCGATCAGAAGAGGGTCGGCCATGGGGCGCTCCGTCGTATGGGAAGCGGGCAGTCTAATCAACCAGCACTCCTATAATCCACGGCCCGCACGGTGGTTCAGGAAAAAGTTTTAGGAGGTTTTTTTGTCATCGACTGCCCAGCCCCCCATTCCCGCCAACGGCGACGCCTCCGAACAGTCGCCGATCGAAAAAGAGCTGGCCGTGCTGCTCGTGAACGCGCTGAATCTCGAGGTCGCTCCCGAGGACATCGTGCCGACCGAACCGCTGTACGGCGAAGGTCTCGGCCTCGACTCCATCGACATCCTCGAAGTGGCGCTCGAAGTCTCGCGCCGCTACGGCTTCCAGCTGCGTTCCGACGACGAACGCAACCAGCAGATCTTCCAGTCGCTGCGCACGCTCGCGGCACACGTGGCCCAGCATCGCGTAGCCACCTGATCCCATGTCCCGATGGCGAATAGCGCTCCTGCTGGTGGTGGGGGTCGCATATGCCGGCCTCTCCCACTGGATGACGCTGTTCCACGCGACCCAGCCGTGGGCGGTGGTCGTGCTGCTCGGTCCGCTGTGGCTCGCAGCCATGGGCCTGGCCGGCAGCTGGTTCGGCCGCTGGGGCGTCGCCATTGCTGCTGCAGTGGGCATCGGCGGCTTCTCGCTCGTCTTCCTCGGCGAGGCGGGCGACCCCAACCGGCTGTACGTGATGCAGCACGTGGCCATCAACGGCGCGCTGTGCGGCTGGTTCGGCTCCACGCTGCGCGGCAAGGGACTGCCCCTGATCACGCAGTTCGCGCAGCGCGTGCATCCGCTGCGTGGCCACATGCTTTCCTACACCACGCAGCTCACGCGCATCTGGACCGGCTTCTTCGCCGTGATGGTGCTGGCTTCGGTCATCATCTACCTGACACGGCCGTTCTCCGACTGGTCGCTGTTCGCCAACGTGCTGTCGCCGGTGATGGTGACGCTGCTCTTCGTGGGCGAGCACCTGGTGCGCTACCGGCTGCATCCCGAATTCGAACGCACGCGCCTCGTGGACGCGGTGCGCGCGTTCTATGGCACGTCGTCGGTTGACAGCAGCCCCGGCGGCCAATGAAACAGGCCTCGACACAGGCCCCGCCCGCGTGACGACAGACGACAACCGATTCCTGCCACTGCTCGCGAACCGCGACCCCGACGCACCCCTCGCATGGCGCGCGGGCGTTCCCGTGAGCGCGCGCCAGTTCCTGGCCGACGTGGCCCGCTTCGCTCCCACGCTCCCCGCGGAGGGCGATGCCGTCAATCTCTGCGGCGACCGCTATGCCTTCGCGGTGAGCCTCGGCGCGGCGCTGGTGCGCGGCCGCGCCAGCATGCTGCCGCCCGACGCGCGGCCCGACACGATCTCGCGGCTGCTCGAATCGCACGGCTCGCCGCTTTTCGCGCACACCGACGCCTCGCACATTCAGACGCCGGGTATCGAGCGCCTGCTGCTCGAAGGACTGGCCGGCCCCGCGGATGATGTCCCCGTGGACGTGCCGCGCATCGACGCGGGCATGCACGCCGCGAGCCTGCTGACTTCGGGCTCCACCGGCGTCCCCCAGCCGCACGCCAAGACCTGGCGCACGCTGGTGGGCGACGTGGCCGTGGCCGTCAAGCGCCTGTGCCGGGTGCTGGAGCGCCCGACGCTCGAAGGCCTGACCCTGGTCGCCACGGTGCCGGTGCAGCACAGCTACGGCCTGGAGTCGTCGGTGCTGCTGGCGATGCTGGGCGGCGCGGCCTTCGAGAGCGGCCGGCCGTTCTTCCCGGCCGACGTCGCGAAGACGCTGGCCTCGGTGCCGCGCCCGCGCGCGCTGGTGACCACGCCGTTCCACCTCAAGACGCTGCTGCTCTCGGGCATCGAGCTGCCGCCGGTCGACCTGAGCCTGTCGGCCACCGCGCCGTTGTCCCCGCAGCTCGCGCAGCAGGCCGAGCAGGCGATGGGCGGCGTGCTGCTCGAGATCTACGGCAGCACCGAGTCGGGCCAGGTCGCCACGCGCCGCACCACCGACAACGAGATCTGGGAAACCTTCGGCGAGATCCGCGTGCATGCCGAGCCTTCGGCCGACGGCGGGCCCGAGCGCTTCATCTTCAGCGGCGACTTCATGCCCGAGCCCACGCCCATGGCCGACGTGCTCGAGCTGCTGGACGAGCGCCGCTTCCGGCTCTTCGGCCGCGCCAATGACCTGATCCACGTGGCGGGCCGGCGCAGTTCGCTCGCGCACCTGAATTTCCACCTCAACAGCATCCCCGGCGTGGACGACGGTGCCTTCTGGCTGCCCGACGAGGTGGCCGACGGCGTGGTGCGGCCGGTGGCCTTCGTGGTCGCGCCCACGCTGTCGGCGGGCGAGATCATCGCCGCGCTGCGCCAGCGGCTGGAGGCGGTTTTCGTGCCGCGCCGCGTGGTGCAGGTGAAGTCCTTCCCGCGCGAAGGCACGGGCAAGCTCACCGTGCGGGCGCTGCGCGAATTCGCGCTGGCGCAGCTGGCGGAAGACGACACGCCGGTCCGGATGGCGCACGCGGTGCCGGACGACCATCCGGCGTTCGCCGGGCACTTTCCGGGCCAGCCGCTGCTGCCGGGCGCACTGGTGCTGGCCGAAGTGATGGAGGCCATCCGCCGGGTGCCGGCGCTGGTCGCGCGGCTGGGCGAGCATCCCGCGCTGGCCGCGGCCAAGTTCCTCGCGCCCGTGCGGCCCGGCGCCGTGCTGTCGATCGAACTGAATCCCGAGGCCGGAGCTTCGCGCGGCGTGCGATTCGACGTTCGCTGCGACGGCGTGGTGGCCGTCACCGGCCGGTGGATCGGTGTGCCAGAGTCGGGCCGATGAAACACACCGACGTCGAGACGCGCGCCGTCGACGAGGCGGCACGCAACGGCCAGGCGCAGGCCGGGGCCGGGCGCACCGAACGCGGCGGGAGCGGTGAAAGCGGCGACTGGGCGCGCGCCCCCGAGCGCAGCAACATGCTCGCGCTGCGCTTCATCGTGATGATGGCGCTGGTGTTCGGGCGGCACGTCACGCGGCTGCTGCTGCCGCCCATCGCCCTGTACTTCCTGCTCTTCGCGCCCGCGCCGCGCCGGCACATCAAGCGCTATCTGTTCCGTGCCATCGGGCCGAAGGCCGGCTGGCTCGACGGCTTCCGGCTGCTGCATGCGTTCGCCTCGACGGTGCTCGACCGCGTGTATTTCCTGCGCGGGCGCATGGATCTCTTCGACGTGAAGATATCGGGCAACGAGCCGCTCGACGTCGAGCTGGCCAACGGCCGGGGCGCCTTCCTGCTCGGCGCCCATGTCGGCAGCTTCGAGGCGCTGGGCGCCTGCAAGCAGCAGACGCACCAGCGCCACATGCGCCTGGCGATGCTGATGTATCCCGACAATGCACGGCGCATCACGGGCATCCTCAACGCCATCGCGGTGCCCGAGCTGCGCCCCCACGTCATCGCGCTGGGCCGGCCGCATTCGATGCTGGAGCTTCGCGACTGGCTCGACAGCGGCGGCATGGGCGGCATGCTGGCCGACCGCACGCTGCCCGGCGGCGAGGAGCAGCCCGCGCACCAGCGCGGCAACAACATCGTGCTGCCTTTCCTCGGGCAGCCCGCCGTCTTCAACGACGGTCCCTTCCGCCTGGCCGCGCTGCTGCGCCGCAAGGTGTTCTTCATGGCGGGTCTCTACGACGGTGGCGCGCGCTACGATGTCCGGTTCGATCCGCTGGCCGATTTCGGCGAGCGGGCAGCCAGCCCGGCGGAGCGCGAGCAGCGCATCCGCGCGGCGGTCGAAGCCTACGTGGCGCGCCTGGAGGCGATGTGCCGTGCGTACCCCTACAACTGGTTCAATTTCCATGATTTCTGGCTCGAAGATGCGGCTTGACCGGCTCTGCAGAGCATTCGTGCTCGCGCTGGCCTTCTGCGCCGTGCCGGCCTGGGCGGCCTTCGACCTGCCCGAACTGATGACGCTGCTGGCCAAGCAGAAGAGCGGGGAGGCCCGCTTCACCGAGCAGCGCTTCGTGCACGGCCTCGAAGGCCCGCTGGACGCCAGTGGCACGCTGAGCTTCGACGCGCCCGACAAGCTGGTGCGCCGCACGCTGTCGCCGCGCGTCGAGACGATGGCGGTCGAAGGCAACACGCTCACGCTCTCGCGCGGCGGTCGCAACCGCACGCTGGCGCTCGACAGCATGCCCGAGCTGCTCGGCCTGGTCGAAGCGATGCGCGGCACGCTGACGGGCGACGGCGCCACGCTGCAACGCTACTTCCGCAGCACCGTGTCGGGCTCCGCCGCCAGGTGGACGCTCGACCTCGCGCCGCTGGACAGCCGCCTTGCCGCGCAGGTGCGCAGCATGCGCATCAGCGGCCGCGCAAGCGACGTGCTGGGGCTCGAGATGGAATTCGTCGGCGGCGACCGCTCGGTCATGAACATCACGCCGGGCGCCGCCGGCCCCGGGCCGGCTCCAGCGCCGGCCGGCGCTCCCGGACGCACCACGCCGTGATGCAGCCGGGGCAGCTGCAGCAGGCGGGCGGTCCGCCGGCCTGGAGGCGCAGGGCGGCCGTGCTGCTGGCATGGCTGCTGGTGCTGCTGTGCGGCGTGGTGGTCATCGCGCGCACGCAGATCGGCGCCGATCTCTCGGCCTTCCTGCCCAAGAGCCCCGACGTGCGCCAGCGCGTGCTGATCGAGCAGCTGCAAAGCGGCGTTGCCTCGCGCACGCTGATGCTGGGCATCGAGGGCGGCAGCACGGCGCAGCGGGCCACCGTGTCGCGCGCGGTGGCCAAGGAAATGCGCGAGAGCAAGCTCTTCGAGCTGGTGCAGAACGGCGACGTGAGCGACTGGAGCGACAGCGGCACCTGGGTGTTCCAGCACCGCTACCAGCTCTCGCCGGGCATGAACCCGGGGCATTTCACCGTCGAGGGCCTGCGCGACGCGATCAACGAGACTCTGTCGATGCTGGGCACGCCGGCCGGCAACGTGATCAAGCCCTTCCTCGACCGCGACCCGACCGGCGAGACGCAGCGCATCGCCATGGAACTGGTGCCGGCCAGCTCGCCGCGCAGCGAGGACGGCGTGTGGATGTCGCGCACCGCGCCGCGCGCGCTGATGATCGCCACCACGCGCGCCGCCGGCAGCGACCTCGACGCGCAGGCCGTCGCTATTGCCCGCGTGCACTCGGCCTACGAGGCCGCGACGCGCGGCATGGGCGCCGAGGCTCCCAAGCTGCTGCTGAGCGGCCCGCCGGTGTTCTCGGTGATGAGCCGCGACAAGATCAAGACCGAGGCGATCCATCTCGCCGTGGTGGGCGGCATCGTCATGGGCGGGCTGCTGCTTCTGGCTTTCGCCTCGCCGCGCGCGCTGGTGATCGCCTTCCTGCCGGTGGCCACCGGCGTGGTGATCGGCACCGCGAGCGTGAGCCTGGTGTTCGGCTCCGTGCACGGCCTCACGCTGGGCTTCGGCAGCACCCTGATCGGCGAGACGGTCGACTACGCCATCTACTACCTGATCCAGGCGCGCCAGGTCGGCGCGGGCGCGGTGGCCGGTACCGGCTGGCAGCGCTGGCGCGACCTGAACTGGCCCACCGTGCGGCTGGGGCTGCTGACCTCGGTGTGCGGCTTCGCGGCGCTGGTGTTCTCGGGCTTCCCGGGGCTGGCGCAACTGGGCGTGTTCTCCATCGCCGGGCTCGTCTCGGCCGCGCTGGCCACGCGCTACGTGCTGCCGGTGCTGGCGCCCGATGGCGCCACCGGCATGGGCATGCGCCGCTACATGGCGCAGCTGGCAGGCGCGCTGGTACGCGGCCTGCCGCGCCTGCGCTGGCCGCTGGCAGCGCTGGGCGTGGCGGCGCTGGCGCTGGTGCTGTGGCAGGGCGGCCACCTGTGGCGCGCCGACCTCGGCGCCATGAGCCCGGTGCCCAAGGCTTCCCAGCAGCTCGACGAAATGCTGCGCAACGACATCGGCGCCAGCGATGGCGGCGTGCTGGTGGTCGCCTTCGGCGACGACGAGCAGGCCGCGCTGCGCCACACCGAGGCGGCCGCCGCGAAGCTGGATGCATTGGTCGACAGCGGCGAACTGGTCGGCTACGAGACCGTCACCCGCGTGCTGCCGAGCATGGAGGTGCAGCTCGCGCGCATCGCGGGCCTGCCCGATGCCGCGACCCTGCGCGCCAACCTGGCCGAGGCCACCAAGGGCCTGCCGCTGCCGGCCTCGCGGCTCGAGCCCTTCCTGGCCGACATCGAGGCCGCGCGCAAGCTGCCGCCGGTGCAGCGCGCCGAACTGGCCGAGGGGCCGCTGGGGCCGGTCCTGAACACGCTGATGTACCAGCGCCCTGGCGGCGGCTGGGGCACGCTGGTGGTGCTGCACCCCGGCGCGAAGTTCGACCAGGGCCGCCTCGAAGCGGCGCTGGCGGGTCTGCCCGAAGTGCAGGTGGTCGACGTGGGGCGCGAGCTGGCCAGCCTGTACCAGCGCTACCTGCACGAGGCCTTCGTGCAGGTGCTGCTCGGCGCGCTGGCGGTGGTGGTGCTGCTCGGCATCTACCTGCGCTCGTGGCGCCGGCTGCTGGCCGTGTGCCAGCCGCTGCTGTTCGCGGTGGTGCTCACGCTGGGCGGCATGGCCGTGCTGCAGGCGGCGCTGGGCATCCTGCACCTGGTGGGGCTGCTGCTGATCGTGGCGGTGGGCTCGAACTACGCGCTCTTCTTCGACCAGCTGCGCACGACAGGCAGGGCCGACGAAGACACGCTGGCCTCGCTGATGCTGGCCAACCTGACGACCGTGGTGTCCTTCGGGCTGATCGCGATTTCCGACATTCCGGCGCTGTCGTCCATCGGTCGGGTGGTCGCGCCGGGGGCGCTGCTGGCGCTGCTGCTGTCGGCGGCTTTCGCGCGGCGAGTGGGGCCTTCGAAGGCTTCGCGCGGCGCATGAGGGGAAAATCCGGCGCCATGTCTTCCGCTCCCGCGTCCACCAACGAATCCTGGCCCTGGCCGCCGGCCATCCGCGCCAGCGCGGCCTGGCACGTGGCAGCCATCGGCGCGGGCGTGCTGGTGCCGGGGGCCTTGCCGTGGGCCGTGGGCGCGATCGTGCTGAACCACGCGCTGATCACCGGCGCCGGCCTCACGCCGCGCAGCAGCCTGCTGGGCCCGAACGTCACCCGGTTGCCAGAGGCGGCCGCGGCGCGGCGCGAAGTCGCCATCACCATCGACGACGGCCCCGAGCCCGAAGTCACGCCACGCGTGCTCGACCTGCTCGACGCGCACGGCCAGCGCGCCACCTTCTTCTGCATCGCCGAGCGGGTGCTGGCGCAGCCGGCGCTGGCGCGCGAGATCGTCGCGCGTGGCCACAGCATCCAGAACCACACGGCGCGGCACCGGCACAACTTTTCGTTTCTCGGGCCGCGCGGGTTCGCGGCCGAGATCGCGCGGGCGCAGGACATCCTCGCCGAGGTCACCGGCCAGCGCCCGACCTGTTTCCGCGCGCCGGCCGGCCTGCGCAACCCGTTCCTGGAACCCGTGCTGCACCGCCTCGGCCTCTCGCTCGTGAGCTGGACGCGGCGCGGCTTCGACACCCGCGAGGGCGACGCCGCCAAGGTGATGGCGCGCCTGAGCCGCAACCTGCAGGCGCGCGACATCCTGTTGCTGCATGACGGCAACGCCGCGCGCACCGCTGCGGGACAACCTGTTTTGCTGGAGGTATTGCCCTTGTTGCTCGAACGCCTGCGCGCCGATGGACTGCGCTCCGTGACCCTGCCGGAAGGGCTGAAACCATGAACGCCGCGATGTCGCCTTCGCTTTCGACCGAGGTCGCGTGGCGCGAGCTGCACGAGGCCGCCACCATTCCGTACAAGAAGGGCGGCAACTTCGCCTGGCACTTCGCGCGCGGCAAGCTGGGACGCGACCCGGTGTTCCGCGGGCTCCTCGAACGCCGGCTCTTCGGCGCGCAGCACCAGCGCGTGGTCGACATCGGCTGCGGCCAGGGCCTGTTCGCCAGCCTGCTGGCCTCGATGAGCGCGATGCAGAAGCAGGGCCGCTGGCCGTCGTCGTGGGACGCCACGCCGCACGGCGCGGACTACACCGGCATCGAGCTCATGCCCAAGGACGTGGCGCGCGCCGAGGCCTCCATCGGCCACCTGGAGCCCACGCCCCGGCTGGTCTGCGCCGACATGTGCAAGGCCGATCTGCCCGAGTGCGACCTCGTCGTGATCCTCGACGTGCTGCACTACGTCAACCTCGAAGCGCAGGAGGGCGTGCTGCTGCGCGTGCGCGACGCACTGCGACGTGGCGGCAACCCGCACGCGCGGCTGCTGCTGCGCGTGGGCGACGCGTCCAGCCGGCGCGGCTTCGCCATCAGCCAGTGGGTGGACCGCACGGTCACGCGCATCCGCGGCCACAAGGTCTCGCCGACCTGGGGCCGTCCGCTGGCCGAGTGGACGGCTGTGCTGGACCGCCTGGGCTTCCGCGTGCAGAGCATTCCGATGAGCGAAGGCACTCCCTTCGCCAACGTGCTGCTGGTGGCCGACCTGGAGCCGGCCGCTTGACCGCGCCACAGACGCTCGACCGCGCGGGCATCGCCCTGCGCATTCCGCACAGCGGCAGCATGTGCCTGCTGGAGCGGCTCGAAGGCTGGGACACCGAATCCATCCGCTGTACCACCACCACCCACTCGCAGGCAGACAACCCTCTGCGCACCGAAAGCGGGCTGCTGGCGCCGAACGCCATCGAATACGCCGCACAGGCCATGGCCCTGCATGGCGGCCTGCTGGCAGAGGAGGGCAGCGCGCCGTCGGCCGGCTTTCTCGCGAGCGCGCGCAACGTGAAGCTGGCGGTGGCGCGGCTGGACGACGTGGCCGGCGCCCTGCAAGTCGGGGCCCGGCGCCTGTCGGGCGACGACCGGCAGATCCTCTATGAATTCACGGTGGCGGCCGAGGACGGCCGCATGCTGGCCGAAGGCCGCGCCGTGGTGGTCCTGAACACGCCGCTCGCCGCGGCAGCACAAGAAAGCACGCCGTCTCCATGAGCCTCGAAGGAAAACGCGCACTGATCACGGGCGCCAGCGGCGCGCTCGGCGCCGCCATGGCCGAGCGCCTGGCGCGCGACGGCGCCACGGTGCTGCTGCACGCCAATTCGCGGCCCGAGGCGGTCGAGCAACTGGCGGCATCGATCGCGGCCGCGGGCGGCAAGGCCGAATGCCACGTCTTCGACCTGTGCAGCGACGAGGCGTCTGCTGCCGCCTGCGCGCGCATCCTCGAAGGCGGGCCGGTGCAGATCCTCGTCAACAACGCAGGCGTGCACGACGACGCCGTGCTGCCCGGCATGCGCGCCGACCAGTGGCACAAGGTGATCGACGTGTCGCTCAACGGCTTCTTCCGCGTCACGCAGCCGCTGCTGCTGCCGATGATGCGCACGCGCTGGGGGCGCATCCTGAACATCTCGTCGGTAGCCGCGATTGCCGGCAACAGGGGGCAGGTCAACTACGCCGCGGCCAAGGGCGCGCTGAACAGCGCGACCAAGGCGCTGTCGCTCGAAGTGGCCTCGCGCGGCGTGACGGTGAACGCCATCGCGCCGGGGATCATCTCGTCGCCGATGGCCGATGCGGTGTTCGACCCCGCCGTCATCAACCAGATGGTGCCGGTGAAGCGCGCCGGGACGCCGCAGGAAGTGGCGGCGCTGGCCTCGTTCCTCGCGAGCGAGGATGCGGGCTACATCACGGGGCAGGTGATCTCGATCAACGGCGGAATGATCTGAGGGACCCTGCTCCGGAACACGGCGGCGGCTACTGCGGCGTGATGTCTCCGGTCGCCTTCCACCTGGCGATCCGCGTCATGTGGTACTGCAGGTAGAAGATGGCGAAGAAGAAGGTCATGGCTGCGGAGAGCCTGAGTCCGATCGGCTCGACATTGTTGTAGTGCTCGATCATCGAGCGCCTCATCGAGTAGCACCCGCAATAGAAGAGCACGTACGACAGGATCTGCAGCAGCAGGTCACGCCCCTGGTTGCCCGAGGAGTCGGAGGCGCTGTCCATCAGGCCCCCGATGACCGCCAGGATCATGTAGCCGATCAGGTACAGGGTCGCATTGGATCGAGGATCGATCTTGCGCACCCAGGTCGACTGGATGAACGGCCAGACGAGGGCAAAGATGCCGAAGCTCAGCACCGTGAACAACAGAACCAGCGCCCAATGCAGCCTGGGCGGCAGGTCCTGCTGCGGCACCACGGTCTGCTTTCCGTAGGAGGACGGCGGCGCGGCGTAGCCCGGCACCGCGGGCACCTGCTGCGGTGGCAAGGGAGGCGGCGAGACGGCGGCAGGCGCACCGGGCTGCGTCGCCCGCTCGCCGAACATCTGCAGGGCCGTCTGCCATTGGGCCATGCCCTCGCGCCAGACCATGTACGTGGCGGCGATGTTGCCCCGGGCATAGAGCGCCCTGGCCTCGCTCTCTTCGTAGGGGCCGAAGGCCTGGCCGTTCCGGTTGACGTGGATGTGCAAGGCGAATCTCCCTCTTTCTGTTCTTATGGGATGCAGGGTCTGTCCGAGCGCGCACAGCCTCGACCGACCGGATGAAGGCTCAAAGGGGCAGCGTGTCGAAGGCCGCGTAGGCCGTGGCCAGCCACGACTTCACCCGCTGGCGCTCCAGCAGGCCCAGTGCATGCGGGCCGTCGCGGTCGTTCACGGCCTTCCAGAAGCTGGTGTTCTGCGCGTCGATCTTGCGCATGCTCGCGTCGTGCAGGCGCGGCAGGGCGATTACGCGGGCGCCGTTCGCGGTGGCCTTCGAGAGCGACTGCGAGCCCAGCAGCATGCCGAAGTCGCTGCCGCGTCCGTAGTTCTGCACCACGATGTAGTTGGGGCGGTTGCCGAAGGTTTCGATCAGCGTGCCGAGCAGGTCGGTCGAGTCCTTGCCGTCGTCCAGCACGTGCCAGAAGTTGACGGTGACGCCGATCTCGGCGAACACGTCGAAGAGGTCCGATTCCTTGATCCAGCGCGCCAGCGGCGCCAGCGTCTGCGCCGCGAGGTCGACGATCACGCTCTGCTGCGGGTTGGTCTCGAAGCCGTTGACGACCGTGTCCAGGCCCTCGAAGCTGTCGACCACCACCGGCGAGGCGAAGCCTTCGTAGAAGCGGGTGAACGAGCTGTGCGAGCGGTCGGTGTCGAAGCCGGTGAAGGGCCGGCTGTGGTCGATGAAGTACTGGGCCAGCACCCGCGCGGTGACCGACTTGCCTACACCGCCTTTTTCGCCGCCGATGAAGTTGATGGAGCTCATGAGTTGCTGCTGCCTCGCATGGGTTGAGGAAGAGAGGGGGAGGGCCGGGCCATTCTAGGGGGCGGTTTTCTGCTTCGGCTTGCCACCCGCGGCCATCGCGTAACGGCGTGCAGCAAGAGACGGGCCCGCCCGGCTCATTTGGGCACGAGCGTGAAGAGAGGCATCACCACCCCCATCACCCAGTTCTGCCCGAAGTCGAGCGCGGCCCGGCGGTATTTCTCGTCCGCCTGTGCAGCCATGAGGTCGAGTCGCGCAACCACCTTGGAGAGTTCGCGGTCGGCCACGAGGTTGCGGCCGCGGTCGCTGATCTCGGTAGCCAGCAGCAGGGGCTGGCCGTCGGGGCCGGTCTTGGAGGAGATCAGCCACAGCGAGATCTCGAAGTTGCGCGCGGCCCGGAAGCTGTTTTCGGCGTTGACGCCGTCGAGCATGGTCTGGTCCCAGGTGTCGCCGTTGGCCTGCTTGAGCATGGTGGCCCAGCCGTAGACCAGCGCCGCGACGCGGTCGCCCTGGTAGCCCTGCGGCGTGGTGTCGAAGGCCATGCGGATGGCGTCGATGCCGCTGGCGCCCTTGAGTTCGGGCAGCGGCGGGCCCTTGAGCACGGCGTCCCAGGCGCGCTGGGTGGCTTCGTCCATGCTGGCGGCCGACTTGCGCCATTCGCGTGGGTTGCGCTTGTAGAGCGTGCTCTGCACCCGCCGCACCGACTGCAGGTTGTCGCGCAGCGAGAGATTGGCGATGCGGTTGGCGCCGGACTGCAGCCATTCCTGGTTGGTGTAGGGCTCGGCGCGCTCGGTGTCGCGCATCGACGAACAGCCGGCCATGCCGACCAGGGCGGCGAGCAGAACGGCAAGTCGGGTGGCCATGCGCGCCGGGCGGCGGGCCCATCGTGCGGCGAGGGGTGAAACCGGGGAATCGTGCATGCCCTGACGTTATCATCCACGGCTGGGGCGGCGGCCTGCTGCAAGCTGCGGGCCCGTGCAATTTTCCTTACAAATCAATACCTTGGCTCTACAGTCAAGGCAGGCCGACAAGTCGTGCGTCTTAATTCCATCAAGCTATCGGGCTTCAAGTCGTTCGCCGAACCCACCAACTTCATGCTGCCGGGCCAACTGGTGGGCGTCGTCGGGCCCAACGGCTGCGGCAAGTCGAACATCATGGATGCGGTGCGCTGGGTGCTCGGCGAATCGCGCGCCTCGGAGCTTCGCGGCGAGTCGATGCAGGACGTGATCTTCAACGGCACGACCACCCGCAAGCAGGCCAGCCGTTCGAGCGTGGAACTGGTGTTCGACAACGCCGACCACCGCGCCGGCGGCCAGTGGAACCAGTTCAGCGAGATCGCTGTGCGCCGGGTGCTGACCCGCGACGGCACCAGCAGCTACTACATCAACAACCAGCCGGTGCGTCGCCGCGACGTGCAGGACGTGTTCCTGGGCACCGGCCTCGGCCCGCGCGCCTACGCCATCATCGGGCAGGGCACGATCAGCCGGATCATCGAATCCAAGCCCGAGGAGCTGCGCCTCTTCCTCGAGGAGGCCGCCGGCGTCTCCAAGTACAAGGAGCGCCGCCGCGAGACCGAGAATCGCCTGGGCGACACGCGCGAGAACCTCACGCGAGTGGAAGACATTCTTCGCGAACTCAACGCCAACCTCGAAAAGCTCGAGAAGCAGGCCGAGGTGGCCGCCCGCTACAACGCACTGCAGGGCGATGCCACGAAGAAGCAGCATCAGCTGTGGTTCCTCAAGCGCAGCGAGAGCAACGCCGACCAGGCGAAGATCAAGGCCGATTCCGAGCGCGCGATCAACGACCTCGAATCGCGCACGGCCGACCTGCGCCACATCGAGACCGAGCTCGAAACCGTGCGCCAGGCCCACTACGGCGCCGGCGACCAGGTCAACCAGGCGCAAGGCAAGCTCTACGAGGCCAGCGCCGAAGTCGGCCGGCTCGAAGGCGAGATCCGTTTCGTGGTCGAGGGCCGCCAGCGCGTCGAGCAGCGCCTCGTCCAGTTGCGCGAGCAGATGGGCCAATGGGGCCGCCGCCGCGAGGAAGCAGAAGCCGAGATCGAGACCCTGGCCGGCGCGGGCGTCGATGCCGAGGAGCAGGCCATCATGCTGGCCGCACAGCTCGAGGAGCACGATGCGCGCATGCCCGAGCTCGAAGAGGCCGTGCAGCGCGCGCAGGACGAAGCCAACGCCCAGCGCACGACCGTGTCGCAAGTGCAGCAGCAGATCCAGGTGCTGGCCGCCGACCAGCGCAACATCGAGGAACAGAGCCGCCAGCTCATGCAGCGCAGCGAACGCCTGCGCGCCGACCAGAACGCACTGGCCGCGCCCGACGAGGCCCGCCTGCTCGACATGCAGGAGCAGTACGCGATGGCGCAGGAGGCGGCGAGCGAATCCGATGCGCGCCTGCAGGAGCTGCTCGAAGCCGTGCCGCAGCTCGACGACGATCGCCGCACGAAGCAACAGGCCGTCAACACCGAGGGCGCCCGCCACGCCGAGTTCTCGGCCCGCCTGGAGGCGCTGCGCGCGCTGCAGGAAAAGGTCAAGACCGACGGCAAGCTGGCCCCCTGGCTCGCCAAGCACGGCCTCGACGGCCTGCAGGGCCTGTGGAGCCGCATCCACATCGAGCAGGGCTGGGAGAACGCGCTCGAAGCGGCGCTGCGCGAACGCCTGGGTGCGCTCGAAGTCAGCCGGTTGGAAATGGTCCGCGCCTTCGGCAACGACGCGCCGCCCGCCAAGCTGGCCTTCTACAGCCCGCCGGCCGCCAGCACGCCCGAAGGCTCGGCCGCGCTGCCGCGCCTGTCGAGCCTGCTGCGCCTGAACGATGCAGGCCAGCAGGCCCTGCTGAACGACTGGCTGCACGGCTGCTACACCGCCGCGAGCTTCGAGGAAGCGCTGGCCCAGCGCGGCTCGCTGCAGCCGGGCGAGGTCATCTATGTGCGCAGCGGCCATGCCGTGTCGGCGCACAGCGTCAATTTCTACGCGCCCGATTCCGAGCAGGCAGGCCTGCTGGCCCGCCAGCAGGAAATGGAAAACCTGGAGCGCCAGCTGCGCGCCCAGACGCTCATCACCGAGGAAGCGCGTACCGCGCTGGTCCGCGCCGAAGCCGCGTATGCCGACGCCGCCTCGCGCCTCGTCACGGCACGGCGCGAAGCCGCCGAAACCCAGTCGCGCGCGCACGAGCTGCAGGTCGAGACGCTGCGCATGACGCAGCTGGCCGAGCAGACCCGCGCCCGCAGCCAGCAACTGGCTTCCGACATCGGCGAAGTCGATGCGCAACTCGAGGAGCTGCAGGAAAGGCGCATTGCCGCCGAAGGCCGCTTCGAGGAACTCGACATGCAGCTGGCCGACAGCCAGGAACGCCATGCCGAGCTCGACGAACGCGTGATCGAGGCCAACCGCGCGCTGGCCGCGAGCCGCGAGCAGCACCGCAGCCTCGAGCGCCAGGCGCAGGAGGCCACCTTCTCGCAGCGCACGCTCGAAGCACGCCGTGCCGAACTCAACCGCTCGATCGAGACCGCCGCGCAGCAGACCGTCGCGCTGACCGACGAGGACGAGCGCGCCCGCGCCGAGCTGAGCCGCCTGTCCGACGCCGCCGCGCAGGCCGGCCTGCAGGACGCGCTGTCGCTCAAGCTCGAACGCGAAGCCGCACTGGGCTCGGCGCGCAGCCAGTACGACGACCTCACGCTCAAGCTGCGCGCCAGCGACGAACGCCGCCTGCAGCTGGAGCGCGAGCTCGATCCGCTGCGCCAGCGCATCACCGAATTCCAGCTCAAGGAGCAGGCCGCGCGCCTGGGCGTCGAGCAATACCAGCAGCTGCTGGACGACGCCGGCGCCGACCTCGAGGCGATCGAGAAGTCGATCGAGACCGACAAGGTGCGGCTCACCGGGCTGCAAGGCGAGATCGACCGCCTCAGCCGCGAGGTGGTCGCGCTCGGCGCGGTGAACCTGGCGGCGCTGGACGAACTCGCCATTGCCAGCGAGCGCAAGACCTTCCTCGACGCCCAGTCGGCCGACCTGAACGAAGCCATCGGCACGCTGGAAGACGCCATCCGCAAGATCGACGCCGAGACGCGCGACCTGCTGGGCGGCACCTTCAAGATCGTCAACGAGCACTTCAGCCGCATGTTCCCCGAGCTCTTCGGCGGCGGCAACGCCAAGCTCATGATGACCGGCGACGAGATCCTCGATTCCGGCGTGCAGGTGATGGCGCAGCCCCCGGGCAAGAAGAACCAGACCATTCACCTGCTGTCGGGCGGCGAGAAGGCGCTCACGGCCATTGCGCTCGTGTTCGCCATCTTCCAGCTGAACCCGGCGCCTTTCTGCCTGCTCGACGAAGTGGACGCGCCGCTGGACGACGCCAACACCGAGCGCTATGCCAAACTCGTCTCCGCCATGAGCCGCGAAACCCAGTTCCTCTTCATCAGCCACAACAAGATCGCCATGGAAATGGCCGAACAGCTGATCGGCGTGACGATGCAGGAGCAGGGCGTGTCGCGCATCGTGGCTGTCGACATGGAGTCGGCGGTCTCGATGGTCGAAGCCGCATAAGCCGGGCGGCAACGATCCATGAGCAATCTCACACTCGCCCTGGCAATCTTCGGCGGCCTCGTTCTCGCGGCCGTTGTCGGCTACGAGGCCATGATGTCGCGCCGCAACGCGCCCCGCCAACCCGATGCAGTCGACGTCGCGCTCGACGAGGCCGAGCGCGCGCTGGCCGCTGGCGATGACGGCGTGGAGCCGGTGCTGCACGCCGATCCGAACAAGGTGCAGGGCTCCGACCGGCATGAGCCGCTGTTCGACCCCGATCTTCCTGCGCCCAGCGGCGTGCCAGCGCCCGCGGCCGAGCGCCGCGGCGGGCTCGATCCGCTGATCGACGTGATCGCGCCGATCTCGCTCGACGGCCTGGCCTCGGGCGACGCCGCCATCGCCGCCATGCCGCCCACTCGCCGCGCGGGCAGCAAGCCGGTGGCCATCGAGGGCCTGAACGAACACACCGGCCAGTGGGAGCCGCCCGTGCCCGGCCAGCGCTACAGCGCCTTCCAGGTCGGCGTGCAGCTGGCCAACCGCACCGGGGCGCTCAACGAGATCGAGTATTCAGAGTTCGTGGTCAAGGCCCAGGCCTTTGCCGATGCCGTCAACGGCGCGCCCGAGTTTCCCGAGATGCTCGACGAGGTGGCGCGCGCCCGCGAGCTCGACCAGTTCGCCAGCGCGCACGATGCGCAGCTGGGCTTCGTGCTGCGCGCGCTGCATGCGGCCTGGAGCCCGGGCTACGTGCAGCAGAACGCCGCGCGCCTCGGTTTCGTGGCCGGCATCATCCCGGGCCGCATGGTGCTGCCGACCAGCGAGGCAGGCCTGCCGCCGATCCTCGGGCTGGCCTTCGACACCCAGGCCGCGCTGGCCGACGATCCGGCCCAGTCGGCCATCCGCGAACTCAGCCTGAGCCTGGACGTGCCGCAGGTCGACCGTGCCGAGGAACCCTTCCGCCGCATGCGCGAAGCCGCCGCCACGCTGGCGCGCGAGATGGACGGCGTGGTCACCGACAGCGACGGCCAGCTGCTGCGCGACGAGACCATGGACGTTATCGGCGCCGACTTAGAACAGCTCTACGACACGCTCGACGGGCGCGACCTTGCGGCGGGCTCTCCGCTGGCGCGGCGGCTCTTCAGCTAATCCGATTCCTCCCCGGGAGACACCATGACGACGCGCGACGAAGCGGCACGCGAAGCCGCCGCACTGAGCGAACAGCTCCACAGGCACGCCCATCTCTACTACGTGCTCGACGCGCCCGAGCTGCCGGACGCGGAGTACGACAAGCTCTTCCAGCGCCTGCAGGCCATCGAAGCCGAATTTCCCGATCTGCGCACGCCCGATTCGCCGACGCAGCGCGTGGGCGGCAAGGTGCTCGACGGCTTCGTGAAGGTGCGCCACAAGGTGCCGATGCTGTCGATCCGCACCGAAACCGACATCACGCCCGGCGGCGCCAGCGCCTTCGATGCGCGCGTGCGCCGCGAGCTTGGCTTGGCCGAGGACGGCCCGCAGGTGAGCTACGTCTGCGAGCTGAAGTTCGACGGGCTGGCCATGAACCTGCGCTACGAGAACGGCGTGCTGGTGCAGGCCGCGACGCGCGGCGACGGCGAGGTGGGCGAGGAGGTCACGCAGAACATCCGCACGGTGCGCGAGATTCCCTTGCGCCTCAACGGCAAGGCGCCGCCGGTGGTCGAGGTGCGCGGCGAGGTCTACATGAAGCGCGCGGATTTCGACGCGCTGAACGAACGCCAACGCCAGAAGATCGCCGAGGGGCAGAAGAACGAGAAGGTGTTCGTCAATCCGCGCAATGCGGCGGCCGGTGCGGTGCGCCAGCTCGATCCGGCGATCGCGGCGGCGCGGCCCCTGAGCTTCTTTGCGTACGGGTTGGGCGAGGTCACGCCGGTGGCCGAGGGCGGGCCCGACTGGCCGACGCAATTCGACTGGCTGCAGCAGTTCCATGAATGGGGCTTCCCCGTGGCTACGCAGACTGCCCGGGCTACCGGTGCTATCGAACTCATAGCGTTTCACGAGAACATCGGACGCCAGCGCGACGCCTTGCCCTATGACATCGACGGCGTGGTCTACAAGGTGGACAGCATCGAGCTGCAGCGGCAGCTGGGCTTCGTCTCTCGCGAGCCGCGCTGGGCCGTGGCCCACAAGTACCCGGCGCAGGAACAGCTGACCGAGGTGGTCGGCATCGAGATCCAGGTCGGGCGCACCGGCAAGCTCACGCCGGTGGCCAAGCTGGCGCCGGTGTTCGTCGGCGGCGTGACCGTGACCAACGCGACGCTGCACAACGAGGACGAGGCCCGCCGCAAGGACGTGCGCGTGGGCGACACGGTGATCGTGCGCCGCGCGGGGGACGTGATTCCCGAGGTGGTCGGCGTGGCACCGGACAGCCTGGCCAAGCCGCAAGAGCAGCGCGGCGCCGTCTTCACGATGCCGCACAAGTGCCCCGTGTGCGGCTCGGAAGCCGTGCGCGAGGAGGGGGAAGTCGATTACCGCTGCACCGGCGGCCTGTTCTGCGCGGCGCAGCGCAAGGAGGCCGTCCTGCACTTTGCGGCGCGCCGCGCAGTGGACGTCGACGGGCTGGGCGACAAGCTGGTCGAACAGCTCGTGGATTCGAACCTGATCCGCACCTTGCCCGACCTCTACAAGCTGGGTTTCACCACGCTGGCGGGACTGGATCGAATGGCGGAGAAGTCGGCGAAGAACCTCGTCGATGCCCTCGAAGCCTCGAAGAAGACCACGCTGCCGCGCTTCCTGTTCGGGCTGGGCATCCGGCATGTGGGCGAATCCACCGCGAAGGACCTGGCCAAGCATTTCGGCAAGCTGGATTCGATCATGGACGCGACCGAAGAACAGCTGCTCGAGGTGAACGACGTCGGTCCGGTGGTCGCGCAAAGCCTGCGCACCTTCTTCGACCAGCCGCACAACCGCGAGGTGGTCGAGCAACTGCGCGCCTGCGGACTGACCTGGGAAGAGGGCGAGCCGGCCGCCAGGGCGCCGAAGCCGCTGGCGGGACTGACCTTCGTCATCACCGGCACCCTTCCTACGCTGAGCCGCGACGAAGCGAAGGATAAATTGGAGGCGGCCGGCGCCAAGGTGTCCGGCTCGGTCAGCAAGAAGACCCACTACCTGGTGGCCGGCGAAGAGGCCGGGAGCAAGCTCGAGAAGGCGCGCGAAGCCGGCGTGGAGATCATCGACGAGGCGCGTATGCTGGAGATCCTCGCCAACGGCGTTCCGGCGGCCTGAATGGGGCGCAGTCGGCAAAGGCGGCCACCGGCCCTCTTTACCGGCCGTTACGCGACTTCATCGGAGCGCAGTCAACAGGGTCTACAACCTGGCGTTGAAAGCTAATTGAAGGCCACAAGGAGAGTCCCTCATGAAAAAAATTCGAGTTCTCGGTGCTCTTGCTGCAGTCGGCGGCGTCGTGCTGCTGTCGGGCTGCGTGGGCGTACCTGCCGATCCCTACTACGGCGGGGGCTATTCGTCGGGGCCTTACTACAGCGAGCCCGCGCCTGTGGTGGTGCCGGCACCGGTCTACATCAACGGCGGGGCCTACTACGAGCGGCGTCCGCGCTACTACGACAGGCCTTACTACGACCGTCCGGGCTATCCGGCACGCCCGCCGGTCTGGGGTGGAGGTGGCCGGCCGGTAGCTCCGCCGGTGGTGGTGCCGCCCCGGCCGCCGATCGCTGGTGGCGGTCCGGGTTCGATCCCTACACCACCGCGCGGCAACGCGCGACTGTGGACTTCTCCCGACTCCAAGACTCAGACCCCTCCCTGATTCCCTTCGGGAGTGGAGAACCGGGGGCATCGCGATAATCCCGCCATGGCCATCCGCGAAATCCTGAAAATGGGCGACCCCCGGCTGCTGCGCATCGCGCAGCCGGTCGCCGCCTTCGATACCGACGAACTGCACATGCTGGTGCGCGACATGTTCGAGACCATGCATGCTGTCAATGGCGCCGGCCTTGCCGCGCCGCAGATCGGCGTCGACCAGCAGCTAGTGATCTTCGGCACCGACGTCGTGAATCCGCGCTATCCCGATGCGCCACCGGTGCCGCGCACCGTGCTGCTGAACCCCATCATCACGCCGCTGAACGGCGATGAAGAGGAGGGCTGGGAAGGGTGCCTGTCGGTGCCGGGCCTGCGCGGCGTGGTGCCGCGCTTCGCCAACATCCGCTACTCCGGGTTCGACCCGTATGGCGATCCGATCGAGCGGGTCGCCACCGGTTTTCATGCGCGCGTGGTGCAGCATGAAGTCGACCATCTCCTGGGCAAGCTCTACCCGATGCGGGTGCGCGATTTCTCGCGCTTCGGCTACACCGAGGTGCTGTTCCCGGGCCTCGATGCTGCCGACGACGATTGAGCCGGGTCGGCTCAGTTGTACTTGCTGCTCAGTGCGAAGCGGCCGCCACCCATGAAAGCGAGGCCGAGGGCCGCGGCCAGGAACATGCCCTGCAGTTCGAGCGCCCAGCCGCCTTGCTTGCCGAGTGCGCCCAGTTCCTTCGTATGGACCAGCGCGATCGCCACCACCATGTTGATGGCCACGATCCAGGCCGCAGGCCGCGTGTAGAGGCCGACGATCAGCAGCACCGGCGCCACCACTTCCCCGACGTAGACCAGGTAGGCCAATGCGCCCGGCAGCCCGTGCTGGGCCAGCATGCCGGAGATGAAGCCGACGCCGCCTTGGAGCTTGGCGATGCCATGCAGCAGGATCAGCACGCCAAGCGAAACGCGCAGGATGAACTTGCCGGTGTCGTCGGATTTGACCATTGTGTGGATTCCCATTGAGTGGTTGTTGAAGGGCCGTATGGTAGTGAACCCTGGGCCTGTCTATCCAGCCTTGTGCGGCGCATATGCATCCAACCCGGAGTTCTTTGGCAGAGTCCGGCGTCGGCCCGTACACTGCCTTTTGCTTACCGTTGTTGAGGAGAACACCAATGATGAACAAACGATTCCGCCCGGCACTGCTCGCAGGCGCCTGCATCGCCGCCATGGCCTTCGCTGCTCCGGCCTTTGCCGGCAAGACGCTCGACGCGGTCAAGCAGCGCGGCACGGTCAAGTGCGGCGTGACCAACGGCGTGGCCGGCTTCTCGGCGCCCGACACGCAGGGCAACTGGTCGGGGCTGGATGTCGACACCTGCCGCGCCATCGCGGCGGCCGTGCTCGGCGACGGCAAGAAGGTCGACTTCGTGCCGCTCAATTCGCAGCAGCGCTTCTCGGCCCTGCAGGCCGGCGAGATCGACATCCTCGCGCGCAACACCACCTGGACGCTCACGCGCGACGCCTCGCTCGGCTTCAACTTCACCACCATCACCTACTACGACGGCCAGGGCTTCCTGGTGCCGAAGAAGCTGAAGGTGACGAGCGCCAGGCAGCTGAAGAACGCCACCATCTGCACCCAGTCGGGCACCACCAACGAGAAGAACGTGTCGGACTACTTCCGCGCGCAGGGCATTCCGGTCAAGACCGTGGTGTTCGAGAGCTTCGAGGCCTCGTTCAAGGCCTTCTTCTCGGGCCGCTGCCAGGCCTTCACGACCGACGCCTCGGCGCTGGCCGGCCTGCGCAACAAGGAAGCGACCAACCCCGACGACTACATCATCCTGCCCGAGCTGATCTCCAAGGAGCCGCTGGCGCCGCTGGTGCGCCGCGGCGACGACGAGTGGTTCGCCATCGCCAAGTGGGTGCCCAACGCGCTCATCGAGGCAGAGGAGTCCGGCATCACCCAGGCCAATGCCGACGAGCTCAAGGCCAACAGCAAAGACCCGGCACAGCAGCGCCTGCTCGGCTCCGGCGAAGACCTCGGCAAGCTGCTGGGCCTCGACAAGGACTGGTCGTTCCGCGCGATCAAGGCCGTGGGCAACTACGGCGAGATCTTCGAGCGCAACGTCGGGCCGAAGTCGGTGCTGAAGCTGCCGCGCGGCTCCAACAACCTGTGGAGCAAGGGCGGCCTGATCTACGCACCTCCCGTTCGATGAACGACCGGGCCTCGCGCCGCGGGGTCTGGCTGGCCTGGGCCGTCCAGGCCCTGCTGGTGCTGGCCGTGGTGGTCGGTGCCGTCTGGGTGGTGCACCACGCGCTCGAAGTGCTGCGTGCCCGCGGCGTGCGCTCGGGCTTCGACTTCCTGACCGAGCCCACGGGCTTTTCCATCAGCGAAGGCTGGCTCGACTTCGATGCCAGCCAGCCGTTCTGGCGCGCCTTCCTCGCGGGGCTGATCAACACGGTGCGCGCGGCGGTGCCGGCGGCCATCTTCTCGGTGGTGCTGGGCACGCTGATCGGCATCGGCCGGCTGGCCCCGCATGTGCTGCTGCGCGGCATCTGCACCGCGTATGTCGAGCTGGTGCGAAACGTGCCGCTCTTGGTGCAGCTGCTGATGCTGGCTTTCGCGATGGCGAACCTGCTGCCCGATCCGACGGAGCCGGTACGGCTGCTCCCGGGCGTCTGGCTGAGCAAGGGCGGCCTCAGCGTGCCGTGGCCGATGATGGGCGAGGGCGGCCTGCATTTCGAGCTTCCAGAGCGCGGTGATTTCGGCGTGAGCGGTGGCGCGGCGCTGAGCCCGGAATACGTGACCATCGTGGCCGGCCTGAGCCTCTATTCGGCCGCCTTCGTGGCCGAGATCGTGCGCGCGGGCATCCTGTCGGTGCCCCAGGGGCAGGTGCTGGCGGGGCAGGCGCTGGGGCTGTCGCCGGTGCAGCAGCTGCGCATCGTGGTGCTGCCGCAGGCGCTGCGGGTGATCGTGCCTTCGCTCACCAACCAGATCCTGAGCCTCACCAAGAACTCGTCGCTGGCGGTGGCGGTGGGCTATCCGGAACTGGTGTCGGTGGCCAACACCACCATCGGCACGAACGGCCGGGCCTTCGAGTGCATCGCGATCATCATGGCGGTCTACCTGATGCTGTCGCTGGTGATCTCCTTCGGCATGAATCGCTACAACGCGCGCGTCGCATTGCGAGGTTGGCGATGAGGAATGCCGCGCGGGAGCCCATCGCCTGGCGCAGCGAACTCTGGGGTTCGCCGCTTCGCGCGGTCGCGACGCTGCTGCTGCTGGCGTTGTTCGCCTGGATCGGCTTCCACGTCGTCGAATGGGGCGTCGTGCACGCGGTGTTCCGTCCCGATGCCGAGGCCTGTCGCGCGGTGCAGCATGGCGCCTGCTGGGGCGTGGTGGCCGAGAAGTGGCGGCCGATGCTGTTCGGGCGTTTTCCGTACGAGGAACAGTGGCGTCCCGCCGTCGCGGTGATCGTGCTGTCGGCCGTGACGATGCTCAGCGCCTGGCCGCGCAGCTGGCGCTGGTGGCTGGTGCCGCTGTGGGTCGTCGCGCTGCTGCTCTTCGTGCTGCTGATGCGCGGCGGCGTACTGGGCCTGAGCCATGTGCCCACCGGACGCTGGGGCGGCCTGCCGCTGACCATCGGGCTCGCGGTGGTGGGGCTGGCGCTGGCCTTTCCACTCGCGCTGTTGCTGGCGCTGGGGCGGCGCTCCGGATGGCCCGTGGTGCGCACGCTGAGCGCGAGCTACATCGAGCTGGTGCGCGGGGTGCCGCTGATCTCGGTGCTGTTCATGGCCTCCTTCCTGCTGCCGCTGCTGTGGCCGGCCGGGTGGCAGCCCGATGTGCTGGTGCGCGTGCTCGCGGGCCTGGCGCTCTTCGTGGCCGCGTACCTTGCGGAGATCATCCGCGGCGGCCTGCAGGCCGTGCCGCGCGGGCAGACCGAAGTGGCGATGGCGCTGGGCTTCAGCCGCTGGCCGGTGCAGCGCGACATCGTGCTGCCGCAGGCGCTGCGGCTCGTCGTGCCCGCGCTGACCAACAACGTGGTCGGCACGCTGAAGGACACTTCGCTGGTCACCGTGGTCGGGCTCTTCGAGCTCACGGGTGCGCTGGGGCTGGCGTTGGGCGGCGACCCGACCTGGCGGCCGTTCTACCTCGAGGGCTATCTCTTCATCGCTGCGGTCTACTGGTTGCTGTGTTTCGGGCTCTCGCGCTACAGCGTGTGGCTCGAAAAGCGGCTGTCGGCCGCGCCCTGACCGGTGGCGCCGCCGGCTCCTGTACACTCCGGGGCTTCATGTCGAGCCAACGCTTCCCCTTCGCATCCTTCGCAGCCCCCATGGGCCGCATGATGCCGCCTGCCTCCGCGCAGGCGATGGTCGTTGCCCGAATGATTACCACCATTACCACCGCGGCCACCTGAGCACGCGCAGGTGGCCGTTCCGGCAGCCACCTGGTGTATCGCTCTCTCCCCGAACGAATGAACCCAGCTCTGGCAGCTGGGTTTTGTTTTTTCGTCAGGAGTTGTCCATGTACCGCGATCCCGTTGAATCCCTAGAGCCCTTGCACCACCGCCATGCGGCCATTCGTACCCTGCGCGTGGGAATGATCGGCATCGGCACCGTGGGCTCGGGCACCTTCCGCGTGCTGGCGCGCAACCGGGCCGACATCGCCGCGCGGGCGGGCCGGTCCATCGAGCTCGTGATGGTCGCCGCGCGCAACATGGAGCGCGCCGCCGGCATCGTGGGAGACAGCGTCGCATTGACGGCCGACGCGATGCAGGTCGCAACGCATCCCGACGTCGACGTGGTGGTCGAAGTGGCCGGCGGCACCGGCCCGGCGCGCGACTGGGTGCTGGCCGCCATCGCGCACGGCAAGCACGTGGTCACGGCCAACAAGGCGCTGCTGGCCGTGCACGGCGCCGAAATCTTCGCCGCCGCGCGCGAGAAAGGCGTGATCGTGGCTTACGAGGGCGCCGTGGCCGTCAGCATCCCCATCATCAAGGCGCTGCGCGAAGGCCTTGCCGCCAACCGCATCGAATGGGTGGCCGGCATCATCAACGGCACCACCAACTTCATCCTGAGCAAGATGCGCGACGAGGGCCTGGACTTCGCCGCTGCACTCGCGCAGGCCCAGGCGCTGGGCTATGCCGAGGCCGACCCCAGCTTCGACATCGAGGGCATCGACGCGGCCCACAAGCTGACCCTGCTGGCGGCCAACGCCTTCGGCATGCCGCTGCGTTTCGCCGACGCACAGGTGGAGGGCATCGCCGCGCTGCAGGGTATGGATGTGGCCTGCGCCGAGCAGCTGGGCTACCGCATCAAGCTGCTCGGCGTCGCGCGCCGGCAGGCGGCCGGCGTCGAGTTGCGCGTGCAGCCGGTGCTCGTGCCGGCCACGCACCTGATGGCGCAGGTGAATGGCTCGATGAACGCCGTCATGGTGAAGAGCGACGCAGCCGGCCTCACGATGTATTACGGCGCGGGCGCCGGCTCGGAGCAGACGGCTTCCGCCGTGATCGCCGACCTTGTCGACGTGGCGCGTCTCGATGGCGTCCATGCCGCTCAGCACGTGCCGCACCTTGGCGTCCATGCGCATGCGACCAACGCGCTGGCCGTGCTGCCGCGCGCAGCCGTCCACACATCGCACTACCTGCGCGTGCCTGTGCATGCGGTCAATCAGATCCAGGCCGTCGCGGCCAGTCTCGCGGAGCAGAAAGTGCCCGTGCGCCAGGTCGCGCTGGCTGCCGAGCGGCCCGGCATGGGGCCGCAGGTATTGGTGCTGACCGGCCCGGTGGAGCAGGGCACGCTCGACCTGGCCGTGCATGCGCTGCAGGCGCGCGCCGAGGTGGCGGGCGCGGTCACGACCCTGCGCGTGGAGTCGCTGGAAGGCTGAGCGGGCTCAGCTCGGCATAGCCGGTGAGCGGATCGAGTGTTCGCGCGAATCGCCAGTCGGGCAGCACGGCGACGAGGATCTCGGCCGTGGTCCGCACGACGCACCCCGGCGCCGCATGCCCGCCGGAGACACGGCCCTCGGCATCCGACACGCTGATGTGCAGATGCGATCCGTCCGGCGACAGGCTGCCCGCCAGCGTGAGGATTTCCAGGTCGCCCTCGATGCGGGCCGGCGTCGGCGCACCCGCGAACCGGATGCTTGCGCCGCTCAGGCTGCCGATGCCCGAGACGACGAAGGCCGCATCGCTCCCGCTTCGGCCCAGCGCCGAATCGAGCGAAGCGCGCAGGTCGTCGCCCGAGCTCAGCCGCAGCACCAGCGTCCGCATGCGGCTTCAGTTTCCTGAGAGCGCACCGTCCACGACCTGCTGCGCCTCCTCGAGGATGCGCGCGAGATGCTCCTCGCCCTTGAAGCTCTCGCCATAGATCTTGTAGATGTTCTCCGTGCCCGAGGGCCGCGCGGCGAACCAGCCGTTGGCGGTCACGACCTTCACGCCGCCGATGGCCGCGCCGTTGCCCGGCGCATGACTCAGCACCTCGACGATCCTGTCGCCCGCCAGCTCGGTGGAGCGAATCTGCTGCGGCGACAGGCTCGACAGCCGCTTCTTCTGCTCGACCGTGGCCGGCGCGTCCACCCGGTTCGACACCGGCCTGCCCAGCGCCTGCGTCAGCTCGGCATAGCGCTCGCCGGGGTCGCGTCCGGTGCGCGCGGCGATCTCGGCGGAAAGCAGGGCGGGCACCATGCCGTCCTTGTCGGTGGTCCACACCGAGCCGTCCTTGCGCAGGAAGGTCGCGCCCGCGCTCTCTTCGCCGCCAAAGGCCAGCGAAGCGTCGACCAACCCGTCGACGAACCACTTGAAGCCCACCGGCACCTCGTGCAGCCTGCGGCCGAGCCGGTTGGCGACGCGGTCGATCATCTGGCTGCTCACCACCGTCTTGCCGATGGCCGCCTGCGCGGGCCAGTTCGGGCGGTGCGTGTAGAGGTAGTCGATCATCACCGCGAGGTAGCTGTTGGGCTGCATGAGCCCCGTGCTGCCCGCGACGACACCGTGGCGGTCGTGGTCGGTGTCGCAGGCGAAGGCGATGCCGAAGCGGTCCTTCAGCTCGATCAGCTTGTGCATCGCGTCGGGCGACGACGGGTCCATGCGGATGCGGCCGTCCCAGTCGAGCGACATGAAGCGGAAGGTCGGGTCGACCTCGCGGCTGAGCACGTTCAGGCGCTTGAGCTTGTAGCGCTCGGCGATGGCGGGCCAGTAGCGCACGCCGGCGCCGCCCAGCGGGTCGACGCCCAGGTCGATGTTCACGTCGCGGATCGCATCCATGTCGAGCACCTGCGCCAGGTCTTCGACGTAGCTGTTCAGGTAGTCGTGGCGGTGCGTGGTCGAAGCGCGCAGCGCCTGCTCGAGCGGCATGCGCTTCACGCCTTCCAGGCCGTTCGCCAGCATCCTGTTGGCCGCGGCCTCCACGGCCGAGGTGATGTCGGTGCCGGCTGGCCCGCCGTTGGGCGGGTTGTACTTGAAGCCGCCGCTCTCGGGCGGGTTGTGCGAGGGCGTGATGACGATGCCGTCGGCCAGCCCCGAGGTGCGGCCGCGGTTGTAGACCAGGATCGCGTGCGAGACCGCCGGCGTCGGCGTGTACTCGTCGTCCTTCGAGATCATCAGTTCCACGCCGTTGGCCGCCAGTACCTCGACTGCGCTGCCGAAGGCCGGAGTGGAGAGCGCATGCGTATCGATGCCCAGGAAGAGCGGCCCGTCGATGCCTTTCTGCCTGCGGTAGTCGCAGATGGCCTGGCTGATCGCGAGCACGTGCCACTCGTTGAAGGCATCGTCGAAGGAAGAGCCCCGGTGCCCCGAAGTGCCGAAGGCCACGCGCTGCGAAGGCACCGACGGGTCGGGCCGGCCGGTGTAGTAGGCCGAGACGAGTCGCGGCACGTCGACCAGCAGTTCGATGGGGGCGGGCTTGCCCGCGAGAGGGTTGCTTGCTTGGCTCATGTGGACGGGAAGTCGAAGTTGATGAGATCCGAGATGCGCTCGACGGTGATGTCGGCGGGTGCGTGGGCCGCGTCGGCCCCGGCGTCGAGCGCATAGTGCCCTTGCCGCACGAAGACGGTTGTAAGACGCGGTCCCCAGATGGCTTTCATGGCCGAGAGGATGCGCAGCTTGTCGTCGATCATCACGTAGTGCCGCGCGGGGTGGTGCTGCTCGACGGCGTCGAGCATCTCCTCCTTGTGCACGTAGATCAGCACGCGGCCCTCGGTTGCCTCCCACAGGCCCGAGCGCTGCACCTTGCGCGGCTGCAGAACCACGTCGCCGTCCGAGAGGATCACGGTGGGGCCGTGGCGGCGCAGGTGCTTCAGCGTTTCGAGCGCGCCGGGGTAGAGCCTGTCGGCGAAGGGGTAGTCGACCACGAACCCGGACATCCGCAGCAGCTGCGGGTCGCTCATGCCGCTGCGGCCCGCGCCGGCGCGAAAGAGCTGCAGCGCGCCGAGGTAGTCGACGTAGCCGAGTTCGTCGCGCAGCTTCTCGAAGCCCGTCCAGTAGCGGCTGGCGACCTCGGCGCCGAAAGCCTCGTCGAGGCGGGCATGGAGATCGGCGATGAAGCGGTCGTTGTCGAGCAGGGTGTTGTCGACGTCGATCAGGAAGACCGTGGCAGGGGTTTGTGTCATGGGTTCGTGCCCGAGGGGCCTTGACTGCAATGGGCTGCGCGCGTTGCTTTCAGCATACCCCTCGAATGCGACGCCGGGCCGCGCCCCCGTGATTTAGTTGATGCATCGAGGCCCGCTGGCTTAACCTGTGCCACAGGGCCGCCCCCGGAGTTGAATAAGCTTCCGCACAGCATGAAGAACGACGAAGGAGCAAGAAAGATGCGCATCCACGCGAACGGTCGACACCTGCCCGGCATGGCTGCCCTGGGCCTCTGCCTCGCCCTGGCCGCCTGCCAGGCGCCCCCCGCCGACCGGCCCCTGACTTCGGAAGTGCCCGAACCCCCGAGCTTCGTCACGCCGCCCGAGACCTGCCAGGCGGCCTCCGTGCGCTTCGGACTGGGGCTGCGCATCACCCAGCAGCTGCTGGAGGAAATGCGCCAGCGCGCCGGCGCCCGCATGGCGCGCAGCGTGCTCGCGACCGAGCCGGCCGACCCGGCGCAGGACATGATGCGGCTCAACGTGCAGGTCGAGCCCACCGGCCGGGTGGTCGGCGCGTACTGCGGCTAGCGGACTTCGCCGGACCACGCCACCGTGATGTATACGAAGGTGTTGTGGTGCAAACACGTACCGGTAACAAATCTTCGCTGCAAAGGGTGGATCAGTCCCAATTGGGAGAACAATAGCCCGCGACTTCCGGAGCTCCAGTCTTTTGTCGAACCAGCAACCCACAGTCTCGTTGCCGTCGTACTACGACGGATCGGCCCGCCTCCCGCCGGATGAGGTGCTGCGCCCGCTGATGGCGGACTGGGCCCGGGCCGGCAAGCGGCTGGCCGCGGTCTGCTACATCGATGTCGACCGCTTCGCCGAGCTGAATTCGCGCCTGGGCATGGTCGCGGGCAATGCGGCCCTGGAGGAAGTGGCCCGCCGTATCAAGGCCGAGCTGCCGCGCGAGAGCGTGATGGCGCGCGTGGGCGGCGACGAGTTCGCGGCCCTGTTCGCCGGCCTCGGCACCTCGCAGTGCGCGCAGGTGCTGGAGCGCATCCAGGCATCGCTCGCCGAGCCTTGGGACTGGCGCGGCCAGTCGGCCAGCATCGACGCGAGCATCGGCGCCATGCTGCTCGACAGCAATGGCCCGCCCCCCGAGACGGCGCTGCGCCAGGCGCAGCACGCGGCCTTCTTCGCCAAGCGCGCGGCCGACGGCAAGGTGCACTACTTCGACGCCCCGCAGGCACGCGCCGACGAGCAGGTGGTGCGCGAGCGCCAGCGCATCCAGGAAGGGCTGCTGCAGGGCGAGTTCTTCCTTGTCTACCAGCCCAAGGTCGACATGCTGCGCGGCGTGGTGGTCGGCGTCGAGGCGCTGATCCGCTGGCAGCACCCCGAGCGCGGCCTGATGCCGCCCTCGCAGTTCGTTCCGCTGATCGAAGACGACGCGCTGGTCGAGCAGGTCGGCGACTGGGCCATCGCCACCGCGCTGTGGCAGGCGCACCAGTGGCGCCTCGCGGGCCTGCAGATCTCGGTGAGCGTGAACGTGGCGCCGCGCCACATGATGCGCTGGGACTTCGTCGAGCGCCTGGCACGGCACCTCGCGCAGTTTCCGAAGCAGGGCGAGGGCATGCTCGAACTCGAGATCCTCGAGACCACGGCCATCAGCCAGTTCGCGAACGTCGCCTTGTTCGTCGAGGCCTGCAAGCTGCTGGGCGTGGGCGTCACCATCGACGACTTCGGCACCGGGTACTCGTCGCTGACCTACCTGCGCCAGCTGCCGGTGTCGACGGTGAAGATCGACCAGTCCTTCGTGCGCGGCATGCTCGACAACAGCCAGGACCGGGCCATCGTGCAGGGCATCATCGCGCTGCTTCACGCGCTGGGCCTCACGGCCGTGGCCGAGGGCGTCGAGACGGTGAAGCAGGGCGAGGCGCTGCTGGCCATGGGCTGCACGCTGGGACAGGGCTTCGGCATCAGCAAGCCGATGGCGGCCAAGGACGTGGCGCCGTGGGTGGCCCAATACGAGCGCGCCCCGCTGTGGGGCCGCGACGGCTGGCCCACCCTGGGCCTCCCCGGTTAGGGCCTGTTCACACTATTTCCGGGGTCGCGAAGGGCCGCCAGGGCGGGCCAATCAAGGCGCGCGACGACGTGTGTGCATGCGCACACGCTAGGAGCGCAACGCCGAGTGGCCCGCCCTGGCGGCCCTTCCCGCAGGGTTGGCGCACCAACGCGAGCCCGGAAATAGTGTGAACAGGCCCTAGAGCAGCGGCGTGTAGGGCGATGTCATCGGGCTCAGCGTGGTGCCGCTTCCGGTGCCGTAGCCGGGCACGCCGATGCTGCTGGAGCCGCCGAACACGTAGCGCAGGTAGACGCTGCCGGTGAACTGCCGGTAGTTCTGCGCGTTGTTGAAGCCCAGCGCCCCGCCCAGGAACATCTTCGGAGCCAGCTGGTACTCCAGCACCGCAGCCAGGTTGTAGGCCAGGCCGGTCTTGGAACTGCTCGCGTAGGTGTTGTTGTAGGCCGAGCTGCTCAGCCCCAGCGCCAGCGCCTGGTAGGCGGCGCTCGATGCGGCCGCGTTGCGCGACGGGTCCGTCGGGAAGTAGGGCGACGACTTCTGGGTGAACGACTGCACGCCCAGCGAGGCGTTCAGGCGCCACGAGAGCCTGTCGCTGCGCCCGCTCCAGTCGACCGGGAAGGCCACGCTCACGAAGCTCTGCGGGCTGAAGTAGCCGCCTTGCCCGAAGGTGTAGTAGCTCAGGTTCTTCTGGTAGCCCATCAGGCCGATGTTCATGCCCAGCGTGAGCTTGGAGTTCGGGCTGTTGAGCAGGTGCAGGTAGGCGCCGCCACCGGTTTCCACGCGCGAGTTGCTCTGCACGTTCCTGCCGGTGATGCCGTGCGCCGCGAGGTAGCTGTACACGCCGTAGGTGCCGTCGTCATAGCCGATGTCGCCGCGCACGCCGGTGGCGACCACGCCGCCCCAGCGCTCGTTGGTGCGCTCGTCCTTGGCGCCCGCGAACGACAGCACGCTGTCGGTCACGGCGCGGCGGGAGATGTCGGCCTTGTAGTTCCAGGAGTCGCCGATGCTGCCCTTGAATGTCACGTTGCCGACCACGTTGGTGGTGGGAAAGCCCAGCGGCGTGGTGCCGATGCCGGCATCGATGTTCTTGCCCTCGTAGCCCACGTTGAGCCCGACGCCGGCCGCATTCTGCTGGCCGGCCGAGGCGCCGCTGCGCAGCGCGTTCAGTGCGGCGCTGGGGCCGCCGCCGAAGCGGCTGCCGGTGGCGTAGTCGCTCGCGGGCGTGCCGGCATCGAGCACGGTGGGCGTCACACCCACGACGATCTTGCCTTCACCCGCAGGGAAGCGCGCCTGTATCGGCAGCTGGAAGTCCGACAGCCGGCTCAGCCCCGCCTCGCCGGCGCGGTTGCGGTACACCGTGCCCGCCGTGAGGCTCACGGCGCGCTGCGATTCGAGCTCCTGCAGCTCGGCGGCCACCGAGCTCGTCGCGGGCGCGCTGCGCGGCGGCGCATTCCAGCCGGTGTCCGCGCGCGGCGTGTTGGCCTGCGCGTAAGCGGCATTCGCCTGCGGATAGCCGGGTGCCGGATAGCCGCCAGGCTGCTGCGCCGGCGGAATGTAGACCGGCGCGACCTGCTGCGTGCCGGGCACCGGGTACTGCGGCAGGGGCTGCTGCGCCGGCTGCGCGATGTACGCGGAGGCCTGTGGCACGTTGTTCGGATTCGCCGCGGCATTGCGCGCCGTGCGCGTCGACGACGACTTGGCCGCCGTCGTGCGGCCCTTGGCGTTCGACGCCGGAGCGCCCGGGTTCCAGGGCAGGGCGCCAGGCGGATAGGCATTCGGTGCCGCAGCCGCGGGATAGGCCGGATACGCCTGGTTCGCCGCCGGATAGGCCTGCGCGACCGGGTAACCCGCCGGCACCGGAGATGCCTGATAGGACGCCGGTTGCATGCGCGCCTGAGCGAACGGATTGCCGTTGGCCGCCGGATAGCTGGCCGGCACGGCCGCGCTCGGCGCGCCGCCCGTCATGCCCGCGAAGGGATTGGCCGACGGCAACGGCGAGGCCGCCATGCCGCCGGGCGCGAAGCCGCCCGACGCCACCTGCCGCTCGGCCTCGACCGCCGCGCGCAGGTACTGCTCGGCCTTGCGGCTCTCGCCCGCGTTGCGGTAGACGCGTCCGGCTGCCGCGAGCACGCGCGACTGGTCGGGGGCCTGCTTGAGCGCGGCCATCACGTAGTTCTCGGCCGAGCTGTGGTCGCGCTGCGCGCTGGCGCTGGCCGCGGCGGAGAGCAGGGTATCGAGATCGGTGGGGTTGCGCTGAAGCACGCGCTGGTAGAGCGCGAGCGCCTGGCCTTCGTCGCGCGCCGCCGAGTACAGGCGGGCCAGCGCGGCCAGCGCCTGCGGATCGTCCGGGCGCTCGGCGAGCACCGGCGCCATCGCGTTGTAGGCCGCTTCGAGGTTGCCGGCCTCGCGCAGCGAATCCGTCTGGCGCAGCGCGAAGGCGATGCGCAGGTTGTCGAAGTCGGCGCGCTGGCTGGCCGTCATGTTGGTGGTGGCCAGCTGGCGCAGCACGGCCGACAGCTCGATGTCCTGCCTGGTCTTGAGCAGCACCGAGGCGTACAGCAGCCGGTCGCCGGTGCTCGGCGTGGGCGAGCGCGCCAGCAGCTGGCGGCTCATGGCCAGGGCGCGCGGTGCGTCGCCGATCTCGGCATAGGCGCCCGCGAGCTGGCCCCAGAGCTCGGCTGGCATGTCGGCGCTGAGCGCCGACTCTGCCTGCGCGAGCACGCCGCGCGCGGCATCCACCTGGCCCTGGCGAGCCAGCGCCAGCGCGCGCGCCGCCTGCTGCTGCGCCCAGAGGCGGCGCTGCAGTGCCGCCATGTCGCGCGTGCGCGAGCCGGCGGGAATGCGTTCGAGGTACTGGATGCCCGCGGCCGCGTCGCCGGTCTCGGAGGCGAGCAGGGCGCTGGCGTAGAGCGCGTCGGGCATGTCGGGCTGCGACATCAGCAGGCCCTCCATCACGCCGCGCGCTTCGGACACCATGCCGCGCTTGCGGTAGAGATTGGCGAGGTCAAGCCGCACCCAGGGGCTGTCGGGCGCGGCGAGCATCGCGTCTTCCAGCGTGCGCTGCGCGCCGGCCGTATCGCCAGCATCGGCCTGCTGGCGGGCGCGGTTGCGCGCCTGCTCGACCTGGATGTCGCGCAGTCCGCCCAGCTGCGTGGCCTGCTCGGGCGTGAGGCGGCGCGACAGGGCCAGCGCCTCGTCCGGGCGGCCGGTCTGGCCGTAGACCGAGATCAGCCCGCGCAGCGCCTGCGTGTTCTGCGGACGGCTTTCGAGCACGCGCTTGTAGCCCTGTTCGGCCTGCGCGTAGTCACCCGCGGCGGCGCGCAGGTCGGCCAGCGCGTTCTGGCCTACCGGCTCGCGCGGATCGATGCGCACCGCGCGTTCGTAGAGCGACTGCGCGCCGCGCAGATCGTTCTTGCCCTGGGCGGCCCGGGCCTGTCCGACCAGCACCCAGTAGCTGGCGCTCTGCAGCGCCGAATTCCATTTGCTGCCGCCGCCGCGCACCGCGCGCTCCAGCAGCTCCTGCGCCTCGGCGAAACGCTCCTGGCGCAGGCGCACCAGGCCCAGTCCGCCCAGCGCCTCGGTGTCGTCGGCCTTGGTGCGAAGCGCCTGCTGGAAGCGCTGCTCGGCGGTGCTCGCATCGCCGCGGTCCAGCGCCTTGAAGCCTTCGCCCACCGGAACGCCGGACGAGCTGGTGGCCGCGGCCTTGGCGGTGGTGAGGCTTTCCAGCCGCGCGGCCACGGCTGCGTCGGTCTGGTTGTTGCTCAGGTATTCCTGGTAGAGCGGAACGTCGGGCTGGCGGGCGTCGAGCCAGATCAGCGCCTGCCGCCACGCGGCGCGCGCGGCGCTGGCAACGGCGGGCTGTCGGGTCAGCTCGACCAGCTCACGGATGCCGGCGCGGCGCGTCGATTCGCTGTATGTCTTCTGCTGCGCCAGCGCGAGCTTGTAGCTGGTGTTTTCCGGGTGATCCTTCACCAGCTGCTCGAGGCCCCGGCGGCCTTCGTCGGCGCCCTGGGGCGTGCTGGCCAGCACCTGGTAGTACTCGAGTGCCAGCGCCTCGGGCGGCGGGCGGTTGTCGAACTGGCTGCGGTACAGCTCCACCGCCTCGGCGGCACGGCCGGCACGCGCGGCGGCGCGGGCGCGCTGCAACGTGCTCTGCGCGCCGGCAGGCTGCTGCGACTGCTGCTGCAGGCGGGCGAGGCGGCTGTCGTTCGGGTTCGCGGTGCGCAGCCTTGCGATCCAGCCACGTGCGGCCTCGGAGTTGCCGCGCGAGAGCTCGACCTGCGCCATGCCGTACATCGCGTCGGTCGACTGGGGCTGCACGCTCAGCAGCTTCTTCCAGCTTTCCTCGGCGAGATCGGCACGGCCCTGGGCCTGCCAGTAGTTGCCTTGCTCGATCAGCGCGGCGCTGGCGTCTGCCTGCGCGTGAGCGGGGTTGGCGGCGCACAGCGCGACGAGCATACCGAGGCAGGCCGTCCATTGACGGGATTGCGGCGAGAGCGAAAAAGGGCTCGGGAAAGGACGCGAGCCGGGGGCGACGCCGAGCGAGCGCCGGGGCTTCAGGCCGGTCGATTGGGACGGCATAGCGTTCTCCATGAGGTTTGCAGCTGGCCGTTGCGGCCGAATTCATAGCGGCCGTCGAGCCACGCCTGTCCGAAAAGCAACAGGCACTGTTCGTAGTACGGCAAGGGCGCCACGGGTGGCGTCGTTGCGTTGGGTGCGGGAGGCGCCGCACGGCCGCCGGGCACACGGGCAACCTGGTCGGCCAGGGCGTCGGCGGCGTCCAGCGCCTTGAGGTAGGGCAGCATTGCGCCCGAGAAGCCCAGCGGCGCCATGCCGCGGACCTGGCCGGTGACGGTGTCGACGTACTCGGGCACCGCGTGGTTCTCGGCGAGTGCCTGGCGCGGGCCGCGCAGGCTCAGCAGCAGCATCTTGCGCGCCGGGTCGCGCTCGGAAAGCATGCCCGCCCAGAGGTAGACGCGGATGGCGTCATAGCTGCCGGTGACACCCTTCTGCGGATCGGCAACGAAAGAGCGTGAATCCTGCGACCAGGCGCACCAGTCGGGCGCGAAGCCCTTGGGCGTGACGGCGCCGAACATGCGCAGCGTGTTGTCGATGACCTCGTTCCACGGGCCTGCCGCGTCGGCCTGCTGGAAGTAGCGCAGCAGCTGCAGCGGCGCATAGCTCGGGTTGAGGCGCCACAGCGGCCCGCTCGCCACCGACTTGGGCCAGGGCAACAGCATGCGCCCGAGGCCCGGCACGTTGATGATCTCCTCGCGCACCGCCAGCGCCAGCACCTCGCGGCCGAGCGTGCGATAGGCGGCATCGTTCCAGAGGCGGCCGGCTTCCATCAGCGAATAGGCGATCCACAGGTCGGCGTCGGAGGCGGCGTTGGCGTCGAGCACGCCCCAGCCGCCGGCCGGCTTGCGGCCCCATTGCCAGGCCGGCAGCTGCCTGGCGAGGCTGCCGCCTGCGAGGTTGGCCTCGGTCCAGGCCAGCACGCGCGCGAAGGTGGCGCGGTCGTTGTGGACCAGCGCGAAGAACATGCCGTACGACTGGCCCTCGGAGGTCGACTGCTGCTGCGGCGTGTTGAAGTCGATCACCCGGCCGTCGGGCTGTATGTGGCGCGCGGCGAAGGCGGCCCAGTCGGTGGCGGGGTGGCAGGCAGGCGCGGCTGCTGGAGCAGCGGCAGGCGCCGGGGGCGCTGCGGTGGGCGCTGCAGCGGCCAGCCGGGGCAGCGCCAGCGCCAGCCCGGCCGCGCCCAGCAGGGCACGCCGGCTCGCAAGCCGCTCGGGTGGGGGCGCCGTGTTCGAGCGTCGCATGAGTTCCTTACTTCCCCTTGGCCTTCACCGACAGCCGGCGGCGCGCGCGCAGCTGCAGGCCCGCGTACGACACGGCCGCGCCCAGCAGCGCCAGCACGATCACCAGCCCGGCCAGCATCAGCGGGCTGCGCGAGAGGTGCCACTGCACCCAGGCGATGGGCGGCAGGCGGCCGACGTAATACGTGTCCTGGCCCAGCACGCTGTTGACCTGCGTGTCGCGCACGATGGCCATGCTGCCCTGCACGCTCTTGAGCAGCTCGGGCGTCATCAGCGCGTTGAGCAGCGCGTCCTTCGACTCGCTGTTGGTGATGGCGGCGACCACGCTGCGGCCGCTTTGCAGCGGCGACTGGAAGCCGGCCAGCACCGCGTCGCGGCCGTCGGCGCTCACCGAGATCTGCATCGAGCCCGGCAGGTCTTCGCGGGTGCGTGCGCCGATCACGAAGTCGATGGCGTTGTCGATCCAGCTGTTGAGCTTCAGCTCGGGCGCGGTGCCGTTGCGCTTGAGCGGCATCCGGTCGGCCCATTGGGTGAACAGCGGCTGGTTCTGCAGGTTGCCAATGACCAGCAGGTCCTTGTCGGCCCACTGCGGCGCCTCGCCCGAGCGGCCCACCTTCACGCGCAGCGCGGGGTAGCCGGTGGAGCGGCCGATCTGGCCGAGCAGGCCGAGGAACATTTCGGTGTCGCTGCTGCTGGGCTGGTCGGGCAGGATGACGGCGGTGTCCGAAAGGTCGGCCATGCGCGAGAACGGGAAGCCGCCGTTGGCGTAGGCGGCAAGCTCCGGCATCGCGATGAAGTGCGGGAAGCCCGACACGTCGATCTTCGAAGTCGGGTCGATCGAGCCGCGTACGTTGTCCAGCTGCGGCACGCAGCGCCCGCCCACCGGCTCGAAGTAGTAGTGCAGCCTCAACTGGCTGCGCGGACCCATGGCCAGCGGCGGCAGGATGATTTCCTTGCGTTCGGCCAGCGTGCCGTCGGGCATCAGCTTCACCGCCAGCGGGTTCCACCACCGGTCGCCGGCCGGGTTGGCCGAGCGCAGCGGCAGGCCGCCCACGAAGTTCTCGTTGACGTTGACGTTCAGCGTCGACTGGTCGGGCCGCACGCGCGGGGTGTAGCGGTATTGCAGGTCGAGCGGAATGCCGCGGCTGCGCCAGGTGAAGAGGTCGGGCGGCAGCTGCAGGTTCACGCGGACCACGTCGGGGTTGTAGCCCGACACCGAGAGGTCGGTCGCCGTGGCCAGTTCGCCCAGCTGCAGCGGACGGTCGCTCGGCACCCAGCGCGGCGCGTCGTAGGGCTTGCGCGCGGGCGGCTCCTGGAAGGCGGTGATCGATGCGGTCGCGCCCGCGAAGGCCTTGGCGTTGAGCGCCAGCGCGGCGGCGGCGGTGCGCAGGTCGGCGGGCGTGCTGCCCATCACCAGCAGCAGCTTGCCGTTGGCGTCGCGCGGGTTGTCGACGATCGCCAGGCCCGGTCCGCGGATGGCCGGCAGCGTGAGGCCCGGAATGCTCGAATCGGGCGTGACGAACACCACCGCGTGGCCAGTGGGCAGGTCACCGCCCGACACGGGGAAGGTAGCGCCGCGGTAATCTGCCAGCGCGCCGAACCACGACGACACCACGCCCGCGGCCTCCAGCACCGGGCCCGAGGCGGCGGTGCCGAACACGAAGGGAATGCGCGCGCGGCGCACGTCGCGGCGGTCGAAGAAGGGCTGCGGCAGGGCGGCCAGGTCGTTGACCAGCTTCAGCGGCGCCACCGTCAGCTTCAGCGTGCTGGTGGCGTCGATACGCGCCCACAGGCTGGTGTGCGCCGGGTCCTCGCACTCGCGGGTGTAGTGGCCGATGAGTTCGACGTTGATGCGGTTGAACTCGGTGATCAGGCGCCGGTCGATCGGGATGTCGGCCGTCTGCGGCCGGCCCGCGCCTGCGGTGGGCACCGGCAGCGTGGCCACCAGCACGTCGTTCACCGTGACCTTCAGGTGCGAGAGCTCCGGGATCAGCGAGGGCGAGTAGGCGTAGTTCAGCCTGAACGAGGCGGCCGTCACCAGCTCGTCGGCGCGCACGTTGAACGGGATGCCCACGGTACCGCTGATGCCGCGCAGCTGAACCGCGTAGTCGATGCCGAGTTGCGTGAGGTTGAGTTCGCGCACCGCGCCGCCGGCAGGTGCCGCGGCAGCAATGGAAGCCGGCGCCGCCTGCGGGGCGGCAGCGGCGGCCGCAGCCTGGGGCTCGGCCGGCCGGGGCTGGGCGAAGGCCGTGCCGGCGGCGGCGAGGGCCACGGCGAGGGCCACGGCGCGGGAGACGAACGGGGACGAAGCCACGCTGACGGGATGCTCGGCGCGGCGATGCGCGCGCTGGTTGGGCGTCACGTGGGTTGTCACGTGGATTCCTTCGCTTTGACGGGACGCAGCCGCGAGGCGGCCGCACGGTAGTAATGGCTGAACATGTCTCGGAAACCGGTGCCGCTGATGCTGATGATGTGGCCGAGCACGCGGTGGATCGGCACGCGCGGGTGGTTGCCCCAGCGCGCGGCCCAGATGTCGGCGCGGGCGGTGGTGCACTGCACCAGCGCGCGTTCCTGCGCGAAGCTCATCGGCACGAAGCTCAGGCCCAGGCGCTTGCCGCTGCTGAAGCGCACGGTGGAGGCGAAGCGCGATTCCTGGTCGTTGCGGTACAGCGCCACCTCTACCGGCGTTTCGAGGTCCAGCTTCAGGTCCTGCGGGAGCTCGAGGCCCAGGCCGCCGCTGGAGAAATCGAAGGTGTTGCAGCGCAGGGAGCGGCCATCGGCGAAGTACAGCGTGGCCGGCAGGTTGAGTTCGACGCGGTGCGATCCGCGCAGCTGGCGCGACTCGTTGGCCGCGGCCACGCATGCGCCCAGGATCATCAGGTTGTAGACCGTCCAGGCGAGATTCAGCCACACGGTGGCGATGTGCTGCGAGTCGACCCAGGTCAGCCGCCACGCGCCCAGGCACACGCCCACGAAGTTCAGCGCGAGCAGCACCAGGCTGGCCTTGGCGATGGTGCTGTCGAAATACTCTTCCTGGATCAGGCCGCCCTTGGCCGTCACGTTGAAGCTGCCCAGCTTGGGGTTGATGAGCGCCACCAGCGTCGGGCGGAAGATGTACCAGGCCAGCACCGCCTCGTAGACCTCGTTCCACAGCAGGTAGCGGAATCGCCCCTGTATCCGGCTGTTGGTCAGGTTGGCGTGCAGGATGTGCGGCAGCGCGAAGGCGAAGATCATCGAGGCCGAGGCGTGGATCACGCTCGCGCCGAAGTACAGGTAGGCCAGCGGCGCCGTCAGGTAGATGAGCCGCGGCAGTCCGTACAGGAAGTGCAGCATCGCGTTCACGTAGCACAGGCGCTGCGCCCAGTGCAGCCCGCGCCCGAAGAGCGGGTTGTCGATGCGGAAGATCTGCGCCATGCCGCGCGCCCAGCGGATGCGCTGGCCCACGTGGCCCGAGAGGCTTTCGGTCGCCAGGCCCGCGGCCTGCGGCAGCGCGAGGTAGGCGGTGTTGTAGCCCAGGCGGTGCATCTTCAGCGCGGTGTGGGCGTCTTCGGTGACGGTCTCGACCGCGATGCCACCCACTTCTTCCACGATGGTCCGGCGCAGCACCGCGCAGGAGCCGCAGAAGAAGGTGGCGTTCCAGAGGTCGTTGCCGTCCTGGATTAGGCCGTAGAAAAGCTCGCCCTCGTTGGGCACCGTGCCGAAGGTGTCGAGGTTGCGCTCGAAGGGGTCGGCCGAGAAGAAGTAGTGGGGCAGCTGGACCATGCCCAGCTTGGGATCGCGTCCGAACCAGCCCATGGCGATCTGCATGAACGAGCGCGTGGGGATGTGGTCGCAGTCGAAGATCGCGACGAACTCGCCGGTGGTGTTCTTCAGCGCGGCGTTGATGTTGCCGGCCTTGGCATGGCGGTTGTTGTCGCGCGTGACGTGGGTCACGCCGACCTGTTCGCAGAACACGCGGAATTCCTCGCGCCGGCCGTCGTCGAGCACGAAGATCTTGATCTTGTCGCGCGGCCAGTCGATCAGCTGCGCGGCCAGCACCGTGGAGCGAACCACCGACAGCGATTCGTTGTAGGTCGGAATGAACAGGTCGATGGTCGGCCACTCGGCCGGGTCCTCCGGCAGCGGCACCGGCTTGCGCTCCAGCGGCCAGGCGGTCTGCACGTAACCCAGCAGCAGCACCACGAAGGCATAGAGCTCGGCCATCAGCAGGCCGACGCCCAGCACCAGGTCGAGCAGGTTGTCCATGAACATGGTCTCGGTCACCCGCCAGTAGGTGTAGCGAGAGGACACCACCACCGACAGGAAGATCAGAACCAGGCTCGCGAAGCGCCCGCGGAAGCGGTTGGTGACGAGCGCCGCCACGAAGATGCCCACGGACAGCACGATCTGCTGCTCGAAGGTCATCGGCGCGATGATCAGCGCGGGCAGCATCGTGAGCGCCACGATCCAGCCGAGGATGCGCACCGGCAGCAGCTTCAGGATGGCCGGCGCCGGACGGGGCTCCGGCTGGGCCGGCGCGGCGGACTGGGCGTGTTTCATCGGTTCGTTTCCGTGGTCCGCAGGGTCGGGAAGGACGCCGCCTGGCGCGCGGTGTCGAGGCGTTCGAGCAGGCGCTCGGCGCAGGCGTCGATGTCCTGCGTCGCCTGGCTCATGGGCGCGTAGCGCTGCACCGGCGCGGCCGAGGCCAGCGCCTCTGGCACCGCCTGGTCCAGGTGCAGCATGCCCAGCAGCTCGGGGCGCAGCCGCTGGCGCAGAAGTTCGAAGACATCGTGGTTGAGCCGCTTGCCCGGGTCGATCTGGTTCACCACGTAGCCGGTGCCGAGGTAGCCGCCGCGTGGGCGGGCGTACTTGTCGAGCATGCGCTCGACGATGGGCAGCGTGGCGAAGGAGCCCGCATCGGCCAGCACCGCAACCACGCCGAAGCTGGCCGCGCGCAGCGCCTGCTGCAGGTAGACCGAGGGGCCGGGCGGGGTGTCGAGCACCACCAGCGTGCCGGCGGGCAGGCCGAAGCGCTCCAGCGTGTCGCCGAGCCAGCCGGGCGACCGGGCCAGCTGCTGCTCGAACGCGATCTGGCGTTCGTCGTCGACGTCGCCGAAGGGCAGCAGCATCACGCCGCCGTGCGCGGGACGGATGGCGCGGGCCCACGGCATCAGGCCGGTGGCAGCCTCGACCAGGCCGCTGTCACAGGCCTGCGGCTCGTTGGCGATGTGGAAACGCAGCGCGTTCTGCGGATCGAGGTCGATGGCCAGCACCTGCCTGCCGCGCTGCGCGAGCGCGGTGCAGAGGTTGGCGGCAATCGTCGTCTTGCCTACGCCGCCCTTGGAGGAGATTACGGGGATGACAACCATCGTCACGTCGGCCTTCGCCAGCGTGACATGGGACCCTGCGCCACGGCTGCCTTCTGCGGCGCGGCCAGACGTGCGAAAAGTTGCTCGAGCGGTGTCGCAGCGGAACCCGGCCCGGAGGCGATGGCGGCCGGAGCCGGTGCGGGCTCGGGTGCGAAGACCGGGACCGCGGCCGGTGCATGGGCAACTGGAGCGGCGACCAACGGTGCGGGCGAGGGCGCGTGCAGGGGCGTTGCCGCGCCGACCGGAACTGGAGCGGGCGCCAGTGCGGGCGCAGCGACCGGGGCGGCAGCCGTGACCGCCGGCGGATGGGTGATCTTCTCGCCCGACAGCAGTGGCCACACGCGCGGCGCCTCGGCGTCGGGCGGCGCGAATTCCTTGTAGCCGTTGCCGTTGCCGCCGAACTTGCCGAACAGGCCGGCGATGTCCTCGGGCATGTGTTCCTCGGTGCTCATGCGCCTGCCCTCGACAGGCGCAGATCGATGCGCGGCCCGGCCTGGACCTCGGGCTGCAACGCTTGCACGCGCAGCGTGGAGGGCATGTGCTGCGCCTCGAACCAGGTCTGGTAGGCACCTTCGAAGAAACCGACGCTCCAGTCGGTCGATCCGGGCCCGAAGGCGGCGGCCACTGGGCTGCAGGCGTGGGTGATGGCGACGCCGTCGGCTTCCTCGTTCAGCACGGCGAAGCCCCAGTCGATGCCGTCCCAGCGGGCGTTGAACTGGTCCTGCAACTCCCCGAGCGTGCGGCAGCGGGGGATCGGCAGGGCCTGCGCGAGACGCTGGCCGATGCGAAAGAAAAGCTGCCTCAGATCTTCCGGAGGCAACCCGGCGCTCAACTCGGCGGCCATGCCGCGGTTGAATTCCAACCATTGGGCGCTGCAGGATTTCTTTTCGTAATAGTCAATAAACGTCGCACCAGTTTCCATGCCGAGGCATTCTCTTGGATCAGTTAACTATTGACAATGAATGTGAACTAATTAGTACGAAAGAACTGAATTTGAGCTGGCCAACTGTCTGAATTCGGGGACGAGCTCGAGCCGCGACCTTCGTCGAGGTCGAGTTCAATACGTCGCGCGGGCGCGATCGGATTCAAATTTCTGGTGAAGTGCGCTTTCGTCCCCGCCGTTATCGGAGACAGGCGCGGACGACGCTGCCGAGCGCCCGCGTCGCGACTCGGCCCGGGGTCAGTCCGAGAGGGCTTCGCCCGCGTGCTGGAACATGGTGCGGCGGCCGTGCTTTACCGCGTACATGGCGGCATCGGCCTGCCGCAGGGCCTCCTCAGCGGAGGTGGTGCGCGGATCGACCGCCACCACGCCGACGCTGGCGCCCGCGTAGTCGATGGTCAGGTTCCTGAGCCGCAGTTCGCCCTTGGTGTTTTCCGCCAGCCGGTCGCCCAGCGCCATCGCGCCGGTACGCGGCGATTCGCCGAGGCCGGGGCCCAGGCCGATCACCACGAACTCGTCGGAGCCGAATCGCGCCAGCATATCGCTCGCGCGCACGCAGTTCGACAGCTGCTTCGCCATGGCCGCCAGGAACTCGTCGCCGACCGCGTGGCCGTGCGCGTCGTTGATCTTCTTGAAGTCGTCCATGTCGATGAAGCCGACCAGCACGCTCTGGGCGCTGCGCGCACCCTGCGCCAGCATGCGCTGCAGCGCGTCGACCAGGGCGCGGCGGTTCGGCAGGCCGGTAAGTACGTCGGTCGCTGCATTGGCCGAGAGTTCGATGCCGGCCTTGTCGAGCCTGGCGACCATCTGCTCGCGGTCCACCTGCTGGGCGATCAGCTTTGCGAACAGGCGAAGTACCGGCTCGGCGATGGCTGGCAGGAGCATCTGCCGGGCGCTGGCGGCGCACAGCGCGCCATGCAGGCCGCCGCCGTCGAGCCTGACGGGTGCGCTCGCGCAGGTCTGGATGCCCAGTTCGCGGGCCGCATCGGCATCGCCCCAGCAGCCGCCGGCATCGTCGGCGTAGATGCGGTCTTCTTCCAGCGCATGGCGACACAACGTGTCGCCCCAGGGAACGTAGGCGCCTTCGGGAATGGTCAGCTCGCCCGCGTTGTGGGCGAAGAGGATGTGCTGGCGGGCCTTGTCGGGCTCGATGACCGTGAGATAGGCCGATTCAAGGCTGGTTGCCGCCTCGAGCATTTCGAGCATAGGGCGCGCGAGGTCTTCCAGCGTCGTGGCCGAGGAGACGGTTTCGGATAGCTGTTCGATCAGAAATTCCATGGCCGACATTCTGAGGGCTCCCGGGGTGTCAGGAGGCCAGTGCTTCCATCAATTCTGTTTCGATGGCCAGTTGCGTCTTCTGGCCCTGTAGTTCGGGGCCGCTGATCAGGAAGGTGTCTTCCACCCGCTCGCCCAGCGTCGTGACCTTGGCGAGCTGCAGGTTCAGGTGGTGGCGCGCCAGCACCCGCGCCACCGAATACAGCAGGCCCGCGCGGTCGCTGGCCGAGATGCTGAGCAGCCAGCGCTGCGCCTTGTCGTCCGGCAGCAGGCTGATGCGCGGCTTGATCGGAAAGCTGCGCACCCGGCGCGACACCCGGCCCATGCTGGGCGGCGGCAGCGCGCCGGCCTCGGTGAGCGTTTGCGCCAGGCCCGACTCGACCATGCTGATCAGGTCGCGGTAGTGGTCCGGCAGGAAGGTGGTCACCACCTGGAAGGTGTCGAGCGCGTAGCCGTTGCTCGTGGTGTGCACCTTGGCATCCAGGATGCTGAAGGAGGCCTGGTCGAAGTAGCCGCAGATGCGCGCGAACAGGTCGGGCTGGTCGGGCGTGTACACGACCACCTGCAGGCCTTCGCCCACCGGAGACAGGCGCGCCCTGACGATGGGCGCTGCCTTGGGGTCGGCCGGCACGTTCGGCGGCGGCACGAAGCGCGAGAGCTGCTTGGCGTGCCAGGCGATCTCGCCAGCGTCGTGGCGCATGAAATAGCCGACGTCGAGCGTGTCCCACAGGGCCTTGTGCGCCTCGAAGCGCTGGGCATGCAGGGCGAGTTGCACCAGGGCCTCGCGCTTGCGCGACTCGACCTCGGCGTCCGGGTCGGGCATGCGGCCGCCCAGTGCACGCAGGGTGTAGCGGTACAGGTCTTCCAGCAGCTTGCCCTTCCAGGCGTTCCACACGCGCGGCGAGGTGCCGCGGATGTCGGCCACCGTCAGCAGGTAGAGCGCGGTCAGGTAGCGCTCGTTGCCCACGCGTTTGGCGAAGGCGCCGATCACCTCCGGATCGCTCAGGTCCTGCTTCTGGGCGACCTGGCTCATCACCAGGTGTTCGGCCACGAGGAATTCGATGAGCTTCGCGTCCTCGCGGGCGATGCCGTGCTGCTTGCAGAAGCGCTGCACGTCGCGCGCGCCCAGCGTGGAGTGGTCGCCGCCGCGGCCCTTGGCGATGTCGTGGAAAAGGGCGGCCACGTACAGGATCCAGGGCTTGTCCCAGCCGGCCGCCAGCTGCGAGCAGAACGGGTACTCGTGCGCGTGCTCGGCGATGAAGAAGCGCCGCACGTTGCGCAGCACCATCAGGATGTGCTGGTCCACCGTGTAGACGTGGAACAGGTCGTGCTGCATCTGCCCCACGATGCTGCGGAACACCCGCAGGTAGCGCCCCAGCACCGAGGTCTGGTTCATCAGCCTGAAGGCGTGCGTGATGCCGTAGGGCTGCAGCACGATCCGCATGAAGGTCTGGTGGTTGACCGGGTCGTTGCGGAACTTGCTGTCCATCACGTGGCGCGCGTTGTAGAGCGCGCGCAGCGTGCGCGCCGACAGGCCCTTCACGCCGATGGTCTTCTGGTAGAGCAGGAAGGTCTCGAGCACCGCGTGCGGCTCGCGCTCGTAGAGGTCGTCGCTGGCGATCTCGATCAGGCCGGCGCGTTCGTAGAAGCGCTCGTTGATCGGCGTGTGCTGCTCGTCGCTGGGCTGCAGCCGCTCGGAGATGTTGAGCAGCAGGATCTGGTTGAGCTGCGACACCGCCTTGGCGGCCCAGTAGTAGCGCCGCATGAGCGCCTCGCTCGACTTGCGCTGTGATTCGCTCTCGTAGCCGAAGCTGGCAGCCACGGCGGTCTGCAGGTCGAACACCAGGCGGTCCTCGCGCCGGTTGGCGATCACGTGCAGCCGGGCGCGGATCAGCGAAAGCAGTGCCTCGTTGCGCTTGATCTGCTGTGCCTCGAAGGACGTGGCCAGGCCGTTCTTGGCCAGGTCGTCCCAGCGGCTGCCGTAGCCGGCGGCCTTGGTCATCCAGAGGATGGTCTGCAGGTCGCGCAGGCCGCCCGGCGATTCCTTGCAGTTGGGCTCCAGCGCGTAGGGCGTGTTGTCGAACTTCTGGTGGCGGTGCCGCATTTCCTGCGACTTGGCCACGAAGAAGGCCTGCGGGTCGATGGCGCGCGAGAAGCGGCGGCGGAAGGCGGTGAAGAGCTTCTTGTTGCCGGCGATCAGGCGCGCCTCGAGCAGCGAGGTCTGCACGGTGACGTCCTTCTCGGCCTCCGCCAGGCATTCTTCGACAGTGCGCACGCTGGAGCCGATCTCCAGGCCGGCGTCCCAGCACTGGCCGATGAAGGCCTCGATGCGGGCCGGCTCGATACCGCCGGCCTCGCCCTCGGGCGGCAGCAGCAGCAGCACGTCGACGTCGGAATACGGAAACAGCTCCCCGCGCCCGAAGCCGCCCACGGCCGCCAGCGTGAGCGAGTCGCCGAAGCCGGCGTCGCGCCACAGGGTGCACAGCGTTTCGTCGGCCAGCGCCGAGAGCTGGCGCAGCACCGTGTGGACGCTGCGGGTCGGGGCGCGCGCGAAGCGCAGGGTGTCGAACAGGGCGAGCTTTTTCGCGCGATAGGCTTCGCGCAGCGTCGCCACGTCGATGTTGGCTGCTTCGATCACGGCGAGGGGGTGCGTCTGCGCGTCAGGTCTTGGTGGCGGTGACGAAGGAGGGCAGCGGCGGGCTTCCGGCCGACAGCGTCAGCACCTCGTAGCCGGTCTCGGTGACGAGCACGGTGTGCTCCCACTGGGCCGACAGCGAATGGTCGCGCGTGACGATGGTCCAGCCGTCGTACTGGCCGCCCTTGAAGTCTTCCTTCACGTCGCGCTTGCCGGCGTTGATCATCGGCTCGATGGTGAAGATCATGCCGGGCTTGAGTTCTTCCATGGTGCCCGGGCGGCCGTAGTGCAGCACCTGGGGTTCCTCGTGGAAGCGCTGGCCCACGCCGTGGCCGCAGAACTCGCGCACCACCGAGAAACCCTGGCCCTCGGCGAACTTCTGGATCGCATGGCCCACGTCGCCCAGGTGCGCGCCGGGACGCACCTGCAGGATGCCGTGCCACATGGCCTCGAAGGTGATGTTGCACAGGCGCTTGGCCGCGATGGAGGCGTCGCCGATCACGTACATGCGGCTGTTGTCGCCGAACCAGCCGTCCTTGATGACGGTGACGTCGACATTCATGATGTCGCCCTTCTTCAGGGGCTTGTCGTTCGGGATGCCGTGGCACACCACGTGGTTCACCGAGGTGCACAGCGACTTCGGGAACGGGACGCTGCTCGCGCCCATGTAGCCCACCGTGGCGGAGGTGGTGCCCTGCTTGACCATGTACTCGGCAGCCAGCCGGTCGACATCGTTGGTCGTGATGCCGGGCTTGATGAGGGGAGTGAGGTAGTCCAGCACCTCGGAGGCCAGGCGGCATGCGACCCGCATGGCTTCGATGCCTGCAGCGTCTTTGTAGTTAATGCTCATGGCCGAATTATCCCATTGGCCCGGCTAAAATCCCGGGTTAACGCGGATGACCCCAGTCAGCGGCCATCCGCCTCGATTCCTTGATTTCCCAACGCGGCCCCCGAGGCCCCATCGACCGTGACGCAGCCCGCACCTCAAGCCCTTCCTGTCGTAACCATGTTCGAGGGCGGCAGCGCGCTCAGCGACTTCCGCGCACGCCAGCTCCTGCCGAAGCTGCAGGCCATCGAGCCGCGCATCGAGGGCATCTCGGCGCGCTTCGTGCACCTCGTGGTGACAGACGCGGCGCTCGGCCAGGCCGACCGCGAGCGTTTCGCCGCGCTGCTGACCTACGGCGACCCCTTCGAGGCGTCGGCCAAGGCGGGCACCAGCGTGGTTGTCACGCCGCGCCTGGGTACCGTGTCGCCCTGGGCCTCCAAGGCCACCGACATCGCCCACAACTGCGGGCTGGCCCTGCGGCGCGTCGAGCGCGTCACCCAGTACCACCTGAAGCTCAAGGCCCCGCTGATCGGCAAGGCCCCCGTGCTCGACGGCGACCAGCTGGCGGCCGTGGCCGTCCCGCTGCACGACCGCATGACCGAATCGGTGCTGGCCACGGTCGAGCAGGCCGCCAGCCTCTTCAGCGAGCTGCCGGCCCAGCCGATGGCGCAGGTCGACGTGCAGGGCGGCGGCCGCGCCGCGCTGGTGGCGGCCAACACCGGCTTCGGCCTGGCGCTGGCCGAGGACGAGATCGACTACCTGGTCGACGCCTTCACCCGCCTGGGCCGCAACCCCAGCGACGTCGAGCTCATGATGTTCGCGCAGGCCAACAGCGAGCACTGCCGCCACAAGATCTTCAACGCCAACTTCACCATCGACGGCCAGGCCCAGCCGCAGAGCCTGTTCTCGATGATCCGCAACACCGAGAAGCTGAACCCGCAGCACACGGTGGTCGCCTACGCCGACAACGCCTCGATCATGGAAGGCACGGCCATCGAGCGCTTCGTGCCCGCCAACGGCTCGCAGAGCTATCAAAAAGATAGCGCCCTGAGCCATGTGCTGATGAAGGTCGAGACGCACAACCACCCCACGGCCATCTCGCCGTTCCCGGGTGCCTCGACCGGCGCGGGCGGCGAGATCCGCGACGAGGGCGCCACCGGCCGTGGTTCCAGGCCCAAGGCCGGCCTGACCGGCTTCACCGTCTCGAAGCTCTGGCCGGAAGAGGGCAGCTACGGCAAGCCCGAGCACATCGCCAGCCCGCTGCAGATCATGACCGAGGGCCCGCTGGGCGGCGCCGCGTTCAACAACGAGTTCGGCCGCCCCAACCTGCTGGGCTACTTCCGCGAGTACGAGCAGACCGTGGCGAGCGACGTCGACACCGTGCAGCGCGGCTATCACAAGCCCATCATGATCGCGGGCGGCCTGGGCAGCATCGATGCGGCGCAGACCAAGAAGATCCAGTTCCCCGCCGGCTCGCTGTTGATCCAGCTCGGCGGCCCCGGCATGCGCATCGGCATGGGCGGCAGCGCCGCCAGCTCGATGGCCACCGGCGCCAACGCGGCCGAGCTCGACTTCGACTCCGTGCAGCGCGGCAACCCCGAGATCGAGCGACGCGCGCAGGAGGTCATCAACCACTGCTGGCAGCAGGGCGCGGCCAACCCCATCCTCGCGATCCACGACGTGGGCGCGGGCGGCCTGAGCAACGCCTTCCCCGAGCTGACCAACGACGCCGGCCGCGGCGCGCGCTTCGACCTGCGCGCGGTGCCGCTCGAGGAGTCGGGCATGGCGCCGAAGGAAATCTGGTGCAACGAAAGCCAGGAGCGCTACGTGCTGGCCATCGCGCCAGAGTCGCTCGAACAGTTCAAGGCGTTCTGCGAGCGCGAGCGCTGCCCGTTCTCGGTGGTCGGCGTGGCGACCGAAGAGCGCCAGCTGCTGGTGGCCGATGAAGGCGCCGAGGTGCAGCCCGTCGACATGCCCATGGACGTGCTGCTCGGCAAGCCGCCGAAGATGCACCGCGACGTGAAGACCGTGGCGCGCAGCTTCAAGCCGCTCGACCTCACCGGCGTCGACCTGCAGAAGGCGGCCATCGATGTGCTCTCGCACCCGACCGTGGCTTCCAAGCGCTTCCTCGTCACCATCGGCGACCGCACCGTGGGCGGCATGAGCCACCGCGACCAGATGGTCGGTCCGTGGCAGGTGCCCGTGGCCGACTGCGCCGTGACGCTGGCCGACTACAAGGGCTTCGCAGGCGAAGCCATGAGCATGGGCGAGCGCACGCCGCTGGCCGCGCTCGACGCGCCGGCCTCCGGCCGCATGGCGGTGGCCGAGGCCATCACCAACCTGCTGGCCGCGCCCATCGAACTCTCGCGCGTGAAGCTCTCGGCCAACTGGATGGCCGCCTGCGGCGAGCCCGGTGAAGACGCCGCCCTGTACGAGACCGTCAAGGCCGTCGGCATGGAACTGTGCCCGGCGCTGGGCGTGTCGATCCCGGTCGGCAAGGATTCCCTGTCGATGCGAACGCAGTGGAAGGACGGCGGTGAAGCGAAGAAGGTCACCTCGCCCGTGAGCCTGATCGTCAGCGCCTTCGCCACGCTGCCCGACGTGCGCGGCACGCTCACGCCGCAGCTCGACGCCGAGGAGGCCGACACCACCCTCGTGCTGATCGACCTGGGCCAGGGCAAGCACCGCATGGCCGGCAGCATCCTCGCGCAGACGCTCGACCAGAGCGGCGACACGGTGCCCGACCTCGACGACCCGGCGCAGCTTGTCGCGCTCGTCAACGCCGTGAACGCGCTGCGCGCCGACGGCAAGATCCTCGCGATGCACGACCGCAGCGACGGCGGCCTGTTCGCCACCGCCTGCGAGATGGCCTTTGCCGGCCACGTCGGCGTGGCGCTCAATGTCGACATGCTCGTTACCGAAGGCGACGGCATCTCCGACAGCCGCATGGAGACCGGCGACGCCAAGAACTGGGCGCAGCAGGTCAGCGCGCGCCGCGAGGAACTCACGCTCAAGGCGCTGTTCAACGAGGAGCTGGGCATGGTGCTGCAGGTGCGCACCGCCGAGCGCAACGACGTCATGCAGGTGCTGCGCGCCCACGGCCTGAGCACCCACAGCCACTTCGTCGGCAAGACCCGTCCGGCCAGCTCCACCATGGACGCGGGCAAGGGCAAGATCGAAGTCTGGCGTGACGCCAAGTCCGTGTTCAGCGCGAGCCTGCACGACCTGCAGCAAGTGTGGGACTCGGTCAGCTGGAAGATCGCCCGCGAGCGCGACAACCCCGCCTGCGCCGATGCCGAACACGCCGCGGCCGGCGATCCGGCCGACCCGGGCATGCACGTGTTCCTGCCGAACGCGCAACAACCCGTTGCCCCGGCCATCCTGCAGTCGCGCCCCAAGGTCGCGATCCTGCGCGAGCAGGGCGTCAACTCGCACGTCGAGATGGCCTACGCCTTCACCGAAGCCGGCTTCGAAGCCTTCGACGTGCACATGACCGACCTGCAGACGGGCAGGGCGGACCTCGCCGACTTCAAGGGCGTGGTCGCCTGCGGCGGCTTCAGCTACGGCGACACGCTGGGCGCCGGCATCGGCTGGGCCCGCAGCATCACCTTCAACCCGAAGCTGGCCGAGCAGTTCAAGACCTTCTTTGGCCGCGCCGACACCTTCGGCCTGGGCGTATGCAACGGCTGCCAGATGTTCGCCGAGCTGGCCGACATCATTCCGGGCGCCGAGGCCTGGCCGCGTTTCACCACCAACCAGAGCGAGCGCTTCGAGGCGCGCCTGTCGATGGTCGAGGTGCTCGAGTCGCCCAGCATCTTCTTCGCGGGCATGGCCGGCAGCCGCCTGCCGATCGCGGTGGCGCACGGCGAGGGCTATGCCAACTTCAAGTACCGCGGCGACGCCGACAAGGCCATCGCGGCCATGCGCTTCGTCGACAACCACGGCAAGCCCACCGAGCAGTACCCGTTCAACCCGAACGGCAGCGCCGGCGGCCTGACCTCCGTGACCACGCCGGACGGCCGCTTCACCGCAGTGATGCCGCATCCGGAGCGCGTGTTCCGCAACATCCAGATGAGCTGGACCTCGGGCGACAAGAGCGAGCTGAGCCCCTGGATGCAGATCTGGCGCAATGCGCGCCGCTGGGTGGGCTGAACCGATGCTCGACCTCGATCACCCGCAAAGCCGGCGCGTGCTGGAAGCGGCGCGGATCGAGGACCTGATTCGCAGGCAGCTGGTCGCCTGGCGCGAGGACGATGCGGCGTCGTCGGCAGCTCGCGCCGCAATCCTGGGAACCCTGCTGCCGCAGCTCGAAGCGCTCAACGCCAAGCACTTCGGCGCGTCGAAGAATATCTACCGCACGCTCGAGGCACTGGGGCGCGCAGTGCAGGGCGCCGACGCGGAGAAGGCCTGGCAGGCTTTCACGGCGCTCGATGGCCCGGGTGAGAACTTCGGTACCTGGGCCATCTGAAAAGAGAACTGGAAGAACGAGAAGAACTGCAATAAAAAAGCGGCTCGAAGGCCGCTTTTCCTTTGCCAGGATCGATTACTCGACCTTTGCCTTGGCGCGCAGGTCTTCCTGGTACTTCTGCAGGCGCTGTTGCTGCAGCTGCTGGGTGATCTGCGGCTTCACTTCTTCCAGCTTCGGCAGCTGTGCCTGGCGGATGTCGTCGACGCGGATGATGTGCCAGCCGAACTGGGTCTTGATCGGGGCGGGGGTGGTCTCGCCCTTCTTGAGCTTGATCATGGCTTCCGAGAACTCGGGCACGAAACTCGCGGGGTTAGCCCAGTCGAGGTCGCCGCCGTTGGCGCCCGAACCCGGGTCCTTGCTCTGCTTCTTGGCGATGTCCTCGAACTTCGCGCCCTTCTTCAGGTCGGCCATGATCTTCTTGGCCTGGTCTTCGGTCTCGACCAGGATGTGACGGGCCTTGTATTCCTTGCCGCCGTTGGCAGCGACGAACTTGTCGTACTCGGCCTTCACGTCGGCGTCGGCGACCGGGTTGGTCTTGCGGTAGTTCTCGAACAGGGCGCGGATCAGGATGGCCTGGCGGGCGAGCTCGAGCTGGTTCTTGTAGTCCTCGGTGGCGTCGAGGCCCTGCTTCTGGGCTTCCTGCATGAACACTTCGCGCGCCACGATTTCCTCGCGCAGCTGGCCTTGCATCTCGGGCGTCACCGGGCGGCCGGCGGCTGCCAGCTGCTGGGCCAGGACGTCCATGCGGGCCTTGGGCACCGGCTTGCCGTTCACGATGGCTGCGTTCTGCGCCAGGACCGCCATGGGGATGGCACCGAGCAGCGCTGCGGCCGCGACGGCCTGCAAGATTTGTTTTTTCATGGAATGAATGGTCGAGCTGGGAAGGAAATGCGCGTGTAGGAGTTGCGCGGTAATGAAAGCAGGGGATTGAGGGAAGAAAGGGAGAAAGCAGCTGCCGGTGCGGGCGCGGCGTGCGAGCGATGCGTTGGACGACTGACTCAGAGCACCTCGATGGCGATGGCGTGCAGACCCTGTGCGATGAAAACGTGGAGGGCATCATACACAAGCCGATGCCGCGCCACGCGGGGCTTCCCCTCGAACAGGGGGGAGGCGATGCGTACCCTGAAATGGGTGCCCCGGCCCTCGGCGTTGGCACCGGCGTGCCCCGCGTGGGCGGCGCTTTCGTCGATCACCTCGAGCGCGGTCGGCGCAAGCGCCTTGCGCAGCGCCGCCTCGAGTTCGGCCGTGGTGGGAAGGGGGGCGGCCGTGCTCGTCATGCCGCGGGCTTGTCTTCTTCGTTCTTCAGGTGCGGCGCGATGTACAGGCCCTGCGCCACCAGGAAGACGATGGGGAACACGTAGCCCCAGAGCTTGAAGTTGACCCAGGCCTCGGTGGTGAAGTACGCCGCCACGTAGCCGTTGATGACCGCCATGAAGACGCAATAGCCGATCCACGCCACGTTGAGCCGGCCCCAGATGCGGTCGGGCAGCTCCAGCTGCGAGCCCAGCAGCATCTTCAGGAAGTTCTTCTTCAGCGCCCACAGCGCCACCGCGAGCGCCAGCGCCATGGCGCCATAGAGCACCGTCGGCTTCCACTTGATGAAGCGATCGTCGTGCAGCGCCAGCGTGAGCGTGCCGAACAGCAGGATCAGCACCAGCGTGGCTTTCTGCATTGCCTGCAGCTTGCGCTCGGTGGCGTAGATGATCGCCATCTGCACCACCGTGGCGGCCATGAGCACGCCGGTGGCGGTGTAGATGTTGCCCATCTTGTAGGCAATGAAGAAGAGCAGGATCGGGAAGAAGTCGAGGATCAGTTTCATCGAGCGGGTTGCCTGTTTCTTTTCTCTTATTTCTTCTGGAAGTCGAGCGACGCCGAGTTCATGCAGTAGCGCAGGCCGGTTTCGGTCGGGCCGTCGGGGAACACGTGGCCCAGGTGGGCGCCGCAATTGGCGCAGACATTCTCGGTGCGCACCATGCCGTGCGAGCGGTCGATGATGTTGCGGATGGCGCCCGGTACGGCTTCCTGCGAGAAGCTGGGCCAGCCGCACCCGGCGTCGAACTTGGTCGCCGACTCGAAGAGCTTGGCGCCGCAGCAGATGCAGTGGTAGGTGCCGTCTTCCCAGTGCGCCTCGTACTTGCCGGTGAAGGGGCGTTCGGTGGCCGCGTGGCGCGTCACCTCGAAGGCCGCGGGCTCGGCGCCTTTTTCAGCGAGCAGGGCTTTCCATTCGGCGTCGGTTTTCTGTACGGGAGTGGTCATGATGAGCAGCTGATTTCGATCGTGGAGGCCCAGTCGGGCGGGAACCCGGCATACGCGTCGGCGCCGGGATGTTCTTCAAATGGGGTCTGCAGCAGAGCCAGCAAGACTGCCACACCCGAGTGGTCCTTTTGCTGACTCGCTTCGATGGCCTGCTGTCCCAGGTGGTTCCGCAGCACGAACTTCGGGTTGGAGCGGCGCATCAGTTCCGCGGCCCGGGCCCTGTCGGCGGCGGCATGGCGCTGCGAAAACGATAGCAGCCAGGCGTCGAAGCCCGGGCGATCCAGGAAGAGGTCGCGCACCGGCTCCACGTTGCCGTCGGCCATGTAGTTGGAGAGCCGGCGCCAGAAGATGGTGTAGTCGACCTTGCCGGCGGCCAGCAGCTTGAGCACGCCTTCGATTAGCGCGCGGTCGCCCTCGGCTGCTTCAGGAAGGCCCAGCTTGGCGCGCATGCGGCCTTCGAACTCGTTCGGGAACACCGTCTTGTAAGACTCCAGGGCGGCCACGGCCACTTCCTGGTCGCCGATCAGCGGCAGGAGCGCCTGCGCCAGGCAGAAGAGGTTCCAGTAGGCGACGTTGGGCTGCTGGTTGAAGGCGTAGCGCCCGCTGGTGTCGCTGTGGTTGCAGATGTGGCGCGGGTCGAAGCCGTCGAGGAACTGGAACGGGCCGTAGTCGATGGTGAGCCCGAGGATGCTCATGTTGTCGGTATTCATCACCCCGTGGCAGAAGCCCACGGCCTGCCATTGGGCGAGCAGGGCGGCGGTGCGCTCGCTCACGGCTTCGAGGAAGGCGGCGTAGGCGTTGCCGCCGAAGCGCTCGGTGGTGCGGCAGGTGGGGTAGTAGCGGTCGATGACGTAATCGGCCAGGGCGCGCAGTTCGTCGTTGCGCTGGTTGGCCGCGAAATGCTCGAAGTGGCCGAAGCGCACGAAGCTGGGCGCCACGCGGGTGACGACGGCCGCGCTTTCGATCTCCTCACGGTACACGGGGGCATCGGAGCCGGTCACGCACAGCGCCCGGGTGGTCGGGATGCCCAGGCCGTGCATGGCCTCGCTGCAGAGGAATTCGCGGATGCTCGAGCGCAGCACCGCGCGGCCGTCGCCGCCGCGCGAGTAGGGCGTGCGCCCGGCGCCCTTGAGTTGCACTTCGAGACCACCTTCGGTCTCGCCGAGCATGATGGCGCGCCCGTCGCCGAGCTGCCCGGCCCACACGCCGAACTGGTGGCCGCTGTAGACGGTGGCGAAGGGGCGGGTGCCTGCAACGGGCAGGCTGCCGGTGAGGGCCGCCAGCGTGGCGCCGGATTCGTGCCAGCCGGCCGGCAGCCCGAGCTGGCGGGCGACGGCTTCGCTGCGGCCTACCCAATAGGGATCGGGCAGGGGCGTGGGGCGCAGTTCGGTGAGGAAGGCCGGTCCAAGGGCGGCGAAACCCGGTTTCCAGCGCAAGCCCAGGTCCGCGGCCTCGGTGTCTTCAGCAAGCAAGCTCATGTCCGGATTGTCCGGCACCGCGCGTAACCCCTGGCCGGGCGGGCCATCGGGGGGCGGCCGGTGTCAGGCCGCGAGGGCGGCGGGGGTGTCCCAGAGGCGGGCCCGGTACTGCGCCGGTGGCACGCCGAACCAGCGCTTGCAGGCGCGGAAGAAGTTGCTGGTATCGACGAAGCCCAGCATGTCCGCAACCTCGGTCAGCGTGTGGCGGTCTTCGGCCAGGTACTGCTTGGCCAGCTCGCGGCGGGTGCGGTCGAGCAGCGACTGGAAGGACACCGACTCCTCCTGCAGCCGCCGCTGCAGCGTGCGCTCGGCCAGCCCGAGGCCGGAGGCCACGTCCTGCCGGCGCGGTTCGCCGTGCTGGAGCCGGCGCGCGATCTCGGCGCACACCAGTGTGCTGGTAGTGGTCTGCCCCAGCAGGTTCAGTTGGTCGTCCAGCAGGTGCTCCTGCATCTCGCCCAGCGTTTCGTGAAAGGTGGGCAGCGGCGTGGCCATGTCGGCGGCCGACAGCAGCAGGCGGTTGGCCTCGGCGTTGAAGCGCACCTCGCAGCCGAAGGCCTCGCGGTGCAGGCGGTCGTCGGCCGGGGCGGGGTAGACGAACTCCATCGCCAGCGGCTGCAGCTCGCGCCGCGTGAGCCACTGGCACTGCATGAGCACGGTCAGCAGGGCGTATTCGACGCGCTGGCGCGGAATGGGCAGGCTGCCGCCGGTGTGCCGCATCACCATCCAGCAGCCGCGCGGATCGGATTGCAGCGAAAAGGCGGTGGCGTCCGAAATAACGGCCATGTAGCGCGTGAGCCGCACCAGCGCCGATTCGAGGCTGGAGCTGCACGACATCGCATGCCCCACCGTGCCCAGCTTGCTGTGTGTGGAAGCCAGGTCTCGGTGCAGGCCCAGCGTGGGCCGGCCGGCGCGGGCCACCGCGAGCTGCCAGAGCACCGAGATCTCATCGACCGGGATGCGCGCGTTCTGCCGGTGCAGCGAGTCGGGGTCGAAGCCGGCTTCGCACAGCAGCGAGGGCACATCCAGTCCTTCAGCCTCGAACATCGACAGGACGCCCTCGAGCCACGCGGCCGAACTGGTGCGCAGCTCCGGCTGCGGCATGCAGCCCGCCCGGCGCTGGGTGCCGCGTTGGCGCAGTGGCGTGGAGGCTCCTGAAGTCATTCGTTTGGCTTTGTTGCGATAGCGATGAAAACCGTGCCGGTTTCTAGAATTTTTTTACGCGTTCGGCGGCCCCGGAGTATGGGCGCGGCGCGTCAGACCAGGAATTCCGATTAACCCGGTGTGGAGACAAGAAACATGGAGACAGAGACGAACGCACGCGACTGGCAGGGTCCGGCGGCGGTAAAGAAGACGGCAACGGCCAGGGCCGTCGCCCTGGCGATGGCCGCGGCCGCCCTGGCGGCTCTTTCGGCCTGCGGCGGTGGCGGCTCCGGCTCGTCCGGCTTTGCCTTCCTTCCGGGCCCGCCGCCCGCACCGGCTCCGGCTCCGGCCCCGCCCGCGGCGGATGGCCCCATGGTCCGCCAGACCGTTGCCGGCAAGGTCGAGGGCGTGGACGACAGCGCCAGGACCGGCACCTGGTTCTGGAAAGGCATTCCGTTCGCCAAGCCGCCAGTCGGCGCACTGCGCTGGCGCGCGCCGGCGGCGCCCGAGCCCTGGAGCGGCATCCGCCAGGCCAACAGGTTCGGCAACGCCTGCCTGCAGATCGGCCGCATCTTCAGCCCCGGCGCCAACAACACCTACGACGAGACCATCGGCACCATGCTGGGCAAGCCCAGCGGCAGCGAGGACTGCCTGTTCGTCAACATCTGGCGCCCGGCCACGGAAGAGAAGAACCTGCCGGTGCTGCTCTTCATTCACGGCGGCAGCAACATTTCGGGCTACACGGCCGACCCGCTGTACGACGGCGCGGCGCTGGCCAAGGCCGCCAACGCGGTGGTCATCACCGCCAGCTACCGGTTGGGCATCCTGGGCTTCCTGAACGTGCCGCAGCTGCGTCCGGGCGGCAGCGAGGGCGACGATTCGGGCAACTTCGCGCTGCTCGACAACATGGCGGCGTTGCGCTTCATCCGCGACAACGTCGCCAGCTTCGGGGGCGACCCGGGCAACGTCACGCTCTCGGGCGAATCGGCAGGCGCCACCAACCTGCTGTCGGTGATGACTTCGCCGATGGCCAAGGGCCTGTTCCACAAGGCCTTCGAGATGAGTGGCGGCATCTCGCTGGCGAGCAACCTGCCGCCGGGCACGCTGCCTTCGCTGTCGCCAGCGTCGGTCTCGCTGGCGCAGGGCGAGGCCATCCTCGAGAAGCTGCTCGTAGCCGACGGCACTGCGGCCGATGCGACGGCCGCCAAGAACTACATCGCCACCCGCACGCCGGCGCAGATCGCCGAGTACCTGCGCGCTCAGGACGGCGGCAGGCTGCTGACCACCGTTGTCGCCGCCGGCCTCGGTGCGGTCGGGCCCATTCCCGACGGCGCGGTGATCCCGACCGACCCCATCGGCGCCATCGCCGCCGACCAGTACGCGAAGGTGCCGATGCTCTCGGGCAACACGCGCGACGAGGGCAAGCTCTTCGCGTCGCTGCTGGGCACCATCGGCTTCCCGAAGCCGGGGTGGATCGTCAACGACGCCCAGCGCTTCTCGATGATGTTCAGCTTCGACCCCGATGCGGCGCCCACGCTCAAGGTGGAAGACATCATCGACCCGTTCTACCTTCCGGTAGACAAGGCCGGCACCGGCTACGACGCGGCCACCGCGCTCATCACCAAGGGCCTGTTCGAAGCCAACCGCGACAACCTGCTCGACACGATGAAGACGCGCCAGTCGAACATCTGGCACTACCGCCTCGAGTGGGCCCAGGAAGCCTCCCCCTGGAACGACGTCTACGGCGCGGCTCACGCCTTCGACCTGCCTTTCGTGTTCGGCAATTTCGGTCCCTCGGTGCTGTCGAACGTGATCCGCGGCAAGGCCAACGAAAAGGGGAGGCTGGCGCTGTCGAACGCGGTCATGGCCAGCGTGGGCGCCTTCATGCGAACGGGCGACCCGAACACGCCCGAACTTGGTGCAACCTGGGCGCCCTGGCCCTCGCAGCTGCTGCTCGACGCCACTCCCACGGCCACCAAGATCACGCTCATGCAATGAGCCGCTTCGTTCAATCGTGCAGTGCGGGTTTGTGTCATTGTGCAAATGGCCGAAGCTTGCGTGAATGCGTTGTTCCCGAGCTTTGAAGAAGTCATTTCACATAGGAGTCCGTAGATGCTGGGTTTGATGCAAGACCAACCGCTTCTGATCTCGTCGCTGATCGAGTTCGCCGAGCGCCACAACGGCGATGGCGAGATCGTCTCGCGCCGTGTCGAAGGCGATATCCACCGCTGCACGTGGCGCGACATCGCATCGCGCGCCAAGCAGGTGGCCAACGCGCTGGACGGCGAGCAGCTGCTGTTCAGCGACCGCATCGCCACCCTGGCCTGGAACGGCTATCGCCACCTGGAGCTGTACTACGGCGTGAGCGGCAGCGGCCGCGTGCTGCACACCATCAACCCGCGGCTGCACCCCGACCAGATCGCGTGGATCGCCAACCATGCCGAAGACCAGATCCTGTGCTTCGACCTCACGTTCCTGCCGCTGGTGCAGGCCGTGCATGCGCGGTGTCCCACGATCCGGAAATGGGTTGCACTGTGTGATGCCGACAAGCTGCCGGCCGACAGCGGCGTGCCCAACCTCGTGAGCTACGAAAGCTGGATGGGCTCGCAGCCCACCGACTACGAATGGCCCAGCTTCGACGAGAACTCCGCCTCGAGCATGTGCTACACGAGCGGCACCACGGGCAACCCGAAGGCCGCGCTCTACAGCCATCGCTCGACGATGCTGCATGCGTATGCCGCTGCACTGCCCGACGTGATGCGCCTGTCGGCGCGCGACTCGGTGCTGCCGGTGGTGCCGATGTTCCACGTCAACGCGTGGGGCATTCCGTACTCGGCGGCGCTGGTGGGCTGCAAGCTGGTGTTCCCCGGCGCGGCGCTCGACGGCAAGTCGGTGTACGAGCTCATCGAGGCCGAGGGCGTGACCTTCGCCGCCGGCGTGCCCACCGTGTGGCAGATGCTGCTGGGCCACATGCAGGCGGGCGGCCTGAAGTTCAGCAAGCTCAACCGCACGGTGATCGGCGGCTCGGCCTGCCCGCCGGCCATGATCAAGGCGTTCCAGGACATCTACAACGTGGAGGTGCTGCACGCCTGGGGCATGACCGAGATGAGCCCGCTGGGCACGCTGTGCACGCTCAAGAACAAGCACCTGTCGCTGCCGGCCGACGCGCAGCTGCAGATCCGCATGAAGCAGGGCCGTGCCATCTTCGGCGTCGACATGAAGATCGTCGACGGCGACGGCAAGGAGCTGCCCTGGGACGGCAAGGCCTATGGCGACCTGCTGGTCAAGGGGCCATGGATCGTCAAGGAGTACTTCAAGGGCGAGGGCGGCGATCCGCTCATTCCAGATGAACGCAACCGCGGCTGGTTTCCCACGGGCGACGTGGCCACCATCGATGCCGAGGGCTACCTGCAGATCACCGACCGCAGCAAGGACGTGATCAAGTCCGGCGGCGAGTGGATCAGCTCCATCGACATCGAGAACATCGCCGTCGCGCATCCGGGCGTGGCCATGGCCGCGTGCATCGGCGTGTTCCACCCGAAGTGGGACGAGCGGCCGATCATCGCCGTCGTGAAGAAGCCGAACGCGGAGGTCACGCGCGAGGAGCTGCTGAAGTTCTACGAGGGCAAGACCGCCAAGTGGCAGATCCCCGACGACGTGGTGTTCGTCGAGGCCATCCCGCTGGGCGCCACCGGCAAGATCCTCAAGACGAAGCTGCGGGAGCTGCTCAAGGACTACAAGCTGCCCACGGCATGACCGCCGGGCCCGCCGCGAGCGCCGCGCTGTCGCATACGCGATAGCAAGGCGGCCCCGGCGGCCCTGCTTGCGGGCAATCCCTGTGCGGCGAAAAAAAGGCCGCTTGTACGCTGGCGGTCCGCCTTTCACACCGGAGACTCTTCATGCAATTTGCCATCAAGTCTGTAGCTGCCTGTGCAATGTTGGTGAGCGCTGCCGCGGCGTTCGCCCAGAAGGGCGAGACCGTCAAGATCGCCTGGCTCGACCCGCTGTCGGGCCTGATGGCGGCGGTGGGCACCAATCAGCTGAAGACCACGCAGTTCCTTGCCGAAGAGTTCAACAAGAAGAACCAGTCGGGCGTGAAGTTCGAGATCATCGCGATCGACAACAAGCTCAGCACGCAGGAGACCACCGCGGCCCTGCGTTCCGCGCAGGACCAGGGCGCGCGCTACATCATGCAGGGCAACGGCTCCGGCCCCGCGCTCGCGATCATCGACGCCATCGAGAAGAACAACGCGCGCAACCCGGGCAAGGAGCTGCTGTACATGAACTACGCGGCGGTCGACCCCGACCTGACCAACAGCAAGTGCAGCTACTGGCACTTCCGGCTCGACGCCGACACGTCGATGAAGATGGAGGCGCTGACCACCTGGATGAAGGACCAGCCTGACATCAAGAAGGTCTACATCCTCGGGCAGAACTACGCGCACGGCGTGCAGGTGTCGAAGTACGCCAAGGAAGACCTGAAGGTGAAGCGCCCCGACATCCAGATCGTGGGCGACGACCTGCATCCGCTGGCGCAGGTACGCGACTTCTCGCCGTACATTGCGAAGATCAAGGCATCGGGCGCAGACACCGTCATCACCGGCAACTGGGGCTCCGACCTCTCGCTGCTCATCAAGGCAGCCAACGACTCGGGCCTGAACGTCAAGTTCCTGACCTACTACGCGCCGGGCGCGGGCACGCCCACGGCGATGGGCGCCACCTCGGAAGGCAAGGTCTACACCGTGGCCTATGCCCACTACAACATGGGCGGCGAGATCCAGCAGCTGCTCGCGGGCTACAAGAAGCGCATGAACGACGACCTCACCCAGTCGTCGATCTATCACGTGTTCGCGCTGCTCGATGCCGCCTTCGTCAAGACCAGGTCGACCGACCCGGTGAAGGTGGCGGCGGCCCTGGAGGGCATGAAGATCAAGAGCTTCAACGGCGAGGTCGAGATGCGCAAGTCCGACCACCAGTTGCAGCAGGGCCTCTACATCGCGAGGTGGGAGAAGGCGAGCGCGAAGTACCCGTACGACGCGGAGAACACCGGCTACACCAACGTTCCCGTGAAGTACTTCGAATCGTACGTGGCGAGCACGCCCACGTCGTGCCAGATGAAGCGCCCCTAGGCGTCTTTGTGAACGCGTTTCCTACCCATCGGTAGCAGCTGTCTACCGGCGGGTAGCAAATTGGAGAAACGCGGTGTCGCATGCGCGATAGAAACGGGCCTTTGCAGCACCCCTCTTACGGGCATTCCCTGAGGGGAGGGGCTGCAAACGCTTGTACTCTCGTGCGGCGTTTTGAATCGGTTTGACCAGGAGATATAGATTGAAGTTCGCTCTGAAAATCGCCGCCGCAGCCGTCATCGCTGCCACCGCCACCGGTGCCTTTGCCCAGAAGGGTGAAACCGTCAAGATCGCATGGCTCGATCCGCTGTCGGGCCTCATGGCCGCGGTCGGAACCAACCAGCTCAAGACCTTCCAGTTCTTCGCCGAGGAGTTCAACAAGAAGAACGCGGCGGGCGTGAAGTTCGAGATCATCGGCATCGACAACAAGCTCAGCCCGCAGGAGACCACCAGCGCGCTGCGCTCGGCCCTCGACCAGGGCGCGCGCTACATCGTGCAGGGCAACGGCTCCGGCCCTGCGCTCGCCATCATCGACGCGCTCGAGAAAAACAACGCGCGCAATCCGGGCAAGGAGGCGCTCTACCTGAACTACGCCGCCGTCGATCCCGACCTGACCAACAGCAAGTGCAGCTACTGGCAGTACCGCTTCGACGCCGACACGTCGATGAAGATGGAGGCGCTGACCACCTACATGAAGGACCAGCCGGAGATCAAGAAGGTCTACATCATCGGCCAGAACTATTCGCACGGCCAGCAGGTCTCCAAGTTCGCGAAGGAAGACCTCAAGCACAAGCGTCCCGACATCCAGATCGTGGGCGACGACCTGCATCCGCTGGCCCAGGTGCGCGACTTCGCGCCGTACATCGCCAAGATCAAGGCCTCGGGCGCCGACACCGTCATCACCGGCAACTGGGGCTCCGACCTGGCGCTGCTGATCAAGGCGGCCAACGATGCGGGCCTGAACGTCAAGTTCTACACCTACTACGCCGTGACCACCGGCACGCCGACCGCCATGGGCGCGGCTTCGGACGGCAAGGTCTACCAGGTCGGCTACGCCCACTACAACATGGGCGGCGACATGCAGAAGTACGCCGACGACTTCAAGAAGAAGTTCAACGACGACCTCTACACCACCGACATCTACACGGTGTTCCAGGCGCTCACCGAGGCCTTCGTGAAGACCAAGTCGACCGACCCGGTGAAGGTTGCGGCCGCGATGGAAGGCCTGAAGTTCAAGAGCTTCAACGGCGACATCGAGCTGCGCAAGACCGACCACCAGGCGCAGCAGGGCTTGTACATCACCCGCTGGGAGAAGGCCACCGCCAAGTACCCCTACAGCCCCGAGAACACCGGCTACACGCTGGTGCCGGTGAAGTTCTACGACGCCTACGTGGCGAGCACGCCCACCTCCTGCCAGATGAAGCGTCCCTCCTGATTCCGGGAACGCGCCAACGCGGTCGAGGCCCGACTTCAACACTCGGGCCTTTTTCTTTTTCAACTGACACGAAAGACCGATGAACGTCGAATTCTTCGTCATCTCGCTGCTCAACGGCGTGAGCTACGGCCTGCTGTTGTTCATGCTGAGCTCAGGCCTCACGCTGATCTTCAGCATGATGGGCGTGCTCAACTTCGCGCACGCGAGCTTCTACATGCTGGGCGCCTACTTCGCCTACACGCTGTCGGGCATCGTCGGCTTCTGGCCGGCGCTGGTCATCGCGCCGGTGCTGGTGTTCGCGCTGGGTGCCGCCTTCGAGCGCTACTGCCTGCGCCGCGTCCACAAGTTCGGCCATGTGCCCGAGCTGCTGGTGACCTTCGGTCTTTCGTACCTGATCCTCGAAGTCGTGCAGCTGGTGTGGGGCCGCTCCACGGTGCCGTACGGCCTGCCGTCGGCGCTGCAGGGGCCGCTTTTCACGCTCTACGGCACGCAGTTCCCCAAGTCGCGCTCGTTCATCATGCTGGTGGCGGTGCTGATGCTGGTGTCGGTGTGGCTGCTGCTCACGCGCACGCGCATCGGCCTGGTGATCCAGGCGGCGCTGAAGCACCCCGAGATGGTCGAGGCGCTGGGCCACAACGTGCCGCGCGTCTTCATGCTGGTGTTCGGCGGCGGCGCCGCGCTGGCGGGGCTGGCCGGCGTGGTCGGCGGCAACACCTACGTCACCGAGCCGGCCATGGCCGCGTCGGTGGGTTCCATCATCTTCGTGGTGGTGGTGGTCGGCGGCATGGGCTCGCTGGCCGGTGCCTTCCTGGCCTCGCTGATCATCGGCGTGGTGCAGACCTTCGCCGTGGCCATGGACCAGTCGCTCGCCACCGGCCTGCAGGCCTTCGGCGTGGCGGTGACCGACCAGACCTTCGGCTACGAGCTGCTCAGGCTGACGATCTCGCAGGTCGCGCCGATCCTTCCGTACCTCTTCCTGGTGCTGATCCTCATCTTCAGGCCCAAGGGTCTTCTCGGAACGCGGGAGGACTGACGCGATGAACACCGCAACGACAACCGCTTCGACCTCCACGCCGGTGCGCTACTACCGGTTCAAGCCGCTGAACATCGGCCGCATCCTGATCTGGTCCTTCTTCGCGCTGCTGCTGATCGTGGCGCCGATGATCTTCACCAGCAGCCTGGCGCTGACCATGCTGTCGCAGATCGGCTATCTCATCATCATCTGCCTGAGCTACAACATGCTGCTGGGGCAGGGTGGCATGCTCAGCTTCGGGCATGCGGTGTACGTGGGCATGGGCTCGTTCATCGCCATCCACGCCATGAACCTGGCCGGCGCGGGCAAGCTGCCGGTTCCGCTGGTGCTCATCCCGCTCGTGGGCGGGCTGGGCGGCATGTTCTTCGCCGCGCTCTTCGGCTACGTGTCGACCAAGAAGTCGGGCACCACCTTCGCGATGATCACGCTGGGCCTGGGCGAACTGGTGGCAGCCATGGCGCTGATGTTCCCCAGCTTCTTCGGCGGCGAGGGCGGCATCACCACCAACCGCGTGTACGGCGCCTCGTTCTTCGGGCTCAACTTCGGTCCGCAGAATCAGGTGTACTACCTGATCGCCGTCTACTGCTTCATCTGCACCGGGCTGATGTTCGCCTTCACCGGCACGCCGCTCGGGCGCATGCTGAACGCGGTGCGCGACAACCCGGAGCGCGTGGAGTTCATCGGCTACAACACGCAGCGCGTGCGCTACTACGCCTTCATCATCGCGGGCTTCTTCGCCGGTATCGGCGGCGGGCTGGCGGCCATCAACTTCGAGATCGTGAACGCGGCCGACAGCCTCAACGGGCTGCGCTCGGGCAGCTACCTGCTGTTCACCTTCCTCGGCGGCGCGACCTTCTTCTTCGGGCCCATCATCGGTGCGGCGCTGCTGGTGTTCGCGCTGGTGCTGCTGTCGGAGCTCAGCAAGGCCTGGCTGCTGTACGTGGGCCTGGTGTTCCTGCTGATGGTGATGTTCGCGCCCGGCGGCGTGGCCAGCCTGATCATGATGAACGTGCGCGTGGCGCTGTTCGGCAAGTTCAAGCGCTTCTACCTGCTGTACGTGGGCCTTCTCGTCGGCGCGGCCATCATGCTCGCGGGTGCGGCGGCCATCGTCGAGATGATCTATCACATGCAGCTCAACGCGGCGCTCGGGCCGGTGGTGCCGTTCGCCGGCCTGCAGCTCGACACATCCTCGGCCATGGCCTGGGTGGTCGCCGTGGTCCTGTTCGCTGTCGGCCTGGGCGTGTTCGAGGTGGTGCGCCGGCGCTTCGCGAAGGTATGGGGCCATGCGCAGGAAGAAATCGAAGCCGAGATCAAGCGGCGGGAGACGGCATGACCTATTCACTCGAACTCAAGAACCTGCGCAAGAGCTTCGGCAAGACCGACATCATCCGCGGCGTCGACCTGGCCGTGAAGGCCGGCGAGCGTATCGCCATCATCGGGCCGAACGGCGCGGGCAAGTCGACGCTCTTCAACCTGATCAGCGGGCGGCTCGCGCCCAGCAGCGGCGAGGTGCTGCTCAACGGCACGCGCGTCGACGGCATGAAGCCGTACGAGATCAACCGCATGGGGCTGTCGCGCAGCTTCCAGATCACCAACATCTTCCCGAAGCTCACCGTCTTCGAGAACCTGCGCTGCGGCGTGCTGTGGAGCCTGGGCTACAAGTACACCTTCCTGCGCTTTCTCTCGAACCTCGACGACGCCAACGAGCGCACGGAAGAACTCATCCGCCAGATTGGCCTGGAGAAGAAGCGCGACGTGCACGCGGTGAACCTCACCTATGCCGAGCAGCGCGCGCTGGAGATCGGCGTGACCATCGCGGGCGGCGCCAGCGTGATCCTGCTGGACGAACCCACGGCCGGCATGAGCAAGACGGAGACTTCGCACTTCATCTCGCTCATCAAGCACGTCACCGTCGGCAAGACGCTGCTGACGGTGGAGCACGACATGGGCGTGGTCTTCGGGCTGGCCGACAAGATCGCGGTGGTGGTGTATGGCGAGGTGATCGCCTTCGATACGCCGGCTGCCGTCCGCGCCAATGCGCGCGTGCAGGAGGCTTACCTGGGCTCCGCCGTCGCCGATGCACAAGGGGCTGGACACTGAAATGCTGAAGCTTCAAGACATCCACGCCTACTACGGCAAGAGCCATGTGCTGCATGGTGTTTCCTTCGACGTGAACCCGGGCGAGATCGTCGCGCTGCTGGGCCGCAACGGCTCGGGCCGCTCGACCACCGCCAAGGCCATCATGGGCCTGGTGCATGCGGAGGGCGGCCTGCACTGGAAGGGCCAGGACATCCTGCGCCGAAAGGCCTACGAGATCGCGCACTGCGGCATCGGCTACGTGCCTGAGAACCGCGACATCTTCCCCAAGCTCACGGTGCACCAGAACCTGCTGCTGGGGCAGAAGGGCTCGGGGAAGGGCAGCCGCTGGTCGTTCGACGACATGTACGGCATGTTCCCGCGCCTGAAGGAGCGCCAGCACACCGAGGCCGGCGTGCTCTCGGGCGGCGAGCAGCAGATGCTCACGCTGTGCCGCACGCTGATGGGCGACCCCGACCTGATCATCATCGACGAGCCCACCGAGGGCCTCGCGCCCAAGATCGTCGAGCTGGTGGGGCAGTACCTGCGCACGCTCAAGGACAAGGGCATCTCGGTGCTGCTGATCGAGCAGAAGCTCACCATCGCGATGGAAATCTCCGACCGTGCGCTCGTCATGGGCCACGGCAGCATCGTCTTCGACGGCACCCCCGCCGGCCTGCGCGCCGACGCCACCACCCGAAAGGAGTGGCTGGAGGTCTAGGCCGCTGGATGCGGATTTCCGGACGCAGAGGGCGCGAAGGTTTCGCGAAGGACGCGAAAGCAAGTCAGAAAAAATGATCTGCTTTCCCTTTCGCGTCCTTTGCGAAATCTTCGCGTCTTCTGCGTTCGGTACCCGTTCCCGCATCCACGGCCCTTGTCTCTACAGCGACTGCGTGCCATTGTTGGGCCGCGCGAAACGCCTAGAATCCCCCGAAAAAGAACACTCGTGCTTTTTCTTCTTTTTCTTCACACACCAAGGAACGCAGCATGACGGCTGAATACAAAGTGCTCGGCGACATCGCCGTGATCACCATGACCAATCCTCCGGTCAACGGTCTCGGTTTCTCGACGCGCATCGGCATCACCGACGGCCTGTCCAAGGCCAATGCCGACGACGCCGTCAAGGCCATCGTCATCACCGGCGCCGGCAAGGCGTTCTCGGGCGGCGCGGACATCAAGGAGTTCGGCACGCCCAAGGCGCTGCAGGAGCCCAACCTGCTGAGCGTGATCCTTGCGCTCGAAGCTTCTCCCAAGCCCATCGTCGCTGCCATCCACTCGGTGTGCATGGGCGGCGGCCTCGAACTGGCCCTGGGCTGCCACTACCGCGTGGCCGCTCCCGGCACCAACGTCGCGCTGCCCGAAGTCAAGCTGGGCCTGATCCCCGGCGCGGGCGGCACACAGCGCCTGCCGCGCGTTCTGGGCGTGGAGACGGCCCTGAACATGATCGTCAGCGGCGAACCGGTCAAGAGCGAACTGCTCGCATCGGTGCCCGGCCAGAAGCTTTTCGACAAGCTGGCCGCCTCGGCCGAATCGGTGTTCGACGAGGCCGTGGCCTTCGCCAAGAGCGTGGCCGGCAAGACGGGCGATGAGCTGCCCCTGGTGCGCAACCTGCCGTGCAAGCACCCGCAGGGCGATGCTTACTTCCAGTTTGCGAAGAACATGGTTGGCGGCATGTCGAAGAACTACCCCGCGCCGCTGCAGTGCGTCGATGCCGTGCAGGCCGCCACCAAGATGAAGTTCGACGCCGGCATGGCCGAAGAGCGCCGCATCTTCACCTCGCTGATGTTCACGCCCGAGTCGCTGGCGTTGCGCCACCTGTTCATGGCCGAGCGCGCCGCGAGCAAGATCCCCGACGTGCCCGAGGACACCCCCAAGCGCGAGATCAAGTCGGTCGGCGTGATCGGCGCCGGCACCATGGGCGGCGGCATCTCGATGAACTTCCTGAACGCGGGCATTCCCGTGACCATCCTCGAGATGAAGCAGGAAGCGCTCGATCGCGGCATCGCAACCATCCGCAAGAACTACGAAGCCCAGGTCAAGAAGGGCAAGCTCAAGCAGGACAAGTACGAGCAGCGCATGGCGCTGCTGAGCACCACGCTCAGCTACGACGAGCTGAAGGACGCCGACCTCATCATCGAGGCCGTGTTCGAGGAAATCGGCGTGAAGGAAAAAGTGTTCAAGGAACTCGACCGCGTCGCCAAGAAGGGCGCGATCCTGGCGTCGAACACCTCCACGCTCGACGTCGACAAGATCGCGTCGTTCACCGAGCGTCCGCAGGACGTGGTCGGCATGCACTTCTTCAGCCCCGCCAATGTGATGAAGCTGCTGGAAGTGGTGCGCGGCAAGGCCACCGCCAAGGACGTGCTGGCCACGGTCATGGCCATTGGCAAGAAGATCAAGAAGACGGCCGTGGTCTCGGGCGTGTGCGACGGCTTCATCGGCAACCGCATGATCGAGCAGTACAGCCGTCAGGCCGGCTTCCTGCTGGACGAAGGCGCCACGCCGCAGCAGGTGGACAAGGCCATCGAGAAGTTCGGCTTCGCCATGGGCCCGTTCCGCATGGGCGACCTGGCCGGCAACGACATCGGCTGGGCCATCCGCAAGCGCCGCGCCGTCGAGCGCGCCGACATGAAGTACAGCCGCACGGCCGACAAGCTCTGCGAACTGGGCCGCTTCGGCCAGAAGACCGGGGCAGGGTGGTACGACTACCTGGCCGGCAAGCGCGACGCCATCCCGTCGGAGCTGGTCAACAAGATGATCGAGGACCACCGCAAGGAGCTGGGCATCACGCCGCGCAAGATCTCCGACGAAGAAATCGTGCAGCGCCTGGTGTATGCGCTGGTCAACGAAGGCGCACACATCCTGGAAGACGGCATCGCCTCCAAGTCGGGCGACATCGACATGGTGTACCTCACCGGCTACGGCTTCCCGATCTATCGCGGCGGCCCCATGCACTACGCCTCGCAGGTCGGCCTGTACAACGTGGCCGAGACGATGAAGCGCTTCGCGAAGAACCCGCGCGACGACGCCGAGTTCTGGCAGCCCGCACCCCTGATCCAGAAGCTGGTGGCAGAAGGCAAGTCCTTCGGCTGATGACGACGCGCAGAACCTGAGCCGGGACCAAGACCGCCAATGTTGAAACGCATCTTCCTCGCGCTGCTGCTGGCAGTTGTGCTGCTCGCGGCCGCCGTGGCGGTCAAGACCTGGACCACGCCGTCGCGCCAGCTGGCGGTGGCGCCCGCGCCCAAGCTGGACATCGACCTGCAGGCGGCCGCCAGGCGGCTGTCCACGGCGATCACGTTCCGCACGGTATCGGGCCTCGACGACCCGGCCGCCAACGCGGCCGAGTTCGACAAGCTGCATGCCTACCTGGAGCAGCAGTTCCCGAAGGTGCACGCCACCCTGAAGAAGGAAGTGGTGGGCAACAAGGCGCTGCTCTACACCTGGGCCGGCACCGATCCGCAGGCCAGGCCCGTAGCGCTGATGGCGCACCAGGACATGGTGCCCATCGCGCCTGGTACCGAGAAGGCATGGACGGTCGATCCGTTCTCCGGCGAGATCAAGGACGGCTTCATCTGGGGTCGCGGCACGCTCGACAACAAGAGCAACCTGTTCGCGCAGATGGAGGCCATCGAACTGCTCATCGGCAGCGGCTTCAAGCCGAGGCAGACCGTCTACCTCGTGATGGGCGATGACGAGGAAGTAAGTGGCCTGCGCGGCGCGCTGCCCATCGCCGAACTGCTCAAGTCGCGCAACGTGCGCCTCGACTGGGTGCTCGACGAGGGCCTGCTGGTGCTCGACGGCGTGCTGCCGGGCCTGAAGCAGCCGGCGGCGCTCATCGGCCTGGCGGAGAAGGGCTATGCCACCTTCTTCCTTTCGCTCGACACCGCGCCCGGCCATTCGTCGATGCCGCCGCAGCACAGCGCCATCGGCAGCATGAGCGCTGCTCTGGCGCGGCTCGAAGCCGACCCGATGCCCGGCGGCATCAAGGGCGTGGCCGGCCAGATGTTCGGCGCGCTCGCGCCCGAGATGAGCGGCGTCAATCGCGTGATGCTTTCCAACCTGTGGCTCACCGAGCCGCTGGTGCGCGGCATCCTCGAGAAGAGCCCGAGCAGCAACGCCATGCTGCGCACCACCACCGCACTGACCATCGTGCGCGCGGGCAATAAAGACAACGTGCTGCCCGGCCGCGCCGAGGCTGCCGTCAACTTCCGCATCCTGCCGGGCGACACCATCGCCAGCACCGAGGCGCATCTGCGCAAGGCGCTGGGCAACGACGACATCAAGATCAAGGCCTACCCGGGCAACTCCGAACCGTCACCGGTGTCGTCGACCGACAGCACCGGCTACCGCGCGATCGAACAGGCAGTGCGCCAGAGCTTTCCCGATGCGGTGGTGGCCCCGGGCCTCATGACCGCAGCCACCGACTCGCGCCACTTCAGCATCGTGAGCGACGCCGTCTTCCGCTTCTCGCCGTTCCGCATGAAGAACGAAGACCTCGCGCGCTTCCACGGCAACAACGAACGCCTGGCCATCTCGAATTACGGCGAGATGATCGGCTTCTACCGCCAGCTCCTGAGCAACGCCAACGCTGCTCCGGCGCAATGACGACACCTGCTTACGCAACCTCTTTTCCCTTCCATCTGCTTCAAAGGACCTCACCATGACCAGCGCCGTCATCGTTTCCACTGCCCGCACGCCGCTCGCGAAGAGCTGGAAGGGTGCCTTCAACATGACGCACGGCGCCACGCTGGGCGGCCACGCGGTGCAGCACGCCGTGCAGCGCGCCGGCATCGACCCCGCATCGGTCGACGACGTCATCATGGGCTGCGCCACGCCCGAAGGCGCCACCGGCTCCAACATAGCGCGCCAGATCGCGCTGCGCGCCGGCCTGCCGATCACCACCTCGGGCATGACCATCAACCGTTTCTGCTCCTCGGGCCTGCAGACCATCGCCACCGCAGCCCAGCGCATCATCGCGGGCGAAGGCGAGGTCTACGTGGCCGGCGGCGTCGAGAGCATCTCGTGCGTGCAGAACGAAGCCAACAAGCACATGCTGGCCGACCCGTGGCTGGTGAAGAACAAGCCCGAGATCTACTGGAACATGCTGCAGACGGCCGAGCAGGTCGCCAAGCGCTACAACATCGGCCGCGACGCCATGGACGAATACGGCGCGCAGAGCCAGCAGCGCGCCACCGCCGCGCTGGAAGCCGGCAAGTTCAAGGATGAAATCGCCCCCATCACCGTGCTGGCCGGCGTGGCCGACCCCGTGATGGGCCTGCGTACCAAGGAAGTCACCGTCGAGAACGACGAAGGCATCCGCCCAGGCACCACAAAGGAAGGCATCAGCGGTATCCGTTCGGCCATTCCCGGCGGCCTGATTTCCGCCGGCAACGCCAGCCAGTTCTCCGACGGCGCCGGCGCCTGCGTGGTGGTCGACGAGAAGTACGCGCAGCAGAAGGGCCTGAAGCCCATGGGCCGCTTCCTCGGCTTCGCAGTGGCCGGCTGCGAACCCGACGAGATGGGCATCGGCCCCGTCTTCGCCATTCCGAAGGTGCTCAAGCGCCTGGGCCTCACGGTGAACGACATCGACCTGTGGGAGCTGAACGAAGCCTTCGCCGTGCAGGTGATCTACTGCCGCGACAAGCTGGGCATTCCGGCCGACCGCCTGAACGTGAACGGCGGCGCCATCGCCGTGGGCCACCCCTACGGCGTGAGCGGCCAGCGCCTGACGGGCCACGCGCTCATCGAAGGCAAGCGCCGCGGCGCGAAGAAGGTCGTGGTCACGATGTGCATCGGCGGCGGCATGGGCGCCGCGGGCGTGTTCGAGGTGCTCTGAGCTTCCACCTGAGCCGCTGAATTCGGGTTTCCGAACGCAGAGGTCGCGAAGGTTACGCAGAAGTCGCAGAAGAGAAACCAGAATTTGATTGGTTTTTCTCTGCGACTTCTGCGTATTTTTTGTACCTCTTCTGCGTTCGGCTGTCCGATCCCGATCCCCTGGAGAACACCATGAGCCTTCGTCCCACCCTCGACTTCCTGCTCTACGACTGGCTCGACGCCGAATCCCTCAACCAGCGCGAGCGCTTCGCCGACCATTCGCGCGAGACCTTCGACGCCGTGCTCGACACCTGCGAGCGCATCGCCCGCGAGAAGTACGCGCCGTTCAACCGCACGGTCGACACGCAGGAGCCGCACTTCGATGGCGAGAAGGTCGTGCTGCCGCAGGCCACGCACGATGCGCACAAGGCCTTCGTCGAATCGGGGATGATGAGCGCGGCGCAGGACTACGACATCGGCGGCATGCAGCTGCCCTACACGCTGCAGGCCGCGGCCAACAGCTTCTTCGCGATGGCCTCGGTGAGCATCGGCTCGAACATGCTCACCAGCGGCAACGCCAACCTGCTGATGGTGCATGGCACCGAGATGCAGAAGGAGGTCTTCGCCAAGAACGAGTTCTCGGGCCGCTGGGCGGGCACCATGTGCCTGTCGGAGCCGCAGGCGGGTTCGTCGCTGAGCGACGTGGCCACGCGCGCGGTGCCTGATGGCGACGACTTCCAGAACGATCCGCTGGGTCCGCGCTACCGCCTCACGGGCAACAAGATGTGGATCTCGGCGGGCGACCACGAGCTGACCGAGAACATCGTGCACATCGTGCTGGCGAAGATTCCCGACGAGAACGGCAGGCTGGTGCCCGGCACGCGCGGCATTTCGCTCTTCATCGTGCCCAAGCGCATGGTCGATACCCAGGGCAATCTCACGGGCCAGCGCAACGACGTAGCGCTCGCGGGCCTGAACCACAAGCTGGGCTGGCGCGGCACCACCAACACGCTGCTGAACTTCGGCGAGGGCAAGTACCCGGTCGACGGCAAGGCCGGCGCGGTGGGTTACCTGGTCGGCGAGCCCGGCAAGGGCCTGCACTGCATGTTCCACATGATGAACGAGGCGCGCATCGGCGTCGGCACGGCGGCCACCATGCTCGGCATGGCCGGCTACCACGCCTCGCTCGAATACGCGAAGAGCCGCCCGCAGGGCCGGCTGGTGAAGAAGCCCGAAGCCGCCGGCACGGCGGTCGCCAAGGATTCGGCCGCGCCGCAGGTGCGCATCATCGAACACGCCGACGTGCGCCGCATGCTGCTGGCCCAGAAGGCGTACTGCGAGGGTGCGCTGGCGCTGGAGCTGTACTGCGCCCGCCTTGTCGACGAGCAGAAGACCGGCGACGCGCACGCCGCCGACGACGCGCGGCTGCTGCTGGAGGTGCTCACGCCCATCGCCAAGAGCTGGCCCAGCGAGTGGTGCCTGGAGGCGAATTCGCTGGCCATCCAGGTGCACGGCGGCTACGGCTACACGCGCGATTTCCCCGTGGAGCAGTACTGGCGCGACAACCGCCTGAACATGATCCACGAGGGCACCCACGGCATCCAGGCGGCCGACCTGCTGGGCCGCAAGGTGCTGATGGAGAAGGGCCGCGGCCTGCAGCTGCTGGCCGCGCGCATGACCGACACCATTGGCCGCGCGGCCAAGGTGCCGGCGCTGGCTGGCCACGCCAAGGCGCTGGGCGCCGCGCTGCAGCGCATCGGCAGCGCCACCGAGGCCGCCTGGTCCACCGGCGACCCGGCCGACGCGCTGGCCAATGCGGTGCCGTACATGCAGGCCTTCGGCCACACGGTGCTGGCCTGGATCTGGCTCGACGTCGCGGGCAAGGCCCTGCAAACCGACGCGGAAAAGGCTAGGGCGGTAACAGCTGGCAAGATCGGCGCCACGGACTATTTCTTCCACTACGAGCTGCCGAAAATCGGCGCATGGCTCAACGTGGTCGAAACCCGTGATCCGACCTGTACAGCTTTGCCCGAGGACGCCTTCTGATGGCCACCACCGATTCGCCGAACCCCACCCCCAGCAGCAACACCCCCGCCGCCAAGCCGCCGAAGCCGCATGCGCGGCTGGAGAAATGGATCTGGATCCTGATCTACGGCGGCCTGTTCGTCGTGATCCTGGGCATCGCCACCGGCCGCACCGATGCCGCGCTGGGCTGGTCCATCTCCGTGCCCGGCGGCATCGTGGCACTGGTCGGCTTCGTGCTGATCTACGTGCGTTCGCGCCTTCCCAACACCCCTTCAAGCAAGTAACGAGACCTGCCATGCTCAAGCACATCGTGATGTGGAAGTTCAAGGAGCACGCCGAGGGCGCCGACAAGGCCACCAACCTGCTTAAGGCCAAGGCGCTGCTCGACGCCTGCGCGAAGCTGTCGCCCGGCACGCTGCGCTTCGAAGTGGCCATCGCCCAACCCGGGCTGGAAGCCACCTACGACCTTGTCCTTTATTCGGAATTCACCGACGCCGCCGCCCTGGCGGCCTATGCCGACCATCCGCAGCACGTGGCCCTGAAGCCATTCATCGGCGCGGTCCGCGAAGCCCGCCAGTGCATGGACTACACGATCTGAAACACAACCCGAACCCCGGAGACAAGCCATGACCGCACGCACCGTCCAGAAACTCTTCGACCTCACCGGCAAGACCGCCCTCGTCACCGGCGGCTCGCGCGGCCTGGGCCTGCAGATGGCCCACGCGCTGGGTGAGGCCGGCGCGAAGATCATGCTGAGTTCGCGCAAGGCCGACGATCTGGAGCAGGCGGCCGCCGAGCTGCAGGCCGCCGGCATCGACGCGCGCTGGATCGCCGCCGACTGCTCTAAGGAGGAAGACACCCGCCGCCTGGCCGACGAGACCCTGCAGCGCATGGGCGCGGTCGACATCCTCGTGAACAACGCGGGCGCCAGCTGGGGGTCTCCGGCCGAGAGCCACCCGGTCGAGGCCTGGGACAAGGTGATGAACCTCAACGTGCGGGGCTACTTCATCCTGTCGCAGCAGATTGCCAACGGCTACATGATCCCGAAGAAATCGGGCCGGATCATCAACATCGCCTCCATCGCGGGCCTCAACGGCAACCCGCCCGAGATGCAGACGCTGGCCTACAACACCTCCAAGACCGCGGTCATCGGCTTCACCCGCACGCTGGCTGCCGAATGGGGCAAGTACAACATCAACGTGAACGCCATCTGCCCGGGCTTCTTCATGACGAAGATGGCCGCGGGCCTCATCAAGTCGCTGGGCGAGGAGAAGATGGCCGCGCAGGCGCCTCTGGGTCGCCTGGGCGACGAGGAGGACCTGAAGGGCCTGACGCTGCTGTTCGCGAGCGACGCCGGCAAGCACGTCACCGGCCAGTGGCTGGCGGTGGACGGCGGCGTGAGCGTGGTGCTCGGCGCAGCTTGAAATGACCACCCCCAGCCTCGCCCACTTCGTGTGGCTCGGACACCCCCTCGAGGGGGCGCACCCTGCGGCCCGGCGAAGCCGGTTCCGCGGGAGCCCGCGAACGGGCCGCGCAGAGGTGCAGGAGGCTGGCAAACTGAAATGACCGATCAAACCGACGACATCAATTTCCGCTCGTACACGAGCCGCATCCCTTTCGCGCGCCACCTGGGCTTCGAGCTGACGAAGTTCGAGAACGGCGAATCGGAGATCCTCTACACCGCCAAGCCCGAGCACCTGAACACCTTCGACGTGACGCACGGCGGCGCCTGCATGACGCTGCTGGACATCACCATGGCCGCTGCCGCGCGCAGCATCGCGCCCGAGATGGGCGTGGTCACCATCGAGATGAAGACCAGCTTCATGCAGCCCTCGGTCGGCCCGCTGCACGCGCGCGGCACGCTCATTCACAGGACGGCGACGCTGGCTTTCACCGAGGCCAGAATCTACGACGAGCAGGAGCGCGTGTGCGCCCACGCCACCGGTACCTTCAAGTACGTGAAGCGCCGGCTGCCGACCGGCCCGGCCAGCGCCAACGAGATGCGCCCGCCCTCGACCGACTGACCCGACCCTATTTCTCCCCCGGAGCCTTCCATGCCCACCAACAAGCAGATCCATCTCGACAACCGCCCCGAGGGCGAGGCCATCGCCAGCAACTTCAAGCTCGTCACGGCCCAGACCCCCGAACTCAAGGACAACCAGGTCCTGGTGCGCCACCACTACATGAGCCTCGACCCGTACATGCGCGGGCGCATGAACGACTCCAAGAGCTACGCGCAGCCGCAGCCGCTGGGCCAGACGATGCAGGGCGGCACGGTCGGTGAAGTGGTGGAAAGCAAGCACCCCAAGTACGCCGTGGGCGACAAGGTGGTGGGCTTCGGCGGCTGGCAGGAATACAGCGTGGTCGATGCCTCGCAGCCCGGCGCGCTGAAGAAGGTCGACACCACGCACGTGCCGCTGTCGCACTACCTCGGCGCCGTCGGCATGCCGGGCGTGACCGCCTGGTACGGGCTGGTGAAGATCATCGCGCCCAAGGCCGGCGAAACGCTGGTCGTCACAGCCGCCAGCGGCGCGGTCGGCAGTGCCTTCGGCGCGCTGGCCAAGGCGCGCGGCTGCCGCGTGGTCGGCATCGCGGGTGGCGCCGACAAGTGCAGGTACGTGACGGACGAGCTGGGCTTCGACGCCTGCATCGACTACCGCCAGCACCCCGACCTCAAGTCGATGAGCGCGGCGCTCAAGGAAGCCTGCCCGGACGGCATCGACGGCTACTTCGAGAACGTCGGCGGCTACATCTTCGACGCGGTGCTGCTGCGCGCCAACGCCTTCGCCCGCGTGGCCCTGTGCGGGATGATCGCGGGCTACGACGGCCAGCCGCTGCCGCTGGCCAACCCGGCGCTGATCCTCATCAACCGCATGAAGATCGAAGGCTTCATCGTCAGCGAGCACATGGAAGTGTGGCCCGAGGCGCTGGCCGAGCTGGGCACGCTGGTGGCCACTGGCAAGCTCAAGCCGCGCGAGTCGATCGCGCAGGGCATCGAATCTGCGCCCGAGGCATTCCTGGGCTTGCTCAAGGGCAAGAACTTCGGCAAGCAACTGGTTAAGCTGATCTGATGCATCAATGAGCTGAACGCACGGCAAGGAGGCCGGCCATGCGCGCCGCGCCGGGCCGCCCTAAGCCAGCGCGCACCGCAGTGCAGAGCACGGAGGTATTCGAATGGACTCGACGCACGAGGTCTTCAACCAGCCCACGCCGCTGGTGGACTACAACCTCTTCGACACCAACCGGCCCCTGCGCGATGCGCTGAAGTTCAACGCGCCCGCGCTGCAGACCGCGCAGCTGCACGAACTGGGCGCAACCCTCGGTTCGGCCGGCATGCAGGCGCATGCACGGCTCGCCAACATCCACACGCCCGAGCTGCACACGCATGACCGCTTCGGGCGGCGCATCGACGAGGTGGAGTTCCATCCGGGCTATCACGCGCTGATGAGCGCCGCGGTGGGCGCCGGGCTGCACGGCACGCCGTGGACCGGCACATCGGCCTCGCCGCACGTGCTGCGCGCGGCTGGCTTCATGCTCTTCACCGAGCTGGAGCCGTCGATTCTCTGCCCCGTCTCCATGACCTATGCCGTTGCACCCGCGCTGCGCGGCAACGCGGCGGTGCATGCCGACTGGGCGCCGAAGCTCGGCAGCCTCTGGTACGACCCGGCGCTCAAGCCCTTCAGCGACAAGCCCGGCGTGACCATGGGCATGGGCATGACCGAGAAGCAGGGCGGCTCCGACGTGCGGGCCAACACCACCCAGGCCGTGCGCGACGGCACCAGCGACGCCTGGGGCGAGCGCTACGCCATCACCGGCCACAAGTGGTTCTTCTCGGCGCCGATGTGCGACGCCTTCCTGGTGCTGGCCCAGGCACCCGCCGGGCTTTCGTGCTTCTTCCTGCCGCGCGTGCTGCCGGACGGCTCGCGCAACGCGATCCGCATCCAGCGGCTGAAGGACAAGCTGGGCAACAAGGCCAACGCGAGCTCCGAGGTGGAGTTCCATGGCGCCATCGCATGGCTCGTGGGCGAGGAGGGGCGCGGCATTCCGCAGATCCTCGAGATGGGCACGATGACGCGGCTCGACTGCGCGCTGGGCACCAGCGGGCTGATGCGCCAGTCGCTGGCCATCGCGCTCAACCACGCGACGCAGCGCATGGCCTTCGGCAAGGCGCTGATCGACCAGCCGCTGATGAAGAACGTGCTGGCCGACCTCGCACTGGAGAGCGAGGCCGCCACCGCGCTCGCCATCCGCCTCGCGAGGGCCTTCGACAACCAGTCCGACGAGCACGAACGCCTGATGGCCCGGCTGCTCACGCCGGTCGCCAAGTTCTGGATCTGCAAGCGCGGCAGCGCCTTCGCGCAGGAAGCCATGGAATGCCTGGGCGGCAACGGCTACGTGGAGGAGGGCGGCGAAGGCATCATGGCCCGCATCTACCGAGAGATGCCGCTCAACTCCATCTGGGAAGGCGCGGGCAACATCATGGCGCTCGACCTGCTGCGCGGCCTGCGCAAGGGCGACGCGGTGGCCACGCTGGCGAAGGAACTCGCACCTGCGCGCGGACATCACGCCGCGCTCGACCGGCTGGCCGATGCGCTGCCGGCGCGCATCGAGGCGATGGCTTCGGAAGCCGAGGCCCGCCGTCTCGCGCAGGACGTGGCGCTGGCCGTGCAGGCCGCGCTGCTGGTGCAGACGGCGCCGGCTGCAGTGGCCGGCGCGTTCTGCGCATCGCGCCTGGCCGGCGACTGGGGCAATGCCTTCGGTACGCTGGGCGCAGGCACCGATTTCGACGCCATCATCCAGCGCGCACAGCCGCGCTGAAGCAACACGAACGACAACCCACGGGAAACACCATGGCCGACCTGATCCTCCATCACTACCTCACCTCGCCGTTCTCGGAGAAGGTGCGCCTCATCCTCGGCGCCAAGAAGCTGCCGTGGAAGTCGGTCTTCATCCCGCCGATCATGCCCAAGCCCGACGTGGAGGTGCTCACCGGCGGCTACCGCAAGACGCCGTTCCTGCAGATCGGCGCCGACATCTATTGCGACAGCGCGCTCATCGCCGACGTGCTCGAGCATCTGCGGCCCGAACCCACGCTCTATCCGGAGCCTGAAAAAGGCATGTCGCGCATCCTCGCGCAGTGGGCCGACACCACGCTCTTCTGGGCCGCCATGGCCTGGAACCTGCAGCCCAGGGGCGCGGCGGAAGTGTTTGCCAAGGCGCCGCCCGAAGCCGCGAAGGCCTTCGGCGAGGACCGCGGCAAGATGAGCGCGGGCAACATGACCCGCCTGCGCCCGGCCGACGCCACCAGCGCCTACAAGTCGTACCTGCGCCGCCTGTCGGACATGCTCGACGAGAAGCCCTACCTGCTCGGCGAGGTGCCCAGCATCGCCGACTTCTCCGCCTACCACCCGCTGTGGTACACGCGGCGCATAGAGTCGGTCCGCACCATCCTCGACCTCACGCCCGCGGTGATCGACTGGATGGACCGCATGGCCGCCATCGGCCACGACGTGCCCGAGAAGTTCTCGAGCGAGGAAGCCATCGCGGTGGCGAAGGCCTCGACGCCGAATTCACTGCTGACCGACAGCACTTTCCAGGACGACCACGGCATCCCGCTGGGCACCGCAGTCACCATCCGCGCCGAGAGCTTCGGCCTCGAAGAGACGCTCGGCACGCTGGTCGCCGCCACGCGCACGCACTACACGCTGGAGCGCAGCAGCGAGCGCGTGGGCACGGTGCATGTGCACTTTCCGCGGATCGGGTATGTGCTGAAGAAGGCTGAAGCCTAGAGGCGTCCGACGTAGCTGGCGAAGTCATGTCTAGCGCTTGGACACCCCGATCGGGATCGGGGAACAGTCAGGCAGCTTCAGCGCTTCGTAGTCAGGGTGAAACTGGATCACCACGAAGTCGTTGCTCGCCTCCCTCGACATCCTGTTGTCCGCATAGATGCTCGATGTCGTTTCGAGCCTGAGTTCGGTCGGTTGGAGTTGCTGGTATGCGCGGGTGGCGTTTTCGGAGCGCTGTCTTGCCAGTTGCCTGGCTTGGGCTGGTGTTCTGCCCGGGACCTGGACGGTGGCGCCTGCGTCGATTGAAACCTCGAGGTACTTCGGAAACGCCGAGTTCGCCCGGTCAATGAACTCCGCCAGCTTCGCTATTTGTGCTGGCTCGAGGTCTGCGGCACCTTCGGCAAAGGTCAGCCTTGTTAGCACGATGGGCTTGCAAGCCATGGCGCTGCAACCTGTCAGTGTGGCGGCGATGACGAGGAAGAACTTGATCGTGCATTTCATCTGGATGCTTTCGCAACAACGCCAAGAATGTACGCAGCGATGCTGTCGGCGTTGACACGCGAGCGGGGGTCTTCCGCGTGGTCCCTCGCGTGCTTCGTTCCATACCAGGGATCGAATGAACTGAAGGTGTCGTCGAAGTGCGTGACCTCGTGAATCAATGTCAGGAGCTTCGAATCACCATCGCGAATGATGTCCGTATCGTAGATGAGCATGTTCTCCGGGAGGTCGCAAAAACTCAGTCCGATTGCAATGGTGCGTGTCGCTGTGTCCGGTTTGCAAACCGCCGCTACGGTCTCGATCGGGTCGCTTACGAAGATGCAGCCGAGATTTTTCTTGTTTGCTTCGGAGTACCGGATGAAGTTCTCGCATCCCAGTCCCTCGAGTACTCGCTTGCATGCTGCCAGCCCTTTCTGGAGATGCTCTCGCATCGATTGGTCGGCCACACCAAACCATTCCTGCACTCGCGCCTGCGCATCTTTGTCCCATCGCTCGAGTTCCGGGAGGCGCTGCTTCGCAATGAACGCTACGGCCTGATCGCGCAGCTTGAGCACCATTGCGCAAAACTCCCTGTTCGTCATGTTTGGGCAGATTCTTTCGACCAGCTCCGTTCCAGGCGGGTGGATCACACTCTTGTCTACCGTTTTCTTGAATGCCGCCAATTCATTCTCGTCTGTGGCGGTTGCCTGCATGGTCATTGCCGCGAGGCCCGGTCCGGTTCCACCTGCATGCCACGCTCCGTCGTCGCATGTTGCCCATTGCTGCAGGGTGGAAAGTATGGGCTGCGGCACCGGGCAGTGGCAGACCACTACGTCTCCTTCCAGCGCTGCCTCCGATATGAATTGAGGGCGCCGCGGCCCTCCTGTCTTGGCAATAACGCCCACGCTGTTGCAGCCTTCGCAATAGGCCCTGCCGCCGATCAAGGCGACCCGGTGCCCGTAAAAGTCGAGCATGGGGCCGTCGTAAGGCAGTACCCGTCCGCCCGGCGCTGGCGGATCGCCGACTACGAGAATTTTTCGCTCCATTCGCTACGCTCCCTGTTGATGACGGGGGCGTTGTATGCGGCAGCAATTGCCAACACTGTTGTCTATGGTCAACCGTCTGGTTCTTTGTCACGGAGGAGTGGGTTTTCGGTCCGCAGAGTGCTGAGGATGTGGCCGGGGCCGGCTTGAGGGGCCGCAGGCATGCGTCACACGAACGACAGTCAACCGTGCCGCAAAGGGTTCCAATAGCCGATGCAGAGTCAACCAAAGGAAAGCACCCAATGATTCAGGACTTCAAGGGCAAGACCGCCGTTCTCACCGGCGCGGGTTCGGGCTTCGGCCTGGAGTGCGCGCGCATCGGCGCCGCCCGCGGCATGAACCTCGTGCTGGTCGACGTGCAGCAGGATGCGCTCGACAAGGCCCAGGCCGAGATGGAAGCGGCCGGCGTGCAGGTGCTGGCGCGCAAGGTCGATGTGTCGGACGCGGCGCAGATGGAGGCATTGGCCGCTGCCGTGAAGGAGCGCTTCGGTGCGCCGCACTTCGTCTTCAACAACGCGGGCGTGGGCGCCGGCGGCCTGGTGTGGGAGAACACCGTGGCCGACTGGGAATGGGTGCTGGGCGTGGACCTGTGGGGCGTGATCCATGGTGTACGCCTGTTCGTGCCGATGATGCTGGAGGCTGCGGCCAAGGACCCGTCCTACCGCGGCCACGTGACCAACACGGCCAGCATGGCCGGCCTGCTCACGCCGCCCAACATGGGCATCTACAACGCCGCGAAAGCCGCGGTGGTGAGCCTTACCGAGACGATGTACCAGGACCTGAACCTCGTCACCGACCAGATCGGCGCGAGCCTGCTGTGCCCGTACTTCGTGCCCACCGGCATCACCAGCAGCGAGCGCAACCGTCCGAACGCGCCGAAGGAAAGCGAGCTCACCAAGAGCCAGCTGATCGGCCAGGCGATGAGCAACAAGGCTGTGAGCAGCGGCAAGATCACGGCCGCCGAAGTGGCCGCCAAGGTGTTCGAAGCCATCAGCGACAACCAGTTCTACGTGTTCAGCCATCCGAAGGCGCTGGGCAACGTGCGCAGCCGCATGGAGAACATCGTCTCCATCACCAATCCGGCCGACCCGTTCCTGGAGCGGCCCGAAATCGGCCAGAAGCTGCGCGAGCAGTTGCGCTCGGCCTGAGCCGGGGCGTTCAGCCGGCCTGCAGTTCGGCCACGAGCGCTTCGACACGGGCAAGCGCGCTGGCGATGGAGCGGTCGAGCAGGTCGCCATGGTCTTCAGCGTGCTCGATCGCCACGCTGTGCACTTCGTTGAGCCCGAGCAGCGCCAGCGGGCTCGCGATGCCCGGCGTGAGCAGGTCCATCTGCGCCTGGAATCCGCCCGGCCCGTAGCCGCTGCTGCCGCACGAGGTGAGCAGCACCGTGCGGCGGTGTCGCTCGGCCAGCAGCGGCACGTACGGGTTCTCGCGGGCGCGGTCGAAGTCGAAGGTCGAGCCGATGCGCACGATGTTGTCGATCCACGACTTCAGCGGCGCGGGCATTCCGAAGTTGTACATGGGCGCGCCGATCACCAGCACGTCGGCGCGGCGGAGCTCGCCGATCAGTGCGTCGCTTTCGGCGAGCACCGCGTGCATCCACGGCTCACGCTGCCCGGCCGGCGTATAGCCCGAGGCGATCCACTCGCCCGTGACGTTGCCGGGCGGCGTGGCGCCGATGTCGCGGTAGATCACTTCGTCGTCGGGCCGGGCTGCCCGCCAGGTCGTCACGAAGTGATGGCTGAGGCGGCGCGAATGCGAGCCGTGGACATGCGTGCCCGAACGGCCGGGGCGGGCGCTGGCGTCGATGTGGAGCAGTGTGGTCATGGTGCGGTCCTCTTTGACATGAAGGGTTGGATGAAGAGAATTCAGCTGTTTGCCTGGCATGGAGAGAAATTTATCGGCGCACCGCCAAGGCGACAAACGACGATTTCTTTGCGTTGCTGAAAAATGAATTCATCTATGGCCAACCTTCGCCAACTCCCGCCGCTGGCGGCGCTGCGCGCCTTCGAAGCCGCGGCGCGGCATTGCAGCGCCAAGCTCGCGGCCAACGAGCTCTCGGTGACGCCCACGGCCATCAGCCACCAGGTGCGTCAACTGGAGGATTCGCTGGGCGTGGCGCTCTTCATCCGCCAGCCGAGGCAACTGGTGCTCACTCCGCAAGGCAGGGAACTGCAGGCGGTGCTCGGCGAATCGTTCAACGCGATGGCGAATGCCGTTGCGCGGCTGCGTGCGCCGCCTGAGCGCATGGCCATCACGCTGTCGACCACGCCGGCGGTCGCGGCGCGATGGCTGCTGCCGCGCGTGAGCACGCTGCGCGCGCTGCATCCGCGACTCGACCTGCGCATTCACGCGTCGCACGACGCGGTGGCGCTCGATGGCGTCACGGCCGACCTCGCGATCCGCTACGGACGCGGGCAGTGGCCGGGCATGGTGTCTGAAAAGCTGTTCGACAACGTCTTCGCGCCCGCGTGCAGCCCCGCGCTCAAGCTGCGCCGGCCCGACGAACTGGCGCGGCACACGCTGCTGCACTTCACGGTGCCCGGCAGCAAGAGCCAGCCCGGCACATGGGCCGCGTGGCAGCAGGAAGCGCAGGTGCCGGGCCTCGACGTATCGGCGGGGCCGGTGTTCTCCGACGAGACGCACACGGTGTGGGCCGCGCTGCAGGGCCAGGGCGTCGCGCTGATGAGCCTGGCGCTGATCGCGGACGAACTGCGCGCGGGCAATCTCGTGCAACCCTTCGGCCCGGAACTGCCGGGGTTGCCGTTCCATCTCGTCTGCCCCCAGGCCCGGCGCGACGAACCCGCCGTGGCGGCGGTGTTCGAGTGGGTGAGGGAGCTTCAGCCGCCCGGCGCGAATAGCTGACTTCGCGTGCAATGACTTTCGACACTGGTGGCGGCCGGTCCGGGCTTCTAGAGTCCGCGCGAGGATCGGGCGGTGCCTTGCGGTGTACCGGTTGTTAACTATTACGCAGGCCGTCGAGCTTTGTTCGCCGGGCCTCTTCTCACGCGCGAGGTTCGCGCAGTAATCCCTTAGCCCGGCCGGATCCTTTCCTTAACCTTCGGACACTTTCTTTGATGAAGGTCAGAAAAGGTTGCCCCGACGCAGCCGGCCTTCTTCAGCGGACCCCATGCATATACGCGAGATATCGCGAAGAGGAGGACAGTCATGCGAACCCCGTTCCTGCGCGAAGGCAGCCCGGACGAACCAACCTCGGTGCCCGGGCGCGGCGCGGCGCTCAGGGCGCTGCTGCCGGTCGTGATGTGCTTCGCCGCCGCAGTGGGGTTCGTGCTGATGGCGCTGTTCGTCCAGAACATCGTGGCGGCATCGGTGTTCACCACGGCCGCCATCGTGTTCCTTGGGATCGGGCTGATCCTCGGCCTGAGCATGTGGGTCTTTCCGGGCCTGCCGCGCTAGATGCCCGGGCGGGAAGAAAGCATGGCCGGCAAGCCTGGCACGGCTCCCATCCTTCGCATCGGCAGCTGGCGCCTGACCTTCATCGGCGCTGCGATCGGGCTGCTGATCGTGCTGGCCGTGCTCATGAAATGGATTGTCGAACTGCAGGTCGAGGCCGCGCAGGAGCGGCGCCTGAGCGAAGCCGTCGCGCGCGAGGCTGCGGCACGCTGCCATGAGAGGACGCCGCTTCAGGCGGTCAGGGAATGCCTGGCCGAGCTTGCCGCCGGCGCTGCCGCTCGTCCGCAGGAGCGCTGAGCGAAGCCGGTCAGTCGTCGCTGATCCACTGGCCGGAAGCGGGGTGCACGACGGCGGGCTTGCCGCCCAGCATGAGCGACTCCTCGTCGGGTTGCGCCGCGTTCTGTGCGGCCACGTCGAACTCGATCCGCAGTGCCTTCGCCACGGAGGCGTCCTCGATAGGCAGCTCCCATGTCAGGAAGACCAGGTTGCAATCCGTGCCCTCCGCGAAGTCGGCCGCGTCGAAGCCGTTGCTGCCGCGCCGGATCACGGCATGAGGCTGGCCGGTGTCGAAGATCACCACCGTGCCTCGCCTCAGCGGAATGCGCCGGTCCGCGAAGGGGAAGTGCAGGTCCAGTCCCTTGTCCTCGCTCATGAAGAGATTGCAGAACGCCGCGAAGCCGTACCGGGTGCCGTCGTGGTGGTACTTCGCACCGCGGCAGGCCATCAGGGCGATGTCGCTGGAGGCCAGCACCCCGGGCAGGCTCTGCGCCCGCGCCCAGTCGGACGCGGCCTGGACGCAGAGCCGGTAGTCCGGCCAGCGCGCGCGGGCCCGTGCGAGGGGCAGGGGCTCCACGTCTCCGAGCTCCAGCGCGAGTTGCGAGGAAACCTCCCGGTCCCAGTCGGCGAGCAGGCGAGCGGGAGGCATGGGCACGTCCACCATGCCGGTCAGCACAACCTCGCTCACGCTGCGGCTGCGGAGGCGGTCGCCGCCGCTGTGGAAGAAGGAGATCAGCGCCTGGTTCATCGGTGGGCAGTGTAGTAAGCACGTCGCGCCTGTCGCCCGGACTGTCAATGACGGGATCATCCGGTTCCCCCGGAGGACGCCATGAGGAAAATCCGCGTTGTTGGCGCTCGGAAAATACCCTTAGGAATATTTGAGTACCAAAGAGTTAACATTTGGAGCACATCAAGCACACGAGAAGGCAGCACCCCATGGAGACATATCCGACCCTGAGGCAGGCCACAGGCGTGGCCCGCACCCTGAGCAAGCACTCGTCCTGCACCATGGTGGTCTACCGCGTGACGGAGGAAAAGTTCGTGACCGCGCATCCGTCCGACACGGTCAACGGAACCATCGAGGCTGTCTACCGTGATGGCTATGTGGTGCCGACGCTGCTGAGCAAGACGCGCTGAGACGAAGCCGGACACCACCTCGAGTTGCAGGCCTCCTTCGGGAGGCCTTTCTTCATTTCACGACGACGCGGGCACCGCCTGCATCAGCAGCGTCAGTGCCTTGCGCAGGCTCGGGACCGACGAGCTTTCGCCCTTGTCGAAACCCAGGCGCACCACGACGAGGTCGTGCGAGGGAACGATCAGCACCACCTGCCCGCCGGCGCCGAGCATGTAGTAGGCCGAGGTCGGCACCGGCCATGTGCTCGTTCCGTTGAGCCAGAAGAAGCCGCCGTAGATCGGGCGCTTGTCGGCCGCCCACGTCGGCGCGAGCGTGCTCACGAACCTGACGAAGCCCTCGGGCAGGATGCGCTCGCCGTTCCACACGCCGTCCTGCAGGTACAGGTTGGCCAGGCGCGACCAGTCGCGTGCCGACATGAAGTCGTAGCCCTGTCCCATGAAGTTGCCGTAGGGGTCGGTCTCCAGCGTCATCGTGCGGATGCCGATCTTGTCGAACAGGTTTCTCTGCGGGAACGACAGGTATTCCTCGCCGCGTTTTTCCACGGCCAGCCGGATCAGGTAGTTCGCCAGCACCGGGTCGGTGTTGCGATAGCGGCCGATGGTGTTGGGCGGCCATTGCTGCGGCCGCGTGGCGGCGTAGTTGAAGATGTTGATGCGGCCCGTGTAGAAGTAGACGTGGTCGGGGTACGTGCCGTTGGGGTCGAAGTCCGGATCGTCGGGCGCCTTGATGCGCAGGCCGCTCGACATGTGGAGGATGTCGGATATCCTGATTTCCTTGCGCTTGTCGTCCGCGCCTTGCCATTCCGGAATGGGCGCGCGCTGGTCGAGTTGGTATTCGCCCTGTTTCATCAGCACGCCCATCATGGTCGCGGTCACGCTCTTGCCCATCGACCACGACTCCAGCGGCGTGCCCGGGCCGATGCCGTTCATGTAGCGCTCGCCGACGATGCGCCCCTTGTGCGTGACAACGAAAGCCGCCGTGTAGGCCTCGGGCAGCTCGAAGGCCGCGTCGACCGCCTGGCTCACCTTCGCGGTGTCGATGCCGGGCGGAGTGCCGCCAGGCATGACGTCGCCCATGGGCCATGCCTGGGTCGACGCGTCGGGCAGGGCGCTCTTGACCGCCACCGGCGTGAAGAACACGTCGTCCCTGCCCGGCGGCAGCGTGATGCAGCCCTGCGAGCCGTAGTAGCGGGCCGTCAGCGTCGGGCCGTTGGGAATGGTGATGCGGACTTCCTTCTTCGCGCGGTCGACCACCGGCGTGCCGACCTTCTTGCGCTGCGCGTAAGGGCCGGTGAAGTAGCCCACGCTCTCGGCCGCGACGGCGGGGTCGAGCCCGGTGATGAAGGCCGCCGAGCACATCGCCTTGGCGTAGCCCGAGGTGTTGTGCTCCAGCGGATCGCCCGGCGGCGGCACGTACGGCGTCTTGAGTTCGTAGCTTCTGGCGCGTGCGATGAGGGCTTCGCGCGCCGGCAGTTCGGGTGTGTTCGTGGCGGGCGGCGTGGTTCCGCCGGTGCCCAGTCCCATGCCTATTCCTCCACCTCCGCCGCCGCCCCCACCGCCGCCTCCGCATGAGGCCAAAACCATTACAAGAAGCGCGCCTGTCGCAATGGCAACGGGCACGCCGGCAAACCTCTTCATAGGGGGCTCCTCGCTTAGTTGTTGCCGGAGTCTGCGCGAAACCGGTAACAGACTGCAAGCCCGGTCTTCAGATTCCGCTCAGGCTGCGGTGGCCTGCGATGCGATCCACTCCCACACGGCGCGTAACGCCGGCTCGTCTTCCCTGCCGTTCGCAACGGCAAGAAAGTAGCTGCCCGTGTCCAGCACAGGCCCGAAGGGCTGCACCAGCGCGCCGCTGCGGAGTTCCTCGGCCGAGAGCGTGAGGCTCAGCAGCGCCACGCCATGCCCGGCGAGCGCGGCCAGCATGGCGTGCGTCTCGTCGGAGAACGACAGGCCCGATGCCTTCATCGCGCGCCCCCTCGGCGGCGCGATGCCGGCTTCGCGGAACCAGCGCGGCCACACGGCTGGGGCGAGCGCCTGCGGCTGCCAGTCGCAGTGGATCAGCCGGTGCTTCGGCAGATCTGCCGCGTCCTTCAGGCCGAGCATCGGGCTGCACAGCGGCGCGTAGCGCTCGGGCATCAGTTCGCGCGACACCAGCCCCGGCCAGTTGCCGTTGCCGGAGCGCACCGCGATGTCCGCCTCGCCGCGCGCCAGGTCGACCAGCGTGTCGCTCGCATGCAGCCGCAGTTCCACACCGGGGCAGGCCTTGCGGAAGGCATCCATGCGCGGCAGCACCCAGCGCGCGGCGAAGGCGGTGTTGGTGCTCAGGGTCACGGCCTGCGAGGCGGAAGGGCGGCGCAGCCTGTCGACACCGGCCTCCAGCAGGTCGAAGCCTGTGCGCAGGTCGTCGAAGAGGCGCTGGCCAGCAGGCGTCAGCGCAAGCTGGCGCGTGAGGCGGCGAAAAAGCGGCTGGCCCAGCGTGTCTTCGAGCGCGCGCACCTGGTGGCTGATGGCCGATGGCGTCACCGAGAGCTCCTGCGCAGCCCGCTGGAAGCTCAGGTGTGCGGCCGCGGCCTCGAAGGCGCGCAGCGAGAGCAACGCAGGCAGACGGCGCGGCGTGCGGACAGGTGAGCCAATCTCGTTCATCGGTGGAGAAATGATCGTTTGTGAAGCTGGCTCCTGAAACCTAGATTCAAGGCCTGCGCTCCATTCTGGCAGCGCGAAACGAAAGAAGGAAACTCATCCATGACGAACGCGACCATGAACATCCTCCACATCGACGCCAGCGCCCGGCCGGGCCGTTCCGACACCGACCTGCACGGCTCGCACACCCGCCGCCTTTCCGCGCGCTTCGTCGAACGCTGGCTCGAGGCGCGGCCCGGCGACCGCGTCGATTACCTCGACGTGGGCCAGCAGCCGCCCGCGCACGTCAGCGGCCGCTGGATCCACGCGGCCTTCACGCCGCCCGCCGCGCGCGAGCCCTGGATGGCGCAGGTGCTCGCCGAAAGCGACCGGCTGGTCGACCAGCTCGTCGCGGCCGACCTGATCGTGGTGGGCCTTCCCATGTACAACTTCAGCGCGCCCGCGCAGTTCAAGGCGTGGATCGACAACATCGTGCGCGTGGGCCGCACCTTCGGATTCGACCGCTCGCGCGGCGCGGTGCCGTACTGGCCGATGCTGGCGGACGCGGGCAAGCGCGTGGTGCTGCTGGGCGCGCGCGGCGACCACGGCTACGACGCGGGCGGGCGCATCGCGCATCTCAACCACACCGAGAACAGCGTGCGCTCGGCGCTGGGCTACATCGGCATCACGGAGGTATACGAGGCAGCGGTGGAGTCCGACGAGTTCGGCGGCGAGCAGCTCGCCCAGTCGATCCGGCGCGCGGAGCAACGGGTGGACGCTCTGGTGGATGCGCTGCTGGAGCCTGCTGACACCACGCTGTCAGCAGCTGCGGCCTAGGATTTCTCGCTCCACGTCCGGAGCGAAAAAATGGTGCCCAACGCCCCCCGGTTGGAGCGCTTTCCGCGTCCACCCACCGCCGAACTCTTCAGCCAGCGCGTGCTGGATTTCGACAGAGCCAAGGGCTCGATCCGCCTGAGCTTCGTCGCCACCGACGCCTTCCTCAACCCCGCGGGCGCGGTGCAGGGCGGCATCCTGGTCGCGATGCTCGACGACACGATGGGACCGGCGCTGTGGGTGCTGAACGGCGAGGAGACCTGCTCGGTCACCATCGACCTCAGTGTGTCCTTCCTGGCTGCCGCGAAGCCCGGCCTGCTGTACGGCGAGGGCCGCGTGGTGCAGCGGGGCAGGACGATCGCCTTTCTCGAAGCCCGTTTGAGCGATGCCGGCGGCCGCATCGTGGCGCGTTCCACGGCCAGCGCGCGCATCGTGAAGGGCTGATCCCGGTCAGTCCGCCAGCTGCTTGCGGAAGCCGATCGACAGCCGGTTCCAGCTGTTGATGGCGTTGATCGCCATCGTCAGGTTGACACGTTCCGCCTCGCTGAAATGGGCGGCCAGCGCTTCGTAGGCCTCGTCGGGCGCGTGGGTGAGCGACACCTGCGTCAGCGCTTCGGTCCAGGCCAGCGCTGCGCGCTCGCGCCCGGTGAAGAGCGGCGTTTCGTGCCACACGCACAGGGTGGCCAGGCGGCGTTCGGTTTCGCCGGCCTTGCGCAAGTCGGCCGAGTGCAGGTCGATGCAGTAGGCGCAGCCGTTGATCTGCGAAGCGCGCAGCTTGACCAGGTCGAGCAGCTTCGGCTCCAGGCCGAGTTTGCCGATGGCCGCTTCGAAGCCGATCATGGCCTTGAGCGCGTCGGGAGAAGCCTTGTAGAAGTCGAGGCGGGATTGCATGGCGCGGGTTCCTTCAATGGGTTGAGTGGTTCAATGCAGCCTCGATGCTAGGAGCGAGGGGCGTCGCCGCAGGCGGCCAATCCGGGGCATTCGCAGGAGACCAATCCCATGGAGTTGCACGTCGTCATCGAAGGCGACAAGGACCTGGCCGGCCAGCTGTACCGGCAGTTGAAGGAGGCCATTCGCAGCGGCCGGCTTGCGGCGGGCGAGAAGCTGCCGCCGTCGCGCCTCTTCGCCCGGCAGTTGGGGCTGTCGCGCAAGACAGTGTCGGAGGCCTACGCCCGCCTGAGCTTCGAAAAGCTGCTCACGGGCCGCGTCGGCAGCGGCACCTTCGTGGCGCTGGACGCCGCGCGCAAGCCGGGCGCGGCAGCCACGCGGGCGCTGGCCGGGGGCGCCATGGTCGAGCACTGGCGCGGCATGAGCACACCGCTGCGGCACCCCGCGCCGGCTGGCAGCGCGCGCTACGAATACATCGGCGGTGCTCCCGCGCGCGACCTTTTTCCGCACGCGGACTGGCGCCGCTGCATGCTGCACGCGCTGCGGCAGGGCGCCCGCTCGCGCGGGCTGTACGGCGAGGCCGAGGGCCTGCCGGAGCTGCGCGACGCCATCGCGCGGCACGCGAGCTTTTCCAGGGGCGTGCGCTGCGTCGCGGCCGACATCCTCGTGACCAACGGCGCGCAGCAGGCGCTGGACCTGGTCGCGCGGGTGCTGGTCGAGCCGGGGAGCACGGTCGCGATGGAGGAGCCGGGCTATCCGCCGGCACGGCTGCTGCTGGCCGGGCAGGGCGCGAAGGTGGTGGGCATACCGGTCGACGGCGAAGGGCTGGTGGTTGAGCGCATTCCCGACGGAACGCGGCTGATCTACGTGACGCCCGCGCACCAGTTCCCGCTGGGCATGCCGATGAGCGAGGCGCGCCGCAAGGCACTGCTGAAGCGGGCCGACGAGCTGGGCGCCATCGTCATCGAGGACGACTACGACAGCGAATTCCGCTACGAGGGCCGCCCGGCCGACTCGCTGCACGGCATGGATGCCAACGGCCGCGTGGTCTTCGTCGGCACCTTCTCGAAGACGCTGGCGCCCGATCTGCGGCTGGGCTACCTGCTCGCGCCGCCCGACGTGCTGGAGGCAGCCGCCACGGCCAAGTACCTGAGCGACTGCCACACCGCGACGCCGGCGCAGTCGGCTCTGGCGAAGTTCATCGCCGACGGCGACCTCAACAGGCACATCCGGCGCTGCCACGCAGCCTATGCGCCGCGACGCGAGCGCATCGTGCGGCGCTTCGCGGAAGATCTTTCGCCGTGGTTCGAGCTGGTGCCGATCTCGGCCGGAATCCACATGGCGGCGCTGTGCAGGCCCGGAAAAGGGGACCGGATCGACATGGACCAGCTGGTGCGGCTGGCGCGCCGGGTCGACGTGGGGCTGTATCCGCTGGCGCCGTTCTTCCATTTCTCACCCCCTCGGGCGGGGCTGATGCTGGGGTTCGGCGCCATCGGCGAGGCCGACATCGACCCGTCGCTGGACCGGGTACGAGACGTGCTGTTGCAAATGGAATGAATCCAGCGGCGACCGCGCCGCGTAAACCCGGTATCTTCCGCCGCAACCCGAACCCACCGATACTCAGAGACGGGAAACATTCGCGCCGCCGGCAACGTACCGGCCCCGAGCAAGTTCAATGAATCAAACAGGTCCCTCGAAATTCCGGTTCGGATTGCACACACGCCTGAGCCTGGGCGTGGCGGCGGTGGTCCTGCTGGCCACCTTCGCGATCGCCACCTTCGCCCTGCACCTTGTCAAGAGCAGCATGCGCGCCTCGATCGCGTCCGAGGAGTTCGCCCGGGTGGACGCCATCGCCGACGCGATCGACCAGAAATTCGGCAGCCGCCGCATCCTGCTGCAGACCTTCAGCGGCAGCGTCGAGGCCCAGGACTTCCAGGGCACGGCGGCGCTTCAGACCTTCGTGGAGAAGCATCCCTCGCTGCGCCAGGCCTTCGACAACGTCGCCTTCCTCGACATGGACGGCAACCTCGTGGCCAACCTCAACGGCGCGCAGGCGATCGGCAAGGTGAACGTCAAGGACAGGCCCTATTTCCAGCAGACGGTCGCCTCCAGGACGGGCCTGGTGTCCGAGCCCTACCGCAACCGGCTCAACGGACTGGCGCAGGTGGCCATCACCGAGCCGGTGTTCGACAGCACCGGGCAGGTGCGCTTCGTGATCTCCGGCGCCATCAACCTGAAGGACCGCAGCGTGCTGGGCACGCTCGCCGACGTGAAGTTCGGCAAGACCGGCTACCTGTTCGTGACCACGGTGGACGGCATCGTGGTCGACCACCCGAACGCCTCGCGCATCCTGAATCACGTCCAGCCCAACGGCAGCGGCGGCGACGCCCAGATCCTCCGCGCGATGGCCGGCTTCCAGGGCTCCAGCGAAGGCGTCAACGAGGCCGGGGTGCCCAGCCTCTACGCCTTCGACCGCATGGTGCAGGCGAACTGGATCGTCGGGGCGATGTATCCGCGCAGCGAGGCCTTCGCGAGCATCAACGCCATCGAGCGCGGTGCCTGGATCGGCGCGCTCGCGCTCGCGCTGTGCGCCGGCGCGCTGACGCTGGCCGTGGTGCGCCGCCAGCTCACCCCGCTGGCGGAACTGCACCGTCACATGCAGTCCACCCAGCAGGCGCCCTCCGGGGGGGACGAAGGGACGCCCGTGGCGCAGCGGCGCTACGCCGCCGACGAGATCGGCGACCTCTCGCGTACCTTCGACGAGCTGATGGAGCAGCGGCGCGCCATCGAGCGCAGCCTGGCCCACAGCGAGGCGCAGGTCCGCATCATTGCCGACAGCATTCCGGCGATGGTGTCGCACGTCGACGCGTCGCTGCGCTACACCTTCGTCAATGCACACGTGCGGGCGCTGCACCGCGGCAACGGGCCGCTCGTCGGCCGCCTGATGCCCGACGTGCGCGGCCCGGCCGACTTCGCGGTCGTGGAGCCGCACTTCATGCGCGCGCTGGCCGGCGAGACCGTGATCCTCGAGAAATCGGGCGACCCGGCGCTGGGCATCGGCGACCGCACCTTCAAGGCGCACTACATTCCCGACCTCGACGCCCAGGGCAGGGTGTGCGGCGTGTTCTCGATGACCTTCGACATCACCGAGGAGGTCAACATCCGCCGCGCGCTGAGCGAACAGGAAACCCGCCTGCGCGACGTGACCGACAGCATCCCGGCGCTGGTCGGCTACTTCGACCGCCAGCAGAACTGCCATTTCGCGAACATCCGCGCGCGGCAGATGGCCGGCCTGGGCGAGAAGTCGGCGCTGCAGGGCACCACGCTGCGCTCGGCCCTGGGCAGGACGATCTATTCCCAGCTCAAACCGTACCTTCCGGTCATGTTCTCGGGCAAGAAGGTGCGCTTTCCGGTGCGCGCGCCGCTGCACGGCCGCCAGGGCTATTTCCAGGTCAACCTGATTCCCGACAAGAACCTGCGCGGCGAAGTGGTGGGCTTCTACCTGATGTCCTTCAACATCACGGCGCTGAAGGAAGCAGAGCTGCGCCAGGCCGAGAGCGAGCTGCGGCTGCGCGCCATCACCGACAACATGCCGGCGCTCATCACCTACATCGACCGCGAGGAGAAGATCACCTTCGCCAACGCCACCAGCCGCGAGTGGCTCGGGCTCGATCCGGCGCAGGTGCTGGGGCGCCACGTGCAGGAGGTGTCGGGCCGCGAGGTGTACGTGTCGCGCCAGCCGATGCTGGCGCGCGCGCTGGCGGGCGAGCGGGTGGAGTTCGAGGCGCGCATGCAGCTCGCGGGCAGCGAGCGCATCACGCAGGTCATCTACGTGCCCGACGTGCGCACCGACGGCGTGACGCACGGCATCTTCTCGCTGGCGCTGGACATCACGGCGCTGAAGGTGGTGGAGCACAAGCTCATCGAGCTGGCGCGGCTGGATACGCTCACCGGCCTGCCCAACCGGCTGGCCTTCAACGAGTACCTGCCCGACGCGGTGCTGCGCAGCCAGCTCACCGGCCATGCGATGGCCCTGATGTTCCTCGACATCGACCACTTCAAGGCCATCAACGACACCATGGGCCACGCGGTGGGTGACGCCGTGCTTTCCGAATACGCGCGGCGGCTGCAAGGCTGCGTGCGCGGCACCGACATGGTCGCGCGGCTGGCCGGCGACGAATTCGTGCTGGTGCTGGAGGGGCTGGGCACGCCGGAGGCGGCCGCCATCGTCGCGGAGAAGATCGTGGACCGCGTCCACACGCCGCCCTTCGTGGTGGACGGCCAGCGCGTCGACGTGACGACGAGCATCGGCATCGCCTTCCACCGCGCGAGCGGCTCGTCGGCCACGGCCGAGGAGCTGCTGGCGCGCGCGGACGTCGCGCTCTACAACGCCAAGGCGGCGGGGCGCGACAGGTTCGCGTTCTTCATGCAGTCCGGCGGCTCGCACAGCGGCTCGCCGACGCGGCTGGAGCACTGAGCCGGCAGGCCCTGCGAATCAGCAGGCGCCCAGCACGTGGTTCTCGTGGCGGCCATCGCCCAGCGCGAACCAGGCCGTGCCCCTGTGGGCGAAGCCGTGCTTCTCGTAGAAGGCGCTGGCGCGGCGGTTGCGGACGTTGACCGTGAGCCAGAGTGCGCCGTTGCCCGTGCGACCACGTACCGTGGAGCGGGCCTCCCGCAACAGGGCGGAGCCCACGCCCGAGCGGGTGAAGGGCTCCTGCACGTAGAGGGTGCAGAGTTCGGTGCTGGCGGCGGGAAACAACTCCTGCGGTGCGCCGAAGCGCAGTCGGGCGTAGCCGGCCAGATGGCCGCCTGCCTCGGCGACGAGCAGGGCGGTGTCCGGATCGCTCATCCAGGAAACGAACGCGGCCGGCGTGAACTCGTCCAGCACGTAGCGCGCGAGCAGCTCGTTCACGCCTTCGGTCGCATAGGTGCTCAGCCAGACTTGAATGGACAACGCCGCCAGCGCGGGAGCGTCGGCGGCGATGGCGGGGCGGATTTGAAGGGGAGTGCTGCGGGGCATGGGGCCGCGCGATTGTGCTCTCGCGCTCCCCCAGAAGAAGAACTCAGGCCCGGGCCGAAGCGCAGTCGGCCAGCGCGTCGCGCGGCTCGCGCCTGTCGAGCGCGCGGCTCCACAGCGCGATGGCCAGGCCCACCAGCGTGAGCAGCGCGGCCACCCAGCCCAGCGCGCGCAGGCCGGGGCCATGGTCGATCACCACGCCGCCGACCCAGGCACCAAGTGCGTTGCCGAGATTGAAGGCCGCGATGTTCAGGCTCGAAGCCAGATTCTGACCGGCGCCCGAAGCCTTCTCCAGCACCCGCAGCTGCATCGGCGCCACGGTGGCGAAGGAGGCCACGCCCAGCAGTCCGACGAACACCACCGCGGTGAAAGGCGTGCCGATGGTGAACTGCATTGCGCCGAGCACCACCGCCAGCGCCACCAGCGTACCGAACACGGCGGCCATCGGCGCCCGGTCGGCCAGCTTGCCGCCGAGCAGGTTGCCGACCGCGAGGCCGCCCCCGAACACCAGCAGGATCGGCGACACGGCCGATTCCGACAGGCCCGTGACCTGCGTGAGCAGCGGCTGGATGTAGGTGTAGACCACGAACACGCCTGCGAAGCCGAGCACCGTCATCGCCAGGCCGAGCAGCACCTGCGGACGCGCAAGCACGCCCAGCTCCTCGCGCAGCGGCGCGGCCTTGGCCTCTTCCTTCACGCGGGGAACGAACACCGCGAGCACCGCGAACGCCAGCACGCCGATCGCCGTCACGGCCCAGAAGGTAGAGCGCCAGCCGAAATGCAGCCCCAGCCATGCACCGGCGGGCACGCCGAGCAGCGTGGCGGCAGTCAGGCCGGTGAACATGATCGCGATGGCCGAGGCGCGGCGTTCCGGCGCCACCAGCCCGGTGGCGACCACCGAGCCGACGCCGAAGAAGGTGCCGTGCGCCAGCGAGGTGACCACGCGCGCGGCCATCAGCATTTCGTAGTTGGGCGCGAGGGCACAGGCGAGGTTGCCGAGCGTGAAGATCGCCATCAGCGCGAGCAGCACCGTCTTGCGCGGCAGCTTGCGGGTGGCGATGGTGAGCACGGGAGCGCCGACCGCGACCCCGAGGGCGTAGCCCGAGATCAGCAGGCCGGCGGCCGTGATGGAGACGTGAAGATCCGTCGAGACCTGCATCAGCAGGCCCATGATGACGAACTCGGTAGTGCCTATTCCGAAGGCACCGGCGGTGAGGGCAAGTAGAGCGATTGGCATGATGCCCTGTACTGTGAGGACGAATGCCATCGATGACTAGAATGCCACGGCTACATAGACTTGTGACTTGAAGTCACAGAACTGATGAGGAACCATGCCGCGCATCGAGGTCAACCGCTCCGGCGAAATGGAAGCCTTCGTGCAGGTGGTGGAGTCGGGCGGCTTCTCGTCCGCCGCGCGCCTGCTGGGCATGACGCCTTCGGCCGTGAGCAAGCTGGTGGCGCGGCTCGAGCTGCGCCTGGGCATACAGCTGGTGCACCGCTCGACGCGCAAGCTGCAGCTCACGCCCGAGGGCACGGAGTTCTACGAGCGCAGCCTGCGCGTGCTGGCCGACATGGACGAGGCCGAGCGCTGCGCCGCGGCTGGCGCCGCGCCTCGCGGGCGGGTGAGCATCAACGCCAGCGTCTCGTTCGGCCACCACAAGCTGGTGCCGCTGGTGCCACGCTTGCTGGAGATGCACCCGCAGATCACGCTCGACATCGCGCTGACCGACCGCATCGTCGACCTGATGGACGAGCGCGCAGACATCGCGATCCGCTGGGGCCAGTTGCCGGCGTCGGACCTTGTGGCGCGCAGGTTGGGTGAAACCAGCCAGGCCATCGTCGCCGCACCTGACTACCTCGCCAAGTACGGCACGCCGCGCACGCCGCAGGAGCTGCAGGCGCACAACCGCCTTGGCTGGAGCTACCGGCGCAACACGCCCGACTGGCCGCTGCGCGTGGACGGCCGCATGCAGTGGCTGCCCGTTGCCGGCCCGGTGCGCGCGGGCGACGGCGAAACGCTGCGCCAGTTGGCCATCGCCGGGGCGGGTGTGGCGCGGCTGTCGCTGTACCACATACAGCACGACATCGACGCTGGCCGGCTGGTGCCGCTGCTGGAGGAATTCAATCCGGCCGAGGTGGAGCCGATCCACGCGGTCTACATCGGCAAGGCCGGCACGCTGCCCGCGCGGGTGCGGGCGGTACTCGACTTCCTGGTGGCCTGCTCGGGCGTGGGAGGCGGGCGCTACACGATCAAGCGCACGGCGCCGACGCCGGGGAACTCGGCCGTCACCTGATCGCCGCGCCGGCAGGGCAGCACGCCCACCCATGAGCCCGTGGTGACGACGGTGCCGGCCGGTGCCGTCTGGCCGTTGCGCGCGATGTGGCGCAGCCAGATCGGCAGCAGCCACGCCGGATCGGCCAGGGGGTGCGTGCCTTCGCGCACCACCACTTCGGCATTGCCGATCTTCGTCTCGCAGCGCTGCGAGGCCCAGTCGACAGCGGCGAAAGGTTTCCACTCGCCGAGCACGAGCGCGCCATGCACCTGCGAGTCGGCCAGGCGCAGCAGGGCGGGCGTGGAGGGGAGGTCCTGCCAGCGTGCATCGACGATTTCCACTGAAACCGCCATGGCGTCGATCAGCGCTGCCGAGTTCTCGTGGTCGAGCGTCGCAGCTCGCGCGGGCGTCACGTCCTGGCCGAGCCGCAGGGCGATCTCGGCCTCGATGCCGGGCGTGTGGAAGACGAGGTCGCTGAAATCCGCCGGGCTCTGCCGCACGCCTTCAGGCGGCAGCGGCGCATGCGTGAGCGTCGCGCTTCGCGAGCCGCCGCCAGACTTCCATGCGCGGGGCACCGGCTGGCTCTCGAACCAGCCGAGCGCCGACGCAACGGCGTCCTGCACTTCATAGGCCTGTGCCGCGGTTTCGAGTGTGTCGAGCCAGGGCGTGGCGTCGAGGGTGCGGTTGCCGCGGCGCGCGGCCACGAGTGCGTCGGTGAGGGCGGTCTGGGATGGATTCATCTTCCGGATCTTCTCAGCAAAGCAGGCCCTTCAGGTCTCGACGTGAACGTTCCCGTCCTTCACCACCTTCGCCCACTTGGCAATCTCCGTGCTGATGAACTGCCTGAACTTGTCCTGCGAGCCGCCGCCGTCCTCCGCGCCGTAGGTGTCCAGCCGCTCCTGCACGTCGGGCATGGCCAGCACGGTGTTCACGTCGCGGTTCACCTTCTGCGCGATGGACGCGGGCAGCTTGCCCGGGCCGGCGAGGCCGTACCAGGTGGTGGCCTCGAAGCCCTGGAAGCCTTGCTCCTGCATGGTCGGCACGTTGGGGTGGCCCTTGGCGCGCTTGGTGCGCGTCTGCGCCACGGCGAGCACGCGGCCGTTCTTCACGTGTGGCGTGGCGGCGGTCATGGTCTCGAAGCTGTACTGGATCTGCCCGCCCATCAGGTCTGCCAGCAGCGGGCCGCTGCCCTTGTAGGGCACGTGCAGCGCATCGACGCCGCCCTGCAGCTTGAACATTTCCAGCGCCAGGTGCTGCGCCGAGCCTGCGCCGGCCGAGCCGAAGCTCAGCGTGCCGGGCGCGGCCTTGCAGGCGGCGACGATGTCCTTCACCGAGAGCGCCTTCTGCGCCGGGTTGGCGATCAGCAGGTTGGGCGTGACGCCCACCAGCACGATGGGCACGAAGTCGCGCTCGACGTTGTAGCGCAGCTTGGGCTGCAGGCTGGGCGCGAGCGCGTGGCTGTTGATGTGGGCCATCAGCAGCGTGCTGCCGTCGCTGGGCTGCTGCGCCACGTAGTCGGCCGCGAGCACGCCGGCCACGCCGCCCTTGTTCTCGACGATCACCTGCTGGCCCCACATCGTGGTGAGCTTCTGCGCGACCACGCGGGCCAGCGCGTCGGTGCCGCCGCCGGGCGGAAAGCCGACAACGATGCGCACCGGCCCCGTGGGCCACTCCTGCGCGAAGAGCCGGGGCACGCCCAGCGTGGCGGCCGCGGCGCCCGCAGCCTGGATCAACGAACGTCTCTGCATCTTCCTTGTCTCCGTCGTGGGTGGGAATCCGATGCGCGCCGGCAGTGGCGCTGCGAGCCTGTGAGCCTGTTGTCTAGGCGGCTTTCTGCAGCGCGGCCGGTGCCGTGTGGCTCGAGAAGTGGTCCATGGCGGCCTGCACGCCGCTGCCTGCCAGCTTGATGCCCGCGAGCTTCATGCCCATCTCGACACCGGCGACCATGGCCACCAGCGTCAGGTCGTTGCTGTCGCCCAGGTGGCCCATGCGGAACATGCGGCCCTTGAGCTTGCCCAGGCCGGTGCCCAGCGAGAGATCGAAGCGCTGGTGGATCAGCCGGCGCAGCGCGTCGGCGTCCACGCCCTCTGGCGTGATCACGCCGGTGAGCACGGGCGAGTACACGGCCGGGTCGGCGCACTGGACCGGCAGGCCCCAGGCGTTGACGGCGGCGCGCACGCCGGCGGCCCAGCGCTGGTGGCGCGCGAACACGCTCTCCAGGCCTTCGCCGAGGATCATGTCCAGCGACTCCGAGAGGCCGTAGAGCAGGTTGGTGTTGGGCGTGTAGGGCCAGTAGCCGTCCTTGTTCATCTCGACGATCTCGTCCCAGGCCCAGAAGGCCTTGGGCAGCTTCGCGTGCTTCGCGGCTTCGAGCGCGCGCGGCGAAAGCGCGTTGAAACTGATGCCCGGCGGCAGCATCAGGCCCTTCTGCGAGCCGCTGACGCACACGTCCACGCCCCATTCGTCATGGCGGTAGTCGGCGCTGGCAAGGCCCGAGATGCTGTCGACCATCAGCAGGGCGGGGTGGCCCGCGGCGTCGATGGCCTTGCGCACCGAGGCGATGTCGGAGGTGACGCCGGTGGAGGTCTCGTTGTGCACCACGCACACGGCCTTGATCTTCTTCTCGGTGTCCTTGCGCAGGCGGGCCTCGATGAGATCGGCCTGCACGCCGCGGCGCCAGCTCGGCGCGTTTGGCAGCTGCGAATCGGCGCCTTGCCACGCGAGGAATTCGGTGGAAAGGCCCAGGCGCGTGGCCATCTTCTGCCACAGCGAGGCGAAGTGGCCGGTCTCGTACATGAGCACGTGGTCGCCCGGGCTGAGAGTGTTGGCGAGCGCGGCCTCCCAGGCGCCGGTGCCCGAGGCGGGGTAGATCGCGACCGGGTGCTTCGTCTTGAAGATCTGCCGGATGCCGCCCAGCACCTTCAGCCCGAGCGTGCCGAATTCGGGCCCGCGATGGTCGATGGTAGGTAGGCTCATGGCCCGCAGGATGCGGTCGGGCACGGGGCTCGGACCGGGAATCTGGAGAAAGTGGCGGCCGGTGGGATGGATGTCGAGTTGCAGCATGAACGCTCCTTTTGCGTTCAGTTTTGCATTCAAAATTCATTTTTGCTTGATGGTTTACCCTTATTAACCAAGGTTGTGGGACCTGTTTTTTGCATTCAAAATGCATTCAAGGGACAAACCATGACCGCCGAAATCATCGAAATCTCCAGGCTCGCGCTGCACGACCAGGTGGCCGCGCGCCTGCGCACCATGCTGGTCGAAGGGCTCATCGCACCCGGCGCCAAGCTCAACGAACGCGAGCTGTGCCTGCAGCTGAACGTGTCGCGCACGCCGCTGCGCGAAGCCATCAAGCTGCTCGCGGCCGAAGGGCTGGTCGACCTGCTGCCCAACCGGGGCGCTGTGGCGGTGAAGCTCACCGAGGCCGACGTGCTCGACACCTTCGAGGTGCTCGCCATGCTCGAAGGCATGTCGGGCGAGCTGGCGGCACGGCGCATCACCGACGAAGAGCTTGCCGAGGTGCGCGCGCTGCACTACGAGATGCTGGCCTGCTTTGCGCGGCGCGATCTCTCGGGCTACTACAGGCTCAATGCGCGCATCCACACCGCGATCAACGAGGCGGCGGCGAACCCGGTGCTGTCGAACACCTACCGCTCCATCAACGCCCGAGTGCAGTCGCTGCGCTTTCGCACCAACCAGAACGAGGCGAAGTGGAAGCATGCGGTCGAGGAGCACGAGCAGATGATCGATGCGCTCTCCAAGCGCGACGCCGAGGCCATGCGCAAGGTGCTCGTGTCGCACGTGCTGCGCAAGCGCGACACGGTGCTGGAGCTGCTGCGTGCCGGCGAGATCTATCCACCGGCCAAATCAGCCAAGTAAAGCGGCCGAGTAAATCGGCCAAGTCCGTCAAAGCGACCTGATCACCATGCGCATCGACCCCGCCAGCCACATGCAGCCAGCCGGAACTGTTCTTCCGCCCAACGAAGCCTGCGAGCTGCTCGCGCGCCGCCTGCGCGCCGAGACGCAGGGCGAGGTGCTGTTCGATGACGCCTCGCGCGGGCGCTACGCCACCGACGCGTCGATCTACCAGATCACGCCCGTCGGCGCCTTCGTGCCGACGAACGAGCGCGACATCGCCACCGCCATCGACATCGCCCGCGACCTGAAGGTGCCGGTGCTCGCGCGCGGCGGCGGCACCAGCCAGTGCGGGCAGACCACCGGCGCTGCGCTGGTGATCGACAACAGCAAGCATTTCCGCCGCGTGCTCGGCGTGAACGTGGAGGCGGGCACGGCCACCGTCGAGCCCGGCCTGGTGCTCGACCACCTGAACGCGCAACTCAAGCCGCACGGGCTCTGGTATCCGGTGGACGTGTCGACCAGCGCGCAGGCCACGCTGGGCGGCATGGCGGGCAACAACTCCTGTGGCTCGCGCTCCATCGCCTACGGGAACATGGTGCACAACGTGCTGGGCGCGAGCGCGTGGCTGTCGAACGGCGAGCTCGTCGACTTCGGCACCGTGGGTTCGCTGGGCGTGCGCGCGGCGGGCATCGCGCAGTTCGTGCGCAGCCTCGCGCGGCAGCACCGCGAGGCGATAGCCGAGAACTGGCCCAAGGTCATGCGGCGCGTGGCGGGCTACAACCTCGACATCTTCGACAACCAGAGCGAGCGGCCCTACACGGCCGACGGCAGCGTGAACCTGGCGCACCTGCTGATCGGCTCCGAAGGCACGCTGGCGTACACCCGCAGCCTGACGCTCAAGCTCGCGCCGCTGCCGCGCGCCAAGGTGCTGGGAATCGTCAACTTCCCGACCTTCCATGCCGCGATGGACTCGGCCCAGCACATCGTGAAGCTCGGGCCCACGGCGGTGGAGCTGGTCGACCGCACGATGATCGAGCTGAGCCTGGCCAACCCGGCCTTCAAGCCGACGGTCGAGACCGCGCTGATCGGCAAGCCGGCAGCCATCCTGCTGGTGGAGTTCTCGGGCTCCGACAAGGCTTCGCTGCTGCCGCAGCTGAAGCAGCTCGTCGAGCTGATGGGCGACCTCGGCCTGCCGGGCAGCGTGGTCGAGATGCCCGACGAGGCACGGCAGAAGAACCTCTGGGAGGTGCGCAAGGCCGGCCTCAACATCATGATGAGTCTCAAGGGCGACGGAAAGCCCGTGAGCTTCATCGAGGACTGCGCCGTGCCGCTGGAGCACCTGGCCGAATACACCGACGCGCTGACCGAGGTGTTCGCGAAGCATGGCAGCCGCGGCACCTGGTACGCGCATGCCTCGGTCGGCACGCTGCACGTGCGGCCGATCCTCGACATGCGCACCGACGGCGCCGCGAAGATGCGCGCCATCGCGGAGGAGGCGAGCGAGCTGGTGCGCAGGTACAAGGGCGCGTTCAGCGGCGAGCATGGCGACGGCCTGTGCCGCGGCGAGTGGATCGAATGGCAGTTCGGCCCGGCCATCAACGAGGCCTTCCGCGCGATCAAGCGCAAGCTCGACCCGATCGACCTTTTCAACCCCGGCAAGATCATCGACCCGCCGCGCATGGACGACGGCGCGCTGTTCCGCTTCGCGCCGCCCACCGCGCCCAAGCCCTATCGCCGCATCGAGCTCAAGCCCGTGCTCGACTGGTCGGCCTGGAACGTCGACGCCGACCCCGTGACCGAGGTGACCACCGCGCCCGGCACCGGCGGCGACAGCACCGGCGGCCTGGCCAAGGCCGTGGAGATGTGCAACAACAACGGCCACTGCCGCAAGTTCGACGCCGGCACCATGTGCCCCAGCTACCGCGTGACGCGCGACGAGCAGCACCTCACGCGCGGACGCGCCAACACGCTGCGGCTGGCGCTGTCGGGCCAGCTCGGCCCCGACGCCTTCACCAGCGAGGCCATGCACGAGACCATGGACCTGTGCGTGGGCTGCAAGGGCTGCAAGCGCGATTGCCCGACCGGCGTGGACATGGCGAAGATGAAGGTCGAGTTCCTCGACCACTACAAGAAGCGCCATGGCCACACGCTGAAAGACAGGCTCGTGGCGAACCTGCCCGACTACGCCCACAAGGCCAGCCGCTTTCCCTGGCTGCTGAACCTGCGCAACAGCGTGCCCGGCGCCGCATGGCTGGGCGAGAAGCTGCTGGGCTTCTCGGCGAAGCGCTCGCTGCCCGAATGGCGCGGCGACACCTTCTGGCGTGCGCGTGCCAACGAGCCGGGCCTGTTCGTCGAACGCGAGGTGGCGCTGTCGATCGCGCGGCGCGGCGGCAAGGCAGCGGTGCTCTTCGTCGACACCTTCAACGGCACCTTCGAGAGCGAGAACGCCTTCGCGGCCGCGCGCGTGCTGCAGGCGGCGGGCTATGTGCTGCACACGGTCGAGAAGGGCGGCGGTGGGCATCACTGCTGCGGCCGGACCTTCCTGGCCAGCGGCATGGTCGACGAGGCCAAGAGCAAGGCCGAGGCGCTGATCGACGCGCTGCTGCCGCTGGCGCGCGCGGGCGTGCCCATCGTCGGACTCGAGCCTTCGTGCCTGCTCACGCTGCGCGACGAGGCGCTGGTGATGGGCTTCGGCGAGAAGGCCGAGCTGGTGGCGAAGCATGCGCTGCTGTTCGAGGAATTCATCGTCCGTGAGCTGAAGCAGGGCCGCTTCGAGCTGCCGCTGAAGCCCGCCGAGGCGCCCATCCTGCTGCACGGCCACTGCCACCAGAAGGCCTTCGGCGCTGTGAGCCCGGTGATGGAAGTGCTCAAGCTCATTCCCGGCGCACAGCCCGAGCTCATCGAAAGCTCCTGCTGCGGCATGGCCGGCAGCTTCGGCTACGAGGCCAGCCATTTCGAGGTGTCGATGAAGATGGCCGAGGCCAGCCTGCTGCCCGCCATTCGCGCGAAGCCCGGCGCCATCGTGGTGGCCGACGGCACCAGCTGCCGCCACCAGATCGGCGACGGGGCGCAGCGCGAGGCGGTGCACGTGGCGGTGCTGCTGGAGCGGCACCTGCTGCATACGGACCCGGTGGCCGAAGCGGGTTGAGCGGCCGGCGCCTGCAGGCTCGCGGCGGCTGCCGCAGAATAGGCCCGCCTGCCGCCCGCCACGCCAATGCCGACGACGCTCGCTTCTCCATCCCCCATCTCCGCCCAGCCCACGCTGCGGCTTGCCTTCGCGCTGTCGATGGGCGCGGCCGTGTCGCTCGGCATCACGCGCTTCGCCTACGCGCTGCTGCTGCCGCCCATGCGCGCGGACCTGGGCTGGAGCTACGCGCTGGCTGGGGGCATGAACACGGCCAACGCGGTCGGCTATCTCGTCGGTGCGCTGGGCACGCCGGCGCTGATGCGGCGCTTCGGCGCGACACGGCTGCTGGTGTTCGGTGCGGTGCTGGCCAGCGTGTTCATGGCGGGCAGCGGCTTCGTCACCGATGCGTCGGCCCTGCTGCTGCAACGGCTGCTGGCGGGCGTGGCCAGCGCCTGGGTGTTCGTGGCGGGCGGGCTGCTCGCGGCCCGGCTCAGCGATGCGGGCTCCGCGCGCGGAGGTCTGCTGCTGGGCATCTACTACGGTGGCACCGGCTTCGGCATCCTGCTGTCGGCCTTGCTCGTGCCGCAGGTGCTGCGCGCGGCGGCCGGCGTGCCTCACGGATGGGCCTGGGCGTGGTGGGCGCTGGCGGTTGCGAGCGCGGCCGCCACCTGCCTGCTGGCCTGGGCGGGGCGTGCGATGCCGGAACAGCAGTCTGCTGCGCCCGCGGCGCCCGCCGCCGCGGCGGGCTCGGCACCGCCCGTCGCGCTGCATCGCTTCGGCTGGGCGCTTGCCGGCTATGCCCTGTTCGGCATGGGCTATATCGGCTACATGACCTTCGTGATCGCGCTGTTGCGCGAGCAGGGCGCCAGCGCAGGCTTCGTCACGCTGTTCTATGCCTTGCTGGGCATCGCATGCGTGGCGTCTTCCAGGCTGTGGGCAGGGCTGCTCGACCGGTATCACGGCGGGCAGCCGCAGGCACTGCTCAACGGGCTTCTGGGCGTGGCGACGCTGCTGCCGGTGCTGAGCTCGTCGGCGCCGGTGGCGCTGATCTCGGGCGTGCTCTTCGGCGCGGTGTTCCTGTCGGTGGTGGCCTCGACCACCGCGCTGGTGCGCCACAACCTGCCGCCGTCGCGCTGGGCGCAGGGCATCAGCGCCTTCACCATCATCTTCGCGCTGGGGCAGATCGTCGGGCCGACGGTCACGGGCTGGATCTCGGACGGTCCGGGCGGGCTGGCGCGCGGGCTCGTGGCTTCGGCAACGGCCCTGTGGCTCGGCGCGGTACTCGCGTCGCGCCAGCATTCGCTGCAAAGGGAGACATCGCGATGAGCGGCTTTGCCTTGTTCGAGACTTCCATCGGCATGTGCGCGCTGGCATGGGGCCCGCACGGGCTGGTCGGCGTGCAGCTGCCCGCCGATAACGGAGAGCCCGCCACGCGCGCGCGCATGCGGCAGCGATTTCCCGATCTGCAGGAAGGCCCGCCGAACGAAATGGCGCAGCGTGCCGTCGAGGCCATCCAGGGCCTTCTGCGCGGCGTGCACGACGACCTGAGCCACATCGAGCTGGACATGAGCGGCGTCTCCGAATTTCACCAGCGCATCTACGCGATCGCGCGGCGCATTCCACCGGGCCAGACCCGCACCTACGGCGAGATTGCCGAGGAACTGGGCGACAAGGGCCTGTCGCGCGCCGTGGGCCAGGCCATGGGCCACAACCCCTTCGCGCCCGTGGTGCCGTGCCATCGCGTGCTGGCGGCGGGCAACAAGCCGGGCGGCTTTTCGGCCGGCGGCGGCGCGCTGACCAAGCTGCGCATGCTCGACATCGAGGATGCGCGGCCGAACGGAATGGCGTCGCTTTTCTAGGCAGCAGGCACCGGCAGCCGGTGCAGCGCCGCGATGCGCGACGCGAAGATGATCGCCGCCTGCAGCCCGAATCCCGCGAGCGCCAGCAGCAGGCAGGCCGGCTCGCCCCATGCGGCGCCGACCATGCCGCCCAGCGCCGCGCCTATCGGTCGGGCGCCGGCGTTGATCGTGAGGAACACGGCCGACACCCGGCCCAGCATCGTGGCTGCCGTCACGCTCTGGCGCAGCGTGGTCGATGTGATGACCCAGACCATCGGCCCCGCGCCGAACAGGAAGAACGAGAGCGCCGCCAGCGTCGCGGTCGGCACGACGAGCGTGGCCGCCATTGCTGCTGCAGCCAATACCGCGACCGAGGGGCCGACCTGTATCGCGCGGCCGAAGGGCAGGCGCGCCACCACGCGAGGAGTCAGCAGCGCTCCGACGACCATGCCCGCGCCGTACATCGCCAGCGTGAAGCCCACCGCCTGCGCGCCGAGGCTGAGCACGCGCACGGCGTAGGGCACGTAGCCCGCCTGCAGCACGAACCACGAGGTGTTGAAGACCGCGCCGGTCAGCAGCATCGGGCGCAGCATCTCGTGCTGCCAGACGAAGCGCGCGCCGTCGCGCACTTCGAGCAGCGGATGCCGGCTGGCGCAAGGGGCACGCGGTGCCTCGGCGAGGCGCAGCAGCAGGGCCACGGCAGCCGCCGAAAGCACTGCTGCCAGCACGAACGCGGCCGACGCGCCGGCCCAGGCCACGAGGGCACCCGCGAGCGCAGGTCCGGCGGTGAAGGCCGCGCTGCGCGCCAGTTCCAGCCGCCCGTTGGCCGCTGCCAGTGCGTCCCTCGGCACGAGCGCCGGCACCAGCGCGGGTGCCGCGACGCTGAAACCCACGGTGCCGACAGCGCCCAGAAATCCCAGCACCGCCAGCCAGCCGATGCTCAGCTTCGATGCGAAGACCATCGCCAGCAGCACGAGAAGCGACACCGCCCGCAGCCCCTCGGCCCAGACCATCAGCCGCCGCCGCGACATGCGATCCGCGAGCAGGCCCATGGGCATCGAGACCAGCAGGAAGGGCAGAGTCTGCACGGCCGCGAGGAAGCCGATCTCGCCAGGCCCCGCGCCTAGCGCGAGCACCGCCACCAGCGGCACCGCCGCGAGGCTCAGCTGTTCGGCGGACTGCGCGGCGAGGTTGGACCAGGCGAGGTTTTGAAATGCGTGGGGGAGGGGCGTTGTTCGAGTCATGCCCTCATCGTGCTGGCGGCGGGCCTTCGCGGCTGGCCGTTTCCGGACGCGCGAGTGTCAACGCCGCGGCTTCTTCGCAGCTGGCTCGGAAGCTGGCGAGACAACCTCCATCACGAAATCGATGAAGGCCCGGACCTTCGCGGCCGGCAAGTGGCGCGACGGATAGAGCGCGTAGAGCGGGAGCCGCTCGTCGGGCCAGTCTGGAAACAGATCGACCAGCTCGCCCCGGTCGAGCTGCGGCTGGATGCCCACCGCCTTGATCTGCGCGACGCAGATGCCGGCGAGAACGGTTTCGAGCACCGTGCCTGGATCGGTGAGCAGCAGCCTTCCGGTGGTCGGCACCTTCAGGAGCTTGCGCCCGCGCTGGAACTCCCAGGCGTAGGGTTGACCGGTGACCGGGTTGCGCACCTGCAGGCAGGCATGGCCGGCAAGGTCCGCCGGCTTCGCGGGGCGCCCGTGCTGCGCGAGGTAGGCCGGCGTTGCGGCGGTGACCACGCGCGAATCCATCAGCTTGCGGGCCACCAGCGACGACGACGGCGGCTCGCCGAAGCGCACCGCGATGTCGAAGCCTTCGGCGACGAGATCGCCGAGCTGGTCGCGTGCGATCAGCTCCAGCGTGAGGTCGGGATGGCGCGCGAGAAAGCGCGGCAGGTGCCGCGCCAGCAGCAGGCGGGATGTGAATGCGTCGGTATTCACGCGAAGGCGCCCGCGCACCGCGCCGGACGCACCCGAAGCGATCGTCACCGCGTCCTCGATGCCGAGCACCAGCGGATTGATGTTGGCGTAGAGCTGCCGGCCTTCGTCCGTGAGGCTCAGTGAGCGGGTGGTGCGGTCGAACAGCCGTATGCCGATGCGACCTTCGAGCCGGGCGATGGCGCGGCTCACGCCGGAGGGTGTGAGGCCGAGCGCGTTGGCGGCGCTGGCGAAGCTGCCGCCTTCGACCACGGCGGCCAGCACGCTGACGTTGGAGAGGAGGCGTCCGTCGAGAGTCATCTTCTTATTCGTGATCAGATGTCATGAATGATATGCACTGAGGTCGCTTCACTCAAAGATCGGTTCTTCCTACGATCGTGCCGTCGCATGCGTCAGCCAATCAATCGATCAAGTGAAGAAAAGGAAATCCCATGTACGCAATCACCGGAATCACCGGACAGGTCGGCGGCGCCGTCGCGCGTGCCTTGCTGGCAGAGGGTCAGCGCGTTCGCGCGGTCGTGCGCGACGAAGGCAAGGGCCTTGTCTGGACCGGGCTCGGCTGCGAAGTGGCCGTCGCCGAGATGAACGATGCCGCCGCACTGGCGCGCGCCTTCGCCGGCACGGCCGGCGTCTTCGTGCTGCCGCCGCCGAACTTCGACCCCGAGCCGGGCTTTCCCGAGGTCAGGGCCGAGAACGCGGCGATACGCGAGGCGCTGGAAACCGCGCGGCCGCCGCGCGTGGTGTGCCTGTCGACCGTCGGTGCGCAGGCCGCGCAGCCCAATCTGCTGAGCCAGCGCACATTGCTGGAAGAGGCGTTGCGCACGCTGCCCTTCGCCGTCACCTTCCTGCGGCCCGCGTGGTTCCTGGAGAACCTGCGCTGGGACATCGCGCAGGCCCGCGAGCAGGGCCTGCTTTCCAGCTACCTGCAGCCGCTCGACCGTGCTGTGCCGATGGTGGCGACGGCCGACGTGGGCCGCGTCGCCGCCGAACTGCTGCTGCACGAGGGCGAACTGCCGCGTGTGGTCGAGCTCGAAGGGCCCCAGCGGCTGACGCAGCACGACATTGCCGCCGCGCTCACGCAGGTGCTGGGCCGTCCGGTGCACGCCGAAGCGGTGCCGCGCGAGAACTGGGGCGCGATCTTCCGCGCTCAGGGCATGCGCGACCCGGTGCCGCGCATCCAGATGCTCGATGGCTTCAATGAGGGATGGATCCGCTTCGAGAGCAACGATGCGAGCGTGCGCAAGGGCAGGGTGGGCGTGGCGGAGGTGATCCGCTCCCTTGCCGGCTAGGCAGCCTGCCGCGCCTGCATCTCTTCGAACCACTCGGCAACATAGCCCGCTTCCGGCGCAGCATCGGGCGCGAGGCCGTAGTAGTAGCGATCCAGCGTCATGCGCAGCGTGGGCAGCGGCGACTGCAGGCGGCCCGAGGCGAGGTCGTGAGACACCAGCGATGTCGGCGCCAGCGCGATGCCCAGTCCGTCGACCGCCGCCTGCAGCACGAAGTGCAGGTGGTCGAACTGCAGCCGGCCCGCCGGGCGGGCGCGGGGGGCGCCGACCTGCTTCTTCCAGGCGTCCCAGTCGTCCTTGCGCGTGCGGGCCGAAAGCAGCACGTGCGAGGCGAGGGCGCGCAGGTCCGGCAGCGGGTGGGTCTTGAAGAGCGCAGGGGCCCCGACCACCAGCACTTCATCTTCGAGAAAGGGCCGCACCTCCATCGACGAGGGCCAGCCTTCCAGGCCCCGGCGCACCGCGATGTCGAAGCTGCCGATGGCCTCCTCGGGCATGACGGTGCTGGTGACGACCTGCGGCTCGATCTCCGGAAAGCGCTCGACGAAGGAGGGCAGGCGCGGAATGAGCCAGCGCACCGCGAAGGAGGGCCGCACGTTGATGCGCACGGCGCGCGCCGGTCCCTGCGACTGCAGCGCCCGCGCGGCGGCGTTGATCTGCGCGAGCGCCGGCTGCACCTCGGCGAAGAACTGCTGGCCCTCGGCCGTGAGAGCCACCTGCCGGATGCGCCGCTCGAAGAGCGCGATGCCCAGGAACTCCTCGAGGCTCTTGATCTGCCGGCTCACGGCGCTGTGCGTGACGTGCAGTTCGAGCGCCGCGCGCGTGAAGCTGAGGTGGCGTGCCGCGGCGGCGAAGGCGCGCACGGCGTTCAGGGGAGGCTCTCGAAGCGGCATACGTGCGATTTTCTCACGCATGACGGTCGTTAATGTCGTTTGTCGGCAAGGCGGTTGCCGTCGCACCATCGAGGCTCGATGTCACGCTCTGCACCCGCTCCCCAGACTTCCCCAACCGACCTGAATTCCCGCCATGCGGCGATGGCCCTCGGCCTCTCGCTGCCGGCCGACGTGGTGCTCTACCTGCTGCTGCCGATGTACGCCAGAGAGTTCGGCGTGACGCTGGCCGAGGCCGGCATGCTGCTCGCGGCCAACCGGCTGGTGCGCATCGCCGGTTACGGCTTCGTCGCCCGCTTCTATGCCCGCAACGGCGACCGGCTGACCTGCACCATCGCGGTGGTGGCTGCTGCTGCGTGCGGCCTGGGCTACGCCACGCTCTCGGGCTTCTGGGCGCTGCTGCCGCTGCGGCTGATGTGGGGCCTGTGCTTCGCGGCGCTGAACCTGTCGACGCAGGCGCTGGCCACGGCCGATCCGGTGGGCGCCGCGCGGCGCAACGGGCGTTCTCGCGCCTTCATCGCGATGGGGCCGGTGCTCGCGCTGCCTCTGGGGGCGCTGCTGGCGCAGTGGACAGGGCCGCGCGCGATCTTCGGCGTCCTCGCGGTGTTCTCGCTGCTGGCGTGCTTCGTCACGCGGCGGCTGCCGTCGGCGCCGCATCCAGTGGCCAGGCCGGTGAAGCGCTTCAAGCTGCCCAACAGCCTCGACGGCTGGTCGTTCATGGAAGGGCTGGCGCTCGACGGGCTCTTCATCGTCGGTCTCTCTTACCTGGGCAAGGACCTGCTGCCGGGCGGCGCTGTGATCGTGGCCGGCGTGCTGATGGCGCTGCGCTATCTCGCGGAGATCCTGCTGAGCCCGGTCGGCGGGCGCATGGCCGAGCATTTCGGCGCCGAGCGCCTGCTGGTGAGCCTGTCGCTGGTCACCGCCATCGCGCTCATGGGCTTCGGCCTCGGCTGGCTATGGAGCTGCGCGGCGCTGATCGTGGTGCTGCGCGCCTTGCAACTGCCGCTGCTGCCGCCCATCGTGGCGCGCCGCACGCCGGGGCCGGAGCGCGTGCAGGCGCTGGCGGCGCGCTCGGTGTGGCGCGACATCGGCGCCGGTGCCGGGCCGCTGATCGCGGGGCTGCTGCTGCCGGTCGCCTCGCCGCCCTGGATCTACGGCGTGGCCGCCTTGCTGCTTGCGCTCGCGGCGCTGGCCTGCGGCTGGGGCGCGTCGACACAATCGACCAACATCCAGCAAGGAAGTGCATGACGACCTCTCACGCCATCGGAACCGTCTCCCAGCTCGAAGCACTTTTCGGGGTGCCCGGCGACGCCTCACTCAAGAAGGAGGTGCCGTACCTGCACCCGAGCTACCAGGCGCTGATCGCCGCTTCGCCCTTCGCGGTGCTCGCCACCATCGGCCCGGGCGGGCTCGATGCCTCTCCGCGCGGCGACCCGCCGGGGTTCGTCGTGGTACAGGACGAGAAGACGCTGCTGATGCCCGAGCGGCGCGGCAACAACCGCATCGACAGCCTGCGCAACATCGTGGCCGACCCGCGCGTGGCGCTGCTTTTCCTGATCCCGGGCGTGGGCGAGACGCTGCGGGTGAACGGCAGGGCGCAGATCTCGGTCGAGCCGGCGCTGCTGGAGCGCTTCGCCATGGAAGGCAAGCTGCCGCAATGCGTGATCCGCGTGACGGTGGAGACGGTGTTCTTCCAGTGCGCGCGGGCGATCCAGCGTTCGAAGCTGTGGGCGCCGCTGCCGGCGGATGCAAGGCGAGAGGTGCCGACGCCGGGCGCGATCCTGTCGGCGCTGACCGAATCCGCCTTCGACGGGGAAGCCTACGACCGGGAACTGCCGGCGCGGCAGCGGGCGACGCTCTACTGAGCCGGCGCCATGACGAGAAAAGCCCGCGGAAGCGGGCTCTTTCCTGCGGTCCGTGGACCGATGGGGCGGATCAGCGCACCCAGTGGCAGACGCGGTGGTGATGGCGCGCGTCCCACTTGCACACCTTGTGCTTCTTGGGATGGTGGTACGGCGCGGCGGAGGCGGCCGGTGCCAGCAGGGCGAGGCCTGCGAAAGCGAGGATGCTGGAGAGGATGAAATGCTTGGTCTTCATGGCGTTCTTTCTAGGCAATGACATCGATGGACGGGAAATGCGTCGCTGAATGGGCGCCCTTGCAAAACGGCTGTGGGCAACATTCAGATGACGTTTGTGCCGCGCAGTGCGTGAAAAACCTCGCCAATCGCGGCACATGGAATGGGCCTGGATGCCCCTGATCGGGCCCGCCGGCTTCAAGACTGTTGTTGCTGGGCCCTCATGATCTGGTGGCGCCGCCAGTAGTGGCCGACGACGCCCTTGAAGTTCTCTTTCTGCTTGCCGAGGCCCGATAGCTTCACCTTGGTGGTGCGCGCGCCCAGCATGCCCTTGTCGTGGTGGGTGACGATGAGGGTGTCGCCGAAGCTGCCGTCCTTGTAGGTCAGGCTCTTGACCTCGTCCCACGAAATGGTGGAACCGCCGTCCGCGCTGGGGTGCATGCCCTCGTAGCTGATGTCGACGCGCTCGCCGTTCTTCAGCGCGAAGCCCACCGGCGGGAAGTGGCGCAGCACCACTGCGCGTTCTTCCTCCGTCGCCGGCTCGTAGCGGTAGGCCAGGCTCAGCTCGTGGTTCTGCACGAAGCGCTGCTCGTATTCGCTCCAAAGGCGCTGCTCGATGGCGCCGGCGGTCTCGATCTCGTCGGCCCACGAGGCCTGGGGCGCGGTCGCGACGATGCCGCCGTAGGCGCTCTCGGGCACGTGATGGCCGACGTTGCGCATGCGCTCCAGCAGCGGCGGGTGGCTGTCGTAGGGGTGCGGCACGCCGGCCGTCTTCATCGCCTCGATGAATGCTTCGGAGTTGGCGTAGGGCGGCAGGCCGTCGGCGACGAAGCGGGCGATGCCGAGCGCGCCGTCGTGCTCGCGGTCCTGCTCGAAGAGCTTCTGCTCCACGTCGTTGCGATAGCTCGCGTAGGCCGAGATCTTGATGAGCGACTGCACGATCGCGTGCGGCGCCGTGAGGTCGGCGGCCACGCGGTCGGCCCTGTACTCGCGCTCGCGGCTGTCGCGGGCCAGCGCGAAGGCGAAGATCATGCGGTACAGCCGCAACAGGTAGTGCGCCACGATGGTGAGGCCGCCGCTTCGCATCTTCCAGGTGTACTGGTCGAACTGCAGCAGCTTGGGGCCCAGCGCCGCGCTGCTACGGGTGTCGCCGCCGCCCAGGTGGGCGAGCTCGTGCGCGAGCACCGCGTCGGCCTCGGTCTGGTCGAGCACGCGCAAGAGAGGCAGGCTGACGAAGAGCGTGCGGCCATGCAGCGTGCGGCCCTTGACTTCGCAGGGGGCCTCGGTCACGAAGAAGTTGGTGTCGATGCCGGCCACGATCTGGTCGGGCGGCGCCGTCTTCACGCGGCCGGCGAACTGGCGGATGCGCTCCCACAGGCGCGGCGCGTCGGCCTGCGAGACCAGCTCGCCCTCGATCTCGTTGCCCGAAGGCAGCTTCTTGAACAGCGTGTAGATCGCATAGAACACCGCCGCGCCCGCCGCGATGCCCGCCAGCGCGATGAGCTTGACGTAGTAGCTGTGCCAGAAGTACGCGGTGAGCCAGAACGACAGCCATACCAGCATCGCGCTCTGCAGCACCACCTCGACCGCGCACGACACCGTCATGAGCCGCCAGCCCGCGACGAAACTGGCGTAGCGCAGGCCCCGGTTGGCGAAGGCCAGTGCGCCCAGCACCAGCGCCGCGGCGAGCAGCGCGGCGCCGAGCACGATGGTCCAGATGGCGGCGCGGTCGGCCCAGTGGAACTGCCACTGCATCGAATAGGGGCTGCACACCTTGTCGTGGAAGTTCCTGTCTTCGGGGGCGGTGGCGTCGCAAGCCCTGGAGAGCTGGTGGGTGCGGTAGAACGCGGTGGCTTCGGCCTTGTCGGCGGCGGACAGCCGTGCATCCTTGGCGATGCGGTTTTCCATCGCCTGCAGGAACTCCGCGTCCTGCGAGCGCAGCGCGTATTCGGTGAAAGCGAGCGTCGCCGCCGGAATGGCGAAAAGCGACACGAGCGTGAGGACGAACACGCGCAAGAGGTCGGCGTGAACCGTGCGGGCGAGGGCCATGGGCGATCTTCTCCTGGATGACGAATGCTGCGAGTTGTTATGGACTGTCCGGGAAGCCGATAGCGTAGCGGTCACGGCGCATGCAGTGAAGCCGGGTGCTGCGTCAAGCGCGACAGGGCACCACCTGCCGCCGAATATGGTTATCTCCTTTGTTTCGTTCCGCGCGCGATGGCACGGGTATAGCCTCTGCGTTCGCTTGCAGAGGAACCGTTTCGAGGAGTCACGTCGCATGAGCGTTGGGTCCAATGGACAGATGCTGGCCGCCAACCTGCCTTCGGTGGAGGCCGAGCTCAACTACCTGAAGGCGGGCCAGGGCCGGCCAGTGAGCTACACATTCGAGCCTCCGTCCGGCACGCCCTGGGTGATCGGCGAACTGGAAGCGCGCCGCGTGACCATCCGCGACGGCCGCCCGCTGGTGGCGCTGAACGAGCTGACGCTCGACCGCAGCGGCTTCACGCAGATCTCGCACCGCAGCGTGCTCGCCGATTTCTCGCAGGATGCCGCGATCCGCGACATCTACTACCGCGAGGCCGAGGCGCTGCTGCGCGACGTGACCGGCGCCGAGAAGATCGTCGTGTTCGACCACACGCTGCGCGACAGCGCGCAGGGCTCGCGCCGCACGGCCGAGCTGCGCGAGCCGGTGCGCCGCGTGCACAACGACCAGACCTTCGTCTCCGCGCCGCGCCGCGTGCGCGAACACCTGCCGCCGGAAGAGGCCGAGGAGCGGCTGAAGAACCGCTTCGCGATCGTCAACCTGTGGCGCCCGCTGGCCACGGTGGAGCGCCTGCCGCTGGCACTGTGCGACGCGCGTTCCATCTCGCCGAACGACCTCGTGCCCAGCGACCTCGTCTATCCCGACAAGGTGGGCGAGACCTGGTCCTTTACCTGGAATCCGGAGCACCGCTGGTACTGGTTCCCGAGGCTTCGGCCCGACGAGGCGCTGCTGCTGAAGATCTACGACTCGCTCGAGCAGGGCGTGGCGCGTTACACCGCGCACACCGCCTTCGAGGACCCGACGGGCTCGCAGGAGGCGCCGCCGCGGCGCAGCATCGAACTGCGCGCGTTGGTGTTCTGGCCCGCCGGCAAGCCGCCGCAAGGCAAGTAGCAGTAAGACGAAACGGCTCATGCGCGCTGTGTTCTACAGCGCTGTGCCCACGCGATTCTTTGCCAGGAATTAGCAAGGGCAGGGCGCACGCCGGCGCAGACCCCACGCCTGCAGCGATTGCCGTGCTTCGCGACAATCGCTGCAATGCGTTCTTCCCCCTTCTTCAAGATGGCCCTGCTGCTGGGCCTGCTCTCGGCCATCGGGCCATTCGCCATCGACATGTACCTGCCGGCGCTGCCCGCCATCGGACAGAGCCTGCACGCCGACATCGGCGCGGTGCAGATGAGCCTCACGGCCTTCTTCCTTTCACTCGGCGCGGGGCAACTGCTCTACGGGCCGATCTCCGACATGGTGGGCCGCAAGCCGCCGCTGTACGCAGGGCTGTTGCTGTTCGCACTCGCCAGCATCGGCTGCGCGCTGGCGACCGACATCCAGACGCTGATCGTGCTGCGCTTCATCCAGGGCCTGGGCGCCGCGGCCGGCATGGCGATTCCGCGCGCGGTGGTGCGCGACCTGCACACGGGCACCGATGCGGCGCGGCTGATGTCGCTGCTGATGCTGGTGTTCAGCGTGTCGCCGATCCTCGCGCCGCTGGCAGGCAGCGCGGTCATCGCTTTTTCCGGCTGGCGCGGCGTGTTCTGGGCCGTGACTGTCGCGGCCGTGGCGGGCCTGGCCATGATGGTGAAGCTGCTCGACGAGACCCGTCCGGCATTGGAGCGCGTCGAAAGCAGCCTCGGCAGCGCGCTCTCGGCCTACTGGCTGCTGCTGCGCGACACGCACTACCTCGGGCTGGTGTTCATCGGCAGCTTCGCGATGGCGGGCTTCTTCACCTACCTCGCGAACTCCTCGTTCGTGATGATCGACCACTACGGCCTCTCGCCCGCGCTCTACAGCGTGGCCTTCGGCGTGAACGCTGCCGCCTTCATCGGCGCCTCGCAGTTCACCGGCACGCTGGGCGAGCGCTACGGGCTGGTCAATCTCGTCAAGTTCGGCGTGGTGTGCTGCGGCGCCGCGATGATCGCGATGTTCGCCTACTTCGCGATGGGCGGCGACAGCATCTGGGTGCTGATCGTCCTGTACTTCATTGCCTCGGGCTTCATGGGCCTGGTGATCCCGACCACCGGCGTGCTCGCGCTGGAGATGCACGGCGCCATCGCGGGCACGGCCTCGGCGCTGCTGGGCACGCTGCAGATGCTCACCGGTGCGCTGGCCATGGCGGTGGTGGGCCTCTTCACCGACGGCAGGCCGCTGCCGATGGTGGCCGGCATGGCCGGCGGCGCGCTCATCGCGCTGGTGCTGACCTGGCTCACGCTGGGCGGCGTGCGCTCGGAGCCCACGGGCAAGGCAGCCAAGACAGGAAGGACACAGCAAGCCTGATGAACACGGTACGCGCAGGCGCCGCGCTCCCGGCCGCCGAAGACAACAACAATGGCGACAACCGCGGCGGCAACGCGGGGCCCCGGCCCGTCGACGGGCTGTCCCAGCCGGAGCGCGGCTGGGCGATGCTGGTCATCATCCTCGGGCTGATCGTCGCGGTGCTCGACGGCACCATCGTCAACCTGGCGCTGCCGGGCATCGCGCGCGAACTCAACGCCAGCCCTTCGCAGTCGATCTGGGTGGTCAACGCCTACCAGATCGCCACGCTGGTGATGCTGCTGCCGCTGGCCTCGCTGGGCGATCTCGTGGGCTACCGGCGCGTGTACCTGGTCGGCATGGCGGTGTTCACACTGTCTTCGCTGGCTGCCACTTTTGCCAACTCACTGGGCACGCTGATCGCGGCGCGCGCGTTCCAGGGCCTGGGCGCGGCCGGCATCATGAGCGTGAACGCGGCGCTGGTGCGGCTTACCTACCCTTCGTCGCAGCTGGGCAAGGGCATGGCGATCAATTCGCTGGTGGTGGCCACTTCTTCAGTGGCGGGGCCTTCGGTGGCGGCGGCCATCCTGTCGGTGGCTTCCTGGCCCTGGCTCTTCGCCATCAACGTTCCGCTGGGCCTCGTCACCTTCGCGCTGGGCATGAAGGCGCTGCCCTTCAACCGCGTGCCGCCCGCCGCGGGGCTGCGCTTCTCGCCAGTCGACGTGGCGCTGAACGTGCTGATGTTCTCGCTGGTGTTCCTGGGCGTGGACCGGCTCGGCGTGCGCGAAGGCGCGGTTCAGGGCGGCGGCTCGCAGGCCTCGGCCTGGGGCATCCTGCTGGCGGGCCTTGTGGTGGGCTTCATCTACCTGCGCCGCCAGCGCAGGGAAGCGGTGCCGCTTTTCCCGATCGACCTGCTGCGCATTCCGGTGTTCGCGCTGTCGATGAGCACCTCGGTGGCCGCCTTCTGCGCGCAGATGCTGGCCTACATCGCGCTGCCTTTCCTGCTGCTGGAGGTGTACGGGCGCAGCCACATCGAGGCGGGCCTGCTCATCACGGCGTGGCCGCTGGCCATCGTGGTGATGGCGCCCATCGCAGGGCGGCTGATCGGCCGGTACCCTGACGGGCTGCTGGGCGGCATCGGACTGGGCCTGCTGGCCACGGGCCTGGCCCTGCTGGCGGCGCTGCCGGCGCATCCGGACAATGCCGACATCGCCTGGCGCATGGCGCTGTGCGGACTGGGCTTCGGGCTGTTCCAGTCGCCGAACAACCACACCATCGTGACCTCGCCGCCGGCGCACCGCAGTGGTGCGGCCAGCGGCATGCTGGGCACGGCCCGGCTCACCGGGCAGACACTGGGCGCCGTGGTGCTGGCGGGCGTCTTCAGCATCTGGAGCCCGCACGGGGGCCACGGGCCGGTGGTCGCGCTGGTGCTGGCCGCCAGTTTTGCCGCGGTGGCGGCGGTTTTCAGCAGCCTGCGGCTCAAGACGACAAGCCACGGCGGCTGAATGAGTTAGGGTACTCACCCATGACGGAAGTACCTGAAACCGTGGTTTGCCCGGGTTGCGATGCGGTCTACGGCCGCACGCCCCTGCGCCCGCGCGACGTGGCGCGCTGCCCGCGCTGCGGCACCGAGCTCGACCGGCACCCGGGCGAGCAGGAGCGCCGGATCCTTCCTCTGACGGTGGCCTGCCTCATCATGTTCGCCATCGCGAACCTGTTTCCCATCGTCGAGATCGAGCTGCAGGGCCTGCGCAGCCAGACCACGCTGGCCGGCGCGGTGGTGGCACTGAGCGCCGAAGGCATGTCGGTGGTGGCGCTGCTGGTGCTGGCCACGACCATCCTCTTTCCCTTCCTGCAGCTTTGCATCCTGGCGTACCTGCTGGTTCCGCTGAGCCGCGAGCACCGGCCCGTGGGCTTCGCACTGCTCGTGCGGGCGATGCAGTCGCTGCGGCCCTGGGGAATGATCGAAGTGTTCCTGCTCGGCGTTCTCGTGGCCATCGTCAAGCTTTCGAGCATGGCGACCGTGGTGCCGGGGCCGGCGCTGTGGGCCTTCATGGCGCTCACGGTGATGCTGACGGCGGTGCTGTCCTTCGACCCGGGTGCGTTCTGGGGAATGGCGTTCAGGCCGAAGGGCGAGGAACCTGGTGAAGAAGAGAAGGGTGGAGCATCGGCATGAAGAAGCTGCAGGGCCACCTCCGGCAGCGCCTCGGCAGCCTTGCGGCTTACGGCGAGCATTACCACCACGAACATGAGGCGGATGCGAAGGTTCCCACTGCCGCCTCGATGGGCTACATGGCCTGCCGCCATTGCGGCGCCGTCTGGAAAGACGCCGAGGAGGGCGACGCCTGCGGCCGCTGCGGCACGCACCTGCATACGCGCAAGCCGCAGAGCCTGAAGCTCACCTGGGCTTTCCTGATCGCGGCCTGCATGATGTACATCCCGGCCAACCTGCTGCCGGTGATGATCACGCGCACGCTGTTCGGCACGCAGAACGACACCATCCTGAGCGGTGTGATCTATTTCTGGGTGTCCGGCGCCTACGGGCTGGCCGCCATCGTCTTCATCGCGAGCTTCCTGGTGCCGCTGTTCAAGCTCGCGGTGCTGCTGCTGCTCGTGGTGCTGGCTCAGCGCGGCAGCACCTGGCGCCGGCGCGAGCGGGCGAAGCTCTATCACATCATCGAGATCATCGGCCGGTGGTCGATGCTCGACGTGTTCGTGGTGTCGCTGCTGACGGGGCTGGTGCAGATCCAGGGCTTCGCGGTCATCACCGCGGGCGTGGGCATCGCGGCCTTCGGCTCGGTGGTGGTGCTGACCATGCTGGCCTCGCTGAGCTTCGACCCGAAGCTCACCTGGGACAGCAGGGAAGACCAGGCCATCCTGCAGGACCACGAAGAAGGCGCACAGCGCGAGCAACGTCTGCAGGGACATGAAAACAGGGACGAGAAACCAGCATGAGTGAAGAAGACCGACCCCAGGACAAACCGGAGCCATCCGGCCAGCCCCCGCTGCCGAAGCCGCGCGTGGTGCGCCGCCGCGAATGGCTGCCGTCGCTGATCTGGCTGATTCCCATCGTGGCCGCGCTGGTGGGCATCACGCTGGTGGCGCGCATCATCATGGAGCGCGGTCCGGAGGTGGTGCTGACCTTCAAGACCGCCGAGGGCCTGGAGGCCGGCAAGACCGCCGTGAAGTACAAGGACGTGCAGATCGGCCTGGTCACCAGCCTGCGCCTGGCGCGCGACCGCTCTCATGTGCGCGTGCTGGTGCAGTTCAACAAGGACGCGCAGAGCTTCACCGCCTCCGACTCGCGTTTCTGGGTGGTGCGCCCGCGGCTGGACACCTCGGGCATCTCGGGGCTCAACACGCTGCTGTCGGGCGCCTACATCGGCGCCGACGCGGGCGTGTCGCAGGAAACGGCGGGCGAGTTCACCGGGCTGGAGACGCCGCCCACAGTCACGCGCGACGACTCGGGCAAGCAGTTCCTGCTGCGCGCCAACGACGTGGGTTCGCTGGACGTGGGCTCGCCCGTGTACTTCCGCCGCATCAAGGTCGGGCAGGTGGCGGCCTACGAGCTCGACGGCGACGGGCGCGGCGTGACGCTGCGCGTCTTCATCAATGCGCCGTACGACAAGTTCGTGGGCATGAACACGCGCTTCTGGCAGGCCAGCGGCATCGACGCGCAGCTCAGCGCCAGCGGCTTCACGCTGCGCACGCAGTCGCTGGCGACCATCCTGCTCGGAGGCATCGCCTTCCAGGCGCCCGACGACGCGATGGGACCGGTGGCCAAGGAGAACGCCTCCTTCACGCTGGCGCAGGACGAGACCACGGCCATGAAGGAGCCCGACGGGCCCTCGCAGACCCTGCTGATGTACTTCAACCAGTCGCTGCGCGGCCTGACGCCGGGTGCGCCGGTGGACTTCCGCGGCGTGGTGATCGGCGACGTGAAGTCGATCGGCGTGGAGTTCGACCGCGCCGAGCGCGAGTTCCGCATGCCGGTGCTGGTGCAGGTCTACCCCGACCGCCTGCGCCGCCGCGCGGGCGAGAGCGGCACCGAGTCGCGCTCCACCCAGCAGGAGCGGCTGCGCTTCCTGGCGGAGAAGGGCCTGCGCGCCCAGCTGCGCAACGGCAACCTGCTGACCGGGCAGGTCTACGTGGCGCTCGACTTCTTCCCGAAGGCGCCGCCGGCGAAGATCGACCTGGCGAAGAACCCGATCGAACTGCCTACCGTGCCCAACAGCCTCGACGAGATCCAGTCGCAGGTACAGGAGATCGCGACCAAGCTCAACAAGGTGCCCTACGAGCAGATCGCGGGCGACCTGCGCACCACGCTTGCTTCGCTCAACAAGACGCTCACGGCCGCCGAGCAGACGGTGAAGCGCATCAACAACGACGTCACGCCCGAGCTGGCCGCGGCCATGAAGGACGTGCGCAAGACCGTGAACACGGCCGAACGCACGCTGGCCGACGACTCGCCGCTGCAGCAGGACATGCGCCAGACGCTGCAGGAGCTCACGCGCGCCGCCGGCTCGGTGCGCGTGCTGACCGACTACCTCGAGCGCCATCCCGAATCGCTGCTGCGCGGCAAACCGGACGACAACAAGAAATGAAGAAGAACCACTTTTCATCGATGGCCGTGGCGGCGGCGGCCGCAGCGCTGGCGGTGCTCGCGGGCTGCGCGAGCAAGCCCGACAACTACTACACGCTGGCAAGCCCGGTGGCCGCGGCCGATGCCGCGCCTTCGACGCTCGGCAGCGCCGCGCCGCTCTACATCGAGCTTGCGCCCGTGGCCGTGCCCGAGCGCTTCGCACGGCCGCAGATGGTCGTGCGCCAGCCCAACGGCAGCGTGCAGGTCGAGGTGCTGGAGCAGCACCGCTGGGCCTCGTCCTTCGAGAACGAGCTTCGCGACGCGCTGGCCAGCGGCATCGCCGGCCGGCTCGGCGCGCTCGACGTGACCAAGGGCGGCCGTCAGAGTTCGCAGCCGGTGTGGCGCATCGCGGTGCAGCTGCGGCAGTTCGACGCGGTCGAGGGCGGCCGCGTGGACGCGAATTTCAGCTGGACGCTGCGGCGCTCGGACGAGGCGCGCACCGTGGTCTGCCAGCTGAGCCTCGGCGAGGCGGTGGGCAGCGGAATGGACGCGGTGGCGCAGGGGGCACAGCGCGTGACCTCGGCGGCGGCCGCCGCGATGGCGCGCAGCGTGAGCGCGGCGCGGACGAATCCGTCGGCGACCGCCTGCGCGACCTGAGTTTTCTTCTCTCCCCTTGAAGGGGCAGTGCGAGACCGGAATCCCATGAAAAGGAGACCCCATGGCACAGATCGGCAAGGCGCCCTGCGACGAGACGCTGATTCTTCATGGCCTTCATGGCTCCCGCGCGGGAGAGGACGAGGGGAGCGACTGTCCTGAAGCCGCCAGGCCATGGGTGCTGGCCGCGGCCATCGTGGGCTCGAGCATGGCCTTCATCGACGGCACGGTGGTCAACGTGGCGCTGCCGGCCATCCAGTCCGACCTGCGCGCAACAGCCTTCCAGGCGCAATGGGTGGTCGAGTCGTATGCCTTGCTGCTGGCGGCTCTGCTGCTGGTGGGCGGGGCGCTGGGCGATCACTATGGCCGGCGGCGCATCTTCGCGATCGGCGTCGGCATCTTCGCGCTGTCGTCGGTGGCGTGCGCGCTCGCGGGCAATGTGCAGCAGCTCATCGCGGCCCGGGCGGTGCAGGGCGTCGGCGGCGCGCTGCTGGTGCCGGGCAGCCTGGCGCTCATCAGCGCGGCCTATCCGGAGAAGGAGCGCGGCAAGGCCATCGGCACATGGTCGGGCTTCAGCGGCATCACGGCGGCGGTGGGGCCGGTGCTGGGCGGCTTCCTGGTCGATCATTTCTCGTGGACCTGGGCTTTCCTCATCAATGTGCCGATGGCGCTGCTGGTGCTGTGGATCGTGTGGCGCCACGTGCCCGAGAGCCGCGGCGCTTCCGCCAGCGGCGGGCTCGACCCGTGGGGCGCGCTGCTGGCGACGGCCGGGCTCGGCGGCATCGTCTACGCCTTCATCGAGGCGCCGACGCAGGGCTGGGGTTCGGCGGCGGTGCTTGCGGCGCTGGCCATCGGCGTGCTGGGCAGCGTGGCTTTCTTCGTCGCCGAGCGCAAGGCGCGCACGCCGATGCTGCCGCTGGAGCTGCTGCGCATCGGCAACTTCAGCGGCGCCAACCTGCTGACGCTGCTGCTCTACGCGGCGCTGGGCGGCGGGCTGTATTTCTTTCCGCTCAACCTGATCCAGGTGCAGGGCTACTCGGCCACGGTGGCGGGAGCGGCGCTGCTGCCGTTCATCTTCATCATGTTCGCGCTCTCGGGCTGGGCCGGGCAGCTGGTCGACCGCTTCGGGCCGCGCATGCCGCTGGTGATCGGGCCGGCGATTGCCGCCGTGGGTTTCGCGCTGTTCGCGCTGCCGGGCGTGGGCGCGAGCTACTGGAGCGGCTTCCTGCCGGCCGTGGTGGTGCTGGGCTTCGGCATGACGGTGACGGTGGCGCCGTTGACGACCACGGTGATGAACGCGGTCGGCGCAGACCTGGCGGGCGTGGCCTCTGGCGTGAACAACGCGGTGTCGCGCGCGGCTGCGGTGCTGGCGATCGCGGTGTTCGGCGCGCTCATGGCCTGGGCCTTCGACACTGCGTTGGCCGGGCATCTGCGCGAGATGGGCGCGACGGCGCAACTGACGGCATTTCTCGAAGGCGAGCGCAGCAAGCTGGCGGGCGCGGCGATCCCTCCGGGCGCGGACGCGGCCACTGCGGCAGCCGTGAAACGCGCGGTGGCCGAATCCTTCGTCGCGGGCTTTCGCTGGGTGATGCTGTCGAGCGCGGCGCTGGCCGTGCTCAGCGCATTGAGCGCGTGGCTGATGATCCGGAGCACTCCACCGGCGGCAGGAGGCACGGACGGCAAGAAGTGAAAGGGCACGACCGATGCGGGAAGAGAGCGAGCAACAGCAGCACTTCGACGTGCTGATCGTCGGCGCCGGCCTCTCGGGCATCGGTGCCGGCTACCACCTGCAGAAGCACTGCCCGGGCCGCAGCTACGCGATCCTCGAAGGGCGTGAGCGCAGCGGCGGTACCTGGGACCTGTTCCGTTATCCGGGCGTGCGTTCGGACTCCGACATGTACACGCTGGGCTATTCGTTCCGGCCGTGGACGCAGGCGAAGTCCATCGCGGACGGGCCGTCGATCCTGAACTACCTGCGCGAGACGGCGGCGCAGCACGGCATCGACCGCAGGATCCGCTTCAACCACCGCGTGGTGCGCGCCTCGTGGTCGACGCCGGAGGCCTGCTGGAGCGTGGACGTGGAGCGCGGCCCCGAGCGGCTTCCGCTGCGCCTGCGCTGCAACTTTCTCTTCCTGTGCAGCGGCTACTACAGGTACGACGCGGGCTACACGCCCGACTTCGCGGGCATCGGCGACTACACGGGCCGCATCGTCCATCCGCAGCACTGGCCCCAGGACCTGGACTACGGCGGAAAGCGCGTGGTCGTCATCGGCAGCGGCGCGACCGCGATGACGCTGGTGCCCGCGATGGCGAAGATGGCCGGCCACGTGACTCTGCTGCAGCGCTCGCCTACCTACGTCGTCGCGCGCCCGGCGCAGGACCCGATCGCGCGAAGGCTGCGCGGCATCTTCCCGGCCGGGCTGGCCTACGGCCTCACGCGCTGGAAGAACGTGCTGCTGTCGATGTATTTCTTCCGCCTCGCCCGGCGCAAGCCCGACTACGCGAAGAAGATGATCCTCGGCGGCGTACGGCAGGCGCTCGGCCCCGGCTACGACATCGCCACGCATTTCACGCCGCGCTACAACCCGTGGGACCAGCGCCTTTGCCTGGTTCCCGACGGCGACCTGTTCGCGGCCATCAGGGCAGGGCGCGCTTCGATGGTCACCGACCACGTCGACACCTTCACGCCGGGCGGCATCAGGCTGAAGTCGGGCAGGGAACTGGAGGCCGACGTGGTGGTCACCGCCACCGGGCTGGAACTGCAGGTGCTCGGTGGCGTGCAGCTCGAGGTGGACGGCCGTCGCGTGGAACCGGCCGCGACCTTCAACTACAAGGGAATGATGTACAGCGACGTGCCCAACCTGGCCTCGTCGTTCGGCTACACCAACGCCTCGTGGACGCTCAGGAGCGACCTGACCTGCGCGTATGTCTGCCGGCTGCTCAACCACATGGAGAAGCGAGGCTGGAGGCAATGCACGCCGCGCAACACAGACCCGGCGCTGGCGCCCGAGCCCTGGCTCGACTTCTCTTCGGGCTATGTGCAGCGCGCGGTGGACAGGTTTCCGAAGCAGGGCTCGCGCGCGCCGTGGCGCGTGTACCAGAACTACGCGCGCGATCTGGTGAGCCTGCGCTTCGGTTCGGTGGACGACGGGGTGATGGAGTTCACGAATCGGCGTGTCGATTAGCTATGGCCGGGGTCGAGGAAGGACACTGGGAGTCGACGCATCGCCACGTGCCGGTTGGCACCATCCCGCGAGCCGCTTTCAGTCGAATTCCCGGTACTCAAGTGATCGGCGCATAGGGATTCTGGGGCTGCGGATAGATTCTTTTTTCGTAGAAGGTAGGAACCTTGGTGCCACCTTCGATCGTCTTCTCGATGTGCGCGATGCTGTTCATATAGATCACCGCTCGGCTGAACATGTGGGCTTTCCATCCGTTCGGGTGGACCACCGTGATGTGGAAGTAATCCTGCCCGTTGAAATTCTGGAGTTGGTGGAAGCCCAGTTCGACTGTGACCTTGAGCCTGTCGCTCAACACAGCGACGGCCAATTCGTGCAACTCGACTGCATGGTTGTGGGCGATCTCTCTTTTCGCCCATGTGTTGAGCATGGCGGCTATCTGCTGTTGGCTGCAGTCGCCCAGGGTGTTGTAGTCGTCTGCATACCAGTTGCCATGTTTTGCTCTGAGTCCATTGATGTTGTTCCAGTTGTCTGCAAACTCAATGCCCATTGAGACCTCCAGTTCGATTGATGCCTTGCCGAGATGGATGCACCCGGCTTGCCTCCGGAGGCATGCCTTGGTCGGGCCGCGGGCAACCTGACCTTTCATGGGTTTCCGGAGAGCCGAAGTCCGTGCACTGTGGCGCTCATTCGGACACCAATCCATTTCGCACGATTACAGGCTTGGGCTCGCAGGCACAGGGTGCGCCGCCATTCGCGCGAACCGTGACGACCGTTCACCCGCGAACGATCACTCGTGGGAGAGGCACGAATGAACCGGGAAAGCCCTTGTCAGGGCGTCGCCGCGGGCGCACAGGAAGGCGAGAGCAGCGTGTCGAGCTCGCTCCACAGCGGGTCGCATTGGCCAGCCCTGAAGGCGGCTGCCCTGAAAGCCGTGTGCTCGCCGTGGTAGGTGTCCCACAATGCGCGCTGGCCATCGGCCACGCATGCGCGCACGTTGGCCAGCCGGTCGGCGGCCTTCACCAGCAGCGCGAGTTCCTCGTCGCCTTTCACCTCGGCCAGCGCCGCATAGGTCCTGGCCTTGCGCTCCTTGCGGTTGGCGCCGGGCGCATCGGTCAGCAGCGCGACGCAGGAAGCGACCAGGTCGCCGAAGCGCGAGCGCACGTCCGCCACCGTCGCTGCCGTGTCCTCGACCACGTCGTGCAGGTAGCCGACGACGCGCGCCTTGTCGCCGTAGGGCTGGAGCAGGGCGGCGACGGCGTCGAGGTGGTGCACGTACGGATGGGTGCCGTATTTCTGGTCGCCATGCATTTCGACGGCGTAAGCGCGGGCGGCGTCGGGTGTCTGCGAGGTTATGGTCATGCTGCGTCCTGTAGATTTTTCCATTCTGCCTTCGTGGCGGCGCACGGTCCTGGCGCTTGCGGCGGCATGATGCTCGCGGCCAGTCTTTCTTCCCGAACAGAAGTTTTTTCATGACCACGGTTTTCGTCAGCCATCCGCCAGCCAAGCTGGCCAACTACTTCGGCGACCGCGCCACCGCCGCCCTTCGGGCCATCGCGCAGGTTCGCCTCAATCCCAGCGACGCCGAACTTTCGTCGCGCGACCTCGCCGATCTGGCGCAGGACTGCGACGCGATCATTTCCTACCGCCAGACGGTGGGCGACGAGGCGCTGTTCGCGGCGCTGCCACAGCTCAAGGCCTTCGTGCGCTGCGCCATCGACATCCGCAACATCGACGTGGCTTCCGCCAGCCGGCATGGCGTGCTGGTGACGCAGGCGAGCGCAGGGTTCATCACCTCGGTGTCGGAATGGATCGTAGGCGCGATGATCGATCTGGGCCGGGGCATCAGTGCCTCCGCCGCGAGCTACCACGCGGGCCGCCTGCCGCCGCCCGCGATGGGGCGCGAACTGCGCGGCAGCACGCTGGGCGTGATCGGCTACGGGCAGATCAGCCGGTACCTCTGCGATGTCGCGCTGGCGCTGAACATGCGCATCGTCGTGCACGACCCGTACACGGCGACCGATCGGGCGGAGTTCGAGCAGGTGAGCTTCGAGGCGCTGCTGGCGCAATCGGACTTCGTGGTCTGCCTCGCGCCCGCCACCGAGGCGACCGAGAACATGATGAATGCCTGGGCGTTCGCCGCGATGCAGCCCCACGCCTTCTTCATCAATGCCTCGCGCGGAAACCTGGTGGATGAGCGTGCGCTGCTCGCGGCGCTGGACGCAGGCGTGATCGCTGGATGCGCGCTCGACGTGGGCCGCGCACCCGACCAGATGCCTTCGCCGGATGTGGCGGCGCATCCGCGCGTGATCGCCACGCCCCACATCGGCGGGCTCACGCCGCCGGCGGTGGAGCACCAGGCGATGGAAACCGTGTCGCAACTCGCGGAGATCTTCCAGGGCAGGGCGCCGAAGGGCGCGGTCAATGCGGCCGAGGCCTATCGCTGGCGGAAGGCCTTCGGGGCAGGCGCCTCGAAAGCCGGGCCCATGGGAACTTCCCGCTGACAGGCGTCGCACGGGTTGACAGGGGGCCTGCGACGCCTGGATACTGAACTATCAGGTTCATCGTCAGAAGCGAAGGAGTCCCATGCAGAAGATCGTTCCCTGTCTCTGGTTCGACACCAACGGAGAAGAGGCGCTGAAGTTCTACAGCAGCATTTTTCCGAACTCGCGCGTGACCGACACACTGCTGTGGGGCGACGCCAACCCCAGCCGCAAGGGCTCGCTGCTCACCGCGACCTTCGAGCTCGACGGGCAGGAATTCATGATTCTCAACGGCGGCCCGGAGTACAAGTTCAACCCGGCCATCTCGATGTTCGTGCCGTGCGAGACGCAGGCCGATGTCGACTACTACTGGGACAGGCTGCTCGAAGGCGGTGGCCAGCCGGTGCAGTGCGGCTGGCTCACCGACCGCTACGGCGTTTCGTGGCAGGTCGCGCCCAAGGCCATGATCCGCATGTTCCAGGACAAGGACGCTGCCAAGGCCAACCGCGCGATGCAGGCCATGATGAAGATGGTCAAGCTCGACCTCGCGCAGGTGCAGCGGGCCTTCGACGGCAAGTAGCCGGCGCCGGCTACACCAGCCGGTGGATCGACTTCTTGCGCCACACCAGCTGGTAGTAGGCAGTCTGCAGCAGCAGCATCGCCCCGAAGGTCACCGGGTAGGCCACCCAGACCCCATCGAGCCCGATGCGGTGGCTCATGACCCAGGCCACCGGCACCTCCACGCCGAGAATGCAGAAGATCGAGATCAGCGTGGGCACCAGCACCGAGCCGCTGGCGCGCATGATCCCCGACAGCGCCGAAGCCATGCCGAAGACCACCAGGCTCCACAGCATGATGTGCAGCAGCGTCTGCGCGATCTCGATGACCGGCGCGCTGGTGATGAAGAAGCCCATCAGCGGCCGCGAGAACAGGTAGCCCAGCAGCACTAGGCCGCCGGTCAGCACCAGGTTCATGAGCAGCGCCGTCTTCGCGATGGCGCCGAGCCGGTTGGCCCGGCCCGCGCCGATGGCCTGCGCGCCGAGGATCGACGCGGTGATCGCGATCGAGATGGCGGGGAACTGCACGTAGGCCACCACCTGGTTCACCGCGCCGTAGGCGGCCGTGGCGTTCGAGCCGAAGCCGTTGACCATCGACAGCAGCACCACCTCGGCCAGCGCCACCACGATCATCTGCACTCCCGTGGGTACCCCGATGCGCAGCACGGCCTTCAGCAGGTGCGGCTGAATGCGCAGGTTGCGCATGAATTCCGCGTCGGGCGCGAGCGGGCTCTTGCGCTGGCGCAGGCGAAAGCCCAGCCAGGTGGTCGCCACTGCGAACGACAGCACCGACGCCCACGCGCCGCTGGCCACGCCGAGCTGCGGCAGGCCGCCCCAGCCGCGGATGAGCGCGGGCGTGACCACCAGGCCGATCAGCGTGGAAATCAGTAGCGTGAGCAGCGGCGTGACGGTGTCGCCCACGCCGCGCAGCATCGCGGTGGCCAGCAGGAAGATGAACACGCCGGGCATCGCGATCAGCATGATGCGGGCATAGCGCGTGGAGTCGGCCAGCACGTCGGGGGGCGTGCCCAGCGCGGCCAGCATCGGCGTGGTGAACGCGCCTCCGAACACGGCGATCACCAGCCCCATCAGCACGCCGACGGTAAGCGTGGTACCGGCCACGGCCTTGGCCTTGGCGACGTCGCGCGCACCCCATGCCTGGCCGATGAGCACCGAGGCGCCGGCCCCCAGGCCGATGATGAAGGCGATGAAGAAGAACATCACCGGAAAGAAGCTCGACACCGCCGCGAGCGCGCCCACGCCGAGCATCTGCCCCACGTACACGTTGTTGAGCGTGCCGGAGAGCGACTGGAGGATGTTGCTGAGCAACATCGGCGCGAGGAAGAAGAGAAAGACCTTCCACAGCGGGCGCGGCGCGTTGACGGGCGACACGGGCACGCCCTGCAGGCCGCTGTGGCCGGCACCGGGGCTGTTGCTGCTGCCGGTGCCGGTCGTCTCGGTTGTCGTTCTCATCGATGGTTCCAGCCGGCGGCCGCGAGTTTCTGCAGATGGGCGCGCACGTCGGCGGGCCAGGGGTCGATCAGGGTGGCAAAGCGCTGCTCCTCGCCGGCGAAGAGCGCGCGGGTGGCTTCCTCGAAGCCGGGCAGGTTGCCCGCGATCGCGGTCATGAAGCGGTAGGCGGCTTCCTGCGCTGCGCGCACGGTGTCGCGCTCGGCGTTCACGCGGCGCGCGTCTTCGACCAGCTTGCGCAGCGCGACCGAGGCGCCGCCGGGCTGGCGGCCGAGCCAGTCCCAGTGGCGCGGCAGCAGCGTGACTTCGCGAGCGACCACGCCGAGCTTGGGGCGGCCCACGCCGCGCGGGGCATCGTCGCGATGCGGCTCGGCCTCGGGGTAGCGCAGCTCGGGCGGAAGCTCGCGCATGTCGAGGTCGAGCTGGGCGCCGGTCTGGTCATCGAACACGAGATACGGGCCGGGGTCGTCGCGGCGGCTCAGCTGTTCGAGCACTTCGGTCTTGCTGCCGTGTGCCACGCGCTGGAAGCCGAAGAACACGGTCAAAGTGGTTGTCGGGGTGTCGGAAGACATTCGGATGTTTGTTTGTTCCTGGGGGGTACCAAGCGAAACGAGGTGCGTAATCTACTCGCTGCCGCGCTTCGATGCGCGCCATCTCGTCGCCATGTGTCGCGCATGCGCTCAGGGTGTGTTGTAGCCGTTCGCGCCGAAGCATTGAAGCTCTTCCTGCCATAGCGAAAGAAGCTTCTCGAGCTCGGCCTTGCGATCGAAACCGGGGTCCTTGCGCTCCTTGATGCGGTCGACCACCTCGAAGCTGAAATGTTCGGCGCCATGCGCGATCCAGTCCTGGCCGAGCGCCTTGCTGCGATGGGAGCGCATGTTCAGTTCGAAGCGCGCGCGGTTCATCGCGCCATCCACATCGAGGCTGCCGGCCACGTAGACGCGGCCGCTGAGCTTGTTGCGGATCGCGTAGACGCCGGCCGGGCGCGGGTTTTCCTTGTATTGCCGGATCAGGGCGCGGCGGTTTTCCGTGGACAGGTTCATGCCCCAAATATTACCCGGATTAAATTAGAACGGCAATACATCCGGGTAAAAATGGAGTTCAGCTTTCCCTGAACCGCCGCCAGCCGCGAGCCATGCGCCTGTTCAGTGCCCGCACAAGGCGCCAAGGACGGCTCTGCCGGACGAGGTCGAGCACGCGGTCCTTCCAGGCTTTCCACCGCGGATACCAGCGGGCGAACCACGGAATGCGCATCAGCGGCCCTTCGACCAGCTGGAAGATCCGCGCCACGATGGCGGTGCCCACCAGCTTGGCCAGCACCAGCACCGTGAGGGCGGTCGCCGCATGGCCACGGCTGAAGAGAAAGAGCGCCAGCACCTTCACCGGCAGCAGCAACAGCACCGGCAAGAAGAAGGCCAGGAGCGCACCCCACGGCGGCAGCCGGCGCAGCCGTTCCTCGAGCGCGGCCCAGAGGGGGAGGCGGGACAGCCGCGCAGCAAGGGCCGCGAGCGGCTCCCAACCCCACTCCTCGAAGAGCAGCAGCGCAATGATGAGCGCGGTGCCGATGGCGCGGAGCAGGGCACGCAGTACGCGCAGCACGCGCGCAAGGAATGTCATTGCGCGAGGGTAAGGCACGCAAGGGGCCGCGGGCCGCTTCGCGATCAGCCAGCGATCAGCGAGGCGGTCCGGAAGGGCCAGATGTCAGCCGAAATGCTTCTTCGGCGCCCGGGAAACGGGGGAAGAAAGGGCCCTGCTGGGTAGAGCGAGGCTATGGCAAAAGACATGTCGAGCAGCGCTTCAAGAGAGCAGCGGGCTGGTATTACATGCGCCGCCCAAAGGGAGAATTACTACTTTTGCTTGACTCGAGTAGTCAATCGCAACAAGATGCAACCAAAGTAATCAAAAAAGCTGAAGATAAAAATCTGAGTAGAAATGAATTAACTTTTGGAAACGAACAAGATGGACTAGTTGTCACAAAGGGGCTGAAATGGAAAGCGATCTCGACGTTTCGTTGACAGATTCAAGCAACTCCGCTAGGAAATACACCAACCCTGGCCAGTTCGGCGGACTACTTTCACCGTCCGCGGATACCCTCCCTTGGCCCGACTTCCTGACCGGGCAACAGACCAAGCCGGTGCGCGTCCTGCTGGTGGACGACGACCCCTTCGTGCGCCGCGTCATCGCGCAGGAATTGCTGGGCGATCTGCGCATCCAGCTCGAAGGGCAGGCAGGCACGCTGCGCGAAGGACGGCGGCTGCTGATGCAGCACGAGTTCGACGTGCTCATGGTCGACATCCGCCTCGGAGATGGCAGCGGTTTCGAGCTGATCGAAGAGGCCAAGCGCCATCGCAGCGCGGCCGAGATCATCGTCATTTCCGCCCTCGAGGACGAGCCTCAGGTGCTGCATGCCTTCGAGCTCGGCGCCTCCGGCTACCTGGTCAAGAACGCGTGGTTCCAGAGCTATGCGCAGGCCGTGCTGCAGGTGGTCAATGGCGGTGCCGCCATCACCCCGCGGCTGGCCCGCCGGCTGCTCGTGCACCTCGATCACAAGCGCTCCAACGTGAACCCGGTGCGCCCGCCGGACAGCAAGGCGACGTTATCCGCCAGGGAGCGCGAAGTGTTGCGACTTGTAGCGACGGGCTACGTAACCGAAGAGATCGCTTTGCAGCTAACCATCAGTGCCCAGACGGTTAACGCGCACGTCAAGAACATCTACCGCAAGCTGCATGCGCACACCCGCGCGCAGGCCGTGAGCTTCGCTTCCCATCGGGGACTTCTCTAGGCCATGCCATGCTCGCGCCGCAGGTCCTTCAGCTTCCGCATCTTCTGGAAGACCAGTTCGTGTGGTTGTCGATCGGCTCGTGGTGCGTACTGCTCGTCTGGCTGCGCCAGCACGTCTCGCGACGCCGGCTGCTGGCATGGGCCGCGCTCGCGGGCGCGCTGCACCTGACGCCGGTCGCAGCGCAGGCCATTAGGGCAGGCTCCGCTGTCACTGTCATGGCCAGCGACATGCCGTTCGCCTTCTGGGCCCTGCAGGCGGCCAACCTGCTGGTGCTGGGAATGATCCTGGGCATCTGTTACGTCTCGCAGCGGCGCGCCGCGCGCTTTCGCCAGGCCCAGGCGGTGATGGCCGAGCGCCGCCGCATCGCCAACGACCTGCACGACGGCGTCGGTTCCCGGCTGGTGGCGCTGCTGGCCAGCCAGGACCCGAAATCGGGCGGCCCCGGCAGCCTCTCGATGGCGCTGCAGGCCTGCCTGCTCGAACTGCAGATGACGGTGGACGACCTCGACGACCAGGGCGACAGCACCGTCGTCGAGCGGCTGGGCCACCTGCGTTACCGCCTGCGCCCCGCGTTCGAGCGCATGGGCGTCGCCTTCGAATGGAACATCTCGGCCGAGACTGAAAGCTTCCCGATGCCGGCGGAGACCGCGTCGCAGGTCTGCCGCGTGGCGCAGGAGGCTTTGTCGAATGCCTTGCGCCACTCCCGCGCGACCCGCGTCGAGCTGCGCGTCGCGCCGCAGGAGCAGGGCCGGGCGATGGTGCTCGAGGTGAGCGACAACGGCAGGGGGCTGAGCCCGGCCGGGAGCGCGCCGGCCGGGGACGCGGGCCCCTCCGGCAGCCTGGGCAAGGGGCTGCGCAGCATGCATTCGCGCGCCGAGGCGATCGGTGCCGAACTCGACATCGGCCCCGTCGCGCCGCACGGCCTGTGCGTGCGCCTCGTGGTGCCGTGCGAAGCCGAGGCAAGGCAGGAATCCGAAAGCAAGCTGTAACACGCCCGCCGGCTTGCCCGGGGCGGATGCCGTCCCCGCCTATGGCAAACTCCCGCGCTTTGCCAGGGACGCGCTCAAGACATGCAGAAAATCATTCGCCAGCTCGCCGTCGAGATCAAGGTCGGCGAGAACCAGGTGAAGGCCGCCGTCGAACTGCTCGACGGAGGCGCCACGGTTCCATTCATCGCCCGCTACCGCAAGGAAGCCACCGATGGCCTCGACGACACCCAGCTGCGCGAGATTGAAGCCCGCCTTTCCTACCTGCGCGAACTCGAGGACCGCCGCGTGGCCGTGCTCAAGGCCATCGACGAGCAGGGCAAGCTGACGCCCGAGCTGCGCGCCGCCATCGAGCTGGCGCCCACCAAGCAGGAGCTCGAAGACCTCTACCTGCCGTTCAAGCAGAAGCGCCGCACCAAGGGCCAGATCGCCCGCGAATTCGGCATCGAGCCGCTGGCCGACAAGCTGCTGGCCGACCCCACGCTCGACCCCGCCGTGGAAGCCAAGGCCTTCCTGCAACCCGCCACCACGCTGGACGACGGCAAGCCGGGCCCCGATTTCTCCACCGTGCCGTTCGTGCTCGACGGCGTGCGCGACATCCTTTCCGAGCGCTGGGCCGAAGACGCCGCGCTGGTGCAGAGCCTGCGCGAATGGCTCTGGAACGAGGGCCTGCTGCGCTCCAGCCTCATGGCCGGCAAGGACGAGAACAACGCCGACGTCGCCAAGTTCCGCGACTACTTCGAATACGACGAGCCCATCGGCCGCGTGCCTTCGCACCGCGCGCTGGCCGTGTTCCGCGGCCGCGCGCTCGAGATCCTCGACGCCAAGCTGGTGCTGCCGGTGGAGCCCGAGCCGGGCAAGCCCAGCATCGCCGAAGGCCGCATCGCGCTGCACCTGGGCTGGAGCCATTCGGGCCGCCCGGCCGACGACCTGATCCGCAAGTGCGTGGCCTGGACCTGGCGCGTGAAGCTGGCGCTTTCCACCGAGCGCGACCTGTTCACCCGCCTGCGCGAAGACGCCGAGAAGGTCGCCATCAAGGTGTTCGCCGACAACCTGCGCGACCTGCTGCTGGCTGCGCCCGCCGGCCCTCGCGTGGTGATGGGCCTGGACCCCGGCATCCGCACCGGTGTGAAGGTGGCCGTGGTCGATTCCACCGGCAAGCTGGTCGAGACCGCCACCGTGTTCCCCCACGAGCCGCGCAAGGACTGGGAAGGCTCGCTGCACACGCTGGGCAAGCTGTGCGCCAAGCACGGCGTGAACCTGATCGCCATCGGCAACGGCACCGCCAGCCGCGAGACCGACAAGCTCGCCGCCGACCTCATCAAGCTGCTGGCCAAGATGGCCGCGCAGGCAGGCGCTCCCGAACTCAAGGTCGACAAGGTGGTGGTGAGCGAGGCTGGCGCCTCGGTGTACTCCGCCAGCGAGTTCGCCTCGCAGGAGATGCCCGATGTCGACGTGAGCCTGCGCGGCGCCGCCTCCATCGCGCGCCGCCTGCAGGATCCGCTGGCCGAACTCGTGAAGATCGACCCCAAGAGCATCGGCGTGGGCCAGTATCAGCACGACGTGAATCAGAGCGAGCTCGCCCGCACCCTGCAGGCCGTGGTCGAAGACTGCGTGAACTCGGTGGGCGTCGACCTGAACACCGCCAGCGTGCCGCTGCTCAGTCGCGTGTCGGGCCTGTCGTCCAGCGTGGCGAAGGCGGTGGTGCGCTGGCGCGAAGCCAACGGCGCCTTCTCCACCCGCAAGCAGCTGCTGGACGTGACCGGCTTCGGTCCCAAGGCCTTCGAGCAGAGCGCGGGCTTCCTGCGCATCCGCGGCGGCGCCGACCCGCTGGACATCACCGGCGTGCACCCTGAAACCTATCCGCTGGTCGAGCAGATCATCGTCAAGACCGGCAAGCCCATCGCCGAGCTGATGGGCCGCGCCGACATGCTCAAGACGCTGAAGCCCGAACTCTTCGCCAACGAGAAGTTCGGCGTCATCACCGTCAAGGACATCCTGGGCGAACTCGAGAAGCCCGGCCGCGACCCGCGCCCCGACTTCAAGGTGGCGCGCTTCAACGACGGCGTGGAAGACATCGCCGACCTGAAGGAGGGCATGGTGCTCGAGGGCACCGTGAGCAACGTGGCCCAGTTCGGCGCCTTCGTCGACCTCGGCGTGCACCAGGACGGACTGGTCCACGTGAGCCAGCTGAGCCACAAGTTCGTGAACGACGCGCGCGAGGTCGTGAAGACCGGCGACATCGTCAAGGTCAAGGTGATGGAAGTGGACGTGGCGCGCAAGCGCATCGGCCTGTCGATGAAGCTCGACGCCGCTCCGGCGCGCCGCGACGGCCCGCGTGACAACCGCTTCGAAGGGGCAGGACGCGGCCAGCAGCAGCACGGCCGCCGCGACAGCTCGCCGCAACCGGCGGGGCAGATGGCCAATGCCTTCGCCAAGCTGCAGGGGCTTCGCAAGTAAGTCCTGCCGAAAGAACGATTGCCCATTAAACTAGTCATCTAACTAGTTATGAATGGGTGGTCCGCCATGAAAACCTGGCCGGTACAAGACGCCAAGGCGCGTTTCAGTGAATTCCTGGAGGCTTGCCTGGTCGACGGGCCTCAGATGGTGACGAAGCGCGGCGCCGAAGCAGCCGTGCTCGTTCCGGCGGCTGAGTGGCGGCGCCTGCACGCGAGCGCCAAGCCGTCGCTCAAGGATCTGCTGCTTTCGGAAGAAGCCCGCACCGAATTTCTCGTCCCTCAGCGGGGTAGCGCTCGCAGGCGCCGCGTCATCCCGATGCGCTGAGGTCGGCATGTACCTGTTGGACACGAACGTCATTTCCGAACTCCGCAGGCCCCGCCCGCACGGCGCGGTGCTCGCGTGGATCGCCCCCATCGCGGACGGTGATCTGCATCTCTCGGCGGTGACGCTCGGAGAGATCCAGGCCGGCATCGAACTCACGCGCGAGCAGGACGCAGCCAAGGCCGACGAGATCGAGCAATGGGCGGCCATGGTTGCCGTCTCGTACAACGTCCTGCCCATGGATGCGGAAACCTTCAGGCTCTGGGCGAAGCTGATGCATCGCAGTTCGGACACGCTGTACGAGGACGCGATGATCGCCGCCACCGCCAGGCAGCACGCGCTGACCGTGGTGACCCGCAACGTCAGCGACTTCGCCGGATTCGGCGTCGAGGTTCTGAATCCTTTCGAGCAGCCGAAGGCATGAAAGCCCTGCGCATCTACGCCGGCCCCGCGGCCCGCAAGCACATCGAGCAGCATGGCCTGCGACCGCAGGACGTGCGCACCATCCCCGGCGCGGCGGGCGGGCCGAAAGGGCTGATCCTCGGGCCGCTCGACCGCTTCATCTTCGGCCGCTGGCTGCCGCAGTCCAGCCAGCAGGTGCACCTGGTGGGTGCGTCGATCGGCGCTTGGCGGCTGTCGACGGCCTGCCTGTCGGGTTCCGACGCGGCATTCGAGCGCTTCGAGCACGACTACGTGCACCAGCAGTTCGAGGTGCCGCCGGGGCAGAAGAAGCTCAGCCCGCGCCAGCTCAGCGAACGCTTCGCAGAGAGCCTCGAATCGTTCTACGGCGGACGCATCGGCGAGGTGCTGGGCCATCCGCGCTACCGGCTTCACGTGGTGACATCGCGCGGCCGTCACATCCTCGGGCGCGAGGGCAGGGCGCGCACGCCGGTGGGTTACCTGGGCGCCTTCGCCACCAACAGCCTTCACCGCAAGAGCCTGGGCGCGTGGCTGGAGCGCTGCGTGTTCTCCACGCCCGGCGCGGCATTGCCTTTCGCCACGCGCGACTTCCGTACGCGCCAGCACGCGCTGAGCGAGGCCAACTTCAACATGGTGCTGCAGGCCTCGTGCTCCATTCCGTTCCTGCTGGCGGCGGTGCACGACATTCCCGGCGCGCCGCGCGGCGCCTACTGGGACGGCGGCATCACCGACTACCACCTGCACCTGGACTACCAGCCGGCCGACGAGGGCATCGTGCTGTATCCGCATTTCCAGCAGGCGGTGGTGCCGGGCTGGCTCGACAAGGGCCTGCGCTGGCGCCACAAGGCCAGCGGTTTTCTCGACCGGATGGTGGTGCTCGCGCCCGACCCGGAATGGGTGCGCACGCTGCCCAACGGCAAGCTGCCCGACCGCAAGGACTTCATCCACTTCGCGAACGACGCGCAGGCGCGCATCGCGGCATGGGGCCGCGCCACGCGCGAGGCGCGGCGGCTGTCGGACGAGTTCGAGGGCTGGCTTCAGCGCGACGGCGTGCCCGAGCTGCTGCCGCTCTGACCCGGCAGCGCCAGGGGCAGGGCGCAGTCGAGCACGTTCACTTCCACCGCATCGCCTACATTGAGCCGGGCGCCCGCAGGCCATCGCCCGGTGCCCAGCGAGCGGCTGTGTACGCCGCCGTTGCGGTAGCGCACGACGGCGTAGGGCACCGCGGCACCGCCGTCCGAGCCGCAATCGCGATCGACCGTGGCGGCAAGCTCGCCCGCGCGCCCGACACTGACGACCTCGGCAGCGCGCCAGCCGGCCGAGCGGTCGAACGAGTGCGCATCGAAGGCCGAGCAGCCGCCCAGCATCAGCGCACAGAGGAGGGCCGAGCGCATCACGGCACCGGCCCTGTCGCAGCGATCGCCGCCGTGGCCTGGATCTCGACGCGGTACTCGGAGTCGATCAGCTTCGCGCCCACCGTGGCGCGCGCGGGGGTGTGGCCGGCGGGCACCCATTCGTCCCACACCGAGTTCATCGCGGCGTAGTCGCCCACGGTGCGCAGGTAGATCGTCACGCTCACCAGGTCCTGCTTGGTCGCCCCCTGCGTGGCGAGCAGGCGGTCGATGTGGCGCAGGATCTCGCGCATCTGCCCGGTGATGTCCAGCGACGGGTTCTCGGCCACCTGGCCCGAAAGGTACAGCAGGCGCGCGGCGCCGAGGTCGACGGTCACCATCTCGCTGAAGCGGGGGCCCATGTCGTGGCGGATGATGTTCATGGCGATGCGGGAGAGATGGAAGAAGACGAGACGATGGCAGCTTGGGGTGCATTCCACCAGCCACCGCCCAGCGCCTGGAAGAGGGCGGCCGCGTCGGTCAGCCGCAGCGCGCGGGCCTGAACCAGATTCAGCAGCGCCTGCTGCTGCGCCTGTTGCGCGATGCGCAGCGAGAGCGCGCTGGCGTCGCCCAGCCGCACCTGCGCCTGGGTGCGCGCCAGGCTCTGCGAGGCCGTGCGCTCGGCCTTCACCGCCGCCTGCAGCGCGCGGGTGTCGGCGTCGATGGCTTCGAGCGTGTTCGCCACGTCCTGGAAGGCGGCGAGCACAGTCGCACGGTACTGCGCGGCCGCCTGGTCGAACGATGCGCGCGCGGCGGCCTCGCGATGCTTCAGCGCGCCGCCGTCGAAGATGGGCTGCGTCACGCTCCCGGCTACGGTCCAGAAGAGCGAGGAAGCCTTGAACAGGTCCGACAGCTTGTAGGCCGACGAGCCGTACGAGTTCACGCCTAGCGTCACGCTCGGCAGCCGTGCCGCGACCGCCACGCCGATGGCGGCGCTCGCCGACTTCAGCTGCGCCTCGGCCGCGCGAACGTCCGGGCGGTGCTCGACGAGGCTGGAGGGCAAGGTCAGCGGCAATTCCGTCGGCAGATGCAGGGCATCGAGATCGAAGCGCGCCTCCACGCCCTGGCTCGGGAAGCGGCCGGCCAGCGTGGCCAGCAGGTTGCGCTGCTGCGCCAGTTGCCGGTCGAGCGGCGGCAGCGTCGCTTCGGTGGCGGCCAGTGCGGCTTCCTGAGCGTCGACGTCGGCCGGCGCCACCTGACCCAGCGTCAGTTGCTTGCGGTAGGCCTGCAGCACCTCCTTCTGGCCCGCAATGATGGTCAGCGTGGCGCTTTGCTGTGCGCGCAGCGAGGCTTCGGTGATCGCGGCGGTCACCACGTTGCTGCTGAGCGTGAGCTTCGCGGCCAGGCTCTCGAAGCGCTGCTCCTCGGTTTCCGCCTTCGCGCCTTCCACCTGCCTGCGGGTGCCGCCGAACACGTCGGGCGTGTACGACACCGTCACCTGCGCCGTGTGCAGCGTGTAGAGGCTCGCGTTGGACGACACCGGGCTCGCCACCGCGCTGGCCACGCGCTGCCGCGTGGGCGAGTAGCCCAGCGCCACGCTGGGCCAGAAGGCGGCACGGTCGGCGGCTTCGTTCTCCTGCGCCGCGCGCAGGGCGGCGTCTGCCGCCTCGATGGTCGGGTTGCCGGCGAGGCTCTGCGTGACCAGCGCGTTCAGCGGCTCGCTGCGGAAGGCCTGCCACCACTGGGCCGGCACGTCGAGCTCGGGCGACAGGCGCGCCAGCGGCACGCCTTCGGCTTCCTTGCTCGCGGATGGTGAGGAGGTATATCGCTCGGGCAGGTTCAGCTGCGGGCGGGCGTAGTCGGGGCCGACCGCGCAGCCGGCCAGCAGCATCGCCGCAATGCCGGCCGCCACGGGCGTCGCCAGGTTTGTCTTCGTTGTCTTCACTGGTTGTTCCGATTTCCTAGCGATCGCGCCGCGAGCGCGTGCCCCAGCCCTTGCGTTCGAACACGCGTTCCATCGCGAAATACAGCGTGGGCAGGATGAAGAGCGTCAGCAGCGTCGACACCACCAGCCCGCCGACCACCACGGTCGCCAGCCCGCGCTGCACGTCGGTGCCCACGCCGGTGGCCAGGGCTGCGGGCAGCATGCCGACCGACGCCACCGTGGCCGTCATCAGCACCGGCCGCAGCCGCTCGGTCGCGCCTTCGAGCACCGAGGCCTGCAGCGCCAGCCCTTCGCCGCGCACGCGGCGGAAGTTGGCGACCATGATGATCCCGTTCTGTATCGACACGCCGAAGAGCGCGATGAAGCCCACGGCCGTTGCCACATTGAGCGTTTCACCTGCCACGTGCACCGCGATCAGCCCGCCAAGCGTGGCCATGGGCACCACGCCGAGGATCAGCGCCACCTGCCGGATCTTTCCGAACTGGAAGAACAGCAGCACCGCCATGATGCTGACCACGATCGCCAGCGACACGCCCAGCCGCGCCTGCGCGCGCTGCTGGTTCTCGAACTGGCCGGCCCACTGCAGGCGGAATTTCGCCGGGTCGAACTTCACTTCCTTCGCGATGCGATCGCGCGCCTCGTCGAGGTAGGAGGCGAGGTCGCGGTCGCGGTTGTCCACGCGCACCGTGATCTGGCGCTCGTTCATCTCGTGCGAGATCGTGCTTTCGCCGGTCTGCAGGCGGATGTCGGCCACCTGCGCGAGTGGCACCTTGGCGCCGCTGGAGCTGTTGAGCAGCAGCGAGCCGATGGCCTCGGTGTTGCCCTTGGCGCTCCTGGGCATCTTCATCGACACGTTGTAGGTGCGGTTGCCCGAGTACACGGTGATGACGGGCGCGCCGCCGATGCCGGTCTGGATCAGGCTGGCCACGTCGTTCGCGTTCACGCCGAAGCGCGCCGCCGCTTCGCGGTTGAGCTGGATCACCACCTGCGGGATCGGCGGCTCCTGGAACAGCGACGCGGAGGCCGTGCCGCGCACCGTCTGGAGCAGGTCGACGATCTGGTTGCCGATGCGCCGGCTTTCCTTCAGGTCGTCGCCGTAGATGCGCAGCACCAGCGGGCTGTGCGCACCGCCCACGGCGTCGTTCACGCCGTCGATGATGGGCTGGCTGATACCCACGTCGAAGCCAGGCATGCGCGCGAAGCGCTCGGTCAGCGTGCGCACGAAGTCGGCCTTCTTCACCCCGGCCGGCCATTCGCCGTACGGCTTGAGGCCCACCGGTACCTCCATGTGCGAGGGCGTCCACGGGTCGGTGCCGTCGTCGTTGCGGCCCAGCTGCGTCACCACGTACGAGACCTCGGGGTATTCGAGCAGCACGTGCCGCAGCTCGGTCGCCATCTCGCTGGCCTTGTCCAGCGACAGGCCCGAGGGCAGCTGCACCTGCAGCCACAGGGCGCCTTCGTCGATGTCGGGCAGGAACTCGCGCCCGGCCGTAGCACCCAGCACCACCACCGCGACCAGCGCCGCGACGCTCAGCCCGTAGGCAATGGCCGGCACCTCCAGCAGCCGCGCCAGCACCCGCCGATACGCGCCAGTGAGCCACACCAGCGGCTTGTTGACGAAGGGCTTGCTCGGTTTGCGCAGCGCCACGTAGGCCAGGCTCGGAATGAGAGTGAGCGCGCAGAGCAGCGCGCCCACCAGCGCGTAGCCGACCGTGAACGCCATCGGCTTGAACAGCTTGCCCTCGGCCCGCTCGAAGGCGAAGAGCGGGAAGTAGGCCGTGATGATGATCAGCGTCGCGAAGAAGATCGGCCCCGACACATGGCTCACCGTCTCGAGGATGTTGCCCTCGGTGAGCGTGGCGTGCGGCTCTTCTTCTCTTCGCCGCAGGATGGCCTCCATCACCACGATGGCGCCGTCCACGATGATGCCGAAGTCGATCGCGCCCAGCGAGAACAGGTTGGCCGGCATGCGGGTGAAGTGCATCACGATGAACACCGTCACCAGCGACATCGGAATGGCCACCGCCGCCACCACCGCGCTGCGCGGGCTGCCCAGGAAAAGAATGAGCACGAAGCACACCAGCGCCATGCCTTCGAGCACCGTGTGCGTCACCTTGTCGACAGTGAGCTTCACCAGGTCGTCGCGGTCGATGTAGGGCACGATCTTCACGCCCATGGGCGCGAGCTCGGCCTGCAGCTCGTCGATCTTCCTGTGCACGCCTTCGAGCACGCGCGAGGGGTTCTCGTACTTGAGCATCAGCACGATGCCCTCGATGGTGTCCGGGTTGGTGTCCTTGCCCAGGATGCCGCCGCGCTCCTGGTGGCCGAACTGCAGCCGCCCCAGGTCGCGCACCAGCACCGGCGAGCCGCTGCTCTGCGCCACCACCACCACCGAGCCCAGGTCGTCCAGCGTGCGGATCTGGCCGATGCCGCGCACCACGTAGCTCTGGTCGCCGCGCGCGATGCGCCCGCCGCCGGCGTTGGCGCTGTTGTTGTTGATGGCCGTGACCACGTCGTTGAGCACCAGTCCGTACTTCTGCAGCCGCGCCGGGTCCAGCTCCAGCTGGAACTCGCGGGTGAAGCCGCCGAAGTTGTTGATGTCGACCACGCCGGCCACCTGCTTGAGCGCGGGAATCACCTTCCAGCGCTGCAGCTCCGACAGCTCCATCAGGTTCTTGCTGTCCGACTCCAGCGTGTAGCGGTAGATCTCGCCGGCCGGCCCCGCCACCGGCCCCAGGCCGGGCTGCGCGCCCGAGGGCAGGCTGACCTGGCCGATGCGCTCGGTCACGCGCTGGCGTGCGAAGTAGTCGTCGGTGCCGTCCTTGAAGGTCAGCGTGATCAGCGAGAGGCCGAAGGTGCTGCTGGAGCGGATCGAGGCCAGCCCCGGCGTGTTGCTCAGCGCGCGCTCCAGCGGCGTGGTGATCTGCTGCTCGATCTCCTCGGCGGCCAGGCCGTTGACCTGCGTGGTCACCTGCACGTTCACGTCGCCGAGGTCGGGATAGGCCTCCACCGTCATCTGCGTCCACGACCACGCGCCGAAGAGCACGAGCGCCACCGACATCGCCCAGGCCAGGTGCCTGCGGCGAAAGAACTGGGTGATGACGAGATTAATCATTCAGCAGCACACCACCACGGACCACCACGCGCTCGCCCGCGGCCAGGCCGCTGCGGATGCGGACCTTGTCGCCGTCTTCCCGGCCCAGCTCCACCGTGCGGCGCACGAAGGTCCAGGGCTCGGCCTCGACGAAGACGCTCACGCTGTCGTTGTTCATCAAGAGCGCCGATGCCGGCACCTGCGGCTGCGCGCCCTGCGGCACGCCCAGCACCGCCGTCGCGTACATGTTGGGCTTGAAGATGCCTTCGGGGTTGGCGAACGCGATGCGCGCGCGGGCGCGGCGCGTGTCCGCGTCGAGCACCGCGCTCACGAAGGCGACCTTGCCGCTGAAGCTGCGGCCCGGGTAGGCGGCCAACGTGACCACCACGTTCTGCCCGGGCGCGACCGTGCCCACGACGCTCTCGGGCACGTTGACCGTGACCCAGACCGAATCGAGGTTCGACACCGTCATCAGCGCCGCGTTGGCGTCGTTCAGGTTCGCGCCGGCGGCCGCGTTCAGCGCGGTGATCGTGCCTGACGTGGGCGCGACGATCTTCAGCACCTGGCCGGCCTGGGCTCCGCTGCCTTCCGCGCCGAGGCTGCGCAGACGTGCCTCGCTGCGCTGCAGTTCAGCCTTCTGCTGGGCGACGGCGCTCTGGGCCGCTTCCACGTCCTTCACGGCGTTGGAGCCGGCCTCGTTCACGCCGCGTACACGCACCAGTGCGCGCTGCGCGAGGTCGAGTGCGTCGCGGGCCTTCTGCGCGTCGGCTACGGCCTGCGCGAGGTCGGGCGAACTCATCGTCGCAAGTACCTGGCCGCGCTTGACGGTATCGCCCAGGCGCACCTTGAGTTCGAGCAGCCTGCCGGTCAGCGGCGGAAGGATGTTGACGGTATTGGCCGGGTTGGCCTCCACCGTGGCGGGCAGGCTCACCTCGTGCGGCAGCGTGTCCTGGCCGACCGTGGCAACGAGCAGCCGGTCGCGCAGCGGCGAACCGGCAGGTACGCTCAGGCGGTTGCCCTGGCGCACGAGCATCGGCGCGGGAGCGGCGGCCACCGCGGCGGCGGCATGGGCGGTGCCGTGGAAGGAGTCGAGATATAGGGCCGCGCAGGTCATCACGCCGAAGACGATGCGCGCGGGGGTGATCTGGTAGAGGGATTTCTTCTTCATCGCGATACGGATCTCGCGGGACGGGCGCGCCGTGCACGGGACGCCTTCCCATGCCCTCGATCCGCTCCCGTCTCCTGCCGGGGAGCGTAAGAAAAGGCGCCTGAAGAAGCTCCCAAGAAATCCTGAAGTTCTCTTAAGGATCGGACCGGTGGCCGGAAGTCAGGAACGCGCGGCATGATCCGCGCCATGAGAATTCTGCTGATCGAAGACGACCGCAAGGCCGCCCGGCTGCTGGCCCGGGGGCTGCAGGAAGAGGGCTTCGTGGTCGACGTGGTGCACACCGCGGAGGAGGGCGACGAAGAAGCTTTCGTCGTCGCCTACGACCTGATCGTGCTCGACTGGATGCTGCCCGGGAAAGACGGCCTCACCCTGTGCCGCGACCTGCGCCAGCGCGGCTGCAAGACGCCCGTGCTCATGCTCACCGCCCGCGATGCGCTGAGCGACCGCGTAGCCGGCCTCAACACCGGCGCCGACGACTACCTCACCAAGCCCTTCGCCTTCGACGAGCTGCTGGCACGCGTGCGCGCGCTGTTGCGCCGCTCCGAACTCGTGCGCCCGACGGTGCTTTCGCTGGCCGACCTCAGCCTCGATCCGATGAGCCAGCGCGTGCTGCGCGGCGGCATGGTGCTGGAGCTGACCCACAAGGAGTTCGCGATCCTGCAGATCCTGCTGCGCCACGCCGGCGAGGTGGTCAGCCGCTCGCGCCTGGCCGAGCAGGTGTGGAAGGACGACCTGATCGCCATCGACAACCTGATCGACGTGCACATCAGCAACCTGCGCCGCAAGGTCGACGCGCCGCCGGCCGCGCCGCTGATCCAGACCGTGCGCGGGCGAGGCTTCAGGCTGGCGCTGGCGGACGACGGCGCAGGTGGCGGCGGAAGCGTCGCGCATGCTTAGCTTCCGCAAGCGGCTGGCGCTGGCGCACGTCGGCGTGATCGTGGTGGTGATGGCGGTCGCCGCCCTCGGCTCGTACCTCGTGTTCTCGCGAAATGTGCACCGCGAGCTCGACGCCGCGCTGCTGGCGCTGGCCGAGACCGAGATGGGCATGCTGCTGTCGGCCGGCGAGAGTGACACCGTCATCGTCCACGAGGCGCCACCCGGCCCCGGCGCGCCTTCTTTCGTGCGACTCGACCGCCTGGTGCAGATCGTCGACGCCGATGGGCGCGTGCTCGCGCGCAGCAGCAACCTCGGCGAGGCGCAGCTGCCCATTCCGGCCGCGCTGCGCGAGCGGCTCGCGGCGGGCGAAACCGTGTTCGAGACGCTCGACGGCTACGGCGAGGAGCCTACGCGAATGGTCTCGGTGCCCGTGCCCGGTCGCGCCTCGCTGCTCGCGGTGCAGGTGGCTGGCTCGCTGGACGACGTGAACCGCACCGTGGCCATGGCCAGCGCGCTGTTCATCATCCTCGGCGGTGCGCTGCTGCTGGCGCTGGGCGCGGCCGGCGCGCTCATCACCCGGCGCGCCTTCGGCGCCATCGACGACGTGGTGCGGCAGGCCCACCGCATCGGCGACGCGAACCTCGGCGAAAGGCTGCCCCACCCCGGCACGCGCGACGAGATCGGGCGGCTGGTCGACACGCTCAACGACATGCTGGCGCGCATCGAGCAGGGCATGGAGGCGCAGCGGCGCTTCACGGCCGACGCCTCCCACGAGCTGCGCTCGCCGCTGTCGCGCCTGCGCACGGAGCTGGAACTGGCTCTGCGCAGGCCGCGCGAACCGGCCGCGTACGTGGAGACGCTGCGTTCGTCGCTGGAAGAAGTCGAGTCGCTCACGCTGCTCGTCGAGGAACTGCTGGTGCTGGCCCGGCTCGACGCCGGCCAGGAACGCGATGCGGTGGAAACGGTGTCGCTGAACCAGCTCGCCGAGGAAACATTGAGACGGCTGGAGCCGCTGGCGCGCGAGCGCCGCCTTGCCCTGTCGCTGGAACCTGCGCTGCCAGTGGCTGCGCGAGTCGCCCGTGGCGCGGCCAGCCTTGCACTTGCCAACCTGCTCGACAACGCCCTGAAGTTCTCGCCGCCAGGCACCACCGTGCGCGTGAGCCTGCGCGCGGATGCGGAGGCGAACGAGGCCGTCATCACCGTGGCCGACAGCGGCCCCGGCATTCGCGGCGACGAAATGCCGCACCTGTTCGAACGCTTCTATCGTGGCGCCACGGCGCGCTCTGACGAGAAGACGCCGGGCCTGGGCCTCGGGCTGGCGCTTTCGCAGGCCGTGGTGCACGCGCATGGCGGGCGGATCGAGGCGGCGAACGAGAGCGGGGGCGGGGCGCGGTTCGACATGAGGTTGCCGCTGGCGGTGCCGGGCAAACCCTGACCGGGCACGCGAATGGCGCTTCGAGAATGACCCGGTCCATTCCCGAAACGACGCAACGAAAGGGTCTCCGCCGCCATGTCCCAAGCCACGCTGTCCCGCCGCCGGTTCACGTTCGCCACCGCCGCCGCAAGCCTTGCCTTGCCGTCCTTCGCGCAGACCGCATGGCCCACCAAGCCGATCCGCGTGATCGTGCCCTACACGCCCGGCGGCTTCACCGACCAGATGGCGCGGCTGGTGCAGATCGGGCTGCAGACGAAGCTGGGGCAGCCGGTGCTGGTCGACAACAAGCCGGGCGCCAACAGCCTGATCGGCGTCGATGCGATCGCGAAGGCGGCGCCGGACGGCACGACCTTCGGCGTGGTCATCGCGGCCTATGCGGCCAACACCACGCTGTACCCGAAGCTGCCCTATGACCCGCGCAAGGACCTGACGGGCGTTTCGCTGATGGGCGTGTCGCCGCTGCTGGCTGCAGTGAATGTCGATGCGCCGTTCAAGACGGCGCGCGAGCTCATCGACTATGCGCGCGCCAATCCGGGCAAGGTGAGCTTCGGCTCTTCGGGCAACGGCTCGGCCGCGCACCTGACCACGGAGCTGTGGAAGTCGCTGACGCAGACCTACATGATCCACATCCCGTACCGCGGCGCGGTGCCGGCGCTGACGGACCTGATGGGCGGGCAGATCCAGCTTTTCTTCGACGCGCCCACGGGCCTCATCAACCAGGCCAAGGCCGGCAAGGTGCGGCTGATCGGTGTGGCGGGCGACAAGCGGCTGGCGGCGGCACCCGATGTGCCGACCTTCATCGAGCAGGGTTTCGCGGGCTTCACCGGCAGCACCTGGGCCGGCATGCTGGCGCCGGCGGGCACGCCGCGCGACATCGTCAGGCGCATGTCGCAGGAGGTGGCGAACATCATCAGGAGCGACGACACGCGCGCCAAGCTGGATGCGATGGGCACCATTCCCGCGGGCAGCACGCCGGAGGAATTCGATGCGTTCATCACCGCCGAAACGGCGAAATGGGGAAAGGTGATCCGCACAGCGGGCGTGAAAGCCGAATAACAAGCGCAGTAGCGCTTTCAAGGTAATTCAGTCGTTCAAGACAGATTCCGAGGTCCGGAAGGTCATTCGGATGGCGCTGCACGGATAGTGCGGCCCATTGCAGGGCAATCGAGAATTTCACTGCCTCAAAAGAAGGCACGGGTCCATCCACGCTGAATCGGAAAGAAGAGGCGGCGGCGGTGGGTTTGTGAAATCCAAATCGATACCCTGGAGACAAATCTTGAACAAGACGAAGATTTCCGGCTTTCATGGAGCAACACGGTGGTCGGGGCGGCTGCTTCGGCCATTTCTCCTCGCAATGGCCTGCGGCGCGTTCATTTCATCGGCACACGCGGCCAACGACATTTCCGGCACGCTCATCAGGACCTGCTCCAACCAGTTGAACGGCTCGCGATATGCCGATGCGATGCTGGACGATTTCCGCGGCACCCGCTTTCCTTCGCCAAGGACGGGCGGCTTCACGGTCACTTCCGTCGAGCAGGTCTGGCTCGCATTGCCGGCCTATTGCCTCATCAAGGGAACGATCCAGCCGACTTCTCCGGGCGGTGTCGATCCGGCGGTGAAGGACCCGAGCTACCGCGTGTCCGACATCAATTTCCAGATCTATGTCCCGTCACAATGGAACGGCAAATTCGTGCAGCTCGGCGGCGGCGGATTCGCCTGGAAGACCGACGTGGTCGCCAACGGCATCCAGACCAATCTGCAGTATTCGCCCTCGCTGCAGGGAATTGCGCTGTCGAATTACGCGGTGATCCTCGCCGATGCGGGCGTCGGCGATTCGGGCAAATCCTTCGACCCCGAATTCGTGCAGGCCGGCAGGAAGCTCAGCGACGTCGCGAAGCAGGAAATGGTGAAGAACTTCGGCCAGGACTCCATCAAGAAATCGCTGGACGTCGGGCTCTATCTATTGAAGAAGCTCACGGGCAGCAAGCCGACCGACACCTATTTCATAGGCATTTCCACCGGAGGCCGGCAGGCGTTGAAGGCCATGGCGAACTGGCCCGACGCCTACGACGGCATCGTCGCCGGAGCACCGCCCGTGGACGAGACCAACCTGCTCAAGACGATCGAGGTGCCGGCGGTGGTCAACGACTGGGTAGTCAACTGGGCCAGCGCTTCGGCAATGATCACCAGCCTCTTCGGCCAGCAGGTGTCGCAGCAGACCCTGAGCGACGGGCTGGGCGCGGTCTCGCGGCACCTGGCGGACGTGGCCATCGAGTCCGGCGCGGACTACGACGGCTACAACAGGCTGCTCGACGAACTCGCGCCCGTCTGGAACGTGCGGCCCGCCGAACTGCTTGCGTTCTTCGATGCGGCCGCAAGCCAGAAGAAGGCGGGCGGAAAGGGCAAGAAGATCATCATCTACCAGGGCACCTCGGACTTTCTGGTGCCCTGCACGCAGGCCGGCGAATTCGTCAGCAAGCTGGCGGCCTTGCCCTCGGGCGGCAAGGTGACGGCAAGCGACATCAAGGGCTCGGTGCGTGCCTATTTCATCGAGGACTACAGCCACGGCTTCTACAACACCAACTCGCTGCTCAGGCGGGTGGGGCTGACGCCGCTGCAACTGGCCTGGAATGCCGTTGCGGATCTCGACAACTGGGTGCATGACGACCAGGCCCGCTATGGCGCGCCATCGCTTGCGAGGAATGCGACGGGCGAGATTCCGGCGAACCAGTCGCTGGGCGCGTGGAAGTGCATCGCGACACCCTGAGGCCGGGAGTGCCTCCGGCGCCCGGAATCAGGGCGCCAGCACCAGCACCTTGAACTGGCTCGGAACGATCCGCATGCCGACGATGTTGCAGCGGTTCTGCACCGACAGGCTCGTCATGCGCGTGCACGGCGTGCCCTTCAGCAGCACGGTGAAGGCGCCTGTGATGTGGCGCGAGGGCCCCATCACCGTCTGCGACACCACGCCCATCAGCACCCCGGCGTTGTCGCCGTTGGTGATGGGCGTGACGGTCGCCAGGTTGTGCGCGGGAGTGCCGCCGTAGAGGATGTTCCAGGCGTTGGGGATGGCGGTCGGCCCCAGCGCGAAGTTGGGGTAGGGAATCGGCAGCGCCGGCGGCGTCTTGCAGACGTCGGGGAAGGCGAGGTCGACGCCCATCATCTGTGCATTGGCGAACATGGCAACGGCTCCTTCGTTCGGGGTCAACCCATGTGGATCTGCTCGGCATCGACCTTGACCAGCCCCTTGCTGGTGAGCAGCGTGTTGTTCGAATGCAGGCGCAGGGTCTGCTCGGCCTGGATGTCGAGCTGGCCGGCACGCACCTGTTCCACTTCCTCGGTCAGGCGGAAGCTCGAGCGGGTGAGCAGGTTGAGGCGCTCCAGCACCACTTCGCAGGCGCGCCCGACGAAGCGCGACACCAGCACGTTGAAGCGGACGCGGGCGCCCTGGTAATCCATCTCGCCGATCTCGCAATGGGCCTGCCGGGCCTGCGCGCGCCACTCGGGCGACTGCATGGCGATCGAGGTGTCCGACTCCAGCGCCATGGGGCCGGCGCTGCGCGCGCGGATGCCGCCCGAGCGCGACAGCAGCGTCAGGTCGCCGTCCACGGCCAGCGTCGACTGCCTCGGGTCGGCCTGGGCGACCACCGCGATGACGAAGCTCTCGCCCTGGCGGGTGGAGGTGATCAGCACCGTGTCGCCCGGCGCGGGCAGCAGCAGGCAGCTGGCGACGCGGCGGCAGCGCAGCGATCCCTGGCCGTCGTCGAGGCCGACCTCGAACCAGGGATCGCCATCGCTGGCGATCACCGTGGCGGTCCGCGTGCCGGAGTCCGCGCGGGCCGCGTTGGAAGGGCGTTGCATCAGCGGATCCAGCACGCCCTGCGTTGCATGGTGTGCGGCGGCGACCGTGTCGCCGGCTGTGTTCCGGGTGGAGTTCATCGGTTGTCTTTCTTGGGGCGCCGGCCATGGATGTCGCGGTCCAGGCGGGATGCGCGCTCGGGCTGCTCCAACGCCACCATCTCGGCTTCGTGCAGCGCGGGGTCACGGTCCAGCGTACCCACGCGGGTGCTGAACCTGGCGCCGTCCAGGTCGGCGCGATGGAATACGGTGCGCAGGAAGGCGGCATCGCGGAAATCGGCCTGTACCAGAAGGGCGTAGGAGAAGTCGGCGTAGTCCAGCCGGCTGCCGGCGAACGAGGTCTGCCCGCAGTGCGCGCGATGGAAGACGCCTTGCTCGAGCCGCGCCTGCGAGAAGTCCGCGCCGTCGAGATGGGCGTCGATCCAGATGCTGTTCTGGAAGTGGCCGAGCCGTGCATCGGCGCCGCGCAGGTCGGCCTCGGGAAACAGGCACTGCATGGCCTGCGCCCCTGCCAGCACCGCGTTGCGCAGGTCGGCGCCCTTGAAGTTGCACTGCGTGAGGCGTGCATCGCGAAAGCGGCACGCCGTCAGCACCGCATCGATGAACTGGCAGAGATGGAACTGCTGGCCGGAGAAGTCCTGCCCCGCAAGATCCGCCTCGCTGAAGATCGCGTTCGTGAAGCTGGCTCCGGCATAGCGCGTGCCCGTCAGCGTTGCGCGGAAGAAGATGGTCGACGAGAAGGCCACCTCGTTGAAGGACGCTCCAGTCAGGTCGCACTCGGAGAACACGGCCTTTTCGAGGCTGGCACGGTCCAGGCAGGCGTCGTGCAGCTTGCTCTGGTGGAAGTTCGCCTGGTCCATGAAGGCCTCTTCCAGCCGGATGCCCGAAAGGGTGCAGCCGCTGAACACCGAATGCGGCATGGAGGCCGAATCCAGCACCGCGTCCTGCAGGCTGCACTCGTGGAAGGCGGCTCGCGTCAGTTCCGCCGCCGGCAGCTGCGCCTGGTCGAAGCGGCACTTCTCGAAGATGGATTCGCCCAGCTGCGCGGCATCGGCCCGAACACCCCTGAAGCTGCATTCGCTGAACACGCCGCCGCGCAGGTCGATGCCCCTCAGATCCATGTCGCTGAAGTCCTTCTCGCGGATCGGCTCACCGTTGCGGACCTGGGCTGCCAGCGTCTCGGCGTTCACGCTCTGCCCGCCTCGGGGCGCCGGGGCAGTGTCTTCATCTGGTCGATGTGGGCGCCCAGGGTGAGCGTGCCCGGGCTGATGAAAACCTGGGCGACATCGGCCCGGAACAGGTTGGCCTCGCCAAGATCGGCATCGACCAGGCAGGCCTTCTGGAGGTTGGCATTCATGAGATTGGCGAGCCGCAGGGAGGCACGCGTGAAATCGGCGCGGATGAAGAGGCTGTCGGGCGCAGCCGCCGCGCGCAGGTCCGCGCCCTTGAGCGACGCGGAGGAAAAATCGCAGGTGTCGAGCGTGGCCCGCCTGAAGTTCGCGCCATCGAGCGGCAGCTCGCGCAAGGTGCAGTGCACCAGCGTGGCATCTTCGAAGTCGGCCTCGCGAAGATCGGTGGTGCCGACGAAGCTCGTGGTCTTGAGGAGGGCACGCCGGAAGCGCGTGCCCTTGTGCAGCGGGGTGTGGGCCCAGCTGCAGGCTTCGACGGTGGCGCCGGAAAAATCCACCGACTCGAATTCGGCCTGTACGAACAGCACCTTTTCCAGGCGCGCCTCGCCGAAGTCGCAGCGCGTCAGGCGGCAGTGTTCGGCCATGCTCAGGTAGCTCAGGTCGGCGCGCCGCAGGCTGCAATCGGCCAGCTCGATTCCCTGCAGCAGCAGATGGCTCCAAGTCGCTTCGTCGAGGCAGCAGCGGTCGAGGCGCAGCTTTTCCATCTGCGTGCGCTCGAAGCGGGCCTTTGCGAAGTTGGTGTTCTCGCAGCGGGCGAGGCTGAGGTTGGCGCGCTCGAGGTTGCAGCCTGTCAGCGAGGCCTGGCGCAGGTCGGCGCGCACCAGCACCGATTGGCTCAGGTCGGCGCCGTCCAGGCGGGTGCCCTGGAGGCTGGCGCCTTCGAGCAGGGTCTGGTGCATGCGGGCGCCCCGCAGATCGAGGCCCGAGAGGTCGCAGCCCGTCAGGTCCATGGCGGACAGATCGCGGTCCGCGGCCATGGCGGCGAGCACGCGTTCGCGCGCCTGCGCATTCTGTTCGGCGGCCATCGGATCGGCGGCCGCCTGGTGGTGGGCCCCCATGCGGTACAGCGCCAGCATGTCCTTCTGGCCCCGCTGTCCGAGGGCCTGCAGCTCGGAATGCTCGGCGGCGCTCATGGCCGGGGTGCCCGTGGCCGCGGCGATGCCGCCCAGCCCCTTGAGGATGGTTTCGGCCTCGAATTTCGGCGGGCCCTTGAGCTGCGCGTTCCGGCTTTCTTCGATGATCCGGCTGCTGTCGAAGCCCGCCTTGCGCGATTCGGATGCGTTCTCCAGGGCCGCCTTCGCGACTTCCTGCCTGGCTTCCTCCAGCTTGCGTTCCTGCTCGCGCTGGTAGGCGCGCGTCTTCTCGATGAACTCGGGCAGTTCGGCCAGCGTGGGCATCTTGTCGAAAGGCTTCGGCAGCGGGCGTTCCCGGAAATGGCGCGGCTTGTGGCCGGCCTCCAGGCCGCGCGCCGTCAGTTCGGCGCGCAGGCGCTCGCCCTTGTCCTTGATGTTCCTTGCCAGGATCGATTCGCGCGCGTCGATCTGGTCCAGCCAGGGGCCGATGGCCGAGGCCGGCAGCAGTTCCTCGTCGAGGAACGCATGGATCGCGCCTTTTTCGAGGTTGCAGCGGTTCTCGAAGACTTTTCCGTAGTGGGAGAGGGGGCGCGGCGGGCTGTCTGCAGCCTCCATCGCCGGCATGACGTGCGTGATGTCCGCGGCATCGTCCTCGGCGATGAGCGTCTCGCCGTGAAAGATCAGCATGACCTGCTCCACGTGCGGGAAGAACCAGGCCGTGGTCAGCCGCAGCGGCACCTCTTCCAGCGCAAGCGGCTGCGCAGACTTTCGTGCGACGAAGCCGCGTGCGCGCAGGTCCGGAAGCCGCCCGCGCAGCACCGCGTGCTCCGGGTGCATGTTCCAGATCTCATAGGGCGCGGCCGCGGGGATGGACAGTTCGTCGTTCCAGCGTTGTTCGGCAGCCGCGGCGTTGAAGAATTGCCAGTCCATGTCGCGCGCGAAGCCGGGGTAGAGCGTCTCGCGCCACTGGTCGCCGTAGTCCGTTCCGAGCAGCTTCATGCGCTCGGGCAGGTCGACGTCCATCGCACCCGGGCAGGCAGGGGCCGGACGCCGGTCGGGGCGGTCCATGCCATGGCCCGGGCGTTCGACGTTGGGAAGCCGCTGCACAAGCAGGCCGTTGACCATCTCGGGGGCGTAGCCGATGCCCGCGGGGTTGGCGGCGAAGCCCGGGCCGCCGAATGCGTGCTGCCAGTCCAGACGCATGGTTTCGAAAGCCTGCGGCTCGGTGGCGCGGCCATCCAGCCAGTAGCGGTCGCCCGAAACGAGGAACTGGCGCCGCAAGGCGCCTACGCTCACCTCGACCGCGCAGCGCGTCTTGTCCTGCTGGTGGCAGGTGTAGGCCTGGCCGCTCACCAGGAACTCGGGCCGCAGCTTGGGAATGCCGAGATCGATCGCGGACTGGTTTCCCACTTCGGCGGAAACGGTCTTCCAGAGCTCCGTCTCCGGCAGCAGCACGCCCCCTTCGCCGAGGGTGTGCATGCCGATCACGGTGATCGCCAAACGCTGGCTTTGCCCGCGCAGGAAGGGCCGCGTCAGGACGCTCAGGCGCAGGGGTTTGATGGTCTTCACGGCTGGATCAACGCCTTGCGCCGCGGATCACCAGCGGGGTGCGCGCGCGGTCGATGGCCAGCCGTGACGGGTCCTGCGGGTCCTGCAGCAGATGAATGTCGGGCCGGCCCGCGGAAAAGTGGGCCAGCAGATCTTCGTCGATGAGTGTCCGCAAGGTGGTCTGCTGCTCGATGCCGGCAGCATCGGTGTAGGCGACACCCAGCTGCACGGCCGTCAGGCGCTGTCCGACCGGGCCGCGCCGGGAGTAGCCGCTGGGCGAGCGCAGCACGGAAACCGCAACGCCCTGCAGCGGGCGGCCGTCGGCCTGCAGCTGCTGCCACAGCCGGCCTTCCTCGGCGTAGGCACGATGGCTCATCAACGACACCGCCAGCACGACCCCGGCAAGCGCGATCACGCCCAGGCTGACGACGCCGAACACACCCCACAGAACGATCTCGAGCACGCTTTCCACGCCTCAGAGCAGGACCTTCAGCGCCTGGATGCCGGCGCGCAGGCCGCCCGTCCTGATCTCCGTGCCCACGAGCTGGATGAGCGCACCGGCGTCGCCCAGCGACATGGCCTTGTTCTTCCACTCCGCGCCCACGGCCTCCAGCTTCACGCCGATGGCCTGCGCCTGCACGCCCATGGCCATCGAACGCACGGCCAGCACGCCCAGCGAAATGCCCGACACGTCCATGTTCAGGCCGGTGCCACCCAGGCGGAACCACCTCCAGTCGCTGCTCTTGGAGTAGTTGTTGGTGTAGGTGGCGGAGTTGTTGGTGTAGTTGACCGTCAGGTTGTTGTACGTGTTCGACGTCGTGTTGTAGATGTTGGTGTTGATGACGTGCTGCGTCGTGTTGTGGATGTGGTTGGTCGTGTTGAAGGTCACGTCCGGCGAGGTGTGCACCGTGGGGCCGGTGACCGTGGTGGTCGAGGGGCCGTTGACCAGCACGTCGTTGGACGTGTTGATGGTGTCGTTGCGGCCGTCGCTGACGAAGCGGATTTCCTTGCCGTCGATGGTGCCGTGGAAGCCGCCGGTGATGGCCAGCTCGACGCCGCCGGTGATGGTGTCGTTCAGTCCGCCGCTGAGCATGCGCGTCTTGCCGCCAGATATGGTCTGGTTCACGCCGCCGGTCACGGTCTCGGTGAAGCCACCGGTCACGCTGCGGGTGTCGCCGCCGGTGATGGTTTCCTTGGCGCCGGCGGTGATGTCGCGCGTCTCGCCGTCCTGGTAGGTGGCCGATTCGTGGCCCTTGATGAGGGTGGTGCGTGTGCCGCCGGTGGTGTGGGTTTCGTCCGCTTCCACTTCGACGTCGAGGTTGCGCTCGGCGTGCAGCAGGATCTGCTCGGCCCCCGTGCGGTCCTCGAAGCGCAGCATGTTGGCCTGGTTGGCCGCGCCGCCGGTGCTGGAGCGCGTGAGGATGCCGCTGGCCGTGGCGTTGGCGGGCAGCTCCCACGGCGGCATCTGGTCGCTGTTGTAGACGCGGCCGGTGACGATGGGGCGGTCGGGCTCGCCGCCGATGAAATCGACGATCACCTCCTGGCCCACGCGCGGCATGTGCATGGTGCCGTAGTTGGCGCCGGCCCAGCTGCTCGACACGCGCACCCAGCAGGAGCTGTTCTCGTTCGACTGGCCGTAACGGTCCCAGCGGAACTGCAGCTTCACGCGGCCGAAGCGGTCGGTCCAGATTTCCTCGGGGCCGACCACCGTGGCGGTCTGCGGGCCGTTGGTGCGCGGGCGCGGCGTCTTGCGCGCGGGGCGGTAGGCCACGGAGGAGGGCAGCACGGTGAAGTCGAACTCGCACACCGATTCGCTGCTGCCGCCGGTGGAGTACTCGGGCTCCTGCAGGTCGTAGCGGGTCTCGGTGACGAGGTATTCGCGGTTGTCCGACTCGCGCGGGCAATGCGTCATCTGGAACAGGTAACCCGGTGCCATGCCCACCACGTTGGTGTGGCCCGAGGCCAGCTCGTGCGCGCACTGCAGTTCCTGCAGGCGGATCTTGGCGTAGGCGTCGCCCTGCTGGTGCTCCGTGTAGCCGCCGAGCCATTCGTAGACCTCGTAGGTCGAATGCTCGTGAGGCTTCGGGTCTTGCTGCACGCTCTGCAGCGACGCACGCGACTTCCTGAAGTCGAAGTCGTCGAGCATCACGCGGCCGGAGGTGATCTGCTCCGTCACGCGCCACTGGTCGATGCAGGGCTCCAGCGCATTGACCACGCGGTCGCGCGGACGGTAGGCGATGCTGGCATGGCCGGGCAGCGGCTGGTAGCTGCCCGAATCGTCGGCCAGCACCAGCAGGTGCGAGCCGTTGCTGTGCTCGAAGTGATAGGCGATGCCTTCGTGCTCCATGAGACGGCTCACGAAGGCGAAGTCGCTCTCCTGGTACTGCACGCAGTATTCCCAGGCGGGATAGCTGCCGGTGAGGCGCTTCTCGAACTGGAAGCCGTACTTGCCCAGCACTTCGTCGAGCACCTCGGGCACGCTCTTGTTCTGGAAGATGCGGCAGTCGGTGGTGCGCGTGAGGTACCACAGCCATGGCTGCACTAGCGCGCGGTAGATGTAGTGGCGGCCGGTTTCGTTGGCGCGGCCCACGAGCTCGAAGCGCACCACGGTGCCGTTGAGAAAGCGCGGTGCGCCTTCGTCGGCCAGCTCCAGCGTGAGCGAAGTGCCGAGCAGCTGCTTCAGGTCGAGGCTGAAGCTGCTGCTGACCATGTCCACCTCGAACTCGAAAAGTTGAGAGAGGCCCTCCCGTCCCCGCATCGAGCGGAACTTGAGCTGTTCGGTGCTCAGGACGGTGTGGACTTGGACTGTGCGCTGCATTCGGAACTTCCCTGACCCTTGGGTTTCTGCGGCTGAGAAACCTTCGGTGACAGTCTAGAAATCCCTTATGTCACATAAATGACGTGAGGGGCGCAGAGAGCGTCTTTTCCCTCTGAAAACGCCTCGAAAACGGTCACTGAAACAATGTGTAGAAGAAGCCCTTACAGGCCTCTTACGCGAGCCTTACATGGAGGCTTCGAGCATCGCCTTGTAATCCTCGCGCGTGGCCAGCCGGGGGTTGGTCTTGTGGCAATGGTCGGCCATGGCGCCATCGATGATCTGCTCGAACATCGCGGGCGTCACGCCCACTTCGGCCAGGCCCTTGGGCAGGCCCAGGCGCGCGTTCATGTCGCGGATGGCATCGCCGAGATCGCCGGCCGAATCGAGGTGCATGGCCTGCGCCATGCGCTGCAGGCGCTGTTCCTTGCGCACCGACTCGGCGCCTGAATTGAAATGGATCACCGCGGGCAGGAAGAGGGCGTTGAGCGTGCCGTGATGCAGTCGTGGATCGACGCCGCCCAGGCTGTGGCTCAGCGAGTGCACGCAGCCCAGTCCCTTCTGGAACGCCATCGCGCCCTGCATCGACGCGCTCATGAGGTTCAGGCGCGCCTCGCGGTCGCTGCCGTCTTTTGTCGCGCGCTCGATGTGGCCCCATGCGCGCTCGAGGCCGTCGAGGCCGATGCCGTCGGCCGGCGGATTGAACGCGGCCGACATGAAGGTTTCCATGCAGTGCGCGATCGCGTCCATGCCGGTGGCGGCCGTGAGCTTCGGCGGCAGGCCCAGCGTGAGCTCCGGGTCGCAGATGGCGGCCTTGGGCATCAGGAACCAGCTGTGGAAACCGAGCTTGCGGTGGTCGTCGACGATGACGATCGCGCCGCGCGCCACTTCGCTGCCGGTGCCGCTGGTGGTGGGCACCGCGATCAGCGGCACCACGCGCTCGGTGATGCGCGGCGAGCCGCCTTCGATGGTCGCGTAGGTCTTGAGCGGGCCTTCGTGCGTGGCCGCGATGGCGACGCCCTTGGCGCAGTCGATGGCGGAGCCGCCGCCCACGGCGATCAGGCCGTCGCAGCGGCCGCTGCGGTAGAGCTCCACGGCCGCGCGCACCGCCGCTTCGGTGGGGTTGGAGGGCGTCTGGTCGAAGACCGAGACCTCGAGGTCGGCGATGGCGTCGAGCGCCTTCTGCAGCACGCCGGCCGCGCGCACGCCGGCGTCGGTCACGATCAGCGGGCGGTTGATGCCGATGCGCGCGCATTCGCTGGACAGCAGCTTGATCGCGCCGAATTCGAACTGGATCTGGGTGAGGTATTGGATGAGGGCCATGGATGTGGGGATGTCCCGGTAGGCACGGGGCAGTACGATTGCCGACCAGCCAAATCTAACAAGAGCGAACCGTCTTGCACACGAAAGAAACCCTTGCCGCTGTCGCGCCCGGAACACCGGCGGGCACGCGGCTCACGCCGAAGATGGCCAGCGTCGTCGAACGCATGGCCCGCGCAGGCCACCCGCCACTCGACAAACAGACGCCCGAGGAGGCCAAGGCCTCCTACGAAAAGGGCGCCGGCGTGCTCGAAGTGCCGAAGCCCGAGCTGGCGCGCGTCGAAGACTTCACCATCGCGGCGTGCGACGGATACCCGATTCCCGCGCGGCTCTACGCGCCTTCATCGGCGGTGCTGCCGGTGCTGATCTATTTCCACGGCGGTGGCTTCACGGTCGGCAACATCCGCACGCACGACACGCTGTGCCGCGTGCTGAGCGCGAAGAGCGGCTGCGCGGTGATCTCCGTGGACTACCGGCTCGCGCCCGCGCACAAGTTCCCGACCGCATCGAACGACGCATGGGATGCCTTCCAGTTCATCGCGAAGGAGGGCACGGGCCTGGGCCTCGATCCGTCCAGACTGGCCGTGGGCGGCGACAGCGCGGGCGGCACGCTCGCGGCAGTCTGCGCCATCCTCGCGCGCGACGCGGGGTTGCCGCTGTCGCTGCAGATGCTGATCTACCCCGGCACCACCGCGCACCAGGACACGGCCTCGCACCTGCGGCACGTCGACGGCCCGCTGCTGACCAAGGCGATGATCGATTTCTTCTTCGCGCAGTACGTCAACACCCCGGCCGACCGCGACGACTGGCGCTTCGCGCCGCTCTTGGCCGACGACGTGGACGGCGTGGCGCCGGCCTGGATCGGCCTGGCCGAATGCGACCCGGTGGTGGACGAAGGCATCGCCTACGCAGACAAGCTGCGCGCGGCGGGCGTGCCGGTCGACCTGGAGATCTACCGCGGCGTGATCCACGAATTCATCAAGATGGGCCGGGCGATTCCGGAGGCGCTGCAGGCGCAGGACGATGCGGCCCGCGCAATCAAAGAGGCACTACTGACACCATGAGCAACACGACGACAGCTACCGAACGCAAGGACTTCCGCTTCTTCCACCGCCTGCGCGTCCGCTGGGCCGAGGTCGACATGCAGAAGATCGTCTTCAACGCGCACTACCTGATGTACTTCGACACCGCCATCGCCGACTACTGGCGCGCGCTGGCGCTGCCGTACGAGGAGTCGATGCACGCGATGGGCGGCGACCTGTACGTGCGCAAGGCGACGGTCGATTTCCGCGCTTCGGCGCGCATCGACGACGTGCTCGACGTTGGCATGCGCTGCGTGCGCATCGGCAACTCGTCGATCGTGTTCGAAGGCGGGCTGTTCCGGCAGGACCAGTTCCTGGTCGGCTGCGAGCTGGTCTATGTGTTTGCCGACCCGGCGACGCAGACGTCGAAGCCGGTGCCGCCGGCGCTGCGCGAAGTGCTGCTGGGCTACGAGGCCGGCGAGGCCATGCGCACCATCGAGACGGGCGACTGGGCCACGCTCGGCGAAGGCGCCGGCGCTTTGCGGCGCGCGGTGTTCATCGAGGAGCAGAACATTCCCGAATCGCTGGAGTGGGACGAGCAGGACGCCGTGGTGCTGCATGCGGTCGCGCGCAACCGGCTCGGGCAGGTCATCGCCACGGCCCGGCTGCTGCCGGCCGAGAACGGCATCTCGCACATCGGCCGCGTGGCGGTGCATCGCAATCTGCGCAGCGGCGGCCATGGCGCCGCTGTGATGCAGGTGCTGGAGGAGGCTGCCAGGGAGCGCGGCGCCAGCGTGGTCGCACTGAACGCGCAACGCAGCGCCGAGCGCTTCTATGCGCGGCTGGGCTATGTGCCGCATGGAGACGGCTTCGAGGAAGCCGGCATTCCGCACATCGAGATGCGCCGGCCTCTTCGGTCCTCTTCTTCCTCTCAGTAACGGCTCGGCGGATCGGGCACATAGCCCGGGTCCGAGCCGGGGAAGGGCGACGGTCCTGCGGCACGCGGCCAGCGCGGAGGGGGCGGCACCGGGATCACGCCTGCGGCGACGAGGTTCTCGCGGCTGTCGTAGCGGATGCGGACCACCTCGTCGGGCGACGACTGCGCGCGCTCGAAGGTCGTCTTGCCAACGTACGAGGTTTCGCGGCGGCCGTGTGCGGTGCCGAGGCTCGGGCTGGGCGCGGATTGGCGGGCCAGGCTGCCGGAAGTTTCGGCGGCCGCAGCGGGAGCGGCGTTGTCGGCTGCGCCTGCCTTGGCCCGCGCGTCGCCCTGGTACGACGACGATTCGCCGCTGCGCTCGCGCTCGGGGCCGTATCCGCCGTATTCATCGCGGCGCGGGAACGGCGTGAGCGGCGCAGGCGGCGGTTCGGGCATGCGCTCGCGGAACATCGCGACGCCGATCACGCCCACGTCGTCCGGCCGGCCGGTGCGGCTGGCGTACGAGTTGCCGGCCGCGGCGAACTCGAAGGCGGCGATCTGCGAATCGCTCTTGCGCCAGCCGGTGATGTCGCTGCGCTCGCGGGCGCTGAACACGTAGCCGTTCTGCCCGACGCCAGCGGTTTCGCCCGTGACCACGTTGACGCCATCCACGGACATCACGGCCATGATGCGCTCGCCCATCGCGTTGCGCGCCCGGATGGCGTAGCGCGCGCCGGGGCGGCCGGCCACCCAGTATTCGCCCCGATGGCGGTAGATCGGCAGTTCGGCGCCGCTGCCGCGGTCGACCACACTGATCTGCATCAGCGAGCCGATGCGGCTGGACGGCGTGGAGGGAACGTAGGGCCGTTCCGAGGTCTGCGCGCAGGCCGGGAACGACGAGGCCACGGCGCTCAGGGCCAGGGCGGTGGAAAAGAGTCTGCGCTTCATGGTGTTTCCTTGCCGGAGTTGATCGGTGCCGGCTTCTACGGCTCGGCAACGGCAACGGGGTTAGGAGACGCGCAAAAAAATGGCGCCGTCGATTTTCGACAGCGCCAAACACCCGCTTTGAGGGCGTTGGGGGTTTAAAGGGTGCGCAGGCTCAGATGTCTTCGAGCAGCGGGTAGGGCAGCGGCTCGACCGTGAGCGCCGGGCCGTCGGCCGCGCCGGCGCGCAGGCCACCGGCCTCGAGCGCGGCGATCTGCATGGAGATCAGCGCGGACCAGCCGCCATCGGGCGCCGGCGCGGCCTGCGCCACGGTGCCCACCGGCTGCTCGGCGTCGCCGGCGGCGAACACTTCCTGCCCCACGGCCACCGGCGCATCGGCCTGGACGAGGTAGGTGCGCCGCTTCAGCGTGCCGCGGAACTGGCTTCGCGCGACCACTTCCTGGCCTGGATAGCAGCCTTTCTTGAAGTTCACGCCGCCCACGGATTCGTAATTGATCATCTGCGGCACGAAGGCGTCGATGACGGGCGTGGTCAGCGTCACGATGCCGCTGCGCACCTCGCTCCATTGCCACAGGTTGTCGTCCAGAGCCGGGCCCGTGGGCGCGGCATGCCCGGCCGGCGCGATCCAGAGCGCGCGAGGCACGCCGTCGGCCGGATAGAGCGACACGGCACTGGCTTCGTCGCCGACAGCCGTGCGCTTGCCGGGCGGGGCCGCCGCGTCGAGCCCGTTAGCGGTAAGGGCGGTGCCGGCCAGGCCGTACAGCGCGTACTGCTCGGTGGCGTCGCTCAGCTTGGCCTTGGCGCGCAGCACATACATCGACAGGCGCTTGAGCGTGGCGGCAAGGATGTCGCGGCTGCACACCAGCAGGATCAGTTCCGGTTGCGGCTTGATGCCGATGAAACTCGCGATCACACGGCCCTTGGCGGTGCACAGCGCGGCCAGGCGGGCGTCGGAGGCTCCGAGCAGGGAGAAGTCCTGTGTGAGCTGGCCGTGGAGGAAGCTGGCGGCGTCCGGACCTTCGGCACGGATCACGCCGAGATGGGAGAGGGCGGTCACCCCATTGAGAACGACAGTGGTCATCGCTGAATTATCATGGCCGGGCCTGTTCCTTCGAGGCGGCAGGGGCTCCAGCCCTTCGGTTCGCAAGGGCACCGTTTTTTGATTGCCTCCGGCTTTTTCCCCGTCATCCCCACATCGGACTCGTGCGCAGTTTCTTCCTCACGCTCTTCCTGCTCGCCGCCCTGGCCGTGCTTGCGCTCGGCGGCGCCGGCCTTTGGTGGGTGCATCAGCCACTCAAGCTGCCTGCGCCCAGCGTCGACCTGTCGGTCGAGCCCGGCACCACGCCGCGCGGCATTGCCCAGGCGGTGGCCGACACAGGTGTCGATGTCCAGCCGCAACTGCTCTACCTGTGGTTCCGCGTCTCGGGGCAGGACCGCCAGATGCGCGCCGGCAGCTACGAACTGGAGCGCGGCGTCACGCCCAAGCTGCTGCTCAACATCCTGGTGCGCGGCGAGGAAGCCACCCGCAGCGTGGTGCTGGTGGAAGGCTGGAACATCCGCCAGGTGCGCGCCGCGCTGGCCAAGGCCGACCAGCTCAAGCCCGAGAGCGTCGGCATGACCGACGAGGCGCTCATGGCCAAGCTGGGCAAGCCCGGCCTGCACCCGGAAGGGCGCTTCTTCCCGGACACATACACCTACTCGAAGGGCTCGACCGACATCGCCCTGCTGCAGCGCGCGATGCGCGCCATGGACAAGAAGCTGGAAGCTGCCTGGGCCGCCCGAGCTTCCGACTTGCCGCTGAAATCGGCCGATGAGGCGCTTATTCTGGCCAGCATTGTCGAAAAGGAGACAGGCAAGGCCAACGACCGCGCGGAAATCGCGGCCGTGTTCTCCAACCGCCTGCGGATCGGCATGCCGCTGCAGACCGACCCGACCGTCATCTACGGCATGGGCACCGCCTTCGACGGCAACCTGCGCAAGAAAGACCTCCAGACCGACACGCCCTGGAACACCTACACGCGCGGCGGCCTGCCGCCCACGCCGATTTCCATGCCCGGCAAGGCGGCGCTGCTGGCGGCGGTGCAGCCTGCGCAAAGCAAATCGCTGTATTTCGTGTCTCGCGGCGACGGCACCAGCCAGTTCAGCAGTTCGCTCGACGATCACAACCGCGCGGTCAACCGCTACCAGCGCGGCGGCGACACCAAACCGAAGGCGACGACCCAATGAGTGACCAAGGCTTGTTTCTGACGCTGGAAGGCATCGACGGCGCGGGCAAGTCGAGCCATCTCGACGCGCTGGAGGCGCTGTTCAAGGCGCAGGGCCGCACGGTCGTCCGCACGCGCGAGCCCGGCGGAACGCCATTGGCCGAAACGCTGCGCGGGCTGGTCCTCGAGAAGCCGATGGACCCGCTGACCGAATCGTTGCTGGTGTTCGCAGCCCGGCGCGACCACATCGCCCAGGTCATCGGCCCGGCGCTGGCGCGCGGCGATGTGGTGCTTTGCGACCGGTTCACCGATGCCACCTTCGCCTATCAGGGCGCGGGGCGCGGTTTCGACAACGCCGTGTTGTCGACTCTCGAGCAATGGGTCCAGGGGCAGGCGGGCGGCACGAAGCTGTTGCAGCCACGGATCACGCTGTGGTTCGACCTCGCTCCCGAGATCGCCGCACAGCGGCTGGCCGGTGCTCGCGTGCCCGACAAGTTCGAGGCGCAACCGGTCGAGTTCTTCCGCCGCGTTGCCCAGGGCTATGCGGATCGTGCAAGCGCCGACGCGCAGCGCTTCGTGCGCATCGATGCCAGCCAGACGCGCGAGCAGGTCTGGCTGCAGATCGAGTCCGAGCTGAGGGCGCGTGGCGTGCTGGCCGGGGGGCGCGCCGGATGAGCGCCGAGGCACTGTCTCCCTGGCTGCGCCGGCCGCTGATCGAACTGCTACGCCAGCGCGGCCACGCCTGGCTGCTGCAGGGGCCGTCGGGCATCGGCCAGTACGAGCTGGCGCTGGCACTGGCGTCCGCCTGGCTGTGCGAGCAGCCGACGGAGGAGGGCACCGCCTGCGGCAATTGCCCGAGCTGCCATGCCATCGAGGTGCGCACGCATGCCGACCTCTGCGTGCTGATGCCCGAGGTGGCGATGCAGGAGCTTGGCTGGCCGCTCGACGAAAAGGCACAGGCGGACATCGACGACAAGAAGCGCAAGCCCAGCCGCGAGATCCGCGTGGAGGCGATGCGCGACGCGGTCGGCTTCGCCCAGCGCACCAGCGCGCGCGGCCGCGGCAAGGTGGTCTTGGTGTATCCGGCCGAGCGCATGAACACGATCACGGCCAATGCGCTGCTGAAGACGCTGGAGGAGCCCGTGGGCGACGTGCGCTTCGTGCTCGCCAGCGAGGCCGCGTGGCAGCTGCTGCCGACCATCCGCAGCCGCTGCCTGGGCTTCACGCTGCCATGGCCCGCAACCGCCGAGGCCGAGGCCTGGCTCGCAGCGCAGGACGTGCCCGCCGCCGACGCGGCCGCCTTGCTGCGCGCCGCCGGTGGCCGGCCCAGCGATGCACTGAAGCTCGCGCGCTCGGGACAGTCGCCCAAGGCCTGGGCACTGCTGCCCAAGGCCATGGTGCGCGGCGACGTCGGCGCGCTGGCCGATCACGCGCCCGCGCAGGCTGTCGGCGCGCTGCAGAAGCTCTGCCATGACCTGATGGCCGTCGGCAACGGCGCCGCACCCCGTTTCTTCGAGGCCGCCGATCTGCCCGCTGCGCCGCCCCGGCTGGCGCTCGCGCGCTGGTCGAAGTCGCTCGCAAGCGCCGCGAGAACCGCGGAGCACCCGTTCAACGCCGGCCTCATGCTCGAAGCGCTTGTGAGCGAAGCGCGAACCACCCTAAACTCTGCCGCTCGTCGCCGACCATGAACCAACCCGCCGCATCCGCTGCACCCGCAGCATCCTCCACACCCGCCCGGCCGAGCGTCATCCAGCTCGCCATCAAGGAAAAGGGCGCGCTGTACGCGGCCTACATCCCACTGTTCGCGGAGGGCGGCATCTTCATTCCGACCACGCGCGAATACCGGCTCGGCGACGACGTCTACGTGCTGCTGACGCTGCCCGAAGACCCGCAGCGCTACCCGGTGGCCGGCAAGGTCGCCTGGATCACGCCGCCGCGCGCCGCCGGCAACCGGGCGCCGGGCGTGGGTATCCGTTTTCCTTCCGACGAGAAGTCGCGCCAGTTGAAGGCGCGCATCGAGGCGGCACTCGGCGGCTCGATGGCCTCCGACCGCCCCACGCAAACCATCTGAGTTTTCCGCCCCGTCCTCGTGACGCGGAACTCGGTCGACGGCGCCTACCTCCCATACGAAACCCGGCAGTCCGGGCCAGACAAGGGGGTGCGCCTCGCATCCCACCATTTCCGATGTTCACAGACTCCCACTGCCACCTCACCTTTTCCGAATTCGCGGGCCAGATGCCGCAGATTCGCGCCGCCATGGCCGCGGCGCAGGTCGACCGGGCGCTTTGCATCTGCACCAAGCTCGAGGAATTCGACGAAGTGCAGGCCTTGGCCGCCAGCTACGACAACTTCTGGGCCAGCGTGGGCGTGCACCCCGACAACGAGGACATCGCCGAGCCCTCGATCGAAGATCTGGTTCGGCTTTCGCAGCGGCCGCGCGTGGTCGCCATCGGCGAGACCGGCCTCGACTACTACCAGATGGAAGAGCGCAAGGGCGGCCGCAGCATTTCCGACCTGGAATGGCAGCGCGACCGCTTCCGTGTGCACATCCGCGCTGCCCAGCAGACGCGCAAGCCGCTGATCATCCACACCCGCGAAGCCTCGGCGGACACGCTGGCGATCCTGAAGGAAGAGGGCGAAGACGGCTCGCCCGGCGCTGCCGGCGGCGTGTTCCATTGCTTCACCGAGACCGCCGAGGTGGCCCGCGCCGCGCTCGACCTGGGCTTCTACATCTCGTTCTCCGGCATCCTGACCTTCAAGAAAGCGCAGGACCTGCGCGACGTGGCCGCCTTCGTGCCGCTGGACCGCATGCTGATCGAGACCGACAGCCCGTACCTCGCGCCGGTGCCGTACCGCGGCAAGACCAACAACCCGTCTTACGTGCCCTATGTGGCGCAGCAGATCGCCGAACTCAGGCAGATGCCCGTAGAGGCCATCGCCAAGGCCACGAGCGACAATTTCGAAGCATTGTTCAGGGAAGTCAAATCATGAAAAACTACTTCAAGAAATCTATCTATCTTGTTGTCATTGCTGCATCTTTTGCAGCGAATGCTGGGTCGTTCGAAGACTTCTTCCGCGCCGTTCGCGGTGACAACGCCAGCGGCGTCAGCAACCTGATCCAGCGCGGCTTCGACCCCAATACGCGCGACGAGCACGGCCAGACCGGCCTGCTGATCGCCCTGCGCGAGCCCTCGCCGAAGGTGATCAAGGTGCTGATCGAAGCGCCGCAGACCGACGTGGACATCGCCAGTCCGAAGGACGAAACCCCGCTGATGCTCGCTGCGATCAAGGGCCAGCAGGACGTGGTCGCCCAATTGCTCAAGCGCGACGCTGCCGTCAACAAGACCGGATGGACGCCGCTGCACTACGCGGCCACCAGCGGGCAGATCGCGATCATGAAGACGCTGCTCGAGAACTTCGCCTTCATCGACGCGCAATCGCCCAACGGCACCACGCCGCTGATGATGGCCGCCATGTACGGCTCCAACGATGCCGTGAAGCTGCTGCTTGAAGAGGGCGCCGACACGACCATGAAGAACCAACTGGGCATGACCGCCGTCGACTTCGCCAACAAGGCAAACCGCTCGGAAGCCGCCTCGATGATCGCCGCGGCCGCCAATGCGAAAGCCAGCGCGGCCAAGGCCGTTCCCAAGGACGGCAAGTGGTGAGCTTGGTTCTTCTTCGGCGCGGCTGCTCGCGTGCACAGGATTCGCAAAGCACATTCCTAGCGAATCTGAGAATCTTCACACAATGTGCATTATGTTAAATAAGGCGCGCGAGAGGCAACCAGGAGTTCTGCCCCATTGCCGGCAAGCTACCCTGTAGAGCCTACGCGCCGTAGGCCGTCATGAAGACCCGAACAGCCTCTTGCAGAAGAGCTTTGTTTTCCCGGGTATCCGGCATCTCGAGCTTCAGCATTCCGCGGATGTGGCCGGAGCCCAGGAACATCGACAGGAACAGGTCCGCTGCCTGGAGCGGATTCCGCACCTTCAGCGTGCCCGCCGAGCTGGCAAGAAGCAGATATGCAGCCAGCTCGTCCATCACACGCTCCGGCCCCTCCTTGTACAGCGCGCGACAGACTTCCGGTTGCGCCCCCGCGACGCCATAGACGGCGCGCAACGCGCCCAGGGCGTCCCCGCGCGCCAGCGCGAGAAACCGCTCCCCAATCACCAGCAGCACCTTCTCCGGCTGGTTCGGGTCCAGCGCCCCGGCCCCGGGGAAGCCAGCCATCACGGCTACCGTCCTGTCGCGCACGACCGCCTCGAACAACTCCTCCTTGGAGCCGAAGTTGCTGTACACGGTCATCTTGGAGACGCCTGCGTCGGCAGCGATGGCATCCACGCTGGCGCGCTCCAGACCATGCCGATCGAAGTGCGTCTGCGCCGCCTCCAGGATGCGCCGGCTGCGCTCGGGATCGCGCGGCCGCCCGCGTTGAGGCTTCGGAGCAGGAATTGGAGATCGGGTCATGGGCATATTTATTGGACTTGACAGTCTACTATATGTGTTCCACATTACTGTACTTGAAAGTCCAGTAATGACCACCCCACACGGAACCCATCACCATGAATGACGTCATCATCATTGGCGGCAGCTTTGCCGGCCTCGCCGCGGCCCTGCAGCTCGGCCGTGCCCGCCGCAAGGTCACCGTTCTCGATACCGGCCTGCCGCGCAATCGCTTCGCCGGCCATTCGCATGGCCTGCTCGGCCATGATCACAAGCCACCGCTGGACATCCTCGCCGAGGCGCGGCAGCAGCTGGCGCGGTATCCCGCGATCAAGCTGGTCAATGCACGGGCCGACAACGTCTCCGGCGTCATCGACGATTTCTCCGTTCTCACTGCCGATGGCGAAAGCCTCGGAGCGCGCCGCGTGATCCTGAGCTACGGCGTCGCCGACCAGATGCCAGACGTCCCAGGCTTCGCCGAAAGCTGGGGCACGTCCATCGTGCCCTGCCCCTATTGCGACGGCTTCGAAGTCGCCGACCGGCACTGGGGCCACGTCTGGTCCGGCCCGCAGTCGCACAATCAGGCCAGGCTGTTCCGCGATTGGACCGACAAGTTGACCGTCTTCGCTGACGGTCGCGACATTGCGCCCGATATCCGGGCCGATCTGGCGAATCGCAACATCGCTGTCGTCGACGGCCGGATCATCGATATCGCCCATCACAAGGGCCGCATTGCCACAGTCAATCTCGATAGCGGCCGCAATGTCGCGGTCGACGTCCTGTTCGCCAGCCCGCGCAACAAGCCGTCCGCAAGCCTGCATGAAGCATTTGGCCTCGCCACGGCCGATACGCCCACCGGCATCGTGCTGAAGGTCGACGAGCGCCGCCAGACCAGCGTGCCCGGCATCTACGCCGCCGGCGACCTCGCCACGCCCTTCCTGCCCTCGGTCACCCAGGCATCGTCGCAGGGTGCGATGGCGGGCATCTTCGCCCAGCAATCGATGCTGGCTTGAACTCTTGAGGCGCTCGTCTGCGGAACGTGAACCTCACCCATAAAACGCCATGAAGGCGGCACCGGGCACTGCGTTCAACCTCAACGGAGGGTCTTGCCGGCCTTGATCCGACTTTCGAGGAAATCGAGGAACGCCCGGTGAACCGCGGTGCTGTGGCGTCTTTGCAGGTAGACGGCTGAAAGCCACATGTCACTGCGCACGAAATCCGACAGCGCGGGAACCAGCCGGCCGCTGTCGAGATAGGGCCTTAGCATGACCGTCGGCAAGTACAGCACGCCAGCGCCTTGCAGTGCGGCTTGGATGAGCGGGCTGGCCTCGGTGGCATCCAGCCGGCCATGCACCGCGATCTCCAACGGCTCGCCGTCGACCTGGAAGCGCCACTTGGACGATGGATTCAGGTGGGTACTGATCAACGCATCGTGGTTGGCGAGTTCGCTGGGGTGGGAGGGCACTCCTCTGCTTTTCCAGTACATCGGGGCCGCGCAAACGGTCAAACCCATCAGAAGCAACTTGCGAACGATCAGGTTCTCGTTCGCGATCGGCCCAAAGCGCAACGCAATGTCGACCCCCTCCTCTGCCAGGTCGACAAGGCGATTGGTCAGCAAGAGACTGATGCTGGCATCGGGGTAGTGACCCAGGAAGGTGTTGAAGAGCGCCGGCAACTCGGTCTGGTCGATGCCGTGGGGCGCGGAAATGCGCAAACGGCCGCTCGGAGTCAACGCGCGATCCTGCAGTTCCGCACGGGTTGCTTCCACCAACTCCAGCATGGGCTTGCTCCGCTCGAGCAAGAGCACGCCGGCATCCGTGAGGCTGACGGCGTGGCTGTTCCTGTTCAGCAGTCGCACACCGAAGCGCCCCTCGAGCTTCGCGACGTACTTGCTCACGGTGGCTCTGGACAGTTCGAGGTGCTTCGCGGCGCGCGAGAAGCTGCCCGACACGGCGACTTCGTTGAAGGTTCGCAAGAGTTCCAAGCTGTCCAAGGCCTCTCCTTCCTTGCAAGACGGTGCCAGACACCGGCCAGGCCGGCTCCGGCGGGTCGATGTATCAGGCGAGACCGAGCTTTTTTCTCAAGCTCGCGTCGACCGGACCCGCGGGCATGAAACGGCGAAGCTTCGCCAGGACCGAGGCCTCGCCGGGCGGCGTGCAACGCATGCGCCAGGGGCCGAGCGCCGCTTCCACGATGGTGTTGGCCACGCCCTGCGGCGGCGGCGCGTTGTTGACGCTGTCGGCCACCGCGCGCTCGACCAGGCCGCGTTCGCGGTCGTAGTCCGCGATCGGCGCCTTGGCACGCGGCGCATTGATGTCGAGGTTGGTCCGGGTGAACGCCGGCTGCACCAGCGTCACGCGAACGCCGAACTGGCGCACCTCGTGGTCCAGCGACTCCGAGAGGCCCTCGAGCGCATGCTTGGCGGCCGCATACATGCCCATGTAGGGCGCCGGCATCACGCCGAACAGCGAGCTCACATTGACGATGCGCCCGCGATGCTGCTTGCGCATGGAGGGGAGCACGGCGCGCGTGACGCGCAGCACGCCGAAGACATTGGTGTCGAACAGCGCCGCGGCTTCTGCCGTCGCCGTCTCTTCGACCGCGCCGAGCATCATCATTCCCGCGTTGTTGACCAGCACATCGATGCGCAGGCCCTGCTCGATGATGGAGTCGATGCCGGCCTGCACCGACTCCTCCTCCCGGACGTCCATTTCGACGAACTCCACACCGGGCACCACGGGCGCCTTGCGCAGGTCGCGCACGGTGCCGAACACCCGGCAGCCGCGCGCGACGAAGATTTCCGCGGCAACGCGCCCGATGCCCGATGACGCGCCGGTCACGACGACAACCGATGAACTCGACATGATGTTTTCCTTCGATCTGAATAAGTGGTGAAAAGCGTTGTCAGTGCGCTGCGGCGTCGCCGGGCCTGATCCTGAACCAGATGGAGTACATCGCCGGCAGGAACACCAGCGTCAGGACCGTGCCCGCGAGGGTGCCGCCGATCAGCGTGTACGCGAGCGCCCCCCAGAACACGGAATGGGTCAGCGGGATGAACGCCAGGATCGCCGCCAGCGCGGTAAGGATCACCGGTCGCGCACGCTGCACGGTGGCCTCGACGACCGCGTGGAACGGATCGAGCCCGTCCTGCTGGTTGTGGTGGATCTGGCCGATCAGGATCAGCGTGTTGCGCATCAGGATGCCCGAGAGCGCCACGAGGCCGACCAGCGCATTGATGCCGAAGGGCTGCTGGAAGACAAGCAGCGTCGGCACCACGCCGATCAGCCCCAACGGGCTCGTCAGGAAGACCATGACCATCGCGGAGATCGAACGCACCTGGAAGATGATGATCAGCAGCGTGGCCGCCAGCATGATGGGGAACAGCGGCAGCATGGCCCTGGTCGCCTTGCCCGATTCCTCGATGGAGCCGGCCTCGTCGATACGGTAGCCGGGGGGCAGCTTGTCCATGACCGGGCGCAACTGAGCGGTGATGGCCGTCGACACATCGGGCGGCTGCAGGCCGTCGGCGATGTCGCCGTGCACGGTGATCGTCGGCACGCGGTCGCGCCGGCGCATGACGGGTTCCTCCATGCGCACCTCAACTTCGCCCACCTGCGACAACGGAATGCGTTGCCCGTTGGCACCCGACAGCGTGAAGTCGGCGATCCTCGACGCGTCGAGGCGACTGGCGCCGGCCGAGCGCGCCACCACCTGCACCGTGCGGATGTCCTCGCGCACGGCGGTGACGGGCACACCGCTCAGGAAGAACTGCAACTGCTGCGCCACCGCGCTGGAACTCAGCCCCACGGCCTGCAGGCGGTCCTGGTGCAGGGTGAAGTGCAGCGTGGGCGTGCGCGCACCCCAGTCGGTGTTGACCGTGCGCATCATCGGACTCGCATCCATCACCTGCTGTACCTGCGCCGCGATGTCGCGCAGCTTGTCGGGGTCCGGGCCCGTGACGCGGTAGGCGACGGGAAACGGCGAATACGGGCCGAACACCAATTGCGTGACGCGCACGCGCGCTTCGGAGGCCAGGCCGCCGGCGATGGCCTCTCGCAGCCGGTGCTTCAAGGCCTCGCGCTCTTCCTGGCTGTCGGTGCGCACCACGATCTTGGAGAACGACGGATCGGGCAGCTCGGGGCCCATCGCGAAGAAGAAGCGCGGCGCGCCCTGCCCGATATAGGACGTGACGATGTGGGCCTCCTTCTGTCCGGCCAACCACGCCTCCACCTTCGCCGTGGCCTCGCTGGTGCGAGTGATCGAGGTGCCATAGGGCATCTGCACCTCCACCAGGACTTCGGGCCGGTCCGAGATCGGGAAGAACTGTTTCTTGACGAGGCCCATGCCGAGGACCGCCGCCACGAGAAGGCCGACCACCGCACCGGCCACCGCCCATTTGCGTGCGATGACGCGGCCGAGCATCCCGCGCAGCCGGTTGTAGCGCGGCGTGCCGTAGATCGCGGTATGGCCGCCCTCGATCTTCTTGAAATCAGGCAGCAGCTTGACACCGAGATAGGGCGTGAAGACCACCGCGACCACCCAGGACGCGATCAGCGCGATGCCGACGATCCAGAACATGTTGCTGGTGTATTCCCCTGCGCTTGATGGCGCGAAGCCGTTGGGCATGAAGCCGACGGCCGTGACCAGCGTGCCCGAAAGCATCGGCGCGGCCGTGTGGCTCCAGGCATAGGCGGAGGCGGCGACGCGGCTGTAGCCCTCCTCCATCTTCACCACCATCATCTCGATGGCGATGATCGCATCGTCCACCAGCAGGCCCAGCGCGAGGATCAGGGAGCCGAGCGTGATGCGATCGAAGTCCTTGCCCGTAGCAGCCATCACCACGAAGACGATCGCCAGCGTCAGCGGCACTGCGGCGGCGACGACGAGGCCTGCGCGCCAGCCCATGCTCAGGAAGCTCACGAGCATGACCACCAGCAGCGCGGCGAAGAACTTGACCATGAACTCATCGACCGCGGCGCTGATGTTGACGGCCTGGTCCGTAACCTTGGTCAGGCTCATGCCCAGCGGCTGCTCGGCATTGATCGCTCCCACCTCGCGCTCCAGCGCCTTGCCCAGGTCGAGCCCGTTCCAGCCTTCCCGCATGACCACCCCCAGCAGCAGGGCCGGCTCGCCGCCGTTGCGGATCATGAAGCTCGCCGGGTCTTCATAGCCCCGCTTGACCTCGGCGATGTCCGACAGCTTCAGGGTGCGGCCTTGCGAGGTGACCGGCGTGTCGCGGATCTTGCGCAGCTCGTCGAACGGCCCGTCCAGGCGGATGAACACCTGGGGGCCCTTCGTTTCCACGGACCCCGCCGGCGTCAGGGCATTCTGGCCGTTGAGCGCCGCGAAGACGTCCTGCGCACTGACGCCCAGGGTCGCCAGGCGCTCGTGCGAGAACTCGACATAGATGCGCTCGGACTGCTCACCGGCGATGTTGACCTTCTTCACGCCCGGCACATGCAGCAGGCGCTGGCGCAGCGTCTCGGCGTCGCGCACCAGCAGGCGCTGCGCCTCGCCCTTCGCCTTGAGGGCGTACAGCGCGAAGGTGACGTCCGCGTACTCGTCGTTGAGCATCGGTCCGATCACGCCCACAGGCAGGTTGCCCGCCTCGTCGCCGACCTTCTTGCGGGCCTGGTAGAACTGCTCCTGCACCTGCGAAGGCGGTGTGCTGTCGAGCAAGGTCAGCGTCGTGAAGGCCAGGCCGGGCCGGGTGTAGGTCTCGGCGCGGTCGTAGTAGCGCAGTTCCTGCAGCCGCTTCTCGAGCTTCTCGGCAACCTGGTCCTGCATTTCCTGCGCGGTCGCGCCGGGCCACGCGGTGACGATGGTCATCACCTTGATGGTGAAGGCCGGGTCTTCCGCCCGGCCCAGCTTGAAGAACGAAACCAGGCCCGCCAACGAGATCAGGCAGATCAGGAACAAGGTGACCGAGCGCTCGCGCACCGCGAGCGCCGAGAGGTTGAAGCGGCCTGCGCTCACGGGCGGACTCCGCGCGCCGCGATGGCGCCCGCCTGGTCGGCCACCCTTACCTCCTCGCCCTCGCGCAGCAGATGCGCCCCGAGCGCGACGATCCGGTCGCCCTGCTGGAGCGACCCGGTAACGCGCGCGCCATCGTCATCCAGGCGTTCGACCACGACCGGCCGCCAGCTGACCCTGGCCGGCTCGCCACTGACGAGCCACACCCCCGGCCCCTTGCCGGCGTCGAAGAGCGCGCCGATCGGTACCTGCAGTCCTCCCGACGCGGAGGGAAGGCCCTGAGGAATCCGGATGGTGACCGTCGCACCCAACGGCGCATCGGCGAGCTCGCCCCTGAGGACATAGCGCGCCTCGAAGGTGCGCGTCTGCCGGTCCGCGGCCTCCGAGAGCTGCCGCAGCGTGGTCGCCACGCTCACGCCCTCCCTGCCGAAGAGCGTGGCCTGCCCCACGGACCCGACCGCGGGGCGCAGGGTTTCCGGCAACTGGACCACGGCTTCGCGCGGGCCGGCGCGGGCCACACGGACCACCGTCTGACCAGCGCTCACTACCTGACCGGGCTCGGCCAGCGTTTCCATGACCACCCCGTCGCCGTCGGCCACGAGTTCGGCATAGCCGCTCGCATTGCGCGCGACATCAGCCTGGGCCTCGGCCGCGCTGACCTGGGCCTTGGCCGTGTCCGCGGCCGCCTTGACCTGGTCGTAGGCCGATGCCGAGATCGCACCTGTGCCGCGCAGATCGCGGTAGCGGGCCTCGTCCTGCGCCGCTTGCTGCAAGCGCGCCCGTGCCGCGGCGACCGCCTCCTGCTGCGCATGGGCCGCAAGCTTCAGGTCGATGGGGTCGATGCGCATGAGCACCTGGCCGCGCCTGACGCTCTGCCCTGTGTCCACCAGCCGCTGCAGGACCTTGCCCGAGACCCGGAAGCCCAGGTCGCTCTGGATCCGGGCGGCTACGGTGCCCGTGAACGCACGCGACGCGGCGCCGGCGCCTTCGACGACCGCGACGCGAACCTGCGGCGCCTGGGTTCGTGGGTCGGGCGGCGCCTTCTCGCCGCAGGCGACCAGCGCGAGCGGCAATGCACAGGTGACGATGGAGATAGCAAGGCGGCGCCAAGGCATGAGAGTCCCGGTATCGAAATGATCAGGACCCGCATTCTGATACTTGTGACCAATTCAGTCAACAGTCACAGACAAATCGGCTTCACGGAGACAGGCTGCGCAGCACCAGGCTGGACAGTTGGGCGGGCGCTTCAGCCGTGTGGTCGAAGCTGTACTGCAGCAGCAGCGGATTGATGTAGGGATGCATGACGAGGTAGATGGCCGAGACTGCCTCATCGATCGGCGTCTTGCGCTCGAACTCCCCCGTCTCCCGGCCTTCGCGCAGGATGTCCTGAAGCAATTGCCGGATGTGCGCTTCGTGCGCAAACGCCACCTGCCAGCGCTCGGTGGCGGCGGAGCTCGCGATTTCGTAGAGCTTGCGATCCTCGGAGAACAGACGAAGGCTCGCCTCGACCACCGACTTGAACATCCGGCGCAGCTTCTCCGCAGGACGATCTGCCCCCTCGACCGCAGCCCGTACCTCGGCGTGGATCTCGCTCAGGCAGTTTGCGCAGATCATTTCGCCGATGGCCTGCTTGGACTCGAAGAACTTGTAGATGTACGCCTTGGAAAAGCCGATGGCTTTGGCGAGATCGGAAACGGTCGTCTTTTCATACCCGTACCGGCTGAAGTGCTCGGTCGCCGCGGCAACGATCTGGTCGCGCACGTCATGGTCGACCGGCCCGCGCGCCACGCCGGCAGAGGAGATTTCTTTGCTCATGCCTGACAGCTTACCGCGCGCCGAATGATTGAACAACGAGTGACCATTTTGATATATAGTCACCACCCAATCGACGTTTCCTCTCCCGCTCAGGAAGAACACCATGCTCCAGCGCATCCTTGTTCCGCTCATTGCGACCGGCCTTCTTGCAGGTTGCGCGGTCGGCCCCGACTACGCACGGCCCGGCATGGCGATGCCGCAGCAGTACCTGGGCCGGCAGGGCCTCGAGCAAGGGACCGCCGCGGGCAGCGCCGATCTCCGCGCCTGGTGGACCGGCTTCGGCGATCCACAGCTGGTTGGGTTCGTCACGCTCGCGCTTGCGCAGAACCTCGATCTCGCCCAGGCATCCGCGCGCGTCGCGCAGGCGCGTGCTGCGTTGGGCGCGGCGAATGCCGCCCTGCTGCCTTCGGGTAACGTCAGCGCACAGGCAGCCCGGGCCTACCAGTCCGTTGAAACGCCGCTGGGACAGGTGCTGAACTCGAGGCCTGGCCTCGACCGCTACGGCAGCGCCTACGAAGCCAATCTGGGTGCGAGCTGGGAAGTGGACCTGTTCGGAGGCTTGCGCCGCGGACGCGAAGCGGCGCTCGCCGAATACCAGGCCTCGGAGGCCTCGGCCGTCGCCACGCGGTTGGCAGTGGCGGCCCAGACCGCCGACATCTACATCAGCATCCGCGGCCTTCAGACGCGCCTCGGCGTGGCGCGCCGGCAGGTGCAGACGCAGCAGCAGCTGCTGTCCACGGTCAACCTTCTCTACGGCAAGGGGCTGGCCGCCGAACTCCAGGTGCGGCAGGCCGAAGGTGCTCTGGCCCAGGTCCAGGCCTCCGTCCCGGTACTGGAGGCGGGCCTGGACACAGCGATGAACGCGCTGGATGTGATGCTGGGCGCCTCGCCGGGCACGCACCGGGCCGAATTGGCCGAGGCCGGCGCCATTCCCGTCGCGCCGCAGCTCCATGACTCGGGCACACCGGGCGACCTGCTCAGGCGACGCCCCGACCTGATTGCGGCCGAGCGCCGTCTCGCCGCGTCGAATGCCCGCATCGGCGTGGCTGTCGCCGAGTACTACCCCAAGCTGTCCCTGAGCGGCATGCTGGGCAGCGCGACGTCCGTGGCGAGCGGCAATCTCTTCACCGGCGGCGCCAGCCAGGCGGCTGCAGTGCTGGGCCTGCGCTGGCGCCTCTTCGATTTCGGCCGCATCGACGCGCAGATCGATCTTGCCAAGGGCCAGGACGCCGAACTTCTCGGCGCATATCGGCTGGCCGTGCTGCGCGCCACGGAGGATGTCGAGAACGCACTCTCGGCCCTCGCCAAGCGCGAGGAACAAGCCAGCACGCTGGCCCAGGGCGTGGACTCCCTTGGCCGCGCGCGCAGCGCTTCCTTTGCGGCCTACCAGCACGGTGTGGTGAGCCTGATCGAAGTACTGCAGGCCGACGACAACCTGCTGCGCGCCTCCGATGCGAAAGCCCAGGCGCAGACCGAAGCGGCACGCGCCGCGGTCACGGCCTTCAAGGCACTGGGTGGCGGCTGGGAGCCCAGCGAGAGCCGCGCGGTCGCAAGTCGATAGCCGCGCTTGGCCAGCCTCTCCTCATTCGCACGCGCCATGCGCTTGAAGCTGGCGAAATCGGTCCGCTAGACCTTCCTGGCCCAAGCGCTGCACCAGCCTTTGGCGTTGACTTGCTTGCCGGCAAACAGTGCGCAGTTGCCTTGCGCATCCGTCGGCTTGGATTGCCAAAGCGCACAGCCGTTGCACAGTTGCGCGTTGTCATGCTTCGGGAACTTCTTCACGTCGGCCTTCGCCGAGTCGGCTACATAGCTCAAGGCCACGGCCTGCGGGTCTTTTTCATCGAGCCGAGCCTGTGCGAAAGAGCCGGTGGCGGTAACGGCCGCCCCCGTTGCGGCAAGCGTGAGCATGAAAGTTCTGCGGTTGGACTTCATCGTGAGTCTTTCGTTGTGTGCGAGATGGTTTCCAGGCCGTTCGGCGAAGAATTCCGTTCATTCAAACCCGCCAGCACGAGGACACCAGTTGCCAGCAGCGTTGCGATGCAGAACCCCAGGATATGCAGGGCTGCGTTCAAGGTGATGTTCATGGAGCGACCTCGTGATGGTTTTTCGGGAACGGCCTGCGGTCATTCTTGAGCGGCCGGCTGCGCGCGGCTTTGCGCAGGATCAACTGCGCGAAAGCCGTGCGGCCCGGGTGCAACATCGACCGGCCCCACTTCGTAGAGCAATTGCCCGTGGATGGCTGCCAGTGACAACGCCTGCGTCAGCACCGCGGCAAGGCTGGGCGCACAGAGCCGTGGCAACTGCTCGAAGGTGGCCCAGCGGAACGCGTCCATCTCGGGACGCCGCCGTCCATGGCGGTCGGTGTAGAAGCTGGAACACACGCAGCTCTTCGCCTGGAAGGGCCGCACCAGCACCGCGAAGAGCCGGAGATCCTTGCCCTTGCGATAGGGGAAGAGCCCCAGCTCCCGCAGTTGCTCCGGTGACAGGCGGAGACCGCACTCCTCGGCCGCCTCGCGCGCAGCCGCTTGCGCGCCCTCCTCCTGCCCTTCGGCGGCGCCCTTGGGAATGTCCCAGTAGCGGCTGTCGCTTGCGTGGCACAGCAGCAACTGCCCTGCCATGTCAAAAACCAGAACGCCGCAGCTGCTCGTCTTTTCCATCGCGAAAGCCTCAGGGCACAGGCGCGACCGCCTCGCCTGCGTGCCGCGCCACCGGAGCGCGCGCGGCACTGCGCGGGAGGATCGGCACATAGCTTCGAGCCGAGCCACGCACGACGAGCAGCGCAACCGTGTCGCTCTCCGCGACGGAGCGGATCACCGTGTCGAAGTCCGCCAGGCTGGCCACCTCCACGTCGTTGACCGCGATCAGCATGTCGCCGTATCGCAGCCCCGCCATCTGGGCCGAACCGGAGACCGATTGCACATACAGCCCCGGGGACGGCAGGCTGATGCCCAGCACGCCCTTGCGCTCGATGAGTTCGAGCCCGAAGCGCGTTTCCTGCTGCGCGGCGGCGCGCGCGGCCGTACGGGGCGAGACATCCGGCGGGTTCTCGAGCACGCCCACCTGCACCGTCAACGGCGCCTTGTGGCGCCAGATCTTCAGCGCGATCCGGCTGCCCGCGCGGGCAGCGGCCACGCGATTCTGTATGTCGGCGTAGCTCATCGCGGTGTCGCCTCCGGCGGCCAGCACCACGTCGCCGCTGCGAAGCCCCGCCTCTGCGGCCGGGCTGTCCGGGTCGACCCGCACGATCAGCGCTCCCTGCGTGGACGCCAGGCCGAAGGCCGGTGCCAGCTCGGCCGTCAGGGGCTGGGTGCGGGCGCCGATGTGCCCTCGCCTCACGTGCCCCGTCGCGCGGAGTTCATCCGCGACACGCATCGCGGTATTGATGGGCAGGCTGAACGACATGCCGAAATATCCGCCGCCGGGCGAATAGATCATCGAGTTCATGCCCACCACCTCGCCCCGTTCGTCGAACAGCGGCCCGCCCGAGTTGCCCGGGTTGAGCGCCACGTCGCTCTGGATCAGCGGCACGCCGCTTCCTCCAGGCATGTAGCGCGGATTGGCGCTCACCACGCCGGCGGTCACGCTGCGCTCGAAGCCGAACGGCGCGCCCATGGCGGCAACGCGCTCGCCGGGGCACAGCTCGCCGCCGCGGCGCGGAACGACGACCGGCAGGCCTGAAGCCGCGACCTTCAGCAGCGCGACATCGCTGAGGCGGTCCACTCCTGCCACCTCGGCATCGAAGCGGCGCTGGTCGGCGGTGACGATGGAGATCGCCCGGGCGCCGGTCACCGCATGGGCGCTGGTCAGGATGTATCCGTCGCTGCCGATGATGAAGCCCGAGGCGAAGCCGCGCGCCCACGCCCGATCCCATGGCATGGAGGGGCGCACGTCGCCGATGGCGGGCCGATCGCCGCTGCCTTCCGTGACCATGATGCTCACCACCGCGGGCGACTGCCGCGCGGCGGCGGCCGCGAAGTCGACGGCCTGCGATGCCGGCTGGCCCCGCTCCAGGCAGGAGCGCGCCTGCGGCCAGGCGTTCGTTCCGCCCGCGAGCGCGAATGCGCCGAGGGCCACTGCGGCCACGCCTTGCGCGAAGGCGGCGGTCTTCATCAGCGCACCAGCAGTACCGGCACCGTGCACGCGGCCAGGACCTTGTTGGCCACCGAGCCCAGCACCAGGTTCGTCAGGGCACCGTGGCCCCTCGAGCCCATGATCACCAGGTCGAACTTCCCCTTCTGCGCAAACGCGGCGATCTCCTCGGCAGGATGTCCGATGCGGTGTTCGAAGCGCGCCTCGATGCCGTTCCTGGCAAGCAGGCCGCGCACAGGTTCGAGCACCATCCGCGCATCGTCCTCGTAGTAGCTGTGCACGATCTCCGGTCCCGCGAAAGCCGCGGCGCGATGCGGCACGGGCAGTACCACGTGGAAGACGGTGAAGTCGTGGCCCGCGCCCGACCATTCCTTGTGCGCGGCCAGGTAGGACAGCATGCGGTCCGTGTAGTCGCTGCCGTCGACGGCAAGCAGGATTTTCATGATGGTTCCTTCAGCCGGGGAGCTCCCCCGATGCAAGGATGGTCGCCGCGCGCACCGCACCGGCCCTTGATGCAGCGCAAGGCATCGGGCCCGCCCGCTGCCTACATTGGGTTTCCATGAACGCAGCAGAGGCAAGCATGAACAACGTCCTGGTGATCGTCTATTCCTACACGGGCACTTCCCGCCGCGTCGCGGAGCTGCTGTGCAGCCAGCAGAACTGGCAGCTCGCGAACATCATCGAGACGCGGCCTCGCGCGGGCGGCCTCGGCAGCCTGCGCTGCGTGATCGACTCCCTGCTGCGCCGCGAGCCCGCCATCCGCTACGACGGGCCGCCGCCGGGCGACTTCGACGCCGTGGTGCTGGTGTCGCCGATCTGGATGCTGCAGCTCGCCGGCCCCATGCGCAGCTTCGTGGCACGCCAGCGCGCCCGGCTTCCCGATGTCGCCGTGCTCTCGGTGATGGGCGGACAGGGAGCGCCGAACGCGGCCGCCGAGATCGCAAGGATTCTCGGCCGCGCGCCGATCCTGAGTTCATCCGTCACGATGCGCGAGATGGACGACGGCAGCTGCGCGGCGCGGCTGCAGGCCTTCGGCAACGCCGTGCGCGAAGCGGAGGGCCCACAGGCCGTGGTGCGCCCCGTGACGCTGTCGCCGCAATCGAGCTGAAGCCCTCTTGGCCGGGCGGCGCACGCTGCCGGCAACTCAGAGCGCCGGCCCCAGCCCGATGGGAGCTGGAACGATGTTGACGATGCGCGTGAAGAGCGCGTTGTATTCGAGATCGGGCACGTGCCCGGTCATCGGATCGCGGTTCTGCGAGAAGGCGTTGTCCAGGTCGCGCCAGTCGTCCTCGGTCAGCACCCGCTCGGCCAGCGGCAGGATCTCTCGCTCCTCCAGCGCCATGTGGTCGAGATAGAAATCGACGTACTCGCCGACGGTTCTTTCGAACTCCTCGCGCCGCGGATCGCCGAGCATCTCGAAGGCCAGCAGCGCGTGCTCCACGTTGCGGATCCGGCGTTCGCCCTTGGCATGGTCGCTGTCGAGCCTGTCCAGCAGCTCGCGCGAGATTGGCGTGCGGGCGCGCAGCCTGGGAAACAGCAACTCGGTCTCCTTGCGGTGGTGGCGCTTCTCGGGAAACTCGTCCACGTAGAAGAGCATGGCCCTGAGCGTCGCGAAGTCGGGCAGCGTGCCCTTCTTGCGGTGCTGTTCGAGCAGCATGACGATGGACCGGAGCATGGCGGCGAGCGCGGCGTGCTCCTGGCGGATGATGCGGACGGTGGCGTGGGGCATGAGAGTCTTCCTGTGCATGCCCCGAGGGTCGCGCTTTCTTCGCTCACGGGCTTGTTCCAGATCAAGGCAGCTCCTGCCGGGGAGCTGCGCGTTTTGATCGATATCAAGCCATGCGAGGCGCCCGTCCGGATACTGGACCGACTCTTTCAACCCTCCGGAGTCGTGCCATGTACCAGCGAATTCTTGTTCCCGTCGACGGCAGTTCCACCGCCAGCCGCGGCCTGGCGGAAGCCATTCATCTCGCGAAGCTCACGGGCGCACGCCTGCGGCTGGCGCACGTCATCGACGAGCTGTCGTTCGCGCTGTCGATGGACGCCTACGCTGGCTATGCCGGCAGCTGGCTGGAAGAACTGCGCGGCAATGCGCGCAAGCTGCTCGAGGACGGCCGTGCCATGGCAGCCCGGGAGGGCGTCGAAACCGACGTCGTGCTGCTCGACAGCTTCAGGGGCACCGTCCACGACCAGGTCATCGCCGAGGCGCAGTCCTGGAAGGCCGACCTGATCGTGATCGGCACGCACGGCCGCCGTGGAATCGGCCGCTGGGTGATGGGCAGCAGCGCCGAACACATCCTGCGCATGTCGCCCGTGCCGGTGCTCTTGGTGCGCGCGCCCGAGAGCGCGAAGACCGAGCACGAGCGCTTCGCGCTGCCCAGCGGGGAGCTTGCGAGCCAGTGAGGCCCTTCGACGGGAGCCGGCCGCGCGTCAATGCGCCATCAGGACCGGCACCGTCATCTGCGAGAAGATCTGCCGGGTGACGCCGCCCATGATCCGCTCGCGCAATCGCGAATGGCCGTAGCCGCCCATCACCAGAAGATCCGCGCCCAGTTCCGACACCCGTGACAACAGCGCGTCCGCGAAGCTGGCCTCGGTCACGCCGGACTCGGCGCGCGCATTCACGCCATGCCGCAGCAGGTACTGGATCATGTCCGGCACCAGCAGCCGCCGCGCGTCGTCTTCGCCGCGGGGATGGCGCAGCGACACGAGCGTCACGCGCACGCCGTTGCGCAGCGCCGGCAGCGCGGCCCGCAGGGCCACGGCCGCCTCGCGCGAACCGTCCCAGGCCACGATGGCGTCCTTCGGCACCCGTTCGAACGCATCGCCGGCCGAGGGCACGACCAGCACCGGGCGCCCTGCTTCCATCAGCACCTGCTCGGCGAGCGCGCGAACCGTGGTGTCCTTCCGGGTCGAATCGTCGTCCTGCCCGAGCACGACGAGATCGCTCGCGCGGCCGTGCCTCGCGACCGCATCCACCGTGGCGCCGTCGGCCAGCCGCACCTCGTACGACAGGGGGCCCGACGCCGCGATGCCCGCCCGGAACTCGCGCGCGATGGCCTCGGCGCGACGGCGCAGGTAGTCGGCCGACTCGGCGATGTAGTCGCTCATGCCGGTGGCGATGGCATCGGCGGGAATCACGCCGTCATGCAGGCCCGTGGGAACGAGGCCGACCAGATGGGCCTCTTGCGCCCGCGCCCAACGGGCCGCCACCGCGCCGCGCACGGGGCTGCGGTCCGAATGGTCCAGGTGCACAAGGATGGTTCTGTAGTTCATGAATGGACTCCTCGCGAACTGGCGCGCCGCGTCCCGGCGCCGGAAAGGAATTGCGGGCGGATTGCCTCGGCGCCTAGCCGTCCAGCGGCACGCCGCCGCCGAAGCGGCAGACCCACTGGTCGCGGAATTCGCACAGTACGGCGGTGGCCGAGCGCTGCCAGGCGAACATCATTTCCAGCTGCTGGCGCTGCACCAGGAACATGCTCCTGGCGACGGCAACCTCCCAGTCCAGCAGGGCCTGGAGGCTGCCGCCAGCGACGCAGACCGGGGTCGTGGATGTGGTTGTAGAGAAGCTGTCCTTGGACATATGGGCTACCTCGGAAAAGGGTGACGTGAATACCTTATGCGCCGTGGGGCGCACCTCCCTTGATATGGCACAAGGAATGCGCGTGTCGCCCTCCCCAAGGGCCAGTCAGGCATAGGAGCGCAGCCGGCGCGAAAAATCCGCCAGCGGCGCGATGCCGCTCGCCTCCGCGCGCTGGCACCAGTCCTGCAACTGCCTGGCGAGTTGCTCGCCCGTGGCGGTGGAACGGCTCCACAGTGCGGTCAACTCGCCGTGCATCGAATACATCGTGGCCAGCGCGTGCGAGGCCTTCAGCGCCTGCACCACCTGCCGCTGCCGCGAGGGCCCGAGCAGGCCCTGGTCCTTGCCGAGCCAGGGCTTGACGGCCTTCAGGGCGCGCGCGGCCTCCGGCGAAATGGCGCGCAGTCGGCCGAGTTCGGCCACGCAGGCTTTCTTCAGCGAGCGCGTGTAGTTCGACAGCACGTCGTAGTGGCAGCGGATGATCGCCTGCACCGTGGCCAGGTCGACGTTCGCCTTGGGCGCGACCAGGCGCGGCGTGGGCGCCACGTGCTTCACGCGGGCCAGGCCCAGCGCCTGCAGCGTGCGGATGTAGAGCCAGCCGATGTCGAACTCGAACCACTTGCTCGAAAGCTTCGCCGAGGCCGGAAAGGCATGGTGGTTGTTGTGCAGTTCCTCCCCGCCGATCAGGATGCCGACCGGAAAGATGTTCGTGCTGGCGTCGCGGGCCGGCCAGTTGCGGTAGCCCCAGTAGTGGCCGATGCCGTTGACCACGCCGGCCGCCCAGAACGGAATCCACGCGATCTGCACGAGCAGCACCAGCGCGCCCGGCACGGCGCCGAAGAGCGCCATGTCCACGACGCCCATCAGCACGATGCCCAGGATCTTGTGCTTCGAGTAGAGATGCCGCTCCAGCCAGTCGTCGGGCGTGCCGTGGCCGTAGCGTTCCAGGGTCTCGGCGTGCCGCGCCTCGCGCATGTAATAGAACACCCCGCCCCACAGCACGCGGTTGAGCCCGTGCACCTGCGGGCTGTGCGGGTCTTCGGGGGTCTCGCACTTCGCGTGATGCTTGCGGTGCACCGCGGCCCACTCCCGGGTCACCATGCCGGTGGTCAGCCAGAGCCAGAAGCGGAAGAAGTGGCTCGCCGCGGGGTGCAACTCGAGCGCGCGGTGCGCCTGGTGGCGGTGCAGGAAGATGGTGACGGACGCGATGGTGACGTGCGTGAGCGCGAGAGCGGCCAGCAGCACGCCCCACCACGGAAGATCCAGGACGCCGGAGTAAAGCAGGGATTGCATTCATACCTCTTGAACAGTGCCGGCGATTCTGCTGACGGCACGGGTCGCGGACTTTGATGCAGGTCAATGCGGTCTCGCCGTTGCCGGGCAGCATGGCGGGCGGCGGATGGCTTGTTGCAGGTGCTTCGGCGCACGGTGCGTGCTACGCTCAAGCGAGACCGGAACACCCAGGAAACTCGTGCTGAATTTCCTCGCCAGCGCATGAAAAACACACCCCACATCGCGGTTCTCGACGACGAACCCGACATCACCGAGCTGCTGGCCGGCTACCTGCAGGGGCATGGCTTCCGCGTCAGCCAGGTGCATGAGGGGCGGGCTCTCACGGCGCTGATGGAAACCGACCCCGCCGACCTCGTGCTGCTCGACCTCGGACTGCCCGGCGAAGACGGATTCACCATCGCCCGCCGCATGCGCGAGAGCTGGCGCTGCGGCCTCATCATCGTCACCGGGCGCGGCGACGCGGTCGACAAGGTGGTGGGCCTGGAGGTGGGAGCGGACGACTACGTCACCAAGCCTTTCGACCTGCGCGAGCTGGTGGCCCGCGTGAAGGCCGTCCTCAGGCGGCTGGCGCCTGCCACGCCGCCACCTGTGGCCAATCAGCCGGCGTCTGCCGGCAAGCTGCGCTTTGCAGGCTGGCAACTGGACACAGGCTCGCGCAGCCTTCGCAACCCGCAGGGCGAGAGCGTCGTGCTGACCGGCGGCGAGTTCGACCTGCTGCACGTCTTCACCCTGCATCCAGGTCGCGTGCTTTCGCGCGACTTCCTGCTGGAGCAGACACGCGGACGCGAAGCCACGCCCTTCGACCGCACGATCGACGTGCAGGTCGGCCGGCTGCGCAAGAAGATCGAGTCGGACGCGGACGATCCGCAGCTCATCAGGTCGGTGCGAGGCGCGGGCTACATGCTGGTGCCGCCGGTGTCCCATGGCTGACCCTTCGGACAGCCCCCCTGCGCTGCCCGAGGCGCCCGGCGCGCCCATCCGGCGCCTGCCCTCGGGCATCGACGAAAGCAGCGTCTTCCGTTCGCTCTTCGTGGCCTATCCCGATTCGCTGCTGCTCGTGGACCAGTCCGGCAGCATCATGCTCGCCAACCCCTCGGCGGCCGCGCTGCTGGGCTACCCGGAGGGCGAACTGCTCGGGCTGAACGTCGAGGAACTGGTACCGGACAGCATCCGCCCGCGCCATGCCTCGTACCGCGAGGCCTACGGTCGTGCTCCGCGCCCTCGCCCCATGGGCACGCACATGGAACTGGCGGCCAAGCGCAAGGACGGCAGCGAAGTGATGGTGGAGATCGCCCTCAGTCCCCTGCAGAGCCATGGCCTGCCCTTCGTCGTTGCCGCCATCCGCGACATCGGCGCCTATCCGCGCGTGAAGCAGGCGCTGCAGCGCGCCCGCTACAGCGAGCATCTGGCCCAGCTCGGGCGGCTGGCGGTCGATACGCGAGACCTGCATGCGGTGCTGCAGCACGTGCCGGAGATCATCACCCGGGCACTGGAGGTCGAGGTGGCGATGGTCTGGCTGCTCGACAGCAACCGCCTCGAGTTCCGCGTGGCCAGCGGTGTCGGGTTGGTACCGGGCGAGGAGATCGGCGCGCATGTCGCCAACCGCCCGGACACTCCGCCGGGCTTCGTCTTCTCGCAGGGCCGGCCCGTCGTGGTGCCCGACTACGCCGACGAAGCGCGCTTTCGCGTGCCCGCGGCCTACATCGACGCCGGCCTGGTCAGCGCGCTCGCCGTGCCGCTGTCGGACCGGGGGCGCGTGATCGGCATGCTGTCGGTGCGCTCCAGGGAGTCCAGGCGCTTCGGGGACGAGGAGGTGCGCTTTCTCGAGTCGCTGTCCAGCCTGCTCGCCACCAGCCTGCAGCGCGTGCAGACGGAAGAGGCGCTCAACCATGCGCAGCGGCTCGAGAGCGTCGGCCAGCTCACGGGCGGCATCGCGCACGACTTCAACAACCTGCTGACCGTCATCCAGGGCAACCTGCAGGTCCTCGAGGAACTGCCGGAGCTTGCGCACAGCAGCCACGGACAGCGGCTGCTGGCTGCCGCCGCCCGGGCATCGCGGCGCGGCGCGGAACTCACCGGCAAGCTGCTGGCTTTCTCGCGGCGGCAGGTGCTGCAGCCCGCCGCCGTGGACACGCATGCGCTTCTGCACTCGCTGGCCGACATGCTGCGCCGGACGCTGGACCAGCGCATCCGCATCGAGATCGACACGGCACCCGGCCATCCGCTGGTCATGGCCGATCCGGGCCAGCTGGAGTCGGCACTGCTCAACATCGCGATCAATGCGCGCGACGCCATGCCCGAGGGTGGCACGCTGCGCTTTCGCACCGGGATCTGCGACGCGCTGCCGACGGACCTGCGCAACGAGCAAAACAATCCCGGCAGCGACGGCACCACGCATTTCGTCGCAATCTCCATCGCCGACAGCGGCACGGGCATGCCCGACGACGTGAAGGAGCGCGCCTTCGAGCCTTTCTTCACCACGAAGGAAGCCGGGCGCGGCACGGGCCTGGGCCTGAGCACGGTGTACGGCTTCGTCAACCAGTCGCGCGGCGCCGTGTCGATCGACAGCAAGGTGGGCCAGGGCACCACGGTCACGCTCTACCTGCCGCGGCAGCAGGAGTCGGAGGAAGAAGAGTCGGACGCACCCGTCGCCATGGAAGAGCTTCCGGGCAGCGAAGCGCTCCCCGCCGGACTGCGGGTGATGCTGGTCGAGGACGACGCTGAAGTCCGCAAGGTGGTCGAAGCCTTCCTGGCCGCGCTGGGCTGCGAAGTGGTCTCGGCCACCACCGCCGACCAGGCCCTGTCCGTCCTCGATGCGGGAGCGGGCCCCTTCGACCTGCTGCTGAGCGACATCGCGCTGGGCGCGGGCATGCGCGGCACGCGGCTGGCGGCGGAAGTGCAGCAGCGCTTTCCACAGATGGCGGTGCTGCTGATGTCGGGGTTCTCCTCGGAGCTGCTGGACGCCGATCGCGAGGTTCCGCAAAGCTGGGAGCTGCTGCGCAAGCCCTATTCGCGCGCCGAGCTGGCGCGCGCCATGGCGAAGGTGCTGGCCGGGCACATCTGACGCCCGGTCGCGGCGCTCTTCCTACTGCAGCATGGTCGGCGCGGGCGCGAGGCAGCGCTGCACGAAAGCGCTGAGTGCGCCCACGTCGGGGATCTGCACGTCGCGGCGCCCCTTCGTCGCGAAGCCGATCACGTTGTCCCTCGCCAGCCGCGACAGCGCGCGGCTCACGCTCTCGAGCGTCATGCCCAGGTAGTTGCCGATCTCGGCGCGTGTCATGCGCAGCGTGATCTCGTCGCCGCGCATTCCGCGCTCGGCCAGGGTCTGCGCCCAGTAGCGCAGGAAATCGGCCACGCGGGCATCGGCCGGCAGCGTGCACACGGACATCAGCGAATCGCGGTCATGGGCGATCTCGCGGCTCATCGCGGCGTGCAGCAATTGAAGGAGCTCGGGCTGCACGGCGCAGGTCGCAAGCAGCGCCTCGTAGGAAACGACCCAGATCTCGCCGGTGTCCATGGCTACCGCGTCGCATGCGTAGCGTCCGCCGGCGATGCCGTCGAAGCCCAGCCAGTCGCCGCGGAACTTCAGGCCCACCACCTGCTCGCGCCCGTCGGCCGAGAGGTTCACGATCTTGAAGAAGCCCGAATTCAGGATGTAGAGGTTGCCGAAGCGCTCGCCCGCCTGGTAGATCGTGTCGCCCGTGTGCACCACGCGCCGCTGCGGCTTGAGCTGCTCGCCCAGCAGTTTCAGCGTGTCCATGGTGTTGCGGCCCGCGCATTCCCGGCTGCCGGCGGGCAGGGTCAGGCTCGGGGAAAACTGCGCGGTGTTCGTGGGATTGGTGTTGAGCATCGAGACTCCTTGGTGGTCTGTCGCGTTTCGATGAATCGATGCTAGGGAGCCATCGAAAATGCAATACCAATGGCTTGAATCCCAATGTGACACTGGGTCAATGCAGTGTGTCCGGTTTGTATCAACCGCGGGCGTCCCACGCACGGCGCGCCAATCGCTCCCGCGCCTTGACCTGCATCAAAGACACGCCCGCCGGCATCCCTAACCTTGGCAAGTCACACATTGACCGTTGCCATGCATCCTTCCAACACCGTCCGCAGCCCCGAGGCCGAGCGCCAACTTTCCCCGTTGGGAGCGGCCAGCCTGCTCTCACGGGCGCGCATCCTGCAACGCGCGGCGCTCGGCGGAACCACGCGCCCCCTGCTGCGCGGCAAGAACCTGGGATTGCTCTGCGAGGCGCAGCCCGACGAGGCGCAGGCGCTGTTCCGCCTTGCAGCGGAGGAACTGGGCGCGCACGTGGCCGTGATGCGCTCGAGCCTGTCTGCCTCCAGCCCCTTGCAGGAGGTGCAGCACACTGCCCGCATGCTCGGCAAACTCTACGAAGCCGTGGAATGCCAGGGGCTGGCCCCCGCGCTGGTGCAACGCATCGCCGAGCACGCCGGCGTTCCGGTTTTCGACGGCGCAGCAATGAAAGCCCACGCGGCCGACCAGCTTTCGGAACTGCTTGGCGAAGCGACCTCGCGGGCCGACAACCGGCGCTTCATCCTCCAGGCCCTGCTGCTGGAAAGCATCGGCTGAGCCGACTCCGCAGCCACCGCCTCAGCGGCACCAGACGTCGATCTGCTGAAGAAGGTCCGACCAGAGCGCGTGCACCGCCACCGCCGCCAGCAGGACGCCGGCCAGCCGCGCGCCCCAGGCTTGGCGCGCCTCCCCGCCAGTCCATCGCAACCGCTGCCAGAGCCACGGCGCGAGCAACAGCGAAAGTCCGCCGCCGAGCGCGAACAGCATCATGAGCGCTGCGCCCTGCAAAGGACCGTTGCCTAGCCCGGCCAGCATCAGCGCCGAATAGAGCAGCCCGCAGGGCAGCGCCACCCAGAGCAGCCCGGCGGCAAGCACGCCCAGCCCCGTGCCGCCCGCATGCGGACGAAGGCGCGATTCGAGCGAACGGCCGATGCGCCGCGCCCACAGCGGCTGCCGCCCCGTGACGGCCAGCATCGCGCTCCAGGCGAACACGAAGACGTGCAGCAACACCCACAGCGGCCGCAGTGCGGCGACCTGCGCGCTGGCCAGCGCCAGGCTGTCGACGCTGGCGGCAGCGACGGCACCAGCCGCCGCGTAGCTCGCGATGCGGCCCAGATGAAAGGCTCCGGGCGCGGCGAGCGCCGGCATGGTGCCCTGCCCTGCGGCCGGGAGCGGCACGATCCGTATCACCGCCGAAGAGGCGGCGCCGCACATCGCCACGCAGTGCGGCCCGCCGGCAAGGCCCATGAGCAGTGCGGCACCGGCGAGCGCGAGTTGCATGTTCAGACCACGCGGGAGAAACGCGTGCGGTTGGAGCGGCAGTACCTATCGAACACCATCGCGACCGCGCGCACGAGGAACCAGCCCTGCTCGGTCACCACGAGGTCGTGGTCGCTCAGGCGCACCAGGCCGCTGGCGACCAGTGTCCCGAGCGCGGCGAACTCGGTGGCGAAGTAGCGGCGGAAGTCGACCGCGAAGGCTTCGCCCATGGCATCGAAATCGACCCGCCCCCGGCACATCAGCGCCATGATCACTTCGCGGCGCAATTGATCGTCGCGCGACAGCGCGAGGCCGCGCACCACCGGCAGGCGTCCCTGGTCGAGCAGGTCGCGGTACTCGTCCAGGCTCTTGGCGTTTTGGCTGTAGGTGGCTCCCACGCGCCCGATGCCCGATACGCCGAGCGCGATCAGGTCGCCCTCGGGCCTGGTGCCGTAGCCCTGGAAGTCGCGATGCAGCCGCCCTTCCCGCTTCGCGACGGCGAGCGGATCGTCGGGCAGCGCGAAGTGGTCCATGCCGATGTAGACATAGCCCGCACCGGTGAGCTTCGTGATGGCGTCCGCCAGCATGCGCACGCGCGCCGAGGCGTCCGGCAACTCGTCGGCGCAAATGCGCCGCTGCGGCTTGAAGCGCTCCGGCAGATGCGCATAGGCGTAAAGCGCGATGCGGTCGGGCCGCAACTCGCAGACCTGCGCGAGCGTGCGCCCGAAGGAGGCGTCGTTCTGGCGCGGCAGGCCGTAGATCAGGTCCACGTTGATCGATTCGAAGCCCAGCGAGCGCGCGTCGTCCATCAGCGCGAAGACCTGCGATGCGGGCTGGATGCGGTGCACGGCCTGCTGCACGGCCGGGTCGAAGTCCTGCACGCCGAAGCTCAGGCGGTTGAAGCCCAGCGCCGCGAGGTTGGCGAGCCTTTGCCTGTCGACCGTGCGCGGATCGATCTCGATGGAGCGCTCGCCGCCGGGCACGAAGGCGAAGGACCGGTGCAGCAGTTCCATGAGCTCGCCGAGCTCCGCGTCATCGAGGAATGTCGGGGAACCGCCGCCCAGGTGCAGCTGGGCCACGGTGGCATTGCGGCCGAGCTGCGCGACCTGCAACTCGACTTCGCGCGCCAGGTACGACAGATACTGCCGGCCCCATTCGCGGTGCCGGGTGACGATCTTGTTGCAGGCGCAGTAGTAGCACAGCGACTCGCAGAACGGGATGTGGACGTACAGCGACAGCGGCGACGCCCCGCACCTGGCCTCGCGGCGATGCCGCAGCGCCTGCACGTAGTCGTCGGCACCGAAGGCCTCGACGAAGCGATCTGCAGTGGGGTACGAGGTGTAGCGCGGCCCGGGCACGTCGAACTGCCGCAGCAGGTCGAGGGGCAGTGGTGCGTGCACGGGCTCGGGGGCGAGAGCGATGGAAGTCATGGGGAGGTAGTGCCTGCAGGCGCATCGGGTTGTCCAGGCATGGCCGGTCCGGCGAGCAGCACCGTGCAGGCGCTGGACGCCGCCGCCATCAGCCAGAAGACGAAGAAAGCACCGGTATAGATGCCCTGGCGCGACATGCGCAGCGCGTCGGCGCCGCAGAAGGTGTTGATGGGATCGACCAGCGCGAACACCAGCACCTCCATGCCGCAGGCCACGAGGAAGGACGGCCACAGGATGCCGGCGACCAGCCGCATCGCGTTCATGGCGCCGCCTTCCGGCCCACGGAGGGCACGTCTTCCGCGGGCGTCATCGCGTGGTTGCGGCCGGTCAGCGCGGGAAGGTGCTTCTTCGCGGCCAGGGCCTTGTTGATCTCGACGCCTTCGCGGTAGTAGTCCGGCGACACCAGCGCATCGGGGCTTCGCCAGGCCAGCCAGAAGGTCACGAAGCTCGCGATCATCACGGCCACTGGGCCACCGATCATCATCCAGAGCAACGGATGGCGCCACCAGGGCTTGTCCGCCCCGGCGGCGAGCGCGTTCATCGTCGAATCGGTTGCTGCGTTCATTCCAGACCTTTCAGCGCGGCACCAGGAAGGCCGCTTTCTCGGAAACCTGCGCCCCACCGCCCTCCTCGCGGATGCTGAAGTGCACCGTGTGCGAGCCGGGCGTCGCGGAGCCGTAGGGCACCTGCAGCCGCACGGCGACCCAGCGCGACTGGGCGGCATCGACGCTCACCGGCTGCTCGGGCGACACGCTCAGGCCCTGCAGCCCGCTGGCCGATATGAGGTAGTGCCGCGGCTGCTCGGTGGCGTTCATGATCTGCAGCCGGTAGACGTTCTCGAGCTTTCCGCCCTCGGCGATGCGCGCCAGCGAAGCGCGGTCGCGCACCACGTCGACCTTCAGCGGCGTGCGCACCACCAGGCTGGCCAGCAGGCCGGCCACCAGCAGCGCCAGGATCGCCGTGTAGACCAGCACGCGCGGACGCAGCACCCGCCGCAGCAGCTGCCGGCGAGACCAGCCGGCCTCCATGCCGTTTTGCGTGTCGTAGCGGATCAGCCCCGGCGCGTAGGCCATCTTCTGCATGACCGTGTCGCAGGCATCCACGCAAAGGCCGCAGCCGATGCACTCGTACTGCAGGCCCTTGCGGATGTCGATGCCGGTGGGGCACACCTGCACGCACAGGCCGCAGTCGATGCAGTCGCCCAGCGCCATCGTGCGCGGGTCCGGCCCCTTGCGGCGCGGCGCGCGCGGCTCGCCGCGCCCGGGGTCGTAGGTGACGATCAGGGTGTCGCGGTCGAACATCGCACTCTGGAAGCGCGCGTAGGGGCACATGTACTTGCAGACCTGCTCGCGCATGAAGCCGGCGTTGCCGTAGGTCGCGAAGCCGTAGAAGAACACCCAGAAGACTTCCCAGGAGCCCATCTGCGTCTGCAGGAAGGCCAGGCCGAGCTCGCGGATGGGCGTGAAGTAGCCCACGAAGGTGAAGCCGGTCCACATCGCGATGCCGATCCACACGATGTGCTTGAACCACTTCTTCACCAGCTTCTCGAGCGACATCGGTTCGGCGTCCAGCCGCATGCGCGCGACGCGGTTGCCTTCGATCTTCTGCTCCACCCACATGAAGATCTCGGTGTAAACCGTCTGCGGACAGGCATAGCCGCACCACAGCCGACCCGCCACCGCGGTGAAGAGGAAGAGCGAGAGCGCGCTGATGACCAGCAGGCCAGAGAGGTAGATCAGGTCCTGCGGGTACAGCACCAGCCCGAAGATGTAGAAGCGCCGCGCCGCGAGGTCGAACAGCACCATCTGCCGCCCGCCCCACTCCACCCATGGCATGCCATAGAACACCAGCTGGGTGAGAAAGACCATGGCCCAGCGCCAGCGCGCGAACATGCCGCGCACGGTGCGGGGGTAGATTTTCTTCGTGGCCTCGTAGAGGCCGACCTCCTCGCCGCTGCCCAGGTTCGCGCTGCTGCTCGCGTTCGCTATGGGAATGATCTTCCGGGTCATGGCGGGCTGCCGACGTCAGGGCGTGGCCGCGGCCGTGCTGTTGGAGAGCCCCCAGACATACGACGCCACCATCCGGATCTGCGCCTCGGTGAGGCGGCCTTCCTGCGCGGGCATCTCGTTGTGATTGCCCGAATTGATCATCTGGACGATGGCTTCCTCGCCGTAGCCGTGCAGCCAGATCCTGTCGCTGAGATTGGGCGCGCCCAGCGCCTGGTTGCCGACGCCGCCGATGCCGTGGCAGGCGGCGCAGGCCGTGAACTTCGACTTCCCGAGGCCGGCGCGCACCGAGTCGTGGGGCTCTCCCGACAGGCTCAGAACGTAGTTGGCGACGTTCTTCACGTCGTCGGGCGTGCCGACGGCGGCGGCCATGGGCGGCATCACGCCCACGCGGCCCTTGGTGATGGTCTCGATGATCTTCTCGGGCGTGCCGCCATGCAGCCAGTCCTTGTCCGTGAGGTTGGGAAAGCCCTTGCTGCCGCGCGCGTCGGAACCGTGGCACTGCGCGCAGTTGCCCATGAAGAGCCGCTCGCCGATGGCTCGGGCTTGCGGGTCCCTGGAGACGTCCTCGACCGGCATGGCGGCGTACTTCGCGTAGACGGGCGCGAGCTCCTGCGTGGCCCTGGCGACTTCCGCGTCGTACTCGCCGCGCGAGGTCCAGTCGTATTGGCCGCGAAAGCTCCCGAGTCCTGGGAAGACGGCGAGGTAGCCCAGCCCGAAGACGATGGTCAGCACGAAGAGGCCCACCCACCACATCGGCAGCGGATTGTTGGCCTCGCGCAGGTCCTCATCCCAGACATGGCCGGTGGTGTTGTCGGCACTGGACGCGACGCGCTTGCGGGCGGTGAGCCACAGCAGGATCATGCAGCCGAGGATGCTCAGCAGCGAGACGACTGCAACGTAGTCGGACCAGAAACGGTGGATGAAATCGCTCATCGTGCTTCTCCCTTCAGTCCTGCTCGAAGGGCAGGCGTGCGGCTTCCTGGAAACCGGGCGCGTTGCGGCGCGAATACGCCCAGATCACGATGCCGATGAAGAGCGCGAAGCACACGACGGTGGCGCCGATGCGCAAGGTGGTGAGGTCGATCATGTTTTGTGTCCTTTGCCGCCGTGCCTACTTCAGCGCCAGGCCCAGCGACTGCAGGTAGGCCACCGTGGCCTCCATCTCGGTCTTGCCGCGGACTTCTTCCGTGGCACCGGCGATCTCGGCGTCCGTGTAGGGCACGCCGACGCGGCGCAGCGCGCGCATGTGGGCCGGCAGCGCCTCGGCGTCGACCGGCGTCTTCTCCAGCCAGGTGTAGGCCGGCATGTTCGACTCGGGCACCACGTCGCGCGGGTTGTTCAGGTGGATGCGGTGCCACTCGTCGCTGTACTTGCCGCCAACGCGATGCAGGTCGGGGCCGGTGCGCTTGCTGCCCCACTGGAAGGGGTGGTCGTAGACGAACTCGCCCGCCACCGAGTAGTGGCCGTAGCGCAGCGTCTCCGAACGGAAGGGGCGGATCATCTGCGAGTGGCAGTTGTAGCAACCCTCGCGCAGGTAGACGTCGCGCCCGGCCAGCTGCAGCGGCGTGAGCGGCTTGACGCCCTGCACCGCCTCGGTGGTCGACTTCTGGAAGAACAGCGGCACGATCTCGACGAGGCCGCCGACGGCCACCACCACGAGGATCAGCACGATCATCAGCAGGTTGTTGGTTTCGATCTTCTCGTGCGTGAAGCCGCCGGAGCTGGAAGCCGGGCTGGAGTTGTTCTGGTTCATCGTGCGTCCTCAGGCATGGGCCATGGCGGGGGGCGGGATCTCGGCGCGCACCGCGCGCCCGGAGATGACGGTCATCCAGACGTTCCATGCCATCAGCAGCATCCCGCTGAGGTAGAGCACGCCGCCGATCACGCGCACCAGGTAGAACGGGAAGGTGGCCTTCACGCTCTCCACGAAGGTGTAGGTGAGCGTGCCGTCGGAGTTGATGGCGCGCCACATCAGGCCCTGCATCACGCCGGCGATCCACATGGCCGCGATGTACAGCACGATGCCGATGGTGGCGATCCAGAAGTGCGCCTCGATGGCCTTGGTGCTGTACATGGCGGTGCGGCCGTACATGCGCGGGATCAGGTAGTAGAGCGAGCCCATGGTGATGAAGCCCACCCAGCCGAGCGCGCCGGAATGCACGTGGCCCACGGTCCAGTCGGTGTAGTGGCTCAGGGCGTTGACGGTCTTGATGGACATCATCGGCCCCTCGAAGGTCGACATGCCGTAGAACGACAGCGCCACGATCAGGAAGCGCAGGATCGGGTCGGTGCGCAGCTTGTGCCAGGCGCCCGAGAGCGTCATCACGCCGTTGATCATGCCGCCCCAGCTGGGCGCCAGCAGGATCAGCGAGAACACCATGCCCAGCGACTGCGTCCAGTCGGGCAGCGCGGTGTAGTGCAGGTGGTGCGGGCCCGCCCACATGTAGGTGAAGATCAGCGCCCAGAAGTGCACGATGGACAGCCGGTACGAGTACACCGGCCGGCCCGCCTGCTTGGGGATGTAGTAGTACATCATCCCGAGGAAGCCGGCCGTGAGGAAGAAGCCGACGGCGTTGTGGCCGTACCACCACTGCACCATCGCGTCCTGCACGCCGGCGTAGGCCGAGTAGCTCTTCATCCAGCCCGCCGGGATCTCGGCGCTGTTGACGATGTGCAGCAGCGCCACCGCGATGATGAAGGCGCCGAAGAACCAGTTCGCCACATAGATGTGGCGCACCTTGCGCATCCCGATGGTGCCGAAGAACACGACGGCGTACGCCACCCAGACCACGGCGATCAGCAGGTCGATGGGCCACTCCAGCTCGGCGTATTCCTTGCCGCTGGTGTAGCCCATCGGCAGGCTGATGGCAGCCGCCACGATCACCGCCTGCCAGCCCCAGAACACGAAAGACGCGAGCCTGGGTGCGAACAGGCGCACCTGGCAGGTGCGCTGGACCACGTGGAAGCTGGTCGCCATCAGCGCGCAGCCGCCGAACGCGAAGATGACCGCGTTGGTGTGCAGCGGCCGCAGGCGCCCATAGCTGAGCCACGGAATGCCGAGGTTGAGTTCGGGCCACGTCAGCTGGGAGGCGATGACCACGCCCACGAGCATGCCGACCACGCCCCAGACCACGGACATGAGCGCGAATTGCCGCACGACCGTGTCGTCGTATTCCGCGGCGGGTGGATTCGGTGGTTGCATCGTGGTGCCCTTGATTGAGTTGCGGGCAGTTTCCGTGGGCACGCTGCCCTGCGGGTTGATGCAGATCAATCGCCGTGCAGGATGCGCTCGCCCTCGGCGTCGACGTCGTCGAACTGGCCGCGCTCGATGGCCCACCACAGGCCGCCGAGGATCGCGAGGACCAGCGCCACGGACAAGGGAACGAGAAGGAAGAGGATGTCCATCAGTGCGCCTCTTTCGCGCCGGACGCGAGCCGCGTCGCATTCAGAACCACCACAAGCGAACTCGCGGCCATGCCGAGGCCGGCAAGCCATGCAGGCAGCCAGCCGGCGATGGCCAGCGGCACGCACAGCGCGTTGTAGCCCGCCGCCCACAGGAGGTTCTGGCGCACCACGCGCAGCGTCCTGCGCGCCTGCGCGATGGCCTGGGGGATGGTTGCGAGCCTGTTGCCCAGCACGACGAAGTCGGCATGCGCGCGCGACAGCGGCACGCTGCGGCCGAAGGCGAACGAGGCGTTCGCGCGCGCCAGCGACGGGCCGTCGTTGAGGCCGTCGCCCACCATCGCGATCTGCCGGCCCTCGGCCTGCAGCCGCCACAGCACCTCGAGCTTGTCCTCGGGCGTACAGCCGCCCTGCGAGAAGTCGATGCCGCAACGCGCGCCGATCTCCCTCGCGGCCGAATCCCTGTCGCCCGACAGCAGCCGCACCGTGAGGCCCTGCTCGCGCAGCGACGCCACGGCAGCCGCGGCATCGGCGCGCAATTCCTCGACCAGCACGAAGCTGGCGAGCCACCCCTGCTCGTCCGCGAGATGGACCTGCGCCGCATCGACTTCCAGCGGCACCACGCTGCAGAAGGCTGGCGAGCCGAGGCGCACGCGACGGCTCGTTCCGGCGGCCGCGCGCACGCGCCGCATCCGGCCCTCGATGCCCTGGCCCGCAGTCTCAGCCACCTTGTCCGCTGCCCAGCCGGGCGCACAACGGAATTGCGCATTCCACGCATTCACCAGCGCCTGCGACACGGGATGCAGCGACTGCGCGCCGAGCGCGGCGGCCATCTCCAGCGCATCGCCGGGCCGCATGCCCTGGCGGCAGTAGATGCGCTCCAGGCGCGGTATGTCTCCGGTCAGGGTTCCGGTCTTGTCGAACACGACGGTATCGACCGACGCGAGCGCTTCCAGGGCCTGGAGGTTGGATGTCATCACCCCGCCGCGTGCCAGCGCGCCGGCACTGGCGAGCATGGCGGCCGGCGTCGCGAGCGAGAGCGCGCACGGACAGGTCACGATGAGCACCGCGACCGCCACCATCAGCGCCCTGCCCGGGTCCGTGGGCCACCAGAGCGCTGCGGCCACGGCCGCCGACAACAGCACCGCGGCGAGGAAGGGGCGCGCCACGCGGTCCGCCAGCAGTGCCAGGCGCGGCTTGCGTGAGGCGGCGCTTTCCATCAGCCGGACGATCTGCGCGAAGCGCGTGCCCTCGCCCACCGATTCGATGCGTACCCGCACCGGCGCCGACAGGTTGTGGCTGCCGGCGAGCACGCGGTCGCCGCAGGGGCGAGGCACGGGTCGGGATTCGCCGGTCAGCAGGGCCTCGTCGGCACTGGTGTCGCCTTCGATCACCACGCCGTCGGCCGCAAAGGCCTCGCCCGGCCGCACCCGCACCACGTCTCCCACGGCAAGCCGGCGCACGGCCACCCGCTTCCAGCTGCCATCGGCGGCGAGCCGGTCGACACCGTCGGGCAGCCGGTTCATCAGCGCGTCGAGCGAGCCGGCGGTGCGTTCGCGCAGGCGCGCCTCGAGCCAGCGGCCCGTGAGCAGGAAGAAGACGAACATCGTCAGCGAGTCGAAGTACACCTCGTGGCCGAGCGGCCCCGTGGCATCGAAGGTGGCCGCGGTGCTGACCGCGAAGGTCGCGAGCACGCCGAAGGCCACGGGAAGATCCATGCCGATGCGCCCCATGCGCAGGTCGCGCCAGGCGCTGCGGAAGAAAGGTCCGCAGGAGAAGAGCACCACGGGCAACGTCAGCACCCAGGAAGCCCAGCGCAGCAGCTGCGCGGAATCGGCGTTCATGTCGCCGGGCCGCGCGACGTAGGCCGGGTAGGCGTACATCATCACCTGCATCATGCAGAAGCCCGACACGAGCCAGCGCCACAGGGCCAGCCGCGATTCGCGCCGGCGCAGTTCCCTGACGGAGCGGTCGCTGCCCGGCAGCAGCCGGTAGCCGGCTTTCGCGCTGGCCTCGAACCAGTGCGAAGGCCGGGTCTGCGCGGGCGACCAGACCACGCGCGCACGCCGGCTGGCCGCATTGACCTGCGCCTCGATCACGCCCGGCACCTGGCGCAGCGCGGCCTCGACCGTGAAGGCGCAGGCCGCGCAGTGCATGCCCTCGACCACGACCTGCGACTCCCAGCGGCCGGCGCCGGCGGCACCCAGCTCGCGGCCGAAGGCGGGCCATTCGGCCGGATCGTCCAGCAGCTGCCAGGCCTGGTCGCCGTCCGCGGCGGGAAAGACGGGGATCGCGGCGCGATCGGGGGCGAGCGTGGCATTCATCGGGCGAGCCTAAGAGGCGGGCCGCGCGAGCCGTTTGATATGGATCAAGCCGTAGGTCGCGGGCGCGCCTAAGCTCTGCCGCAAATCACGCGGAGCCCCTCATGTTCAAACGCATCCTCGTCGCCACCGACGGCACCGCCCTTTCGAAGAAGGCCGTCGACAGCGCCATCGCGCTGGCGGTGCAGAACGACTCGGACCTGGTCGCCCTGACCGTCGTCCCCCGTTACCCGAAGAGCTATTTCGAAGGCTCGATGACCTTCTCGGCAGAAGACGTCGGCCGCATCGAGAAGCAGTGGGCGGAGAAGGCGCAGGCCATGCTCGACAAAGTGCGCGACCGCGCGCGGGAGCGCGGCGTGCGGGTCAAGACGGCGCAGGCCAGCTCGGACCTGGTCGCCGAATCGATAATCGCCGCGGCGAAGAAGCACAGGAGCGACCTGATCGTGATGGCCTCGCACGGACGCAAGGGCCTCAAGCGTCTTTTGCTGGGAAGCGAGACGCAGCAGGTCCTGGTTCGATCGTCGCTGCCGGTTCTGGTGCTGCGGTAGTGGGCTCGACCGAACCCGCTACTTCAGCACCGCGCCGCCTCGCGCAAGGTATTGCGCCGAAAGGCGCGCGAACTGGCCGCCGTCCGTACCGATCGAGGTCTGGCTGCCCGCACCCGCGCTGAAGACGATCCCGACAGTGTGCATGTCGCCGTACTCCTGGGTGTTGGTCAGCATGTAGTCGACGTGGTTGTCGCGATAGTGCTGGTCGGTGCCGCCGGGCGTGTCGGAAGGCACGCCCATCGGCGTCTGCCACCACAGGATGGGCAGATCGTTGCCCAGGGCCGCGCGGTAATCCGAATACTGCTTCTGCGAATCATGGAAGCTGGGGCTGGTCTTGTTGCTTGCGTCCCAGTAGAACGGAGCGCTTCCGTTCTGGCATTCCGGAGGCGGCGATGCAGCTTCGCGGCAGCCCGCGTCGCGATCGCTGGTCTGGGCGACGATGAAGTCCGCCTGGTTCGCACCGACGGTCCGCATCATCGCGGCGATCTCGGCGGGCGTGCCATTCCAGAAGGCGGGCGGGAACCCGATCAGTGCCTTGGGTGCGACCTTGCGGCCCATCTGCACGAAGCACTGGCCCAGGCCAGCCACGGTATCGGGCAGCGTGCTGCATTCGGGCTGCCCCTTCACGGAAGCGGCCATCTTCGTCAGGTCGCGGCCGGGCGCCTGCGACGCGGCGAAGCCCCAGAAGTCCGGCTCCACGTTGACGAGGGCAGGCTTGCCCCATTCCGCGATGCGCTGGTACATCAGGCGGACCTGGCCCCAGTACTTGTTCATGAAGGTCGCGTCGCTGATGCCGCTGAGATTGCCTTCGCCGTTCGCCGTCATCTGATAGAGCGTGAACATGGGCACCGCACCATAGGCATCGGCAGCCTGCGCAGTGAAGGTGACGTAGGCCCCGTCGGGGCTGTTCCACGTCGGCCAGGCGCCCGAGCCGACTCCCACCAGGTAGCGCTCCACGATGTCGGGGTGGATGTCCTGGCTCTTCATGTCGTCGATGGAGGTCGCTCCCAGCCCAACCAGCACTCGCGAGGGTTTGCCCAGCTTGCTGGCCAGGGCGACGGTGGCCGGCACGGGCGCGGTGCCACCGCTCGTGCCGCCGGTGCCGCCCTGGGTGCCGCCGCCGGAGGTGTTGCCGGCCACCTGGCCACCGTTGTTCTGCCCGCCGGTGCCGGCCTGGCCCGTCGGGCTGCCGAACAACGGAATGCTGGCCCCTCCACCACCTCCACTTCCTCCACCACAGCCGAAGAGCAGCAGCGAGGCCAGCAGCGCGGAAACGGATCGTCGAGAAAGAATGCCCATGGAAAAGTCCGAAAGGTGAGAGGAAACAAATACCGGCGCGCCCGTGCAGGCACACACCGGTTCGGGTTCAGAGTTGTCCGGGCAGCGCGGCTGCCCGATGGCGCTCAGCGGGCGAGGTTCGCGATGAAGGCCGCGTCCTGCGCGCCGCTGTAGATGCGGAAGTCCTGCATGCGGCCCTTGAAGTACGGGTCGCCGCCGTATTGGGAGCGGCCCAGCCAGGTCTGCGTCGTGCGGCCCAGCTGGAAGGGATTGATCCAGATGCCGTCCGCGGTGGCGACCTGCGTGCCGTCCACGTAGAGCGTGCCCACGGTGCCTGAAAGCGTAACCGCCACATGCACCCAGCGCTGCGTGGGCAGCACGTCGGTCGTCACGGACTCCTCGTTCCAGAACTGGTTGCGCGAGCCCGAAAAACGCAGCTTGCCGTTGCCATCGCGAGGAATCAGCGAGATGTAGGCCACGTCGTTGGAGCCGAAGTCGAAGATGCGCGTATTGACCACGGAGGCATCCCAGTAGACCCATACCGCCGCCGTGAAGTCGCCCAGGGCCGACACGGCTCCGTCGGGCAACTGGACGTGGCCGCTGCGGCCATCGAGTTGCACGGCGCTACCGCCGTTGCGCCCTTCGCCCCAGCTCGTACCGCCCTTCAACTGCGCGTTCAGGCCGCGGCCGCTGGCGTCGTTGGCATCGCCGTTGAGCGGCAGGTGCAGCCACAGCTCGCCGGGAACCGCCACGCGCAAGGTATCCGCACCGGTGATCTCGCCGGCGTCGGTCACCGCATCGATGCGGTAGTACCAGGTGCCCTGGTCGGCATCGTCGGTGTAGGTGCGTGGATCGGTGACGGGCGCAAGGGTCGTGAACGGACCGTTCGGTGAAGCCGCCCTCTGCACGAGGTATTGGGAAGCGCCCGCCGTGCCCCACCAGGACAGCTGCACCTTTGCGTTGTTCAGAAATGCGCTAAGGCCGCTGGGCTTTGCGGCAGCGACCGGATCGCGCGCATAGAGCAGCGTGCCGATGCCTGGCTGGTCGCCGCCGTCGACGCGCTCCGGACGAAATCTGTCGACCATCGCCTTGGTCCAGGGGGCGGAGAGACCCTTGCGGTTCACGTAGTGGTTGTAGATCAGTTCCCAGCAGGGCCGGCCGCTGCCGGTGCCCGCCACGGCGGTAGCGGGTCCGAAGACGCCGTTGTAAGGCGCGAACGGCATCGTGAACAGGGCATTGCCATTGGCATCGGTCAGGTTCGTCCTGGCCACGTACTCCGCACCGGCCAGCAGCCGGTTGTTCCAGTAGCCGTAGAGGTCCTCGCCCTGGTTCCAGGCCATTTCGCACAGCATCCCGGCCAGCGAGATGCCGAGGGTGGAGTGGCCCTGGTCGCGATGGCTTTCCTGCCATTGCCCGAGGTAACCGGGGTGCACGTAGTAGACGCTGCCGGCGCTCGTGCCGTTGCCGCGGCCGGCTTTGTAGTAGTTGCTCGCCTCGGCCCTCAGGTCGGGCCGGTCGCAGAACACGCCGATCGCGTAGACGGCGCAGATGTTGGCCAGGTCCCAGTTGGCCCAGTAGTGGGTGACCTTTCTTGTCTCGCTGCCGTTGTGGTTGACCAGGAAGTCGTGGGCCTTCGGATAGAACACGTTCATCAGCATCGCCTGGAAGCGCGCAACGTCTTCCTTCGCCCAGCCGGAGTAGGTCCGCATCAGTTCCGCGGCGTTGGCCCACTGGTTGCCGTAAAGGCCCGAGGCCAGGTAGACGTTCGAATTGCCGCCCAACTCGGTCAAGGTCGACGACCATGCATTGAGGAACTCCACCGCCTTCTTCGCGTAGCTCTCGTCGTTCGAAATCTTCCAACGCAGCGCGTAATGAAGGGCGCGCACCATGTCGCCGACCATCTGCCCGTAGTTCTCGCCATCGACGCCGCGCGTCACCAGCGCCAGGGGGCGCGGCTTCGCATCGAGGCCGGTGGTGTTCGCCCTGAGCATCATGTTCAAGCCGCCCACCCATGGCTCCGCCTTGGCGGCCAGCTTGTCGCGGATGCGCTGCAGATCGTCTTCCGTAACGAGCAGGCCGGGGTGCACGATCTTGTGCACTGTGGGCTCGGGGGTCGTCGGCTCGAGTGCAGGGCTATCGGGGGTAGTGGGGGAATCGACACCGGCGACCGCAGCAGATGTCTGCTGCGCGGCCGCCCCACCTATGGGCGAGAAACTGCTGCCCCCGCTTCCTCCACCGCAAGCCGTCGTGCCCAGGGCGATTGCACTCGCGGTGCCGATGAAGAAGGTGCGGCGATCCAGCAGGCCGGCGTCTTTGTCGTCGTTCGTGGGATGGGTCATTTATCGGAATGTGTAAATAAATGCTTCTGCAAAGTGCATGCCATTCGCTTCGATGGGTAGACGAAATGAAATCGGTAAAACCGATGGATGCATTGAGCGCGTTGCGAGAGACACGCAGTGGCAAGAAGTGACATTCGTTGTCACATGAGACGCCGGCGAAACGACATTGAATGTCACTGCCTCCGGCCATGCCGGCACCGCATCGACCGCGCGACACGGCAAGCCCGATCAGTGTGACCTGTAAAGAGGCGGCAACGAGCGTTGAATTGCCTCTGAAAATGAGCGGCTGAATTTCATTTTCGGAATGACCGGAAGCACTGCAACTTGCTTGCGTTCATTCCATCTCGAAGACGCAGTGATGCCGATGCTTTCGCTGGATGCGAAATGGTCTTCGTCCGGGTCGCTGTCGAGCCCGGTTTTCCGCCGCCGACCGCCTCATGTTTCGCAGGCGGCACGGCTATCTCGCTGCGACCCCGCCTCGTCGTCGCCGGGCATCGCCGGGGCGGGCTCGCGCAGCTTGCTTCTCGCTAGCCGGCGCCTCGCACCGCCGACACGGCAGCACGCAAGGCGAGCAGGTAGCTGTCCAGGCCGAAGCCGCAGATCTGGCCCTTCACGATGTCCGCGAACACCGAGTGATGCCGGAACTCCTCGCGCGCATGGATGTTCGACATGTGCAGTTCGACCACCGGCACCGTGAGGATTGCCAGCGCGTCCCTGATGCCGTAGCTGTAATGCGTCCATGCGCCGGCGTTGATCAGGACCGCATCGACGCCATCGACGAAGCCCTGGTGGATGCGCTCGCACATGGCGCTTTCGCTGTTGGTCCGGAAGCTCTCGACCTCCGCGCTCAGCTCCTTGCCCAGCGCCTGCAGCTTCGCGTCGATCTCGGCGAGCGTCGTGTTGCCGTATTGCTTCGGATCGCGCTTGCCGAACATGTTGTGGTTGATGCCGTGGAGCATGAGGATCTTCATCGGGTCTCTCCTTCTTGTCGCGGCCTCAGACCAGCGGGATGGTCATGCGCTCGATGACTGCACGGGTGTCGGGCCGCACGCCGCGCCACCACAGGAAGGCTTCGGCCGCCTGCTCGACCAGCATGCCCACGCCGTCGGCGAGCTGGGGCACGCCCGCGTTCCGGGCCAGCCGCAGGAAGGGCGTCAGGCCCTTGCCGTACGCCAGCTCGTAGGCAAGCCTGGCGTTCTGGAAGGTCTCCGCCGGCACCGGTGGCAGCTCGGCCTTGAGGCTGGCCGAGGTGCCGTTGATGACGATGTCGAAGCGCTCCCCGGCCAGGTCTGCATAGGCGCAGGCGCGCACGGGGCCATGCACCGCAAACTGTTCGGCGAGGTCGACCGCCTTCGGCAGGGTCCTGTTCGCGAGCACCAGTTCGACCGGCCCTTGCGCGAGGAAGGGCAACAGGGCTCCGCGCACCGCGCCGCCCGAACCGAGCACCAGCATGCGCGCTCCCTTGAGGGAGAAGCCCAGGTTGCTCCGGATGTCCCTGGTCAAACCCACGCCGTCGAAGTTGTCGGCAAGGATGCGGTCGCCCTCGAACTTGAGCGCATTGGTGGCACCGGCCAGCTCGGCACGCTCCAGGCGTTCAGTCACCAGGGCCAGCGCCTGCAGCTTGAATGGCGCCGTGACGTTCAGGCCGAGCCCGCCCGCCTTGCGAAACGCGTGCACGTCGTCCGCGAAGCGCTCGAGCGAGCCTTCGATGGCGCCGTACTCGATGTCCTGGCCGGTCGCTCGCGCAAAGCTGCCGTGGATCAGCGGCGACTTGGTGTGGCCGATGGGATTGCCGATGACGGCGTAGCGGTCGGTCATGCTTCCCTCCTCCTCATGCGCCGTAGAGCACGCCGTCGGCCTGCATCTCGGCGATCTGGGCGGCGTCGTAGCCCAGGCTCGCGGCGATCTCGGCGTTGTGCTCGCCGAGCTCCGGCGCCACCTGCGTGATCGAGGTGTCGCAGCCCGACATGCGGAAGGGCAGATTGGGCAGACGGATGTTGCCCAGCACCGGGTGCTCCTGCTCCACCACCATGCCGCGCGCCTGGATCTGCGGGTCGGCCAGCACTTCGTCGATGCGCTGCACCTTGGCACAGGGCACGTCGATGCCGTCCAGCATCTTCAGAATCTCGGCCACGGGTCGCTGTGCCACCCAAGGGCGGACCACCTCGAGAATTCCCAGGCGGTTTGCGTTGCGCCCGGCCGCTGCGTGCAGGCGCGTGTCGCCTCCGAAGCCCGCCGGTCCGCCGTTCTGCTCGACGAGCGCGGCGAAGCGCTTCCATGCATCGTCGACCTGCGCGGCGATGACCAGGTCGCCGTCCTGTGCGCGGAACACGCCGTACAAGGTCGAATTGGGCATGTCGTGGCCGGTCTGCACCGGTACCTCCTTGCCGCCCGACAGCGTGTAGCACTGCACCGCGTATTCGTGCATCGACACCAGCGTGTCGTACAGCGCCATGTCGATGTGCTGTCCGCGGCCCGACTTCACGCGGCCCAGCAGCGCGGCGTTGATCGCCGCCACGGCGTGGATGCCGGTGTACATGTCGCCGAGCGATATACGCAGCAGAGGCGGCGCCTCGCCGGGATTGCCCACCATCTGCATGATGCCGCTCTTGGCTTCAGCAATCAGGCCGAAGCCGGCGCGGTGCGAGTCCGGTCCCGTATGGCCGTATGCGGAGATCGAGCAGTAGACGAGGCCCGGATTGGTCTCGGCCAGTTCCGCGTAGCCCAGGCCCAGCTTGTCCAGCGCGCCGGGGCGGTAGTTCTCGACGAACACGTCGGCGCTGTCGACCAGCTTCTTCATCAAGGCGCGGCCGCGCGGATCCTTGGTGTTGACCGACAGGCCCTTCTTGCCCATGTTCTGCTGCAGGAAGTAGCCGCTGTGGTCGCCGACGAACCAGGCGTGCTGCCGGCCGGCATCGCCGGAGCCGGGGCGCTCCACCTTGATGACTTCGGCGCCCAGCGCCGCCAGGCAGCGGCCCACGTAGGGACCGGCAAGAAAATGGCTGTAGTCGATGACGCGGATTCCCGCCAGGGGCAATGCCTGCCGTGCCGCCGCGTTCATGCCGGCCTCCTGGGCACCATCACGCGATGCTCGCCCTTCTGCACGACCTCGTCGCGCTGGTTGATCAGTTCGGACGGCAGCACCAGGATGCCCCAGCCAGGCTTGCTCTTCGATTCGCGCTTGGACTCGACGCGGAACCTCACCCGCACCGTGTCGCCGAGCTTGATGGGCGCGACGAAGCTCCATTCCCAGCCCAGCGACATGCCGGGCATGAAGCGCATGTCGCTCCTTGTCTTCAGGCCGTCTGCGATCGAGAGGCCGAACAGGCCGTGGGCCACACGGGTGCCGAAAGGCGTGGTGCGGGCGTAGGCCTCGTCGGTGTGCACGGGCGTGTGGTCGCCCGTGAGGTCGGCGTAGGCCATCACGCGGGCTTCCGTCACTTCGTACGGCGGGCTGATGCATTCCTCGCCGACAACGGCGTCGTCCCAGTACTTGTCTTCGATGGTGAGTGTGTTCATGTCGGGGTCTCGGGTACGGACAGGGTTCAGGCACGGGGATCGATCGCCAGCGCCTGGGCCACGGCGCCGGGGCTGGCCTGGATGAATTCGACGGCCAGGCCATCGGGCAGGCGCAGCCAGTTGCGGCCCTGGGGCATCTCGGTGACGCCGAAGGCCTTTGCGGCGGCCAGTGCGGCCTCGAGGTCTTCGCACATCACGCCCAGGTGGCCCAGCCGACCTTCGGGGCCGTCGTGATCGGGCTTGGCCATGAACTGCATGCCCCCGAGCGTCCAGTACTGGATGGGCTCCTCGACGGTGCCCTGCACTTCCCGCATCGTCATGCCGCACACGTCGTGGAAGAACTTGATGTGCCAATGGATGTCGCGCACCCAGATGGCGACGTGCTCGACGTAGGCTTTCGGTATGGCCCGGGTGTTCATTTGGCCTCCATGCGGCGTTCAATGCCCTTGATCGCTGCGACCAGCGTCTGGTTGACCGGCGTCGGCATGCCGTATTTGCGGCCCACGCGCACCACGGCGCCGTTGATGAAGTCGATCTCGGTGATCGAGCCCTTCTCCAGGCTCTGCAGCATCGAGGTCTTGAATTCGTAGGGCAGGCCCTCGGCAGCCATCAGCCAGGCGTCGCGCGGCGCCTTGATCGACAGCTTCACGCCGCTGGCCTCGGCAACCGCCATCGCTTCGGCCACCGCGGCGATGGCCGTGGCTTCGATCTCCGGCACCGCGTAGAGGCTTCCGTAGACCTGGCCGGTGATGCCGCTCAGTGCACCGGTCGCGACGTTGATCAGGAGCTTGTCCCACATCGCGCCGAGGATGTTGCCGCTGACCTCGCAAGGCAGCTCGGCGCGCTCGAACTCCGCGGCGATCGCCTTGGCGCGTTCGCTGACGCGGCCGTCGATCTCGCCGATCACCGTGCGCTTGCCCTGCGTGCCGGCAATGACGTGACCCGGAGCGAGCATCACGCCGCCGACGTAGGTCTTGCCGGCGAGCACATGCCCGGCCCCCACCACTTCCGAGAGGATTTCCTCATGCCCCATGCCGTTCTGCAGCGACATCACGGCCGTGTCGGGCCCCACGATGTTTCGTGCCCCTTCGATGGCTGCACGCGTGTGGAAGGACTTGACCAGCACGACGATGAGGTCCGGGGCCTCGAGCCTCGTGCTGTCGAGCGCCGCGCGGACCCGGACGGTGCGCTCCGAATCGCCGACCTTCATGCGCAGCCCGTCGCGATTGATCGCGTCGACGTGGGCCTGGAAGTGGTCGATCAGTGTGACATCGGACCCCGCTGCGGCGAGGGTCCCGCCGATGGCGCAACCCAATGCGCCGGCACCGAGAAAGTAGATCTTCATGTGAGCCTTCGTTCGGAATGACCCCGAAGATAGGTTCCAAGGATCATGTTGCCCATGGCATGGCTGCAATGATCTACATTCCAATTTGAAATGGAGACCCGGTTTGGACACTGACGACGACATCGAAGGCGACGCGTCCCTTCCCAGCATCAAGCTCTTGCGCCTGTTCGAGCTGCTCTACAGCACGAACAGCGTGACGCGGGCCGGCGAGGCGATGGGCCAGAGCCAGCCGACCGTGAGCAACTGGCTCGGACGACTGCGCCGGCAGCTGGGCGACGAGCTTTTCGTTCGCACCACCACCGGCATGCAGCCGACCCCGCGCGCGCAGGAGCTGATCGTGCCGGTGCGGGAAGCCCTGGCCGCACTGCGCCGAGTGGCCGCGCCCGCCGAAGCCTTCGATCCGTCGGTTGCGACACGGCGCTTTCGCATCTGCATGACGGATGCCAGCCACATCACCCTGCTGCCGCGCCTGCTCGCGCATGTGCGCGCGGTCGCGCCCGGCGTTCGCCTGGAGGCCGCGCGAATCGACGAGCAAACCGGACAGGCGCTGCAATCCGGCGAGGCGGACCTCGCGATCGGCCTGGTGCCCCAGCTCGAGTCGGGGTTCTACCAGCAGGTTCTCTACCCTCAGGACTGGGTGTGCCTCGTGAACGCACGTCACCCTCGCATCGGCCTCAAGGGATTGGGCCTGCGCGAATACAAGGCCGAGGCCCATATCGGCATCGTTGGGGGCACCGGCGCCTTGCTGCTGGAGGCTGCACTGCAGCGACAAAAGATCGGGCGGCGCGTCCTGCTGGAGTTGCCGGGGTTCCTTGGCCTTGCGGCTGTCGTGTCCACGACCGACCTGATCGCAACCGTGCCGCGTCATATCGGCGAGACGCTCGCCAGTTCAAGTGGGAGCGCGTTGAAGGTCCACGGTTGCCCGGTGCGAGTGCCGCCGTTCACCGTCAAACAGCACTGGCACGTCCGCTACCACCAGGATCCTGCCAGCCGCTGGCTGCGCACGTTGTGCGAGGAGCTGTTCTCGCACCAGCCCTTGAGGCCCTAGTTCCTGGAGGTCCCGAGTCAACGGCGTGCGCCCTCGGGAACCAGGGCCGCCCAGGGCATTGCGCTGAATGTCTCTGTCAGCTGCAGCCGGTCCGTGGCGGAAACGACCTCTCCTGTCAGCAGGTTTCGCATGGGCCCCGCGTCGAGGCCGTCCGGCAGGCGGATCGTCGTGCCGTTCCATTTCGCCGATTCCGGCAGCGTCGGTCTTGCGGCATCGCCTGAAAATGACGCGAACAGCCGGCCAGCCAGGACCAGCACCGCCTGCTCGCCATGCCGCCGCGCGAATGCGACTACATGCCGCGCCAGCGGCCCCTCGACAGTCAGCGGCTCGTAGCTGCCTTCTCCAAACAGCAGCGGCTGCGCCCGTCGCAGGGTCAGAAGCCGCCAGATGAACCAGAGCTTCGCCCGTCCATCGTGCGGCGACGCGGCCATTGCGCGGATCCGGCGGGCAAGGCCGTCCTCGCCGGCCATTCCGTCCAGTTCGTCGAGCAGCCGCTGGCGCAGCGCATAGTCCACCGGCCGCCGGTTGTCCGGATCCACGAGGCTCAGCGCAATCAGCTCGCTGCCCTGATAGAGATCGGGCACGCCCGGCGAGGCGTACTTCAGCAGCATCAGCGTGAGACTGTTCCACGCACCGATCGTCGCCAGCCGGTCCGACAGCTGCCGGATGTCCCGCAGGCACTCGCCCTCCTCCCCGTTGCCGGCCGGAGCCAATATCTCGTGCACGAAGTGTTCCAGCGCCGATTCGTAGTCCTCGTCGGGCTGCGTCCAGCGCGTGCGCAGCTTGGCTTCGCGCGCGGCCTTTCGCATGTACTGGCAGATGCGCTGGGTGTAGTCCGGCAGCGCATCCGCGTCGAGCCCGCCCGGTGGCAGAGTGCCCAGCAGCGTCTGGTAGAGCAGGTATTCATCGGCACGCGACGGCGACTCGCCGCCCGGCAGATTCGCGCGCGTGCCGCGGCACTTGCCGTGCCAGCGTGCCAGCGCGCGCATCCACTCGTCGGGGATTTCCGAGAGCACGTCGATCCGGTTGCGGACGTCCTCCGAGCGCTTGTTGTCGTGCGTCGATGTCGCGAGCATGGTGTGCGGCCAGCGAAGTGCGCGATCGGCGGAAAGCGCGTGGAACTGCCCGACCTCGATACCGAAAAGATCCGGCTCGCCGCCCACCTCGTTGAGCGAGCTCAGCGGAAAGTAGCGATAGAACGCCGTGTCTTCCACGCCCTTGGCCGCCACCGGCGCACTGAACTGCTGGAAACGCATCGCGAAGCGGCGCACCCGTTCGGCGAGCGCGGGGTGGGCTCCATTGGATAGCTCGCCACTCAGCGCCCCACTCAGCGCCCCACTCAGCGCCCCACTCAGCGCCCCACTCAGTGCTCCACGCACGAACTCGAACACCGACAGATCGGCCTCGCCGCTGCGCCGAGCGGCTTCGGCCGCGGCCTCGTCGATGAAGCGTCCGTCCTGCCCGGACGGCTCGCCGACGATGTAGGTGCGATAGACGGTCATGCAGGCGCACACGCCAGACAAGGCCCGGCGCAGCGCATTGAGCGTGTAGTCGCGCGTGCCTCGGTCCGCCCGGGCGATGCGAAGCAGTTCGCCGGACAGCACATTGAGCTCCGACGACAACGCATTGCGCATCACCTCGCGCCGGCCTTCGCGGCAGATCGAAGCGAAGTCTTCCGCCACGCCTGTGAAGCGCTGCCAGGCGTGCAGCATACGATCCCTGCCGGCCGTGTCGACCAGCACGCCGTTGGCCACGTTCGCGAACCGGTAGCCGGTGGTGCCATGCACATGCCAGCTGTGGGGAACTTCCTCGTGCGCCGCGGCGATCTTCTCGGCAACCACGTAGAGCGGCCGTGCGGGCCGGCCCTGCGTGTCGTGCGTCGGCAGCGCCAGTCCGGCGCGGCGCGCATAGCCTTCCTGGAGCTTGCGGAAGTAGTCCGCGGGGTCGTAGAGCCCGTCCGGATGGTCGATGCGCAGCCCATCCACCACGCCCGAAGCCGCCAGATCCAGCGCGAACGACTGCGTGGCCTCGAACACCTCGTCGCGTTCCATGCGCACGCCCGCGAGATCGTTGATGTCGAAGAAGCGCCGGTAGTTGATCTCGTCGGCCGCCACCCGCCAGTGCGCGAGCCGATACGCCTGCGCCTCGATCAGCCGGTGCAGCGCATCGCGGGCTTGCGCCGAGGCCAGATTGAAACCCGCCACTGCTGCAGCGAGCGCATGGGCCACCGTGGGCTCGCTGCGCGCCAGCTCCGCGAGGCGCGCCTTGAAGAGCTCCTTGTCGCGGACTCGCTCGGCCTGCTCGTGCGGCGATGCCAGGCCGCGCCCGGGAAGGCGACCGAAGGCCGTGGAAAGGCTCGCCAGCCGGTGCGCCGCATCCGCATCGCCCAGCCGCTCGAGCGCGCGTTCCAGCACCACCGGATAAGTCTCGGGCGCCAGCGGGAAGCGATGCTCGAAATAGCGGACGGCGAAGCCGCCCGCCGCTTCCTCGAAGCGCAAGACCAGCTCGCCGCCGTCCAGCGTCTCGCCGTAGTGCCCGCCCAGCACCGGCAGCAGCACCTTGCCGGCCAGCTCGGGGTTCAGCGGCTGCCAGTCGATGTCGAAGTGCTGGGCGAAAAGCGAGGCAGGGCCGTTTTCCAGCACGTCCATCCACCATGCGTTGTCGGCGCCGAACACGCCCATGTGGTTGGGCACCATGTCCAGAAGCTGCCCGAGGCCGTTGGCCTTCAGCGCGTCGACGAAGCGCGCGAAGCCTTCGGCGCCGCCCAGTTCGGGGTTGATCTCCGCATGCGCGACCACGTCGTAGCCGTGCGTGCTGCCCGGGCGGGCGCGCTGTATCGGCGAGCAATAGACATGGCTCACGCCCAGCTTCGCGAGGTACGGCAGCACGCGGATCGCGTCGTCGAAGCCGAAGTCCTTGTGGAACTGCAATCTGTAGGTGGCGCGTGGAATGCGCGCCCGCAGGCCGGCTGGCGTTTCGTTCCGAGGCTGTCGTGGCCGTTCCTCGCGCAGCAGGCGCGCCAGGCCGTGCATCCGATCGCTCTGCGCCAGCGCCGCGACCGGCTGCGCCAGCTTGCGGCGCCAGTTGGGGTGTTCGTCGACGGTGCCCGGCATGTTGGCCTGCTCGACAGTGCCGGCCACGTCTTCCAGCTGCACCATCATCAGCGCCGACGGCGTGCGGGCCAGGAAGGCATGCGCCGCCTCCACCAGGCGCTGCGAAGGCATTGCAAGGCCGGCCGCCTCCGCCATTTCCTCGCGCGACAGCAGGCCCGCATGCTGCAGCGACTGCATCAGCTCGACGCGCTCGCGCATGCGGTCCGCCAGCTGCTTGTCGAAGATCGCCGGATCGGGAAACAGGCTCAGCGCCAGCCGCTCGCGCAGATCGGCGGCCGTCCACCAGCCCGCGAAGGTTGCCAGGTCGTGCGTGCTGATCGCGACCAGCGCGGCCGGCGGGTAATCGGCAGGGGCCTTGAAGCCGCCGCCCTGCCGCTGTTCGAAATAGAGCAGCCGGTACGAGAGCACGTCCGCGCGCGCGAGTCCTTCGCGCACCGCGTCCTCGACGGTGCCGAGATCCTCGCCCACCACCATGCAGCGCTGCCGGTGGCTTTCGATCGCAACGATGGCGAGCATCTCCTCCAGCGGGTAGTAGACGTACGCGCCCTCGGCCGCGCCGCACCCCGGTGGAATCCAGAACAGCCGCATCAGTCCCATCGCATGGTCGATGCGCAGGGCGCCCGCGCCGCGCATGCTGGCGCGCAGCGTCTCGATGAAGAAGCGATAGCCGTCGGCGCGCAGCCCGCCCGGCCTCAGCGGCGGCAGCCCCCAGCGCTGGCCGGCCGGGTTGAACTCGTCCGGTGGCGCGCCGATGCTGGCGTTCTCGGCAAAGCCGTGCTGGAAGGACCAGGCATCGGAGCCCGCGCGATCGACGGATACCGCCAGGTCCGTGTAGAGGCCCACGCCCATGCCGAGCACGCGGCAGCGCGCCGCGACGTGCGAGAGCTGCCGGTCGGCCACCCATTGCAGGTACTGGTGAAAGCACACCCGCCCCGCATGCACCCGTGCGAACGCAGCGACTTCGGCGGATTCCGGGTCGCGCCATGCGGCCGGCCATGAATGCCAGTCTCCCGAACCGTTGTCGGTGGAAAGGAAGTGAGCGAGCAAGGTCTCGAACACGGCATGCCGCCGCAAGGCCTCGCCGCGCCGGGCGACGAAGTCAAGGAAGGCCCTGCCCGCTTCATCGGGCTCGCCTTCCGGCGGCAGGTGGCGCTCGCAGAAATGCGCGAACAGCAGCTCCAGCACTTCGAACTTCACCGCGGCCACGCCGGCGTAGTCGACCAGCGGCGCGGTGCGCAGCATGGCCAGGCGCTGCTGGAAATCCGGCGAGCCGACCTTTTCCCGCGCGGCCGCGCAGTCCGGGAAGCCATCGACGGCCTCGACGTCGATGCAGAGCACGTTGAGCTGCTGCCGCGACGACGGGCTGTACGGGCTGGCATGTTCCGGCGTGCCCGCAAACAGCGCATGCAGCGGATTGAGTCCGATGAGATCGGCGCCCTGCCCCGCCACCCGCACGGCCAGGTCCTCCAGATCGCCGAAATCGCCGATGCCCCAGTTGCGCGGCGAGCGCAGGCCGTAGAGCTGCACGGCCACGCCCCACACGCGGCCTGCGTCCTGCACGGCCGGCGGGCGGTAGCAATGGCCCGGCGTGGCCAGCACCAGCGTCTCGCCGGGCAGGCCTTCGACGCGCAGCCGGTAGTAGCCGGCTTCGAGCGCGACAGGCATCTGCAGGATGCGCTCGCCAGGCGTCGCTTCTTCGGCACCCACGTCGCCTTCGCCTTCCAGCACGGTTCCGCACCCGTCGCTGATCTGCCAGCGCACGCGCCTCATCGAAGGCGCAATCCGCAGCCGCACCGGCCATCCGGTCGTCGGTACCTGTACGACCACAACCGGCGGCAGCGACTCGGCATGATCCGCCTGCCGTGCTGCTTCGAGCGCGGGGCCGGCTTCCGCCACATCGCCGAGCCGCACGCCGAACTCGGCCAGCAGCGCGATCAGGCTGCGCGCGCCAACTTCTCGGCGCCGTCCGAATGCGTCGAAATAGCCGGTGGCGATGCCGTGGTGCCCGCACAGGCGCGCGAGTTCATCGGTGACGGCGATCGGCGGCGGGCTTGCTTCATACGACACCCGGCGGATCCTCCAGCGTCACGTGTACGGCGCCGCGCTCCAGGCGCATCGCGCCCTCTTGGACGGTAGCGCTCTCGCTGTGGATCGCCTTGCCGGGCGGCGCAGCCAAGCCCGCCACGGGCCCATCGCCGAAGTGCGCCAGCAGGTGCAGCCGAGTGCCGGGCGCTCCGAGATCCCACGCCACCTGCAGCGTACTGTTCTCGCAGCGGTAGACGCCTGCGGCGCTCATGCCCGCAAGCCGGGGCACGATCAGCCGATGCCGAATCTCCAGCAGTTGCCGCACCTCGCACAGCCGCTCGAAGTGCGCGCGCGTGCCGCGCTCCCGCCAGCGCAGCTTCGAGGCGAGAAAAGTGGATTCGGCGTTCGGATCGGGAATGCGCGCTCGCGCCGCCTCGTCGGCGAATGCCGCGAAGCCGCCGAACTCGGAGCGCCTGCCCTCGGCAACGGCGCTCGCAAGCTCCGGGCCGAAGTCGCAGAAGTACAGGAACGGCGTCGAAGCCGCGAATTCGTCGCCCATGAAGAACATCGGCACATGCGGCGACAGCAGCAGGCAGGCCATCGCGGCGCGCACCAGCAACGGATCGCCGAGCGCGTGGATGCGCTCGCCGAAGGCGCGGTTGCCGACCTGGTCGTGCGTCTGCAGGAACGAGACGAAGGCCTGCGGCGGCAGCCGCGTGCTCGGTTCGCCCCGGCGCTCGCCGTGCCGGAAGGCCGAGGGCTGCCCCTGGTAGACGAAGCCTTCCGCCAGCGCGCAGGCGAAGCTGGAGACCGGGTCGCCCGAATAGTCGGCGTAGTAGCCGTCGCGTTCGCCGGTGGCCAGCACGTGCGCGGCATGGTGGAGGTCGTCGTTCCACTGCGCGGTGCCCGCCACCGGAATGCCCCGGCCGTCGCGCATCAGCATCGAGGCCTGGTTGGCGTCGTTCTCCAGCACCAGGTGCACGTGGCGGCCCCGGGCCGGCCCGTCGTCGAGCGCCTGGCGGATCTCCTGCACGATGTGCGGCCGGGTCTCGTCGTGGATGGCGTGGATCGCGTCCATGCGCAGGCCGTCGAAGCGGAATTCCTCGATCCAGTAGCAGGCGTTGTGGATGAAGAAGTCGCGCACCGTGCGCGATGCCGGCCCGTCGAAGTTGATGGCCGGGCCCCAGGGCGTCTGGTGCCCCTGGTTGAAGAACTCGGGGCAGCAGGCGTGCAGGTAATTGCCTTCCGGTCCGAAGTGGTTGTAGACCACATCGAGCAGCACCATCAGGCCCATCGAGTGCGCCGCGTCGATCAGTGCCTTGAGATCGTCGGGCGTGCCGTACGAGGCATCGGGCGCGAACGGCAGCACGCCGTCGTAGCCCCAGTTGCGGCGCCCCGGAAAGTCGGCGAGCGGCATCAGTTCGATGGCGGTGATGCCGAGCTCGGCGAGCTCCTCCAGCCGCTGCCGCGCGGCCCGGAACGTGCCTTCGTCGGTGAAGGTGCCCACGTGCAGCTCGTAGACAACCGCTTCCTCCCACGGGCGGCCGCGCCACGCATCGTCGGTCCACTCGAAGCGGCGCGGATCGATCACCACGCTCGGGCCGTGCACGTCCTCGGGGTTGAAGCGCGAGGCCGGGTCGGGCACGCGGGTGCCGTCGGGCAGGCGGAAGCCGTAGCTGTCGCCCTGGCCTGCCTTGGGCACCGTCAGCCGGTGCCAGCCGTGGGCGTCGCGTTCCATGGGCAGCGACACGGCGGCGCAACCGCTTGCCGCGGCGCGGTGCTCCAGCACCACGGCCTGCGCCGAGGGTGCCCAGAGGGCGAAATCCACGCCCTGCGCCTGCGCGGTGGCGCCGAAGGGCATGGTGTGTGCGTGGGTGCTCATCGGATCCTCTTTGCCCTGGTGCGGTGCTGTTTCGTGGTCATGGCCGCACGTCCGGCCGGCTCAGCACCACGAGCGAGCGGCATTGCAGCGGATAGGCGGGTTCGCTCCACGCCGGCGCGTGCGCGGCCGCGTCCTCGGTGGTCAGCGGAGGCGCGGTGTTCGCGGTGTCGACCAGCAACCGCCATGCGCCATGCGGCGCCGCCGGCAGCGTGAAGGCGATCTCGTCGTGGTGGGCGTTGAACAGCACGATGAAGTCGTCGTCGAGCTGCGCCTCGCCGCGCGGGCCCCGGTCGACGATGCCGCCGCCGGGGATGTACATCGCGATGCAGCGCGCGTTGGCGTCGTTCCAGTCCTCGGGGCGCATCTCGGCTCCGTCGGGCCTGAGCCAGTGCACGTCTGTCACTGTCTCCACCTCCGCCGGCCGGCCCGCGAAGAAGGTGCGGCGCCGGAACGAGGGGTGCGCGCGGCGCAGCGCGACCATCCGTTCGACGAAGGTCACGAGCGCGAGCCGCTCGGGCGTGGGCGTCCAGTCGAGCCAGCCGAGTTCGTTGTCCTGGCAATAGACGTTGTTGTTGCCCTGCTGCGTGTGGCCGCGTTCGTCGCCCGCCAGCAGCATCGGCACACCCTGCGACAGCAGCAGCGTGGCCAGCAGGTTGCGCTTCTGGCGCTCGCGCAGGGCCAGCACTTCCGCATCGTCGGTCGGCCCCTCGGCGCCGCAGTTCCACGAGACGTTGTTGCTGCTGCCGTCGCGGTTGTCCTCGCCGTTGGCCTCGTTGTGCTTGTCGTTGTAAGAGACCAGGTCGTGCAGCGTGAAGCCGTCGTGCGCGGTCACGAAGTTGATGCTGGCGGTGGGCTGCTTGCCCGACCAGCCATAGAGATCTTCCGAGCCGGTGATGCGCCGGGCCAGCTCGCCGAGCAGTCCGCCATCGCCTTTCCAGAAGCCGCGCAGGCCGTCGCGGTAGCGATCGTTCCATTCGGCCCAGCCGGGCGGGAAGTTGCCCACCTGGTAGCCGCCGTGCCCCAGGTCCCAAGGCTCGGCGATGAGCTTCACGCGGTTGAGCGTCGGGTCTTGCCCGATGGCATCGAAGAAGCCCCCGAGGTTCTCCACCTTGCCCGACTCGCGCGCCAGCGCCGAGGCCAGGTCGAAGCGGAAGCCGTCGACGTGCATTTCCTCCGCCCAGTAGCGCAGCGAATCCATCACCAGCTGCAGCGCGTGCGGATGCTCCAGGTTGACGGTGTTGCCGCAGCCGGTGAAGTCGTCGTAGTAACGGCGGTTGTCGCCGTTGACGATGTAGTAGGAGGCGTTGTCCACGCCGCGCATCGAGAGCGTGGGCCCGAGCTGGTTGCCTTCGCAGGTGTGGTTGTAGACCACGTCGAGGATCACCTCGATGCCCGCCGAGTGCAGTGTCTTCACCATGGTCTTGAACTCCTTCACCTTGCCCGAGGCGCTGTAGCGCATTTCGGGCGCGAAGAAGGCCAGCGTGTTGTAGCCCCAGTAGTTGCGCAGGCCGCGCTCGGACAGGTGGCGGTCGTTGAGGAAGCCGTGCACCGGCAGCAGCTCGACGGTGGTCACGCCCAGCCGCTTGAGGTAGTCGACCACCGGCGCGCAGCCCAGTGCCGCGTAGGTGCCGCGCAGCGCGGGCGGCACGTCGGGGTGGGTCATGGTGAAGCCGCGCACGTGCATCTCACAGATCACCATGTCCTGCCACGGGATCATGGGGCGGCGGTCGTCACCCCAGGTGAAGGCCGTTTCGAGCACGCGGCCCTTGGGCATGAGCGGCGCGCTGTCGCGGCGGTCGAAAGAAAGGTCCTCGCGCTTGCTGCCGACCGTGTAGCCGTAGAGCGCGTCGCCCCAGCGCAGCTCGCCCACCAGGTCCTTCGCATAGGGGTCGAGCACCAGCTTGTGGGCGTTGAAGCGGTGGCCCTCCTCCGGCTTGTAGGGGCCGTGCACCCGGTAGCCGTAGGCCTGGCCGGGGCGCGCCTCGGGCAGGTAGCAGTGCCACACGCCATCGGTGCGGTCGCGCAGCGGAATGCGCTGCAGCTCCTGGCGGCCGCGATCGTCGAAAAGGCACAGCTCGACCTTCTCGGCGTGCTGCGAGAAGAGAGCGAAGTTGACGCCCTCCCCGTCCCAGGTGGCGCCGCGCGGGTAAGGCCGCCCGGGCCAGACGGCGGTGATGGAGGGGGTAGCGGCGTTCCTGGATGTCATCCGATGGCAGTAGGTTGAAGGGCTGTGCCGCATTCAGCGCGGCGGGCGGTCGTTGTCGTGGCGCGGGTACAGACCTGTGCCGCCGACGACGGTCGGGGGTGGCGGAGGCGGCGGTGGCGGTGGCGCGGGCATGGCAGGCGGCACCCTGCCGTCCCTGGCCTCCCTCGGCCACCAACGCTCGATGCAGGATTTCGCCCAGTCCTTGCCCGCGAGCCCGAAGGCCAGGGCCAGCGCGAAGACCGCGCCCGCGAGGATCACCAGGAAGCTCTCGCGCACGATGTCGCCGCCCACCTTGACCTGGTCGAGCGCGATCAGGATCACGAAAGCCATCACCGCGTACTGCGCGGCCTTGGCGAAGAGCGCGGCGTCCTGCATCTTCACGCCCCGGAAATAGCTGGCCACCGCGTCGCCCACGAAGCGCGCGAAGTACGAGCCGAAGGCCAGCACCAGCAGCGCCACGAACACGTTCGGCACGAACCAGACGATGCGCCCCAGCAGGTCCGCGATGTAGCTCAGCCCCATGCCGTTGAAGGCGATGAGCAGCGAGGCGAGGATCACCAGCCAGTACGCGAGCACGCCGAATAGGCTGCTGGTGTCGCCCGCCAGGCCGCCCTGGCGCAGGAAGTTGTCGAGGCCGGCGCGCTCGGTCAGCACGTTGAAGTTGATGGCGCGCAGCGCCTTCGTCACCGCGAAGCGCACCGCCTTGGCCACGAGCCAGCCGACGAGCACGACCACCAGCGCGACCAGCAGCCGGGGAATGAAGGCGCCGACCTGGTAAAGGATGGCGCGCAGCGGCTCCAGGTGAATGCCGAAGTTTTCCATGGTGGAGTTCCCTTGATTTCGCCAGGTTGGCCCGGATTCAGCCGCGCCCCGGCCGCACCAGCGCGAGCACGCCGTGCAGCGGTACCTGTACCCAGTCGAGGCGGTTGCCGAGTTCGTAGCGCAGCTCGTAGAGCGCCTTCTCCAGCTCGAAGAGAGCAAGAAGCTCGCCATCGAGCGCGAGGCCGTAGCCAGCAAGGAAGGCGTCGCGCGTGGCCTGCTCCCAGGCGATGGCCGGGCCGGCGAGGCGCTCGGCCTCCTGCGGGCTCTGGGCCACGCGGCGCAGCGCCGACCAGCGTGCGTAGTTGAAGGAACGCAGCATGCCCGCCACGTCGCGCAGCGGCGAACCCTTCATTCGGCGCTCGTCGAAGCTGCGCGCGGGCTCGCCCTCGAAGTCGATGATGACGAAGTCGTTGTCCTTCACCAGCACCTGGCCGAGGTGGTAGTCGCCGTGGTAGCGGCTGCTGATGCCGCCGCCTTCCGCGGGGCGCTTCGCCTCGATGCTGGCGCGCAGCGCCGCGCCGGCGTCCAGCAGCGTGCGTGCATCGGCCTGCGCGGCCGGTGGCAGCAGCTCGAAGCGCTCGCGCAGCAACTCCAGCGTGGCGGCCGCGTCGGCCGTGGCCCGTGTCTTGAAGCCGGCGGCATCGGCGGCCGTGAGCGGCTCGGGGTCGAAGGCCGCCGCGCCAGTGCGGGCGGCCAGCGCCTCGTGCAGCTCGGCGGTGCGCCGGCCCAGGGTGGCCATCAGCGCGAGAAAGCCGCCGTGGACCGCCGCCACCTCCGGCGCGTCGCCGTCCGACGTGGCCACGTCGCGCAGGAAGCGCTCCAGGTAGCCGAGCGTGTAGTCCCAGCCGTCGCCCTGGTTGGCCACGTAGCGCTGCACCATCGCGAGCGTCATCGTGCGACCGTCGGCGGCCATGTATTCGAGTGCGCCCAGCACCGGCACGCAGTTCGGGTAATGCGCCACCTCGGTGAGGAAGCGGCCCATCTCCAGCTCGGGGTTGATGCCCTCGCGCACGTGGCGGTAGCCCTTGAGGAAGAGCGTCTCGCCCAGCGTCACCACCGTGTTGCTGCTCACCCCGCTGGGCCGGCCGAAGGGCAGCGCATCGATGTCCGCCATGGTCTCGGCGAAGGCGGCCGTGGGCTTGAAGACCAGCCGGCCGTTCGCGGTCGGCAGCTCGGCTGCGCTGCGGATCGCGCGCACCAGTTCGCGGCAGAAGGCCTCGTCGTAGAAGGCATCGCCCATGAGCCCGACCTGCGCCTGCTGGCGCACCTTGGCGAGCGCGGCCTGCGCCACGCCGGCCATGCGCTCCTCGTCGCGCTCTTCCCACGCCAGCGCGAGCGGCATGAAATAGGTGGCGCCACCGGGCGGGCCGTCGAGTTCGAGCAGCGGCAGCATCCAGCTCAGGCCGTTCGCCTCCCACACGGCGTGGTCGGCCAGCCGCGCGCGCTGGATGGTCGTGCCCTTGGAGGCGTACCAGCGCTGGATCTCGATGTGGCGCGGCAGCGTCTCCAGCTCGAACTGGTTGCGCATGCGCTCCGACATGCCGATGCGCCACGGCATCACGCGGTCGCGGAAGAAGCTGGTCCAGCCGTCGAAGAGCACCAGGGTGGGCCATTCCTGCAGCGCCACGCCCTCCTGGTGCCAGCTGGGCGCATCGGCCTCGGCCGTCAGCTTGAACCAGTAGAAGCCGTACGAGGCCAGCGTGAGCAGGTACGGCAGCTCGCCGATGGGCGGAAAAGGCGAGCGCCCCAGCATCTCGATGGGCACGAAGCCCTTGAACTCCGACAGGTCCAGCTCCACCGGCTGCGCCGCGCGCGAGAGGTTGAACACGGTCAGGATCACGTCGCTGTCGTACTCGCTCAGGTACGCGAGGATCTTGCGGTTGCCGGGCTTGAGAAAGCGCCGGCGGCCCCGGCCGAAGGCGTGGCTGGTCTTGCGCACGGCGAGCATGCGCTTGGTCCAGTTCAGCAGCGAGCTGCTGTCGCGCGCCTGCGTCTCAACGTTGAGCGCCTCGTAGCCGTACAGCGGGTCCATGATCGGCTGCAGGTACAGGCGCTGCGGGTCGGCGCGCGAGAAGCCGGCGTTGCGGTCGGGGTTCCATTGCATCGGCGTGCGCACGCCGTTGCGGTCGCCCACGAACACGTTGTCGCCCATGCCGATCTCGTCGCCGTAGTAGATGATGGGCGAGCCCGGCATCGACAGCAGCATGCCGTTCATGAGCTTCACGCGGTCCAGGTCGTTCTCCATCAGCGGCGCCAGGCGCCGGCGGATGCCCAGGTTGATGCGCGCGCGCATGTCGGCCGCGTACATGGTGTACATGTAGTCGCGCTCCTTGCTGGTGACCATCTCCAGCGTGAGCTCGTCGTGGTTGCGCAGGAAGATCGCCCACTGGCAGCCCTCGGGAATGTCGGGCGTCTGCGCCATGATCTCGACGATCGGGTGACGGTCTTCCTGCGCGATGGCCATGTACATGCGCGGCATCAGCGGGAAGTGGTAGGCCATGTGGCACTCGTCGCCATCGCCGAAGTACTCGCGCACGTCCTCGGGCCACATGTTGGCCTCGGCCAGGAGAAAGCGGTTCTTGTACTGCGCGTCGATGGCCGCGCGCAGCCGCTTGATGACCGCGTGCGTCTCGGGCAGGTTCTCGTTGCTGGTGCCGTCGCGCTCCACAAGGTAGGGAATGGCGTCGAGCCGGAAGCCGTCCACGCCCATGTCGAGCCAGAAGCGCATGGTCCTGAAGATGGCCTCCATCACCGCCGGGTTGTCGAAGTTCAGGTCGGGCTGGTGGCTGAAGAAGCGGTGCCAGTAGTACTGCTTGGCCACCGGATCCCAGGTCCAGTTGGAGGTCTCGGTGTCGGTGAAGATGATCCGCGTGCCCTGGTAGATCTGGTCGGTGTCGCTCCACACGTAGAAATTGCGCTCGGGCGAGCCCGGCGGCGCGAGCCGCGCGGCCTTGAACCACGGGTGGTCGCTGGAGGTGTGGTTGATGACCAGCTCCGTGATCACCCGCAGGCCGCGCTTGTGGGCCTCGGCCAGCATCTCGCGGAAGTCGTCGAGCGTGCCGTACTGCGGGTGCACGTCCTCGTACTCGGAGATGTCGTAGCCGTCGTCGCGCAGCGGCGAGGGATAGAAGGGCATCAGCCAGATGGTGTTGACGCCCAGCTCCTTCACGTAGTCGAGCTTGGCGGTGACGCCCTTGAAGTCGCCCATGCCGTCGTTGTTGGAGTCGAAGAAGGCCTTGACGTTGAGCTGGTAGATCACCGCGTCGCGGTACCACAGCGGGTCGTCGCTGTTGTCGATCTCGACGGTCTCGAGCGCGATGTGGGAGACGGGTGCGTTCATGTGCGGGCGACCTCACAGGAAGTAGTCGAAGTCGCGCTCGTCGCCATGGCGCCTGCGGACCACGAAGATGTGGGCGGGCACGCTGCGCGGATCCAGCCGCACGTAGTGCCAGTCGCCCTGCCAGAGAAATCGCTGCCCGCTGAGCAGGTCGTGCATCTGGAAGGCGCGCGAGGGCGGGTTCACGCCCACGCTGGCTGGCTCCAGGCCCACCCAGCCTTCCTGCACGTTGTGCGGATCGAGGTTGACCACGGTCACCACCACGTTGGCGCCGTCGGCCGAGCTCTTGGCATAGGCCATCAGCTGCGGGTTGTCGATATGCAGGAAGCGCAGCGTGCGGTCCCACTGCAGCGCCGGGTTCTCTCGGCGGATGCGGTTCACCCGCGCGATGAAGGGCGCCAGGCTCGCGGGGTCGTCGTGATTCCAGTGGCGCAGCTGGTACTTCTCGGAATCCAGGTATTCCTCGCTGCCCGGGCTGCGCGGCAGGTGCTCGCGAAGCTCGTAGGCCGGCCCGTAGATGCCGTAGTTGGCCGCCAGCGTGGCGGCCAGCACCAGCCGCGACATGAACACGGCCGGCTCGCCGGTCTGCAGCTGCTCGTGCAGGATGTCGGGCGTGTTGGGCCACACGTTGGGCCGGAAGTAGTCGATGCCCGGCTCGGTCGAGAGCTCCGTGAAGTACTCCTGCAGCTCCTGCTTCGTGGTGCGCCAGGTGAAGTAGGTGTACGACTGCGAGAAGCCCAGCTTCGCGAGCCTGTGCATCACCTTCGGCCGCGTGAAGGCCTCGGCCAGGAAGATCGCATCGGGGTGCTCGCGCTTGACCTCGCCGATGGCCCATTCCCAGAACGGGAAGGCCTTGGTGTGCGGGTTGTCCACGCGGAAGATGCGCACGCCCTGCCCCGTCCAGTGATCGATCACGCTCTTGAGCTCGGCCCACAGCGCGCGCCAGCCCTCGCACTCGAAGTTGAAGGGATAGATGTCCTGGTACTTCTTCGGCGGGTTCTCGGCGTACTGCACCGTGCCGTCGGGCCGCCAGCGGAACCAGTCGGGGTGCGCCTTGACGTAGGGGTGGTCGGGCGCGCACTGGAAGGCGATGTCGAGTGCGATCTCCAGCCCGTGCTCCGCCGCGCGCGCCAGCAGGCGCCGGAAGTCTTCCTCGGTGCCGAGCGCCGGCAGGATCGACTTGTGCCCGCCCTCCTCCGCGCCGATGGCCCATGGGCTGCCCACGTCGCCGGGACCGGCTTCCAGGGAGTTGTTGGGCCCCTTGCGCTGGATGCGGCCGATGGGATGGATCGGAGGGAAGTACAGCACGTCGAAGCCCATCTCGGCGATGGCCGGCAGGCGCGCCTCCACGTCCCTGAACGTGCCATGCACGCCGGGCTCGGTGCCGGCCGAGCGCGGAAAGAGCTCGTACCAGGTGCTGAAGCGCGCCCGCTCCCGCTCCGCCACCAGCGGCAGTTCCGCCGCGTGGCGCACCGCGTGGCGGCGATCGGGGTGGCGCCGCGCCAGCACGGCGTATTCCTCGTCGAGCGCCAGCGCCTTCAAGGCGGCGATGTCCGCGCCGGGGTTGGCTGCCGTCGCGTCGAGCTCCGTGGCCCAGCGCTGCAGCGCGGTGCGATCCTCTCCATGGGCCCGGGCGGCGGCCGCGGCGATTTCCAGCGCGCCGACCTGCGCTGCAACGCGCACGTCGGCCAGCTCCACGCGTCGCGTCATCTCGTGGCGCCACGAATCGAAAGGATCGACCCAGGCCACGGCGGTGTAGACATAGCGGCCCGCCGACGGCGGCGAGAAGCTGGCCTCCCACACGTCGTTGCCCAGCGGCTTCATCGGCACCTCGCGGAATTCGGCCTGCTCCTGCGCGCGCCAGCACAGCTGCACGCGCAGCACGTCGTGGCCGTCGGTGAAGCAATGGGCGCGCACCGTCACGCGCTCGCCGGCCACGCACTTGGTGGCGAAGCGGCCGTTGTCGATGGAGGGAAGCACCGCGTCGATGACCGCGCGGATGTCGCCGTGTGCCGCATCCGCCTCGGGGGCGCTGCCCGCCGCGGCATGCCTGGTCGAGAAAATGTTCTTCATGAGGGCCGGTGCTCCAGGATCAGCGTGGACAGCGGCGGCAAGGTGAGGCACACCGACTGCCTGCGTCCGTGGGAACCCACGGGCGCCGCCTCGACGCCCCCGAAATTGCCCCAGCCCGAGCCGCCGAACTCGGTGGCGTCGGTGTTGATCACCTCGCACCAGCGCCCGCCCAGTGGCACGCCGAGCATGTAGTTGGTGCGCGGCACCGGGGTCATGTTGCTCACCGCGAGCAGCGGCGGGCTGCCGTCGCCGGCCTTGCGCAGGAAGGCGAAGATGCTCAGGTCGGCCTCGTCGGCGGCCAGCCATTCGAAGCCGGCGGACGAGAAGTCGAGCCGGTGCAGCGCGGGCGAGGCGCGGTAGACGCGGTTGAGCTGCGACACGAGGCGCTGCAGGCCCGCGTGGCCTTCGAGCCCGCTCACCCACCATTCGAGCTCGCCGTCGTGCGTCCACTCGCGGCGCTGGCCGAATTCGCCGCCCATGAACAGCAGCTTCTTGCCCGGGTGCGCCCACATGAAGCCGTACAGCGCGCGCAGGTTGGCGAACTGCTGCCAGTTGTCGCCGGGCATCTTTCCCAGCAGCGAGCCCTTGCCGTGCACCACCTCGTCGTGCGAGAACGGCAGCACGAAGTTCTCGTGGAAGGCATACACCAGCGAGAAGGTCAGCTTGTGGTGGTGGTACTTGCGGTGCACCGGCTCTTCCTTCATGTAGGCGAGCGTGTCGTGCATCCAGCCCATGTTCCATTTCTCGCCGAAGCCCAGGCCGTCCATGTCGGTGGGACGCGAAACGCGCGGCCAGGCGGTCGACTCCTCGGCCACGGTGAGCGTGTCGGGGTGCTCGCGGTAGACGGCGCGGTTCAATGTCTGCAGGAAATCGATGGCCTCCAGGTTCTCGCGCCCGCCGTGGCGGTTGGGCACCCAGCCGCCGTGGCCGCGCGCGTAGTCGAGGTAGAGCATCGACGCCACCGCATCCACCCGCAGGCCGTCGATGTGATACAGATCGAGCCAGAAAAGGCCGGACGACACGAGAAAGCTGCGTACCTCCGGCCGGCCGTAGTTGAAGATGCTCGAGTTCCACTCCGGGTGGAAGCCCTGGCGCGGATCGGCATGCTCGTACAGGTGCGTGCCGTCGAAGTACGCGAGCCCGTGCTCGTCGGTGGGGAAATGCGAAGGCACCCAGTCGAGCAGCACGCCGATGCCCTGCTGGTGCAGGTGGTCCACGAGGTACATGAAGTCCTGCGGCGAGCCGAAGCGCGCGGTGGGCGCGAAATAGCCGGTGGTCTGGTAGCCCCAGGAGCCGTAGAACGGATGCTCGGTCACCGGCATCAGCTCGACGTGCGTGAAGCCCATCTCGAGCGCATAGGCCGCGAGCCGGTGCGCGATCTCGCGGTAGCCGAGAAAGTGGCCGTCTTCGCGGCGCCAGGAGCCCAGGTGCACCTCGTAGACCGACATCGGCGCATCGAGCGCGTTGCGCCGGCCGCGGTCGGCCATCCACCCGGCATCGCCCCACTGGTACGAAAGCTCGCAGATGCGCGAGGCCGTGGCAGGAGGCAGTTCGGCGGCGAAGGCGACCGGGTCGGCCTTGTCGACCATGTAGCCGCCGTGGCGCGAGCGGATGCGGTACTTGTAGGTCTGGCCGATCGCGGCATTCGGGACGTGCCCGCTCCAGATGCCCGTGCCGTCCGGGTCGGGCTGCAAGAGGTCGGCGTCGCCGGACCAGTAGTTCCAGTCGCCGACCACCGACACGGTCTCCGCGTTCGGCGCCCAGACCGCGAACCTTGCGCCGCCGCCCTTCTCGTCGGGGTGGCAGCCCAGCAGGTCGTACAGCCGGGAATGGGTTCCCTCGCGGAAAAGGTAGGCGTCTTGCCCGCTCTGGCGTTGTTCGTTCGACGGCACCGGCGCTCCTTCGTTGAAGACCAGCGGAACGGCGCATCGAGGACCGACCTCGGTTGTTGTTGCCCGTTCACGCCTGACCCGGCTCAATTTGCGAGCGCCGGCAGGATCGTGGTTACGGCCTGCGCCGACTCGCCTTGTCGGAGAGCTGCCCGTATCGGCGGCAGCCGGAACCAAAGTCGGGCAGGCAGGACCAGGCCTACATCCGCGAAAGACGACGGTTGTTAAAAAGGAGTGCCCCAAGCCACCATGGAAGCCATGACCGACCTCGATGCCTCCGCGCTCGCGCTGATCGACAACTGCTCGCAAGCCTCGCTGGCACTTCTGGAACGCAATCTCACTTCTCACGGCATCCTGGCGGCCGCCCGCACCGAGGCCGCCGTTGCGCGGCGCTACACGCGCATCTTCGGGCGCGACGCCGCAATCTGCGTGATGGCGATGTGCGGCAGCGGCGTGCCCGCGCTGGAACAGGGCGCGGTGGCGAGCCTCGAGGCGCTCGCGGCGCAGCAGGCGGCCAACGGGCAGATCCCCAAGTACGTGGACCCGGAGGGCCGCGATGCCGATTTCTGGTACCTGGGCTGCATCGACGCCACGCTGTGGTGGCTGATTGCCGTGGACCACGTGCGCCGCCACGGGCAGGTCGGTCCTTCTCGTTGGACAGAGGAAGTCGCCCGCGCGCTCGGCTGGCTGCTGGCACAGGAGCACCAGCACTTCCGACTGCTGCAGCAGAACGAGGCCAGCGACTGGGCGGACATCATGCCGCGCTCGGGCTATGTGCTCTACACCAACGCGCTGTGGTACGAGGTCAAGCGCCGCTTCGCGCTGGACCACGCGGAGGCGACGCACTACCACTTCAACCACCTGTTCAATCCGTTCCAGCGCGATCTGCCCGAATACCACCGGGCGCGGCTGCTGCAGCACTACGCGCGCCGCGGCCGGCGCGACCCGGGGCTGTACCTGAGCTTCGTCAACCTGGCGGTGGTCGGCGACGAGGGCGACGTGTTCGGCAACGTGCTCGCCATGCAGTGCGGACTGGCCGATTCAGCCATGGCGCGCCGCATCGTCGACACCATCGACCGGGCGCATGCCGGCGAGCCCTGGCCGGTGCGCGTGGTGTTGCACCCGCTGCCGCGCCAGCACCCGCTGTGGAGGGCCTACATGGGCCGCCACCGGCAGAACATCGTGCACCAGTACCACAACGGCGGCATCTGGCCCTTCGTCGGCGGCTTCTGGGTAATGGCGCTCGCGAAGCTGGGAGAGCACGGCATGGCCTGGGCCGAACTCGCGAAGCTGGCGCGGGCCAATGCGCTGGACGACTGGCGCTTCACCGAGTGGTTTCACGGCCGCACGCTGGCGCCCATGGGCATGGCCGGGCAGAGCTGGAACGCGGCGACCTTCCTGCTTGCGCGGCGGGCGTTGCTGAACGGCGAAGCGGCCTGGTGAACAGGCCCGGCCTCATACGGAGGCGACTGGCGTTTCCAGCGCGGATGCGGCCCCCTCTTGCCCATCGCTGACCGGAGCCCAGCGTTCGAGCAGCAGGTAGAGCGCCAGCCCGCCGGCCAGCGGCACCAGGTAGTACAGCGCCCGGTACGCCAGCACGGCTCCCATCAGCGCGCCCTGCTTCACCGTGCCCGAAAGCAAGGCGAGATACACCGCTTCCAGCACGCCCAGGCCGGCCGGTATGGGCGTGAGCACGCCGACAATGGACGCCGCGAGCAGCACGCTCAGCGTGGTGGCGTAAGGCACCTTCTGCCCCAGCAGCAGGTACATGGCAGCGCCCATCAGCGCCCAGTTGGCGGCAGACAGCGCCAGTTGCATCGACGCGATGCGCGCCCCCGGCAGACGGATGTGCCTGCCCCTGACCACCCATTCGCGCTTGCGCGAGACCGCGCATGCCACCACGTAGCCCAGCGCCAGCATGATCATCGCCACGCCCAGCGCCTGCAGCGCGCCCTGCCCGATGTGCGCCTGCCGCGGCGGCTCGATGACGCCGGCCGCGAACAGCCCCCCGGCCAGCAGCCCATACCCCAGCCAGTTGGTCGCGAGGCTCAGGCCGACGATCTGCGCCACGGTGGCATCGTCGAGCCCGGCGCGGGCATAGAGGCGCGCACGCATCCCCACGCCTCCGACCAGCGAACCGAGATTGAGGTTGAACGCATAGCTCGTGACCGCGATGGCCCATGTACGCCAGGCCGGCAACCGGTGCCGCAGATGGCGCCTGCCGATCAGGTCGAAGCAGCCGTAGAGCGCATGGCTGGCAGTGGCGAGCCCGAGCACTGCGAGCAGCAGCCATGGCGAATACCGGTGCAGCGCGTGCCAGGCACCGGCCCAGTCGATCTTGTGGATGTGGGACAGCAGCAGGCCCAGCACTGCGACGCCGACCAGCGGCAGCACCCATCGACGGCAGCGCTGCCACCGTGTCGAGCCGGTGGCAGGCCGGGGGCTCATGGCGTCCGCCGGGTCAGCGAGAGTCGCGGTCGGTGCCGTGCTCATCGGCGGACCTGTCGGCCTTATTGGCCTTCTCGGCCTTCTCGGGCGTCTTGTGTTCGGCTTCGCCCTTGTCGTGCAGCTTCCTGTTGGTCACTTCCTTCATCAGCTGCTCGCCTTCGACGTCGCGGCCGTCGCTGGGAACGGACTCTTCGTTCGCGAGTTCGGGTTCCTCACGTGGGGATTGCCTGGCGGGGTTCGGCTTGTTCGACATGGATGGCTCCTCGGGCTCTGTGCATGCGCCGAGTTTTGGGCGCGAGCGGCCGGCGCGCCGCCATCCGCGGACGACGGCGGGTGCAGGACATTTGCCATAGGCCGGGGCTGCGCGAAATGAGGAGGCCGATGTCGGCATAGGCCGACATGGCTGCGCGCCGTCTGTCCTCAAGGTGCGTGTGGCGTGCGATCTAGGCTCTCGAAGACGAAGAACACACCGCCCGCTACCGCTGCAGGAACCCCAGCCCAGTGACGACAGACATCAGCACGCCCCCAGTCCCCGCCGGCGTACCCGGCAACAGTGCGCCCTCCGCGGCATCGACACCGCACCGATGGCTTTTCATCCGTGCCGGCGGTCTCGACCAGGTGGTGTTTCGCAGCGGCGCGGACATTGCGCACATCGCCGAGCTCGACCAGAAACTGTGGGTCGCGCTCGCCTGCCCCACGCGCGGCATCGACTTCGATGCGCGCACGCTCGATCTGATCGACAGCGACGGCGATGGCCGCGTGCGCCCGCCCGAAGTGATCGCGGCATGCCAGTGGGCCTGCGAGCGGCTGCGCAGCGCCGATGCGCTGCTCGCGGGCGGCGGAACGCTGTCGCTGGACGATCTCGACGACAACAGCGCGGCAGGCGCCGACCTTGCCAGGGAAGGCCGGCGCATCCTCGACCTGCTCGGCAAGAAGGACTCGAACACGCTCACGCTCGCCGACATTTCGGACCGCAGCGAATGGCTGGCGGCCATGCGTTTCAACGGCGACGGCGTGGTCACGCCCGACACCGCCTCCGACGACGCGCTGCGCTCGACCATCGAGGAAGCGATGCGCACCCACGGCAGCACGCCCGATCGCCACGAGAAGAAACCCGGCCTCGACCGGGCGCGCGCCGAAGCCTTCATGGCCGAAGCGAAAGCCATGCGCGACTGGTACGCGCACGGCGACAGCAGCGACGAGGTGCTGCTGCCGCTGGGCGATCGCACGCTTGCCGCCACCGAGGCCCTGCGCGCGGTCGCGGCCAAGATCGACGACTTCTTCGCTCGCTGCAGGGTCGCGGCCTATGACGTGCAGGCGGTGGCGGCGCTCAATCCTTCGCCGCAGGCCTATGACGCGCTCTCGGGCCACACGCTGGACGTGGGCGCGCAGCCCATCGCCGAGCTGCCGCTCGCGCCGGTCACGCCCAGCCGCTCGCTGCCGTTGCGCGGCACGAGCCTGAACCCGGCCTGGGCCGATGCGATGGCCGCGTTCGCGCGCGACGCGGTGGCACCGCTGCTGGGCGAGCGCGATGCGCTGGAAGAAGAGCAATGGCAATCGCTTCGCAGCCGGCTTGCGCCGTGCGAGGCATGGATCGCCGCGCGGCCGGCCAATGCGCTGGCCGCACTCTCGCGGGAGCGCATCGACGCGCTGCTCCAGACGCAAGAGGCCTTGTTCTCGCTCATCGCCGAGGACGAGGCGGCGGAGCTTCACAACCGGCTGCTGGTCGACCTGGAGAAGCTGCTGCGCCTGCAGCGCGACCTGCTGGTGCTGCTGCACAACTTCGTGTCGTTCAAGGCCTTCTATCGGCGCGAAGGCGCCATCTTCCAGGCAGGCACGCTGTACCTCGACGGGCGCAGCTGCGAGCTCACCGTGCAGGTGCAGGACACCGCCCGGCACGCGACGCTGGCGGGACTGGCGAAGACCTGCCTCGCGTACTGCGACTGCACTCGCCAGGGGCAGAAGATGAGCATCGTCGCCGCCTTCACCGCGGGCGACGTCGACTTTCTCTTCGTGGGGCGCAACGGCGTGTTCTACGACCGCCAAGGCCGCGACTGGGACGCCACCATCACCAAGCTGATCGAGAACCCGACCAGCGTCGCGCAGGCCTTCTTCGCGCCGTACAAGAAGTTCGTCCGCATGATCGAGGAACAGGTGGCCAAGCGGGCAGCGGCAAGCGAAGCCGGGTCGCAGGGCGCGCTGCAGTCGCTGGCCGGCCGGGTGGCCACGGCGGATCAGGCGGCGGGCGCGGACGCCGCTTCGAAGGCCCCTGCCAAGCCCGGCGTGCCAACGGCGGGCAGCCGCATCGACGTGGGTACAGTGGCGGCGATCGGGGTGGCGCTGGGCAGCATCAGTGCGGTGCTGGTCGGCATCTTCGGCAAGTTCATCGACCTGGGGCAGTGGATTCCGGTGGCGCTGGCCGGCATCGTGATCGCGATCTCGGGGCCCAGCATGCTGATCGCCTGGCTGAAGCTGCGCCAGCGCAGCCTGGGGCCGATCCTCGACGCGAGCGGGTGGGCCATCAACGGCCGCATGAAGGTGAGCGTGCGGCTCGGGGGGATGCTGTCGCAGACGGCGCGCGTGCCGCCGGGGGCCAAGCGCATCGCGCCCGATCCGTACCGCGAACGGCATGGCCTGGCGGGCGCGCTGGCGGCCGCCTGCATCGTCGGCGCGGTGGCGCTGCTGGCCTGGCGCATGGACTGGCTCGACGACCGGCTGCCGCCACGGCTGCAGCACGATCAGGCGGCGGTGACGGCGCCCGGCGCCTGAGCGGCTGCGACGACGCTCCCCGAGCCTCCTGGCGGGAGCCCGGCCGGGGTGTTGCTTCTTTACACCCAGCCAATCGGCCGGCAGTAGTCCAAAGCATTCACATTCATACTCTTGCGCAGGACAATTGAAAGCAGATCGCAACTGGCGATCTGTGCCGTCGAACCCTCTTTGAACCGCAGTTTCGGGAATATCGCTCGAATCCATGGAACATCGGCTGGACTGGACCCTTGCTGCCTGCGCCCGGATTCTCCGGCCGGTGGTCAGGCTCGCGCTCGCCATGGGGGTGAAGCACCCTCACCTCGAGGAACTGCTGCGCGACCTGCTGATCGAGGAAGCCCAGCGCAGCTGGCGCAACCAGGGGGTGGCCAACCCGAACCTGAGCCAGCTTTCGGTGACGACCGGGCTCAACCGCAAGGCGGTGACTGCCAAGGTCAGGGCAACCACTGATCCCCTGCCCCACACCGAGCTGTCGGCTGCAGCCAAGACTTTCACGTTGTGGTTGCAGATGCTTACTAAAGATGACACTTACCGGCGCCTGCCCATCACGGCGGGCCACGACGCGCCCTCCTTCGAGGCCGTCGCGCGCATGAGCAGCCGCGGCAACGTACATCACCGCACCATCCTCGACGAACTGGTGCGCCTGAACATGGTGAGCGAGGACGAGGACAAGGGCGTGGTCGAGCTCACGACGGACGGTTTCGTGCCGGTGGAAGACCTGCAGTCGATGCTGGCCTTCCTGGGCGACAACGGGCGGGACCACCTGCTGGCGGCCGTCGCCAACACGCTGGGCGAGGAGCCCAGGATGCTGGAACGCGCGGTGTACGCGCGCGGGCTCACGCTTGCGGAATGCGAGCAGATCCAGCGGCTCGTGCGCGAGCGCTGGACGGCGCTGCATCACGAGCTGGCGCAGGAAATGTCACGGGCGGTCGACGAGGCCCCCGGCGGTGCGAACGGGCGCATCCGTGTCGGCATCTACACCTACTACGAGGACGAGCGGACCGAGCGCACGCCAGCGCCGCCGCCGCCGGAAGAAAGAGGGCCCAAGCCATGAGCACGATGAAGACGCCTCGAAGGCTCCTGCTCGGACTCCTGTCCGCCGGTTTCCTGGCGCTGCTGCTTTCGTGCGGCGGGGGTGGAGGCAGCGGCGGCTCCATGGCTGGCATCGGCGTCGGCACGGGTAGCGCGCCCGCGGCGACTGCAAGCGGTGGCGACTCCACCGGAACCGGAACCGGAACCGGAACCGGAACCGGAACCGGAACCGGAACGGGTTCGGGTTGGGGTTCGGGTTCGGGTTCGGGTTCGGGGACCGGGTCAGGAACCGGTGCCGCAGGGGATTCCGGCGGCACGGGCGGCACGGGAAGCACAGGTGGCGACGCCGGCGCAGGCACGAGCACCGCCGGCAACAGCAACACCGACGGCTCCGGCGTAGGCTCGGGCGGCACCGGCGTGACGGCGGATGCCGCCGGCATCGGTGCTGCGGACGGCCTGGGCAGCATCATCCTCAACGGCCTGCGCTACGACACCGACAGCGCGACCTTCACCATCGAGGACGCGACCGGACTGCAGATCGGCATGAGCGCGCGGGTCGCGGGCAAGGTCGACGAGAACTTCACGAGCGGCATCGCCAACCAGGTGGTCTCCGCGGCCGAGTTGCGGGGCGCGGTCTCGAACATCGATGTTCCTGCCGGCACCTTCGTCGTGATGGGCATCGGCATCAGCATCGACTCGGCTACGGTCTGGGGCGACGCGAACGGCCTGGCCGACGTCAAGGCGGGCAGCATCATCCAGGTGTGGGGCCTGCCGGGCGCGCCCGGCACGCTGCGGGCCACGCGCATCCAGGTCTCGCCCACGGTGGCCGACCCGCTTGCCACGGGCGCGGTGCAGAGCCTCGACAAGGCGCACAAGACCTTCATGCTCGGCCAGCTGACGGTCAACTACGGCACGGCCGTCTTCGCGGGACTGGATGAATCGTCGCTCGCCAATGGCGTCGTCGTTCGCGCCCGGGGCACCACTGCGCCGGTCGGCGGCGTGCTCACGGCCACGAAAGTCCAGGGCTGGTACGCCATTCCGACGAGCGACGGCGTGGCGGTCCAGCTCGCGGGCGTCATCACCGACTTCGTCTCGCGCGGCTCGTTCGGGGTGCTGGGCACTCCCGTCGATGCGACCAACGCGCAGATCACAGGCGGCCCCGTGGGCTCGCTCGGCAACGGCGTGAAGGTCGAAGCCGACGGATTCATGTCGGGCGGCGTGCTGGTGGCGAAGAAGCTGCGCATCCGCAATGTGCCGGGCACGGGCGGACCGGCCTCCTTCACGCTGATCGGCGCCATCGGCGCGTATCGCTCCCCTGCGGACTTCAGGGTGCGCGGCCAGCCGGTGGATGCCGATGCGGCCGTTTTCGAGAACGGAACCAAGTCCGACCTGCGCAACGGCCGGAAGGTCACGGTCGTGGGCGACCGGGTGGTCGACGGCGTGCTGATTGCTCAACACGTGACGTTCTCGCCCTGAAAACGAGAAATCCTTCACAAAACTAATTCTCGACAAGGTCGAGCGGCAGGAGTACAACGAAATGACTAAAGTGAAAAAATCACATTTAAAGTGTCGAAGTCCTGCCGCCCACTTGACGACCCAAGATCGTGTTACTCCGGCATTCCGCCCGCGGTAACGCTGTTACACGTCCAGAGGCGGCATCCGGGATCGGCGCTGCGATGCGGGCATCCGTCCGCAGGTCCTTCCCATTGCTCGATGTGCACCAACGACGGTGCAGACGGGAGCATGTATGCCGCTCAATCTCCTCCTCCGGCTTCTGCACGAGAAGTTTCCGGTCACGCTCACGGCTGAACCCGACATCAGGCACGCCTCGGTCCTGATGGCCATAGGGCTGGTCGAAGCCGAATTCCATCTCGATCACTTCGGATACCAGCAGTACGAGAGCGCCGTGGTGTTCGACATCACGGAGGAAGGGCATGCGGAAATCGCCAGCCTGAAAGCCGGCGCCGCAGCCATCGCGCTCGAGGACCAGAAATGGCCCGTGATGCCCCTGGACTACCTGCGCAAGATCGGGAATTCGGTCTTCCCGCTGCGCATCGACGATCCGACGGAGATCAATTCGGTGGCGGTGCTGAACGCTGCGGGCATGGTGGAAGCAACCCTGCCCCCGCCCTGCCGGACCAGGCAGAGCCCGCAGAAATTCAGGCAGGCGGTCGTGCTGCGGGTCACGCCGCTGGGCCGTACCGCGCTGGTCGAGCGCCGGGCCTGAAACCAGGAACCCGGTCGCGCCTTTCGCACTGAACAGGTACCCGCAAATAGCGCGCTTCCTGGCAGCCGGCCCGCTCGCCCTCCTCTGCCGCCACCTCGAAACGCCCAGGCCAGAGACGAATGCAACTGAATGCAACAAGAGTCACAAACTGGCGATAGACCTCGGACCCCATTGTTTTCGACTACCAAAGTAGTAATGTGAAACCTTCACATACATCCCTTTCAGGTACGAGGAGTGAATTCCAAAATGACGCCGTGCCGCTTCGCCAGCAGCAGCCGCCTTGCGGCCCGCATCGCGTGATGTACCTCCTGCCGGAAATCGTCTTCCATGCTGGCCCACACCACTGCCACCCCCGACGCCGGCATCAGCGTCGCCGCGGATGCGCTCATGGTCTCGCGGATGCGGCTGGTGCTCTCGGTCTCGGCGCTGCTGGCGGTGGTGGTTGATGCCGGGGACCATCGGAACCATGTCGACGGCGCCGTCTGGCTGGCCTTCTGCGGCTACGTGCTGCACAGCCTGCTGGTGTACGCATGCACGCGGATGGGCCGCCCGTACTTCCAGGGCAAGGTCATCCACTGGTCCGACGTACTCTGGTTCACGCTCATCATCTTCGTGACCGACGGCGTACAGAGCCTCTTCTTCCTCTTCTATTTCTTCGCGATCCTCACCTCCGCCTTCCGCTGGGGCTTCGAGGAAGGCGCCCGCGTCACGGTGGCGTCGGTCGCCTCCTTCGCCGCCTGCGGCCTCGCCACCAGCACCGGCAACGACGCGCCCCAGCTGCTGATGCGCAGCACCTTCCTGCTGGCGCTCGGCCACATGATCGTGCACTGGGGCGGCTCCAAGCTCGGCCTGCAGCGCCGCCTGGCCCTGCTGGGCGACGTCAGCCAGCTCTCCAACCCGCGCTTCGGCGCCGGCCGCACCATCGCCCGCACCATGGAACGCACGCTGGCCTTCTTCCGGGCCAGCCACTGCATCCTGCTGACGCGCGACACCGCCACCGGCAACTGGGTCCTGCGCACACTGCGCAAGAACGACGCCTGCGAGCACGTCAGCGTCGAGACCATCGGCCGCATCGCCGAATCCCCGCTCATGGCCCTGCCGGCCGACCAGACCGTGCTCAGCAACCGCCTGCCCTGGCCGTTGAACCGGCTGTATGCCCAGAGCCACGTCTTCGAGGCTGGTGCCGCAGATGGCTGGCGCGTCGAGGACGAAGAAAGCGCCCGGCGCTGCGAGGCCATCACCGCAATGCTGGAGGCCCGGGCCTTCATCAGCGCTCCGCTGCCCATGCGGCTGGGCGAAGGCCGCGTCTTCGTGTCCTCGCGCGACGGGCTCTTCAACAAGTCCGACGCCCTCTTCCTCACGCACCTCATGGAGCAGATCTTCCCGATCATCGAAACCATCGAGGTGCTGGACCGCATGGCCTCCGAGGCAGCCACCGCGGAGCGTCTGAAGTTCGCGCTCAACCTGCACGACACGGCCGTGCAGCCCTACATCGGTCTGCGCATGGGCCTGTGCGCCCTGCGCAAGAAGGCCACCGCCGACAACCCGCTGAGCGACGACCTGGAAAAGCTCGCGAGCGTGGCCGACGGCGTCATCGCCGACCTGCGCCGCTATGCCGGCGAAGTCAGGCACGGCAGCAACAGCAGCCCGGGTGGCCTCGTGCTGCCGCAGCTGCACCGCCAGGCCGCGCGGATCAAGGGCCTCTACGGCATCGACATCGCCGTCGACGTGGACGGCCCGCTGCACCTGGACGACCGGATGACCGCGGAGGTGCTGCAGATGGTCGGCGAAGGCCTCAACAACATCTGCAAGCACACCCAGGCGCGCCACGGCAGCGTGCGCCTGGCCTGCCGCAACGGCCGGCTGCACGTGCGCATCGAGAACGAGGCCGACGGCGAGGAGAGCTTCACCCGCTTCAGGCCCCACTCCATCACCGAACGCGCAGCCGCCCTCGGCGGGCGCGCGCAGGTACGCCAGTGCGACAGCGGCGGCACCGCCGTGCTGGTGGAAATCCCGATCTGAGCAACAACGACGAATCCGGCAGCAAGCCGCTGCACCTGCCAAGAGACAAACCAGAGCCGAATCAAGGAGCCCACCATGCAACCAGCTGCCACCCATCCCATCGGCGTCCTGCTCGTGGACGACCACCAGACCATGCTGTGGGGCCTGTCCAGGCTGATCGACGGGGAGCATCCGCGCATGAAGGTGGTCGGCACCGCCTGCTGCTGCGAGGACGCGGTGGCCACGTCGGAAAGCCTCGCGCCCGACGTCATCGTGCTCGACCTGGACCTCGACGGCCACAGCGCCCTCGACATCCTGCCGAGGCTGGTGTCGAACGACGTCTCGCGCGTCATGGTGCTCACGGGAGAACGCGAACAGCGCACGCTCGACCTGGCGGTGCTGCAAGGCGCACGCGGCGTGATGCGCAAGGACGCGCCGGCGCAACAGGTGATCGACGCCATCGAGCGCGTACACAACGGCGAGCTCTGCATCGACGCCCAGTCCATCGGCCGCGTCTTCTACGAGCTGACCTCGGTGAAGAAGCAGCAGCCCAAGGCCGATCCCGAAGCCGCCAGGCAGGCCAGCCTGACGCACAAGGAGCGGGAGATCATCCACACCGTCGTGAGCGGCAGCGGCGCCTCGAACAAGGCCCTGGCCGCGAAGCTCTTCGTCACCGAGCACACGCTGCGCAACCACCTCACCTCGATCTACCAGAAGCTTGGCGTGAGCAACCGCCTCGAGCTCTACATCTACGCGGTCAAGCACCAGCTCGACGCCGCCCCGCACTGAAGAAAAAAGAGAAAAAAGCTCGAAGCCCTGCGCGCCGGAGACGGCGCGCAGGGCTTTTTTGATCGAAAGGCCGAAAGCGCTCAGGTCCCGTTGAGCATCGGCATGATCATCCGGATGATGCGGATCGCCGCCGGCGTCAGGATCACCAGCGAGATGCACGGGAAGATGCACAGCACCAGCGGCAGCAGCATCTTGGTGGGCACCTTCGCCGCCAGTTCCTCGGCGCGCACATGGCGCTTGTGGCGCAGGTCCTCGGAGAACACCCGCAGCGATTCACCGATGCTGGTGCCGAAGCGGTCCGCCTGCGTCAGCATGGTCGCGAAGGTCCCGATCTCCTCCACGCCCGTGCGCAGCGCCAGGTTGCGCAGCGACTTCTCGCGCGTGGCGCCGGCACGCATCTCCAGGTTGGTCCAGTGCAGCTCCTGCGCCAGCGCCGCGCTCTTGACCTGGATCTCCTCCGTGACCTTGACCAGCCCGGCATCCAGCCCGAGGCCGGCTTCGACGCACACCAGCATCAGGTCGGCGGCATCCGGAAAATTCTCGAAGATCTCCCGGCGGCGCGAGCGGATCATTAGGCGCAGCACCAGGTTGGGCAGGTAGCAGCCGGCCAGCGCCGCCACCGCGAGCCACAGCAGCATCACCGTGCTGTCTTCTGCGGCCCCCGTCGCCCTCAGTCCGACGTACGCCAGCGCGGCAAGGCCCAGTGGCAGCAGCGTCTTCGTGCCGAAATACACGAGGTAGGCGTCCGGATGGCGGATGCCCGCGTTCAGGAAGCGCACGCGCAGCGGCGACAGCTCGGCATCGTTGGTCGGTGATGAAAGCTGCGCGAACGGCCCGACGATCTTGACGGCCTTCTCGGTCCAGGCCGACTTGCCCGCTGGCATCGCCACTGCCTGCAGGCGCTGCTCGGTGCGCGTCGGCGACAGCCATACGGCCATTCCGATGATCGCCAGCGACACGGCCACGAAGACGAGGATGGGAAACAGCATGGTCATGGCTCTTCTCCTTCAGACGCGGATCTTCACGATCTTGCGCAGCAGCACGACGCCCACAAGCATCACCACCAGCATGTACTTGATCACCATCTGCCCGATCGGGTCGGTCCACAGCGGCGACATGAATTCGGGGTTGAACACGTTCATGAGCGCGGCGAGTGCGAACGGCATCAGCCCGAGGATCCAGGCCGACAGCCGTCCTTCCGAGGACAGCACCCGCACCCGCGCGAGCAGCTTGAGCCGTTCGCGGATCAGCCGGCTGAGGTTGCCCAGCACTTCCGTCAGGTTGCCGCCCGAATCGCGCTGGATCAGCACCGACACCACGAAGTAGCGCAGGTCGGTCAGCGGCACACGCTCGCTGAGGTTGGTCAGGGCCTGCTGCAGCGAGACGCCGAAGTTCACCTCGTCGGCGACCATGCGGAACTCGCTGGCGATCGGATCCGCCATTTCGTCTCCGATCATCTGCACGCCGCTGGCGAAAGAATGCCCGGCACGCAACGCACGCGTCACCAGGTCCAGCGCCTCGGGCAGCTGCTTTTCCATGCGTGTCAGCCGGCGGCTGCGCTGGCGCTGCAGGTAGAGCAGCGGCAGTACCGCCAGGCAGCCTCCCGCCACCAGCGCCACCAGGAGCGACTGGTGCACCATCACCATCACGGCGAAGAAGCCGAGCACACCCAGCACGCAGGAAATCAGCAGGAAGCTGGAAACCGTCCAGTCCAGCCCGGCCTGCAGGATGAAGCGGTCCAGCCGGTGCGCCCGCGGCAGCGTGAGCAGCAGGCGCTGCATCCACGGCACCTCGCTGAGCATGCGCTCCTTGGCCAGGTGGGCCTGCGGCGTGCGGTCGACCGCGGCCGAGAACGCCTGCAGCCTCTTCTCGATCTTGCGTGCCTCGGGCCCCTTGTAGGAGCGCCACAGCATGTAGAGCCCCTCGAGCATGAGCAGCACGGTCACGAACACCAGCACGGTGACGGTGATGAGGGTGTTGCCCCCCAGGTTGTTGAGCATGATGGCCTCCTGTTCCTTGTCTGGTCAGGTCATTCGTAGTGCTTGCTCGGGTCGAACATCGTGTCCGGCAGTTCCACGCCGTAGGCATGCAGCCGCTCCGCGAACTTCGGCCTGACACCCGTCGCATGGAAGTGCCCGCGCACCTGGCCGTCGGGCCCCATGCCGGTCTGGTGGAAGCTGAAGATCTCCTGCATCGTGACCACCTCGCCTTCCATGCCGGTGATCTCCTGGATGCTCGTGACCTTGCGCCGCCCGTCCACCAGCCGCAGCACCTGCACGATCACGGTGATGGCCGATGCGATCTGCTGGCGCACCGTGCGGTGCGGCAGGTTCAGGTTGGCCATGCCGATCATGTTCTCCAGCCGCGCCAGCGCGTCGCGCGGCGTGTTGGCGTGGATGGTGGTGAGCGAGCCCTCGTGGCCGGTGTTCATGGCCTGCAGCATGTCTACCGCCTCGGCGCCGCGCACCTCGCCGATCACGATGCGGTCGGGCCGCATCCGCAGCGCGTTGCGCACCAGCGCGCGCTGCGTAATCTCGCCCTTGCCCTCGATGTTCATCGGCCGCGTCTCCATGCGCGCCACGTGCGGCTGCTGCAACTGGAGCTCGGCCGCGTCCTCGATGGTGATGATGCGTTCGCTCGGCGGAATGAAGCCCGAGAGGATGTTCAGCAGCGTGGTCTTGCCGGCGCCCGTGCCGCCCGAGATCAGCATGTTGACCTTGGCCTGCGCCAGCCCCTCGAGCATCTGCGCCATCTGCGGCGTCAGCGTCTTGAGCTCGTCCACCAGGTTCTCCATGCGCAGCGGAATCTTCGCGAAACGCCGGATCGACATCATCGGCCCGTCCAGCGCCACCGGCGCGATCACCGCGTTCACCCGCGAGCCGTCGGGCAGCCGCGCATCGACCATCGGGCTCGACTCGTCGATGCGCCGCCCCACCAGCGAGACGATCTTGTCGATGATGCGCAGCAGGTGCTTCTCGTCGGTGAAGCTCACGTTGGTCAGCTCCAGCCGGCCCCGGCGCTCCACGTAGATCTTCTCGTGCGAGTTGACCAGGATGTCCGAAACCGACGGGTCGGCCATCAGCAGCTCGATCGGCCCGAAGCCCAGCATCTCGTGCTGGATGTCGCGGATCAGCGTGCGCCGCTCGATGTCGTTGAGCGCCTCGGGCTCCTCCTGCAGCAGCCGCGTGGTCATGGTCGAGATTTCCTGGCGCAGCACGTCGGGCTTCAGGGTCTCGAGCGCCGCGAGGTCGAAGCGCTCCAGCAGCTTCAGGTGCATGCGCTCCTTCAGCAACTTGTAGGCATCCGAGGCAAAGGGCGACACCGCCTGTTCGGCGGAGTGCCCCACCGGCCGCGCGGTGGCACCTGCATCGGTTTCGACGGCACTGAGCTGTTCTCTGAATGACATGGGGACCTGCCTTGCTGTTGATTGAAATGACTGGCTGCCGGGCTCCGATCAGGCGCCGATCAGGCGCCGATCAGGCGCCGATCAAGCGCGGCGGAAGAGCCGCCCGATGAAGCCGGGCTCCGCCTCCTGCCGGGGGCTGAGCGTGTGCGCGATGTCCGCCAGCTTTCTTGCGAGTGCGCTGCCTCGCGCCATCTCCGCCAGCGGCACGCCGCGGTTGATGGATGCATCCACGTCCTTGCCGCCGTCGGGCACCACCGTGAGCGTCGCGCCCACCAGCGAGCGCCGCATGTCCGACAGGCCGATCTCCCCGCCGCCGGCGCTGCGGTTCACCAGCAGCTCGACCTTGCCGGGCTGGTAGCCCAGCGACTTGAAGACATGCATCAGCCGCGTCACGTTGCGGATGTGCGGCAGGCTGGGCTGCAGCACCGGAAAGATGCGGTCGGCACGGTCCAGCACGCGGATCGCGAGCGTGTCGATGCGCGGGCCCAGGTCGAACAGCACGAAGTCGTACATGCCCTGCGCGACGTGCAGGATCGCGTCGACGTGCTCGGCCTTCACGTCCATCGCGCGCGAGATGTCCTCCGGCGCCGGCAGGATGCTGAAAGTCGGCGAAACCTTCGCCACGCTCGCCGCGAGCAGCGAGGCGTCGAGCCGGCCGATGTCGCGGGCCACGTCCGCCATCGTCGAGGTGGGCCGCAGGTCGCTCACATACGACAGCGCGTCGCCGAACTGCAGGTTCAGGTCCACCAGCAGCACCGAGCGCTCCTTCGAGAGCTGGTGCGCGATGTTGGTGGCCAGGAAGGTCGCCCCGCTGCCGCCCTTGCAGGGCATGAAGGCCACCACCTGACCCGGCGCGCGCGCCTGCGTGCCGGCCATCTTCTGCGCGATGCGCTCCACGGCCGCCTCCAGCGCGGCGGTGTCGGCCGGCGACGGCAGCACCTCGCGCACGCCCGCGCGCATCGCGTGGATCAGGAACTCGGGCGTCTGCATCGCGCACAGCAGCACCACCGAGATCGCCGGGTGCTGCAGCGTGAGCTTTTCCACCAGGCTGAGCTCCTGCGGGTCGCAGCACATGCCGTCGACCAGCAGCAACTCGGGAGCCGCCTTCTCGACGACCCACTGCATCCGGCTCTTGCCGCCCTCGAAAAGCGACACGATGTGCGAGCGCGCCTCCAGCACCTTGCGCATGTCCTGCAGGTGGTTGGCGTTGGGGGAAATAATGGAGATCTTCATGGTCGTGTCCGTTGCGTTGGATTGCTGGATGGCTAGGAACAGATCGAGGCGCTGTTCGGGTCCTTGCGCATGACCTCGCGCGGCAGGTAGGTGGAGAAGCCCGGCATCGGAATCAGCGGCGCGGTCGCGTATGCGATGGGCGAGATCCACTGGTAGTTGAGCCCGGTGATGCTCACCGTCACGCCTTCGCAGGTCGCGGCCGTGCAGCCCGAGGGCGACCACGCCACCGACACGGTGCTGATCTGCGGCAGCAGCGCCTTCATGCGCGCAAGCACCAGGGCCTGCTGGGCCGTGTCGTCGCACACCACTGCGTAGCGGGCGCCGGCGCGCGTGGCCTCCTGGGCGGCGTTCCAGGTGAAAAGCATGCGCGCGAAGTCCACGATGCCCAGCGTGAACATGAGGAAGATGATCAGGCCCAGGGCGAACTCGACCGTCGTGGCGCCGCGGTTGTGGCGGGAGGTGCTTCTTCTCATGATGGCGCCCTCATGCTGGCGGTGATGTCGCTGAAGGCGATGTTGCCGTTCGCATCCGCGAAGACGACGCCCATCACCGAAGGGAACATCGAATGAAAGGTGTAGCCGCTGACCCGGATCGTCACCGTTGTGATGATCGGCGCCGCGCCGGCCGACTGCCAGGTGCAGCAGGTGCCGGCCGGCACGTTCGACAGGCTCAGCCCGCGCGCCAGCGGCGAACCCGTACCGGCCGTGTTGCCGTACACCACCAGGTTGCGCGCCTCGGTGATCTTCGTGCCCGGCGTCTGCACCGACATGTAGCGCACCGCGTCGCGGGTCGACTTGACCACCGCGTTGTACTCGTACATCGCGCGGCCGAACTCTGTGGTGATGAAGGTCAGCAACAGCAGCAGCGGGATGATCAGCGCGAGTTCGACAAGCGCTACGCCCTGCTGTGCACGACGAGACGGTTTCATGGCGTGCCTCCTCTTCCTATCTCACCAGGACCGGAACCAGCGGCCCGGCCGATCCGCCCGCCAGCCCGCTGGTGGTGCAGGGGCTGCCGGTCGCACCGGCGTTGCCGAGGAATTCCAGCTGCACGTCGGTCATCGGAATGCTCAGCGGCTGAAGCATCAGCATGCAGAGGTAGTCGATCACGTGGTTGCCGCCATCGATGACCGGTACCGTCACGAAGCGGCGGTCGAGGCCGTACTGCATGTGGCCGCCGGCGACGTTGCCCGGGTTGGCCAGCTTCTGGAAACTGTTGAGCGACAGCCCAGTGATCGATTCGCAGCTGTTCGCGCCCTTCACCTTGGTGCCGGTGTCGGCGCACGACGCGAAGGCGGCGCGCTTCGTCAGGTAGTTCTGACCAGTCCCTGAGCCCGGGGATGGGCCGTTGTAGGCGTTGAACTGCGCGGGCCAGTTGAGCGAGGTGTAGGCGTAGCCCGTGTAGTCAGGGCGGCCCGTACTCGGATCGCCGCTGTTCTTGTAGATGCCGAAGCGCTGGTTCCACACGTCGGCCACCGAGGTCTGCACGCCAGGAGTGCCGATCGTGTCGCCGACCTTGGCGCCGCATCGGCCGTTGAGCTCGGCTTCGGTCTCCGACGCGCTGTTGCTGCCGTCGAGATTGGCCCAGCCGATCTGCCCGCCGGCGGCGGCGTTCTGCGCCATGATGAGCGTCACCCACTCGCCGACCACGAAGCCATAGTTCGGCGCCACGCCACCGGTCTTGGGCTTCGCCGCTACGGGAATGGGGCAAGCGCTCTGCGCGCTGGCACGGGTGGCGACCGCTCTTGCGGTGACGCTGCGCGTCCCGGGGTTGCCGGCCGTGTCGCCCGAGAAGGCGCCCATCGCCTTCATGAGCCAGATGCTGATGTTGGGTTGGGTATGCACGCACTGGGCATAGCGCGCGAGGGCGGGCGTCGTGGTGACGGCATAGGAGGCGTCGCGGAAGGTGATGTCGCTCGCGACGATCTGGCCCTGCCCGCTCCAGGTACTCGACTGCATGTTCACGCGGTTGGCATTGCCGGCGGTCTGGCCTGCGCTCGTTGCACGGGTGATCGCCGTGCCCTGTCCGTCGAGCTCGCGCGCAGCGGACAGGGCGCAGCTGTCTACAGCTGTCTGCAGCTCGGTCTTGACCACGAACAGATGCCCGAAGTCCAGGGCGATGCCCATGAACCCCATCAGGAACAGCAGGATCAGCGCGGCTGTGACGATCATCGCGCCGCGCTGGCGGCGGTGATGGCGGCAGGTGGACATGGTCAGCTCCCTGGTTGAGTGAGCGCGCGCAGCGGCCGGGTCAGGTGCAGCTCGTGCCGCCCAGACATGTCGTGACACGGTCGATGAGAGCGCCCAGAGCAGTGCCGTCGGACAACGCTTGCAATGCAACCACCAGCGCGATGGAAACCACGGCGATGATCAGTGCGTACTCGACCACTTGCGCACCGCTCTCGTCTGTCAGAAATGACTTGAACATGATGATGAACCCCGGTTCGTTGTTGACGAAGAATGCGTGGGAGCGAACGGGGAGATGGAACGAAGCGGGCCATGTGACATGGACCCGCTTCCCTCCCCGAAGAACTGCTTACTGGCAGTTCGTCCCCGTCAGGCAGGTCGTGACGCGAGTGATGAAACTCGTGAAACCGCCGTTGTTGGCCGTGAGGCCCTTCAGCGCGACAACCAGCGCGATCGAGACGACCGCGATGATCAGCGCGTACTCGACGACCTGGGCGCCCTCTTCTTCGCGCAGGAAGCCTTGGGTCGATTGGCCGATGGCCTTGAAAAAGTTTTGCATGATTCGTTCCTTTCGAGGTTTGAACGGTTGGAAATCAGGTTCGAGAAAACATGAATGAGGGAAGAAAGTTCGTTTCGATTCGTGTCACTCTCCTTTCCGCGTGAGTCCCGAGGAAGCGGGCTTGGCTAATGCAATGCGTGCGTTCATCACTTCGAGGCGCCGGCGCCCTGTCCGCCGATCTGGCCACCGATGTTGATGACGTTGACCGCCGGCGGCGGCGTCTTGTACGACTCCTGGTACTGGTGCATCGCCTCGCGCGATGCGCGCCCGTCCATGCCGGTGACGGGGTCGCCGTTCTTGCCGGCGTTCGGGTTGATGGTCATCTTCTTCCTTGCGTCCCGCACCGCGTCGCCGAAGCGCGCGTCGTAGTTGGGCGTGACGGTCGAGCAGCTGGCGCCGAGAAGGCAGACGAGCCCGACGGTGATCGATCTGATGATGAACATGACGGTGCTCCTCACGGGGTTTCGCTGGCGGGGGCGGCCGGGGCCGGGGTCGAGCTCTCGAGGGCGCCGTTGAGATAGACCTCGGCACGGCTCGGAACGACGTGGTTGTCCGTCGGCACCCGCGGCGACTCGGCAAGCGGACGCACCAGGCGCGGCGTGATGACGAACATCAGCTCGGTCTGTTCGTTCTGGAATTCGGTGCTGCGGAAGAGCGCGCCCATCACCGGCACCTCGCCGAGGCCCGGATAGCGCTTGATCGTCTCGTTCACGTTGCTCTTGATGAGCCCGGCGATGACGAAGCTCTGGCCGTCGTTGAGTTGCACGGTGGTGTCGGCGCGCCGCACCGTCAACGAGGGCAGCACGGCGGTGACGCCCGAGACGGTAGTGAACGGAGAGCCGGTCTGCGTCAGGTCCGACACCTCGGACACCAGCTTGAGGTTGACGCGGTCGCCGTTGAGCACGGTCGGGGTGAACTTGACCCCGATACCGAACTCCTTCTCCTCCAGCGTGATGTTCGTCCCACCGCCGCCCGCGGCGTTCTGCGCCACCGGAATGAAGATCTTGCCGCCCGACAGGAAGCTGGCCTGCTGCCCGCTGATGGCCATGATGTTCGGCTCTGCGAGGATACGCACGAGCCCGTCGTCCTTCTGGCCGTCGATGGTCAGCGAGGTCCGCCCGATGCGCAGCGCCTGCGCCAGGCCGGCGCCGGTGCTCAGGAAATTGGAGATCAGCGAATAGTTGTTCAGGCCGCCGTTGCCGGTGCGTGCGATGCCCACGCGCGAACCCAGCCTGTCGAGCAGCGTCTTGCTGACCTCGGCGATCTTCACTTCCAGCATCACCTGCTGCGGCGTCGCCACGCGAAGCAGGTTCACCACCTTCTTGCCGTCGGCGCCGTAGGCCGAGGCCAGGCTCATCACGTCGTCGAGCTTGAGCGCGTCGCTGATCTCGCCGGTGAGCACGATGGACTTCTCGGCGCTGCGCACCTGGATGCGGCGCTCCTCGGGCATCAGTTCGGCCAGCTTGGACTGCAGGGCCATCGGGTCGATGGTGACGATGACGTCCTTGATGTAGCAGGTGCCATCGGCGCTTTGCAGCACCACGTTCATCGAGCCCGCCTGGCGGCCCCGGAAGAACAGGTCGGTCGGGCTCAGCAGCGTCACGTCGACGTCCGCGACGCCGTCGCTGGTGTTCGCGTTGGCCGCGGGTGCCGCGACGGGCTGCATGCCGGCGGGCACTGCAGCCGCGGCGGCCGCCGGCACAGGTGCGCGGCTCGGCGGCTGGCCGCTGACCACGATGCGCACCACGCGCGCCTTCAGCGGGATGACCACCGACTTGCCCAGCACGGCCTGGGTCGGCTGGTCGTCGGGAATGATGGCGGTGCATCGGCGGCTGCCGCTGGCAGCGGCAGAGGCACTGCTGCTGCCTGCCGCCGCGGCTTGCGTGGTGGCGGTGGCTGCGGCGGGCATGGCGCCCGCGGCCGAGGCGGTTGCCGCGACCTCGGCGCCCATGGCGGGAGCCGCCACTGTCGCGAAGGCCGCCAGCAGGCTGGCGAGTGTTGTGGGGATATGGCGCACTTGGTGTTCCTCCTGTCGAATGTCGAACCGGTTCAGAAACAGGTCAGCGAGCTGCCCGCGTGCTGGATGATTTCCACGCACTGGGAAGCCGGCGTCGCGGCGGGGCCCGGGCGATGGGCGCGCGGCCGGGCCGGTGCCGGAGCAGGCGCGGTCGCCGCGACCTGCACGAGTTCCTTGGCGCCGAAGAGCTGGCCCTTGGTGATGCCGTCGGTGGCCACCGTGGTCTTGTCCATCTGGTTGCGAAGCACCAAGGACAGGGTGCCTACGCTGCGGGCCAGGTCGAGCTTCTCGGAGTCTTCCAGCGAGAGCTCCAGCGTCACCGCGCTCACCACCTTCGGCTTGGTGTCGTCGCGGTTGGCTTCCTGCGCCACCGCCAGCACCAGCACCTTCTCGAGCACGGTCTTGCTGATCTGCAGTGCTTCTTCGCCGCGGCCCTTGTCCTGCTGGGCGTTGACCATCACGTCCACGTAGTTGCCCGGCAGCGCGAAGCCCGCCACGCCCACCACGTCGTTGACGCGCACCGTCATCGCCCGCTTGCCGCTGGCGATCACCGCCGAGAGCCCGCCCTGCGTGCCCACCGGCGCCAGCTTGCCTTCGATGACCGCTTCGCCGCGCAGCACGCCGACCTTCACCACGCGCTCGTCCAGCGCCTTGATGTCGCTGAACGCGCCGTTCGGCACCGAGGCGCTGGGCCAGTCGATCGTCGTGAGCATCTGCGGGTTGACGCGGCTGCCCAGCTCGATGTCTACCGCCGCCACCACGACCTTGTTGGACGCGATGCCGCCCTGTTTGGAGATCCACCCCGCCGCATAGACGGCGGCCGCCAGCCCCGTCAGCAGGGCCAGAAGGATCAGCCCGATCGCCTTGATGTTCTTCATGTGAACCTCCGTCGCAGATGAGATGAGATGAAAGGGAAAGTGAAGGGGCTAGACGTAGCCCAGCTGGTGCGCGAGCACTTCGACGACCGTGCCCGCCGCGATGCAGATGCCGTAGGGCAGCCTTCCGATGGACTGGCTGGCGCCGATGCGTCCCGAGGGACGGATGCCGACCATGCCCGACAGCATCACGCCCTGTGCCGCGTCCTTGACGTTGGTCAGCATGCGCACCACGCGGCGCTGGTGGATCGCAAAGACCATGGCCGCCACGCCGCCGGCAATGAAGGTGAAGAGCACCGCCATCAGCGCCTGCTCAGGCCCGATGAAGGCGCCGGCCATGGCCATCAGCTTCACGTCGCCGGCGCCCATCACTCCGATCACGTAGAACGGCACCATCGCCGCGAAGCCCACGCCCAGCCCGCCGAATGCGCTTGCGGCCCCCACGGCGGGGGTGCGCGCGGCCAGCGTTCCGTAGACCAGCGCGAAGAGCGCGCCGCCGAAGGTCAGCCAGTTGGGAATGCGGTAGGAGCGCCAGTCGCTCACGGCGGCCGTGGCCAGCAGCGCCAGCAGCACGGGCATGCGAAGGTCGGTGGCCAGCATCGCCAGCAGTTCGAGAACGGCGTCGAGTTCCTGCATGTCGGTCTCCACGGGTTCAGGCAGTGCGCCGGATGGCGAGCAGCAGGAGCAGGCACACGACCATCACCAGCGCGCCGATGAGCGCGAACTCCATGAACGACATGCCGGCGTCTTCGCGCAGCAGGTTCATGAAGGTCGTCGGCAGCAGTGCGAGCAGTTCCATGCGTATCCCCTGGTTGTAGTGACCGGCCTGGAGCGCCTGTTGCCCGGCTTGAGCTTCGGCGTTCGGCCATGGGGATGAATGTAGAAATCGGCCCGCTTTCGCACATGAGCAAGGCGCCCTTTTGTGGGGGAGTCAAAAACCCCGCCCGCGCGGGCCAGGAAGCAGGACAAAGCGCCCGGGTGCGGCGTGACAACGGATAGATGGCCGAACGGAGGGTCTGAAGGCCCGGCCGCCGCCGTCCGGCGCGGCCGCGGTAGAGCGCTGCGCAAGGCTTTTGCAAGCGTGGACACGGGGATACCCGAAGCGCCGCCGCAGATTCGATTACTTCGGTTGCTTCTGGTTTCTAGCGCCCTTGATGCCTCCTCGAATGCCGCGATTCCGCTTGCCGCCATCGTGTGGCGCAAGCGTTTTTCCGTCTTGCCGGAAAGGCTCGCGGCCATGCCTTTCGCCATAGCCTCGCATTACCCAGCACAGGGCATTTTTCATTGCTTCCCCGGCGCAGAAACTGCACTCCGGTCGTCACGCAAGCCACTCCACACCGCGTCACAGACCGTCAGCTGATAGCCGGGTGGTCCGGCGATCGGGTTTGTTCCACATCACTCGAGGAAGCATCATGAAGAAGACTCTCATCGCCATCGCCGTGGTCCTTGTCGGCAGCGTCGCCTCGGCAACGGTCGGCAGCACCGCGGTCGCCGCGACGTCCACCACGACCGGCTCTTCCAGCTCCGCCGGATCGACCGCCGCCAGCTCCGGCACGGGCAGCGCGCTGAGCTACAACTCGGCCACGTCGAGTTCGGCAGCCAATGCCAACGCCTCGGGCGGCGCGTTCGCGGTTCCGGGCTTCGCCATCGGCGGCGCGACGGCAGGCGGCTCGGCAACCACCACCGGCCGCGTGACCAGCATGGCGGTGACGACCGGCAACGGCCTGGCCACCGGCGGCGCCAACGCTTCGGCCAACGCGACCTCGGCGGGCAACGCCAACTACTCCGCGGGCGGCGCCACGCACGTCAGCGGCAGCGCTGGCGGCGCTGCCTCCTCCACCACCAACAACACGGCGGCAACGGCCGCCGGCCCCGGCGGCGGCATCGCCCTGGTGACCCGTACCTCGACCACGACCTCCGGCTACAACGCCTCGTCCGGCGCTATCAACGGGCCCATCAACGGCACGAGCACCTCGGCCACGGCAGGCTCCACCGGCGGCTCCTTCGGCGTCACCAACTTCGCATGGGGCAACGCCGGCGGCTTCACCAACGGTGGCGGCACCGGCGGCACGGCGGGCGCGAGCTCGACCGCATCGGCTCCCTGAACCTTGCCTTGCGCAAACCGGTTGCTGAACCTGGAAATGGGGAGAGCGGCAGGAAACGCCCTCTCCCCGGTCCTCAAAGGAGTCGAAAAAATGAAGAAGCTGCTTTTTCTTTCACTGCTGACCTTCTCCGTGGTGGCCATCGCCCAACAGACCAACACCAACACCAACACGGGTGCGAACAACGGGTCGTCGAGTTCGGCCACGACGTCGGCCCAGGGCAACAGCCAGTCGGTGACGTTTTCGAGCCCGGCGAGCGTGACCACCCAGTCGACGATGACCAGCAACCAGAACGTCAACAACACCGGCGCGACGACGAACACCGTCGACTACCGCGGCAGCTACACGATCAAGAACGTGCCGTCGGTCAACGGACCCAACCTGACGACGAGCAACGACACCTGCATGGGCAGCAGCAGCGCCAGCGCGAACGGGCCTGGCGTGGGCCTGAGCTTCGGCACCACCTGGACGGACGAGCACTGCAAGCGCCTGAAGATGAGCCGCGAGCTCTGGAACAAGGGCATGAAGGCAGCGTCGCTGGCCATGGACTGCATGGACCCGGCCGCGATGGCCGCGCTGGAGATGACCGGCACCAAGTGCCCGCAGTCGATGACGGCGGAAGAGCGCGTGACGGCCTACGGACCGCAGGCATCGGCCAGCGGCGCTGCCGCCTCGCCGCCTCGCGCGGTGGCTGCAGCGGCCCCTGCCCCGGTGGCTCCGCAGCCCGTGGCTGCCACTTCGCCGGCCGCCCCGGCTCCGCTGCCGCCGCCTCCCGCGCACACCGAGCACACCGCGCAAGCCTCGCCTGCCCCGCAGCAGCAGGCCGCGGCAGCCTCCGAAGACACGGGCGTGGTCACGATGCCCGTCGTCAGCGCCACGGTGACGCCGATCGACCCGGGCGAAGTCGCCTCCATCCGGGCCGCGTCGCGCATGCTGGACCAGCGCTCCGACGACATCGCAACCGCACCGCGCTCGGCCCCCGCCGCGCAATGACCGCACGGGGCGCCAAATGACCAGGACCGTATTCCTGCTCTGGCTCGCGGCCTGCTGCGCTGCCACCACGGCGGCGGCAGCGGCCGTGCAGCAGCCGCTGCGCGTCGAGCGGATGAACATGGGCAGCGGCCTGCAGAACGCGCGCGGCACCGAGAACGCGCTGCCGGTCGGCGCCCTCGGCGTGTGGCACGTGCCGCAGTACCTGCCGGGCTACCCCACGGCCGCGACCATCTGGCCGCGCGTGATCGTCATCCAGTGCACGGAAGACCTGTGCGCGGGCTACACGATCACGCCCGAGCTGGGGCGCGGCGAGTATCTTTTCTTCGTGCCGGCGAACAAGTAGCCGGGAGCGTGTTCACTGCGTGCCGCCTTTTCCAAGGCCGGCGCGCAGCGATTGCGCGGTGGCGTCTGCCGCGTCGATCCGCCGTTGCAGCTCCTCGTTGACCACGCCGACCAGCGCCGCGAGTTCGGCCCGGCTCGGATAGACCTCCTGTGTGTCTCCCACCCCTTGCTGGACGATGAGCTTTTCGAGGCACGCGTACGCGCGCTGCATCGATTGAAGGCCGCCGATGTCGTCGCATAGCTGCAATGCGAGCAGCTCAGCGCTCTGTGAGGCGGAGGATTCGGAAGGGGAAGAGACGCGCGCGGATGCGCGAGCGGATGCAGCCATGAGTGGGCTCCAATGGTTTCGGTTTGCTGAAACCGACGCACCCGAGTCCAAGCGGAGGCGGCGGCTCGACGGGTTGGACTACCGGGAAACCACTTGCGTGAAACCGGCCGGGCTTGCGCCCGCCCATCGAGCCGCCAAAACTGGAAGCACGAACGACGAAGCCGCAGACCCTGCGGGGTGACTGCGGCTTGCGTCGCAGCGGTTTCAACGGGAGTCCAATCCCGATCACGCCTCTTTTTGACGTGACCGGCGCAGTATAGCCACGCCCAAACGAGGCGGCGGCCCGACGAGTTGGCCTACCGGGAAACCACTTGCATGAAACCGGCCGGGCTCGCGCCCGCACGTCGAGCCGCCAAAACTGGAAGACAGCCTCAGGGAATGCTTCGCGCCACCACGCCCAGATCGCGCCAGGCCTCGGGATGGCAGCTGAAGATCAGGATCTGGTGCCGCTGCGCGGCGTCGTACAGCACCCGCTTCATCTGCCGCAGGCGCTCCTCGTCGGTGTTGACCAGCGCGTCGTCAAGGATCAGCAGCGTCGGTTTGTTCGCTTCCTTCAGCAGGTCCGCGTAGGCCAGCCGGGCGACCACGCCCATCTGCTCGCGCGCGCCCACGCTGAGTTCCTCGAACTCACCGCTCTGCGCGCCGCGCAGGCCCTGGCGCGTGATGCGACCGGGCGAGAGATCGTCGCCGACCTCGATCTGCGCGCCGGGGAAAAGAATCTGCAGGTAGTGGTCGAGGTGCTTCTGCAGCGGCGCGCGCAGGCGCCGCGCCAGGGCGGAGCGCTTCTCGCGCAGCAGCTTGAGCAGATGGTCGAGCGCCCTCGCCCGGCGTTCGAGTTCGGCGCAGCGGCGCGTGGCGTGCTCGAGTTCTCGCTGCTTTTCCGAGGCGGCTTCTTCCTGGCCGAGGGCGCCCTTGGTTTCCAGCTCGACTTCGAGCCGGGTGATCTCGTTGGCGCGCTGGCTATGCGCGGCCTCGGCCTGCCTTGCGCTGCGCTCCAGCCGCTCCACGTCCTGCGCGAGCACGGGCAGGTTGACTGTCTGCAGGCGCTGGGCCAGTTCTGAGAGCTTGTCCTGCATGGCTGACTGCTGCGCCAGCGCGTCGGTCAGTGCGCCGCCGGCTTCGGTCTTTCTGCCGGCGCGTGCGGGGTCGTTGAGGGTGGCCTTGACTGCGGCGAGTTCGTCTTCGGCGGCCTTCACCTGTTCGCGTGCGTTGCCGGCCGCGACCTTGGCGTCGTTGAGGGCGGCGGAGGCTGCCTCCAGCGCGGCGCGCGCGGCGGCTTCTTCCGATTCGGCCGAAGGCACTGCGATGCCTGCAGCTGGCGCGGGCGGCATCGCCTGCAGCACCTGCCGGGCCTCGGCGAGACGTGCTTCACGCGTCGCCACGTCGGCGGCGAGCGTGCCCAATCCCTTGGGGGCCAGTGCTGCCAGCACTGCTTCTGCTGCGCCGGCTTCACCCTTGCGCAGCACCTGCTGCCGCGCACGCTCTTCGACCGCCGCCAAGCTTTCGGCGCGCAGGCCCTGCAGCAGCGCCGCAAGCTGGTCCCGCGCACGATCGCGTTCGATGGCGATGCTTTCGAGGTCCGCGCCGCCCGGCAGCACGCTGATGCGGCCCACGCCTTCGATCTCGATGTCGGTGCGGGCGATGACGGTCTGGCGCTGCGAGCCCGTCAGCTCAGTTCCTGCGACGCGGACCTTGGCGCCGGGCTGCAGTTCGAACTCCAGGGCCGTCGCCACCGCGTCGAGCCTGGCCTGCGCCGTGCGAAGCGCGTCCGCGCACTGCCGCAGCCGCTTGAGTTCGCCTTCGGGCACCGCAAGCGCCTGTGCCTCGGCCTGCAGCCGGGTGACTTTCTCCTGCTCGGTCTTTGCCTTCTCGTGGCTTTGCGAGAGCGCGGCAAGTTGCTCGGCTAGGCTTTCGACGGTCTTCTCCTGTGCGATGCGTGAGGCAGCTTGCCGAGCCAGGCGCAGGTTCTCGCGAGCTTCGGCATCGGCCTTCGTGGCGGACGCATGGCGCGGCTCCCACGCCTGAAGTTCGCCGAGCGCCTTGGCCAGGACTTCCTGCGTCTTCCGCAGGTTCGCCTCCCGCTGGGCGAGAGAGCCTTCCTCGCGCTCCATCGCCTGCAGCTGGGTGCGCCATGAATTCACCTGCGCGGCGATCTGCCTGAGCGCGGCTTCCTGGGCGGTCTTCTTCTCGTCCAGGCCCCGGGCTTCGTCGAGCCGCTGCTGCGCGACGACGAGCTGCTCCCGCAATGCGGCCCATGGTCGCGCGGCTTCGTCGCGCTGGTGGTCGCGCCGCAGATTGGAGAGGCGGTCGACGCCCGATTGATACGCCTCGATGTCGGCATGCAGCCGCTCGAGTTCGGCTTCGAGTTCCGTGCGCAGCTTGAGAGCATCGGCGTAGGCGCCACGTGGAACGCCGGTGGTTTCTGTGAGCAGCTCTTTGCGCTCCGCCTCCACCGCCTTGAGCACCGCGTCACCATTATTAGAGGCCAGTTCGCCCAGCGATTCGCCGAGCGCGTTGCGCAGATGGTCGCTGGCAAAGCCCACCGCGCTGGCGATGTCGTGCGAGGTGCCCTGCTTGATCCACAGCAGCCCCGGAATGCCCATGTGCTCGGGCGTGCTGGCGCCCTTGCCCGGAAAGCGGAAGCCCAGCAGGGCCGCGAGGTGGTCTTCGGCGACGGCGCCGTCCATGGCTCTGCCGTCGATCACCAGTTCGCAGCGCTTCTTGCCCAGGAAGGCCTTGGTGAGCCGGTAGCGCTTGTCGTCGAGCTCGAAATCGACTTCGACCATGGGCGTCGCCGAGCTTTCGCCCCAGGGCCGCAGATGCTCGACAGCGCTGGAGCGGTGCCGCTCGAAGAAAGCGGCGCGTATCGCCTCTGCGACGGTCGATTTGCCCGATTCGTTGGGCGCGGCGAAAAGATTGAGCCCGTCCGTCAGCCCGTCGATTTCGAGCGGCGCGCGGAAGAGCTTGAAGTTCTCGATGCGAAGGCGCTGCAGCTTCATGCGGCCGCTCCCGGCTGCGTACCGAGGATGTGCGCGAGCGTGAGCAGCGCGTCGCGCGCCAGCTCGGCATCGGTGCCGCCCTGCTGCTCGCGCAGCGCCTGCAGCGCCTCGCCGACGAAGCCGTCGGCGTGCAGTGCCTGTATGTCGTCTTCGGTCGGTTCCAGCCGCAGCGCTTCACCTTCCCACACCAGCGCGCGGGCGCGGGCGCGCGCGGCATCGAGGGCTGCGTTCAGCCGGTTGTGGCCGGCAAGGTCGCAGCTGCCCAGGGCGCGCAGCTGCAGCACGTCGCCGCTGCCGATCTGCTCGAGCTTGCGCACCAGCTCGTCGATGTCGGAGGGCACGGCGAGCCGGGGTTCCCATTGCTGCCAGTCGAACTGGCCGGTGCGGATGGTTTCGACCACGGGCGGCGCGCCGGCGCCGGCGATGCCGACCAGCAGCGCCTGGCCGGAGTCGTTGGCCCTGAATCGGTCGGTTTCGGGCGTGCCGGCGTACCAGGTGCGCTCGTCGATCTGCCGCGTGCCATGCCAGTCGCCGAGCGCGAGGTAGTCGAGTCCGGCCTGCGCGGCGCGGCCGGCGGCGATGGGGTTGGTCGAGTCGATGTCTTCCGAGAGGATGCCCTGCACGCTGCCGTGCGCGAGGCCGATGCGGGGGAGGCTTTCATCCTCCGGCTCGGCGGCCGCGAACCACTCGGTGAGGTCGCCATAGGTGTGGCGCTGCGTGAGCGGCGCGGGCAGCAGCGTGAACTTGCCGGCCACGGTGTGCGGCCTGGGTTCCAGGCAGCAGACGACGTTCGGCGCGATGGCGCCCAGCCGCTGCGCGCGGCTCCAGACGGATTCGCTCAGCGCCGAGTCGTGGTTGCCCGGAATCAGCAGCCACGGTCCGGCAAAGCCCTGCATGGCGTTGAACATGCGGCGGATGGTCTTGTCCGAGACGGTCTGCAGGTCGAACACATCGCCCGCGACCAGCACGGCGTCGACCTTGCGTTCGCTGGCGATGGCGGCGAGCCGCTCGACGGCCTTGAAGCGCGCCTCGAAGAGCGCCGAGGCGTCGTCGGGCTCGAACTGGGAAAACACGCGGCCGATCTGCCAGTCCGCGGTGTGGAGCAAAGAAATCATGCGTCGTGGCCCTCCCTTTGCCTGTCGCGTCTGCATCGTCCGGGTCGGTCCCGAACAGCGAGCATCTTAGAGGGCGCGCACGATCGTCCGCGGTGACGACACCGTGCGGGGCGGACGGATCAGATCAGGCCTGGGAGTCGGCCCCGGCCGAGCACTCCTGCAGCAGCGCGGCCGACTGGGTGACCTGCTCGGCGATCTGCTCGCGCAGCGGCCGCCACTCGAGGCTGAAGGGGGCAAGGAGCAGCCACTGCATGGTCAGAGCCAGCGCGATGCCGAGAATGACGAACATCCAGTGCACGAGTTCCATCGCCGCCCCTTTTCAAGAATCAGCGGGAGTCTGATCACTTCGCAGGCATCGCGATATCGCCAATTCGGGGGATGCCGTTCGCCAGAGATCGCCCACCGCCTCCGGCCGGACGACTCGCTTCAGCTCACTTCGCCGGCAGGTACTGGCGCGGATCGACAGCGTTGCCGCGGTAGCGGATCTCGAAGTGCAGGCGCGCGCGCGTGCCGTCGGAGCTGCCGATCTCGGCGAGCTTCTGGCCCTGCTTCACCTGCTGGCCCTGCTTGACCTGCACGGCGCGCAGGTTGGTGTAGACCGACATATATGAACCGCCGTGGTCGACCATCACCACGCTGCCGTAGCCGCGCAGCGTTTCGGTCACCGCCACCTTGCCCGCTCCGATGGACGCCACCGGGTCGCCGAGGCTGCCGCCGATGTCCACGCCCTTGCTGCTGGTGCCGTTGAAGCCCGCGATCACCGGGCCCTGCGAGGGCCAGGTCCAGTCGCTGCGGCGGGATGCGGGCGGCGCGACCGGTTCCGGTGCCGAGGCTCGCGGCGGCCGGGGGCGCTCCGCGCGTTCAGGCCTCTCGGGGCGCTCGGGCCGTTCGCGGCTCGGCGGCGGCTCCGACGAGCCGGCGCCGCCCGGAGGAACCACGCGCAGCACCTGGCCCGCTTCGAGCTTGTCGGGGTCCTGGAGATTGTTCCAGCGCGCGATGTCGCCGGGCGAGCGCCCTGCCCTCGATGCGATGCGATAGAGCGTGTCGCCCGGCTGGACGACGTATTCGCCCGGCCCCGCCACTGGCGCCTTGGGAGACGTGGAGCATGCCGCCACCACCAATGCCGCCGCGAGCACAGCGCCCGCGCGCCAGTTCCTTCCTGTCACAACCACCACCGGATTCCTTCCTGCACAACCTGGATTGCGCGCTGCCGGGTGCCCCGGAACCGCGCTCGAAGAATGCGCGAAGGCTAACAGCAGTCGCGAGCCGCTCCGGTGGCTTCGGGGCTTTTTCGCTGCGGGCCGCTCATTCGACAGCAGGTCCTGGCAACGGTGGCGAATTGCCTGAAAAGCCAATTTGGGAAAACGGTTCCGGTGCCGTGGAACTACACCGGGTAATGGGATGTCGCGAAATTCATTGCAATCCCTGCAAGCTGGATTCTCCGGTCTCGCCCAATTTTCAATGCCTTTTTCAATTTTCAGGTTTTGTTTGAATATCTTTTATACGGTTACAGCCTCTGCCAATTAAAAACAGTCTGCACCGGGAGGATGTTTCATTTTTCGACGACTTTTCCGGTGCGGTTTCCGCATGGTTCGCCGGCCCGCCTGGAGGCATCGTCCAGACCACCCCTCATGCGCCCGCCGCAGCGCTTCGGCCCCTGATTCCCCCTGAATCTCCCCTTGAGTACCTTGCTTCTACCGGGCTTCCCCGATGCCCGGAGAGCGTCGTCCGGCACCCTTTTCACCGCGAACGGCGCATCAGTTACCCCGTCCGGGACGATTCGGGTAGTACGTTTTAGAAATAACTTTATCCAGTTGTAACTTAAGCCTTAAGTCCCCACATCGGCAGTTGCAAACACCCTAGGATGAAGACACGAAAAAAGCGCGGACCATCTCCTGCTCTTTCAATTAGGCGAATGGATTTTCCATTCGCCTGATTGCTTTCGCCGTATTTCTTTTGGGATATTTACGTGGAAATTCAAACTGTTTCGCAGGCGATGCAAGGTGCTCCGGAGCTGTCTCTGGAAGACCTGTTCGTGCCGCGATCCAATTCGAACGGCCTCACCGGCCGCCACGCTGGATCGGCGACGCTCTCCCCAATCCTCGCGCGCGACTGGACACGCTGGCTCGCCGCCAGCGGCCAGCTGCCCGACACGCCCTTCGTGGCCGCATGGCTGCTGCTGCAGTCGCGCTGGCTCGGAAGCCCGCGGGCCGTGCATGGACCCGTCGCCGTCGAGGTCGACGCAGCCAGGGCTGCAAGCGCCTGGCTCGCCGAACTGGACGGCATCCGCCGCTCGCTCCCAACGGAAGACGCCGACGCCCCCGTGCGCCTGCGCCTCGACGCAGCCACCGCCTCGCTTCACATGGACGCGGCCGCGAGCCTGATGGACCCGGCGGCGATCGACCAGCTGCTCGCAGCCCTCGCCGACACAGCCCATGACCTGATCGAGCGCCCGGACGCAGCCCTGAGCGACATCCGCACCCAGCCTCAAGCCGACCGAGCCGATCAGCTCGAAGGCTGGAACACCGCCCTCACACCCGTGGACCCGGCCCTGACCGTGCCCGCGATGTTCGCCCGCCAGGCAGCGACATCCCCCGACGCCATCGCCATCGCCCAGGGCGACGCACGCATGAGCTACGGCGAACTCGACCGCAGCTCCAGCGACCTCGCGCGGCATCTGCAAAGCCTCGGCGTCCAGGCAGGCGACAGCGTGGGCATGCTGCTCGACCGCTCGATGCCAGCCATCGTCGCCCAGCTCGCCATCCTCAAGGCCGGCGGCGCCTACGTGCCCGTGCCCACGGACTACCCGGCCGAGCGCATCGCCTACATGCTTGCCGAGGCCGGTGCGCACCGCGTGCTCGCGACGCGGGAGCACCGCCACCTCGTCCCCCCTCATCACGGCGTTTTTCTGGTCGACGAGCAGCAAGACAAGCAAAACCGGAGTTCATGGAATCCGCCGGCCATCGATGCCGAATCGGTGGCCTATCTCATGTACACCTCGGGCTCCACGGGCACGCCCAAGGGCATCGAGATCTGCCATCGCTCGATCCTGCGGCTGGTGGTGGGCGTGGACTACGTCGACCTCGCCCCGGGCCACGCGATGCTGCACGCGGCACCGCTGGGCTTCGACGCGGCCACGCTCGAGATATGGGGACCGCTGCTCAATGGAGGCTGCTGCGTCATCCACGACGAGCGCGTGCCCACCGGCGCGGGCCTTGCCCGCACCATCGAGCGCCACGGCGTGCACACCGCATGGCTCACGGCCGCGCTCTTCAATGCGGTGATCGACGACGACCCGGCGCACCTCGCCGGCCTGCGCCACCTGTTCACCGGCGGCGAGGCGCTCTCGGTGCCGCACGTGCGGCGCGCGCTCGCCGCACTGCCGCAGCTCACGCTGAGCAACGGCTACGGCCCCACCGAGTGCACCACCTTCGCAGCCACGCACCGCATCGCCGCGCCATTGCCCGAGGGTCTGCGCTCCATTCCGCTCGGCCGTCCGATCAAGGACACCGTGCTGCGCGTGCTGAGCCCGTCGATGGCGCTGCTGCCGACCGGCTTCGTGGGCGAGCTTTGCATCGGCGGCCACGGGCTGGCGCGCGGCTACCTTCGGCAGCCCGCGCTCAGCGCCGAGCGCTTCGTGCCCGATCCCTTCGGCGCCCCTGGCGAGCGGCTCTACCGCACCGGCGACCTCGCGCGCTGGCTGCCCGACGGCACCATCGAATTCATCGGCCGCCGCGACGGCCAGGTGAAGATCCACGGCCACCGCATCGAGACCGGCGAAGTCGAGGCTGCGATCCTCGCGCACCCGGCCATCCAGTCGTGCGCCGTGGTCGCCCGGCCCGACGAAAGCGGGCAGCTGCGCCTTGTCGCCTACCTGGTTTCGCGCTCTGCGCAAGAGCGGCTTTCGTGGGACGCCCTGCGCGCCCACCTCACCGAGCGCCTGCCGGCGGCGATGGTGCCCTCGGCGCAGGTGTGGCTCGCCCGGTTGCCCGTCACTCCCAACGGCAAGCTCGACCGCAAGGCACTGCCCGATCCGGCCGGCGAACGCCCCGAGCTTGCCCAGCCTTTCGAGGAAGCGCGCGACGCCGTCGAGCAGCGCGTGTGCGATGCCTTCGCGCGCGCACTGCGCATCGCGAAGGTCGGACGCAACGACAACTTCTTCGACCTCGGCGGCGATTCGCTGCTCGTGCTGCAGGTGCTGGCCGACCTGCGGCAGGACTCGGCGGTGCCGCTGTCGGCCAATCTTTTCTTCCGCAACCCCACGCCAAAAGCGATGGGTGCGCGGATGCAGCCGGCGAGCGATCAGCCCGCCACGGCCGCTGCGGCCGGTTCCAAGGATCGACCGACCGCAGCGGCCCCCCATCCTGAAGACGCCGTGGCGCTGATCGCCACGGCCGGGCGCTTTCCCGGCGCGGCCGACGTGGAGCAGTTCTGGGACAACCTCGTCGCCGGCCGCGACACGATCAGCTTCTTCGACGACGCCTCGCTCGATGCCGGCATCTCCGAGGCGCTGCGCAGCGACCCGGCCTACGTGCGCGCCCGCGGCGTGATCGACGGCATCGAGGACTTCGACGCCGCCTTCTTCGGCATCGGCCCGAAGGAAGCGCAGCTCATGGACCCGCAGCAGCGCGTGTTCCTCGAGATCTGCTGGGAGGCGCTGGAGCGCGCCGGCTACGTGCCCGACGCGGCGCCGGGCCCGGTGGGCGTGTACGCCGGCATGTACAACGCCACCTACTTCCAGCGCCACGTGAGCACCCGGCCCGACCTGGTGGAGCCGGTGGGCGAGTTCCAGGTGATGCTGGCCAACGAGAAGGACTACATCACCACGCGGGTGGCGAACCGGCTCAACCTCACCGGCCCGGCCGTCAGCGTGCACACCGCCTGCTCGACCTCGCTGGTGGCGGTGGCCCATGCCTTCCACGCGCTGCGCACGGGCCAGTGCTACATGGCGCTGGCCGGCGGCGCATCGGTCACCTGCCCGCCGCGCAGCGGCTATCTCTACAACGAGGGCTCGATGCTCTCGCCCGACGGCCACACGCGCAGCTTCGACGCGCAGGCCCGGGGCACCGTCTTCAGCGACGGCGCGGCCGTGGTACTGCTCAAGCGGCTGGCCGATGCGCAGGCCGACGGCGACACCATCTATGCCGTGCTGCGCAGCGCCTGCGTGAACAACGACGGCGGCGCCAAGGCCAGCTTCACCGCGCCCAGCGTCGACGGCCAGGCGGCCGTCATCCGCGCAGCGCTGGCGGCCGCCGACGTGGACGCGCGCAGCATCTCCTACGTGGAAGCGCACGGCACCGCCACGCCGATGGGCGACCCGGTGGAAGTGGAGGCGCTGGCCTGCGCCTACGCAGAGCACACCGACGCACTGGGTTTCTGCACGCTGGGTTCGCTCAAGAGCAACGTGGGCCACATGGTCACGGCGGCGGGCGCGGCGGGCCTCATCAAGACGGCGCTGGCGCTGCACCACGAGCAGATTCCGCCGACGGTGCATTTCAGCGCGCCGAACCCGGCGATCGACTTCGCGCGCACGCCCTTCCACGTCACCGCGAGCCTGCAGGAATGGCCGCGCACGCAACAGCCGCGCCGCGCGGGTGTCAGCTCCTTCGGCGTGGGCGGTACCAACGCTCACGTCATCGTCGAGGAAGCGCCGCCGCGCCCGGCCTCCCCTCCGGCCGTGGGCGACCAGGTGCTGCTGCTCTCGGCACGCTCCGAAGCCGCGCTGGGCGTGGCCGCCGGCCAGCTCGCCGCGCATCTCGAAGCCCGGCCCGAGCTGTCGCTCGCCGACGTGGCCCACACCCTCGCGGTAGGCCGCAAGGCCCACGCCTTCCGCCGCGCGGTCGTGGCCGGCAGCACTGCCGAAGCGGTGGCGGCGCTGCGCGATGCCGCCGCGCCGGGCGGCACCAGCGGCCGCGCCGCCCAGCGCGCGCAGCAGCTCGTGCTGATGTTTCCCGGACAGGGCGCGCAGTACGCCGGCATGGGCCGCAACCTCCATGCGAACGACCCGGTGTTCGCCGCGGCCTTCGACGACTGCATGGCCGCCTTCGCCGGCGCGACCGATTTCGACCTGCGCGAGCGCATGTTCTGCGACGACCCGCAGGCGCTGGCACCTACCGCCGCCACGCAGCCGGCGATCTTCACGCTCGAATACGCGCTGGCCCGCCGGCTCCTGGCACTGGGCGCACGGCCGCATGCGCTGATCGGCCACAGCGTCGGCGAGTTCGTCGCGGCCGTGATCGCCGGCGTGATGCGGCTCGAGGACGCCGCGCGGCTGGTCGCCCGCCGCGGCGCGCTCATGCAGGCGCAGCCCGCGGGCGCGATGCTGTCGGTGCGCATGGGCGCGGCCGATCTCGCCGGCCGCCTCAGCCCGAATCTCTCGCTCGCCGCCGAGAACGGCCCCACGGCCTGCGTCGCCGCCGGCTCCTTCGAGGACATTGCCGCGCTGCAGGCCGCGCTGGAAGCCGACGGCATTCCCAGCCGCGCGCTGCAGACCTCGCACGCCTTCCACTCGGCCATGATGGACCCGGCCGTCGCGCCCTTCGAGGCGCTGGTGTCCGGGGTGGCGCTGCGCGCGCCGCAGATTCCGATCTACTCGACGCTCACCGGCCAGCCGCTCGAAGACGCCGACGCCACCAGCCCGGCCTACTGGGCACGGCACCTGCGCGGCACGGTGCGCTTCTCGCCCGCCCTGCGCAGCGCGATGGCGCAGGTGCAGAACCCGCTCTTCGTCGAGGCCGGCCCGCGCAACACGCTCGCCACGCTGGCGCGCCAGCACGGCGCCGCCGCGGGCAGCGTGGTCGCTCTGCTGCACATGGAGCCCAACGGCGATGCCGACGAGGCCCGCACCCTTCGCCTGGCGCTGGCCCGCCTGTGGACCTGCGGCGCCGAGGTCGAACTCTCGCGCCTCATCGCCCGTGCCGGCGCACAGCGGGTGCGCCTGCCGACCACGCCCTTCGAGCGCAAGCGCTGCTGGGTCGACATCGCCCCGGCCGCTGTCCCTGCGCCCGCCGCCAGTCCCGCTGCTTCTCCCGTCGTCTCGTCCATCGCGGCTGCGCCCGTCGCCGCCGTCGTCGTCCCACCCATTGCCCTGGAGCCGATCGTGACCGCTGCTACGCCCTCGCCTCTTCCTCCACCAAACGCGTCGCCCATCGACACGCGCCTGCGCGCCCTGTTCGAGGACATCTCCGGCCTCGACATGGCGCAAGCCGAGGGACAGGCGCCCTTCGGCGAGCTCGGCCTGGACTCGCTCACGCTGACGCAGGCGGCCACCCAGATCAAGAAGCACTTCAAGGTCGCCGTCAGCTTCCGCCAGCTGATGGAGAACTACCGCAGCTTCGACGCGCTTTCCGCCTTCCTGCGCGAGAGCCTGCCGCCCGAAGCTGCGCCCGCGCCGGTTGCTGCAGCGGTTGCCCCGGTGGCTGCGCCAGTCGAAAGCGCGGTCTCCGTATCGCGGGCAATGCCGCAGCCGCAGCCCGTGCCGATGCCGGTCTACATGCCGATGCAAGGCAGCGTCGCCATGGGTGAGGCCCAGTTGCCGCAGCTGATTTCGCAACAGATGGAATTGATGCGGCAGCAGCTCGCGCTGCTGTCTGGGGCGGTTCCAGCCGCGCCGCTGGTGACGCTGCAGCCCGTGATGTCCGCTCAGGCCGCGCCCGCAGCCGCGGCCCCGGGAACGCCGGCCGTACCCGCCGCCACCACCGAAGAACCCGCCCAACCCGTGCGCTACGACGTGAGCAAGGCCTTCGGCGCCATCGCCCGCATCCACACCCAGCGCACCGCCGAGCCCAGCGGCCGGCAGAAGGCGCGGCTGGCGGCCTTCATCCGCCGCTACGTGGATCGCACGCGCAAGAGCAAGGAGTTCACCGAGTCCAACCGGGCGCACATGGCCGATCCGCGCGTGGTCAACGGCTTCAGGCCGATCACGAAGGAGATCACCTACCAGATCGTCATCGAGCGCTCCAAGGGCTCGAAGATGTGGGACCTCGACGGCAACGAATACGTCGACGCGCTCAACGGCTTCGGCATGAACATGTTCGGCTGGCAGCCCGACTTCGTGCTCGACGCGGTGCGCCGCCAGCTCGACGCGGGCTACGAGATCGGGCCGCAGCATCCGCTGGCCGCCGAGGTGACGGCGCTGGTGTGCGAGCTCACCGGCAACGACCGCGCGGGCCTGTGCAACACCGGCTCCGAGGCCGTGATGGCGGCGCTGCGCATCGCGCGCACCGTCACCGGCCGCAGCACGGTGGTGGTTTTCACCGGCTCCTACCACGGCACCTTCGACGAGGTGCTGGTGCGCGCCGGCAAGGGCGGCAAGGGGCTCTCGGCTGCTCCGGGCGTGATGAGCGGCATGTTCGGCGACATCCGCGTGCTCGACTACGGCACGCCCGAGGCGCTGGAGTTCATCCGCGAGAACGCGGGCGACCTCGCCGCGGTGCTGGCCGAGCCGGTGCAGAGCCGCCGGCCCGACTTCCAGCCGCGCGAGTTCCTGCACGAGCTGCGCGAGATCACCGAGAAGAACGGCTGCTGCCTGATCTTCGACGAGGTCATCACCGGATTCCGCACCGCGCTGGGCGGCGCGCAGGAGTTCTTCGGCGTGCGCGCCGACCTGGCCACCTACGGCAAGGTGATCGGCGGCGGCTTCCCGGTCGGCGTGATCGCCGGCAAGCGCGAGTTCATGGACGCGCTCGACGGCGGCGCCTGGCAGTACGGCGACGACTCCATTCCCGGCGTGGGCGTGACCTACTTCGCCGGCACCTTCGTGCGCCATCCGCTCGCGCTCGCGGCCGCCAAGGCCTCGCTCGTGCACCTGAAAGACGCGGGGCCGGCGCTGCAGTCGGGCCTCAACACCAGCACCGCCGCCATGGCCGCGGAGCTCACCGGCTGGTGCAAGGAGGTGGGCGCGCCGGTGGAGATTCGGCACTTCGCGTCGCTGTGGCGCGTGAGCTGGCTCGAAGACCACCCGCTGCAGGACCTGCTGTTCGCCATGATGCGCAGCCGCGGGGTCCACATCCTGGACAACTTCCCGTGCTTCCTCACCAGCGCGCATAGCGCCGAGGACATCGCCTTCATCCAGCTCGCCTTCAAGGAATCGGTCGCCGAGATGCAGGAATCCGGCTTCCTGCCGCGCCGCGCCGTCCCCGTCGCCGCCTTCGACAGGCACAAGCCGGCCGAGGAAGGCTCCGTGCTGGCCCGCGACATCGACGGCCAGCCGTTCTGGTACGTGCCCGACGCGGCCGCCGCCAGCCAGCAACACGTCAACGGAAAGGTCGCAGCATGAACGCCGTCCTCAAGCCCGCCGCGAGCGGTGGTGCCGTCGAGTGCATCATTCCGACCACGGAATCGCAGCGCGAAGTCTGGCTCGGCGCAACGCTGGGTTCCGAGGCCTCCATGGCCTACAACGAATCGGTGGTGCTGCGCCTGCGCGGCGAGCTCGACCGCCCGGCGCTCTCGCGCTCCATGGCCCGGCTGCTGGAACGCCACCAGGCCCTGCGCTCCACGATCTCGCCCGACGGCACCTGCATGCTGGTGAGCCACGCGGGCGGCAGCCCGATGACCGAGCACGACCTGGCCGGACTGGAGCCCGAGGCCCGCGCGCTGGCATTGAGCGATGCGCACGACGAGGCCGTGTGCACGCCCTTCTCGCTGGAGCACGGTCCGCTCTTCCGCGCCGCGCTCTACCGGCTCGGCGAGACCGATCACGAGCTGGTGATGTCGGCGCACCACGTGGTGTGCGACGGCTGGTCGTGGGCCGTCATCACCGAGCAGTTGGGCCATCTCTACGCCGAGGAAACCGGCACCGGGCTGAAGCTGAAGGCCGCGCCGCTCTTCTCCGACTTCGCCGCCGAGGAAGCCGCCGCCGCCGCGCACCCCGACATGCAGGCGCACATCGACTACTGGCTCGGCCGCTTCCCCGGCAGCCCGCTGCCGGTGCTCGACCTTCCGATGGACCGCCCGCGTCCGGCCGCGCGCACCTTCAACTCGCGCCGCGCCGAGCGGCTGCTCGACAGGCGGCTGGTCGCCGCCGTGCGCTCGGCAAGCACCAAGGCCGGCATCAGCCTCTTCACCGGCCTGCTCAGCGGCTTCGTGGCGACGCTGCACCGCCTCACGGGGCAGGACGACATCGTGGTGGGCATTCCGGCCTCGGGCCAGCTCGCGCACGACATGCCGGGCCTGGTCGGCCATTGCGTGAACCTGCTGCCGCTGCGCATCGCCGCGCACGCCGGCATGCGCTTCGACGCGCTGATGGACGAGTGCAGCACCGCCGTGCTCGACGCCTTCGACCACCAGGCGCTCACCTATGGCGCGCTGCTGGGCCAGCTCTCGCTGGAGCGCGACCCGAGCCGACTGCCGCTGGTGAGCGTGGCCTTCAACGTCGACCCCGACGTGGCCAGCAGCGCGCAGGCGTTCACCACGCTGGACGTGGTGCAGGACACCATCGCCCGCCGCTACGAGAACTTCGAGCTCTTCGCCAACCTGCGCCCGCACGAAGGCGGCCTGATGGTCGAGGCCCAATACAACACCGACCTCTTCGACGAGGTGAGCGTGCAGCGCTGGCTCGACATGTTCGAGTGCGTGCTGCAGTCGGCCTCGCACAGGCCCGACGAGACCGTCGGCCGGCTGGAGGTGCTCTCGGCCGAGGCCGCGCGCGAACTCATCGCGCTGCAGCCGGCACGCGTTCCGCTGGTCGGCGCGCCGCTGGCGCATGCGGGCTTCCTCGCGCGCGTGCCGATGCAGCCCGACAGCCCCGCGGTGCGCGACGGCGCCAGGAGCTGCAGCTACGGCGAGCTCGACGCGCTGTCCAACCGCCTCGCACGCGCCCTGCGCGCACGCGGCGTGGGCCGCGGCCAGCGCGTGGGCCTGTGCCTGGAACGCAGCCTGGAAATGGTGGTCGCGATGCTGGGCGTGCTCAAGGCGGGCGCCTCCTACGTGCCGCTGGACACCGCCTTCCCGCAGGCCCGGCTCGACCACTACGCCACCGACGCCAGCCTCAGCCTGATGCTGACCTCGTCGGACATCGCGGTCGCGCCGCGCGACTGGCGTGCCGACGCTGGCGCGCGCATCTTCGAGATCGACCGCGACAACTGGCGCCAGCTCTCCGGCGAGCCGCTGCCGCCGAGCGCGGACGACCCCGGCCCCGAAGACGCCTCGTACATCATCTACACCTCGGGCTCGACCGGGCTGCCCAAGGGCGTCATCGCCCATCACCGCGGCGTGGCGCACCTGCTGCAGTGGATGCAGCGCGAATCCAGCGTCGGGCCGCACGACCGCATCGCGGCGGTCACCACCCTGTCCTTCGACATGGCCGTGCCCGACCTGCTGCTGCCGCTGGCGGCGGGCGCCGAGCTGGTAATGGTCAAGCGCGAGGTCGCGATGGACGGCACGCGCCTGTCGCGCACGCTCGACGAGGAGCAGATCACCCTGCTGCAGGCCACGCCCGGCATGTGGCAGCTGCTGCTCGATGCCCAGTGGGCCGGCGGTGCGCCGGGCTTTCGTGGCTGGACTGGCGGCGAGGCACTGCGCCCGAGCATGGCGCTGGCGCTGTGCGAACGCATGGAAGGACTGTGGAACGGCTACGGGCCGACCGAGACCACCGTGTATTCCACCGCCTGGCATGTGCGCCCCGAGGAGATCGCCTCGCGCGGCGTCTCCATCGGCAGGCCGGTGGACAACACCGAGATCTGGATCCTCGACGCCGACCTGCAGCCCTGCCCCATCGGCGTGCCGGGCGAGATCTGCATCGCGGGCGAAGGCGTGTCGCTGGGCTACCTCGACCGCCCCGAGCTGACCGCCGAGCGCTTCGTCACGGTGCGCATCTTCGGCACGCCCAAGAAGGTGTACCGCTCCGGCGACCGCGGCCGCTGGCGCAACGACGGCCTGCTCGATCATCTCGGCCGGCTCGACTTCCAGGTGAAGGTGCGCGGCTACCGCATCGAGCCCGGCGAGATCGAGGTGCGCTGCTGCGAGGTCGAGGGCGTCTCGCGCGCGGTGGTGATCGCACGCGAGGACAACCCCGGTGACGTGCGGCTGGTGGCCTACCTCGCGCTAAAGCAGGGTGCGGGCTTCGACCTCGAGACGCTGATGGTGCACCTGCGCAAGCACCTGCCGGCCTTCATGCTGCCGCAGCACGTGGTGACGATGGATGTGCTGCCCAAGCTGGCCAACGGGAAGATCGACCGCGTCTCGCTGCCGGCTCCGCAGGCGGTGCCGCGAGACGAGGTGCGCCGCGGCGCCGGCCCGTGCAACGAGCATGAGCGCAAGGTGCTCGCGCTGATGGAGAAGGTGCTGAGCCTGCCCGGGCTGGACATGCACGACGACTTCTTCACCATGGGCGGCCATTCGCTGCTGGCCGCGCGGCTCACCACGCTGCTGAGCCGCGAGTTCCAGGTGACGGTGCCGTTGCGCACCCTGTTCGAGTCCCCCACGGCCGGGAAGCTGGCGGCGTCCATCCAGGCGCTGCAGGGCGCGGGCGTGGGGCTGCAGGCGCCCATCGGCCGCAGCATCGGGCGCACCACCGCGCCGCTGACCATGGCGCAGGAGCGCATCCGCTTCATGGAGCAGCTGCACCCCGGCCGTTCGGTCTACAACGCGCCCTCTGCGCAGCGGCTCACCGGGCAGCTCGACGCGGCGCGCTTCGAGAACGTGTGGCGCGAGATCATCCGCCGCCAGCCCTCGCTGCGCACCCACATCGGCATCGACGCGGGAAGCGGCAGGCCGGTGCAGGTGATTTCGGAGTCAGCGGAATTCACGCTGCCGCTGGTGGACCTGCGCGGCCTGCCCGCCGACCAGCGCGAGGCCGAACTGGCCGAGCGCATGCAGGAGCTGGCGGACCGGCCCATCGACATCCACAGCGCGCCGATGATGCATGCGACGCTGTTCCAGCTCGACGACAACGAGCACGTCTTCCTTTTCGTTCCGCACCATCTGATCTGGGACGGCTGGTCCTTCGACCTGATGCAGCGCGAGCTTTCGGCCCTGTACGACGCAGCCGAGCGCGGCCGACCGCACAACCTGCCCGCGCTCTCCACCACCCAGGGGGACTACGCGGAGTGGCTGGAGAAGTGGCTGGCCGGGCCCGCCTGCGAGGAGCAGCTCGCCTTCTGGCGCGGCCGCCTCGAAGGCGCGAAGGCCGTGCGCCCGCCGGTGACCGACATGCCCCGGCGCGCCGGCAAGAGCGGCCAGGGCGGCGCGCACTGGATCCACATCGACCTGCAGAGCACGCAGCGGCTGCGCGAGATCGCGCGCGACATGGACGTGACGCTGAGCATGCTGACCTTCGGCGTGTACGCGCTGACCATGGCCCAGGTGACCGGCAACGACGCCATCGTCATCGCCAACCCGGTGCGTGGGCGCCAGCAGGCCGAGACCGAGGACGTGATGGGCTTCTTCAACAACGTGCTGCCGGTTTCGCTCACCATCGACCGCTCGCTCGCACTGCCGGCCTTCATGCGCTACGTGAAGCAGGAGCTGCTGTCGATGATGAACAACCAGCAGGTGCCCTTCGAGCGCCTGATGGCCGAGCCGGGCTACGCGGGGCAGATCAAGACCTCCGGGCCCTACCAGTCGATGTTCTCGTTCCAGGACGCCCGCGAGCGCGCCCGCTCGGTCGGCAGCCTGCAGACCCGCCAGGTGCACGTGATGCAGCACGGCGCCACCGACGACATCGGCGTGTGGCTGATGGACAAGCCGCACGGCCTGGAAGGCGCGCTGATCTACAACGCCGACGTCTACCTGCGCGAGACCGGCGCCCAGCTGCGCGAGCGCTACCTCGAAGTGCTGCGCCGCGTGTCCGAGGAGCCGGGCGCCACGCTGGAGCGGATCACCGACCCCGAGATGTCGACCAGCGCCGCCTACCTGCGAAAGATGGCGGCCGCCGATCCGGGCAAGGCCGCCGCCGCCAACGGTACCGTCGACGGCGCCGCCGACGGCAACGGCGGCGCGGCCAGGGCGAAGCAGAGCCAGCTCGAGCCCGAGCAGGCGCAGCTCGCCCGCATCTGGGCCGAGGTGATCGGCATCGACGTGGCCGACATCCGCGCCGGCGACAACTTCTTCGACCTCGGCGGCGACTCGCTTCTGGTGCTGCGCGCCGTGCAGCAGGCGGCCCTGACGCTGGGCCACCGCGTGGAGCCGCGCCGCTACCTGTTCGAGAACCTCGGGCAGATCGCCTCGTTGCCGCGCGTCGCGGCCGGGGGCGTGCCGTCGGACCTCGCCGAGCTCGCCGCCGGCACGGCCGCGCACGCCCAGCAGCATCAGCAGCAGCGCGGCGGACTGCTCGGCGCCCTCGGCGGCTGGCTGCGCAAGGGGTGATGAGCATGGCCGGCCATTCCCCCCAGCCGCTTTCCATCGACGTGCCGCTGTGCCTGTACGTCGACCTGGACAGGTTCACGGGCCTTCCGTCGGAGCAGGTTCTCTCCGACGAGGAACGCGAGCGCGCCGAGAGCTTCCGCTCGCCGCTGGACCGCCAGCGCTACGTGGCCTCGCACCTCGCGCTGCGGCAGGCGCTGAGCGAGTACACCGGCCTGCAGCACGCCGAGCTGCATCTGTCGAAGGGCTCCTTCGGCAAGCCGTCGCTCACCGGCCATGCGCGCACGCAGTTCTCGCTGAGCCACAGCCAGGGGCTGGCGCTGATCGCCATCGGCGGGCGCGGCCCGCTGGGCGCCGACATCGAGCTGCTGCGCCCGGTGCCCGACGCGGCGGTGCTCGCGGCCGAGCATTTCACCCGCCGCGAGCAGGAAGCGCTGGCCGCCCTGCCCGCGCAGGAACGCGACCGCGCCTTCCTGACCTGCTGGACCCGCAAGGAAGCCTGCCTGAAGGCCATCGGCGTGGGGCTGCTGGTGTCGTCGCAGAGTTTCGAAGTGGGCCTGGAGCCCGACTGCCGCAGCGTGGAGCTTGCGGTGGCGGGCCGCATCCTCTGGCTGCTGCTGGGCCCGGCGCCCGAGCGGATGGACTGCGTGGGTTCCATCGCCGAATGGCGGCAGACCGAGGCGCGCGCCGGCAATGCCAGCCACTCGGGCCGCCTGCTGGAGGCGCACGCATGAGCCACCTGAAGCCGATCATGTTCGGGCCGGCCTCGCGGCAGCTCTTCGGCGTGTTCCATCCCGCCGAGGAAGACAGCGCCGGCGGCAACACCGCCGTGCTGCTGTGCCCGCCCTTCGGGCAGGAGGGCCTGCGCACCCACCGCTTCTTCAAGGTGCTGGCCGAGCGGCTCTCGCGCTCGGGCATTGCCACGCTGCGCTTCGACTTCTACGGCTCTGGCGATTCTCCGGGCGAGGAAGTCGAGGGTGAGCTCGACGGCTGGCGCCGCGACCTCTGCTCGGCGCACGAAGAGCTGCGGCGTCGCGCGCCCGGCGCTTCCATCGTGTGGATCGGCGCGCGGCTCGGTGCCACCGTGGCGGTGCTGGCGGCGCGCGGCGGGCGCTGCGACCCCGTGCGGCTGGTGCTGTGGGAGCCGGTGATCGACGGGCGCAGCTATGCGCGGCTGCTGCGCGAGCAACACGTGGCCGCCATCGACACCACCTTCTGCATTCCCGACCTGGCATGGCGCCGAAGCCTGCTGCAGGAGCCCGAAGCGATGCCCGAGGAGGCGCTGGGCACCCTGCTCTCGCCCGCGCTGCGCGCGCAGCTGGCGGCGCTGGTGCCCGAGTCGCTGCCGCTCACCGCGCTGCACGACACGCTGGTGCTCGCCGGCCCCGACGACGAGCGCACCGCCCAGTGGGCGGCCGACCAGCAGTCGCGGCACATGCCGGTGCGCCTCGCGTACTTCAGCCACCAGCTCGACTGGACCTCCGACCCCTATCCCAACAGCGCGATGGTCCCGGCCGATGCGCTCAACCGCCTGCAGGGTGCTCTTCATGAATGACCCGACCACGACGCTTCCGGGCGCCATCGCCCAGGCCCCGCTGCAGTTCGGGCCCGGCGACGCGCTGATGGGCATGCTCACGCTGCCTGCGCGGCCGGCGCGCGGCGGCACCGCCTGCCTCATGTTCAACATGGGCGCCAACCACCGGGTGGGGCCGCGCCGCATCAACGTGAAGCTGGCGCACCTGCTGGCCGCGCGCGGCGTGGGCAGCCTGCGCTTCGACCTGGGCGGCATCGGCGACAGCGACGCGCTGGCCACCTCGCCCGACCTGCATGTGCGCGCGGTGCACAGCCTGAAGGCGGCCATGGACGCCGCGCAGCGCACGCTGGGCGTGAACCAGTTCGTGATCGTGGGCATGTGCTCGGGCGTGGAGCACGCCATGTCGGCCGCTCTGGCCGACCGGCGCGTGGTGGGGCTGTCGCTCTTCGACGGATTCGCCTTTCCCGAGCTGCGCGCGCGGCTGGAGCGCAACCTGCGCCGCGCGCTGGCCGCGCCCGCGCACCCGTCCTTTCCGGGCAAGGCCAGGCGCTGGCTGCAGCGGCACTTTCTGCGCAGCCACTCGACCACGCCCCTGCCGGGCTTCTTCGCTGAAAGGCGCGCGCCCGAGGCCAACGCGATCTGGTTCGGCGCCGCGCTGCAGCGCCTTGCCGAGCGCAACGTGGCGATGCAGCTGCTGTATTCGGGCTCGCTGCACGTGTGCGACCGCGGCCGCGACCAACTCGGCGCCTTCGCCCGCAAGCCCTTCGCGCAGGGGCTGCAGTACGAGTTCCTCGGCGAGGTCGATCACACCGTGTGCACCGCGAGAGGGCAGCAGCTCTTCCTGCGCAGCGTGGGCGACTGGGTCGCCGAGCGCTGCCTGGCCGGCGGCACCGAGCGCCGCAGCCAGGGCAGCAGCCGGGCACCCGCCAGCCCCGAACCAGCCATGACCACCTGGGCCGCGCTCTGACAGAGGCCCAAGCCGAACCATTCATTCACGCCTTGCACCACCCGCCACAACCAGCCGTCAAGGAGATCACCATGCAACGCCACGATCCAGCGACACAAGCACGCGGAACGCAACCGTCCGCGGTCCTGGCCCGGACGCCAGCGCAGGCACGGCTGCGATGGTTCGGGCTGGCCATGCTGGTCTCGATCTGGCTGGTGATGCTCGCGGGCTGCGCTCCGGGATTCGGCTCGGTGGCACCGCTGGGCTTCACCCGCGCCAACGGCGACAGCACGGCCTCGGGCAACACCGGACAGATCATCCCGATCACGCCCGACCTGATCCGCACGCAGATCGCGCAGCGGCCCAAGGGGGTGCCCGAGAACATCAAGCGCCTGTTCACCGCGGCACCGGTCTACACCATCGGGCCGGGCGACGTGGTGGGCATCATCGTGTACGACCACCCCGAGCTGCTGCCGAACGCCGGCGCGGTGATCGCGCAGCAGTCGGACCCGACGGGGGTGACCGTGGCGCCCGGCTTCATCGTCGACGCCAAGGGCGAGATCTTCTTTCCGTACATCGGGCGCACCAAGGTGCAGGGCCTGACCGAGAGCGGCGCGTCGGAGCTGATCGCGCAGCGCATCAAGTCCTTCATCAAGGACCCGCAGGTGACGGTGCGCATCCAGTCCTTCCGCAGCCAGCGCGCCTACGTGCAGGGCGAGGTGCGCACGCCGGGCCTGCAGATCTTCACCGACGTGCCGATGACGCTGTCGGAGGCCATCAGCCGCGCCGGCAGCTTCACCCAGGCCGGCGACCGCGCGAACGTCACGCTCACGCGCGGCGGCGTCTCGACGGTCATCAACCTGCCGATGCTCCAGGCGATGGGCGCCGACCCCAACAGCATTCCGCTGCGCAACGGCGACATCGTGAACGTCGGCACCCGCGAGGACAGCCGCGTCTACGTGATGGGCGAGGTGCGCGCGCCGTCGGCGCTGCAGATGCGCAACAACGGCCGGCTGAGCCTGAACGAGGCGCTCGGCGATGCAGGCGGGCCCGACCTCGCGACCTCCGACCCCGGCCAGATCTACGTGGTGCGCAACTCGCCCGACAACCTGGACGTGCAGCAGGTCTTCAACCTCAACGCGAAGAACCCGGTGGCGCTCGCGCTGGCCGACCGCTTCGAGCTGCAGCCGCGCGACGTGGTGTACGTCGACCGCGTGCCGCTGGTGAGCTGGAGCCGCGTGTTCAGCCTGATCCTGCCGGCCGCCCAGGTCGTCAACCTCGCCCGCGACACGGCCCGCCGCTAGGCGCCTCGCCAGTCCGGACAGCAACAACGCCAACGCAAAAGGTGAACCCCATGAACGCGCACTGGCAACCGTCGCTTCCCGCGCCCGCGGGCACCCCAGTGACGGTGCTCGAAACCACGGCCTGGCCCCGCGAGTCCCGCTTCCACGAGTACTTCGACATCCTCGTGGACAACCGCTGGCTGATCGCCGGCATCACGGCGCTGGCGCTGCTGGCGGGCGTGGGCTACGCGCTCTTCGGCACCCGCGTGTACGAGGCCAACATCCTGATCCAGGTGGAAGACCCCGACCGCTCGGGCGGCAACTTTCCGGGCGATGCCAACGGAGGCGGCGGCATCAGCGTGAAGACGCCGACCGCGGGCGAGACCGAGATCCTGCGCTCGCGCATGGTGCTGGGCCAGGCGATGGAGAACACCCGCCTCTACATCGGCGCGAAGCCGCTCTACATACCCGTGGTGGGTGAGTTCCTGGCGCGGCATTCGAGCCGGCTTTCCACGCCGGGCGTGTTCGGCTGGGGCAACTATGTCTCGGGCACCGAGCAGATCGCCATCGCGCAGATGGACGTGCCGCCCGCCCTGGAGGGCAAGAAGTTCACGCTGGTCGCGGGCACCGAGGGCAACTACACCCTGACCAGCCCCGAGCTCGAGTCGCCGCTGCACGGCACCGCCGGCACGCCCCTGGACGCCACCGTGCCCGGTGGCAACCTGCACCTGCTGGTGGGCTCCTTCGAGGCCCGCCCCGGCGGGGCCTTCGAGCTGGTGCGCTACTCGAAGCAGCTCACGCTCTTGGGCCTGCAGCGCGACCTGCGCGTGGTCGAGAAAGGCAAGCAGTCGGGCGTGATGGACATCAGCCTGCAGGCCGAGAACCGCAACCAGCTCGCCGGCGTGCTCAACGAGATCGCGGGCCTGTACGTGCGCCAGAACATCGAGCAGAAGACGGTGCAGGCCGAGCGCGCCCTGGCCTTCCTGGGCACCGAGCTGCCCAAGTTCAAGCAGCAGCTGGAGCAGTCCGAGGACGCCTACAACCAGTACCGCAACCAGAACGGCACCATCAGCCTGGACGACGAGGCCCGCAACGCGCTGACGCAGAACGTCGACCTGCAGGCCAAGCTCTTCGACGCCAAGCAGAAGCGCCTGGACCTGGTGGGCCGCTTCACCGCCCAGCACCCGATGGTGCAGACGCTCGACGCGCAGATCGCCTCGCTCAAGAAGGAGCTGGGTTCGGTGGACGGCCGCATCCGCCGCATGCCCATGCTGCAGCAGAACGCGGTGCGCATGCAGCGCGACATCAAGGTCAACACCGAGCTCTACGCGACGCTGCTCAACAGCTCGCTGCAGATGCGGCTGGCCAAGGAAGGCAAGGTGGCCAACGTGCGCGTGCTCGACCAGGCGCTGGTGGCCGAGAAGCCGGTGCGGCCCAAGCCGGTCATCGTGGTCGCGCTGGCGCTGGCCGCTGGCCTCTTCGCCGGTGGCGCGGCGGCGCTGGCGCGCAAGAACCTGAAGCGCTCCATCGAGAGTCCGGACCACATCGAGGCCATCACCGGGTTGAACGTGTACAGCAGCATCCCGCTGAGCACGCAGCAGCGCGTGCTCGACCGCGCGGTGCGCAAGGGCAAGCCCGGCGTCAAGGTGCTGGCGGCGCTGCACGTGGAAGACCCGGCGCTCGAAGGCCTGCGCAGGCTGCGCACGGCGCTCAAGTTCGTGATGGTGGGCGCGCCCAACAACCGCATCCTGATTTCCAGCGCCACGGCCGGCGCGGGCAAGACCTTCGTGTCGTCGAACTTCGCCACGCTGCTGGCGGTGTCGGGCAAGCGCGTGCTGCTGATCGACGGCGACCTGCGCCGCGGCACCCTGACCGAGGACTTCGGCCTGCAGCGCCGCGACGGCCTGGCCGACGTCATCAACGGCGAGGTGCCTCTGGAGCAGGCCATCCACCACCAAGTGCTGCCCTACCTGGATGTGATGTCCGCCGGCACCCCGCACCCGGACCCGGCCGGCCTGATGACCAGCGACACCTTCGCGCATGCGCTGGCGCTGCTGTCGGCACGCTACGACGTGGTGGTGATCGACGCGCCCCCGGCCCTGCTGGCCTCCGAGACCGCCGCCATGGCGCCGAGCATGGGCACCGTGCTGCTGGTGGCGCGCGCCGACAACAGCGAGATGGGCGAGCTGCTCGAAAGCAGCAAGCGGCTGGCCCACGTGGGCGCGGCCTTCCACGGGGTGGTGTTCAACGCGGTCGACACCACGCAGCGCCGCAACCGCAGCTACAGCTACGGCTACTACGGCTATGCCCCGACGACCACCGCCGCCACTCCCGCGCCCCGGCGCGATCCCGCCTACCAGCTGGACACGGCCGACACCGTGATGCCCAGGCGCATCGAACCGGAGCACGCCGAATCATGAACACGCTCAGATCCACCTCCTCCACCGGGCACGGGCCCGGCAATCCGGGCGTCGGCACCGCGGCCGCCAACACGGCGCCCTACATGCCGCTGGGCGGCGCGCCCTGGCTGCGTCGCGCCAAGCGCATGGCCGACGTCCTGATGGCCGGCTCCTTCTTCCTCTTCTTCGGCTGGGCCTATGCGCTCGTCTGGCTCGGCGTGCTCTACACCTCCGGAGGCCCGGCCATCTACATGCAGCCGCGCTACGGCAAGGGCGGGCGCGTCTTCAAGTTCTACAAGTTCCGCTCGATGGTGGCCGACGCCGACGCGGTGCTGGCGCGCCACCTGCGCCAGAACGAGGCCGCGCGGCGCGAATGGGCCGTCTACCAGAAGCTGCAGAACGACCCGCGCATCACCCGCTTCGGCGCCTTCCTGCGCAAGTACAGCATCGACGAGTTCCCGCAGTTCTGGAACGTGCTCAAGGGCGACATGAGCATGGTCGGCCCCCGCCCCTGCATGTTCGCGCAGAAGGACCTGTACGGCGACTACTGGGACCACTACTGCGCCGTGCGCCCCGGCATCACCGGCCTGTGGCAGATCAGCGGGCGCAACGAGATCAGCTACCGCCGCCGCGCCGCGATGGACGCGGAGTACGTCGCGCACCTGTCGCTGTGGCGGGACTTCGTGATCCTGCTGAAGACCTTCGGGGTGGTGACAGGCGCGCGCGGGTCGCGCTGATCGGCTTCGATTCCCTACCGAAAGAACATATGCGGATATTTGTTGCGGGACACCGTGGAATGGTCGGCCAGGCCCTGGCGGGCCAGCTGCGCGGGCTCGGCCACGAGGTGGTTTGCCGCCAGCGCTCCGAGCTCGATCTTCTGGACCAGCGAGCCGTAGGCCGCTTCTTCTCGGACGAGCAGATCGACCAGGTCTACCTGGCGGCTGCCAAGGTCGGCGGCATCCACGCCAACACGAGCTATCCGGCGCAATTCATCTACGAGAACCTCATGATCGCGGCGAACGTGACGCATCAGGCGTTTCTTGCAGGCATCAGGCGGATTCTCTTTCTCGGTTCGAGCTGCATCTACCCGCGCCTGGCAGGACAACCCATACACGAGGAATACCTGCTCGACGGCAGGCTGGAGCCGACCAACGAGCCCTACGCGATCGCCAAGATCGCCGGGCTCAAGCTGTGCGAGAGCTACAACCGGCAGTACGGGGAAAGCCACGGCGTCGACTACCGCAGCGTGATGCCGACCAACCTGTACGGGCCGGGCGACAACTATCACCCCGAGAACAGCCACGTCGTGCCGGCGCTGATCCGCCGCTTTCATCAGGCGAAGCTGGACGATGCGCCGAGCGTGCAGATCTGGGGCAGCGGCCGGGTACGCCGCGAGTTCCTCTACGTCGACGACATGGCGCAAGGGTGCATCGCCGTGATGAACCTGCCCCGCGCGGCCTACGAGCTGCAGACGGACCCGATGCGCAGCCACATCAACCTCGGCACCGGCGAGGACGTGTCGATCTCGGAGCTTGCGGAACTGATCCGCGACGTCGTCGGCTACCGCGGAGACATCCGCTACGACCCGGCGAAGCCCGAGGGCACGCCGCGCAAGTTGCTGGACGTGTCCCGCGCGGCAGCCATCGGCTGGAAGGCCCGCGTGCCGCTCGCCGAGGGTTTGCGCCGTACCTATTCCGCCTATCAGGCATCCACCCGCCTCACCGAGGAGATCGAACATGTCTAAGCGCGCTCTGATCACCGGCATCACCGGCCAGGACGGCTCCTATCTTGCCGAGTTGCTGATCGAAAAAGGCTACGAGGTGCACGGCATCAAGCGGCGGACCTCCCAGTTCAACACGGGACGCATCGATCATCTCTACTCGGACGTCCATTCGAAGGCGCAGCGACATCTGCACCTGCACCACGGCGACCTGTCCGATGGCAGCAACCTCACCCGGATCATGCAGGAGGTGCAGCCCGACGAGGTCTACAACCTGGGGGCGCAGAGCCATGTGGCCGTCAGCTTCGAAAGTCCCGAGTACACGGCCGACATCAATGGCCTGGGCGCGTTGCGCCTGCTCGAGGCCATCCGGCTCCTGGGCCTTCAATCGAAGACACGTTTCTACCAGGCCAGCACGAGCGAACTCTACGGACAGGTGCAGGAGTCCCGCCAGAGCGAAGCGACTCCCTTCTACCCGCGCAGCCCCTACGGTGCGGCGAAGCTCTTCGCCTATTGGATCACCAAGAACTACCGCGAGGCCTACGGCTTCTACGCCTGCAACGGAATCCTGTTCAACCACGAGAGTCCGCGCCGCGGAGAGACTTTCGTGACCCGCAAGGTCACGCGGGGGCTGGCGAACGTGGCGCAGGGCCTCGAACAGTGCCTCTTCCTCGGCAACATGAACGCATTGCGCGACTGGGGCCACGCCAAGGACTACGTACGGATGCAGTGGCTGATGCTGCAGCAGCCCACGGCCGTCGACTACGTGATCGCGACCGGAGCGCAATACAGCATCCGCGACTTCGTGACCCGCGCCGCGCGGCAACTCGGCATCTCGCTGGTCTTCGAGGGCGAAGGCATCGACGAGGTGGCGATCGCCGCCGATGTCACCGGCGAAGACGCACCTGCGGTCTGCCCGGGCGATGTGTTGGTCCGCGTCGATCCGCGCTACTTCCGCCCCTCGGAAGTCGAAACACTGTGCGGCAATCCCTCGAAGGCAGCGGATGAACTCGGCTGGGTACCGGAGATATCCCTCGATCAGATGATCGCCGAGATGGTGGCCAGCGATCTCGAACTGGCCAAGCGCCAGGCGCTGCTGCAGCGTCACGGCTATCACACGCCGCAGAGCATCGAGGCCTGAAAGCGGCACGAGCGGCTTCCATCCCCACACAGCAGGCCCGCCATGCGCCCCCTCGCCTTCTGGTCCGGCATCGTCTGCGCCGCGCTGTGCGGCCTGGTCGATCCGGTCTGGGGCTACGCGGCGGTGTTCGTGCTGTCGCTGGTGCAGATCGCGATGCTGGGATCGGCCGGCGGCAGCGTGTTCCTGCTGATCCATTACGCGGCCATCCTGACCTACTTCTCTATCGCGCCGGCGATGCAGATATCGCACGACATCGACTTCTGGGACGCGGGCGTGATGCGCGCCGATTCGCACACGCAGGCGCTGATGCTCTTGCTGCTCTACATGGCGGGCGTGGAGGCCGCGCGGCTGGGGGAGCGCGACACGTCCGCCGACGCGATGGCGCGGCGCGACGGCCGCATGGCCGAGCTCGCCAACGCCCAGTTGCTGCTGCTGGGCTGCGCGGTGTTCGCCTTCGCCGCGCTGCTGGTGAAGCCGGAGCTCAACTTCGTGGCGCGTGGGGTCGCGGGCCTGGGCAGCGAGGACAACAACCTCGCCATCGACTTCATCTTCTATTCCACGCTGCCCAAGCTGGTGGTGCTGATGTGCTTCGTGGCGCTGGCCATCCAGGCGTTGCGCCGCCGCACGCTGTGGTCGTGGGGCGTGGCGGGCATCGCCTTCGGGCTGGTGGCGATCGCGGCCAACCCGGTGAACACGGCCCGGCAAGTCCTGCTGATCGGACTGCTGCCGCTGCTCGTCCATGCGCTGGCGCGCAGCCGGCGCTGGCTGCTCGCGGGCCTGATCTTCGGCTCCATCGCGGGGCTGGGGCCGGTGCTGAACCTGATCTCGCGCGGCAGCATCTGGGGCGAGGAGCTGCGGACCTTCCCCTTCAGCCAGGACTTCGACGCGATGTTCGTCGTCGCCGGCATCCTGGAGCGCGCGCCCATTCCGGACCTGGGCTGGGGCCGCTACCTGCTGTCGGCCTTCTCGTTCTTCCTGCCGCGCAGCCTGAAGATGTTTCCCGACTTCGACCCGCTGGGCTGGTCGGCCATCCTCGGCAACTTCTCGCAGGCCAATCTCTCGCTGCCGCCCTTCACCACGGCGTATTTCGACTTCGGCCTGGCAGGGCCGGCGCTATTCGGCTTCGCGGTATCGGCCGCCTTCCGGGCGGTGGACCGCGCCGTCCAGGCCGGGCGGCCGGTGTCGGGCTCCTACCTGGCGGCGCTGGTGCTGCTGGCCGCCTACGTGCCGTTCATGCGCGGCCCGATCCTCGGCTGGGGGCCGTTCGCGGCCTCGGGCGTGATCGCCGCATTCATCGCGGGCTCTCTGAGCTCCCGCACCCGCCGCGCGATGACGCGCGTGGTGCGGCGCCGCCTGCCGAGCGCATGAAGGAAGAAGAAAGAAAAGAAAGAAAGAAGCACCCATGGCCGCCTACCTCTACTACGACACCGTGCGCCTCAACAAGGCGGCCGGCGGCGTGCTCAACGTGTCGCAGGTGCTGCTGCGCCACATGCGGCTTTCGCCCGAGGACCGCGTTGTGCCGGTGAGCGAACGGCATCCGCGCCTCTTCGCTCTGGCGCAGCGTCTGAAGATCAGCCGCTTCGTGCTCGACACGCTGCTCTACAACTTCCACCGGCTGCGCGCGCTGATCACCGGCGAGCAACTGTTCTCGATGTTCCCCAACTACTACCTGCCGCTCACGCTGCTGGGGCGGCATCGCGACTCGGTGGTGATCGTGCACGACCTGCAGTACAAGGCCTATCCGCAGTATTTCGGGCGCGTCAAGCGGCTCTTCCTCGACTGGAATCTCTGGCGCGCGGCGCGCAGCGCGGCCGACGTGGTCTTCATCAGCCGCAGCAGCCAGCGCGACTTCGAGCGCCACTTCGGCCGCGGCGCGCGTTCCAGCGTCATATTCAACCCGGTGGACGCGCCGCGAGTCGCCCCGGCCGCCGTCGCGGCGCCCGGCGCGCGCTATCTGATCGCGGCCTACCACTACTACCCGCACAAGAACTTCGCCGGCATCCTCGCGCTCTTCGAGCGCATGAAGGCGGCCGGGCTGGTCGACTACCTCGACATCACCGGCAACGGTGCGGCGGAAGTGCAGCGCATGGTGTCGGCGATGCCGCCCGAGGTGCGCGAGTGCGTTCGGCACCGCGGCCTGGTGCCGCGCGACGAGCTGCTGCGGCTGTACCAGGGCGCCACCGCCTTCATCTCGCTCTCGACCTTCGAGGGTTTCAACCTCTCGGCGGCGGAGGCGGCGACGCTGGGGGTGCCGCTGCTGCTGTCGGACATTCCGGTGCACCGCGAGCTGTTCGCGGACTACGCCTTCTTCGCGGGCAGCGACGGCGACGATCCGCAGCAGATCGCGCAGTACCTGGCGCACCACGAGCACGCCCGCCCGGCGTGGATGCACGCCGGCACCTGCACACCCGCCAACGTCGCGAGGCGTTACCTGATGCTCAAGCGCGGCACGCTTTCGCTCGCGGGGGCCGTGCCATGACCGCATGCCTGCCGCACGCCGTGCGATTCATCGCGAAGCTGCTGCTGACGGTGGCGCTGCCGCTGGCGGCCCATGCCCAGCCCGCATCGGCGCCGATGCCGGGCTTCGGCGTGATGGTTCATTACCTGCCCGACAAGCAATCGATCGGCGAGATCAGGCGCTTCGACGTGGAAGCCTTCGCGGCCACGCTGGCGGAGATGCGCGTCTCGCACCTGATCCTGACGCTGGGGCAGAACAGCGGCCAGTACATCGCGCCCAATGCGGCGCTGGAGGTGCTCTGCCCGGCCAGCGCCGCAAACCGCCCGCCGCGCGACCTGCCGCTGGAGATCGGCCGGGCCCTGCGCAGCCGGGGCATCGCGCTGATCCTGTACCTGCCGTTCCGTGCGCCGCAGGCCGACCGCGCGCTCATGGATTGCCTGGGCGACGTGTCGGAGCAGGAGCCGCCGCCGGCCCGTTTCATCGCGGCGTGGTCCAGCGTGATCCGCGACTGGTCGCAGCGCTATGGCGCACTGGCCAGCGGCTGGTGGTTCGACGGCACCTACAACACCAAGGGCATCACGCCCGCCGGCTGGGACATGCTGTGCAGCGCCGCGCGCGCGGGCGCCACCAACCGCTGGCTGGCCTTCAACGCGGGCGAAGGCGCGGAGCGCTTCAGCGCGAAGTCGGCCCCCTGCCAGAACCTGATGGCCGGCGAATACATGCAGCCGCCGCCGCACCTGACCGGCCCGCCCTCGGAACTCGTCCTGCACGTGCTGACGCCGCTGACCGCCTCGTGGGGCCGCGACGCGCCGGCGCGATTCACGACCGCGCAGCTTCGCGCCTGGATCGCCGACGCATCAGCCGCGCGCGGCCTCTTCACGCTGGACATGCCCATCGACGCAGCCGGCCGCTTCGTTCCCGCGCATGTCGCGCTCATCAAGAGCGTCACGGCGGCGAGCAAGCCCTGAATCAGAGAAACGCTGTCACACCTGCCTCAACCCAACCCGATCACCATGAACCCGCCCCTGCCCTTCATCGTCGTGGAAGACCGCCAGAACAAGACCCTCGCGCTGTGCCGCGAATCGGCGGAACTGGCCGGCGAGCCGCTGCTCGTGCTCTCGGACACCGACGCGGGTCCGGCCTACGAGCGCTTTTGCCGCTCCTACGTGCACCTGTCGAGCAACACGCCGGAGTTCGAGAAGATCTGCTTCCGGCGCTACTTCCTGCTTGCGCGCTTTCTGGAATCCAACCCCGAAGTGCGCGATTTCGTGCTGATCGACAGCGACGTGCTGCTTTTCCAGGGCGCGGGGCAGCACATCAGGCGGCTGGTGGGCAGGGCCGATTTCTCGGGTTCCAGCATGCAGTCGGCCGACGGCTGGAACCCCTGCCAGATCTCGCCGCACGTGAGCTACTGGACATCGAGCGGACTGCGCCGCTTCGTGGCCTGCGTGCTCGACACCTATGCCACGCCCTCGGGGCGCCGGAAGCTGCGCGAGATATCGGCGCGCTTCGCCGCGCGGGGCGTGCGCGGCGGCGTGTCGGACATGACGCTGCTCTACCTCTGGGCGCACGCCACCGGCAACGACGAGCCCATCAACCGGGTGCTCGAGGGCACGGTGGTCGACCACAACATCAACGGCATGCACAACCTGCATCGCGGGGAGTTCAAGGTGCTGGGCGGCGCCAAGCGCATCGCCTACCGCGAGGGCAAGGCCTGGCTGACCAGCGCCTCGGGCGAGCTCACGCGCGTGGTGGCGCTGCACTTCCAGGGCAGCGCCAAGATGGCCATGCCCTACGCCCTGCGCGGCCACATGCTCACCGTGGCGGCCGTGACCTATGGGCTGCAGATCGCCCGTCGCGCGAAGAACAACGCCTTTCGCGCGGGCGCCTTCGCGCGCCGGCTGTTCGACACGCGCCGCGTGCACCGCGTGCCGGCCGGCAAATGAGCACCAGCGAGCCGACGCCATGAAGCACTTCAGCCTGCCACTACCGCTGCCCGGGGCGCGCATGGCATGGCTGTCGGGCCTGGGCGCGCTCGCTTCGCGGCTCTACGTGTACCTGTCGGGCTTCCTGGCCATCTTCCTGATGGCTGCGAGCGTTCCGCCCGCGCGCTTCGGCGAGTACTCGGTCTACCAGTCGGTCCTGGAGGTGGCGCTGGTGGTGGCCACGCTGGGCAGCTCGCTGCTGTTCTCTCGCAACGCGGCCTCGGCGCCGCCGGGCGTGACGCGCGGCGACGTGGTGCGCACGCTGTCCATCGGCCTGCCGCTGGCTACCGTGCTCGCGACGGTGATCCTCACGGTGCAGCGCCTGCCGGTGGGCGACGCGCCCTTCGCCATCCTGGTGGTCACGCTGGCGGTGTTCGCATTCAACAGCCTGCGGCTTTCCTTCAGCCGCGGCCTCGGGCACTCGGGGCTGCTGAACCTGGAGGCCGGAATCCGCTCGACCGTCCTGGTCGCGGGCGTGGGCGTCTGCGCTGCGGTGCATTTCGACCTGGGCGTGGCGCACCTGCTGCTCATCAACCTTATCGCGGTGGTCGTGGTGTGCCTGGCCGTGGGCCTGCCGGCCAACGGCGAGGCGCCGCCGGTGGGGCGCGCGGCGCTCGGGCTGGCCTCGCAGGCCGGGGCGACGGTGTATTCGCTGCTCATGTTCCTGCTTCGCAAGTCAGACCTGCTGATCGTGGCCTCTTTCATGCCGCTGAGCTACGTGGGGGCCTTCAAGCTCGCCTTCCTGCTGGCCGAGGCGCCCTCGCAGTTCGTGCAGGCCTTCCTGGTCACAAAAACACCCGCGATGCTGGAGACCGAGGCCAGCAACTTCACGGCCGCGAAGCTGCGGCTCGCGCGGCACTCCTTCCTGCTGGGCTGCGGGCTCTTCGTCGGGCTGGCCGCGCTCATCTCGGTGGCCGCGCCGCTGCTCAAGCTGGGCAACGAGGCGCGCACCATCTTCCTCTGCATCGCGCCCTACTTCCTTCTGCGCACCTACACGATCCACCACGAGATGATGCTGTCGCTGAAGACCTCGATGGGCTCGCTCGGCCAGTGGGCGCTGCTGGAGGTGGCGCTGCGGCTGGCGTCGTACGTGGTGGTGGCCTCGCTCTTTCCCGGCAAGCCGCACTACGTTTTCTTCATCGCCTGCCTGAGCGACTTCGCGCTGTACGAGACGCGCATGCGCCTGCACTTCGGCTTCTTTCCCATCGCGCGCCTGCTGGCGCGGAGGCAGGCATCGTGAAGATCCTCCTCTACTCGATGAACTTCGCGCCCGAGCTGGCCGGCATCGGCAAGTACTCGGGCGAGATGGCCGAGTGGCTGCAGGCGCGCGGCCACGAGGTGCGGGTGATCGCCTCGCCGCCCTTCTTTCCGCAGTGGTCGGTGTTCGAGGGGTACTCGGCCTGGATGTACCGCAGATCCGACTGGAACGGCGTGAAGGTATGGCGCGCGCCCACCTGGGTGCCCTCGCAGCCGCGCGCGCTGGGGCGCATCGGGCACCTGCTGTCGTTCACGCTGTCGAGCATTCCGCTGCTGCTGGCGCAGCTGTTCTGGCGTCCTGACGTGGTGTTCGTGGTCGAGCCGCCCCTGTCCTGCGCGCCGGCCGCGCTGTGCCTGGCCAAGCTGATGCGCGCAAGCTCGTGGCTGCACATCCAGGACTACGAGGTGGACGCCGCCTTCGGCCTGGGCTGGCTGCGCGGCGAGCGGGTGCGGCGCTTCGCGCTGGCCGCCGAGCGCTGGCTGATGCGCAGGTTCGACCGGGTCTCGACCATTTCGACCGCGATGCGCGCCAAGGCGCTGGAAAAGGGCGTGGACGAATCGCGGCTGGTGCTGTTCCCGAACTGGGTCGACGTGGAGGCCATCCGGCCCCTCGAGCGGCCGGCGCTGGTCTCGGGTGCTTCCGCGCAGGGCTACCGGGCCGAACTGGGCATTCCGGCCGATGCGGTGGTGGTGCTCTATGCCGGCAGCCTCGGCAGCAAGCAGGGCATCGAGTTGCTGGCCGAGGCGGCGCGGCTGCTGGTGTGCTCGCACAACATCCACTTCGTGTTCTGCGGCAACGGGCCGAGCCGCCCGTCGCTGATGAACGCCTGCGTGCGGCTGGTCAACGTGCACTTCCTCGACCTGCAGCCCACCGAGCGCTTCAACGAGTTGCTGGGCATGGCCGACATCCATGTGCTGCCCCAGCGCGCCGATGCCGCCGACCTGGTCATGCCTTCGAAGCTGGGCGGCATGCTGGCGAGCGGCCGCGCGGTGATCGTGACCGCGCATGCCGGCACCGCGCTCAGCGAGGCGGTGTGGGGCCGCGGCGTGGTGGTCGAGCCCGGCGACGCCGCCGCGCTGGCCGACGCCATCGAGCAGCTTTCCATGTCGCCCGCCACGCGCGAGCTGATGGGGTCGATCGGCCGGCGCTTCGCCGAGGCCGAGCTCGACCGCAACGTGATCCTGCAGCGCCTCGAAGAGCAGCTGCAGCGCTGCGTCACCGCCTGACGCGACGACCGGCCCGCCCCAAGGAAACCACCATGCCCGCACCCAGGATCCTCGTGACAGGCGGCGCAGGCTTCATCGGCAGCCACACCTGCGTGGCGCTGATCGCGGCGGGCTACCAGCCGGTGGTGCTTGACACGCTGGTCAACAGCGACGCGCGCTCGCTGAAGCGGGTGGCGTGCATCACCGGCGTCGAGCCCGTGCTGGTGCGCGCCGACGTGCGCGACGGTGCCGCGCTCGACCGCACCTTCGCCGCGCACGGCGTGCAGGCGGTGGTGCACCTTGCGGGACTGAAGGCGGTCGGCGAATCGGTGGCCGATCCGCTGGGCTACTACGACGTCAACCTGGCCGGCAGCCTGGTGCTGGCGCGTGCCATGGATCGTGCGGGCGTGCGCACGCTGGTGTTCTCGTCGTCGGCCACGGTGTACGGCGACTCGCAGCCCTCGCCCATCGCCGAGGCCGCGCCGCATGGGCCGGTCAACCCCTACGGCCGCACCAAGTCGATGGTGGAGAGCATGCTGGCCGACCTCTCGCACGCCGATGCGCGCTGGGGCATCGCCTGCCTGCGCTATTTCAACCCGGTGGGCGCGCACGAGAGCGGCCTGCTCGGCGAACTGCCCAACGGCCCGCCCAACAACCTGATGCCCTACATCTCGCAGGTCGCGGCCGGCGAGCGCGAGTGCCTGGTGGTGCACGGCGCCGACTACGACACCGCCGACGGCACCGGCGTGCGCGACTACGTGCACGTGATGGACGTGGCCGAGGGCCACGTGGCGGCGCTGCACCGCGCGGCGCGACGACCCGGCATCCTCATGGCCAACCTGGGCACCGGCCACGGCGCATCGGTGCTGGAGGTGGTCTCGGCCTTCGAGCGCGCGAGCGGCCGGCGCATCGCGCTGCGCATCGGGCCGCGCCGCCCGGGCGACGCACCCGCCTACTGGGCCGATGTGCGCAGCGCGTGGCGCACGCTCGGCTGGCGGGCGCGCCGCGACCTCGACCAGATGTGCGCCGACAGCTGGCGCTGGCAGTGCGCCAGCCCGCACGGATTCGACGACCCGGTGCCCACCCTGGTGCCCGGCGCCGTGCTGTTCCAGAACAAAGACAGAGCCATCAACATCCACTCCAACCGGGGGCACACCCATGTCTGAACAAGCTACACCCCCATCCGTCGAGCTGGGCGCCGGCCAATCGGGCTATCCGCCAGGGGTCTGCGCGCCGGCCACGCCGCTGTGGCCCGGTTTCCTGACCGGGCAGGAAGACGCGCCGGTGCGCGTGCTGCTCGTGGACGACGACGAGTTCATGCGCCGTGTGATCGCGCAGGAGCTGCTGTCGGACCTGCGCATACAGCTCGAAGGGCAGGCCGGCAGCCTGCGCGACGGCCGGCGGCTGGTGGCCACGCACGAGTTCGACGTGCTGATGGTCGACCTGCGGCTGGGTGACGGCTCCGGCTTCGACCTGATCCAGGAAGCGCGCGAGCACCGCCGCTCGGCCGAGATCATCGTCATCACCGTGCTGGAGGACGAGGCGCACGTGCTGCACGCGCTGGAACTGGGCGCCACCGGCTACCTCTTGAAGGACGCGTGGCTGCAGAGCTTCGCCCAGGCGGTGCTGCAGGTGGTCAACGGCGGCGCGGCCATCACGCCGCGGCTGGCACGCCGGTTGCTCTCCCGGCTGAGCCACCGGCCGATGGGCGCGCTGCCACCGGCTGCGCAACCCCTGCCGCGCGAGACGACGCTGACGGCGCGCGAGTGCGAGGTTTTGCGCTTCGTCGCGCGCGGGCACGTCACGGAGGAGATCGGAAACAGGCTGGGCATCTCGGGGCAGACCGTCAACGCCCACATCAAGAACATCTACAAGAAATTGCACGTCCATTCGCGCGCGCAGGCCGTGAGCTATGCCGCGTATTCCGGGCTGATCTGAAACGGCCCTTTCCTCTCTTCTTCATCAACCTGCACGCAACTCCAACGCTGGCGACCGATCATGAAAACCGCTCCCTCCATCCATCCCGTGGTCCTGTGCGGCGGCAGCGGCACGCGGCTGTGGCCGCTGTCGCGCAAGGCCCTGCCCAAGCAGTTCGCGCCGCTGGTCGGCGGCAAGAGCCTGCTGCAGCTCACGCTGGAGCGGCTGGCTCTGCTGAACGCCGACATCACATGCGTGACCTCGGAAGACCACCGCTTCCTGGTGAAGGAAACGGTGGAGAACGCCGGTGTCACGGGCCGGCAGATCCTGGAGCCGGTGGCGCGCAACACCGCTGCAGCGATGGCATCGGCCGCGCTGATGGCCGAGCCTGACGACCTGCTGCTGTTCGCGCCTTCGGACCACCATATCCCCGACGCCGCCCTCTTCGCCCGCACCGTGCATGCCGGCGTCGATGCGGCACTGGCGGGCCGGATCGTCACCTTCGGCGTGGTGCCCAGTTTCCCGAGCACGGCCTACGGCTACATCGAGGCCGGCGAGGCGCTGGCCGACGGGCACAGCCAGGCGGTGGCGCGCTTCGTCGAGAAACCGACGGCAGCGGTGGCCGAAATGCTGATCCTGAACGGCGGCTACAGCTGGAACGCGGGCATCTTCCTCGTGCAGGCGCGCACGCTGATCGCCGCGCTGCGCGAGCACGCAGGCGACATCCTGCAGGCCTGCGAGAGCGCCGCGGCCAACGCGACCCGCGACGGCAGCTTCGTGCGGCTGGACCGCGCTGCCTTCGATCAATGCCGCGCCGACAGCATCGACTACGCGGTGCTCGAGAAGCATCGCCAGATCGCGGTCGTGAAGTTCGAGGGGCTGTGGAGCGACGTGGGCAGCTGGAACGCGGTCGCCAGCCTGCACCCGGCCGACGATGCCGGCAACCGGCTCAGCGGCAAGGCCAGCGCGCTGAACTCGCGCAACACCTTCGTGCATGCGCCGCACCGGCCGGTGGTGGCGCTGGGCACGCAGGACCTGATCATCGTGGATACGCCCGACGCCGTGCTCGTGGCCGGCGCGGGCTGCGCCGAGCAGGTGGCGGAGGTGGTGCGCAAGCTCTCGCTGGAAGGCTGCGCCGAAGCCACCGAGCACCGCCGCGTGGTGCGGCCATGGGGCGCCTACGACAGCATCGACCTGGGCGAGCGCTTCCAGGTCAAGCGCCTCACGGTCAAGCCCGGCGCCAGGCTCTCGCTGCAGATGCACCACCACCGCTCCGAGCACTGGGTGGTGGTGAAGGGCACGGCGCGCGCCACCTGCGACGGCAAGGTCAGCCTGGTGCACGAGAACGAGTCGATCTACCTGCCCTCCGGCGCGGTCCACCGGCTGGAGAACCCCGGCAAGACGGTGCTCGAAGTGATCGAGGTGCAGACCGGCGGCTACCTGGGCGAAGACGACATCGTGCGTTTCGACGACACCTACGGGCGCTGCGCGGCGCAGGCGACCACGGCGACAACGGACCTCATCGCGGCAGACACGGCGTGATGTTCCTCAGAGCGTTGGCCACGTAGGCCTCCTTCTCGCCCACTGGCGCCACGTAGTGCAGCGCCGCCTCGGCGGCCTCGATGCCCTCGGTGCGCGCGATGACCCAGCCGGCCAGGTAAGGCGAAGCGAAGCAGCCGCCCGCGGTGGCGACGTTGCCGCGCGCGAAGAAGGGCTGGTTCAGCACTTCCACGCCGGCTTCCTGCACCCAGGGCTTGGTCGTCAGGTCGGTGCAGGCCGGAACGCCTTCGACAAGGCCGAGCTTGGCCAGGACGAGCGTGCCCGAGCATTGCGCCGCGATCAGTTGCCGCTGTGGATCGAGCGACAGGCGCCCCATCAGCTCCGGGCTGGCGACCACCTCGCGCGTCTTCACACCGCTGCCGACGACCACCGCGTCGGCGGAGCGCGCATCTTCCAGCAGCGACTGCGCGCGGATGGTCACGCCGTTCATCGACGTGACCTCCGGCGTCGGGCAGCAGATGCTCACGCGCCAGTCCGGTTTCTTGATGCGGTTGAGCACGCCCAGCGCGATGAGCGAGTCGAGTTCGTTGAAGCCGTCGAAGGTGAGGATGGCGATGTGCATGGCGTCCTGTATTGGTGTGATCGTTGGCGGATGGAACCATCGTAGGAGAGGCGATCAATACAATCAAAGAATTGTCATGGATACATCGAGCTCACGATGGCCGAAGCGCGCTACAAGCAACTGGTCGACGAACTTGCCGCCGAAATCCGCGACGGCCGCCTGCCGCCCGGCACCCGCCTGCCCACGCACCGCAAGCTGGCCGAGCGCCACGGGCTGGCGCTGGTCACCGCGTCGCGCGTCTACGCCGAGCTGGAGGCCATGGGCCTCGTCAGCGGCGAGGTCGGCCGCGGCACCTTCGTGCGCGAAGCATCGCTGCGCATGGGCCCCGGCGCCGAGCAGCGCGCCCTGCCGGCGGACCTGGTCGACCTGAACTTCAACTACCCTGCCTTGCCCGGACAGGCCGAACTGCTGCGCGGCGCACTACGGCAGCTCGCGGCCGGCGGCGAACTCGACGCCATGTTGCGCTACGCACCCCACGGCGGACGGATGCACGAGCGCGCCTGCTTCGCCCGGCACCTCGCCTCGCGAGGGCTGACAGTGGAGCCATCTAACGTGCTGATCGTCGACGGCGCGCAGCATGGACTGGCCGTGACCGCAATGGCCCTGCTGCAACCCGGCGACGTGGTCGCGGTGGACGCCCTCACCTACCCCGGCTTCAAGGTATTGGCCGAGGCGCACAAACTGGAACTGGCGCCCCTGCCCGCTGCCGGCCAGGGGCCCGACCTCGACGTGCTGGAGCGCCTGTGCGCGCGGCGGCGTGTGCGGGCCATCTACGCCATGCCGACCATGCACAACCCGCTGGGCTGGGTGATGGGCACGAGCCGCCGCAAGCGCCTCGTGGCCATCGCGCGGCGGCACGGGCTGCTCGTCATCGAGGACGCGGCCTATGCCTTCCTGGCCGATGATCCGCCCGCGCCGCTGGCTGCGCTGGCGCCCGAGACGACGGTGTATGTCTCGGGTCTCTCCAAGAACGTCGCGACCGGGCTGCGCGTGGGTTTCGTCGCCGCGCCCGATGCGTGGGTGCCGAAGCTCGAACGTGCGATCCGGGCCACGACGTGGTGTACACCGGGCGTGACCACCGCCATCGCGTGCTCATGGCTGGAAGACGGCACGGTCGAGCGGCTCGAATCGCAGAAGCGGCAGGACGCGTCTGCGCGGCAAGCCATCGTCGGCGAAGTGCTTGCCGGGATGGGATGCATGCGGCATCCGTCGTCGTACTTCGCGTGGCTGCCGCTGCCGGAGGAGACGCGGGCCGACCTCGTTGCCGCGGCGCTGATGCGTGAAGGCGTTTCGGTGTCCACGGCCGAGCCATTCGCTACGTCGAAGCATGTGCCGCATGCACTGCGGCTGGCGTTGGGGTCGGTTGGATTGGACGGTTTGCGCAGTGCCTTGCGGACTGTGCGGCGGGTGGTCGAGGAGCAGTCGTACTGAACGAGCGCTCAGCAAACGGCGACGCCGCCCAGTGCCTCCCGGATGCATGAGGCGATCTCTTGTTCGCTTCGTCCACCCCGCAACACGATGCCCGGACCGAAGGCGAAATGGGGAACCGACCGGACACCCGCCACGGTGGCTCTCCTCGCCGCCTCTTCGACTCGCCCGTGCCAGGCGCGGTCGACAGCGATCGCCCTTGCCTCCATCCGATCGAATCCGTGATCCACGGCGATGGCCGCAAGCACATCGGCATTGCCGATGTTCTTTGCGCCGAGAAAGTACGCCTGCGTGATGGCGACTGCCAACCGATGCTGGGGCAAGCCTCGCTCCCCGGCGGCAAGGATCAACGCATGGGCTGCCTGCGTGGGAAAGGCCCAGGGCTGGCGACGCAGGTCGAGCTCGAGTCCCGAGGATCGCGCTTCGGACTCGACACGTGAAAACGCAATTGCCGGATCGGTGATGCCGTGGCGCGAGCGCAGCAGATCGGGAATGTAGGTTCCTGACGCAGGCGCATCGGGCATCAGCAGCACCGGATGGTGGCGGATGTCCGCCGCAAGGCCGGCAAAGCCCTGTGCAAGTACCTTGTCGAGCCGGTACTGGCCGACGATGCACCAGGGGCAGGTGATCTCGGTATAGAGGTCTATTCGCAGCATGTACGTCTGGCCTTCCTCGTTCATGCCGGCTGAAGTGGCGGCAGGATCGATTCGGGGCGGTCGCGTTTCGTGGCGAGGCTCCAGATCTCCTCTGCGATGTCGTCGGGATCGAGCACCGGCAACCTTGGATCGAGCTTCGCTCCCGAGGCGGTCATCGCACGCAGCCCCGTCGAACGATCGATGACCGCGCCGACGCTCACCGTACCCGCGTAGACGCCCTTCAGGACCAATTCCGCATTGAGGGTGAGGACGTAGTTGCGCGCGGCAGCCATCACGGGGCCGACGCCGCTCATGCCGGGAATGGCAACCACACCGGCCAGGCCTCCGACGACGATCATCGCGCCGTCTCCCCGGGCCAGCATGCCCGGCAGTACGGCGTGCGATACCTCGATGGGCGAGAGCATGAAGATCGAGGCCATGGCCTGCAGCTTCGCCGCATCGAGTTCGACCGCGGGTACGAAGTTGGCGTCGGAAGGCGCGGGAGCGTAGACGGCGACGTCCACGCTCGAGAACCGCTCCTCGATGGATCGGACCAGCGCGGGAATTCCGTCGATCTTCGTGAGGTCGGCCGGAAACGCTGCGGCCTCGATATCTGCCCGGGCGAGTTCGGCGACGAATGCCTCCAGCGGCTCGGCGCGCCGCGCGACGAGGGCGATCCGATAACCTTCGCGACCGAAACGCTTGGCCAGGGAGGTGCCGAGGCCGGAGCCTGCGCCGAAGATTGCGAGGGTTTTCTTTGCAGTCATCTGGTATTCCTTCAGGTGGTATGTTTCGATGACCAGATGATTGAGATTGACCGTCACAATGACAAGAACGCAGATGTTTGAGGCCTAGTCACATGCATATGCCTGCCCCACCCGACGAGCCCGGTACGAACGAGCACTGCCGGAAGGTGAACCAGATGCTCGGCCGAATGGGCGACAAGTGGACCATCCTCGCGATCACGATGCTCGAACAGAAGCCGCGTCGGTTCAATGAACTCAAGCGGCTGATCGGCGGGATATCGCAGCAGATGCTGACGCGAACGCTCAAGGCCCTGGAGCGCGACGGCATGGTGACGCGAACGGTTCATCCCACCGTGCCTCCCCAGGTCGAATACGCGCTGACCGAACTGGGTCACTCGCTCGCGTCGCCTCTCATGAACCTGGCCACATGGGTGCTGGACCATCTGGGCCAGATCGAATTGCACCGGGCCTCGCACGACGAGCGGGCAATGCCTGCGGCGTCGAACTCCACCGTGTATCGCCGGCGTTAGATGCCGCAAAAGCCCGCAGCGCCACGCCTCACCAGCCGTGAAAGCGCCCCCATGCCCGCAGCGATCCGTCTTCCGACAACGCCTGATATTCCGGAAACTGCGCCCCCGTCGCACAGGCATGGTTCGGCAGGATGCGCAGCCGCGTGCCCACGGGAAAGTGCACCGCAATGTCCGCATCCGCCTCGCCCTCCCGCGAAAGAATGCCGTGCTCCTGGTTCGCACCCATGAGCACATAGCCATCGAGCACCCGTCCCTGCGCATCGCACACCTGCCCGTACCCGAAGTCCCGCTTCTGCTTCTGTGTCCCCCGGTCGCGGCTCATCGCCATCCAGCCTGCGTCGACGATGGCCCAGCCCTTGTCGGCCTGGTGGCCGATCACGGTGGTGAGCACGCTCAGGGCGATGTCGTCCTCGGTGCACACGCCGATGTTGCGCATCACCAGGTCGAAGAAAACGTACACGCCGGCCCGCACTTCGGTCACGCCGTCCAGCGCATCCGCAGCCAGGGCGGTGGGCGTGGAACCCACGCTGACCACCGGGCACGGCAGGCCCGCGGCGCGCAGCCGCTGCGCGGCGCGCACGCAGCCTGAGCGTTCCTGCTCGGCCATCGCCTTCAGTGCCTCGGGCGTATCCAACTCGTAGCTGGAGCCCGCGTGAGTCAGCACACCGCCGAGGCGCATGCCACCTTCGTGCAGCACGCGGCCGACTTCGAGCAGCGCGTCTTCCTCCGGCTTGATGCCGCTGCGGTGGCCGTCGGTATCGACTTCGACCAGCACATCGAAGGCCTCGCCGTTCGCGCGGCCGAACTCGGCAATCGCCCTGGCCGAGGCCACGCTGTCGGTGAGGATGCCCAGCGCGCAGCCGCGCCGGCGCAGTTCCAGCGCATGCGGCAGCCGGTGCGGCGCCATGCCGACGGCATAAAGGATGTCGGTGAAGCCTGCGGCGAAGAACTGTTCGGCCTCCTTCAGCGTGGAGACGGTGATGCCCTGCGCTCCCGCCTCGCGCTGGGCTTTGGCGACCTCGATGCACTTGCTGGTCTTCACATGCGGTCGGAAGCGCACGCCAAGTTCGTTCATGTGCTGCTGCATGCGTTCGATGTTGCGCCGCATGCGCGTGCGTTCGATGAGGGCCGCGGGCGTGTCGATGGTGGCGAGGGTGTTCATTCTGGAACTCGTCATTTCTTTTCGAAGGATTGCAGCCAGGGCAGCGCCGGTGCGAGCGTCGGCGCCTGAAGCTCGGGGGACGGCGCTCCTTGCGGCAGTGCAAGGCCTACGCGGTTGTGCCAGTAAGTGCGCAGGCCCACTACCGAAGTGCCGAACATGTCGTAGCCCGAGCCGGCGACGAAGGCCGCGTCATGCGCCTCCACCCCAAGCCGTTCGAGCGCCACGCGGTACGGGCGCGGATCGGGCTTGTAGAACCCGGCTTCCTCCGAGGTGACGACCGCGTCCCAATCGATGCCCAGCCGCGCCGCCGCGCGGTGGCCCAGGCGCCTGGAGCAGTTGGTGACCACGGCGAGGCGGCAGTGCGGCTTGAGCGCCAGCAGCAACTCGCGCGCGCCGCTCCACACGGGCAGCGTGTCCCATTGCGCTTCGAGCGCATCGGTGGCGGAGCCGGGCATGCCGGTGTTGCGGGCAGCCTCCTTCACGAGCTGTTCGTAGGGCACGTAGGCGCCGCAGCCGTAGGTGAGCCGCAGGTACTCGGCGCGCCAGGTGCGGCCTTTCTCCTCGGAGCCGGCGGCGGCGTTCCAGACGGTCCAGGAATCGAGCAGCGCGGTGAGCAGGTCGAAGAGCGCTGCGCGCGGATAGGCGTTGGAGGATTGCATGGACTGCGACTGTACGTTTCGAGGCCATGCCTGTGCTTCAATGCGGAGTCATCAATCGTTAAGCACAAGTTAATGACGACGATCCAGATCGAGGACATGCAGCTCGCCGCCGCCCTGCTGCGCGAGCCGTCTCTGAGCGCGGCGGCGCGGGCGCTGGACGTTACGCCGCCGGCCCTTTCGATGCGGCTGCGCAAGCTGGAGGCCGCGCTGGGACTGTCGCTGGCCACCCGCACCGCGCGCAAGCTGAGCCTCACGCCCGAGGGCGAGCGCTTCGCGCGCGAGGCGGCCGCGCTGCTCGGGCAGATCGAGGGGCTGCGCGAATCGATGCAGCGCGACGACCGACGCCTCACCGGCACGCTGCGCATCGCCGCGCCCTTCGGCTACGGCCGCCAATACATCGCGCCCATGCTCGCGCGCTTCGCCAGGCTGCACCCGGGGCTGGGCGTGCAGCTCGACCTGCGCGAGACCCCGTGGCCCGACCGGCACGACGCCGACGCGGTGATCCACATCGGCACGGTGCGCGATTCGTCGTGGGTAGCGCGCACGCTGAGCGCCAACGAGCGCTGGCTGTGCGCCAGCCCCGCCTACCTGCGCCAGCGCGGCGTGCCCCGCGTGCCGCGCGACATTCCTGCACATGACTGCATCTGCATCCGCGAGAACGACGAGGACGTGACACTGTGGCACCTGCGCCCCGCGGGCCGGGCGGCGGCCGCCAAGGGCAGGCGCGAGACCCTGCGCATTTCCCCCGCCTACCTCACCAACGACGGCGGCGTGGCGCGCCAGTGGGCCGAACAGGGGCTGGGCCTGGTGCTGCGCTCCGAATGGGACGCGGCCGATGCCGTGGCGCGCGGCACGTTGGTGCGCGTGCTGGACGACTGGCAGTTCGACAGCGCGCCGGTCACGCTGCTGGTGCCGACGCGCAAGGGGCGCACGGCCCGGGTGCAGGCCGTCGTCGAGTTCCTCGCCGAGAGCTTCGGCAGCAGCGCCGCCAAGGGAAAGTAGCTGCGCGCATATCCATAGCCGCATTCCTTCGTTGGCCGCGCCGCCATGGTCCGCCAACACTCGCAGCTTCGTATTTCCGGAGAAGAAGCCTGCGATGACCCTTGCTCTCGATCATTTGCCGCCCTCGCGCCACAGCGTGCTGCAAGGAGGCGCCGCACCGCCCGCCAAAGAGCAATCGCAGGCACAGCCGCGGCGTCCGGCCGCCCCCGCAGGCATCTGGAGCACAGGCCTGCTCGCCTCTGCCGCATGGGTCGCGCTGGGCCTGCTCACGCTGCTTTGGCCGAACAAGGAAGCCGGCTTCAGCGACTGGGCCTTCACGCAGGAGTTCGGCATCGCGACGCTGTTGGTCGCCGTGCTGCTGCTGGCGATCGCGCTGCTGGGCAGCCGCACCGGGCGGCTGGTCCGCACGCTGCGGCCTGCCGGGCAATGGCTCGTCGCGCTGGCCGCGGGCCTCGCGCTGTGGGAGGTGTCCACCGCCAAGCTCGGCGTGCTGCCCTCGCCCTTCTTCGCGCCGCCGCAGAGCCTGATCGACGTGGTGCACGAGGACTGGCAGCGCCTGGGCCTGTCGACCGTGCATTCGCTGCGGTTGCTGGCCAACGGTTTCGTGCTGGGCGCGCTGGTGGGCTTCGGCACCGGCGTGGCCGTGGGCTGGTCGCGCATCGCGGGGTACTGGGTGCATCCGCTGCTGCGCTTCCTCGGGCCGGTGCCCGCGTCGGCGCTGCTGCCGCTGGCCTTCTTCTTCGCGCCTTCGAGCTATTCGGCGGCGGTTTTCCTCGTGGGCCTGGCCACCTTCTTCCCGGTGGCGGTGCTCACCTGGTCGGGCGTGGCCTCGGTGCACAAGAGCTATTACGACGTGGCGCGCACGCTGGGTGCTTCTGAACGTTTCCTGGTGCTGCGCGTGGCGATCCCGGCGGCGCTGCCGCAGGTGTTCGTGGGCCTCTTCATGGGTCTGGGAGCGTCGTTCTCCGTGCTCATCACCGCCGAGATGATGGGCGTGAAGGCCGGGCTGGGCTGGTATCTGCAATGGGCCCAGGGCTGGGCCGCCTACGCCAACATGTACGCGGCGCTGCTGGTGATGGCGGCACTGTGCTCGGGCCTCATCACGCTGCTGTTCAAGGTTCGCGACCGCGTGCTGTCGTGGCAGAAGGGAACCGTGAAATGGTGACCGAGACGCCCCCGAACGCGGTGCTTCCGCCCGTCCCTGCACCAACCACGGGCGCCGGGGCCCATATCGGCATACGCGGCGTCAGCCACTGGTTCGAAGTGTCCGGCGGCGTGCTGCAGGTGCTCGACGGCATCGACCTGCAGGTACGCCCCGGCGAGTTCGTCGCGCTGCTGGGGCCCAGCGGCTGCGGCAAGTCGACGCTTCTGCGGCTGGTGGCCGGGCTGGAGCCCGCGACCACCGGCGCCATCACGCAGAACGGCGAGCCGATCTCGCGGCCCGATCCGTCGCGCATCGTCGTCTTCCAGGACCCGACGCTCTACCCCTGGCGCAGCGTATGGGACAACGTGGCGCTGGGCCTGCAGGCACGCGGCGTGCTGAAGGAGCAGCGCGCCCGCGTCGACGAAGCGCTCAAGCTCGTGGGCCTGACCGAGTTCGCGAAAGCCTTTCCGCACCATCTTTCCGGCGGCATGGCGCAGCGCGTGGCGCTGGCGCGTGCGCTCGTCAACGATCCGCAGCTGCTGGTGCTCGACGAACCGCTGGGCAAGCTCGATTCGCTCACGCGTATCGCGATGCAGAGCGAGCTGGTCAATCTCTGGCAGCGGGCCGGCTTCTCGGCGCTGCTGGTGACGCACGACGTGGAAGAGGCGCTGTTCCTCGCCAACCGCGTGATCGTGCTGAGCGACCGGCCCGCGCGCATCGCGGCGGAGCTGGTGGTCGAGCTGCCCTACCCGCGCCATCGCGGCGATCCGAAGCTGGCCGAGTTGCGGCACGAGGCGCTCAGGCACCTGGGGCTTGATGCGACCTGGTGAGTCGAGAAGATGAGCGGTCCGCCTCCCGAGGCCGGCTGGCTCAATCTGCTGATCGGCCTGCTGCATGGCGCGCAGCTCTGGCTTCTTCGCGTGCTCGACGCACTGGGGCTGTCCGGGCAATCGCACGGGCAGCCGGCATGGCCGTGGGCGCGACGGCTATCCGGCGAAAACCTGCTGATCGACCTCGGACAGGCCCGGCGGCTCGGCCTCACGCTGGTGGTGCTTGCCGTGGCGCTGCTTGTCCTGCTGGTCGCGCTGCTCTGGCGCCGGCGCCGCATATGGCTTGCCACCGGAGCCGCGCTGCTGGCGGCATTGGCACCATGGCCGGAGGCCAACGTGGTGCTTGTACCTGCGTACCCAACCAGCTTCCACGCATCGCCCACCGGTTTCACCGCCGACAGCATCGAGCGCGGCCAAACGCTGTACGCGGCACAGTGCGCCGCCTGCCACGGAACCAATGGCCGGGGCCACGGGCCGCTGGCCTCGGCGCAGGCTGTGTGGCCTCCGGACCTGGGCGGTCCGCTGCTGTGGCGGCGCGCCGATGGCGACGTGCTGTGGCATGTGATGAACGGCATGCGCGACCGCCGTGGTGCGCAGACCATGCCCGGCTTCGGCACCGCGCTGAGCGACGCGGACGCATGGGCGCTGATCGATTTCATGAAAGCCCAGGGCGCCGGCGAGAGCCTGCGCGCGGCCGGTCTCTGGGCCCAGCCCATAGCGCCGCCGGATGTGACGGTGCAATGCGGCGACAAGCCACCGCGCAGCCTTTCGAGCTGGCGCGGCCAGCGCCTGCGCATCATCGCGTCGGAGATCGGCCGCGAGGCATCGCCGCCACCCGACGATCCGCGCCTCGTGACCGTGCTGCTCGCGCCTCAGTCCACGGAGGTGGCGCCGCAGTCGGCCGACTGCATCGCCACCTCGCCCGCCGCGTGGGCGGCCTTCTCGCTCGTCGCCGCGACAACGCAACTGGCGGGCACGCAGTTCATCGTGGACCGCGACGGCTGGCTGCGCGCACGCGGCGAACCCGGCAAGAGCGCGTGGAGCGACGACGATCTTCTTTGCCGCACCGAGCAGCAGCCTTACGCGAAACCCGGCGAACGCCCGCTGCCGCCCGACGGCCTCGGCGCCCTCATCGCGCGCATGGACGCCGAGCCCGTGCGCTTCGTCAAGGGCGGGTACGTCCACTGACACCTGTGTCCGCAACGGGACTACGATGTTCTTCCGGGCCCCTTGCTATCAATCGATCGATCAGTCCATCCCCTCAACCCCGAAGGAGACAGCCCATGTCCAGCCACGTCTACAAAACGCTAGAACTCACCGGTTCCTCGCCCACCGGCATCGAAGATGCGGTGCGGACCGCCATCGCGAAGGCGCACGAGACGGTGCGCAACATCCAGTGGTTCAACGTCACCGAGACGCGCGGTCATGTGGTCGACGGAAAGGTGGCGCACTGGCAGGTGACGTTGAAGATCGGGTTCACGCTGGAGTGAGCCCGCTCCGGCCGGCGGGAGCGGCTAGCGCATGTACCCCAGGTCGCGCACGTCGGACCGCACGGCCGACCGGTCCGCCCCCTGCATCGGCAGGCTCACCAGCAGTTCGAGCCGGCGGCGCAGCGAGAACAGCATCTGCACCGCGTCGTGCGCGACCCTGTCGGGGTCGCGGCCGTCGAGCACGTCGGGGTAGGCCCACAGCGCCGCATCGGGCTGGCCGGGCCATGAGGGCTGGCGCGGCTCGGTGGATTCGTCGAGCGTGATGACGAAGTCCGCGGCGTGGGCATTGGCGCGCGCGAGCTCGTCCCAGCCGCGCGGCTGCCGGTTCGGCAAGGGAATGCTCGCGCTCTTGAGCGCGGCGATGGCGGCGGGATGGAATTCGCGGGCGACCTGCCCGGGCTGGCCGCAGGAAGATACCGAGAACCGCTTCGGGTCCAGGTGCGTGAGGCACGCTTCTGCCAGGATGCTGCGCAATGAATTTCGTCGCGAGACGAAGATCACGCCGATACGTTTTTGCATGGAACCCTGACTATAGCCCTGCGTTCTTAACCCGTCCTGACCATTCGCCGAGCAGTGCCGCCATGCTGCACAGCAGCGTCCGAACGGTGCAGACTCGGGGGCATGGACAAGCATTTCCTGACACCGCTTTTCGCGCCCGCTTCCATCGTCGCCTTCGTCGGCAATGCCGACGGCCCAGGCGGACAGACGCCGGCAGGCCACACGCTGCGCGAGGCCTTCCGCGCGCAGCGCTTCGACGGCACGCTGCGCTTCCTGGACGTGCGCACCAAGGGCACGCTCGAAGAACTGGCGCAGACCCATGCCGACCTCGCGCTCATCGCCCTGGCGCCGGGCGACGTGGCGGCCGCGCTGGAGATCGCGGGGCGCATCGGCTGCAAGGCGGCGGTGGTTCTCTCGAGCGGCATCGGCGCCGAGCAGGCGTCGCAGTGGCGCAAGATCGCGCGCCGCGAGGGCGTACACCTGCTGGGGCCGAACTCGCTGGGCTTCCAGCGGCCGCTGCTGCATCTCAACGCCAGCGTGGCCGGTCCGCTGGCCGGCAGCGGGCCGCTCGCGCTGGTGGCGCAATCGGGTGCGCTGACGGCCTCGATGCTCGACTGGGCGCGGCAGAACGGCGTGGGTTTTTCCAGCGTGGTGTCGCTGGGTCCGCACACCTCGGTCGACATTCCGCAGGTGCTCGACTTCCTGGCCAACGACCAGGCCACGCACAGCATCATCATCTACCTCGAAGGCATTGCCGACGCGCGACGCTTCATGAGCGCGCTGCGCTCGGCCTCGCATGCCAAGCCGGTGGTGGTGCTCAAGGCCGGGCGCAAGCCTGCCGGCAACGAGGCCGCGCAGACGCACAGTGCAGCCATCGTGGGCAGCGACGACGTGTTCGATGCCGCGTTGCGCCGGGCCGGCGCGGTGCGCGTGCGCTCCTTCGTCGAGCTGTTCTCGGCCGCCAAGTGCCTGGCCTCGCGCTACCGCCCCGTCGGCAAGCGGCTGGCCGTGGTCACCAACGGCGGCGGGCCCGGCGTGCTGGCGGCCGACTGGATCAACGAGATCGGGCTGGACCTCGGCAAGCTCTCCGCCCCCGCGCAGAAGGCGCTGCAGCCCACCCTGCCCCCGCTCGCCTCGCTGGCCGACCTGATCGACCTGTCGGAAGAAGCTCAGCCGGCGCACTATCGCGCCGCCATCGACGCGGCTTCGTCCGACAGCCAGGTCGACGGCGTGCTCGCCATCTTCTCGCCCAAGGCCGGCATCGACGCGGCAGCCACGGCGAAGGCGCTTGCCGACATTCCAAGACCGATGAACAAGCCGCTGCTGGCCTGCTGGATGGGCGACTCCTCCGTGGGCAAGGCGCGCTCGGTGCTGGCCGAGGCGACCATCCCGAGCTTTCGCACGCCCGAGGCTGCCGTGGGCGCCTTCGGCAACATCGCGGCCTTCTACCAGAACCAGCAGCTGCTGCAGCAGACGCCGCCGCCGCTGTCGGCGCTGGCCAAGCCCGACATCGAGGGCGCGCGGCTGCTCATCGAGAGCGTGCTGGCCGAGCGGCGCCATGTGCTCACGGAGATGGAGTCGAAGTCGCTGCTGTCGTCCTTCCACATTCCGATCACGCGCACGCTGCTCGCACGCAGCCCCAGCGAGGCGATGATGATCGCGACGCAACTGGGCTTTCCGGTGGCGCTGAAGATCGATTCGCCCGACATCCCGCACAAGTCCGACGTGGAAGGCGTGGCGCTCAACGTGCTCAACGGCACCGGCGCGCGCGACACCTACGTCGAGATGATGGAGCGCGTGGCGCGCCTGGCACCCGAGGCGCGCATCAACGGCGTGACGGTGCAGAAGATGGTGCGCGCGCGGCGCGGGCGCGAGATCTACGTGGGCATGGTCACCGACGAGCCCTTCGGCCCCGTCATCGTGTTCGGCGCGGGCGGCACCATGATCGAGCTGCTGAACGACCGCGCGATGGAACTGCCGCCGCTCAACCAGTTTCTTGCGCACCGCCTCATCGAGCGCTCGCGCGTGGCCGAGACGCTGGGCGAATGGCGCGGCGCCCATGCGGTGGACATGGAAGCGCTCGAAGACCTGCTGCTGCGCGTGTCGGAAATGGTGTGCGAGCTGCCCGAGCTGCGCGAGATGGACATCAACCCGATCATCGTGGACGAGAACGGCGCCATCTCGGTCGATGCGCGCATCGTGGTGGGCAGCAGCTCGCAGGCGGTGGCGGCCCACGTGGGCAACGCGGTCAACGGCTACCAGCACCTGGCCATCATGCCGTACCCCGCGCGCTACCGGCGCGAATGGCCGCTGGCGGGCACGGGCGGCGGCACCTACATCGTGCGGCCGGTGCATCCCAACGACGCGCAGATGCTGCAGGCGCTGGTGCAGGGCCTGTCGCCCGAGAGCCGCTGGTTCCGCTTCGTCTCGCGCTTCCACGAGCTGCCGCCGACCATGCTCTCGCGCTTCACGCTGATTGACTACGACCGAGAGATGGCGCTGGTGGCGGTGATCATGGAGCGCAGAGTGTCGCCCGATGGCACCGTGCTCGAGAGCGAGCGCATCGTGGGCGTGTCGCGCTACGTGACCAACCCCGACCAGACCAGCTGCGAGTTCTCGCTGGTGGTGGCCGACGAGTTCAGCGGCAAGGGCATCGGCTCGCGGCTGATGGAAAGCATCATCGACGTGGCCCGAGACAAGGGCCTCGCCGAGATGGACGGACTGGTGCTGGCCAACAACCCCGACATGCTGAAGCTGGTGCGCCGGCTGGGCTTCACGGTGAAGCCCTTCCCGGAAGACCCGGACTTCAAGCTCGTGACCTACATGCTGTAGCCATGGACGCCCGTCGTAAGCTCGGCGGGTCGCATTCCTGGTTTTGCCTTTCATGATCCGAACGCTCCTGCGTCACGTCGGCCGCATTCTGCTGTCGCTCATCGTGCTTTCGACCTGCCTCTGGGCCTGCCTCGCGCTCTGGTACCAGTTCCCCGGGCCGGCCGCGGTGAAGATCGGCGCGGGCGTACTCTGGGCCGCCTTCGGCCTCGCGGCCATCGCGCTGGCATGGCGCAGGCGGGCGGCGCGCGCCCTGCTCTCCTATGCGACCGGCTTCGCGCTGCTGCTGGTCTGGTGGAGCACCATCCTGCCGTCGCAGAACCGTGTGTGGGCCGACGATGTTTCGCGCCAACTGCGCTCGCACATCGACGGCAGCGTGGTCACGCTGGACAACGTGCGCAACTTCGAATGGCGCAGCGACACCGACTACACCCAGCGCTGGGAAACGCGGCAATACGACCTCGAGCGCCTGCGCACGGTCGACGTGTCGCTCTCCTATTGGACCGGCCCCGCCATCGCGCACACGCTGGTGTCCTTCGGCTTCGACGACGGCCAGTTCGTCACCTTCTCCATCGAGATCCGCAAGGAGCGCGGCGAGGCCTTCTCGTCCGTCGGCGGCTTCTTCAGGCAGTTCGAGAACAGCCTGATCGCGGCCGACGAGCACGACATCCTGCGCGTGCGCACCAACGTGCGCGGCGAGGACGTCTACATGTACCGCGTGAGCCTGCCCCGGGCCGAGATGCGCTCGCTCTTCCTCGCCTACCTCGGCGAAGGCGCCGCGCTGGCGCGCGAGCCCAGCTTCTACAACACGCTCACCGCGAACTGCACGACCATCGTTTACGCGCTGGCCAGGCGCATCGTGCCCGGCCTGCCGATGGACTGGCGGCTGCTGGCCTCGGGCTACCTGCCCGACTACCTTTTCGACGTGGGCGGCCTCGCGCCCGGCTACAGCATGGAAGCGCTGCGCGCGGCGGGCCGCATCACCGACCGCGCCCTCGCCGCGGACAAGACGCCGGCCGCGAATTTCTCGCAGGCGATCCGGCAAGGCCTGCCGGGCACGACGGCCAATGCGGGAGCGGCGCAATGAAAGGCGCATTCCGCCTTGTCGCCTCCCTGCCCGCGCTCGCGTGCGCCGCCGCGCTGCTGGCCGGCTGCGCGGGCGTGACGGTCGGCTCGATCTCCCCGGCCGAATACCTCGCCCAGCGCAGGGGCGACGTGCTCACCACCGGCAGGCTCAGCACCTCCGCGCAGGAAGTGCTTCGGGTGATCGGCTCCGACGCGGACATCTGCCGCAAGGATGGCCAGGCATGCCGCAACGCACTGGCCGACTCCTCGGGGCTGAGCGATGAACAGCGCCTTTCCGCGCTGTCCGAAGTCTGGCTGCAGGTAGCGCTCGCGGCGGAGAAAGGCGGCGGCGCCGCCGATGCCGCTGCCATCGAGGCCTGGTTCGAAACCGCGCGCCACGCCTACGCCTACCTGTTCTTCACCGCCCGCAAGCCGCGCGACCGCGCCTTCGAGGACCGGCAGACGCAGGTGCGCGACTACTACAACTACGCGGTGCAGCAGGCCATCACCGGCCTGTACCGGGACATCCAGCGCAAGGGCTCGCGCAGCGACGCGCAGCCCGAGATGCCGAAGGTGGGCAACTGGCGCATCGAGACCGACGTCTCGGGCCTGCGCCTGCCCTCCGACACCCCACTGCCCGACGAGCTGATTCCCGCCGCCTCGCTGACCTTCTCGGGCCTGCGCAACACCTACCGGCGCGACGGCTTCGGCGCTGAGCTGGTGGCCGCGAGCAACAAGCGCACGGACGACGAAGCGCCAAGGCAGCAGGCCGATCCCGCGGAGAAGCAGAAGCAGAAGCCGCGTCCGCCCTACCGCGAGATGCCCTTCCCCGCCGTCACCGCGCTGCTGCTCTTCGACGGCGCCAGCCTCGGCGAGGTTCTGGGCACGCGCACGCTGCGCATCGCCGCCTACGACCCATACCGCACCGCCAACGTGCAGCTCGCCGGTCAGGAAGTACCGCTGGCCGCCAACTTCACCTCGGGCTACGGCCTGTGGCTCGCGCGCTCCGACTTCGCGCTGCAGGCGCTGCGCAGCCTCTTCGGCGGCGCCGAGGGGCTCACGCAGCCGCGCATCTACCTGATGCAGCCCTACGACCCGAACCGCCGCACGGTCATCATGCTGCACGGTCTGGCGAGCAGCCCCGAGGCGTGGATCAACGTGGCCAACGAGGTGCTGGGTGACGAGACATTGCGCCGCCGCTACCAGATCTGGCAGGTCTACTACCCCACCAATGCGCCGCTGCCGATCAACAACTTCGCGATCCGCGAAGCCGTCACGCAGACGCTCGCGCACTTCGACCCGACGGGCAAGGCCGTGGCCTCGAACAACATCACGCTGATCGGCCACAGCATGGGCGGCGTGCTGTCGCGGCTCATGGTGTCGTCGTCGGAAGACAAGCTCTGGGAGGCGCTGCTCGCGAGCTATCCGATGCAGGGCGCGCAGCAGCAACGCATGGAGGAAAAGCTCGCGCCCTACCTGCGCTTCGAGCCGCTGCCGCAGGTGAGCGACGCGATCTTCATCGCCTCGCCGCACCGCGGCACCGACTTCGCCAACAACCGCATCTCGCGCTGGGTGGCCAACCTCATCACGCTGCCGGTGGCGATGCTCGGGCAGCTGGGCGACATCTCGCGCGAGCTGATCCGCATCGCGCCCGCGCGGCAGGACCAGGGCACGCTGCGCATACCCAACAGCATCGACAACCTCAGCGATCGCGATCCCTTCGTGCGGCTGTCGTCGAGCCTGCCGATGAACCCGCGCGTGCGCTTCCACTCGATCATCGGCAACGACACGCCCGGCGTGGCGCAGGCGCTGTCGAGCGACGGCATCGTGCCCTACGCCAGCGCGCACCTGGACGGCGCGGCCTCGGAGCTGGTGATTCCCTCGGCGCACAGCGTGCAGGAGAACCCGTTGGCGATCCTGGAGATACGGCGCATCCTCAGGGAACAGCTGCGGCCCGAGGCTGCGCGCTAGGCGACTGCCTTCTTTCTTGCTACTTGTTCCCGGAGCGCTGTTGCGCCCGCACGCGCCCGAGGAACTCTCCGAAGAGCGCCTTCTTCCCCGGAAAGCGCTCCTTGCCCTCCACGAAGATGGCCTCCGCCGCCGCCAGCTCGCCAAGCCGCATGAGGCATTCGCCCTTCGAGAAGAAGGCGGCCTCTCCGTCGGGGTTCACCTGCAGCGACTGCTCGAAGTCGTCGAGCGCCTCCTGGAAATTGCCGAGCTCCATGCGTGTGAAGGCCCGGTTGTCGATGGCCTCGAAGAAGAGTGGAAAGAGTTCCACGGCCGCGTCGTACTCTGCAATGCCCTCCTCCTTGCGACCCTGCTCGCAGAGCTCGTTCCCGCGCAGGTAGTGCGCGTTGACCTGGCGCACGATCTCCTGGCCGTCCTGGCCCATCAGCTCCAGATACCTCGGGAAGTCGGTGAGCTTCAGGTACTCGGCGAAGCCGACCAGATCGTCCTCGGCGGGCTGCCGGTTGCCGATGAGCTCGCTGCCCTGGCTCACGCCGTCGGCGTCGATGGGCGAATGCCATATCAACACCTCGGCGTGCTTCAGCGATTCGACGGTGGGCTTCTCGTCCAACTGCTGGTAGCTCAGGCAGTGGGCCACCGATGTTCCGTCGGGCCACGGATCGACTTCGAGAACCCAGACGGCCCGCCAGGCGTTTGCGTTCCTGTAGGCGAGTACGTCGCCCTTCTTCAATGTCGATGTCGATGTCGCTGCGGCGCCCTTCGCCGGCGGTTCGGGTGGAGGCGCCGAGCCCGTGAGGCGTGCAGCGAGACGCTGGAGGAATCTGGGCAGCATGGCGTCGGATATTCGTACGGATATGGGATACGGGATGTGCGAGACGCTGACGGACAGCGCGTGCCACTTTAGCTGCTTCCACCAGCTCGTCGCGCGCATTGACCTTCGCGCTCGACGTGGCCTAACATCGCCGCCGCGGTTGCAAGCCGCGCCCGGACCCGCGGGAAGGGTTGAACCCACTTGCCTTCATTTGACGATCCACACGCCTTTTGTGCAGCCGGATTTGCGGGTCATCGGCGTCTGATGCACGGAGGTACACATGAAGCGCATGCCCGCCCGGCCCGACCTGGGCCATCTGAAGAAGCAGGCCAAGGAACTGCTTGCTCTCCATCGAAGCAACGATCCCGCCGCGACCGCCCGCTTTCGCGACGCCCTTCCGGCCGCTGCCGACAAGACCGATGCGGAGATCGCGGCGCTCGGATTGCGCCTGCACGACGCCCAGTCGTGCGTCGCGCGCGAGTACGGCTTCGCATCCTGGGCCGACCTGCAGGGCTTCGTTCTCGCGCGGCGGTCGCAGGCCGAAGACCCGACAAGGGCCGTGCTCTACTGGCTGCGCCTCGCCTACGCGGGCGACATCGCCGGCGGCAACAATCGCGCGCGGCCCGCAGCGGCGTTGCGCCTGCTCGAGGAAAGCCCAGGCCTGCTGGGCGACGCCCCGATCCTTGCCTGCGCGACGGGCGACGAAGCATCGCTGCGCCGCGCCATCGCACATGATCCCGCCTGGGTGAACCGGCCAGGCGGCCCGCTGGCCCTGCCTCCGCTCGTTGCCGTGGCCCATTCGGGACTGATGCGGCTGCCCGCATTTCGCGAACGCCTGCTCGCCTGCGCAAGGCTGCTGCTCGAGGCTGGTGCGGACCCGAACCAATCGGTCGGCAACCGCTGGCCTCCGGCGTCCGTGGAGGCTCCTGCCGAAAACGAGCGGCTCTCCGCGCTCTACGGCGCCGCCGGGCAGAACCGCGATGTCGCTCTCACCAAACTGCTGCTGGATGCGGGCGCCGACCCCAACGACGGCGAATCGCTCTACCACTCGCTGGAGAACCCGGCCTGCACGAAGCTTCTGCTCGAGGCTGGCGCGCGCATCGAAAGCACGAACGCGCTCTATCGCGTGCTCGATCTAGACGACGTCGAAACCTTGCGGCTGCTGCTTTCGCACGGCGGTAACGCGAACGAACCGCCCATCGGCCCGCCCACTTCCGACTGGGGCTCGCTGCTACTGTGGGCGATCCGGCGGCGGAGGTCCCCCGCGCACATCGAGGCATTGCTGGCTGCCGGCGCGAATGCTTCGGCCACGACGAGCGACGGCACCAGCGCCCATACCGCAGCCCTGCGCTTCGGGCTGCCGGAAGTCGCGCGACTCCTCCAGCAGGCCGATGGCAGCGCCGCGCTTCCCGTGGACGAAGCCTTCGTCGCAGCCTGCGCGCAGGGCGACAAGGCCACCGCCCACCGCATCCAGGCGGCTCACCCCCGCATCGTCAAGACGCTCTCCGAGGCGCAGCTGCGCCAGTTGCCCGAGCTCGCGGCCCAGGGCTGCGCCGACGCCGTGAAGCTGATGGTGGAGCTCGGCTGGCCCATCGCCGTCCGCGGTGGAGACTGGGATGCCTCGGCGCTGAACAAGGCCGTGTTCCGCGGCGACGCCGGACTCGTCCGGTTCCTGCTGGAGCACGGCGCAAGCTGGCAAGAGAAGCACGGCTTCGGCGACAACGCCTGCGGCGGGCTCTCGTGGGCTTCGTGCAACGAGCCGCCGGACGGCGAAGGCGACTGGCTCGGCTGCGCCGAGGCGCTCGTCGCCCATGGCATGCCAGGTGCAAGGCCCGACCCCAGGAGTTCCGACTGGGTACTCGTCGGCGGACGGCGATACGTGTTCTCGGATGAGGTGACGGACTACCTGCTCGGCGCCTCCTCCACGCGGAACTGAAAAAAGGCGGGCCTCAGGGGGCCCGCCAAAAGCCGTCTATCGGGTCGTGAGAAGCACACTACCCGACCCCGACTCACCTCGAACTCAACTACATGCTCCTTCGTCCTCTCACTTCATTCGCCTGCTCACCGGCCGGCCGACAGCGAGCAGGCGGCGGGACACGCTCTTGAATGAGCTGCATCGAATTCTCCAAGGCATCGCGCGCATCGTTTGCGCCGAATTTTTATATCGATATCTGCTGAATGCTCAGTCGCTCAATGGCTCTCGCGCTCAAGCCCGGCCGCGAGCATGCGAAAGAATCAACTTCGCGGCCTCGCGCGCACCAAGGACTGCGCTGTCGACGACGAGATGCGGCGTGCTCCACGTCGCGTAGTTGTGCCGCTGCACGGCCTCCCAGGTCGGCGGCACCAGGCCCGGCACGTCCATGCTGCGCTGCTCGACGCGGCGGCGGTGCTCGGCGGAGTCGGAACACACGATCTCGACCTCGACGATGCGAGAGGCGGCATCAGCCGCGACCGCGCGCCATGCCGCGCGGGTTACTGGCAGCGGATTGACGCAATCGGCCAGTATCGTCTGCCCGAGCGAGAGATTGGAGCGGGCCAGCGCATAGGCCGCGACGTAGCCCGCGGGCCCGACCTCACCCGCAAGCGCACCCGAAGAACGCAGCGCCTGCTCGATGGTGTCGATGCGCAGGTAAGCACAAGGAATGAGCGCGACGATTTCCCACGCGATGGTGGTCTTGCCTGTGCCCGGCAAGCCACCCAGGACGATCAGCATGGCGTCGCCTCCATCAGGGCCCCGCGGCCCGGCTCGGAGTTCACCACGAATGCGGCAGCAGCGTCGGCATTGCGGCCGCGCGAAGCCGGCGCAGCGCCCTCAGCGGCACATGGCCATAAGGTGCGCGTCGCGCCAGCGCGTGCGGTGAACTCGGGGGTATGCGCCATGACTTCGCCGTCAGGTCGATCACATGGCGAGCCCGGGCGGCCGGGGAAACATGGTGGGTGCGCAGTTGCATGGCAGTTAGTCGCGAAATGCTCTCTTGCGCCGATTCTGCTGGGCACCATCGTTCCTGCCAAAGACGGATTCCAAGTTTCCTGATGCGGTTCGTGGATCGCGATGCCGGCTTTCAGACACGCTCAGGCGGGTTTAGGCGGGTTCAGGCGAAGTCGGTCGAAGGCTTCTCCCAAAGGTTCACGCCGCCTTCCACCGCGTACTTGTCGATCTCGACCAGCTCCTCCGCGCTCAGCGGCGCGTGCGACAGCGCCGCCACGTTGTCGACGATCTGCTCCGGCCGGCTCGCGCCGATCAGCGCCGAGCTCACGCGCGGATCGCGCAGCGTCCAGGTCAGTGCAAGCTGGGCTAGCGACTGGCCGCGGCGGCGCGCGATCTTGTTGAGCTCGCGGGCACGCTCGATGTTGGCGTCCGACAGGTGCTCCTGCTTCAGCGAGCCGCCGCCGGGCCGGTTGATGCGGGAGTCGGCCGGAATGCCGCTCAAGTACTTGTCGGTCAGGAGGCCCTGCGCCAGTGGCGTGAAGGCGATGACGCCGGCGCCGAGCTCATCGGTGGCATTCAGAAGGTCCTTCTCGATCCAGCGGTTGAACAGGTTGTAGGCCGGCTGGTGGATCAGCAGCGGCACCTTCCACTCGCGCAGCAGCGCAGCGATCTCGCGCGTCTTGCCGGCGGAGTAAGAAGAAATGCCGATATACAGCGCCTTGCCCTGCTGCACGGCCTGGGCCAGCGCGGAGGCCGTTTCCTCGAGCGGCGTCTCGGGGTCGAAGCGGTGCGAATAGAAGATGTCGACGTAGTCCAGGCCCAGGCGCTGCAGGCTCTGGTCGAGGCTCGCGAGCACGTATTTGCGCGAGCCGCCGCCCTTGCCGTAGGGACCGGGCCACATGTCCCAGCCGGCCTTGCTGGAGATGATGAGCTCGTCGCGGTAGGGCTTAAAGTCTTCGCGCAGCAGGCGGCCGAAGTTGGTCTCGGCGCTGCCGTAGGGCGGGCCGTAGTTGTTGGCCAGGTCGAAGTGGTTGATGCCCAGGTCGAAGGCGGTGCGCAGCAGCTGGCGCTGGGTGGCGATGGAGGTGGTGTCCCCGAAGTTGTGCCAGAGCCCGAGCGAGATGGCCGGCAGCACGAGCCCGCTGCGGCCGACGCGGCGGTAGGGAATGGCGTCGTAGCGCTTGGGGTCGGCGTGGTAGGTCATGGGGGTTTTGTCCTGGCGGAGTGAGAGTAAGGAGAGCTGCCAAGAATGCCCGCGCATGCGTATGCTTGCAAGCATGCCCACGGCGCAGGATCACGTATCGAGCACCAGTTTGGCAGGCGGTCGAGCGAAGCTATCCGTGGAAGACGCGGCGCACAACGAAAGAAGCGCGGATCGATATGCGGCCTGTGCATGCGCGGGCAGAATGCCGCCTCCGCAAGACAGAGGCAGCGCCAGCCATGCACAACATCACCCTCACGCCCCCCACCGAGGAACAGCTTCGCTCCGGCGAACTGGGCCTCAAGCTGCGCCACTACAACTACGGGTTCGTCGGCGAGTACCCGAAGCAGGAGTACATCCGGCTGGACGCAAGGGGCGAGAACGGCCGCCTGCTCGGCGGACTGCGTGGCTTCGTGTTCCTGTACTGGCTCGATGTCGAAGTGCTGTTCGTGGAGGAAGACGCCCGGGGCGCGGGCCTGGGCAGCCGCCTGCTGGCCGAAGCGGAGCGGCAGGCCATCGCACTGGGCGCGAAGAACGCAAAGCTGTCCACCTTCGAGTGGCAGGCGCGCGGCTTCTACCTGAAGCAGGGCTACGAGGAATACGCCCGCATCGACGACTACGCGCCCGGCTTCTATCTCGCGTACATGAAGAAAGCGCTGCAGGCGCCCTGACCCGGGCTACTTCGGCGCAGCCTCCCCTGCTGCAACCGCCCTGCTCTCCACCAGCCCCTCCCGGGGCAGCAGCAAGGCCAGCGCGATCACCCCCAGGCTCACGACCAGCATCATCACGAAGGTCAGGTGCAGCGATCCGCCCAGCGCGAGGCGGATGGCCGAATCGCCCGCGACGGAGCCGTGCATGCCCTGCAGCAGCATGCGCAGCTGCTCGTCGGAGAACATCGGCCGGCCGTCACCGTGCGTGAGCCCGAAGTTGAAGACCGCCCCGAAGAAGGCCGCGCCCAGCGCGCTGCCGAGGTTGCGCGAGAACACGTTCGATGCGGTGGCGACGCCGCGCTGCGCGAGATCAACGCCCTCCTGGATGAGGATGAGCGAGCTCAGGCTCATCACGCCCATGCCGAGGCCGATGATGAAAGAGCCGACCGCGGGAAGCACAGGCGAACTGCCGGCACCCAGCAGCACGAATGTCGAGGCGCCCACCGGAATCAGCGCCGCGCCGGTCACCACCATGCGCCACAGGCCGATGCGATGGAAGGTGCGCGAGGTCAGGGTCGCGCCGATGGGCCAGCCGAGCATCACCATGGTGAGCGCGAGGCCGGCGGTGACGGAGGAGCGCTCCAGCACCACCTGCACGTACATCGGCAGGAACGTGGTGATGCCGATCAGCACCATGCCGGCGAGCATCGCCGCGCCGTTCACTGTGGCGATCATCCGGCCGCCCCACAGGCGAAGCGACACCATCGGGTCGGATGCGCGGCGTTCCTGCGCGATGAAGAGCACCAGCGTGACCACGAAGAGCCCGGCCCACGCGAGCGCCACGCCCGAGTTGCCCACGCCGAATTCGGTGAGCGCGATCATCAGCGCCGCGATGCCGACGGTGAAGAGCACCGCGCCCACGATGTCGATGGACGAGCGCCGCACCGTGGGCGCCTCGTGCAGGAAAAACCAGAAACCGGCGGCAGCCGCCAGGCCGATGGGCACGTTGACCCAGAAGATCCACGCCCACGAGAGCTTCTGCACGATGAGCGCGCCGATCATCGGTCCGACCACCGCCGACACCGCCCACACACTCGCGAGCCAGCCCTGTACCTTGCCGCGCTCGCGCACCGGATAGAGATCGCCGACGATCGTGAGCGCCACCGGCTGGATCGCGCCCGCGCCGATGCCCTGTATGAGCCGGAAGCAGATCATGGCCGGCATCGACCACGAGAAGCCCGCGAGCACCGAGCCGATGACGAAGACCGCGATGCCCACGAACATGATGGGCTTGCGGCCGTAGAGGTCGGAGAGCTTGCCGAACACCACCGTCATCGCGGTCTGCGCCAGCAGGAAGGAGGCGAACACCCAGCTGTAGAGATGCAGCCCGCCCAGCTCGGAGGCGATCTGCGGCATCACGGTGGAGACGATGGTGGCTTCTATGGCCACCATCGCCATGGAGGCCATGATCGAGGCGATGACCAGTGGGCGGCTTGTTGTTCTGGGGGGCGTGGAGGTCATGAGCCGTGCATGCTATAGGCGCCATGAGCCCCTGTCGCTGGCTCGGGCTCTCGGGCTCCGAAGCGCCCGGGCCCGAGCGGGCTCATCCGGCGTTCAGCGCCGAAGTGCCGTCGTAGATGTAGCGGCGCGACCAGGGCAGCGTCTTAGCCGGCCGGCCGGCCTTGCGCCCCACGATCTGGTAGATCGCCACGTCGTCGTTCTCGAAGGCATAGGCGCAGCCCGCGAGGTACACGCGCCAGATGCGGAACTTCTCCTCGTCGACCAGCGCGTGCGCCTGCTCGCTGTTCGCCTCGTAGGCGTCGCTCCAGCAGCGCAGCGTCTGCGCGTAGTGGCGGCGCAGGTTCTCCACGTCGAAGGCTTCGAGCCCCCCCTGCTGCATGGCCTGCAGCGCGAGACTGATGTGCGGCAGCTCGCCGTTGGGAAACACGTAGCGGTCGATGAAATCGCCGCCGCCGTAGGACACGCCGCCGCCTTCCGGGTCGGACGAGGTGATGCCGTGGTTCATCACCACGCCGTCGTCGGCCAGCAGCTGCTGCACGCGCCTGAAGTATTCGGGCAGGTTCTTGCGGCCCACGTGCTCGAACATGCCCACGCTGGTGATGCGGTCGAACTGGCCGGTCACGTCGCGGTAGTCCTGCAGGCGGATCTCGATGCGGTCTTCCAGGCCCGCGGCCTTCACGCGCTCGGTCGCGAGCTCGAACTGGTTCTGCGACAGCGTCACGCCCACGCAGCGCGCGCCGAACTTCTGCGCCGCGCGGATCACCAGCGCGCCCCAGCCGCAGCCGATGTCCAGCAGGGTCTGGCCCGGCTTGAGCTCGATCTTGGTGAGGATGTGGTCGATCTTCTTGAGCTGCGCAGTGGCGAGGTCTTCATCGCCGTTCTCGAAGTAGGCGCACGAATACACCATGTTCGGATCGAGCCAGAGCTTGTAGAACTCGTTCGAGACGTCGTAGTGGTATTGAACGGACTTCTTGTCCGAGGACTTGGTGTGCGTGAAGTAGCGCGCCATGTTCTGCAGCGCGCCGCCGGGCTTGTCGACCGAGGTCCGGGCGAGGCCGTAGGCGATGTCGATCACGTCGCTGAGCTTGCCCTCGATGTCGATCTTGCTCTTGACGTAGGCCTCGCCCAGGTTGTCGAGGGTGGGCTGCAGCATCAGCGACAGCGCGGCCGGCGACTTCACGTGCAGCGTGACGGCGGGTCCGCTGAAGGTGCCGAAGTCGAAGGACTGGCCATCCCACAGGGTGAGCCGCGCCGGCAGGTTGGCGCGCTCGCGGACCGCGGCGCTCCACTGCGCCAGCTTCTTTTCCCAAAGCATGCATTTCTCCGTGTTGTTGAGTTCTCCCGCCCGGGCGGGTCGTCGCTGCAGCGCGCCAAAAGATAGCGAAGTTCGGCGAAGCCTGCATGGCCGCGACGACGCAAGAAATCGCGGCAAGTGCTACAAGGCGCCGCTGGTCCTGGCGGGAACGGGTGCCTCGCTCGCCTCGATGAAGATTCGCCTGATCATCGGGAACCGCGCACGCGCCTGCTTCTCGATGGCCGCGATGGCATCGGCCGCTTCGCCGGTGGGCGTGTCGTCCTTGAAGTTGACATCGACGATCACGAGCACCTCGTCGGGGCCGATGTACATCGAGAGGATGTGCCCCACCTCCTCCACGCATTCCTGCTCCATGGCCATCGCGCGGATGGCGCGGGCGGTCTCGGGGCGGATGCCCTCGCCGATCAGCAGCCCGCGTGCCTGCGCGACCAGCACCACCGCCACGCCCGCCAGCAGCAAGCCGATGATCACCGAGGCCACGCCGTCGAGCTCGGGCATGTTCAGCGCATGGCTCAGGTAGATGCCGAGCGCGGCCACCGCCAGGCCCACCAGCGCGGCGGAATCTTCCGCGAGCACGGTGTAGGTGGTCGGGTCCTTGCTGCGGTCCAGCGCCTGCCAGAAAGGCAATCCGCGTGCCTGCGCGCGGAACTGCCTGAGCGCGATGAGGAAGCTCGTGCCCTCGAAGAGCGCCGCCGCGGCGAGCACGACGTAGTTCCAGGTGGGATCGCGCATCGGCTCAGGCTGCCGGATGTGCTGCACGCCCTCGTAGAACGACACGCCGCCACCCAGGCCGAAGATCAGCACCGCGACGATCAGGCTCCAGAAGTAGAGCTCCTTGCCGTGCCCGAACGGATGCTCGGGCGTCGCGGGCCGCTTGCTCAGGTGCAGGCCCACCAGCAGCAGCACGCCGTTGAAGGTGTCGACCGCCGAGTGCACGCCCTCCGACAGCATCGCCGAGCTGCCGGTGATGCCCGCGACGATGAACTTGGTGGCCGCGATCGCCACGTTGGCGCCGATGGCGCCGTAGATGGCGATCTTCGATTCAGCCACGCGGCGCAGCTCCGCGTGCCGGCAGGTTCACGCAGCCTCCATGGAAGCGGCGCCCATCGCGTCGTTGCCCGCCTCGCCCAGCCAGCGGCGCTTGTCGCGCAACGGCGGCGCGCCGAACATGCGCCCGTACTCGCGCGCGAACTGCGAGGTGCTCTCGTAGCCCACGCTGTGCGCTGCGCTCGCCACGTCGGCGCCCGCGATCAGCATCTGCCGGCGCGCCTCCTGCAGCCGCAACTGCTTCTGGTACTGCAGCGGGCTCATCGCGGTCACCGCCTTGAAGTGGTGGTGGAACGACGACACGCTCATGTGCACCGCGCGCGCCATGTCTTCCACCCGCAGCGACTGGGCGTAGTTCATGCGCAGCGCGCTGATGGCCTTGGTGATGCGCTGAGTGTGGCTGTCCTGCAGGGCGATCTGCCGCAGCCGGGCGCCCTCGCCGTTGACCAGCAGGCGGTACATGATCTCGCGCTTGATCAGCGGCGCCACGATGGGCACGTCTTCCGGCGTGTCGAGCAGCCGCAGCAGGCGCAGCACCGGCTCCAGCACCGGCATGGCGATGCGGTTGACATACATGCCGCGCGAAGCCGGCGCATTGGCCTTGGCCGGCAGCTTCTCGTCGCCGATGAGGTCGCCGATCTCGTCGATGGCCAGTTCGAGCCGCACGCCCAGGTAAGGCTCGTCCTCGCTCTTGACGCACACCTGGCCGCAAACGGGCAGGTCGACGGAGGTCACGAGGTAGTGCATCGGGTCGTACACGTAGATGTCGTCGCCCACGATGATGCGCTTGGAGCCCTGCGCGATCAGCCCCAGCGCGGGGGACGCGAAGCCGTGCTTGGGCCCTTCGGGCTTGCGGATGCAGAACACCTGCAGGCCGGGTACGGCGGTAACGACGGTGCCTTCCTGCCCCTGCGTGATGTGCTCGATGAGCGCCACGAGTTGCTTGCGGGCTTCTTCGAGTTCGGGTTCGAGCGGCATCGGCTGGGCGATGGCGGCGGCGATTTCGGGTGTTTCGTCGGACATGTTTCTGGAGCCTTGTCGCGATGGGGAGCCGCGGGAACGACCGGACGGCCCCTGGAGGAATGAGCGAGCGGAAGCTTAGCGCTCCTCCCGCCGCTTCGCACGCCCCGCGCGGGAGGTCTGGAGAATCAGGCAAATACTTTGCAGGAACGCGCTCGCTGCGGGGCAGAAGGCGGCAGGATACTTTTTCCGGCGGATCCCGTTCCCCTCCCCCGCATTCCCCTTCTGCCTGCAAAGGAACCTCTCCATGCAATACCGCAAATTCGGCCGCACCGGCCTTTTCGTTTCCGAGCTGTGCCTGGGCACCATGACCTTCGGCGGCTCCTCCGGCATCTGGGGCCAGATCGGCAACCTGCAGCAGTCCGAGGCCGAAGGGCTGATCGGCCGCTCGCTGGACGCCGGCATCAACTTCATCGACACGGCCAACGTGTACTCCGAAGGCCAGTCGGAAGTCATCACCGGCCAGGCGCTGAAGAACCTCAAGGTGCCGCGCGACAGCTTCGTGCTGGCCACCAAGGTGCTGGGCGAGACCGGCAGCAAGGGCGTCAACTCGGCCGGCGCCTCGCGCTTCCACATCATGGATGGCGTGAAGGCCAGCCTGCGGCGCCTGCAGCTCGACCACATCGACCTCTACCAGATCCACGGCTTCGACCCGGTCACGCCCATCGAGGAGACCGTGCACGCGCTCGACAACCTGGTGCGCCAGGGCCACGTGCGCTACGTGGGCGTGTCGAACTGGGCCGCCTGGCAGATCGCCAAGGCCCTGGGCATCGCCGAGCGCGACCGGCTGGCACGCTTCGAATCGCTGCAGGCCTACTACACCATCGCCGGGCGCGACCTGGAGCGCGAGCTGGTGCCGCTGCTGCGCAGCGAGAACGTCGGCCTGATGGTGTGGAGCCCGCTCGCGGGCGGCCTGCTCAGCGGCAAGTACGGCCGCAACACCGAGGCCGAGAAAGGCAGCCGCCGCACCAGCTTCGACTTTCCGCCGGTGAACGTCGAACGCGCCTACGACTGCATCGACGTGATGCGCGGGCTGGCCGAGTCGCGCGGCGTGTCGGTGGCGCAGATCGCGCTGGCGTGGCTGCTGCACCAGCAGGTGGTGACCAGCGTGATCATCGGCGCCAAGCGCGTCGAGCAACTGGACGACAACATCGCCGCCACCGCCATCAAGCTCACGGCCGACGAACTTGCCACGCTGGACAAGGTGAGCGCGCTGCCGGCAGAGTACCCCGGCTGGATGCTGGAGCGCCAGGGCGGCGTGCGCGGCAAGCGGCTTGCGGAGTCAGGCCTGCGCGGCTGAGGTCGCCTCGGGCGATGCGGCTTGGCGCGCGGCATGCGCCGCCGTCGCCCGAAGCGCGCGCAGGTCGATGTGGCGGGCCGCGCTGGATGCGTCGGGCTTCTCCAGGTGCGGCACGATGCCGAGCAAGGGCGCGCCAAGCCGCGCGCGCAGCGTCTGCAGATTGGCCTGCGGCGCGAGCATCGACGGATCGACCATGCTCGCCACCCAGCCCGCCAGCACCAGCCCGCGCGCGCGGATCGCCTCGGCGCTCAGCAGCGCGTGGTTGAGGCAGCCCAGCCGCAGCCCCACCACCAGGATCACAGGCAGATTCAGAGCCACGGCCAGGTCGGCGCTGTCGAGGTCGTCGCCGAAGGGCACGCAGAAGCCGCCCACGCCCTCGACCACCACCGCGTCTGCGATAGCCGAGAGCTGCTCGAAGGCCGAGAGCAGCGGCTGCAGCGTGATGCTCACGCCCTCCTGCCTTGCCGCGAGATGCGGCGACATCGGTGCGCGCAGCAGATAGGGGCAGCGCAGCTCCAGCGGTGCATCGACGTTGCCGGCGGCATGCAATTGCTCCACGTCCTCGTTGCGCCAGGCGCCGTCGATCTCGTCGAGGCCGGCCGCCACCGGCTTCATGCCGGCCGCGCGCAGGCCCGATCCGGCCAGCAGGCTCAGCATGGCGCTGCTGACGAGCGTCTTGCCGATGCCGGTGTCGGTGCCGGTGACGAACCAGCGGCGCTGCTGCGTCATGCCGCCTCCGTCAACTGCTGGCTGGCGAGGGCCTCGCCCAGCGCATCGACCAGCCGCGCGACATCGGCCTCCGTGTGGCTGGCCGACAGCGCAATACGCAGCCGCGCCGTGCCCGCCGGCACTGTCGGCGGCCGGATCGCGCCGACGCGCAACCCGTGCGCATCGAGTTGCGCCATGGTCAGCATCGCGCGCGCGTTGTCGCCCACGATCAGCGGCTGGATCGCGGTGGGCGATTGGGGCAGCCGCGCGCCGCCGTCCGCCGGAAGCACGGACTCCAGCCCCAGGCGAAGCTGGGCGATGCGCTCCTTCAGTTGCGCGCGGCGCTGCGCGCCCTCCTCGCCCCCGATCAGCGCCAGGCTCGCAAGCAGCGCGTGCGCGACGGCCGGCGGCGCCGCCGTGGTGAAGATGTACGGCCGCGCGCGCTGCACCAGGTAGTCGATGACCGTGCGATGCGCCGCCACGAACGCCCCCGACACGCCCGCCGCCTTGCCCAGCGTGCCGACCAGCACCAGCCGCTGCGAATGCAGGCCCAGTGCCTCGGGCACGCCGCGCCCGGTATCGCCGAGCGCGCCGAAGCCGTGCGCGTCGTCGATCACCAGCCAGGCATCGTGCTTCTCGGCCAGCGCGAGCAGCGCGGCCACCGGCGCGATGTTGCCGTCCATGCTGAACACCGCGTCGCTCACGATGAGCTTCACCGGCGCGTCGCAGGCGGCGAGCTGCGCGTCGAGCGCCGCCACGTCGCAATGCGCGTAGCGCTCCACGCGCGCCTTGGCCAGGCGCGCCCCGTCGATCAGCGAGGCATGGTTGAGCGACTCCGAGAAAATGACGGCATCCGCCCCGCCGAGCGCCGACAGCACAGCGAGGTTGGCCATGTAGCCGGTGCAGAAGAACAGGCTGCGCGCCTCCGGGATGAAGGGCGACATCCAGCCGGCGAGTGTTTCCTCGAGCTGGGCGTGCGCGCGGGAGTGCCCGAGGATCAGGTGCGAGCCGCCGCTGCCCGTGCCGTACAGCGCGGCGCCTTCGGCCCATGCCTTCGCCAGCGCGGGATGGGCCGCGAGCCCGAGGTAGTCGTTGCTGCTGAAGCAGAGCATGGTGCGCGCTGCGCTGCTGCCGGCCAGCGTCAGCGTCTGCAGCGGCGCGCAGGCGGTCTCGGCGATCTGCCTGCGGCGGCGCAGCGACTGGGCGTCGAGCGCGTCGATCTCTCCCTGCAGGCGGTCAAGCAAGCGCGACATTGCGGGCTCCTTCCTTTTTCGGGTTCGTGGCCAGCACGGCATCCAGCGTGGCGAGCGTGCCGTCGACCAGCAGGTCGATCTCGCCGTCGCCGATGGCGTACGGCGGCATCAGGTACACGGTGTTGCCGATGGGCCGCATCAGCAGCCCCTGCGCGCGCGCCGCGAGGTGGAAACGCTCCGCGAAGCGGGCACCGGGCTCGCGCACGTCGAAGGCGGTGATCATCCCGCGTTGCCGCAGATGGTCGACCGCGCGGCCTTCGAGTCCGCCGCTCAACCGCTGCAGCAGGCGCTGCGCCCTGCCCCGGTTGCGCCGCAAGGCGTCCTCTGCCTCGAACAGGTCCAGCGTCGCCAGGGCCGCGCGGCAGGCCAGCGCATTGCCGGTGTAGGAATGCGAATGCAGGAAGCTGCGCGCCGCGTCGTCGTCGATGAAGGCGTCGTGGATGGCGTCGCGCGCCATCACCAGCGCCAGCGGCAGGTAGCCGCCGCTGATGCCCTTCGAGAGGCAGAGAAAGTCGGGCCAGATGCCAGCCTGCTCGCAGGCGAAGAAGCTGCCGGTGCGCCCGCAGCCCACCGCGATCTCGTCGGCGATGAGGTGCACGCCATGCCGGTCGCAAAGCGCGCGCACGCGGCGCAGGTATTCGGGGTCGTGCATCGCCATGCCGGTGGCGCACTGCACCAGCGGCTCGACGATCACGGCGGCGATGGTGTCGTGCTGTTCGGCCAGCAGCGCTTCGAGTTCGGCGGCGGCGCGGCTGGCGACATCGGCCGCGCTCTCGCCCGCAGAGGCATTGCGCGCGTCGGGCGAGGCCACCAGATGCGCGTTCGCGAGCAATGGCGCATAGGCGTCGCGGAACACCGGCACGTCGGTCACGTGCAGCGCACCCAGCGTTTCGCCGTGGTAGCCGTGCTTCAGCGCGACGAAGCACCGCTTGTCGCCGCGGCCGGCATTGCGCCAGAAATGAAAGCTCATCTTCAGCGCGATCTCCACTGCCGAGGCGCCGTCGGACGCATAGAAGCAATGCCCGAGCGTGCCACCCGTGAGCGCGGAGAGCCGCTGCGCCAACTCCACCGCCGGCGCATGGGTGCAGCCTGCGAGCATCACGTGCGAAAGCGTGTCGAGTTGCTGCTTCAGCGCGGCGTTGATCGCCGGATGCGCGTGCCCGAACAGGTTGACCCACCACGAGCTGGTGGCGTCCATGTAGCGCCGGCCTTCCTGGTCGATGAGCCACACGCCCTCGCCGCGGGCGATGGGCAGCGGCGGCACCGCTTCGAGCCGGATGCTCTGCGTGCACGGATGCCACACATGTCGCCGGCTGCGCTGTTGCAGGTCGGCGTTGGAAGATGAGGAAAAAGCAGTTGTCGGAGGCACCCGCGCGGTCCTTTCGTGAGGGCAAGGCGCGGGATCGTATCGACGCATTCAGGGGGCGGCAAACCGCTCTCAAGCGTGTGAAATGAAGGCCAGTTCAGCGATGTTGCCCGGCGTAGCGCGCGCGTTCGGAGCAACGTCGTGAAACAAGCCGGCTTCTTGCCTTCTCGGCCGCATGGCCGGAAAGCGCAAGTTGTCCGGCTGACGCCAGAAACAGGTCACGAATGTCCGGTTCTCGGGACGCGGCGGCGAAGGGCGCGAATTTCGGACATTCATCGTGGCCGGTTTCAGCAGGCCTCGCGGACCGCCTGACTCAGCCCGAACTCTTGTTCACTAGCCTGCCGACGTAATCGCGCAGCGAGATCGTCCCGCGCACCGGCTTGCTGGCCGGTTCGTAATGCTGGTCCATCGTGGCGCGCGTCATTGCGGCATAAGACTTCGCAGCGGCGTCCGAGAAGCCCAGCTTCCCGAAGGCCTGCTCCAGCTGTTCGCGCGGCGTCTCCACCACTTCGACCGGCTTTCCGAGCGCCTCGGAGAAAGCCCGTGCCACGTCGCCTGGCGAATAGCGCTCGGGCCCTTCGACGTGGTGCGGCCCCGACGATTCGGCGGGGCCCAGCATCAGCTTCGCGGCGTACTGGCCGAGGTCGTGCGGCGCCACCATGGGCAGCGTGAAGTCGGCGGGGAACATGCTGTGGACCTTGCCTTCCTTGCGCGCGGTTTCCAGCGCGGTGTCCCAGTTGCTCATGTAGTACGCGGCTCGGAGCGCGCTGAACGGCACCGGGCCCGCGGCGAGCGCCTGTTCCAGGTCGTACAGCACGCTGAGGTCGCCGATGCCTTCGCCCGGCTGCGCGCCGTAGGCCGATTCGGCGACGATCTTCTCGAGCTTGCAGCCTTCGAGCGCCGAAACGATGGCGCGCACACTCCTGTGCTCCTCGGCCACCGTGTCCGAAGACGGCGGCGCGGGAGGATTCAGCACGAACACGCGCTTTCCGCCCCTGAACACTTGGTGCAGCGCGTGTGTGTCGAACACGTCGACCTGCGCCACGTGCGCGCCCTTGGTACGAAGCGCCTCGGCCTTGTGCGCGTCGCGCGTGACCACCGTGACCGGCTCGCTGCGTTCGAGCAAGGCTTGCGCCAGCGCCGAGCCGACGTGGCCGGTCGCTCCCAGGATGATGTGCATCGTCAGCCTCCGCGTTCCGTTCAGCCGCGCTTCTCGGCGTTGCGCTTGCGCGTGGCAGCGGCCTTCTTCGCGGAGGCCGATCGCTCGGCCGCGGTGCGGTGCGCCGCGGCCGCACCGCCCAGCTTTCCGCCCTTGCGCGAAGGCCCGTGGTTCTCGGCCTTGCCGCGGCCACCACCGCTCTTCTTGCCACCGCCGGTCTCGGCGTTCACCGTGGCCCATGCGCGGCGCTCAGCCTCGCTCTTGCCGACGCCGCGATGCTCGTAGCCCTTCTCTATGTGCTCGGCCTGCCGCTTCTGCTTGTCCGTGTAGGACGACTTGTCGCCTCTTGGCATGTGGTGCTCCTGCAGTTGGTTGAGGAGCTTTCATGCTGGGCGCGGCATGTGCGCCGCGGGTAAGAAGACGGTCATGCCGGACGTCGGCGTTGTCCGGCGTTGCTGATTGCCCACTCGGGCCTGACCAGGAAGCCGGCTTGCCCTCCGGGGACGACGCACGGGGTCGGCCCATTCCCACATGCATGCCTCGCGGGACGCAGCAGAAAGACCATGACGAGCAGTTTTTCAACCCGTTCTTTCGAAGGAGTTCCGTCCCCATGACATCCCCCAAACAGACCCCGCACCAGAATCCCGACGCCGTCACCACCGACGAGCACGACAGCTTGCCCACGCAGCACAACAAGGCCGGCAACCAGCCGGCCACCCCGAAGAACGAGCCGCGGCGCACGCCCGAGAGCCGCAGCGACCGCGAGAGCCACGTAGGCGGCAGCAATCAGCTGCAGGCCCGCCGCGGAGGTGCGCAATGACCACCGCGGCACTGAACACGAGCGACGCCATGGATCGCTGCATCGCGGCGTGCAATGACTGCGCGCTGGCGTGCAATCGCTGCGCGGCCGCCTGCCTGGCTGAAGGCAGGAGCGGCATGGCGCGTTGCATCGCGCTGGACATCGACTGCGCCGCGGCTTGCGCCTTCGCCGCTGCCGTGATGGCGCGCGGCGGCGAGAACATCGTTGTCACATGCGGCATGTGCGCCGAGATCTGCCAGCGCTGTGCCGCCGAATGCGGCAGCCATGACATGGACCACTGCCAGCGCTGCGCCAAAGCCTGCCGACAGTGCGAGACCGAATGCCGGAGCATGGCGGCGGCCGCCTGAGCAGCCAGGGCGGCATGCGCGGCCGACGGATCTCCGTGCGCGACGCGCAAGTCGAGTTGCGCACGCTCTCCAGAGCGAGCGACGCGTGCCGCGAATGCCCAATCGGCCAGTACGCAACGCAGTCGGTGTTCGGCGAAGGCCCGGTACGGCCGGTGCTGATGGTGGTCGGCGAGCAGCCCGGCGACAAGGAAGACCTTGCCGGCCGCCCTTTCGTCGGCCCGGCCGGCAGGCTCTTCGACCGGGCGGTGGCGCAACTCGCCTGGTCGCGCGAGAAGCTGTACGTGACCAACGCCGTCAAGCACTTCAAGTACGAGTGGCGCGGCAAGCGGCGGATGCACAAGACGCCGGGGCAGCGCGAAGCCGAGGCCTGCCATCACTGGCTGGAAAGCGAACTGGAACTGGTGCGGCCCCACGCCATCGTGGCGCTGGGCGCCGTGGCGGCGCGATCGCTGCTCGGGCGTCCGGTGGCCGTGACCAGGTTGCGCGGCCAGTGGCTTGAAGACCCGGCGGGCCGGCGCGTGCTGGTCACGCTGCATCCCTCGGCGCTGCTGCGTGGCGACCCTGCGCAGCGCGAATCGGCGTGGGAAGCGTGGATCAGCGACCTGTCGGCGGCAGCCCCGCTGTTCGCGCCGCGGAAGAACGAGAAGAAGGAGAAGGCGCGGGAGAAGTCCGGACACGATGAGCCCGCGTACGCAGGGTGATGGAGTAGCGCAGCGCCTCGGTCGGCGCGATCGCGTGCTGCCATGCCCATCGCGCCGGCCCGCGCAGCAGGTACACGGAGCGCGGCTCGACCAGGAATTCGAGCGTGGCCGGCCCCGACGCCGCCGCGCCCGGCACGTAGGGCCTGAACTGCATCACGGCGTCGTTGTTCAGCGAAATGCCGACGATGTCCTCGAAATCGGGCACGTCGCGATGCCAGCCCAACGGCGTGCCGGGGCGGTATTCGGCGATCAGCATGTGCGTGAGCTCTTCGGGCGCGATGCCGGCCCAGGCCGCGGCCTTGTCGCGAAGTGGATGCAACTCCGGAGGCAGCGGTGCGCCGGGCTTCAGGCGGTTGGTGTCGAAGTCGTAGCTGCCGCCGAAGCTCGTGCCCCTGCGGCGGGCGGTGTATTCCTTGTAGCGCATTTCCTTGAGCGGAAGGGCCTGCACGATGGCCAGCAGGCCGGCCTCCTCCTCGCGCGACAGGAATCCATTCTCGTAGCGAAGCCCTTCGATGGCAGCCACCGGCGCCTCGCCGAACAGATCGGGCTGTCCGGCGTGTTCGAGGCGTCGGGCGGCGCGCGTCATCTCAGGCCGCCTGCCAGACGCGGACCCAGTCGACTTCCATGGTCGCGTTCGTGCCGGCGCCCAAGGGGCCGTAGCCGCTGGAAGGAATATTGCCCGCCCAGCCGTTGTCCTTGATCTCGCAGGTGAGCTTGATGTATTGGTTGCTCAGCGACACGCCCTCCTTGATGGTGGCGTAGGGTGTCGCCGCGCCGTCGAGGTAGAACTCGTAGCCCTCCGGGGTCCACAGCAGGCCCACGGTGTGCCATTCGGAAAACGACTGGCCTGCCGGCAGCTGCTGCTGGCCGGTGTTGCGGCTGATGGTCTTGCCTGTCTCGTAGCCGTTCCAGTGCACTGCGCTCGAGAACTGGTTGTTGATCTTCCCCGCGTCATTCTCCGAGAACTCCCGGTGCTCGATGATGTCCACCTCCACGCCGGCGGCGGGATCGGGCGGCGTGGCCGCCTTGTTCGCATTGGACATCAGCCAGAACGCGCTCCACTGCCCCGGCTTCGATGCGAAGCGCACGCGTGCCTCGATGTAGCCGAAGCGGAATTCGTAGAGCCGGGCCGTGCGCAGGAAACCGGTGTGATGGGTGCCGGCCGAAGGGTCGGTGTAGGTCGAGATCTTCAGGACGCTGTCCGCCACCGTGGCGGCTTCGGGCGTCTGGACCGCGTTGGCGCGCACGCCGGTGACCGCAGCCCATTTGGCGGGGTCGAGCGCGCTGCCTTCGAACTCGTCGTGCCACGCGAGCCGATAGTCCCTGGCCGACTCCGGCACCAGCGCGACTTCGAATTTGCGGCTCGATCTGGCTTCGCCGCCGGCGGTACGGACGATGATTTCCGCGTCCTTTGCCGAATCGGGCACGAAAACCGAAATCTGGTTCGGGGAATCGACGCTGAACCTGGTCGCAACAACCTCTCCAAAGCAAACCGAGGCACTCGAGTCGAATTCGGCGCCGCTGATGACAATTACCTTGCCCCGCTTTTCCAGGCCCGGAGAAAAGGAATGGATGACCGGGCTTTTTGCCAGGGCCGGCATTGCGGCCGCTGGCGGTGCGGCGGAAGACTCGGGCGAAATCGGACCCGCAGGATTTGCCGAGGCAGGCAGCAGGGCTGCGAGACTGGAGGTGCTGGCCGCTCCACTCCCTCCATCACCACCGCCGCCGCAAGCGCCCATGACCGAGGTGCCCAGGAGCGCCGTGGCTGCCTGCGCACCCTTTTGCAGGAATTGCCTGCGCGATTTTTCAGGAATGGCTGATTGTTCGATCAGGCGATCTGATTGCATGGAATTTCCTCCTCATTGAATTCGGTTTTTAATTCTAGATTCGCCCAAAAGTTTACAATTCAGTCCAGCAATTGAATTGAGTTCTCCTCTGAGATGTTTTTCAATTGAGAGCGCGCCAGGTCCCGATAGTTTGCAATTGCGCCCGCCCGAAGGCGAATTCCTCCGGCCGGCACCCATCACATCAGTCCTTCACCATTCGCACGTCCCACCAGCGCGGCAGCAGCTCACGGATCTCGGCGCGTGCGAAGCGGTCGTCCAGCAGGTGCAACACGCCCTGGTCTTCCTCGGTACGAATGACGCGGCCGGCGGCCTGCACCACTTTCTGCAGGCCGGGGTAGAGGTACGTGTACTCGTAGCCCTTGCCGAAGCGCGCCTGCATGCGCTCGCGCGTGATCTCGTTGAGTTCGTTGTATTGGGGCAGGCCCAGGCTGGCCACGAAGGCGCCGATCAGGCGGCTGCCCGGCAGGTCGATGCCCTCGCCGAAAGCGCCGCCCAGCACCGCGAAGCCGACGCCCTGCCCACCCTCTTCGAATCGCGCCACGAAGCCCTGGCGCTCGGCCTCTCGCATGCCACGCGTCTGGGTCCACACGGGAACGCCGGGGTGCCGCAGCGAGAAGGTGGCGCAGGCCTTCTCCAGGTAGTCGAAGCTGCTGAAGAAGGCCAGGTAGTTGCCCGGCAGGCGCTCGAACTGGGCGCCGATGATGTCGGCCACGTTGCGCAGCGAGCCCGCACGGTCTCGAAAGCGCGTCGACACGTGCATCGCCACCTCGACGCGCAGCTGCCTGCTGTGGAATGGCGAGGCCACGTCCAGCAGCGCGGCGTCCTCGGGCATGCCGAGGGCGTCGCGGTAGAACCCGAAGGGCGACAGCGTGCCCGAGAAGCAGGTGACCGAAGCCGCTTCCGCGAAGCGGCTCTGCAGGAAAGGCGCCGGCACCAGGTTGCGGATGGCCAGGCGGCGCGCCTGCTGCGTGGCACCCAGCGTGCGCTCGAACACCGAGTGGTCGCCGAAGGCTTCGGCCAGCCGCGCGAAGTGCAGCGCGTCGAAGAAGAAGCGCTGCAGCGGCCCCTGCGACGCCTCGGGCGTGGCCGCGAAGTGCTCGGCCATGGCGGTGTTGGCGGCCTGCAGGGTACGCAGGAAGCGCTCGGGGATCTCGTCGGCGGTTTCGTAGCCGGCCTGCTGCGACTGCTGCACCGTGTCCCACTCGCGGAACACCCGCGCGAGCGGGCCGCGCAGCACGGCGGGGGCTGCGCGGTGGGCCTCCTCGAGCGCGCCGCCGTCGAGCTCGGCCGTGTACATGCCGCGCGCGCGTTCGAGCAGGTTGTGGGCTTCGTCGACCAGCACCGCGGCACGCCAGTCGTCTTCGCGCATGGTGGCGTAGAGAAAGGCGCTGCTGTCGAAGTAGTAGTTGTAGTCGCCGACGACGGCATCGGCCCAGTGCGCCATCTCCTGGGCCAGGAAATAGGGGCAGACCTCGTGCGCGAGGCCGATGTCGCGCAGCGCCTCGCGGTCCAGCCACGCCATCTGCGCGGCCTGCTCGCGCGCGGCGGGCAGGCGGTCGTAGAAGCCCCGGGCGAGCGGGCATGCGTCGCCGTGGCAGGCGCGGTCGGGGTACTCGCAGACCTTCTCGCGCGCCGCGAGCTCGAGCACGCGCAGCCTGCCCTGCCCACGGCCCTTGTCGAGCACGCGCAGCGCATCGAGCGCCACGGGCCTGCCCGAGGTCTTGGCCGTGAGAAAGAACAGCTTGTCGATCCTGCGGGCCGCACGGGCCTTCAGCAACGGGAAGATGGTGGCCAGCGTCTTGCCGATGCCGGTGGGCGCCTGCGCCATGAGGCAGCGCCCGCCCGCACCGGCGCGGTAGACGGCCTCCGCAAGTTCGCGCTGCCCGGCGCGGAAGCTGCCGTACGGGAATTCCAGCCCGGCCAGCGTGCCGTCGAGCGCGGCACGGTGAGCCGCCTCGCTCGCGGCCCAGGCGGCGTAGCGGCCGCACAGCAGCTCGAAATGCTCGCGCAGGGCCTCTCGGGTGTGATGCTCCTCCAGCACGGTCTCGTCGCCCGTGGCGAGGTCGAGGTAGACCAGCGCCACCACCATCGCATCGTGGCCGTCGCGCTCGCACAGCATCCAGCCGTAGGTGCGGGCCTGCGCCCAGTGCAGCGCGCGGTGGTTGCCGCGGATGGCGTCGAAGTCGCCCCGGAAGGTCTTGATCTCCTCGACCCTGGCCCGGTGGAATTCGTAGCCGTCGGCACGGCCGCGCACGTGAACCGCACCGCAGGTGGCTTCGAGCGCGACCTCGCACTCGTATTCGCCGCCGCGCCGGTGCTGAACCAGCGCATGCCCGGCCATGCCTTCGAGCGCGCTGGGCGCGGGCACGAAGCGCAGGTCGAGGTCGCCCGCCTTCGCGCCGAAGGCGCACAGGGCCTTGACCGACACTACGTGCCTGGCAACGGCGGGAGCCGCGTCTTGCGGCTTGAAGGGTTCGGAGCCCATCTGGCGTTTACTGTATGAAATAACAGTATAACGAGGCACTCCACCTTGCACGCCCCGCCTTGGTGCCCTGTCGGGATGTTTTCCGACAGGGTCACGCGCTTTTATCGGCCAGACTTCTCAAGTTTTGCTTACAAATAGCACCGATGACGAAAACCCCCACCGCGATCGACCCCGACGATTTCGAGCGACTGCTGAGCCGCAACATCAAGCTCCCCCTGATCGGCGGTGTGTTCGGCGCCGTGGTGTTCGTCGGGCTGATCCTGTTCCTGCTGTCCACCATCGGCTGGGTCGAGCACACCGACCGCGTCACCCGCGCCGCCAGCGAACTGCAGCGCCAGAGCATCGACATGGAAACCGGCATGCGCGGCTTCCTGATCACCAACGACGAGAGCTTCCTGGAGCCCTACCAGAACGCCCTGCCCCGCGTGAAGGCCGATACGGCGATGCTTCGCGAGCTCGTGGCGGACAACCGCCAGCAGGTGGAGCGCGTCGACCGCATCGCAGCCATCCAGGCCAGCTGGAACGACTACGCCGCCGACCTGATCTCGGCGCACCGCAACGGCCAGGACACCCAGATGCAGGTGCGCCTGGGCCGGGGCAAGCGGCTGACCGACAGCATGCGCGCCGAGTTCACCGCGTTCATGGAAACCGAGCAGGCCCTGCGCTTCCAGCGCAACAACGAGGCAAACCGCACCGCCTGGTGGGTGGTCGGCCTGTTCCTGCTGTTCACGCTGGGCTTCACGGGGCTGGTGGCCTACTTCGGACGCAGGCAGCTGGTGCGGCTGTCCGACAGCTACGACGTGGTGCTGCAGGAACAGGCGGGCCATAACGACCGGCTGGCGCACGAGGCCTGGCTGCGCGGCGCGCAGACCGAACTGGTGGGCGACCTGGTGGGCGAGCTCAGCGCGCCGGACATGGGCCGCAAGATCCTGTCCTTCTTCTCGCGCCACCTGGGCGCCTCGGTGGGCGCCATCTACGTGCGCGAGCGCCACGGCCCGCTGCGCCGGGCGGCGAGCTACGGTTTCTCCAGCGCCGCGGAGGCCATGCCGCAGGTCTTCTCGCCCACAGAAAGCCTGGTCGGCCAGGCCGCGGCCGAGAACCGGCGCATGCTGATCGACCCGATCGACGCCGAATACCTGAGAGTCAACTCCGGCCTGGGCGAGATGGCGCCGAAGGCGGTGCTGCTGGTGCCGGTGGCCAGCAGCGGCATGGTCAACGGCGTGGTCGAACTCGGACTGCCTGGCGCGCTGGACGAGCGCGGCAGCCAGCTGGTCGAGATGGTGTCCGACGACATCGGCACCTCGCTGGCGGCGGCGCGCTACCGCGAGCAGTTGCAGGAGGTGCTGGCCGAGACCCAGCAGCTCAACGAGGAGCTGCAGGTGCAGCAGGAAGAGCTGCGCACCGCCAACGAGGAACTGGAAGAACAGTCGCGCGCGCTGCGCGCCTCGCAGGCCATGCTGGAGAACCAGCAGGCCGAGCTGGAGCAGACCAACAGCCAGCTTTCGGAGCGCACCGAGGCGCTCGACCAGCGCAACACCGCGCTGCGCCGCGTGCAGCGCGACCTGGAAGACCGCGCCGACGAACTGCAGCGCGCCAGCCGCTACAAGTCGGAATTCCTCGCCAACATGTCCCACGAGCTGCGCACGCCGCTCAACAGCGCGCTCATCCTCGCCAAGCTGCTGGGCGACAACCCGCAGGGCAACCTGACCAGCGAGCAGGTGAAGTTCGCGGAGTCGATCTATTCGTCGGGCAACGACCTGCTGGTGCTGATCAACGACATCCTCGACATCGCGAAGGTCGAGGCCGGCAAGCTCGAGGTGGTGACCGAGGACGTGCCCCTGGCCCGGCTGGCCCACAGCCTGGAGAGCACCTTCGGCCCGCTGGCCATGCAGAAGAACCTGAAATTCAGGCTCGAACTGCGGCCCGATGCACCGGTCTCGCTGCTCACCGACCGGCAGCGGGTGGAGCAGATCCTGAAGAACCTGCTGTCGAACGCGATCAAGTTCACCGACAGCGGCGAGGTGAAGCTGGAGATCTCGCCGGCGGCGGGCGGCGGCGCGGCCTTCGCGGTGTCCGACTCGGGCATCGGCATCGATCCGCAGCAGCACGAGCTGATCTTCGAAGCGTTCCGCCAGGCCGACGGCACCACCAGCCGGCGCTACGGCGGGACCGGGCTGGGCCTGTCGATCTCGCGCGACCTCACGCAGCTGCTGGGCGGCACGCTCACCGTCGACAGCACGCCGGGCCAGGGCAGCACCTTCGTGCTCGAGCTGCCGGCCAGGGCGCCGCAGGCTTCGCCGGACTATCAGCAGCAGCAGAAGCCGCCGGCCGTCTACACGCCCCGCTCCGCGCACTCGCCTGCCGTCCACGTGCAGCCCACGCTGGCGCCCAACCCTCCCGCGCCGGTGCCTGCGCCGCAGTTCGCCGACGACCGCAGCCTGCCGCGCGACCAGGTGCGCCGCGTGCTGGTGATCGAGGACGAGCCGCAGTTCGCGCACATCCTCTACGACCTGGCGCACGAGCTGGGCTACCGCTGCCTGGTGGCGCATGGCGCGGCCGACGGTTTCGAGCTGGCCTCGCAGTTCCTGCCCGACGCGATCCTGCTGGACATGCGCCTGCCCGACAGCACCGGCCTCGACCTGCTGCAGCGGCTGAAGGATTCGCCGCACACCCGGCACATCCCGATCCACGTGGTCTCGGCCGCCGAGAGCGCGCAGGGCGCGGCGCTGCAGATGGGCGCCGTCGGCTATGCGCTGAAGCCGGCCACCCGCGACGAGCTGATGAAGGTGTTCGGCCGGCTGGAAGAAAAGCTCACGCAGAAGGTCAAGGTCGTGCTGCTGGTGGAAGACGACGAACTCCAGCGCGAGAGCGTCATCAGGCTGATCGGCGACGACGACATCGAGATCGTCGCCGTCGGCTCCGGCGAGGAGGCGCTGGAGCTGCTGCGCACCCGCGTGTTCGACTGCATGATCACCGACCTGAAGCTGCCCGACATGCAGGGCAGCGAGCTGCTCAAGGCCATGGCGGCGGAGGAGATCGTGTCGTTCCCGCCCGTCATCGTCTATACCGGGCGCAACCTCACGCGCGACGAAGAGACCGAGCTGCAGCGCTACTCGCGCTCGATCATCATCAAGGGCGCCCGCTCGCCGGAACGCCTGCTCGACGAGGTGACGCTCTTCCTGCACAAGGTGGAGGCCGAGCTTTCGAGCGAGCGCCAGGGCATGCTTAAGACGGCACGCGGGCGCGACCGCATCTTCGAGGGCCGCACCCTCCTGCTGGTGGACGACGACGTGCGCAACATCTTCGCGCTGACCAGCGCGCTGGAGCAGCGCGGCGCCATCGTCGAGATCGGCCGCAACGGCCGCGAGGCGCTCGAAAAGCTCGACCAGGTCAGCGAGATCGACCTGGTGCTGATGGACGTGATGATGCCGGAGATGGATGGCCTGGAAGCCACCCGGCGCCTGCGCGGCGACCCGCGCTTCGCCCATATGCCGGTGATCGCCATCACCGCCAAGGCCACCAAGGACGACCGCGAGCAATGCCTGGCCGCCGGCGCCAACGACTACCTCGCCAAGCCGGTGGACCTGGAGCGCCTGTTCTCGCTGCTGCGCGTCTGGCTGCCGAAGATGGAGCGGCTGTGACCACGAGCCCGCGCAATCCGAAGAACGGCAACGGCGCGGCGCCGCTGCCGCCGCTGAGCGACACCGAGATCGAGCTGCGGCTGCTGATGGAGGCGATCTACCTCAAGTACAGCTACGACTTCCGCAACTACACGGTGGCCTCGCAGAAGCGCCGCGTGCTGCACGCGCTCGACCAGCTCGGGCTGCCGAGCATCTCGGCGCTGCAGGAGCGGGTGCTGCGCGATGCGGCCCTCTTCGGCCGGCTGCTGCAGTTCCTGACGATCCCGGTCAGCGAGATGTTCCGCGACCCGTCGTACTTCCTGGCCCTGCGCCAGCACGTGGTGCCTATCCTGCACACCTACCCTTCCGTCAAGGTGTGGGTGGCGGGCTGCAGCACGGGCGAGGAAGTGTTCTCGCTGGCCATCCTGCTGCGCGAGGAAGGCCTGCTCGCGCGCACGCAGATCTACGCCACCGACATCAACCCGGCTTCGCTGGAGAAGGCCAGGCAGGGCATCTTCCCGCTGGAAGCCATCCGGGGCTACACCACCAACTACCAGCGCGCGGGCGGACGCAGCGAGTTCTCCGACTACTACACCGCCGCCTACGAGGCCGCGCGCTTCGACCCCTCGCTGTGCGCCGACGTGATCTTCGCCGACCACAGCCTGGCGACCGACAGCGTGTTCGCCGAGACGCAGCTGGTGTCGTGCCGCAACGTGCTGATCTACTTCAACCGCGAGCTGCAGGACCGGGCGCTGGGCCTGTTCCACGAGTCGCTGTCGCACCGCGGCTTTCTGGGACTGGGCTCGAAGGAGAGCATCGACTTCTCGGGCTACGCCGACCGCTTCGACGCGCATGCGCGCGCCGAGCGCATCTACCGCAAGAAAGCCGCATGACGGGCCAGATGAAACGCCAGCTGCGCTTCCCCATCCGCAAGCGCGTGGACGCCGTGGTGCTTGGCGCCTCGGCCGGCGGCATCGACGCGCTCTGCGTCCTGCTCGAAGACCTGCCGCCCAGCTGGCGCCTGCCGATGGCGGTGGTGCTGCACCTGCCCGAGGAGCACGAGAGCCGCCTGGCCGAGATCTTCGCGCAGCGCCTGCCTATTCCCGTGCACGAGGCCAACGACAAGATGCCGGTTTCGGCCGGCAGCCTGTACTTCGCGCCGCCGGGCTATCACCTGTCGATCGAGCGCGAGCGCACCTTCTCGCTGAGCTGCGAGCCGCCGGTGCTGTTCTCGCGTCCGTCCATCGACCTGCTGATGGGCTCGGCCGCCGATGCCTACGGCCCCGCCCTCGCCGGCTTCCTCCTGACCGGCGCGAACGACGACGGCGCGCAAGGCCTGCACCGCATCCACCTGGCCGGCGGGCTCACCGCCGTGCAGGAACCCGGGGAAGCCCAGATTCCCACCATGCCCCAGGCCGCCATCGCGCGCCATATCCCCGACTACGTGCTGCCCCTGCGCGAACTGCGCAACCTGCTGCTCCAACTGGAAGCCGTCCATGAACATTGACATCGAAAGCAAGCTGCTGCTCGTGGACGACCTGCCCGAAAACCTGCTGGCGCTGGAGGCGCTGATCCGCGCGCCCGGCCGCATCGCCTACCGCGCCGGTTCGGCCGACGCCGCGCTGGCGCTGCTGCTGGAGCACGAATTCGCGCTCGCCATCGTCGACGTGCAGATGCCCGGCATGAACGGCTTCGAGCTGGCCGAGCTGATGCGCGGCACCGAGCGCACGCGGCACATCCCCATCATCTTCGTGAGCGCCGCGGGTCGCGAGCTGAACTACGCCTTCCAGGGCTACGAGAGCGGCGCGGTCGACTTCCTGCACAAGCCGCTGGACCCGCACGCGGTGGTCAGCAAGGTGAACGTGTTCGTCGACCTCTACCAGCACCGCAAGGCGCTGCGCCACGAAATGGATTCGCTCGCCGCCGCCCACAAAAAGCAGGAGGAACTGGTGCAGCAGCTGCAGCAGACGCAGCACGACCTGGAGCGCGCGGTGCGCATGCGCGACGATTTCATGTCGATGGTGTCGCACGAGCTGCGCACGCCGCTGAACACCCTCTACCTCGAGGCGCAGCTGCGGCAGCTGCATCTGGCGAAGGGCAATCTCGCCAGTTTCTCGCCCGAGCGCCTGCCCGCGATGATCGAGCGCGACCAGCGGCAGATCCGCAACATGGTGCGGCTGATCGACGACATGCTCGACGTCACGCGCATGCGGCGCGACGCGCTGTCCATCAAGACCCAGCCGACCGATCTGGCGGCGCTTGCGCACGCGGTGGTGGAAAACCTGCGCCAGCAGGCCGAAGCCGCGGGCGCGGCCATCACGCTCTCGGCGCCTGCCGAACTGCGCGGCGCATGGGACGAGTTCCGCATCGAGCAGGTGCTGACCAACCTGCTGACCAACGCGCTGCGCTACGGCGGCGGCAAGCCGGTCGAGATGGTCGTTCGGCAGCTGGGCAACACGGCCCAGGTGAGCGTGCGCGACCAGGGCATCGGCATCGCGCCCGAGGACCAGGCCCGCATCTTCGAGCAGTTCGAGCGCACCGACGACAGCCGCAAGCACGCGGCCGGACTGGGCCTCGGGCTCTTCATCACCCGCAAGATCGTGGACCTGCACGGCGGGCGCATCGGCGTGGAAAGCGCGCCGGGCGAAGGGTCGCGTTTCACGGTCGAGCTGCCGCTGCAGGCGCCCGCCATACTTCCCAATCAATCTGACGCCCAACCTGACGGAAAGAAGAACCCCCAGTGAACGTGCTGATCGTCGACGACAACCAGGCCTCGGCCGACCTGCTGCAGGAGCTGCTGAGCCTGCACGACCACACCGCGCAATGCACCTACACGGCACGCCAGGCGCTGGACGCGGCCGCCGCCGGGAGCTTCGACGCGGCGCTGATCGACCTCAGCCTGCCCGACCTGCCCGGCGCCGAAGTGGCGCGGCGGCTGCGCGAGAGCACCGGCGAAGGCACGCCGAAGCTGCTGGTCGCCATCTCGGGCTTCTCCGCGCAGGACGCGGGCGGCCGCTCGGCCGAGGGGCTCTTCGACCATCACCTGCAGAAGCCGGTCGACATCGAGAAGCTGGGGCAAATCCTGGCATCGGCTGGCTAGGCGCGATCGGTCTTCCCCGCTGCGCCTTTCTTGCTCTTGCGGGGGCTGCGCATCGCTTCGTAGCGATACACGCGGAAGCCGTCGCGCTGCATGAAGCTGACCGGCTCCCAGCCGCGCGCCAGCGCGCAGTCGGTGATCTGCGCCATCTGCACGCCGAGGTAGTCCTGCAGGCTGTCGGCCACCGCGAGCTCGAACTTCTTGAGATCGCGGTCCAGCGACTCCACCGCCGCGACAGCGGCATCGACGCTTGTGAAGGGGCGCACGTGGGTCACGCCCTTGTTGCGCGCGGGGGCGTGTGCCTGCTCAGGCGGGTCGGCGCTGAAGTTGACGCTGGCGCCGCCCTCCATGCCGTTGAGGCCGCCGATGGCGCTCATGCTGGCCATGCTGCTCATTGCTGTATTCATGTCATGAACCCCATGTCGCGCGGGTAGCTGATGCCGCTCGGCGCGGTGATGTTGTTGAAATTCTTCAGGTTCGGCAGGATGCCGTTGAGGTCTTGATCAGGCACGCCGAACCACTTGGCCAGCGTCGCCGCGTACTGGTCGACCGAAGTGGTGGGCAGCAGCCGGCCCTGGCCGACGTGCCACTGGTCGTCGTCGGCCGATGTGTTGCCCACGCTCACCGGCGGCGGCGTGCCGTAGAAGGCCTTGCCTTTCACCGCGCCCGGGCCTTTGCCCGCGCCATCGTCAGGGCCGGTACCGCCAATCACGAAGTGATGGCTGCCCCAGCCGTGGTCGGAACCGTTGCCGTTGCTCGAGAGCGTGCGGCCGAAGTCGGAGGCGGTGAAGGCGACGACCTTGTCGGCGATCTGGAGCTTTTCCATCTGCTGCTGGAAGGCGACCATGGCGTCGGACAGCCGCTGCATCAGCGGCCCCTGCTTGGTGTCGAGGTCGTCGTGCAGGTCGTAGCCGCCCATGGAGACGAAGAACACCTGGCGCTTCACGCCCAGCGAGGCGCGCCCGCGGATCAGGCGGGCGACCATCTTGAGCTGGGCGGCCAGGTTGTTGCCGTTGGTGGGAAAGGTGACGTCCATGACATCGGACTGGATGGCCGAGGTGATCCTTCCTTCCGCCTCCACGGCCCGCAGCGTGACCTTGTTGTATTCGTTCTCCAGCGTGTGCCCGCGCGCCTGCTGCGCGATCTGCTGCATGGCGGCCTTGACCGCCGATGAGCCGTACACGCTGCCGGTGGCCGGGCTCACGCTGTTGATGCGCACCGCGCCGCCCGTGCCGACCTGGTACTGCAGCGCCTCGTCGCCCGAGAGGAAAACCGCGTTGCCCGCCACCGAGATACAGGTGAAGAGCGATGCGTTGCGCTGCCCGCTCAGCATCAGGTCGCCGAGGTTGCCGCCCCAGCCGATGGTCGAGCCCTCGGGCGACGACGACTGCCAGATCGACTGCTGGTCGTTGTGCGAGAACAGCTTGGGCGGGATCGGGAAATCCCGGCGGTTCGTGCTGTTGAACTGCGCACGCGTGAGCGGCTTGACGAGCGGTCCGACGTTGAGCTGCACGGCCATCTTGCCTTGGCCGAAAAGCGTGGCGAGGCCGCGCATGGCCGGATTCAGCGCGTACTTGCGGCCGTTGGCGAGCGCCACGTCGGGCGTGAGCTCGGTGGCCGCGAGGCCCGCGTACGGCAGCGCGATGCCGCCGCGGATGGTGCTGTACTTGTTGTAGCTGTCGGTGTCGAAGTTGACGAGCGTGTTGGCGTAGTCGTTGCCGCCGAAGAGGAAGACGCAGACCAGCGCCTTGTAGTCGTCGCCCGGCGCGGCCTGCGCGGCGGCCTCGCCCATGGCTGCGAGGTTGAGCGCGAACGGCAGCGCGGTGCCGGCCATCGCGAGTTGGCCCGAGCGGCGCAGGAAGGCGCGGCGCGTGTGGCGGGCAGGATCGATCAGGTGCATGTTCGGTTCGCTCCGGCTTCTTTCTTCTTCATTTCTGCACGAGGTATTCGGGCGAGCCCATCACCAGCAGCACGCCGGCGCAGATGAGGTCGAGCCTTCGGGCGTCGGTGGAGGGGTTCACCAGCGGCGCCTTGCTCAGGGCGTCGGTGATCAGCGCGACCGTGGCGGCCGAGAGCTGGTTGCCGGTGAGCAGCAGGTTGAGCCGGCGCACCAGCGCGGCGGGGTCGTTCACCAGCGCTTTCTCGGCCGTATAGGTGGCGATCACGTCCTTGTTGTCGAAGCCGTTCTGCAGCCTGCCTTGCAGGAAGTTGAGATAGCCGCCCACGCTGGTCTCGTTGACCAGCTGGAACTCGGGCGCGACCATCTTGTTGCTGGCGATGGCGGTCGAGGGCGGCACGTAGCCGGGCCGGAAGAAATTGAACACCGAGGGCGAGCGCAGCGGGCACTGGCCCAGGCTCGAACTGGGGTCGGCGGTGTTGCCGATGTTCCAGTTGTCCGATGCGCAGCCGATGCCGAAGGTACGGCCCCATTGCACGAACCGCAGCATGGGCTCGCGCAGGTGGCCGAAGTTCGGATCGGAAAGGCCCGCGGGACCGCGCGCCTCGTCGTCGAGCAGCACTGCGGCGAACACGCTCTTCATGTCGCCGCGCACGCCCGCGCCGTTGTTGGCGAAGATGTCGGCCACGCGCTTCACGTAGGCGGGGCTCGGATTGCTCGTGACCAGCCGCTGGATCAGCTGCCGGCCGATGAAAGGCCCGACGTTCGGATGGTTGAAGAGTGTGTCGAGCGCGATCTTCAGCGCCGCCGGACCGTCCGTGCCCGCGGGCACCGTGGCGCCCAGGAAGCGCGCCTCCAGCATCGAGTGGTTGGAGGCCTTGTAGGCCATGGGACGCGTGGTCCACGCGTTGGTCTCGATGGTGTAGCTGGCTCCGGGCGGAGTGAAGGCGTTGCGCTCGGACGAGCGGATGTCGAGGTCGTAGCCGGTGAAGACGCGCGCCAGATTGGTCACGTCGTTCTGCACGTAGGTCTCGATGGGCTGCCCGTCGGCGCCGGTCCTCACCGTGCCGTCGCCCTCGAGCTGGTAGAGGCCGATGGTCATGAGCTGCATGACCTCGCGCGCGTAGTTCTCGTCGGGCTGGCGGCCGGAGTTGTCTTCCTTCCTGTTGCCGCGGGTGTTGAGATAGAAGCCCATCGCGGGGTTGAGCGTCACGTCTTCCAGCAACTGGCGGAAGTTGCCCGTGACGCCGTTGGCGAGCATGTCCCAGTACTGGGCCATCATGGCCGTGGGCCAGCTCGAGCCGATCTCCGTGCCCGAGACCACGAAGATCTCGCTGAGCGCCAGTGCCATGCGCTTGCGCACCGGGTCGGCGGCCGTCATGAGCTGGCGCCAGATCATGGCGTCGGTCTCGACGTCTGCGTACTCCTTGCTGTTGACCCACTCCCAGGCCGAAGGCTGTCGCGCCGCGCCGAGCTGCTCGCTGAGCCACGGCAGGTAGCCTTTGGCGCGCACGGCGGCGATCTCGTCGTCGGAGGCCGAGAACTGGGCCTGCAGCAGGAAGCGCGCGGCTTCGGCGTCGTTCTGCGCCTGGGGGTAGTGATACGGACCGGTGTCGGGCGTGGTGCCCGGGTTGGCGCCGGGCGTGCCGCCGCCGATCGGGAAGCCAAGGCCCCCGGCGCCGCTCCCACCCCCTCCTCCGCCGCCGCCGCATGCGGCCAGCGCCGCCGAAATGGAAAACGCGGCTGCCGCCTTCAGCGAGCGGGAGCCGTCGGGCGCCGCCTCGTTTTCATGGGTGGCCGCCGTCTCCGCGACGTACACCACCTCGTCGGCCGGTCTTGTGTGCTCGGCCTCCAGCTGTTCCAACATGATCCTCGCTCCTGCGGCGTATCGACGCCTGTTGGAGCGTTAAAGGCAAGCGGCATGCCCTCCAAAAAAACAGCAAGGCAAGTGTCCAAGACGGGCCAAGTCACCACAAAAATGTGTGCCAATGTGACTTTTTAGTCACTCCTTGAAACAAAATTGGCATGCCAGAGGGCATGCCAATGCTTCAGAAAACATTCAGGTGACAGTGTCAGTCGCGCTCGTCGTCCCAGTCGTTCGGCGGGCGGTAGGGATAGCCGGGCCCGTAGTAGATGCGGCCGGGCGGCGGCGTGTAGATGGGTGCCGGGCGGTAGTACACCGGAGGGGGCGGCGGCCGGTAGTAGACCGGCGGCGGCGGCGCGTAGTAGATGGGTGCCGGATAGCTGTAGACCGGTGGCGGCGCGTAGTACGGCGCCGGGTAGCCGCCGGCCACGTAGCCGGGGGTGCCGATCTGCACCGACCAGCTTCCGCGCGCGTTCGCGGCTCCCGCCGCCAGCAACGCGCCGGCGATGACGGCACCGATGGCCGCCAGCTTGAAAACAGAAGATCGAGATTTGAAGTTCACAGTGGCTCCAGGCCTGGGGCGGACAGCGCCCGAGTGGATACGCAACGCCCGACGCGTGCTCGCGGTGCACCCGATTGCATGCGGGCATGGTAGCCAAACGTCACCGCTTCGGGCGGCGCGCGGCCGCATCAGCGCGCGATTTCGCGCCGCGACAGCATCACGTCGCCGCTGCTCGTGTTGAAGGCGATGGTCGGCGCACTGAAATCGCTGAGCGGCGCGCCCAGGCCGATCTCTCCACGGCCGTGCAGCACGCACTCCTCGCGCCGCAAGGCGATCTCGGTGCTGGGGCCGTCGTTGCCGTGGAAACGCACCCAGGTGCCGTAGGTGCTGACGTCGATCAGCACGCAGCTGCCCTGGCGCAACTCGATGCGCGCATGCAGGCGCGAGACGCGCGGGTCGTTGACGACGAACTGGGCGTCGTCGACGCGGCCGAGGTGGATCGGCAGCTCCTCTGTGCGGAACATCGAGCGCACGTCGAGCCACGCGAGTTCGATCTGGCCGAACGAGGAATCGGGCATGCGCAGCGGGGCCAGCGCTGCGGGCACGGTGAGGAACGAGGTCACGTCCTCCTGCCAGTCGATCCGGTGGACGACCGACATCTCGCTGCGCCCGCGGATGTTGATGAGGCCGAGGTCGCGGTGCTGCACCGAACCTTCGCGCAACTGGGAGATGACCGCGGCAGTCACCCAGATCTGGCCCGGGCCGGCCAGGTCGCTCAGACGCGAGGCGAGGTTGACGGCATCGCCGTAGCAGTCGCCCTCGACTTCCACCACCTCGCCGCTGGCCACGCCGATCTGCAACGCCATGCGCAGGGGCGCGGGCCACGCGAGCAGCCGCTTCTGGTGATAGCGCTGCAGCTCGATGACCGCATGCGTGGCCGCGGCACCGCTGGTGAAGATGGCGAACACGCCGTCGCCGAGCGACTTCACCACGCGGCCGCCGTGCGCCTGGCACACGCCGCCGATCCATTGCGTCAGACGGGTCACTGTCTCCGTGGCCCGCGCATTTCCCATGGCCTCGAAGACCCTCGTGCTCCCCGTCAAGTCCGCGAATACGACTGTGGAATTGACACCCATACTTTTTGCTCTTCTCGATTTCTACCGATGGTTGTAATTGCCCGGGGCCCTTCGCACTTCCATGTCCATGCGGCCGGCGCTGCGTACGCGCGCCCGCTCACACACGGAATATGCAGCTTGCGTGCCCCTTTTGTTGTCTTCTCGGGTATACGCCGCTGCCGACAGGGCGAATGCAGACAGAGTCATTCATCGGCTTGTAGTACTTTGGAAAACAAAATTCAATGACTAGTGAAAACGATAAGTAAAGCGTGTTGTTTGCAAACAAGAAACAACGTTTCAGATCTTGTGGAATGGTTAACTCAGGCTTAAGGTAGCGGCCGTTCTCGGTTCCGGCAACACACTTCCCGTCCCATGCTCTTTCGCCGTCTTCTCCGTCTGCTGAACGTACCCGGCTCCGGATCCCGTCAAGCGACGGAGAACCAGTTGGGGCGCATCCGTACCGCGATGCTGTCGGCGCTCCAGGGCCATGGCGGTCATTCCGTGCAGCGCGTCAGCCAGCGCGTGCGCTTTGCCGCCGACGTCGAAGCTCTCTGGTACCTGCGGCAGGACGTGATGATCGCGCTGAGCGCCATCGACGGAGAAACCGCCGCGCGCCGCCAGATGAAAGCCATCAACAGCATGTTCAAGGGCGGATTGCCGGGCTCGATGGGGCCGCGCGCGCATCAGCGCTTCACCAAAAACAACTGAAACTGCAACGGCCCCTCGGGGCCGTTCTGATTTTTAACGTTCTATTTCTCTTTGTGTCCGGATCAATGGGCGTGATGATGGTCATGTCCATGGTGGTCGTCATGACCATGTGCATGCCTGTGGCCCCAAACGAGAAAAATATCACGCCCTTCCGCAGCCATCGACACCTTCGCACCCACGGGCAATAACACCTTCGTCTGAACGTGGCCGAACGGCAGGCCCGCGAGCACGGGCACCTTGAGCGTTGCGCGCAGCCGGTCGATCACGGTGTTGAGGCCGAATCCGCGGTCGTAGCCCGGCACCGGCCGGATGCCGGTGAACTGCCCGAACACGATGGCACGCTGGCGCGCCAGCACACCGGCCATCTTCAACTGATCGAGCATGCGTTCGACGCGGTACGGGTGCTCGTTGACGTCTTCGATGAAGAGCACGCCCTTCTCCACCATCGGGAAGTACGGCGTGCCGAGCAGGCTGGTCAGCACGCAGAGATTGCCGCCCCACAACGTGGCGTCCTGCACGGGCTTGAACTTCAGATCGACATCGCGCGCCGGCATGCGCCAGCCCGTGCCTTCGCCCTGCCCTGTGAGCAGGTCGTCGAAGCAGGCTTCCATGATGTCGTCGGGACCGGCCTCTGCACCGAAGTCCTCGCCGACGGCGGGGCCCGACCAGGTCACCGCGCCGGTCTTGGCCAGCAGCGCGTTCTGCAGCGCGGTGAAGTCGCTGCAGCCGACGAACTCCGTGCCCTTCTCGATCGCCTTCGTGAGCGCCTTGTACGGAACCGCATCGAGGATGCGCGTGAGCCCGTAGCCGCCGCGCGCTATGAGCGCCACGTCCGCGCCGCTGGCCGCGGCACGCGAGATCGCGGCGAGCCGCGTGGCATCGTCGCCCGCGAAGCGCTGGTGCACCGACAGCGCCGCGTCGTCGACTTCGACTTCATGACCCAGCGCTCTGAGCCGCTTCACGCCGCGCCGGAAAGCGGCCTTGTCCCGGACCGCGCTGGAGGGAGAGTAGATATAGATGTGTTTGGTCACGCGTTCGAGTATCCCATTGCGTTTCGCACTTGCAGAACGACCGTTCGGGCCTGCTCCGGCGTCGGCCCCGAGGAAGTGGCAAGAGGCCCCAGTGCCCGCAGCGCTGCTTCGTATCCCCGGTCGGGAAAAGGCGCGCGCCATGCGTCCTTGATGTGCTCGTGCCCATCCGGCGCGACCAGTGCCGCCGCGAACCGACCGGGCGCTGCCGCCTGCAGCAGCACGGCGAGTTCGGAAGCGGCCTCGCTATGCACGAGCGCCACCGACTCGCCCCCCACCCGCGCCATCCATTCGAGCAGCACGTGGCGATGCCATTGCAGGCTATGCGCCGCCTCGCGCTTGGGCTTGTCGCTCCTGCCGAAGCCGATCAGGTCGGGCACCAGCGTGCGCAGCCCCGGCAGGCCCACGAGATGCCTGAAGAAGTAGCCCCATTCGCCGGGACCGTGCAGGCAAAGGCAACAGGCCGCATCCTCCGCACCTTCATCGACGTAGTGCATGCGCCAGCCCTGCAAGCTCGGCAGGTCCTGCACGTAATGCGGCGCGAAGTCATAGCCGGCCAAGGCCTCGAAGCGCTCGGGCGACGTGCGCAGTGCGTCGTCGCGCAAGGGCTCGGCAGTCGCGCGCGCAGCGTTCCGGCGCTGCTGGAAAAAAGCCTGCAAGACCGCGCTGCACTCCTGCGCCAGCACCCCGCCCTGCACCACCGTGCGATGGTTAAGCCGTGGCTCCGCGAAGAGATCGAGCACCGAGCCGGCCGCACCGGTCTTCGGATCGGCCGCGCCGTACACCACGCGCGCGAGGCGCGAATGCAGCATCGCCCCTGAACACATCGCGCACGGTTCGAGCGTGACGAACAGCTCGCAGCCGTCGAGCCGGTAGTTGCCGAGCGCGAGGGCTCCCGCACGCAGCGCGTTGATCTCGGCATGCGCACTCGGATCGTTCTGCGCGACCGGCGTGTTGCGCCCCGTCGCGACCAGGCGGCCGTCCTTCACCAGCACCGCGCCCACCGGCACCTCGCCCGCTTCGGCGGCAAGCCGCGCCTCGGCGAGCGCGAGCGCCATCCAGTGCGTGTCGTCGTGCACGTCCGGCAATGGAGTCGCCTCAGTTGTCATCGGGCATCTGGCGTGTCTTGACCGCGGCGTCCAGCGCTTCCTTGACCTGCTGCTGCACCTGCTGCGGATTCATTCGCGCATCGCCCGCGGCGGGTGCTGCAACGCCAGGCACGGACGGTTGTGCGGAAGAGGCCATGCTGCTCATCTGCTTCTTCGCGACCAGCCCGACGATCGCCAGCACGAGCACAAGGCCGATCAGACCCAGTCCGCGCATCTCAGCCGCCCTCCGCCACGGGAGCCTCGGCGGCCATGCCCAGGCGGCCCATCCACACGGCGAGCGCCCGCTCGTCCGGCGTGCCAGCGCTGTAGACCGCGTGCATCGCGGCATGCGATTCGCGGCGATGCTGGTTGAGCTTGATCTTGCATTGCAGGGCAGTCACGCGCAGCTCGAAGCCCACGATGCCGGCCAGCATCTTGAGCTGGAACTCCTCGCCCAGGTCGCGCCACTGCTGCGCGTAGGCGGGCTCGTGATCGTGAATGAGCTTCTTGAGCAGCGCGTCCTTGTCGGCGGGCTCCTCGATCAGCCGTGCCTCGACGGTGCAATGCACCGCCAGGTAGTTCCACGTCGGCACGCGGGCCAGGTCGGGGTAGACGGAGGGAGAGAGGTACGAATGCGGCCCGAGAAAGGTGGCCACCGCCCGGGGCCTGGCCTGCAGGTAGCGCCAGTGCGGATTCGGCTTGGCGCAATGGCCCCACAGCACCAGTTCGTCGTCCGCGCGCTGCTCGGCGACCAGCGGCAGGTGCGTGACGTACGGCAGCCCGTCGTCGTCGTTCGAGATCAGGCTCGCGAAGGGATGCGAGCGCATCAGCTCCAGCGCGATGGCCGGGTCCTTCGCATTGAACTGCGGGGGCATGTACATGGGGCGGTTTCCTCGTGGCGCCTCGTGGCGAGGCCCCATTCTCCCCGAGCCGCCTACTTTGCGCGCGGTGTCTCCAGCAGCTTCGCCATCGCGGTGTAGCCGCGCGCTTTCGCTAGCTGCAGCGGCGTGTTGCCCTGGCGGTCCGTCAGCCTGATGTCGGCGCCGGCGTCGACCAGCGCAGCCAGCGTCCGCTGGTGGCGCGGGCCGCCGTCGCCGAGCACGATGGATTCGATCACCGCCGTCCAGTGCAGGTTGTTGACATGGTCCAGCGGCGCGCCGGCTGCAATAAGCCTGCGCACCACCTCATCGTGCCCGAGATGCGCGGCCGCGATGAGCGCCGTGCCGTCGTACCGGCTCGTGGTCTGCCCGGCCTTGGCACCGAGCGAGAGCAGCACCGAGAGCGTCGCGGCATCGTCAGCCACCGCGGCGATGGTGACGGCGTCGTAGCGGTCGTCTTCGAGCAGGTCGAGGTCGGCGCCGGCCTTGGCCAGCAGCTTGATCGCCTCGCGCTGGCGGGCGAAGGTGGCAACGTGCAGCGGCGTGCGCCCGCGCGTGTCGCGTGCATTGAGATTCGCCCCCGAGGCGATCAGCGCCTTCAGCTTCTGCGCATCGCCATGCCAGGCGGCCTGGTGCAGCCCGTCGAAGGCCAGAACCTCGGCCGCCAGCGGCGGCACCTGGGCGAGCGCACCGAGCGGCACGCCCAGCCCGAGCGCGACCGCCAGCAGGCCCGGCCAGATACCGCGCGCCATCATCAGAGGGAACCCTTGACCTTCTCGAGCGCCGCGTTGGCGCACTGGTCGTCGAGATGGCCGCCGGGCGCGCCGCCGACGCCGACCGCGCCGATCACTTCATTGCCCGACTTGACCGGCACGCCGCCGCCCAGCAGCAGGAAGCCCGGCAGGTACACCAGGTTGGCGGCGCCGGGGTTCTTCTGCGCGCCTTCCATCATGGCCTGCGTGGGGCTCTTGGCCGAAGCCGAGGTCCAGGCCTTGCGCTCGCTCGACGCCAGCGTGTGCGGGCCGGCGTTGTCGGCGCGCTGCACGGCACGCACGGTGCCGGCGCGGTCGACCACGGTGGCGGCCACGTTGTAGCCGTTGGCGGCGCAGGCGGCCACGGCTTCGGCGGCGATCTGGTTGGCCAGGGCGAGCGAGATGTTCTTCTCGGTACGCACAGCCGGTGTGGGGGCCTGGGCCTGGGCTTGTGCCTGGGCGACGGATGCTGCGAGCAGGACGGCGGCGCCGCCGAGGCGGAGGATGGATTGCATTGTTCGTTATCTCCAGTGGATTCGGGTTGTTGCGCCGGCTGTTGCCGACGGCTGCGCCACTGTAGAAAACGCCGCCCGCGCGTGCCATTCGTACGGCTACGCCCGGCGCTCCGTAGTTCTACGGAGCGTCCTCCCCGTCCACCAGCACCGCATAGCGCCGGATCAGCTGCGCCAGCGAATCGCAGCCGAGCTTGGCGAACAGGTTGGCGCGGTGCGTCTCGACCGTGCGCGGCGACAGCGCGAGCGTGCGCGCGATCTCCTTGTTGGTGAGCCCCTGCACGATGAAGGCCAGCACCTCGCGCTCGCGCTCCGACAGCTGCGCCACCCGCTCGCGCGCGGCGTTGTCGGCCTGCGAGCGTTCGCGCGAGCGCACGTGCTGGCGCACCGCCTGCTGCAATGCCTCGAGCAGCTGTTCGTCGTCCACCGGCTTTTCGAGGAACTCGGCCGCGCCGGCCTTGAAGGCGCGGCGGCACATCTCGACCGTGCCGTGGCCGGTCAGCATGATCACCGGCTGGTCCACGCCCTGCGCCACCAGCCGGTCGAGCACGGTGAGCCCGCTGATGCCTGGCATGCGCACGTCCAGCACGATGGCGCCGACGCTCGCGCGGTCGAACCCGTCGATGAAAGCCTGCGGATCGGCCCAGGCCTGCACGCGCAGCCCGACCGTGCCGATCAGCAGCGAGAGGCCGTCGCGCACCGCCTGGTCGTCGTCGATCAGGTGGACCAGCGGGGACTGCGGCGGATGGGTGTTCGGATGGGTCACGGCGAGGGTGCGACGAGTGGGAGCAGCAGCGTGAAACGCGCGCCGCGCGGCGAGACGTTGACGGCGCTCAGGCTGCCGCCCATGCCGCCGGCCAGCGTCTCGCTGAGGCTAAGGCCGAGGCCCAGCCCGCCCTCGCGTGTGCTGAAGAAAGGTTCGAAGAGGCGCGGCAGGGCTTCGGGGGCGATGCCGCGTCCGTTGTCCGTCACGGTCAGCACGCCCTCCTGCCCGTTGCGACCGACGGACACCACGAGGCGCCGCTCGGCCGCCGGCACGAGCTCCAGCGCCTGCAGCGCGTTCATCAGCAGGTTGTGCACGATCTGTTCCAGCGCCACCGCCTCGGCCTGCACGCGCACCGGCGCCTGGGCCGTGGCATCGAACTGCGCGGCGACGTCGTGCTTCGCGAACTCGGGCGCCAGCAGGTGCATGGCGCTGCGCACCACCTCCTGCAGCACCAGTGGCCTGGTATCGCCGCCGGCCTCGGGCCGCTCTATCACGCGGCGCAGGCGCCCCACCACGCCGGCCGCGCGCCGGGCCTGCTCGACGGCCTGCCCCATGGCGTCGCGTGCGGTGGCCAGGTCGGGCGGCTCTTCGTCGAGCAACCGGCGGGCGGCCTGGGCATTGGCGAGCACCGCCGTCAGCGGCTGGTTGAGTTCGTGCGCGAGGCCTGCGGACAGTTCTCCGAGCGCATTGAGCCGCGCGACCTGACCGAGCCGCAGCAGCTCCTCGGCCCGCCGCCGCGCCACGCGCTGGCGCTGCGCGGCCCACAGGCCCGCCACCAACACCGCCATCGCCAGGGCCCAGCCCGCGATGGCGCGCCATGGCAGCTCTCCCCAGCCCACCTGCCGCTCGGCCACCAGATCGAAAGGCTGGCTCGGCGAGGCCAGCGCCTTGCTCAGGGCGAAACGCCATCCGCTCTCCGGGCTCGCGGACAGGGCGCCGGGTTGCAGCACCAGCTGCTGGCCGTCGCGCTGCAGGCTCAGCCGCACAGGACTGCGCTGCGGGTTCATCGGCCAGTCGCGCCAGGGCACTGAGCCGGCAAGGTCGATGTCGAGCGCATAGCTGAAGGGCGTCGCGCCGATCACCAGCGTGTAGCGGCCACGGGCCAGATCGAGCGTGGCCAGATCGGCGCGCTGAAGGCTGCGCGAGCGCACCTCCGCTGCTTCCAGTGCACCGGCTCGGGCACTGTCGGGCCAGGACTGGTCGCGGTCGCGCCGCTGCACGCGCAGGATCGATGAATAGACGGAAGGCAGGCGCTGCTCGGGATGTTCCGCGCCCGTACTGGGCTCCAGCAGCGCGAGCGTAGCCAGCACGGCGTCGTACTGCACCATCTGCTGGCTCATGAGGCGGTGCGCGATGCGCACGTCGGTCCCGAAGTCCTGCTGCATCTGCGCGAGCTCGGCGCGTGCGATCCACACAGCGCCCACGGCGGTAAGGGCAAGCCATGCCAGCCACCAACCACCTTGCGCGCGCAACCACTGTTTCATGGCGCGGATTGTGCCCGGCGCGGCAAAGCCATTCGCGTGGCCGAAAATGCGGAACCAGCCATGGCCGACGTACAGGACTCCCTCTTTCCCGATCTTCCGCGCCCCGAGGACGCTCCTTCGGCCGCGCCGCCGCCCGTCGAGCCAGCCGCGAAGAAGAAGCCGCGCGCCGCCACGGTCGAGCCCGCGCCCAGCGATCCGGAACTGGTCGAGCTGGCGGCTGCGCTGCCGCCCAACCTGCGCCTCGGCACCTCATCGTGGAGCTACCCCGGCTGGGCCAACCTGGTCTGGGACGGCGAATACGCCGAGACAGTGCTCTCGAAGAACGGCCTCTCGGCGCTCGCGAAGCATCCGCTGTTCCGCACCGTGAGCGTGGACCGCAACTTCTACCGCGCCCTCACCGCCAGCCAGTACGCCCGCTACGCGGGCATGGTGCCCGACGACTTCCGCTTCATGGTGAAGGCGCCGAGCCTGGTGACCGACGCGACGGTGCGCGACGAAAGCGGCCGCGGCATGCAGGCCAACCCGGTGTTCCTCAGCAGCGAGATAGCGCGGCAGGAATTCGTGCTGCCCGCGCTCGAAGGGCTGGGCCATCGCATCGGCGTGCTGGTGTTCCAGCTGAGCCCGATTCCGGAGCACATCCTGGCCGACCAGCCCGCGCTGCTGGCGCGCATCGCGGCGATGCTCGAATCGCTGCCCGACATTTCGTCGACCGCGCCGGACGCCGTGATCGCCGTCGAAGTGCGCGACCCGCAACTGCTGAACCCCGCCTTCGCCGAAATGCTGCGCAGCGTGGGCGCCACCTTCTGCATGGGCCTGCACGCCAAGATGCCGCCCATCGAAGAGCAACTGCCGATGCTGCGCGCCATGTGGCCCGGCCCGCTGGTGTGCCGCTGGAACCTGCACCGGCGCCACGGCCGTTTCGGGTACGAAGACGCCGAAAAGCTCTACGGCCCCTTCGACAAGATCGTCGACCCGGATCCGGAAACGCGCGCTGCGCTCGCCAAGGTGATTGCCGGCACCACCCGCGCGGGCCAGAACGCCTTCGTCACCGTGAGCAACAACGCCGAAGGCTGCGCGCCGCTGACGATCGCGCAGCTGGCGCGGGACATCCTGGCCATCGCGCCGCGCTAGCCGATGTTCTGCTTCGCGGCGACCGTCATCTCCACCTCGACGGTCGCGTTCTTCGGCAACGCATAGACGCCGACCGCCGTGCGCACGTGCACGCCGGCCTCGCCGAACACGCGGTGCAGCAGGTCGGAAGCGGCGTCGGCCACTTCGCTCTGCTGGGCGAAATCGGCCGTGCATTGCACGAACACGCCGACGCGCAGGACCTTCTCCACCGCATCGAGCGAGCCGAGCGCGCGCCGCAGCAGTGCGAGGCTGCGCAATGCGCAGATCTGTGCGCCCTCGCGCGCCTTGTCGAGCGACACCGCATCGCCCACGCGACCGGTGACGACCACCGTGGTGCCCACGCGCGGCACCTGGCCGCTCAGGTAGATCGTGCGGCCGTCGCGCACCAGCGGCACGTAATGGCCGCCGGCAATGATCTCGCCGTCGAAGCTGTGGCCCAACTCGGCGGCAATCTGGTCTGCGATCTGGTCCCGGGTCATTTCTGCTGTCATGTCGATTCCGTGAAAGGGAGTGCCATTGTCATCAGCGCGTGCGAGACGAAACAGATACAGAAGGCGTCGATGCGAGGCAGAACAGAGCGCAGAGCTCCATCTTTTCAGGCCGCATCGGGCCAACGGCCCAGCACTTCGTGCACGCCCTCGCCCACATGGCTGTCGATCAGCACCAAAGAGCCAGCCGACCACCGAACCGGCGCTTCGAGCGCATGCCTTTCGAGCTTGCGCCGTGCGTAGGCCAGCGTCATGTGCGGCGTGAAAGAGCGCGCGGGCTTCAGGCCCGCATCGGCGAGCGCCTCGCCCAGGCGCTGCCTGAAGGCCTTGAGCGCGGAGGTGCCCTCCTCGTCGTCGGAGCACAGCGCGAGCGCGCCCTTGGCGAAGCTCATCGCCTTCTCGAAGACGATGTCGAACGCGGGAGGCGGCACCGAGGCGGCTGCCTTCGTGACCAACGAGACCTTGTCGGCGGGCACCTCTGCGTACTCGCCCAGATCGAAGAGCGTGACGTGCAGGCGATGCGCCGCGACCAATGTTCCTTTCAGTGCGTGCTGCGAGTTCATGCGCTCGCCCAGCGCGGCGATCGAAGCGGCATCCTGCGGGCCCGGAAGAATTGCGAAGAAGAGAGAGTGCTCCGGCGCCGGAGCCTTGCTGCTGCGCGCTTTGCTCCGAGGGCGCGGCAAGGGTTTTGGCGGAGGCTCGATACCGGGAAGAAGAAGCTGATCTGACATGCCTCGATCATCGCCCATGGCATGCGTCCTTCATCTGCTCTTCAGCAAGCGACAAGCACTCCTTCAGGCTGCGTTTCGAGAATCGTCTCACGCTGGTGGCACTGCGGCAGTCAATGCACGGAAGCCACCTGTCGATCGATCTCATCAACCATCCAACCAGGAACTTCATCTTGACGAAAACGCAAGCCTGCACCGTCCTCGCAGCAGCCCTTCTGCTAGGTACCGTCTCCATGACTGCGAGCGCCGCCGGCCAGAATCAGGACTCCGGCATCTATGTGGGCGGCGCCATCGGCCGTTCGAGCTACAGCCTCTCGTCCTCCAACCGCGTGCCCGTGCCATGGGGCGGCGAGAAGAGCAGCAAGAGCGGAACGGCCTACAAACTATATGGCGGGTATCGCTTCACCGAAACCTTCGGCGTCGAAGCCGGCTATGCACGCCTTGGCCGCGTGAGCCAGTGGAGTTCGAACGGCGCCTATTCACGACTGCAGTCCGGCACCGGCCAGGTCTTCTACGCGGCCGCCACCGCCCGCCTGCCGCTGGGCGAATCCTTCGCGCTCAACGGGCGCCTGGGCATCGCGCGCGGGCGCGTCTCCGGCGACAACAACTGGGTGCTGCCCAGCCAGCGCATCTCGGGCAGCTCGACCGGCATGATGGCCGGCTTCGGCGCCGAGTACCGCATGACGCAGAACCTGTCGGTCACCGCGGATTACGACTACTTCGGCAAGCTGTCGAAGCAGGCGAAGGGCGGGATGTTTACGGTGGGTTTGAAGGCGAGCTTCTGAGAGTCCGTTTCTTCTGAGGCCTGATCGACGCGACCCTGCATCAGCGCAGCCGCGCTGCGTCGTTCGTCACTCCCACTCGATCGTCGCCGGCGGCTTGCTCGACACGTCGTAGGTCACGCGATTGATGCCGCGCACCTCGTTGATGATGCGGCCCGACACCTTCTTCAGCAGCGCGTACGGCAGCTCGGCCCAGTCGGCGGTCATGAAGTCGCTGGTCTGCACGGCGCGCAGTGCGACCACGTAGTCGTAGGTGCGGCCGTCGCCCATCACGCCCACGCTCTTCACGGGCAGGAACACGGTGAAGGCCTGGCTGGTGAGGTCGTACCAGGTCTTGCCGGTGGCCTCGTCGGTGAAGTTGCGCAGCTCCTCGATGAAGATCGCGTCGGCGCGGCGCAGCAGGTCGGCGTATTCCTTCTTCACTTCGCCGAGGATGCGCACGCCCAGGCCGGGACCGGGGAACGGGTGGCGATACACCATCTCGGGCGGCAGGCCGAGGGCCACGCCCAGTTCACGCACTTCGTCCTTGAACAGGTCGCGCAGCGGCTCCAGCAGCTTGAGACCGAGCTGTTCGGGCAGGCCGCCCACGTTGTGGTGGCTCTTGATGGTGACGGCCTTCTTGCTCTTGGCGCCGCCCGACTCGATGACGTCGGGGTAGATGGTGCCCTGTGCCAGGAAGGTCGCGCCCTTGTGTCCACCACCGCCCGCCTTGAGCTTCGCGGCTTCCTGCTTGAACACGGTGACGAACTCGCCGCCGATGATCTTGCGCTTGGCTTCCGGGTCGCTCACGCCCGCGAGCTTGCCGAGGAAGAGATCGCTGGCATCGACGCGGATCACCTTCGCGTGCAGCTTGCCTTCGAACATCTCCATGACCATGTCGCCCTCGTTCAGCCGCAGCAGGCCGTGGTCGACGAACACGCAGGTCAGTTGGTCGCCGATGGCGCGGTGGATGAGCGCGGCGGCCACGCTCGAATCGACACCGCCCGAGAGGCCCAGGATGACTTCTTCATCGCCCACCTGCTCGCGGATCTTCTCGACGGCTTCGGCGATGTGGTCGCGCATGACCCAGTCGGGCTTCGCGCCGCAGATGCCGAGCACGAAGCGCTCGAGGATCGCCTTGCCCTGCATGGTGTGCGTGACTTCAGGGTGGAACTGCACCGCGTAGTAGCGGCGGGCCTCGTCGGCCATGCCGGCGATGGGGCAGCTCTCGGTACTGGCCATGAGCTTGAAGCCCGGCGGCAGCTCGGTGACCTTGTCGCCGTGGCTCATCCACACGTTGAGCATGCCGTGGCCCTCGGGCGTGGTGAAGTCGGCGATGTCCTTCAGCAGCGCGGTGTGGCCGTGGGCGCGCACCGCCGCGAAGCCGAACTCGCGCTTGTGGCCGCCCTCGACCTTGCCGCCGAGCTGGTGAGCCATGGTCTGCATGCCGTAGCAGATGCCGAGTACGGGCACGCCCAGGTCGAACACGGCCTGCGGGGCCTTGTCGGTGGTTTCCTCGTACACGCTGGCGTGGCTGCCGGAGAGGATCACGCCCTTGAGGTGGCCGTCGGCGGCGTATTCGCGCACCCATTCGTCGGTGACGTCGCAGGGATGCACTTCGCTCAGCACATGGGCTTCGCGCACGCGACGTGCGATGAGCTGCGTGACCTGCGAGCCGAAGTCGAGGATGAGGATCTTGTCGTGTTGCATGGCGAAAGGACTCAGAGCGTTGAAATGTCGAGCAGCTTCACTCCCGCCTGGGGTGCAGCCTGGATGAGTTGCTCGTCGAAGGTGGCGAGCGGGAGATTGAGCGATTTGGCGAGCCAGAGATAGCCCGCGTCGTAGAGAGACACGCCGGCGTCGATGGCCACGGCGAGCACGGCCTTGTGCTGGGCCGGCGCGAGTTCGTGCAGCTCGACCCGGTGGCGGATGGCATCGAGCACGCTCCACAGCCCTTCGACGGCGGACGACGGAATGCGGCCGCTGCGCACGCCATTGGCGAGGATGTTGGCGCACTCCCATTGCCAGGCGTTGGGCGCCTGCGGCTCGACCTCGTCGCGGCGGATGGCGGCGTAGAGCCTGCGGGTGTGCTTGCTGGCCATGTCTGGCAAGAGCCATGCGGCGGTGACCGAGGCGTCCATGACGAAGGCCGTCATTGCTGGCGCCCTTCGTCGAGCAGGGCACGCGGCTGCGGCCCGGGCTGGATGGTGGCGTGGAGCGCGTCGATCTGGCCCAGTTCGCGCTCGATCTGCTCGTCGGTGATGACCGGCTTGCGGCGCACCGGCAGCATGCGCACGACTTCCTTGCCGTGGCGGGTGATGCGAACCTCCTCGCCCTTTTCGACGGAGTCGATCAGGGCGGAGAAGTTGTTCTTGGCTTCGGCGATGCCGATGGATTGCATTTGGGCCAGAAAATTTGAATCTGGCCCAAATTCTAAACCCAGTCTGGCCTGACTTTCAAGGTCTGGCCAGATTGTGGTCAATCAGCGCGGTAGTTCGGCGCTTCCTTCGTGATCTGCACGTCGTGAACGTGGCTCTCACGAATGCCGGCCGTGGTGATTTCGACGAACTCGGCCCTGTTCTGCATGTCCTCGATGGTCGCGCAGCCACAGTAGCCCATGCTGGCGCGCACGCCGCCGGCCATCTGGTAGACGATCGAGACGATCGAGCCCTTGTAGGGCACGCGGCCTTCGATGCCTTCGGGCACCAGCTTGTCGGTGTTGGGGTTGCCGGTGGTCGATTCCTGGAAGTACCGGTCGGCACTGCCCTGCTGCATTGCGCCGATGGAGCCCATGCCGCGGTAGCTCTTGTAGCTGCGGCCCTGGTACAGCACGATTTCGCCCGGAGCCTCTTCGGTGCCGGCGAACATGCTGCCCATCATCACGGTGCTGGCGCCGGCCGCGATGGCCTTGGCGATGTCGCCCGAGTAGCGCACGCCGCCGTCGGAGATCAGCGGGATGCCCGTGCCCTGCAGCGCAGTGGCGACGCTGTCGACCGCCATGATCTGCGGCACGCCCACGCCGGCCACGATGCGGGTGGTGCAGATGGAGCCGGGGCCGATGCCGACCTTGACCGCGTCGGCGCCGGCATCGGCCAGCGCGCGGGCGGCGTCGCCGGTGGCGATGTTGCCGCCGATCACGTCGACCTGCGGGTAGTTCTTCTTGACCCAGCGCACGCGCTCGATCACGCCGGCGCTGTGGCCGTGGGCAGTGTCGACCACGATGGCGTCGACGCCGGCCTTCACCAGTGCCTCGACGCGTTCCTCGGTGCCGTCACCCACGCCCACCGCGGCGCCCACGCGCAGGCGGCCGTTGGCGTCGCGCGCGGCGTTGGGGAAGCTGGTCTGCTTGGTGATGTCCTTGACGGTGATGAGGCCCTTGAGCTCCCAGTCGCCGTTGATGACGAGCAGGCGCTCGAGCTTGTGCTTGTTCAGCAGCGCCTTGGCCTCGGCCAGCGTGGTGCCGTCGGGCACGGTGATGAGCTTCTCGCGGCGCGTCATGATTTCGCTGACGGGCACGTCGTAGCGGCTCTCGAAGCGAAGGTCGCGGCCCGTGACGATGCCGACCACCTTGCCGGCGTCGACCACCGGGAAGCCCGAGATGCCGAGTTGGTCCGAAAGCGCCATCACCTGGCGCACCGAGTGCGTCGGCGTGATCACGACCGGATCGCGCAGCACGCCCGACTCGTAGCGCTTCACCCGGGCCACTTCTGCGGCCTGCTGCTGCGCGGTGAGGTTCTTGTGCACGATCCCGATGCCGCCTTCCTGCGCGATGGCGATCGCGAGGCGGGCTTCGGTCACGGTGTCCATTGCCGCGGAAACGAGCGGCAGGTTCAACGTGATATTGCGGGAGAACTTGGTGGCGAGGGAGGTGTCCTTGGGCAGGACCTGGGAGAAGGCTGGCACCAACAACACGTCGTCGAAGGTCAGCGCTTTGCCGAGAAGGCGCATGGGGTGAGGCTCCAAAAGAAGGATTGTAACGAGGCCGCCAATGGGTTTGCCGGTGCGGGCGATTGACGAACGTTGCAAAACCACCCTATCCGGATGTTGCAAAAAGTAAGGCCCGGCTAAACTTCAGGGATGAAATTCGTGCACTGGCTGGTACTGGGATGTGTCGTTGCGCTGCCGATGTCGGCAAGCGCCCAATGGCAATGGCTCGACAAGAACGGCAAGAAGGTCTTCAGCGACCAGGCCCCGCCGCCCGACGTGCCGGAGAAGAACATCCTGCGCCGCGTGGGCCCGCCGCCCGCGGCGCGCTCCACCGCCAACCCGAACGTCGACGCGCCACCGGCCGCGGAAGGCACCGCCGAAGCCCCCGCTGCCGCGCCGAAGGCCGCCGCAGCGCCGAAGCCCACCGGCGTGGACAAGGAACTCGAGGAAAAGACCAAGAAAGCCGAAGCCGAGCAGAAGGCCAAGCAGGCCGCCGAAGAAGCCAGGGTGGCCAAGGCCAAGGCCGACAACTGCGCCCTCGCCCGCCAGAGCAAGGCCACGGTCGACAGCGGCATCCGCCTCGCGCGGGTCAACGCCAAGGGCGAGCGCGAGATCATGGATGACAACGCTCGCGCCGCCGAGCAGAAGCGCATCCAGGACGTGATCAACAGCGACTGCAAGTAAGCCGCGGTCAAACGATCAGTAACCGGCCTTGCCGCCCTTGCGGCGATTCGCGAACAGGCCGGTGCCCCGCGCACCCTGGCGCTGGAAGCGCTCCCGGCGCGCCACTTTCGGATCGACCGTGAGCGGCCGGCACAGCTCGACGCGATCGCCGTCCTTGAGCGTCTGGTCCCAGTCCACGGCCTTGCCCCAGATACCGGGCGTCATGGCGTGGCGCCAATCGAGATCCGGAAAGCGCTGCGAGAGGTCGCTGGCCTTCGCGGCATCGGCCAGTGTCGCCTCGGAAGGAAGATGCAGCACCTGCTCGAACACCTCGCGGGGCGCGGGCGAGCAGCTCAGTGTGACCTCGATGGTCATCGTCGCGCTCAGGACGAGCCGTAGACCTGCTCGGCGCGCTTGACGAAGGCCTCGACCAGGCTGGACGCGATGGTGTCGAACACGGGGCCCACGAGCGCCTGCAGGGCGAAGTTGCTGAAGCCGTAGCTCAGGTGCAGCTCGACGCGGCAGGCCCGCTCGCCCTGCTCGCCCACCGGCGTGAACTTCCATTTGCCGTCGAGGTTGGAGAACGGGCCGTCGACCAGCTTCAGCTGCACCTCACGCCCCGGAACATGGGTGTTGCGGGTGGTGAAGCTCTGGTGCAGGCCGGCGAATGCGAGACCGACTTCGGCCGTCATGCCGGCCTCGTCTTCCTCGATGACGCGCGACTTGTCGCACCACGGAAGAAACTGCGGATACTTGGCCACATCGGTGACGAGCGCATACATCTCTTCGGCGCTGTACCAGATGAGGACGGACTTGTTGACTGTTTTCATAGAATCGGCACAGCGTGCGCGACGGATTGTATTGAAGCCATGCAGCCCCCATATTTCCGAGTCATGGCCACCAAAAAACAAGATACCTCCTCCTCCCGCATCGCAGACAACAAGAAGGCTGCGTACAACTATTTCTTCGAAGAGCGCTTCGAGGCCGGCATGGTCCTGGAAGGCTGGGAAGTCAAATCGCTGCGTGAAGGCAAGGTGCAGCTGACCGACGGCTACGTCGTGATCCGCAACGGCGAGCTCTTCGTGCTGGGCTGCCAGATCAACCCACTCAAGAGCGCCTCCACCCACGTCAACCCGGACTCGGTGCGCACCAAGAAGCTGCTGCTCAAGAAGGACGAGATTCGCCGCCTGATCGGCAAGGTCGAACAAAAGGGCTACACGCTGGTGCCGCTCAATTTGCACTGGAAGGCCGGCAAGGTGAAGTGCGAGATCGCGCTGGCCAAGGGCAAGGCCGAGCACGACAAGCGCGACACCATCAAGGACCGCGAAGGCAAGCGCGAGGTCGAGCGCGCAATGAAGAGCCGCAACCGCTGAATTTTTTTTTGCGGGGTAGTGGAATAAAAGCCCGGCCGCGGGCGTTTGTGCGGATGTCACCGGAACGCCGGTGTCGCCAACACAAGGAGTTCTCCATGTCGCCTTTCCGTGCATCTTCGGCCGTTCTGCTCAGCGCCGTTCTCGCGGTCCCCGCCTTCGCCCAGCCCAAGCCCGCCGACGGCGCGCTCGTCGGGCCGAACGGCATGACGCTATACACGTTCGACAAGGACACGGCCGGCAACGGCAAGTCGGTCTGCAACGGCGCCTGCGCCACCAACTGGCCGCCCTTCATGGCCGCCGATGGTGACAAGCCCGGTGGCGACTTCACCATCGTCACGCGCGACGATGGCAAGAAGCAATGGGCCGCCAAGGGCTGGCCCCTGTACTACTGGGCCAAGGACACGAAGCCTGGCGACAAGACCGGTGACGGCGTCAACGGCACCTGGAAGACCGCCAAGCCCTGACCAGCCAGCCACCCCATGGACGCCCGCCTGCTCGTAGAGCACATCCCGAGCCTGCGCCGCTACGCGCGGGCGCTCACGGGCAATGCCTGGGCGGCCGACGACCTGGTGCAGGACACGCTGGAGCGCGCCTGCGGCAAGTGGCGACTGTGGGTGGTGGGCAGCGACCTGCGCGCCTGGCTCTTCACCGTCATGCACAACATCTTCGCGAGCCAGGTGCGGCGCACGCCGCCGCCCCACGCTGTGGTGCCGCTCGACGACGTGGCGCACGAGGTGCAGGGCCTCGCCGATCCCGGCCGCGACCAGGGCACGGGCCTGGACCTGCAGCGCTGCCTGATGCAACTGCCCGAGGAGCAGCGTGCCGTGCTGCTGCTGGTGACGCTCGAAGACCTGTCGTACGCCGAGGTCGCCAAGGTGCTCGGCGTTCCCGTCGGCACGGTGATGTCGCGCCTCTCGCGCGCCCGCGTCCGGCTGCAGGAACTGATGGATGGCGCATCGGCCCCGGCACGCCCGGGCCTGCGCCGTCTCAAGTGAACGAACCCACCGCAGCAAGACCATGAACCGCCCCGCCCAGCCCCCTACCGAAGACGAACTGCATGCCTGGGTCGACGGCCAGTTGGCCCCCGATCGCCGCGAGGCGGTCGAGGCTGCGATGGCGCGCGATCCCGCCGTGGCCGCCAAGGTCGCGGCGTGGCATTCGCAGCGCGATGCGCTGCGCCGGCTGCACGGCGAGTTGCTCGACACGCCCATTCCCACGCCGCTGATGGGCGCGCTCGATCGCAACCCAGGCGGCTCCTGGATGCGCTGGGGTGGCCTGGCTGCCGGCCTGCTGGTGGCCTTCGCCGCCGGCTGGATCGGGAATGCGCAATGGGCCCGATGGTCCGCGCCGCACGCAGGCGCGCAGTTGGCCCGAGCGCCGGCCCTGCGCGAATTCGTGCACGACGCCTCGGTGGCCCATGCCGTCTATGCGCCCGAAAAACGGCACCCCGTCGAAGTGGCCGCGTCCGAGCAGCAGCACCTGGTGCAGTGGCTCTCCAGGCGCCTCGACCGGCCGCTGAAGGTGCCCGATCTCTCCAGCCAGGGCTACACGCTGGTCGGCGGCCGCCTGCTGCCCGGCGAGACCGGCGCGCGCGCGCAGTTCATGTTCGAGGATGCCGCCGGCGAGCGTGTGACGCTCTACGTCGGCACCCTCGACGCGCGTGCCGCCGGCGGCCCCGCCGGCAACGAAACCGCCTTCCGCTTTGCCTCCGAGGGCCCCGTGCCGAGCTTCTACTGGGTGGACCAGGGCTTCGGCTACGCCATCGCCGGCAAGCTGCCGCGCGACCTTTTGCTCAAACTTGCGACGCTGGCCTACCGCGATCTGTCTTGATGACCGCATAAACTGCCGGCTCGCGCATCCCCCTCGTCCGGTGCTTCGCCACCGGTCCTGGTTTTCGCGATTTTTCAACCGAAGGAGAAACTGCATGAAATTGCTCAGCGCCTCGATCCTCGCGGCGGCCCTGCTTGCCGGCTGCGGCAGCATGTCCAACAAGACCGCAAGCGCACCCGACACGCCCACCCGCACCGCCGACGGCGTGCTGGTCGGGCCGAACGGAATGACGCTGTACACCTTCACCAAGGACACCGCCGGTGCCGGTACCTCCGCCTGCAACGGTCAATGCGCCGCCAACTGGCCTCCGCTGGGCGTGGCCGACACCGCAAAGCCCATCGGTGGCTACACCATCATCATTCGCGAAGACGGCAAGCGCCAGTGGGCCTACAAGGGCTGGCCGCTGTACTATTGGGCCAAGGACGCCAAGCCAGGCGACAAGACCGGCGACGGCTTCGCGAACGGCGCCTGGAAGATCGCCCGTCCCTGATCGACTTCAGGCTCGACTTGCAAACGCCGGCTCCCGCCGGCGTTTTTCTTGCCGGTTCCCCCGGTACGGGGCCGGCGCCGCACACGGCAGAATCCCCGCATGACTCCCGACGCCAACCTGGACGCGTTCCGCGCCCTGCTGAACCAGCGCCTGATCAGCGATGCGCAGCACGGCGCCGTGCTCGCCCACCCCGAGACCGCCGCACTCCCTCCGCTGCCGAGCCCGGCCCATGCACTGGCATGGATGCGCGTGCGCGGCCTCGTCACCGAGGCAGAACAGAACGCCGCGGTCGACCGTATCGACGAGGACGCCCCGCACTGGGACGACGCCACCGACACAGCCATCGACGCCGACGACCTCTTCGAACTCGCGGAACAGGGAATCACGCACGAAGCCGTCGAATCGCTCTGCAAGGACTCCCTGATCGACGCCGAGACGCGCGACATGGCGCTGATCGAAACGCCCGTCGTGGGCACCGTGCCCGCCTCCCCCATCGCCACGCTGGCCTGGCTAGCCACGGAAGGTCCGCTCGAAAGAGAGCGCTTCGACGCCCTGCGTGCCCAGGTCGCGGCCGAGCCGGCCTTTGCCACGGCCGTCGAGCGCGTGCGCATCGTGGCCGGCGCGCAGGCACTCATCGAGGCGGACGAGCAGGCCGTGAAGGCATGGCAGGCGCGCCAGAAGCGCACCAATCGCATCGGCGCGCTGAAGTTCGCCGTGGCGGTGGCGGTGATCGGCGGCGGGATCGGCTGGTATGCCTTCGCTCCGGCCAGCGTGCCCGCCTGCGATGCCGCGTCCACCCGAAAGACGCTCGACAGCCTCATGCGCCGCGTGAGCATGGACGTGCGCATGCGCCGCCTCGATCCCGACGCGGGAGCCGTGATCGAAACGCCCACCGTCGGCGGCATGCGCGAGGTCGGCTACCGCAAGCCGGAGCGCATCCGCGGCTGCACCGCGGTCATGACCCAGGGCGACAGCAGGGAGCCGATGGCTTACACCATCGGCCCCACCGAACCGAAGGGCGACGACATGGTGGTGCGAGGCGCGGATGTGGCCATCGTCGAGGCCCGCTTCGGGAATCTCGACGCCGACGGCCGGCCGCTCTACAACGCCGAGCCCATCGGCCGCGAGGCGATGGAGAAGGCTTTCCGCGAAGGCGCGGCGCCGCTCGGCTCCGCGCGGATGGCCTCGGCCGCGCGCATGCGCCCGCGCACCGACTCCGGCCTCGTGCGCAAGGACCCCAACCGTTCGCGGGCAATTGCCGAGATCGAGCCCACCGGCCCCTGCCGAAAGCTGGAGGACGGCACGGGCCATGCCTGCCCGCTGGTCGTCGAATACAACGACAGCCTGATGAGCGCTCTTTCCGGCAGCGACAGCTCGCTGCCGGTCAAGGGTGAATTCACCTTCGTGGAAGACGACAACGGCGGCTGGCGCGTGGGCGACGATTTCGCCCAGACCTTCGTGCGCAAGGTGCTCGAGGCGCGCATGGGCAGCATCGGCGTGCCGAATCCAAGCCTGCGGCAGTAGCGAAAAAAGTCAGTGCGCGCCCGGCACCGCGGTGTCGGCAACGGCGGTGCGCCGTCCGCGCAGCGCCAGGAGCTCGTTGAACACAAGGGCGCCGATCACCAGCGCGCCGCCGGCCAGCACGCTTGGCGCGGGTTGTTCGCCTGCACCGATCCAGGCCAGCGCGATGCCGAAGATCACTTCCAGCAAGGCCAGCAGCGCGACCTCGGGCGCCTTCAGCACCTGGGCGCACAGCACCGAGAGCACGCACGGAATGGCGAGCTGGAACACGCCCAGGAAAGCCAGCAGCCCGAGATCATGCGCGCCGGCCCGGAACGGCCACGCCAACGGGAGCGTGAAGAGCGCCGTGATCACCGCGCCGATGAGCACCGCCGGCACCAGGTCAATCTTGTGCCCCTTGGCCTGAGCGTGCTGAACCACGGTCCAGTTCGCCGCGCCCGCCAGCGGTACGCACAGCGCAAGCATCGTGCCAGCCAGCGACCCGCCACCGCCTGCCACCAGCTGCGTGCCATACATCCAGCCGATGCCCGCCCCCGCGACCACGATGGCCAGCCAGGTACGCGCCGGCAGCCGGTGCCCAATGAAGAATCGCGCCGCCAGCGCGGTGAACAGCGGCCCGAGCGACATGGTGACCAGCACGCTGGCCGTCGAAGCCAGCGTGAGCGCGACCATGAAGGCCGTGAACATCACGGCCCAGCACACGCCGGAGATCCAGATCTCGCGCCCGCCGCGGCGCAATTGAGAGAACACGGCGCGTCCGCGCCAAAGCGGCAGGATCACCAGCAGCGCCAGCGTCGTGAAGAGGCTGCGCCAGAAGGTGATCTCGAAGCTGTGCGCCTGCGTCAGATGCCGCGTGACGACGCCCGCCGTGCCCCACATCAGGGTCACGACGACCATCAGCCAGACGGCGCCGCCGTGCGTCAGGCGCATGGAGAGAGAAGAAAAAGAACAGTGCCTTGCGAGCGGCCGTTCGATCTCAGCCCTGCATCAGGTCGCGGCTGGCGCGCTTGCGCTCGTGCTCCTTCAGGAAGCGCTTGCGCAGGCGCACGCTCTTGGGCGTGATCTCGACCAGCTCGTCGTCCTCGATGAACTCCACGCCGTATTCGAGCGTGAGTTCGATCGGGGGCGTGATCTTGACCGCGTCTTCCTTGCCAGAGACGCGGAAGTTCGTCAGCTGCTTGGTGCGCGTGGCGTTCACCACCAGGTCGTTGTCGCGGCTGTGGATGCCGACGATCATGCCTTCATACACCGGGTCGTTCGCCTTCACGAACATGCGGCCGCGGTCGTCCAGCTTGCCCAGCGCGTAGGTGAAGATTTCACCGTCGTCCATCGAGATCAGCACGCCGTTCTTGCGGCCGCCGATGTCGCCCTTGTGCGGCTCGTAGCTGTCGAAGATGTTGCTGATGAGGCCCGAGCCGCGCGTGAGGTTCAGGAACTCGTTCGTGAAGCCGATCAGGCCGCGCGCCGGAATGCGGTATTCGAGGCGCACGCGGCCGCGGCCGTCCGGTTCCATGTTGACCAGTTCGCCCTTTCGCTCGCCCAGTGCCTGCATCACGCCGCCCTGGTGGCCTTCCTCGATGTCGGCCGTCACCAGCTCGATCGGCTCATGGCGCTCGCCGTCGATTTCGCGGAACACCACGCGCGGCTTGGACACGGCCATTTCGTAGCCTTCGCGGCGCATGTTCTCCAGCAGGATGGTCAGGTGCAGTTCGCCGCGGCCCATCACTTCGAACACGCCCTCTTCGCTGGTCTCGTTCACGCGCAGAGCGACGTTGTGCTGCAGTTCCTTCTGCAGGCGGTCCCAGATCTGGCGGCTGGTGACGTACTTGCCTTCGCGGCCGGCCAGCGGGCTGGTGTTGACGCAGAAGTTCATCGTCAGCGTCGGCTCGTCGACCTTCAGCATCGGCAGAGGAGCCGGGTTGGCCGGGTCGGTGACGGTCACGCCGATGCCGATGTCGGCAATGCCGTTGATCAGCACGATCTCGCCCGGACCGGCTTCGGTGGCCTGCACGCGGTCCAGGCCCTGGAAGGTCAGCACCTGGTTCACGCGGCCCTTGATGGTCTTGCCATCGGGGCCTTCCATGACCAGCACGTCCATCATGGGCTTGAGCGTGCCCTGGCTGATGCGGCCCACGCCGATGCGGCCGACGAAGGTCGAGAAGTCGAGCGCGGAAATCTGCAGCTGCAGCGGCGCGGCCGGGTCGCCCTTCTGCGAGGGCACGTGCTTCAGGATGGTGTCGAACAGGGCCGACATGTCGGGGCCCCACTGCTCGCCCTGCGCGCCTTCTTCCAGCGAGGACCAGCCGTTGATGCCCGAGGCGTACACCACCGGGAAGTCGAGCTGTTCGTCGGTCGCGCCGAGCTTGTCGAACAGATCGAAGGCGGCGTTGACCACCTTGTCGGGGTTGGCGCCCGGCTTGTCGACCTTGTTCACCACCACGATGGGCTTCAGGCCCAGCGCCAGCGCCTTCTTGGTCACGAAGCGGGTCTGCGGCATCGGGCCTTCCTGGGCGTCGATGAGCAGCAGCACGCCGTCGACCATCGAGAGAGCGCGCTCCACCTCGCCGCCGAAGTCCGCGTGGCCGGGGGTGTCGACGATGTTGATGTGGGTGCCCTTCCAGCTCACGGCGCAGTTCTTGGCCAGGATAGTGATGCCGCGTTCCTTTTCGATCGCGTTGTTGTCCATCACGGTGTCGACCACTTTTTCGTGCTCGGCGAAGGTGCCCGACTGGCGCAGCAACTGGTCGACCATCGTGGTCTTGCCATGGTCAACGTGGGCAATGATGGCGATATTGCGGATTTGCTTGGTACTCATGGTGTCGCTTCGGTCTGTTGTGCGTTCAAAAGAATTTGCTGGATTTCGATGGGGTTCAG